>Ga0213840_1000006_pt1 | contig 1100958 bp, 1011 predicted proteins | sample SWPATP22_FD_160132 | JGI IMG/M metagenome (GOLD analysis project Ga0213840, IMG submission 160132) | Coastal seawater microbial communities from Marineland, Florida, United States - SWPA TP2 #2 | ecosystem: Environmental > Aquatic > Marine > Coastal | place: USA: Florida | collected 2016-08-14 | reverse complement strand
CCGGGACCTGCTCCTCGATGTTCATCAAACAGAGCATCGAGGACTGCTTCTCCTGCTTGCCGCGCACCATCCTTCTAGATCACACCCGTCGACCTCTGTCGACGGGGTTTTCCGACATCCTGCTAGGGCTTCGACGGTTCGTCCGCGAAGGACAGGTCCGCGTAGGCGCTGCGGGCGAGTCGGGCTCGCGGCAGCAGGTGTCGCACCACCGCGTTGAACAACCACGCCTTGGAGGCGACCACAGTCCAGCCCGCGTCGAACACGAAGCCGCCTCTGCATCTCCCTGTTGGTCGCGCTCCCTCCATTGGAAAGTGCCACCGCCGTCCAACCCACAGCGCGCGAACAGGCCGCAACAACCCGGAGGACGCTGTCCTGGGTATCAGCGCGCGCTATTCCAGCGATGAGCAACGGGTATGGGCCGCGGGCTCGATGCCGGCCCACGTTTGAGTTGTGGCACCGACTCGGCCTCACTCGAGCGCAATTCCCGACATCACGACCTCCGGCGACGAGACCCTGCGGTTCGGCGCGCCCTGATCGACCACCACGACGGGACCCGAGATGACCGAGACCAAGTGGGCGATCATTGGCGCTGGACCGGCTGGAGTTTTAGCCGCCACGCGGCTGAAGAAAGCGGGGCAAGACGTCACGCTCTTCGACCAGAACGACCGCGTGGGAGGGAATGCGCAGTCGGTGCAACTCCCCGCGCCGAGCGATGCGAACCGCCGCTCCGATCTCGCGGTCAAGTTCCTGCCGCCATGCGGCTGGGAGGAACGCCGCCTGACGCACCCCATCGTCGAAGAGCTCGCCGAATACGGAGCACGACTGGTGCCGGTCGGGCGCAGCACCTTCTATCGAGATGGACGGCCGCAGCCCCTCCCGCTCCAGCTCAACACGGTGCGAAGGCTGCAGCTCGCGATGGAACTGCTGCGCACGTTCGATGTGTTCTACGAGGCATCGCAACTCCAGGGGCCCGAGGCGCTGTACAGCCGCGGCTACGTTCGGCCGGGGGAGAACATCTTCGACTGGGGAGAGCGCATGGGCGCGCCGCTGCTCACCCGATTGATGACAAACGTCTACGAGATCCTCGGGCTGCGTCACTACGGATTCGGCGACGGGGCCCGAACGCACGCCGCCGGCTACGTGCTGGGTTTGCGCTGCAGGTACTTGCCCGGCACTTACCGAAAGGTCTTCCATCGCAGCGCGGGACTCCGCCATCTCGCGCGGCGCCTGGTCAGCCGAGGGCTCGTCAAGATGCGTCAACGAGACGCGTTCATCCGCTTTCTCGATCTGCGGTTCCCGGACTCCGAACTCGAGACCGACTGGAGCATTCTTCCGATGAGCTTCGGGGAACTCTTCCCTCGCATGGCGGCCGAGCGAGAGCTGACGCTACGCCTGGGTCAGCCCGTCACCGACGTTCGCACGGTCGCTGGAGGCCGAATCAGCCTGCGATGCGGAGGGCAACCCGAGGTGTTCGACCGGGCGCTCATCTGCACCCCCGTACCGTTTCTGCGCACCGTCCTCGGCCCGGAGTTGAAGCAGACGTTCGAGATGCTGCTGTGCCCTCCCCGCGAGACCCGGGTGTCGGTTTCCGTATCCCGGGGCTCGGTGCAGACGCCCGGATTGGCCGACCAGAACACGCTCGTCTTCTCCTCCGAGCACCTCGAACGACTCGGAACCCCAGCGTTCACCCCCGCACTGATGGGCTACATCAACGAACCTGGCGGCCATGTGATGGCCCAGTCGTACTCACGAACCAAGACACCCGACGACGCCGTCGAGCAACAGCACTTCCGCGACCTCAACCGGATGGGCGCCAAGACCTCTCCCCCCACCGCGCTTCGACACTTCGACTGGCCCTACGTTCCGACCACGCACATGATCGACACGGGGTTCTTCGAGCAACTCGCCGCGGCGCAAGGGCGCGACCACGTCGCGGTCTGCAACGAGACCACGTGCGGACTCGGCCTGCTCAATTTGTCCAACGGGGTGAACAGGTTGCTGGCGCGGCTCGACTCCTCGCACGAACAAGACCCGGCAGAACGCGCACCCCTCCGGGGTCTCGAGGCGCGTTAGGAAGCGTCGCTAGAGCTCCGCCTCGAAGGTTTCGAACTGCGATTCGAGCAATCGTTGCAGCTGAGCGCGTTCGCTGCCATCGAGGAACGCCTGGCAATCGGCGGACGGCGACTGGGTGACGGGCGTATCCCCCTGCGCGGGAGCGCAGGCCTCGACGACGACACCGCCTGGCAGATCCGACCAGAAGCTCTCCCCGGGCAGGAAGCTGTACTCGAGGCTCGCGCGCACCATCTGCTTGAGCTCGAGGTAGCTCAGGTCTTGGTCCATTACGCCGCGCACGAACTCGTCGGCGAGGCTCGAGCGTGCGATGCCCTGGTCGTCGGTGGCCAGCGCAACCGGGACCCCCTGCGCGAGGTAGTCCTGAATCGGGTGTGTGGGCCCGGAGACCTCGAGGATGATGTCGTTGCTGGCCAGGCACACCTCGACCAACACATCTTGGTCGCGCAGCAGATCCAAGAGGCCGTCGGCATCGCTCTCGAACATGACGTCGATGCCGTGGCCGATGCGGCGAGTGCCTGCGATCTCCACCGCTTTTCGGATGTGGTCCGCTTCGGCCAGCGTGTAGCCGTCGGGGACGGTGTCGGCGGTGATCTCCCCCGCGTGCAACGATAGCCGCAACGGGCTGGTGTCGGCGTAGTAGTCCCCGAGGAACTCGAGCATCGACATCTGGTCGTCGTAGTTGGCCATCGCGGTCGACCCGTACTCGGGCCCGACCAGGTTGAGGCCGACGATGCGCGGCTCGACGATTGCCGCTTCATAGGCCGCGACCATCTGCGCAAACACGCCAGAGTCGGTCCCGCTGCGAGAGATGTAGGCTTGGTAGCGCGTTCGCACGGAACAGCCCGGAGCGGCTGACGCTGTGCCGCAGCTTTGCTCGGCGTTGGCGATGTCCTCGCTGTTCTCTGCGTCGTCGGTCAGCCGCGCCCGCGCTGCCGCAAACCCGGGGTCGGCAAGCAACGCAGCGTGAAACGAAGCGTAGTCGGCGGGTGTCAGCGACCCACCACCCAAAGAGGCCCAGACGTCCTGACCCAGGCTCCGCGCGGTGGAGTTCGAGGTGAGCATCGGCTCGATGTAGAGCAGGTTCTGCGCGGCCGCTCGTCGCCGCACGTCCGCGAGCATGCGCCCGTGCTGGAAGCCCGAGATGGCCCCGAACTTCGCGAACGCGGCGAAGAAATGATCTGCACCACTCTCACTGGGCGACGGCACGAACTCGTACATCGACCACGCGCGAACGATGTCGAGATAGAGGTCGCGCCGCGCCGAGGGGACCGGCACGTCGTTGCCATCACCACAAGACAACGAAAGCGCGAGGCTGCTTTCCGTCACACAGTAGTCATCATCGGCCTGTGCCCAACCCAAGTAGGTCTCCGCGTACACCGACCCCGAGAGGTGATGGTGAATGTCACCACCGAGCGGCATGTCCACGAGGAACGCTTTGACCGCCCCCGCATCCTCGCGAATGTCTTCGAGCTCCGCCGCGGCATCGCCCTCGGCCTGCGCCGCACAGTCTGCCGGCGTGTCACAAGCGACGGCGCCCGTGCTGGATCCGCTGCTGCCATCACCCGGGTCCGCGCCCGTGCTTCCACCCGTGCTCGACCCCTCCGATGTCGTGCTCGGATCGGTCATGCCCGATGTCGCCGTGCTGCCCCCGCCCGTGCTGGTGCCCATGTCGGTGTCCGCAGCCGACGAGCCGCCATCTTGGCAAGCCATCAGCGGCAGTACGGCGAGCAGCCATCCGAAGCGTAGAGGCAACCGGCGGTTCATGGGCGAACGCTACACCATGTAGACCGGCGGGGGCCTCGGCTTCGTCAGCGACGGCGGAGCGCAGCGTCCAGGGCATGCTACTCCTGATCTCATGCCGCCAGGAAAGCGTCAGTCTGAGTTCGGAAAGGGTGTGATCGAATCGGCGAAGGCCGATGACGAGCTCCGAGGCAGGGTCGGCGGCAGCGCGATCGAGTTGATCATCGGAGCCATCGTCGGGTCCGGCTTTCTCACCTGCGGGTTCGTCGAGATGTTCGAGGGCTTCTCGAAGTAGCAGCCCGGACCCAACACTCGGCTTGCCGCACCAACATGTCGGCGCCGCGGCGAGCCCGTGCACGTCTCCTTCTCCTTTGTGAGAACGACCCGCGTTGAGCGGGCTGGGTAGACGTGTTCATAGACAGCTCGGCCATCATGGCCGGGCAACCTGGAGTCTCCTTGCCGTGGCCGCCTTTGAAGGCATGGAATAGTGTCTGATTCCGAAAGGTTGGCAGCCTCCCCGACCGTTTGCGTCTCAAGGGGCATGAACACGTCGCTGCAATCTCGGTCCATCGTCGTTGTCGGTGCCTCGCGCGGGCTCGGGCGGAGTCCACGGGCTGGGCCGCACAGGCTGAGATGCTCGAGCGCGTGCCTGATGAACATCTCCTCCCAGTAGAAGTCGCTGAGAGCCTCTTTCGCCGTTCGAGGTCCGCACGCGGAGCTCCTCTCCGCATCCGGGAGGTTCACACATGCTGCATCCGGATCGACCGCGACGCGAGCCGATTGTTCGGACCCTTCTGGGTCCGCAATGGGAGCGCCCGGGCCTACCGATGGCTCGCGAGCACAGCCCGTCAACGCTAAGCCCCAACAGGTCGCCAAGAGGCCGACTGTTGAGAGAGCACGTCGACTCATTCGGCCTCTCCCACCATTTCCGTGTGCTCGAAGCCCGCGGCGACCTGCCTCGTCACATCGTCCGGCCCTCGAAAGTAGAGGAACGTGTTGTCGTGAACTCCGAACTCGATCCCGAGCGCGGCGACACGGACGTGAACGTGGTCGAAGTACTGTCGCTCCTCGGAAAGCGCGGTGATTGCGTCTGTCGCGGGCACATCGACAAACTCTCTACGCTCGAGCTGATCCTCCAACGAACACACGTACTCGCCGTATCCCTCGGCGCCGCGGAAAACCCTCCACGTCACCGCTGTGAACCCCGGATAGAGCAGATCGAGCCGACGAATCAATGCCGTCAAGGAAACCAAGAGTCGAAACTCCCCGCCCCGCATATCGTGAATGCGAAGTTCACGTGGTCGTCGTTCCCAAGCCGACGTCATGTCTGTTCCAAACGGCCCGGCCTCGCGTCCTGGGCTGCCGAGGGTCGGGTCTGCTGCAGCCTGCGCGTGAGTTCGCAGAGCGCTCGAAGTTCGTTCAGCCGACGGAACGCCCCTTCCGCGAACGTTTCACTTCGCGCGCGCGGCTGCATCCGGCCCCGAGCCGCTTCCATATCCTCGGGGGTCCAGTGTTCCCGAAGCCAAGCCAGACGCTCCGCAACGGCTGCCGGATCGAGTTCACGGCGACTCATCGGACTCCAATCGTTCGATGTCGGCGAGATCCTGGGGCCGTCCGGCGGCGCGCTTCATCGCAACCAGGGCCCCCCGCCCAACGACTCGCACCAGTCCATCTGGAGTGTCGACCTCAATGGCACTCCGAAGATATCCGAGCGTGTCTCCGCCTGCGAGAATGAGGTCGACGACGAGCACCTCTTCGCCCATGAGCTTGCTGACACGCTGCACTCGTTGCTCGCGCTCAGTCCCCTTGGCGAAGGTCATCGGAAGCGCCCGGAACGTGTACCCCAAGGGCCTGATCGCATCGACCGCACGTTCGACGTCCTCAGGATCGACGAGGAGATCGATGTCTTTCGTCGTACGCGTGGCGCCATGAATGGTCACGGCGATCCCGCCGCACACCGCATATGGGACCTGCGTCTCGTGAAGGGCTCCAACGATCGCGAAGAGCTCGTCGACGAGGTTCACACGTCGAGCCTACCAGAGACGGAACACTACGCCCTCGTCAGCAGCCCTTGGCGACCTCGGCCGCGATCGCTTTGCCCAACTCCGCGCGGTCCCCCTGGTCCGCGGTGTCGATCACCGTCTGCAGCAGTTCCGTCGCCTCGCGGACTTCGGCTGCGAGCGCGTCGTCGTCGGGGCGTTCGGCGAGCTGCTTGGTGGCCTTCTGGACCCGGCAGCTGTGGGCTTTGCCGCTCGCGACCAGGTCGGGGTCGGGGCCGCAGGCGGCGAGGGTGCAGAGCGCGAACAGGGTTCCGATCCGGTTCATCGCAGTCATAGAGTCGCGAACCGGTCGGTCGGATCACCGAAAAGACCGATCATTCGCACCAGGGGGAGGCGTCGAGCACGGTGATGGTGTCGTCGCGCGCGACTGCGACCCTGCCGCGCTCGGGATCGAGCGCGATGGGGTAGATCTCGAGGCCCCGCACAACGCTGCCTACCTCGCGCCCAGTGGGGATCTCGGGCCACGCGTGCACCAGCGCGCCCGTCTCCAGAGAGACCAAGCGGGGGTGATGATGCAGGCACAGCACGTGTTCGTCGCCCACGGGCATCATGCGCCCGGCGGGCAATCGCAGGCGAAGGTCGGCCACCAGGCGTGCCGCGTCGACGTCATGCACCGCGATGCCGCGCGGGCCGAGCTGGGGCCGTGCCGTGCGGCGGGGAGCGGGCGTGCCCAAGCCACCGCCGATGAGTAGGCGCTGTCCCGACTGCCAACACGCCGAGGACTCGTGCACCGTTTCGTCAGCGGTGCCCAGCGGCGTCAGCTCGTCGAGGTGTGTGGGGTCGTCGAGCGCCGTGGCAACGTCGAACACGTGCACCACGTCCCACGGGTACCAGACCCAGCCTGCCGACAGAAGCATGCGGCCATCGGGGCTGGCCTGCAGACGCGAGTGAAACACCTCGGGAGAGAGTCGGTCTTCACATCGCGTGAGGCGTTCGCCCGTCTTTGCGTCGTCGATCTCCAGCCGGTCGTAGCGATCCGGACAGTGCGCGAGCAACAGCCGATCGCCAGGTCCGTACCACAGCGCCACGGGGTACTCGAACACGTCGGCCATGTAGTAGCTGCGGTTGAGCTCGCGAACGATCTCCCCGTTGCGCAGCAACAACCCCTTGGTGCCGCAGCGCTCGTAGACCACCGCCCACTCTCCATCCGGCGTGGAGGTGCTCGCGTCGAAGCGATAACCGAGGTGCCACGAAGGCGCTTCGATCGTCCCGTCGAGGGAGTACCGGGTTCCACCTCGGGCCCAATCGACGAGGGTGTCTCCCACCCACGTCAGTGACCGAACCCGCGGCGCAGGGATCGTTCGATACAACGCCACGCATCCCTTTGTAAGACTGCCTCGCGGGCCGGGCACGTCCCAGGGTGGGTCGACCTCGGCAACAACGGGGCCACCACGAAACCGAAGCGGTTCAACCCGCGCGATCGGGATCCGGGGTGCTGTCGACCGCGCCCGCGATGATCGACGCCGACGGATCGCCTTCTTCGATCCGCACCCGGTCGAGCGCGTCCGTGCGCAAGATCGACTCGGGCGGCACGTCGGGCGGGAGCCGAATCTTGGCCAGCACCTTGCGCTTGGGCGCCGGCGGCTCGACCTCGGGCTCGGAGCTGTTGCCGAGTAACACCGAGACCCAGTGCAGCTCTTCGCTGCGTTCGAGCACCAGTCGCACCACGATCGTCAGCGGAACCGAGAGCAGGCCGCCGATCGGCCCCCACACCCAGAACCAAAACGCCAACGACACGAACACCACCAACGGCGACAAGCCGAGGCGGCGCCCCATGAGCTGCGGCTCGATGATGCTGCCGTACAGCGTGTTGATCACCATGTAGCCGAACGCGACCAATGCGGCCACGCCGATGCCCAAGTCGGGCTGCACCAACGCGATGAGGATCGCGGGCACCGAGGCGATGATCGATCCAACGGTGGGAATGTAGTTGAGCAAGAACGCCACCAACCCCCACAGCAACGGGAAGTCCACGCCGAGCACCCACAGCAGCAGCGTGGCCGTGAGACCCGTGACGATGGACACCACCGTCTTGATCGCCAAGTAACGCTGGATCTCGAGCAGGATCGAACGCCACTCCTTGAGATCGCCCGTGGGCTCGCCCAGCACCGCGCGGATCTTCTTGGGGAAGGTGGTGGCCTCGAGCAGCACGAACATCATCGTGAGCAGGACCAGCGCGGTGTTGGAAAGCGCGCCCACCATGCCGCCGAGGAAGTTCAGCGAGATCTCGAACAAACGCTCGGGGTGAAGCACCTCATTGAGTTCGGTCGACTCGAGGTAGATGCCGCGGTCACCAAGCCAGGCGATCGCGGCACCACTGCGATCGGTCATCGCCTGGCGGTAGCCGGGCAACGCTTCTTCGTAGCCCGCGAACGCGGTGGTGAGCAGAGCCCCGAACGCGGCCAACGCCGCAAAGACCAACACCAGCGCGATTGCCACGGCGATGGGCGCGGGGACACGTCGGCGTTCGAGGCCCAACACCAGCGGAGCGACCAGCACCGAGAACAGCACCGCCATCAAGAAGGGCGGAAACAGTGCGTCGGCTTCCCGCAAACCCGCGACGATGACGACCAAGGCCGCGAGTGTCAGCAGCGACTGCGAGCCAAAGCCCCGAGACGATGTGCTCATGAACGCGCACGAGTATAGCCCGGCAAAGACCCGCTTGATTTTTATCGCACATCATCCCACCCTGCAGACGTGGGGAAGACTTGGCGACTCTCGTGCCTGATCGGCGCGTTCGCGTTGGCGGCTTGTGGAAACGCCGGGCCCGACTCCCAAGACAGCGACGCCGCGACAGGCAAGGCGGACGACCTGGACGACGTAGTCCTCGGAGGACCGCTGCTGTTCGACGCCGCCTGCGAACCGGGTGACACCATTACGATCGCAGCCGTCGGCGACGTGTTGTTGCACAGCCCGCTGCAGCGCCAAGCGTACGAGGCGGACGATGGCTTCATCTCGCTGTGGTCCGACATCGCGGACCTCGTCGCCGCGGCCGACGTGGCCTACGCCAACCTCGAGGGCCCCACCGCGCGCGGCGTGAACGCGTCCGGCCGAGACGTGCCCGACCCCGGCATGGTGTTCGACGGCACCGTGTACTCGAGCTACCCAATGTTCAACTACCACCCGTCGCTGGGCAGCGACCTGCTGGAGTCGGGCTTCGACGTCGTGTCCACCTCCAACAACCACAGCTTGGATCGCCGTGCGCTCGGGGCCGACCGCACCATCGAAGCCCTCGAGGAGGCCGGCCTTCCGTTCACGGGCACACGCCGCAGCGACGGCACGGGCGACTGGCACACGTACACCGAAAGCGGTGGGTTTCGCATCGCCTGGATCGGTTGCACCTACGGCACCAACGGGATCCCCGACAACGCCGATCAGGTCCGCAACTGCTACGCCGACGAAGCATCGATCCTCGACCAGATCGCGACGCTGCGGAACGAGCCGGGCGTCGATGCCGTCATCGTGACGCCGCACTGGGGCGCCGAGTACACGCACACCCCCGCCGACCGTGACATGCGACTCGCCCACGCGTTCATCGACGCGGGTGCCATCGCGGTGATCGGAGCCCACCCGCACGTGCTGCAGCCGTGGGAGCGTTACGTGACCGACGATGGCCGCGAAGGCTTCGTGGTCTACTCGCTGGGCAACTTCGTCAGCAACCAGAGCCAACTCCCCCGCCGCAGCACGATCTTGCTGTACCTGGGCCTCAAACGGCTGGGCAGCGGTGAGGTGGTGCCCTACGGCGCACGGTATTTGCCGATGGTGCTCGACCGCTCGAACGGGCGTCACCTGGTCGCAATCGACCGCGCGGGCGGCTTTGCTGCCGAGCGTTCGCACATCACCGGCTTGTTTGGTGAGTGGGGCGTTGCCCCTGCGGTGCAAGACCCCGACATGGCCCCGCAATGCGATCCCGACTGGGAAGCGCCACATCCCTCCGACGGCTGGATCGGGGGTGCGTGTGCGGACGTGGGCGACGACGCCTGCGGTGGTGTGGAATGCGAGGCATCGCTACCCGGAGGTATGTGCACCCAGCCCTGCGAGCGCACCTGTCCCGACCAATCAGGTCGTCCGGGTACGCTCTGCGTCGAACTCGACGACATCGGTCCGCGCTGCGTGCTGCAGTGTGACGGACCCGCCGACTGCCGAGACGGCTACACCTGCGAGGTTCGCTCGCGCCCCGACGGCAGCGCATCGTCCTCGGTCTGCGTCCCCGGCTGATCGACCATGAGCGCTCCCCGCCGCAAGCCAGGTTTCGGCAAGGGCGTGCTTCGCCGCGAAAAGGGACTGCAGAAGTTCGGCGGCGCCCGCTTTCACCCGCCCGAGCCGCTTGCGCCCTTCGTGGAACACTTCTGGACCACGCACTGGGACCTTCGCGGCCTGCCCTCCTACGACCAGGACGTACTCCCGCACCCCAGCGTGAACCTGGTGCTGGAGCCGGGCCGCTCCGAAGTCGTGGGTGTGATGACCGGCAAGTTCACCCGCCGCCTCGAAGGCCTCGGCCGCGTGTTCTCGGCCATGTTCCTCCCCGGCGGGTTCTCGGCCTTCTACGACCAGGACGTCTCCACCCTCACCGACCGCCGCGTTCCGATGCACGAGCTGTTCAACTTCGACATCGCCGCCCTGGAAACCGAGGTCTTCGAGCACGCCACCGACGACACGCAGCGCCTGGACGCGCTCGTGCGTGCTCTGTCGGCGTGCAACCCACGCCAAGACCCGGGCGCAAAGCAAGCGCAAGCCATCACGGCGCTCATCGTCGAAGACCCCGACATCCTGCGCGTGGACGACGTCGCCGAACGCGTCCGCATCGGCGTCCGCACCCTGCAGCGCCTCTTTGCCCGCCACGTGGGTGTGAGCCCCAAGTGGGTCATTCGCCGCAAGCGACTGCACGAAGCCGCCGAACGCCTCGCCGACCCCGAGCCCCCGGACTTCGCCTCGCTCGCCGCCGACTTGGGCTACGCGGACCAAGCCCACTTCATCCGCGACTTTCGAGCGCTCGTCGGCGTCACGCCTGCGAGCTACACGAAAGAACTCTAGGCCGCGTCATTCGACCTCACACTCGCGTTTGGCGAACCGACACACGAGCGTCGACTCGCTCTTTTCCACGTAGTCCTCTTCTTCCGGTCCATCCGTGCTGAACGAGCGATCGACCTCCGAGATGGTCACGCGGAACTCGCCCCCTTTCGAGCCCGGCGTCCCCAGCGAATACGTCACTTCGTTTCCCGGAACACTTCGCTGCTCTGCAACCTGCTCGAACCCGACATCAACCCCCTCGGTGGTCATCAGCATCAGCACCCCGTAGGCATCCGAGTGCGGCTCATCGAGTTCCACGTCGAAGAGCTCCACCGCAAACCCGTCCTCCTGCGCCTTTGCGACCGAGCGGCAACTCGTAACCGAGACGTCCTCACCTTCGAAGGACTCGCGAAGCTCCGCCGTCACCGCTGCGCAACCATCCGGGGCGGCAACAGTGGGTTCGCTCGGCTCCTCTTCGTCGGGGGGTTCTTCCGACGGGGGAGCCACGACCTCCGGCGCGGCAAGGGGCGGGGCCGGAGCTTTCGGCTCGACCCGCTCCTCCGTCGCGGCGGGCTGCCCTGCAGGGGACGCGGGTTTGCATCCACAGAGAAGACCGAGACAACCCAGCACCACCCCGACAGTTCGCATTATCCGACGATACCGCGAGGCGACCTCGCCCGCCGCGACCGATCTGGGTCACGCACCGTCACAGCGCGGCACCGTCGTAGTGCTGCACAGGTAGTGCACCTGTCTCAAAGCCTTTCAGACAGCGCGTGTTCACGGCGTACATCGTGGCGCCGTCATGCCCAGGCCCCCACGAGAACGATCGAACGCCGCACGTCCTGCAAAAGGCATGGTGGGTCTTTCGTTTGCCGAACTGGTAGTCCTGCAATGCATCTTTTCCCTGTTGCAGTGTGAATGCGGGCTCGGGCACGAAGATGAGGCGCCAACCCGCCCGCACGCAGATCGAGCAGTTGCACTCCATCAGCCCCTCGACCTCCGCAGTCACCTCGAACTGCACCGCACCACAGTGGCAACTCCCGCTGTATCGAGTCTCAGCCATGCTCAGGAGGATGCGCGGGGCTGGGGTTGCGGTCTTGAAGAAACGCGACAGCGCAGCCGCGCGGTCGGGCTCGCCGCCCGAGACGTCCGATCGCTCAGCCGAACAGAGCGCAGAGAGTCGCGAGCCCAACGAGCAGCGCATGGCCGGCCAGCGCCAACTCGGCGACTCTCTCGAGATCGCGGGTCGGCTTTCCGGCGATGAAACGGACCGTCGCGAGCAATCCGGGAACACAGACCGCTGCGGTGCCGGTGAGAATCCAGATAGCCATCCCACCCACCGTCGCAATGCCGCAACCACCGGGCTCGGACGGCGCAAACCCGTCGGTGCCGATGAAGAGGAGCGCGAAGGCAAACGACGGCAGGATGACGAGCAGGGAGAGCGCGCGAGAGACCATCCACCTTCAAGCCTGTGAGGACAACACCGCAGCGTCCATCATGACTCCAGCATGAGTTGGGCGCGCATCACCACTCGGTCATGAGCACACCACCGCAAATGCGACTCGCCCTTCGGGCTCAGCGTCGGCGGGAGGGTGGCAGCGAGCAGCCCGAACTGCAGCCGCCGCCCGCCTCGACGCACTTCCGATACGCCTCTTGTTTCGCCCGCTGCTTATCCGGTTGATAGGCGCCTCCTCGATGCACACAGCAGCTGCACGGCCCTTTCTTGGTCGGTGGAGGCGGCGGAGGCTCGGGCTCTGGCGCGCGTGCCTGACATTGCCCAGCCACACAGGTTTGCGCTGCGGCACATCTGCATGCCAAGACCTCGTCACAGCCCGCATCCACGACGCCACATCGGTCGCCGCACACCTGCTCCGCGGTCGCAGGCACGCAGGCCGGCAGCTCGGCTTCGGGGTCTTGCTGCGGCTCGGCGGCCACGGGCGCAACGACGGGGGTCGGCGCAGGAGAAGGGTCTACGATCGGCTCTGGCCGGCACGCGACCAGGAGCACACTCGCCAGGGCCCAACGCTGCACGACTCGAGCATATCAGCCCGTGCCCTCGGCGAGATCGGGTCGGTTCTCCTCGATCCACGCGCGCACGGTCTCGCGTTGGCTTCGCTCGAATGCACCATCGCCATCGAACGCGCTGCGTGATGCCTTGATCAGCGCGGTGACGCGATGCGGTTGCACGCCGCGTTCGTGCAGGACAGTGGCCAGCTCGTAGCGGTTGACGGCGAGGTAGAGTGGGTTGGCGTCGGTCGACTCGAACACGGCCAACGAGCGCTCGAGCAGCGCCTGCGCTTGTTCCAACTCCGCGAGGTCGTGGTGGACGGAGCCCGCGTTGTGCACGGCCATTGCGGTGTTGAAGTGATCTCGACCGAGCGACTGCTCGAGCAATCCGATTGCGTGCAGGTAGACCTTCAGCGCCTCTTTGCTGCGGTCCTCCATCTGGTGGATGTAGCCGATGTTGTAGTGCGCCATGGCGACGGTCGGATGCTCTGGGGCGAGGCGTTTTTCCCAGATCTCGATCGAGAGTCGGTACTTTTCGATCGCTTCGTCGGGGCGATTCAGAGCCGACAAGGTCGCCGCAATGGCGTGGTTGGCGTGGGCAACCGAGGGGTGCTCGGGACCCATCAGCGCGGTGAAGATCTCGAGCGCGCGTTGATGTTTGGCCAGTGCCTCGTCGAAGCGACCGAGCTCTTGGTACGCCAGGCCGATGTTGTTGAGCACGTTGACCGTGTCCGGGTCGTTCTCGCCGCGAACCTCGACATAGATCGCGTACGACTCCTCGAGCAGCGCCAAGCCCTCGTCTCGCTTGCCGCCCATCATCAAGATGCCGCCTTCGATGGTCGCCGCGCGAGCCGTGAGAATCTCGCGACGCTCGAGCCGTTCGATGGTGGTGCGAGCATGGCGAATCCAGGTGCGGCCCTCCTCCACACGACGCACTCCCATGCCCACCGCGGAGCCGGCCGCAAGCGCAGCCTCGACCGCGGCCCGAACATCGTCCACGCGCAACGCGGCGAAGTAGGCGTCCTGAAGATGCGCGGCCGCGTCCTCGTAGGCGCCCATCTCCTCCAAGATCAACCCCACACGCAGCAGGCCCAACGCCTGGTAGGCCGCGTTGTCGCGCGCCGTCGCCATGGCCAGCAGCTTGCGCCCTTCCGCCAGAGCGTCTTCGTAGTGGCGCGTATCGGCCAACGCAATCGCGTGAGCATTCACGGCTGCGAGCTCATCATCTGCGAAGCGCTCCGCTGCGGCGGGCTCGCATTCCGCCGGGTCGGGCAGGCCGCGCAGCACCGCCACAGCGTGCTCCACCACGTCGGCATCGGCCTTCGCAAACACGTCGAGCGCAGCATCGAAGCGCGCGTGCACCTGAGCCAAACATCGTGTGCGCACCGGGTCCGGCGTCTCGGCATTGCACACCGCGTCGCGCTCCCGCACCCATCGCTCCACGTACGCGTCCACCTCGGCCTCGGCCGACGACCACGCGCTGCCGACGAACGGCGCATCCACAGCCAAGAAGGAGGCGGCCAGGGCCGAGCGACGTCCGTCCGTCCATGACGAGGTCCGAGGATCGTCCGCCGCGCACGTCGTTCGGTCCGGGCCACTCATCGAGAGGCCTACCGCCGCCGAGACGCCCACGATCCCCACGCCCGCCAACCACCGACGGCCACTGGACGGGCGCAGCTCGGCTTCCAAGACCGCGATGAGCTCGCGCATCGACGGGTGCCGCTGGTCGGGGTCGCGCGCCAGTCCTTTGCCGACCGCGTCACGGAGTCGGCGAGACCCGACCAGCAGCGGTGGTGCGCCCTCGGCAATCGCACGCTTGCGCTCGCGCAACGACGGGCCCTCGAACGGCCGCCTGCGCGAGAGCGCCTCGTACAGCGCAACACAGAAGCTGAACTGATCGGAGCGCGCGTCGAGATGACCGCCTTCGATCTGCTCGGGTGCCATGTAGGCGGGCGTGCCCATGACCGCGCCGTGGTCGGTGAAACTGCTTCCGGTGGCCAAAGCCCGCGGCAACACGACGTGCTGACCCGAGTGCCGCGACATGCCCATAGGCTCCGCCGCCACCAGACGCGCGAGTCCGAAGTCGAGGACCCGCACCCGACCGTCTGCACCCAACATCACGTTGCCCGGCTTGAAGTCGCGGTGCACGAAGCCCTCGGCGTGGGCCGCATCCAGACCTCGCCCTGCCTGCGCGTAAACGCCGAGCACCTCCTCGATCGAGGGCTCCGACTCGCGCAGCCACGAGCGCAGGTCCACACCATCGATCATCTCCATGACGATGCCGACCCCGCCGGGTCCTTCGACCACGTCGTAGACCGCCACGACGTTGGGGTGCGACAGGGCCGCGAGCGCCATCGACTCCTGACGCAACCGCGTGGCGAGGTCGACCGATTCGTCGGTTTTCTTGGCAGTGCGGTCGGGCCGCAGCACCTTGATCGCCACCGGACGGTCGAGCTCTTCGTCCCAACCGCGGTAGACAACGCCCACGCCGCCGCGCCCCAACCGATCGTCGACTCTGTACCGAGAGGACAGGACGGGTGGCGGCCCCAGATCCTGGGTGTCGGGCCCAGTCGCGTCTGTGCGTTGCGAGAGCAGGTTCGACCGCGTCGATACCGTATGCGTCTCTTCCCCTCCGCTCACCCCATTCAAGCCTATCGCTCGGCCGGCTGGCTGTAACTGCGCGTAGGGCCTACACACAGCATCCGAGCCGGAGTGCCAAACGTGTCATCGTCCTCACGCTTCTCGGCTTTACCCCAAAGGGGCCGGTTGATGCGGCCCGTCCGCGCCTCACTCTTCGTCCGAGAGCTTGGCCAGCGCGGTGCTCGACTCGGGACCGGGGCTCTCAGGCAACATGTCGCGAAAGAGGCCGTCTTCGTTGCCACCGAGTGCCTTGGTGCGCGACGCCGCCTCGCTCGCCAATCGAGTGCCCGGAAATGCGCGGGCGGCTTGGGCGTAGCGTTCGACCGCCAAGGTCCGCTCGCCGATGTGCTCGTACGCCTGGCCCAAGTGGTAGAGGTAGACGACCAGCGCCGGGTTGTACTCCAACGCCTTGACGCCGTCCTCCAGCAACCGGGCCCCCTCACGTGCCTGGCCCATGCGAACCAGGCACAGGCCTTCGAGCGCGCTCCAAGCCTTCTGCACGTCGCGACGAAATACCGCCGGGACGTGCTCGAGGCACTCGTCACGGTCGGCTCGAATCTCGCGGAGCTGCTGCTCGCTGGCAGTCCTGGTCAGCAGCGCGACTTCGTGCCGACCAAAGGCCGCCAGAGCGCGCAGGTGCGGGGCTCCGCGAGGACGGTCCGCCTTGGCGTAGATCTCGGCCGCCTCGGAGAGGCGCCACTCCGCCACCAGCAACCCGCCGAGCTGTGCCCGCGCCAGCCATTGCCGCTCCTCGCTGACGGCTTCGCCGGCCTCGGCGAGCGCCAACTCCTGATGCAGCCGCTCTTCCAGGGCGCGATGGTTGCCACTGGAGATCGCCCGCTTGATCGACTCCGCCTCGTGCAGCGCGTAACGCTGGCGACCGCGGCTGACCAGCCACGCCGCGGCGCTCATGCTGAAGAAGATCGCAGCCAGCGTGACGGCTTCGCCCGCGCACCCCGAAAGGGGTACCAGCATCGCCGCCAGCAGGAACTCTCGCCGCATCGCGGGCGGAGATAGCACATCAGCGCGCGTAGAACTGACGGAAGAAGTCGCGCGTCGCGTCAGTGCCGATGGAGGGCCAGACGTGGCCGGCTGGGTGCCCGCAGAACGCCACCGGGGTCTCGGCGTCACAGCCGTCGTAGGCCACACAGCCCTCGGGTTCGGTGGGGGTGCTCTCGGGCTGGCAGCCGGCACGATCGCGGAAGAAGTCGCGATAGTCCTCGCGGCCCGAGGTCAGCTCACCGTCGCCGATGGTGATCCAGGCGGCGGGGGTCTCGGTGCAATCCGCTTCGTCGAAGTAGATCACGCTGCCGCCCACCGCGATCGCGCGAATGTAGTCGCGCCGGCACCCGAGCACCCCGGAGTAGGAGCCGCCGCCCGAGAACCCCATCGCGAACACGTTCTCGGGATCGATGCACAGGTCAGCCGAGACCTCTTCGTACACGGTGTCGAAGAAGTTCAGCTCGAGGTCCATGAACATCGGCCACGTTTCGGGGTCGGCCTCGTAGTCGCGCCATGCGTTGTTGATCGCCTCGGGAATGACCAAGATCGCCTCTTGGCCGAACGCGGTACGAATGTCTCGCTCGCCACCGGTCGTGTCCCAGTAGCTCGGGTTTCCACCGTTGCCGTGCAGCGCGAAGATCAGCGGCCAGGCGCGCTCGGGGTCGTAGTTCTCGGGGAACCGCAGCATGTAGCGACGGTCGTAGCCGTCGAGCATGAACGTATGCTCGCCGTCGGTCAGCGTGGCCTTGGTCCCACACCCCGCGCTGCCGACAAAGCCCGGCCCAGTGCTGCTGCTTTCGGCCATGCCGGTCGTGCTGTCGTCCGGACCGCTCGTGGTGCTGTCGTCCGTGGTCGAGCCAGGCCCACTGTCCGTGGTGGTCGTGGTGGGCGCAGACGAGGTCCCGCTGGGCGAGGTCGTAGGCATGCCCGAGGTGGGCGAACCCGAGGTGGAGGTGCCATCGGTATCGGTCCCGCTGCCATCCCCCGACGAGTCGGAGTCACAGGCGGCGGCAAGCAGGAGGAAAGACGAGAGCACCCGCAGCTTCATCACAAAGCAGGGTAACAACCTTCGCCGAGCGCCGTGCGTACGGAGGTCTACACGCTTTACGCCGAATCGTCGTCGTGCGTGGTGACCTGGGAAAGCAGCTCGCCCACGTTGGCTTCGAGCTCCGCGTCGAGTGCCTGCGCGAGGATCGCGTTGACCGTGATCGCGGGCAGCGGACGGAGCTTGCGAATGCGCCGCACCAAGTTGGGCAGTTGCCGAATCGGCCGCCCTGCGTCCACCCACGGCTTCCACACGTGCGCGCGAAACAGGCGGACCAAACTCTTGGCCACCGACCCGAGCTGGTTTCGCAGGTTCGCCAGCTCATCGAGCGCGACGCCCGGAGGCACACCCGCCTCGAGCATCGTCTGCGCGACGTCGAGCAACCGCGGGCTGGGCACGGCGAAGTAATCCCCGCCCACGGGCGAGATGAGCCCGAGATCGGTCGCCCGGCTCCAAAGCGACGGCTGCTGCCGCAACGCCTCGAAGCGTTGCTCGAGCTCCGACCGCGACATTTCTCGCTGACGCTCCTCGTGATAGCGGCTCGACAGCGCACGCTCGAGCCCCAGCATTTCGCCGACCGTCTTGCGGCCGTCCCATGCCTCGAGCAGGTCGCCGATCGCCGCGAGCGAATACCCGCGCTCTTGCATGCTGGCGATCAACCGAAGGCGCGCCAAGTGAAATCGGTTGTAGAACCCGACCCGCCCCGACTTGCGCGGATGCGGAAGCAGGCCCTTGGTCTGATACGAGCGAACGTTCCGCGACGTGGTTCCAGCGCGACGCGCGATCTCTTCGACCGTCATCGCGTCGTCGTCGGAGTCCGTCATCGCGAGAGGATAGCCCCGAAGCGCCATCGGTTGCACTGGGCGGAACTACGCCCCGCGCCAGCCCCGCGACCCCGTGGAGGTTTCGATGCACGTCACACGCCCAGAACCTCGAAAAAGGCCCTGCAACCGTGAACACCCCACTCCGTCTACCAGCCATGACTCGCCCGCTCTGCACACTTTCGATCCTCCTGGCGCTCTGCGGACTCGGCTGTGGAGGCTCGGGCGGGGCGGACTCGATGCCTGGCGGCGAGGATGGGTCGACGGGGACGGCGGGGACCGATGGCTCGTCGGCTTCGGGCGCCTCGTCGAACCCCACGGGACCCAGCTCGGGCTCGGGAGGCTCATCACCGACAGGCGGCGAAACCAGCGAGACCGACGGCAGCGAGACCTCCAGCGGGGACGAAACGGGAGACCCGCCTCCGCCCTGCGACGCGGTTGGCTTCGATGCCGCGGTCTCGTGGTCGCTGCCTGACATTCCAGCGACCAACGCCAACAACGACCCCATGATGAACCTCGCCCGCGACCTTCAGTGCGACACGGGCGGCTACTCCCGCATCGCCACCGTCGACATGGACGGCGACGGTCTGCCCGACCTCGTCGAAACCGATGACTGCGGCACCGGAGGTTTGGGCGCCTCTTCGTGGAACGTCTACCTCAACCAAGGCGACGGCTTTGCTTCGACCGCCGTGTCGTGGGCTCTGCCGAACATCCCGCAGACCAACGCCAACAATGACCCCATGATGAACCTCGCCCGCGACCTTCAGTGCGACACGGGCGGCTACTCCCGCATCGCCACCGTCGACATGGACGGCGACGGTCTGCCCGACCTCGTCGAGACCGACGACTGCGGCACCGGAGGTTTGGGCGCCTCTTCGTGGAACGTCTACCTCAACCAAGGCGACGGCTTTGCTTCGACCGCCGTGTCGTGGGCTCTGCCGAACATCCCGCAGACCAACGCCAACAACGACCCCATGATGAACCTCGCCCGCGACCTCCAGTGCGACACGGGCGGCTACTCCCGCATCGCCACCGTCGACATGGACGGCGACGGTCTCCCCGACCTCGTCGAAACCGACGACTGCGGCACCGGAGGGTTGGGCGCCTCTTCGTGGAACGTCTACCTCAACCAAGGCGACGGCTTCGCTTCATCCGCCGTGTCGTGGGCGCTGCCGAACATCCCGCAGACCAACGCCAACAACGACCCCATGATGAACCTCGCCCGCGACCTCCAGTGCGACACGGGCGGCTACTCCCGCATCGCCACCGTCGACATGGACGGCGACGGTCTCCCCGACCTCGTCGAAACCGACGACTGCGGCACCGGAGGGTTGGGCGCCGCTTCGTGGAACGTCTACCTCAACCAAGGCGACGGCTTCGCTTCATCCGCCGTGTCGTGGGCTCTGCCGAACATCCCGCAGACCAACGCCAACAACGACCCCATGATGAACCTCGCCCGCGACCTTCAATGCGACACGGGCGGCTACTCCCGTATCGCCACCGTCGACATCAACCGCGATGGCCGCCCAGATCTCATCGAGACCGATGACTGCGGCACCGGAGGGTTGGGCCTCGAGACCTGGGCCGTCTATCTCAACGAGGGCGATGGGTTCGCACAGACAGCGATCGCCTGGCCGCTACCACCGATCCCCGCGACCAACGCCAACAACGACCCCATGATGAACCTCGCCCGCGACCTTCAATGCGACACGGGAGGCTACTCGCGCATGGCCACGATCGACCTGAACGGCGACGGCGTCCCCGAAATCGTGCACAGCGACGACTGCGGCACCGGAGGCTTGGGCCTCGAAACATGGGACGTGTACCCGCACGCCTGCGCCGAATGAACCGCTACTCCGCGTAGGCTCGCGGTGCCCGGAGCCACGACTTCACCTCGGCTGCAAGCTCCGGATCCTGCTCGGACTCCAGTGTTTCCACCGCACGCCTCGCCAGCGCCTTGGCGTCGGCGTGCGCCCCCTGAGCCCAACGGGCCTGGGCCAGCAGGTAGAACGCCTCTCCGCGCGATCCCATCGAGGGCGGCTTGTCGGCGAGAAACTCGGCCGCCTGCTCCAACACGGCGATCGCCCCCAGCACGTCGCCGACCAACAGGTGGGCCTCGCCCGACCCGAGCAGCGCGACGCCCTTGGACACATCGGACACGTGCGCGACCGCTTGTTCGTACAGGGCGAGCGAGCCCGGGTAGTCGCCGCGCTTGCGCTCCAAGAACGCGAGGTTCATGCGGGCCACCGCGACCAAGTCGTGCGTTTCACCGTGGGCACCCACCAGGATCTCCAGCGCGCGCTCCTGGTGCACGACGGCCTCCTCGAGGCGCCCCATCTTGTCGTACGCGATCGACAGGTTGGACTGCGAAATGCCCACGCTCGGGTGCTCCGCGCCGAGTAGCTCGATCTCGATCGCCAGCGCTCGATGCAGGTCACGAATGCCCGCCTCGAAGTCTTCAAGACCGATGCTGGCGTCGCCCCGGAACGCATGACACTTGGCCACGAGCGGGTGAGACTCGCCCGCAATGGTCGTCAACACGCGCACGGCCTGGTCGGCGCGTGTGTAGCTCTCCTCGTAGCGCCCGAGGTCGGCCAGCACCACCGACATGTTGGCGGCCGTCTGCCCGACCGTGACGTGCTCGGCCCCGTACACGCTGGTGAAGATGACGAGGGTTCGCTCGAATACGTCGAGAGCCTCGCTCGCCTTGCCGAGTGCGCGCAGCACCCCCGCGCGGTTGTTGAGGATCTGCGCCACTCGAGGATGCCCGGGCCCCAGCCGTGCTGCGAGCAGGGCGCTGGCACGATCGAAGGACTCCGCCGCTGCGTCCAACTCTCCACTGGCGAGCGCCGCAGCCCCGACTCCGTTGAGCGCCAGGCCCAGATCGTAGGTCGCCTCCAGATCACTGGGAGACGCAGCCCGGGCCGAGGCGGCAGCGCGTTCGAAGTGGGCGCGCGCGGCCGCGGGTCGGCCGGCGTCATGCTCGATCCACCCACGGGTGTTCTCGCGATAGGCCGTCGACGCATCGCCCCCGAGGCTGGTGCTCCACGCATCCGCTCGATCGGCGAAGTCGCGCCCTTCGGCGTGGCGTCCCAGCTTGTAGCCCACGACCCATGCCAAACGATCGAGCCCCTTGGCCACGACGGCGTCATTGCGGCTGATCGTCGCCAGCGACACGGCGATGCGAAGCTGCTCCTCCGCAGCCTCGTGCCGGCCTTGGTCATGTTCGACCCATCCCAGCACCAGACGCGCCTCCGCTTCGAGCCACTTGTCTTGGCGCGCGACCGCGTCCACCAGCGCCGCCCTCACCTCATGCTCGGCCTCGTCGAGCGACGCCGCTTCGCGCAGCGCGTCGGCGTACGCGAGCCGGTCCCGCAACGCTTCGGCCTCGGCGTCGTCCGAGGCGCCCGTCGGACCTTCGACCGCGCCGCACTGCTCGAGCGTCGGCAGTGCATCCACGGCCCGGGTCGCGTTGCTCACGACCTCGAGTTCACCGCGTTCGAGCACCTCCAGCAGCGCGTCGAGTTGGCGGAGGCGCCGGTCGAGACACAACATCTGCGCATCGATCCGCGTGTCGTCGTCACGCTCGCCTGCACACGCGGCGGCATGTGCATCGAGCCACGTTTGCGTGTAGGCGTCCAAGCGGGGCAATACGGCGTCGGCCACCTCGTCGGCCCATTCGGCGGACGGCGAGCGCAAAGCCGCGCCCAAGGCCGCGCGCCTGTGCGGCGTCCAGACTCGCGCGAGCGCCTCTTCTGCCCCTTCGCACGTTTCGCCGTCGACCGCCGCAGGCCAGACGAGCAGCGGCACGAGCAGCCCCGCCAGGCCGAGGCCAGCCGGCCACAGTGGCGTGTTCCCAGCGTTGCGCAGTGCGTCCAGCAGTGCGCCCATCGACGGGTAGCGCTGCGCGGGTTCGACCGCCAACCCCCGCTCGACCACCCGCAGCACCCGGCGCGGCGTCTTTGCGCAGCCGTCGAAGCCCGCCGTTCGACCCGCCGCCGCCGACACATCGGGCAGCCGACCCTCGAGCGCCTCGAACAGCGCCACACACAACGAGAACTGATCCGAGGCGACGCTAGCCTGCTCTCCCCGCCGTTGCTCGGGAGCCATGTACGCGGGCGTGCCGGCTCGACGAGTGCTGCGGTCCGAGCCCGCGTCGGAACCCGGCGTGTGTTGGTCGAACAACATCTCCACGGCGAGGCCGAAGTCCACGACCACCACGCGCCCACCGTCGGTGATCATGAGGTTGCTGGGCTTGATGTCGCGATGCACGATGCCGGCCGCGTGGGCCGCCTCCACGCCACGCCCCGCCGCGGTGTAGACCTCCAGCACCTCTTGCCAGGTCCGCGCACGCTCGCACCGCCACTGTTGCAGCGTCTGCCCTTCGAGCAGCTCCATCGCGACGAACACCCGCTCGTCCCACCGCCCTACATCGTGCACGGTGATGACGTGAGGATGGTTGACCTGGGCCAGAGCACGCGCCTCGGAAACCAACCGCGGTTGGTCCTCGGACCGTGAGGCATGCAGGATCTTCAGCGCCACAAACCGACGCAACGTGGGGTCATAGGCCGAGTAGACCGACCCCATGCCCCCTCGTCCGAGCGCGGCGTCGACCTCGAACCGACCCACCGTTTGGCCCGGCCGCAGTCGGCTGGAGAACTGCCGGTGCACGCGGTCCACAGTCGAACCATCGGCTGCCGACGCGCTGGGCTCCTGTGGCTCTTGCTCGGCAGCCAGGAGCGCCAACACCCCGAGCCAATGCGGCTGCGCATCCATTGCGGCTTCCAGCGCCGCGCGTTCGTCCTCGCTCAGTTCACCGCGCAGGTAGGCGGCGATTCGAGCTTCGGAGATCGACGGGTCTGAGGTAGACATCGTGGGCACCGCGATGGGTCAAGCAGAGACACTGGGGTTGGCGTCGGGGTTCGACGCGGCGTGGATCGGCGAAACGCCCGATCCCGAGGCGCTCCAGCGAGCCTTGGCGGACATCGAGCAGGCCGTTCGCGACGCATGGCAAGACACTCCCCCCCACCTCGAAGCATTCGGGGCCGAGCTCGCGCGCTGCCTGGGTGACGCCGCCGATCCGTGCGAGGTCGGCCGTCTCGAGGCCGTCGACCTGCACCTCGCGTTTGCGGCTCGGCTCGGGCACTCGGCGGCAATGGCTCGCTTCGAGTCCACCGTGATTGCCACGCTGAGCGGCGTCATCGGTCGCGTGGATGGTTCGAGTGCGTTCATCGACGAGATCAAGCAGCGGCTTCGTACGAAGCTGTTCGTGTCCGACGGGACATCCCCCGCCAAGATCGCCCACTACACGGGGCAAGGCGACCTGCTCGCGTGGGTACGCGTGGTCGCGGTTCGCGAGGCCCTCGACTCGGTCCGCGCGGAACGTCGTCGCGCGCTCGACTCCGACGACGCCCTGATGGCGATCGAAGCCTCTGCCACCGGCCCGGACATGTTGGCGTTTCGCCAGCAGTACAAGGCCCAGTTTTCCCAAGCGTTTCGCGACGCTCTGGCCGCGCTTCAGCCCGAGCAGCGCAACGTGCTCCGACTGCACTACGTACACGGGCTGTCGATCGACAAGCTTGGTGCCGTGCTCCGGGTGCACCGAAGCAGCGCTGCACGGCGGGTCGCCAAGGCGCGCCAGGACCTACTGTCTGGCACACGTCGGCTGCTGCACGCGCGCCTGTCGATCGACCGGCGCGAGTTCGATCAGCTGATGGGGTTGGTGGCCAGTCGCCTCGATCTCAGCATCGAGCGCTTCTTGGCCACCAAGAGCTGACTACATGCAGATCTCGCACTCTTCTTCGCACGCCTCGTCGTCGGTGCACTCCATGTCCTCGAGGCCCGGCGTCTGACAGGTGCAGACATCGTTGATGCAGGCGTGGCTGCTCTGGCAGGTTTCTTCGCTGCTGCTGGTCATGCCGCCGCCCTCTTCGCCGGCTTCGCCACCTTCGCTACCGTTGGCGGAGTCCCCAGCGGAGTCGTCGCCACCGTCGTCTTCTTCGTCGCAAGCGCCAAGGGGAGCAACGAGGGTCAGTGCAAGCATCCAGGAGGAGAGTTTCTCGAATCGCATGGGGCGTCCTTTGCCACGACACGCGGCGCGAAGGAAGATGTCGCGATCTTTTTTGCTCAGGTTTGTTTGTTCGAGGCGCCTGCTCCTGGATACAGGCACGGCCCGGAGGCTTGTCCGCAACGCCCGGGACTCGGTCCTCCCGGAGAGACGCCCCTTGCCGTGACGGCACCCTACTCGGTCTCGGGCTTCGGATCCCAAACGCTGATGCGATCGAGCGGTTTGCGGGCGATGTCGGGGACGGTGGCGTCACTCGTCGGGTAGCCCACGGGGAACAGGATGAACGGGCGCTCGTTCTTGGGGCGGCCGAGGATGCGACTGAGAAAGCCCATCGGGCTCGGGGTGTGGGTCAGCGTGGAAAGACCCATTTGATGCAGCGCTGCGATGAACATGCCCGCCGCGATGCCGCAGCTCTCGCGCACGTAGTAGTTCTTCTGCGGCTGGCCGCCGTCATCGAAGCCGGTGATCTGCTCGAACTGCACGACGATGTACGGCACCGTCTCGAGGTAGGGCTTCTGCCAGTCGGTGCCCAGCGGCGCGAGGGCTTCGATCCAGTCGGGCGGCATACGGCCGCCCTCGTAGCTGCGCCGCTCCTCCTCCTCGGCCGCTTCACGGATCTGCTTCTTGATCGCCGGGTCGCTGATGACGACGAAGGTCCACGGCTGGCGATGCGCGCCCGAAGGAGCCGTCGACGCCGTCTTGATGGCCAGCTCGATCGCCTCGCGGGGTACCGGGTCGTCCGTGAAGAACCGAACCGAACGTCGCTGGTCCATGCTGGCGTAGAACGCTTCGCCCCGCGCCACCGACTCCTCGTGCGTCAGTCGTTCGGGACGATAGGGGATCGGTTTGTACTCGGCGCCCGCCATGCGCGGAAAGCTTGCCACGGACGCCCGCAGTTGTGCGGTCGCATGACCGCCGCCGCCTTCAGCCGCCCTTGGGACCGAGCAGCCGCTCCAGCGCGTCGGCAGCCTGCGGCGTGATCTCGGTGAACTGGATGCCCATGCCACGCCGACTAGTCTTCTTGCCGTCGCAGGCGCGCACCACCACGCCACCGAGCACGATGGTGGTCTCGTCGACCTCGACGGTCAGCCGCACACGAGTCCCGCGTGGTCGCGGGTCCTTGATCGTGATGAACGCGCCGCTTCGACTGATGTCGAAGGTCCGCGAGGCGATCATCGCGTCGGCCGTGTCGAAACGCAGCCGCACCTGCAGGTCGAGGTTGACCCGGGCGCAGCTACGCCGCTCCGCACCCCGAGCTTCGGCCGCAAGGTTCCCTCGAACCGCAGGCGCCGGAGCGGGCGCGGGCTTTTCGGCAGGGGCTTCCTGCGACTTGAACATTCGCCGAAACCAGTTCGACATCCAAGAACATCATAGGCGCGTGCGCGCCAAAAAGCTCTGAGCGAGTTCGCGCCTATCCGGAACGGGTCTCGGGTTGGCCGTCCTCCGAGTACCCGATCCGGGACAACCGGAGCTCCCGACGGAACACCTCGGGCTTGTAGATCGAGGTTCCGGTAAGCATGCGAACACAGTCCTGCAGACCTTCGGTGACGGCTGGATGTGGGTGCAGCAGTTCGGCCAGTTCTCGTGCCGAACGCGAATGCTGAATCATCAAAGATACCGCTTCGAGGCTTGTAGACGCATGTACGCCTAGGGAACGCATGCCCAGAATGCGCATTTCGTCATCGTCGGTGACCAGCAGTTTCACGAAGCCATCGGTGGCCCGCATCGCGATCGCGCGGTTGACCAGCGAATAGTTGTAGACGGCAACGCGGTAGGGAATACGGCGCTTTTGCGCCTCCTGCTCGTTGAGTCCGATCGCCGCGACCTCGGGGTCGAGGAACATGATCGTGGAGAGGTTGTCGTAGGCCTTGGGTGGGGGCGTCGTCCCGCAGATGCGTTCCGCCGCATGCCGACCATCGATCTCCCCCACGCTCACGAGCGCGGCGTTGTTGGTGACATCACCCACCGCCCAGATGTTGGGCACGCTGGTCTGCGTGTCGTCGCATTCGATGTGGCCACGCTCGCTCAGCTTGACCCCGATCTCCTCGAGCCCCAGCGAGTCGGTGTTGGGTACCCGCCCGATCGAGATCATCGCCTTTTCCACCCGAATGGTTTCGCGACCCCCCGTGGAATGCTCGATCGTGTATTCGACCTGGCCATCGACCCGGCGCATGTCGATCAGCTTGGCGCGGTGGTGAATCGTCACACCTTTGGCCTCGAGGTTGGTCGAACACAGACGCGAAATGTCGGCATCTTCGAACGGAAGAATGCGCTCGGCTCGGTCGATGAGGTTGACCTTGGTCTGGCCGAAGTTGGCGAAGATGGTGGCGAACTCGCAGCCGACCACACCTGCGCCGAGGATCACCAGGCTGCGGGGAAACTGCTCGAGCCCCCCGATGTGATCCGACGTCATGATCGTGTGGCCATCGACGTCTATCGACGGAATACGCCGCGGACGCGATCCCGTGGCCACGATGAAGTCGGAGGCCGAGATCGTGCGCGCGCTGCCGGCCGACCCGCCCTCGATCGCGATGCGGTTCGCATCGACGAAGCGTGCGTTGCCATGGATCAGGTTGATCGACCCGGGGCATCCGGGACGCGGTTTGGACAGCTCCTTGAGCTGCCGCGCCATCTGGCGGACCTTGGACTGCGTCGCGGTATCCACCGCCTCCGCCATGCCCGAGTAGTGGATCTCGAGATCGTTGGCGACGAACCCCCGATCGCGTCGCGTTGCGTTGCGGTAGTCGCGGGACAGCTCCCACATCGTCTTGGAGCTGAGCGCACCATTTTGCACCCCCGCTCCGCCGAGCTCGGCCTTTTCGATGAGGGCGACGCGTTTGCCGAAGTCCCAAGCCCGCATCGCGGCCGCAAAACCCGCGGGGCCCGCACCGATCACGCACACGTCGTAGTCCGACATGGTTCAGATGTTACGCGGGTGACCTGCGCGGACAAGGTGCGCTCCCGTGCAGGGGCTCGCCAAGCCGTCTACGTCCGCAAGCGGGACGCTGACCGCATCGACTGACCTTGCGTGGTACGCGAACCGCTTCGGCGGCGAAGGCTACAGCAAGTAGAACGCGTCCTCGGGATAGGGCTCGGGCAAGTTTTCGTCGCCGAGCAACTGCCGCACGTTGATCTCGACCGCGCGCGCGATCGCGGTCACGGGGGTGTCCGTGGGCCGATTGGAGAACGGGTCCTGCATCTGCCTCGACGTGCGCTCGAGCAACAGGAACGGCGTCGAAATCGCGGTGGTCACGGCGATCTCCCAGTAGCCCTCGACCTCACCCAACGAGATCGAGAGCACCGTGATGAAGACGTAGATGAACGCCTTGAGGTACATGCGGTAGGTCTTCGGGAACACCGTCTTGCGAATGCGCTCCGCTTTGCCCATCGCGTCGGTCAGCCGCGTCAGCGTGTCGTCGACCGCAACGCGCTGGTAGTCCGTCAGCGCCCCTCGACCGGCCAACTCCCCGAGCGCCCGAGCGTGAAACTGCAGCAGCGCAACCGGCCGATTGCCGTGGTGCTCCAGCTCCGCGACTTCGTCGTCGGGGAGATGCTCCACCGTGTGCTCACGCCAGTCTTGGCCTCGCAAGCTCTGGCCCAGGCAGTAGCACCAGGCGACCTGCCGAAAGGCAATGCGGTGCACGAGCGCTTTCACCGTCCCGTCCTCGTCGACGGCATCGGAGGTGAAGGACAGCGCCTGACGAACCAGCGTGCGAGAGTCGTTGACGATCGCACCCCAGATCTTTCGAGCTTCCCACCAACGGTCGTAGGTCTGGTTGAGCTTGAACGAGAGGATCAGCGAGATCGCCGTACCCAAGAACGCCGCGATGGCGACCGGAAGGTCCGGCAGGTAGCTCCGCTCGTACTCCACCAGCACCGCACCCCCGACCGAAATCGCGAGGACGATGAGGAAGTCCCGCCAGACGCTGCGATAGATGTATCCAAGAGGGATCTGTCGCTCTAGCAGCATCGACCGAGCGAGGGTAGCCGACGCGAAACGGTCCGAACAACCGCCACGAGCCGCCTACCCCTCGAAAACACTCTACATGGCGGTGATCCAGAGACCGCCTGAGCTCAGGCGAGCGGCATGAAACTGATGGTCTTGCGGCTCAGACACACGGTGAGGAAGTCCTCGCCGACCGCGACTCCGGCAAAGCGGTGGGTGTCGACCGGGATCTCGGCACGGAGCTCGTACCGCTTGCCCGTCCAGCGGTACAGGAACACGCGTCCGAAGAAGCGAGGGTCGCTCGATGGCCAGGTGCTTTCCTCGGTGCTGACGGCCAACCACCCGTTCCGCGCCGAACACACCGTGCCGAAGCTCGCCTCCTTGCGCACAGTGGGCTCTTTGACCACCTGAACCTGGGTCCACTTGCCCTTCTTCAGCTCGAAGACGAAGACCGCTCCGGACCGGGCCTTGGTGCCTTTCGAACCCGGCTTGATGGAGGCCGAGTTCTCGCTGGGCGCGGCCAACAACAGACGGTTTCCGTCGAACACCGCGCTTTCGATCTCCCCCCGGAAACTCCGCTGCTTGACCACGGGCGGGTCCACGCGGATGCGCGAGTGAAACGCGACCTTCCCCTTGGAGTACCGAAAGACCAACGCGGAAAGGTCGTCGCACCCCACCACGATCCACTGCCCGTCGGTCGCCACACAGAGGGCTACGCGGTCTGGGTAGAGCGGCTTGGTCGCGAACTCGTAGCGATGGCAACAGTCGGAACACAGACACGCGTCGTCTTTCGAGCAGGCCCGAGCGTCGATGCACTTCTTGCAGGTGCAGTCATCCTTCTTGCTGCACGATTTTCTCTGCTTGAGACGGGGCTTCTCTGCCAGTGCCTCATCCTCGAGATCGGCCCGGTAGATCTCCGTCCACCCATCCTCGCCACGCTTCAACACGCCGAGGAAGATCGCGTATCGGTCCGTCTTGCGCGCCGTCGCGCACAGGTCTTTCGCGAGTGCGATCTTCCCGGAGAACTTGCCGTCCACGCGGTCGAACTCGAACTCGTCTTTCGCCCGAGAGAAGAACGCGACGCCATAGCTGGCCGTGGAACTCTCCTGCCCTACCGCAAGCGTGTTGCCGTCGTAGTCGACGCGCTGCCACTCTCGAGGAACGCCCGCCTCGAACTCCGGCTCGGAGAAGAGTTGGGTCCAGCGCCCGTCCTCGCGGCCAAAGACCAGCGTCGGGCCCTCGCCGAACGTGATCGCGGATCCATCGGCCGCCAGGGTCTGACGCATGCCCCAGATGCGGTCCGGAAACGGCAGCGTCTGCACACCATCGTAGAACGCGTCCTGCCCGTCGACGGGTTTCAACGCATCGCCTCCCACGCGTTCGAGCCCATCAAAGAACGCCTCGAACGACTCGGCGATCTGCACGACACGGTCACTCGTCGTATCGAATGCTGGAGGGTCCTCTCCCGCGTCCTGCCGCTCCCAGTAAACCCCACCATCGCGGCCGTCGTGATAGATGACGCCGAACGCACGCTCCACCATGGGACCACCGCCCAGCGGCGTGACCCCGGCGGGAACGTCGTCGGGGTCGAAGTCCCGGCACGATTCGTAGAACGAGAAGGTGCCAATCTCAAAGCGGGTCAAGCAGGACTTCGGGTCTGCTGCGGTGTAGCGGAGCGCCGCACCCACTCGACTGCTTGCGAGGGCCTCCACCAACGGCTGGTCGGGCAGGGACACGGCTCCCAGGGTCGAGAGCCAGTGCCTACGGGTGTCATCGGTCTTTGTTGGCGTCATGAGCGTGTTCGAAGGGCGGTGTTTCGCCGATGCGAACAAAGACGAGGTCTGCTGAGAGGAGTTGCCAGGAGGCGAGCGAGCGTTCGCGTGACACACGCGTTCTGTGAGCAGCAGGCCCTGGGGTGCCCTCTACGGCACTTTCGGAGCACGAGCTCGCCGCGAGTTGACGTGAGCGCCTGCGCGTTCGCGGCCTATCGACCCACGGGTGACATCCTGTACCGTCGACCTCCCGCGTCCCCCCGATGAGACTGCCCGCGCAGGAATCCAAGCACTTCATCGCGCTCTACAGCGCCATGCTTGGCTGGTGCGCGGGAGTGCTCGACCCCGAGGGGCCGGTGCCGGACCTGCGGGGATTCCTGCGTGCGGACACCGCGGGCAAGGCGTACGCCCGTGACATCGTCTTCGACGAGCCCGAGACCATCGATGCGTTCCTGGCCGCAAACCCTCACTCATTGGAGGACGACGAGCTCGAACTGGTCGCCGCCTGGAGGACGTTCGTCTACGAACCCTTGTTGATCGAGCGCAACCTCAAGCGGTTCACGGTCTTCTTGGATCGATGTGAAGAGCCGACCGCCTACGGCGTGCTGTCGCTGACCCAGGAACTGGTCGACCTCCTTCCGTCGACGCCTCCAGTGGCCGTGGAGGCGCTCTTGCTCCCGTGGAAGGGTCAGATCGTCTGCGACGGCTTGATCCGCGCGGACACGCATCGACTGGATGCCGCGGCGCGCAAGTCCGCCAAAGAAGCGTATCGGCAGGCCAAGGCGCGCGGCATCCTCACCGAGCTCGCCGTGCCGCCGTGGACCCCGCCCGAGCGGCCCGAGCCCGACCCGACGCAGGCCTTCCTCGGCCGCTGGCGCGTCACCGCGATCGACGGACTCTCCGACGACGCGCTCGAGCAAGAGAGGCCCGCCGTGTTCGAAGTCGCCGATGCGAGTCAGGGGCACTTTTCGTTCGCCCTCGTTCGCGGCGAAATGGATTGGCGCATCAGCGAGGGCGCCCAAGGACCGCTCCTCGAGTTTTCGTGGGCCGGCAGCGACGAGTATCACCCGGTGGCGGGGCGAGGCCGGGCGCGCATCGTCGACGACGGCACGATGCGCGGGTGCATCTTCCGCCACCACGGCGAGGACTCCCCTTTCGTGGCTGAGCGAGAGCGCTGACACTCAAGGCACGCAATAGCCGATGTCGACGATGCCGTGGTCTTCGGGGACCTGCATGCATGTGCCCGGCGCACAGGTCTCGTCCTCCGGCGGATCGCAGAGCAAGGCGCAGCAACGCTCCGCACCGCAGCCCTCCAAGAGCGAGGCATCGACGCAGATCAGACCGTCGCCGCACACGTGCTCTTCGCAGCTCTGGCCGAGCTCCCGGGGCGCATCGTCCAACACGCACCACGGTGCGGGGACGCTCGTGTCGACGGCACAAACTTCTTTTCCGGGGCAGAGCTCTCCTCCCGTGGGGTTGCAGTTTCCACGGCAGATTCCGTACTGCCACCCGGTGGGGTTGAACTCGTAGCAGAGACCTTCGTTGCAGTTCGGCGAGCCGTAGCTCCCGGTACACGGGACGCGGCACTTTCCGAAAACGGCGCCTGGGGGCGCATCACACACGAAATCGGACGCACACTTCAGCTCGGGATCGTCGACACAGCCGGGCAGACACTCCTCACCCAGTCCGCGTCCCCCGAACTCGAAGCAATAGGTCGTGATGATTTCACCGCCTGGCAACAGCGCCCACGGGACGCACGATTCGTCCTCGTTCTCGCACGGGATCGGGTCTCCGTCCGGGGTGATGTAGACACTGCACTCGTTCTTCGTCTCCAACTCACACTCGATGGGTTCCCCGGTCGACGAGGTTCCGTACCACCCTGTCGACGATCCGCTCGAGGAACCGTGGCCCCCAGTCGTCGCCGCACCCGTGTCGCCCGAAGCCGATCCCTCTCCGGCCGACGTTCCTCCCGATCCAGCGCTGCCTTCGGCGGAGCCCGCGTCACCGACGGTCCCGGCCCCCGCTTCGCTTTGAAACACCGGGTTGGGCCGCGCACACGCGGGTGCGAGCAACAACAGCACGAGCGCCGATCGGGTCCGAATCGTCACGACCAATCGAGGATACCCCGGAGCGCATCCGCCAACCTGAGGGCTTTGCTCACTCCTCGCGCGGATCCATCAGCACTTTGAGTGTTCCCGACCGCGCTGCATGCTCGAATGCCTCGAGACCGCGCGAAAGCGGATACACCATGTCAACCAGCGGACGCGGGTCGACCGAACCATCGAGCAGGGCCTCGATCGCGGGCTCGAATGGCCCACACCGCGAACCGAGCACGGTGATCTCGTCGACGACGAGCCGTACCGGGTCGATCGAGATGCGCTCGGAGAGCGTGCTCTTGACCACGATGGTCCCCTGCGGCCGCACATGCGCCAACGCGTCTTCGAAGCCCCCGGGACTCCCCGTCGCGTCGACGACCACATCGAAGTCGGACCGCAACACATCTCCCGCAACACGCACCGTGGCCCCCGTGCCGCGCAGGTGATCGAGCTTGTGACGGTGACGGCCCACCACCGTCAGTGCGCACTGCGTCGTGGCCATCGCCATCGCGATCAGCAGGCCCAGCCGGCCATCCCCCCAAACGCCGACCCGCGTGCGCGGTCCGATGTCGAGCTGATCGATGATGCGAAACGCGGCCGCCAGCGGCTCGACGAACACCGCCGCGTCGTCATCGAGATCGTCGGGAACCTCGTGCAGGTTTTCGACCGGCAGCACCACCTCCTCGGCCATGGCCCCCGCCCGGCCCCGCACGCCCACCACTTCCCGGCGAGAGCAGTGATTGGGCAAACCGTCGCGGCAACGATCACACCGCCCACACGCAACGTTGATCTCCCCGACCACCCGACGCCCGACCCACTGCGGTGCCATCTCGGCCTCGACCACCTCCCCCACGAACTCGTGCCCGAGCACGCCCCGCACATCCGCGTAGCCTCGCAGAATCGCCAGGTCCGTCCCGCAGATGCCCACCCGATGCACCCGAATCACCGCCTCGTGCGGCTCGGGAATCGGCGGACGAAGTTCGGCGAGGTGAAGCCCATCATCGAAGACCAGAGCACGCACCCGGGGACCATAACGCGTCGCTCGGGTCCATTGCCTCGGAAGGACGCAGAGCCGCGCGAGCCCCAACTGTCATCACGGTCGGTTTGGGGCACTCCTGAAATGCAAACACCCGCTTTGGGGTAAGTTGCGTCCGTGCAGCAGCCACCGCACCACCCCCAGTACCCGCCCCAACAGCCGTACCCAGGGTATCCGCCGCGGCAGCCCAAGAAGAAGGGCCTCGGCTGCGGGGTGATCGTAGCGATCGCTGCCGCGGTGACCATCCCGGTGCTCGGCATCATGGCAGCGATCGCCATCCCGGCGTTCACCAAATACATGCGACGGTCGAGAACATCCGAGGCACGCGTCGAGCTGGCCCGGCTGTTCGACAAGACCGCGACCTACTACACCGCGCACGGACGCTGTCCCGGTGCGCTCGTCGGCGAGGCGGGAACCACACCTCCGATGTCGCTCAACTGCAACGATGGCCCAGGCGGGCGCTGCACACCGGGCAACGCGTATCCGCAGACTGCTTGGACCGACAACGAAGCCTGGTCCGCCTTGGGCTTCGAAGTCCCCTCACCGCACTACTTCCACTACAACCTCAAGTGGAGTCAGGACGAGTCAGGGGAGTGCCAGTTCACCGCCCAGGCCTTCGGCGACCTCGACGACGACGGCATCTACTCGACGTACGAGCGCGCCGGTGCTGGCGACATCAGCGGTGTCCACGCGGCCGCCGGCCTCTACATCGACCAAGAGGTCGAGTAGCGTCAGCCTCTCGGCCGAGAAAACCCGGTCTTACTCAGGATGACACCTCGGCTGCCATCCGGGCAGACTCGGCACGAAGGTCCACCGAAACGCAGGCACCGTCGCGCTCCTGCCCGCCGCTGGCTACGAGCCCCCTCCGCGTGAGGCCCTACAACACCAGGCCCAGCAGGTAGCCGATCGCGAACAGCGGTGCAGCGACGCTGCCCGCCACCAGCGCAACAGCGGCCGTCACGATGGCGTAGTCGCCTGCGCGTGCCTTCGGCTCCAGCTCGCCTTGGTGACGCTCGAGGAGTTCGAGGTTGCGCACGTTGCTGCGCCAGACCAGGTCGAACGCATCGCCCACGACCGGCACCAGGCCGCCGATGACGTCGACCGCGATGTTGAGGAACATGCGCAACACGACGACACGGGGCACGCCGCGCCGCATCGCGGTGACCAGAAGGGACAGGGCCACCGCGCCCGTCACGGCATCACCCACGCCCGGCAGCACGAACCCGAGCAACGCGTCGAGGCCCACGCCGAACTTGGTGCCCGGAACGCGCACGACGTCTTCGAGCCACCGCACCACGGTGCCCATCTTCTGCACCTCGTCGGTCCGCGCCAGGTGGGTCTCCGCCATGCGCTCGGCGTCGACCACGGCCTGGGACTCCGTGGAGACGGCGGGGAGGTCGGCGGCGAGCGTGGCGGTGGCAGCAGTCACGGGCGCAACGTAGATCCGTCTCCAAGCTTGGCAACGCCCGGTTTTCGCGGTGTTTTCTTTGCGGGGGTTTGTTTCGCCGTCGACGAAAAAAACGGGACCTCCGTGATGGAGGTCCCGTGATGGTCGCTTGGGTCGAGAGAATCTCAGACGCCCGCGAGCGGGTCGTCGCCGTCGGGGAGTTCGATGCGCGAACGCTTGGCCTTGGTGGGCGCGAGTGTCAGCGTGATCTTGCTGCCGCCTGCGTCGAGCGTGGCCTTGTCGCCCGCGACTTCGAGCGTCTTGGCTTTGACGATGCGCTTGCCATCGCGCTTGTAGGCGACCTTCAGCGCATAGCCCTTGTCGCTGTGCGAGACGACGGTGACCGAGAGGTCGTGGGCGTGGTCGTCGTCGGACGCTCGCAAGGTGGCGGTCTGTCCGACCGAGGAGGTTCCGGAGGCGTCGAGCTTTGCGCCGTCATGCTCGACCGTGGCCTTGATGGACAGCTTGGCCGCAGGCGCTTGGGATTGGGGCGTGGCGGCGGAGGCGTCGGATGCGAAGCTGAGCGCGGGGACAGCAGCCAGCAGGGTGAACGCGAAGATCCGTGCAAAAGCCATGGTGTTCATCTCGACGAACCTGTAGCTCCCACCATTCAGGAGGGGTCAGTGGAATAACGCCCCACCGCATCTCGCGGACCTGGCGCAAGACCGTCTGCGGGCCGTAAAGCCGGTATGCGCGTCGTTTCGGTGAACGCGCGCCGCGTTCGACTTTCGTGATCCGGATCGCGATCGCGACACGTGGATCATGCTGCAAACGAGCAGTACCCGCCGGTGCGTTCGAGGCGGCTGGACCAAACTCAGCGGCGCGTCACCCCATCGCGAGCAGCGAGAAGATGACGATGTCGGCGACGACGTGGGCGATGAGAGGGGTCAGCAAGCCACCGCTTCGGCGCCGCGCCCAACCCAGCATCACGCCCCACGACCCCGCCATCAACGCACCCATCGCGCCCCGCGGCACCCCGTACCAGTGAAAGACGCCGAACGCGGCGCCTTGCAGCAAGAGCGGCCAGACACCGTCTCCGAAACGCTCGCGAAGCGCCGCCTGCAGCACCCCGCGAAATGCAACCTCTTCGAGCAACGCGTTGACGATGGAGAACCCCAGCGCACCCAACACGAGCAGCGGCACTGGCCACTTCGGAAGCATGGACTCGGCATCGCTGAGGTCGGGCTGTGCCCACGCTTTCCAGACCACGAGCGCGACACCAGCCATCACCGCGAGCGCCACCACGGGAAGCGCATCGAAACGGCCCCGCTCGAACCACGGAGACGACAGCTTCATCGACGGGATGGCGAGCAGTCCCGCCAGTGGAACGACCAGCAGTGCGAGTTGAAGGACCGGCCAAACCGGGGGCAGCAACACCACCGTGGCCCCGGCCCCGGCCGCGAAGAGCAACACCACACGGGTGCCCGCGCCCAGCCATGGCAAGAAGCCCAGCACGACCAACGCAGCGGTGAGCGCCCCCGCCCACGGGCCCATCTCGCCAGCGAACCCAAACACGATCAAGGCGGAGAACGCCGCCAAGGCCAGCAAAGACACCGAGCCGTCGACGAACGGCCGTGTGCGGGGTTCTGCTGGGTTCATCGTGCCCTCGCCAAAAGTCGAACATTTGCTCGACTTTTAGAAGTTGAAGCTTTGCTCGGGTTTTGTCAAGCATGATGGGCGTGCCTCGTCGAAGACCGGTCCAAGCGCGTGCCGAAAAGCGGCGCGCATCGTTGCTCGACGCCGCGGCCACGATCCTCGCCCGCGACGGGTACGAGGGGCTCAACACCAACGCGCTCGCCAAGGAAGCCCATGCGGCGGTCGGCACCGTTTACGACTACTTCCCCAACAAGCAGGCCGTGTTGCTCGCCCTGCTCGAGCGCTACCGCAAGCGGCTCGAGGCCGCTCTGCTACCCACGCTTGCCGAAGCCGCGCAGGGCGACTTGGACACCCTGATCGAGGGCGGCGTTCGAGCGTTTGCCGACTTCTACCGAGATGAACCCGGCTATGCGGAGCTGTGGCTGGGCACCCAGTTGGTCGGTCCGCTCCGGGACGCGGGAGACGCTTGGGGCGACGGGTTCGGCGACATGCTCGGCGCGGTGTTTCGACATCGGCTGAACCTGTCTCCCTCGCGCGCAAAGACGGTCGCGCAGACCTTCGTGCACGCAGTGAGTGCGGTCGTCAGCCTGGCCCAAACGCGCAGCGGCCGACAGCGAGAGCGCTTGGTCGACGAGGCGGTCGCGTTGGGCCAGCGTTACCTTCGGGCTCTCGACTGACGAACCAGCGCGCCGAACAGCAACACCACCACCAGGCCGCCGACCACCTTGGGCCCCTGCTCTCGCAGGACGCGTGAGGGCTGTAGCGGGACGAAGTCACCGTCTCCCAGCACGATCACCCCTGCCCACGCGCTCGCGTCATAGCCCTCGGCTCGAAGCTCGCGTCGTACCTGCGCCACCGCATCGGCCACGCTCGAACCGTCTGCGAGCAGGGCGTAGAACCGGGTGAAGAACTCCGAGGCAGCGGCGTCGTCGAGTGGCCACAGCGACGCGACCACCGTGCGCGCACCCCCGCGAAACAACGCGTGGGCGAGACCCATCGGGCCTTCCTCGGCGAAGATCGGCCCGGCCGCACCGCGGCAAGCCGCCAGCACCACGAGGCTGCCATCAAAGGCGAGCCGGGCGAGCTCGCGGGGTTGCAGGAGCCCGTCGTGGTCGGGGCTTCCAGGCGCCAACACGACGGCAGCACGCTCGGGGTGGGCCTCGTCGAGCAGCGCATGCGCGGCGAAGTGCACCACCGAGTACTCGTGCAGCGCCGCCTGCATGAAGAACGCTTCCGAAGCATCGGCGCCCTGTCGAACGACCGCGGTGGTGGCCGAGGCGAGCGCTTCTCCCTCTGCCGTCGCGGAGCCCAGCGGGGTCAACGAGGGGTCCGCGACCCGGGGATCGACGAGCGCCAGCGCCGACGCGCGCGGTGCCGAGTCCGATCGCCGCAACGAGGACCACAACGCGAGTGACGGCACACGGGAGATCGCAAAACGCTCGCCCAACGTGGAGCCGTCAGCGGGCCCGAGCGCGGAGAATGGGACGCGGTGCAGGTAGCCGTCCGGCACGATCGTCAGCCTCTCGATGTCGGGCGGCAGCGCATGAACCAGCCGCTCGAACAGGTGGCGATACAAGCCATCGCCCAACGCCCGACTCGCATCGGGATCGTGCAACGAGCGGGAGAACAACTGCGCGACAGGTTCGACCCGAGCACGGTCCGGCAGGGCGTGCACCGTGACGTCGTCACGCGTGATGACGGCAACCCACGAGCGCTGAGGGACGTGCTCCCACCGCGTCACGAAAGGCTCGCGTGCAACCTGAAACGAGATCAGAGCCTGGTCTTCCCCCAGTGCGTCCTGCAGCACCGCCAAAGAAACGGGCTCGGCGGCGGTCTCGGCCTCGTGCTGATCCGTCCAGGCGTCGAACAGCGCCGCCTCCTCACGCTCGAGATTGTCGAGCGTCCGCAGCAACGTACGGCGATCTTGCTCGGGAAGCTCCGGGTCGCGCAGGCGCGTGTTGACCTCCGCAATGCGACGGTCGAGCGCCTCGTGCTCGGGGGACGCGATGCGGGGCAGCTCCACCTGCGCCTTCTCCAGCGCGTCGGCAATCGTCCGCGCCCGCAGGCGCTCGACCACCTGCAACGCCGCCTCCACACGAGGTCGGGCGTAGTTGGGGCCTTCGCCGAGCGTCCAGCTCGCGACCTCGTCGTAGTAGGGCGTGAGCGCCGAGAGCCACCGCGCACGCACCATCGGGTCCCCATGCCGCGCGCTGAGCCGCTGCACGAGATCGAACGTCTCGGTCGCCGCCTGCACACCTCCCCGCCAATCGCCACGGCGAAAACGAACCCGCGCGACCAAGTGCTGCGAGAACACCCCAGGGCGGCCGCGAGACCGCGCCACGGCCTGTGCTTCGCGCAAGTGGGACTCGTCACCATCGATGAGCGCGAGCCCGTGCAGAGCGGACTGCAGGCTGTCCCCTGCGCCCACATCCTTCGCCGCGCCGCGACACTTCACGTAGTGCGTCCGCGCTTCGGCCTGCGATGCCGCGAGGTCTCCCTGCAAGCAGGTGAACACCGCCTGGGCATGCGGATTGCTCTCGAGCTCGCCGCGATCGATGGAATCGAGCTGCTCCGCCAGCCCCTCGAGATCGCCGCGGCGAAGCTCGGCGTACTCGGCCTGAATAGACAGCGTTCGGACCCGGGCTGTGGTTTCGACATAGCGGTCTCCCGCCGATGCCGCGAGTTGCTCGAGGTCCGCCAACCGTGCCAGGGCCCGCTCGGGTCGGTCCCGTGCTTGTTCGAGATCCGCCTCCAAGAACAGGACGAACTTCTTGTGCTCGTAGGGCCCGTCGGGAAACGTGGCCGCACGCGCGTCGGCGACCATCTTGGCGACCTTGCCCAGAGGGCCGCCTCCCCGCAGCATCAAGCGGGCCTGCTGAAGCTTCACCTGGGTGAGCAGGCCCGGGTCGTCCGCACGCTCGGCCAACCGCACGGCCTCGTCGAGCTCGGCGGCGATCGCCGCAGCGCCCGGGGCCTCGAACGCGAATGCATAGGCCACGCGCGACAACGCGGCGGACTCGAAGTCGCCTTGAGTCGCGAACTCGGTCGAGACCTCGTCGTAGAGCGCGGGCGCACCGTCCATGCCCATGTCGAGCAGCAGGTCGGCCAGGATGTAGCGGGCCCAGGTGCGCTCGGGCTCGGCCTTCACCAGGGCCCGAGTGCGCTTCAGCGCGGCATCGTAATCGCCGGTCTTGCGCGCGTAGACATAGATGCACGTGTAGCCGCGCCAATGTGCCGGGTCCTCGCGGCGCACCGTGTCGCATGCCTCGAGCGACGGCTCGGGCGTGCTCGCTGCCATCCACGCCCACAGCAGGGCGCGCGAGATCATGGTCGAACCGCCGTGGAGAAGGTCTTGGACTGGCCACTGTGCGACGCACACTCGAAGTCGACCTGCCAGAAGACCACGCCGTCGGCCGGCACGTCGGCCAACTCGGACGCCGGCACCGTGTGACGAGGTGCGGTGAGGCCGGCGACGTCGACGACGACCTCGGCCTCCGCCGTGGACGCACGAACGCTGTAGGAGCAGTCCGACCCGAGGTCGGTCCATCGCAGCTCGAACGCGTCGCGAGGCAGCGCTTGGGTGTCGACGAGGCTGCTCAGCGATTCGTCCTCGGGTGCACGCACGGCGCCCGGGTCGGACACAGGCGGTCCGGCGTCACGGCCCGACCACACCCAGACCAACGCCGCCGCGGCCAACACGACCACGGCCGCCACCCAGGCTCGCGATGACGGTTGCGCCTTTGGAGCTGGCTTCGCGTCGCCTGCCAACTCGCGCTGCAGCTCCACGAACAGCCGAGCCTCTTCATGTCCCTGCGGGCCATCGAGCGCGGATGCGATGATCTCTCGGCGCTGCACCGACTCGAGGTCCCCCGCGAGTGCCTTCCACAGCAACTCCGCATCGGGCCCTTCGTCCCCCGGCTTCTGCGCATCCTCGAACGCTCGAATGCCCTCGCGCCACCGCTGCTGCTGGTCGGCATCCATCATGGCTGCACCCCCTTGTCGGTGAGGCATCGACGCATGTCGGCGAGTCCGCGGTACACCGCATTCTCGGCCTGCTTTCGGGAGCCCCCGAGCTGCTCGGAGATCTGCGGCACGTTGAACCCTTGCAGGTAGAGTGACACCGCGACATTGCGGGTCTGGGCGAGCAACGCGAGACAGGCCTTGATCGCCGCGCCCAGCTGCCGCGCCGCGGTTCGCCGCTCGGGATCCCCCGCCTCGGTGTGAAACTCGGTCTCCTCGGCGCTGGACGTCGAATCGAGTTTCCGCCTCCGCTGATGCCGAATCTCGTCGACGAGCGCCGTGTAGGCGACCTTGAACACATAGCCGCTCCCCATCGCGTCGAGCTCCACCCCATCGCGATGTCGACTGATGATGCGCATCATCGCGGCTTGCACGACGTCCTCCCGGCGAGACGCCAGCCACGAGGGACAGGTGCGAGCGACAGCACGCTCGAGGGCGCGTCGCAACGCCGCATACCGAGCGTCGTCGACCTCCTTCTCGCGCGGTGCACCCACTCGCCGGAAGTAGCGAGCAGCTCGAACCCTGTCAAGGCGACCACCTCAGTCCTCCAACGCGATCGGGGACAATGCGCCCAAGGTTTCGTTGTCGCCAAAGTAGTCCAGACCGGGTTGCCCCAGCTGTCCTGCACTGTTGGCGCCCCAACACGCAACCTCGCCACCATCGACCCGCGCACAGCTGAACGAGTTCCCGACTTCGACGTCGTGCACGACCGTGAACGGGAGCTCCAAGGGATCTTGAGAGTCCGGCATCTCGTCGTCGCCCACGTCGTTTCCGGACGCCCCGTACCCAAGACGGCCAAAGTTGGCATCTCCCCAGCAGCGAATGTTGCCATCGTCCAACAGCGCGCAACCGTGCCCACCCCCTGCCGCCAGGTCGACCGCCGCTCCGCCGAGCTCGAGCGCCGGTTGGTCGTGGGCACCGAGCACGGGTTCGGTGTGGCCCAGCCCGAGTTGTCCAGCGACGTTGCGCCCCCAACATTTCACGCCCCCGCTCCCCAAACGAACACACGTGTGGCGAAGTGCGGTCTGAATCTCCGTGATGGGCTCGTCGAATGCGATGGCAGGCACGCTCGTCGGGAGCTCGTCGTCCCCGATCGTCTCCGTATCCCCCTGGCCGAGTGCGCCGTCTTCGTTGAAGCCCCAGCAACGTGCCGTGCCGTCGTCGAGAAGCGCACAGGCGTGGTCACCATGCCCGTCGATCGCGGTCGCCACACCGCCGAGTTCGATCGGCCCCTCGACAACGGGGTGTTCGTCGTCACCGATCACGTATTCGTTGGTTCCGTAGCCGCAGGTGCCAAAGCTGGCGTTGAGGCCGAAACAGCGCACCGTCCCGTCGTCGAGCAACACCAGCGTGCTCCACGTGGTCGCAGTGATCGCAACCGCCGTTCCTCCGAGGTTCACGTCGGGCAGCATGGACGGCACCTCGTCGGGCTCATCACCGATGACCTCGTTCGTCCCATAGCTCGGGATTCCGAGCTGCCAGCGGTTGTTGAAGCCCCAGCATCGCACGGCTCCGCCTTCGACGATCACACAGGTGTGTTCCCGCCCGCACGCGACGTCGACCACCGCAGCCCCGACATCGACATCCCCCATCGACGCGGGCGTTTCGTCATCCCCGACGTGACCGATCTGACCGTAGCCCAGCTGGCCATAGCTGTTGCTGCCCCAACACCGCAGCCGCCCGTCGTGAAAGAGCGCGCAGGAGAACTGATCGCCCGAGGCGATCTTGGCGACACCGGTGGAGGCAGTGCATCCGGGTTCACAGCCGTCCTGCATGACGTCGTTGCCGTCGTCACAGGCTTCGTCCCCCTCGACGAGGCCATCCCCGCACACCGACTCGACGCAAACGTCATCGCGACAGCTCCCCTCCATGCAGTCCCCCATGTCGCAGCTGCACCCGAGGGTGCCCTCCTGACACGGCTCTCCGGTGGAGCTCTCCGCCCATTCGCCCGTCGAGGACGAGCCCACGGTGCTCGAAGACTCCGCCCCCGACGTCGACGCCACGTCGCCGGTCGTCGACTCTGCGACGCCGGTCGTCGCATCGGTTGCGGCACCCGTGGAACCCATCGCGGATCCGGAGGTCCCCGAGGACTCGTCGCCATCCGAGGCATGGAGGGGCTCGGCTTCGGAGAAGCAGCCGGAGAGCAGCACTGCACCGAGAACTACGAGGGTTCGAGGAGACATCGAAAGGGACTACGGCCGGCTGGTGCCGAGTCCCTCACCCCGCCCCCGCTTTTCTACAACCGGGCCAACATCGGCTCGATCACGCCGCGCCACGCGTCACGGCGCGCCTCCCCCAACCGACGCTCGTCCAGACGGCCCAGGGTCGCGAGCGCCTCGTCCTCGGTGCCGAACGCCGACGCCATCATGTCTGCCCGCATCGTCTCGGCGGCACCCAAGACCGCTCGTTTGACGGAGTCGCCCCCCTGCTCGATGGCCCACGCCACCATGCGCCACGCCAGCGCCGCGTGGCGAGTTTCGTCTTCGGCGATGGTCTGCAGGGCACCCGCAACATCGTCTCGCGCAACTCCCGCGGCTGCCCGCGTCACGACGAGCGACGCCACCGTCTCTCCAACGCAGCCCTCGATGAACGTGTCGGCGGCAAAGCGGGCCAACTCGGGCGCCCGCGTAGGCACCATCGGCAACACACCGGGAGCGGAGGGCTGAGCGCCGCACGCTTCGGCCAGCGTTAGACAGATCTTCGTGTGCTCGAGTTCGTCGAGGGCGGCTCGGTGGGCCCCCTCGATCAGATCCGACGGGGCCCCGAGCCCGAGTAGCTCCAACGCGACCCGACCAAACGATGCGACCGAGGCATGCTCCATCGCGGCGTCGTCCAGCCATGCCTGCGCCGCTCGAGCGCGTGCATCCCCGGGGCCTTCGAGCGATGCGATCGCACCACTGCGCATGTGGGCGCGTTCCATCGGCGCGACGACGGGCTGTCCGCCTTCGTCCAGAAGGGGCCGCCCACCCGGGCAACGCTGGTACCAAGCATAACAACAGGCGTCCTCGTCCCCCGCGGCCCGCTCTTCCTTGGTTTTTTCGGCATCGAAGCCTTTGAGGTTGGCCCACCGAATCTGCCGCGGCGCTTCCTTGCCCGGCTTCGGCTCGATCTTCGTCGGACAGCCGCGGCTGCGTGTCGCGCCCTTCACCGCAAACTCGCGGGCGGTGGACTTGTCGATGCACCAGGTCCCGCTTGGACAGCGAGGACGCGGCCTTCGATCTTTGCCCGGGGGCGGCAACGATGGCTCGATCTCGACTGGCTTCGCCTCTTCGACTGGCTTCGCCTCTTCGACTGGCTTCGCCTCTTCCACCGGCTTCGCCTCTTCGACCGGCTTCGCCTCTTCGACCGGCTTCGTCTCTTCGACCGGCTTCGCCTCTTCGACCGGCTTCGCCTCCGCCGCAGGCTTCACCTCCTCGGCCGGCTTCACCGACGCCGGGTCATCGGCATCGCACGCGGCCAACAGCGCGACGGCGGGCAAGAGGGTGCGCAGCAGGCGTTCGACGTCAGACGGCTTCATCCGACGCCCATGGTACCCCGGGCCCCGTTCGGGCCTCGGCTGGACCTCAGCCGCCGAGCTTGTCGATCAGGATCGAAACAGCGTCCGTCGCAGTGAAGATCCCGACGACCTTGCCGTTCGGATCCGTGACCACGGCCGATCCCAGCCGTTGCTCCCGCATCGCTCGGAGCACATCCACCAGCGGGGTGTCCGGATAGACGATGTAGGGCAACGTCGACATCGCGTCCGGCACCGACACGAGGTTCATGTTCAGCATCGGAAAACCCTCCAGCTTGCTGAGGTCCCGTTCGCTGAGCAGCCCGACGATGTTCTTACCGTCCACGACCGGCAGGTGACGGATCTTGTGGTCCTCCATCAGCTTGCGCGCCGTCGGGAGAGTGTTCTCCATGTCGATCACATGGACGTTGTCGGTCATGTACGCGCCTACGGTGTGGTCGTTGTCTGCCATCGAGCTCTCCTACGCCTCGATTGTAGGGGCCAAAGCAAAGCGGCACCGCGCAAGCGCTGCGCGGTGCCATCTCGACGGAGCGAACCGGTTGCCGAACTCGCCCGTTCTCCTGAGAGGTCCTACTCCAGTTGGTCGGCGGGCTCTCCGGCGCCGAAGAGACTGCGGAGGTCTTCGATGATCATGTACAGCGACGGCACCAGCAGGAGCACCACGAACGTCACGAACAGGACTCCGAAGCCGAGGCTGATCGCCATCGGGATCAGGAATCGGGCTTGCACGGAGGTCTCCGAGATCATCGGCATGAGCCCGAAGAACGTCGTGAGAGAGGTGAGCAGAATGGGGCGCATCCGTGACGTACCGGCCGCGAGCACCGCTTCCATCGGGGTCTTGCCCTCCCGGCGTTCGCGGTTGGTCGCGTCGATGAGCACCAGCGAGTCGTTCACCACCACGCCCGACAGGGCAATGATGCCGAACACGCTCATGATGCTGAGCGTGTACCCCATCAGCATGTGGCCCGCGATGGCACCCACGATGCCGAACGGAATCACCGCCATGATGATCACCGGCTGCAGGTAGCTGCGGAACGGCAGCGCCAGCAAGGCGAAGATCACGAACAACGCCATCACGTAGTTGTCGCGAAGGCTCGCAAACGCCTCTTCCTGCTCGCGCTGCTGACCCACCAGCGAGATCGACAGCCGCGGGTACTTCTCCCGCAGCTCCACGAAGGCGGTCTTCTGCAGGTCGGCCAACACATCGGCTGGCGACGCGACGCCCTCGGCCAGCTCGCCCGACACCGTCACTTGCCGCTGTCCGTCCTCGCGCCGAATCGTGGTGGGCGACACCGTACGGTCGAACGTGGCGACGTAGCCCAGCGGCACGTCTCCGCCAGTCGGCGTGCGCAGCATGAACCGGGCGAGGTCGGCCTCGGACTCTCGCTGCGCTTTGGGCAGACGCACCATCACCCGCAGCTCGTTGCGTCCGCGTTGCTCGCGAATCGCCTCGGCGCCGTAGAATGCGGAACGCAGCTGGCCCGCCACGGCGTTGCCCGACAACCCGAGCACACGCGCTTGCGGACGCAGGTGGTAGTCGAGGCGGGGCTTGCCCGCGGAGTATTCGTTGGTGACGTTCTTGAGCGTGGGATAGGCACGCACCGCCTCCGTCATCTCTGCGCTGGCCTCGGCCAACACCTCGGTGTTGGGGTGCGACAGCTGCACCGCAACCGCCGCACCCGCACCGGGCCCACTCGCGCTCGAGAACTTGATCGACTCCATGCCCGCCACCGCAGGCATGTGCTTGCGCCACGCCTCGGCGAACTCGGCCGCGGTGAAGGTGCGAATCCCCGAGGGCTGCAGCTGCACCTCGATGCCCGTGAGATGCGTGCCGACATCGCCGCCGCCAGGGCCAGGTCCGCGAGCGGGAACCGCCTGCCCGAGGTAGGTGAACATGCCGCGCACGGCCTCTTCGCCACCGACGTCGTGAATCGCTTTTCTCGCTGCTTCTTCGGCAGCGCGCTGCACCTCGGCGGTGCGTTCGACCGACGTCCCGTAGGGCATGCGCGCCTGTACGGTGACGATGTCCCCTTCGAGAATGGGGAAGAAGTTGAACGGCACGCGCCCGCTGGCGACCAGGCCGACCGCGAGGATCAGCAACGCGAGCCCCACCGACAAGGTGACGTAGCGGATGCGGATCAGCACCTTTGCGATCGGGCGGTAGACGTTCTGGGTGTGCCATTCGAGCGCCTTGCCGATCGAGGCGTGCCCTTTGACGATCGCGCCCCACAGCCCACGCCGCGGAAGGCGTTTCTTGCTGTCGCTGCCGTGGGCCAGGTGGGCCGGCAGGATGAGAAACGACTCGAACAGCGACAGCGCCAGCACCGAGATCACCACCGCGGGGATCATGCTGAAGAACTTGCCGATGATGCCCGGCACGAAGAACAGCGGAGAGAACGCTGCGGCCGTGGTGAGAATGGCGAAGGTGACCGGTGCGATCATCTCCTTGGCCGCCGCCACGGCTGCGTCGGCCCGGCTGAGCCCCTGTTCCATCATCGCGTAGGTGCGCTCACCCACCACGATGGCGTCGTCCACCACCATGCCCAGCGTCACGATGAACGCGAACAAGGTGATCATGTTGATCGACAGGTCGGTGGTGCCCAGCACCAAGAACGAGCCGAGGAACGAGATCGGAATGCCCAGCGCCACCCAGAACGCCAGTCGCACGTCGAGGAACAGCGCGAGGATCACCAGCACGAGCAACAGGCCCATGCCAGCGTTGCGCACCAGCAAGTCGATGCGGTCGCGCAGCACCTCGGACTGATCGTTCCACGTCGCCACCGAGATCTCCGCGGGCAGCTCGCCCCGGAGCTCTTCGGCGACCTCTTTGACCGCATCGGCGACCCCGGAGGGCGTTTCGTCGCCGATGCGGAACACAGTCAGTCGCACCGCGGGCTTGCCGTCGTAGAACGATGCCTGCTTGGTGTCCTCGTACCCGTCGTGAATCTGGCCGATGTCGCCCAAGCGGATCTCGGCACCGTCTTTGGTGCTCCGCAGGATGATGTCTTCGAACTCGTGGCCCGACAGACGACGGTCGGCGAGACGCACCAGCAACTCGCCGTTGCGGGTCTCGAGCGCGCCGCCGGGGAGTTCGAGCGACGAGGCCGTGACCTCGGCTGCGATCTGCTGCAGGCTGAAACCGTAAGCGTCGAGCTGCTCGCGCGGCACCTCGATGGAGATCTCGAGCGGCGGCACTCCCTCGAGGTCGACCTGCGAGATGCGTTCATCTTTGAGCAGGCGTTGGCGAACGCCCTCGGCGACGTCGTGAAGCGTGCGCAGCTCCTGGTCGCCCGACAGCACCAGCGAGATCACCTCGTTGCGGCGCTTGGCCAGAGAGACAATGGGCTCTTCGGCTTCTTCGGGGAAGGTTTGAATGCGGTCGACCTCGTTCTTGACGTCGGCCAGCACCTCGTTGGCGTTGGCGCCCGCGAGCAGCTCGATGGTGACCGTGGCATTGCCCTCACCTGCGGCCGATGTGACGCGTTTGACCCCGTCGACCGACCGCACGCCTTCCTCGACCGCGAGCACGATGCCCTGTTCCACCTCGGCCGGGCTCGCGCCCGGGTAGGGCACGCTGACGTTGACCATGTCGAGGTTGAACTCGGGGAACACCTCTTGCTTGCTGCGCAGCACCCCGAGGATGCCGCCCACGAGCAACACGAACATGAACAGGTTGCTCGCGACCGGATGCAACGTCATCCACGCCAGGGGCCCTTTGCGGCTCGGCTTGGGGGGCCCGGGGGGTTGGGCGACCTGGGTTTGGCCCTTTGCGGGCGTGTCGTCAGCCGGCATCGGACTCGGACTCCTTCGCGGCCTCGGCCAGCGTGTCCTTGGCCTCCGCGACTCGAACCGCCATGCCTTTGGCGAGCGTCGGTAGGTCGGTGACCATCAGTCGGTCGCCGTCTTCGACGCCTGCGGTGGCGAACACGGTGTCACCGTCGGACCAAGCGATCTTCAGGTCGCGCGGCTCGATGCTGTCGTCCTGCGCGACGACCCAGACGCGGCTGCCTTCGAACAGGGCGTCGCGTGGCACGGGCGTCACCCCCTGGGCCTGCTTGCCGTCGATCTGCACCCGCACGAACGCGCCGGGCAGCAACGGAAGCTCGCCTGGCGGAGGGTCGAGCGGGTCTTTGACCTCGACGAGCAGCTGCGCGGTGCGGCTGTCCGCATCGAGTTCGCCGACCAGCCGCAACACGGTGCCCTCGCGTTCGATGCTGCGCGAGCCCAGCTCTTGAATCACGGTGGCCTTGGATCCCTCGGACCCATGCAGACCGGGAACGTGAATCAACGCGAGGTCCTCGATGGGCAACGACACCCGCACCCGAAACGCATCCGTACCCACCAAGGTGGCAAGCTGCGCGCCGGGTGCCATGTAGGCGCCCACCTCGATCGACTCGCGGGTGACCGTGGCGTTGAACGGCGCGACGATGCGCGTGCGCGAGCGGTCGTACTTGGCCCGGTCGAGCGCGGCCTTGGCCGATTCGAGGGCCACCTCGGCGGCCTCTCGCTGAGGTTCGCGCAACGCCAATGCGCTGCGCTTGCGGTTGGGCTCGCCTTCGGACAGCAGCTCCCATTCTCGCTCGGCGACCTGACCCCGCCCCTTTTCGAGCTCGAGGTCGGAACGCGCCTTGGCGACCTGCGAGTTCTGCTGGCGGACCGCGAGGTCGTAGGTACGACCGTCGATGCGGGCCACGAAGTCGCCCTTCTTCAGGCGGCCGCCCACGACCAAGTCGTCCGAGACGCGGGTGAGTCGGCCGCTGAGTTCGGCCGAAAGCGTGACCTCGCGTTCGGGCTCGACGACGCCAGTGCCGACAACACGGGCCGGAACGGTCGCACTGTGCACGGTGACGACGTCGACCAGCGGAGCAACGACCGCAGGCGGGTCCTTCTCGGCCGTTTCGGCAGACTGAACCAAACGAGCCGCACCAAACCCGGCAGCACCGAGAATGGCGGCGGGAAGCACGACGCGGGTGAGAATCCAATGCATGAGAACTACCGATCTCCGAGGGCGGTGTAGAGGTCGATGCGAGCGGCGATCAGGTCGCGCTGCGCGGTGACGATGTCGAGCTCCGCGCGCTGCACGGACGCGAGCGCGGTGAGCACGGGCAGGTATTCGGCGACGCCCTCGGCGTAGCGCTTGCGCGACTCTTCGAACGCCGCGTTCGCGGCCTCGTACTGTTCTTTGTAGAGGTCGAGCACGTCGGCCTGCTGTGCCTCACGAAGCAACGCGTCCTCGACCTCCTGGACGGCGAGCAGCGTGGACTGCGAGAGGTCGCGGGAGGCCGTGCGTTGTTGGGCCTTGGCTTGGCGCATCTTGGCGTAGGTGCCACCCCCGGTCGAAAGTGGGACCGACAACGTGGCGGTGGCACTCCAGAAGCTCTGCTCGTTCCAGTCGCCCGTGGTGTTGATCGCCTGGATGCCACCGCGGGCACCGAGCGAGAGGTTGGGTGCGAACGAGCGGCGCGCAACCTTCGTGCGCTTCTCCGTCGCTTCGAGTCGCACGGTCTTGGCGCGAAGGTCGGGACGCGCCCGGAGCAGGTCGGACGGAGCGCCAACGTCGGGGGCGCGGGGCAGGGACGGCAACGACGATGGCGTGTCGAAGCGCTGTCCCGGTGCGTCCCCCATCAACACGGCGAGACGCTGCTCGAAGGCTCGCTCCTGCTGCTCGGCCCGGGGCACCTGCACCTTGGACGTCGCGACCTGCTGCCGCTGCTGCAGCACATCGACCGCGGTGGCCTGCCCCGTTTCGAACTTCAGCTGAGTGAGCTCGAGCAGCTGCTCGTTGGTTTCGATCTGCTTCTTGGCGATGGCGAGCTGGGCGCGGGCCGTGATGAGGTCGAAGTACGCTGCGGTGATCTGCGACGCGACCGTTTGCCGCTGCGCAGCAACATCATGGCGCGCTGCGGCGCGGTCTTCTTTGGCCGCGCGATGCCCCAAGACGTTCTTGCCCGTGATGTCGATCGCGAGGTTGAGGTTCACCACGGAGCTGGCCTGCCAATAGAGCTCGGGCAGATCGACTGGCATGCCACCCCCCGCCCCTCCAGCGCTCCCTCCGAACTGGAACCCCAGCGAGTCGAGTGGGGCGGTGGTCAGCGAGGTGTCCCAGGTTGCGGTGGGCAGAAGTGGAGCGAGCTGCTGGGCAACGACGGCGTCCGCCTCATCGATGCGACTTTGCGCGGTGAGGACGCTGAAGTTGCTGCGTGTGCCCTCTTTGACGAGCCCGTTGAGCTCGGGGTCCGAGAAGCGAGTCCACCACTGCTGGTTCGACGAACGCGTAGCCTTGGTCTTTGCGTTGGCGTAGGTCGGCGCCATCGCCACCGCGGGATCCGCCATCGCGACCAACGCCGCAATGAAAAGGGAGAGAGTCATGCTTCGCTTCGTTTCGGGGCAATGCCCTGCAACGTCGTGTCGACGAGGATTTCGAGATAGTTGGGGCCCCCGGAGGGGTAGTCGGAGAGGAACGAGCGCAGCGCGTGACGAGCCTGCAACGCGCCCAAGAACGCGACCGCGATCGCCTCTGAGTCGTCGAACGTTACGCGTCCTTGCTCGCGCAGCGTCTCGAACCACGACCGCAACGCCGCGATGGCGCGGATCGGCGGCGGCACTTCCTGATCCTTGAAGACCTCGGACGGACAGAACCCCGCGGCCTTGAGCATGGTGATCGCCGGCATCGCCTTGACGAAGAAGCCGTCGATCTCCCGCGCGCGCTCGAGGAGCTGTTCGCGAACGGGACGCTCGTCGGGGCCCCGCTCGAGGCCGATGATGAAGCCGGGCACGTTGACGCCGATGAGCGCACGACGGATCAGCTCGTGTTTGGTGCCCACGCGCTTGAACAGCGCGGCCGCAGACACCCCGAGCGCCTCGGCAATGCGCTTGGCCGAGACGGACGGGCCGTGGGCGAGAATGACCTCTCGCGCGGCCGCGAAGAGCTCGGAGTCGGTGAACTGCCTGGGTCTCATGGTTAGTTAGTGACCGATTACTTACTAACCTAGGACGAAGAAAATGCAAGGAAGACGGCGCTTTTGTTCGTCGAACCGTCGCGCCGACAGCGCATCGCGCTCATGGCGCAACTGATCAGCGTCGCGACCATCCTGCGGCAGCACTATGCCCGGCGCCCACGAACCCACCGTCAAGTTGACGTTAAGAAACGTAAACGGCGGCAGGCTTGGCCCACCGCCGCATGCCCTCCGAGGACAGGGTCAGTACACCGCGCCGTGCAGCACGAGCCGCATTCGCTTCACACCGAGCGATGCACTGCCGCCGGTCGCATCCAGTCGCACCGCCTGCACACCACCGCCGGGCTCGAAGCATTGCCCGAGGTCGAGCCCGGTGGCGTGCATGTTCCAGTCGTGGGCCATCGAGCCCGAGTTGCCGATGCCCGTGAGCGGGTTGTAGGCATCGAACTGCACCGACGCCGACGTGGACACGCTGCGTCCCTCCACGCAGACGGTCGCGTAGTCGTAGTCGACCAGCTCTTCGAAGCCGAGCATCAACTGCAACTGTGCCGAGCTGCCGACCACGGCCAAGACCCCGATCGGATCGTTCGACACATTGATGTTCTGGTAGAGGTCCCAGACCTCGGGCCAGCTCGCGTTGGACGCGGCCCACTGCGCCTCCCCCCACCCGGGCGTGTCCGAGTAACTCCACGATGGCGACGTCGCGGTGCCGCCAGCCTGGTTGTACTCGATCTCGATCCACGGGCCGTCGAGTGGAAAGCCACACGCGTCGTCGCCCACGGGAACGACCCCCGAGTCGCCCGAGCTTTCGCCGCCCGACGAGTCACCGCCCGACGAATCGCCACTCGAGCCCGCCGCTGTGGTCTCGTCGCCCGCGGTGTCCGAAGAGCCCGACTCTTCACCCGCGCCAGAGGTCTCGCCCGCCGAGGTCGATGCGCCACTCGAGCCTCCCGTCGCCGCGCTGCCGCCGTCCGCAGCACCCGAGGTGCCGGACGTGTCGGCGGCTCCGCTGGTCCCCTGCCCTCCGACCTCCCCCGAGGCGAAGCCCGAGCCGTTCGGCGCACCTTCGTTGCACGCCAGGACCGCGAACAGGGGTGCCAGACACAGGACGCGTCTCATCGAGGTTCAGGACGCGTGCGAGCGCGCCCGGTTGCACACTACGACTGCGCCAACCGAGCGATGAATCGAGTGCTGAACTCGAGCACCGCTCGCACGCGTCGTGGTGGGTCCCGATGCGCAAACACGGCGTAGTAGGTGCGCGGCTCGGCCACCTCGGGCAGCACGTGCACGAGTTCACCAGACTCCAACGCGTCTTGCGCCACGGCATTCGAGAGCAGCGCGATGCCCAAACCGCCCACGGCGGTCTCGACGATTGCCGCCACGTCGGTGGTGCTCAGCAACGGCTTGATCGCCACCTCTCCGCCACCGCGAAGCGGCCATCGTGGCGGGCCTGGCCGCCGAGGACGGTAGAGCGTCGCATGCTCGCCCAACGCGTCCGGACTCTGCGGGGCTCCAAACTCCCGCAGGTACGCAGGCGACGCCACGCAGCGCGCCTCGGTCTGCAGCAACGGGCGCGCGATCGCATCGGTGTCCGGGAGCGGCCCTTCGACCAACGCCAGGTCGAGATCCTCGCGCACCAGGTTGGCAGGGCTGTCCGAGACCACCACCTCGATCTGAACCCCCGGCAGCTCGTCGCGGAGCTCGCGGAGGTACTCGGTGAGCAAGTTGCGGCCCAAACCGATCGGGACGCAGCCACGAACCCGACCCCGCGGAGCGTCCCCCAGGTCCCGCACGTCCTCGATCAGGCCGTGCAGCTCCGACACCAGCGGTCGGGCTCCTTCGGCCAACCGGCGTCCTTCCGGCGTCAATCGCACCAGACGGGTCGTGCGCTCGAGCAGGCGGCAGCCCATCTCCTCCTCCAACCCCCGAATGCGGCGACTGAGCGTAGAACGCGGCAAACCCAGCAGTTTCGCGGCTTGGGTGAAGCTCTCCGTTTCGGCGACCCGGAGGAACAACGGGAGGTCGGCCAACACTGTCCCATTTTTAGCACAGTATTGGCCGCATTTTGCCACAGACGGGCCACTCGCGCGGCCGCACACTGGCAGCAGGCATGCACGCGTCGTCGCTTCCCGGCCCCAGCCCCCTGCCCTTGATCGGTAACGCACTCGACGTCGAGCGCAACATGGTCTCGGCGTTCATGCGCCACTGGCAGGAGCACGGCGACGTGTTCCGCCTCCGCATGGGGCCCAAGGAGGTCGTCGTCATCGTGCACCCCGAGGACGTCAGCCACATCCTGCACCACGCCGGGGGTGTCTACAGCCGCCTTCCCTATCGCCGACTCGAGCGCATCACGGGCGAAGGTCTGTTGGTGCTCGACGGAGAGGCATGGCGTCGCAGCCGACGGATCTTGCAGCCGCTGTTCAGCAAACGCTCGGTGCATACGCTCGTGCCCGACCTCGTCGCCTCCGCCGACGAGTTGCTCGACCGCTGGAAGGGACGCGACCGCCTCGACGACCTCACCCACGAGATGGGTTGGGTCACCCTGCGCGCCATCACCCGCACCCTGTTCACGTGGGACATCCGCGACGAGTTGGACGCGGTGTGTGACGACGTCGCAATCCTGGCCAAGACCGTCAACCACCGGCTGCTCACACCGCCGGTGCTGGACTACCTGCCCACGCCGTCCAACGTTCGGTTCGGCGTCGCAAGCCGACGCATTCAGAGCAACGTGGAGCGCTGCATCGCGCGACAGCGCCGACGCAGCAACAACGAAGGCCTGCTCGGACAGCTCCTCGCCGCGCGCGACGACGACGGCAAACCGCTCGACGACGACCACGTTCGCGACGAGCTCATCACCCTGTTCATCGCGGGCCACGAAACCACCGCGCTCACGCTGACGTGGGCGTTGGCCCGCCTCTCCCTTCACCCCGATTGGCGTGACCGCATCGTCGCCGAAGTCGACGCACTCGAGGGCCCGCTCGACGCCAGTGCACTGCCCAAACTGCCGCTCACGATGCGCGTCATCCAGGAGGTCCTCCGTCTGCACCCCTCCGCGTGGGTCTTTCCTCGGCACGTCGAAAAGCAAGACACCCTCCCCAGCGGTCACACCTTGCCGGCCGACGCGGGCGTGCTGCTCTCGCCTTATCTCTCCCACCGCCACCCCGACTACTGGGACAACCCACTCGGCTTCGACCCCAACCGCTTCGCCCCCGACGCCCCCAAACCCCACCCGTGCGCCTACTACCCCTTCGGCCGAGCCTCCCGCATGTGCATCGGCCGCGAGCTCGCCATGGTCGAAGCCATCGCGATCACAGCCCGCATCCTCCAACGCGTCCGCGTCGACCTCCTCCGCCCCATCCGCGACAGCGCCCAGGTCACCCTGCGCCCCGAAGGGCCGGCCCCTGTCGCGCTCCGCTGGCGCGAAATGAAGCACTAGCAAGACATCGGAGAACTCGCGCTGACGCCGTTGTGCAATGCGTGGGAGCTCTCCGATGTCCCGCTAAGTCGACCGAGACTGGCGGACCTCGTTCGCCCAGTCCTCGAGCCGCGACATGGTCTCCTCGAGGGGGACTTCGCCTTTGTCGATTGCGGTGAGGCGTTCACGAACGAGTTCGCGAGCGCGGAACAGGCGGCTCTTGACGGTGCCGGCGGGTATGCCGAGCACCTCACCGATGTCGGCAGTGCTCATTTTCTCCCAGTAGTGCAGCTCGAGTGCGACCTGCAGGTCGAGCGGGATGTTGCGCAACGCCTCGAGGAGGCACTGGCGGGCGTCAGAGCGGACCAGCCTTCCGGTTGGGGAGGTCGCCATGTCTGCGAGAGTCATCTCCGCCGGGTCGAGCGGCGGGCCATCGCGGCGTTCCGCACGGAGGCGGGCGAAGAGGGCGTTGCGTGCGACGATGAACAGGTAGTTGCGAAAGTTGGCGATCTCGCGCCCCTGTCTGTGTTGTTCCAGACAGGACAGGAACGCACTCTGGATCAGGTCGTCGACCCCTTGGCCCACCTTGCCGTGAAAGAAACGGACGAGGCTCGAGAAATGGCGATCGACGAGTTGCCGCCCGGCGGTTTCGCTCCCCTGAGCCCAGGCGGCAAGCAACTCGAGATCGTCGGCCACATGGGAATGCTATCCCAGGTCCGGGCGCTGCCGATGGTGAGACGTCGTCTCGGGTTTCGCCCCGTGGGCACACGGGCGAGTTCTCCGATGTCCTGCTAGTGTCCCTACTCGGTGGCCGACGAGTCGAGCACGCTCGAGGTCGAACGCCGGGTCGAGGATGCTCGTCCCAGCGACGAGAACATCGAGCATCGACGGCTCAAGGCCAGCGTGCTCGACGGCCTCTTTGGCAGCGCCGAACCGGCCTCGGTCGGTCGGTTTCGAATTCTCGACCATGCGGGCGAGGGTGGCTTCGGGGTGGTCTACGCCGCCTACGACCCTCAGCTCGACCGCAAGGTGGCACTGAAGATGGTGCGCCCAACCGCGGGGGGCGGGCGCTCGTCGAGCGACTCCGATGGTGCGGCCCGGTTGTTGCGAGAGGCCAAAGCGATGGCGCAGCTGCGACACCCCAACCTCGTCGCGGTCCATGACGCCGGCCAGATCGGCTCCGACGTCTACATCGCGATGGAGTACGTCGACGGGCAAACCCTGACGCAGTGGCTGGGTGCCGACGCCTCACGCCCCCCGGCCGAAATCCTGCGGGTCCTGGTCGCCGCGGGCCGAGGACTGGCAGCCGCGCACGCAGAGGGCCTCGTGCACCGGGACTTCAAGCCCGCCAACGTACTCGTCGACGCGAACGGCGAGCCGCGAGTCACGGACTTTGGCCTGGCGCGACGCACCGGGGGCGCACCCAAACCGATCGACCCCAGCCTCGACGAACCCGTGCCCAGCGGAGAGGAGACGGTCACCCAGGCTGGCGCCGTGATCGGCACCCCGGCCTACATGGCTCCCGAACAGCACACCGGCAACGAGGCATCCCCGAGCCAGGACCAGTTCTCGTTCTGCGTGGCGGCCTACGAGGCGCTCTACCGACAGCGTCCATTCCAGGGCACTTCGGGACGAGAGCTTCACCGGGCCAAGGTCCGAGGCGAGATTCAGCCTCCTCCGGTCGCGAAGTCTGGCGTCTCGCCTCGGGTGCGTCGCGCCATCCTGCGCGGCTTGTCCGGGGACCCTGCAGACCGCTGGCCCAACATGAACGCCCTGCTGGCCGAGCTCGAACCGGGAACCGGTCGACGCTCGGTTGTCGCCGCCGTGGGCATCGTCGGCATTGCGGCTGCGATCGCACTCGGCCGTGGTGCCGACGAAACAGCCGAGTGCACCGACCTTCCCGCAGACCTCGGCGACCTGTGGGGCCAAGCACGCAAAACGGAGGTCGCCGACGCATTCGAGAGGGCGTCCGTCGGCCTGGCGGAGGAAACGCTGCCTCGGGTCGTCGAACGCACGGATCTCTGGGCCGAGCGCTGGTCGTCCGCGCGCGCCGTGGCCTGCGATCCCAGCGGAGGTCTCGCCCCCTCTCACCGCGTCGTTCGGCAGCGATGTCTCAGGCGAGCTCGCATGCGGTTCGAGTCGCTCCTCGACGTCATGGCGGACGCAGATCTCTCGGTCGTCGCGCGCTCGGTCGCTGCGGTGGGCAAGCTTCCCAACCCCGACGCCTGCGGAACCCCCGAGACACTCGAGGCCACCCCCACCCCGGCCGACGCAGCACTCGCAGCCGACGTGGCGGAGGTCCGCGACGCATTGGCGGCGATCGAGTCGCAGATGCAGCTGGGCCGCCCGGCTTCCGCCCTCGAGGCGATCGACAGCCTCGAGCCCCTCGCCTACGACCCACTGACTGCCGAGCTCACGGCGACCCGGGCCCAATGTCTCGTCGACGTCGGTCGCTACGAAGAAGGCGCAGAGCAACTTCGTGCCGCACAGCTGTTGGCCGTGCAGAGTGGGCACGACCACCTCGCCGTGCACGCCGCAACGGCCCTGACGTTCGTCTTGTCGACGCAACTCGGGCGTGGAGATGCGTCCCTCGTCTGGCACGGACACGCCGAAGCCATGGCGACACGAGCCGAGGCCCCACCGCTCGTCCGGGCAACGATCGACAGCAACTACGCCGCCGCGTTGTCGGCCATGGGTCGTCGCAAGGAGGCCGCGGCAGCACAAGAGCACGCCGTCGCGTTGCAGCGCTCCTTGGAGGACGACCGCCCCGAAGCGCTTGCCAACAAGCTACACAACTTGGGCGTCTACCGTTTCGAGCTCGGCGAGACCGGGGAGGCCGAGACGCATCTGCGTGCCGCGCTCGAGCTGCGGCGCAACAGCCTCGGCCGCAACCATCCCCGTGCCGCCAAGACCCTTCAGATGCTAGCGAACGTTGCCCTGCGGCGAGGCGATCAAGACCGTGCGTTGCAGCTCTACGACGACGCACTCACCGTGTTCGAGACTTCGGTCGGCTCCTCGCACCCCGACTACGGAAAGACACTGGCCAACCGCGGCGTCCTCAAACGGCGAGCCGGCGATCTGGCGGGTGCGCGTGCCGATCTTTCACGTGCGGCCGAGGTGATGGTCGACACCTACGGCGAAGCCAGCCGGCACACGGTTCGCATCCGCAACGGGCTGGCCCTGGTCGAGATGGACGACGGCAACGTGCAAGGGGCCCACGCGATGCTGAAGCATGCCGTCGATGTCGCTTCGGGCACGGTGGACGACGTGCACCTATCGTCGCTCTACCTCAACCTCGGCCTCACCTCCCATCGGCTGGGTCGTTTGGCGATGGCACGAGTCCACTACGCCCGCGGGTTGGCGCTCGCCGAGCAGGCGTCCAAGCCCCGCCAGATCGCCGACGCCGAAATCGGACTCGCCGAACTCGACCTCGCCGAAGGCCTGCACGACGCGGCCGCCAAGCGGGCCGAACACGCCGCCACCCTGCTTGCCGAGCTTCAAGGCTCGGTGAACAGCCGCGTCGAGGCGACAGTGTTGTGGGCGCGGGCGCTGCAGGATCCAACAGCCTCCAAAGCGAAGGCCGACGAAGCCAGAGCGCTGGCTCAGGGGCACCCCCTCCCGCCGAAGCTCCGCGCAGCGCTAGACGCGCTGTAGATTCGCGACCCGGTCGAAGTTTTTCGTGAACCGGCGAGGACCCGGCGACTCGTTCCCGACGAAGGGGTTGCCGACCATGAAGACCATCTCTCCTCTCGCTGCCATTGCCTTGCTCACCGTCGCCGGATGCACCGAGCCACCCAGAGGTGACGATCCGTTTTGGGACTCGAGCGGTGAAGGCTCGCAGACGACCGGGTCGGCCCCCACCAACAACGCCGACGACGATGTCGACGACGCCGATGGAAGCACCGGGCCAGGCGACAGCGGTGGCGAAGACACGATCAAGCTCGATGTCGGCGGTGGTGGCCACGCGACGGCAGGCGACCCCGATGCGCAACAGGGCTGCGAGAAAGTGGACTTCCTGTTCGTGATCGACAACTCGGCATCGATGCTCGGCGAGCAAAGAGCGCTCGCCCTCAGCTTCCCGGGGTTCGTCGAGAGTCTGGAGGAGACGCTGCAGGCCAACGACTATCACGTGATGGTCACGGCAACCGATGCATCGACGACCGACGGTTGCGAGGAAATGCTCTGCTCGGGTGGACTCCCGGTCTTCCCGCCCCCCTGTCCCGGCTACACCTGCGGCACGGAGGTCTCCGGCTGCGACTCGACTCTCGGAGCGGGACGCATCTTGGACTCCGGCTTCAACGCCTGCCCCGGCATCGACGAAGACCAACGCTACTTGACCAACCTCCACCCGGACTTCTACGAGACGTTCGCGTGCGTCGCCCAACTGGGTGGAGGAGGTCACGACATCGAAAAGCAAATGGGCGCAATGTTGGGCGCCGTCTCACCACAGCTCAACGGAACAGGTTCGTGCAACGACGGTTTCCTGCGCGACGATGCGATCTTGGTCGTCGTCATCATCACCGATGAAGAGGCGCCCGGCCTCAACGGCGGGCCCGAGGACTGGTACCAGGGCCTGGTGCAGGCCAAGGGCGGGGACGAAGACGCGATCGTCATGCTCACACTGTCAGGGCCACGCGACGAAGCCGGTCAAGCCGCCGACGACTGCTACGATCCGTTCCTCTCGCCCAAGATCCACGCGTTCACCGACATGTTCGGCGACTACGGGCTCAACGGTTCGGTCTGCGCGGCCAACTACGCGCCGTTCTTCGACCAAGCGGTCGGGCTCATCGACTCGAGCTGCGACGCGTTCGAGCCGGAGGGCTGATCTCCCACCACAGCTCGATCGCAGCAGCGTCAGCGTGGACGGTCCACGAGTGTGTACGCGGCGGCAAATGCAAGTTCGGTGGCGACTGCAACGAAGACCCCCGCACTCACGCCACCCAACACGAACTCGACGGTACCGAGCCCGGCCAGAGCAAAGAGGCACACCGCCATGCCCCGGCTGATGGCGCTGCGTGCGACGTTGGGCTTGGAGTCCCTCGAAACCCACGCGACGGTGGCCAAACCCAGGAACAGCATCGCAGCGCGGCGCGCAAGCACGATCGTGGAGGTCCCGCTCTCGAGCCCAAACAAGCTGAACACGATCTGCGGCCGAACGAGCAGAACGATACAAAGCGTGCCGAACAGCACAGCCGAAGCGAGGCTCAAACGACGGTAGGCGATCGATATCGACATGGTTCGAGGCTCCGGAACCGGAAGCACTCACCTCCGCCCAGGACCCTACCGCCGCCCGCGATGCCGACAACCCACGAAGCCTCTCGAGCTTTCACGGGAGCCACTGCGCGGCTCATTGCACGATTTCTCTTGCGACCTCGGCATAGGGGTGGTGTTGATCGTTCGTGATGTCGATGAAAACCGGTCTGCGGCCACGGCGAATACTGCCAGCGCTGCTGGGGATGCTCGCCGCGCTCGGGGCGTGCGACGACGATGCAGGACCGGCCTCGGGCAAAGAGTTGGGGCCATGCGTCGACGGGTTCTGCGAGGCTCCACTGGTCTGCGCCCCCGAGGACATCTGCGTGAACCCAGCGCAGCTCTCGGGCGGCAGCGAGTCCGCGGGAACGGGTGCACCGACGAGTACGAGCAGCGACCATGTGCCCGATGAGGACGCTGCCGGGGGCGAGGAGGGAGGTCCCGGTGGCGATGAGTCCTCCGAGACCGACGGCACGGGCGGATATGACTCCGAGGGGGAGGGCGGCCAAGAGGGCGGCACCGATGGAGATTCGGGCAACGGCACGGATGGTGAGAGTGGCAGCGGAGACGACGTCCCGGCCGCGTGCGTCCAATATGCAAACGCCTACTGCGGCTGCATCGCAGACGTCGCGACCCCGGACTGCATCCCGAACGTGACGGACGACTGCGCCTGGGTCTACGACCTGTGTCCTGCGATGTGGAGCTGCATCAACGCCCACACCAGTTCTTGCGACCTCGATGCTGCCGCGGACTGCACCTGTGATTGAGCACCTTCGATCCACCGTCGTGTCGTTCGCCGTCCTCTGCACGCTGGGATGTGGCCAAGACTCGGGCCCAGCCGCGGGAGAGGAACTCGGACCCTGCGTCGAGGGCTACTGCGTGGGAGAGCTCGTCTGCGTGCGCGACCGCTGCGTCGACCCCGAGCAGGCCGAGGCAGGAGACACCGAAGGCTCCGGGGGCGAGAGCGACGAAGACTCCCCGAGCGCCACGTCGAGCGAGGAAGAAGACAGCGAAGCGAACCGCCCGACCGACGAGCCGTGGTGCACCGCGGCCGCACCGACGCACTGCCTCTGCGGACGCAGCGAGGTCTACGACTCGCCAGACACCCCCTGCAGTCCCGAAGTCATTCCCGGACCCGCGATATGCTGCGGAACCCCCGGGTGGCCCAATGGCGAGGCCGCCTGCCACTGCACCACGCACCGCTGCTGGGACAACGGCGCGGAGTGTTCCTGCGGCCCCGACCAGGGCAACAACGAGTATCGCGAGGACACGATCGTCGAGTCCTGCCAGGCGCTGACCGAAGGCACGTGCTGTCTCGACGGCAACTACTGCCGATGCACGGACCGAACCGAATGCGGCGACCTCGGCGACCCCGTCGAAGCATGCGACGCCGCGCAGCTGACCTGCTTCGAAGGCACCGAGCTGGTCGACGCCTGCAACCCGTGAAGGACGGACTGCGCCGCCCGGGAGGATCGGCGGACCTGTCCTCAGCCCTCTGTTCCCTCAGCCTCGCCGGGCCCCAAGTGGTAGAGGTCTCCAATGAGCATCGGCCCGTACGCTTGCGTTGCCGCACTGACGGTTCTGCCACTGTGCACTGCCGTCACGGCGAGCGAAGAGGTCGAGCAGGAGCAGACCCCTTCGACCGAGACGGCCCCGCCCTCGCATGCCTGGTCGAAGGTGGCCTTCGGCAAGTCGGGTGCTGCTGCTCAGCCGCAGTTCGACTTCGGCGATCACATGGTGCTGCCAACGAGCGACGTCGGCCAACCTTTGACGCACGGGCCGGCGGTCGTCTTGAACGAGTCCGGCGTCTATGTCGACGGAACGAAGGTCGTTGCGCTCCGCCAGGGCCAGCTCGAGATTCCCGCTGAAGAAGCCAGCGCCGCGATTTCGTCTGCGATCGCCGACCTCCAGGAAGGTCAAGCTCAACCTTCTCGCCTCGCGATCTTCGCTGATCGAGGCCTCCATTTTCGGCTGCTCATCGTCGTCATTCTGGCCACCGACGCGGCGGTTCCCGGATTTCTGCTCGTCGTACGAAACAACGATGGAGAGGCGCTGGGGCTGGAGTTCGACCGTCCTCGGCTCGACCCCAACGAAAAACTCGACCTCGACCCCGACGAAGGCGCTTGGGCGCTGGATGTAGGAGCATCCTCCTCGGTTCGGGTTGGAGTGCGCACCCCGGACGCAGGCGAAGGCTCGGGGTGGATCGAGCGGAAATCGCTCGTCGAAGGAAATACCACCGACCAACGGGGCTTTCAGGACCTCGCACGCGCGTTCGCGGAGCAGTTTCCCAGTACACCGAACAACCGACGCGCCCTCATCGCCTTCGACCCGGAAACATCAATGCAACGGGTCGCGACCGTCCTCTCCACCGTCAACGGACCCGACTGCCAGACGTCCCCCGCTGACGCCGCCCGCTGTTTCTTTCCCCAGAGAACCCTCTTCGCGGATGCAGTCCACATCCTCGGCGGTCAGGCCGACACCACCGCATGCGTCGGGCTCGACAAGGATGGAATCCGATGCAGCATCAAGTCCAACCTGAACGCGATACGCACCTGCTATCCCAACCGAGGCTCGGACAGCGCCGAGGGCACGCTGGGAGTGCGATTCCGGATCGACGGGCGCACAGGCAAGGTGATGACGGCATCCATCCACAATGACACGCTCGGAGTCGAGTCCACACGCAGCTGCCTTCTCGAGAAGGTCCGGGGGATCACGTTTCCGACCGAGCCAGGGCGCGGGGCGGTCGTCGTGACCTACCCCTTCGTCTTCGAGAACGAGTGAGCGTGCCCCCGTCCGGCGTCACCCGCCCGGAACGATTGGGAACACGGGCAGGATTGGGTCGAAGCGAATGTGATTCAGGATGTTGTCCACCAACAGCCGCGCGTGGATCTCGTTGCGGTGATCCTCGCCGGTGATCTCGAACGTCTCCCATGCTTGGCGGTGCGTGCGGTTGGCGAGCACTGGACCTCCGCCGCCACCTTCGGCGACCACGTACATGCCGTTGTTGGCCCGCAGCGCGACCTTGCCCTCCTCGACCTGGACGAGCTCGAAGGTCTCCCATCCGCGGATGTGAGGGCGGTTGGCGAGCAGGCGAGCTCCACCGCCGTGTTCCGCGGTGACGTACATGCCGTTGTGAGCCCGCAGCGCGACACGGTTGCCGCCCAGGTGGATCAGCTTGAACGTTTCCCACGCCCGCGCGTGATCGCGATTGGCCAGCAGCTCTCGGCCGCCGCCTCCCTCGGCCACCACGAACTGCCCATTGCTGGCGCGCAACGTGACGTCGTGCATCGGCAGCAGATGGCGGCGTGAGAACTCGTTGTCGAAGGTTCGATTGGCGCCGTTGTTGGTCAGCAGGTTCTTGATCGCGAACCATTGGCCGAACTGCGGGTACTTGTCGGAGTCGTGCCGTCGTGTGCGACTGAGCTGTCCCCAATGCAGACGTGCACCGAACCTATCGGTCGAGATCTCAAATGCGTCCGTGATCTCTTCGGTGTGGTTCTCCATGTCGTTCTTCGTGTAGTCCGCGCCCAGCGGTCGACCCGTCACCCATTGCTCCCGCATGGTGATGATCTCGATGTGGCAGAAGCGCTCGTCGGCGTCGCCCGACACCGGGCTCTCGAGGCCCAAGAACGCGCTCGTCGGCTTGGTGAAACGAAGGTTGAGGCCACCCGCGAACTTCGTCTTTCGACCCCGCGCCCAGTCGCTGCGAAGCTTGTTGTCGAGGATCTCCAGCAACGCATCGATGAACTGCACATGGCGCCCGCCCGCGGTCGTGACCGCCACCTCGATGCTCAGCACCGGGGGGCGGTCGCTACTGGTCGTGTCCAGCACCGAGTGCGAGACGCGGTAGTGGCCGCCGGTCCCAGTGTCGGAGCGCAGCATGTCGATGACCCTGTCCACCACACGTCGGGTGTCGCGAAGGTTGCCCGCCGACTCGAAGTCGCCGATGAGGTGCATCTGGTCGAATACACTCGACCCCCCGGGCTGTGCGTGTGCCCCATCGAAGCGGGAGGAACTTGCGTGGGTCACCAAATACGCGCGCCGATTCGGGTTGGTGTCACCGTCGCCGTAGTCGTCCGAGAGACGATAGGGGTTGATGAACACGCCGATCGCCATCGGGTCCCGGTCGCCGTCGGGATGATCGGTAATCCAACGCCGCGACGCGTCCGAGGCGTCGTACCGCGTCGAAGAGAAGATCTCCCCAGACTCCAACATGGGCTTGATGTCGTTCCAGGTCGTCTCGTAGCTGACCTCGGAGATCCCATACTGGTCCCGAACCTCGAGAATGTAGTCGGTGATGATCCCGAGGGTCCCCAACGACACCAGCGCCGCATTGAACCAGCGGTCGTCGTAGTGGACCGCGTCGTCGTCGAAGCGCATCCATCGTCGCAGACGGCTGGCGTCGGTGATCGCGCCCGCGCCCGCACGCTCGATCCAACGCGCCTTGCCCGTCGGGTCGACCAGGTGGATCGCCTGCACCATGTCCGCGATCGGAGGAAGGTCGAAGTGGCCCCCATGGGTGCCCGTGCTGATCGCTCCTGCGATCGTCTGCCCGCTGGCCCCGCCCATCGTGGGCAACGCCCAGCGGCCCCGTCGCGGCGACGACATGCCGGGGCGGTCGAGGGCCCGAATGATCTCCTGAATCTTCGTCCCCGCTTTGACGTGAACCAGCCGCCGATCCGAGTCGAGCACCTCGTCACGAAGCGCATCCGGAAGGATGCGCGAGCTCTCCGGAACCGCGACGCCCGCCACACTCGGGCCCCACGCCTGTCGCCCCTGCGAGAACGCAACCACGCCCCGCATGTCATGCGTTTCGACCAAGAAGTCGCTGGTCTGCATCACGTCACCGAACGACCAGCCCGATCCCACGGCCCGAACCCTTCGCCCCACCCGATTCGCCTCTCGCACGATCGCAATCACGTCATCCGTGCTCGTGGGTCGATAGGTGCGCTGAGGCGTGAACACGACCCCTTGCGACCAGTTCTCGAACCTCCTGTTGTTCTCGTATCGGGTGCTCATGGGCGGGCTGTACCGACCGCAGCCTCAGCGTTCCGCCACCCTCCGAAAAAGCTCCCGGGCAGGATCACCACCGAGATAAGCAGTCACATCGGCCACCGTGCGCATCTACCCATCGATGTCTCGAACCGTCGTCGGAATCGCTCTGGTCGGTCTCGCTGCCGTTCTCACCGCCCCGGCCCACGCGGCACCCAAAACGTCTCGTGGCCCGCGGACCACAGCCAAGAAGCCTCCGAAGGCTCGAACGAAGCGCAAGAGCAAGAATCAGCTCCGGTACAAGAAGGGCCTTCCGGTCCTCGACATTCCGTCGCCCGGGGCGACCGCCCCCGGAAAGCCCGAGTTCACGGGGCCGACCCTGGGTCCGGGCGACAAGGCAGAGCTGAGTCCGACACACCCGTACGACAAGGGCGTTGGACTCTTTGCTCGCAAAGGGGCCGGGGTCGCGACGCGCGGGCTGTTGGGCACTCCCGAGCCCGTCTACTACTTTCGCGCGGGCGAGGGCCCGTACAACACGAAGGAGTCGGTCGGCTTCGAGCTCGCCTCGAGCCCCCTGGAGGGAGACGACCTCAAGGTGGTGTGCCTGGGCAAGTTCTCCAGCAAGCTCGACGTCACCGTCGCGATGACCAGCATGAAGATGTCGGGCGGTGGCGGTGCACACCAACGCATCGACGCCTCCAACGGCAAGGCCAAGTTCTTCGTGCACGGTGGAAACCAAGACCCGTGGGGCGTGTACTCGGTCTACTTCAGCGCCACCGGAGGCGGCCTCTTCGAGCTCCACAGTTGCACCGTCGAACGCGACCCCGACTGAGGGGGTCGTGCACGCAGGTGGGAGCCGTGCTCTACGGTTGGCTGATCGGGAAGCCGCGGGGGAAGGTCGTGATCTCCGTGTGCGCGTCGGAGCTCACGGCCCACCCGGTCCTGGGTTGCTGTGCCCGGGTGATGCGGACGATGCACTCCGAGTCGTGCGCGCACGCTGCAATGGTCGACGCCGTCCATTCGCCGCCCGTCTTCAGATCCATGTTGATCCGTGCCTTGCCCGACCCCCAGGGGCTGGTGGCCCAACTGCAGTACGACGGCGCAAGCGCCTCTCCATCATCGCCCGCACCGCCCTTGCCGTTGTGGCCGTGTCCTTCGATGACGAGGCCGACGACGCCCTGTCGCTCTGGAGTCGTCACGGCAAATGGGCCGCGGCAATACACCGTCCGGTAGCTGTTGTTGGGCTTGCCGTCGGTGGTCGGGATCTTGGGCGGCTTCTTCTTGGAGGGGGTCGTCTGCCCGGAGGCTTTCTTCGGCGCCGCCGATGTTGCTTCCGGTGCGAGGAGCATCGCGCCGCCACCAACCAAAACCGAGACCACTGCTACACCCGCAAGTCGCTTCATCCCCGCGAGCGTACCAAGAGCCCTGCGAAGGGTTCGGCCCTCTATGGGGCGGCCTCGGCCAACGCGGCTTCCCAGTCCTCGGGCACCTCGGGTGAACGCAGCTTGCCCTTGAGGTGCAGCAATCGCGCGGTGATCAGCTCGAACGCCTCGATCAACGGCTTGACCGCTTCGGGGCCTTCGACGATCTCCAGCAGGCGAGCGGTGGCCTCGAACGTGGAGACGCCACGCGGGTCGTGTTGGGTGCGAACGCGCCAGATGCTCGGTTTTCCCGGAGGCAGCATCACGCACGGAAGGTCGCGCACGACGGGGACACGACGCGCCATGCGAGAGCACTGGTGCCAAGTGCCATCGAGCACCACGAAGCCGCGGCGTTTGCCTGGGGCCGGCTCGGGGAGTTCGTCGACAGGAGTGGCGTCGTCACGCAGAAACAGGTTGTAGAACTCGACGTCGGGATCCTCGAGCGGGCCCGGGTCGAAGGGGGGCTCACGCATGCCGAACGGCAAGATCGGCACGGTGGGCACCATGTTGTGAAACAAGCGCGCGGTGTTGGTGGGCTTGGTTCGCTCGCGGATCTGCTGCACGATGCAAAGCGGTGTCTTCAGCTCGACCGTGGGCATCTGGTCGCAGGCACAGATGTCGGGCTTGAGACCGCATCCCCAACAGCGGGGCTTCTTTCGGTTGCGCTGCACCATCGAACGGCTCTCTAGCGCATGTCGGCGAATGCATCGCGCACGGCGTCGCGAAGCACCGGCGGGAAGATGACGCGGTAGAGAATGAACGTTTCGTTGCTCAAGCCGCGCAGTACGGGCGAAACGTCGAGCAACCGCTGCAGGCGATCTCCGGTGTAGGCCATCATGCGGGAGTCTTCGTAGTAGGCGGCCACTTCGACCCGGTCGACGGCTGCGAGGTAGTCGGGGCCATCGTGGTGGGCGTCGAGCACCTCGCGAAGGCGGGCCATCGCATCTTCGACGGGCACGTCGGCGTGCAGGCGAAGCGTCTTGAACAGTCTGCGGTAGCGCATGCGCTGGGCGAGATCGGCCAGCACGGCGTCGTCGCTCTCGCTGTAGTGCTTGAGGGCCGTCTCGAACGCGTGGTCATCGAGATCGAGAAATTCGCCCAACGACGGCTCTTCACCCGCCAACAGCTTGGCCATGCCCGCGGGCGTGCCCGGCTGCGGCCCCAGCTCGCTGAGCCGGCGAAACAGCGCCCGCATCACCGACTCGGCCGCCCGCACGGCCTTGTGCAGGTAGACCTGGCGATACATGTAGAGCCGACCGAGGAAGAAGCCCTCGACCGCGGTGAGGCCCTTTTCGCCGTCCACCGCCATCCGGGCTCGATCTTCGCCTGGCGCCACCATCAGCCGCATCGACTGCAACAGCCAGTCGAGGTCGAGCACGCCGTAGCGCACCCCGGTCATGTGGGAGTCGCGAAGCAGGTAGTCGCAGCGGTCGACGTCGAACGTGCCCGACACCGCCCGCGCGAGGTGGGGGATGTCGCCTTGGCCGTGCACGAGCCGTTCGACGCGGGACGGAGCCTCGGAGTCGATCTGTCGCAGCACCGCGTTGACCTCACTGTCGGGGTCGAGGATCAGCCGCGACGTCCAGTCTTCGTGCTTGAACGGGTGCGGCAGCACAGCCTCGAACGCGTGGGAGTAGGGGCCGTGACCCAGGTCGTGCAGCAGCGCCGCCGCCAGAGCGACTTGCGCCGTGTCGGCATCGATCCGGTCTGCGGCAGGCAGGTCATCCGACAGCGCGTACACCCGGTCGAGGTAGCGCTTCATGACGTGCGCCGAGCCCACCGCGTGCGCGAACCGGGAGTGCTCCGCCCCGGGGAATGCCAGCGACGCCGGCCCCAGGCAGCGAACCCGCCGAAGGCGCTGCAGCTCACGCGTGTCCAGCAACCGGCTGACGATCGACTCGGCGGGCCCCTCGAACGAGATCAGGCCGTGAACGGGGTCGCGGAGGATCACGCCGGGAGGGTGACCCGGTTTGCCCTCAGGTACCAGCCCGGCCCCGAATTGGACGCGTTGCCCACCACGCCGCCAACTGCGGGGTGGTATCTTCGGCGCCGGGGCGGGCCCCCATGTCGCACACCATGGCGAACTGCACGAACTGCGGATTTCAGTTGGACCAACACGTAGGGGCGGAGGCATGCCCTCGATGCGGAACGCCGGTCAGCGCCGCAAGTCCCGGAGCACCGCCCGCGTTCGCGGAAGGTCGCCCCGACACGACGCTTTTCGGGCTGCCCGCCGCCACCGATGGTGAAGAGCTCGAAGAGCCCAACTTCGGTGGACCTCCCGCAGCCGAGGCGACCGAAGCAAGCAGCTTTGGGCCTCCTTCGGTCGACCCGCAATCGTTCGGCGAGTTCGACTTCGGTGCGGGAGGCGGCGACTCGCTCCAACTCGACGTCGGCGGACCCAGTCCCGGCGGTCCTCCCTCGGCCGGACCAGGTCTCGACCTCCCCGCCCCCGCGCCTCCGCGACCTCCCGCGCCTCCCCGCGCGCCCGGACCTCCGCCTGCACCCGCAGGAGGTCCGCTCGACCTTCCCGCTCCTGCGGCGGCGCGTCCCCCCGCGCCTCCCAAGGCTCCCGCCCCGCCCGGTGGTGCTCTGGGCCTCGACCTCCCCGCCCCTGCACCGCGCGCGCCGGCCCCACCCAAGGCCCCCGGTGTTGCCGGCCTGGACCTGCCCTCGCCCGTCGCTGCCCGTCCGCAAGCGCCCAAAGCTCCCGGCGTTGCTGGCCTCGACCTGCCCTCGCCCGTCGCCGCCCGTCCGCAGGCGCCCAAAGCTCCCGGCGTCGCTGGCCTCGACCTGCCCACCCCCGCGGGGCAGCGACCTGGACCGGGTCCCAAGGCTCCGCCTCCGCCCGGGCCCGGAGCGCCGTTCGACCTGCCGGCCCCGGTCGGCCTCGACTTGCCGGCCCCTGCTACGGCCCGCACCGGAGCACCACAGCTTCACTCCGATCTCGATCTGCCCGCCCCCATGGCTGGCGATGCGAACCTGCCGACGCCGATCGGCCTCGACCTTCCCGGCCCCGATCGGCTCAACCTCCCCGAGCCCAAGTCGGGTCTGGAGGTTCAACCCGCCGACAACCTCGTCGCCCCGGCCAATCTCGACCTCGAACCGGCCGGGACCGGGCTCACCCCCGCCGAGATGGGCGTCGAGTCCCGCGACGGCGGAGGTCTCGCACCCAAGGTTGCCGGGATGGGCGGCGCGGGCGAAGCAGCGCTCGACGGTCGACCCGGCTTTGCGCAACCCAACGGCCCCACTCCACGCGCCCTTGGCGATGCGGGCAGCTCGCGCAAGTTGATCTACGGCGTCGCAGCGTTGGGACTCGCGGGCGCGCTCGTCGGCGGCCTGTTCCTCGCTGGGGTGTTCGACGACGAACCGGCATCCTCGGGCCAGCGCGGCATCGCCAAGAAGAACAAAGACAAGGACGACGGCGGCGACACGAAGGCGCCAGCCGCCGAAGCGAAGGACCGCTCGGCAGACGTCCTCGCCCTGCTCGACAAGGACACCCCCGCAGGCTACGCCGACGCTGCCAAGGCCGCGGAAGCCGATGGCGACCTCGTCGGCAAAGCCGAGGCTCTGTTGCTGCTGCACCTGCGCTACGGCCCCGACCTCGAGTCGGCCAAGGCCGGCGCCGCCGCGTTCGAGCCCTACGCCAAGGACGAGGCCCCGCACGTCAAACGCATCCAGGGGCTCATCGCGATCATCAACAAGAAGTTCGAGCCGGCCGCCGCCGCGCTCGCGGGCGACGGTCCCCGGCTCGCGGCGTACCGAGCGATGCTCAAGCTCGCCCAGGACCAGCCCGCCGAAGCCGCGGCCGAGGCCAAGGCCGCATCCGCGTTGCCGCTCGGCAAGGCCCTCGCTGCACAAGCCGAGCTCGCGACCGATCCCAAGGCCGGTTATGCCGCTCTGAAGGCCGCCGCCAAGGCGTCACCCGAGCACCCTGGGCTGGCCAAACTGCTCGCCGAAACAGCGCTCGAGCGCGGTGAACTGCGTGTCGCCGACGAAGCCCTCGCACCCTTCGTGGGCGACACGATGCCCACCGGTTTCCGGGGCAAACTCGCGGGCGTGCGCGGCACGATCGCCGCCGCGCAAGGCGACATCCCAAGCGCGATGAGCCACTTCAACGAAGCTCTCGAGTCGGCGCCCGGTGACGTCGCGGTGCTCGAAGCCAAGGTCCGCGCCGGCATCGCGGGCTCTCAGATCGCGCCCGCCACCGACGCGATGGCCAAGTTGCGCGAGGCTTCGCCCGACTCCGTCGACGTTCTGCTGCTCAACGTCGAGCTGCAGGTCGCCGCGGGCAAAGGCGACGAGGCCCTCACGGCGCTCGAAGCCGTTGCCAAGGCCGCACCCGAGCGGGTCGAGATCCCGTTCTATCGCGGCGAGGTTCAAGCGATGCGACTTCAGGTCGACGACGCAAAGGCGGAGTTCGACAAGGTCATCGAAAAGGACCCCACGTTCTACCGGGTCGCGCTTTCCCAGGCCGCAATGCTCGACGCCGCACGCATGAAGGTGGAGGCCGTGGCAGCCCTCGACTCGGGTGTCGCACGACTGCGCGAGGGCAAAGGCAGCCAGGTACACATCGCCAAGCTGCTCACGGCGAAGGCCCGCTACCTGATCGACCAGAACCAGACTGCGGGCGCTCTCGCGGCTCTCGACCAGGCACTGCAGGCGTCGGCCACCGACAACGACGCCCAGATCCTTCGCGGGACCACGCGCATGTCCACCGGAGACAGTGACGGTGGCAAGGCCGATCTTCAAGCCGTCTACGAGCGCACCGGTTCGTACCCGGGCCTCGTCGCCCCCTTGGGCCGCCTCTTCGCCGCCTCGGGTCAGCTCGAAGAACTCGAAGCGCTCGTCGGCACCCGTGCCGAACAACCGACCGCCAGCGCCGCCGTGAAAGTGGTCGCAGCGCGCCTTCGCCTCGCGCAAGGCCGCTACGACGACGCCAAGAAGCTGCTGTCCGATGCAATGGCCGCTGCGCCCAACGATTGGGAGGCACAAATGCTGATGGCACAAGCCGTGCTCGACGGCGGCGACGCGCAGGAGGCCCTCTCTCGCATCGAGGCCGTCCGCACCCCCGAGCCCGTGGCCGAGATCTCGATCCTCAAGGGCAAGATCCTCGAACACAACGACAAGCACAGCGAGGCTCGGGTCGAGTACGCACGTGCGGTCGAGCTCGAGCCGGGCAACCTGGAGGCTCGCTTCCTGCACGGCCGGCTGCTCGCGTTTGCGGGCCAAGCCAAGCAGGCGCTCGAAGAGCTGCAGTACGTCACCAGCCGCAGCGACGCGTTTCCACGCGCCCACCTCAACATCGGCCGTGCGCAGCGCGACCTCGGCAAGAACGACGAAGCCGTCGCAGCGTTTCAGAAGGCGCTACAGCTCGACGAGAACCTGCTCGAAGCCCAGTACCTGATGGGCCGCGTGCACCTCGAACGCAACCGCCTCGGGCCCGCGGCGACGGCCCTGCAAGCCGCGACCGGAGAGGCCGCAGCCTCGGAGCACTGGTACCCCGAAGCCTGGCTGTTCCTCGGCCGCGCCAACGACAAGGCGGGCAAGCGCAAGGCCGCGAAGAAGGCCTTCACCAAGTTCCTCGAGCTCGCCCCCGAGAACCACGCTAGCCGAGCCACCGTTCAGCGAACCCTCGAGAAGCTGTAGCGGGACTGCGAACTACCCCTCGGTATCACAGGTGTCGGTCGAGTCGCTCTCGCAGGAGAGCTGCTCGGCCGTCGCTGCGTCGATGGTGACCCATCGCGAGGAGAACGTGCACTCGTCCTCCTCTTCGCTGGTCGAAAAGCGGATGACGTTGGGGTCGAACGTGGCTTGTTGAAAGCCCAGACTTCCTTGGCACGGAACGTACTCGACGGATTCGAGGCAGGGGCTCGCCGCGGCCTCGATGTCTGCGAGGGGTGCGAACGATGGCAGGGTCGGGGCGTCGGAGATGACCTCGGAGACTTCGGCCAGCACGATCTCCGGATCGATGTCCTGCACACACAGCGGTTGCAGCGACGCGAACCAGTCCGCGTGGAGGACCAACGAGACGCAGAAGATGTCTGTCCCTCCCGAGCCTTGGCCGAGCCGGATGCCAAAGTCGACGAGCGCGATGTCGGATGCTCGCCCCTGGTCCTCGATCTCTTGCTCGATGGACGCGGCGATCTCGATCGCCTCGGGGGTCTGCTCTCCGTCGGGCACGGCGTTCATGCACCCCTCGTGGTCCAGCGGAGACAGCTCGTCACCGCCCGTGGAAGACCCGCTGCTCGACTCACCCAAGCCGCTCGAGTCCCCCATGCCGCTCGAATCACCCGAGCCACTCGAGCTCGTGCTCTCGATCGGATCGGAGCCCGTCGACCCATCGCCGCCGGCTCCCCCCGGCGTGGGCGCGGAGTCCGATCCGCACGCCGTGAGAGAAGAAACTGTCAGGAGGGTCAGGGTCCGGCCAAGCCAACGCATCGCAGGGCGGTGGTGCAATCCATGGGCCACCCAAAGCTCGTCGCAACTCAGTGGACGGAGCCAGTGCGAGCGCGACACCCATGACCGGTCCGAGGAGGGCATCACGACACGGTTGTCGTGCCGGGCCGTTCAATCCACGGGGACGGAGATCAACGCATCGATCACCAGCTTCAGGTCGGCGCCATACGATGCGGGCACAGGACCGAAGCTCAGTTCGCGAGCGAGTTTGGCCTTCACCTTGACCGCGCCGCCGGCTTGAGGCTCCAGCGCGACGTGCTGCTGCTCGGGGCGAAGTCCACTGTTGCGGGCCCGGCTGAGGATCAGCGTGGACATCGATTGTCCGGCTCGGAGCCGAGCTCCGAGACCAACACCCCGAAGATCTCCGATCAGGCTCACCATCGAAGCGAGCTCCGGGCTCGACTTCGCAGACCTGCGAAAGAACCTCTCGCTGCAATCCCACGACAGCTCGAAGTCGGACGCCAACGAACGCTCGGCCCAGGGCGGAACGATCCAAGCGACGCGGACGTCCGCGTCTTCGTCGGACTCCCGCACCAGGTTGTCCGGGCCGTCGAAGCGAAACGGGGCCCCGCACGCCATGCAGCGGGTGTACGCGGCGAGGCTTCGTGCGCGCGACTCCCCCGGGGGAGGGTCGAGACGGATCGACACCGAATGCTCCCCTATGCCGAGTTCGTTGCAAACCGGGCAGGTCTTCATCGCTGCGGGCCCCTCGGGCATCCAATGCCCTTCATCGTCCGGGGCGTTCGATCCTACACCGTCTTCGCGGACCGAAACGGTCCTCCCACCTACTCCTACCCGGTCCTGCGTCGTTTTTTGGCGGTCCGTCCTCGACTGTGCGCAGGTTGGTCCTGGCCATGACGGTCGCGCAGCAATCCCCCGCTCGGATCACCCAAGCCTTCGCCCCCGCGGCGGACGTCACGGCCTATGGTGGGACGCTGGATCCGGCCGAAGCGCTGTTTCACAGCAAGCAGTACCGGATCGTCGAGCAGCTCGGCGAGGGAGGCATGGGCACCGTCTACCGGGCCTACGACCCGATGTTGGAGCGGGACGTTGCGATCAAGGTCCTCAAGCCCGGGCTCCCCACCGCGCTCCGCCAGCGGTTCCTGGCCGAGGCCCGGCACGGCGCGCGCATGTGCCACCCGCACCTGGCCCGGGTCTACGACCTCGGCATTCAGCTCGACACGGGGCTCGACTGGTTCGCCATGGAGTTCCTCGAGGGGCGAGACCTCGAGACCCTGCTGCACCGCGCGCGGGCCAAGGGCATCCGACTCCCACCAGCGCTCATCGGCATCGTGTTCAGCCACGTGCTCGACGCGCTCCAACACGCACACGACTTCGGCCTGGTGCACCGCGACGTGAAGCCGGCCAACATCTTCGTCGCGCGCAAGCCCGGCCGCGACGTGGTGGCGGCCAAGCTGCTCGACTTCGGCGTGGCTCTCGACTGCCGCCGGGAACCGGATCGCAAGGACATCTGCGGAGACCCTCGCTACGTTGCGCCCGAGCAGATTCGAGGCGCAGCGGAGTTGGATCACCGCGCCGACATCTACGCAGCCGGCATGAGCCTCTACGAGACCCTCGCTGGATGGCATCCGCTGGAGTCGGTCATCGATCACGGCACGGCAGCACTCATCGAGGCGCAGTGCGAGGGCGAACTGCCCTGTCTCACGCATGTGTTGCCCCGCAGTTGGTCCGCCACCGTGCGCGCTCGTCTCGACGCGGTCGTCCGCTGTGCATGCGCCAAGAACCCCGCAGACCGCTTCAGCTCTGCCGCGGGCATGCGCAAAGCGCTTCGTCTGGCGCTGCGACCCGAAACCTGCTGACTTTTCTAAGTCTAAATCTCTAGGCGGACGGGGCTTCCCGGTTGTCAGGGTCGGTGATGAACGCGCTCAGGTTGGCCATGGCGTGCTCGACCTGCACGGGATTGACCGGGCGGGACTGAAGCACGACTTGAAGCTCATCGAGCGCGGCGTCGACGGTCTGGGCCTCGGTGTCCGCATCGGGCAACGTGAAGGCCAACACCACACCACGGACGGCTTGCCACTCGGCCTTGACCGCCTCGGCCAACGTGCGGGCGGTCCCCCACTCTTCTTTCTTCACTGCGTCAACGAGATCGTTCCACTCGGTCATCGAACCTGTCCTTCCTAGTCGGTTCCTCGGTTTCACGGAGTCGGTTCACGGACGAGGACTCTGCACCACGCAGGATCTCACCCCATTGCACCGATTGTCGAAGAAAGAATGTCGCGAGGGATCAGTTGGACGTTTGCGTAGTCGATGCCACGCCCCCCGCGTCGATGATCCCCTGATACAGAGCAATCTCCTCGGCCGGTGCCCCAATTCGATCCAGGTACTTCACGGTCCGGCGGGCCGCCTCGACCGCGCGTTCCGGCTGGCCACGTTTTTGCTCGAGTTCGGCGCGCGCGCCCTCGAGTGATGCCAACAGCGAAGGGTCGGCCAAGGCGGCGTCCCCTCTCGCCAGCTCCAACGCTCGCTCGACGTTGCGCACCGCATCATCGAGTCGGCCGGCGTCATCGTCCAAGCCCGCGAGCACCATCGTCAGATTGACCTTCGACTCCCGCTCGCCCGGCGTCGCGTCGGTGAGCGTCGAGAGGGCCTCGAGCACGACGTCACGAGCGTCGTCCTGCTTGCCTTGCAGCGCCAACGCTCGACCCAAGAGCTCCGCGCCGACGGCCAACCGCGGGCTGCCAGCCCCGTAGAGTTCCGTGAGGCTGGCCAATGCACCGCGCACCAGCGGGACGGCGTCCTTCGCACGCTCCGCCATCAAGTATTGGTCGGCCAACGCGAATGCCGTGGTCGCGGTACGCACGTGTGCTTCGCCGTACAGCGCCACGGTGCTCGCATAGGTCTGCTCGAGCATTGTCAGGCTGGCCTCGTCTTGCCCGAGCCGGCTCAGGTAGTGGGCCAGCGTGCGCTTGGTGTTGAGGGCGTAGGGGTCGTTGGGCCCACCCGCCGCCTCGAGGATCTCGACCGCCTGCTGCATCATCGCAACACCGTCTTCGATCTCCCCGGCGGCAGCCGCATAACGCCCTTCGTCGGCCATGATGCGGCCAACCGCGGCGTGCTGTTTGCCCAGCACCGAGGCCATCAATGCGCGCGCGTCCCCGCTCACGACTCTGGCCTCGTGCATGCGACCGATCTCGAATGCGGTGATCGCTACATTCGCCATTGCACGTGCCCGCTCGAATGTCTTGTCCTCGGGGAGCTGGGCCACCAATGTCTGTGACAGAGCATAGGCGCCGGCGTAGTCGCCTTCGTAGATCAGGCTGAACGCCCGGGCCCCGAGCAAGAGGTTTTGCAGATAGAGGGGAGAACCGACGCGGGCGATTCGAGCCTGCGCCAGGGCATTCCATCGATGGGCATCGTCAAACCGCCCCATCGCTCCGGACACTCGCACCAGGACGATGGACGCCTCGGCCGCGACGGCATCCAGACCCACCGCGTCCGCATGTCCAACCGCGTCCACCAGAACCCTGCGCGCGTCGTCGAGCCGCTCGCGTTCTGCGTAGATGAGGCCCGCGGCGAGCCCCGCTTGGGCCAACAGGGGACCGTCCTCGCTGGCCGTGGCCTGGGACATCACCGCATCGGCCAACGCCAGGGCTTCCTCCCCGCTGCCCGCACGCAACAGCGCCCGAGCACGCACCAAGTCTCGCCGAAGGTCGGGACGAGCTACCGCGGTGCCACCACCGATCTCGCAGGCCTGCACGGGCGGCAACGCATCGACCACCGACACCATCGAGAGCAGCGGTGTCGAGTCGCTCTCGAGCACCTGCACCACGGACTCGGCGTCACGCAACCACTGCTCCAAGCAGTCGAGGTTTGGCGTCGCCGATGTGGTGCATGAACGCGCCAGTGCGCCGCCCCATGACTCCATCTTCGACTCCAAACGGCCCTGTGCAGAGGCCCACGTGGTCGCCTCGGCCACAGAGGCATCTCCGAGTACTCGCTCCTGAAGGCCTGCTGCCCGCGCGCCCGACCAGACCTCGGCGGCGTCGCTCTCCAACGCGCGGCAGCGATCCTCGGCAGGCTGAAGCTGCACCGCACCCAGCACTGCCAGGGCCACGGCCGCTGCCGCACCGCCCGTCCAGGCCAACACACGCCTTCGGGGGCGCGCCGCGGACTCGAGCGCCTGCGCAAACGCCTTGACCGAAGGCCACCGCCGATCGACCACCGGATTGAGACCGCGAAGCAACACGGCATGCACCGCCCGCGGAACGCCGTGCCCCTTGGGAAGCGGCTCGAAACTCATCGAGCACTTGACCTCGTAGAGCGCCTCGACATCTGGCGCCACAAAGGGACGAATGCCGTAGAGCGCCTCGAACAACGATACGCAGAGCGCGTACTGATCGGCAGCCGGCCCCACCTTGCCCAGCGTGTGTTGCTCGGGCGCCATGTAGGGCGGCGTCCCCATCACGGTGCCCACCGACGTCAGCGCCCGCCCATCGGGCATCGCACGGATCTCTCCGGACACCGAAGAAATGCGGGTGCTATCCAGCTCGCCTACATCGCGCGCCAACCCGAAGTCGATCACGGTCGCCACGCCCGAGGGCGTCAGCATCACGTTCTCGGGTTTGAAGTCGCGGTGCACCACGTCCACCGCGTGCGCAGCCGCGAGCCCTCGTGCCGCTCCCAAGAACGCATCGACGACGTGCTGCCATGCGGGGCGATCCTCGTGCTTCAGCCACGCTCGCACCGACCGACCGCGCAGCAACTCCATGACGATGTAGACCCCACCCGAATCGGTGTCCACGCCCACGTCGTAGACGGTCACCACATTCGGATGCTCGAGCTGCGCGAGCGTTTGCGCCTCTCGAACCAGCCGCGCCTCCCACTTCGGGCCCTCCCGCCCCTTTCGGGGCAACACGAGCTTGATCGCGACATCTCGTTCGAGCTCGGGATCGTGTGCGACGTAGACCGCCCCGAACCCACCGCGGCCCAGCTCTTCACGCATGCGATAGCGCCCGATCGACACCCGCTTCTGCCGACGCCCGATCAACCGCGCCGAGACACGTTCGAATGCGAGCAGCTCATGACGCTGGACACCGTCACCGAGCGGCGTGTCCGAGTCTTCGACCGCAGGAGGGCCATGCGGGTCACCATCCAAGACCGCTCCATCGTATCAACCCGAACCCGGTTGTCCGCGCTCGGCGTGCATTGGAGCGTTGCAGCGAGCTTGCGCGGTCTTGGGAACCTTCCTGCCCGCGTACGTCCCTCCGGCGGCTGGTACGATCGAGCCCATGCGGGTCGTCCTCGCCACAGCGTTGGTCGCAGCGTTCCAGTGCGGGCAAGCTCCGTCCGCACCGGGTTCGACCACACCTCAGGCCGCGACCTCCACCGTGTCGGCGGATCCGCTCGACAATCTCCTGGGCGCGCAGCCGCCCTCGGTGTGCGAGACGTGGACGGCCACACCCGAGCCCGATCTGATGGAGGCTCGCCAACTCGTGGCGCGCAGCGACCACGCCTGCGTTCGGCTCTCGAGCGGACGCGTGCGCTGCTGGGGGTCCAACGCAGCGGGTCAGTTGGCTTCCTGCGAAGACATGCCACACAGCGCCGTGCCGCAGACGTTTCCCGGCGTGGACGCGGCCCGAGACGTCGCCGTGGGACGCTATGGCACCTGCGTCGTCGACTCCGCGGGCGCGCTGTGGTGCTCCGATCAGGTTCGCAGCACCCTGGGTGCGAAGGGACCCGGAAAGATCGAAGGCATCGCCAACGCGACCGCCGTCGCGGTCGGTGACGCTCACGCGTGCGTCTTGCAGTCGGATGAACGCGTGTTGTGCTTCGGACGCTGGGATGCAGCCGAAGCTCTGGGCCCCAGCGCGCGGGTCGTGGACGAAGGCACTCAGACCGGCCGAGGCGCGGGCTATGTCGACCTGCAACGTCCGGAGCGAATCGTCGCGGGCGCAGCCCACAACTGTGCCCTCGAAGGACAGGGCCGCGTCATGTGCTGGGGGCAGAACACGCTCGGACAGCTCGGCGATCCCTCGGTCGGCACCGAGGTCGAGGCCAACCGAGGCACGCCGCGACGTGTGTCCGGCATCCCCTTTGCGGAGTCGTTGCACGCCGAACAAAACACCACCTGCGCGGTGACCGACGTCGGCGAGCTGTTCTGCTGGGGCGAAGGATTCGGCCCCCAAGCGCTGGGAGTTCGGGTGCCGACAGCCAAGGCCGCCGCCATGGGCCCTGGCTTCGTCTGCCTGGCAACCCGAGGAGGCGGTCTATGGTGCGGCGGTGAGGGCATGTCCTTCGCACCCTCGGTCCAGGCCGACCTGCTGCCTGGGTACCAGGGCACCGTCGGCGTCGCCGTCGGCGAAGGCTTCGTCTGTGCGCATCGCGACGACGGCATGGTGCAGTGCCAAGGCAACAACACCCTGGGTCAGCTCGGCGGCCAGCACCCCACCGCCACGCAACGCCTGGAGCCCACCAAGGTGCTCCTCGGTGGCGTCGAGATCTAGCCGGCAGGCTTCTCCGCACAAACCGCGTAGACTCGTGGGCCACGAAGCGGCAGTGCTGCTCGCAGACGTTCCACCACCCGAACGTGCTGCGACTCCAGGCTTTCGCGGGCGTCTGGTGGCAGGCCATCGATGGCACGGCGCAGCCCCTCTTCGTTCGCCGCAACGAAGTGCACGTCGCGGGGCTCGGAGCCGAGCCAAAGAGGGGCATCCACCGAGAACCCGACGCCCTCCAACAACGCGCTCACCCACTGCGGTGAATACGAACCGTACTCATGGTCGCCCCGTTGCAGGGTGATTGTGCGCCACAGTTCCGCGAGCTCAATGAGAGGCTCAGACTGGCCGGTCGTATCAGCCGTGTTCGTGTCGACCGCAGCGAGCATCCCACCCGGTCTCAACACCCGGTAGATCTCCGAGACCACGGACGCGTGTTCGCCAGGGGTCAGGGCATCGACCGCACTGAGCAGGTGGTCGGCCAAGCAGAAGTCGAACTCTCCGTTCGAAACGGCGGAGAGCTCGGAGAGGTTGGCGCAGCGGAACTCGACCCGCCCATCGCGCAACTCGGGGATCTGCGTACGCGCCTGCTCCATGTCCGACGGCCGGATGGATACGGAAACAATGCTCGCCGCACCTTTGCGAAGCAGAGCGAGCGCCCCCACGCCAACCCCCGTCCCCGCATCCAGGACGCGTTTTCCCTCCACCGCAAACGCGTCCAAGAGGTGTTCGAGCCGGGCCAGTTTGCGCATCGCCCCCTTAGAGCAGGGCAAGGCACCACTTGTTTCGGAAGCGACCTACCGTTTGACCGTTGCCGCCGTGACCACGCGGGGCTCGGACTCGACCTTGCCGGCGATGCCGAGCTTGTCGTGAGCCCCAGTAGGCACGAGGCGCATGACGACCTTCAGCTCCACCGTGGCGACCGTCTCGGGCACCTCGAACTTCAGCGTGCGGGCTTCGGCGGGCTTCAGGCGGTTGTCGCGTTGCATCGACTTGGAGAAGACGGTCATCGTCTTGTTGCCCTCCGCGTCCACGTAGACCTTGTTGAACACCGAATCCGGACTCTCGGTCATCGGGTCCTTTTCGATGTTCTTCCACACCACCTCGCCTGCGGCGTTCTTGCCTTCGGCCTGAAGCACGGCGACACGGCCCGGATAGCCGGTGGGGAAGGCGTGGCCGGTCTCGTTGGTGAGCGTGACATCCAGACCCGTGGGTCCGAGCGTCCCCTTCAGCGCGACCGCGGTGCTGAGGAACTCGGCGTCGTCGAAGTACCAAGCCCGGTGGGGACCCAAGAACACATGGCGCGCGTGCTCGCTGCGAGAGCCGACCTCACCGCCGGGTCCGGGAATGCGAGGCATGTGGCAGTCGATGCAGCCCTTGTCTTTGGCTGCACGGTCCTCGAACTCGGCCCCGGTGGCGCACGTGGTCACGCCGGAGGGGTTGCTGGAGACGTCGTGGCAGGCGAGACACACCGTCTTGCGGTCCTTGACGAACTCGGGCGCCTTGCCGGTCTTGTGGGCGGGCGAGCTGCCCTCGGCCATGTCGTGGCCCGCTCGCATGCGCACCACGTCGGCAAACACCAGGGCTTCCACACCCACTTTGCCCTGCCCCACGTGCACCTCGTCGAGCATGTGGCAGCTTGCACACGAGACCCCGAGCTTGCCCGCGGGGCTGTTGGGGTTCTCGGCATCTCTGGGGTTGTGGCAGCGCGCGCACGACTTCGCGGTGTCCTCGCCGAGCTTGTCCTTCACCTTGGCCAGCACCCCGCCATAGATCGGGTCGCTGTCGTGGTGCGCCTTGGCGTGCATGCTCTGCTTCCACTCGGCCACGATGTTGGCGTGGCACTCGGCGCAGGCATCCGGATTGTCGGGGTCTACGGTCTGCTTGCGCGGCGGCGCCCCCTCGGGGTTCACCTTCGGGCTGCCATCGTCGCAACCGACGAGCGAGGCCAGGAGCAACAACACGGGGACTGTCCGGGACACCCCCAGAGCATGCGCTTCTGTGCGCGCTCGATAGGCGCAAAGCCTGCGGTCAACCGCTGGTGCCGGAGGTGATGCCGCACGCCTCGTCGCGCGCATTCGAGGCGGCCTCACACTCGGGCGGCACGGTCTCCCCGCCCAAAGTGGAACAATCCAGGCCGGTCGCGCAGACGATGAACTCCTCGTAGGCCGCTCCGCACTCCGGCGAGATCGACTCTGCATTCACAGCCGCGGTCGCGCAGTACATCACGGCTGCGTCGTAGGCGTAGTCCGGCGAGCACTCGGAGATCCACGTGGCGTACGGCAAGCACACCTCGTTGACCGGAATGTCGGGCCCGGTCGAGCTGGGGTCCGCCGTGGCGCCCGAGGTCTCGCCGTCCGAGGACGACCCCGCGTCCGTGTCCCCCGCAGAGCCAGCCTCCGTCGTCCCTGCCGTCGCGGTCGCGGTGGACGTGGGCGAGGGCCCCGTGCCCCCACCGTCCTCGGAGTCACACCCGGCCATGGCTGCAAGACCCGACAGGAAGAGCAGGTTGGAGAGTCGAGTGTCGTGCATCCCTCACCAAGAGTGGCGAAGTCGGGATCGGATCACAAGCGCCTGGACCTCACCCGCCACACGCGAGGTCGGTCGCGGCGCCCTGAAAGGTACATGCGAGCGGCTCCGAGCCTCCGAGCAACGCACCACAGCTCAGCGTGCTCAGGCACGCGAGGTACTCGGTGTGCGCCAAACTGCACGCGGCCGAAATCGACGCAGCCTGGGTGCGGGCTTGATTGCACAGCTGGATCTCGGTCGCATAGTCGTAGTCCGGGTTGCAGTCCGCGTACAGCTGCGCCAGCGCAGGACAGGGATCACCGTCGGGCATGTCGTAGCCACTGTCGCCAGCGGACGTGGATCCGTAGCCTTCGCCGCCCGTGGTTGCCGATGCACCGGACGTCTCCATCGCGCCCGAATCGGCACCGCCGGTGTCGTCACCATCCATGCCCCCCGAGTCCCCGCTGGAGACCTGCCCGGTTTCTCCCTCGTCCGGCCAACCTCCCGTTCCATCATCGGGCTTGGGATCCTCCTCGCCACCCGAAGTCTCGAGCGGGTCCGTCCACGGATCGCCCTCGCTCTCGGCGTCACCACCCCCGGTCACGAACGGTCCCGGCCGAGGCCCAGGCCCTTCGGAGCCTTGCGCGCAACCGACGCTGACCGCCGCCAAACTCGACAAGAACAGCAGGTTCCCCAGTGTGTCTCGGTCCATGGCTCTCTCCCCAGGGAGGAGGTTCGACCAAGACCGCGAGAGGTTCCCGCGGTGTGCTCAACGGGGTCCGAGCACGCCGAGCACGCGCTGCGCCGCTTCGTCGGCCAGCTTGCGCTGCACGGCTTCGTCGGCTCGCCTGTCGCCCACGCCTGACGCGGTGGCCTCGAGCTCTTCACGGCCCAGCTCGCCCGCGCCCCAAACCTCGTGCACGACGATGCTCGAAGACGCTTCATACCAGACGCGACTGCCTCCGGCTCGGCTGGCGAAACGAGAGCGGGCGCGGACCAGCACCACGACATCGAGCTCGCCCGCCATCGTATCGGCCAACGACGCCAACACGCGTGCCCGCTCGGCAGGCCCGACCTCGCCGAGCGCCTTGGCGGTGGAGCGATCCAGCGTCACGGGCTTGCCGAGGCTCTCGACCAACGACTTGCGCAACGCCTTGGCAAACGCCGCATCCGAGCGCGTGTTCCCCTCGAACACGAGCGTCCAACGCTTGGGATCGAGGGCCCGCGACGGAACCTGCAACGAGGGCCAGCTCGACTCGGCCTCGATGGGGCCCACCATGCGCCCCGCATCCACGCTCACCGTGAAGGCGCCCGGCCACGGAGACCCGACCGCGATCGGAAGCTCGGCCACACCTTGGCCATTGGTGTGCGCGGCCGTCCGCGTCCCGTCAGGCGCCTCGACCTGTAGCGGCAACCCGTCCACAGGTGTGCCGTTCCAAGTGACCCGCACCCTGCCCGGCCGCAGCACGACGCCCTCGGCATCGGTGGGCACGCCACCATCGACGACGGACGCGAGTTGAAGGTCCTGCCCCAACCGGCGCAGGCGATCGTCGTCTTCTTCGGTGGGCGGGGCATCGCACGCGACCGCGTAGAGTGCAGCCCGACGTTCGCAAACGACCTTGGCCGCATGAGTGGAGAGCGCCTGATACAGCGCGTCGTGCCACACTTCGGGCCCGTCGAACTCTGGCTGGGCGTAGGTGATCGCATCCAGCGTCGTCGCAGCCCGTCCCTCGTCCAGGCCGATCGCCACTTCCCAGCCCTCGGGTGTGCTCACCGCGTCGTACGGGTCGCGCTCGCGGTCGTGTAGCGGCACGGGCATGAAGGACAGCCAACGCGCATCACCGAGCAACGCCTCGGCGAGCTGGGCCTGGGCGCTGGCATAGGCCGCCGCTTCATCCGAACCCTGGCCCGTGCCCGAAAGAAACGCCGAAACCTCCGCATGCGCAGGCGGGGCAGGCTCCGCCACGGGCTCGGGCGCGACGGTCTGCGGCTGCGCGGGCTTGGTACAGCCCGCCGCCAGCAACCCTGCTAGAGCTGTTGTTCGAACGCGTCCCAATCGATGCCTTCACTTCCCAACGCCTCCGTGAGCGTTGCGATTCCCTTCTTGCGGGCCGCGTCGATGTCACGGTCGCCCTGCGTCCAGTCGATCTCGTCGTCGCCCAGTTCGAGCCCGGCCGAGGCATCGAGCAACACCGCATCCATCGAGAACCGATAGGCGTTGGCAAAGCGGTTGCCGCCGAGCCGCAGCGAGGAGACGCGCTGCAGCAGGGGCCGCAGGTCCTCGGCAAACTCCGACTCCAGGCCTTCGCTGCGAGCCAGGCGACCATAGGTACGAATGACCGCGCCGAGCTGGAACAGGTAGTTGTCCGCTTGTTCGGCGAGCTCGGGGTCGAGGTTGGACGAGTCTTCACCAAACCGCATCAACATCGGCACGCGGTCGGCCGCATCCTCGAGGATCTTGCGCAGCATCGGCTGTGCTGTCTCGACCAGTGCGTCGCGATCGTCGTCGGCGCGCAGCAACACGCCACGGGCCACGGCGCGCATCAAGAATCCGCGAAACGCCGCGTCTTCGAGTCTTCGTTTGGGAGCCTTGGTGCCCTGCTCGGAGTAGATGCCCGCCAACTCGGGGTCGAACGCTTCTTCGACCACGTCGGCCAAGAAGGTGAGGTTGGCGCGACTGAGCAACGCACCGGTCATCAGCCGCGCGTTGCGATCGCCCTCGGTCATCGAGCGCGACACGACGTCGTGCACCTGAATCTCGAAGAACTCGTTCTGGTTGCGAATGATCTCGTTCTGCTGAACGACCACCCACAGCTGCAGGAACGGGATCGAAGCCGCGAGCAACGAGAACAGCCAAAACGACGTGCGCCGTCGAACCGTGAACCGCACGCACGCTTCCATGAACAGCCGAGCCCGCTCGACGATGTCATCGCGACTGGGCCACTGCTCTCGTGGCCCCGTCATGCGACCCACGGTTTCCGCGAGCTCGCCGAACGAACGCACCACCTTGGCCCGGTCCAGCAGCGGGATCAGCCATTTGCCGCCGGTCTTCACCGCTGCCGCGCGCGCCTGACTCGAGGCCGCGCGCTGGTCGTGAATCGCAGCGATCTGAGCCTCGAGCTCCTGGTTCCTGGCCGCTAGGCCCGCGAGCTGCTGTTCGAGCTGGGCGATCCGCGGGTCGCTCACATATCGCGTGTATCACGGGCACGGGGTCGCTGGCATCATGGGTGCGTGTCGTACCGGCAGCTGTGCGCGGGCGCCTTGATGGGGCTGCTCGCCTGTCGTTCGGGCGCAGCGGGCCCTCAGCCCACGCCTGCGCCCGAAGGCGCGACCACCGAGCCCTCCGCCGCGACGCCTCCCGAATCCGCGACTCCCGAGGCCAAAGCCGACACCCGCCCCCGCATTCAACGCGCAGCCGCCTGCGCCCCGGGTGCCGTCGTCATCGCAGAGGCCGGCTTGTGCCTACGGCTCCCCGAGGGGTTCACCCCATCCGCACCGACCCCGGGCGCGCAGGTGTTCGAGGCAGCCGGCGCACCACCGATCACCGTGCGTTGGGCCACCGCCACCTCCAGCTTTGCCAAGGCCCACGTCGACGCCATCGCGCATCTGTCCGCGTTCGATGCACAGGCGATCGAAGGCAGTACGCGCGACGGCTCGGGCAGCTTCGTCTACGCAGTCGAAGTGCAGCCGCAGGCTCACCGCGTCGTGCACTCGGCGAGCACCCTGCGTGCAGGCGGGCGCGTCGCGTGGTGCACCGCCTCCGCGCCCGCGCACGCCGAGCTCTCGCGCGAGTTCTTCGAAGCCTGCCAGTCGTTGATGACCGCCGACTGAGCTCAGTCCTCCGCCACGGGAAGCACCACGCGCGATGCAAGACCGCCTCCGTGGTGCACGGTCCAGGTCGGCTCTCCGTCCGCGGGGTAGCGCGCGAAGTTGGAGGCGTCGTGACCTGCGAGCGCGATGCGAATGCGATGCCCCGCGTCGATACGCACGCTCGTCGGCCTCAGGCGCACTGTGACCTCCATGACCTCGCCCGGGACGACCGCTTGTCCATCCTCGGCTTCGAAACTGTGCAACGCGGGAGAGTCCGGCTCCAGCGCTCGATGCAACAGACGAAGTTGCCCCTCGCTGATGTAGGTCACCGTGCCGTCCGGCGCGACGTCTTCCAAGTAGGCGAACAACGCTCCGTCTGCGTGCGTGGTCGACAAGTGCACCGTGACCTCTGCATGCCCGGTGATGCGGGTCGGCTCGGCGAGCGGCTCCCCCGTGAAGGTGAGCAGCTTGGCATCCTCTTCGGCGCGGTCGGGGTAGATCACGTCGCCCTCGAGCTGCGTCCACCAACGGTTGGTGGATCCGGTCGTCGCCGTGTAGTCCACCGCGTACGTTGCCTGGCCCTCGGGTGGCGCGGCAGCCACGAGCGTCCCGTCGCCAAAGTAGAGCGTCGAGGCTCCAACCTCGGCCGGAGGCCAGGTTTCCGTCGTGCGCCACGTGCCTTCGTTGAGCGTGTAGTAGCGAATCTCCCGAACCGGCGTGGGCGCGGCGTCGTCACTGAGGTGGGTCTGGAAGAACTCGATGATGTCGAGATGTTGCTCGTCCTCGGTCGGTGACACAGCGGCGCCGGCCGCTGCGTACGGGTCCGCGTCTTCGTCGGCGCCGTGGTTCCACGCACCGAGGATCACGCGGTGCGACCCGGCGGCCCCCGCGAACACATTGAGTGCCGAGTCGGCCGTGCCCGCATCCAACCAGCTTCCCCAGCTGTACACCGCGACACCGCCACGCTCGAGCGCATCGAGTTGCGACAACACCGAGAGGTCCGCAAACGATGCTCCTCCCGCGAACGCATCATCGCGGTACGTGATGCCCAGCGCGGCCTGATGCACGTCGAGGTTGTCCGCGTGCTCGGCCATCGCCTCGGCCGCCATCGTGCCCTTTGGATCCTCATCGACCCACTTGGGCCCCAGCAGTACGCGCTGCACCTGGGCGCAGTCTTCTTCGGGTGCCAGCGCGCACACGTCCCCCGAATCCAGCGCACCGTTGAGCCCAGCCCACGCCTGCACGAATCCGGCGTTGTAGACCCCGCCCGGGATGCCCGGTGAGTCGTACGCATCCGCGTCGTAGAACCGCGGAACGACGGCTTTCACGGCACCGCGCCCGGACGTGGCCAAGAACGCGGCCGTATTGCCATCGTAGCTGATGCCGATCGCACCCACGTTGCCGTTGGACCAGCCCTGCTCGACGAGCCAATCGACCACTTCACCGTGGTCCTCACGCTCGACCGCCGACCAGGGGCCTTGCCGCGACCCGAACGACGCACCGCTTCCGCGGGCATCGACCGTGACGTAAGCGAAACCGTGGTCGGTGTACCGCGCCGCATCCTCGGGCGAGGAGTCGAACATCGGCAGCGCCCACTGGGCCGCTCGCCAATACCGCGTCATCTGCATCACGGTCGGCACGGGTTCGCCGTCGAGCGCCGCTTCGGGAAGCCAGATGTCGATGGCGATGCGGGTTCCGTCGGCGGTCTCGACGTACCGAGACATGCGGGGGGCGAGCTGTTCGCCTCCGCTGGTCGACGACGACGAGTCGCCTTCGGAGGTTGCGACGGTCGTGCTCGCATCGGTGCTCGACGATTGGCCGGTGCTCGACCCCGTGCTGGTGACACCTTCACTCGTCGAGAGGTCGCCGGTCGACGTCCCGGGACCTTCGGTATCCGCATCGCCGCTGGAGTCGTCGCCGCATGCGACGACCAGCGCGAGCCCGAGCAACACAACATGAGAAGACTTAGGCATGGTGTCAGCGTGACGCGGTGCCCGGGCCTCGACATCGGACGCCCGGCGCCAAAAAGGGGACCGAGCGCGTCAGCTGAGGTGCTCCCGAAGACCCCGCGGGGACAGCCCACTCCACCGCCGAACAGCACGCCGAAACGCCCGAGCCTCGGAGAACCCGAGCATCGACGACACATGATCGATGGTGAGCCCGTCGTCGAGCAGCAACCTGCGACATTGCTGAAACCGCAGCTCGTCGAGCAAGTCTCGGTAGCTCGTGCCGTGGTGTTGGAGCCGGCGCTGCAACGTGCGGTGACCGGTTCCCAGCGTGCGCGCCACCTGCTCGAGTGATGGTGGTCCGCTCGCGAGCCCGTCCACCACCACCCGGCGAATCTCCGCCAGCAGATCACGGTCCGCGCTGAGGTTGGCGCCCAACTCGACCGCTCTGCGATCCAAGAAGGCGAACAGCGCGGGCTCGGCGGTCGACATCGGGCGCCGCAACCAGCTCGCCGGAAACCGCATCTCGTTGTGCCGAGCTCCAAACGAGACGTTGCTGCCGAACAACGCGTGGTGCTCTTCGAGCCGCGACGGCGCCGCATGCCGAAACGACACGGACACCGGCTGCCGCCCCAGCCCCGCCCACTCGAGCGTCAGCAACAGGTAGGCGGCCATGACGAACTCCGCTTTGTGCCGAGGCCACCGCGTTCCCGGGTCGGCAGGGCCATCGCGAATCACCGCGATGTCCCCATCGACGAACACCTGCGTCTTCGACGTCTCGTTCACGATCGCACCGTGGCGCACCGCACAGTCCAGCGCGTCCCCGAGCGTGGGCGCCGAGCGAGCCATGAAGCCCACGACCCCAAAGGTTCCCGCCTGCAGAGAGCGCTTCGCCGCATTCAGCCCAAACGACGGGTCCCCGGAGGCTTCCCCGCAAGCGGTCCAGATCTTGGCGTAGGCGGCGAAGGACAGCCTCGCCTCGGTGTCCTCGAGCACCCGAGCATCCCCGACGACATCGGTTGCAGCCCGTGCTGGGCCCCCTGCGGCTTCGCACGCGCGAGCGACCGTCTGGGCCAGCGAGGAGAGTACGGTTCCGCAGCGATCCATCGTCGACACATCAAGCTATCAGCGAGAACCCGGATCGGGTTGTGGCGGGCAGCCTGTCCGTGCCGCGGATCACGTGCTTGCAGCGCGCAACCAAAGCGAAACGCCCGGCGGATGGATCATCCGGCCGGGCGTACGCGAAACGACTTCGAGTGAAGTCAGAGAAAGAGGATTACTCCTTCTTCTCTTCGTCCTTCTTCTCGCCCTCGGCCTTGGCGGCTTCCATGGCGCAGGTCATGACGTCTTCCATCTTGGAGGCCTTCATGACGCAGTCGCTCATCTTCTTGAAGCCTTCGGGATCCTTCTCTTGCTCTTTCTTCCCTTCGGTCTTGCACTTTTCGATGTCAGCCATCTCTTTTTTGGCTTCCTCGGGGAGATCTTTCTCTTTCTCCGCGAGCTCGGCCATCTTCTTGCAGACCTTGGTGACGTCGTCGTCGCAACCGGTGAGGGTGGTGGCAGCGAAAGCGAGGCCCAGGAGGAGTGTTGTCTTGCGCATCGGGTGTTTCCTACTTCTTCGTGGAGTCGTTCGCCTTGCGATGCTTGCTCCGGGTCTGGAGCCCACCAGTTCGGTCGGCGGAACGCGTGGGTAGCATAGTGCGCTGCCGAGCCACTCGGTTCAATCAGGATGAGGACGATCGCCCCAAAATGTCGATATCGCGCAGATAAACGGGGTTCACCCGGCGTTCCGCGAAGTTTGCGAAGTGCGCAAGGGCGGGGAGCCGCGCCCCGAACCGGAGCAAAACCGAATTGTGGCCGTAACGAAACGTAGGGCGGGGGATCACTGATCGGCGAGGTTCAGCGTCCGCTGAGGAACGACAGCCGCTGAAAGATCGGCTCGGGCAGTCGGCGAACGACACCCATGATCGGCGCCCAGAACTTCGGCACGTACGCCTCGCCTCCGACGCCATCGAGCAGCCGCTCGATCGTCTGCGCCACCGACTCGGCGTCGGCGAACAACATGTTCTTCTCGTGGCTCTGCGTCATCGGGGTGTCCACGGGACCGAGCTTCAGCGTGTGCACGTGCACCCCGGCGTTCCACAGTCGGCTACGCACGCCCTGCAGGTAGAGGGTCAGGGCTCCCTTGGCGGCACCGTACGTGTAGTTGCGGGGCCGGCCTCGCTCTCCCGCCACCGAGCTCATCACACCCAGATGTCCTCTGCCCTGCTCTTCCATCGTGTTGGCGAGCGGGATGACCAACGACACCACGCTGAGCAGGTTGGTCCGAAGCACGGCCTCGGCGCTCGACCATGTCTGCTCGGTCTCGATCTGATCGCCGAGCAATCCATGCGCGACCAGTCCGATGTCGATCGAGCCGAGGCGGTCGACGGCCTCTTCCACGCGGCGACCGTTCGCATCCGTATCGTCGAGGTCGGCCACCATGTAGCCGACGCACGCCGCCCCGAGTTGGTCGACGAGTCGTTCGAGCTTGGCGGGGTTGCGCCCGACGACATACAGCCGGTCACCGCGAGCCGCGTACCGCAACGCGACGGCCTGTGCGATCGCAGAAGTCGCCCCAAAGATGAGCACGTTGGCCATGTGGCGCGGAGGCTATCAGTCTGCGGGTTTCTTGGTCATTTCACGCAACTGCGGCAGCGTCCAGGCATGCGCGCCGCGTTCTCGCTCCTGCTGGTTCTCGCCGGATGCACCATCCAGCGGACTCCCGCCGAGCCGGAGTCCGTGGTCGTCACGCCTCCCGCCGAAGACGGCACCCGCTACGTCGCAGTGCAAGGCGACGGCCTGTCCTCGCCGCAGGTCCTCGCGCGGCAGTGGAAACGGGAGGCCAAGCGCGCCTGCGAAGGCGACTACGTGCTGATCAACGACGAGCCCGGCCACACTCGGCGCGGGGGTCTGGTCACCCAACGCATGCACGAGGGCTTCATCCGCTGCATGATCGAAGACGAAGAGCTGGGTGGAACGCCCAACGCCGCATCGGCCAAAGCGCGAAAGTAGCCGCTGCTACAGCTGGGTGACTCGCTCGCGGAGCCGCTGCGCGTCCTCGGGCATTTCAACCGCGTCGTAGATGCCGACCAGGGTCTGGAACATCGAGCGCGCTTCGTCGGTGCGCTTCATCTCCAGCAGCAAGTCTGCGTGAGCTTCTCGAATCTCGGCCCATTCCAAACTCTGGCGCCCGAGCACGCCCGAGATCGCCGCCTCGGCTTCGTCGAAACTCTCCAGCGCCTTCACGTGGTCTCCACGGGCGGCATGCAGCAGCGCCCACGTAGCCTCCACCTTGCCGCCCAACACCTCTTCGCCCTGCAGGCGCGTCCGCAGGTGTTGTGAAGCCTGGCTCAGCCGATACTCCGCCTCGTCCAAGCGGCCCAGACCGATCTGATACTCGGCCAGCTTCATCACGTCCCAAAGCATCTCGCCATCGAAGTTGCCCTGCGACTCCGCAGCGTCGACGACACGCTGCATGTCCACCCGAGCCGACTCGAGGTCGTCTTCGAACGAGGCCACTGCGGCGCGGGTCTTGAGCAGTCGCCATGTCTCCGGGCCACCTTCGGGTTCGATGCGCTCGGCGAGCTGCATGCCTTGCTCGATCTGAGCCCGCGCTTCGTCCCAGCGGTTGCTGAGCGTGAGCACCTGGGCGAGCCCATTGTGCGAACGCACCACGTACGGATGCTCGGGGCCGAATGCCTTCGGCATCAACGCCGCCGCGCGACGCAGCGCCCGTTCCGAGTCCTCGAGGCGACCGCTGAACTGATAGTTGTTGCCGAGGTTGCCGTAGCCGATCGCGACCATCGGGTGAAACTCACCGAACTTGTCCTCGGCCAGGGCGAGCCCTTCTTCATAGAAGGGCAGCCCCGCCTGCGGGCCTTCGAACACCAGCGACGCGGCTCCACGCGCAGCCAGCAGCTCGGACATCGCACCAGGAAACGCGTCGGCGTGCGGGCGAAGCAACGCATCGGCCTGTTCGAGCGCCGCGAGCGTCGCCTCCCGGTCGCCCTGGCGCTGCAGCAGATGCGCGTGGGTGTAGAGCACGACCGCCCGATCGACGTCGGGTTGTCCGTCCGGACCGGGCCCGAGCTTGTCGAGCTGCGCCACCGCGTGTCCGTGCCACAGCTGCGCCGCTTCGAGGTCCCCCGTTCCCCACGTGTGCAGCGACATGGTGTAGCGCGCAGCCTCGACCGCGACCGACGTGGCTTCGCACCCCACCGCTTCGAAGTAGGCGGCCTCGGAGTACTCGATCCCCGCGGCGGGCCCCCGAGTATCGGCCGCCAGCTCGGCCTGAAGCTGCAAAACACCCGCCGTGCTCTCGCAGTCGCCAGCCTCCGCAGCCGCTCGCCCGGCGTCGGCGGCCAACGCCTTCGCGTCCTCCACCTCGCCCACCGACTTGGCGACATTGGCCTGTTGCAGCAGCGCACGTGCATGCGCGGCCCGTTCGGAAGACGCGACGGCGGGCACACTCTCGAACGCGCACGTGCCCGGGTCCGACAACCCGCGAGTCACCTCCAGTGCGCGACGCACCGTGTCCTCATCGGCGCTCCCCAACCGCAGTGCCATCGCGGAGAGCTCACTCAAGCGGTCCCGCAGACACGCCTGCTGCACGGTCGCAGCTTCGACTGCGCACCCCGACGGCCATGCCTCCACCCAACGCGCCGCATATCGGTCGAGCGCTTCCACGGCGCCGTCTGCCGAGTCCACCGCGAATGGCAACTCCGTGCCCACGAACGAGGCCCGCACCGCTTCGCGGTGGTCCGCACTCCACACCGCATCCATCAGCACGGTTGGGTCGTCACACGCTGGAGCGGAGGTCGCGATCCATCCCGCCGCAGCGAGCCCACCTGCCGAAGCCAGCACCACGGGTGCAATCCAGCGGGGGCGAGGCGAGGCGACACAGGCCGATTCCATCGCCTCGACCAGGGCGGGCATCGTGGGCCAGCGTTCGGGCGGCATCGCCGAAAGCCCTCGCAGCACCACCGCATGCAGAGCTGCGGGCACGGGAGTGCCTTCGGGTCGCGACGCAAACTGTCCGCTCCACTTCTTGCGAGACAGCTCCTTGTGCGAATCGGCGGAGAATGGCCGCACGCCGTAGAGCCCTTCGAACAAGGCCACACAGAACGCGAACTGGTCGGTCAGCGGGGTTCCTGCGGCGCCGGCCTCTTGCTCGGGCGCGAGATACATCGGCGTGCCCACCACGGCCCCGGTTTGCGTGAGTCGGTCCGACTGCAGCACGACGTCGCCCGACCCACCCGGACTGCTCGGAATGGAGTCGGCGTCTTCCGTCGACACCGCGAGCCCGAAGTCCATCACACGGACACGCGTCACCTGGCCACGTGCGCCCAGCTCGACCATCACGTTGTCGGGCTTGAAGTCGCGGTGCACCACGCCCAGGCGATGCGCCGCGTCGAGACCTTCGGCGGCACGGACGAACACGTCCACCACCTCCCGCCATGGCCGCTCCGCCTTCAGCCAGTCCCGCAGCGTTTCTCCGGGGATCAGCTCCATTGCGACGAACACATCGCCGCCTTCGCTCGCCACGTCGTAGACCGGCACGACGTTTGGATGAGTGATCGCGGCGAGCGTCTTGGCCTCACGCAGCAGCCGAGCCGCCGCGGTGGCCGACGGCTCCCGCACGATCTTGATCGCCACTTCGCGATCGAGCTTCGGGTCGTAGGCCCGCAGCACCTCGCCCATGCCGCCAGCGCCGAGGTGCCCGCGGACGAGATAACGCCCGAATCGAAGCCCCTCGTCCACCATGCACGCAAGGATACCAGCTTCGCCGTTGCCAGCTTCAGTCGGGGATCAGCCCGGCGCAGCCCATATCCCGCACGCAGCCCGAACACACCCGAAGGTTGCCGCGCTCGGCCACGCCTTGCTGCGCACCGTTGCCGCGGCCGAGGAAGTCGTCGGGGTGCTCGGTGAAGGTCACCGCAGCACAAGCGTCCGAGACGAGTTGCACGTCGTAGCCCGCGCCTGGTGTGGCGGGTGCACCGGGATAGTTGACCATGCCTTGGCTGACGTACGGGGCAAACACCGGGTCGATGCCATCGTTGAGCGTCACCTCGCCGGCGCTGGGATCCACCGTCGCCTCGCATGCCGCTCCGAGGGCCGGGTCGCCGGGGGCAATGCTCCCGTCGTTGCGTATGTGGTGCGCGACCCAAAAACCACCGCTGGGGATGTCGACCGTTGCGTCCGTCGCTTCGCCGCCATGCGAGGTCACGTGCACTCCGCCGAACGCATGGTTCTGAGCAATGCATGGACATGACGAAGCCCACCCCGCCTGCTGGCACTCGGTACGCAGCCCCGTCGGACACGTAGGCGTCTCCGATGCATCCTCGGCCATGAGAACCCACGCGGACCCGCTGCCGAGCTCGATACTCGCCGAGCCCGGCAAGCCTTCGATGCAAACGTTGCCGCGGTTTTGGTAGTCGGCATCGGCATCGTTGTCGTCGGTGTGTACGACGAGTTCGTGCACGAAGGTGCGAGGCAAGGTCACCCGAAGGTCCGCCCCGAGCCGCTCGGGCTGTCGCTGCCCGTCGTAGAACACCGAGATCGTGCAACCGTCACGCCACGGGGTGAAGCCCTCGGGGTCGACGCAGTCCGCTGCGGGATCGAGCTCGTACGGAATCGCGGGAAAGGGTGCGGTCGCCGCCCAAACCTCGGTCTTCGAGAAGTCGCGCTCTGCCAGTTCAGGCGACTCCGCCATCGTGAAACGACGCATTTCCACCACGATGCGGTCCGCGTCGGCGTACTGCACGATGACATCACCGCGATTGGTGAAGTTGTCGAGGGAGGTGCCCCCAACGTGGACGGAGGCGATCGAGAGAGTTCCATCGCTCGCGTAGGTGTGGAAAGGCTGGTCGATCACGGTACGCCAGTCATCGCGGTACGGACGAGCCTCGCCGTCGAACACCGCCCCTCCCCCCTCCGTGTCCTCGCCTCCCGGGTCGACGGTGGGTCCGCACCCGAGGACCACGACCGCGAATAGACCAAGCAATGATCGCATCGAAAAACCGTAGCCGCGCTTTGTCGTCGTGGCCAAGCGCCGCGACACGAGTCCATCACAAAGCCGCGCGATCCAACATCCACCACAGAGCGCCCGCCAAGCAGGCGATCGCTGACATCGCAATACCCAGGGTCGACCCGACATCGACCGCAAACGCCAACCCCACTACGCCGAGCGTCATCCCGACCGTCATGCCGATCTGATCCAACGCACTCACGCGAGCCAGGATCGAATCCGGGGTGAGGCGCTGGGTTTGCTCGGTCGAAAGCACCCAGTTCACGCCTCCTCCCACGCCCCAGGCGAACGCACCCACAGCGAGCGCCACGGGCGTGGTGACGAAGCCGAGCGTGACCACGCCTGCCAACCCGAGCCAGTAGGCGACGCGCCACATCCGTGACCGGTCGCCGCCCCGACCCACCCGGCGCGCCACGATCAGCGGCCCCACACCGGTCCCGATGCCGCGTGTGGCGTGCAAAAGGCCGAAGCCCAGCCCTCCCAGCGCAGCACCGCCGAACGCGTCGGCTTGCAACGCCAGCGCAATCCAAGCGGCCCCTCCCGCCAGGGCATACGGGGTCTTGGCAAACACTGCGCGCCGCAGCTTGGGATCCGGCCACGCCCGACGCAGCGCATCACGGACGCCGTGCAGGAGCGAGGGGCGGGACATGTGCGGCGAACGTCCGGGCTCGATGCGCGGCAGTCCGAGAAAGAGCAATGCCGACAGCGCAAACGTGCCTGCATCGACGGCCAACGCCAACGCCGGACCAAGCATGCTCATCGCACCGCCTGCCGCCATGCCGAACGCAAACACCACGCTCCACGACGCCGAGTCGAACGCGCCCGCCAACAAGAGTTCGTCCTTGCTGACCACCCGGGGCAACGCAGCCCTTTCGGCAGGAGTGTAGAAGGCCACCCCCGCCGACCGCAGCAGCAGCAACCATTGCAGCAGAGCCAGTGCGCCCACGGCCGCCGCTGCAGCCATACCGAGCGTCAGCACCCCCAACACCACGCTGGTGGTCCACAACAGCCAGCGCCGATCGACCCTGTCGGCCACAACACCAGCCACCGGCGCAAGCGCTGCAGCGGGAAGATGATGTGCAGCAAACACCAGCGCCAGATCGAGAGGACCACCACCCTCGTGCAGCGCGACCATGGCGACCGCCACCCACCCGACCCAGTCTCCGAGCTGGGAGATCACACCACCAAGCCACAGGCGGCGAAAGTGACGTCGCGTTCGAAGAAGCTGCACCACGGCCGACATCGTGTCTTTGGTGTGCGCCCGCCCAGCGCCGCGGTCGAGCGAGGTGCCAAGGCATTGGAATCGGGCTAACGCATCATCAGCCGACGAGGGTTCGGCAACGGCACGACTCCGGGTACGATGGAGCCGATGCATAGGGGAACGTTGCCGCGCTTGGGGTTGTGTTGTCTGCTCGGCGCCGCGTGTGGTGCATCTGGGTCTTCCGCCGACACCGACACGGACACCGACACCGACACAGACGGAGTCGGCACCGAAGCGAGCGACACCACGGCTTCCAGCACGGACCCGACCGCCGCATCGATGAGCGGGAGCGCGACGAGCGGAAGCACCACGAGCCCCACCAGCGGCGAAACCACCGAGACCCCCACCACGGCCACCGACGGACCGGGCAGCTCGAGCGAGGGCTCGACGGCCGCCACGGACACGGGCGACTGCCCGTTCGGGACCGAGGGATGCCTCTGTGATGTTGGAGCCCAGTGCGACGATGGGCTCGACTGCAACGACGAGGGCATCTGTGTCGCGCCACCCGCGTGCCGTCCGATCGACCTCGATCCCCACGATGACGAAGCCAGCGCGACCGCGCTCGATCCCCTCGGTTGCGACGAGAGCATGGACCTCGGCCTCGTGGGCACCATCGAAGGGCCGCAGTCCGACTGGTACACGTTCTTCGGGAACGACGCGTTCGGATGCCCCGAGCAGCCCGGTGCAACGGTGACCGCCGACGAGCCGTTGGAAGTCTGCGTGTTCATCGAGTGCGAGAACGGGGGTGCCGTCGAGCCGCTCGAGTGTGGCGGCGACTCGACCGAGGCGACATCACCCGACGGCCGCGCGGGATGCTGTGGAATGGACTCAGCGTTCGTCGAGGACTACGACTGCACCGGATTCGGTGGCAAAGACGTAGACGCCTATGTCTCGGTTTCGTCGGACGAGATGGTCTGCGCCGACTACGAGCTGTCGTACATTTTCTGAACCGACGCCCTCGACGCGACGGGCAGGCCGAAAGTGTCAGCCCGGCTCGAAGTTGGCGAAGTCGATCAGGCGATCGGCCTCGGCCTCGATCACGCCTGCGGTTTGCGGCCCCAACGAGTTGGTCTCCTCGTAGTGGTCCCCTTCGGCCTCGTTGAAGTAGGGCATGGAGTCCGCCAACACGAAGTCGTACTCGGGCACGATGTAGCCCAACTCGTCGTTGCCCAGACCGATGATCCACGGCCGGGGCGCATCGGCCGGAGCCAGGCGTTCGAGCAGGTAGGGGCCCGGGGGCGCCGCATCCAGATCGGGTGGTGCCGGGTTGCCGGGATCGAGCAACGATGCCTGGTCGGTGTGGAGCCCCGAGCCGTCGTAGCCACCCACCGCGATCTCGGGCAACAGCTCGCCGGGGACCGTCAGCATGCGTAGCGGGCCGATCTCGATCAGCGCCATCTCGGTGATGATGCGCGGCGGCGTGTCACGGGTGAGTTCGTCGCGCTCGATCACCCCTGCGTTGAAGCCCAGCAGGTACAGGGTGTTTTCCACTGAGAGCGAGAAGGTGTTCGCCATCACTCGCAGGCCGGGTTCCTCCACGGCAGTGGCCTCGTCGAGCGCATCCAAGGCCGCCTCGCCGAGCAGTTGGCCGATCGAATCGGCCTTGTCGAACGAGCCGGTCGAGAACGAGTCGCCGTCGGGGTTGGTCACCTCGACGCCGAGCGTCGTCATCATGCCGCCCACCGCACCGTTGATCACGATCGCTGTCCCACCCACGCCGGGCCGCCCCGCCGCAGTTCGCCAACTGGACCCGCTCTCCACCGCGCGCCGCATGGCATGCACGAAGTCGGCGGTGAGCAGCGTGTTGTCGTCATCGAGCGTCTCTGGGTGGCACCCGTAGTGCACCAGCGTCGCAATCGGCTCGGTCCCCTCGCCTTCGAGCGACAACACGGACACCGTGGGGTCCACCACCCACGGGTCGCGGCTGTCTCGAATGAGGTTGGCAGCGCCGCCGGGCTGCCCCTCGCTCGCGTCGATGCTTCCCGTCCGCACCGTGGTGACGGGCTCGAGTCGTTCGATCGCCTCCAACGTGGCCTCGACCGCAGCCGCACGCCACTGCGCGCCGTAGCCTTGTGGGTCGTAGCCGGACTCCAAGGGACCCGGCCCCCACAACCCCATGGTGTCGGGCCCCTCGTGGTTGTGCAGCGCATGCACCAGCACATAGTCGACATCGGCCGATGCTTCGGCGAGCGCGCTGCGGATGCGTGTCACGTCGGGTCGAAACACGCCGACCGTGTCGACGGCGATCAACGCGATGCGCACGTCACCTTGGTCGAGCACCAACACCCGCGCATCGATGCCGTCCCCTTCGCCGACGAGCCCCTCGCCCGCGCCACGCACCCCCGTCGCGAGGCGGTTGCTCTGAAATCCCCCGATGAACGCCCGCTGAAAGACACCGTCCCCCTCACCCTCATCGGGTCCGGGATAGCCGTCGTCGGCGGGGCAGAGACGATCGCACCCACAGTCGAGATGGCTCTCGTCGCCGTCGAACGTGGCGTCGCCGTCTTCGTCGACCCACGCCTCGAAACACGACGGCACGATCGAGCGCACCGCGGCAGCGGCCCGGAGCTGGCCATCCGCGGTCGGACACGTGGGCTCATCGGGGTTGGGACAGGAGAACTCGGGCGGCTCGGGAGGTTGTGCGCTCCCGGTCGAATCCCCACTTCCTGTGTCGTCCGACGACGAAGACGATCCTTCGCCCGTGCTCGGGTCGACGTCACCGCTGGAGGACGAGCTGGCCGCCGGCATGCCCGTGGTCCCGTCGCTTGCGGCTGGCCCGCCGCTTCCAGTGCATCCCGCGCCCAGCAAGAGGAGCGCCGCGATCGGGGTCCATCGAGTCACCGAGGATGTGTAGCAGAGTCGGGCGTCACCGCGCTTTCGGAAACGGGGGCTCGCTGCTAGCGTTGAGGCATGCGTAACGCACTGCTGGGGATCGGCCTGATGACAGCGACCATCACCCTCGGCGCGACCGGGTGTTACGAAGCGCCACCGATGTCCGTCGAGGGCAACCTGTCGGTGCGTGGCGAAGAGCTTGGACAGTGGGACCTCGATCCGGGCATCTGCGCGGGCGGGTTCTACGACGGCATCGACGTGTCGAGCCATGACGGCGAGCGCTGCATTCGCTTCGTCAACGACGCCGAGCTCGGCCCCGTGGTCGTCGCGTTCGTGCCCGGCACGCTCGACGGCTACGTCTTCACCGAAGACGACTGCGACACCTTCTCCGTTCGCCTGGATCGCACGGTCGACCAGCGCGACAACCTCTACAACCACGGCGGCGAGATCGAGCTCGACTGCGCGGGCGAACACGGGATGATCGAAGGCCGCGTCGAGTTCGACGGCTGCTGGTGATCCCACGGCGCTCGCTCCCCACCGCGGGCCGAGGCACAATGCGCGAACGTGCTGGGACTCGTGCTCATGCTGGCCACCGCCCCCGCGGAGGTCACGTGGATCGACCGCAGCGGTGAGTGCCCCGAAGAAACGGGACGTGCCGCGGTGTTGCAGGCGGCCGAGGGATTCGGTGATGCACTCATCGCAGTCGAGGTCGACGCCGTCGCAGAAGGCCTTTCTGCCACCATTCGGCTGCAAACGCCCGACGGCACCGAGGTCCGGGCGCTGCAGAGTCCAGCCTGCAGCACGTTGATCGAAGCGGCCGCGCTGATCACCCAAACCGCGGCACACACCCAGGTTCCACCGGCTCCGCCTGCGTCCGAGTCCGACCCCGAACCCATCGCACCGCCCGCGCCGAGTCCACCGGCACATCCACCCGAGCCGGAAGAACCCAAGCAGGCCCCCGCCTCGCAGCCTTCACCCGAGGCACCGCAAACGACCCCGGACCTTCGCGGTTCGATTCGCGGCTTCGGCTTTGCGGCATTCGGGGTGACACCGCGCCTCGGAGGCGGCGCGGGATTGGCCGCAGGCGTGGCAGCAGTCCACTGGCAAGCCGAAGTGCTTGGCGAATACTGGGCGCCCACCCGGACCGCAGACACGCCGGGCGTGCGGGTGTGGGGATGGTCGGCGGGCCTTCGCGGGTGCGGCCACCTCGGGCCGTTCGGCGCGGTGCAGCCGGGGCTATGCGCGAGCCTGGCCGCCGGGCGTCTGGTCGGCGACGCGGTTGGCGACGTCGACAACCCGCGGCAACACACCGACACCTGGATGAGCGCATCCCTGGGGCCGTCGCTGCGCGTCTTCGGTGTCCCGCGATTCGCGCTGGTGCTCGATGCCGAGGTGGTGGCGGTGCTCTACCGTCCGGGCTTTTCGTTGTCCGACGGCAATGGGAGCAGGCCCGTGTTTCGCAGTGCCAGCGTGGCTCCGCGCGTCGCTCTGGGGCTCGAGATCCGGCTCGGCCCATGACGGTGCATTTTTGTCGACGGATTCGACCCGCTCGCGGGATGGGGTGCCGATGACGTCCGAGCGCAGCGCCGCGCCGCACCGGTCGAACGCGGGTTTCGAGGCCCTGTTCGAGGCGCATCACGACTTCATTCGCCGAAGCGGCCTGGCCCTGGGCGTTCCGGCGAGCATCGTGGACGACGTCGTGCAAGACGTCTTCATCGTCGCCTTGCGACGTTTGGGCGACCTCGACCCACGCGCCAGCGCCCGTGGCTGGCTCTACGGCATCCTGCGCAACGTCGCACGACGCACCAAGGCCAAACACGCCCGACCGCCCTTGCACCTCGCACCCCGTCCCGACGCTCCCCCCGACGAAGCGCTGGACTGGCGACGCGCCGCAGGCGTGGTCGAAGGCTTTCTCGCCAGTCTCGATCACGACAAACGGGAGGTGTTCGTGCTGTGCGAGCTCGAAGGCATGACGGCCCCCGAAGCCGCCGCGGCGACAGGCACCAAGCTCAACACCATCTACTCGCGCCTACGCACCGTCCGCGCGTTGTTTGCCAAGACCCTCAGCCGCGAGGACGCGCGGAGAAAGCGAACGAGTCCACGATGAGCCACGACCTTCGCGACGACTACCTCGCCGCCTATCGCCGCAGCGTCGCCACACCCAAGGGGGTCCAGGCCGACAACCTGGGTGCGGTCTTGGACCGCGCGGCTGCGATGGAGGCCGACCCACCTCGGCAAGCGCGATGGGCCGCCAGTGCCCTCGTCTTCAAGATCTCAACCGTCGTCCTGCTGGGAACCGGCCTGGGCTACCTCACCGTGCGTGCCACCTCAGCACCCATCACAGACAGCACCAACCTCGCCGTCGCCCCAGAGCCAACGCCCCGCAGCGCCGGGGCCCTCACGACTCCGCCACCGCCCCCTTCGCCCGAACCCGCCGTCGCGGCTCCGCCTGTACGCCCAACGGACCCCGCACCCCCGCGCCGTGCCAAACCGACGCCGGCCACCCCGAAACCCGCCGCCGAAGATCCTCTCCGCCAAGAGCTACTGCTGCTCGAGGCCGCGCAAACCCACTTGCACGCTGGCCGCATCGAGCGTGCGACACAGTCCCTTCGAGAGCACGCTCGCCGCTTTCCACAGGGAACACTCGCCACCGAACGCACAGCATGGCGAGCCATCATCGCGTGCGCCGGAGCGGGGCCTCAACCCAAGGCAGCCGCGCGGTCGTTCCTCCTGACCCATGGGGACAGTCCCTTGGGCGCGAAGGTCAAGGCGGAGTGCAAGCTCTGACCGAGTTGTGATGGATTGCCTCGAATCGGTCGACGGAAATCGCAACGCCGCGGGATGGGGAGTCATGAACACCCTCCACCGCGCCTACCCCATTCTGCTCGCCGCGGCGCTGCTGTCCGGCTGCCCCGCCCCCGCGGGCGACGTCGGAGACTTGCCCGGAGAATCGGGCTCCACGAGCGAGGGCAGCTCCGACGACGCGAACGACGACGGTTCTCCCAGCGGCACCGGCACGTCCTCGGCCGGAGAAACCGGCGACGGTGGAGACACGGGCGCCTTGGACTGCTCCGACGGCGGCTACGGGTGCTGCATCGATCGTGATGCCGACGGCGTGGAGTTCCCAGACGACATCGACGACACCGTTCCAGACGCGGCCAACCAGGACTCCGACCAGGATGGGCTGCTCGATGCAGACGACCTGTGCCCGTTCAGGGCTGGAGGCGCGCCCATCGATGTGACGGCGGACGCCGACCGAGACGGAGTCGGCAACGCATGCGACCGGTGCGGCCTCGCCCCCAGCGCCTACGTGGTCGGCGTTGCGACGCCCGAATACATGCAGATCCGTGCGTTGCCGCTGACCGGAGACCTCGACGGCGACGGCATTGGCGACGCCTGCGACAACTGCCCGACCGTGCCCAACTGCTATGGGCTGGGCGTGGACGAGGTCTTCTCGGGCGAGATCCCAGAGATCGACGGCGTCGAATGCCAAGCCGACGCAGACGGCGACGGGGTCGGAGACGCCTGCGAGGACACGTCCGCCGAACTCGCCGCGGGACCCGTGGGCTTCGGTGACGCCGACGACTTCGACCAGGACGGTCTGATCAACGCGATCGATGCCTGTCCGAGAACGCCGCTGGGCGGAGCACCGCTCGTGTGCTCGCCAGACTCCCCCTGCCCTGACGGCCAGACGTGCACTGCAGCCGGCATCTGCAACCACGTCGACTCGGACGACGACGGCGTCGGGGACGTCTGCGACACCTGTGCCTACGTTCCCAACCCGGCACAAGCGATGGCGGGAGGGGCTCAGGAAGACGACCGAGACGCCGATGGGGTGGGCGAGGTCTGTGAAATCGGGGCCGACCACGGCTGCGGCGACCGGATCAACCCCGCCCGCATCGACCACCGCCCGGTGTCCTCCGGGGGATCGTGTTGCACCGTCGAACTCCTCGAGCTCGCAGACGGAGGTCTGGCCCGCGCGGACGACTGCTTCGGGACCCATGAGGCGTGCAATCCACTGCTGGCGCCTCACCCCGAGAACCCGGGCTCTTTCCTCCCGCTGCGACTCGCATCGGCCTGCTCGGCAGCCCAACAAGCCGCGTTCGAGTGCGCCGTCCTGCCTGCAGCCCTGGAGCAGGCGGCCGGAGTGCTTTCGATGGCGCCAGGCTGTGAGAGTGCCTTGGCGGAGGCTGGCCTCACGCTCGAAGAAAACCAGACTGCAGTCCCCGGCGAGGACGAAGCCTCACTCCAGACCTGTCGCCGACCGCAGCGAGACTACGACTTCGATGGCGTCGCCAACGTCTGCGACCTCTGCCCCCTGTCGTACGACCCTTTGCAAGAGCTCTACGTCGACGAAGAGGGCAGGCTCTGGCCTGACGACGGCGCGATGTGCAACGGCGCCTATGCCTGTGCCGACTGACCTCTACTTGTAGGTCCAGGCCTTGAACTGCTTCACCGAGTGCACGAGGCCGTAGTCACGGGCCTTGTGCACCAGCCCCCGCACGTCGCTCTTGAACTCGCGGCGTCGGTCGAGTTCGGCCGGGATGCCCCCCGCGTCGGCGATGAGGCCGAGCTCGGGCTGGGTGTCGACCGGCAGCAGCTTTTCGATCAGCCGGTCTTCGTCGACCTCCACCTCGGGCAGCGTGATCGGAGCCTGAGGGTTATCGATGTAGTCCGGGTTGATCGCGCTCGACAAGTCGGCCGAGAGGTCGACGCGCTGGTTGATCGACTCCAAGCCGAAGCGGCGCTGCGCGGTGGAGATGATCGAACAGTGCTCGAACAGGTTGTTGTTGATGCAGCCCGAGCGCACGTGCGGCCCGATGACGAGGCTGGGCACGCGAAAGCCCAGCTGCTGGAACTCGGCGCGCTGGTCGACCGTGCTCGGCGGAGCCACGTGATCGAAAAAGCCCCCGCTCTCGTCGTAGGTGATGATGAACATCGTCTTGTTCCACTGCGGGCTCTCGGCGAGCGCACGGTAGATCGTGGCGATGAGCAGCTGGCCCAAGTTCACGTTGGGGCCCATCTCGGGGTGGTCGCTGTCGCCCCCGAACTCCTTGGGGTGGTCGGAGCTGGAGCTGAAGAAGCCCGGATCGATGATCGAGAACTCGGGCAGACGACCGCGCTCGGCATCTTCGAAGAACGTGGACAGCCGCGAGAAGCCGCGCACCTTGCCCAACGCTGCGGCAGCCCACGGAAGGTCGGTGAAGTAGTTGACGCCCTTCATGTCGGCGTCGCGCAGACGACCCCAGATCGAGTCCAAGAAGAACTTGGGATGGTTGGTCTTGCGGCCGCCCGAGCTGCCCGCGTGCATGTAGAAGCGGTTGGGCCAGGTGGGGCCCATCACCGAGCAGTGCCACTGGTCGCACAACGTGTAGTTGTCGGCCAGCGCGTACATGACCTCCATGTCGCGGCGCTGCAGGAAGCCCATCACCTCGGGGCCCGCCGTGAGCGTCTCGTGTTTGTTGGCGTCGTGGTGTGCGATCACGAAGCCGTCGTTGCGACCCTCGTTGAACGCCGCGTGCATCGGATCCCACTTGTGCGGCAGGTGGTGCAGCTTCTGAAACGGGTCGAGCTCGAAGATGTCCGCCGTGCCCCCGTCATGCGTGGGGTTGGACTCGTTGCCGAGCAGCCCGTCCACATCGTCGCGCCCCTCCATCAGGCTGAGCGAGCCGTACATGTGGTCGAACGACCGGTTCTCCATCATGAGCACCACGATGTTTTCGACCGGCGCCAGCAAGTCGTCGGGAGACATCGCCGGTCCGCCCACGCACTCGGCGTGGCGCAGCATCGGGTCGAGGCCAGGACCGCCGCCGGTCTCGTTGCAGCCAAGCGATGCGCCCGCGATCGACCCCGTAGCCAGTGCGCCCGAGCCTCGCAGCATGGCGCGGCGCGTCAGTTCCCACTTCCGTCGTTGTTCGTCGTTCATCGTCATCCCCCTCAGCTCTCGCACCCGGTGAGTTCTTGTCCGGTGATCTCTTTTTCGTAGCAGTCGTCCGAAGCGGGCATGTCCACCGCATCGGCGCCAAAGCAACACAGCCCCTTGGCGAAGTAGCCGTCGGGTGTTCGGCAGACGCCGTTGGCATCGGGCGCCGCCCCCTCGCACTCCTCCTCGAGCGGCAGTACGCACTCGAGCGGGATGTCCTCTTCGCCGCTTTCGATGATGTCGAAGCAGGTGTCGACGCAGCAGGCAGCCGGAGCGAACTGTCCCGCAAAGTCACCCTCCTGAGCTCGGCAGTGTCGCCACCCGACCGCATTGGGCTCTGCGTCGAACTGTGCCCCGCCGCAGCGGAGGTCGTCGTTCATCATGCAACACACGTGCGGATGAAACTGGCCCTGCGCATTGCGGCAGGAGTTCTGCACCATCGGGTCGTCCCAGCCCGCAGCCGGGTCGCAAAGCAACTCGCAGCACATCGTCGGCACGAACAACTCTCCCGACACGTTCTCGCCAGAGTCCGGCTGGTCCTGCACACAACGCTTGTCGGCACCCGAGGCGGCGTTGAACTTGGCCTGCATCGGGCAACCGGTCAGAAACTCATACTCGCGAATCTCATCGATGCAGCACGCGGTCTGCACGAACCCGGTCGCGCCGCGGCACCGCATCTGCACGTGGTCGTTGTTCTCGAACAACGCCAGCTCGCGCGCGTCCCCGGGCTCCAGCGAGCAGTCCTCGGGGTCGAGGTCGTCGACGTCGTCCGCCTTGCCGGTCTCGTCCCCGCCATCCTGCGAAGGGTCGCCACCGCTGTCATTTCCGCCGCACGCCGACACAGCCGCGGCGAGCACGAACAACGCAGTCCATCGAAGCATCGCCCTCGATGGTACGCGGATGTCCTACATCAAGCACCCGGTTTATGGGGCACTGTGTGACGGACGTCGGCGACGAAGACCGAACGCGAGCAAGCCGAACAGAGCCCACGCACCGTTCCCACCGCCCGACGTGCATCCACACCCGTCCGCGCCGTCGACAGCACCGCCGCCATCGGTGTCGCCACCGCTCGACGTTTCCCCGCTGCCCAGTCCGGTGTCGCTATCGCCCGTTTCGGAGCCCGAGTCGGAGTCGGACGCCGAGTCGTCCCCGCCGCTCGTTTCCGCCCCCGACGAATCTCCGCCGTCCTCACCACCCGAGCTTTCGCCACCCGTCGTTTCCTCGGGCATCTCTTCGGGCGGCATGTCGAACACGATCGGCAGCGGCGCAAAGTCGATCGGATCGGTGCGGTCGTCGAGCAACGGAACGCGCAACTCGAACGGCACCAGCTGAAACTCTTCGAACCCGATCTGGAGCTCCACGCCCGGATACAGGATCAGCTCGATGTCCGAGAGCAGCGTGCAGTGCAAGCTCGCGCGCAGGTCCACCAACTCCGCCGCCTCGTCGGCAACCCCCGCGGCTTCGAACTCGGCCACGATCGAGCCCATCTCCAGCCCATCCGGGTCGGTGACGTCGATGCGCTCGCACGTCAGCTCCATGTCGATGTCGAAGCTCGCATCCACGAAGAAGTTGCCGCTGGCGATCAGCGCGTCGACGATCGCGTAGTTGAACACCTCGATCGGCGTCGTCTCGTCGTCGACCAGCAGCGGTCGGTCGTCGTTGCCCGGCAGCAGATAGGGCGTGAATGAGGCCTCCCGAAAGATGCCCAGGTCGTAGGGCCCGATGAACGACGACTCGAAGTCTTGCCCCAGCAGGTCGAACCGAAACCGAGCATCGAGCGAGACGCCGATGTCCACGTCGAACACCCCGCCGTCCTCGTCCCCCACGAAGTGCACCTCGCCCGTGTCCCAGTCGAACACCGCATCGCCGGGCATTTCGATCAGGATGTCGTCATCGGCGTGCGTCTCGAACCGCACCTGAATGTTGCTGCCTGGCGGCTGCCACCCCGAGTCGAGGTCGATCCCCATCAAGCCCAACAGCTCGAGCTCGCGCACGGGCTCGAACCGCTCCACCTCCAGCGTCTCCGCCGAAGCGAGCTGCGGAGCCAACAGAAGCGGGCAAGCCAAGATCCAGGCACGTCGCATGAGCCGAAGACTGTAACAACCCCGCGCCAATTGGCGAAGGCGCGCCCCGGATTCCCGAAGCGCGCCTTTGCGAAGAACCGGTCCGTCCTACTGGGACAGGATCTTGAACTCGATGCGGCGGTTCTTGGCGCGGCCGGCCTTGGTGCTGTTGGGCTCGAGTGGGCGGTCGGGCCCGTAGCCCTGCACGGTGATGCGCGACTCGTCGATGCCTTTGCCGACCAAGTAGTTGCGCACGGACTCGGCGCGGCGCTTGGACAAGTCCATGTTGTAAGCGTGTTTGCCCTGGCTGTCGGTGTGGCCGGAGATCTCGATGTTGATGTCTTGGAACTTCGTCAGCACGTCGGCGGCCTGGTTGAGCTTGGGCCGCGACTTGGGCTTGATCGTGTCCTTGTTGAGATCGAAGTAGATGCCTTCGATGACGCCCGTGAACGCCTTGACCTCTTCGGGCAGCTCGTCGGGGCAGCCGTCCTCGTCCTGGTACCCGTTCTTGGTCTCCGGATCGTCGGGGCACTTGTCTTCGTCGTTGACGATGCCGTCCTTGTCCCGATCGTTGTCGGGGCAGCCGTCGGGCGCGATGCCGGGCACGGTCGGGCACTTGTCGTCGGGATCGAGGAAGCCGTCGCCATCGGTGTCGGGGATGGGGCATCCCTCGTACTCGGGCACGCCCGGCGTCTCCACGCACTTGTCGTCGGGATCCATGATGCCGTCGCCGTCGGTATCGATCGGGCCCTGCTCCGGAGGCGGTGCGGTGCGCTTGCGGCCCAGCGTGAGCGAAAGGCCGAGCAGCGCTTCGAAGTTGTGGTTTTCGCCTTCGCTCACGCCGCGGCGCGAGCCGATCACGTCGCGAAGATCCAGGCGCATGGCAACCCAGCGGTTGAAGTAGACCTTCACGCCACCGCCGAGGTGCACGGACGCGTCGACGTCGTTGCCCACCGCTCCGTCGGCGCTGCTCACTCCGAGCGCACCGGCACCTGCGACGAGGAACGGCGTCACGCTCCAGCGAGGGATCTGAGCGATCACGTGGCCTCGGGCGGTGAACAGCGTCGCGGCCTGGTCATCGGTCGTCGAGGCGAACATGCCCGCACCCTCGAGTTCGACGCCGAGGAAACGCAGCGGGTAGTAGCCCACGCGTCCGCCGATCTCGGGCGCGACGGCCTTGAACTTCTTGAAGCCCAAGTCGGGTGCCGCTGCGTCGAACGCAAACAGCTCGTGGTTTGCGCCCGGCATGAACACGCCGCCAAACACCCCGAGCTCCCAGGTGTTGCGCTCCGGTGCCCAGCGTCGAATCCAGGGCTGGTCGGCGCGATCACCCGAGCCGGACGCGTCGGCCTCTGCCCCGTCCTCCGAGGACAGGCCGATCGAGGCCGAACCCTCACCGTCTTCGGCGGGCGCGGCATGGGCTTCGGAAGCCGCGAGAAACGTGACGACGGGAGTCAGAAGTGCGAAAATGCGCGCGGTCGAGGCCATGGCAGTTCGTGGGACGCCTGTAGGCACTTTCCGTACCAACGGCCGTACGGCCTCGATCGTACAGGGCGCCGACCACACGTGGGGAAATGTGGCACGCGGCAATACGCCCCGGCGGGGCAACTTGACCCGGCTGATCAGCCCCAAGTGCGGGGGTCTCGCTGAGGCCCAGAAACCCCATTCGCCGTAAACGGCTGAAAAGGCGGGCTTCGGACCCTTTTTGATCGCTCGTGGCACTGAGGCTGCACAGCGGCCGAGAACCATGCGTCGGGCACACATCTACCTACTTCTGACGTCTTGCTCCTTGCTTGCAGTGGGGTGCGCGGATCCGTGCGCCGACGACGGTCTTCTGCAGGACACCTCCAACGAGGGCTGTGCGGCCGACGCCAACGCGTCGCTCGGCGCGTCGGATACCGACAGCGACACCGCCAGCGACACGGAGGAGAGCGAGAGCGCCAGCGACAGCATGGAGTCCGAGTCCGACTCCAACGACACCGACAGCGGTGAAGAGTGGTGCGAAGACCAGGACATGGACGGGTTCGGCGACCCGGACGACTGCACCACCGTGCCGGACGGGCAAGACCCGCCCGATGGCACCGTGCCCAACGACGACGACTGCGCGCCCGACAACCCCTACGCCTTCCCCGGCGCCGCCGAAAACGAGCCTGCTCCTGGCAACGAAGCCTGCATGGAGGACGAGGACGAAGACGGCTGGGGCGACGCCGATCCGCCTGAGGGTGTCGACCCGGGCACCGACTGCGACGACAGCAGCGACACCACCTTCCCCGGCGCGTCCGAAAACGAAGAGCCGCCGCTCAACGAAGCGTGCACCAAGGACGAAGACGAGGACGGCTACGGCGACAACGATCCCCCCGACGGCGGCAACGGCATCACGCCGGGCACCGACTGTGACGACAGCACGCCCAACGTCACCGACGAGTGCCTGAGCGTCGACGCGGGCACGTGCGTCACGTACACGCCGCCCACTGCCGCCGAACTCACCGCCGACGCATCGGGCGGCACGGGCGAGTACACCTACTCCTGGTCTCCGGGCGCCTCGCTCGACACCACCGTCGGCCCCACCGTCAACGCCTCGCCCACCAACTACGAGACGTACACGGTGACCGTCGACGACGGCGTCGAAACGGCCGAAGACAGCGTCAGCGTGGTCTCGGCGCAGCCCTTCGGCCTGCAGAGCGCGTGCGAACTCATCCAGCTCGACGTGCTCCCCGACGGCACCGCCATCGGCGAACCCGCCTCGATCACCTACCAGCAGGGCGGCACTCAGGCCTGCGAAGACCTCAACAACGATGCCGGCCTGCACCTGTGCGACGTCGTCTTCGAAGACACCGCGTTCGAGGGTGTCCTTCGCATCGACAACCTCAGCCCCGACATCAACGGCGGCGACAACGACGTCGTCGGCTTCGTCTGGGGAGCCCAAGACGCGTCCAACTTCTACAGCTTCGTGTGGAAAGCCGAAGACCAAGCCGAAAACCTCGGCGTCGACGTCTGCCCCAACGCCCCCAACCAGCTGTGGCCCGGCGGCATGCTCGTCAAGAAGGTTCAGGCCCCGTCGGTCGGCGCCCTGACCTCCGAAGACATCTTCTGCGACATCGACACCGCCAACTCCGAAGTGCTGCTCTCCCCCGCCGACGCCTCGCTCGAAGGCTGGGAGTTTGCGGTCGACTACGAAGTGGTGCTCGAGTACACGTCCATGGGCTCCAGCATCACCGTGGCCAGCCCCGGCGGACAGATCGCCGACATGAACATCACCGACAACACGTTCCAGAACGGCCGCTTCGGCTCCCTGACCTTCTCGCAGTCAGGCGCCTGCTCGGGTCCCTGGAACGCCACCTGCCTGTAGAGGGCAGTCTCCACACGAAGAGGCGGACCCCCATGGAGGTCCGCCTCTTTTTCGTGGAACCGACTCAGCGCCAGTGAGTCGGGAACGTCGCAGCAACCCCGTCGAGCTTCGCCACGCGTTCGATCCAAGCGTAGACCCGAGGGTGCTCCGAGAGTTGCGGTCGAATGCCCAACTCGGCCAAGAGCTCCGGCTTGGTCTCCGTTGCCCGCACCAACAACCGCACCTCGGGAAAAGCCACCGCATCCGCGGCGCTGGGTTGGCCTCCTGCAACGAACGCGTGCGATGTCAGCGTCTGCTCCAGTCGATCCAACTCGGCGCGCGCGGTGACTGCCGCCGCATGGAGTTCAGGTGTCACCGTGGACACCCCTTGGAAGAAAATCGGGGTGAGCAGCGACTTGTTCGCAGCCCGCAAGTACTCCGCGTTGTCCATGGTGGCTTGCCAGATCGTGGCCGCCTCGGCCGATGTGCGTCCGAACAGAGGACGTTCGACGTAGGCACGATCGAGCCAAGCGAGGATTGCGATGGAGTCCCGAACCACTTCGCCGTCGGCGACCAACGCGGGCACCGTGCCGCGGGGATGAATCTCCCGGTAGGCCTCCGACCGGTGCTCTCCCTCCGACAGCTTCAGCGTGCGGACTTCATGGTCGAGTCCCTTGAACGCCAGGCCCAAAAGGACCCGCCACGCCGATGGAGAACCGCTGATCGAGTAGACAACGAGCGCCATCAACCCGCCTCGTATTCGTCGTGGCGGCGCACCCAAGCCATGCCCCACGGCAATCCGCCCTCGTCCCGCCCCTTGGGGACATGGTCCAACAGAGTGTAGATCGGCATGAATGTCTCCAAGCCACGGGCGTACGCCGAGTAGGTGTGAAAGATGCGGCCGTCTTCGGCCTTCTTGAACACGCTCAGGCCGGGTTGCTCCCCGGCCGGGTAGCGGTCGGTTCGGTCGAAGTTGTAGAAGAACTTGCCCTCGGCATCGACCTCGTCCGTCGACGCCTGAAAGTCGGCGTTGAACGATGTCGACGCCGACGACACCCACGGCACGGTCCAGCCCATGCGCTCGCGATACGCCATCAGCCGGTCGATCGGGCCGCGCGAGACCAAGACCAAGGACACGTCGCGGGCAGCCAGATGCGGCTGTGCGGGATCGATGGAGTCGGTGATGAGCGAGCACGAGGGGCAGCCGACCTCGGCGTCGGGCCCAAACATGAAGTGATAGATGATGAGCTGGCTTCGACCGCCGAAGAGTGCCGAGAGTGTCACCGTGCCCTTGGGGCCGGTGAACACGTAGTCTTGGACCTCGACCCACGGCAAGTTGCGCGCCGCGTCGCGGAGCGCGTCGGCCTCCCGCATCAGCGCCTTTTCCTGGGCGAGCAAGGCCCGTCGTTGGTTCAGCCACGTATCCCGGGACACCACCCGAGCGTCGTCGTCATGTCGTTGCATCGTTGTCTCCGCGCCCACGGTTCGGGCGATGGATCGAGCATGCGCAGTCGGATGGCCCGCCGGAAGTAACAACGCTGTCGGCGCGGCGATGACGAACACGCAGGACGAACCAGGCCACGAAAAGCGCGACCGCGACGACGAACGCAGCGGGTCTCGCGATCGGGGCCACAGTGGCGGCAACCCCCGCACCCACGCCGCCCGCAACGAGATAGGCCGCGACGCAGGCCGGACACTTCGGCAACACCACTGCGACGACGACCGTCGACAAAGACCACAACAATCCGCGCCGCGAAGACACGCGTTCGGGATACGCAGTGTCCCCGCCGCGCGGGAGTAACAAGCATGGCGTCTCAGCGATCGTCGCGAACGAACTCGCGCACGGTCTTCGCACTGCCGTTGCCGCAGAACAAGCGTCCCTTCGCAAGGCTCACCCCAGTCACCGGTGCGGAGCCCTCGAGCGTGTACGACTCGAGTTCCGCGCCCGTTTCCGGGTCGATGCGCCGAAGTGTTGCGGCCTCATCGGGCGGATCGACGGCATGCCACAACCCCGTGCCCGACCACGCCACGCCCGTCACATACTCAGGCGCTTCGATCGTGCGCAGCACCTCCCCCGTCTGCGGGTCGAGTTTGAGGATCTTTCCGCCGCGAAACTTGCCGAGCCACAGGTAGCCCTCGGCCCACGTCAGGCCCGCGTCGTCCCCTCCCGGGGGCACGGGGACCGAGTGCACGACATCACCAGTGCTCGGGTCGATCTTGCGGATTCGGCCACCGCCGACCTGGTACAGATGCCGGCCGTCGAACGCAGTCCCGGCACCCGCGGGAACGTTCAACCGCCGAACTTCTTCACCACTGTCGGGGTCCAGCCCACGAAGCTCGGAGCCGCAGGCCACCCACACCAGCTCGCCGTCGAACGCGACGCCACCCACGTGGTTCGCATCGGCCAAAGGCCCGTGCTGGCTCTGCGCCCTGACTCCGCGCCCCACGGACACAACGGTAGCAGAGGCACGAGAGGGGGCCGGAGTAACATCGGTGTCGAGCACCGTTCAGACATCGTGTCGCGGAAGCAGCAGCGGGGTGCGGAGCGCGTGCGACTGCATCAGCACCCACCGCGTCGTCCGCCCGGAGCCCGACAGGACGACGTCTCCCGCCTCGGCCGCTTGCTTGAGCAGCCGTTGCGCGGTGCGAACACTGACCCCGAGCGCTGCCGCAACGGCGGCTGCCGACCATGCCGCCCCGTCGGCGAGCAGCGCCCGAATCATGGCGCCCTCCCCTTCGAATGGGGGCGACAACACGGCCACGTCAGCGGCGAGGGGCCGCAACACGTAGCCCGGACCCACCGGCTCGACCGCTGCCACGGCCGCGATGAGAGGACGCAGCCGCCCGACCTCGACCCGCAGCTTGACCCGGTCGGAGTCTCGAATCCTGCGTGCACCGAAGACGGTCCGGATCAGCGCATCGCGGTCCGCGGGTTCGGGCCATGTCGCGGCCAACTCCCGTGCCAGGTCGAACGGCACCAGCCGGGTCGAGAGCGAAACCGCAGCGGTCCGCGTTCGCAGCTCTCGACGGCAAGCGTCGACCACGAGAATGTCCTCGGTCGCCAGTGCTTCGACAGCAGCGAGGTCCGCCTTCGACTCGACCTGGTCGCGCAGGATGCTTGCCGCCGGTTGTTCGAGTCTCCGGTGGGCGTCGTCGATCTCCGCGCGTAGGCCGGGCACCGGTGCCTCCACCAACGCTTCGGACGCACGCAACAACGCCGCTCGCGCTGACGAAGCGCTGCCACAGCGCATCCCGATCTCGACCGAGACCAGCTCCGCGATGACCTGCAGCCGAGGGGGCAACCCGCGGAGGTCCAGCGCATTGCGAGACTTCGCGGCGTCGGTCACCCTGCCGAGCAGCAACGCCCGCCGAGCCAACACGAGCGTGGCGAGACTCGCATTGTGAACGTCGCCGGCGGCTTGAAGCACCGCCCCCGCGCGAACGAGTGGCTCGATGTCCGTGGTGAGCTCGCGCAGTGCAACCTCGACCTCGGCCAACGCGACGTCCGTGCGGGCGCCGAGCAAACCCGAGCCCGCGTCTCGTGCCTGCAACAGCAGCGCCTTTGCGCTCGCGTAGTCGCCCAGCTGCGCCATCGCGGTCCCTCTCAACGCGAGGCACACCGCATCTCGCCGCAACGCGACGAGGTCCAACGCAGTGAGCGGGTCGCCGCGAGTCAGGGCCTCGGCCGCCGCTTCCACCGAAGCGTCCACACTTGTGTGTAACACCGCGACCTGGGCCGCGGCGGTTCGCGCCACACTTGTTACTCGCAGGTGCCCGCGTGCACGATCCAACGATCGCTGCCGACGCCCTGGGCGTCGCACCCATCCGTAATCACGTAGTCGAGCGCACCATCGCCGTGGAGCTCGCTCAACACGAAGCGAAAGTCTTCGTCGTTCTCGCAGCTACGGTCCGCCGCCGTCGTGTGTGCGGCATCATCGGGGTTGTTCAGCGGCATGGCGCTGACGTCCGGAAGCGACCACGTCTGCGCACCGCCGAATCCTCCGTCTTCACCGGGGTGCACGATCCAACGTTCGGCGCCCACGCCCGCCGCGTCGCACCCGTCCGTGATCACGTAGTCGGGCCGGCCATCGTTCGTCAGGTCCATCAGCACGAACCGGAAGTCCTCGTCGTTCTCGCAGCTACGATCGGCCGCGGTCGTATGCGCGACGTCGTCGGGGTTGTTCAGCGGCAACGCGCTGACATCCGGCAACGACCATGTCTGCGCTCCACCGAACCCGCCGTCCTCGCCCGGGTGCACAATCCAACGTTCGGCACCGACCCCCGCCGCGTCGCAGCCGTCGGTGATCACGTAGTCGGTCTGTCCATCGCCGGTCAGGTCCATCAACACGAACCGGAAGTCCTCGTCGTTCTCGCAGCTCCGGTCGGCCGCGGTCGTGTGGGCCGCATCGTCCGGGTTCGTCAGCGGCAGCGCGCTGATGTCCGGCAACGACCACGTCTGCGCACCGCCGAAGCCTCCGTCTTCACCCGGGTGCACGATCCAGCGATCGCTCCCCACCCCCGTGGCATCACAGGCGTCGGTGATCACGTAGTCGACTTGGCCATCCCCGGTCAGGTCCATCAGCAGGAACCGGAAGTCCTCGTCGTTCTCACAGCTGCGATCGGCCACGGTCGTATGCGCCGCATCGTCGGGATTCGTGAGCGGCAGCGCGCTGATGTCCGGCAGCGTCCACGTTTGTGCTCCACCAAACCCACCGTCTTCACCCGGGTGCACGATCCAACGCTCCGAGCCCACCCCCTGCGCATCGCAGCCATCGGTGATCACGTAGTCGACACGGCCATCGCCGGTCAGGTCCATGAGCACGAACCGGAAGTCCTCGTCGTTCTCGCAGCTACGGTCGGCTGCGGTCGTGTGGGCCGCATCGTCCGGGTTGGTCAGCGGCAGCGCGCTGATGTCCGGCAGCGTCCACGTCTGTGCTCCACCGAACCCACCATCTTCGCCTGGGTGCACGATCCAGCGATCGGTGCCCACGCCCTGCGCGTCGCAACCATCGGTGATCACGTAGTCGACCTGCCCATCGCCGGTCAGGTCCATGATGACGAAGCGAAAGTCTTCGTCGTTTTCGCAGCTGCGGTCCGCGGCCATCGTGTGGGCCGCGTCGTCGGGGTTGTTCAGCGGCAGTGCGCTGATGTCCGGGAGCGACCACACGCTCGGATCTGCAAAACCGACCGCGTCGCAGCCGGGAATCTCGCCCGTGTCACCTTCGGTCTCACCACCACTGCCGGTCTCGTCGGCGGAGGTGTCCGAGCTGTCGACGCCGCTCGTCGATGGGTCGGAGTCGGCACCCGTGCTGTCGCCTCCGGTGCCTCCCGAACTCTCCTCGGCCGCACCCGTGTCCGTGTCGCCGGACGCGGCGTCGTCCCCACACGCGGAGAGCAGAACGATGGTTGCGAGGGCGGCAGCCGAGTATCGAGCCATACCCCACTGACGAACGGCCGTGCGGCAGGTTGCGGCCAACCGAAACTCGAGGCCCGAAACGAGCCGATCTGCGGTCGGATCGACGGTTTGCCCCTATCCTAAGGCCATGGAGGTGGCCAACTTCGACTTGCTGGAGCAGCAGCCAGGAACGGCCTACCTCCTCACCCGAGACGACCTGAAGATCGCCTGGACCAACAGTGCCTTCGACCGTTTCTCCCAGCACAACGCCGGGCCCGCGGGCTTGGCCGACCAGGTGATCGGACAGCCCCTGCTGCGCTTCATTCCCGCGCCGCTGGCCGAGTTCTACGAGCACCTCTACCGTGCCGTTGCGGAGTCCAAACACCCTCTACGGCACGACTACCAGTGCTCCTCGGCGTCCGAGTGCCGTTGGTTCAGCCAGTACGTGTTGCCGGAGCTCGACCACATCGCGGTGATCAACGTGCCGATGGTTTCCGACGCCCGTGGTGCCATCGCGTCCGTCGGGCAATGGGACGACTTCGTCAGCCCCCACGGATTCGTCACCCAATGCTCCCACTGCCGCCGCATCAAGCACCAGCAAACGGGGCTGTGGGAGGTGTTTCGCGAGTGCTTCGTCGAAACACCCGACATGCCGCCGGTCAGCCACGGGCTGTGCGATCTGTGCTTCACCTACTTCTTCGACGCCGACCGCGTCGCGCCGGCGGCCAGGGCGTACCTCACCAGCCACGAGCCCTTTCAACCGAGCGCGCTTCGGCGGCTCGCGCGGCACGAGTAGCGATTTCCCGGTCGTGAACCGGGGTGGTGCCGGCAGCGAACGCCGTATTCGAGCGTGAGCGGCCGTTGTTCTGCAGCCGCCCGGGTCCGGGTTTTTTCTCATTTCGGAACAGTCGCCAACGGCCGTTTCAACGCCGTTTCCGCCCGATTCGCCAATAACACCGTGCTTTGTCGAGGTATTAATTCCTTTTGACACTGACATCGCGACTGATAGTGCTCTGAGCGGCTATAGACCCTCGAATAGCAAACACGGCGTATTACAGACAAATACACCGTCGAGCACAGAAATCCCGGTAAGTCGATGTTGAATTCGCTGCAGAGCCCAGACGTGCTGCCCAGTCACCTTCGTGACCCCTTCGAGGTCTTGGGTTGGGCTGGGCGCTGTTACCCGCGCGGTTTGGTGCTCGCCAGTGCCCTCGGTCCCCAGTCCATCGTGGCCATGGACCTCGCGCTGCGACAGGGCGTGAACCTCGAAGTCGTGTTGCTGGATACCGGCTTGCTCTTCGACGAGACGCTGGCCCTTGCCGCGCGACTCGAAGAGCGCTTCGGCATTCACATCGAGCGCGTGCAGCCTCCGATGTCCCTCGAGGAACAAGCACGAGCCTACGGACCCGAGCTGTGGAACCGAGACCCGGCGAAGTGCTGCGAGCTTCGCAAGGTCGGCCCGCTCGCCAACCGATTGAAGCGCGCCACCGCATGGATGACGGGGTTGCGCCGCAGCGGTTCGCTGACCCGCGCCGACGTCGAGAGCGTCGAGTGGGACGGCACGCACGGCCTCGTGAAGATCAACCCTCTCGCATGGTGGCCACGTGCCCGCGTGTTTCAGCACCTGCACGACAACGACCTGCCCTACAACCCCTTGCTCGACGAAGGCTACGCCAGCGTGGGTTGTCAGCCCTGCACGTCGCCCGTTCGTCCGGGCGAGGACGAGCGTGCGGGTCGTTGGCGCGGCCGAGCCAAGACCGAGTGCGGCATTCACCAGCGGCGGCTGGCCCCTCAACCCACCACGGACGCTCGGTCGTGATCCCCGACAGCGCACGATTGATGGTCGCAGTCCGGCCGAAGGGCGCGGCCTTGGTCATCGGCACAGGCCGCGAGTTCTTGGCGCGAGTGCGGTACCTCGCCCGCAGCGAGACCCCGATGCGGGTGTGGACCGACGCGGCGCAGCTCGACAAAGTCCGGGACATCGCCGAGCTCCACGCATTTGCGGGTGCTCTGATCGCGGATGCGGACGGCACCGCCCTTCGAGACAACGCAGACCGCTTCCGTTTGCAGCTCGGCGTTCCGGCCCCCTTCGACGTCACGGACATGTCCGTGGTCTTTCTGTGCGGACTCGACGAGGAAACCTCGGTGCGTTGGTACGCGCACGCCCGCAGCCAGGGCAAGCTGGTCAACGACGCCGACGTACCGCACCGCTGCGATTTCGACGTGCCCGCCCTGCACTGCGACGGTGCGTTGCGGGTGGCGATCTCCACTGCCGGCACGGCGCCCGGCATGGCCGGTCGAGTGCGCAAGGAGATCGCGCTGGCCTTGCCGCGCAACACCGGAGAAGCCGTGCGCCGCTTCGGTGCGCTTCGGCCGTGGAACAAGACACCGTGGGGGCGCCCGCGCCTGCGTCAGCTCGCCAAACGGGCATCGCTCTCGGAGCTCGCCAACCTCGATGTCGGCGACGAACTCCGGGCCCGTCGCGTGCTGGCCAATACCAGCGACCGCGGCCGCGTCGTGTTGATCGGAGCCGGACCCGGTGACCCCGAGCTACTCACCCTCGAAGCAATTCGCTGGCTCTCCCGCGCCGACGTCATCATCGCGGACCGCTTGGTGGCCAAGGCGATGAAGGCCGGTCTCGAAGACCTGACCACTGCGCAGTGGCGCGTGGTCAACAAGCCGCGAGGAGGCGCCACGGCGGGCCAGCGCGAGCTCGAAGCATGGACCTCCGAGGCCGCCCTCGAAGGCAAGACCGTGGTGCGCCTCAAGAGCGGTGACTGTGGCTTCTTCGCCCGCACGGGCGAAGAGTTGCACCGCTACCGAGAGCTCGGCCTCGACGTCTCGATCGTCGCGGGCGTGAGCGCGATCCATGCGTCCTCGGCCGCCGCACAGATCCCTCTGACGTGGCGTGGTTGCGCGGACCGAGTCCAGGTGATCACCGCCGTCGGGCAAGACGACAGTGAACCCGTGGTGCCGGACTACGACCCCAGCTGCACCCTGGTGGTCTTGATGGGCGTGAAGGTGCTCCCCCGGCTCGTCGAGCGTCTGGAGGCCTCGGGACACCCCGCGAACCTCTCGGCCGCGGTCATCGAAAAAGCATCGTCGGAGCACGAGCGTGTGTTCACCGGGACGCTCCGCGAACTCCCGCAGCTCGTCGCCGAGCATGGCGTGTCCGCACCCGCCACCATCGTCATCGGACACGTGGTGGCGGAAGCGACGCGGGTGTCCGTGGCTACGCCAGCCCGCGCTTGCGCAGCTCGGACATGAGCTGTGGCATGACCGTCTCGCGGTCGTAGCCGTGCGCCTGGAGGACGTTGAGGGCCGCGTTGAGGCCGTTCTCCCCCTCGTTGGCATAACGGTCGCAGGCGAGGTCGAACGCCGACGGACCCTTGCGTTCGCCCTTGGACTTGGACTTGTCGCCCTTCGAGCCGAGCTTGCTCAAGCCCAGCAAGAGTCCGCCGGCGAACAGGACCACCAGCAAGGGCGGGTAGCGGTAGACCCAGGGCTTCTCGAGATCAGCGAGCGATTTGCCGAGCAGCTCATCGCACGTCTCCTCGTCCAGCTCCCAGTAGTCGCTGCCTTGATACAGCACGAACTCCCCGTCCCACGTCCAGATGTCGAGGAAGAACAGGCCGAACGAAGAGTACCGATAGCCCACGCGAACGTTGGCGCCGGTCATCTGCTCCGCGACCGCGTACTTGTCGTCGGGCACCTCTTCGACGTGTTGGATCGTTTCGCCGTGGGTGATCAGCACGAACCCCCGGCGGCGTGCGTGCGCGTCGTCTGGAGTCAGTAGACCCACCGCGAAAGCCAGCCCGATCAAGAGGGTCGAAAGCATCCTGCGCATCGTCGAATCCATCGGCACGCAAACTACCAGCGTGCAACGGCGGCCTGCAGGCCGCCGTTGGATGACGGACAGGTGCATAATGAGAGCGATGGGGACCGACGACGCGACGCTGCCCCAACGGGACTCGAGCTCAGACGACACCGAGGCGCTGGGTCCGGGCCGACTGTTCGGCCGCTATCTGATCGTCACGCGCGTCGGTGCTGGCGGCGTGGGCGAGGTCTACGCCGCCTACGACCCGGCACTCGACCGCCGAATCGCCCTGAAGGTCCTGCGCGCAACGCCCGACGAATCTGCGACGGCGGCCTCCAGCCAACACGGCAGCCTCGTACGCGAAGCCAAAGCCCTTGCCAGCCTCTCCCATCCGCACGTGGTGACCGTGCACGACGTCGGTAGAGAAGGGGACCGCACGTACATCGCGATGGAACTGGTCGAAGGCTCCGACCTCGGCGCATGGGTCCGACGGTCTCCCGACCGGCCCTGGCGGGAGATTCTCCGCAAGTACATCGATGCAGGCCGAGGCCTCGAGGCCGCGCATGCCAAGGGGATCCTTCACCGCGACTTCAAGCCCGCCAACGTTCTCGTGGGCCACGACGGCTGGGTGCGGGTGTCCGACTTCGGCCTGGCTCGCGCAATGTCCCCTGAAGACACGGGCGAGCACGCGCTGGAAACACTGGAGATGCAGCCCTCGGGGATGCACACCTCGGTGAGTGTCGCCGGCCGCATGGTGGGCACGCCCTACTACATGGCGCCCGAGCAGATGGACGGCGAGACCACCGTGCGTAGCGACGTCTACGCGTTCAGCCTGGCGCTTCGGGATGCCCTGTACGCAGAGCGAGCGTTCGAAGCGGGCACCTTGATGGAGCTCGCCGTGCTCAAGGCCAAGGGCGCCCCCGCAGCGCCCTCCGAAACCCGGGGCGTCCCCACGTCGGTACGCAATGCGCTCGACCGAGGGCTGCAGCCGCATGCCCAGGACCGCTGGCCCTCGATGGGAGAGATGCTGGGGGCACTCGAACGGGCACTTCGCCCAACCTCCCGCACCGCGTGGCCGTGGGTCCTCGGGCTGGGCGCCATCGGTGCCACCGCGTTCGCCATGACGCCCCGTGGCGACTCCGCCTGTACGGGTGCGGAGCGAGCCCTCGACCCGGTGTGGAACGACGCCCGCTGGTCCGCAGTGCATCAGGGCTTCGAGTCCAGCGGTTCGCCGATCGCGGCCAGCACCGCGGAGCGGGTTCGCTCCGTCCTCGACGACCACGCGGACGCCTGGGCCCAATCGCACACCCGGGTCTGCGAGGCCACCCAACGCGGAGAACAATCGGCCGCCCTGCTCGACGCACGCATGAGCTGCCTGCAGCACCAGCTGCTGGAGTTCGATGCAGCGCTCGACGTCTTCGAGAGCGCGGACACCACCGTCGTCGAACGGGCCTCGCGGGTGTTGGGCACACTTCCCACGGCAACACGTTGCGAGACCTACGCCGTCGACCCGGACGCGAGGGAAGCATCGCCCGCGGTCGACGAAGCCCGTGCCGAGTTGGCGCAGATCAGCGCTCGTGTCGCGGCGGGGCTCTACGACGACGCCGACAAACGTTCCGAACGACTGCAGGAACAGGTGGCCTCACTCGACGCCCCGCGACTGCGAGCCGACGTGCTGCACGCACGCGGTGTCGTCCACCTCAAGCAAGGAAGAATCCCCGAGTGTGTCGACACGCTCGAACGTGCGGTGTTCTCGGCGATCGAGGCAGGTTATCCACGGGGTCAACTTCGGCCCGCCACGCTGCTCATCATGGCCGAAGGCCGCCGCGCAGCACGACCCGAGGCGGGCAAACGTTGGGCGAGGTTCGCCGAGTCGGCGCTGGTCGCTGCGGACGGTGGTCCCCACGAACGCTCCAACATCGCCTCGCACCTCGCATCCGTCCACACCGAAACCGGCGACCACGAGGCGGCCGAACGAGCCCTGCGAGACGCGCTCGCGCTCTCAGAACAAGCCGCGGATCCCCCCACGGCGCGCGCGGGCCTGATCGACAACCTCGGCACCGTGCTTCGGCGGCGAGCGCAATACGACGAGGCCCTCGAGCTCCACGAACGTGCGGTCGCCATTCGAGAGGACGCACTCGGTCCGGACCACCCCTTGGTCGCGCGATCGCTGACCAACACGGCTGCCGTCTACGTCGACCTCGCCAAGTACGAAGAAGCCGACGCCCGCTACAACCGCGCACTGAAGATTCGAGAGCACACGCTCGGGCCGGACCACCTCGACGTCGCCACCACGCTGATGAACATGGGCGTCGGACAGTACCGCCGCGGCAAGCTCGACGAGGCGCTGCCACTGCTCGACCGGGCGCTGGAGATCCGACGGGCCAACCTTCCCGAGGACCACCCGCGTCTGCTGGGCACGATGAACAACATCGCCCAGATTCGCTCCGAAGCCGGAGACTTCGACGTTGCGGCGGCTCTGTTCGAGGACATCATCGGGCGTCTCGCGGCCCGCCCCGACCACGACGCCACCATCCGCTCGACCGCCCTCACCAACCTCGCCAACATTCGCACGGCCCAGAAGCGCTTCGAGGAGGCGGTCAAACTCTACGAAGAGTCACTCACCATCGACGAGGCGATTCTCGGTCCCGAACACCCCGATCTCGCGATGACGTTGAGCAACCTCGGCAACGTGCTCGAGGAGCAGGGCAAGTTCGACGAGGCGCTCGCCCTGCATCAACGCGCGCTGAAGATTCGAGAGACGAAGCTCGGCAAGGATCACCCCGACCTCGTGTGGACACTCGCCGGCCTCAGCGGTGTCTACCAAGCCTCGGATCGGCCCTCGCTCGCAGTTCCGTTCCTCGAGCGCGCCCTCGACATCGCACAGGCCGACACGCTGGACCCCGTCCTCGTTGCAGGCGTGAAGTTCGAGCTCGCGCAGGCACTCCACGCCACGGGGGCCGACGAAGCGCGCTGCCTCCCGTTGGCTCGAGACGCCCTCGCCACCTACCGCGCCGCATCCAAGGGGCGAGAGGAAGACCTTGCCAACATCGAGGCATTCGTCGCCGACCTCGAAAAATAGCTATCGCGGCGCGGGGGCACTCAGACCAGGGCTCCACACCACGACATCGACGTTGAACGCACCACCCTTCACGTAGTCCTTCCAACGGTCGAGGTGCATCATGTGCTGCGGGCCTTCGGGTGCGATGCTCCGCTGCTCGTCCGCGCCGAGCCGTCCCCAATACACCTTGTGGACCCGCACCCGCATGGTCCCGGGCTCGTGGTCTGCTCCGAACGGCGACGCGGCAATGCCCGCGTGCGACACCACCACCTCGACGTTGTAGGTGAAGTGCCCCTGCGCCTTGTTGATGTTCTGAAACTCGATGTGTTTCACGGTGCCCACCACCGCCACGGCATCCTCACCGCTCTGGCCCCGTATGGGCTGCACTGCGGCGACGGAGCCCGAACCGCAGCCCAGCACGCTCAACACCACTCCGAGCCACGCAGATCGCATCGAAACTCCAGCATAGCAGCCCCCCTTGGCCTTGCCGGCCCGACCGCGTAAGCATGGCCCGAATGGCCAAGGACCCGCTCAAGCAGATGCTCGCCGACCCCGAGCGCACACCGATCCGCGGTGCGCTTCCGGTCGTGACCGTCCGGCCCGACGACGACCCCGAGTATCTCGACGCCGTGCGCCGCGTGGAATCCGAACGCATCGACCTCGAACGTCGCGGGCGCGAACACGGCACGGTGGTCGAGCTGCTGCGCCCCGACCTGTCCCCGGTCCTCGAAACGGCGCAGATGCAGGCCTGCTGGAAACGCGCGGAACCCTTCGTCATCCGACAGGCCGCCCCGGTGGCCGACGACGCCACCGGCATGTTGCCCGAAGGCTGGGCGGCGGGCCGAGACGAGGACGAACGCTGGCAACGGTGGCTCACCGACACCGCCAACGAGGCCGTGTCCTTCGAACGAGAAACGGTGGACCCCGAGCGTGACATCGCAAAAGCCACCTGCGAGGCCGCCCAAGCGTGGGTCAAACTCGGGCGCCTCTCGACCGCCGACGGCGACGCATCCCGCCGGCTCGCGTTTGGTGTCGGCACCGAGATTCGAGACGACGACCATCCCGACCTCGCCCGCCACAGCACCGCCTGGAACTGGGCCTGCTCGCTCCTGCCCGCGCTCGAAGCCTCGTTGCCAGAACCTCTGCGCAAGCGACTGTCCGGCGCCTCGGGCAGGCCGCTGCACCCCAGCAACCCGATCGTCTACTGGAATCGACCCAACGGAGGGGCCCTGTTTCACCACGACGCGCTCCCGGGGTATCTGCCGTCGGACGCCGAGTCCGCCGAGCCAGGGCCCAGTGGCCAGCGGGGCGTGGTCTACGTGCAGGGTGCCGGCCGCACGGTGTGGCTCGCACTCTCGATCGAGAGCTTGGCGCGTCGTTGCTGCGAGTTCATGCGCGACGTCGTCGACGGTGGCGCGCCCTGGCTATTCGACACGTGGGTCAAGGAAGGGGTGTGGCAGCCGCTGTTCTTCGCCACTCGCGAGGTCGAGCCCTGCCTGCGAGCGCTCGCCCGGTCCGACGCCGGCGCGTTGCGTCCGCTCGTGCACGGTTGCCTCGAGTTCACCGGATTCCTGATCGACTCGGGCCACGCCGCGATCCTGCGACCGGGCGACGCGATCGCACTGCCGAACCACGGACTCGACCGCACCGCCATGCACTCGGTCTACTGCGGCAGCGAAAGCCCCAACGTCGGCTTTTCGATCGGGCTGCGGTAGCGCGCTACCAGTCGCAGCCCCACCGCTCGTACTCGGGGCTGGATAGCGTCCACGCGTCGTCGTCCGGTCGATAGACCCACACATTCGTCTGGGTGTCGCGCTTCCCATCGAACTTCGTCGTGTAGACGATCTCCACGTCTCGATGCCCATCGCCATTCGTATCTCGGTGAGACACGGTGGCCTTGGTCCCCTCGTGCTCATACGCGTCCATCTTGTGATGCAGCTCGGTCGACAGCACCGCCCGTGCAGGCGCAGAGACGGCGAAGATCGTCAGCGACGTGATCGTGTTCGGACCTCCGCCGGGGCACATCACCGGATATCGGATCCGCACCAACACCTCGGGCTCGCCATCGTCGTCGTAGTCCTCGGACCGGACGGTCGCCGCAAGCGAGGGCACGTCTTCGGTCCACGGCGTGCTGGCTTCCAGCACGACGACCGCATCCTCGGCGACCCACGCTCCGTCGGCGAAGCGCATCACGACGAGCACCGCCGATGCCTCGGCTTTGCTCGGGTCCGTGGTCACGCGCCAGAGGATCGCCGCACGTCCGTCCGACAGCGACACGATCGGAGCGAGTTGAGCCAGCGCCCCTTTCACGGCCGCTCGACTTGCGACCCGTGCCTGCGCCTTGGTCGGGGGATCGACGTGTGGCACCTCGTCGATTGGTGCGGCCTTCGTGGGTGGCGATTCGGGCACGGCGACGGCAGCAGCAGGCTCAGGCGAAGCCGACGGGGCCTGCGATGGAGGTGCCGGCTCGGACTCGGGCACCGACGCGCTCGAACACCCAAACAGAGCGACCAGCAGGACAGCGAGCCTCCGCATGCCCGCAGGCTACCTCACGGAGGGTCGAACGTAGCGCCGTCCGGCATGCCTTGTGCGAACCATGCCTCCAGCAGATCCTGCTGATCCGACGGGAACGAACACGACCCCGGGGGCATGCCATAGTCGGCGATGGCTTGTTCCAGGGCCTGGCCCAATGTGCCGCCACCGCTGGGCCGGCTCATGTCGGCAAAGTCCAAGAACAACGTGCCCCCGGGCGCCCTCAGTCCGGGGTGCTGCACGTTCTGGTCGTTGTTCATCAGCGTGTGGCATCCGCACCAGTCCTCCAACGCGTCTGCCACCGACGGAGGAAACGCCCCTTCGACCTTGCCGCGAGGCAGCGGGTCGATCAGCGCCCCGTGTGTGGTGACCTCGACACTGCACGAAGGCCCGTCGGGGATCGGCGAGCCGGTCGATGAACTGTCCTCGTCGCCCGCGCTCTCGGTGGGGTCGGTCGTGGTGACGGGAAACGGATTGAGCGTCGTGACTGAGGAGGTACTTCCCGACGAACTCTCACCCGACGTGCTCTCCGCAGCGGCGGAAGTCGACGACGACGTCGAGGTCGACGTCCCCATCTCCTCGCCACCGTCCCCGTCCGTTCCGCACGCAACGAGCAACGCCGCCATGCCCCAACAAAGTCCCCGCATCGTTCGAGCGTAGCCCGATCAGCTTCGAAGCGCGCGGGGACGGCAGCCCCCGCGCATGTTGGCTCGAGTCCCCACCCGGGGAGACCCTCGGGGTAGGGTCCGCTGCGTGGCGACCCCTCGCGCTCCTCTCCGCCGACTCTTGGCCTACGCCCGCCATCGCCGAGCCGCGCTGATCACCGCCACCACCTTCAGCATCCTCAACAAGCTGTTCGATCTCGCTCCACCGATGCTCATCGGTGCCGCGGTCGACGTCGTCGTGCAGCGCGAGGATTCGTTTCTCGCGGGCTTTGGCATCGAGTCGGTCGACACGCAGATCCTCGTGCTCGCGGCGGTCACATTCCTGATCTGGGGTCTGGAGTCCATCTTTGAGTACGCCTACGCGCTCGCGTGGAGAAACCTCGCTCAGGCGCTGCAGCACGAGCTGAGGCAGGACGCCTACGAGCATGTCCAGCGCCTCGAGCTCGCGTACTTCGAAGACCGCTCGACCGGCGGCCTGATGACCATCCTCGGCGACGACGTCAACCAGCTCGAGCGCTTTCTCGACGATGGCGCCAACCAGATCATCCAACTCACCACCACCGTGCTCGCCGTGGGTGCGCTCTTCATCGCCGCCGTGCCAAGCATCGCCCCCTTGGCGATCGCCCCGACTCCACTCGTCATCGCGGGTTCGCTCTGGTTTCAGAAGCGCCTCGCGCCGCGCTATGCCGACGTCCGGGAGAAGACCGCCGATCTCGCGGCTGGGCTGGCAAACAAGCTGTCGGGCATTGCGACCATCAAGGCGTTCGTCGCCGAAGACGCAGAGGCCTCCCACCTCGAGCGAGATTCGCGGGCATACCTTCGCGCCAACCAGGCCGCGATTCGGCTGAGTTCGGCGTTCGTGCCCCTCATTCGCATGGGCATCGTGCTCGGCTTCACGGCCACACTCGTGCTTGGTGCACGCATGGCCGTCGACGGCACGCTCAATGTGGGTCTGTACAGCGTGCTCGTCTTCATGACCCAGCGTCTTCTGTGGCCGTTGACGCGCCTGGGCAACATTCTCGACCAGTATCAGCGCGCCATGGCGTCGACCCGCCGCATCCTCGACCTGCTCGATACACCCCTGGGCATCGAGGACGGCCCGGAGCATCTGTCCCGGGCCAGCATCCGCGGCGAGGTCACGTTCGAGGGGGTCCGCTTCGCGTACGGGGATGGCCCGCCAGTCCTGCACGACATCGACGTGCGGATCACCGCAGGCTCGAGTGTGGCGTTCGTGGGCCCCACCGGCTCGGGCAAGTCAACGTTGGTGAAGCTGCTGCTTCGCTTCTACGACACCACCGCGGGCGCGGTGTGCCTCGACGGCCACGACACTCGGTCGCTCGCGCTCTCGGATCTGCGACGGGCCGTCGGCCTCGTCAGCCAAGACGTGTTCCTCTTTCACGGAACCGTGCGAGAGAACATCGCCTACGGAGCGCCCGATGCGTCCCAACAGGAGATCGAGGAGGCGGCCAAGCTCGCCGAGGCCCACGGGTTCATCGAAGAGCTCGCCAACGGCTACGACACGATGGTCGGCGAGCGCGGGCAGAAGCTCTCTGGAGGTCAACGTCAGCGGATCTCGCTTGCGCGCGCCATCTTGGTCGATCCCCCGATCCTGATCCTCGACGAGGCGACGTCGGCGGTCGACAACGAAACCGAAGCCGCGATTCAGCGCTCGCTGGAACTCGTGGCCCGAGACCGCACCACCATCATCATCGCGCATCGCCTGTCCACCATTCGAAACGTCGACCGCACCTACGTCGTCGAGCGAGGGCGAATCACCGAGCAGGGGTCTCACGACGCACTGCTCGGGCTCGGTGGAACGTACGCGTCGCTGTGGAGCGTTCAAACCGGCGAACGCACCAACATGACCTGAAGAGACAGGTTGACCTTCATGTCCAGGTTCGCGATCCACGCGAACCGCTTGACAACTCGAAAAGCCGATCTACACTGTGTAGGTCGGCGCAGTCTTGTGCTTCGCGGGTGTCTACGCTCGCGATGGCCAAAACTGCGCAACATGCCGAAAGCGCGAGAGGCCGAGGGGAATCCCCAGATCTCGCCCGTTTCGGCGGAAAGCCACGGAAACGACGCGCTGCTGCGCCGTGTCCGATCGCAAACAACCCCAACCCAGGAGTCTCATGACCGAAGCCACACCATCCGCGTCCACCCCCGCCCAACCCAACGTCAGCCCGTTGGTACGGCACAGCAAGAAACACGAATGGGGGCGGGCATTGCTGCTGTGGCGTCGAGATGAGAAGCGTGCGTATCAGTTCGAAGACGGCAACATGCGGGTCTTCGCCGAACGCTTCTGCGACTTCTTCCAGCCCGCGCAACAACCCGACCCCGTGCTTCGACAACAGCTCCGGGCCCAGGCCGTCGCCGGTGGCCACGTTGCCGCAGCCGCGGGTGGCAAGTCGACCGCCCGGACCTCGGGCCCCGTCCCCAGCGTCGCCGACCAGATCACGGTCTTCCGGGTGCTCTTCGAGGACGGCTTCACCGGAACCGCTTGGCGCGAGGCGTGTCGTGGGCGAACCAAGGGCAAGGCACTCAAGCGGCACCTCGATCCCGTCATCGAACGAGCCCAATCCGAGCTGGCGCTCGAGCGCCTACAGGCTCTGGCAGTGGGAGCCAATCCTGGCGCGGTCCTCGATGCGGTGGTGAGCGTCGTCGGTAGCACCACCCTCGCCACCAAGACCCAGCTCGACAGCATCCGAAAGCTCGACGCAGACCAAGCCCTCGCACAGGCGTTCGTCCACTACCTCCACGACGTTCGAACCCAAGGCCGCGGTCCCCTCGACACCCTCCGCTTGGCGCTCGCCAAACACGGCCTCAAGAACGTCCCCTGGACGGTCCTCACCGCCGCGCGAGCGCTGCTCCACCCCGAAGACCAGCTGTTCGTACGCCCGACGGCACTTCGCGAGCAAGCCAAGCTCCTGCTTCCCAGCTTCAAGCTGTCCAGCGTCCCCACGCCCGACGCCTACGCTCGCTGCCTCGAGATGGCCATCGGGGTTCGGTCTCGGCTCCGAGAAGCAGGTCTGCAGCCTCGCGACCTCTTCGATGTCGCGGAGTTCATGCGCCTGACGCTCTCGCGGGCCAACAAGGGCGAGCTGCTCGAAGCGATGGCCGAGCGCCTCCGCGGTAGCGACAAGCCCGTCCACTAGAGACCTCGTTCGAGCACCGAAGGAGCACACCAAACAAAAGGTGTGCTCCTTCGGCGTTTGACGGGCTGCACCGCGGCGATGAACACTGGAACCGTGCGAAGTCCACGCGTTGTCCTCGCCGCCCTCGTTTCGCTGCTCGCCTGCGATACGCAGCGCAAGCCCGACGAACCCGTGGACGGCTGGGAGATGGCCCGGGCCGCACTGCTGGATGGACAGAGCTGCTACGGTGAAACACCGCTGCTGTGCATCGACGACGAGACGTTCGTCGACAGCGCGATCGAGGCCGCGCTCGAGAACCGCTGGAAAGGCGAGATGCCGAAGATGCGGCGAGACGTGGAGCAGGTCGTTCGAAGTGCCCGCACGAAGTACCGCGACTCCATGCGGTCCCCCGTCGGTCTCGAGATGCTCGAGCGCGTCGTCGAACAGCGCTACGAGAACCCAACCATCGACACCACGACCCTCCCCGGAGTCGTCTCGGTCGACTTGGGTGCCCTGCCTGGGGAGCTACGCGCCAACAGGCGCGGCGCCGCAGTGGTGCTCTCGAAGACCGACCGATTGGAGGGCTTCGACTGGAAGCCCGAAGAAGCCGGACGCATGCTCGCCAAGTACGCGGATGCGCACCCCAAAGCCGAGGAGGTCCGCATCGAGGTCCGCTACCCGGCGAGCTCGGCCCGGCACTTCGTCTACCGCTACCTTCGCAAGCCCAACATCGTGGTTCACGAAGAACTCGAGGTCGGTCGCGGCAAGTCGCAGTACGTCTCCAACCCGATCGACGGCGGACTCGACACGCTCCGCAGCGGCAAGCTCACCCTCGGCAAAGACGAGGGCAAGCACTGCTACGACGGGCGCCGACTCGACTCCGGCGACTGCAGGGTCGTCGACCGCTACGCCAAGGCCCGCAAAGGCGAGAAGCGCTGAAGGCCACGGAAGAACCGCGGCCGTCGAGCTCCGCCCGGTGGTGTCAGACGGCGGCTCGCAACACCATGGGCTTCGGGATTCGCACCGCGACCTGCGTACCGCGGCCATCCGTGGAATGAACCTCGATCTGACCACCCTGCGTACGTGCGGCACTTCGAATGGCCGCCATGCCGACTCCCCGACCTGAGATCTCGGTCGTTTCTTCCGCCGACGACAGGCCGTCGTAGAAGATGAGTTCGAGCTTCTCCGCCCTCGACATGGAAGCGAGCTCCGACTCCGTGACGACGCCGGTCTCCAAAGCCTTCCCCACGAGTTTGTCGAGGTCGATGCCGCGGCCATCGTCTGTGACGGTCACCTCGAACGCTTCGTCCGTGCTCGTGACCTCCACCTCGATGTGACCGCGGTCCGGCTTCTTCCCTCGCCGACCGGGCGTTTCGATACCGTGGTCGACCGAGTTCCGCAGCAAGTGCGTGAGGTTTCGGAAGACCCCTCCCATGGAGTCGGGCTCGATCAGAGTTTCCCCACCGAGCACGGTGAGCTCGACGCTCTTGCCCAAACGGTCACTCAAGCGTTCAACGAAGATCTCCAGCGGGCCCATCAAGTCCGAGGCGGGGCACATCGTGATCGCCGCAGCCCACCGTCGCAACTGACGCCCACCGGCTTGGTCCTCGACACTCTCCACGAGTTCGCGAAGCTCCCTCACCTTGCTGAGTTCGACCTCGCACGCGCTCTCGGACTCCTCGCGATACGCGATCCCAACGACATCACGGGTCGAATCGAGAAACTCCGCCATCTTGGCGTGAATTCGGTCGACGTCCTCGGCCCGAATCTCGTCTTGGTCCTCCACGTGGTGGACCAGGGATGCCACGCTGCACAACCCCCAAGACGCGGCGTTGCCCTTCACCGTATGCAAGAGGCGGCGAACGATGACGGGGTCGTCGCCTTTGGCGGCCTCGTCCAAGGTCACCCGCGTATCCGCCACGAAACGCGCGAACGCTGCCTTCTTCGACAAGATGGAGATGATGGCTCCGTTGCGCTGCGCCTGCCGCTGCGCCTCCTCGAGCGCGGTGATGTCGGACACCGAGACCAACAGAGACTCGACGGTCTCGTCCTCCGCGCGCACCACCTTGGCTTCCAGGTTCAGCACCCGCTCGCCGACTTCGAACCGCTTCGGGAGCTGGTCGAGCGACACCTCCTCGGGGAGCATGTCTTCGAACACCTGATCGATCAGCGTCTGCAACGTGAACGCGGTGCGCCCATCGAGCTCCAGCAGCTCGGTGAGATCTGCGCCTGCGTCGAAGTCGCAACCGAACAGCGGAGAGCACGACTTCGTGAAGCCTGGCCCGATCTTGCCGTCACGGTCGACCAGCAAGAAGCCGAACGTGACGTTGTCGAGGATCGTGCGAATGGCACGAGTTCGTTCCTGGACCTGGCCCTCCAGCACCTCGGTGTAGCGGGCCATCTCCTGCTGGCGCACTTCGAGCAGCTCTCGGCGTCGCTGGTTGGCCGCCTCGCGCTGCTTCGCTCGCTCGAGTTGTTTGGAAATGATGGACTGCGAGCCGCCTTGATAGAGCGATACGACCTTCTGCTTGAGCAGGTCGGCGGTCTTTTCCGCCGCAACCGCGCGGCGCTCCCAGTTGTCTGAGTTGTCGATGCTCATGCCGATACCCGTGCCTCTTCTTGGTTCGCCGAGAACGCGACCGCGACCAGCGTCTGGTTGATGTGGAGTCCGTTGAGTTGTTCGCCGTAGGTGTCGAAGCCGATCGAAGACTTGGCGACCGAGCATACCGACTCGCCCAGTTCGCCCCACTTCTCGCCTTCGGTGGCTTCGAGCGCCCTCAGGACGCAGTTGAAGTTGATCATGAAGTCGACCTGCCCGCCGTCTCCGCGCAGTTGCTCGAGGTCCTCGTCGAGCGTTGCCTTCATGTCCTGGTGGGCGCCGATCTGCAGGACCATGCCCTCCTCGATGGCGCAGTAGAACTTCATCGAGCCATCTTCATCCGCGGACAAGAAGCTGCGAACGTACAACTCGCCGTCGCAGCTGAAGGTGAAGGGATGTGTGAACGACTCCGACCCACCGAGCGCATCAACCTCGATGCCGAGAGCGCGCGCGTAGGCTTCGGCGGCAGGGTAGCCATCGAGTTCGTAGATGACGCGTTGTGCGGTGTCTGCCCGGGTCACCGCAAGGAGCTGTGGCTCGGTGGTGAAGTGTTGATGTTTGAGCACCTTGAACTTGGTGCCCCGGCTTCGGGCCAACACGACCGTCGCGCGGTCGTCGGTCGCCGAGCCGTTGCAGATCACGGTGGTGCGTTGGAACGCGAGGTCGTCGCCCGCCGACCCGCCCGCGAGCGGAATGCCCTGAAGTCCCGATGCGAGCGCCGCGGAGATCCGCTCCTCGGCACCCTTCAGTCCATCCACGAACAACAGCGCGACGAAGTCGTCGGGCTCCAACGTCTCGGCGTCGGCCCCATGTTTTTCGATGAGCGCGGCTGCGAAAGTTTCGCCAGCCGCGTCATCGAGTTCTTGCAGGCCATCGAACGCATCGACGACCCAGTCCACACCGGTCTCACACAAGCCGGCAATCACCAAGGAGTCGCGTTTGTGTGTCCCGCTGAGGTGCTCGCCGGACGTCGAGCAACCGGCCATGGGCACCCCTGGATACCGCTCTGCGAGCGCCTTTGCGACGGCGTCGGCATCCTGTTTGGAACTGCAAAAGACGAACAGCATCTCCGGCGTCTCGGACCAATGCTGTGTCGCCTCGGCGACCGCGGCCGAGCCGTCGGTCTGGGTGGAGAAACCTTCGAGCGTATGCATGCCGAAGTGGGGCATCGGCAGAGTGCGCGGGAAGTTGAACTCCGAAACCTGGGAGAATCCCGGAACTCCCTTATGGGCCGGAATCAAACGACAAATATGGCGCCATCGAGGATGAACCCGTCCGGATCGTGAAAGTCGGGCTCCGCCGTCGGATGGGCCAGTGCCCAATAGGAGCAGTGCCCACGCCCGTCGCGGACGACTGCCGTGACCGCGGCCACCGATGCATCACGGAGCCCGAGCTGCCCCTGAGCCCGCACACACACCCCGGCCGCAGTGCGCTCGCACGTCACGCGGATGGGGACCTCGTCCGTGAAACCCACCCGCTCGCGATAGCTCGAAAAGTCGAAACGTGCGGCCTGTCCGGTCGGCGAGAAGTTCCACTCCGCATAGCCCCCGCTTCGCCGCGCGACGAACACCTCAGCGCACGTGTGGGTCCATAGTTCGTCGGGAGGAAGCGAGGTCATCGGCAAAGCGACACCCGCCCCTTCGAACGACACCTCGACCAGTATTCCATCCGGCGTTCGAGACACCTCGACCGACACCTCGGTCCGAGGATCCACCTCGCAGCGCGGGTGAGGACGGAGAGGTCGCTTCGACAGCAGGACAGCGTTCAAGGGTCCATCTCTCCACACGTCTCCCCACCTCTGCAAGCCCTCTTTTCCTGGCCCAGTGTACAGAGTGCGCCGAAAGGGCCCGGAGGGCGTCAAATTGGGACACTGGGGAAGGACGCCCGGCCCGTCGGTTGAAAACAACATGTCCCTAGAAGGCATACACGCGATACGCCGCGGATTTCGGGCGCGCACTGGAGTTTTAGAAACTGAATCGTACGACCGGCCGGGGATGGATTCCCGTTGAGGGACACCGTCCCTGCAAACGACTCGCAGGATTTGCATCCCATTCGAACGCGGATCTGTTCATGCTGGTGCCGTGGCTGATGGAGGAACTTCGCGTGCGGCGGCGTTCAGTGTTGGCGCGTCGACCGACGCGCCGTCGCCCACGGCTCGCGTCGAGATCTCCGCGTACGAAGTCCTCGAGCGCCTTCCGATCTCGGTACTCGTCGTACGCGCGGACGGGCGCGTCACGCTTGCCAGCGATGCTGCCCGCGAAACGCTGAATCTCGTCGACTCGGTCGAGGGCACGCCAGTCGACACGCTTCTGGCTCCGCTGGAGACGTTGCTCGACACCCGGCGCGCCGACAACTCCGTATCCGTGTACTCGGGCGGCGGCCAGGTGAAGCGCTTCGGCTACTCGATCGCAAACATCACCCGCCCCAGCGCTCCGTCTCAACTGTTCGCGATCGTGTTCCGCGACATCACCGACCGGGCTCACGTCGCCCCCGAGCGCGACCGTCTCGTGCAGCTTGCTGCTGTCGGCGCGGCTGCGCCTGCAGTCATTCACGAGGTCAAGAACTCCCTCGCCGCCATCACGATGGGGCTTGGGCTCATCGCCGAAGAGCTCGAAGGCGAAGACACCGGGGCCCATGCCGCGGCGCTGGCAGACGAAGCCGAGTCCGTCGCATACCGCCTCGACGCCTTCGGGTCCGTCGCGCGCCCTCCTCGTTCTCGACGCCCGATCAACCTCGACCGAACGATCAGCGAGGCACGACGCTCGCTCGAAGCAAAGTCACGTAGCGAGGGTGTTCACCTCGATTGGCACATCGGCCGACTCGTTCCCGTCTACCTCGACCCTGGGTTGGTCCACGCCTTCGCGCTCAACCTCGCCACCAATGCGATCCATGCCAGCGCAGAGGGTCAGCGAGTTCGCGTCGCGATCGCCGTCGAGGGCGATGCGTTCGTGATGAAGGTCGAGGACGAGGGCACGGGCATGACCCCAGAGGTGCTTGCTCAATGCACCGAGCTGTTCTTCACCACCCGCGGCCGCGGCCGCGGCATCGGTCTCACGCTCTGCAACGAAGCGGTGCGAGCCGGCGGTGGAACGCTCGAGATCGAAAGCACCCGCGGCGAGGGAACCCACGTCACCGTCACCATCCCGCGCGCAACGGAGTTCGAGCGATGACGGTGTTGCAGTTGAGGCGTCAGAGTGAAGAGCGACGCGTGTTGCTCCTCGAAGACCACGACCTGCTGCGAAGCTCGATGGTCCGGGCGCTCGCCGAGCTGCCCAACGTGAGCGTGGTGGGCGTTCGCACGGTTCGCGAAGCACTCGAGGAGATCGATACCGCAAGGCCCGACCTCGTCGTGTCCGACCTGGATCTTCCGGACGGGTCGGGGCTCGAGCTGATGCCGCGCCTCTCGGGGCGCAACCAGCCCGCGGTGGTGTTCGTGTCTGGGCACATCAGTCGATTCGAGTCGCAGCTCGATCACTACCCGGGCGTGGTCGTGTTGGACAAGCCGTTGCCCGCACGCACGTTGAAGTTCATCGTCGCCGAACAACTCGACACCGACCGAACGTCCGCGCCTCCCTTCGCGGCTGGCGACTACGTTCAACTCGCATGCCTCGGGCGTCACTCGGTGCGAATCGACGTCCAGGGACACGACATCGACGGCTCGATCTACATCAAGCTCGGTCGCCTGTGGTCGGCCAAGTCGGGGCGCCGCAACGGACTGTCCGCGCTTCGCAGGCTGATCTTCACCGAGGGCACCCACGTGGCGTGCAGTGGCGCGCCGCTCGACCCCGGACCCTCCAACCTTCCCGACCTGCCGTGGGAGCAGATGTTGCTGGATCTCGCCAAGCAGCACGACGAAGGCACCCGCGAGATCCCGATCGCCGAGCAAGAACCCAGCGACGAGGACATCGACTTCTCCGACATCTTCGACGAAACGGAAAGCTCGGCGCCGCAGTCGACCTCGCCTGCACCCAACATCTCCGAGTTGCCGGAGGTCCCCGAGATCCCCAAGACACGCGAGGTCCCCAAGGTCGACGACGACGCGGCCACCGAAGCTCGCTTCGAGCGGCTCCTCGACGATGCGCACGACGCCCTGCTGAAGAAAGATTACCGGGCAGCGCTGCTCGCCTATGAAACGGCCGAAGCGCTGCGCCCCGACGACTCGATGGTCAAAGGCAATGTCGCCCGACTCCGCGAACTCGTCGAAAAGTGAAACGCACCCTCAACCACCACCCACGAACCATAGGAAGTACACGTGTCCAGAGTCGATAATCTCAACAAAGTCCTCAGGAGCCTGCAGTCCGGAAGCCCCGACGTCGAAGCAAGTGCGTTGATCAGTGAGGACGGTCTGATGATCGCGAGTGCCCTGCCGCAACACATCGAAGAAGCCCGCGTCGCAGGTATGACAGCAACCCTTCTCGGACTTGGTACACGTGCTGCGTCCGAGCTCGAGCGCGGCGGCCTGCAAGAGGTGCTGATTCGCGGATCCGATGGCTACGCGTGCATGATGGACGCGGGCTCCGGCACGCTGCTGCTGGCCATGGCGACGCGCGAAGCGAAGCTCGGCCTCCTGTTCCTCGACATGCGCCGCTCGGTCGAAGACATCCGGCGAGTTCTCTAAGGAGTCACGATGAACGCTACCGAGATCTTTTCCCAGATCAAGAAATTCGTCGACTTCAACGACGACGATGCCAAGACCCTCGCGAGCATTGCCCCATGGGTGGCCGCGCACGGACCGGCCATCACCGACATCTTCTACGAGACGATCCTGGCCACTCCATCGGTTGCGAGCTTCGTCGAGGGGCGAGTCGATCACCTCAAGAAGACCCACATTCAATGGATGACCGAGTTGGTCGGCGGCGTCTACGACGACGCATACTTTCAGTCGCGTTGGAAGGTCGGTGAAGCCCACGTTCGAATCGGCCTGGAGCCGATTTGGGTGGACGGCACCATGAGCCTCATCCGCAGCCACGCGCTCACGTCGTTGGCGGACAACCTCGAGGACAAGGCCATGGTCGCAGGCGCGACCCGAAGTCTGATCAAAGCCTGTGACCTCGACCTGGCCATCATCAACCTCGCGTACGCCGAAGACCGACTCGAGCGGCTCTCATCCTTCACGGGCATGAAGCGCGCACTCATCGAGAACGTGATCCGGTTGCCCAAGAAGGACTGAGGAGACGGAGCGGATGTCGGTGTCGAATCGAGTTGTCGGAGGCAACAGCCCAGCATGGCTGGCGCCAGCACTGATGGGGCTGGGCGTCATGGCGTGGCTGGGGGCCGGTGTGTCAGCAGCCTCCGCCGACACCGACGGGACTCAGTCCCAATCCCAATCCCAGACGCCGACGCCAACGGCTCCTTCCGACGACGACGCGATCGTCGTCGTCGACGAGGAGCAGCCGGCCGACGCCGCTCCGACCCCGCCCGCACCGACACAACCGACCGGCGCGCCCCAGGCACCCGTGCCTCAGGGGCCATGTGCGCCCGCGGTTGAGCTCACGTTCGCCGTCGGCGAGAGTGCAGTCGACGCGGAGGGCCTTCAGACGATGGCCAAGATCGCGGCGGATCACCCCGACAAGAAGATCGTCGTCGAAGGCTACGCCAGCGCAGCCGGAGCCGCCGGTGCCAACCTCAAGCTGAGCCACCGCCGAGCCCAGAAGGCCAAGACGAAGCTCGTTGCTGAGGGTGTCGACGCCTCCCGTATCACGGTGCAGGCGTTTGGCGAATACCGCCCCAACCTCGGAGGGGACGAAGATCGAGATCGCCGAGTCGTGATGCGCATTGAAGGGATGGCGACCTGCCCAGACCCAGACACAGACCAAGCCGTGGAGGAGTGAGACGATGTTGACGAGCATTTTACTGGCCCTTGTTGGAGCCGCCGCAACTGGCGGTGGTGGCTATCTGTTGGGCGCGCGTGCATCCAAGGAGTCCCGCGAGGGGCTCGAGCAAGACCTCGCGCAGGCTCAACGCCAGACCGCGGTGCTGTCACAAGACCTCAACCAAGCGCAGGCCCGTGCCATGAGCTTGGAGAGCAGCCTCGCTCACGAACGCAAGTCCACCTCCACCGCCGAGCAGGTCGCTAGCCAGGTCCGCAACCTGCTCACTCCCATCGTCGGCGCGCAAGAAGCCGCCACCAAGAACCTGCAAGCGCAGATGCGCGAGCTCGCCGAACGCGTGACCGATGGAGACGACAGCGTCGAACGACTCGACGCGCTTCGCAGCGAACTTCAGCAGACGCTCGCGCCGATCCTCAAACAGGACCGAGAGAATCAGGGCATCCACAAGATGATGCTCGACGTGCTCGGCCCGCTCATGGAAAAGGAACGGCGCGCCCAGGGACTCACGCTGGTCAGCCCGAACCGAGGCGGGCGAACCCATCTACCTCGGCTGCTCGACACGCTGGCGCGCCGCGGCGGCTTCGCGGCGGTGCTGCTCAGCGACGAAATGGGCCTGCCACTGGCCGCGAGTTCTGGAGCACGGGACGCCGACGTCTTGGCCGGGGTGTCGTCGCTCGTGCTCACCCTCGCCGATCGCGTCGCCAGCTCGGGCGGACCTGCGCCGCTCGCCGTGCTGCTTCGCGATGCATCCAACCAGCGGATCCTGCACCGCATCTTCACGGTCAACGAGGAGCGTTTTCTCGTCACCGCCGTGGCGAAAGGGAGCGAGATCACCACCGACGCGCTCGACCCCGCGCTCACCGCTCTCGAAGAAGTTCTCAGCTCTCAAGCTGCCTGAGAAGGAACCATTCCATGGACCCCAACAAAACCGCACTGCTGTTCGAATCCGCCGACCACAAGAACCTTCTCTTCCCCGAGTTTGGATCCGAAGGCGACCTCGCCGTTCAGGCCAACCAACACATGATCGTGCACGGCGGCGAAGCCATGATCCTCGACCCGGGAGGCCACAAGGTCTACTCGAAGGTGCTCGCCGAAACCTTCGCGCAGCTCGGCCGCGGAAAGCTCGCGTCGATCGTCCTCTCGCACCAAGACCCCGACATCGTCGCCGCGATCAACGGCTGGCTCACCACGACCGACGCCGTGGCCTATGCGTCCGCGCTGTGGACTCGATTCATTCCGCACTTCGGGCTCGACCACTTGATGGGCGAACGCCTCAACTCGGTTCCCGACGAAGGCATGTGGGTCGAGGTTGGCGGAGCCCCCATCGCGCTGTTGCCCGCACACTTCCTGCACTCGTGCGGCAACCTGCACGTCTACGACCCCACGTCGAAGATCCTCTACACCGGCGACCTCGGAGCCTCGCTCGGTATGGAGTACCGCGAAGTCCCCGACTTCGACGCGCACCTCCAGTACATGGAAGGCTTTCACCGCCGCTACATGGCCGGCAACGCGGTGATGCGAGCGTGGGCCGACATGGCTCGCACCCTCGACATCGAGATCATCGCCCCGCAACACGGTGCGCTGTTCAAGGGCAAGGAGATGGTCGACCGCTTCATCGACTGGTGTGCCGGCCTCGAGTGCGGCATCGACGTGATCGCGGAGACCTTCAAGGTCCCGCCCCAAGGCTGACCGGCTGCGAGCATCATTGCGCCTCACCCGGCGCGGTGGTGCTCGATGAGCAGGTCGATGAACGCGCGTACCTGGGGCAGCACGAAGTTGCGCTCGACGTAGACCACCTGCCCCAAGGTCTCGCTGCCCACGTCTTCTTCCAGCACCTCGACCAGCTCTCCTGCGTGCAGTGCGGCGGCGATCAGGTCGCGAGGAAGCACCGCGATGCCGAGGCCTTCGTGCACGGCGCGGACGAGCAAAGAGATGTCGTTGCAGATCAACCCGCCATCGACACGAACACGAGAGCCATCGCGCAACGGCCAGTACGACGATGGCTGCCACGAGCCCTCGAACGTGCGCATGCAGGCGTGCTCTCGGAGCGCGTCGACCGTCTCCGGCAGACCGTGGCGCTCCGCGTAGCCACGCGACGCCACGGCGAGGCTTCGGGTGCGCCAGAATCGACGGGCGATGAGATCGGGATCGCGAACGTTGCCGATCCGAATCGCCACGTCGATGCGCTCCGCAACCAGATCCACGTGCCGCGCATCGGAAGACACCTGCAGTTCCACCTCCGGGTAGGCCTTCGAGAACCGCACGATGAAGTCGAGAAACGCGGGCGCGTTCGGGGGAAGCGAGACCCGCAGCAACCCGCGCGGTGTGTCGTCGTAGACACGCACCGCGTCCCACGTGTCTTCGGTGTCTTGCTGCACCCGCTGTGCGCGACGGAACAGCTCCTCTCCGGCCGCGGTGAGTTGCAGCGGCCGCGACTGGCGATGCAACAGCCGCACACCGAGCGCCTCCTCCAGCGCACTCATGCGACGCGACAGGGACGCCCGTGGAACACCCAAGACCCGCGCCGCCTCGGAGATGCTGCCGTGCTCGACCACCGCGATGTACTCGGGAAACAACTCGGGACTCGGGTTCATACTGTGACCTGAATGGACATCAAGCGTGTCCGCGCGGGCATTGTGTCACACAAGACACACATCGTACCGTCGCAAGCGATGAGCGCTGCAGCCACTGAGAAGGTCGGAGTCGTGACCGGAGCCAACGCGGGCTTGGGCTATCAGATCGCCCGTGCCCTCTACGCCCAAGGCATGCACGTGGTGGTCGCGGGGCGCAACCCCGCCCGCGTGTCCGCGGCCATCGACGCGCTCTCTGCCGAGGTCCGAGGCCCACAAACGGGCGTGCTCGAGCCCGGCATCCTCGACCTCGCCTGTCTCGACAGCGTGGCCGAGTTTTCGCAGGCGTTCTCCCGTCGTCACGACCGCATCGATCTGCTGATCAACAACGCGGGTGTGATGGTCCCGCCCGCGGGTACCACGAAGGACGGCTTCGAGACCCAGTTCGGCATCAACTTCGTCGGTCACTTCGCCCTCACCGGTCACTTGTACCCGGCGCTCGAGGCCACCCCGGGAGCCCGCGTGGTGACGATGAGCAGCATCGGGCATCGCGGAGCCGCAATCGACTTCGACAACCTCCGCCTCGAAAAGCCGTACTCCCAGTGGCGGGAGTACGGCCAGAGCAAGCTCGCAGACCTCATGTTCGCGCTGGAGCTTCATGAGCGGCTACGGGCATGCGGAGCGCAACTCGCATCGCTGGGCGCCCACCCGGGCGTGAGCAAGACCGAGCTGACCCGCAACCTCGGAGACATCCCCGCGCACGTCTCCTTCATGTCCCCCGAGCAGGGCGCCCGCTCTGCCCTGGTCGCAGCCCTCTCCACAGACGCAATGAGTGGGCAGTACTGGGGACCCAACGGGCCCGAGGAACGTGCGGGCGACCCCGGCTTGGCCGCAGTCGATCCCGCAGCGCTCGACGCCAAGGTCCGAGCGCGGCTCTGGGCATGGGCCGAAGAGGCGACGGGCGTCTCCTACCCGCGCTAGAGCCGTGGGTCGACCGGCTCGCTCTCGAGCGCCAGCACACCGAACACGCACTCGTGGACGCGCCACAGCGGTTCACGCTCGACGAATCGATAGAGCCCCTCGACCCCTAGCGCGAACTCCCGCATGGCGAGGCTTCGTTTGGCGCCCAGACCCCGCGAGCGAAGCCTCTCGATGTTCTCGGGGGCGTCGTACTCGGGCCCGTAGATGATGCGGAGGTACTCCGGCCCCCGGCACTTCAGCGCCGGCTGCACGAGGCGTCGGTTGTTGCGGACGAGCCAATGCTCGGGCTTGACGACCATGCCCTCTCCGCCGTGCTCGGTGAGGGACGTCCACCACTGTTCGGCGTCGGCACGTTGCTGCTCGTCGTCCAACTCGACGACGCGATACGGCGTCGCGACGAACATCGGGTCGTGTTGGGCCAGACGAGCCAGCGTGTCCATGTGCCAAACGTGGGTTTGGTCGAAGTAGGTCGCGCCCTCGGTGGCGAGCAAGTGAAACGGAGCCAGCTTCACCCCGTCCAGACCGTCCGACGCCCAGCAGTAGCGGCGCCACGCTCGTGAGTAGGCCGAGACTCGATGTTGGCGCTGCCGAAAGCGTTCCAACAACGCTTCGCCACCGCGCTCGGTCGCCGCCTCGAGGGAGCGAACGACCTCGTCCAACGCGGTGCTCGCCGCAGAACCAACGGCGGCGTACTGGGTGCGCAACAACTCCAGCGCTTTGAGCGACCACGGCATCAGCTCAGCGTCCAACACCACCCAGTCCGAGCAGAGCTCGGCCCACAACCCTGCGGCCTCGAACGCCCGAGCAACACGTTCGACCAACGCCGCTTCCAGCCCGTCGTCGTTGAAGAACGCCCGGCCGGTGCGTGTGTACACGACCCCTTGCTTGCCGTCGTTGACGCCGAAGCGCGTTTGGGCCACCTCGGCATTGCGAGCGACGACGAGCACCGTGCGCGAGCCCATGTGCTTTTCTTCGCACACGACCCGTTCGACCCCTTGTTTGGCGAAGTAGTCGAATGCTTCCTGCGGGCGCTCGAGCATCGGCGTGCCCTCGGGTGCGGTCGCGGAGGGCGACATGGTGGGCGGAAGGTAGACCAGCCACCGTGGATCGACGGCAAAGCGGCTCATCACCTCCAAGGCCGCCACGGAGTTTTCGTCCCGAATGGTGATCGAGTGATGCACCCGCGTGTCCACGATCCGCTTGCCCGTGATGTCGGCAATGTCGAGCACATTCGCGGGCCGCTCCTCCTTGGGGGGCGGCTGCAGAGGCCTCGACGGCTCGTAGTACACACGTGCCGCATCCACCGAGACCAACTCTCGCTCCGGGTATCGCAGCGCGGTGAGCTTGCCGCCGAACACACAGCCGGTGTCGATGCAGATCGTCCGGTTCACCCACTCGGCCTCGGGGACGGGGGTGTGCCCGTAGACGACCATCGCCCGGCCTCGATACTCGGAGGCCCAGTCGTAGCGAACGGGAAACCCGAACTCGTCGGTCTCACCGTCGGTCTCGCCGTAGAGGCAGAACGATCGCACCCGGCCGGAGGTGCGCCCTTGGTAGGCCTCGCGAAGCCCGGCATGTGCCACCACGAGCCGCCCGTCGTCCAGCACGAGGTGGCTGACGAGACCGAAGATGAACTCGGCGACCTGCGCCTTGAAGGCGTCCGACTCGCCCTCCATCTGCGCCATGGTTTCGGCCAGCCCGTGGGTGAGCTTGACGTTCTTGCCGCGCAGCTTCTTGAGCAACTTGGACTCGTGGTTGCCCGGAACACACAGCGCAGCCCCCGAGTCCACCATGCCCATCACCAGTCGCAGAACGCCCGGCGAGTCGGGACCGCGGTCGACCAAGTCGCCGAGGAACAGCGCCCGTCGGCCCGGCGGCGGTGTGACGACAGGCGCATCGGAGTCACCCGCAATCGTGTAGCCGAGCTGGCCGAGCAACGCGCGTAGCTCGTCCGCGCAGCCGTGGATGTCCCCGATGATGTCGAACGGGCCACTCTGGTCGCGCTTGTCGTTCCAGAGCTTCTGGCGCGTGAACGAGGCGTGCTCGATCGCCTCGACCGAGTCGAGCACGAACGTGCGGGCGAACCCCTCCCGCTTCAGCCCCCGAAGGCCGCGTCGCAGCTGGCTGTGCTGCTGCTTGACCACGCGGGCTCCGAACGTTCGATCGGGACGCGTCGCGTTTCGCTCGACGGCGAGACGAGGCGGCACGTCGAGTACGACCGCCACAGCGAGGCAGTCGTGCTCTCGGGCCAGCCGCAGCAGGCTCTTTCTCGACTCGGGCTGCACGTTGGTGGCGTCGACGACCGTCAGGCGGCCTCGGGTGAGGCGGGTGCTCACGATGGTGTGCAACAACGCGAACGCATCGGAGGTCGCCGACTGGTCGTTCTCGTCGTCGGACACGATGCCGCGGCAGGTGTCCGACGACACCACTTCGGTGGCGAGAAAGTGCTTGCGCGCAAACGTGGACTTGCCCGACCCGGACACACCCACGAGCACGACGAGACAGAGCTCGGGAAGCTCGAGCACATTGGATCCGCTCATCGCGAAAACACTCCCATCTGCGTCGGAGCGCCAACTTCAGCGTCGAGCGGACCAATGGGCTCGAACTCGACCTCGTATCCATGTCGCTGGGCCACTCCCTGCGCCCATGCCTCGAACTCGGCCCGGGTCCACTCGAAGCGGTGGTCGCGATGCCGCAGCTTGCCCTCGGGCAAACTCTCGAAGCGCGTGTTGTATTCGACGTTAGGCGTCGTGACGACGACGCATCCGGGGCGCGCCGCGGCAAAGAGCGCCTGCTCGAACGCCTCCAGTCGCGATGCATCGATGTGCTCGATCACCTCAACCGCGCACGCACCATCGAAACCGGACAGCCGCGCGTCGCGATAGGTGAGCGACCCCTGGATCAGCTGCACGCGGGCCTTCTGGCGCTCACTGGCTTCGGCCAGATGCAGGCGAGCTTTCGCCCGCTCGAGGGCCATGAACGAGACGTCCATGCCCAAGATCTGCTCGAACGCCTTGTCTCGCACCATCTTGCGCAGCAGCTTGCCTTCACCGCAGCCGACATCGACCACCCGGCGCACGCCGTTGCGGCGCAGCGCCCCGAGTACGGCCTCCATCCGCTGCTCGTTGAGCGTGAGCGGGGCTTCGAGCTGCTCCTCTTCCCGTTGCCTTCGAACGTCTCGAAACTCGGGGTCGTCGTGCCCTTCACTCAGCCGCCGCAACGCCGATCGCGTGAGAGAGCGCTGATGCTTGAGGTATCGCTCGGTGATGATGTCTCGCTCGGGGTGCTCGGACAGCCACCCTTCGCCGCGCGCGAGCAGCTTTTCGATCTCCGCATCGCCGACCCAGTAGTGCTTCTTGTCGTCCAGCACCGGAATGAGCACCGTCAGGTGGCGCAACAGCGAACACAGGCGAACCCGGCCGCGCAGCGCGAGTGTGGCGTGCCCGGCCTGCCCCCACTGGGGGAAATCGGCATCGAGCTCGTAACGCTCGATCGAGACCTCGTAGCCCAGCGGTTCGAATAGCGCCCGCACGAAGGCCTCGCCCCCGCGGATCGGAACCGCCGCGATCCTCGCTTCGAGCGGGAGGTCTTGGTCGGCCAACGCCTGTCGGTCCCGGCTCTTGCCCTGCAGCGCCTGCCCGAACACCCGCCCGATGGCGACACTCATGAACGACGACGCCACGTAGGGGCGGTCGTTGGTGTATTGCGAGAGGGCGAAGCCCTCGTCCTTCGTCCCCCGACGCACGAGCGCCACCGGGTCGACGTCGAGCAACAGGGCCGCCGTGCAGCGCTCTGCGGTGGCCTCGGGATAGTAGACGTGGGCGCGCCCGAACGTGAGATCGAAGCTCTGTGTTCGCGCGGGGTTCTTCCCCAACAGGTATCCGAGGTCCGTCGCAGGCGACTGGGTCGTGGTGAGCGTGAGCAACACGGGTCGTCAGCGTACGCGCGATGCATGCCCGGCGCACGGACGACCTTCAATGTGTGGCGCGCCAGCCCAAGGACTGAAGGCTCCATGCGGCAACCACGAGGCAGCCGAGCAGCACCGCCATGGGCAGCGGCAGCGTCGGGCCTTCGTCTCGCCGAGGCCCGACGTTTGTCCGCAATCCCGGCCATGGAAGTCCGAACAGGGCAAGCAACAACGTGGCACCGACGTAGGGCATCGTCGCCAGCATGGTGATGTTCACGTGCAGGCCGATGAGCAGCAGCGCCCAAACGGCGCGAAGCCTAGGACCGAAGAGAAGCAAGAGTGCACCGCCCTCGATCACCAAGGTCGCGATGGACGCAGCGATGGCGAGCTCGGGGGTCTCGATCACCGCGTTGCGGTAGGCGGTGAGCCAGGCCCAATCGGACAGCGGCTGTTGCTGCAGGACCAGCGCCCGGACCTGCGCGCCGTCGGCCCACGCGAGGCCCGTCGTCAGCAACTTGCTGGTCGCCGACCCCACATAGGCAGCGGCGAGGCAGCCCAGAGCCCCCGCTTCGGCGAGGCGCTCGCGCAACTCGAGGTCCGCCTTGGGACGGACGTTGAGCGCCCACACTTGGCCCAAGGTCCAGCCGAGCAGCGCCGCACCGGGAAAGAACGCGTTGCGAGACGGCGACCCGAAGATCTCCGTCTGCCACTCGCTGAGCACCGCAGCAAGGACGAGAACACCGACCGCCGAGGCGACGGGGCGGCGGTCTCTGGCCACGCCCCACAGTCCGATGAGGATGCCGAGCAGGAGGAACCAAGCCGCGCCGGGAACCCGAGCGAGCACGGTAGAAAGTGCTCCCGTCGGCGGGTAGCGAGCGGCGTCTTGCGACTGCCATCCGACTTGGAACGCCTCGACCGCCTGGGACAGACCCACGATGATCGCGAGGCCGAGACGCAGCGGGCGACGCTCCCGGCCGTCCCACGCCGACGCCCAGATCACTCGGGCCTCCGTCGCGCAACACAGCGCGCGAGCACACAGTCGTTCCAGGAGGGCTCGCTGGACAGCGCATACGCCCGCGACACCAACTGGACCGCCGCGTCTCCTTGCCCGGCGTGGCTCTCCAGGTAGTGAAGCTGATCGCGGGTCACGTACGGGATCGGGCGATGGGATGGGCCACAGGTCGACTCCACGTCGTCGAGGCTGCCAACCCACGTGCAGGACCACGCGTCGTAGGCATCGACCTCCGCCGTCTCGCCTTGCGCGTCGACGACGAGCACCCGCGCGACGACGTCCGGAGCGTGGCCTTGGTACATGTCGAAGACCGACAGCGGGAACAGGTTTCGAGGACCGCGCGCGGCCACGAGATATGTCGCGAACACCGCAATCGCCACCACCCATGCCAACGGCACTCGCCGGGTCATCGTGGCCGCTCCTCGCATCCCCGGAACCTACAGCACGACCGACGTTGACGTCCCGCCGCGGGCGCACGCAAGCTCCGCCCAGTGACGGTTTCGTTCGTCGTCTTCGACTGGGATGGGACGCTCGCCGATTCCAAAGCGCGAATCGTCGACACGCTCCGGAAAACTCTGACTGCACTCGGCGCGCCCGCGGGAAGCGACGAAGAACTCGCGAGTGTCATCGGCCTCGCCCTGCCCGACTGCGCCAGCGCGCTGGTGCCCGATGCCGACGCGCGATTCGCCGAGGCGTTCGTGCAAGGCTATCGCGACACCTGGCTCGCATCGGACGCACCGCCCACCGAGACGTTCGAAGGGGTCGAGCGCACGCTCGCCGCGCTAACCGAGCGAGGGCTACCGCTCGCGGTCGCGACGGGAAAGAACCGACTCGGGCTGGATCGCGAGCTGAAGAACACCGGACTCGGGGCGTACTTCGTCGCCACGCGGTGTGCCGACGAGACCCGCTCCAAGCCTCACCCGCAGATGCTGCACGAGCTGCTCGAGCACGTCGGTGTTGCAGCGGAGCAGACGATCCTGGTCGGCGACAGCCACTGGGACATGAAGATGGCGGCCGCCGCCTCGGTGCGCTCGGTGGCGGTGAGCTACGGCGCCCAACCGATCGAACGACTGCTCGAACACGATCCATGGGCACGCATCGACCACATCGAGGAACTGTTGCAGAGGCTGTAGCTGCGACGACGCGGTGAACTGGCAGCGCGTGCCTCCACTCCGAAAACGAGTTTGTTATGCTCGTCGACTGGGTTGTCGATGGATCGAGCCTCGTTTCTCCGCCTCATGCTCGCCTCCGGCTCCGTCGCACTCGGAGGCTGCTTCGTCGACCAAGAGTCCGAGACCGCGGGAGAGACCGCGTCCAGCGATTCCTCCGGTGCAGAGACCAGCCCTTCGACGGGCCTCGGAAGCGAAACCGGCGACACCAGCAACTGCCCGATCGGCGCCCAAGGCTGTGAGTGCACCGCCGGTGGAGGGTGTGACGCCGGGCTTCTGTGTGCCGGCACCGTTTGCATCCCGGAGATCGACTGCGGCAACGGAGTGCTCGATCCGGGAGAGCAGTGCGACGACGGCAACGATGCCAACGACGACGACTGCCTGATCATCTGCGTCGACAACGTCTGCGGAGACGGCTTCCTCAACGCGTCGGCGGAAGAGTGCGACAACGGCGAAGCCAACGCCGAGTCTGCGCCTTGTACCGACGCGTGCACCATCGCCACCTGTGGTGACGGCCGGGTGTGCGACGCCCCGGGCTGCAGCACGGGCCCGATGGAGGGACCCGAAGCCTGCGACGACGGCAACGGCGACAACGACGACGCGTGCCTGTCCACGTGCGCCCAAGCGCGGTGCGGAGACGGCGAAGTGTGGGCCGAGCAGGAAGAGTGCGATGACGGGCCGGACAACGGCAACGACGCCGCGTGCCTCAGCACCTGCGAGGTTGCGCGTTGTGGAGACGGGTTCATCCACGCGCCGGTGGAGCAGTGCGAGGTCGGGAAACCGCCACCGGGGAGCTGCAGCGATCTGGGCTTCGATCAGGGCACCCCCACCTGCGATGCCGACACCTGCCGCCTCGCTGGGTGCTGCAACGTCAGCGTGAACCCTTGCGGTCCGGGCACTCCTTGTTGCGAGTTCTATGTCTGCACCGAGGGCTTCTGCCAGCCCGAGTAGCGCCCGATGGCGGTCGTCGTTCTCGCGTGGGAGCTCGGTGGCGGTCATGGCCACGTCGCATCACTTCGCGCCGTCGGTACGGCGTTGCGCGAGCGCGGGCACACGACCATCGTCGCAACACGCAACTTGCAACGCGCCGAAGCGGCGTTTGGGGGAACGGGCACGCCGATCCTGCAGGCACCGATCGGTTGGCCACCCCCGCGGCCGCACCCCGTGCCTCGTGTGCACGCCGAAATGCTGCGCCTGGCCGGCTACGAACAACCCGCCGCGCTCGGGCCTCTGTATCGCGCGTGGCGGGTCCTGCTGGAGTCCGTCGGTGCGTCGTTGGTGGTCGGCGACTTTGCTCCGACCGCACTGCTCGCCGCCCGCGGCCTCGGCATTCCCCGGGTCGCGCTCGGCACCGGCTACACGGTCCCTCCGCTGTCGAGCCCTACGCCTGCGTTGCGCCCCTGGGAGGGCGACGTCACGCGGGAGGATGCCCAGCACGGCGATGGCCACGTGCTGCAGACGGTCAACCGAGTCCTGGCGCGTTGTGGCGACACCCCGCTGGCTGCGATGCACGAGCTCTACGACGCGGACGCTCGGTTTGTGCTGTCGTTCCCCGCGCTCGATCACTTTGCACCCCGCAATGACGCCCGCTACTGGGGAACCCTCGCGTCGGGGCACAGCAACGCCGCGCCCGAATGGCCGGCCGGGACCGGACCCCGCGTGTTCGCCTATCTGGATGCGGGGTACGCCGGACTGACGCATGCACTTCGCCAGTTCGCCTCGCTCGGCCGACCAACGCTCGTCGTCGCCCGCGACCTCTCCCGTAGCGCCGACCTCCCCGACGCCCCCAACGTGCGCATCGTGCCCACGCTGGTGAACGTCGATGTCGCCGTTGCCGAGGCGTCGGTCGTCGTCTCGCACGGGGGGCACGGCACCGCATCACGAGCGTTGCTCGGTGGGTGCCCGCTGCTCGTGTTGCCGCAGCACGACGAGCAAGCGCTGCTCGGCCACCGACTGGCATCCCAGCAGCTCGCGATCAACGTCGGACCTCGACAAGACATCGACCACGACCTCTGCGCGCTGCTCGCCCCGCTGCTCGAGGGCGACACGTTTCGCAACGCCGCGGCTGCGTTCGCGCGCAGGCACCGCGATCACGACCAGGCATCCGCCGTGGCGGCGATCGGCCAGCGATGCGAGGCCCTGATCCGCGCGGGCTGAAAAAGATCGCGGCGCCGTGTCACAGCACGGTGGGGCGCTGCGTCCTGGGTGCATGCAGCAACGCCTCAACTACTACAAAGTCGGCCAAGACCTGTTCGAGCCGATGGTTGCGCTCGAAAACGTGATCGAGAAGTCGTCACTCGGCGTCGAGCTGATCGAGTTGGTCAAGATCCGCGCGTCCCAGATCAACGGCTGCGCGTACTGCCTCGACATGCACCTCAAGGACGCTCGCAAGGCCGGCATCGCCGAGCAGAAGCTCGACGTCGTGGCCGCGTTCGACGAGTCGCCGATCTTCGACGCGCGTGAGCGGGCGGCGCTCGCCTGGACCGAGTCACTCACGGAGGTCGCCGACCAAGGCGCCCCCGGACCCCTGTACGCGCAGCTCGAGGAGGTCTTCAGCGACCGCGAGCGCGTCGACCTGACGATGGCGATCTGTGCGATCAACACCTGGAACCGACTTGCGATAGCGTTCCGCGCGGTGCATCCCACTCGCGACACTTGATGCGGCCCGCCCCCGACACCACCACCGACTTGTTCGAGCGCTCCCGCGGTCGACTGTTTTCGCTCGCCTATCGCATGACGGGCTCGGTCGCGGACGCACAAAACATCGTGCAAGACACGTGGGTGCGGTGGATGGGGGCAGCACACGACGACGTGCGAGATCCGCTGGGCTATTGGATTCGCACCGCCACACGCTTGTGCCTGGACTTGCAACGCAGTGCCCGTGCCCGGCGTGAGCACTATGTGGGCGTGTGGCTGCCCGAGCCGCTCATCGGCTCGGAGGACAGTGGACCCGACGCCGCCGTATCCGAGCGCGAAGAGGTCGACGTCGCATTGATGCTCGCGCTCGAACGCCTCAGCCCTTCCGAGCGCGCAGCCTTCTTGCTCAGAGACGTCTTCGACCTCGACATGGCCGAACTCGCCGAGGCGCTCTCCAAGAGCCCCGCCGCGTGCCGGCAACTCGTGTCGCGGGCCCGCAAACATCTGGGCGAGGTGCGCCCGCGGTACGTCCCACAACACGCCGCCACGTTGGTCGAGGAGTTCTGGAAGGCATCTCGAACCGGAGACCTCGACGCGCTCACGCGTCTGCTCGTGCACGATGTGGAGGTGCGGGCCGACGGAGGCGGACGCGTGCCTTCAGCCCTCAATGCGCTGCATGGCCGTGATCGTGCAACGCGCTTCTTCGTCGGGCTTGCCCGCAAGTACCCCACCCAAGGCACGCTCGTCCGCTTTGCCCGCGTCCACGGGGCCCCCGGCATCATCAGCCGCGACGCGAGCGGCAACCTTCAGGTCACGTCCTTCGCATTCGACCACTCCGACCGCCTGCAAGCGATCTGGATCGTCCGCAACCCGGACAAACTCCGTGGTGTCGACGCGGACGCGGCCTAAGAGGCCGTCGACAAGAGCTCTGCAACCGCGCCGATCAGCTCGTCCGGCAGAAATGGCTTGTGCACCACGGGACCGGGGAGTTCGTCGGTCGGCGCGTTGCCAGTGACGAACAGGATCGGCACGCCAGGGTGTCGAGCTGCGAGCATCTCCGCGACCCGGCGACCACCCCCTTCGGGCATCGAGACATCCGAAACCACGATGTCCGGCACAAACTCGGCGAGCTCCGCATCCGCTTCGTTGGGGCCGGCCGCTGCCACCACAGCGTAGCCAGCACGCTGGAGGATGCGCGCGGTCACCCGACGAACGTGCTCGTCGTCTTCGACGATCAGGAGTTTGCCCGACGCATTCACATCGGGCGTCTTCACCGTGCGAGTCGGAGTCTCCGCAGGAGCAGCGGCGCGCGGCAGTTCGATCGAAACCGTCGTGCCTCCCTCGGGTGGACTGGCCAGCGAAACCTTGCCGCCCAAACCCGTGACGACGCCGTGCGTGATGGACAACCCGAGGCCCGTGCCCTCGCCGAAGGGCTTGGTGGTGAAGAACGGGTCGAGCGCATGCTCGAGCACGTCGGGCGCCATGCCGACGCCTTCGTCGGCGACCTCGAGGCGAACCCACGCCCCCGCATCGACGGTCCGCAACGTCAGTCCGCCACCATCGGGCATCGCGTCTCTCGCGTTGGCGAGCAGGTTGAGCACGACCTGGTGCAGCTCCGCCGGGTCGGCCACCACGGGGGTGGGTGTGGTCGCAAACTCGAGGCGAAGTTCGACGTCGTCTCCCAACACCCTGGGCGCCCACTTCGCCAGCTCGCGCATCGTCTGGGTGAGGTCGATCGTCTTGGGGTTGGTGGGCCCGTGTTTGCCCACCGCGAGCAGCCGCCGCACCAGCTCGGCGCCCGATTCGACGGCAGCCACGATCTGGTCGAGCCGCTCGTCGGGTCGCTCGCGGGACAAGTCCTGCGCGTTGGTGAGCATCACCGTCATCAGGTTGTTGAAGTCGTGCGCTACGCCGGCCGCCAGCCGCCCCACCGACTCCAGTGTCTCGGACACGCGGAGCTGGTTTTCGAGCTGCACCCGCTCGGTGACGTCCTGAAGCACGCCGATCTGGGGGCTGAGGTCCGGGTCCGCACTGCTCACGACATGGCAGATCACATGACGCAGCTCGCCGCTGGGGCGCCGGAACCGAATGCGTACGGGGCCGGCGATGCGTTTTTCGAGCACGGTCTCCCGCAGCGATCCGAACACCTGGAGATCGTCGGGGTGCACCATGCGAACGAACGCCTCGAGCGTCATCGGCTCGTCCACGCCCAGGATGCTCGCCATTTCGCCCGACCACTCGGCGGTGTCGGTCATCGGATCCCAGACGAAGGTGCCGACCCGCGCGATGCGTTGCGAGAGATCCAAGATCATCTTGGCCCGCGAGGCTTCGTCTTCGCGAGCGATGTCTTCGGTGCGGTCGGTCAGCGTGCCGACGATGTACTGGAGGCTCGAGTCCTCGTGTCGCGCGGCGCGGCCACGGCCCGCGAGGGTTCGGATCGAGCCGTCGGGCCACACCACACGAAACTCGATCGCATCTTGCGAATCGGTGTCCGCCATCTCGGCAAAGCGACGCAGAAACCACTCCCGCTCGTCCGGGTGGACGACCTTCATGAACGCGGGAACGCTGGAGTCGAACGTGTCGGGGCTCAGCCCGACGAGGCGCAACGCGTGGTCGGAAAGCTCGAGTTCGCCGCGCTCGGCCTTCCACGTCCAGGTGCCGATGCCGGCCGCACGTTCGGCTTCACACAGAAGGTCCCGACGAACGCGGTCCGACGTTTGCGAGTCCCCCATCCGCAAATACTGTAAGTCCTGTGCGACCAAGGTCGAGCGTCAGTTGTGTCGTCCTCCTCACCAGACGCAACATCTGCCGGTCGACGCCGATCCCGTTGCGGCACGGCGATATGCCCCGTAGGGACATCTCGGGGCACCTCTCGAAGTTCCGGCCGAAGGACGAAACGACACCGGGGTGCGCCATTTCGAGGTGCTCTAGGGCAAGACGGCGCGGACACCGAAAAATCCGGTATTTCCCGATCTTGTCGATGACACAAGTGAGTGCAACGGTTACACGCGCCCACACCGGAGCACGCATCCATGAAGGCCCTCTCGATCCCAGCACTCGCCGTCTCCCTCCTGCTCAGCGCCTGTGGCGCAGAAACGTCGAGCGACGCGGCCGCAGAGGACCGCACCCCCATCGGCAAGGCCGACCTCACGGGATCCTGCCAGACCGAGGAGCAGAACTACTGCGGCGGCCAATCCGACGGGAACTGCTGGTGTGACGACGGATGCGAAGCCTACGGCGACTGCTGCGAGGACAAGCCCGTCGCGTGCGACGGCGAGGAGCCGGTGTTCTGCGAGAACGGCACGATCGCCTCGTCCACGGTCTACACCGACGCATCCGATGGCGCCGAGTGTTCGAACGAAGTCCTTCACTGCGTGACGAGCGACTTCAACGCTTGCCCCCTGGCCACGCCACTGCCCCCCGACTTCTGCGAAGGCGGCACCGTCGTCCAGGGCGAAGCCTCGTACATCACCTCGACCGACGGCATGGAGTGCGAGCTCCCCAGCGTTCACTGCGTCACCGACGACGCCGACGCCTGCCCTCTGCTCACCCCGCTCCCGCCCGACTTCTGTGCCGACGGCGTGGTCGAGAGCGGCTCCTCGTCGTTCATCCCCTCCGCCGACGGCATGGAGTGCGAGATGCCTTCGGTCCACTGCATCACCGCCGACACCAACGCGTGTGAAGGCGGAGGCGGCGACGACTGCGAAGGCGGCCAACTCGTCGACGAACAGGTCTTCACCGACGCCGACGACGATGCCTTCCAGTGCGAGGAGACCGTGCAGCACTGCGTCACCGACGACTCCGACGCCTGCCCCCTGCTCTCCCCTCTTCCGCCCGACTTCTGCGAGAACGGCACCGTCGTTCAGGGCGCCCCGTCCTATCTCACCTCCGCCGACGGCATGGAGTGCGAGCTGCCCTCCGTCCACTGTGTCACCGACGACGCCGACGCCTGCCCCTTGTGGACACCCATCCCGCCCGACTTCTGCGAAGACGGCGACGTCGTCAACGGCGCGAGCTCGTTCATCCCCTCCGCCGACGACATGGAATGCGAGATCCCCAGCGTCCACTGCGTCACCACCTGCGGGTGATGAGGCCCCCACGACACGCTCCCGAAGGAGCGTGTCGTAGAGCGGAGGAGGAGGGATTCGAACCCCCGGTGACTTGCGCCACAACGGATTTCAAGTCCGCCGCCTTCGACCGCTCGGCCACTCCTCCGTGCGGCGGGAGTATGGGGCAATCCGCCCCGGGTCGCCAGTCACGTTTGCAGGGCTACAGTGAGAACGACTCGAGCGCAGGCCGAGCAGTGCATCGCCCAAGTCACGGCGTAGCCGCGGCGACCGCAGTCGGCCCGCCGATGGTCCATTTCGCGCGCGAACGGGGCGCAAACGGGCCTCCCGACACATCGAGCGAGCAGACGAGCGGCCGGATACGGACTTCGTCGCCGCGAGCCGTAGAAGGAATAGTGGTGTTGATTGTCGCCAACGGCCACAACAAGTGTCCGGAAACACTGACACACCGCCCCCCAATCTCTGCGCCCATGTGAGGGAGCGAAGAAAACTCCCTAGTCTTTGAGGTGCGCCTCGAGGTGGGCCAAGAAGCCACTGACCCGTGGTGAAACGAACCGTCGCCGTGGGTAGACGGCGTAGAGCGAGAGTTCGGGCTCGGCCACGTACTGAGGCAGCACCCGCACCAACGCCCTACTGGGGATGTCACGCATGAAGTCGGGAATCCCGACGATACCCATGCCGAGCTCGGCGGCATGAACAGCAACCTCGGCACTGTCCGTGAGCAGGCGGGTGTCCGCCTTCACCTCCCACGTCTTTCGGCCCCTACGAAACGTCCAGCGGTCTGGATTCGGCCCGAGTGGACTCAGCACCCACAACGCCTTCTCGAGTGCACGCGGACTCGAGACGTCGTGCTCCGCGACGAACTCGCGGGACGCGAACAACTGGAATCGGGTGGTGCCGATCTTGCGGGAGACGTACGACGGGGCCTGCCCAGGAGATCCCACGCGAAATGAGAGGTCGATGCCCTGCGCGACCAGGTCGACAAAGCGGTCGTTGAGACTGAGCTGAATCGACAGCCGGGGGTGTAGCTCGAGGAAGGTCTTGATGGCGCCGACCAACACATGGCGGCCAAATGCCTGCGTCGCGCCGATGTGAAGCGAACCCAAGAGGTGGGCGTCGGCCTCTACGGAGTCGAACGAGTCGGTGGCAGCCTCGATGAGACGTGCGCAGTCGACGTAGAAGCGCTCGCCGGCTTCAGTGAGGACCAGCTTGCGCGTCGTCCGAATGAGGAGTTCGACGCCGACCTGCTCCTCCAGTTCGCTGACGTAGCGGCTGACCGCGGACTTCGCCAAGCCCAACCGCTTCCCCGCCTTGGTGAAGCTCCCGCAGTCCACGACGATCGCAAACACCGCCAGATGTTTGAGACGTGCGAAGTGAGCGGGCAGGAACTGTTCCATCGTCCGAGCGACCCAACTGTTCTCGCGAGGAGAACACCGGGTTGAAAAACTAGCACATTGTCCACGCGGCCCGCGGAGCCCACTCTGAGCCGCGAGGTCAACATGAACGCACAACCCGAGCCGATTCCCACCGTCCAGCCCATTCGAGGCAAACACCGCATTCGAGCGTCCGTCGAGGTCGACGCGTCCATCGAGGACGCGTGGGCGGTGATTGCGGACTTCAACGAAATCTACCGTTGGGCCCCGGCGGTCGAGGACTCCCACGGCATCACCAGCTCGCAGCGGTGCGAAGGCGCGGGCCGCCGATGTACGATCAAGGGCTTCGGCGAGATCGACGAAGTCATCACCGAGTGGAAGGAGGGGCGCGAGTTCACCTACGCGGTAGGCGTGCTCGGCCCTTTCAAAGGCTCGCGCAGCCGATGGCGCCTCGAGCCCCTCGGCCCCAACCGCTGCCGGTTGGTTCTCGAGCTCTCCTACGACATGCGCCTGGGTTTCGTCGGCGAGGCGATGAACGCCTTGATGCTGCGCAAGAAGCTGCAGCAGTCGCTGGACGGGATCCTCCAACCCTTCAAGAAGCGTGTGGAGACCGGCTTCGTGCTGCGCCCCGCTCGCTCCGAAGACGCCGCCGCCTGAGCCGAGGAAGGACCGGACCGATGTGCGCAGCGTTCTCCCTGCTGGTGAGCGGCCATCTCCGATTGGTACGGATCCACCGACTACGCGACACAACGCGACGACCGCAATGCGATCACCGCAGGAGGCAGCCTTGCAGGCTTCCCAACCTTCTGCATCCCGATGACCAAAGGCTGCGAATAGCAGCACGAGACACGAGACACGACAATGGCAACGATCTACCGACAGTTTCCCGTCAAAGCCTCCGCTGCCCGAACTTGGGAGCTCCTTCGGGACCCCGCCGGCATCCTCGACTTCCTTCCCCTACTCGAAAGCGTCAAGGTCGAGGGGGACCGCCGGGTTTGCACGACGGTGGACGGGGCGGAGTTGGAAGAGTTGATCCTCGGCATTGACGACGAGCACCGCCGGATCGCCTACACAATCCAAGAGAACCCCTTCGGCATCGAACAACACAACGCGTCGATGCAGGTGGTCGAAGACGACGACGGCGTTGAGATCCTCTGGATTACCGACGTCAAGCCCGACCCACTGGCCGAGACGCTCGCGAGCGTGATCGACGATCAAGTCAAGGCCTTGTCGGACGACCTCGTGTGACCCGCCCATGAAGAAGCTTCTTCGCGTTGTGGCCGCGTGGTTCGTGGTGACGACCTGCAACGCCCCGCCACCGAACGAGTCCATCGTGCAGCCCAGCCGTTCTCCCCTACACACGCACCGCGTACCGCTCGATGCCCATCGAGATGCTCTCCGCCATCCGAACCTCTTCTTGGACTTCGCCGGTTTGGCGCCTGGCCATCAGGTGCTCGAACTGGGAGGCGGCGACGGCTACACTTCGATGCACATGGCGCAGCGTGTGGGGCCCTCGGGCTCCGTCCTCGCCGTCAACCCGCCGCAATGGAGCGCGTTCATGCGCCCCTACATCGCTGCACGGCTCCATCACGGTCCCGTACCCGGTGTGACGTTCACCGAACGCCCCTTCGACGATCCGGTTCCGTCTGGTCACGACCCGCTGGACCTCGTGGTTTGTGTACTCATCTACCACGACATCCTCTACATCGATGTCGACCGGTCGCAGATGAACCAGCGCTTGTTCGCCGCACTCAAACCGGTGGGCGATTCTTGGTCATCGACCATGCCGCTGTCGACCCGGCAGACCTCTCGAGCGGTGCGTCTTTGCACCGCATCGGTCGGCAAGGCGTGGTCGACGAGATCACGGCGGTCGGCTTCGTCCTCGTCGACGAGTCCGATGTCCTGCGCGTGCCCGACGACCCTCGAACAGGACTGGCGTGGACGGACCCACAACCGCGTACAGATCGATTCACGCTGTTGTTCGAGAAGCCGGCGGTCTGACATCGGTGTCCGTCGCGTTCCGCTGCGGCACAGCGTTGCAACTCGCCACCTGTCGGCCTGCGATCCACCGCACGTGATTCGAGGCAACCCTGCGACAACCGAGGCGGATCTCGGGGCCGCCCCTGTGCTGGCCCGAGGTTCGAAAGGAAGACGGGCATGACTTGTCGCGCCGTGTTTGCCCTCTCCTTCTCGCTGCTCGCCGCCTGCACCCAACAACCCGTCGCCGTGGCAACACATGTGCCCGCGGCTGCGCCGACACGAGCCACCGCGGTGGAGCCCACACCTGCGACGGAGCGAGTCGATGCGAGCGAAGAGGATGCGCAGGCGCTGCTCGTGGCGTCGGCGATGTCCTACCTCGGCAAGACGACAGCGCGGTTCGATGGGCAAGCGATGGTCGTGATCGAGCACGACCCCGAGGAGCTGCTCACGGAAGCCTTCGCGGACCCGGGGTTCTGCGCTCTGGTCGCGGCCGCGGATGCGGACCCGCACGACGGCCTCCTGACGACGCCAGAGGCTGCCCGGCTCGAGTCGTCGGTGCTCGAAGCGCTCGACAGCTGAGCGTTGGTAGACTGGGTCGTGGCCTACGGCTTCGACCACGACACACACGCACCGATCGTGGTGTTGTGGTGGCGCGGGGACACGTCGAGGGACGAGGTGACGGCGTGCCTGGACGAGCTCACGGTGTTGTTCGAATCGTGGCGTCGACCGGGCAAGGTCTTGTTCGACTTTGGAGAAGTCGGCGGGTTCGACTCCACCATGCGACGGCTTCTCGCGTCCTGGCGGGCCAAACATCGCCACCTGATCCAGGACAAGGTCGGCGCGGCCGGTTACGTGTTCACGTCGAAGATGGCACGGGGTTACCTCACCGCCGTCGACTGGCTACGCCCGAACCGAGGCATGAACCGCCGCTTCTTCGGCACCCGCGAAGAGGCTGTGGCGTGGCTGAACACGCAAGACGTCGCGTGATCGCGTGCGGCTCGAACCTGCCGCAGCCGACGCGGTATCGTGACAGCCGAGCATGACGGGCCCGATACGCGACTACCGGCTTGCGCCGACTTGGCGCGTGTTGCTGATCGACCTGGGCATTCAACCGAGCGAGGTGCTCCGGGTCGCGGGGCTGCCCTCCGACATGCTCACGCAAAAGGAGGTCCACGCGACCGCCGACGATTTCTTCGCGCTGTGGAACGCCGCCGAGTCGCTGTGCCCGGGGGTGGAGCTGCCGCTCGAAGTCGCCAAGCGCACGTCCGCCGAGACCTTCACGCCTGAATTGTTCGCGGCGCTGTGCAGTCCCAACGCCGCGGTCGCCCTCGATCGTTTGTCCACCTACAAGCAGCTGTGCGCTCCAGTCCGGATGGAGCTCACCACCGACGACGCTGGAAGCCTCACCGCAACGCTGCGCTGGCTCGGGGCCACACAGCCGACACCCGCGTCGATGTCCACGATGGAGCTCGCGTTCATGGTCCGAATCGTGCGCATGGGGATTCGGCAACCCGTGGGCCCGGTCCGTGTCTCACTGCCCGAGCGCCCCGCCAACCTCGGCCCCTACGAAGCCTACTTCGGCGTTCCGATCGAAACGGGGACCAACGCCGCGATCACCTTCGATGCCGACGTGTTGCAGCGCCCGTTCCTCACCTCCAGCGACGAGCTGTGGCGAGCGTTCGAGCCCAACCTGCGACAACGACTCGCCACGTTGCAAGCCACCTCGACCACACGCGAGCGAGTCCGTGGCGCCTTGCTCGAGTCTCTGCCCAGCGGGTCCGCCAGCGTCGCCGAGATCGCGCGCAGGCTCGGACTGAGCGCCCGCACGCTCCAGCGACGACTGCGGACCGAAGGAGTCAGCTTCAACGCCGTACTCGCCGAGGTTCGCGAAGAGCTCGCTCGACACTATCTCGCCAACACGGATCTGCCGTGCGGAGAGATCGCGTTTTTGCTGGGCTACGAGGAGCCCAACTCGTTCTTTCGGGCGTTTCACAACTGGACCGGCGAGTCTCCGCAACGCCACCGACAGGCGGCGGGGATTCAGCCCGGGATGTGAATCACGCGTTTACCGAATGCCTCGCCGCGCAACAGCCCGGTCAAGGCTGCCGGAGCGTTTTCGAGGCCTGCGATGACCTCCTCGCGGTACTGGATCTTGCCCTGCTTCACCCACCCGCCGACCGTCTTGGCGAACTCGGGGTACAGGTGCCCGAAGTCGTCGAACACGATGAAGCCGCGCACGGTGGCGCGTAGTCGCAGGAGCTGCATCAGCAAGTAGTTGAGACGGTCGGGCCCTTCGGGAAACCCGGTGGCGTTGTACTGCGAGACCACGCCGCACAGCGGGATCCGCACGCACGGGTTGAGCAGCGGCAACACGGCATCGAACACCGCACCGCCCACATTCTCGAAGTAGATGTCGATGCCGCTCGGCACCGCGGCCGCCAGCGAATCCGCAAAGCCCTCGGCCCTGTAGTCGATGCACGCGTCGAACCCGAGCGTTTCCACCACGTGCGCGCACTTGCGAGGACCTCCCGCAATGCCCACGACGTGGCAGCCGAGGATCTTGCCGATCTGCCCGACCGTGGCTCCAACGGGTCCGCTCGCAGCGGCAACCACCAGCGTTTCGCCCGGTTTGGGTCGCCCGATCTCGGTGAGCCCAGCGTACGCGGTGAGCCCCGGCATGCCCAACACGCCCAACGCCCACGTCGGATGCTCCGGAGCCTTGCCCATGTTGATGACGCCACGACCGCCGAGAACCGCGTAGTCCTGCCACCCGCCCATGCCGACCACCCAGTCGCCAGGCGCAAAGCCTTCGACGTTGGACTCGACGACCTGCGACACGGTCCCGCCGATCATGACCTCGCCCACCTTCACGGGCTCGGCGTAGGACTTTGCCGCGCTCATGCGCCCACGCATGTACGGGTCGAGCGAGAGGTACTCGTTGCGCACGAGCATCTCGCCCTCTCCCGCAACGGGGATCGGGTGCGTCTCGAGGCGCAGGGTGTCGTCGTCGGGTTCGCCGCGAGGACGTTGAGCGAGAACGAGCTTGCGGTTGGCGGAGTTCGATTGCGTCACGACGAGTCTCGAGCGCGACTGTACGAGACGCGCACCGGGTGTCTCGTGGCTTGGGTTAGAATCGACGTGTGAGGGCACTTGCCGCGGCGTTTGCTTTGCTTTCGGTGTCCTGCGTTCGCGTGAGCCCCGCGTTCTCGTCGAACGACGACGGCACCGGATCAGCCACCGACGGCTCGATGCCGACGAGCGGGGCCGTCGCCACCACCGACGCAATGACATCGGGGCCCGGCTACGGTGGCGACGGCGCCTCGACGTCCACCACCGACCCCGGTGTCGAAACGTCGAGCGGCACCGAGAGCACGGGCTTCGGATCCGAGTCGTCGACATCGGGCTTCAGCACCAGCACCACTGGCCCCGGCTCCGACGAAAAGACCGTCTTCATCACCAGCACGCTCTACGTCGGAGGCTCGCTCGGCGGACTCGACAACGCCGACGCACGCTGCCAAGACCGAGCCACCAAAGCAGGCCTGGATGGGGACTACCGGGCATGGCTGTCCGACTCGACCGGCTCCCCCAGCACCCGCATGAGCGGCTCTGGCGGTTCGTATCACCTGGTGGACGGCACCTTGGTGGCCGAGGGCTGGGACGGACTCCTCGGCGGTGAACTGCTGCACGCGATCGACCTGACCGAGTTCGGCGACGGAGCAGTCGACACCTTCATCTGCATGGGCGGCGAGATGTGGACCAACACCACCATCGACGGAGAGCTCCGCCACGACGCACAGCACTGCGGCAACTGGTCCAACACGATGGAGCTGGGCACCACGGGCAACTTCTTGTTCGAGGATGCGTACTGGACCGCGTCTCCGTGCACCAACGTGACGTGCAGCTCTGCCCTCGCCCTCTACTGTATCGAGCAGTGAGCCTGATCTAGCGGCTCACGGCCGTCGATGCGTCGAAGAACCGGTGCGGTCGGTTCGGCGTGACGGGGTCCGGGTCGCAGACGTAGCGCACCGACTCGACCTCCACCACGTGCAGCCCGTCGGGCAGCGCGTCGATCGTCTGCAGAAGGCGACGGGCGCTGGCGCGACGTTGCTCTTCGAGAGGTGCGGGCGCGAAGAACCGACACACCGCGTTGCCGATGCGCTCCTCGAAGGGCCTGCCGAGCTCGGCTCGCATGACATCGGTGAGCAGGCGGTCGGCGGTCTGCAGATCGCCTTTGGCCGCGTGGGCCGACGCTCGCAGGAACGCGATGGTCTGGTCACCGACGGCCAACCCCAACGCGGTCTCATAGGCACCCGCCGCTTCGTCGAACTTGCGTTGCGCTGCGAGGCAGTTGCCCATGTTGCGCCACGTATCGACATGATGCGGGTCGGCCAGCATCGCGCTGCGATAGCAGGCCAAGGCTCCTGCCGGATCGTCACGGCGATCGAGCAGCACCCCGCGGGCGACCCAGGCTTCGGTGAACATCGGGTCGGCCGCGGTGGCCCGCTCGTAGGACTGCAGCGCCGCATCCTCGTCGCCACCCTGTTCTCTATAGACACCCACTTGGTGATGCATGCGCGCGTCGTCGCCGATGACAGCGAGCACGTCGTCGAGGACTTGCGCGGCTTCGAGCGGCCGGCCGCGGAGCAGCTGAACCTCCGCGTAGCCTGCGGCTCGGGTCAGTGGGTCGGCGCCCTCGAGCTCCGTCTCGATCGCCTCGAGGGACGCTTGCACCCCCGCCGGGTCCTTGGCCGCAATGGCCGCCTGCAGCGCTTCGAATCGTTGGCGGAGGTCTGAGCTGGCCATCGCGGTGGCGCGCATGGTGACCCGACTCTCGGCCGGCTGTCACCGGGCTGTCACACCACGCGCGTGATCGCGAGAAGACCGTGTTTTTGCGCCGGTTCGGGGCCAAATGCGCACCGGCCCCGACCACTGGCAGCGTGTAGGATGTGGGACCTTCTGGGAGACGCTCGGACCATGCGCGCCGCCACCCTCAGCTTCTTGCTTGCAACTTCAATCGCTTACGCCGGCTGCACCGTCGATGCGCGGGACAACAAGCCCGCCGAAACCGGCAGCGCGGGAGAGACGCAGGACTCCGACGACTCGGCGGGCACCACCGCCGAACCCACCACGGGCAACAGCTCGGGTGTGAGCGATGAAACGGGCGCGGACGACACCGGCACCGACACCAACGACAGCGGCCCCCTGCTCGATGTCGCGCCCGATGAAACCGGCGGGGTGGAATTCGCCGAGGTCTTCGGCCACAGCGGCGACACGCTCTACCGACTCGACCCCGAAACACTCGACGTCGAAGAGGTCGGGCAGTTCCAGGGCTGTGGCAACGGTTCGATCATCGACATCGCGCTCGACGAAGACTCGAACATGTACGGCGCGAGCTTCGGCGCCTTGTATGAGATCGACCGGGTCACCGCGCAGTGCACCCTGATCGCCGAAGGCCAGTACCCAACCTCGCTGTCGTTCGTGCCCGAAGGCACCGTCGACGCCGACGGCGAAGCGCTCGTCGGGTTCGTCGACGAACGCTACGTCCGCATCGACACCAACGACGGCACGGTCTCCGACATCGCCACGCTCGCCGACGGCCTCCGCTCCAGTGGCGACGTCGTTTCGGTCAAAGGCGGCGGCACCTACCTCACGGTGTTCGGACCCGGCTGCGAAGACACCGACTGCATCATCGAGTTCAACCCCAGCAACGGGCTGGTGCTCGAGCACTACGGGACGCTCCCTTACGACCAGGTGTTCGGTCTCGCGTTCTGGGCCGGCAAGGCCTACGGATTCGCCCGAGGCGGCGAGGTGTTCGAGGTCGAGTTCGTTGGCGACACCGTCGTGACCACCGAGATCGACGTGCCCAACGCACCGGGCGGCCTCGAGTTCTTCGGCGCGGGTTCGACCACCTCCGCGCCCCCCGTCGCGGGCTGAGCCCGTCCTCTCCCCACTCGCGGGTAAGGGGCAAACCCTTGCCAGGTGTGGTTGAATCCACGCGGGGATGGGGAGAGGTCGAGGATGCGAAGCTACACATTCAAACTGACGGTGCTCAGCGCAACGCTCGTCGTTGCGTGCAACTCGGACACGTCGTCGGACGCCGACCCGCAGGGCTCGGGCTCAGACGGCCTCACCACGATGACGACGAGCGCGTCGGCCAGCGACAGTGCTGCCGACGGAAGCGGGTCGCAGTCGGGGGGCGAGGAGACGACGAGCCCAGTCACCGCGGGAGCCGAAGACACGGGCGCAGACGAGGGGGGCGACTCGGCCCCAGTCACGTTCGACCTCGGCGGCATTCCCGACGCAGGGGAGAACATCGGAGGTTGCCAGCCGGGCGGAGGCGGCAAGGACAAGAAGGGCGAGCCTGACTTCTCGTACTTGTGGGCGGCCAACAGCGGCGAGGGCACGATCTCCAAGATCGACACGCAAACGGTCACCGAAGTCGGACGCTTTCAAACCCGCCCCGACACCGGCGGCAGCCCGTCGCGAACCTCGGTCAGCCTTTCGGGCAACGTCGCCGTCGCCAACCGCAACGGCGGCATCACCAAGATCTACGCGACCGAGGAACAGTGCCAAGACACCAACGGCACACCCGGCATTCAGACGTCCAACAGCAACGTCGCGCTGCCGTGGGATCAAGAGGAGTGCCGCGCCTGGTACCTCCCGTTCACCTACGACAGCCAGCGCCCAATCGCATGGGCACCCGGCACGTGGAACGCCAACACCTGCCAGTGGGAGAACGAAATGCTGTGGACGGCCGGCCGTGTCGGATCGGGCACGCAAGACCACGTGATCCTGATCGACGGTGACGACGGTGTGGTCGTCGACATGGTCGACATCCCGGGGCTGAAGTCGGACAGCTTCGGCCTGTACGGGGCAGCCGTGGATGCCGAGGGCAACTTCTGGGGCACCGGGTGGGCCACGGGCAACCACATCGTTCGCGTCACGCTCGACAGCCTCGAGGTCACCGTGTGGGACGGCCCCAGTAGCACGGGTACCACGTCGCACTGGTACGGCATGACGGCCGACGTCGACGGGTTCATCTGGAATTGCGGCAGTCGAGCCGCACGCTTCGATCCCATGACGGAGACGTGGACCGTGAGTCCCGACGTCGGGGCCTACACCGGGTGCATGGCGGACGCCGATCCCAGCGGACTGCTGTGGATGGCCCGGTTCGGCGGCGTCATCGGGGTCGACCGCGAAACGTTCGCCGTGGTGCAGAGCTGGGATACGCCCAGCTCCTACGGCATCAGCATCGACTTCTTCGGCAACGTGTGGGCGGTGGACGGCTCAGGTGCACACCGCGTCGACCCGGCCACGGGCGATGTCACCTCCTACAACGGCCTCAACGGCGCCTACACCTACTCCGACATGACGGGCCACGCGCTGAGTGTGGTGGGTGGCGGCACGCCCAGCGGCTGATTCATCCCTTCGGGGGAACTTCGGGCCCACCGCGGTGTCGAACCTCGACGTGCGCGTGTGGGCTTCGTTGATCGCTGCCGTCACCTTGGGCGGGTGTTCGGCCGACCCGAGCCCCACCGAGCCCGCCCCCACCCCCGCGAAGGTCGAGCGGCAAGACCCATCCGTGGCGCTCGGCGACCTGTCCGACCTCCCACCGGCCCAGCGTCGGGCGTTCGAGGCCCACCCCGAGGACTTTCCGCCGCTGCGTGAGCCCGGCGCCGACGACTGGCTGAGCTTTCAGAACGAAGCGCCGCAGAGCGTGGGCAACTTCTGGGTGGCCGGCCCCAACAAGCCGGGGGACGAGGGCCGAGATACGCTCTACATCCTCCCGCTGGGGCCCGTGGGCGAGACCGACCGCCTGCAAGCCTTTGCCCAGGACTTCTTCACCCTCGACGTCGTCGTCCTGCCTCCCGCGGACATGTCGAGCGTCGAGGTCACGCATCGTCAACACGGTTCGATACGGCAAGCGCTCGCGGGCGACCTTCAAACCTATCTGCAGTCCAACCTACCGGACGACGCCTACGCGATGATCGGTCTGACGCGCGAGGACCTCTATCCCAGCGACGACTTCAACTATGTCTTCGGCCTGGCGTCGACGACTCACCGCACCGGCGTGTTCAGCCTCGCTCGCTACGACCCTCGCTTCTGGGACCCCGACGCGCCCGAAAACCCGACGCTGGCCCGCGAGCGTGCCTTCAAGATCTTGGCGCACGAGTTCGGCCACATGTTCGGGGTCGGCCACTGCCTGCACCATTCGTGTCTGATGAACGGTGCCAACCACGCCGAAGAGCTCGACGGCGCCCCGCTTGCGCTGTGCCCGGTGTGCCTGCGCAAACTCCATCTATTGATCGGCTTCGATCCCGAAGCCCGCTATCGAGTGCTGAAGGCCCGCTACGAGCAGGAGGGACTCCAGAGTGCGTCGACCTTCGTCGGCACTCGAATCTCTCGCATCGAGTCAGGCTGACGCGCCTCAGGACGCACGCAACAGGACCGACTCGACCAGGCCGCGGCGGCTGCTCTGCGGGGGGTCGGGCAGGAACGGACGCACGTTGGCCGCCCGAATCCGCTGCACGGGCACGACATGCTCGAGGTACGCGGCGGTGTTGGCGACCTTGGCGACGGGAGCGCTGAACAAGCGAGTCTCGAGGTCGGAGAGGGAGGTCAGCGAAGCGTAGGCATCTTGCGTCGTGTTCATGGCGATCATCCCGTGACGACCCCCTTGAGTGCGATTTCGGATCCGATCCGGGCCGCCTAGCAATTCCGGGAGGTTGCGGCGGGCCGCAGGGCCAGCGCCAGAGTTTCGGTCAAAGTCCCGACGCTCGGGCGTCATCCTCCTGGCCCTGAACCGGACGGCCGTTTCGGGACGCCAAGAATCAGACGTCCCAGCGCACGTGATACAGGGCGCCATCGGGGGTGCCCTCGCGGTCCACTCGCACGTTCTTTCGACCGGCCACCTCGAGCACGGCCTGGATGCCCGCCGCGACGCCCAACCTGCGCAAGTCCGGCATGTCGGGCCAGCCCGTGAGCACCACCCTCGCCCTGCCGGGCTCGTAGATCGTGGGCTCGATCTTGCCCACCGAATGGCCACGCGCGTAGATGAGCGGAGTCCGACGCAGCAGCGCACGGTCGCTCGTCAATCGCAGCAGGGCCTTCCAGACCGAACGCAGCGTCTGAGAGATGCCGCGCCGCACAACATCCGAATAGAAGGTCTCCAGGTCGCGCCCGGCCTGTCTGGCGATCTCCTGATAGAAGGCGTCGAGCGTCGATACGGGGATCCATGCCGCGGGCACGGCGGACTCCAGCACCTCCTGTTGTTCCAGCGGCAGTGCCTTGAACGCACGGTCGACGACCTCGTCCCCCACCTCGGCCCGGAACATCTTCTCGTTGCGCAGAAACACTGCACCCGAGAGGCAGGGAGTGGTGCGGTGGGGCACGGGTCGAGTGTACGCGCTTTGTCGCCCATCAATGGTGTCCAGAAGTCGACCACCCTGTCCCTCCCGGCGAATCGGCTTGCGCCGAACAAACCATTGCTCCAAGGTAGAAGGACGTGAGCGGGCGATCCAAAGAGCGTCGCAAAGCACGCGCCACCCAAGGGCGCGTTCAAGGCATTCGCTTCGACTGGGATGCCCACGGCGCCGAGGGCTATGCCGTTGCCGTGCAAGAGCGCAGCCACGAGGACTCTGGCGACCTCATCGCGGCCAAGATTCGCCGCGACTGGGACGAGTCGGCCGACGAACCCGACGACGAAGGCCAAGGCGAAGGCACGGCGTCCGACTCCGCCACCAGTTCGGCAGAGTCGGCCTAGGCTGCTCTAGGCTGCTCTAGGCGGCTTCCGCCCCCAACACGCCCTCGAGGGCGGTCAGAGCCGGGTCGAGCGCATCGGTGGACAGCTCGCTGCCCTTGGACACCGCCGTCACCAAGAAGCGTTCACCCCCGACGCTGAAGATGCGGTGCAAGACGCGTTGGTTGGACGCATCGCGCAGCAGCACCGCGAGCGGGGCCGGACCGCCCGAGGTTTCCAACCTGTCCGCGAGAGAGAACACCAACGAAGAGACCCCGGCCAGGACGTCGGCATCACGCGCACCAGAGCTCGCGCCCAGGGGCAGGCCCATTTCGTCGCTGAGCAACACGGCTGCAAATCCACCGCGGCGGGCGAGCATGTCGAGCAGCTTGGGGAGATGATGCCGGCTTGCGCGGCTGGATCCGAGGCGCGTGAGGTCGTGTGCCCGACGCTCGCGCTCCATCAGCGGGCTGAGCACGCCCATCATCATGTCTCGAAGGTCCTGGCTTTCGCGGTCCTTTTGAAGCAGCGGCGCGAGGGTGCTCCGGACCTCTTCCCGCAGCGCGCCGAGTTGCTCCACACCGTCGTCTCCCGACGCGATGCGGTCGGCGAGGGCCCCAAGCTGCGCCTGGAGGTCGGCGGTGGCAGCCCGCTGAGCGCCCACCATCGGGCTGAGCAACGAACGCACCTGCGTGGCGACCTCTTGTGCGGTGTTGTCCTGGGCTTGCGCCCGATCCAACGCGCTCTGCAGCGCTGCGATGCGGGAGTTGCCCAGCGAGACCTCACCGTTGAGCGCGGAGATCTTCACTCGCGCGCGGCCGAGGTCGGCCTCCAACACCTCTCGAGATTGCCGGCCAGCCCGCGCGGCGAGCAGGTAGCCCCCCGTTGCCGTCGCTGCGGCACCCAGCAGCGCCAATAGAATGCTCGTCACCATTTCAGTCCCCCCTCGTCTCCTCATCGGGTGGGCACGCGGGCATTCCATCCAGCCTGATCACCACCCTTCGATCCCGTGCCTCGTCTCCCTCGAGGTTGGGTCGGTATTCTCCAAACGCCTGCACGCTGATCCGCGTCGCGGGCAGCCCTGCGTCGACCAAGGCCTTCTTCGCTTTGCCTGCGCGACGGTGGCTGAGCGCCAAGTTCTCTTCCGCCGTCCCCGAAGCGCTGGCATACCCCTCGACGACCACGGTTTGGCCGGGGTGACGGTTGGCAGCATCGATGATCGCTGCCAGGTCGTCCTCCATCGGCCGCTGACTGACACCGTGGTCGAATCGGACCTCGACGAACGGTGCACAAGGTGGAGCCGGCTGCGGTTCGGGCTCGGCCTGCGGCTCGGGTTCGGGTTCGACGGCGACGGGGGTCGGCGGGGCCTCGAGCGCTGGGGCCCTGTGCACCACTGCGGTCGCGACCGAAGGCGCCACCCCGGCGTTGGCCGTGGTGCCTGCACCCACCCAGCTCCCCGTGCCCAACACGAGCAGGCCGACGCCCAACCACGCTGGACTCTGTTCTCCGCGCACGGCCATCGAAGCCTCAGAGAACCCGGCGAATGTCCTCCACGGCGCGCCGCATATCGAGAAACAGCAGCCCGAGCTTCGCCTGGCGGCTCGCCATCGCCAGCAACAGCGTGCCCGACCCAGCGTCCATCATGCAGGCGTAGCCTTCGGACCCACGAATCAGCACCTCGTCGAGCGTCCCTCGCTCGAGCTCCGATGCCGCCCTCGTGCCCAGTCCCAACAGGGTCGCTGTCATGCCTGCGACACGAGCCTCCTGAATGTGTTGGGGAAGCGCGCTGGCGATCATCAGACCGTCTTCGCTGATCAAGGCGCTGGCTTCGACATCCGGGCTGCCGGTCTGCAGCCCACGGAGCACTTTGTTGAGATTGTCGACTCGAGACATGTTCGGCGTGTTGGTTCGATCCGGTGGAGGCTGTTCAGGACGACACGGGTCGCACGAGCTCTCGCAGGCGCGCGAGGTTGCCCTGCACGATGGTGGCGTCGGGGCGCAGCGTGGCCGCCCGCTCGTAGGCTTCGAGCGCAGCGTCGTATCGTTTGGCGAGCAACGCCTCTGCGCCCTCGTCTACGAGTTGTTCGAAGGTCACCTCATCGAGCGCCCAGGATGGTGGTGGCGGCACAGGAGCAACCTCGTTGGAGGACGGCCCGGCCTCCTCCACGACGATGCTCGAGAACTCGGCCGCCTCGGCGGGCATCTCCTCGTCGCGTGTGCCGACGAGCTCCAGCAGATTCTGTTCCCAGCACACGGCCCGCAGGGGCTCTTGCTCTCCCGCCACGCCTTCGAGGAACGCGATGGCTCGCCCGACGTTCCACACCATCACGGCGTCGAGTTCTTCGTTGGGGCGCCATTGAACCTTCGATGTGGAGAACCCAACATCTTGGTCCGTGCCATCCACGGGGCGAAGAGCAGTCAGCGGTGCGAAGAACTCCTGAATGTTCCCACCGACGAGGTGCTTTCCGTCGGTGCGAAAGAGTTGCTTCGCGGCTTCGTTGGCGAATGCCACCACTCCCGTGGGGTGCACCAGCATCATCGCGACCGGCAGATTCGCGAGCACACTCGTAGGGACGAAGTCTCCCTCGATGCGCGGAATCGTGGTGCCCGATGCTCGAGCCCATCCGGGGCCCATGGACACTTGCTTCTGCTCAATCGCCACATTCGGAGAGTGGCATCGATCCAATGCAGAGATCGCGCAAATGCTGCAGGAACGAGGTTCAAACAGCGATTGGAGCGCATCGCGGGGCGAACTGCCCCGTCCCTGAAGGACAGATAGGGACAGTGGGGCGTCGCAGCGCTCGCTTTCGCCAGATCGTGCGCCGCGATGCTGATCTTCGAGAGATCTACGCTACACCGATTGCTCGAAGGCGCTCCATCAGGAAGTCATGCGCGAGAACGCGAGGCTCGTCCCGAAGCACGGCGTCAGCGCGAGGATGACAAAAGAAAGGCATGGAATAGCGGGACCGATTTGCATCACCGGCCGGATTGACGACACGGTGCGTCGTCGATCGAATCCGGCCGTCGGTGAGCAGCTGCATCATGTCCCCCGTGTCGCACACCATCACGTTGGGGGGCGTCTGCACATCGATCCATTCGCCGTCTCGCGTCATCAGCTGAAGGCCGGGCTCGGTCGCGACCGGCAGCACGGTCATCAGGTTGATGTCCTCGTGGGCGGCGGCCCGGACCGCGCCCGGTTCGATGTCGCTCGGCAACGGCGGGTAGTGAATGACACGAATGATCGAGTTGCCGCCACGGGTGAAGTCTTCGAAGAAGCCTTCGGGTTTGCCCAAGTACGCGCCGACGCTGGTGAGCAAGGTGGTCGCGACCCGGTCCAGTTCGTCGAAGAGTTGGTTGAACGTCGGAGCGAACTCCGGCACCTCCGCGGGCTCGACGTTGGGCACCACGTCCCCCTCACGGCGACCGACGTGCCAGAACTCCTTGATGTCGGGCACGGGCTGGTCCTTTGCGTGCTCGACTCCCATCGAGGTGTAGCCGCGTTGCCTTCCGGTCTCGATGTCTTCGTACTGGCGCTTGATGGCCTCCGGCTGTGCGAACAGGTCCTGTGCTCGATCATAGGCGTTGCCCAAGAGGTCCTGCGGCACGTCGTGATCGGTGATGGCGACGAAGCCGAACTCCTCGAGTGCCCCGCCCAGCAGCTGGACCGCGTCGGGCTTGCGGCTGGCGGGTGCCAGGTCGTGAAGGCTGATGACCGGAATCGTCGCGTCTGCCATGGGCCGGAGGATTCGCCGGCTGGCGGGCACCGGTCAAGCCAGCGAGCCGTGCGGTCGCGGATCCGCGCATCACGGGTCAAGGTGCCTAAACCTGCTACACTCCCGCAGCTATGCGTACACGGAACGCGAGGGGGCAGTTGGAGGACTATCGGCACCGGGAAATCGACGTCCCGCACGATGCCGAAACCCCTTCCGGCTGGGTCCGCGCCGACGGCACGCAGAGCTACTCGCCCTCCCCCGCGGTCGCGTTCGACAACACCGGACGACCGTCGCACTCGCTGCAGCCACTCAGTGGGCAAGCCGCGATCACCACGATCTTTCGCTTCTTCAACCTGCACGCGCTCGAGCGCCGCAATGGGCAGCTCGATCCCGACAAGGAGGTGGAGAAGCGCCACCTCCAGGCGCAACTGCAGGACCCCAAGCAGCGCGGGCTCCGCGGGTGGATGCGGTTGCCCGTCGACGTCGGTGTACTGGTCGGGCCCCGACAAGTCCCCGGACGCATGACCGACTTGGGCGCGGGCGGTATTCGCATCGAGCAGGTTCACGGACGCTTCATGGTCGGCAGCCGCATCGACGTGGTCATGCCCTATGCCCTGGGGCACCAGCGCGGAAAGATCGTGTTCGCCAACCGGGTCGCGTGGTCCAACGACATGCGGCACACGCTCGGCCTCGAGTTCACCGCCGCGCCGCGTTGGCACGAAGGATGACCGCGTGTCCGTTCGCGAGCTGATCGCCCTGGGCACGGGGTCGCAGGTTCCGTCACGCTATCGCAATCACAACGGCTACCTACTGCGGTGGGACGAAGAGGGCGTGCTCTTCGATCCGGGCGAGGGCACCCAACGGCAGATGATCTACGCCAGCGTGGCCGCAAGCGCGATCACCCGGGTCTGCGTCACGCACTTTCACGGCGACCATTGCTTGGGCCTCGCTGGCATCACGCAGCGCCTCTCGCTCGACGAGGTGCCGCACCCCATTCACGTCTACTTCCCCGCCAGCGGCCGCAAGTACTTCGACCGGCTGCGCTACGCCTCGATCTATCGCGAGCGCGCCACCATGGTGCCGCACCCGATCGAAGACCCTAGCGAGACGTTCGACATGCCCGCCTTTCGCATGTCGGTCGCTCCGCTCGACCACGGCGTGCCCACCCTCGGCTATCGCTTGGACGAGCCCTCGGGACGGCGCATGTTGCCGGACAAGCTCGCCGAGGCCGGCGTGGCGGGGCCGGACGTCGGCAAGCTGATGCGGCAGGGCTCGATCGAAGTCGACGGCCGCACGGTCCAACTCGAAGACGTCAGCATCCCCAAGCCCGGGCAGTCGGTTGCGTTCGTCATGGACACGCGCCCGTGTCCCGGTGCGCTGGCGTTGGCCAAGGATGTGGACCTCCTGGTGATCGAGTCCACCTACCTGCACCAAGACGCCCAGATGGCGCACGACCATGCCCATATGACGGCGGTTCAGGCCGCGGAGATCGGGCGTGACGCTGGAGCGCGGCGCGTCGTGCTCACGCACTTCTCGCAGCGTTACCCCTCGGTGGAGCCGTTCGTCGAAGAGGCGTCCAAAGTGCACCCCGATGTGGTTGCGGTCCAAGACGGACAGCGCGTCCCGGTTCCGAAACGTCGCTAACGCCAGCGTGTGGTATGCACGCCCGGATGTCGGGTGAACGGCTCGGTTGGGGATTGGCGCTCTTGCTCGTCGGCTGCGCGTTCGAGAGCGGGGACGCCGGCGCGGATACGGACAGTGGCTCATCGACGTCCGAGTCACAGAGCACGGGCGTCGGCGAAGCTACGAGCGAAGGCGGCACCACGGCCGACTCCGACTCCAACACCGGGGGCGACAGCTCCGGCGGAGGCGAAGACGTCTGCGCACCGCAAGGCGTGCCCGCACAATGGACCGAGGGCGAGCTGATCTCCCCCTGTGGCCGGGCCAACCCCCTGGGGCTCCCCGACGCACAGGTCTCGGCCTACGCCCAAGCCGGTCACGGCCACGCCCTGCACTACCCCGTCGAGCCCACCGGCATCCTGCTTCCCGAGAGGCCGCTGCGAACGCTCATCGAGGGCAACCCCAACGACCCGCTGCGCCAGTTGATGTCGGAGCTGCTGCCCACGTTCACGGGCGTCAGCTCGATGGAGGAGATCTACGAACGGCTCGGCTTGGTGCAGACGCCCGAGGGCGACTACTGGGGCGTCACGGTGATGAACACCGACCGAGGCGCGGGACTCACGTTCAGCTGCGCCACCTGCCACGCCGGCCGCGTGTTCGACTCCCCCACGATGGGGCTGTTCAACCGGCGCTCCACGGCCAACAACATGTTCGTGGTCTACAAGCCGATGTTCGAAGCGGTGGGCCCCAACGCCTTCGCCCTGGGCACAGGCGCCGACTCGGGCGAGACCGATCTGTGGCGCATGTCCCGAGAGAACATCCGCTACGTTCGCAGCGTCGAGCCCAATGCGCTCGGCCTCGACACCGCGCTCGCCCACACGATCCTCTCGTTGGGCACGCGAGAACTCGACCCTTGGGCCACGCGGACCGACGACTCCTGGCAGAACCCGCGGGACAACGTGCTCGAGCACTACCCCAGTGACGTGAAGCCGTCCACGTGGTGGCTGACCAAGTACAAGAACAAGTTCTTCTCCGACGGTTCACTGGTCAGCGGCAATCCGGTGCTCGGCGCGTTGCTGGTCAACGAGTTCGGACGGGGCTCCGACCTCGTTGCGCTCGACCTTTGGCTCAACGACAACTGGCACATCATCGAGGAGTTCACCACCGGGGTGTTCGCCACCGAAGCACCGAGCTTCTTCGACCACTTCGAACCCGAAGCGTTCGACATGGCCGCCGCCAAGCGTGGCGAGCAACTCTTCAACGACAACTGCGCCCGCTGCCACGGGACCTACGAAAAGGGGTGGAGCCAGCCCGAAGCCGCCTCGCTTTCGGTCCGCGAGCAACTCGAGACCGTGCAGGTGGTGTACTTCGCAGACACCCCCATCCACGACGTGGGCACCGACCCGCATCGGCGCATGAGCGTGCAACACATCCAGGACATCAACGACCTGGCGCTGTCCGAGAAGTACGACCTGGTGCTCACCCCTCAGGATGGCTACGTGCCGCCACCGCTCGAGGGCGTCTGGGCTCGCTGGCCCTACTTCCACAACAACTCGGCGCCCACGCTGTGCGCCGTACTCACCCCGGCGGACAAGCGGCCCGCCGTCTACCAGTTCGGCAACATCACCAACAAAGCCGTCGACTTCGACAGCGGATGCAACGGCTACCCGCTCGATGCACCGCCGCACTTCGACCAGGTGTTCGACACCACCGTGCCCGGCTTGTCCAACATGGGCCACGACGAGGGCATCTTCATGGACGGCGGCGAAGAACGCTTCACCGACGACCAGAAGACCGACCTCATCCGGTTCCTGCAAACGCTGTGAGGTTTTCGCCCGTGAAACGACCCCCTATCCTGCTCCTGTGTGGGTTGTTCGCGGCCTGCTCGAACCCAGCCCCACAGGCCGACACCGACACCGACACCGACGGAGGCGAAGGCTCCGGAACGGCTCCCGTCCCCTCTACGACTGGCGAACCCGAAGGCGATGCGGAGCCATGGGCCGCCGGCGATCGACTTCAACCGATCGTACACAGCGATGGAGCCGACCAGGCCCACTTGGTGGGATGGCATGACAGCGAACTCGACCTCGACTGCACGTTCGTCGAGACGACCGACGGTTTCGCGTGCCTGCCAGTGGCAGGGTTCGACGGAACCGTCTTTGCAGACCCAGGGTGCTCTTCGCCTGCCGCGGCGGTGACAGACTGCATCTCGCCCCCGAGCTACGGAACCCTGGCCTACCCGGGCTGCGGCCCCGCCACGGTCATGCAGACCGCCGATGCCATCGACGCGGTGTATGCCATCGACACGAGCGGCCAGTGCTCGGCACTCCCGAACACGCAAGGGCTCCAGCTCGAACCCGTTGCGCTCACGACATTCGTTGGGGCCACCCGAACGCTCCGCGACTTCGGCGGTCCGCTGGGACGTTGGGAGTTCACGGCAGACGACGGTGCGATCCAGTGGGCAGGCCCGGCCGACGTCGAGCAGGCTCAAACCTGCACGCCAGTCACCCACGACGGCACCACGCACTGCCTGACCGGCCCCGTTGCTGTTGCCGACCCGCGTTTTCACCTCGACGCGGCATGCACGAGCAACGACATCGCCTACACGTTGGGGACCCAGAGCTGCGCACCGCCGCGCTTCGCCCAAGATCGCCGCGACGTGCCCTTCGCGATCGCTGAAGACGTGGCAACGAGCGCCATCCGGGAGAGTGCGGCGGACGATTGCGTCACCTGGGACGGTCGGTTGCCTGACATCGAGTTCTTTCGAGTCCGGCCATTCGAAGCCGCCGACGCACCTGCGGTCACACACGCGCCCGAGGGCGACACGAGGCTGATCCTTCGGACCCCTGCCTCCAACGATGGCGACCCGCTGTCCCAGGGCACTTGGTTCGACACCGAGTTGAACGTGGACTGCACCTTCAGCCCGACCGACGGCGGGCTCTGTACTCCGGTCAACGTCAAGACGATCAGCATGTTTGCCGACGCGAACTGCTCCGTACCGCTCAGCCGCGGTGAGGACCCCGCCGAGGGCTGGCACACGTTGCAAACGTCCGTCTCCGAGGAATGCACGAGGACGCAGCTGGGCATCGGCAGAATCACCCAGCCCTACGCTGGGGATGTGTACTTGCTGTCGGGCGGCGACTGCACGGTGTTGCCCACACCGGACCCCTACGGTCCCTTTCACACCCTCGAGGTCCTGCCGCTCGCATCCCTGCCTATGCTGACCGAAATCCGCTGACCCTCGGTCCGATTTCGGAAATGGGTGCGCGTGGTGGTGGGTTGCTCCCCCCACATGGACATCCTGATCATCTCCGGCGTGGCGGGTGGCACCCTACTCCTGGTGCTCCTGGCCGTCGGTGCGTTGTTCGTGGTCGAGCAGCAGACCAATGGCGTCATCGAGCGATTCGGCCGTTTCTCCACCGTTGCCCGGCCGGGCCTCAACATCAAGATCCCGCTGGTCGACAAAGTGGCCGGACGCCCGAGCCTTCGGGTCCAGCAGCTCGACGTGGAGGTGGAGACCAAGACCGCCGACGACGTGTTCGTGCGCGTGGTCGTCTCGGTGCAGTTCTACATCCTGCCCGACTCGGTGTACCGGGCCTTCTACATGCTCGACAACGCCGAGCGTCAGATCCGGAGCTTCGTGTTCGACGTCGTCCGGGCCCGCGTGCCGAACATCAACGTCGACGACGTGTTCTCCAAGAAGGACGACATTGCCGACGCCGTGAAGACGGAGCTCGCGCAGATGATGGGCGAGTTCGGATACGGCATCGTGAAGGCGCTCGTCACCGACATCGACCCTGACGCACGGGTCAAGGCCGCGATGAACGAGATCAACGCCGCTCAGCGACTGCGCATCGCCAGTGAAGAGCGCGGTGAGGCCGACAAGATCCTTCGGGTCAAGGCCGCCGAAGCCGACGCAGCCGCCAAGGCGCTCGCCGGACGCGGCATCGCCGACCAGCGCATGGCCATCGTCGACGGACTCCGTGAGTCGGTCGACGAGTTCCAGAAGAGCATCCCGGGCGCGAGCCCCCAGGACGTGATGCAGCTGGTCTTGATGACGCAGTACTTCGACACGCTCAAGGACGTGGGTGCCGCTTCGCGGACCAACACCATCTTGATGCCGCACTCCCCCGGCGCCCTGGGCGACATCTCCAATCAGTTGCGTGACGCGATGATCACCGCCAACGCGGTGTCGGATCAGGCACAGGACGACACTTCGCCCAATCATCCATCCCCCGGTGGCCACCAGGCCGCGTGACCGGGTAAAGGAGACCTCCTCGGAGGTCTCCTTTTTTCGTGCCGAGCTTCTTCGACGCCTTCCGTGACGAGCCCAGACACGCGATGATTGAAGAGCGATGCCGTTGAAGTCTGTCCGCGTCCCCTCGGCGTTCGAGGGCCCCTTCGCCGTCGGCGAAGCGTTCGTCGAGCGCCTGTTCTCCGACGTCGAGAGAAAACCCGAGCAGGGCACCGTGCATGTCGGCGGCGAACGCTACGTGTTCATGCGTTGCGAGAGCCTCTTCGTCGCGTGGTTCACGGCACTGTCCGAGACCTTCGGCGACCAAGCGGCCAGCCGCTTCATCTACAACACCGCCCGCGAGATCGGACGCAGCGACTCGACTTCGTTCGCACAGCGGCAAGGCGTCGAAGACCCCATCGCTCGGCTCGCCTCCGGCCCCGTGCATTTTGCCCACGCGGGGTGGGCACTCGTCGACATCCTGGAAGACTCCAACCCGAGTCCCAACGAAGACTTCTTCCTGCACTACTACCACCCCAACACCTTCGAGTCCGAGGTGCTGGCCAAGCGCGGAGAGTCTCGAGACGACTGCGCGTGCCTGTTCAGCGCCGGCTACTCCTCCGGCTGGTGCACCGAAGCCTTTGGCCTCGAGCTGCACGGCCGCGAACTCCGTTGCGTCGCCAAAGGCGATGCGCAATGCGAGTTCATCATGAGCCCCTCCTCCAAGCTCGACGCCCACGAGCAACGAGTCCGCGAAGCATGGACGACTTCGTAGTCCGCCCGCCCAGAGGCGTGGAGCTCAACCCGCTCTCGCAGCACGTGTTCGAGCTGCTCCGAGAGTTCACGGCCTTTCCGTGGCCGCTGCTGCACACGCAGGCCAAGCGAGCCGGCTGCGACCCAGCCAATCTGGGGCGCCCCGCACTCAAGCGCATCATCGAGCCGCTCGCTCGCGGCGTGGCCCGGTTCAACTCCCCCGAAGCCGGACGCGAGGTCCAACTCGCGCTCGAGCGCCTTCTGTAGCGCGCCCTACCTGCGGGCGCGGTCGAGCCAGTACTGCGCGACGCCGCGTTCGCGATGCACCGTCTCGCCCATCATCGGGCTGAGCAACTGCGCTCCCGCCTGCTCGGCCAGGTCGATCAGGGTGCGGATCGGTTCGTCCCAGTCGTGCAGGGCCAGGTTGAACGTGCCCCAGTGCACGGGCATGAACGTCTTCGCCTTCACGCGCTGGTGCGTCGTGAGGGCGTTCTCGGGACCCAGATGAATGCCGCCCCACGAGGGATGAAAGGCGCCGATCTCGATCATGCTCAGGTCGAAGCCGCCGAAGCGCTCGGCGATCTGCTCCCAAGCGTCTTCCCAAATGCCCGTGTCCCCCGAGAACCACACCGAGTGCTTGGGGCCGCGCATCGCCCAACTGGACCAGAACGTGGCTCGGCTGGCGCTGGGACCTCGGCCCGCAAAGTGGCGTGAGGGGCAGGCCGTGACCTCCACCCCAGCGACTTCCATGCTCTGCCACCAGTCGAGCTCGGTGATGCGTTCGGCCGGCACCCCCCAGCGCTCGAGGTGCGCGCCCACGCCCAGCGATGTGACCCACGGGGTGTCGCGTCCTGCGAGGCGCTTGATGGTGGGAAAGTCGAGATGGTCGTAGTGGTCGTGCGAGACGAGAATGAGATCCAACGGAGGCAGATTCTCCGGCTCGATCGGCGTCGCGTGAAACCGCTTGGGTCCCATCCAGCCAAAGGGGGATGCCCGCATGCCGAACACCGGGTCGGTGAGAATCAGCGCACCGTCGATCTCCACCAGCATCGTGCTGTGGCCCAGCCACGTCACCCGGAGGTCTTCACCGCGACCGGCTTCGAGTGCGCCAGCCTCGGGATGCACGATCGGGAACTCGTCTTTGGGCACACGCCGTGACCCATCGGAGAAGTACTCCCACGCCAGGCCGAGACTGGGGCGCGCCTGTGGGGTCTCGATCGGGTTCTTGAACCGCTCCCCGTCGAAATAGGGGCTGTCTTGCACCTTTTCCAGGCGCAGGCCATCGACCAAGCCCCCGAAGACTTCCATCGGCATGACGGAAGTCTACGGCGATTCGTCGTCGGTGCCGCTATCCGATGGCGCCAAAGCACGCGCCAGCGCTTCGCGCTCTTCGTCGCACTCGGGGCACAGCGCGCGGTGGTGGTCGAGCAGCTTTTCGAGCTCGGGCTCGACGTTGCCCTCGACCAGCGCGGCCACGTGATCAGCGAACCCGTCGCAGTCGACTTCCTCGCTGCGCGTCAGCTCGAGCAAACGGGCGAGAACTTCCCGAGTCGCTTTGGCGTTGCTCATCCCACGTCCTCCCCCAACAGGTCGGAAGGACCATACCCGGCCTGCTCCAAGTGCGCCCGAAGCTTCTTGCGAGCGTCGTGCAGCAGCTTGTAGAGCGTGTTGCGGTTGCGGCCCGTGCGGCGCCCGATCTCCATCAGCGTGAGCCCTCCGAGCTTGGCGAGCAATGCCTCGCGCTGGGCGTCGGTGAGCGCCTCGTCGATGGCCTTTCGAAGCACCGCCCGCGCATCGTCCTGCTGAAGCGCGTGCGGGGCCAAGGCTTCGCGGAGCGCCTCTCGGCCGTCGGCCAGAACCTGCTCCATCGCCCGAGCCGCGTGCTTGCGCTTGCGGAGCTCGCCAATGGCGACACGCACCGCGATCGCCATCGCCCAAGTGATGAAGCGACTGTCGCCACGGAACGCGTCGAGCTTGTCGAGCGTGCGGGCGAGCGCGTCCTGGGTGAGGTCGTCGAGGTCGGCGTCGGAGAGTTGCTTTCCGAAGCTGCGACCCAAGCCGCGACGCAATGCATCGCGCAGCTCGGCGCCTGCGGCCTCGTTGCGCTGCGGGTCGCGGAGAGCGGCCACCCAATCGCGTTCGGTGGCCGCCTGTCCGTCCACGGGCGCACTGTGGCCCTCATCCCCGAAAGGGTCAAGCACCCGGCCCGAACTCGGAGACCTCGCATTTGATGGGCTCGCCTTTTTCGAGGTTGGTCCTCAGGTCGACGAGCGCCGTGCGCAGGCCCTCCTCGATGACCGGGTGATAGAAGGGCATCTTGAGCACCTCGGTGACGGTGAGTTCCTGTTGCACCACCCATGCGAGTAGGTGCGAGAGGTGTTCCGCCGCGGGACCGAACAGCTCGGCGCCCAGCAACACGCCCGAGTTCTTGTCCGCGTAGACGCGAACCCGCCCGGCGTTCTTGCGGTGAACGCGTGCTCGCCCCTGGCGCCCGTAGTCGACCTCGCCGACGACCGCCTCGCACGGACCGAGTTCCGCGTAGCTCTTGCCGACCATGCCGATCTGCGGGTCGGTGAACACCACGCCCATCGACGCGAGCCGGTTGGGGTACTCGACGTTGGGGTGCACTGCGGCGTTGCGACCGGCGGTGCGCCCCTCGTGAGCGGCTTCGTGCAGCAGCGGCCGCGTGGCGTTGACGTCGCCCGCAACGTAGACGGGGTGGTTGCCCAGTTGCATGGAGAGGAAGTCGATGCGGTCCTCCGCGGTGACACCGATGTTCTCGAGACCGAGGTTGTTGAGGTTGGGCACGCGGCCTGCGGCCATCAGCACCTTTTCGAACACCTCGTCACGCTCCACGCCCTTGCTGTCGGTGAAGCGCACCTGCACCCCGCCGTCCACCGGGTCGATGCCGTGCAGTGTGTACTCGGGATGAAGGTCGAGCTCCCGGCCAAACACCTCGAGCGCCTCCTGCTTGACTGCGGGGTCGGTGAGCGGCCCGATCATGCCGCCGAGCCCCACCAGCGTCACACGAACACCCAGCCGCGCGAGCGCTTGGCCGAGCTCGAGCCCGATGACGCCCAGACCCACCACGAGCAGGCTGCCCGGGAGGTCTTCCATTTCGAAGATCTCCTCGTTGGTGAGCATCACGTGTTCGATGCCGCGGAACGGGGGTGGCGTGAACGAGTGGCTTCCCGTGGCGACGACCAGGCGCTCGAAGGACACCTCGGTGTGATCGTCGACCCGGATCTTGCCCGGGCCCGTGACGTGGCCGCGGCCCACGATGAGCTCGCGCTCTTCCTTGGCGGTTTCGATCGCCTCGTTGACGAACCCGACGAAACGGTCGCGCTCGGCCTGCACCCGCTTCATGACCGCGCGGCCATCCACCTTCACGTCGCTGACCTGCACGCCGAATGGCTCGGCATCACGGGCCGTATGGGCCACGTCGGCAGCCGCGATGAGCAGCTTGCTGGGCATACAACCCACCCGGGCACAGGTGGTCCCGAACGGGCCCGGATCGATCATCACCGCGGTTGCGCCTGCGGCCTTTGCAGCGCGGCGTGCAGAGAGGCCCGCCGTGCCTGCGCCCAAGATTGCTACGTCGACTTTGCGTTGTTCCATGTCGTTCTCCGGAGGGTTCACGCCGCCGCCAGGGTGCGCAGGTACGCGATGATGTCCTGCGACTCGCCCATCAACTGCTCACCGTCATCACTGGGGATGCCGAGCACGGGTACGGTTCCGCGCCCGCGCCGCTCGTACAGCATCGCGCGTGCATCGGGATCGCGCCCAACGTCCACCAGACGAAGCTCGATCCCGAACTCGTCGGCGGCTTGCCGCACATCGATACAAAACGGGCAGAACTCGAGGTGGTAGAGGGTCAGAGGCATGATTTCGTCTCCTTGTGCACCCTTGGATGCACGAGCCGGCGAGGTCTTACCGACGCGGTCGCTTTTTTTCTTCGGCGGTCCGAGCGTCCTCGCCACGAAGATTCGGTACGCTCGTCCAATGCCTCGTGGACTCTTGATTGGACTCATCGCACTGGCCTCCACTGCATGCGGCAGCCCCGCTGTCGTGTTCGACTCGGACACGGACGGCAACTCGAGCAGCAGCACGGGCGGCCCACAAGTGCCCATCGGCAGCAGCTCGGGGACCACGGAGGGACAGTCCGGTTCGGGGCAGAGCTCCACCGGCAATGCGAGCGACTCCACGGGCAATGCGTCCGACAGTGACAGCGCCAGCTCCACCGGGAACGACGACACCACCGGCGGCGGTTCCTCCAGCGGCGATGGCTCGTCCACGGGTGACGGCTCGTCGAGCGGCGGCAGCTCATCGAGCGGAAGCTCGTCGGGCGGCGAGTCCTCCAGCTCCACCTCCGGCGACCCGACCGGCGACCCCGCCGACTACGCAGGCGACTACGAGGGCGACGTCGACGCGCTCTGCCAGGGCAACCCGCTGACCGGCGACGTCGAGTTCACCGTGGAGGCCGACGGCACCATGAGCGGCACAGTCACCTCCCCCGCGATCGGCACGGGCACCATCGACGGCACCGTCGACGGCGCAGGCCAAGTCGACGCCACCGCCAACGTCATCGTCGACAACTGCAACCTCGACGGCACCATCGACGATATGGGCAACGCGAGCGGCACCTTCACCTGTGCGCTCGTCATGTGCACCGGCACCTGGCAGGCCTCAATCATCTGAGAGCGCTGAGCGTCGGCGGCGAAGCAGGCCCAGCAAACCCAGTAGCAACAGGCCGGCACCGCCCGAGTCGGAGGAGCGGCACCCGCAGCCTCCGGTCTCGCCGTCTTCGGGCGGAAGTGACGGTCCGCCGTCATCGCCGGAGCTTCCGCCGGAGGTCCCCGACGTGTCGGGCGGCTCGGCACCGCTGGTCGACTCGTCACCACCGCCGCCACCGCCCGAGCTCTCGCCGCTCGGGCCGCCCGTGGTGCCCTCTTCGCCGTCGAGTCGGGTGAGGCGCACGGCGTCGAAGACGATCGACACTTCGCCGTCGTTGGGCTCGCCTGTGTTGTCGCCGAGCTGAACGGAGAACTGCGCGTCGGCGTTGAAGTTGAACTCGCCCAGGGAGACCCACCCGTCGTTGGCCGACTGGTCGATCATCACCGTGTCCTCCCCGCCTTCGTGCTGCACGACATAGGCGGCCTGTGTGGACTCGCCGTACGGCTGCACGATGTGTGCCTCGACGCCATAGAGGCCGGGCTCGTCGAAGTTGAGTTCCCAACGCGCGTAGTTGGACGGCGCGGGGTTGTCCGTCGCGTTGGTCCACACCAGCGAGCCGCCCTCGCCCGCCGCTTCTTCGCGCCAGTAGTCGGCGTTGCCGAACAGGCGATAACACGCGTCCCCGTTGTCGATCGTCGTCCCGTCGGCGCCCACGTAGCCGCAGGGCTCGGGCATGGCGCCCAGCATTTCGAGGTCGGCGAGCGACCCGTTGAAGCGGTTGACGTCCACTTGCCCCGAAACGCCCGCCACCGTGCCGCAGTCGCAGTATTGGTGAAACGCCCACTGGCTCCACCCGGTGGGCACGTTGCCCGGGCACTCCACGCCGTACCATGCGATCCACAGCGGGTATGCGCCGAAGTCGGCCGAGGCCACGTTGTCCTGCCAGAAGTAATACCCGGTGTAGATGATCGGCCGAACGCCGAGTGCGGCTTCGACATGGTCGACCCACTCCTGCACCGCAGCCGAGACCGCCGCGGGAGCCAGACCTGCCGTCGACTCCACGTCGATGACCGGCGGCAGGTCGCCGGGTTGAAGCTCTCCCAGGTTCTCGAGCAGCAGGTCGGCCTGGGCGATCGGATCTTCGTCGGGCTCGAAGTACTGGTAGACCCCGGTGTGAATCCCAGCCGCCCGTGAGCCCGCGAGGTTGGTGTCGAACTGCGGGTCGAAGAACTGCGTGCTGTGGGAGACGCGAACGAAGGCGTACTCCACTCCGTCGGCCGCAACCGCGTTCCAGTCGATGTCGCCTTGGTAGTAGGAGACGTCGATGCCGAACACGGTGTCGCCATCGGCACAGACTCCACCTCCGACGGGGCCAGACTCGGAGGTCAGCCGCAGGCCGTCGCCCATCGCGGAGCCGTACGAGCGATCCGCGAGCTGGTCCGGAGGGTTCGAAGCGAGAAGCAGAAGCGAAGAAAGTAGCGCTGTAGTCATCAACCCCCAGGACCCCGCACGAAGGTACTCGAACCCGAGGTTTTCGGCCGCAGCTACCTTTTCATGATGAAAACGACGTGTGCTCGGACGCGAATCGTTCTAGCGCAGAGGTCCAGACCGCGCGCTGATTGGGGGTTGTAGACGGCTCCGCTCGTTCGAGGACTGCCACCGCATCGGCGGCGGTGGAGGCGACGCCGGACTCGATTGGCACCGGGCGGACCAACAACAGTCCGGTGACGAGGCTGCGCTGAAGCGCGCCCGCAAACGAACGGCGCAGGATCCAGACCGCGCATCCATCCATGCGCCCGACCATGTCGGACCAGATCTCCAGGATCATCTCCCGCCCATCCGCGTCCAGACGAGGACGGGGAGACGCAGGAATGACAACGCCCAACAACCGCTCGCCGACGCGCTCGTGATAGGCCGCGACCACCCCGCGAAAGCGCTTCACCGAAGCACGCGTGGGCGGCTGCAACGTGGCGACGACGAACATGCGCCCCAAACCGCCGACCGCCATGTGTGAGTCGAGCGCGAGGAGCTCGAGCGTGTCGGCCGTCGACGTCACCGTGGACCACGGTAAACGACGACGGCCGAACCTTGCCAGCACCGATCTGCTACAGCGTCACAACGTCACATCGTGCCTTGCAGCATCCCGTTCCAGTACATGGGAGGCAAGCCGTACGCCTTGAGCGCGTACATGCTGTAACGCTCTTTGGCTTGGTCGAACCCGAAGGTTTCGACCGGGTTTCCGTTGTAGTCGAACTCGGCGAGGATCACGGTGCCGTACCCTGTCACCAAGGGGCACGAGGCGTAGCCGTCGTATTTCGCGTGCAGGGGGCGACCTGCGCGATGTGCGAGTAGGTTCTCCGCGGTGACGGGCGCTTCTTTGCGAATCGCGGCACCCGTCTTGGAGGTGGGCAGGCTGCTGCAGTCTCCGAGCGAAAACACGTCGGGGTAGCGCACGTGCTGCGTGGTGTGCTTGTCGACGTCGACCCACCCCTTGTCGCTGGCGAGCGGGGACTGCTTGATGAAGTCGGGCGCCGACATCGGCGGCGTCACGTGAATCATGTCGAAGCCCATTTCGACCTTCTCGCCACCGTCGAGGTTTTCGAACGTGGCGATCTTCTTGGCGCCGTCCACCGCGACCAGGCTGTGTTTGAACGCGGTCTTGATGTCCCGTTCTTCGACGATCTTCTCCAGCGCGGCGCGATACTTCGCCACGCCGAAGATCGCACCACCCGCGCAGCCGTACTTCACCTCGATGTTTCGACGCACGCCCGTGCGGCGAAAGTGATGCTCGGCGAGATACATGATCTTCTGCGGAGCCCCGGCGCACTTGATCGGTGTGGCGGGAAAGGTGAACAGCGCCTTGCCGGACTTGAGGTTGCGGATGCACTCCCAGGTGTACTCGACGGTGTCGTACGAGTAGTTGCTGGTGACGCCGTTCTTGCCCAGCGTGTCGGTCAGCCCATCGACCTTGTCCCAGTCGAGCTGAATGCCCGCTGCAACGACGAGCTGGTCGTAGGTCACAGGCTCGCCTTTGGCGAGCACCACGGCCTTGTTGTCGGGATCGAAGCTCTCGACGCTGTCTTGAATCCAGGTTGCGCCGGGCGGAATGTAGTCGGCCTCGGGGCGGGCGGAGATTTCCTTGTCGAACACGCCGCCACCCACCAACGTCCAGATCGGCTGGTAGTAGTGGGTCTTGGACGGTTCGATGATGGCGACCGTCGGCGGGTTGTCGGAGTTGCGGAGTCGGGCTGCGACGGAAAGGCCGGCGGTACCACCACCGACGACGACGACGTTGAAGTGTTGGCTCATTAGGAGTCTCTTCCTGCCGGCAACGCCGACTTCTGGGATTGAAGGTCTTTGCCGAGGTTGCGCGCGAACTCGAGGCCGAAGCCGAACGCACGACTGACGTCGGGATCACGAAGGGCACCGAGCACGGCGAAGATGCCGGGCTCGTCGATGTGGATGCGTGCTTGCTGCACCGCCCGGACGACGGTGAGCGTGGTCTTGGCGAGGTCGGGCAAGACGTTGGCCATGTCCACGCCATGTGCCTCTGCTTGTTGCGCGATGTCGTCGAGCGAGGCGAGCAAGCCGGACACGTGATCGGGCATCGCGTTGGCCAACTCGATCAGCTCCTCCAGCTTGGCGAGCATCTCGGGTCGGGTCAGCTTTTCGACCAGGTGCAGCGCCTGCTCCATGCGAGCGTGAAGCTCGTGGGTGCGCGCGAGGTCGTCGGCCGTTGCGGCACCCGCTTCCAACACCGCGGGGAGTTGGTCGAGGAACGCGAGGCGTTTTTCGAGGCGGTCGAGCTTCTGCTCGACACGGGTGAGCGCGTTGGCCGGGGGAGCCGGCGCGCGTGGAGCAGTCGCGGGTGACGTCATGAGAGCCGAACGGAGAGCAAAGTCCGGACCACGCAAAACGCGCCCATTCTCGTTTCATCCCGGGCCTTTGGCGGTCTGCGCCGGCCGGCCGCACCTGCCACCGATGACAGTCGACTGCCAAATTCGGCGTATCCTTGGCCGACGTGGACGCATTGCTGCCGTTGCGCCGCCCGGTTCCACCGGAGCTCGTGTCGCTGCTGGAGAGCCAAGCGGGGCCCGCGATCTTGCTGTCGCCGACGTATCGCATCGTCGCGACCAACCAGGCCTACCGCGACCACTACGCGAACGAGCTCACCGTTGGCACCTCGCGGTGTTTCGAAATCTCGCACGGCTACGACTCGCCGTGCGATCAGAACGGCGAGTCCTGCCCGCTCAAGCAGGCGGCGGAGACTCGCCAGCCCGCGCGAGCGTTTCACGTGCACCAGTCACCCAGCGGCCCCGAGCATGTCGACGTGAAGCTCACTCCGCTCCTCGACGAGCGTGGCGAGGTCTCCTACTACCTCGAACGGGTCAAGGTCATCGACTCCGCCAGCGCTCGCGGGCACGGCACCTTCGTTGGACGCTCCGCCGCGTTCACACGGGTGGTCGAGCTCATTCAACGCGCGGCGCAGTTCGAGGTGCCCGTGCTCGTCCTGGGCGAGAGCGGAACGGGCAAAGAGCTCGCGGCCAACGCACTGCATGCGGCCGGCTCTCGAGCGACCGGTCCGTTCGTGCCCGTCGAGTGCTCCGGCTTGCCCGAAGCCTTGTTCGAGTCGGAGCTGTTCGGCCACGCCCGCGGCGCGTTCACGGGCGCCGAGTCTTCCCACACGGGCCTCGTCGAGGCGGCCAAGGGAGGCACGCTGTTTCTGGACGAGATCGGGGATGTGCCGCTCAGTATGCAGATCAAGCTGCTGCGGCTGATCGAGTCCGGGACGTACCGCCGCGTCGGAGAAACGCAGCGCCGTCCACTCGAAGCCCGTGTGGTGTTGGCGACCCACCGCGATCTCGCGTCGGGGGTCCGGGATGGATGGTTTCGTCGCGACCTCTACTACCGGATCAACGCATTTCCCATCGAGCTTCCCCCGCTTCGCGACCGCCGCGACGATCTGCCGTTGCTCGTGGACGCGATTCTGCAAGCCACCGGCTCGTCGAAGACGCTCGATACTGCGGCGCTGCGATGGCTCGAACAGCAGTCGTTGCCCGGCAACGTTCGCGAGCTTCGCAACCTACTCGAACGCGCCCACATGCTGGCCGACGGCGACACGATCGGTGTGCCCCACCTCAGCCCCCTGGGCAGCACGGGACAGCCTCCATCGACCGCGCTGCAATGGGCACGCCCCGAAATTCGCCCGCTTCGCGACGTCGAGCGCGAGTACCTCACGTGGGCGCGAGACTCCTTCAGCGGCGAACGCAGCGAGCTCGCCGTGAAACTCGGCCTCTCCGAGCGCACCCTGTACCGCAAGCTCAAGGCGCTCGAAGACGAGACTTGAGCGGGGCCAAGGCCGTCGCCAGCTTGCGATAAGCACGGTGCGCCCGCACCCGAAGGCTCACCGTGGCGATGCCGAGGTCCCGCGCGATGTGGGGCATGGACTCGCCCTCGAGCTTGTGGCGGCGCACCACCTCGCGGGAGTGCAGGGGAAGCGCGCCGATCGCCTGCCGTACCGAAGCCTGGACCTGCGCGCGTCGTTCCTCCTCCCCGAGGTGTTCCTCCGGCGTGCACGGGGCGGCCCGTCCCCCGTAGGCCTCGACGTCGTCGCGTTGGCGCACGGTGTCGAGCCTCGCCTGCCGTCGATACTCCGAGCGGAAGTAGTCGATCATCGTTCGCCTTGCCGTGGTGAGAAACCAGGCTTGAACCGCGCTCGGCGTCGCATTCCAGCGGTCGTCGTAGTGACGACGCGAAGTGTGCACGCGCAGGAACGTTTGCTGCACGAGGTCGTCGATCACCTCCGGCGAGGCGACCCGGCGGCGAAAGAACGTGCGAAGTCGGGGCTCGATGTGTCGTGCCAAGCGGTCGAACGCCCGCCGGTCGCCGTCGACATAACGCACCATCAACGTATGCAGGGTCTCTGCTGCCGCGCCGTGGGTCTCAGGCATCGTCATGGGTCCGCTCCTTGGAAGCTTTGCGCCGCATCAGTCGCCCGATGAGTCGCTGATGAATGGCGACCATCGCGGGGAGCAGCACCAGTGTGATCAGAGTTCCGAACAACACCCCCCACGCGATTGCCATCACCATCGGTGCGATGAAGGCAGCGTTGCCCGCAATGCCGTACGCGGTCGGCATCAGCCCGGCCACCGTCGTGACCGACGTGATCACGATCGGTCGCAGCCGCTCCGAAGCACCGCGTGCGATCTGCTCGCTGGTCAGCGGTGCCCCGCCTTCGGCCCGCCGTAGGTCGTTGAGGCGGGAGACGAGCACGACCGCGTCGTTGACCAACACCCCCGCGAGTCCGAGAATGCCGATCAACGCGATCAACGACAGTTCGAAGCCCTGCAAGGCGAAGCCTGCGAACACGCCCACGATGCCGAACGGCACCACCGCGAGGATCAGCAGCGGCTGGATCAGGGAGTCGAACAGCAGGATCAACACCGACGCGATCGCGACGATGGCGAAGAGCGCAGCCACCCCGAAGTCCCCCATGGCTTCCTGCTGCTGCTCCAGCTCGCCGCCATGGCGCAAGCGTAGATCGGTGCGCCCACGCAGCAGCCCCTCCTCGGCCACAAACGCCTTCAGCTCGGCATTGATGCTGGCGGTGTCGACGACCGCGCGGTCGATGTCCGCGTAGACCGTGGTCACACGATCTCCGTTCTCGTGCCGAAGCGCGGCTTGTCCCGCCTCGTAGGCGACGCTTGCGAAACTACGCAGCGCGACCATCTCTCCGCGCTCGTTGGGCACCCGCAAGCGAAGCAGCGTGTCCAGGTCGCCGCGACGGCTCTCGTCGAGCACCACGCGGACGGACATGCGCTCCTCGGTCGTGCGCATCTGGCCGACCACCACCCCATCGAACCCGACCCGCACCGCGCGGGACACATCGCGCACCGACAAGCCGAAGTGGCGCATTCTGCCGTGATCGAGTTCGAGACGCAGGTTGCTCTTGCCGGCCTTGTCCGACGTGCTCACCGACGTCACGCCGGGATGCTTCTCGAGCCACTGCACGACCGGACCCACCACCGCGCCGCGCCCCTCGTCACCGATCACCGACAGCTCGACCGGCTTGCCCGCGACCGGGGTGTCCTTGAGCGGCTCGATCACCAGGGAGGCAAAGCCGGTGAGCGCCTCCCCGCGTTCGCGGAGCTCGGCCAGGCCGTCGAGGCTGCCCATCGTACGCTCCGACAGCGGAGACAAGTAGACGGTGACCAGCGCCCAGGCTTCGTTCCGCCCTTCGGTCGCACCGTAGATGTCCGTGTCGTGATGCCCGATCTGCGTGGCCACGTTCGCCACATCCGAGTCCGGGAAGACCTCGCGCACCAAGGCCTCGACCTCCGCGGCTTTGTCGACCGTGTGCGCCTGCGATGCGCCCTCGGGGAGTTCGATTTTCGCCATCAGCACGTCGACCTCCATCTCGGGGTAGAGGTTGAAGCGCATCGCGGCCGTGCTCACCGTGAGAATGCCTGCCGCCGCGGCCACGAAGACCAGCACCGCGAGCCATGGCCTACGAATGAACGTCTCCAGCCAGACGCGGTAGCGCTGCTGCAAGCGAGCGAACCAGGTCGCGGTCGGTGGAGAGGGCGGCCCTTCGGCGAGGTGACTGGGAAGCAACAGCTTGCTGTCGAGCAGCGACGCGCCCAGGGCCAGGCTCACGACGACGGGGAGTCCCCACATGAACTTGCCCTCGAGCCCGCCCAAGAACGCCATCGGCACGAAGGCGAGCACCGTCGTCAACGACGAGACGAGCACCGGGCGGGAGATGGCCTCCGTGCCTTTGATCGTGGCGCGACGCGAGTTCGGGTCCCGGGCACGGTGAGCGTCGATGCTTTCGCCCGTGACGATCGCGTCGTCCACCAGCATGCCCAAGACGAGCACCATCGCGGTGAGGGTCAACAGGTTGACCGACACGTCCAGCCACGCCATTGCGGCAAAGGTGATCGCGGCGGAGATCGGCAGTCCCATCGCCACCCAAAACGCGAGCCTCCAGCGGAAGAACACCCGCAGCACGAGCAACAACAGCACCAGCCCGATCGCCGCGTTGGAGACCAGCGTGGACAACAAGTCGCGGGTGAAGCGAGACACGTCGTTGACGATGACCAGCTCGACGCCTGCCGGAAGTCGCTCTCGCTGGGTCGCGACGAACGCCCGAAGCGCATCGGCAACCTCCAGACCGTCCGCCCCCTCTTCGCTCCGCACCTGCACGGCAATCGACAGGCGACCGTCGAGACGCTGCTGCACCTGCCAGTCTTCGTAGTCGAGCAGTACGTCGGCCACGTCTCGAACGCGCACCACGTTGCCCGCCTCGTCACCGCCGCGCAGGATGATGTCGGCGACGTCCGCCGGTTCTCGCGCAGCCGCAACGGTGACGACGTTCTTTCGACCGAGCACCGCGTCGAGTGCCCCTCCGGTGTCACGAACGTTGCGAAGCGCGAACGCGGCCTCGACCTCGTCGGCGGCAACACCCAACCGGTCGGCGCGCACTGGATCGAGCGCGACCCGAACCTCCCGGTCGCGCAACCCCGCGGTACCGACCTGGCCGACCCCGGGCAACTCTCGTGCCCCGGCCGCCACCAGTCGCGCAACGTCGCGCAACGTCGCCTCGGGCACGTCGCCCGTGACGTGCACCTCGGCCAGCGGCAACTCTCCCGACGAGAGCTCTCGAACGTCCGGGTCTTCGAGCAAGGCGGCCGGGAGGCGAGCGCGGGCACGGTCGACGGCTTCTCGAATCCGGGATACCGCCTCCCGCTCCCCCTCCTCGTCGAGGTCCGGGTCGAGCCGAGCCGTCACCACCGAGAGCCCCTCCATGCTCGCCGAGGTCACTCGCTCCACGCCCCCAACCTCGAGCACCTCGTCCTCGATCGGCTCGGTGATCGACAGCTCGATGTCCTCCGGTCCGTAGCCGGGATGCACTGTGGTGACGTTGACCGCCCCGATCGCGACCTTGGGAAAGCTCTCGTAGCGCACTGCGCCCAGCGAGATGAGGCCCATCAGAATGATCACGATGGTGGCCACGGACACGACACGCGGCCGCTCCACGAAGAATCGAATCAGGCCGTTCATCGAGCTGTGACCTCGAGGCGCGCCCCATCGACGACGCCCGACGCACCAGACACCACGACGGACTCACCAGGCTCGATCCCCGAAAACACGGGAACGCTTCCATCATGCGGAGGCCCCAGCTTTGGAAACACGCGCCGCGCCACCCCATCGTCCACGACGAAGGCCGCGAGGCGACGATCACGACTGACCAACGCGCGCTCGGGGATCGTGACCAGCGGCCGTTCGGCGCGGACCGAGAGCTCCACCTCGACGGTGAGTCCGGCACGGACGTCGACATCCGGCTCCAAGCGAAGGCGCAGGCGAAAGTTGCCGGTGCGGCCATCCGATCGCCGGCCGATCTCGGTCACGGTTGCCGCCCAAACCGCGCCGCGCACTGAATGCACGCGCGCGACGTCTCCGACAACGATGCCGCCCACGTCTCGCTCCGAGATCCAGGTGACGACCTCGAGCGCCTCGGCGTCGAGCACCATCAACGACTCGCCCGGGAGAACCCGCTGTCCGTCTTCCACCGAACGACGCGCCACGATGCCCGCCGTTGGGGCCCGAACCGTGCCTTCAGCGAGGTCGTGCCGCGCGAGCCTGCCCACGGCTTTGGCGTCCGCAACGGCAGCCGTGGCCAAGTCCACCCGGGTCTGCGCCTGCTCGACACTGTCGCGGGTGCCGGCTCCGTCTCGGTGCAACGCCTGCACACGCAGCAGGTCCCGTTCGGCCCGCTGCAGGTCGACCGCTGCTCGTCTCGCATTGGCGCGAGCCCGGTCGAGCGTGAGCCCATCACGGCGCGGGTCGAGCCGGAACAACACAGCACCTTCCTCGACGCGAGCACCCACATCGACGGCGACCGAGCGGACCCGGCCCGGCGTGCCGACCGCGATGGTGTGCTCGGACGCGGGCTGAAGCTCTGCCAGGACCCGCACGGTGAAGCGGTCGTGGGCCGAGGCAGCCTCGGTCACTTCGACGACGGACCGCGCGCCGGCCGCGTCCGGTTGGGTTGGTGGGTCGGACGAGGCGTCGCACGCGGTCAAACCCATCGCCAACGCCCATCCAGCAAGATGCGCACTTTTCGAGACCATCTGGTCTGAACAATTAGTCCGACCGAGTAGTATGTCCAATGGGTTCCGACAAAAACCCGCGATCCTGCGACAATCCACCGGTTCTCGCCGCTCCCCTCGAGCTGCGGAAGACGCGCAAGATGCCTCTCCCCCGTTTTCATCGCCTCGACCCCGACAAGCAGGGCCAGATCCTCGACGCCGCCGCCGCCGAGTTCGGCACCCACGGCTACGCCGCCGCGTCGATGAACCGGATCATCGAAACCGCGGGGCTCTCAAAAGGCGCGATGTACTACTACTTCGACGGCAAGGCGGACCTGTGGGGCACGCTCGTCGAGGCGGTGTTCGAGGAAGTCGGACTGCTCGACCAGGTGTTCGCAGGCGTCGAGTCGGTCGAAGCGTTCTGGCAGGCCTTTCGCCAGATGTACGAAACGGGCATCACAATCGCCGAACAATCGCCGCGGCTTAGCAACGTGATGCGAGCGCTGGCGCTGACCAGCCCCACCGACGAAGCGATGATCATGGTCAGTAGCGCCACCGGGATGCAGGGGTTTCGGGAGTCGGTGGGTCGGGTGCTGGTCGTGGGCCGTCAGCTCGGAGCGATTCGTGACGACCTCTCCGAGGACCAGCTGCTCGAGCTCGTGCTCGCGCTCAACACCGTCACCGATCGCTGGGTCGCGTTGGCCAGCTACGAAGGCCAAGACGCCTCGGTCGCTGTCCTGCTGGACACGATCGTCGACCTCAACGTGCGCCTACTCGAAGCCCGCGATTCCGCGTGATCCCGCGCGGCGATGGTCGCGCCTCCGGGCATTCCCCGCGGGTGGAGCCAAAACCGGCCCCCGAGCACGGCCGGAGCGCAGCCGTGCCGACATGTATGTTTCCGTGCCGTTTTTCGGCGTTTTGCCGAGGTTTGACGGCCGTTGGGACGGTCTCGTCTCGGCCGCGGGATCCCCGCTTCGGCCGTGCAACCCTTTTCGCGGGGACGGATCAGCGTTCAGGCTTGCTAGACTTGCCTCGGATTGGGAGAGCGAGACAAGACCGGCAAGTTCGAACTCGTTCGGCGAACCGTCAATCACGGTGCCGCCTATGCCCGCGGCTTGATCAAGGGCAACCGATTCGCGGGCGACATGTCGTGGACCCAACCGGGTCAGCCTCCCGTCATCCTGTGTCACGGCTTCCTCGGTACGCGCGGAACCATGCTGCCGATGACCAAGCGCTTCCAGGCCGATGGCCGGGTCGTCTTCAGCTACCACCACGGCACGTTTCAGATGCGCTCGCTTCGGTCGTCGGCCCAGGGCCTGGTCGACCAGCTCGAGCGCCTGCAGAACGAGCTCGGAGTCGAACAGTTCGATGTGGTCGGCTTTTCGATGGGCGGCCTCGTCTCGCTCCACGCGGTGAAGTTTCTGCAAGCCAGCCGAATGGTCCGCCGCCTCGCGTTGCTCGGTGCCCCAGTCGAGGGCACGTGGGTGGGCCTGGCCGGCGCCGCGGTCATCGGTGCGCTCAGCCAGAGCGTGTGGCAGGTGCTGCCGATGAGCCCCTTCTTGCGCGACCTTCGTGACGCGCCGATCCCCGACGGGCTTCCGGTCCGCATGGTGCAGGCCTCCGAAGACGGCCTGTGCCCCCTGGCCAAGCCGCTCACGGGCGTCGACGCCGACAACGACTACATCGTCATGCCAGGCGGACACAGCTCGCTGGTCGTCGCTCGGCCCTTCTACGCGAAGACCCGCGAGTTCTTCGACCGCGAAGAAGACTTCGTCGGACAGACGACCCGCATCGGCCACTCCGCCGAAGCTGCAGCCGAGTGACGGTTTTCCGCTAGCGCTCCGTTAGCAATGGCGGTCTTGCGCGTACTTGGGGCATGCACCCGAGACTCGCTAGTCCGCAGCGCCCTCGTCGCTGCACTCGCGTGCAAAACCGGCAGGATGCGGTAGCACCTCGCCGAACCCCCGAACGAGTCGGGGTCCATCACACGACCACCGTCGTGCGCCCCCGTGTTCATCACGTGGATCGCCCTTCGGTGGCCGCGTCGGGAGAGGATCATGCGCAAACACCTTCGACGACACGCTCATCACTACGCCATGTGGATCTCGCTCTGCCTGGGCGCCTGGATCGGGCCCTAAAAGCGGTTGGAGTGAGGGCGATGCGTCACCTCGCTCTGCTCGTCCTGGTCGTGGCCGGGTGTGCCTCGTCTCGACTCGCGGATGCCGACCCGATGCGGTCGATGTGGCCGCCGTTCGAGGCAGAGGCGGTGTACCTCGACCCCGACGCCAAAGGGTCAATCTCGGGCGTAGTCGACGACCACACGGGGAGGTTCCCAGTCAAAGACACTCCCATCGAGCTGAGCTCCCTTTCGACCTCTCATGTCGTCGAAACCCGAACCGACGCGTACGGACGCTATCGCTTCGCGGGCTTACCCCCCGGAACCTACGCGTTGCGCCTCATGGGAGAATTCCCAGCGCCAGAGAAGGTCGTCGTCCTCGCAGAGCACGCCAGCTCTCAGCAAGACTTCCGCACCTCGCCGATGCGCGTGTGCAGCTGGCCGGTCCTGAGCGGGTGGGCGCTCGAGCGCTCGCTGTTCTCGACCAGTGGAAGAGATGCGCACATTTTGGGGGTTCCTCGAACCCGTCGCGACCTCTAAGAGCCTGAAAGCGCTGTTGGCGGCTCACGTTTGACCGGGCGATGCGTCGTCTCGCGTTTTTGATGATGGTGGCCGGGGGATGTGCTTCGACCGGCGACACCCGATTCTCGGGTCCCGGGGACCTGCCCCCTCAGTACACACCGCCGTCCGTCACGATCGACGAGAGTGAGTCCGGGTCGCTCTCGGGCGCGGTCCGCCACGACAAGACCGAGGCTCCACTGGGCAACGCACTCATCGTGCTGCAATCCAGAGCCCTGTCGCGACCGCGTGAAATGGTCACCGACGAGTACGGGCGCTACCGATTTGCCGGACTTCCCCAAGGGACCTACACGGTGCAGGTGTTGGTGGGCAACGCAGATGCCTCGAAGGTGATCGACTTGCCCGAAGACGCGACGTTCCGCGCCAACTTCAACGTCGACCCCCAAAGAAAGGTCGTCCGCCACACTCTCCTGGTGAGAGTGGTCACCGACGAGTCGTTGTTCTCGGTGACGGATGCCCGCGAGGCCCGTTTGCTCGGAGTCCCCCGCACCATCTACAAATACTAGCCGATGGTACAAGAGTCCTCGCGTGGAAGGGCTCGATTGGATCGTTCTGGTCGCCTACCTCGGTGCCATGGTGCTGCTCAGCGTCTGGCTCTCGCGAGGGCAGGAGAGCACGGAGGACTACTACGTCGGGGGTCGCAACTTGCCGTGGTGGGCGGTGGGCATTTCGACGATGGCCACACAGACGTCGGCCAACAGTTTCATCGGCATCCCGGCCTACGTTGCGTTGAAGGAAGGCGGCGGCCTGACGTGGTTGCAGTACGAGCTGGCCGTTCCGATCGCGATGATCCTGGTGATGGTGCTGCTGATCCCGTTCTTTCGGGACCTGCAGCTGGTGTCGGTCTACGAGTACCTCGAGCAGCGCTTCGACCAACGCACGCGACTGGTGATGTCCGGCGTGTTTCTGATCAGCCGCGGCTTGGCCACTGGCGTCGGCGTGTACGCCAGCGCGGCGGTCCTCACCGTCTGTCTCGGCCTCCCGATCTGGCAGTGCATTCTGCTGATCGGCGTCATCACGGTCATCTACGACACCCTCGGAGGCATGGCTGCGGTGGTGTGGTCGGACGTGATTCAGATGTTCGTCCTGCTCGGGGGGCTGGTCCTGTGCGTATGGCTTGCCGCCGACTCGGTGGGTGGCCTCGGTGAGGCGATCTCGGTGCACGACAGCGCCCGGTTGAGCGGCATCGGCAGCGGACACGGATTGGGCGATGGCGCCAAGGCACCGCTTTGGGGCTTCCTCGTGGGCGGACTCGTGCTCTACGTCTCCTACTACGGCGTCGACCAGAGCCAGGCACAGCGCGAGCTCTCGGCCCCCACCACCGCGGACACCAAGCGGTCGCTGGTGTTCAACGGTCTGGCACGTTTTCCGATGACGCTGCTCTACATGTTGCTGGGTCTCGCGATCGGGGCAGCCTATTGGGCGAGCCCAGAGCTCCAGGCGTCCGTGCCCAGCGACAGCCTCGATCAGATGGTGCCGCAGTTCATCCTGATGAAGCTGCCGGCGGGCGTGAAGGGGGTCTTGTTCGCGGCGATCTTGGCCGCCGCGATGTCCAGCCTCGATTCGGCGCTCAACAGCCTCTCCGCCGCGACGATGCGGGACTTCATCGAGCCCTTCGCTCCTGTCGATGATGATCCCAAGGTCGCGCAGGCCCAGATGCTGAAGCGCTCGCGCGTCACCACCGTGGGCTGGGGCATTGCCATGACCGCCGCCGCGTTCTTGTTCGAGGGCCTCTCGGACACGGTGGTCGAGGGCATCAACAAGCTCGGTTCGGTGTTCTACGGCCCGATCCTCGCTGCGTTTCTCGCCGGCCTGCTCGACCGTCGCTCTCGCGGTACCGCGATGCTCGCGGGTGTGTTCGTGGGCGTCGGCGTCAACGTGTTCCTGTGGCAGGTCATCGGCGACGACGTGTTTTGGATGTGGTGGAACGTCACCGGTCTGGTCGTCGGCATCGCCGTCACCGTGATCGGCTCGCGCCTGATGGCTCCTCCCGACCCGGCAAAGCTCGAAGGCACGACGCTTTCCCTCGCCGACATTCCCAAACGCGAAAAGGGATGGACGGGCATGTACGCCGGGCTCGTCGCCTACTTCGTGTTCATCTATGTCGTGGCCGATCAGGCGCCCGCGATCTTCGGCTGGCTCGCGGAGTAGCCCAAGCACGCAAACACGCGACCGTGGGCGCTCCAACGATCGAAAGACGCCGTTCTGGGTGAAAACGGGCGGCTCCGAGGGACATGTCCCTGGCGCACCTTCAACGCTTTCTTGCACAAAGGGCACAAACCGCAACATGATGGGTCGCCCTCTTCGCTAACGACGCGTCGAAGGCCCCAAGAGACATGGCAACAGCAAAGAAGACCATCGCAAAGAGCGGCTCCATCGAGAAGAACCTCCAAACTGCGCTCGACAAGCTCGCGGTGGCAACGACCGCCGTCGACAAAGCCGTCGTCGTGCGTGCGCGCGATGCCAAGAAGAACATCGCCCTGGTGAAGCGGCTGACCAAGCGCAAGGCCACACAGACGAAACGCAAGCAGACGGCCGCCAAACGGGTGAAGAAGGCCTCCACCGTCGAAACTCGGCAGGCGCTGCGTACGGCCACCAAAGAGCTCGCCACGACCACCAAAGAGCTCGCCAAGGCCCGCGCGGTCAAGGCTGCCAACGCCGAAGAGCTCAAGGCTCTGCGCGCATTGCAACGCCGCACCAAAGGCTACAACCGCGGCATCGCGCAGACCGACCGCGCACTGAACAAGTAGCGCGTCAGCGGAGCACGACCCGGACGCCGTGGCCTTCGAGAAGGGCCACGGCCTCTGAGAAGACCTGCCCCAACGCATGTGCACGGGCGCCCTCCAGACCCTCCGCTCCCCCAACTTCGCCCGCGAACGCGCGACCGCCTTTGTATCGTCGGTTCGAACGCCGAGTCCCGACGCGTTTGATACGCTTTGCAGGGCGCCGACGCGGCGCGTGTTGTGACGGGTCCGGGGAGCAGCGACGATCTCGCCGCCAGCCAAGCGGGGTGGAGCGAGGTCTCCCGTCAGCCGACCGAAGATGCGGCGCTCGGCGACGAGACGTTTCAGGTCGAGGAGGTCTCGCGCTACGAGGGCCGAGAAGACCTGGGCAGCGGGGGCATGGGCATCGTCTCCGAGGCACTCGATCGCCGCCTGGGCCGCGTCGTTGCGATCAAACGCGTGATCCGGCGCGACGATCAGCTGGAGCACCGACTTCGACGAGAGGCTCGAGTGCTGGCTCGCCTCGACCATCCGGCGATTCCCCCGATTCTGGACGCGGGGGTGGACGAGAACGGCAGCAGCTTCTACGTCATGCCCAAGCTGCAGGGCACCACACTCGCAACGCGCCTGGACCAGCTCGAGGATGGCGAGCGCTTCTCGGCGGCAGCACGTCTGTCCCTGCTGCGCATCGTGATCGCGGTGTCGCAAGCGGTCGCACATGCGCACGACCATGCGATCGTGCACCGTGACCTCAAGCCTGCGAACATCATGCTGGGCGAGCATGGGGAGGTGCACGTTCTCGATTGGGGGCTCGCGCGGATGCTGTCCGAGGTCGAGGACTCCGGGTCCGAAGACCCCCCCTCCGACGATGGTCGCTTGACGCGACACGGGGCCATCATGGGGACGCCGGGATATCAAAGTCCGGAGCAGGCCCGTGGCGCCCCGACGGATCGACGCAGCGATGTGTGGAGCCTCGGAGCGGTCCTCCACACCTGTCTCCACGGTGCCCCCCCAGGACAGGGCGAGACACGACTGGTCGAGCCCGAACTCGAGGCGGTGGTCGGCCGGGCGCTCGCGGCGGCGCCGGAGGAACGCTACTCCGACGCGGCCGCACTGGCGGCCGACTTGCAGCGCTACATCGATGGCCGATGGGTCGATGCGCACGAATACAGCGGACGCGACCTCGTGCGAAACGTCTGGCGGCGCTATCGACTTCCGATCAGTGCGGCTGCTCTGGGACTGCTGGCGTTGTTCGTCGCGGGGACGACCGTTTATGCACTCACCGAGCAGGCCCGACGTCGAGCGGTCTCCGCCGAAGTTGCAACGTCGGAAGCACTAGACACGGCGATCGAAGAGCGGGCGCGGGCCGAGCACGCGCGAGACGATGCCGATGCTGCGCTGCGTGAGATTCTCCTGGAGCAGGCCCGGCACGCAGCGAAGTCGGGCGCTCTGGCCAGGGCCGAGTTGCTCGCCCTCGAGGCGCTGCAGCGCGAAGAATCGGCGGTCGCACGTGGCGTGCTGGCCCGAACGCTCCGACCGGGCCGTCCACGCCTGGTCGCCTCGTTGCAAAGAGACGACTGCATTCGAATGGTCGTGGACCCGAGTGGATCCCAAGCGGCATGTGTACGGAGCCGGGAGCTCACGCTCTTCGACCTCGACGGCGAAGACGAGACCACCCTCGAACTTCCCGAGCCCTACTCCTCCCGCGCGTCGCTACAGCTCACCACTCGCGACCGCATCGTGTTCCTCCCACTCGATACCCCGCCCTACACGTGGCAGACCTCCACGGGGTTCGTCCCGCTCGCCAAAGCATGGTCGGGCGCCCGGCTGGTCACCGTATCGGACGGCACCCCCTACCTCGGAAAGGCCAATGGCATTGGCAGAGTCGATGCGAAGGCCGTCCGCCCTGTGTCCGACTCGTGCAGCGACGCGGGCGGTGTTGTGGCGATGAGCATCCAGGCCGATCGGATGCTGGCGCATTGTCTGTCCGGACCGCTGGAGGTTCTCGACGAGCACGGGCGCAGGCTCTCTCGCCTCGAGCCACTCGGCGTAATGAGTGCGGTGACGCTTTCGAAGCAGGGGCAGTTGGCATGGGTCGCGGAGGGGCGGGGGTTGATCGCCGAGCTGGATCTCGAAGGCTCCGAAGGCGAGCTCAGACGTCGAATCAACGTCGACGCGGGTCGCATCCGTGCGGTTGTCGAGTCCCCGGCTGGGACCTACTTGGCCGTGGTCGGCGAGGCTCCATGGGTCACACTTGTCCACCGGGTGTCAGGGACACCGCTGTGGAGGCTACCCGCTGCGCGCGCCGATCAGCTCGTGTTCCCCGATGAGGAGACGGTGATCGTCACCTCGCCCGGGCGGATCGACACGTGGGCTTTGGACCCGCATCGCTCTGCGACGCCCCGGGTTTTCTCGGCGGGGGCGGGGCTCTCGGCGCTCTGCCGGGACGACGAGGACCGGTTCATCGCGGCGGCCAACGCCGCGGGTCTTCTGCGCGTGTGGTCGCGTTCGACCGGGGGCGTCGTCGCCGACCTGCGCTGGCAGAACCTCGTAGTCAAGGACTGCGCCTTCTCTCCCGACGGTCAGACCCTCGCCGCCGTGGGCATGGAAGGCGGCTTGCAACTGTTCGACACCCGAACATGGACGCGACGCCAGGCCGAGGGTCCGCGCTTCGCATATCGGCGCGTGGACTACCTCGAGGATCAGCTCGTCACCTTGCCGTTCAAGTACCAGCTCATCCGCTGGCACGACGAGACCTGTCTTCCCCAGCGAAGGGTCGGAGATTTCTCGGACGCCGGCGCTTCGCCAGATCATCGTGTGCTTGCGATCCTCGAACAGCGCGCTGAGCGTGTCCTGCTGCTCAGCCCGGTCGGTGACAGGGACTACGGCGAGCACCCCGGCGTACGGGCCGTGGATGCAGACGAAACCGGCACCCTGGTCGCGGTTGCGACACGCCACGGCGTCGGACTCCATGCACCCGATGGCATTCTGTATGAATCCTACGACGGTGGTGATGCCGAGCTGTTGGACGTCGCAGTGGGACCCAACGGGCGCTACATCGCTGCAGGAACCCTTTCGGGCCGCATCCTCGTGTGGGCGCGAGGAGACGAGTTTCCCGTGGCCATTCTCGAAGGCCACGAAGAGCGAACCGTCGACCTGGCGTTCGCCGACGGCGGAGCAACTCTGGCGAGCGCGAGCTGGGACGAGACCCTGCGGCTGTGGAACCTCGCAGCGTTGGACACCGATCCCAAAGAAGCACTGCAATCCGCGGAGAGCGATTGGGGCCGAAGTGCAAAATCGGTCCGCGTGCTCGTCGACCCATGAGCGAGCACCGCGGTGCGACATCACCGCGGTCGCCGATGTAAGAACCGTTTGAGTAGGCAGGCACCGCCCGGCTCGTTACGTTTTTTTTGTGAACTGCAAGCTTCCCGGACTCTCGCTTCTCTTCCTCTGTAGCGCCGTTGGACCCCTCGCATGCGACTCCAATGACGCGTCGGACGACGAAGCCACCAGCGGTTCCACGAGCGCGAGCACCGAAGGACAGATGAGTGGACCCACGGCGGGCACTGAGAGCAGCGATGTCGGCGGGGAGGATACAGAGCCCGACAGCGCGGGTACCGTGGGGCCCAGCTCGACCGGCAGTAGCACCGGGCCGGACTCGAGCACTGGCGACGGTACCAGCACCGGGACCGGCGACGACACGAGCACTGGCAGCAGCGACGACACGGGAACGGAGAGCTCCAGCGGGTCCGCCGGTGAATGCTCGCCGGCCGCAGTCGAAGCATGCATCGGGCCGTCGGAAGACGCGCGGGCCATGTGCATGTTCGAGTGCGGGATCGTGCCGGGTTGCACTCGCACGATCTGCGAGCACACGTGCTGGACGACATACTACGAAGAGGTCGGGGACTGCGTGTCGTTGCAACCCGACTGTGCCGCCGCAGCCGAGCCGCTCGAATGCCTCTACAACTGCCACGTCGACTACATCGACTGCAGCGGTAACACGGGCAGCTGCGTCGACGAGAGCTGCACGATGCCGCTTGCCGAGTGTCAGCCCGCTTGTGCAGGCATGTGAACCACGCCTAGCCCGATCGGTACCCGGGCGCCTCGTGTACTCTCGGGCGGTGCGGCCACATGTGCGCGTTCGTTTCGGGGACGAACGAGACGTCGAGCTCGGGCACGGAGACCTGGTCGGTCGCCTGCCCGGAGCCGCTCTCTCCGTCGACGACTGCCGGGTCTCCGAAGCACACGCGATGGTCAGCCTACGAGGTCAGTCGCTCGTACTGCTTTCGTTGCGTCGGCGCGTGCTGGTCGGCGGCAAACCCGTCTCGGAGGTGGAGCTGCGGCCTCATCTCCGGGTCGAACTCGTCGAGGGGCTGGGCTTCGTGGTCGAGGAGGTCGTTCTCCCCTCGGCCGTGCTCGGGGTCAGCATCGACGGCAACACACCCGAGCCACTCCGAGGCGTCTGTTCCGTCGCCGACGATCCTCCGCGGGTCCTCGCGGGTGTCGTCGCCGGCGCGCGCGCCCATATCTGGAACGCGGACGGTCGGTGGCGTGTCCAGACCCAAGGTGGTGCGCTCCTCCCCGTCGCGTCGGGAACCCACCTCGACCTCGAGGGCATCGCGGTGAGCTTCGTCGAGTTGCCCATCGTGCAAGCTGGCGTCGAAGCGACGCGTGCCGGTACGCAGCACAGCGAGCCTCTGGAAGTGATCGCGCGCTTCGATACGGTGCACATCGGCCCCGTCGGCGCGCCGCCTGCGGTGTCGCTGTCGGGCGTCGCGGCGCGCATGGTGTCGGCGATGCTGTCCGTGGGGCAGCCGATCTCCTGGCACGTGCTGGCCGTGGAAATCTGGTCGGGCGACGACGATCGAATGAGCCTGCGACGGCGATGGGACGTCAACCTGTCGCGGCTTCGGGGCAAACTTCGCGATGCCCGAGTGCGAAGCGACCTGATCCGCGCCGATGGATTGGGCAACTTCGAGCTGCTCCGCTACCCGGGCGACGTGTGGCGAGACGAATCCTGAGCGATCTCCATCGAGCCGCTTGCTCGCACCGCGCGTTGCCGCGATGCTTCGCCTCGCATCGTGAAGCCTTCCGTCGAATCTTGCGAAGCAGTCCTGCGCGGCAACGACCGTGGCCGCTACACCGTGCCCTCGCCGAAGCTCTACCCACACCAGTGGGCGTGGGACTCCGCGTTCGCTGCGATCGGATGGGCGCACATCGACCCCGCCCGCGCGTGGACCGAGCTGCAAACGCTGATGGACACGGCCTGGGACGATGGCCGCATCCCGCACGTCTACTATCACGACCTCTCGGGGGACTACGCGCCGCGCCCGGACTTCTGGGAAACCGAGCGAACCTCGACGGTGAGCCAGCCTCCGGTGTGGGCCACGGCGATCCGTCGCGTTGCCGAGTTGACGGGAGACGTCGAGTCCGCGCGGCCCCTGATGGCTGCCGTCGAAGCCTCGCACGTCTGGTTTGCGCAGCAGCGTGACCCACTGGGGTGGAACGCGGTGAGCGTGGCCCACCCGTGGGAAAGCGGCATGGACAACCTGCCTGCGTGGGACAGTCCGATGGACGACATCGACATCAGCAGCGCGCCCGCATTCGAGCGCCGCGACACGTCGGTGGTGGGCCATGCGGATCAGCGCCCCACCGACGACCACTACAAACGATACGCAGCGATCGTCAAAGGCATCGCCCGCGACGACTTTGGGCACGGCCCGTTCGCGGTCTACGACCCATTCATGACCGCCGTGCTCACACGTGCCGAGCACGACCTGGCATGGCTGGCCGAACGCCTCGGTGTGCCCAGCGAGGCGTCGAAACGTCACGACGCGTTGCTGAACGGACTCGAGACCAAGCTCTGGGACGAGCCATCGGGACGCTATCTGTACTGGGATGCTCGCGCGAACCGAGCGGTGAGATCCGATGTGGTGGGGTGTTACCTCCCGCTGGTCTGCGACATTCGAAGCACGCGCGCGGACACCCTCCGCGAAGGCCTGAGCGCACGCTTTGCGACCGCGTGGGGTGTGCCGACCGCCTCCCCCGAGGACCCCGGGTTCGAGCCGCGCCGCTACTGGCGGGGGCCGGCCTGGATCAACGTGAACTGGCTGTTGGCCGATGCACTCGGGCCCGAGCACACCGCCCGCACGCTCGAGCTGGTCGCTCGGAACGGCATGCACGAGTACTTCGATCCCAACACGGGCGAAGGACTCGGGGCCGACCAGTTCACGTGGACCGCGGCGCTGAGTCTCGACCTGCTGCGTCGGGCCTAGGCTCGGCGAGTTTTGCGCGGCACAATGTGCCGGTCGCCGCCAGTCGCGCATCACATCTCCTAACCGGCTGTTTTCACACCGCCTTTTGTCCGCGTCGGCGATGCGGCTGTGCATGTGTCCGACATGTGGGACAGTGTGGCCCGCCGTAGGAGCTTCTGATGCGCCGATCGATTGCCGCCCTCGCCACCTTGCTCAGCCTTTCCCTCGCCGCATGCGACGACGACAGCTCCACCAACGATGGCGGCCAGTGCGACGGCGCCAAGTGTGACGATGCGGACGGCTCCGGTGACTCCGACGAGTTTGCCCAGCAGAGCTACTGCCTCGGCATTCGCGGCAACGGCGAACTCATCACCGCCCACTTCGCATCGGTCTCCCGCATCATCGAGCACTACGGCCTCGCATCGGGCGTCTCCGGAGGCAGCTCGGCCTCGATCAGCTCGTTCCTGCTCGAGTCGGTCCAGATGAACCCCGCCGTCGTGGCGGCATGTGGCGACGAAGGCTGTGACTCCGAAGAGGCCGCCAACCGGGCCGCGTTGCTTCTCAAGAGCCTTCAAGGCTACGTCGCCGTGCTCGCGGGCACGCCCGAAGCCAGCGCGATCTCGCAGCTCATTCCTCTCGCACAACAAGCCGCTGCACAGGACATCGCGAACCTGGCCGAAAGCGACCCGGCTGCAGCCCAAGCGGCGCTCGACGAGCTCCTGGCCTCCGAGGACATCCGCGACCTCATCAACCCCGAGCTGGTCGGCCTCATCCAGAACTCGCCCAACCCCGCGTACCACGTGCAGGACGTCGCGAACGCTCTCACCGGGCTGGCCAGCTTCGAAGCGAGCGATCCCAAGATCCTCGTGCGCCCGGGCCTGATCGACTTCGCGGGCGTCGCCGAGAAGGTCGGCCGCATCGGCAGTTTCTACGCCGGCTACGGCAACTACGATGCCGACGGGTTCGAGAAGTTCATGGTCGGCTGCGCGACCCCGGGCCGAGGACTGGGATGGTCCGAAGTTGCCGCGCTCCCCATGGGCGACAGCGGCGTGACCTGTGGCGAGGCGTTTGGCGCTCTGGCGGTCTCTTGGCGTGACGAGTTCATCGCCAACGAGGACGACTACCGCTCCCGCATCGACGACCAGATCGGCGACGAGCTTCCCGCGCTCATCTCCACCTCGGTCATCACCGGCTCCAGCGTTGCAGCCTGGGAAAGCGCCCGCGATGCGTACTTTGCAGGCGAAGACGCGATCGAGCTCGGCGTGGACTTCGACGACGTGAAGTTCGGCTACTTCGGCGCCCAAGAGCAGCTCGACACCGCGGGCCGCAACTCGGCCGAGTTCGACGACATCAAGACCGAGAAGTTCCACGCAATCGGCCCCGCCTCGTGGCGCACCGCCTTGTCCTACAGCCCCGCCGAGCCCGGCCTCGCACGCGCGCTCGAGTTGGGTGACGGCACGGTGTCCGCCGGTGGCTGGTCCGACCTGCACCCCACCCTCGTGTTGCGCAACATGGGCTGCGACAACGTCGTGTACGTCACCCGCACCGACAAAGATCTCGGAGGCTTTGCCGACGGCGTCGCAATGCTCCTGGGCATGGACGCGGGCACGCAAGCCAAGCTCTACGACCTCAACGAGGACAGCGCGATCGCTCGCTCCGTCGACGAAGCCGATGCGGTCTGGTGCACCAACTGGAACGACATCCCGGCCACCGACATCGCCGCCGTCTCCAAGGACGGCTACAACGCGACGATGATCACCGAGGACCCCAGCTTCACCAAAGGAGCCCAGGCCTACGAGAACATCGACGCGACCTACGAAGCCGTGGGCTGCTCGGTCCAGTAGTCGCTCGCGCGACTCCGCGCCAAGAACCCGGTCTGCCCCATGCGCGACCGGGTTTTTGCTTGGCATGCGCGTTGTCGCGCGGTGTCGCGGCATACGAAATCCGCGTGACATCAAAAAAGTCACTGAGGCGCGGGACGTGTAGGCAGTTTCCGGATAACCTGCGTTTGCTTACGACCTCCGGTCGAAGGGCAGGCCCACGATGCAGCGCAAGCAAAACTCCACCTCCGTGCGATGGATGACCCCTCTGCTGGCGTTGTTGGTGGCACCCGGCTGCGCAACCTCCGGTGAGCCCGACCTCTACGCCAACGCCATGACGGCGGGCAACGTCACCAAAGGCGACGACCCGAACGACCCCGGCGACACGGACGGCTTCGGCTCCACGGGCGACGACGGCGACGACGACGGCTGGGACGACGAGAGCTCGGGCGGCGATGACCCCGGCTCCACCGGAGAGCCCGAAGACACCAACGAGATCGACGAGTACATCTTCGGCTTGGGCACACTCGAGCTGCCGCCCGAAGATCTCGAAGAGGGCGTGGCCGCGGCACCCGTCGAAAACGGCGACTACATGTGCTCGACCACCAACATGTTGGAGACGAAGCAGTTCGACAAGATCGTCGCCTTCGCCAACAACTCGGGCACCCTGTACCCCGGAGCCATCATCGGGGGCACGACGCTCTCCGACGGCACGCTCACGCCCAAGGTGTTCGACCGCGCCCCCCTGACCTTCTCCGCCTCGCTCGAAGGCGTACTCGACGGGGACGTGTCGGCAACGCTGGAGGAGCCCACGCTGAGCTCGTTCCGCGAAGCCATGTCCGAGATTCTCGACGCCGAGGTCATTGGCAACACCCCGGCCAACATCGCCTACGAGATGACCGAGGTGCATAGCTCCGAGCAGCTCAGCCTCGCCCTCGGGCTCGACGTCTCCTGGATGAGCGGCGACGTCTCGGCCAGCATGGAGTTCAACCAGCAGGAGCGAAACAGCCGCTACCTGGTCAACTTCACGCAGGCCTACTACACGGTCGATGTCGACCCGCCCGCACGGCCCAGCGACTTCCTCGACGAGGCCGTCACCTTGGGCGACGTCGAGCAGACGCTTCGCGACGAGCCGCCCGCCTACGTCTCGTCGGTCACCTACGGCCGCATCGTGTACTTCGCGGTCACCTCCAACTTCTCGAGCGAAGAGCTCAAGGCCGCGCTGGACTTCGGGTTCTCCACCGGAGCGGTCGACGTGGACGGCAGCGTCTCGCTGACCCACTCCGAGGTCCTCTCCGAGTCGCAGATCACCGCGTTCATTCTCGGTGGCGACGGCAACGTGGCCGTACAGGCGATTCAGGGCGCCGAGGGCATCGCAGAGTTCCTCCAGAGCGGTGGCACCTACTCGGCCGAGTCGCCCGGAGCCGCGATCGCCTACAAGATGGCGTATCTCGCCGACAACAGCCCGGCCGGCTTCGCGCTCACCACCGACTACGAGGTGCAGGAGTGCACGCGCGTCACCCAAAACGTGCAACTCACTCTGCGAAACCTCCACGTCGTCAACGACGGCGCCGACACGGGCGACGACCTCGAGATCTACGGCTGGATTCGAGGGCGCGACGAGGACAACAACCTGTACACGCTGATGGATCGCGACGACGACGAGTGGGTCACGATCAACATGGGCCAGTCATGGCCGCAGACCGGGATCATCGACTCGCAGATCGTTCCGGTCGTGCCCCAGCCGGGCCACAGCTTCGACATCACGATCAACCTGCGAGAGCACGACGGCTTCCTCAACGGTGACGACAACCTGGGCGACCACGTCATCACGGTCGACTACGAGAACGGCTGGCGCGACGACGACTTCGTCTACAGCCTCGCCGACGGCGACCAGCAGGTCGAAGTCCGCATGGCGTTTACGCCGGTGCCGTAGACCGACGCCGCTTCGGTTGACACTGAGGCCACCCCGCGAACGGCCGACTCAGAGCCCGGCGATGTGCTCGGCGAGCTGTTCGCCAAAGCGCTGGTTGGTGACGACGTTGGTGTGAAAGTCGCAGCCCCAGCCCTCTTCGGGGAGCACCTCGAAACGCTGGGTGCTGACGTTTGCGTCGCCGAACTGCGCCAGTGCTTCGGTGACCCAGCCTTCGCGCTCCGCTCCCCAGCTCGCCCAGGTCACCGACACGATGGCTGCATCGGGGTAGCGCGTGCGTACGTCGGTGAGCAACGCAACGTAGGCGGCGGTGAAGTCTGCGGCGTCGATCGGGGCGGAGAAGTCGTTGGTGCCGAGGTTGACGACGACGACGTCGGCGGGGCGGGAGGCCCAGTCCCATTGAGGCTCTGCCTGGCCCGTGAACGTACGGGTCCACAGCTCACTCATCGGCTCGTCGGTGTTGCCGCCATAGTTCTGAAGCACGCCTTTGCCCGAGAAGGCGATCAGATGCACGGACGCCTCGAGGATTCGACCCGCCACCATCGCGTACGATGCGTAGGCGCTTTGCGTCGGGGCTGAAAAGTCCTTCTCGCCGCTCGCACACTCGATGCCGTACCCCGCGGTGAGCGAGTCGCCGATGAACTCGATGTGCTGCCCGTACGGCCAAGGCGTCTGCAGGAAGCTGGTGTCGGCACCGAGTTCGAAGCCCGCGTAGGTCACGATGCCGAAGTAGCCCTCGTTGCGCCGGACGACCTCGACGTCGTGAACGCCCGGGGCCAAGTCGGATGCCACCACGTAGGACTGCGGACCCGCGTCGGTGACGAACACCGATGTCGGCACGCCGTCGACCGCTACCTGAAAGTGAATCCCGGCCGGACCGTCGAGCCCGATGGAGACCCCCGAGCCGTCGATGCGCGTGCGTGCAGTCGAGCCTGACCAAGTCGAACGCGGCATGCCTTCGGAGAGCTCGAACCGCCCCATGTAGTGGACGTCGTAGGTCGGGGCGGGCGGTCCACCCGAGCTGCTGCTCTCGCCTGCTCCGGTCGTCGTTTCGTCGCCCGTGCTCGACGTGCCGGTTGTGGTCGGGTCCGTGGTGGTCGAGCCGCCCTCCGTCGTGCTGATGTCACTCGACGAGCCGGACGTACCGGAGGACGAGCTCGTCCCCTCCGTGGCCGAGCCTCCGCTTTCGCACGCGAGCAGGAGTCCCAACGCTGCGATACAGGCCACTCTCGAACGCATCACCGCACCGTACACAATCCGGCGAGTATCATCGGGTCCCGTCAGCGGCTAGAAACGAATCGCAACGCCGTCGGCGCGGGCCTCGACGCGCCGGACGGGTTCGCGACGCACCAGGTGGAGGATGCCGAACGTGACGGTCGACAGGGCACCGACGGTCGTCATGGCGACCGAGACCGCCGACGCCACCCGCATGCGCTCGAACTTCACGCACCGATGGGCCAGCGTGTAGTCGGGGATGAAGCGAGCCGACCTCGCCGACAGCGAGGTTTGGCAGGTCGGCACGCCGGGTTGCTCGAAGCTCCAGCTTTCGGCCGGTAGATCCTCGAGCCTCTCGAGCACGAGATCCCAGCGCTTGTGGGCCAGGGGCCGCGTGATGACGGCACCGACCAAGCCCACGCCGGTGACCGCCAAACTCGCGAACAGTCCTTTGCGCTTCCACGGCGCGACGGGTTGATGGAGGCCCCAGACCAAACGGGTGCCGACGACCTCTGGAGGCGGAGGCGCATCGGGGGGCGGAGGCGCCGGCCGCCTCATGAACCCGGCAGCCTCGTCCGACTGGGCTTCGACCACCCGCGGCTCTCCCTCCCTCTCGAACGGATCCGGTGTCACGTAAACCCGCAGCGGCTCGGGCGGTGCCGGCTCGGGAGCGGGTGGAACGAGCAGAACAGCGATGCACGGAAGAGAGAAAAGCCCCATGGATTCGTCCGCCAGCGAGTTTGTTCCGCGAGCCTCGCAAATCCATCACCCGAATCCCCAAAAAGACCGAACGACCCGTCAGGAGCCCGCAAAGGCACGCAGGGACTCCAACACCTGCAACATCAGCAGGTCGGTGCCCGGCCCGGTCGAGTTGAGCAGGATGACGTAGCCGACCTCCGCCTCCGGGTCGTAGCCCATCGCGGTCGAGACCCCCGGGTCGCCCCCAGTGTGCCCGATCATGCCCAGGTAGAACTCCCAGAAGACCGCCTGCCCGGTCACCACTTCGCCGTCGTTGGCATCGGTGAAGTCGAGCAACTCGGCCACGGACTCGGGCTGCAGAACGGTGTCGGCGTCGATGCTGCCCTGGCCAGGCACCACCGCGGCGAGGTAGCGCGACAGGTCGTCGACGCTGCTGTAGAGCGCGCCGTCGGCAAACGTCGCGAGGTTGTAGCGAGGAATGGGCGCAAAGCCTCCGTCGTACATATGGGGCATTGCCGCGTCCTCGGGGCCGGGCAGTTGGTCCCGCATCCAGCGGGTGTGCTCGAGCCCCAGCGCGTCGAACACTTCGACGTTGGTGAACTCGATGAAGTCCATGCCCACCGCGTCCATCGTCGCGTAGCCCAGCGATGCCGAGGCCAGTCCGGCACCGACGTTGCTGTACTCGTACGTCGTGCCTGGCTCGGCATCGGCTCCCGCGGCGTAGTTGTCCTCGGTGTACATCTCCCCGGCCGGGTCCAGATACGCGGTGAGGTAGTCCTCCAAGTCCGGCCGAGGCATCTCGGGGCAGAACGCCTGTTCTTCGGGAAGCGCGTAGGCAGTACCGTCTTCGGAGGTATAGGCACACTCGTACCAGAGCGTGTCGACGATGCCCGAGGTGTGATGGGCGAGACTTCGGTACGTGATCGTCTCGCCTTCGATGTGGGGGTTGTCCACGGTGAACGGCACGTCCACCGCGTCGTCCAGATCGATGACCCCCATCTCCTGCGCCCGCGCCATGGCGACCCCCACGAAGGTCTTGCTGATCGAACCCAGCCGAAACGCAGTGTCCGTCGTGACCGGTTCCCCTGTGTCGAGGTTGCGTGTACCAAAGCCTCCGGTCCAGGCCACCGTGTCGCCCTGGATGAGCCCGACGGCCATCCCCGGCGCGCCGGACTCTTCGAGGATCGTTTCGAGCTCGGCCTCGAGCGCTGCGTAGTCGGGCGTATCGGGCTCGCCCGTGCTGGACTCCCCGCCTCCGGAGCTCTCGGTTTCGGTGGGCTCGGTGCCCGTGGTCTCGGCATCGCCTCCGGTGGTCTGCGCTTCCCCCGAACTCCCCATCATGGGGTCGTCGCCATCGCCTCCATCGGCGCAGGCGGGAAGCAGGGCAAGCGAAACAGCCAGACAAGCGAAAGTACGCATCGCCGGGTGCAACACCGCAACGGCTCGAGAGTGTCCCTCGCGTGTTCCCGTTTTCCAGCCGTGGGCCAACACACTGCACGAACGGGAACCTCCGGCCCCACTCGATGCACTTCACCGCGTCATGAGGTGGGGAGACACATCGCGGTACTTCGTCCTGGCGACGCTCGCAGCGTCGGTCGCCTGCAACACGGACATGTCGAGCGACGCGTTCGAATCCGCGGCCAGTGCCGGGTCCAGCTCTTCCGCAGACGGCTCCGGCCCCGGCGGCGGCCCTTCGGGCGGTGAAGGATCCACGGCAGAGTCCTCCGGCGGGGCCGACGAGACGGGCGACGAGATCAAGCTCGACGTCGGCTCTCCCGAAGGAGGCTTCGGAAGCTGCGAGTGCGAGCTGACCTATTTGTGGGTCGCCGACTACCGCGAGGGCACGGTCTCCAAGATCAACACCCGCACGATGGTCGAAGAGGGTCGCTACCTCACCCGCGCCGACGGCAACGGCAACCCCTCTCGCACCTCGGTCAACCTCTCGGGCGATGTCGCGGTGGCCAACCGCCACGGTGGCCTGGCCAAGTTCTACGCGAACCCCGACAACTGCCTCGATACCAACGGCACCCCCGGGATTCAGACCAGCTCCGGGCCGGACGACGTGCTGCCGTGGGAGGAAGAGGAATGCAGGGCCTGGTTCCTGGACTTTCCCACCACCAACCAGCGACCGGTCGCCTGGACCGGAGAGACCACGGCTCCGGGCAACTGCGATGCCAGCGTCTCCCAGGTGTGGACCGTGACCTCCACGGTGCCCGGCCTCTTTCCCGGCATGGGCGGTGCGGGGGGCGTGACCGCCCACCTCGTCGACGGCCTGTCCGGCGCGATCGATCAAAGCGTGGACATTCCCGACTTTCCCGGCGGGAGCTTCGGTGCCTACGGAGGCGCGGTCGATGGTGCGGGCAACCTGTACTTCAGCCCGCTCGGCGGATTCGGTGCGGCGCTGCTCGCAAAGGTCGACCGCGAGACCTTGGACTACCAGCTATGGGACATCCCGGCCGGCGTTGCGCCCTACGGCATTACCGTCGACCACAAGGGCCGCGTCTGGCTTGCGAGCAACTTCGGAAGCATCGCGGGTCGCTTCGATCCCACCGACGAGTCGTGGGGCATTGTCGAAGGCCTCGGCGGGGGGTCCGGCCTCGCCGAAGGGCCCAACGACCTGATGTACGTCAGTCAGGGAAACAACGTGCATGCCGTGCACATCGATACGCTCGAGATCACCGCCACGTGGACGACCGACGGCACGGTCAAGGGCGTGAGCTTCGACGCAGACGGCTTCTTGTGGGCGGTCACATACCGCGACGACGAAGACCCGATGTCCCAAGCCGCGGCCTACAAGATCGACGTCGACACCATGACCACCGACGGCGTGTTCACGGGCCTGCGCGACCCCTACACGTACTCGGACATGACCGGCAACGCGCTGGGCTCGGTCGCCTGTACCCCCGCGGGGTGACACTCGCACGATGATGCGCCAAGGTTGCAGCCAATGAAGCGCCTTGCCTTCGCCCTGCTCGTCCTCTCCGCCTGCAACAAAGAGACGCCGACGACGGAAGCTCCCGCGGCAGAGTCCGAAGGACTGCCTCCTGGCAACACGGGCCCCGAAGCGACGATCAGCGCCGGAGAGTGCGAGTCACGGGGCGGAGTCGTCGTGGGTGACATCGGCGATGGTGCGATCTTTCGACCCGACTACACCTGCGAAGGTGGAGAGGCCCCGGTCGCCCGTATCGCGGCCGAAGAGGGCGAGCCGATGGGTGTCGAAGGTTCGGTCTGCTGCGACATCGCCCGATAGGGATTGTTGCCACCGTGGGGCGCTATGCCTCACGCCTCGATCGGGGTATTGCCCCGAGCGCCGGCCCGGCCGGCCAGTAAGGGTCCTTTGAGTCCCGTTTTTGCGGATCGATGTTGGCATTCTTCGCACTTACAGCTAGTGGATCCGTGGGTGCTCTACGCGGAAGGTGACAACTATCGCTTCGAGGTCGAAGCGGGGCACGCCTACTGCAACGTATGGCGTAGGCCGGACCTCGACTCGTCCGCGGGTGCGGACTTGGCCGAAGAGAAGATCCAGTTGTTCGTCGAGTTGGCAGAGCACCACGCGGTGTACACCTTGTTGCTCGACCTTCGTGTTGCACCTTCGTTCGTCGGCCCCCGAACCCAGCGCGCACTGGGCGAGGCGTTTCACGCGTTCGAGCGCGCCCGCAAGCCGCTCGGCGTGGTCACGGCCTCGGCCGTGCAAGGTCTACAGGTCCAGCGCCTGCTCGCCCTGCACGCACCGCTGAGCGGCCGCGACTTTCACGACTTCGACCAAGCGAAGTCGTGGCTGCGTTCGTATCGCGAGCGGTGAGCCGGCCTCACTGGCACGTGCCGCGCGGGGTGCCGCACTTGCCGGCCCCTTCGCACACACCGCTTTCGCACTCGGCGTCGAAGCGGCAGTCCTCACCGCTGAGCGTTCCGCCCTCGCAATAGGTGATGTCGCATTCGGTCGGGTAGTCCTGGCGACGCAGGCCGTGTGCGGGCAACACGGTGACCCCCGACGTATCGATGTCGTCGGCGGGGTCGGCCATGCCGCTGCGCACTTCGACCCGCTCCCACATCGTGACCCAATCGTCGGCCGACGTGCGCAGCGGCTCGACGTCGGTGCCCAGCGCTTCGAGGTCGTCGATGAGGTCGAGCACCACGCCCATGTGCGCCATGCCCTTCTCGTCGAAGTCGGTGCCCAGGCGCGGCGGTCCACTCTCGCGTTCGGCCTTGGCCTGGCACCGCGCTTCTTCGGTGAACGACGCGCTGCATGCCTGAGGCCCGAAGCGGGGCCGCGTCTGCTGAATGAAGCCGTTGAGGTCCGAGCCGAGCCCGATCGCAACGCCGAGTCCCAGGCGCCCGAAGTCGTACGCCTGCGCGAAGGAGCGGCTGGAGCCTTGGCACGAGTTCTCCACCGGGGAGTGCTCGTAGGTGCTCGTCTCTTCGTGCGCGGTACGCAGACCGATCATGCCCCCGGTCTGGCGAACCATCTGCGCCACCCACGACGGCGTCGTCTTCTCCTGCTCGCCTTTTTCGGGCGTCATGATTTCGCGGAAGTGCGCGTGCGACAGGTAGAACGGGTAGTAGTCGTTCTCCTCGAGGATCTCGAACAGGTCGCGGACCGACTGCTCGCTCAGGTGTGCGGCGTCGACCAGCATTCCGCGATCGAGCATCTCCCGGACAAGCTCCTTGCCCTCGTCGGTTAGGCCCAACGTGTTGCGGCATTCCGCGTCGACGTCGAAGCCGAGCGTGACGGTGCTGGTGGTGAGTCCACAGTCGTAGTCGACGTGGCAGTTCTCGGCGTACTGCGCGATCTGGAAGATCGTGTTGTGCGGCGCCGCGCCACCGAAGCGGTTGTCGAGTTGGTGCACGGGCTGCAGCGTGCGTACACCGAGGTCGTAAACCTGGTCGAGTTGGGCTCGCCAGTCGCCTTCGGCAAAGATGTGCGAGGCCTCGATGCTGAGGATGATCGCCAGCTTGTCCTCTTCGACGATGCGCCGAGCGTCGGCGGGCGTGAGTGCGATCTCCACCCAGTCGCTGTTGTCTTGGGCGAAGGTGTTCGCCATCTCCAACTGCAGGATGACGTCGTCCATCTCGTTGCAGTCGGGACGCGTGACGTTTTCGTCGGGCAGCGCTTGGCACAGCCAGTCCAGCGTGACGGCGGAGATGACTTCGACCCGAAGGCCCTTGTCGTAGGCCTCGCGGAGCTGCTGATGCCACACCTGCTGGTGAGCGATGGCGTCCCAGCGCGGCCAGCCATCGTAGTTGGGAAAGCCTCCGGTGCGGTCCTCGTGCTCACCCGTTTCCCCGCTGCTTCCGGGGATGCTCGCGATGAACTCGCCAACGACTTCGCCCCCGCCCGCGACGATCGTCGCCACCAAGGGGACGAGTTGCTGCAGCTCTTCGAGCGACATGTCCGGGCACTCGCCGATCAGCGGTGCGAGGTCCTCTTGAAGCCGGCCGTGGTCACCCGGCTCACCGCCGTCACACGGACCGAGGGCGGACTCCTCGTCTCCATTGACCGTGCCGTGCAGCCAGCCACCGCCAAACGCTTCCTCGGCGAACATGTGCAGGTGCAAGTCGGCGACGCCGACCAGCCGCGGCTGCGGCTCTCCCGTGGTGCTTCCCGTCTCGGTATCAGAGCCCGAGCTGGCGTCGGCCGAACCGCTCGAAGTGGAAGTTCCGGGGTCTCCCGAGGACGAACCCGTCCCCTGCATGGGAGACGTGTCGTCACCGCAGCCGAAGCTCGCAAGAGCCACCAGGATTCCCACCTTCGAAGCCAGAGTCGATCGCCGCATCGCCAAGACGCGATGGTAGGAGCGAGCGCGAATGCCGGTCAAGGCACTCAGTGTCGAAATAGGCTCACAAAGTGCGAGCAGCTCGGAGCCCGGCGCACCAGAACACCGCCGAATCTGCCACCGAGGGTCGGCTGACGGCGCTTTGTTCCAGGTAGCGATTGCGAGCTACCACTCGAGCGCGCCGGCCTTCTTGAGGGCCGCGAGCATGCGATGCAGCGAGAGGTCGTCGGTTTCGCGGGTGTCGAGCACGTTCTTCCAGCCACCGAGTTCGATGATGTCCTGGATGAGATCGACCTGTTCGTCGGGCAACGCGCTCCAGCGCACCCCGGCTTTCTTGGCCAGGGTGACCCGGTCGCGAGGGCCGGGCAGTCCGTACTTCTTGTCGAGAGCCGCGAGCTCGTCCTGCTGACGCGCCGCCTCCATCAACATGTGCTCGAGGGACATGTTGATGCGGGTCTTGGGATCCTCGAGCTCGATGTTCTCGAGTTCGAAGCTGCCCTTCTGCCACAGCAACATGCGCATCAACGCCTTCTCGGGGTGAAGGCGTGGGTTGCCTTCGATCGCCGCGAAGAAGACGAGCCCGTCTTTGAGATGCAGCGCTCCAGTACGACCACTCTCGACGTCGCGCACCTTCAGGGCGCCGGTCTTGCGGCTGGTCGCAAGCCACTGCAGGACGTCCATCAGCGGGATTTCGTCGATGCTGCCGGCCATCGAGTGGCCCGCCATGTCGGCCCCGCCACGTCGGCGCGGCGCCTCTCCGGCCCGTGCTTCGGACACCTCTGCCAGCGACTTGAATTCGACCGCGATCAAGTTCGAGCCGATGAGCAACCGGTCGCCGTCGCGCAGGCAGTGCAGTTCCACCGCCTTGCCGTTGACGAGCGTGCCGTTGCGCGAGCCGAGGTCGCGCAGCCAGGTGCGGCCCCTGCGGCCGAAGAAACGAGCGTGCTTCCGGCTGACCGCATCGTCGGCCAGCACCAGATCGGCCTCGGAGCTTCGCCCCGCGATCATGCTCTCGCCATCGAGGGGGAACTCGCGACCCGAGTACTTGCCGTGCACGAAGCTCAGAACTGGAACCGCGGACTCCACCATCTGCTGGAGCCACGGTACGGCGGTGCGCAAGGTGAGGTCAAACACTCCCCGCGGGCCGGTGTCGAATGCTTCTCGCCCACGAGGCGTCTGTCAGATAGGCCTTGCGACACGATTGACATCTTGTCGCGCTTCAATGCGGATCGCGCGCCCGCGAAAGGTCGACTTGCTGACGCGCAAACACCCCTACACACTGATGATCGTGCGGTTTTTCAAGGTTCGTAGTCTGCGTGGCCCCATCGGGGTCGCGCTCCTGGGTCTCACGATGCTGGGAGCGGGCTGCGGCAAGAAACAGGCTCCCACCACCGCACCGGGCACCTATCAACCGGCGCCCCGTCAGGTGATGGCCGAGCCCTCACCACGGCAAGACGTCTACGTCGAACGCAGCATCCGCTACGAGACCCCGCCCGCCGAGTACCCCGAAGCAGTCGGCTACGAGGAACTGAGCAACGGTGAGCAAGTCGTCGTGGTCGAGTACGTCCACACGTACCCCGAGGAGATCGAGACCTTCCCCACCGTCGTGTGGGCGGGCCGCACCTACTACAACGTGCACGGCGACTTCGTGTACTGGGTCGACGGCTGGGGCTGGTGTTACTACCTCGGGCCGCCCGCTCCGCTCGTCGTCTACTGGAACGGCTACTACCCGTGGGCGCCCTACGCCTGGGGTGTCGGCTACTACGGACCCGGCTGGTACTGGGGCGGCGTGGGCATGTACGGCTATCACGCCTACGGCCTGTCGGTGGTGCACGCCAACCACCATCACCACCACTATCACGAGTACGATCGCCGTCCTGGACGAGACCCACGGCCGTCTCGAGACGCCGGAGTCTCGGGCCCAGTCGCAGGCAACTCCACCGGACCTGTCCACAAGGGCGAGCCTGTCCCTGGGGGTCCAAGGGGCCAAGCTGCGGACGCACCTCGCCGCATCAACCCCACGGGCAGCCGTGGCGAGCCTCGGCGCACCAACCCGCCCGCTCGCTACGCAGGCGACACACCGACCCGTCGCAACCCATCGCCCAAAGTCACAGAGGGCTCGCGCCGCACCAACCCCAGCCCGCCGATTCGAACCAACGGGTACACGACCGCGGGTGGCCAACGCATCACCGTCGTCGATCCCCGCGCCACCCGCACCAGTCCGGCGGTGCGCCGCAACCCCGCCCCTGCGAGTAGCCCTCCGCGCCGCACCAACCCCACGGGCACACCCGCACCCAAGTTCACGCCGCGCACGCAGCCCACACCCAAGCGCACCAACACCAAGTCCACCACGTCGCCGCGCCGCACCAACAACCAGCCGTCGTGGGGCTCGTCCTACGCCAACAAGCCAAAGCGCTCCCAGCCCAAGTCGTCCAGCCCGCGGCGCTCCTCGCCGACTCGCAGCACCCCCAAACGCAGCGCCCCGGTGCGCAGTACGCCCAAACGCAGTGCGCCCACCCGCAGCGCGCCCAAGCGCAGCGCGCCCAAGCGCAGCGCCCCCAAGCGCAGCGCCCCCAAACGCAGCGCTCCGTCCCGAAGCGCGCCCAAGCGCAGCGCCCCCAAACGCAGCGCTCCCAAGCGCAAGCGCTAGAGAGACCAACCGCTAGAACCCGGCGCTGAGGTTCTGCTGGACCTCGCCGGGCGACAGCGCCCGGCAGTAGATCGCCACCAGGTGGAGCGTTCCGTCGAGGGCGCGGGGGCTGGTGAACTCGTTGCCCAGCGCGATGCGCATCGTGCCGGTCGTGTCCCAGACCGTGAACGGACCCGGGCGTTCACCTTCCCCGCCCACGTTGCCGTCGACGAAGAGGGTCTCGGCCCCATCGGCTTCGTGCACGTACGCCACGTGGACCAGCGTGCCGTTCACGTCCATCGGCACGTCCGCGTAGAGCGATGGCGTGCCGTTGAGTCCCGCCGCGTCGGAGTCGTCAACACGCACACGGCCGCGGAACGCCGGGTCGGCCATGCCATCGATGTCTCGACCAACCATCAGCGAGAAGTTCCTCAGACTCGACGACTCGCTGTACGTCACGATGCGAGGCGGTCCCGGGGTCTCCACCTCGGTCGGGGTCACCCACGCCTCCAGCGTGAGCGCGTTGGAGTCGGTGCACGCCGCGTTGACCTTGGTGACCGAGGAGGTCGAGGCTGCAACGGTCGCATCGTTCCCCGTGAATCGAAGGCCATCGTCTACCCACGCGTAGCCCGTGCCCTCGAGGGTCAGGTCGATGGGCGGGTTGACCGGGGCCGTGTCGTGCACGGTGGCGCCGGACCCTTCATTCAGGCGATAGAGCACGACCAAGCCCTCATCGACCCGCTGCACACTCCCCGTGCTTCCGGTGGTGCTCTCGCCTCCACCGGTGGTCGTAGCCGTCTCCGAAGAGGTGCTCGAGTCCCCCGTGTCGGTACCGGGAACGATGCCCCCCGTCGTGGGGTCCTCACCGGTCGACGTGGGCTCGGGCCCGGAACTGGTCGTCGCGGTGGTGGGATCAGGACCCGGAGACATCGTGCTGGAGCCCTCCGTCGTGGCGACCTCGGACACGCACGTCCCACCGAGCCCATCCCCGGCGAACGCTCCGTAGCGGCGGCCGCTCTCGCAACCATCATCGACGAAGGAGCAGAAACCCGACGCTTCACAGAACCCGCTCGGACACTGGTCGTCGTCCTGACAGCTGTAGACGGACGTCACGCATCCGGCTTGAGCGATCAGCAACGCCACGAGAACTCCACGCCCGCGATGTGCCACCGACCGCACGGCCTTCAGGATATCACCGAGTCCGATTGCTCACGAACGCCCACTGAACGTGGACAGCTTCACGACATGTGCGTTCGAAGTCCGACGGTGAGTTCGATGTGCTGTACTGCCGCCGACGCAGTGAAGCTCTCCGCATGGATTCAAGCCGCGCGCCCGCTCGCGCACGCCAACATCGCAGTGCCACTGCTCGTCGGTGAGGTGTTGGGCTGGGCTGCGACCGGCGTCTGTGACCTGCGCCTGGTCGCACTCACCCATCTCGCCGCGGTGCTGGACCAGCTGTTCATCGTGTTCGCCAACGACGTGGCCGATGAAGCCGCAGATCGCGACAACGACGAGCCCACCCCGTTCTCGGGCGGGTCTCGCGTGTTGGTCGACGGCACGATCTCGAGCGACGCTTTGCGCAGGGCCTCGCTGCTCGCGGCTGCCGCGGTGCTGGCCCTCGCCGGGGTGATGGCCCTGGGCATGGCCCGCCCGCTGCTGTTTCCACTGTGGGTGATGGGCATCGCCCTGCTTTGGGCGTACAGCTACCCGCCGTTGCGGCTGTCCTACCGCGGATACGGAGAGGTGGCGCAAGGACTCGGGCTCGGCGTCGTCCTCCCGCTGATCGGCTTCTACACCGTCGCCGGATCCCTCGATGGGCTCACGTGGCAAGCCTTGGTCCCGCTCTTCGTGCTCGGGTTCGCGGGCAACATCAACACCGCCCTGCCCGACGCACGCCCCGATGCATCGGCCGACAAACGCAGCTGGCCGGTGCGCTTCGGACTGGACCGCGCTCGGAAGCACACGTTGCAGCTGCTCGCACTCGCGACCTTCATGACCCCGTTCGTGCTCGTCGGGCACCCGCAGTCCACGTGGTTTTCGGTCGAGGTCGGGCCTGCCATCGTCTTGGCGGTCGCCGCTCTCACCTGGCGTGACGCCAACGCGGACGATCGCAAGAGCTGCGTGCGCTTCGTGTTCCTGTCGGGGTTGGCGCTCAACCTGCTGATGCTTGGCTGGTGCACCGCCCTTTGGCTCCGCCCGACGGTATGATCCGGGCATGAGTCGCCCCCTCCACGCGCATACCGCTTCCGAGCTCCGCACGTTGCTCGAAGAAGGGAGCGTCACCTCGCGGGAGATCGTCGAAGACCTCCACCGCCGCGCCGACGAGGTCGAGCCGCGCGTCAACGCGTTCGCCCACGAGTTCCGCGAGCGCGCCCTCAAGGAAGCCGACGAGTGCGACGCCGTCCGCAAGAAAGGCACCCCGCTCGGGGCTTTGCACGGGGTTCCACTGTCGGTGAAAGAGTCCGTCGACACCGCGGGCGTCGCTACCACGTGCGGCATGCGGTCTCGCCGCGACGACCGCCCGGTACACAACGCGATCGTCGTCAAACTCGCGCTCGAACAAGGCGCCATTCTCATCGGCAAGACCAACGTGCCGCAGACGTTGCTCGCTCCGTTCGAGACCACCAACGAGCTGTTCGGCACCACCAACAACCCGTGGAACATGGGCCGCAGCCCGGGCGGAAGCAGCGGGGGCGAAGGCGCTGCGATTGCATCGGGCACCAGCGTGCTTGGCATCGGCACCGACGTCGGAGGCTCGATCCGCTCGCCCGCGGCCCTGTGCGGCATCTACGGCATCAAGCCCACCGTCGGCCGTTGGTCCAACGTGGGCAACCGCGGTCCACTGCCGGGGCAAGAGTTCGTCAAACCACAGATCGGCCCCATGGGTCGAAGCACCGACGACCTGATCATGTTCATGCGAGCGCTCGACCGCCCCGAGCACTACATTCGCGACCGCAGCATCCCTCCGGTGCCCTTTCGTCCTCCCGAAGAGGTCGATGTCTCGGGACTCACCGTCGGGTACTTCGACGACGACGGCTACCTCACCCCCGCCGCCTCGGTGCAGCGCGCGGTGGAAGAAGCCGCGGGACACCTCGCCGACGCGGGCATCACCGTCAAACGGGTGCGCCCCCCCAACGTGCAAGAGATCCTGGAGCTGTTCTTCGCCGGCCTGTCCGGCGACGGCATGCACACCCTGCTCGAAGCCCTCGACGGCGAACCCTTCATTCAACCGCTGCGCACCGTCGCCTACGCCAACCGAGCCCCCAAACAAGCCAGAGCCGGCCTGTCCCGTGTTGCTCGCATGATGGGCGAGACCCGCACCGCGGACCTGCTCGACGCGCTCGGAGAAAAGCGCACCCACGAGATGTGGTCCCTCGTGCATCGGCGCAATCGCGTCCGCACCGAGGAGATGGTGTTCTGGGAACGCGAAGGCATCGACCTGCTGCTCACCCCCACCCTGGCCACGCCCGCGGTGCCCCACGGCCTCAGCCACGACTTCACCGTCGCGTTCGCCAACCTCTCCCGCTACAACCTGCTCGACCTGCCCGCGGGCGTCGTCCCGATCTCCCGCGTCCGCGTCGACGAAACCCGTCGCGACAGCGTGCACGACCGCGTCGAGAAACGCGCCGCCGAGATCGAGGCCCAGAGCGTCGGCCTCCCCGTATCCGTCCAACTCGTCGGCCGCCCCTGGGAAGAACCCGAAGTGCTGGCCATGATGCGCCTGCTCGAATCCAAAGCCCGCACCCGCGACGACTACCCGCAGGTCCCCGTCGCCCCGTAAGGGCCCGCGCAGCAGTAATTGACACGTTTGGGTGCCGAGCTGCTCTACGAGGGCAAGGCACGAAGAGGGCGCGTAGTGGGCCTACGCAACCGCTGAGGAACGCAGCCATCGTGGGGCAGTGCGGTGCCCAAACGTGTCAATTACTGCTGCGCGGGCCCTAAGGCCGCACCTCGGCAGCGCGCGCGACGATGAACACGGGAGGGCCGTCGAGGCCTGCGCCGTGCGACGTGACGATGCAGTAGACCGCGGCGCCATCGGGCACTGCGAGCGCGTGGCCCTCCACTTCCGAGGTGGAGGCGAGTCGAAACAGTGGGTTGTCGATGTCGCCGTCCTCGAAATGCTCGAGCCCAACAGTCGCCGTGACCCCCGAGAACGTCAGTAGAACCGCATCCGGGCTGCAGTAGTCGCAGCAATCGCCATACCAGAACCGCAGCGAGTCCCCCTCGCTGCCCTCCAGACGCAGGTCCAAGAACCGTCCACGCAGACCGTCCGCCGCAGCCCACCGCGTTTCGGGCGGCTGCCTCGCGTGCGACGGGCGGACGGTCCGAACGACGAGCTCGGGGGGCTGCCCGTCCAGCTCCACCACGACGCTCTCACCCTCGGCGAAGTCGCGTACGCCGTCGACATTGGCCGCCTCCGAAAACGGCAGAGGGCCGTAGTGCGGTGATACGACGCTGCCCGTCGAGGTTTTCGCAGACCAGCGATGGATCCGCCAGGCCATGGTCAGGTCCGGGCTCGGAGTTCGCGGCGGAGGATCTTGCCGCTGGCCGACTTGGGGATCGCGTCCAGGAACTCGACCTCGCTGAGGTGTTTGTAGGAGACGAAGTCTTCGGCGGCAAAGTCGATGACGGACTGAACCTCCAGCGACACGCCTGGCGCGGTGACGACGAACGCTTTGGGGCGCTCGCCGGCTTCGTCGTCGGGCACACCGATGACGGCGGCGTCGACGATGGCGTCGTGTTGGAGCAGGCGCGCTTCGAGCTCGGCGGGGGCGACCTGAAAGCCGTTGACCTTGATGAGCTCCTTGAGCCGATCGACGATGTAGAAGTGGCCATCCGCGTCGGCCACGGCCACGTCGCCCGTGTGCAGCCAGCCATCGGCATCAATGGTGGCCGCGGTGGCATCCGAGTTGCCGAAGTAGCCCCCGGTGACTTGCGGTCCCTGGGCCCACAACTCGCCGCGTTCACCGGGCTCGGCGTCTTCGCCGGTGTCGGGGTCGACCAAGCGGATGCGGGTGTTGGGCACGACCGTGCCGACTGAGCCCGGGCGGTAGTTGGTGGTGTCGGTGGTCGTGAGTACGGGCGAGGTTTCGGTGAGCCCGTAGCCTTGGCCGATGCCGCAGTCGAGGCGCTTGGCCGCAGCCGTTGCGACGTCCTCGGGCAGCGGTGCCGCGCCCGAGTAGATCTGCGTCACGCTCGACATGTCGTAGTCGTCGACGACGGGTTGTTTTGCCAATGCGAGCACGATCGGCGGCACGAGGAAGAGCCGGGTGATGCGTTGCTCCTGCACCTGCTCGAGCATCTTGACCAGGTCGAAGCGCGGCGCGGTGACGACGGTTGCACCGTGGCCGAGCGCCATGTTCATCAAGACCTGCATGCCGTAGATGTGGAAGAACGGCAGCACCGCAAAGCACACGTCATCCTCGCCGATGCCGAAGAACGGCCGTGCTTGGCAGAGGTTGGCCACCAGGTTTCGGTGGGTGAGCATCACCCCTTTGGGGAACCCCGTGGTGCCCGACGAGTAGGGCAAGGCCACCACATGCGCGGCGTAGTCCACCCGCACTTGCTCGGCCAAAGGCTCGCCTTCGAGGGTCGAAAGCGACGGGGCATCGCCTTCGTCCAACAAGAACACGTGCTCGACCCCACACGCCTCGGCGGCTTCTCGTGCGGTCGCCAGAAACGCCTGCGTGGTGATGATCGCCGACGCCTTCGAGTCGCGAAGCTGGTGGCTGATCTCGACCGCGCCGTAGGTAGGGTTGAGCGTGGTCACCGTGGCCCCCGCGTATGCGAGGCCATGAAACGCCACCGCGTAGTCGGGCACGTTGGGCGCCATCAAGGCCCAGGTGGTGCCCGGTCCGGCCCCGCGTTCTTTGAGCCCACCTGCGAGTCGGCGAATGCGAGCGGCCAACTCGGCGTACGACGTGCGGGCGCCGGTCGTACTGTCGATGAACGCCGCTTTGTCACCCAGCCGCTCTGCGTGGCGCAGGGCGAACTGGGTGATCGAGCAGTCTTCGATGACGATGTCGGGACGCGAACTCTCGAAGATGCGCACGCCCGAAGGCTAACTCGCGAGCGCAGCCAGTGTCTCGGTCGTCCACTTGTTGGCTTCGATGAACGCACTGACCAGCCGAACGGGCTCAAACTGCGACTTCAGGAGCGCTCCCCACCGGCCGGCCTCGTACTGCTCGGCGTAGGTGATCAGCTGGCCCAGCGGCCCATCGCGTTCGATCAGCGCAGCCTTGAGCGCTTCGTCGAGCGGCAGTGGACCGATGAGCGTGTCCATCTCACGGTCGAACAGTGCATCGAGGATGGAGAACAGACCGACGGTGAACGCCGTGGGGCCATCGACCTCCAGCGAGTCGGCCAGCAGCTCGCACATGCGAGCGCGCACGATGCCGATGCGCACCAGCTCCGCGGGCTTGTCGTCCACGCTCGACAGCGCCACCAAAGCGACCCACGCGCGAAGCTTGTTGTAGCCGAGCAGGCCCATCGCCTGACGCACATCCGTGAGCGGCTGCCGCAATGAGAAGTGCGCCGAGTTGAGGTAACGCAGCAGGCGGTAGGTGAGCGCCACGTCCGAGCTGACCAGCTCGACCAGCGTGTCGAAGTCCACCGTCGGGTCGCTGAGCTTCGAGAGCAGCTGCAGCGTCGCCATGCGGTTGGCGGGCAGCTTCTCCCCTTCGACCACCTCGGGGCGGCACAGGAAGTAGCCCTGGAACAGCTCGAACCCGAGGTCCAGGCACATGCGCATGTCGGCTTGGTCCTCGACCTTTTCCGCCAACAGCTTCACGTCGTACGGCTCGAGGGCGTCGAGCGTCTGCTGCATGACGACCTTGTCCATCACCTCGATCTTGATGATGTCGGCGTATTGGATCAGCGGTTCGCGGCTCTCGGTGAACACGAAGTCGTCGAGCGCGATCGTGTAGCCGGCGTCTTTGAGTCGCTGCAGCGCTTTGCACACCTCCGGCGTGCACGGCACGTGCTCGAGCACCTCGATCACCACCTTGTTGCTGGGCAGCGCCTCGGCGTTGGGACTGAGCAGCATCTCTTCGGCAAAGTTGACGTAGGCCACGCCTTTGCCGACGAGTGTGTCGATGCCGATCTCGGTGAACGCCGTGACCACGGTCGAGCGAGACGCCGCCGTCGCATCTTTGATGTGCGCGAAGTTTTCCCGCGAGTCTCGGTAGAGCAGTTCCGCGCCCACCAGCTCGAGATCACGGTTGAAGATCGGTTGTCGTCCAACAAAGGCTTCAGACACGGCACATCGCTCCAGTCCGAGGGAAGACACCTCTGAACCTATGGGTGCATCGTCGGGCCTGACAGCGACTTGAGTCGGCGCCCCGCTTCGAGGTCCGCGGCGCAAGCGCGGGCTCAGGATGGGACGAACAAGCCCGCGGCACCCAGCTCTCGCAGCGCGGCCTCGACCACGATGGGCGCCCCTGCGCGAGCTTCTTCCACACTCGCTGGGCTTCCATCCGCGGTCGGCAACGAGAGCGTACCGTCCGCGACCCCGTCGACGACCAGGCTCGCCAGCGCTTCGATGTCGCGTGTCCCATCGAGGGCCTCGACCAACATCGCGTGCAGCGGATGCAGCGGCCGAAAGCCGTGCGGTACGGTCGACACGAAACCGAGCTCTCGCGCTTCGAGACGGCTGAGGGCGTGAACACGCGGCATGCGGGGCACATCGTTCGAGACCGCCTTGGGCTCCGGCACGGGTGCGGGTTCGAGTGCCGCTGACGATCGCGTGAAGACCGACGCCCGAAACTGCCGCAGAATCGCGGTGTCGAGCAGTTGCTCCGCGCTCCGGCGGTCGGGCGTTTGCGCAGCGGCATCGGCTCGGACCGACTGCACCGCGGACGGATCCAAGCCGGTCTCGGCCACGTCGTCCACGTACTGCAGCCCGTGGCGCGCGGCCCAGTCCCAGACTTCGCTCACCGCAAATGCGCGCTGGTGCGGCGAAAGAAACCGTTGCTGCAGGTACGAGCGCGGCTGCGAGCGCACCGCGTCGATCTCCGCATCGAGCCAAGCGCCTTGCAGCGACCCCGCCAGTGCCGAGTTGCCGCGCAGCATTGCCAATGCAGCCTCCGCGTCATTCGATGCCCGCAGGCCGAGACCCAGGGCGTCGCGCAGGCACGCTCCCGGTTTCGCGTCGTAGCTGATGTACGCAATGCCCTGCGGGGACAGGCCCTCGTCGCACAGCCGAAAGATCGCGTCCCCGGCCTCGGCGGAGACCCACGACAAGACCCCATGGGCGATCACGTAGTCGAAGGTCTGGCCGGCTCGGTACGCGACGACGTCGGCATGCTCGAACGACACGTTGGGCAGGCCGGCGTCTCGAGCCCGCGCGCGTGCCACCTCGATGCACGCTGCGTCGATGTCGAGACCCACGAACGCCGCATCGGGCATTCGGGCGGCCATCGCCATCAGATTCACACCATGAGCGCAGCCCACCTCCAGCACTCGAGCGCGCTCGCTGTCGGCAGGCCTGAGGCCCCACGAACGGGCAGTGCGTGCCAGCAACGCCGGGTGCGTCTGCGCGATCGGTCGGTCGTCGTAGCTCACTGCACTTTGCATCATCCGTCGTCAGACCGACGGAAGATAGACGTGCGTTGCGTGAATACAGCTCACCACATGGCGTCACAACGGCGCCCCCTGAGAACTCGACATGAAGAAGCTCTCCGCCCTGCTCCTCTCCTCCCTCTTCCTCGCCCTGCCAGGCTGCGACTCCGGAGACGATGACTCCGACAGCAATGCCAGCACCGCGACCGACGGCACCGACACCGACGGCGGGTCTGCCGGTACCGATGCCACCGACAGCACAGATCCCACCGACCCCTCTGGCACCTCCGACCCCACCGGTGCCGAAGAAACCGGCGACCCCACCGGCGCCGACGAGACCGGCGACCCCACCGGCGGTGACGGCAGCGCAACCTGTCAGTACCGCTGTAGCGCCGACGAAGACTGTCTGGTCAGCGGCGCAGACATTGGCTTGACCTGTACCGACAGCGGGTTCTGCCTCAACGTCTGCGAAAGCGACACCGACTGCGTCGCGCAATTCTCCGGTTGGGAGGCTCAGCCCTGCGACAGCAACGACGCCTGCGCGGCCGGCCCTTGCGTCGACCTCGGCGACGGCTCCGGCGGTTGCGGGACCGAGCCCACCGAGTTCGTCGACTGCGCCACGATCATGATGGAGGAGGTCGAAGTCACCGACATCGACGGCGCCACCGTCACGGTCTGCGGCAACACCAGCGCCACCTGCACGGACATCGGCACCGGCGACATGACGTGCACGACCGAGACCGAGCCCACCAGCTGCGAGGACACGGGCTGCGGTGAAGGCTTCACCTGCGAAGCCGACGGCGCATGCCACTGCGACAACGACGAGGCATGTGGCGACGGAGCCACCTGCAACGACGACGGCTTCTGCATCAACCCCTGCAGCGACGCCTCCGAGTGCACCGACGACCTGCCGTTCGACGGCGGCGCCTACGTCTGCGAATAAAGACGCAACACGAAACGACGGCGCGCGCCTCGATGCTCTCGAGACGCGCGTCGTTTTTCTACATCACGTGCGGCGGCGAGGACTTCGAAACGCCAGCACGAACATCGGCAAGGCCAGCAACGGTGGCAACAGCCGGAGGACCTCGAGGAAGAACGCGCTCCAGTCGAAGGGTTCGTCGCCCTGCGGCTCGGCCGGAGCTGACAGCGTCGGCTCTTCTCCAGCCTCCTTTTGCACGCGAGGCTTTGGAGGCGTCGCGCGGCAGCTCGGCACTTCGAGCGAGATCGACTCTCCCTGCAACGTCCCGGCCGCGATCGCCAGCTCGACGAACTGGTGGCGATAGCAGTAGGGGTCGATGCCCAACGAGCCCAACGCCAGACTTGCGATGTCCCGATAGCGGGTCTCGGCCTGGGCGTCGTGGCCGCGCAGTTTCTGGCCCAGCATCGCCACAGCGGCCGAGAACCGATAGTCGGTGGAAGACTCTGCCAACGGCCGACCATCATCGCGAACGGGGACGCTGATCTTTCGGCTGCGCGAGCCGGTCGGTCGCTTGTAACGAAGGTTCACCGTCATCAACGGATCGTCCCCTGCGACCGCCGCAGGGATGACTTCGTACAGCGCCGTGACGGTGTGGCCGGCTCCGATCTCGCCCGCGTCCTTGGTGTCGTCGTCGAAGTCGCGATGGGCAAGGACTCGATTCTCGTAGCCGATCAGACGGTGCTGAGCGACTTGATCGGGGTCGAAGTCGACCTGGATCTTCACGTCCTTGGCGATCGTCTGCAGCATCGCGCCGGATTCCTCGATCAGAACCTTGCGGGCCTCGAGCTCGCCGTCGATGTAGGCATAGTTGCCGTTCCCCTTGTCGGCGAGCTGCTCCATCATGTGGTCGTTGAGGTTGCCCGTTCCGACACCGAGCACGGACAGGAACACCCCGGTCTCGCGTTTGGCTTCGATGAGCGCCATCAACGACGAGTGGTCGTGGGTGCCCACGTTGAAGTCGCCGTCGCTCGCGATCACGACCCGGTTGATGCCGTCTTCGATGAAGGCCTGCTGGGCGAGGTCGTAGGCGAGATGAATGCCCGCCGCGCCGTTGGTGCTGCCTCCCGACTCGAGCCGCTCCAGCGCATCGATGATGGTGCGGTGGTCGGACCCGGACGTGGGCGGCAACACTGCCCCCGCCGCGCCCGCGTAGACGACGAGCGAGATCCGGTCGCGCGCGTTCATCTGTTGGGTGAGCGCCACCAGTCCCTTCTTGATGAGCCCGAGTCGATCCGGGCTCGACATCGACCCCGACACATCGATGAGGAACACCAGGTTGCGTGGCGGAACGTCGCCTGCCTCCACGTGCCTGCCCTGGATCCCCACGTGCACGACCCGGTGCGCGGCGTTCCACGGCGCGGGGCCAACTTCGGTGGTGACCGAGAATGGCGAGTCGCCGCTGGGCTCGGGGTAGTCGTAGTCGAAGTAGTTGATCATCTCCTCGGTCCGCACCGCATCCGGCGGAGGCACGATGCGGCTCTGGCTCAAGAAGCGGCGAACGTTGGCGTAGGAGGCCGTGTCGACGTCGACGGAGAACGTCGACTTGGGGTCGTCGAGCGTCTGGATGAAGGGGTTGAACCGTGTCTTCCCGTAGCGTTCGTGCTGCCGCATCGAACCGTCACGGGCTTCGGTGTGGCCACCCCAAACGTCCGCATCGTCGTTCCCGACAGCAAACGCGCCGCCGTAGGGCGACGCGAGGAAGTGGCCAGATTCCGCCTGCATCTGGCCGAGGATCCCGGCCTGGAGCGCGTGTTGACTGGGGTCGATGTTGCGCGACATCTGGGGCGTCGCGTTCTTGGGGCCCTTCATCGCATAGAGCCCGGCCTTCTGTTTCGCCGAAGGACGCCCCATCTTGCCCTCCTCTCCGCGATGCCGAAAACCCTGCTCTTCCTCGTGCGCGACACCGCGGAAAGGCTGCGAATGCGCGACAACCTCGACCTCTTCGAGGCGCATCGTGTCGTCACTGTTGTTGGACAGCCCGAGGCGATCCGCGTTGAGCACGACGCCCGTCGCCAACAGCGAGAGCCCCGCTGCGATGAGGAGCGGTCGCCGCCAGGGTGCGGGTAGGCGAGGGTCGGAGAGAGGGCTTCGATCGTCGGTCATGCGGGCTGCCTCCGAGTGGGGGACAGCCGTTAGACGCGAAGGTTCCCGCGGTGCAGCTCAGCTCGCCGCGAACAACTCGGCCGCCGCGGGCATGGCCGTGAAACCGGGCACGGCCTCGAGACGCTCCAACCACGCTCGCACCCGAGGGTATGGCTCCAGGCTCACCTCGCCGTCGGGAGCCACCCGAATGTAGGCGTAGCAAGCCACGTCGGCGATCGTCGGCTGGTCGCCCACGAGCCATTCGCGCTCGGCGAGATGTGGCTCGAACAAGCCGCCCAGCACCGCGTCCGTGGTCTCGACCGCTTTGTCGTAGTCGATCTTCGCGCCGAAGAGTTTCACCAGCCGGGCCGCGCTGGGGCCCGCCCACAGCTCACGCGAGCTGACCGAGAGCCACGACTGCACCTGCGCTGCCAAGACGGGGTCGGCGGGAAGCCAACGACGGCTCGAGTCGTACGCGAGCGCGAGGTAGACCAAGATCGCGGTGGAGTCGCGCACCACCGTGTCGCCGTCGACCAACACAGGGACCTGGCCCAAGGGGTTGAGCGCGAGGAACTCGGGGCGTTTGTGTTCCCCTCCTGCAAGGTCGACGACCACGCGTTCGAAGTCGAGGCCGAGCAGGTGGAGGAACGCGCGCACGCGGTGGGCATGACCAGAGATGGGACTGTCGTAGAGTTTCATGGGTGGTGTCCTTGGGGGGCGCTCACTCGCGCCATCGGAGGGGAATGGAGTCGCGGCGCCACAACACTTCGGTGGGCGTGACCGACCAGTGGCGCTCGGCATCTTGGGTTGAGGCGTCGAGGTGCAAGGTGACGCGACCGGTCAGATGCAATGCGTGCCCGTGCGCGTAGTCGAGAAACAACAAGCCCGCGACGGGGTTGGTCACGAAGTTGCCCAGCGTGTTGAAGAACCGGTTGCCCGCGTAGTCGGGGATGCGCAGCGTCCCGTCGTCATCGACCCGAACGAACCCCGCCGGGCCTCCGCGATGCGACACATCGACTTCGGATTCACCGCTCGTCCCCATGGCGGCCGAGGCGACGAAGAACGTGTCCGCCGTCTGCACCAGCAGACGCGCATCGGCGTCCAACGTGGCCCCGCGAGTGACGACGGGCGTGCGCGGTCGCGGATCGAAGCGCGGCTCTCGGGGCGTGATGTACTTGGGGCAGTTGCCGAACGACTGCATGATGCGAAGGGAGGCGCGCTGTTCGTTCGAGACCTCGACCACCCCGTTGGCTCGGTTGCGCCGTCGCGTGTGCGGCTGAATGCCGAGCAACCCCACGGCCTGCCCGGGCTCCAGCGCGACAGGGTCGTGCGGGTCCGCGGCGCCGTGCAGCGACAGATGCGTTTCGTCGGGAGACCACAAGAAGCCCGGCTTGCCCGTCCGCAGCGTTGCCCACGGGCGACCGCTCGCGTCGACCGCCCCCAGCACGACGAACGGGAGTTCGGCGAAGAAATCCCGATGCTGCGGGGGCATGAACGGCCGGATGAACCGTGGGCCGATCGAAGCCAGCTTCTCCGCCACGCCGACCGAGCGCTGCAGCTGAACCTCCCCGGGATGCCAAACCTCCCGGTCCTCGGCCTTGGTCACCATCGACGTCTAGCCTGTCTCTTGAACGAACCATCGGGAATGACGAAAAATCGAAAGCAATAATTTCGGATTGTGAAACAATCGCTTCGTGGACCGCCTGGGAGCCATGGCCGTGTTCGTGCGCGTCGTCGACGAAGGCAGCTTTGCGGCGGCGGCCCGGTCGATGCGAATGAGTGCCCCGTCGATCACCCGCGCCGTCGCGGGCCTCGAGGACCACCTCGACACGCAGCTCCTCGTTCGCACCACCCGTCGACTCGCGCTCACCGAGTCCGGCCGGCGCTACGTCGAGGACTGCCGGCGCATCCTGGCAGAGGTCGACAGCGCGGAGGCCTTCGCCTCCGGTGCGTTCGTGAGGCCCAAAGGCACCTTGCACGTCACGGCGCCGGTGATGTTCGGGCACTTGCACGTGCTCCCCGTGCTCGGCGAGTTTCTGGATCTGCATCCTGCCGTCGACGCGCGCACGCTCTTTCTCGACCGCGTGGTGCACCTGATCGACGAGGGCATGGACGTGGCCCTTCGCATCGGCTTCCTGCCCGACTCCACACTGCGCGCAACCCGGGTCGGCTCGGTGCGCAGCGTGTTGGTCGCGTCGCCGGACTACCTCGCCGAGCATGGACCTCTGGACGACCCGGAAGACCTCGTGCACCACGACATCGTCGCCGTGACACGGTCACAGTCGCCCACCGTCAAGTGGAGCTTCGGCCACGACCAAAGCGACGGCCCGACGCTCCAGCCACGCATCGTTTGCAACACCATCGAAGCAGGACTGCGGGCCGCAGAGTCGGGCTGGGGCGTCACGCGCCTGTTCTCGTACCAGGTGCACCAAGCCATGCTCGCGGGGCGTCTGGTACGGCTGCTCCCAGAACGCGAAGTCCCAGACGTCCCCGTGCACCTCGTTCATGTCGACGCACGACACACCTCCGCCAAGCTGCGCGCCTTCCTCGACTTCGCCGCCGGACGGCTACGCACGCGGCTCGACACGATCGCCGAGGCGTTTGCCGACTGAGACGATCAGCGTTCGGCCAAGGCCGAGACGCGCTCTCTGTTGGCCCGGAAGATCTTCTCGAACCGCGAGTCGTCGAGCACCAGGCTGTAGTAGAGGCGCCCGGGATTGAAGCCTGCGTGGTAGCGCGTCTTGCCGAGGATGCGCTGGGCTCGGTTGAGCAGCTTGAGCGCAGGACCGGGCACACGCATCGGTGCGATGCCTCGCTCCTCCATGAACTTGCTCAGCGGGCCGACGGTGATGCCCGCAACGTTGTAGACGCCCTTGCCGTGCAAGTTGAGCGCGAGCATCAGGTCGCGGGAGAGGTGCTCCTTGGTGGTGGGGTTGATCATCGGATCGAAGCCCACGGGCAACACGGGAGGGTTGCTCTCGAACAGCAGGTTGAGGCCGGAGATGACACCGCCGCCAAAGACACCGCTGGGCCGCAGCACCATCACCTCGGTCTCGAGGTCGTCCATCTTGGCGCGACAGATGAACTCGGCATCGATGGTGTCGCGCAGGATCGGGTGCACGCTGGGGTCGAGGTTGAGCTCGGCGTCCTCACGCACCTTGTAGTCGCCGCGCGCCCCGATGCGATAGACCGAATCGCTGGACAGGAAGATGTACTTGCCGACCAGGTGCCGCAGCGACGCCTCCAGCAAGTGTTTGGCCGAGTTGACGTTGAACTCGTGGTTGCGCTGCGTGTAGCCGGTCGGGTCTCCCTGAAATGCCAGGTGCACCACGGTGTCGAGCGGCTTGTCGCGAAAGCGGTCCAGTAGGAACAGGTTGTCGGTTTGCCGACGTTTGGACAGGTCGGCGGAGACGAAGTGGAAGCGCTCGGGATCGGCACCGAGCAGCGATGGCGGGCATGCACCGCGAGCGACGGCGAGCACGGCGTCGACGTTGGGGTCGGCGAGCAGGTGCTCGATGAGGTGCACGGCCACCAGGCGGTGTGCCCCGGCCACCAAGACACGGCGGGGCCCAGCGCGGAGCGTGCCGGGTTCGGGGCCGTCGTCGACCTGCGTGACGAGGGCTGCACGGCGCATGGTGTCGCGTCGCTTCTTCCTCCCGGGCGTGGCTTTGGTGTTCGACTCGTCGCTCATCGGACCATGCCTTCTGCGTAACGTTTGCGAACGCGCTGGCCTTCGTCGAGAAGCTCGAGCACCGCGTCCCTCACCCGGGCGACCTCGCGCTCTCGCGTCTCCATGCTGGTGAGCACGCCGGGATCGATGTCGATCGGCTCCCCGTAGTTGATGAAGTAGCGGGCGGGCTTGGGCAACAGCCCCGCCGGGCCGAACCACGGGAACGTGGGTGTGATCGGGAAGTAGGGCAGCCGCAGCATGCGTGCCAGCGGCTCGAAGTTGGCGATCATGGTGATCTGCTCTTCGGCCCCGACCAACCCGAACGGAATGACGGGCACGCCATGGCGCGCGGCGAGTTCGACGTGACCGGGGTTGAACGGATACAGCTCGTAGGCCTTGTCGGCCGTCTTGCCCAGCGCCTCGGCCCCTTCGGGAAAGATGCCGATCAGGTGCCCTTCTTCGATGAGCCCGTCGAAGTTGGCTCGCGTGCCGGGCATCTGCCCCATGCTGCGAAAGAACACGCCGAGGAACGGCATGCGGTAGACGAAGTAGTCGACCATGTACCGCATCAGCCGGGGCGGATCGGTGTGCCGAAAGACGTCGGTGGCGATCATCATCGCGTCGAAGGGCAACACGCCGCTGTGGTTGCCCACCACGACGCCGCCGCCCTTCTTGGGGAAGTGGTCGTGGCCGCTGGAGACGACCCGAAAGTAGTGGCGATGCAGCCAGTAGCCGAACGCGTAGCCCAGCCCCAACACGTCTGCGTTGGTGCCGAAGCGGTCGGTGCCGAAGCCGGCGTCGTCGAGCACGTAGGACTCCACCCGCGCCCACTCGCGGGCCGGCAACAATGGCTTGGCGTATTTCTTGGTGCGCTTGCGACCGAGCACGGACGGGCTCCTCAATATCGAACCGGCGGTGTGCCCGAACTCGCCTTTGCATTGCGACGCGCGAGCCGTAGCTCCCACTCGTCGGAGGGCACCGGGATCACGTACACCGTGGGCCAGACGAAGCGTCGATCGGTGGCGCCCATGCGACGGGCCCAGTACTCGACATCGACGACCTGATACGGCTCGTCGTCGATGACCACGATCTCGTGCACGCGGGGCACGAACTGTGCTCCCTCGGTGGTCTCGGTGCGGAAGAGTAGGCGCCCTTCACATGCGTACTCGACGTACGGCATTCGGTGGATCCACTCTACACCAGCAAGCGAGTGCGTGACACTCTTTGACAGTGCGGGTTTGGGGCAAGGGGAGTGTGGTCGTGGTTGCAGCGCTGTGGATCGGGTGCGGTGGCGACGATGCGGGCAGCACCACGTCGAACGTGAGCGGCTCGTCAGGTCTCACGACGACCGGGGGCGCAGAATCTTCGGGGCCGGGCTCGTCGTCGGCGGCAAGCGCCTCCGGGTCGACAGGCGACACCACTGGTGCGGACGAGACCAGCTCGAGTGGGAGCTCTGGCTCGTCCTCCGGAAGCACCGGATCCGACGACACCACCGGCACGACCGGCGAGGCCTCGTCGAGCTCGACCGGGGAAACGGTCGAGCCCCATCCGCTGTGGGTCTCGCCAAACCTCTGGTACTCGACCGAGAATCGGCTCAACTACATCGAGGTCGATCCGGCCGACGGAAGCGTGGTGCAGCTGGTCACCAGCACGATCACCACGCCGATGATCGACGGGCAGACGGGCATCACGATGCTCGAGAGCGGAGGCCTCCTCATCTCCCGCGAGAGCGCGGGTGCCACGGAGATCTACTACGTCGAAGACCCGCCCACGGTCGCCAGTGAGATCGAGGTCGAGCTGCTCGGCACCGTCCCGGACGCACTGCGTATCGAGGCGCTCTACACCGACTGCGAAGGTCTCGTGTACCTGATGGACACGGGCACCGACGTCGTCGATACCAACGGCAACCGCCTCATTCGGTTCACAGAGGACTATCTGGCCGGCGACCTGTCCTACGAGGTCATCACCGACTTGTCCGTCGATACGGCGCCGGACATCGACGACCTGGGCCCAGGGCTCGACGAGGACAACGAGGTCACCGACGGCCGCGGGTTTGCGATCGACAGCGGCACCGTCTACGACTTCGACTACACGACGGGAACCGGGGTCTCGTTGGGAAGCGCCGGGACGTACGGCGTGCACGTGCTCGGAGGACCGCTCTTCGACGACGGGGAGCCACGGCTGTACATCTTCGACATCGCGGCGCAGCTGTTCGAGGCCGACCCCGCAAACCTGGCGCTGTCGGAGGTCCTCGTCACGGGACCGGCGTCCACGGGCGGCGCGGCGGCAGGGCTCAGCGGCATCACCGGACCGCTCACCGAGTGCGTCACCACGCTGCCTCCACCGGGCTGATCGGACATGGCGCGAGGGTCGCGCCATGTGTTGCGCTTCCAACATAACATGTTATATGCCTTGTTATACGCAAGGCCATGAGCGGAGACATTTTGCGAGATCTCGGATATTTGGCGCTCGGGAGCCGGCTCAAGCGGCTGGCGGAGCGTCTTCAGGCCGACGCCGCCCGGGCCCACGCCCGCATGGGCTATCCGATGAAGCCGGCTCAGTTCCCGCTGCTCGCCGCGCTGGATCGCCGGGGACCCCTCACCGTCGGTGAAGCCGTCGACGCCTTGGGTGTAAGCCAACCATCCGTCACCCGTACGCTGGGGAGTCTCATCGCGCTCGATCTGGTGGAGACCGAACGCGACGCCCACGACTCCCGGCTCAAGCGCATCCGACTCACCGCCGAGGGCACGGCGTTGTTGCAGCGCATGAAACGGGAGCTGTGGCCCAGCATCGACGCTGCCGCGGCCGCGCTCGCCAAAGGACCGCCGAGCGACCTGCTGTCGCTCATCACCCGAGTGGAGGACGCAATGCACGAAGAACCCCTCGAGGCGCGTGTCGCCTGCGGTACCCCAGAGCTTCGCATCGTCCCCTACGACGACAGCTTGGCCCCGACGTTCGCCGAGATCACCCGGGCGTGGGTCGAAGAGATGTTCACGCTCGAAGCCACCGACCGCGCGATCATCGAAGACCCGCGAGGCATGATTCTCGATCGGGGTGGCGAGATCCTGTTCGTGAACGCGAAGGACCTCGGCATCGTCGGCACTTGCGCACTGATGCCCGCAAGCGGCAAGGCGTTCGAGCTGACCAAGATGGGTGTGCGCGCCGAGGCGCGCGGCAAGAAAGCCGGCGCGTTTCTCCTCGAAGCCGTCCTCGACCGCGCACGCCAGATGCGGACCCAGGGTGCGCTGGAGCACTTGTTCTTGCTGACCAACGCCCGGTGCAAAGCGGCGATTCACCTGTACGAGAAGCACGGTTTCGTGCACGACGCTTCCGTTCTGGAACGTTCGGGTGGCCGCTACACACGCTGCGACGTTGCGATGTCCTACCCCTTCGAGTGAGTGACGTGGCATCGTTGCGGCGCGCATGCCATTCGGGCCGCCGCAGCTACCTCCAGACCCTCCGGCCATCGTGGAGCCGGCACCCAAGGAGCCCGACCGGGCGACAGCGGGGGGATTGGAGTTCAGCTGGGACGCGCCCGAGACGTGTGGCAGCGCGCAGGGTCTCGCCGAGCAGGTCGAGCGATACCTGGCAGACAGCGGCACCCATGCCCTGAAGATCGACGCGACCGCCCAACCGCGCGACGACGCGTGGCACCTGAGCCTGTCGATGGCGCGGCCTGGCGAAACCACGGTCCGCGAGCTGGACGCGCCATCGTGCGCAATGCTGACCAAGGCCGCCGCGCTGGTGATCGCGGTGCACGTCGACGTGGTCGGCACGAGCCAAGGCGTTCGCGAACTCGTGCAAGCGCCCGACGACTTTCTCGCCGTCGATGAAAACCCCGAGCCGAAGCCATCCACCGAAGATGTGGCGACGGCGGAGGTGTCGAGCCCAGTGCCCACCACGGTTGCGGTCCGGACCCGGCGAGCCCAAGATCGCCAAGCGCGGCGTCGACCGCCCCGGCGTCGACCCAACCAGGCGGGCGTGCTTCGGCTGGTGTCCCATGGGGGCATCGGAGAGCGGCCAGGCTTTTTCGGCGGCGTTGGACTGGCGGGCGGCTACCAGCTCCGCACGTTTCGCATCGAAACCCAGGTCGACTACGCAGTGCCTCGGGTCGAACGCAGTGAAGACGTCGCGGGCTCGTTCCAGTCCGTGCACGGCACCCTCCGCGGCTGCTGGGTGTCCGGCTACGAACGCTGGGAGTTCCCGTTGTGCGGCGGCTTTCGGGCAGGTGGGATTCGTGGCGAGTCCACCGCGGGCGCCGAGACACCTCGACCTGCGTGGAGCGCTTGGATCGGACTCGCTGCCGATGCCGCCGCGATCTGGTCGCCGATCCCCGACTTCGGGATCTACGGAGGCTTGGGCGTGATGACGGGCCTGCGACGCCCCTCGTTCCGGGTCGGGCTCGACGGAGACCCGCTGTACACCTCGGCCCCCGTCGCGCTCCAGCTCAACCTCGGCGTCGAGCTCAAGCTGTTCTGAGCTACGAAGCCTCGGTCACGACCATCGTGGTGAAGAACGACGCAGCGAAGTCGCACGTCTTTGGCAACACGCCGTAGTCGCGCGCACTGCCGACCCAGACGCCCACGTTCGCACCACCGCTGGTGCCCGCGGCGTAGGCTCCGTGAAAGACGGTGAGGTTTTCGTCCAGGTCGAGGTCGACGCCCAGCCACATCTGGTCCCCACAGGGGTCTTCGGGCTGGAACGGCGTGCCGATGTTGAACGGGCCACAGTCCTGCTCGCTGAGCGCCATCGAGTAGGGCAACTCGACGGTGGCGTTGGGGGGTGGGAGCACCGAACTGTTGACGAAGGAGAACTGCTCGCCGTCGGCGAAGTCGAGCTGAACCCAGAAGTTGGGAAAGCCAAGCGGGCCAGGCGCGCGATGCAGACGCACGTCGACCGCTTGGGCGACGTCGGGCAGGTCGACCATCGGTGTGCTTTCGACGGTGAACACCAAGTCGAGTCCGTCACATGCGACAGGCATCTCCCCAACGGCGAGGGACGGTGTGAACGAGCACGACTCGACCAGGTCGGTTGGAATGTCGTTGGGGAAGTCCCCGCCTGGCACTTGAATGCCGAACAACAGCACCGCCTCTCCGCCCTCTTCGCAGACCGTCGCAACCCCTCCGGTTTCGCCGCCCGTGGAGCCCGAAGACGAACCCGACGAACCCGACGACGACTCCCCTGTGGTGGTGTCGTCGGTGGAGCCGGTCGTTCCGGTCGAGTCGGCGGCTCCAGTGCTCGCGTCGGACGTCGTGTCGCCGGTCGAGCCCGTACCCGTCGCGCTTGCGCCGGTCGTCGAAGGATTGGAGGTCCCAGTGTCTGCACCCGTGGACGAGGACGAGTCGGTGCCCGAGCCTTCGCCCGAGGAGACGTCGTCTGCGCACGCTGCGAGGGCGAGGGACGAGAGCAGGGCGATCGCGGGCGGAAGTCGGTAAGCCATGACGGCGGCAACCTATGGGCATGTCCGGGGTGGAGCAAGCGGCCCGGGGTCCGCTGCGCGAGCTGCTACGCTTCGGCCATGTCCCTACTTGCTTGCCCTTCTTGCAATAACCACGTCCTCGCCCACGAGGCCTCCTGCCCGCACTGCGGAGGTACGCTTCGCAACGAACGAGGCGTCGTGGCCCGCACCGCGACCGCGGTGTTGATGGGGCTCAGCCTCACCGCGTGTCCTGCGGACGAAGACCCCGACGACACCGGGGCCAGTTCTGCCACGGTGACCGCCGGCTCCACCTCGAGTACGGGGACCGACCCGTCCAGCAGCACTACCTACGTCGACCCGACCGGAGAGTCCGACTACGGCGTGCCCTCCACGAGCGGCTTGACCAGCAGCACGGGCGACGGAGAGTCGAGCTCGGGCGGCTCCGAAAGCTCGGGCGGCAGCGGAAGCTCTTCGGGTGACACCGGCGGAAGCTCGAGCAGCACCGGCCTCGGCGAGCCCGAATACGGCGTCCCCGAAACGACCGGCGAGTGAGCCGCGGCGGCTGATGTGGCGTGGGCCCAAGGGCGGCCCTATTCTCTGCGAGCCATGCCTAAGCTCATTGCTTGCCCGTCCTGCCACAGTCACGTGCGCGCCGATGAAGGTGCTTGCCCGCACTGCGGCGGTCACGTCCGCAACGACGCGGGCGTCGTCGCTCGCACCACGACGGCCGTGCTGATGGGCCTGGCGCTCGCGGGTTGCCCCGCGGACGACGACGACACCAGCGACACCGCATCCACAATCGGCGATGAAGACACCGAGTACGGTGTCCCCGCAACCGAGGGCACGACCGACGCGTCCTCGACCTCGGACACCGGCGACATGACCAGCACCGGGATCGGCGAGCCCGAGTACGGTGTCGCCGATACCGGCGGGTTCGAGACCACCGGTGGCTCCAGCTCCAGCGGAACCGACGGAAGTTCCAGCAGCGGTGGGGGCGAGCCCGACTACGGCGTCCCGGAAACGACCGGCGAATGACACACCCGCCAGCGCCCGCACGCCTGGCGCTCGACTGCTAAGCAGCCCGTGGTGAAACCCGACACGACGTCTCACTCGCCTTTTTCGCTCCTGGCGGCGTCGCCAAAACTTGCAGTACGCCCGGTACAGCGGCGTTTTGGCTCCTACCCAGGAGCGAAAAGTCCTTCGCGATCCGCCGCGCCGGGTTTCACCACAGGCTGCTAGACTCGATCGGATGGGAAAACTCGTAGCTTGTCCTTCCTGCAGCACGCACGTTCGTGCTGACGAGTCGTCATGCCCTCATTGCGGCGGCAGCCTTCGCAGCGGCGGTATTGTGGCTCGAACCGCCGGTGCGGTGCTGATGGGGCTCAGCCTCAGCGCCTGCCCTGCCGACGACGACAACGTCGGGGAACCGGAGTACGGCAGCCCTGCGACGGTCGGTTCGTCGAGCACGACCGACGCATCCTCCACCACCGATGCGTCCTCGACCTCGGACACCGGCGACATGACCAGCACGGGGATTGGCGAGTCGGAGTACGGCGTCCCCGAGACTGGCGGCTTCGAAACCACCGGTGGCTCCAGCTCCAGTGGAACCGACGGGAGTTCCAGCGGTGGCGGGGGCGAGCCCGACTACGGCGTCCCAGAAACGACCGGCGAATAGACACCGACTGTGCCACCTCGCGCCGCGCGGGGTTGGTAGACTCGGCGCCATGGGAAAACTCGTAGCTTGTCCTTCCTGCAGCACGCACGTTCGTGCTGACGAGTCGTCATGCCCTCACTGTGGCGGCAGCCTTCGCAGCGGCGGCGTCGTGGCTCGGACCGCGGGCGCAGTGCTGATGGGCCTCAGCCTCACCGCGTGCCCCGCCGACGACGACACCGACGACACCGGGGCCAGCTCGGCGACGATGACCGCCGGCTCGACGAGCACCAACCCCACGACCACCGCGTCGGGCACCACGACCGACGTGGACCCCACCACCGGGCCGGGCCCCGAGCCCGCGTATGGCGTGGGGGCGACGACCGATCCCGGCCCGAGTACATCCAGCGGCGGTACCGACAGCGGAACCGACAGTGGCTCGAGCGGAAGCTCGTCCACGGGTGACCTGGGCACCACCAGCATCGGCGGTCCCGAGTACGGCGTTCCCGAAACGTCGGGTGAGTAGAGCCCTTTCGCGAGACCCGCGCACACCTGTGCCAAGGTGTGCGCGTATCCCACAAACCCAACAAACAGCGTAAAGATCCAGGAAAGCGAGATTTTCTGACGGATCTCGGCGCCAAACTCCATAACACTATTGAAGTCGTGCCCTATTCAGCCGCAGCGGAATCCCACGTGAGTCGCCCGGTGCCCGTGATGGAGCCACCACCGAGCTTTCGCGACGTGTATCGGCGGCACTACACGTTCGTTTGGCGCAGCTTGCTGCGTCTCGGTGTCGATGAGTCCACGGTCGACGACGCCGTTCAGGACGTCTTCATCGTCGTGCACCGCAAGCTGGACGCCTTCGAAGGCCGAGCCGCCGTCCGCACCTGGCTGTTCGCTATCGCGCGCCGCATCGCGCTGCGCTATCGCGACCGGGCCCGCCGACGTGCGCAGGACGAGCCCGAAACGGACACCCCCACCGAGCGCGGCCGGCCCGACACGGCACTGAGCTGCAACGAGGCGCTACAGCAGCTGCAGTCCTGGCTCGACGAACTCGACGAGGACAAGCGTGCGGTGTTCGTGCTCTCCGAGTTCGAGCAGCTTCGCGCGCCCGAGATCGCCACGATGCTCGGCGCCAACCTCAACACCGTCTACGCCCGGCTCCGTGCCGCACGTCAGCATGTCGCCCGCCGAGCACGGCGAGAGTCCAACATGGAAGGCTACCGCGCGTCGGTCCGCTCCATCACGGACGTCAAACCCGCCTCGGGCAGCAGCCGCCGGACCTGGCTGCTGCTGGCCGCCAAGTTGGGCATGGGCAAGGCCGCAGTGGCCAGCGCTACCCTCGGCACGGGCTTCGGTCTGTCTTCGGGCCTGCTCGGCAAGGTCGCGGTCGCGGCCGCTGTCGTCGGTGCCACCACCTTTGCCGCCGCTTCCGTCGAAGACGATCCATTGCCCAGCGGCACACCAGCGATCGCCGCCGCGCGTGACTCCGCAGTCGATGCCGCCACCGCGCCGCCAGTCCGTGAACCCTTGGCCGCGCCCTCGGCCCGCGTCGCGCCTGCACCCGCGCCCGCCCCTGAGGTCGCCGCCGCGACGGCCGTGCCGCTCGCACCGTCGATGGTCGCGTTGCTCTCGCAGCGCGGCAAGACCACCAACAAGCGCCGCCAGGGCCGGGCCCAAGTGCGCAACGTCGAAGCCAAGCCCGACCCGTTCGCGGCCGAGCTCGAGCACTTCGAACAAGCCAAGGTGGCCGCGCGACGCAACGATACCCGTGCCGCGCTCGACCGCATCGATCGTTACCTGCGCGACTTCCCGCGGGGCACCTTCTCGATGGAAGCCGCGGCGCTTCGTGTGCGCACGCTCTGCAAGGCACAGCGCACCGAAGAAGCGCGCAAAGCCGCCGCGTCGTTCAAGGCGAAGTTCGGCAGCTCCAAGCTGATCGACGTCGACGCTCCTTGCGGATGATCGGACGAGCCCTGGCTCTCATGGCCTGCGTTGCCCTCGGCGGCTGCGTGGGCCAAACCACGTGTATCGGCGACTGCGTTGCCGCCGATACGACCACGACCGGCGCGACGACGCTGCCACCGGTCACGACGAACCCGACGACCGACAGCATCGGCACCAGCAGCACCACGGCGTTCGAGACCACGACGGGAAGCTCGAGCTCGTCCAGCGGGTCGAGTTCGTCCAGCAGTTCGAGCTCGTCCAGCGGGACGGACACGGACACCGATACCGATACCGACACGGACACTGACACCGATACCGATACCGACACCGACACCGATACCGACACGACCGGGACCTCCTCGGGGACAAGCACCGGAACGACAACCGGAGGCATGTGAGCCGCGCCTTCACCGACGAGCCACTGTCGGCCGTGATCGACTACGTTCGCGCCCAGATCGATGCCGAAGGCTCCGCGTGCATCCGCGTGCCCAACCCCGATTTGGGGCATGGTCTGTATTCGGGAGAGCGCATCGATGGTGACGGTCCACGTCACCGTCCGCTCCGGGTGTGGACCGACCTTGCCGATCGGCTCTGCTTGCGACTGCATACCCCCGTCGCGCAGGAGGCCTTCATCGAGTTGACGTTCGAACGTCTCGACGCCGCCGCACGCCTGCTTCGCCGAGACGTTCGAGGTCCGGGCAAGTACGCGCCAGGCTCCGGCTTTGAGCGCGCGAGCAAGCTGGAAGAGCCCGACTTCCTGCTCGACATGTTCGACGCCCTCGAACGGTGCGGCCTCCCTGCCGCTCCGCAGGTGCTGAGCCTCGGCGTGAACGCGGGGGACGAGCTGATCGCGGTGCAAGAGCGCCATCCGGACGCGGTCTTCACAGGCATCGACCACGACGCGGCCGCGCTCGAGGTGGCCCGCCGGCGCTTTGGCGACCCGCACCGGTTTCTCACCGCCGACCTCACCGCGCTCCCCGAGCTTCCTCGGTTCGACCTCGTGCTGTGCATCGACACCCTGCAGAGCCCAGGCGTGGACGACCGCGCGGTGCTTCGCCACGTCGTGCAGTCCCTGCTGCAGCCCACGGGCAGCCTCATCCTGGGCGTGCCCAACTGCCGCTACGTCGACGGCGAGCTCCTGCACGGCGCCCGCATGGTGAACTTTCGGCAGCCCGAGCTGTCACTGCTGCTCAAGGGCGTGGCGTTCTACAAGAAGTACCTGCAGCAGCATCGCAAACAGGTGTTCGTCACTGGCAAGCACGAGCTGCTGATCACCGCCATCCCCGTCGGTCACGGGCGCATGCGCGGCTGACCCGTCGACAACACGACGCGATGCCAGAAGACCCCGTTGGGGTCGATCTGCCGCCGCCCACTGGTCGCCACCGCCATCGGAAGGTTGACGAACTTCTGGTTCCAATAGCCGACGAGCATGTTGGTGCGCCCACTGAGGCCCGAGTGCACGGCGTGCTGACCCAGCGCCAGGCAGAACGACGAGTCGGACGCGTTGGCCTGAATGCCGCGAATCATGTAGCTCGGGTCGATGTACTTGATGGTCATGTCGATCCCTCGCTCGGCAAAGTGTTGCTTCGTGCGCTCGCGCAGGAACACCCCGACATCGCCCAGCTTGCGGTTGCCCGACTTGTCGCGCTCGTCGTGGTCGCCCGCGGGCATGAGCAACTCGTCGGCGCCTTCGGCCACGACCACGACCGCGTGGCGACGCTGCTCCAGCCGTCGCTCCAGGGCTGCGAGAAACCCGTGCTCGCCCTCGAGGTCGACGGGCACCTCGGGCACGATGCAGAAGTTGACGTCACTGTTGGAGAGCGTCGCCTCGGCCGCGATGAACCCACTGTGGCGCCCCATGAGTTTCACCAGGCCCACTCCGTTCCATGCGCCCTGCGCTTCGGCATGCGCGGCAGCAATCGCGCTACGGGCAACCTCGACGGCGGTGAGAAACCCGAACGAGCGTTCGATCCACAGCAGGTCGTTGTCGATCGTCTTCGGCACGCCGACCACCGCGATTTCCAACCCGCGGCGCTGAATCTCTTCGGCGAGTGCCGAAGCGCCACGCAACGTTCCGTCCCCGCCGATCGCGAACAGCACCGAAACCCCCTGGGCGGCCAGGCTCTCGGCCATCTCGCCCAGGTCCTGCTGACCTCGTGAGCTGCCCAGCACGGTGCCGCCGTCGTCGTGAATGCGCGCGACGACCTCGGGCGTGAGCACCATGGGCGGTGCTGGCGGCTTCTTGCAAAGCCCCGCGTAGCCGTAGCGGAAGCCGAGGATGCGGGGCACGCCGTACCAATGGTGCAGCGTCATCACGATCGACCGAATGACGTCGTTGAGCCCCGGGCACAGGCCACCGCAGGTCACGATGCCGCAGGTGATCTTCGAGGGATCGAAGGCCAGCTTCTCGCGCGGCCCGGCACGCTCGAACATCGGGTGCTCATCGCCAGCGCGGTGCTGGCGAATGTCGTTTGGGACGAGGACACGCCGGTCTTCCCTCACCCAAGGGACGTGCTTGCCGAGCGGGGATGGAAACGTGGCCTCGCGAACGCGAGCGATGTCGAGCTTGGCGTTTTCGGGCAGCCGGCGAATGGACACGGGGCGAGCCTCGCCGGGTTGTGGCCGCAGCGCAACGGGCTTCGTTCACCCTTCGTTGACACCCGCCGGGCCTACGAAAGCGCTTCGAAACCCAAGCTGCGCATCGGGCAGCACACGCGCAGGCTGAGAGTGAAGGAAGCCAACGAGATGCACCAAGTACTGTCCCTCCTCCTCCCCGCCACGCTCCTCTTCGCCGGTCCCGGTGAGCGCCCGGAACGCTCCGGCAAACGCGGCGCCAAGATCCAGCAGCTGGACACCGACGGCAGCGGCACGCTGAGCGCCGCCGAGGTCGAAGGCACCCGAATCGCCGAGCACTTCTCCGAGATCGACGCCGACGGGGACGGTGAACTCAGCAAGGAGGAGCTGAAGGCAGCGCGCAAGGGCCGAAAGGGCAAGCGCGGCAAGGGCAAGCGCCTGGACAAGGACGGCAACGGCACGCTGAGCGCCGCCGAAGTCGAGGGCACGCGGCTCGCGGAGCACTTCTCCGAGATCGATGCCGACGGGGACGGCGAGCTCAGCCGGGAGGAGATGCGAGCCGCCCACGAAGCCCGCCGGGCAGAGCGCTTCGCCGAGCAAGACACCAACGGTGACGGCGCGCTCAGCGAGTCCGAGGTCGAAGGCTCCCGACTGGCCCGTCACTTCTCCCGCATCGACGCCAACGATGACGGGCAGCTCACCCCCGATGAGCTGAAGGCCGCGCACGACAAGCGCAAGGGCAAGCGCGGCAAAGGCAAGCGCAAGGGAAAGCGAGGCAACCGATAGAGCTACACCATCGTCGTCCGTCATGAGCATGCCCACCCCGGAATTCGCCGGGGTGGGTTTCTTTGCGCACGTCGATTGAAACACTCGTTTAAATTATGATTGCATCCGTTTATCAATCCCCCTAGGCTCGACGGGTGAGCGAAACCGCCGACCGCATTCGCGCCGAGGCCACCCGTCTCTTCGCCGAGCTCGGGTACGCAGGCACCTCCGTACGGGCGATCTGCGCCGCGGCAGGTGCCAACGTGAACGGCGTCAGCTACCACTTCGGCGGCAAGCAGGCGCTCTACGAGGACATTCTCAGTCGCATTGGCGACGACCGACTCGCCAGCGCCCAGCGGATTCTGGGCCGACCTCCCAGGGATGTCGCCGACCTCGAGGACCGGCTGCGCCTCTTTGCCGAGGAGACCCTCGCCTCGCACCTGCGCGACCCGCAGCCCCTCATCATCCTCTACGCCGAGACCCAACAGCAGTTTCGCAACTGCGAGGCGGACGTCGTGCTCGCGGCCCTTTCCGAGCACCACAAAGTGCTGGTCGGCTTTCTAGGGTCGGCGCGGCACCGCAGCCTCCTCCGCAAGGGAGTCGACATCGACATCGTCGCGGGCACCTTGCTCGAGCGCCTGAACAATCAGGTGCACCACGCCGAGTTCATCGAGTCCACCTACGGAACTTCGATCAAAGACCCCAAGTACCGCCGGCACTGGACCGGACAAACCATCGATCTGTTGCTGTTCGGCGCCGCTCGAACGCCTTCGGAGTAGCCATGCAAGTCGACATCGCCACCTACCACCGCCTCGCCAAGTCCGTGGGCGTCCTGCTCACCGTGATGGGGCTTTCGCTCGCCGCCGTCTTCGCCACGTTCGTGCTCACGGGGCGCAGCCCGCTCGCAGGCAGTGCCGTCGACCTCGACGGTCCGGGCCTGCTCGTGCTCGCCTCGATCGGCGCGTTCACCCTCCCGCTCGGCTTGTCGTTGTTCTCCACCGACTCGGCCACTTCAGCTCGTCTGCGCATCGCGGGCTACGCCCTGGGTCTGATGGCGTTGCTCCGGCTGGCCGCGTTCTCCAGCCCACAGATGCGGGCGGTCGTGGGTGTCACACCGCTGATCGAGTTCTTCGTCCTCGGCGGCATCGGGCTGGTGGCGTGGTGGGTCCGGCCCAATACCGAGACCCCCATCGACTGTCAGCTCGAGATCGAGCTCGACGTGTCCGCCCAGGAGGCATGGAACCTGCTCGGCGAAGAATTCGCAAACGTGGGGGACTACGCCTCGGGCGTCTGCAAGTCGTCGATGGACGGCGAGCTTGGCGTCGGCGCCACGAGAGCGTGCCAGACCCAAGCGTTTGGGCCTTTCCCCTCACTGCGCATCACCGAAACCCTCACCGAGTTCGACCGCGGCGCCATGAAATACGCCTACGTGGCCGGTGGAGACATGCCAGCCATGTTCCCGTCCTCCGTCAACCGCTGGTCGGTCGAACCCCTCGGCCCAAACCGCTGCAGGGTCAAGAGCCACGCCGCCATCCAGCTCGAGTGGTGGGCCCTGCCGCTGGCGCCCGTGCTCCGTTGGAGCATCCTCTCGGAGGTGAAACGATTCGGAGAAGACCTCCGCCACCGCCTCGAGCACGGCACGCCACACCCACGAAAGCTCGCCAAGCAACGGGACTGAGTGCGGCTTCCGAGACTCCGACGGCACAAGATCACCTGATGGGGCGGAACGCCCCCCTTCACGGGGGGTTCACGAAGAGCCGTCGTTCGAAAGCGGGGTGCAAGGCGGGGAGCGTGAGAGGCAGCGCACCCGCATGCTGAGTTCACAAGGACTCCAACGATGAACGCACTGCTTCAGCTCCTCGTCCCCGCCTCCCTCCTCTTCGCCGCTCCGACCGCGGATGCTCCCAGGCACAAGCGCGGGGCCAAGGCCGGCAAGATGCAGCGCCTCGACGCTGACGGCAGCGGCACGCTGAGCGCGGCCGAGGTCGCTGGCACCAAGATGGAGAAACGCTTCTCCAAGATCGATGCCAACGCGGACGGCGAGGTCACCCGCGATGAGATGCGAGCTGCCCGCAAGGCCAAGAAGGCGCGCAAGGGCAAGAAAGGCCGAGACCATCGCGCCCGCATGAAGGAGCGGTTCGCCAAGCGAGACGCCGATGGCAATGGCTCTCTGAGCGCGGCCGAGGTCGCCGGCACCAAGATGGAGAAACGCTTCTCCAAGCTCGACGCCGACGGTAGCGGAGAGGTGACCATGGCCGAGATGAAGGCGGCCAAGAAGGACCGCAAGGGCGACAAGCGAGCGCGCAAAGCCAAGAAGGGCAAGCGAGGCGAGGCCCACGCCCAGACCCGACGCGGCGGTAAGAAAGCCTTCGCCGACCGTGGACGCAGCGGCAAGAAAGCCAAGGCCACCAAGCGAGGCGGCAAGAAAGCCTTCGCCAACCGCGGCAAGCGTCGCAACGACCGAAAGCGCTTCGCCCAGCGCGGCCGCAAGAACGCCGGCTAGAAGTTCCCCTCCATTCCATCGTCCATCACCGCACGCGCCCCGTCCCGGCATTCTCCGGGGCGGGGCATTTTTTCGGAACACGCGGCACCGGCGGCCCGTCATGCTTGGGGCCAATGCTCCACCGCGCCGCGACCTCGTTGACGCTCACCCTGCTCGCTGCGTGTCGCCCCGCTCCCGCGCCAACGCCTCCCGAGACGCCGAGCCCCGTGGAGACGCCGAGCCCCGAGGAGTCGCCGCCCCGGGAGCCACCCGCGTCCACCAGCTCGAAGACGATCCCTGCGCGGCCCGGCATCGTCGTCGCCGACGCCTCTGGCCTCCACCTGCACGAGCAGGACGGAACGCGAACGGCCACGCTGTCGAAGACGCCAGCCGTCGCGCCCCGCTGGCTCCCCGACAACGAGACCCTCGTCTTCATCGCCCAAGACGGCTCGCTACGCTCCCTGGACCGCCTGGGCCACGAGCGATTTCTCGCCGACCTTTCGACCGGCCTTCCCTGTCCCGCCGAGGCATACCCCGACGGCATCGACCCCGACGTCACGTTGGCGCTGAGCATGGACGAGGAGTTCTGGATCTCCTCCGACGGCACACACGCGTGCATCACCCTCTCGGACGCGTTTCCCAACATGCGCTCGGTGCAACGGGACTTCGAGGTTCGCCTCGCCGACGGTGCCCTGCTTCAGCGCGCCGGGGGTGAGGGCTGCGGCGTTCGAGACACAGTGGAGCAGCTCGAGCATTGCGCCACCATGCCCCCGACATGGAGCGGAGACCCAACCGAGATCCAGTCTCCGATTCCCGGTGGCGAGGTCGACTCCATCTCCCCCGACGGGGCCTGGACCTTGGTCCTGGTGAGCTCCACCCTCGCCGACCTTCTACACCTGCAGTACGTGCTGGTCCGCAACGATGACGGCGCCGTGTTCCCGCTCCCGACCCGCAGCGGTCCTTGGCCCAAAGCCGTCACCCTTGCCACCCCCGTCGACATCGACGTGTTTCTCCCCGAGCTCCCCGAGGTCATCGGGGGCGAAACGATTCGATGGGTCGGCCCCCATCACCTCGTCGTCGACCAGGTCCTGCACGTCGCAGGTGAACGCGTCGTAGACCTCGGCGGTGACATCGCCCCCTGACGGCCGCTCGTCCCGCTAAATGCCGCAGGCGTAGCTGTTGTCCGGCACCACGACGGTCCACTGCTGGTTGGTCGAGCCCTGGCACGGGAACGAGCCATTGACGTACGCCGGGTCGACGGAGCCGTACGGGATGTCCCAGCATTCCCCGTCGGCGAGGCTCTCGAAGGCGACCAGGCCCGGCGTGGACGGGTCGTGCGTGGTCCACTTCTGGGAGTTCCATCCGCCGCACGGCTGCAGCGTCAGGTAGCCGTAGACGTTGTCCAGGCACAGCCCCGAGCGCTGGTTCTGGACCTGAAACGTGCTGTGGGTGGGATTGATGAGGAACTTCCACTGCTGGAGCTGACTGAAGTGGCAGTAGCTCTGGCGAACATAGGTGCCCTGGGTCGTGCCGGCGGCGTCGAGGCACATGCCGCTCTTGACCTGAATGATCGGCTGCCAGCCGCCCCAGTAGCCCTCTTGGGGATCGAGATCGACCGCAAGCTGGCCGCCCGCATCGGGCTCGGGTAGACGCTCCGCCGGGGCCGTGCGGGTCGGCGCTTCGCCGTCCTCGACACCTGGGACGTCGAAGTCCTGGACGTCCTCGATCTCCTCCTCCTCGTCCTCCTCGAATTCGAACGTCGACAGCTCGTCGGACGCGTCCTGGTCGCACCCCCCGACAGCGAGCGAGGTGAATACAACGACGATGGGAATGAACCTTCTTCGGAGCATGAACGCGGGCATCCGCAAGTCGCGTGCCAGCAACTGCGACGCCCGAGTCTTGCGGGCTTCGTCGACCACACCATCGGAAGTCTCATGGGAGGGGAGCCCCAATCCCATGGGACTCCACCGTTGTCACGGACGCCTCGGTCGCCACGAGGCGTGCCGCCAGCGGTTCAGCGCGGGGCAGGGGCCGGGTAGATTGCGGCTGCGGTGGGTCCTTCCACGTGGTGCTTGTCGGGGTACAGGGCGTTGGCGGCGCTCGAAGCCCGCTCACTCTTCGAGCTGGGCGAGCGCCCGTTTGGGAGCGACCATCCGGTAGCCTTGCAGCAGCAGGAAACGCACCTCGTCCCAGTCGACCTTGCCCTCGAGGCGCATGGCGACCCAACCGCTCGGTCCCATGTACTTCGGGCGGTAGAACTTCTCGGGGTCCGCCTCGATGAGGTCTTGTTGCGCCCCGTCGGGCGCCTTGATCCACACCGCTCGGTTGCCGTCGTCGTAGGCCCCGGCGTGATAGGTGGCGAAGGTCTTCTTGCCGCCCCACCAGGTGGGCGAGCCGTGCGACAGCTTCTCGTGGGTCTCCGGGAGGGCTTCGATGATCTCGCGGAGTTTGTCGAGCGGCTGCTTGCGCGGCATGGGCAGAGACTATCCGAAGCGCTGTAAGGGGTCGACGAGACGCGGCGTTCCGGCTGCGATGCAGACGGTCAGCAAGAGTCTCGGATGGATGTTGGTACTCGGCCTGTCGGCCTTCTCGGGCTGCAAGAAGTCGAGCCCGGGCCGGTCCTACGCCGCAATGGATGCGGGTATGGGCTTCGGATCCGCCGTGGTCGCGCAGGATGCTGCGGACGACGCGGCCTTCAACGGCGAGGACTACAACCACATCACGGAGAACGACTTCGTCGCCGTCGCGGACGACCCTCGCTCCACGTTCTCGATCGATGTGGACACCGCCTCCTATGCGAATACGCGCCGATTTTTGTCCGATGGGAACCTTCCGCCCGCCAACGCCGTGCGAATCGAGGAGTTCATCAACTACTTCGACTACGCCTACCCGGCTCCGCAGGGTGACGAGCCCTTCTCGGTGAGCAGCGAGGTCGCGGCGTGCCCGTGGAACGACGAGCACGTGCTCGTGCATCTGGGCCTTCAGGGCAAGAGCGTCGCCCAAGACACGATCCCCACCCGCAACCTCGTGTTCTTGCTGGACGTGTCGGGCTCGATGAACGCTCCCGACAAACTGCCGCTGCTCAAGTCGGGGTTGATGATGTTGGCCGACCAGCTGCGAGAGTCGGACCGGGTGGCGATCGTGGTCTACGCCGGGGCCTCGGGCGTCGTGCTTCAGCCGACCTCCGAGAAGCGCAAGGTCAAGCGGGCGCTGTCACGGTTGCGCGCAGGTGGAAGCACGGCCGGAGCCGCCGGACTCGAGCTCGCCTACCAAGTGGCGCAGGAGAACTTCGCGGCGGACGGCATCAACCGCGTGATCCTGGCCAGCGACGGCGACTTCAACGTCGGCGCGTCGAGCCAAGGCGAGCTGGTCGACATGATCGAAGAGAAGCGCAAGTCCGGGGTGTTCCTCTCGGTCCTGGGCTTCGGCACCGGAAACCTCAACGACGCCATGATGGAGCAGATCGCCGACCACGGAAACGGGAGCTACGCGTACATCGACTCGAAGCGCGAGGCCCAGCGCGTGCTCGTGCAACAGGCCGACTCACTGCTCGTACCGATCGCCAAGGACGTCAAGCTTCAGGTCGAGTTCAATCCCGGCCAAGTCGAGGGCTATCGACTGATCGGGTACGAGAACCGCGTGCTCGCCCACGAAGACTTCAACGACGACACCAAGGATGCAGGCGAGATCGGAGCGGGCCATTCGGTCACCGCGCTGTACGAGGTCATCCCTGCGGGCACGGGCGAGCTCACGCCGTCGGTCGACGCGCTCGAGTACCAAGAGGAGGGCCAACTCGCGGCCGCCTCCCAATCGGACGAGCTCATGACGGTCAAGGTTCGCTACAAGGCCCCCGACGGAGATCAGAGCGAGAAGTTGAGCTTTCCCGTGACTCGCAACGACCGCGACTACGAGAGCACCTCCGACAACTTCCGCTTCTCCGCCGCCGTGGCGGCCTTCGGGATGCTGCTGCGCGACTCGGCGTACAAAGGCGATGCGAGCTGGGCGCTGGCGCGTGACCTCGCCGGGGGTGCGACGGGGCAAGACCGCGATGGCAGCCGTGCGGAGTTTCTTCAGCTCGCGGAGACCGCCCGCGCGCTGCAGCGGCGTCGATGATCACGTCGTTTCGAACGCCTGCTCGTGCTCGATGTCGCGGTGGGCGTTCTCGTCGGTGATCCGCAGGTCGATGCGCCACGCTCCAGGGCCAGGCACCTCGACGTGGCCGCGCACGGTTCCGCGTGGCACGCCCATCGCGTCCGCGTCGAACTTCGTGTCGAACTCGATGGGCTCGCGAAAGACCGTGTTGCCACTCGCGTCGAACACGATCTTTTCGACGCTGAGGTGGTGCTCGCCGAGCAACGCTTCAATGCCACCGACGACGATCTCGTAGTCGACACGCTTGCCCGAGATGGGCTTGCCGTCGGCCACGTAGTTTCCATCGGCATCGAGAAAGTGAAAGTCGTAGACCTTGAACTCGCGCCACGGCTCGGCCAGAACGCCGCGTTCCGCTTCGGTGTAGCCCTTGCCCGAGAACTCGAAGCCCACCAGCTTGCCCTTGGGGTCGATCGAAACCTCGAGCTCGAGGGCCCCGCCGCGTTCGAACTGCATCGCGTACCAACGCTGTCCTCCGCCGAACGTGTCGTCGTGTTTTTCGACCTCGCGGGATTGCATTGGGCCCAGCCACTGCACGATGGCCGCGAGGTCGTCGAACTCGGTGCGACTGAGGTCGTGCGTCAGCGGATCGGCGGTGTGCTCGGCAAGCACGTCGAACTCACCGCGTTGCAGCGACTCCACCAAGCGCGTCGCCGCCACGTCGCACCCGTGGGCGTCGCTCTGGGGCGCGGCTTGGGTCGGCGCGGTGGTGGGCGCCCCCTTTTCGCAAGCAGAGGCTCCCAGCAGGGCGAACAACGCGATGCAGCGACGTGTGACGGCCATCGCCATCAACCCTGGCAGGCCCGGACCGCCCATGCCAAGGATGGCCTCAACAGGCCGCCAGGGCGTGTTCTTGGACGGTTCTTGGACTGCGCACAACACGCGGACGCCTGCGCAAGATCGGACTTGCCGACGCGCCGGATCCTGGTACTCTCCGCCCCCCAAAGACACTTGGAGAGGTGTCCGAGTGGTTGAAGGTGCCAGACTCGAAATCTGGTGAGGGTTTACGCTCTCCGAGGGTTCGAATCCCTCCCTCTCCGCTAAAGACTTCGCCCGGCCTGCGACACCAAAGGCCGGGCGAAGCACCACGAACCGACGACGAACATCAGCGATCAAGACAACGAGTGAAGGCCCACCTGGAGAGGTGTCCGAGTGGCCGAAGGTGCATGATTGGAAATCATGTGTGGGGCAACCCACCGCGGGTTCGAATCCCGCCCTCTCCGCCAAGCCAACACTCCCCAAAGTCGCTGGGGTTCATGCCTCGGGCGACAGTTTCTTCGTGAACTCCGCCAGGACCTGACGGTAGCAACGGTAGCGGAGAGCTGGGTGCCCGGGGCACTTTATTTGGTTGGTCGCGCAGCGGCTCAGGTGCTCTCGAGGGTGTAGCGGTAGACCACGCTGCCGAGCGTGGGGTCGACGTTGTCGATGTCGACCCGGGTCCGCTTCTCCGGGAACATGTGCTCGGACAACCCCTGAGCAGCACCACGCAACCCCGACACGTAGTTGTCGAAGTCGTAGCGTTCGGCGGGAAACCCATCGAGACGGATCGAGAACTCTTCGGCGCTGCGCTCGTGCACGCCGAGCTTTCCGAGCCTCTCCGTGCCCACGTCGTACATGCGGGGGAACTGGCGCACGGCAGCGCTGGGGGTCTGCCCGTACAGGCGCTGTCCCATGGAGATGAGCCCCTTGAGCAGTGGGCGCTTGCAGAACTGCGTGGTGATGTCCGCCCACAGCGCGCGGTATCGCGGCTCGCCGACGACGTCGCAAACGCGGCCGCAGAACTCCATGTGCGTGCCCATTTTCATCCACCCGATCGGCAGCGTTTGCCGAATCGTGTCGAGCGTGGAGGGCGGAACCGCATCCAGAACAGCGTTCCGAGCGTCCGGCTCGAACTGCGAGACTCGGTCGAGCAAGAACCGAGGCAACGCAGCGCGAATCCTTTCCACGTTCTTGTTCCATACCATCCGAGGCCGCCCAGTCGAGCCCAAATAGGCCCGGCCACGAGCATGGACACCCTGTAACGAACGACCTCGAACGGGCACGCTTGGGTGAAGCCCCTGTGTCCCGTGTGCCCCACCTTCGTGCGGTCGAATCCGCCCCCTCCCAGACCGACGCGCCCGAGCATCGAGAGCGTCTGCTGGTCGAGGCGGCGGCACAGGGCAACTCGACCGCCTGGGCACGGCTGTACCAAGACAACTTCGACAGCCTCTACCGCGACGCGCGATACCTGAGCCGAGACTCCAACGCCGCAGAGGAGCTCGTGCAGGAAGCGTTCGCCGTGGGCCTCACCCGGCTGGCGGCCTTCGATGGACGAAGCTCTTTCGCGGGATGGATCCGAGGCATCATTCTCAACCTCGCACGCCGTGCATGGCGGACCGAGGAGCGGCGAGACCGAGCCTACGGCGGCCTCGAACACACCATTCGCGCCGCACCACCGCGACCCGACGAACCCGAACGCGACCTCGAGCGTCGCAACCGAGCCAAAGCACTCTCGGCCGCACTCGAAAAGCTCGCCCCAAACCTGCGCGAGACGTTCATCCTTCGTGATGTGCAGGGCCTCGCAGTGGACGAAGTCGCCGAGCGCCTGCAAACCACGCCTGGCAACATTCGCGTTCGGGCCAACCGTGCGCGCGGCAAGCTGCGCGCGATCCTCCAAGACATGGGCGCACTGGAGGTGTCGCGATGAACGACCTCGAATGGCTCGATGACGCAGCGCTCGGCTTGCGAGAGGCGATCGAATCCGAGGCCCCCGCAACACCGGATCTCGCCGACGTGTTGGCCAGGGCCCGATGCATCGATGCCGATGCGGTGCCCGCCGACCTCCAAGACGGCACCGCGGGCGGCCCAGACGAACCCGACGAAGACGAGCGACACGTTCCGGAGCTCGCCGCGTTTACCGATGCGCTGCAGCGCGAGGTCGAAGCGGACGTCGAGCGCCGCGGCCTCGAGCCCACGTCGCCGCCTCGCCCCGCCTCCTCGCGACGCTCTTGGGTTGCCGTGCTCGCCGTTGCGGCCGCAGTGCTCGTCGCGGTCGGCCTGGCCACACGAGACCCCGCGTCGGCACGACTCGACCCCGAGACTGCACCGCTGAGCATGGTCGCCAAGACGGTCGAGGCCCTCGAGGCCGAGGGAGCGTGGGAGCGACCCAAAGCCACACCGCGACCGGCTCCACCACGGCCTCAGACTCCAGAGGTCGAGCCTACGCCCGTGGAGTCTCCGGAGCAGGTCGACACGGTCGCGCCGACTGCCGACGCTCCGACCCGGGCCAAGCCGCGGCTCGGTCTCGACGAACTCGAGCAACGCGCGATGGCGGCCTGGAAGGCCGGGGAACTCGACCGTGCCGAGTCTCTGCTGCGCAAGGTCATCGCCCGCGCGGGCAAGGGCACCAAGGCCGAGCTCGCCTACGGCGACCTGTTTGCGCTGGCAAAACAGCGAGGCGGAGCGGGGAAACAGGCGAAGGTGTGGCGGCAGTACCTGCGAAAGTTCCCCCACGGTCGCCACGCAGACGATGCGCGGGCCGGCCTTTGCATGCGCGCCTCGGGTGAGGCAGCGTCGAAGTGTTGGACCGAGTACCTCGCGAAGCATCCGAGCGGCGCCCACGCGACGCGTGCCCATCGTGCGATCGACTGATGTCCGTCATGTCGCGCACGCTGCCCCTCGCGAGCCTGCTCGTCACGCTTGGTGCCTGTCCGATCGAGTACACCGTGCCACTCGAGACCGACGGCCAGGATGACGCGGGTGACGAGCACGACGACGACGGCGAGTCCTCGGACGACTGTGACGAGCACCTGTCGAGTTGCGACGGGCGGTGCGTCGATCCGCAGACCGACCCCGCACACTGCGGAGACTGCGAGAACAGCTGCGGTCCCGGTGGCACGTGCGTCGAAGCCGAGTGCTTCGACCCTTGCAACAACACCTGCGATCGCATCACCGAGGTCTGTGTCTCGGGCACGTGCGAATGCCGGCCCGGCTTCGACCGCTGTGACGGCGCCTGCGTCGACCTCGATATCGATGCAACCAACTGCGGCGAGTGCGACGAGACTTGCACCGAGGTCGAAGAGGGAGAGCAGGAGCTTCACCTGTGCGAGCTCGGCGAATGCATCGAACACGACATCCCGTGTTCGGCTGGCCTGACGCAGTGCGGGCAGAGCTGCGTCGACCTGCAGTCGCATCCGCTACACTGCAATGCCTGCGATCGCACCTGCGACGCCGACCAAGTGTGCATCGACGGCGAATGCCTGGAAGACTGAACCCCCTGGCCTCAGCGAGTCTCGCGGCAGGCCTGATGTTGACTGCAGCGAGTCCGGCTTGGGCATGGACGGCCGCCGTGCACCAACCCGCGGTCGACCAAGACACGCCTCTGGTCATCCAGGTCGACGGTCTCGACGAAGCGCCGCTGCACGAGGCACTCGGACTTCGCATGGGCCAACGCCAGCTCGTGCGTTGGGGCGAGACGACCCCCGAGGGGCCACACGGATACGTCGCGGTCGAATACACCGCGCCCATCCTTCGGGTTTCGCTCATCCAACCCAACGGCCACGCCTACGACCGCACGATTCCCGACGTGGACGAGCAGCCGATCCGCAGTGCTGCGATCGCGGTGGCCACCCTCGTGGATGCGGTCGGCGCGGGGGAAATCGAGCCCACCCGAACCGACGTCTCGCAGCCTGAGCCTGAGCCTGAGCCTGAGCCCGTACCGGAACCTGAGCCTGAGCCTGAGCCTGTGCCTCAACCCGAGCCAGACCCTGAGCCACCACCCGAGCGATTGTCGCTGGCGCTTTCCGCCGCACCGAGTGTGGGCATCGGCCTCGCGCCAACCCACGGGCCCAGCTACCTCGGCGCAGGCGGCAGCCTCGACCTACTCCTCGCGATGCCCAGCGGCGCAACCTTTGGGGTCGAAGCACGCATCCTCGCCGCACGCCAAAGCGGCTTTGGCATCGTGCGCGCCCGGTTCGCCGTGTTGGCGGGGTACCGACTGCGCCGCGGCGCCTTCGACCTGCTCACGTTCGGCCGGGTGTTCGTCGAGCCGTGGTGGGTGCGACGCTCGGGTCGAGCCGCGCCCCTCGTCCACGAGGAAGAGCACTCCGTATCCCGTCAGCCGCTGCTCGGGATGGGCGCACGGCTCTCGCCCGGCATTCGACTCGGCGAACGAGAACGCCTGCGCGTCGGCGCAACGCTCGACCTCGACGGAAGCCTGGTCCCGGACGAGGGCGGACGCAGCGTGCTCCTGAGCGCAGAGACCGACGACGGCAGCAGCCCCTTCGCCCGCCTCGGCGGCGCCGAACTCGGGCTCGGCGTCGACCTCACGCTCTGGTTCTGAAGGCGTCGGACATCACCTCCGAGGGTCAGGGTTTACGCTAGGCTGTGCGCCGTGCGTGGATGGAGCCTGCTCCTCATCGGTCTCATGGCGTGCGGAGGCTCCTCGGCGAGCGACGGCCTCGAGTCCAGTTCGACGACGGCCGAGGGTTCATCGAGCGCGGCGACGTCCACCACCGACCCGGGAGAAAGCACGGGTTCGACATCCTCGACCGCCGACTCCACCAGTTCGGGGACGACCGGCGCCTCGAGCTCGACCGGTCCCACCGAGACCCGCGTCCTCCAACACTTCGGCTTCGTCGGCGTCAGCTGCATGGTCGATGACCCGCACGACCGCACGGGACCGCGCAACTATGTCGACGAGGTCGCGAGCTTCACCAACGTCGCGCACCTGTGCCCGTTGGACATCGACATCGCCGGTCAAATGGAAGAGCTGCAGCTCGCCGAACTCCAGGCGTTCATCGACCTCACGCTGATCCTCTTCGAGCAGGTTCCCGGAGAAACCCACCCCGAAAACCCCAACCCGATGCGGCTGCAGCTCCGAGAGGACGCCGCCACCGTGTTCGCGACCTTCGTCGGGACCAACGAGGGCCTGCTGACGCCCGAGCACGTTGCGGCGTTCTATCTGATCGACGAGCCGATCTGGAACGGGACGACGCCCGAAGAGTTGGCCACCGCGGCGACCCTGGTGGACGACGCCTTTCCCGACATTCCGATCGCCGTCGTCGAAGCCTATCCCGCCGTGGACGCGGCCGAGTTCCCGAGCGGAGTCGATTGGGTCGGTTTCGATCGCTACGGTGTTCCGGATCCCTCCACCGATGCGGCATACCTCGCCGAGCTCGAGACCGTTCGCAGCAGGGCGTCCGAAGCCCAGGACCTGATCCTGATCCTGGACGCCCAGTGGTTTCCCGAGTTCGAGGTCGTCGCGGGCCTGACTCCCGAGGACATGGGCGACGTCGCTCTGCACACACTCGAGCTTGCACAGAGCCGCGATGACGTGGTCGCGATCATCGGCTACACCTGGCCCGGCGGGCTGGACATTCCCGAGCAGCTAGGCGCGCGCAGCCTGCCGAAGCCGGTGCACGACGCCTACCGCTTCATCGGGGAAACGGTCGTCTCCCCCGAGTAGCGGATCCTCAGAGGAGTTCTTCGATCAGCCCCGGGACTTCGCCCAGCGTCTCGGGCACACCCACTGCTGACAAGGCCGTGTTGAGCACCGCGGTGGGGTGACGTCCGGCGCCATCGATGTGCCGACCGACGTTGTCGGCATGCAGCCCGCCCGCACGTCCGCCGAGCAGCACGCACATGTTCTCGGTGCTGTGAGGGCTGCTCTCGCTGCCCGTCGCGGTGTCGTAGCCCCAGCCGCCTTCGAACGCGAACGCCAACGCCGTGCTGTCGAGCAGCGAGTTGCCGTCGATGTCGAGCGTGTCGCGAAGGCGTGCGGTGAGCTGACCGTAGAAGTCAAGGTGCCACGCGGCCACGCGTCCGAGCGCCTGCATCATGGCGTCGCCACCCCCGACACGGCCGTGGGTGATCTCGTGAATGTCGCTCGGGATGCCCAGCTCCGGATACACGTTCATGAAGCTCTCGGCCTGAGTCACCATGAACGACGCGACACGAGAGATGTCGCAGGCGAGCGCCATGTGGATCAGATCCACCATGACCTGAGCCCGAAGCGCCTCGTTGGAGTAGGCCTGGTCGTTTTCGAAGTCCGAGCCGTGGCTGTAGTCGGCGATCACATCGCCGATCGGCGGGTCGTCGCCTGGGTGCTCGGGCACGACACACGCAGGCGAATCGGGAAGCTCGAGCTCCTCCAGCCGCCCTTCCAGATCGCGAATCTCGTCGAAGTGTCGCTGCATTCGCAACGAGTCTTCCTTGCCCAGTCGAGACACCAAGCTCTGGGCGTCTTCGGACACCAGGTCGACCACGCTCTTGCGCATCGCGAGCTCGCGTCGTGCTTCGGCAGCCAGCTCGGGGTCGGGTGGAATGAAGCCCTCGAACAGTGCCTCGTAGGCGACGCGTGGGCTGGTGATCGGGGGCAACTGCTCCATCTCACCGCTGTCGTTGCGACGGGCCGAGATGACCCCGTTGGAGCCGCCGTCGCCTTCCCCGTAGTAGTAGGCCGGCTGGGCGCCGTAGCGCAGCGCGTCCTGCAAGGTGCCCTCGGCGAGGTACCGCGCAGCGAGCTGGTCCGAGGAGTCGGACATCATCTGCGAGCCGTTCTGACGGGTCCCCGTGGCGAGCACGCGGTGCGCGGTGCTGTGGAACGCGGTCGGTCGCCCACCCACGGGCACGTCGGACGCCGAAGGCATGCTCAAGCCCGACACCATGCTGACGACGTCGGTCACGCCGTGCGTCGCGAGTGGTGCCATGCCGATCGGCAGGGTTTTCGGCAGCGCACCAAACTCGGCCGGGGCCAGATGGTTGCCGGGGTTGGAGCCCACCGAGAAGCCGCCGAACATGAACACGTAACGCTGGGGCGTCTTGGCGGCCCGGGCTTTGCCCACGAACGCCTCCAAGAACGGCAGCGCCAACGTGGTGCCGCCGACTCCACGCAAGAATCGTCGTCGAGAAAGACCCATCATTCTCCTCCTTGAAGTTCGCGGCGATGTCGGAAGGCCTCGGAGCCAACGTAGGCTTCGACGAAGCCGAACAGCTCGAACGTGCCGCCCTGGTCTTCGAGGACACGTTCGATCAGCGCCTCGTCGTGTTCGTCGAGCTCGAAGTGCCCGGTGGCATAGCGGTAGAGCATGCGTGAGGCGCAGGCCTCGACCAGCCCACTCTCGACGGCCATTTCGCCGAGTTCCTTTGGACCGTTGAATGCCCCGACCCCCGCGAAGTCACCGTTGCCCGAGATCTCGCACTCGGGTTTTCCGGGTTCTTCGAAGCGAAGCGCCCCCGATGCGTCGTACTGCTCCAGCCCGAACCCGATCGGATCCATGAGCTGGTGGCAGGCCGCACAGGCCGGCTCGTTGGGCATGTAGTAGCGCTCTTCTTTGCACGCATCCGGGTCGGCGCCCGGCGGCTCGTCGACATCGACCATCAGGTCGTCGGCGGGCAGCGGGATCTCCTGGCAGAACAGTCGCGTGCGGACCAACAGCCCGCGCTGCGTGGGGCTGGTGTCGCCGAACTTCACCCCTACGGACAGGAAGGACCCGTGCGAAAGCAGGCCCGCGCGGCCGCTCTCCTCGTACGAAACCCAGCCTTCGCCGCCCTCGGGCGCGGGGATGCCGTAGTGCTCGGCCAGCGCGGCCGTCACGTAGGTCTCAGAGGCGGTGAGCAGCTCGGTCCATGCCGTCCGCTCGTCGAAGATGTTGCGTTCGACCAACGCCTGACTCTCGATGTGCATGTCGCCGGATAGACCCTCGTGCGAGAGCTTTTCGTAGCCGAGCCACAGCGCGTGAAAGCGGCCGATGGTGAGGCGCGCGGCGTCGCTCTCGAGCATCTGGGCTGCCGCGTCGGCGATGCCTTCACGGGTGTCGAGGTCACCAGCCTCCGCCGCATCGAGCAGCCACGGCTGTGGCGTGGAGCCGGTGAGAAAGTACGACAGACGGGTGGCGACTTCGTACGAGCCGAGGCGGAACACACCCGGCTGGCCTTCCACCGCTTCGCCGATTTCGACGCGGTAGATCAGCTCGGGGTGCTGAAGGAACAGGCGCAAGCCAGCCGCGACCGCCTCGTTGAAGTCGCCGGCCTCCGCACCGTGTTGGAGGAGCGCTCCGTAGCGCAGCACCTCTTCGTCGGTCAGCTTGCGCCGCAGAGCGCGACGTCCGAACTCGGTGATGAACTGGTCGAAGCACGCGGCGTCGTCGGGACCCGTTGGGGCACACGGAAGCAGCGCCCCCACGAGTGCCGGATCGGCGACGACCGCGTTGGCGATATCGCCCGCCAGCACCTCCAGACCCTTCACCAAGGGCTCGGAGGGGATCTGGGTGGTGTAGTCGTTGTCGAACGGGGTCAGGTTGTCGATCGGGAGAATCTCTCCGACCGCCTCGGGTTGCAGCCCTGTGAGGTCTGCGACCGTGCGCTCGTACTCCGTGATCGACAGACGCCGAAGGCCCGAGACTCCCACCTCGGCCGCGTCGGCTTCGGGGATCGGCCCGTCGTCGCCGCTCCCCTCGTCGCCCGTGTCATCGCCCGCCGATACACCGTCGGTCCCTGCGTCGGCGTCTTGTCCATCCGCCGATGCTTCGAACCCGGTGTAACAGCCGGCGGTGAGCAGCAACATCGCTACCCCGGTTGCAATTCCCAGCCTCACGAGTCCTATGTCGCACCACTGGGGGAAACGTCCCCCAACTCGGCCGGTTTTCTGCAGTGTTGCCGACAGCGTGCGCTGGATCGCATCGCTCGCACACTTCCGGGGACCCCCGGCGGATTCAGCGCGACTGGAAGTCTTTGCCGAAGAAGTAGGTCAGCGAGCCACCGAAGTAGAACCCGGTGTTGAAGCCACCGTTGATCGTGATGCCTACGGTGTCCTTGATGATCATGCGGGCGCTGAGGATGAGGTTCACCACCGGGATCACAGGCGGCACATCGCCGGACTTGTTGCGGTAGCCAAACGCGGCCAGGTCGGACTTGCTGCAGCCCTTGTCGTCACACGACGCGAACAGCTCGTTGTTGGGGTCGTCGAGCTCGTCGGGGTCGGGGGGCGTGCGGTCGGGATCCTTGGTGACGTCGTACCGCGGCGTGCAGCGATTGAAGTCGGCGAGGTCTTCGGGGGTGAGGCAGGTGTCGGTCGCGCCCTGGCCCGAGACGTAGCCGCTGGGGTTGGAGCCGATTCCCGTGCGGTGAATGTCGCCCAGCACGATGCCCAACCCGATGCCTCCGCCGCCTCCGATGCCGAGCTCGATGTTCTCGCTCTTGACGATGGGCGCACGAGCGATGAAGTCCGCTTCGATGAACACCATGCCCATGTCGACCTCGGTGTAGTCCGCCGCCACCAGCGACTCGGAGGTGCCGATGTAGCGAGCCTTGTCGAGCCAATACCCCTCGGGCAACTTCGCGCTCATGTAGCCGACGGTGCCGACGATGTCGAAGATGCGAGAGTAGCGATAGACGTACTCGCCGCCCGCGTAGAAGTTGCAGCCCTCGGTGCGCAGCAAGCCTCGCTCGCGAGCGAAGTTGCCGACCGCCTCGCCGCGACACAGCGCGTTGGTCTGCGTCTCGACCCAGCGCGACAGGATCCACGTCGGCACGACCACGATGCCCGCACGTCCCCCAACCCCGTGGCGGTTGAACTTGGGCTCGGGGTCCTTCGCCTCCGCCAGCGGTTCAGGCTCGGGTTGCGGCTCAGGTTCGGGCTCGGGTTCGGGCTCCGGCTGCGCGACGGGCTCGGGCAAGGGTTTGGACTTCGGCGCCTTCGACGAAGTCGGTGTGTAGTCGGGCTTTGCGGCCTCCGCGTCAGCGTCCGGTTGCGCCCCGACCAAGGTCAGAATCAATCCAAGTGATGCCCCCGTCATCACCCTCGATCCTACGCTGCAAAGGCTCCTGGGCGCCAATCCTCGGCCATCGTGATCAGCGGAGCGAGGCGGGGCCACTCACCGGATACGATGCCAGGCTCCCACCTCGTGCCCTCTCTCGACACCCTCTCGTTCGTCGGCCTCGAGCGCTCGCACCTGCGCAGTGCGGTGTATCGGCGCGTGTTCGGAGATGACGTGGGGCCGGTTCGCATCGGGCGATACTCGATCCTCGAGCGCATCGGCGCAGGCGCGCGCGGAGTGGTGTTCAAGGCATTCGACAACCAGCTCGACCGCCCGGTCGCCCTCAAGGTGCTCGCGACACGTGCGGGAGACCACGATGAGCTCGTACGCGAGGCCAAAGCGCTCGCTCGGCTGTCCCACCCCAACGTGCTCGCGGTGTACGAGGTGGGCGAGACCGATGACGGACAGGTCTTCGTCGCCACCGAGTACGTCAAAGGCTGGACGCTCCGCGGGTGGTACGACGAAGAACACCGCAGCGAGGCCGCCCTGGTCGAGGTCATCGGACAAGTCGCCGCGGGGGTTCGCGCTGCGCACGACGAGGGCCTGGTGCACCGCGATCTCAAGCCCGCCAACATTCTCATGGGGCACGACGGCCGAGTGCGGGTCGCCGACTTTGGCCTCGCGCGTTTCGATCCCTCCGCGTTGGCCCCGACCCCCGACATCGCAAACGACGGCATCGCCACCACCACCGCGGGCACGCCCGGCTACATGGCACCCGAGCTGTTCCGCGGCGACCCAGCGTCGGCGGCGTCCGACCAGTACGCACTCGCGGTCACCACCTATGAGTTGCTGCACGGTGCCTTTCCTGCCGATGCCGAACCGAGCAAGGTCGTCAGCGCCACCGTGAGAGCCGCGCTGGGCCGGGCGCTCTCCGACGCTCCCGAAGACCGCTACACCTCGGTGACCGACTTCGCGGAGGCTCTGGCGAGCCGGCGTGCGAGCGGCTCCTCGCAGCGCGCTCTGCTGCTCGGTGCAGGGCTCACCGCCGCCACGCTCGCGGGGTTCGGCGTGGTCGGAGCCGCCCTGTGGAGCCAGAACCAGGACGTCGGAGCGACACCGTCCGCCGACGTTGCCATCTTGGAGGCGAAAGCGGCCCTGCCCGAAGACCCGGCGGCCGCGCTCGATGCCCTTCGCAACACCGACGATCTCGACCGCGATGATGCGCGGGCCGTCGTCGCTCGTGCCCTCGCCCTGGGTCCGGAACACGCGCGCTACAAGCTCCCCGCCGATGCCCAAGAACCGTCGTTGTGGGGCGACCTGCTCGTCTACCAAGACCCCGCGGGAACCCCGACCGCACTCCGCCTGCACCCGGGCAGGGTCGAAGCCGTCGACCTCTCCGCGGTGGGTCTGGTGGAGCAGGCCAGCAACGAAGGCCTCGACTACCGGATGTTCGGAGGTGGCCACCACTTCGACCACGACGGGACCGCAACGATGGCGGAAGTCGCCCCGGTCGCCGCACGCAGCTTCAGTCGCAGCCACCGTCAGCTCGCCATCTCGGCCGATGGGCGCCGCGTTGCTCGTCTGAAGCCGGACCCCGTGACCATCACGGTCACGGACACGAAGACGGGCGCCGAGCTGTGGAGCATCACGCGGCCCGACACGAGATCAGCAACGCTGAGCCTGGATGCGGAAGGGCGTCGTGTGGCGTGGGCGGAACCCACCGGTTCCGCGTTCGTGCACGATCTGGATAGCGACACGACCTACGCGATCGAACCTGCGGCCTCCGAGGTGCTCTTCGTGCAGGGCCGGGACTCGGTCATCGTGCGGGGTCGCTACACGGGTTTGTTCGAGGTGCGGCTGTACGACGGCCGCGTGACCCGATTGGTGGACGACGACGCAGCCTTCGGACATGTCGAGGTTTCGACCGACGGACGACGCATCGTCGCCCAGCACTCTCGGATGGGCGTCGCCGCGGTTGACCAGATCTTCGTTTCGGACATCAACCGTTGGAAACCGCGGTCGATCGTGGGCGACTACTTCGCGATGTCCCCCTCGGGCCGCAAGCTCGCGGTCGCGAAAGGGGCGACGCTGCAGGTGCACGACCTGGACTCGGGGGACAGTCAGACGCTCACCGTCCCTGGGGGGCCCGACCAAGTCGACTTCGCGGACGACGAAACCCTGTGGGTCCTCGGTTCGGACAAGGCCCTGCGTCACTACACGCTGGAGGACCCCCACGTGCTCGCCGGCCACACCGCGCCGATCGCTGGGTTGGCACTGTCCAAGGATGGCCGAACCGCCGTGTCGACGTCGCGGGACTTCACGATCCGCTTGTGGGACGTAGATGCGGGCACACACACCGTGATTGCCGATGTGTTGTGGGGCCCGGACGACATCGCGTTCGACGATGCGCGCGGCCAGATCGTCGTGGCTGGGGCCCAAGAATCGTCGTCATTGTTCGACACGGCTTCGGGCGAGCTGCTCGCCGAGTTGCCCCACGCCTACGGGCGTGCACAGCTCGCGCAAGACGGCAGCTGGGTGGGCGCAGGCAAGACCGGCGTGTGGCGCTACGACGGCAACGCCGTCTCGTCGCTGTTCGACGGGAAGTGCGGGTCGGTTGCAGTCCTCGACGGCCAAGTCTCGGCGGTGTGCGGCGACGGGCCCAACGTTCTGCACACCTGGCAGGACGACGGCGAGCACACCACCGTGGAGTTCGAAAGCATGCGCATCGGGGGTCGGTTGCACGTATGGCCCAACGATGACCACCTGCTGCACCTGGGCACCGACCCCCGGTTGTTTCAAAGGGACAGCCGCGGCACCTATCGCAAGGTCGAAACGCCGCCACTGCTGGCGTCGATCCATCCCTATTGGGTCCTCGCGGCCTCCGACGCCGCGCACGACCTGGTCGCGTTGGGTGAGGAAGGCCCCGTGGAGGTTTGGCCCGACGGCACACTCAACCAGATCGCTCAGCTGGACACGTCGCTGGCGATCGCGCTGTCCGGGGACGGTCGTCGCGTTGCGTACGCCAGCGACGACGAGCACGTGATCATCGTGCGCGACCGTCCCGTGTCGCGTTCGACGCAAGACCTCCGCTCGGTACTCGAAGCCCACACCGTCACTGAGGGGACACTTTGACCTCCGCGGCCCGAAACGCGAGCCTCATGGTCGTGACGGACGACGATGCCGAGCTCTACGCACGCTGGGCGAACGGAGAGCGGCAGGCGGGCGAGCAGCTCATCGAGCGCCACCTGGACACCGTCGGCCGCTTCCTGGCCAACAAATGCCCCGACCCGTCTCGGCTCGAGGACCTGGTCGCGACCACTTTCGAGCGGTGCGCAAAGACCCTGGGGCGCTACAGCGGACGCTCGACGTTCCGCACCTTTCTGCTCGGCATCGCCTTCAACGTCGCCCGCGAAGAGCTCCGACGATACGCCCGACTGCCCGCCTTCGACGAAACCGCCACCAGCCTGGCCGAGGTATCCGACTCCCCCAGTGCCGTCGTCGCGGGTCGCCAGGAGCAGGCACTGTTGCTGCAGGGGCTGCGCCGACTCCCGTTCGCGCTTCAAGCCGTGCTCGAGCTGCACTACTTCGAGGAGTTGTCGCGCTCGCAGATGGCGATGGTGCTCGAGATCCCCGAGGGCACCGTGGCGAGCCGACTGCGGCGCGCCCAAAAGGAGCTCAAGGCCGCACTCGAAACCATCGCAGCCGAGCCCACCCTGCGGGCATCCACCGTCACCAGGCTCGACGACTGGATGGCCGACCTGCGAAAGCGGTTGGGCCACGTCAGTTCATGACGGGCCGACGCGCGCGCGAGGTGCTGCGCCAGCCCCACGCCATCGCAGTGACCAGGCCGACGAACCCCGCGAGGTCGCCCGTGCCCAGAGCCCCGCCGAACGCCAACAGCAAGTGCAGCCAGGGGACCCATTTCACGGGGATCGGCAGGCCGAAGAACAGGCCGCGAAACGACAACGTGGAGTGACGGTTGTTCGACGCGAACACGCCCAGTCCGACCCCGATCACCACCGACTGGCCCTGCATCAGCCAGAACGGACTACCGTCGCAGGAGGGCCCTCCGAGCGCCTCCGCGGCCGCTTGGACCATCGCAGCCACCACCCCTGCCACCGCGATGCCCCCGAGCAGCACCACCCGCGCGCGCTCGCGGCCGAGCCACACCAGCATCTGCTGTCCAAGCCAGTAGACCAGGACCAGCTGCACGACGACCCACATGCTGATGCCGCCGTGCCCCACAAAGCCGTAGGTGACCACGCGCCACATCTGCCCCTGTTCCCAGACGGCGGGGGTCAGCCGGAGCGCCGCCACGAGCATGCGCAGCGGCTCGACAACATCTGCAAGGCAGCCCAGGCCCAGCGTGATCAGCAGGGCCGCAAAGAAGGGCGGTGGCTTGCCCAGCCCAAAGAGCACCTCTTGCCAGGGCCGGCGGTGATACGACATCAGGCTCCGGTGCGATCGGTCAGAAGCCAGGCGAGCCAGGCGATGCCGAGAATCTGCCCCAGGTTGCGGCGAACGTTCGGAGCGCCGCCGTCGCGTCGCAGGTGAATCGGGTGCGACCCGAACACGTTGCGTAGACGCTGCGCAACGCGATCGTCGGTGCCGGAGACGATGAGCCGTGCGTGGTGCTCGGTCTTGGTGGCACGAATGGTGGCCCGTTCGACCTCCGCCCGGCGCACGACGTCCTGAATGTCGGAGAAGAGCGCGTCGGGGCAGTCCCCGCGGATCACGAGCGCCTTTCCAGCCCGGACCGAGACCGAGAACAGCTCCAACTGGCGTGCGTACAGCACGTACGCACACCCGGCGGCGAATGCGAGCAGGACCAGCGCGATCAAAGGCACACACCTTGGACGCACCAGGAGCCCAGAGGTTGCATTCGGTCCGCAACACGTCCTGTGTGGCCCGAGACGAACACCGCGGTGCCTTGACGCCCTCGGGCCCCGACCGCAAGGAGGCCACAGCACCCCCATGGTTGCCCGTATCAGCGCTGCGCTCATCCTGGCCCTGGCCCTCACCGGCTGCGACGCCCTGTGTGAGTTCGGCATCGGCGACAAGTGTGCTCCGTGCGAGACGGTCGGCGTTCCCGATGGCTGGAAAGCCCCCGCGCTCGAGCCCTTGCTTCCTCCCGAGGGCGCAGTGGTTTGCGAGGCCGATGCCGAGCCCTCTGGGCAAGCCAAGATGACCTACTGGGTGCCCGGCAAGGTGCACGAGACCAACATGAGCACCGTCGGCGCCGCGCAGGATGCCGGCTGGGCGCGTCTGCAGGACAACTGGTACGACACCAACGACAGCTCCCAGATGCCCAAGTGGAGCACGCTGGGGGTCGCCCGCGGGGACCGACTGCGCATCGAGGTGGAAGCCGCCGATCGCAACGGGAGCTTCGTCAAGCTGGCGGTCGAAGGTGTTCCGCCTCCGCCGCAGCTCCGCGGCGACGTCACGATCTTCTCCTACCGCCAAGCCACGTTCGCACTGTTCGACGGGCACATGGCGATCCTTCCGGGAGTCACGGGCAAGGCCACGCTCGGGGTGGCCGACGGATTCTTCTATCGCGCGGCCCCGGACCAGTACGGCCGCTATCAACCGGACGGCACCGTGCTCGACCTGGCCCCCTTCCCGACCGGCAGCGACCGCGGCCACCTCTCGGTGCACGGCAAGGGTCCCAGCGGCATGCCTTGGATGTCATTCAACCCCCGCGACCCGGAAGAACCGCTTCTGCTCGGAGAGCTGGCCGGGGAAGCCTGGACGCTCGAGCGCGTTGCAGACGTGAAGCCCCCGCTCCCCAACAGCGACGTCGATGCGGTGCACACCCGCGACGGCCGGATCTGGCTGCTGTGCGGCAACGTCCTGTACGTCAAGGACACCAGCGGCTGGCGAGGCACCAAGCTCAAGCCCAGCACCGGCGCGCTGCGCCCGATTGCGGCCGAGTCCGACAGCGTGCTCATCTCCACAGAGGGCGCGGTGTTGCGCGTCCGCCTGGACGAGGGTCGCTTCACCATCACCCCCGTTGCCGAGCTGGAGTTCTACCCAGAGCTCCGCTCCGTCGGCACGGCCGGCGTCGTCGCGCGCACCAACGATCGCGTCATGTTGATCCAAGGCGATCAGGCCATCGATACCCATCTGCCCGGCGAGTCCGCTGCCCCCGATATCGCCACCAACGAGCAAGGGGTGATCGCGGTCGCGACAAAGAACCCCTCCACCCTGCTCGTCCGAGACACCTCCGGCACGGTGACCCGCTACCCCACCCAGGGCACATTGCCCGGGCGCGTGTTCTCGATGGCGGTCGACCCCCTGGGTCGCGTCTGGACGCTCATGGTCGACGGCGACCCCCTGGTGGCCGACAACGGCTCACTCGTCCCGCTCGAAGGCCTGGTCGGCAAAGGCCTTCGCCCTTCCGCGATCACCTTCATGGGCAACGGCGCGCCGCCATTCCTCGAAGCCGCCGCCAAGAAGAAGAACGCCGAGCGCCACGCCCGTGCCGACGTGAACGAGCGCTAGTACCTCACGCCTCAAGTCCGATCCGGGTTTCTCCAGGAGGCCCCGCCCAAGGCGAGGGGCCCCCCTCCGAACCCCTCCGGTCGGACAGACTGCGTTCGTCCCCTTCTGTCTTTTCCGCTCCACGTCCCTCCGGGACGTTGCGCTCTCTTGCTGGTGCAGCAGCAGTGGCCCGCGCTAAACTCGGGTGGAACCTAAGATCTGCTGTACTAGGCCGACCAGTAGCGAGCTTTCATGCGATCGAGCCACTGCACCAGATTGCTGTGGCTCGACAGCGCATCGATGAACGGCCCATCGAATGGCTCGCTGCGCAGGTTCTCGAGGGCACCGTAGACGACCGCATCGGTGAGGCCGGGAGTGCCGACGAAGAACTCCAGCTCGCCCAACACGGCCGAGAGTGCCGCCAGGTCTGCCTTGGCCTCCTCCACCACACGCCCCCAGGGCATCTTGCCCATGCCATGGCCCTCGGCCTGCTTGAGCGTGCCGCGGCGAAGAAACGGACCCGCGAGCAGCAACACCGGGGCGGGGATGATGTCCTCGAAGTAGGCGGTGCGCACCTCGGGCCAATGGTCGCGCCAGCGATGCAGCAACGTGGCGAAGTAGAGATGGTTCTCGACCGTACGGCGCACCAGCGTCATCGTCGCGCGCTGCTGCGGCGAACGATCCGCATCCAGCGTGACGCCGTGCTCGGCGGTGAGCGTGTCGATGATCGCCGCACTGTCTTCGACAATGCTGCCGTCTTCGCGCTCGAGGTACGGCGCCTTGCCCGTCTTCGACTTCGGCGGCCCCTTGATGACCACCGTCTCGAACGGAATCTCCGCCATCTTCATCCACGTCAACAGCTTCAGACAGAACGGACTCTCGCTCGGCACCGCCCAGCGACCCGAAAAGATGTGCACCTTGATCGCCATCGCAGACCGGTCAGTGCGCTACGCTAGCGTATTCTTCGGCGTCGCCGAGATCGAGCTCGAGCACGGCTTGGCGTCCATGAAGGGGAGCCCCATTTCTGGGGTTCCGTCGGGGGCACGAGCTTCACCTCGAGCTGGAGTAGTCGATGAAATTCGAAAGATTCGGAGTCTTTGCACTGTCCTGCTTCCTCTGCGCGTGCGGTCCTCGCGTCGGCGAAAGCGGGGAGGGCGGGGGCGATGCAGGTGCCCAAGACGTCGGGTCGGAAGAGTTCGACGTCGAATGGGCGATGGGGTTCTACTACCGCGACGATCGTCTGATTGGAGGGCAGATCGGCTACATCGAAATCAAGGACGGAGGCGTTGGTGTGTGGCACCGAATCCAGTGCGACTTCAGCCCTGTCGAACCCTGGCCCTTTCGGTGGCGGCCACTTAGCGACACTGAAGTTGAGCTCTATCCGGTGGAAGGCGAAGAGGACTTGCCTACGCTTGGAGGCGGAGTTCGGGCGAGCGAGATCTTGCGCAGGAAGAGCCCGGAGAGTTCGGATGCCTTGGTGGAGTCCGGCGTCGCCGGTGCCGAGGCGGTGACATACTCGACGGGAAGGCCATGCAACGTTCCTCCGCCAAAGGAGGGCTGCCCGGAGGTGGGCTTCAGCCGGCTGGATGAGATCCCGATCTGCGACGAGCGGTGAAGAATGGCGGAGCTCGGCGCTAGCGAGCGGCGGAGGCCGGATCGCTAGAGCTTGATCTCGCGCCAGCCCTTGCTGGCGAACTTGGCGGCCATCACGATGCCCAGCAGGGAGACGTAGAGGGCGGCCGAGAACCAGACGCCTTCCATGCCGTAGCCGAGCTTGGGGCCGAGCAGCCAGGTGAGCGGCACCAGCACGCCGAAGTGCAGGATGCCCTCGGCGACGGCGACGAACACGTTGGCGCCGGCGCCGTACAGCGCTTGGGCGAGGATCAGGCCGACCGACATGAGCGGCAGCGACAGCGTCACCATGCGCATGGAGGTGGCGGCGGCCTTCGGCACGGCGGGGTCGTTGGGAGCGAGCACCGAGATGATCTGCTCGGGGATCGCCATGAACACCACGCCGATGACGAGCATCGCGTAGATGCCCAGCCGCACCGACTCCCAGCCGTAGCGGGCCGCGAGGTTGGGCTTGCCCGCGCCGAGGCTCTGGCTGACGCACGTGGCGGTGGCGGTGCCAAAGGCGATCGCGGGCATGAAGCACAGCGCGGCCGTGTCCATGATCGCCTTGGTCGCAGCGGTGTACGTGTTGGCCGTGCCGCCCGACTGGGCGTCGATCTGGCCGACGAAGTACATGAACAGCGCGAAGCCAGCCATGAGGATGACCGTGGCGGTGCCCGAGGGCACCAGCAGCTTGACGATGTTCCACACCACGGTGCGGTCGAGTTTGCGGTGGCGGTAGATCTGGAAGCGCTCGCCGCAGTCGCCCGAGGCGCTGACGTACATCATGATCGCCAGCCCGAGGTAGGTGCTCGTGACCGACGCGTAGCCGGCTCCCGCCAGCTCCATGCGGGGAATGCCCAGCGGCTCGAACCCGAAGATGAACAGGTAGTTCAACCCGATGTTGAACACGTTCATCGCCAACGCCGCCCACAGGTGCACGTAGGTGCGACCGATGCCGTCGAAGAACGCCTTGTAGCTGAACGTGATGACCATGCCGGCCACCCCGATCATGCGGATCTGGGTGTACTCGGCCCCCAGTGCCGCTTGCTCGGGGCTGGCACTGGCCAGGGCCTCGACGGCAATGGGTGTCGCAAACCACCCGAAGATGCTGCCGAACGCCCCCGCAGCCACGCCGACGCATAGGCTGTTGAAGAGCACCTGGCCGGCTGCGACCTCGTCACGCTCCGCAAAACGGCGGCCGGTGATCGCTTGGGTGCCCGCGCCGATCGCCGCGAAGAATCCGCCCACCGCCCAGAACACGGGCATGCCCAGGCCCAGTGCGGCCTGCGACGCTGTGGCCACCTCGGGCTCCAGCCGACCGACCATCAACGTGTCGAAGTAGTTCACGAAGAACTGCGTGAGCATCGCGAGGATGACCCACGCTCCCAGGCGGAACACTCGGCGAACGATCGTCATCTCCAGACGAAGGCTCAGCAGCGTGGGCGCGTCGTCGGGCAGCGAGGTGAGATCTTCTTCCGAAGCCAGAGCCGGACCCGAGTACCCCAGCGCGTCGGCCACCACAAGGCCGCCGGGAAGGCAGGAACGTGCGTTTGGCGCGCGCCTGTTGCGCGACGGAACGCCGCACTACGTAATCCCTCGTATTGTCGCGGGCCGCCAGTGCCCGAATACTCGAAAGGGGTCGGCGACCACGCCGATGCGGGGAGTTTCTTGGTGTTGAACGACCGTGGATTGAACACACGACGGGCAGGCCCGTGGTTGGGTGCGGCGGCGCTGTCTCTAGCGGCTTCGACCGCACAGGCACAGCCTCACGCGCCCGCGCTGGTCTGCGAGACCTATCCAACCATGCCCGCCTGCGCGGGTGCGGTGCCCGACTGCACGCTTTGCCACGAGACGGCCGGGGTGGCGCTGCGCAACGCCTTCGGTGCGCAGATCGAAGACGCGGCGTGGCCTGGCGACGACACGCCCTCGGCCGACGAGTTCACCGCTGGGCTCGCCGATGCGCTGATGGCCGTCGAAGACCTCGACGCCGACGGTGACGACTACGCGAACTACGAGGAACTGCTGGCGGGTTCCGACCCTTCGGACGCCGACGATGTCCCCGGGGGCGCGACCTGCGAGGACACGTCGGGCAGCGACACGTGGCAGTACGACGTCTGCAATCCCGACGCCGCCTACACGCTGCGCAAGCTGACGCTGGACGTATGCGGGCACTCGCCGACCCTGGCCGAGCTCGAAGCGGTCACGACCGCCGATGACCCGAGCACCCTGTTGCACGAAGCTCTCGACGCGTGCCTCAACACCGAGTTTTGGCGCGGCCCGAACGGCGTGCTGTGGCAGATGGCGCACCGCAAGATCACCCCGTTGCCCGCGGTGAAGAGTGGCGCGGACGCAGGCGGCGTGCCGCTGGCCGACTACGACGACGACTACAACCTGTTCGTCTACTCGCAGACCGACGGCAACGACGCGCGCGACCTGCTGCTCGCCCAGTACGTGGTGGGCCGCAACGAAGGCGAGAGCACCGAGTACTACGTGATGACCGAAGCGGAGCAGACCGCCCGCAGCGGGGACGCGCAGGTCTTCACCCCGGTCGAGCGCCGCGCGGGCATGGTCAGCTCCCGCTGGTTCCTGGTCATCAACACGATGTTCACCGCGGTGCCGCGCACCACCGCTGCGGAGGCCTACCGCTCGTACCTGGGCATGGACATCGCAAAGCTCGAAGGGCTGGTCGAACCGCCGGACTCGGAAACGCTCATCGACTACGACGACAAGGGCGTGACGGTCGAAACGTGTGCCGCATGCCACCGCACGCTCGACCCGCTGTCCTACCCGTTCACCCGCTACAACGGCATCGGCGGCACGGGAGGGTCCGGTGACTACAACACCAACCGATTGGCAGCCTTCGCCGACAGCACCCAGCCCAACGTCGACGAAACGCCCGAAGCCGGATGGCTGCTCGGCGAGCCCGTCGACGACCTCGTGCAGTGGGCCGAGGTCGCAGCCAACAGCGACGAGTTCGCAGCGGCGGTGGTGATGGACTACTGGGAGCTGCTGGTCGGCGAGCGACCGAGCGCCGCCGAAACCGAAGCGTTCGTCGAGCTTTGGTCCGACTTCGCCACGGTGCACGCCTACGACGTCGAGGCGATGCTTCACGACCTCATCGACACGGAGGCCTACAGTGTTCCCTAAACTTCACGTGCTCATCCTGGGTGCTTGTGTCTTGCCACTGGCGGCGTGCCGCGGCGGAGGAGGCTCGAGTGGTGGCGACGACTCGGGCTCCACGGGCGGCACCGACTCGTCCGACCCCACCACCGATCCCGACACCACGGGTACGGACAGCTCGAACGACGACACGGGCAACGACGACGGACCAGGCCCGGCCACGCAGGCCCCGTCGGCCCGGCCGCGGGTCAAGTTCAAGACGGCCGAGCGCTACGCGGCCGACCTTTCGACCGCGCTGTCGCTGCCACGCGCCTCGTTGTGTTCGGAGCTCGACGCGTTCGACTGCATCACGGTCCACCGCATCGCGTTGGGCGAGGTGGACGCGTTCGGCCTTCGACTGTTCGAGCCGCTCGAGACGATGCCCATCACCGCTCCGATCGCGGTCGACCGCATCGGCCTCACCGCCTGTGGTGAGCGGGCCGCCCTAGACTTCGAGACACCCGGCAATGCCGCGTCGTTCTCCGAGGTCGCAAGCGGCGACGCATCGAACCTCGCCGACCGCGAAGCCGTGGTGATGCGCTTGTACGAGCAGCTGTTGCTGCGCCAAGCCACCGACGGCGAAGTCGAGGCCGTGGCCGGACTCTACGACGACATGCCCGAGGACGACCGGGCGCAAACCTGGGCTCAGATGGCGTGTTTCGTCGTCGCCACTTCCACCGAGGCGCTGTTTTACTGATGTTGCACTCCAAGATTTCCCGTCGTCGCGCCCTGCAGGGCCTCGCTGCAACCTCGGTCGGTGGCTTTGCGGGGTTGTCCGGAATCCGCGCGGGCCGTGCAGGAGGTTCGGAAGACCCGCGCTTTCTCATCGTGCTGTGTGCCTCGGGCGGAGCCTCGATCATCGATGGCCCGCTCGCCATCAGCGAGACCGAAGCGGGCATCGCAGCGCCCACGCTCAACTGCTTTCCCGACGTTGCGATCGCCAACCTCGACGACTCGATCCCGTTCTCGGCAGTCGACGGTTCTCTGGGCGCGGTCGGTCCGATCCCCGTCCCGTTCAGCGCGAGCCAGTCCACCTTCGTCAACACGCACCACGACGACATGTTGGTCGCGACACTGACGTCCAGCAGCGTCAACCACCAAGTCGCGCAAGCGCGGGCCGTCACGGGCAACAGCGCCTGGCGAGGGCGCACGATGCAGGAAGCGGTCGCCAATCAATACGGCTCTGCGTTCCCCCTGCCCAACGTGCACCTCACGACCGGCACCAACTTCACGCAACGCGGCGCCGACGCATCGTTGCCCGCATGGGCCTACGGCGAACAAGTAGCCGATCCCGCGCTCTGGCCACTCGCCCTCGACGGATCGCGAGGCACTTCGCACCCCGTCGATGCCGACGTGCTCGCGGCCGCACGAGCCCTTCGCAACGACGAGCTCGACGTGAACTCCAAGTTCAACCAGGCGTTTGCAGCCAGCGACGCCGTGCGCTCGTGGACCGGCCTACGCGGCTCCAACCAAGCCGCAATCGAGCAGGCCTCACTCATCGATCAACTGCTGTTCGTCCCCGACGAGGCGCCCTACAACCTCGGTGCGCGTGGCCTGCAGCCCTCCCCCGACGCCGCCTTGGTACGCGCCGCATTCCCCAACTACGACTGGGACCCCCTGCACGCCCAAGCCGCGCTCGCGTTCTTGCTGATCAAGAACCGGGTCAGCGTCACCGTCACCCTCGGACCCAGCTTCGACCTGGTGCTCGAAGACGGCACCTCCTTGGGCGGCGGAGGTCTGCCCGAGGGTTCGATGGCCAACCCGCCCATCGGCTTCGACTTCTCGCACCAAGGCCACCGCAGCACCCAGGCGTTCATGTGGAGCCGGCTCTACGAGGTCGCCAGCGGACTCATCACCTTGCTGCAAGGCGAAGAGTGGGCCGGCGGACAGTCGCTGTGGGATCGCACCATGATCTACGTCGCGACCGACTTCGGCCGCTCCAAGAACCGCGTCGCCAACGCGGCCGAGTTCGGCACCGGCCACGACCTCAACAACGGCGTGCTCATGCTTTCGCCGATGGTCAACGGCAACACCGTGCTCGGAGGTCGCAACACGTCCACCGGCATGACCTACGGCTTCGACCCGGGTACGGGCACCCCCGACCCGGGCCGCACCATGACCGAAGAGGAGATCTTCGGCGGAGTGCTCGGCGTGATGGGCATCGACACGGGCGGCGAGACCGACTCCGTCCCGGCCATGGAGGCCTGAGCCTCAGCCCTCGTGCTCAGAGGCGAGCGCGCGCCACAATCGCGGCGACGGCATCCTCGAGTGGTTTCGCCGGGCTCGCGTGCCAATCGACATGCTCGACGGGCACGGTGGCGGAACCCGTTCCGTCATGAGGCTCGGCTGCAGTGGAAGCCACGAACAGCTTCGCAAACGGATGAAGGTCGTCTTGGTCCGCCATCAACTGCAGGTCGCCCTCGAGCGACTCGAGGTGATTCTTTGCGTCCTCGGCAGACGTGAGCCCGACCACCGCATGCGCGTTCTTGTAGACCACGACCTTTGCCCGCTGCGGCTGCCCAAAGAACATTCCTTCGTGCGCGAACACGTGTATCCGGATCGCCCGAGCATCGATTTGCTCGGAGGGCAGTCGATAGTTGAAAAGCGAAACACCCCAACCGGCGCTCTCATTGGTGGTGATCTCCGCATCGGGGCAGAGCGAAGCCACCACCCGTTGGGCCCAATCCATCGCGCCCTCGTAGGCAGTGACGACGACCTTGAACATGGCTTCCCCGTCGCCATTGACGAAGTGTCTAGTGGTCATCGCGGGATACTACTTCAAGAGCCAGGCGCCAAAGCGCGGCGCGTTCCAGCACCAAGTCGACCGGTGCAATTCCCCGGTTCCTAGTGCGGGCTTCCCATCGCCTCCGCGGGGCCGAACTCCGCAGCCTGCAGTGCGCGCTCGAGCGCCTCGGCGGACCCATGCAGCACGGACACCGAGCGCTCCCGCGGCAACAGCTTGGCGATGGCTGCTCGAACTTCATCGGGGGTCGTTGTTGCGACGCGCGCAGGAGCGTCGAGCACGTCGTCGACCTCCGCGCCTGCCTGCAGCGCGCGAACGACGGCTTCGGAGAACAGGGCGGCATCGGTCCGGCTGACGATCGCGCGATGCAAGACCACGCGGCGCGCACGTGCGAACCGGCGATCGAAGTCGTCACCACGCCGGAGCCGCTCGATGGACTCGAGCAATGCCGGCGCGGCTTCGGCCGCGCGTCGGCCATCGACCTGACCCGCGATCGTGATGCGCGGTGCGGCATCGTCCACGTAGGCCACGAAGCTGTATGCCACGCCGAGGTCCCGACGCAGGCGTTGCACCTCGGCGTCGAGCATCTCCGCGAGGATCAACAGTGCGGCGCGGTCGGGCCCGTGTGTCGTGGCCAATGGGAACGAGATCTCCATGCCGAGCTGCAGGGCGTCCTCATCCTCGAGTGTGAACACGCGGGTGGAGCCCGGCTCCGGTTCGGGGATTGCCGTGGGCGTGCGGGGCTCGCTGGGGTGGTTCCAGCGGCTGATGTCGGGGCGGCGAAAACTGCGATCGCCGAAGTAGACCTCGACGTACTGCCGAGCGAGCTCGAAGTCGAACCCGCCCGAGAGCACGAGCGTGGCGTTGTCGGCACGGACGTGCTCCTGATGCCAACGCCGGATGCGGGCATCGGTCACCTTCCGCAGCGCGCGGCGAGTCAGCGCCGTTTCGAGAGCGTTGGGATGTCCCGGGCCCCACAGTGCTTCCCGAACTCGGTTGCCGCGAAGCAGCGTGTCGACCTCGCCCTCTTCGACGCTGTCGAGCACGGTATCTCGGTAGTGGAACGCCACGTTGGAGAGGGGCACGGTGTTGATCGTGCGCTCGGAGAACCACGAGAGCAGCACGTCGAGGTAGATGCTCATGCCGCGCACGCGCTGAGTCGTCGCGGCCGGCCCGACGTTTCCCGACATGACCGATCCGGAGGCCGCGAACGCCCCGAGGAGCTTCCGAGCCTCGACCGTAGTGAAGTCGGGCTGGTAGGTCATCGAAGCGAGCACCGGGATGTCGGAGATCTCCGAGTCGCGTAGACCCGAGCGCACGACCAGTGTCGCATCCATCAGCGGGAAATCAGTGGTCCGCAGCATGACGACTTCGAGCCCGTTGTCGAGCGTGAAGCTCGACTGCTCGATATCGGTGGGCGGTCCCGCGTAGGGAAGAGATCGGTGTGCTTCGCTCGGGTCGATCGCCCTTCGGCCGGAGACGTGGTTCGGGTCCAACGTGCCGAGCGTCCGCGCCTCGGCCCGCACCTCCTCTCCCTCGGAGTCCGGCGAGATGAAGACCAGCCTGCCTTTGGACGCTACGAAGTAAGATTGCCCGACATCCATCAGGCTGCGTGAGGTCATGGTGTCGAGCATGTGCAGGTCGTCGCCGTAGAAACGCGCCGGCTCACTCGACAACGCGTCGGCGTAGGCGCCTGCACTGCCCAAGGTGGACGCAACGCGCTCGAGAACGCCTCGCCGAACCTGCTGGCGCGTCAGGTCATAGAGCTCTGCGGGCATCGTGAGCGAGAAGGTGTCCTCGAGCACCGCCCGCACCTCGGCCGCGGCGCTCTCGAGCGTCTCGTCCTCGAGCGGCTCGACCATGACCAACAGCACCGGAGCCTCGCGTCCGCCAACAACCCGGAAGTCCGCGCCCGCTGCCTTCCGGCGTTTTCTCTTCTTCAAGAGCTGCGGGAGCAGCAGCTCTGCCGTTTGCCACGCGATCCGAGCTTCGATGGCGCGGGCGCTGCGGCCCGGGGGCAGCGCGTAGGCGATGAAGACCCCCCGCTCCTCGACGGGACCACGAACCTCGATCTTGCCCGCCTTGGTCCGCAAGGGTGTCGGCTCCACCCGCTCGACCGGCTTGGCAGGCAACGCGCCCAAACGTTCTTTCACCGCCGCGAGTGCGCGCCCAGGCTCCACGTCTCCGGTGACGATGATATCGGTCGTCGTCGGGCTGTAGAAGCGTTCCACGAACGCGCAGACATCATCGCGCGTGATACGAGCGATGCTCTCTTCGTGGTCGGCCAACACACCGTGGTACGCGTGGTCGGCGGGGTAGATCGCTCGATAGATCACGTCGACCAGGCCTCGTTCCCGCAGTCGAAGCTCGTTGCGCACGACCTCCAGCTCACGGTCGAGGACGGCCTGGTCCAACGCCTCGCAGTCGAACGCGAGGCGTGCGTGCGTGTGGCCGACGAACGCCTCCAGCGACTCGGGCGAGCCCAGCTGCAGATAGTGGGTCTCGTCCGCCGACGTGTACGCGTTGAAGTGAACCGCATGGGTCGGAAGGTCGAGCATGATCGGCATGCCTGTGTCGGCCGGAACCTCGAACATCAGGTGCTCGACGACGTGCGCCAACCCGGGCAGCTCCGGCGGATCCTCGCGCGCGCCAACATGATGTCGAACGTCGAACTCGATCAGGGACGCGCGGGGATCCGGCACGACGAACAGCCGAATCCCGTTGTCCAGCGTCGCCATCTTGCCGACCACGTCCGTGTGGATCTCTCGCTCAGGCAGTGGAAGCCCCTGACGCCGCGCGTCGAACTCTTTCCCGGCACAGCCGCCAAGCATCAGCACCGCCGCAACCACGCCTCCAGCACCATGACGTCTCCATCCTGGGGTCATCGCGTACGGTAGTACCGCACTCTCCCGGTCGCCGTGGAGGTCCGAGGTCTGGAATCAGTCGACCTTGGTCGAGACGATCGGTGCCTCTTCGGCCGTTCGCCACGGAAGCTTCGGCCACCACCGCTGCTGCTCCGGCGGACTGGAAGGCTCGAAGGAGCCCCCGGGTCGCGGCGAGACGACCGTGACGTCGGCAGCTTCGGCAGCGACGAGCACCCGCTCGATCGGCTCAGTCCAGCCGTGGGCGGCGAGGTCGAACAGCCCCCAGTGGACCGGCAGCAGGACTTCGCCGCGAAGCCACCCGTGTGCGCGAACAGCCTGCTCGGGACCGATGTGCCAGTCGGGCCAGCCGCGCCCGTAGGCGCCCACCTCGATCATCGTGAGATCGAAAGGCCCCAGTCGCTCCCCGATGGTCTTCATGGCCGGGAACAACCCCGTGTCTCCAGAGAAGTACACCGCGTGCTCCGGACCGTGAAAGACGTATCCCGCCCATAGCGTCCGGTCTTGATCGAACAGCCCCCGGCCGCTGGCATGACGTGCGGGCGTGCAGGTGATGGTGGTGCCATCGACCCGCGTCTCTTCCCACCAATCCAACTCGACGATCTTCTCCGCCGCCACCCCCCAGTGCTCGAGGTGAGCCCCGACGCCCAGCGGCGCGACGAACTTCGTGTCGCGCTCCGCGAGCGCAACGATGGTCGGTGTGTCGAGGTGGTCGTAGTGGTCGTGCGAAATGACGACGACGTCCACCTTCGGCAAGGCTTCCATCGCCAACGGAGGTGGGTACCACCGGTCTGGCCCGACGCCTTTTCCGGGTCCCGCGAAGTCGCCCCACACCGGGTCGGTCAACACTCGAATGCCATCGATCTCCACCAGCGTCGTGGAGTGACCCAGCCACGTCACTCGTAGACCACTGGCGGGCGGCGTGGCAAAGCGAGCTGCATCCACCGTCTCGACGGGTACGGGTGCCAGCGGAACCGAATGCTCGGGTCGCTGTGCCATCTCGCCCATCGACAGCGTTGTCGAGTTCCACAGCGGCTGCGGGTTGACGAAGACCCCCTCCGACCACTGCGGCGAGGCCTGCATCCGCTCGAAGCGGGCACCCGCCGGCGCGGCACCGAGCGCAAACGCAGACTTGTCGTCCTCCGTCTTCGACGTCGGCGGCGGCGTGAGCGGCTCTGCGGGTTGGGCTTGGGGCTGCGGTTTGGGCGGCTCTGCGTTCGAAGGGCTGCAGGCCAGCGCGGCGCCCAAGGAGCAGGTGCATGCGTCCCTGAGAATGCGACGGGTTGCGGACATGAAGACCTTCAGTGAAGCAACGAGCGACGCATACCGTCCGGCGTCGTTCCGGTCCAGGAGTGGAACGCCCGGAAGAAGGAGGTCGGATCGCCGAACCCCAAGAGGTACGCGATCTCGCTGGAAGAATGGCGCGTCTCGGCGAGGTAGTGCCGTGCGAGGCTCTCGCGGGTTCGTTGCACGACGGCTTTGAAACTCGTCCCCTCCTCTCGTAAGCGCCGCTGAAGACTGCGGCCACTCGTCCCGAGCCGACGCGCGACACTCTCCAGCGACAGCTGGCCACTGGGCAGTGCTTCGAGCAAGACGGCGCGGGCACGTTCCTCGAACGACGCCGTGCCCTCCAAGTCCGCGAGCCTCTGACGAAGCTGAGGCTCGAAGATGTTCCACATCGCACCGTTGGCGGACAGGAACGGCCGAGACGCGTCTTCGGGACTGAAGCGCACGATCGTCGACGTTCCGACCGTGAGGCGCACGCCGAGAAACTCTTCGTACGCGGTGTGCTCGGGGGGCAAGACGGGCAACGTCACGCTCGTCGGCCGCACTTGGTGTCGCGTACCCATGCGGGCCAGCTTGACGACGAACAACGCCTCGGAACCCGTCAACGACGCGGGAACTGCCACGAGCGTCTTGTGCCAACGGTACTCGAGCGTGAGACCGGATTCGCCGTGCTGCACGGCGAGCTCGACCGGGCCGATGAGCGGCTTGAAGCGAGCCAGTCGCTCCGCTGCGACGGCGAGATTCGGACTGCACAGCGCCGCGAACACGGGCGGAGCGAAGAACTCCGCGCTCATGGCCTCGACCAGGTGAATCGGGAGCCGAGCGTCGCCCGTCACCTCTTCGAGCGCCCGCGCGAACAAAAACAACTGCTCCGCGGTCACGCGTGGGTCATCGCGGTTGAGCAGATCCTGTGGAAGGTCGGCTCGACGAAGGACATCGTCGTGCGACACCCCCAGCTCGGCGAGAATCCCCTTCCAGCCGGGCCCCAATGAGAATCCCGCGTTCATCGTACGTTGAAGTATTGCGCGGCCGGGACGGTGGCGCATTTGCCCATCGCGCCAGAGAGCATACCGATGGCGCCATCTTCAACCCGCCACAGACTGGCGCGCTCGGGAACCACATTGGCGCGAAGCCCCATCGACGCGGCTCCCCCTCGCTCCCATTTTGAGGGCGTCCACCGACGAAGGAACCAAGATGAGCAAGCGACATAAACTCAGCATTTCCGACGAGACCCGCTCGAAAGACCTCAGCGGAAAGGTCTACATCGTCACCGGTGCCAACTCCGGCGTAGGACTCGAAACCACGCGCCAGCTGGTCGCGCAGGGAGGGCACGTCGTGATGGCCTGTCGACGTCCGGACGCGGGGGAAGAGGCCGCCCAGAGCTTCGACGGCCTGAAGGGCACCCACGACATCATGAGGGTCGACCTCGCCGACTTGCAGTCGGTGCGTGACTTCGTCACAGCGTTTCAGACCAAGTACGACCGCCTCGATGGCCTGGCATGCAACGCCGGCATGGTGAACATGTCCGGTGAGCGCCAGGTGACCAAGGATGGGCTCGAAACAACCATCGGCATCAGCTACTTCGGCCACTTCTTGCTGACCGAGCTGCTCCTGGACCTCCTGAAGAAGAGCGCGCCATCGCGGGTCTTGATCCTGTCTTCGGTGGTTCACGCGGGGAGCCCCAAGAGCCGGCCCGCGCTTCACCTCGACGACTTGAACTTCGAGCAGCGCCCATTCAACAACTTCGGCGCCTATGGGGAAGCCAAGGTCGCGACGACCCTGTACGCGATGGAGCTTGCCGATCGGCTGAAGGGCACGGGCGTAACCACGGCCTCGGTCCACCCCGGTTGGGCCCGCTCCAACTTCGGCGGCGGCGGCAACTTCATGATGAAGGTGGCCATGACGATGATGCGCCCCTTCGTCAACGCCATGGGAATGACCGACAGCAACGAGGAGTCCGCACAGACCTCGCTACACGTGCTTCTTTCGGACGACGCGCCAAACCACTCCGGCGGATACTTCAGCCAGAGCAGCGTCCTGTACCGTGACAAGGAGTGCAAGGACGGTGGGTGGCCCATGGAGACACCCAACCCGAACGCCCGCGACATGGCGCTCGCACGAAAGCTCGTCGCGAAGAGCTATGAGGTCGTGGGCATGGACGCCGCCCCCGCCAGCTGAGGCTAGAACATGCGGGCCCTACTTGCTCTCGAGGGCCTTGCGGATGTCGTCCTCGAGCTTGCCCATGCAGTCCTCCTTGTACCCGTGGTACGAGCCGACGATGGTGCCGGTGGTGTCGACCACGTAGGTGAAGGGGAAGTTGGGCGCGCCGTACTGGCCCGCGTAGGACTCTCCGCCCAACAAGATCTTGGCTCGAAGCTTGCGCTTGGCGACCAGCTCTTTGACGGGGCCCGGGTCTTCGTCGGTCGCAATTGCGACCAGTGTCATGCCGTGTTTCCGGTAGCGGCGATAGAGCCGATCGAACTCGGGGAGTTCCTTGAGGCACGGAGCGCACCAGGTGCCCCAGAAGTTCACCAGCATCACGCGCTTGCGGTACCGACCATTGGTGACCTCTTTGCCCTCGAGGTTCTTCAGACGAAACGGCTTGAGCTTGGTGCCCACGCCCGCATCACGACCGCAGCTGCTCTTGACCGACTTGAACAACGGCTTGGGAAGCTCCGCAGTGCCTTCGCTCGCCGCGGGCGGCGTGGACGGAGCCTCCTCGGGCGTCGCCTCGGGCTCGGGCGTGGCGGGTGGCTCGGGCTGCGCTTCGGGCGTGGCATCGGCCGCCGGCTCGGGCGTTGGCTCGGCCGTCGTGGACGGTGTGGGCTCGGATGTTTCGGGAGCCGCCGAGGCCATCGGCGCCGCAGGTTCGGGTGCGGTCGGCGTCTGCGTCGCGGGCGTCGGCTGACATGCAGCGGCGAGGAGCGCAAAGGGAGCGAGGCGTCGCAACATCTCGTAGGACCCTACCCCCTTCCGCGAGAAAACGTTACCGCGCTCCTGGGGCAACCGCGCCATTGCCTCGCCCGAGTTCGTCAGATCGGCGAGCGAGCAAGGCACGGTGTCGGGGTGTCACGCTGGAAGCGGATACTGCTCGCCGCCGGTCTGGTGGCCGTCGTCGGGGTGGGCGAGCTCCTGTTCCCGGGCCGTCCGTTCGACCCCGTCGCCTGGAACGCAACGCCGCACGGTCGTGCAAGGGCCGAAATGGCCGATCGCATCGTGGCGAGGAAATCGCTGCAAGGCATGGCTCGCGCGCAGGTCGTGCAGCAGCTCGGAGAACCGGTCACCGACGGCTTCGAGTCCTCGGAGCTCGTCTACCACTTGGGCCCAGAGCGCGGCCTGTTCTCCATCGACTCGGAGTGGCTGCTCGTCGAACTCGATGCGAACGGGCGAGTGCGCCACACGCAGATCGTGACGGACTGACTACGCGTGCGAGCGGTGCCGGCGTAGCCACTCGAGCATGGTTCGGTTCGTCTCTTGCGGCAGCTCCTGCTGCATCCAATGGCCGCAGTCGAGGTTGACCACCTCCACGTTGGGGACGAAGTCGGCCAGCCTGTCGAACGCTTGGACGAAGAGGTCCTTGTCGCCATAGATCATGAGCACAGGCTTCTCGATGACGGGGTTGGCCTCGCCAAGCAAGTGCCAGTTCCGGTCGAGGTTGCGGTACCAGTTGATGCTCGGGGTGAACCCCGTCGTCTCGAACGCTCGAACGAACACGGACAACTCCTCCTCGCTCATGACGGGCTCCCCTGCCGCGGTCTTCGAAGTCGCGAGCTGGATCATCGGCATGCCCGGCTCCGGCGGTACGGGAGGCACGTTCTTACGAAAGAGGTTTCGCAGGAACTGCGCGGTGTTCTCGCCGAGCACGGCATCGGCGACACCGGGCTTTCGGTTGAAGTGAACGAGATGAGAGTTCTCGCCGAGGAACGCCTCCAAGGCCTCCACCCAGGGCTGGGCGCCTCGCTCTTGGTAGGGAAGAGACAGATTGATCGTGCCGTTGACCCGAGCCGGGTGAAGCAAGCTCAGTCCCCACACCACCATCGAGCCCCAGTCGTGGCCCACGAAGGTGGCGGCCTCGTACCCGTAGTGGTCGAGCAGGCCCACCAGATCACCAGTGAGATGTTCGATGTCGTATGCGGTCACCTCGACGGGGCACGAGGAGCGCCCGTAGCCGCGCTGGTTGGGCACGATCACGTGGTACCCGGCGTCGACGAGCACCGGGATCTGGTAGCGCCAGGAATAGGCGAGTTCGGGCCATCCGTGGCAGAGCACGATCGGCTCCGCCCCTTCGCGGCGGCCCGCTTCAAACACTTCGAGCTCCACGCCGTTGACGGAGATCAGGGAAGAGGTGGGGAAATCGGGATGGTCGGTCATGAGTCTGGTCCACGGGGCTTTCTGGCGCCCCCCGGACACATGACAGAAGCCCGTGACAGACCATGTCAGGAGCGGACCGCGGCGCTCTAGAGCGCGCTTGCCGAGAGTCGGTCCTCCCAATCGAGGTGACCGTCCTGACGTGCCCAGGTGCGGTTCGAATCCCCGCGGTAGGTCCGCGTGGTGAAGAGGTAGGCGCCACCGAGATACAGCGTGTTCATGTGGACCGAGGTGAGCTTGTCCGGCATCTCCGCCGTGGCCGCTTCATAGGACGCGAACACGTACTCGCCTTGCGGCGTCGTCGGTTCGCCTCCCGCCATCACGCGTCCGGCCTGCTCGGCGATGTGACGCGTGATGCCCTCGTGCACGTTGTTCTTGATGCCCCCGATCGTGCCCCACAGCCACACGTAGTCGGCGGCATAGAACTGCTCGTGAAAGAGCAACGTGCCGTCGGCATCGGTCAACGCCCAGCCCACGCAAGCCACCGCGAATGCCTCGTTGTTGCTATGCGCCACCAAGAAGCGGCGCACCACGACGTGTACCTGCGGTGCGTCGCCCGAGCCCCCGCCCAGCGTCGTCTGCAGACTCTCCTGCAGAACGCCCACATCGCGCCCGTCGTACTCGCCCCAGGCGAACGTGCCGACGTTCTGCAGCCGGGTCTGCCCGGGCTCCAGCTCGACCGTCGCCAGTCGCAGCGGTTGCTTCAGTGCAGCTGGCCGCGCCACGTCTTGGGGTCGGGTGCGGCCGGTCAGCGCACAACCGGCGATCAGCGCCACGAGGAACAGGATCGGAGCAGACCAGAGGCGACGGGGCATGCCCAGTCGACATCGCAAGACACGTGCCGATCGAGAACCGTGTCGTGGCGCGGGATCTACCGCAGCGGATGCCGGTGTCCCATGAGACCGTCACACCCGCGGGTCACAGTGCGGCGGTCAGCCGCCCGTTGCCGCCTTGAACGCCACAGTGTCGTACACCAGCGTCTGGGCTGCGATCTTCGAGGCCCGGACGGTCGACACCTCGGTCATCAGCACCTTCGCGTCGTTGATCAGGAAGTTGTAGATGGTGCAGACATCGTCTCCCTGTGCGAACTGCTTGAGCACCTCGAAGCGCGGCTTCATCGGGCCCATCGCGGCGATGCCTTGAAGGAACTCGGCCTTGTTCTCCGCCTTCAACAGCGGGCCATTGAAGGAGAAGCCGTCGGAGAGAAACCCGGACGGGTCTCGGCCGGCGGCAAAGGCATCGAGGTAGTCGTTGACGATCTGTGTCGCGTTCATCGAGGGGATGACGAACGACGCGGGCCCGTCCCGACCCACCGCGGACTTTTTTTTGGCTCAGGTCACCGACGCCACGGCCTTACCGAGGCGGTCCCAGGCTTCGCCCAGAATCGTTTCGTCGGCCCAGTAGGGGAACAGCCAACGGATCGCGGTGCCGCCGCTGGCCGTCACGAGCAGACCTTGCTGGGCGGTGGCCCCGATCAGCTTGGTGACGAGTTCGGCATCACCGAAGTCGATGCCCAACATGGCGCCCAAGCCACGCACCTCGCGTACCGCCGAGATCGGCTGCGCTGCGGCGATGCCCTGCAGCGTTGCGAGTTGCTTGCCCGCTCGCTCGAAGAGCTGGTCGTCGTCCATGATGTCGAGGGTGACCATGCCGGCTCGGCACGCCAACGGGTTGCCGCCGAACGTGCTGCCGTGGGTACCGGGCACCATCGCAGCCGCGATGTCCCCTCGGGCCACGATCGCCGAAACCGGGAAGCCGCCGCCCAACGCCTTGGCCCACCAGATGATGTCGGGCTCGACCTCGTCGCCCACCAACGTCGTCCATGCCGAGAAATCTCCCGTACGGCCGCTACCGGCTTGAATCTCATCGAGCGCCAACAAGGCTCCATGCGTTCGGCAAAGGCCATGAAGGCCGACCAGGAACTCGCGCTTGGCCGGATTGATGCCGCCCTCGCCTTGCACCGGCTCCAGGCACACCATCGCCACCCGGTCGGCGTATTGCTCGAACAGCTTGGCCACCGCGTCCAGATCGCCGAACGGCGCCCGCACCACGTTCATCGACGCAAACCGCTCGCCCTCGTCACCCGGCGTCGACATGAAGCCGGCCCGGTACTTCGGGTTGGCGGTCAGCGACAGCGATCCCAGCGAGCGGCCATGAAACGCCTTTTCGAACCCGATCACCACATCGCGGCCCGTGGCCTTGAGCGCGACCTTGATGCCGGCCTCGGTGACCTCGGTGCCCGTGTTGCCGAAGAACACCCGCCCGTCCTCCACGGGCGCGAGGTCGACGATGCGCTTGGCGAGCTGCTGGTTGACCTCGGTCCAAAACGGCCCCGCGGCGATCGAGAGCGTGTTCATCTGCTCGGTCATCGCCTGCACCCAACGTTTGGGGCTGTGACCGAGCGGCAAGCAACCGATACCGCCGACCGCGTCGAGGTAGACCGTGCCGTCGCTCGCCTTGACCCGCACGCCACCGCGGTTCGGGTCGTCGTTCTCGTAGACGACCTGCTCGAGCGTGATGTTCCGGGGGCGGTAGGTCGGCCAGCGCCAGTCCTGCATGGCCGCGAGTGTAGAGCCCTCGGCAGCGCCGAGAAAGACCACGCCGCTTTCAGAAGCGAACGCGCACACCGCCCGGGGTCGGCGTGACCCGAGTGACGCTTGCGCGTTTGCCCGCCCCCTGCTTGCCAGAGAACGCGAACAGAGCGAGTACGACCGTCGTCAGGCCCACGGTCGCAGTGACAGCGACCAGAGCGTTGGTCGCTGGCTGCAGCGTTTCGAAGCGACGCGCGGCGTCATCGGGGCGTTCGGTTCCGGTGCAGTCGACACCTTCACCTTTGCAGCGACCGTCGTACTCGCGATGCGCTTGCAGGGTGAGGCCTCCAATGACACCGGTGGCAATGCCCGAAGCCACCGTGACTCCGACGCCGCCGTAGAACGCGAGACGCAGCCGGCGGCGACGCTCCTCTTCGGTCAAGCGACCGGGCGGCGGTGGAGACGGACCGTCGTCGACGATCGGCTCGAGGTCGGGAGGAGAGTCTGGGGCATCGAACGCAGGAATCAGGATCGACGTCATCTCTCCCGCTGCGACTTCGACTTGGCGCAGACGGACCTCGCCGCGGCGAATCCCTCGGACCCTCAACTCGTACCGACCGGGCGCAAGTACGAGAGGGAAATCGTCGGGCGGGAGAAAGCGGTCGTCGATCTCGATGCCTTGCAGCTCCACCCCTTCGTCGACAACGATAGAGATGCGCCCGACCTTGCCGCGAAGGCTCGTGACCGTCTCCTCGACCTCAGTGCGGCGTGCCGCGCAATGCTCCCCCGGGGCGGGGCAGTCGGGAAGATCCAAGTAGCGCTCGTACGCATCGACGGACCGCACGTAGTCCCCTGCCTTCTCGTACGACAGCGCGACTCCATAGAGGGTCTCACCGACTGGAACCGCGGCGTACGAACGAGCGTAGGCCTCGGCCGCCTCTCGATATCGACGCTCGCGGAAGAGATCCGCACCCTCCTCGTAGCGCTTGCGAGCCTCGACCAACAGCGCGTCGCCCAAGTCGCCCTTGCCCGGGGCCGCGTCACTCGAAGCCTGCTCGTCGGTGGACGCGGCAGGCTCGCTCGGCTCTTCCGCTGTCGCGACGGGAGCTTCAGCCGGCACCTGGACGGGAGCAATCGCGAGCGCGACCGCAAGCGAAACGGCGAAGACCCCTGCCGTCACGGAGCTGGCTCCTCCTTGCCTCTGAGGACGTCCGGCAGTTCTCCGGGCATGCGAGGGTCACCCGCAGGAGGGGTCTCGCTGACCGGCTCCGGCGTGTCCTTCTTTCGACGACGCGGGCGGCGTTTCTTCTTCTTGGTGTCCTCGTGGGGCTCGGTCGGCGCGGGCGCGCTGCGGGCCGAGAACGTGTAGCTCGGCTCGAGCCGGAGGGTGTGGTTCTCCGGGCTCAGCGGCGCCATCTCGACCTCACGCGACTTGTAGCCGGCAAGCTCGATCTTCACGAGGACCGTCTCATCGCTGCGTGGCAGCTGCACCGACGTAGGCGTGGTGTTCTCGAGCGGCTCGCCGTCGATCGTCACCGTAGCTCCCTGCGGATCGGTGTTGATGAACCACTTGACGAGGTCGGGCTTGGCCTCGGCCGGCTCGGGCGTGTCGACGGCCGCGGTCTTCACGGGCGCCGGGGTCTCCCGGTCGAACCCCGCTCTCACTGCCAAGATGCCGAGCGCCGCCCCGGCCAACGGCAGGATCAGCCACAGCGCCCACGAGCGCGCGGGCGCGGTCGCAACGGACGAGGTGAGCGTGCCCGTGCGACCGATTCCAACACTCGAAGGCGTCAGCGAGCGCGCCGCGAGCACGCTCGTTTGGTCGTTGGCAGCCCGAAGGAGGCGCCGACTGCTGCCTTCGCGATCGTCGACCTGCCCACGAATCGCCGCCTGGATGTACTGGATCCGGCTGGAGAAGAACCGATCCATGACCGAAGACAGCACCTCTCGGGGGTCCTCCTCCTCGGCATCGAGCAGCTGGCGCAGTGCGGCGCGCAGGTCCTTGAGCATCTCGTCCGCGGTCTCGTACCGCGTGGCCCGCGACTCGGCGAGCGCCTTGTCGAGCACGGCCGACACGACATCGGGAATGTCATCTCGGTACTCCGCGATGTCCTGGCGGCGACCGAGGCTGACCTGCGCGAGGATCTCGGAGTCGGTTTCGCCGCGATAGAAGCGAGTGCCGGCGAGCAGCTCCCACAGGATCACACCCATCGCGTAGATGTCGCTGCGACGGTCGACGGGTTCGCCGCGTGCCTGCTCGGGCGACATGTAGGTGAGCTTGCCTCGAAGCTGCCCGGTGAGTGTGTTGCTGCGCTTGCCCGCAGCTTTCATGATGCCGAAGTCGACGACCTTGACCCGCCCGTCCATCGTGACGAGCAAGTTGTGCGGCGATACGTCCCGGTGGACGAGGTTCAGCGTCGTGCCGTCATGATCCTGCAGAGCATGCGCCGCTGCGAGGCCACGACAGGCGTCGGCAGCGATCTGCAGCGCACAGGCCACAGGAAGCGTTTCTTGGCCCTTTCGGAGCTGGCGAACCAGCGTCGCGAGCGTCTCGCCCTCGACGTACTCCATGACCATGAAGAACAGGCCCTCGTCCTCGCCGAGGTCGAGGGTTTCGCAGACGTTGGGGTGGTGAATCTTCGCCGCGATGCGAGCTTCGTCGAGGAACATCTCGACGAACTCCGACTCGTTGGCCAGGTGGGGGTGGATCACCTTGACCGCGACCAAGCGTTCGAACCCAGCCGTTCCGATCGCGCGGCCGAGATACACGGACGCCATCCCGCCGTGACCGAGGCGATGAATCAGCTCATAGCGACCGTGCAGGATGCGCCCGGGCTCGACCTCGGCCGGCGTGGGTTCCGACGCCTTCTTCGGCTCGCCATCCGAGCCGCCATCGTTTGGGCCGGACGACACGTCGCCATCGGGAGCATCTTCCTCCCGATCGATGACTTTGGTGACGTCCTCCGCCTGCATTGCGTACCTGAGCCGACGCTCTCGAACGCACGAGACCGCCACGGGCGTCATCTCACCATACGGCAGTTCGCGCCCACAATCATTTCGGCCGAATTCACGGCGCTATCGCTCCAGATCGGCTACGGCAGCCATGCCAGCCTTGGGATGTTGACGAGTCGGGCGCCGAGCCTTCGTTGCGCCACAACATGTCCCTCGATGTCACACCTCGTCACTTTTTTTCGGAGGCAATTCCGCCCGCAAGGCGCGCGTTTTCGAGGTTCAGCGACCGTGTTTGCGCTCACAGTCGCGCAATGCGCGGCCGGGATCTTCCCTGAGGAGATCTCGGAGATCTTCCCGGCCCCGAAAAATATCGGCGAATAGCCACATGTAGGCTTGGCTTTTTCACTATGGAGATCTCACAGGCCCGTTTCCGGAATTCCTCAATGTTTTCGATCAAGTAGATCACACTGTCCACAGCATCTAGTGGTGGCGTGTACTCCGCACCACCAGATGTTGTGGAATGGGCCTTGCGTACACGGGCTTGGTGTTTTAGTTGCCTAGAGAGCAGCGAACCCCGCGAGCGAGACGATCATGGCCAAGCGACAAACCCGCCGAAGCATTTCTGTCAAGGGCATCACCTACCAGCGCCTCAAGAACTACTGCGAGGACCAGAACATGAGCGTGAGCGGCTACCTCGAGTCGATCATCGCCGAGCGGCTCGACGCCGCCAACGTTCCGGTCCCTGAGAAGGTCGAACCTCGCCCGTCGGCGGCCAAAGAGGCCCCCCGCGAGGAGATCATCTCCCAGCACTTCACCTTCTAGGGTTTCCCTCGCGCGCAGTCGCCGGGGGCTGCCCCGCGCGCACCAAGAGCCGCACTCGTAGGCCGACTCGATTCTCGAGTCCGGGCCGAAGGGTCGCGGCTCTTGGCGTTTTTGGACCCCTCCAAGCCCGGTGACGTCCGTGCTACTCACCGAGACGGTGAGCTACGTCGTCCTCGCGCGGAAGTACCGACCCCTCGTCTTCGACGACATGGTCGGCCAAGAGCACGTCGGCCGCACACTCGGCAACGCGATCCGCCAAGACCGGGTCCACCACGCCTACCTCTTCGCAGGCGCACGCGGGCTCGGAAAGACCACCACCGCGCGCATCTTTGCCAAGGGCCTCGTCTGCGAGCAGGGCCCGACCGCAAACCCCTGCAACACCTGCGAGCAGTGCGTCGCGGTCACCGAAGGACGCTCGGTCGATGTCGTCGAAATCGACGGCGCGAGCAACAACTCGGTCGACAACATTCGCAACCTCCGGGAGCAGGTCCACTACCTGCCCCAGACCGCGCGGCGAAAGGTCTACATCATCGACGAGGTCCACATGTTGACCACGTCGGCCTTCAACGCGCTGCTCAAGACGCTCGAAGAACCCCCCGAGCACGTCAACTTCATCTTCGCGACCACCGAACCGCAGAAGGTCATCCCCACCATCCTCTCGCGAGTCTCGCGGCTCGACTTTCGACGGGTCTCCCCCGAAGAAGCGGTCGCACACCTGCAGAACATCCTTCAGAAGGAAGAGCGCTCGGTCGACGCGGGCGGTCTGCGGTTGATCGCACGCGCAGCAGGAGGCTCGGTTCGCGACACGCTCACGCTGCTCGACCAGGTCATCGCCTTTGCCGACGACCCGAGCAACATCACCGAAGAAGAGACTCGCCGCGTTCTCGGCCAGGCGGACCGAGCCCGCATCGCCGACCTCGTGGGCGCGATCCTCTCGCACGACCCCGATGCGGTGATGGCTCAGTTCGACGAACTGGTCACCGCCGGGCACGACCTGACGGTGCTGAGCATCCAACTGCTCGAGCACATGCGCGACCTAACGCTCGCAGCGGTCTGCAAGTCACCCGCGGTGTTCAAAGGGGCCACCGAGTCCGAGGTGAAGCTGCTGCGCGAACATGCGAGCAAGGCCGACCCGGTCACGCTTTCTCAGATGTTCGATCGGTTCTCCCGCGTGGTCGACCGCCTGCCCACGTCTCGCGTGCAACGCATGTTGTTGGAGATGGGGCTGCTCGACCTCGCTCACGACGAACCGCTCATGCCCCTCGAGGACATCGTCGCCAAGCTCGAGTCCATGGGCGGCGGCGGACCTGGAGGGGGCGGCGGCGGCGGTGGCTTTGCGCCTCCGCAGGGACGTGGCAACCCGGGTCAAGGGCGAGGCACGCCTCCCGGGCGCCGTGCAGACGCGCCCGCGTCTCCGCCCATCTCCGCTGCGCCTGCGCCCGTGCCCACGAGTGGTTTCGCGCCTCCGGCCGACGTCAAACCGACGCCCGAGCCCGCGATCACGCTTCCCACCCCCAAACCCGGCGACTTCGTTCCCCCCGCGGGATTCGTCCCCTCCCCCGGGCCCGAGGCGGCCACGCCCGAACCTGAGCCCGAGCCGGCTGCTGCGCCTGAGCCCGCACCGACTCCCGTTGCGCCCACGCCCAGGACCCCCGGGCCCGGTGACTTCGTCCCCCCTCCGGGCTTTGGCGTCGCACCTGAGCCCGAACCCGAACCCGAGGCAGCGCAGCCCGAACCGGCTGCGCCCGCGCCCATGCAGGCCAAAGCTCCTGGGCCCGGCGACTTCGTCCCGCCACCGGGATTCGGCATCGTCCCCAAACCGGAGCCTGAGTCTGAGCCTGAGTCCGCCGCCCCGCAGGCCGAGGCTCCAGCCCCGCAGGCCGAGGCCGCACCAGTCCAACCCAAGGCTCCAGGCCCCGGAGACTTCGTGCCTCCACCCGGGTTTGGCGTCGCCCCCCAACGCGAGCCCGAGCCTGAACCCGAGCCGGTTGCCTCCGAGCCCGAGCCGTGCGCCGCGCCTGCCGAGCCCGTCGCTCCGCCGAAACCGCCAGGCGCGGGCGACAGCGAGCTGATGAAAGGGTTGTGGGACCTGGCCAAGCACGCCGTGCGCAACGATGCGCCGCAGCGTCCTCCCCACGAACCCCCCCGCGATGCTGCGGCATCCGAAGCGCCGCCCCGACCCGCCGCACAACAGGGCGCCGCCGAAGCCACACGGTGCGGCCCCTGCTCCGAGCCCCCGCCCAACCCCAACGCGATCGACCTCGAGCTCACCCCCGCGTTCGAAGCGTGGGAGGAGCTGGTGTCTCGCGTACGCGAGCGCGAGGAGTTCGTCTCCGCAGTGCTCTCGCAAGTGGGCCTCGTCTCGTTCGACGGCGGCCGGCTCGAGGTCTGCGCCAAGAAGGGCAGCTTCCCGCACATCGAGCTCACCTCGAGCGCGAACATTCGCTCCACGCTCGAACAGGCGGCCCGCGATCACTTGGGCAAGCCGTTCACGCTCGAGCTCGTCGACGACGAGCCCTCGCTCGAGGGCTATCCGAGCATCGTGCTCGTCAACGCCTACCGCAAAGAGCAGCGCCAGCGTGAAGTCGAAGCCGAAGCGCTCGACCACACTGCGATCCAGAACGTGCTCCACACGTTCAACGCCACCTTGATGGCCACGAAACCGCTCGAATAGTTCCGTGAACGACCCCAACGACGACAACACGTCCGGCGGCGACGAACGGCCCAAGCCCGAGCCCGCGCCCGCGGAGCCCCTTCCCCGCCGCCTCTCGCCCCGCGAGATGTTCCCGGAGGAAGAGGACGACGAAGCGCCCATCGATGTCTTCGACACGGACGTTCGACGCTCGCATCGAGAGCACAAGCAACAAGTCGACGCCTACGCTCGACTTGCGAAGGACCTCGTCGATCTCGCCCCGCACAAGCTCGCCAAGCTCGACGTCGATCCCGAGATCGTCGACGTCGTCGAGGTCTGCAGGGATCGCCGCAAAGGCGCCCGCATTCGAGAACAACGGCGCCTCGCCACCGCCTTGCGGCGCATCGATGCACGAGCGCTTCGAGATGCGGTCGACGACATCACGCGCAAGGATCGGGCCCACGTTCAGCAAGACAAACAGCTCGAGCAATGGCGCGAGCGACTGCTCGAGGGCGGTGATGCGGCGCTTTCCGAGTTCGTCCAGCGCTATCCGACCGCCGACCGCCAGCAGCTCCGCCAGCTCGTTCGCTCGGCTGGCAAGGACCGCACCAAGGGCAAGGCGGTTGCGGCGTACCGAAAGCTGCTTCGCGAGATTCGTGCTCTCGACGAAGCATCGGGCGCAATATAGTCGCGCTCGAGGGCGAACTCGCTCGCGCCTCGACCGAGAGCCCAGCCGCCACTCGCAGTTCTTGCGCCGCGCTGCTCCCATCCCCGATCCACAACCGAGCGTCGCGGTTTTCCGACGCCCGAGTTGGGCCACAACTCGCGGCGCACCATCGCACTTCGTTACGGTGGAGCCATGCGACGACTTTGGCTGACCCTTCCGGCACTCGTGCTCTTCACGGGGTGCCCCGACACCTCGCCCTCGAACGGCACCGACGACGATGACGGAGGTTCGACCTCCGGTTCGACGACCGACCCGACCGCGGACCCCACGGTGGATCCGACCGTCGACCCGACGACGGACCCGTCTTCAACCACCGACCCGTCTTCCACCACCGACGCATCGAGCAGCAGCGGCGACCCGACCGATGGCACCTCGTCCTCGGGTGGTGCGGACGATACCGGCTCGAGCTCCTCCGGAGGCGAGTCCTCCTCTTCGACTGGAGCGCCCTGCGAGTTCCTCGATTGCGACGGAGAGTGTGTCGACCCCGACACCGATCCGAACTTCTGCGGTGCGACCGAGTGCGACGGCAAGGGGGCCGGTACGGTGTGCTCGGGCAGCGCGATGTGTGAGGCGGGCGAGTGTGTCGAGAGCTGCGAGAACTGCAGCTTCGAGACTGGAGACTTCACGGGCTGGACGGTCGTCGATCTCACCGAGCCGTTCATCGCGGCGGCGGTCCTCGAAGATGGAATGGTACCTGGAGGTGTTGTCGCTCTGCCCGGCCCGGCGTTCGCCGCCCAGGGTGCGCAACAAGCCTACGAAGGCGAGTTTGGCTTCGGCGTGATCCTTCCCCCGATGGAAGGGGGCTCGTTCTTCGGACCCGTCACAGCGACCGATGGTACCTACGTCGCTGTCAACGGTTTCGATGGGAACGGGCCCGGGACGATCGAGTTCGGGCAAGACATCACGCTGCGCGAGGGCGTCACCACGGTCGAGTTCGACTACCGTCTCGGGTGGGACCTTCTCAACGAAGCAGATGCGACCGTCGACCGAACGTTCGAGGTCCACATCGAGCCCGAGGGCGGAGGCAAGCCTCTGGAGACCGTCCTCATCGAGACGGCGGCGTTCGACACCATCGGCGACACCGGGCTCTCGTCGGGCTCCGTCGATGTGTCCACATACGCCGGGCAGACCGTGTTCGTGAACTTCGTCTGGGTCGTCCCGGAGAACTTCACCGGTCCTGCCCAGGCAGAGCTCGACAACATCCGCGTGCTCGCCGAATAGGGCGCCGGGTGTACGCCCGCGGCGGCGCTGCTATGCTCCCGCGCATGTCGGACTTCGACCTCAACTCGCTGATGCAGCAGGCCCAAGCTCTGCAGCAGCAGATGGCGGACATGCAGAAGAACCTCGAGACCGTGGAGGTCACGGGAGCCGCGGGCGGCGGCATGGTCAAGGTCAAGGCCACCGCCGCACAGAAGGTCGTCAGCGTCGAGATCGACCCGGCCGTGATGGGTGAGGACAAGGACATGCTCCAAGACCTCATCACCGCGGCCGTCAACAATGCACTCGACAAGGCCAAAGAAGCCGCCGCGAGCAAGGCGTCCTCGCTTCTACCTCCGGGCATGATGCCGCCCGGTGGTTTCCCCGGCCTGGGCTGACACCGAGGAGGCTCGCAACGTGGCTGGTCGAGACGTCCCGGCAGATCCGCTGCAGCGGCTGTGTGCGTTGCTCGGGCGATTGCCCGGCATCGGTGACAAGACCGCCTTGCGCCTCGCACTCGCCATCGTCAAATCGGACCCCGAGTACGTTCGCGCTCTGTCGGACGCGCTCGGCACCGTTCACAACACGCTCCAGCTCTGCAGCCAGTGCTGCGACCTCACGCCCGATCCGGTGTGCGAGCGCTGCACCGACCCCAAGCGAGACCGCACCGTGATCTGCGTGGTCGCGCAGCCTCAAGACCGCATGGCCATCGAGCGGTCGGGTGTCTTCCGAGGGCTCTACCATGTGTTGCACGGCGTGCTCGATCCGCTCGGCGGCATCGGCCCGAGCGACCTCAAGATCGAACCGCTGCTGCGCCGACTCGAGTCCTCCGACGGCCCCAACGTCGAAGAGCTGATCGTCGCGACCAGCCCCAACGTCGAGGGAGATGCCACCGCGCTCTACCTCAGCAAGCTGATCGGACCCATGGGTGTCAAGGTCAGTCGCATCGCCTCGGGGGTCGCAGTGGGCGGAGAACTCGAGTACGCCGACGTCACGACCCTGCATCGGGCCCTCGAGGACCGTCGCCGACTGTAGGTGCGGACGGGCCCTGAGGGCAGCACAGGCTGCTAGCAGCCCTAGGCGGCCGACTTCGGGCCCACGAGGGTGGCCCGAGCCGGTCGGCGTAGACTTGCCCCAGTGGTTCTGTTAGCGTCCTCGCACGCTTGGTCGTAGCCTTTGCTACGGCTTCTTTGCCCCACAGAACTTCCCTTCGAGGGCGATCCCCTCGATGCGATTCTCGAGTAGGAGCCACAACACAACATGCTCACGCCGCAGCTCGTGATGTACGAGGAAGAGGTCCGGCAGATCCAGAACGTCGCCGACCGCTTGCAGCAGGACTCTCGATCCCGAGCGATCCTCGTCGTCGACAAGAACGGCCAGCTCATCGCGGCCTCGGGTTCCGCCAGTGACCTCGACACCACTTCGCTCAGCTCCCTCGTGGCCGGCAACGTTGCCGCCACGGGTGGCATCGCCAAGCTGATCGAAGAGGAAGAGTTCACCGGTCAGTTTCACGAGGGCAAAGGGAAGAGCGTCCACATGACCATCGTGGGTCGCAAGATGATCCTCGCGGTCCTCTTCGACAAGTCCACGACCCAAGGTCTGGTCAAGCTGCGCGTCAAGAAAGCGACGGTCGAGCTCGAGAAGATTCTCGAAGAGGTCGACAAGAAAGCCGCCAGCTCCAAGAACGACGTCTTCTCGGAAATCACCGACGCAGACATCGACAACCTCTTCAACGACTAGAACGGAAGGGGGGGTCGAGGTCGAATGTCGTTCATCAACTACAGCTCGCGCGAGATCAACTGCAAGCTCGTCTACTACGGGCCGGGTCTCTGCGGGAAGACGACCAACCTGCAGTACATCTACAACAAGACCCGCGAGGACGCGAAAGGCAAGATGATCTCTCTTGCCACCGAGACCGAGCGGACCTTGTTCTTCGACTTCTTGCCGCTTTCGCTCGGCGAGATTCGAGGCTTCCGCACGCGCTTCCACCTCTACACGGTCCCGGGCCAGGTGTTCTACGACGCCAGCCGGAAGCTCATCCTCAAAGGTGTCGACGGCGTTTGTTTCGTTGCCGACTCCCAGATGGAACGGATGGAGGCCAACATCGAGAGCCTCGAGAACCTGCGTGAGAACCTCACCGAGCAGGGCTACGATCTCGACAAGCTTCCGTACGTCGTCCAGTACAACAAGCGCGACCTGCCCAGCGCGGTCCCGGTGGAGGAGCTCTCCGAGATGCTCAACCCCACGCGCGTGCCCGAGTTCGAGGCCGTCGCCACCACGGGTGCCGGCGTGTTCGACACCCTCAAGGCGCTGGCCAAGCAGGTGCTGCAGGAGCTCCGCAAAGGAAGCTGACGCGCAGCTCGCCGTACGTTATCGCCCGCGCCCCGCAAGGAGCGCGGGCTTTTTCGTAGGCCCGACCACGACGCTACGCGCTGGCAAAGCAGACACACACCGTCGTCGTGCGGACCACTGCAGGCATGCATTGATTCGAGCGCGGGCACAGGTCAGGATTCGGCCTCCGTGAGCAAGGCTTCCGATCCGCGCAGCGCCGACGCCGAGGGCACCGAACAGGCGCCCGCGTATCGCGACGACGCGCTGTCGGAGCTGATGACCGGCGCGTACGCTGCAACATCCATGGTGTCCATGTCCGTGCCGGGCACGGATGCCAACCTTCCCGCGCCTCCAGCATGGGAACCCACGAACGAAGCCCCCAGTGCCGAAGCGCTCGACGACCAGTCGGGCATGCCGTCACAACTCGCGTCGGGTCCCCACATCCCGGTGGAAGAAGACATCGAGGTCGACATCGACGCCGACCATGACGAGGAGTTCCTCGACGACGTCGTTCAAGCACGCGCCGCGGCCGAGACGGTGCCGCTCACCTCCCCTGATCCGGTACCGCTGCGCACGTCCATCCCCGTCCTCCCTTCGCCCGAACCGGCCATCGTGGTCGACCGCGAAGACGGCGAGCCCGCTGCGGCAATCAGCACCGACTCGGGTGTGGTCGTCACGCCCCAACACGCGGTGGGGGCCAAACTCACCGGAGCCTATCCCAACGTTCCCTCGCACCTGCGGTCGCCTGCGCCCAAGCAGCGCAACGTCACGCCGTGGATCGTGGGAGGTGCAGTGGTCGTCGCGCTGTCGATTGGCGCATTCATGCTGCTCGGCAACGACACCCCCAGCACGAGCACGGCCGAGCCGACCGAAAAAGCGGCCGCGCCCGCGTCGGTCGCCCCCGAACCGGAAACGCCCACGCCCGCGGCCAAGCCCGAGCCCACGCCTTCGGCTCCCGAAGCTCCTTCTCCGGCAGACCCCCCGCCCGCCGCGTCCCAGGATGCCTACGCAGCAGCGGCCGCACGCTACGAGCAGGACCCGACCAACGAAGCCTTGCTCGACATGACGCTCGCCGCATGCGAGCTCGACCGGGGCCCCGACGCACGCGCTGCGTTTCGCAAGCTCGTCGGCGGAAAGGCGCGCTCCAAAGCCGTCGTTCAATGCCGCGAGCATGACGTTGATGTTGCGTCCAAAGTGGAAGGGTTCACGGGGGCCGAGCTCGCTCAACAGGCGCAGGACGCCTTCGATGCGGGCGACATCGACAAGGCACTCGAGCTCGCGCGGCAGAGCAACCGCACCGAGCGCAACCAGCCTGCGCTGCAACTCATCGTCCGTGCGCACTGCCGCCAGAAGGACAAGAAGCAGGCCAAGAAGATGATGCGACACGTCAGCAAGCGGGCTCGCTCCGAAGTCGCCAAGTACTGCGCCACACAGGGCGTGAAGGTGCCGCGCAAGTAGAGCGCCGGCCCAAGGCGCCATGGACCACGAGCAAGGTCCCACGAGACCGCGTGTCGGAGTCCAGGATCTCCAGATCCTGCAGACCGTCCGTCATCGCCTGTTCGCCATCCCGAGCGAGCCGGTACGGGTCTCGCGATATGTCCTCGAAGAACAGGTGGGGCAAGGGGCACTCGGCACAGTGTGGCGCGCAAACGACCCCGCCCTCGGCCGCAAAGTCGCGATCAAGCTGTTCCGGGAGGGGACGACGATACCCCGGGAACACGCTCGCAGCTGGATGCGCGAAGAAGCAGCCGCTCTTGCAGCGCTGTCCCACCCGAACGTCGTCGCGGTCTACGACGTCGGGCCCTATCGACTCGAGCGAGACGGTCGGGTGCAAGACGAAGTGCCGACCGAGGGGCACTACATCGCGATGGAATGGATCGATGGGCCGACGCTACGCGCGTGGCTGGAACGCCCACAAACAGAACGCGACATCGTCGCGATGTTCTGCGACGCCGGGCGCGGCTTGATGGCCGCGCACTCCCGAGGTCTCGTCCACCGTGACTTCAAACCCGACAACGTTCTCGTTGCCGGGCGCCACGCGAAGGTCGTGGACTTCGGGCTCGCGCAGCTCCAACAAGACGATGAGGGAAGCCTCGCGGGCACCCCGTGGACCATGGCGCCCGAGCAACACGACGCACGCCCCGTCGACGCACGCGCGGACCAATACGCGTTTTGCCTCTGCCTGTGGGAAGCGTTGTTCGGGCCCGCAGCCCCGACCCTGCCTCTGCTCCTCGAGCGCAAACGTGCCGGAGATTGGACCCCGCCAAGACGAGGCGTCCCTCGGGCGATTCGCCGCGCCCTCATGCGCGGACTGAGCGTCGACCCCAACCATCGCTTCGATTCGATGGCGCCAATCCTCGATGCGCTCACCGCCGACCCGCGCGCTCGGTCTCGCCTTGCGCTTACGCTGGGCTTCGGATGCGTCGTCGCGGCTGGGGCCGCGGTCTTGCATGGCGACCCGCCCGAGCGCGCGGCCCAGCCGATCGCGGGGACGGTCGCGACAGACCGCGACCGCCTCGGCATCGCCGCGGCGATGGAGTCGGGCACGCTTCATACGGTGGAAGCTTCTTGTCACCGAGCGATGGCTTCCCGCGAGGCCGACCCTGCCGATCATGCATGGGCGGCGTTTTGTCTCGGCGCCATCGCGAATGGAGCTGGCCGCTGCGCCGAAGCACAGCGATGGCACCACGAGGCCTTCGAGCAGGCGATCACCCATGGGTTCGACCAACTCGCGTCTCTCTCCGCCGCACGCCACGCCATCGCATCGCTGCGATGCGGCGACGCCGACGATGTCCCGTCGTGGATTCGACACGCCGAAGCCGCGCGCGATCGGGGCGGCGTGCAGGACCCGAGCGTGCTCGCACATCTACACCTCGCTCGAGCGAGCCTCCATGTCCAGCAGGGACACGAGGAGCGAGCGCTTCCCGAATACCGCTCCGCGGAACGCCTGCGCCGAGAAGGCCTCGGCGCCTCCCACCGAAGTGTCGCCAAGGCAATGATGCTCGTCGGCAACTCCTTGCAGCGCCTGGAGCGGGGAGACGAGGCGCTTGCGGTGCAAGCCCGCGCGATCGAGCAACTCGAAGCGTCTGTCGGCCCGCAACACCTCGACGTCGCGACGGCACTCAACGACCGCGCAACCACGCTGCTGTCACTGCGACGGCCGGCGGAAGCCGAAGACGCTCTCCTGCGCGGGCTTGCAATCGCAACGTCGGTGGCCGGACCCCAGCACCCCACGACCGCAATGCTTCAGCACAACCTGGGCTTGGTCTACAGCCGGATGGGCGAGCACGCCCGCGCCCTTCCCCACCAGCAGGCTGCGGCAGCATCTCGGGAGACTCTGCACGGCGAGCACCACCTCAAGACGCTGAAGTCACTCAACAACGTTGGCCTGACCCTGTTGCAACTCGGCCGTCTCGATGAAGCGTCGGACGTTCTCTACGACGTGCTCGCCCGCCATGAGACCATCGGACCGCATCCGCTCCAGCGCATGGTTCTCCGCAATCTCATCGACCTCGCTGTGGCTCGCGGAGACGAAGGCGCAGCCGAAGGTCACCGAGCTCGCCTCGAAGCGCTCCAACAGACACTCGGCCTCGATGCAGACTGAAGACGAGACCGACGCCGAGCTTCTCTCGGCCTGGCGGAACGGAGACCTCGAACGAGGCAACGCACTGCTCCAGCGCCACTTCCCCATGCTCTTACGGTTTCTGCGGTCAGGGCAGCGGTTCGACGCCGCGACGGAGGCCGACCTGGTGCAGCGCGCGATGGTTGCGTGCGTCGGGTCCCGAGAGCGCATCCCACAGGGGGTGTCCTTCCGAGCCTGGTTGCTCGGGATTGCGCGACGCATCGTCGCGGATGCACTGCGCACGGGCTATCGCGAGCGAGCAAGAAGCACCAAGGTCTGGCCACAGCCCTCGCTCGCCACCCCGAGCAAAGTCGTCGCGGCTCGAGAGGAAGAGCGCCTGCTCCTCGGTGCGCTGCGCAAGCTTCCCCGCGATCTGCAGGTCGCGATCGGTCTCCACTACTGGGAGGGCCTGACCACGCGAGAGATCGCGAGTGTTCTCGATATCGCGGAAGGCACCGTGAAGAGCCGACTCCGGCGCGCCCGCGAGGCACTTGCCGAGGCGATCCAGGCAGCCCCCGCGAACGACAGCGTCCGGGCGTCGACCCTGCACGGGCTCGAGCGATGGGCGTCCGCCGTCCGTGCTCAGGTTTCTGAAGATTTCGAGTGATCCAAACTCTGCCGCGCGCGAACTCCTGGTCGTGGTTGGCCGACGCTCGTTGCTCCCCTTCGCCTTTGCGCTCTCCGCGTGCGCCCCAAGCCCCCGAGAAGAATCGGAATTCTTCGGGTCCATGGGGCTCGAAACCTCTGGCGATCCGGCTGTGCCGGGTGAGGAACCGAGCGGCAACAACTCGAGCACCGGTGCCGAGGGAGACGAGAGCAGCTCCGGAGAACCGGATGACGGAGCCGCCCCGATCTACGACGTGGGCAACGCTGGCGGCAGCGGCGGACCTGCGCCAGGCGAAGACAGCTGCACCAAGATCGACCTCCTGTTCGTCATCGACAACAGCGGAAGCATGGCCGGCGAGCAGGAGAACCTCGCGGCCAGCGTCCCCGGGTTCATCGACGTGATGCGCGAAACCTTGGTGGACGCCGACAGCCTTCACATCGGCGTGACCACCACAGACGCGAACACGGGCAACGCCGCGCCGTGCAATGTGGATGGAGCCCTCGTGACTCGGACCTCCGGTGCGGACTCGAGCGAAGCGACGTGTGGCCCGTATGCCCTCGGCGGCCCCTTCATGACCGAAGACGACGACCTCGACGTCGCGTTTTCGTGCGCTGCTCGGGTCGGTACCGAGGGGATCCCGTTCGAGCGTCCCATGGACACGCTTCGCGCCGCCATCACGCCCGGCATCAATGCTCCGGGACAATGCAACGAAGGCTTTGTTCGCCCCGACGCACTCCTCGTCGTGGTCGTCATCACCGACGAGGAAGACCACCTCGACAGCGCCGTCATTCAGAACGGGTCCGCCGACGACCCTCCCGGCTGGTTCACCGATGTCGTGGCACTCAAAGGAGGCATCGAGGAAAACATCGTCCTGCTGTCCCTCGTCGGCACGCCGTCTCCGAGCGCGTGCGATGGGTTGGTCGGTGAAGACGAAGGCGCCCAAGTTGCGCCTCGTCTGATCTCCTTCACGGAGATGTTCACCTACGGCACGGTTGGAGATGTCTGCGCCGATAGCTACGCAGCCTTCTTCGCGGACGCCGTCTCGGTGATCGACATCGCCTGCGAGGGCTTCACCCCGGCAGGCTGAGTCACCGGGGGACCTCTGTGCGGGTCAGTCGTCGCCGAACAGGTCGTCCCAGCCGTCGGTGTCGATCGCCGGCTTCTTGGGCGTCGACTCGGTGACTGGGGGTGCAGCGACCTTGGGCGCGGCGACCTTGGGCGCAGCGGGTTTCTTCGCCGATGCTCCGTTGCCGCCCGTCGTACCGAACGCCGGGACCGGGGGCGGCACGAAGATCGGCTGGGAGTCCGAGCCGAATAGAGGTTTCTCCGGCAGGCTCTCGGCTTCGTCGGCTTTTGCCTGGGCTTTTTCGAGAGCCCGCTTGGCCGCCGCACGGGCAGCCGCTTCGGCCTCGGCCTTCGCCTTTGCCTCGGCCTCTTCGTCGTCTTCGGCCGAGCGTGCGAGCGCCTCCGCGACAGCGCGCGCACGTGCCTCGCGTTCTTCGGCTTCCTGATCGGCTTTCGCCTTCGCTTCTGCGGCCGCTTTCGCTGCCTCCGCGGCTTTCGCCTCTGCGGCGGCCTTCGCCTCTGCGGCGGCTTTCGCTTCTTCGGCGGCCTTCGCTTCCTCGGCTGCCTTCGCCTCTTCGGCTGCCTTCGCTTCCTCGGCGGCCTTCGCTTCCTCGGCGGCCTTCGCTTCCTCGGCTGCCTTCGCCTCTTCGGCGGCCTTCGCTTCCTCGGCTGCCTTCGCTTCCTCGGCTGCCTTCGCCTCTTCGGCTGCCTTCGCCTCTTCGGCGGCCTTCGCCTCTTCGGCTGCCTTCGCTTCCTCGGCGGCCTTCGCCTCTTCGGCTGCCTTCGCCTCTTCGGCTGCCTTCGCCTCCTCGGCTGCCTTCGCCTCTTCGGCGGCCTTCGCTTCCTCGGCTGCCTTCGCTTCCTCGGCCGCTTTCGCTTCCGCGGCCGCTTTCGCTTCCTCGGCCGCCTCCGCCTTCACGTCCTTTTCGACGTCGTCAGCCTTCGCGTCTGCGCGACGCCCCTTCTCCTTGCGGCCCTTCTTGCCCCGAGCCTTTCGTTTCTCGCGACGCTCCTTGCGGCGGTCGCGTTTGCCCTTGCCGCGCTTGGAGTTTTCTTTCTCGTCGTCCGAGGACGTGGCGCCTGCACCCTTGCGCTTGCTCTTCCCGCTTTTCGCGTCGGTGGCCTGCCGGAGCGAACGCCGAGCCCGTTTGTGCAAGTCCTTCGCGAGGTCGTCGTCGAGGTTGTCCTCGTCGAGGCCATCGAGCAGCGAGGCTGCGTCGTCCAACTTGCCCTGCCGTGCGTACGCCATCGCCAACGCAGCGTCGGTGCGCGGCCCTGCGCCCAGGTCACTGCGAGCCGACTCGAGCAGCTCGACCGCGCGCGCGCCCTTGCTCGGGTCCTCGACGTAGGCGATGCCCAGGTTCAGCGAATCCAGGGGGCGCAACTGCTTGCGCTCTTCCATGCCGACCAAGAGCTGCCGAGCACCCTTGGGATCGCCCGAGAGCGCCAGCGCGTGGGCTTGCGATCCGAGGAGGTGGGGCTGGTGGGCGTCACCGCTTTGGCGAGCAGCTTCGGCGAAGGCCGCCGCCGCCGCGCGCGTGTCGCCCTTGATCATGTTCAGCCGACCCTTTTGCGCCGACACCCAAACGTGGGGAGCAAACCGCGACACGATCCAGCGTTGGTCGAGTCCGGCGAGCAGCCCGCCAGCTTCGCTGCGTTTTGCTTGGCCCAACGTCTTGGCGAGCGCCTCGAGTCGGCCGTCGACGATCGGGAACAGACCGAAGAAAACCCCGAAGCCGAGCACCACAGCGCCGAGACGGATCGGCAGGTTCGTGAACACGAAACCGAACGAAACGATGACGCCCGCAAGCGTCCAACGAAACAGGCGGCCCTGCATGGGTCGAGCACCCTGAGACCAGACTTCCCGGGGCAGTTCGACCAACGCCGCATCGTTTCCGCGCGCCAACGCACTCATAGGGCGAGGTGGTACCGCGGTTGCGCGTTTCCTCGCAAGATGACACGGGTTTCGCCCCTGAACCCGTGTAGGACCGCGCAGCGCCCGCGATGCTGCGGCCCAAGCCCCCACATCCGGGTTTCATGTGCTGGAACAGCCGCCGATCTGCCTGTTTTGCGGTCAGGGCCGCGGTTTCGCGCACTATGCTGGACGTGGTGTCCAAGCCTGCAATCGACATTGCGCAGCTCCTGGGCCGCCGCGAGCAGTTCTCCTACGAGCAACATCTCGCGCGGTCCACCTACGCGTACGGGGTCGACCTGCGACGCTCGGCCTGGCTCGACAGCAGCACGGTCGGTGACCCGCTGATGCGCTCCGTCGACCGCCGGTGGAACGGTCTGACCACCAGCCTCTCCGCAGACGCCCTCCTCCCCGGCGGCAACACGCTGTCGGCTGGAGTCATGGACGAGCTGCTCGCGCTCGTTCGGTTGCTCCACGCCCCGTGGCCCTCGGTGCGACTGCTGCAACCCGCGACCGCCGAGCGTTGGCCGATCGTCACCCCCTTGGGCACCACCAAAGGCGGATCCCATTGGCTCGTCATCGACAAGAAACGCCTCGAAGCCCTGCCCGCCTCCGAGCGCACCTTCTTGCTCGCGGCCAACATCGCGCACCTTCAGTGTGACCACGGTCCGCTGTTCGCCGCCCACTTGATGGCGCATCGCGGCGGCCGAGGCGAAGGCCTCGTGCGCACGCTGCTGCGTCCGTGGTCGCGCGTGTGCGTGTTCTCGGCCGATCGTGCCGGGCTCATCGCCGTCGAAACCCTCGACAACGCCCGCAATGCGCTGCGAGCCCACGCCGACCCGGGCGTGCCTTGGCTCCCGCCCGTGCCGGACGTGGGCGAGCGACTGCGCGCCGTCGAAGAGTTCTCCAAGTCGCGGGTCCTCACCCGCCTGCGCCTCAGCGGTCCTCGCGATGGCTGGACACTCGCGCCACGCCTCGCGCAGCTCGGCAAGGCAAGCGAGAGCAAGGCCGCCAAAGGTGACGACAAGGCGGAGCAAGCCCCGACCGAAGACACGAAGGCTGCGGCGAACGACGATCCCGTCGCCGAAGCCGAAGCCGCGGGCGAAAAGCTCGCTGCCGAACAAGAGGTCGAGGACGAGGCCCGCGAGGCACGAGAGAACCGCCAGGCCGAAGCCAAGGCCCGCGAGCGCGCCCTCGCCGAAGCCTGGCCGCTCGCCCGCTGCGACCAACGCCTGACCCGAAGGCTGGGACTGCTGTGACCACCGCCGAATCCCTCACCCAACACGCCACCCGCCTGCAGTCGATCGCCACCGAACTCGGGCTCGCCGAGCTCGGCGAGAGCATCGTCGAAGACACCGAACGCCGCCTGTCCGACTCCCGCATTCGCGCCGTCGTGCTGGGCGAGATCAAGCAGGGCAAGAGCACCCTCATCAACGCGCTGCTCGGCAAGGACGTGCTTCCCACCGGTGTCACGCCCACCACGGGCGCCACCGTGATCGTGCGCGAAGGCGACGCCCCTGGGCCTCACCTGCGCCGCGAGGACGACTCCCGCATCGGGCTGGAGGCCGAGCGCTTCAACCGGCTTGCCAAGGGCCCGCTCACCAAAGACGCCAAGACCGATCCCGACGACGAAGGCGTGCTCGAGTACGACGTCGACGCGGGCGTGCTTCCAGGTGCGCTCGAGCTGGTCGACACGCCCGGAATCAACGACATCGCCAAGTTTCGAGCTTCGGTGAGCCGCGGCGAGCTGCCCCACGCGGACATCCTCATTCTCGCGCTCGATGCCACGCAGCTGCTCAACCGCACCGAGATGGCGTTCCTCAAAGACGCCGTCGCGGCGGTCGGTGGTTTGGCCGACTCCGGCGCCACGTTGTTGCTCGCCGTCAACCGCATCGACCTCATCGCCGAACGTGAACGGCCCCGTCTGGTCGAGTACATCGACAGCGAGTTGGCCGCGATGGTCGGCGCCGACGGCAAGAAACCGTACGAGCTGTTCCTCACCGACGCCCGCACCGCATGCCGCGACCCCGAAGCCGACACTCCGGGCGTCCGCGGCGTCAACGAGCTTCGCGAGCGACTGCAAACCCTCACCCAAGCACGCGCCGAGGTCTTGCCTCTGCGTGCGCGAGCGGGCCTCGTGCGGCACGCCTCCTTGTTGGGCCACAACGCTTCGGTGGCCGCCCACGCGCTGCGCATGGAGGCCAAGACGCTGCGCCGCGAGATCGAGCGTTTCGAAGACGACCTCGCCAAGTACGGCAACGACATGACCGGGGTCCGCAACACGATGGCCGCACTGCGCGAGGAGATCCTCGAAGCCAGCGCGACTCGCCAAGCCGAGTTCCGTGCCGACCTGGAGAGCTCCACCAAGGACGCGCTCAAGGTCATGAGCATGCGCCACCTGACCGGGCCGTTCGCGGGGGCGCTGCATGATGCCTACCTTCAGTTCGCGAGCCGCGAAGCGGAGGATCTGCGCACCGCGCTCGACGAGATGACCCGCAAGGCCATCTTGGCCCACTCCGAGCAAGCGCGACGTCGCCTCTACCACGCCACCTTGCGACTCGGGTTTCGTGGACCCACCATCTACGTCGACCCCCCCAGCGCCGTGCTCGAGGCCAGCCTCGTCGTGGTCGGTGTGGCCGGCACGGCGGTGATGTACCTGGGCAGTGCGGTCACAGGTTTGCTGATGGCGATCGCCGGCCCGCTCACCACGCTGGTGCTGCGCGAGAAGGGCCTCCGAGATGCTCGGGCGCGGGCGCTCGAGGAACTGCCCAAGGCGCTGCAGTCCGCCGACGATGCCTTTAGGGGACAGGTGCGCGCCACCGTCGACAAACACATGGCTGCGCTGGACGAGCATCTCCAGCTCGCCAACGTCGCGCTGGGAGAGCAGCTCCGCGGCGTTCTGCACCAGGCCCAAGAGCGGCTCGAAGCGCTCGAAAAGGGTGCTCCCGAGCCCAAGGACGAAGGCGACGACCCCGCCGCCCCCGCACGCGCGAAGGCTCTGTCCGAGCTTCACGAACTCGAGCGCGAGCTCGGCACCATTCGCCACCAACTCGACGCATTGCAATGAGCGGTGACGACGGTGATGGGGATTCCTACCTCCTCAAGCGCGCCCGAGAGGTGCTCGCTTCGTGGGGAGAGTCCCGGTCACCGTCGATGCTCGACGCGGTCACGCAGCAGGTCGGCGAATCGCTGACGCGGTGGCGTGACAGCGCTGCGCTGCGACGGTTCCTGGGCATTCCCCTCGGCCGCGACCAGGTCATCGCCGCAGGGCGCAAGGCGTGGCTCGAAGCCCGAGTCGGCCCCGTCGTTCAGCTCGGTGCGGCAGAAGTCCGTTTCTGGCTCTCCGGCAAGGACGTCGGCCGCTGCGCCGTGTCCGACGAGGGTGCCAGCGGGATCGAGGTCACGATCGACACACCCGGGCTCTACACGCTGGCCCTCGAACCTCTCTCGAGCGGTGGCACGTCCCTCGCGCCCGCCGGGTTCATCGGCGAGTCGCGTGTCCATGCGGTTGCGGACACACCTGTCCTCGCTGTCGACGCCCGTTTGCTGCTCGAGCCCGACCCGGATTCGCTCTCGATCTTGCGGCAAGCACCGCGGCACGGTGCCCAGCTCTTCTACTTCGACCTCGACCCTGCCGACCGAACGGCGGCCATCTGCGAAGCCATTGCGACGCACGGGCTTCCCGACGGAGCGGTGCTGAGCCACCCCGACCAAGGCAAAGACCTCGACGTGGGCAGCACCGACTTCAGTCGCGTGTTCGGCATCACCACGGTTCGAAGGCTGCGGGCATCAGGTGTGCCCGTCGTCGCTGGCGTCAACACAGCGGATGCGCGGGCGCGGGCCGCCTCATCGGTTGGCCAGTCCTCGGTCGCGCTTCTTCGACCCATCGAGCTCACGCCCCCAGCGCTGCGCAGGCTTGCCGCCGAGGCCTCGGACTTCGTCGGCGCCCGGGACCAAACGGAAGATCTCACTTGGCGTCTCGACCAAGCCACGCGCACCAAACTCGTCGCAGGCAATGCCCTGCATGTGGAGTTCGACAACCACCGTGCACGCGAACGCGTCTTTGCGCTCATCGATGATGCGCAGCGTTCGATCCACCTGCAGACATACATCCTTCAAGAGGGCCAAGTCTCCAACGCCCTGATCGTCCGGCTGATCAAGCGTGCGCGCGCGGGAGTCCGGGTTCGCATCGTGGTCGATGCCCTCTACTCCGGCGAGCAGGTCCTCGGGCGAAAGAACCCCATGCTCGACAGTCTCGCGCTCGAGCCCAACGTGGAGGTCGCCGTGGGTGCGCCCATCGAGTTCAGTGATGGCATCGACAGCGTGAAGCTCAAGCAGCGAGACCATCGCAAGCTGCTGATCATCGACGGCAGCGTCGGCATCGTGAGCGGCCGCAACATCGGCGACGCCTACTATCGCGGGTTCGACGAAACACCGATTCATCAACACACCTCGCACGACCACATCCCCTGGCTCGACGCTCACGTCGAGGCCACCGGCCCGATTCTGCGCGACATCGAGGCCACGTTCTTGGAGGCATGGAAGGCCTACGGCGGCTCCGAGCACTCCGACCTCACGCCGGGCGACCACGACACGACAGGTTCCTCGTGTGCTCGCATCGTGGTGCACCGAGGCCTCGTCGACGCCAACGCGATGCTCCAGTACGAGGCCATGCTCGATGCAGCGACCCGGCACATCTACATCGTCAACGACTTTCCGATCGTGCAGTCGTTGGCCGCGGCCATGATGAGAGCCCTATCCCGTGGGGTCACGCTGACGTTGCTCACCGGGAATGCCGTCGCCCGGCGTGCCGACGGCACGTTTTTCCCGGGCCCGGTCTATCGCGAGCTCTTCGACCACATGGTCAAGCAGCGCCTCGAGCCCCTGATTCGCCGCGGTGCGAAGGTGTTCGAGTTCGTCGCGCCTCCACATCCGATGGTCGTCGCCGAAGGCGGCATCGTCCGCCCCTACGTGCACGCAAAGGTCATGACGTGCGACGGGAAGGTCGCAAGCGTAGGCTCCGCCAACCTCGACGCCACCGCCAGCTACTGGGAACACGAGGCCAACCTCGTCGTTCAGGACGAAGCGTTTGCAACAGCGCTCGAGGCGGAGATCGACGCCATGACGCGCCGCGCCCACGTCATCGACCTCGACTCCGACTACTGGAAACGCGAGCGTTCCAAGCGAACGATCGTCTCCAAGCTCTGGCCCGAGTCCGTCTACTCGTAGAGGGGAATCCCTGTCTGGCGAGGACACACCCTCGTGACGGACTTCACGAGCCATCGACGGGTGTTGAGCCATCCCCCTCGCGGCCTCGTCGAAGACGGTGTGCGCTTGCCATTCCTTGCTCTCACCGCGTGCCTCCTGGCCACTCCCGCCGCCCACGCGGCCACGACACCCTCCGCTTGCTCCAGCGTTCGCATCGACGCGGATGCGTCCTGTGAACATCGCCTGGAGCTGGGGTGCCACGCCGCATGCGACCCCCGGGACATGCTCTTCGCGTGCGCCGCCAACCTCGCAGCACATTGCCAGGCAAGCTGCGACGTCGGTCTCGACCTCGACTGCAAGGGCGGGTGCGATGCCCAATGCGAGGAACGTTGTCGGGTGGAAGACGTGCGGTGTGATGCCGAATGTGCGGATGAATGCGCGACCGAGTGCACCGACGCATGCGCCGACGCCGACGACCCGGCGCAATGCAGAGCGTCGTGCGAGGCAACGTGCGACGTAGAGTGTGCCGATGCGTGTGGCGACATCCCCGTCGACGCCGACTGCCAGACGCACTGCGAAGAGTGCTGCTTCGGTGCGTGCTCGGCCCGAGCCAACTTCGACTGCCAGCTCGGCTGCCAAGCGGACGCCTGGGCGCAGTGCGAGGCGAGCATGCTCGACGAGTGCGGCGCTTCGTGTGGTCTGGACGGGTCGGTGTACTGCGACGGGCAATACGTCGCCGGTGGTGCGCAGACCCTGGCGTGCGTGGGCCAACTCGAAGACGCGGGACTCGAGGTCGAGACCGACTTCGACGTCTCGACCGGATTGTGCAGCGTCGACTCGCGCGGATCGTCGGCCCCCGTGGGCTTGTTCGCGCTCGTCCTGTTCGGCCTCAGGCGGCGGTTTTCGCTTCGTCGCCGCACGTGATGAGCCCCTGTCGTACGCTCTTGGCATGCGTGTTCTGCCGTGCGTCGTCGCCATTGCGTTGTTGAGCCCCGCACTCGCACACGCCCACGACGGCGAACACGAGCACCGCACCACGCCTCGACGGGCGAAGTTCGGCGGGCTCGGCTTCATGCACGTCGGTACACACGTCGGACCCGTCGCCGACGTCGCCAGTACGCTGCGAGAAGCGAACGCCTTGGGCGAGCAAGCCACCAGTGCGCAGTACGGCTACACGATCGGGGGTGGCGGGTGGAGCTTGTTACACCGCCGGCTCGTGATCGGAGGGCGCGGGTTCGGCCTGTTCTCCCCTCGCATCGGTAGTGACCGCGGAACCGCGGAGATCACCGCGGGCGGTGGTGGCTTTCAGCTTGGAGTCGCAGCCGTCAATCGCGACCCTTGGATCCTCATTCCCTACGTGGGCGGCGGCGGTGGCGGGATCAGCATGGAGATCACCAACCGCTCCGACGCGGCCATGACCATCGCAGACGACGAACCGATCCCGTCGGAGGGACAGCGACGCTACGACGCCGGCTTCGGCTACCTCGAGTTCGGCATGATGGCCCACCGCTTGTTGTTCTTCGGCAGCGGGGGATTCGCGGTGGGCTTCAACGTGGGCGGAATGGTGTCGGTGGTCGCTAGCGAGTGGAACACGGGAGAGCGCACCCTCGAGGGCGTCGACCGCCCACGCCTCAGCGGCGGGTTCTTTCGAATCACCCTAGGTGGCGGCGGCTTTCACTTCGAAGAATGATCGAACGCCAGGCGCGAGGCACTGACGAGACATGGCTTCATGGCTCGCGGCCTCCGTCGTCGCCATCTCACTCGTCGCTGCGCCGCAGCCCGAATCTCCCCGCCCCAAGCTCAAACAGCGCACCGCGCAAGGCATGGTGATCGGCGGAGCAGTGGGCACCGCGGTCATGACCTGGACCGCAGGACTCGTCGCGGCCAGGCTGCTGGATACTCCCGACCCCACTCGGCAGGCGATGGGCCGCCGACTCGTCCTTCCCGTCGCCGGCCCGGCCCTGGCGGCGGCAGAAGGACCCGACGACGCTCGTGCAATCGCGTCACTGAGCGTCTACCAAGCCGCAAGCATCGCGGTGCTCACCGTCGGAGCCACCTCGCTCGTCCGGCGTCGTCGGTATGAGCAAGCCCGCGGCGAATGGAAACCGGCGTCCTCCAACACCGGTGCGCTGCTCGCTTCGCAAGGCATCGTGTGGTTCGGAATGACGTGGGGCATGACGTTTGGCTTCGCGCGCGACAAAGCCAAACGTGGAGACCCATTCTCTCGCCGCATGCAGGTGCCACTCGTTGGTGGGTTGCTCGCGGCCCCGCATGCCCCCAACCACACCCGCGGCTATCTCGGCCTCACCGCAACCGCACTTCAGCTCAGCGCAGCCGCACTACTCACCACGGGCGCCGTCATGATCGCGCGCCATCGAAAGCGACGACGAGCCGAGGTCACGCTGCTTCCAGTGCCGACCCGTGGAGGCGGACAACTGAACGCCGCGATCCGATTCTGATCGCTACCAGCTGAGTTTGTATTCGAAGAACACCGCCCCATCGCCGTTCCTCGTGTTGTAGCGAACGCCCGTCTCGTAGCGTCCTCCGAGCGCCTCGCCGCGATAGCTTCCAGTGAAGCGGGTGTTGTTGGTGCGAGTGTCGTGGAGAATGCGGGTGTTGAGCTGACCCGAGCCAGCGCGGCCACTCCATCCACCGGAGATCTGCGAGCTGCCCAAGTCGAGATCGTGCTTGAGCTGCAGGTCGAGTCGGCCCGGGCCCATGTTCACGCGGTAGCGCGACTCGATCTCCTCGAGGCCGAGGCTGAGCGTCAGCTTTCCGGGCACCCTCACCTTGTCGATCGGCACGGTGACGGGGATCTTCGCCTTGCGAATGGCGTCTTGGACCTTGGGCTCGAGCTCCTCCCAGTGGAGCACGCCATAGACGACCGTCGCCGCGGCCCCCGTGAGCACGATGACCGCACGACCTTCAGGGGTGATCTCCGAGCAGATCTGTCGAACGCCGCGCCCCGCTTCGCGGCCGATGGCGTCCGCGGCTTCGGGCGTGCCTCCGCCAGTCTGGTTGAGCATGCGCGTGACGGCGGACCGCGTCTGCGAGTCGACCATCTTGCATACCCGCGGATGGCCTACGACGTCGACGACTTGCTGGTAGACGTCACGACCTGTCCTCCGGGGATCCGCCATGTCAATCAGCGTACCCGACAGCAGGATACGCGTCCAAGCCCATCAGCCGCCCAGCGCGTCTTTGAGCCCCGCGACCCACGCGTCGAACGGATCGGCCTGTTCCGGTTCTGGACGATCCGCCGCATCCATCAGCTGCCGGAGTCGGCGCTTGGCGCTGCGAAGTCGACTGCGAACCGTGCCCTCGGGGACATCCAGCGCCGCCGCAAGCTGGGGCCCACTGAGCTCATCCCAATAGTGCATCTGCAGCAACAGCTGATCGGACAGTGGGATCGCCCTCAGCGCTTGCAGCAATCGCTGGCCACGCTCGTGATGCGCCACGATCGAGGAGGCAGACGCACCCAGCGCCATGAGGCTCTGCGAACCGACGTCGACCTCGCGTGGCCGCCGGGATCGTGTCCGCCAATACATCAACACCTTGTTGCGCGCGATTCCCATGAGAAAGGCGGCGAATCCAGCCTCGGCCCGGTAGCGGGAGCGCCCTTCCACGGCAGCGAGCAAGGTCTCCTGCACCAGGTCTTCGGCCATCCCTGGCGCAGACAGCTCAAAGAACCGAAACAAGCGGTCGAAGTGACGCGACAGCAATTCCTGCGCCGCACCGTCGTCACCGTCGGCCCACGCCGCGAGCAGAGCACTTTCTTCGTTCACGATGCGACCGATCCGCCTCATGGGGAGACTACCGTGGACAGTGGAAGCCGGTGCGTCGATTGCGTTCCTATCCGCGGAAAAGAAACGCGTTCGCTCGCGGGTCGCTGCGCGGCTCGGTGGCTGCAGGCCGTCGCCCGTGTCGGTCGGCCGCTACACCCTCGCCGAGCGACTCGGACACGGGGCCGCGGGAGTCGTGTACCGCGCACACGACCCTCGCTTGAAACGCGATGTCGCCCTGAAGCTGATCCACGCGCCAGTGCCGAAACAGCGGGAAACGCTGCTTCGAGAAGCGCACACGCTCGCTGCACTGTCGCACCCGAACGTGGTCCAAGTCTTCGACGCAGGCACCAGCGACGACGCCGTCTTCATCGCGATGGAATACGTGTCGGGCATGTCCCTCGAGGACTGGTATAGCGCGGAGGCCCGAACCGAAGCCGAAACGGTGGAGGTGATGCTGGACGCAGGGCGTGGCCTCGCCGCGGCCCATGCCGCAGGCATCGTGCATCGTGACTTCAAGCCCTCCAACGTCCTGGTCGGCACCGATGGCCGGGCCCGCGTCGCAGACTTTGGCCTGGCGTGTACATCGCCCACCGCCGAAGGCTCGGAAGGCACGCCCGGCTACTTCGCACCCGAGCAGCTGGCCGGCGCCGCCCCTTCCCCACTGAGTGACCAGTACGCCTTCTGCGTCGCGTTTCACGAAGCACTCACCCATCGCCGTCCCAGCGGCCATCGCTTCGCACGGTGGTGGTTGAGCATCGCCAAGCCGATCATCAGTCGTGGCCTGCAGCCGGATCCCTCGAGTCGCCACCCATCCGTGGGGCACTTGGTCCGTCGATTCGAACGCAGACGGCACCTCTGGGTGGGCGCGGGCATGGCCGGAGCCGCATCAATGGGTGCAGGCCTCACCCGACTCCTTTTCTAGCAACCCCGAGCCGGCCGAGAGTTCGGCGGCCAGCATCATCATCGCGCCGACGCCGTAGGAGAGCCCGGTCAACCGAGGCGTCCACTTGTAGACGCACGCCGACGCCGGAATGGACGGACCCGATATGCCCCCCAGGGTCATGCCGTCGCGCGTCGGAGACAACAGAGCGCACAGACCCTGCCATGCGGCTACAGCTGCGCGTGCTGCCCAATCGCCCAACACGCCCTGCCGCGCTCCTTGGGCCAAGGCGCATGCCACCAACGCGCTCCCCGACGCCTCCGGAGGGCTTCCAGCATCGTCGATCACCGTGGACCAGAGCCCGTCCGAACGCTGCAGCCGAGCCAAACACGCCGCTTGCCGCTGCAACGCATGACGAATGCCGTCTGTTGGGCGCTGCGCGTGTAGCTGCACCAGGCTGTACGCCGCCCAGCCGTTCCCCCGTAGCCAGTGCACCGGTGCGCGGCGGTCCGGCAGGAGCTTGGCGTGCCGAAACAAACCGACCTCCGACTGAAGGTGCTCGCAAAACCGAAGCGCGTGGCGTCCCGCGAGCACCTCCAACGCGGGCAGACGAAGGAACCGACCCAAACGCGCCGCGGTCAGCACGTACATCATCATCGAATCCACCCAAGCACCCGGCCGCAGCAAGTGGCGGTACCAAACACGACGACCGAGGTGGTCCAGCACGCCGAGCGCATTCTCTGGCGCATCCAAGAGATAGGCCGCGACGCGATCGATCGCGAACCGAGCCTCGGTGTTGGGTTCCCAATCGAGCAGCATCACGCTGGGTTGCGCGCTGAGGCAGTGGTCCGGGAGTGCGATCGATCGCGTTCGCAGGTGCGCACGTTGGTAGTCGTGCAGCGTCACCAGATGTTCGCGACGTGTGTCCTCATCGACACGCATCAGCCGGGCCAGCCCGAGCATGGCCACGCCCGCATCCCATCGCCATGGCAGCCCGTGCGAGGGGCGGCGCGAGAAGAACTCGTGCGCCAGCGCCTTTCCGACCTCGGCGGGGGCGATCAAAACCTGCCCCCGACGGTCAGGCCGGCTCCCCCTCGGGACAACTGCGGACCCAGATAGTACGCACGCCGAGCCTCGTCGAGCCGCCGTCGCGCCCGGCCTCCGATCGTCGTCAAGATCGCGGAAGAGATCAGCAATGCCGAAGGCAGCACGAAGCGAAACGTGACCGCCTTCGCCGAGAGGATGTCTCGACGCGCTTCGGGCTCGGCGAGGCGAAACTGGTCGATGGTCGCGGTGGCCGCAATCGTCAGCCACACCCCGCTGATGCTCAGCCCCGCGACGCCGGGCGCGAACAGCTGGGCCCGACGTTGCTCGACCACCAGCGCGGGATTGTCGTACACCACCTCCGACCACGACCGCTCCGAAAGACGGTAGGTCTCGGCGCCCGTGTCGACGGTGACCGACCGCACTTGGAGGCCCAGCGGGGATCGGCGGGCCTTCGAGAGCTCCGCGGTCGAGGTGTCGTTGGGCGCAGGCGCGTCTGCAGCGGGCGCGGGCGCGGCGATGAGGACTGCGTGAAGGAGTGCGGAAACCATGACTCTCCCCCCTCGTTGCCGGGCTCCACGAATCGATTGCCCTGGACCCGTTTTTGTTTCGATCGCCCCTGCCCCGGGACTGCTACCGTTGCGGGGCGCGGATGGCGGACGACGACGCGAAGACCCCCGAGACTTCTGACCACAGCGAAGCCGAGACCTCCGAGGAGGAGACCGGCTCCGACACGGCTGGGGCTTTTCGTGCAGTCGGCCAAGCGCTTGGCGGTTTTGCCCGCCGCGTCGGGGCGTTTGCGGCCACCACCGTCGGCCGCCCTGTCGTGCCCGAGTCGCTCAAGGAGCCGCTCGCCGCCGCGCGCGCCCTTCGATACGAAGGCGACCGCTCCAAGGCACTCGCGCGGTTGAGGGCCGCGAACGCGGAGCAACCCGGAGAGCCCTTCGTCGCCTTGGCGATGGCACTCACCCACCTGCACGACTTGCTCGAAGGCGGCCGTCCGATCAAGGCGCTCGAAGAGCTTCACGAAGCCATTGGGGACGACCTCGGCCGCGGCGCCCCGCTCCTCGTCGCAGCGGGGCCCTTGCTCGCCCAGTCCGATCCCGGACGCGCGCTCGATCTGATCCGCCGCGGCATGCCCGAACTTCGACGCCTGCCCGAGCCGATCGAGAGCGAGGCCGTTTGGCTCGCCCACGTGATGGCGGGCCTCGCCCAACTTCGCCTCGGCAACGAAGAGCGCTCGCTCCGAGAGCTTCAAAAAGCACGAGCACGAACGCCGTCCGACGTGGCGGGCGGTCTGCGTCGTTTGATCCTTCGGCACGGTGTCGAGCTGGCCCTCGTTGGAGGACAAGTTCTGGACGCGGAGTCGTGGGTCCGCGAAGCACTGCGCGAGAGCCCGGACGACGACGCGTTGCTGGCCACGATGGCCCGGGTCATGGCCGCGAAAGGCGACTCGATCGCCGCTCACGCGCTGCTCGAAAAGCTGACCATCGCCGAACACGCCCGGACCTACGTCTGGGTGGGTCTCAGCATCGGCTTGCCCGACGATGCACCCACGCTGCGAGAGGTGACGTTGCGCCTGCTGCAGACCGAGCCCGACAACCCGCAGGGGCGCCGGCTGTGGGCGCTGACCGAACTCGATGCATCGTGTGCGGAGCCCCTGTCTCCCGAAGGCAGGACGCAGGTCGTCACGGCGCTGGTCGAGACCGCTGCGAAGGCCCCCGTGGCGAGCCGCGACCGCCACCTCGCCGAACTCGCACACGCCGCGCTGCGCTTGGACGATCTCTCCGATGCCGTGGTCGGCCCCATCGAACGCCGACTCGGTGAAGATGCTCCGGAACCTCCGCCCGAGGAGCTGCGACTCCTGGTGGCGCGGCGACGCCAGCAAGACGACCAACCGGTGGGCCCCGACCTGCTGGCCACGGTGCCTCCAGTGTTTCGTGCCGACCCGGAGATCGGTGGACCTTGGGGGCCCGATCCGCAGAGCCCACTGCGCAATGCAGACCTGCGCAGCTCGGTCCTCGCCAGCGAGCGCAAGCTCGTCGCCGCGCAGGCATGCCTCCGAAGCGACGAGCTTCACGACCTCGCGGGTGACCTCTTGGTCGAGTCTCTGGTTGCGCGCCCCGAGAACCACCGCGCGCGAACGCTGCTCGGCGAGGCCACACTCGCGCTTCCCGACGACACGAAGCCCCGTCTCGAAGACCTTCTCGGCGCCTCCACCGGATTGCTCGCCAGCGTTCCAGGCCGGATTCACGGCGTGTCCCTCGACGGGGTCGAGCAGGCGATGGCCAAGGTCGTCGCCGCGCGGGAGCGCCTCGCACGGCCGCTCACCATCGCCACGATGGGCGAGTTCTCGGCCGGTAAGAGCACGTTCGTCAACGCCTTGCTCGGCGAAGCGATCGCGCCCATGGGCGTGCTGCCCACCACCACCACCATCAACGTCTTTCGCCGTGGCACTGGGGGCGGTGCCCGTGTCCACTACCGCGACGGCCGCATCGGCATGATCGACAAGGACGACGTGCAGGAGTTCCTGCACGGGCTCGACGACGCCGAGGCGCAGCGCATTCGCCACATGGAGATCGAGCGCAGCGGAAGCCGCATGGGCGATGCCGCGGTGGTCGACACTCCCGGGCTGAACGCGCTCGACGAGTACCATGAGCAAGTCGCCCGCGAGTTTCTCGACGAAGCCGACGCCGTGGTCTGGGTCTTCTCCGCCACCCGCAGCGGCGCGGCCTCCGAAGTCGGCATGCTGACCGAGCTCCGCGAGTCCGGACGCCAGGTCCTGGGTGTGCTCAACAAGGTCGACACACTCGACGACAGTGAGCAGAAGGAGCTCGCCACCTACCTGCGCGAACAGCTCGGCGAGGTGCTGGTCGACGTCGTTCCGCTGCGGGGCAACGACGCCCTGAAGTACCGCACGGAAGGCTCCACCGGCCCCGACCCCTTTGCAGACGTCGAGACCGCGCTCGACACTCACTTCCTGCGAAAAGCGCGAGAACTCAAGCGCACGCTCACGGCCCGACGTCTGCTCGAAGCCCTCGAAGCGGCACGGGACGCAACGCTTCAGGCGGTCGAAGCCCTCGAGAAAGGAGCCGACGAAGCAGCACGCTCCGCGGATCGCGACCGCCCCACGGCCGCGTCTCTGCTGATGACCTTCGGGGACAGCATCGTGCCCGCGTTCCTCAGCGCCGACGACGTGTTGGTGCGCGAGGGCCTTGGCCTCGGCATCCTTCAAACCAAGAAAGGCCTCGCCAAGGGCCCGTTGGATCCGTTGGACGCAGAGTACCTGGGCGCCTGCATGCGAGAGTCGGTGCTCGGAGCGCTGCAGAAGACGTTGATGGAGGTGGCCGCGATCGATCCCGCCGCAAGCGAGGTCCTCGACCGACAGTTTCTGCCCTGGGCCCGCGGGCACCTCGATGGCCTCATGTCCGCCGGGTACATCACGGAGCTGCTCGACACGTGTGGCAAGACGATCGCCGAGGGCGAAGGTGCAGCGCGGAAAGCATTTCGGGAGGCCCTGGTGCCTCTGGCCGAGGGCTGGGCCTCGCATGCACGAACCTTGGTGCAAGAGGTCGAGCGCGCGCGCCAGAGGTTCGACCGCTCGGCCGCTTCGAAGCCTCGGGCCGAGGCGCTTCGGCTGCGAACCTCGCTGGTCACCACGCTCGACGGCTTGGCCGAGATGGTTCGCCCACTCGCAGGCGCCTGATCGCCGTCCGCTCGTGTATGCTGGTGTCGGCGATGCGAACCGACGACGAGCTGCTCGAGGCCTGGCGTGGCGGCGACACCCGAGCCGGCAAAGAACTGTTCGAGCGCCACTTCACGGCCTTGCGCCGCTTCTTTGCCAACAAGGTCGACCTCAACGAAGTCGAAGACCTCATGCAGCGCAGCTTCATGGGCTGCGTGGAGGCCGTAGAGCGATTTCGTGGCGAGGCGTCCTTTCGAACGTTCTTGTTCGCGATCGGCCGACGCCAGCTCTACAAGCACTTTCGTGATCAGCGGGTCAAAGACGGGCGCCGCGAAGACGACCTGAGCGTGACCTCCGTGGCCGAACTCGGTCGTACGCCCAGCTCGATCGTGGGCGCACGCCAGGAGAGCGCCATGTTGCTGCAGGCCCTGCAGCGGATCAGCGTCGACCACCAAACGGTGCTCGAGCTCCACTACTGGGAGCAGCTCTCCACAGACGACATCGCGCGAATCTGCGACATCGCCCCCACCACGGTCCGCACCCGTCTACACCGGGCGCGCCATGCCCTTCGCGGGGTGCTCGAAGCCGAAATGGCCGCCCGCGGTCGCGGCATCGATGGCTTCGACATGGACGCCGCCGCCGTCGCAGCCAAACCCTAGCAGGATGTCGGAGAACTCCCACGCACTGCATAACAGCGCCCTCTCCACGCAGAGCGTCGTTGCTCATCGGTCACTGGTGTCCAACCAGCTCCCTCTTCGCGCCTTGCTCTGCATGGCGATGACGCCGTTCTACATACGCGCGAGTTCTCCGACACCCTGCTAGAACGAAGACTCCACCCGTTCGAGCTCGGCGTGCCATGGGTGGCCGGGCTCGACGGCGTCGGCGAGAGCACGCGCCTCGCTCAACAGCGCGAGCGCGGGCTCGGTCTCACCGCACGCGGCCAGGATCTCGGCAGCCCCCAGCAACGCCTGGGCGAGAAGCACCTGCGAGTCCGTCGTCCCACGCAGCTCGGCGAGGCCCGCATGAGTGTCTTCGATCGCCCGCGCGTGTTCTCCCGCCGCGGCTTCGATCCCCGCCAGTTCGAGCCGGGTCATCGCATGGTCGAGGGTCTTCTTTGGTATCGCCTCGAGCACTCGTCGCATGGCCGAGAGTGCGGCGTCGTGTTTGCCCTGCGCGGCCAACACCTGGGCAAGGCTGTACCGCGCGCTGCGGGTCGTCTCCGCGTCAGCCCCCGCAAACGATTCGCGAGCAGCGACGACGTCCGCGAACGCCGACGCTGCGCCCGCCAAGTCCCCCTGCCCCCAAAGGGCATGGCCGACATTGAACCTCGCTGTCACTGCCGACGGATGGCTCTCCCCATACAAGCGCCCGAAGATTTCGGCGGCTTGTCCGGCCAAGTCTCCTCCGCGGACGTAGTCGCCCTTTTGCATGTACACGGAAGAAGCGTTGGTCGAGCTGACAGCGAGGCTGTCTTCGCTCGTCGCCGACGCCAGCAACGACTCGTGGAGCGCAAGCGCGCGGTCGAGGTGCCCGAGCTGGGCGAACTTCTGAGCCGACAGGCTCTCGATCTGGCGGTCGAACGCCGGAACTGCCACGAACGCGGCTTCGCCGGCTGCAAGCGAGCTCCAAAACTCGACGCGGTCGACATCCCCGCCGTCGGCCCAAATCATCACCGCCGCCACCTTTGCCGCAACGGCGGGATGCTGCACGGCGCGGGCCTCCACCAGCGCGCGCCTGGCAGCGGTTCGCGCCGCCTCGACCTCTCCTTGCGCGTACAGAACCTCGGCCAGCTCGGCCAGCGCTTCGGCCAACGCGGGGCCATAACCCAGTCCTTCGGCGACCTTCACCGCGTCGTCGGCCTTGGCCCGCGCGTCGATGATCGACCCGAGGTCGCGTAGCGCCGCCGCCTCGTCCAGCATGCGCTGCAGCGCCGCGACCTCGTCTTGCGCATCGGGAGCGGGCGGGTCGAAGCGCAACGCGAGCAAACGGCTGGTGTCCTCGCAGCTTGCGACCGTCGGCACACTCCGCATGGCCTCCGGCGCGTGCTGGACAGCTTCGAGACCACCCGCTTCGAGCTGCTGAAGCAGCGCTCCGACCTGGGCCTCGCGTCGTGACAAACATGCCTCGGTCTCGTCCAGCATGGCCCCCTTCCCCTCCTGCCGAGCCCGACACACCGCAGCACGCACACGCGTCCACTCGGCCACGTACGCGTCCGCACTTTCGATCACGGTCTCGGCACGGGCGGACCCGACCGAGGCGTCCGCAGCCACGAACGCGGCGCGAACTCGGTCGGCGCGATCAGGCGTCCACCACGAGACGCGGCCATCATCGGTGCACGGCTGCGAGTCCTCGCGGGGCCAGACCAGCCCCGCCAACGCGACGGTCCCGGCCACTGAGAGCACGAGCGCCGAGCCGCGCCGAGACGGTGTGCGGCCGCGTGCGATCGCATCCAGAACCTCGTCCATGCTCTCGAACCGGCGCGAGGGTTTGGACGCCAACCCCCGCTCGAGGATTGCGACGAACCACCTGGGGACATCCCCCAAGGACAGAGACTCCCCGGGTTCGAGCCCCAGCGGCAGCGCGGTTTCGAACGGGTAGCGGCCCAGGGCTAGCTCAGCAAACGTCAGGCAAAACGAGAACTGGTCGCTCCGTGTGCTGGCCTCTCCCACGTGTTGCTCGGGCGCGGCATACCGGATCGTCCCGACCATTTCGTCGGTTTGCGTAATCGTAGCGTCGTCGCGAGTCTGCAACGCTGACCGCTTGCGTGCGGCGACCTCCGGACCGAGACGCGCGTCGCCGGCTCGAGCCACGCCGAAGTCGGCCAGCTTCAGCCGCCCCGCCCCATCGAGCAGCATGTTCTCGGGTTTGATGTCCCGGTGCACGATGCCCTCGGCATGCGCGGCGGCCAGACCTCGTGCGGCCGCGACGGCGTAGTCGAGCAACGTTTCGACCCGCTCCGTGGAGCCGACGGGGTTGTCGTGCAGCCACCGCTCGAGGGTTCCGCCTTCGAGATACTCCATCGCCAGGTAACCGACGCCGTCTTCAGTGCCCGCCTCGTACACGGTCACGATGTGGGGGTGACCCAGGCGCGCCATCACCCTGCCCTCCCGCACGAAGCGGGCGAGATAGAGCTCGTTCTTCTCGGTACCCAAGCGGGGCCGAATGATCTTCAGCGCCACGACGCGATCCAAGGCGGGCTCGTAGGCTCGATAGACCACGCCCATGCCCCCGCTGCCGAGCACATCGATGATCCGGTATCGACCCAGCGTGAGCTCTGGTGCCGGCTCGCCGAACAGCTCCGCCTGAACCGACGCGAACAGGCGGCCCGTTTCGAAGCCTTCATCGCTCCGGGGCTCGGTGGGGACCTCGGCCATCGACGCACCCATCGTGGCATTCCCTCGCAGTTTTCCAAGCACGGAGAAGCTTCGGGATTTCAAGGACCTATGTTGCGGCCCCTCCGCCGGCCCGAATTCGGGTGTTCAACACGGGAACAGCCGGCCCGAATCGGCCCGTCCGAACAGTGTTTGGACAAGGCTGCACAACTTGCCGTCCGCAAACCTTGCCCGATTAAGACGGCATGACCGCTGCACGATCCCTCCCGAACATCGACCGCACTGAGATCCGCGCCCGCTTCAAGATGGAATACGTCCCAGACCGGCACCGCCGCATCATCGCTGGCGAAGAGGTCATCGTTCACTGCCATCACTACAACTCGAGGATTCAGCGCACAGTCGAAGGGGCCGCGGACATCGATGGCAAGGGGATCGTGCGGAACGCAGCCGAGCAGGTGTTCGCCCGCCAAATCGTGGCTGGCACCGAAGCCGGTGATGACGAGGCGACCAAGTGGGTCGTTGCCGAGGAGCTGTTTGCCGAGCTCGGGTACGGTCGACTCGATTTTTCGAAGGCGTCGGAGGGTGTGGTCACGCAGACGGCGGGCCACTTCGTCGAGGGCTGGGGCGTGGCGTTCAGCGATGAGAGCCGCCCCGTGTGCAGCCTGGCCGAGGGCTACATTCAGGCGGCGTTCATCGCCATCACTGGGGAAGAAGTCGAAGCCCGGGAAACCGAGTGCATGCACTGCGGCGCCGAATCCTGCCAGTTCACCGTGACGAAAACGGGGAACAAGCGCGAGGTTCCAGCCGCCCCCACGCGAGTCGAAACGGTTTCGGCGAGTGCGGACACTGAGCTTGCCGAGTCGAACATCGACGACCAGGCGATCATCGACGCCGTGGTCGGCCTCCCCATCCGTGGTGCCGACGATGGACTCATTCCAGCGTTCGGCGTGTACCTGGCGAACACCCCGTCCGATGTCTACAACGCGATCGCGATCGAGTTCGTAGAAGCGATGACCGCCAAGGGGCAGCGCAAGGCGGCCTGCCGCCTGCTCTCCGAAGCCGGTGAGAGCTGCGCCATGAACACGTTCCGCGGAATCATGGACTCCGCCGAGTGGGACGCTCTGGTCAAGCCGATGCTCAAGGAGCAGTCGGACACCCTGTTCGCACTCGTTGCCTTGTCCAACGCGTTCGGTTGGGGCAACTGGCGCGTGACCGAACACGAGCCCGGCGAGTCGCTCGAGATCGTTTCCTTCAACGGCTACGAAGCCCTCGGTTTTCTCGAGAGCCGCGGCACCGCCAAAGACGCGCAGTGCTGGATGCTGCAAGGCGTCTCCGCCGGCATGATGGAACTCGTCTACAGCGAGGGCAGCTTTGCGGAGCGCTTCGGCACGTACCTCGCGGACGAACAAGACTGCATCGCCAAGGGCGATAGCTGCTGCTCGTTCTCGGTCGAGGAGTCGTGATCCGGCGCGAGCGTGTGCACGCCTGCATCCACCCCGAGACGTACAAGTACTTCCTCCCCAAGGAGGACGTGCTTGCCGCGTGGAAACGGCTGGCGCAGGCCTATGGGGAACCCGTCGTCACGCCGGGCTTCGGCGTGGTGGAGATCCGCACCCGCACGCTCTTGCTCCGGTCCACGCGCATGCTCAACCCGCTCACGGTGATTCGCCTGCGGACCTGTACCTCCATGGACGTCGAAGCGCTGCACGGCGTCCTCGGCTTCGAAGCCGCCGAAAACGCGGCCTGACCTCCCACCCACAGAAACCACGATGACGGACAATCCGACCCCAACCCCCTATTCTCGAGTCCAGCTGGACTCCCAGTGGACCATCCTCGAGGTGGACGAAGCCTTCGCACGCGTGACCGGGGTCGGCACCGAGAATGCCAAGGGCAGCCAGATCGACGACCTCGTGTCCCGTAGGGACAGAAAAGGCGTGGTCGAGCTCGACAAACAACGTTCGAGTTTTCGCGGCGGGCTCGTCGACGTGGTGCTTCAGTTCAGCGGTGATGACGGGGACTCCCTCGTGCGAATGCGCGCGGCCCAGACCAGCGACGGCTGGACGGGCTGGATCGAAAACCTTCTCGTCCAGTCCAACGATGCGATGCAGAAGCTCAACGCGGAGACGGGTTGGTGCCGCAACGTCGTGTCGCGCTCCGACGAAGGCATTGTCGTGCTCGATCCCGACGACACGGTGTCCGAGATCAACCAGAGCGCGATGGACCTGCTCGCGTTCCGCTCGGACGAAGGTCTGCTGCTGTCGCAGGAAGTCGTTGTGGGGTCCAACTTCTTCGAGCGGCTCCCCAAAGAGCTCTTCACCGATTTCGAAGATGCGTCGAAGAAGGCCGTCAAGAAAAAGAAGCTGCGCTTCGTCTCGGATGTGGAGCATGAGGGTCGGGCGCTCGAAGTCCGTCTGACATCGTTGCATCTGCCGGTCAAAGGACACGCTGGCTGCACCCTGTCCATCCGAGACATCACGGTGCAGCGAGAGATCGAGCGGGTCTCCGAGCAGCTCCGCATCAAGAACGAAGACATCCGCGTCATCCTCAGCAACCTCGATCTCGGCATTCTCACCGTGGAAGAGGGGAGGGGGGTCCACCCGGAGTACTCCGAACGCCTGCCGGGCCTGCTGGGCACCGAAAAGATCGCAGGCATGGACGTCGTCGACCTTCTCTTCGGGCCCTCGAACCTGGGTGCCGATGATCGCTCGCGCGTCACCTCGGCCCTCGATCTCTCCCTGGGCAACGCGATGTTCGGGTTCGAGATGAACGAGCATTGCTTTCCCACCGGGTTCACGTTGGAAGTCGCGGGCGAAGCGAAAGCCATCGAAGCAGACTGGGTGCCGATCGAGTCCGACGACGGAACGGTGCATCGGGTCATGGTCGTGCTCCGTGACGTCACCGAGCTCAACGCGTTGCGAGCCGCGGCCGCAGCAGGTGAGCGCGAGCTGACGATGATCGGTGAACTGTTGGCGACGCCACCCGACGCCTTCGACGAGTACGCCACGGCCTGCCGCCTCGGCCTCGAAGAAACGCTCGAAGCGGCGAGGGGCCGCGAGACCGACTTCGTCGCGCTGGCCCGCACGGTGCACACGCTCAAAGGCAACGCACGCGCATGGGGCCTCAAGGCGATGTGCGATTCGATCCACTTGCTCGAGGAGCCGCTGCTCGCCGACGAGCGTGACAACGAGGCTCTTGCCGCGCGCACGATCGAGGCTCAGGAGGTGCTCGCGGCCTACGAAACGCTGACCACCGAGAAGCTCAACCGGGGCAATCGCGGGGGCGAAGCGACCCCCGACAGCGAGCGCCGCCTGCTGCGAAAGGTCTTCGAAATGGTGAGCGAAGACCCCGAGGCTCTTCCCAAGAGCCTGCGTGCACTCGCGACGGCTGCGGCATTCCTGCCAGCGCGCCCGCGGCTCGACGCGATCGCGGAGAAACTCGCCGGCCATGCAGAGCGCGACGACAAGACCGCTCCCCGCTTCCGGTTCCCGTTCGACCTGCTCATTCACCGCCAGCAACTCGACCAACTGCACGGCGCGTTCGTCCACCTACTCACCAACGCGGTGGACCACGGGCTCGAACGGTCGTCGGAACGCACGGCGGCGGGCAAACAAGCGCGAGGCACCATCACCATGACAACGGCAGAGGCCGACGGCACCATCGTCATCACGCTCAGCGATGACGGGCGCGGACTCGCGGTCGGACGCCTGCGCACGAAGAAAGGGTGCGAGGTCCTGTCACGCGAAGAGGCCGTGGAAGCGGTGTTCGGGGCGGGGGTGAGCACGGCAGAGAAGGTCACGCAGAGCTCTGGCCGCGGGATGGGCATGTCCGCCGTGCGCTCCGAGATCGCGGACCTCGGCGGGTCGATCGACATCGAGTTCGACAACTTCGACGGGTCGGCCGAGTTCGTGCCAATGCGATTCAAGATCGTCTTGCCGAAGACATCGGCCCGGCTCTCGGACCTCGCAGACGGCCACGAAGAAGCCGCCTGAGCCTCCGGGCTTTACCGCGCCTGCGAACCATCGCAGGCTGCGGCGCGTGAGCGGTCGACGGACGTTTGGCGCGGACGAAGCGGGCAGGGGCCCCATCCTCGGGCCGATGGTCATCGCCGTGGTGGGACTCGACCGCGGCGCTTCGATCTCGCTCGCGAAGCGCGGCGTGTGTGACAGCAAGGGGTTCGGCGCAGGAGAGGCCGCCAAGGCCAAACGCGCGGAGCTTGCCAGCATCGTTCGAGAACGCGCGCCGCTGCACGCCATGCGGGTCGTCTCGGTCGAAGAGGTCGACCGCTACACGTTCAAGGGGCAACTCAACGCCCTCGAGCGCGAAGTGGTGCACGACCTGCTCGTGGAGCTCGGCGTCACCTCATCGGACCGCATCGTCTGCGACGGCGCGAACATGTTTGCCCCGCTCCGCGCCTTCTTCCCGCAACTCGAGGCGGTCAACCGCGGCGAATCCGAGCACGTATCCGTGGCGGCCGCGTCCATCCTCGCCAAAGACGCGCGCGACCGAGCATTCGCGAAGATCGCCGAGCGCTATAACGACGAGTTCGGGCCGCTTCGCGGGGGCGGCTATCTCAACGCGGCGACGCGGGCGTTCTTGGACGCCTACGAGGCCAAACACGGAGAGCTGCCGCCGGAAGCTCGCAAGAGCTGGGGCGCAGACAAGTCGGCGAAGCAACAGGTTGCGCTTTTCTAAAATGCGCTGGAACAAGGCACCCACGAGTGCGTGGAAACTCAGCGGTGCCCGATGGTCGCTATAGCCCGCTGAGCGGGTCGTTCGCCTCGTCGAACCCGATCGAGTTCTTCTTGCGCTTGCCGCTGCTCTTCTTTCGCGGCCGACGCGGGACGGGCTTGCTCTTGCGCTCCTTCGACTGCGTCCCCGCGAACTCGAGCGCGTCCTCGTCGAGCTCACGCGCCTGGTCGAAGTATTCGTTGGCCGCCGCGTTGTTGCCCTCGGCGCGCTTGCACAAGCCCATGCCAACGTACGCGCGGGCACGAACACTGTCGTTGCCGTCATCGAGCGCGCGTGCGTAGTGGTTCCGAGCCGAGAAGCAGTCGCCGCCCTTGCGGGCAGCATCGCCCTCCTCGATCGCATTCCAACCCTGTCCTGCGGAGGCATCCTGCTTTAGATCCGCCTCCTCGGGGGCAGGCGCTTGATCCTTTGCCTTTCCCAGGGTGACGGTGGGAGTCGCTTGGGGAACGGCGTCTGCGGGCGGTGGGGGCGGAGCCGCTGCAGGAGCCTCCTCCTGGGCCGCTTCGCCCTCGAGCACTTCCGGCATCGCTCGAGCCGCGCCCGCGGGAGACTGAGTTCGACGCGCGCCCGCCTTGGCAGGTGCCGCCGCAGCTGGAGCGTCCTCCGACGCAGGCGCCTCGTTGACGGCCACAGCCTCGGCCTTGTCCGCAACGCCGTCGTCGCTCAGGGTGGGTTGCAGCAGGATGAGGACGAGTGCGGCCGAGCCTGCCACCGCCAGCCCAGGCACCAACCACGCTTTGCGCAGACGTGCCCAGAAGCTCTCGCCCGTACTCTTGGCGGCGGCTGGCGACCGAATGTCCTGCGCGGACATCCTGGCCTCGGCCAACACCCCATCGAGAACGCCAGGGCGAACCTCTTCGAGCGGCAGCGCTTCGCGCGAAGCCTGCAGGATTAGCTTGAAGTCGGCCAGGCGCTCGGCGACGGGCGCGGATGGATCGTCCAACGCGTCCTGCCACTCGAGACCCTCGAGCGCATCTTCGAGCCGGTCGAGCTCGTCGGGACCGAGGCGGGGCTCAGCCATGAGACCACCCTTCGCAGGCAGCGCCGCTCGGCCGCACGATTCCAGCGTGCAGCTCGGACAGTTCTCCCCGGAGCTTCTCCAGGGCGTATCGCATGCGGCTCTTCACGGTGTTCTCGGGCGCGCCCACAGCATCGCCGATCTCGCGGAACGATAGGCCACCAAGCTGCCGCATCAAGAAAACCTCACGCTGGTCCGGCGGGAGACGGCTCACCGCACTTGCGAGCTGACCCCGCAAGCGCACGGCCTCTGCGCGTGCATCGGTCGGCACAGCATCCGCCTGAAGCCCAGCCATCAGCGAGCGGGAGCCATCTGCGCCGCGCGGTGCGTCGAGAGACTCGTGGTCTCGGAACCGCGCACGCCGACTCTCGTCCACACAGAGGTTCCGGGCGATCGTGTACATCCACGTGGTGAACTTGGCCGAGCGGCGATAGCGGTGTTTGGAGCGAATCACCCGCACCAGCACATCCTGGAGCAGCTCTTCGGCCCTTGGCGCGTTCTGCACGCTGCGCAACAGGAAGTTGTACAGACCTCGGCTATGCCTCCGGACCAGGTGCTCGAACGCGTGCGCCTCCCCATCCGCAAACGCCTCCATCAAGGACTCGTCGGACCGAGGGTCGGTCGCGCTCCGAGGCTGCAGCGGCGTGGGGGCGGGTTTGCTGGAGGGGGACATCGGTTTCGCAAGGCGTCGGGCCTCCGCGTTCGCAGAGGGCGGTTTCGGGGGGACGAAGGATTCCCAAACGGCGGCCGTGGCGGTCATGACGCAAGCTGTGCGGCTACCAACGGGCGGGGTCCGAGGTTGATCTGTGCGAATCGAACGCCGGCCATGGGTTCCGGCTTTCGCCCCGGCGTCACGCTCTTGACGCAGGCGTCAGATTTCCCCCGATCGACGTCAGGGTCCCAACGCGGGCCGTCATAAGTTTGACGCGTCCCGTTTGAGAACCTGGCGGTGTCAAGCTCCTGGCGTCAAAAGCCCCACGATCTGGGTGGCGAGAGCGCGGGTCGACGGAGATAGGCCCCAAGAAAGACGTCGGTGCGCCGCCAGATCCGAGTTGGTACGGGAGGTGCACAAGACATGTCCCGTCTCCCGAGACGAGTGGGAGCTCTGCAACAACATCCGAAACCGCAACTCGTGCCCGGACGGGTCATGTCTCCCCCGGCCTTCCCATCCACGGCACCCGAACCGAAAGCCCCCTCTTCTGGGGGTTTCGTTTTTGGTTCACCGTCGGCGTCGAGCAGGCTGGCAGCGGCGGCACATGACCCCACTGCGACCGCCGTGCACATACCCGTGCAGACTCGCGCCGCACGAAGGGCAGGGCTGTCCCGCGCGGCCATACACCTTCAGCGCGTTCTGGTTTCGGCCTCGTTCGCCCGACGTGCCTCGGTAGTCGCGCAGCGTCGTCCCCCCGTTGCGCAGGCCTTGTCGCAGCACTTCGCGAACGGCAACACCCAGTCTGTCCCACGCGGACATGTGGAGCTCAGCCGCGGGCGCCAACGGAGGAATGCCAGCGACGAACAGCGCTTCGCTCACGTAGATGTTGCCCAAGCCGGCCACGACCTTCTGGTCCAGCAGCACGTCACGAATCGCGCGCTTCGAACGACGCCCGCGTTCGTGTAGGACAGTGCCGTTGAAGCCGCGCCCCAAAGGCTCGGGACCGAGCTCCGCCACGGGGCCTGCGGATTCGAGCGCCGCCACCGTGTCCACATGCACGCCACCGAAGCGTCGCGGATCGCTGTAGTGCAGTTGGGGTCCACCACGCAGCTTCACGACCAGGTGGGTGTGGGGGAGCAGTGGCGCATCCGCGGCCAGCACGGTCACGCGGCCTGTCATGCCCAAGTGAATGACTGCCTGCAGCGGAACATCGTCCGCGCTACGCAGGACCCACAGCAGAAACTTGCCGCGTCGATCGAAGCGCACAGTGTGGGCGCCCTCGAGCCAGTGAAGCCCCTCGTCGCGCCAGAACGCGCCCGTACGCAGCGCATGAGACGACCGCCACACCGCATCGATCGCCTTGCCATCGAGATCGGCGCGCGCCAAACCGCGGCGCACACACTCGACCTCGGGCAACTCAGGCATCGCGTGCTCGGGCGATGGCGGCGAACCCCTCGACCGTCACCCGTTCGGGCCGGAGCTTGGGGTCGACCCCCGCGGTCGCGCACCATGCCTCGACCTGCTCGCGGCTTCCGAGTGGGCGCAGGGCGTTGCTCAACGTCTTGCGTCGCATCTGAAACGCGGTCCGCACGAGGGACAGGAACCGCGCCTCATCGGGAACCTCTCCGCGCGGCTCGTCCCGCGGGGCCAGCAGCACGACGGCGGAGTCGACCTTGGGCGGAGGCGCGAACGCACCGGGAGGCACGTGCATGACCATCGAGATGTCGCGCACCCGGGACAGACCCACGGTGATGCCCCCGTAGGTCTTGTTGCCCGGTGACGCGCAAAGACGCTGGGCGACCTCTTTCTGAATGAGGATCACCCACGTGCCCGTGACCTTCTGCGCTTCCAGCATCCGGAAGAGCAGGGGACCGGTGAGGTGATAGGGGAGGTTGCCCGCGATGTTGGGCCGGATGCCGTCTTCGGCCGCAGACGCGTAGTCGAACTTCACGGCGTCCGCTTCGTGCAGTTTGAAGTTCGGCAGCTGACCAAACTCCTTGCGGAGCACCTCACACAGGTCGCGGTCGCGTTCGATCGCCCAGACGTCGGCACCCGCTTCGAGCAGGTGAGCGGTCAACGTGCCGAGGCCCGAGCCGATCTCGATCACACGTTGGCCCTCACGCGCCCCCACGGTGCGGGCGATGGAGGCGTGCACGTGCATCGCATGCAGGAAGTGCTGGCCCCAGCTCTTGCGAGCTTCCAAGCCGTGTCGTCGGAGAACGGTGACGGGAGATTCGATCATGCGAAGACCACCCGCGCATCGTCGATCGGGAGGTTGGTGTACACGTCGACGGAAGGGTCGAGGCCAGCGCGAATCCGGGCGACGGCAGCCGCACCGATCATGGCGGCATTGTCTCCGCAGTAGCGCAAGGGCGGCACTCGAACCTCGAAGCCGTCCGCGAGACCGCGCGCCCTGGCGCACTCTCGTAGACCGCGGTTCGCTGCCACACCGCCGACGATGTTCAGACGTTTGAGCCCGGTGCGGGACAGAGCCCGGGCGGCTTTCTCGACCAGGACCTCGGCGACCGCGGCTTGAAACGACGCGCAGATGTCGACCAGCGCCTGGCGGGAGTCGGGCAGGCCGTGTTTCTCCACGTGCACCAGCACCGCCGTCTTGAGGCCAGCGAACGAGAACTCGAACCCTGCCTGCTTCATCATCGCGCGCGGGAACGCATGCGCGGCGGGGTTCCCCTCGGCGGCGAGTTTGTCGATGACGGGTCCACCGGGATAGCCGAGCCCCAGCAGCTTGCCCACCTTGTCGTAGGCCTCGCCGGCAGCATCGTCGCGCGTCGCCCCGAGCACGCGGTAGCACCCTCGAGCTCGCACCTCGACCAGCTCGGTGTGCCCGCCCGAAACGAGCATCGCGACATGGGGCGCGAACGCGCCCGGCTCGAGCTCGTCGTCACCCAAGTATGCGGACCACAGGTGACCTTCCATGTGGTGCACACCGAACAAGGGCTTGCCGGTTGCAAAGGCCAGACCGCGTCCCATCTGCACGGCGACGAGCAACGCCCCCGAGAGGCCAGGGCCCTCGGTGACTGCGATTGCGTCGATGTCTTCGAGGGACACGTCGGCATCGGCAAGCGCGCGCTCGGTGACCGTGCTGATCGCCCCCAAGTGATGGCGCGAGGCCAGCTCGGGCACGACGCCGCCGAACTGCCGGTGCACTTCGATCTGCGTGCTCACGACGCTGGAGCGGACACGGGTGCCGGTCACGACCGCGGCGGCCGTCTCATCGCAGCTGCTTTCGAGCGCGAGAACGGTGGGCTCTTCGAGCGAGTCGGTCATCCTGCTTGGTCCGCGCCGTCGACTTCTCGTTGGAGACGCGCGAGCTGTTTCTCGATGCTTCGCGCGTAGATGCCTTCGGGCGCGAGCTCGAGGTATCGCTGGTAGGCGGAGATGGCGTCCGCGTACTCCTTGCGCTCCTGTCGGATCACACCGAGCGCGAGGTGAGCGTCGGCGTACTCCCCATCGGCATCGACGGACGCCTCGGCGGAGGCCAGCGCGTCGTCCATGCGCTTCTGCACGATGTAGATGGAAGACTCGAGCACGAGCGCGGAAGCGTTCTCGGGCTGGGCCTCGAGCACCGCGGAGACGATGCGGTGGGCTTCGGCGGTGGAGCCGTCGGCGTGCAACGTGCGGGCTTGGTCGAGCGCCGACTTCACGCTCTGGGGACTCTGCGTGTCGACCACGACCGGGGTGGCGGCGGGCTCGGTCGGCCCCGTGTTGGCCTGCACGGTCTGGGCCGCGGGAGGGGGGCCCACCGAGGGTGCCGGTGGCGGCTTGAGCATTCCATAGAGGAAGCCTCCGGCGGCGGCGACCAGAATGATGCTCGCGACCAACCCGTAGGGCGGCGCGGGTTGGGGCTGGGGCATCACCGCGGGACCACGGGGCCGCGCGATTGGAATCGGTGCGTCGTCGTCCTCGCCCCAGCGCCCCGATTCCTCGGCGGGAGCGCCGATCTTCACGTCGTCGCCGGACTCGAGCGCGGCCGCGCCGACTTCGTCCCGGATGGGCTCGAGTTCGACGTCGTCGCGGGTATCGAGTTCGACGGTCTCACGCTCGACCGGCGCCTCGGATTCGAGCACGAACTCGCGCCCCATGTCGCCCGCGTAAGGAGGAATGCTCGGCGGGTCGGGCTCGGGCTCGGTGCTGACGGCAAAGATGCCGCTGGCCGCCGCGCGCGGAACACCCGACGGTGGAGCCACCTGGTCGGGCATCGGCCTCAGCGTTTCGGAACTTTCGCTGGGCAGCTCTTCCGGGTCGTCGCGTCGTGCGTCGTCGGTCTGGCTGTTGACCTCTTTGAGGTCGGGCACTCCGACCGCGCTCACCCGCCGCAAGTGCAAGCGACCCAGGTTCGCGGTGGGGTTCTCCGGGGTCGGCATCGGCACGCCCGGAGCGGTCGGCTCGTCGGGCCCGGCCAGGTCTCCCCAGGGGTTCTGTGGGTTGAGGCCGTCGAGCGCTTTTTCGCCCGAGTCTTCATCGGGGCCGGCTGCGAGATCGATGGCTGCGGTGCCGGTGTCCTCGATGGGAAGCGGACCACCCGTGGGAACATCGTCGGCGTCGGGATCGGAGAGGGGCTCCGGGGCGGGGCCTTCGCGGAAGGTGGGTGTCTCCCCACTTTCGATCGCGTCGAGTTGCTCGCTCAGCGCGTCGACCACGGTCTTGCCAGCGCTGCTCAGCGCCGCATCGTCCTCGGGCGCGTCCGTGGGACGCTCCTCTTCGAGCGGGACCATGCTCGCCCCAAAAGCCGGCTTGGGCGCGGAGTCCTCGGGGATCCCGGGCACGAGCACCGTGTCGTCCTCGCCTCCTGCTTGCAGGCGCGGGAACGGAGCGGGGTAGTTGGGGGGCGGGGGAAGGTCTTCCCCCTCTTCGGCCGGGGTCAGGTCCGCGTCGTCGACCGGGGCCGGAGTGGGGATGGACCGATTGGGCGCCCCCCACTGTTCCAGCGACATCGCGGCGGGAAGCTCGTCGCCCCCCGCATCGGCCCCCTCCTCGGCGGGGGCCAGCAGACCTTCGAAGAAGAACTGGCTGATCGCACCCAACGCTTCGAGGTCGTCGATGCCCGCATCGTCGACCACTTCGAGGATGTTGCGACGTCCGTCGAAGCGGCGGAGCACGGCCGAGTGGTCGTCGCTCAGATCACCGTGGCGATCGGCGTAGGCCTGGGCATCGACCACCAGCACGGCGTCGAGCGGAGGCAGCTGCTCGAGCAGCCGGCCCCATTCGTCGACCCTCCGCATCCCTTCCATGAGGATGGCCTGAGTGTTGACGTGAATCTGCTGTCCGCGGTTGATCGCCTTGAACTCGAGCTCGAACTCACCGTCCCCGAGGGACAGGAGGCGATAGATGGCGGCTTCGCCTTGCAGGCGGCCCATTGCCGCATCGATCACCGCGCCGTCGCGAAACCACACCGTGGCCTCACCGAGCGCAGTCATGAAACTGATGACGCCGCTCTTCCGCGAGATTTCGATCGTCTGCAACAAGTCGACGACCGCCATGTCGGCGAGGCGCCCGGTGAACTTGGTGCGCGCAGCGTCACGCCGCTCCAGCCGTTCGTGCTGCTTGCGCTGGAGCAGCATCGTGACGCGGGTGGTGATCTCTTTAATGTAGATGGGCTTGGTGAGGTAATCCTCGACGCCAAGCTCCAGGCCGCGAACCTTGTCTTCGACCGACTTCTCGCTGGTCAGGAAGATGAACGGGATGTTTCGCCAGCGCTCGTGCTCCTTCATCTTGGTGCACAGCTCGAAACCATCGAGACCGGGCAGCCGGGTGTCGGAGATGAGCAGGTCGGGCTCGGCGTGCTCGAGGAACTCGAGCGCCTCCTCGCCGGTGCTCGCGGCAGTGATGCTGAATCCTGCTTTGCGTAGGCTGACCTCGAGCACGCGGCGGTTGCGAGCGTCACCGTCGACGATGAGGAGGTTCTGGCGAGCCATGGTGCGGCGTCGCGCGGTACCGACGGCCCAGGGCCGATCGCATCCGCACAGGCCCGGACCATAGCAATTGGGAAAGGACGCCAGCAAGTTGCAGCGATCGCTGCAAGCGCCCTTCTCGAGGCGGTTTCGGGCGCTCTTGCTATGGTCGGCGCTTGGCCGAGTCAGAACAGAAGGGCATCGACCCCGCCGTCGTTCCGTGGCTGGCCATCGTCGCGGCCTGCGGGCTGGTGTTCTTCGCCTCAGCGGGCCTGTGTTGGAGCGAATCGCCTCAGCCTTGGTGGGAAATGGGGTGGGGGATGCAGTGTCCCGTCGCCCTGCGGACGTTCGGCGCCCTAGACCTCGGGCGGCTTTGGCTCGAGGGCCAGTGGTGGCGGGTGGCGACGACCGGCTTTGTGCATGGCTCGGCGTTGCACCTAACACTGAACATGTGGTCACTTCTGGTGATTGGGCCGTGGGCCTCTCGCGCGTGGGGCCACGTGGCAGCCGTGTTCTGCTTCGCCGCGTCGAGTGTGGTGGGCGTGCTCGCATCGGCGGCGTGGGCCGAGGCGCCGGTCGTGGTGGGCGCGTCGGCGGGAATTCTCGGGCTTGCCGGCGGACTGTGGGTTTCACGTGGATGGGGCGCTGCTGCGGTGCGCGAGCGAGTCGCGCCCGTATCCACTCGCGGGCTCGGGACCACGCTTGCGCTGATGGTGGGACTCGGCTTCATGGTCCCGATGATTGCGCAGGCGGGGCACCTTGGCGGCCTTGCTATGGGACTGCTCTTGGGCGCCGGGCTTTCAGCGGTGGGAGGGCAGGGGCGCCGGCGCTTCTGGTGGGCTGGTGCCTGTCTTGCCCTGGTCGCGGCCGCGTCCCTTTCGGTCCGCCCCCGCTGGCGGTCGAACTACTCCGCGTTCCAGGGCTTCGTCCTTGTCGAGCAGGAGCACTACGGCGACGCACTTCCTCTGCTGGAGGACGCGCTGGAGCGCGAGCCGGGGGACGCGGTCTTGCTCAACGGGGTTGCCTATGCCCTTGCTGAGGCTGGGGTCGAGCTCACTCGCGCGGGCGAACTGGCGGACGCCGCTCTGGAGCTGGAGCCGGACAATGCGGACATCGTCGACACCAAGGGCTGGGTCCTCTGCCGACTGGGGCAGCCGGACCAGGGCTTGGAGTGGATTCGGCGGGCGTCTGAGCTCTCGGAGGGCGGGGTCGATGAGATCGAGGAGCACCTCGAGACCTGCGAACAGGCGGCAGTGTTTCACGTGAAACATTGAGCCACGGGGTCCTTCGGTCGGCCTGCCTCGCCAGGTTTCACGGGCCGCAAGAGGCTCGTTCCACACTGGAGGTCGAGCGGTTGCGTCGGTCACCCGCCGAGCCGAGGCCACGAGCCGAGTGTTTCACGTGAAACATGCGGAGCTCCCCCAGCGGGGTTGGCCTCTTCGGCTTCGATGCCAAGAATAGAAGGGGAGGGAGGCAGGCGGCCCAGTGCTGCACCTCAGCGGGTGCAACCCAGGCGTCGGCTCGGCCAGGGCCAGGCCCCAGCCCGCCCTACCTGAACTCAGGCCAGAAGTAGCTGCGACAGAAGTCGATACAGCTCTCGCGGCGCACAGAACCAGGCCCGCCCCTGAGCCAGGGCGGTCGAGGAACAGTCCGCCTGTAACCGCGCCGCGAGACCCTAGCCGCAAACAAAAAGCCAGAGCCCGACAAGGCCCAGAGGCAGAGGCAGAGGCAGAGGCAGAGGCAGAGGCAGAGGCAGAGGCAGAGGCCCAGGCAGGAGTAGGCCAGGACTCAGGCCAGACTCAGCCAGAGAAAACCAGCGGAGCAGCGAAGCTCGGGCAACTTCAAGCGACGCGGAAGCACACCCAACTCCAAGACCGCTGGAGGCACACCCAAACTCCGAGAGAGCTGGAGGCACAGCCAGCCAAGAGAAGCGCGAGGCACTCCAGGAGGTGAAGCCCCAGGACGAGGCACAGAGCAGGAGCTGCCCCGGACCAGGGCACGGCCCAGACAGACGGGGCAGGGGAGCGACCGCTGCTAGTGGTATTGGCCCAGCAGCAGGCGGGGGCGCAAAACCCAGAATCAGCCCGGTAAGGCCGCGGCAGGGAGAGAAGGACGGAGCATCCGTCGCCGCGACTCCACGAGACCGCCTGGCTCGGGCGCAGCGCCAGCCACAGCACAGGTACTCTGCGCTACCGGGCCTCGCCGACCCGAGCAGAGCCGCTCTCAACCTCGCGCCGGCGAGGACCCAGCAAGCGCACTCCGGCAGGAGCGAGCCCACGCTCGAGCCCCCCTCCCGAGGCAGCCCTTCGCTACGCCGCGCGACGGACCTGCCCTCGGCCACCCCGAGCGCGAACCGCCCCGCCAGCAGCGGCGTGAAACCGTCGCGCCGTCCCGGAGACTGCACCGTGCCAATCCGCCGGCGCTACTCTGCCGCCGGGGCACCGCCGTGGCCCAGTTTCCCGACTCGCCCGGCCGGCGCACGGCAGCGCGCTCCACGTGGAACACTCCGCGCCGCTTCGCTCGGCCGTCGCGACGCAAAAAATCCGCCGCCTCGAGCCGGCTCCTCACCGCGCTCAGCGCGATTCGGCGTCGAGCCCGGCGCGAACGACGGCGACGCTTCCTCGTTCGCCGCTCGCGACGGCCTCCGCGCCGAATTTTTCGGGCGGTTCACTCGCGCTGAGGTGAAGTACCACGTGGCCTCCCGTTCCCACCACGTGACTTCCATTCGAAAGCCAAGTTTCCGGGTCCCAAACCGCACGTGCGGACACTACGCGTTCTTCCGGGCCCACAGCCCCAATAAATCCGTTGGCCGCTTCTTTGTCCCACGTGGAACGATCAAAACGCGCCCTTCGCACACCTATTGAACTTCTCCCAATAGAGCCCAATGCAAGCTCGAGGAAGCTCGCTCGCTTCTGACGAGGCTCCATCAGCATCATCGACCACGAGCCGACCGCCGCGACCACGAGCGCCGGGAATCCACCACCGCTCCCGAAGTCGAGCCAGCGCATCTGGCCCGAGTCCCCTACGTGAGAACGAACGATCCACGCCGTGTCCAGGCCGTCCCGAACCTGCGGAAGCAGCTCTTCGCGGGTGCGAGCCCCGGTGAGATTCATGACCGCCCCGTAGCGCAGCCACAGACCAACGAGAGTCTCGAGCCGCTCTCGCGCGTCCGAGTCGAGCGTCCAACCCCGCTCACGCTCCCAGGATGCGAGTTCCTCCAGCGCCACGACGCGGAAGCATAGCCGAGGTCCCTGACCCCACCGCAAAGCAGGCGAAAACCCGCGGCAGCTCGGCGGCAACGCGTCCCCCCGTGAGACGCCCCACGACCGCATGCAGGGGAACGCCGCCCGGGCCCGCCGCGCAGCTGCACCGGGGCCCTCGCTCGTGTCTATAGTCCGGGCGTGCCTCTCGACGCACGGCTGCGACAGCGCCTCGCCGCACTGGACGCGCAGGGTCTACGACGGGCGTTGCCGGAGGTTGGCCACAGACGCGGCGTTCGGTACACGCTCGGTGGGCGCGAGGTGGTCGGCTTCTGCTCGAACGACTACCTCGGCCTCGCCGACGCCGTCGAAGCCTCGCCGGCCCCTGCGGGTGCCTCCTCCTCCCGCTTGATCTGCGGCGACCTCGAGGTGCACCGGTCCGCGGAGGCCCGCTTGGCCAAACTAGCCGGCCAAGAGGACGCCGTGCTCTTTCCCAGCGGGTTTCAGCTCAACGTCGGCGTCTTGCCGTCGGTCATGTCCTCAGAGGACATGGTGTACTCCGACGCGCTCAACCACGCGTCGATCATCGACGGGCTGCGGTTGGCGAAAGCCGCTCGCGAAATCCTCCCTCACCGCAGCGCTCCCCCGCGTGGCGAACTCCCGGCCGCCCACGGGATCCGCTGGTGGGTCACCGAATCCGTCTTCTCCATGGATGGTGATGCCGCGTCCCCCCGGGCGTTGCGGGCCGCGCTGAACGACGGGTTCTGCCTCTACATCGACGACGCACATGGCTTCGGGCTGCACGACGGCGGGCGTGGCTGGCCGCAGGCGCACGACGTCACACCGACCCTCTATATAGGGACCCTGAGCAAGGCCCTCGGCTGTGCGGGCGCGTTCGTCGCGGGGTCAAAGACTGCGTGCGCGTGGATCCGCACCCGCGCCCGCAGCTTCGTGTTCAGCACCGGGACGAGCCCCCGGGTTGCCGCCGCGATCGTGACCGCCCTCGATCTCCTGGAAGGGCAGGTGGGAGACGAGGCACGCGCCCGACTCCGCAGCAACCTCGAGCAGCTTGCCGAGGGCCTGCGACTGCCCGCGCGACCGGTCTCGCCCATCGTTCCGGTCGTGCTCGGGTCCAACGAGCGCGCGCTGGCAACCGCCGCTGCCTTGCTCGAGCGCGGCTGGCATGTCCAGGCGATTCGCCCACCCACCGTCCCGGTGGGGGCCGCGCGGTTGCGCTTGACCATGAGCGCAGCCCACACTCCCGATCAGATCGACGGCCTCGTCTCCGCACTTCGCGAAGTCCTCGGCCCCGGGTACGAGACGTTCACCGCCGCACAGCCTCATGACTGATCGCATCTTCTTTGTCGGGACCAACACCGAAGTCGGCAAGACGACGTTGGTCTGCTCGTTGCTCCGCTGGAGCCGAGCCCGCGACCTCGCCGTCGCTCCGTTCAAGCCCGCCCAAAGCGGCGACTTCGAAACGCCAACCGACATCGATCGCCTGCTCGACGCAGCAGGCATCTCCCGCGATCACGCGATGTCCGCCTGCCCGATGAGCTACCCCGAGCCCGTCGCGCCCGGCATCGCCGAAGACCCGTCGCCGTTCCTTCGGCCCCCGGCGGCCAACGTCGACCCACTGCCCGACGCACTCGAGCTCACCCGGGACCGCCTCGAAACTTGGGAGCTGCAGCGGGAGTGCGAACTGGTGTTCATCGAGGGCGCCGGCGGCCTGCACGTCCCGATGCCCGGCGGCACCTGGCAGCCCGAGTGGATCCGGGCGCTTGCCGATCACGTCGTCGTCGTCGCCTCGGCAGGGCTCGGTACGATCAACCACACCCTGTTGACGCTCGACGCACTCGACGACGAGGGGTTCGACGTGCTCGGCGTGTACCTCGTCGACCCCGACCAGAAAGACGACCCCTCGCGCGAGGACAACGCCCAAGTCATCGCCACCGCGCGCGGGGTGAACATGCTCGGGCGGCTACCCTTCTTGGCCGAGCCCGACGGTCGCGGCGAGGTCGACCTGCTCACCCCGCTGCTCGACGCCCTGCAGGCGAGCAAGGCCACGCCCCCGACCTGACGGCAATCACTTGCCGATACAGAACGTGGAAAAGATGCGGCCGAGAATCTCGTCGCCGACCGGACCCAGTTGGGTGCGACCGGTAATGGCGGCGAGCCGCGCCTCGACGACGCCCAGCTCGAACGCGATGAGTTCCAGCGCCGAGTCCTCCGCGATCAACTGACCGGCGCGCCCCAGAGCGTCCAACGCCTCGGCAGCCCGATCGCGATGGCGGGCCAATCCGATCCACGCCTCGTCTTTGCCGCGCTCGAACCACGCCCGTAGCGCGGCCTCGACCTGATCGACCCCGGTCTGCGTTTCCCCGAGCACGACCCCAATCGCGTCGGGCCGTGTGGTGCCCAAGTCGCGTTTGGTCTCGACGGTGAGCACCGTCGTGCCGAGGTCGGGCCGCTCGATCGGTGCCGCATCGGCCGCTTCGACCCACAGCACGACATCCGCCTGCTCGACTTGCTCGCGACTCATCTCGATGCCCGCGGCCTCGATGGCACCGGCGCCCGAGCGCAGCCCCGCGGTGTCGATCAGCCACGCTCCGTGACGACCGACCGTGTACTCCGCCTCGACATAGTCACGGGTCGTACCCGGCACATCGGCAACGAGGGCCCGTCGCCGCCCAAGCAGTGCGTTGAACAACGAGCTCTTGCCTGCATTCGGCGGCCCCGCGAGGACGAAGCGAGCCCGCTCGCGTCCGCGGCGTCCCGCCTCGAACCCCGAGAGCCATGTCTCGAGCTGCGATTGAACTTCGGTGACCTCGTGGCTCCACCGCTCGACATGACCGGGGTCGACGTCCTCGGGAAAGTCGAGGTTCGCCTCGACCTCTGTGCGGAGCCCCGCGACCGCATCGCGCAGCACTTCGACCCGACGCCCGAGCTCACCCGCAGCCAACCGCCGCGCCTGCGCGAGTGCTTCGTCGGTCTGGGCTCCGATGACGGCTGCAATGCCCTCGGCTTGATCCAGCGAGAGTGCGCCCAACTCGAACGCCCGACGACTGAAATCTCCTGCACCCGCCGCGGTCCCGCCTCCACGCAAGCAGGCCTCGACCACGGCGCGCACGTTTCGTTGACCGGCGTGCACGTGAAGCTCCACCACGTCTTCGCCCGTGAACGAACGCGGGCCGGGCATCCACGCGACCAGGCCGTCCTCGACCTGCCCGTCTCCCAGCGACAGACGTCGTCGGACGAGGCGACGCGCCTCGGGCAATGTGGTGACGTCCAGCGAGGCCAACACGTCGGCCGCCTGCGGTCCGCTGACCCGCACAATTGCGACACCCCCGTCCGGTGTGCCCGTGGCAACACCGACGAGGGTGGAACGAGACGCTGCGATGTTCACCGCTCGGGGAACACCACGACGTGGCGACGGCGGCCTTCGCCTTCGGATTCGGTGGCGAGGCCCTCGATGTCCACGATGGCCATGTGCACGACGCGGCGCTCCATCGCGCTCATCGGCTCGAAGTGGTAGGCGCGGCCATCGGCGAGCACCTTGTCCGCGGCGTTGCGGGCGAGTTGCTTGAGCGTCTTTTCGCGACGCGTGCGGTAGCCGGCAACATCGAGCGTGATCCGCATGCGCTCGAGACCTTCGGCCTGAAGCACGCGGAGCGTGAGGTACTGGAGCGAGTCCAGGGTGGCGCCGTGACGACCGATCAACAACCCGCCGTCGGACTGGGCGCAGTTGAGGTCGCAGTGCAGACCATCTTCTTCAATGTCGATGTCGACCTCGACCTCGACCCCGAGCAGTCCGAGCACGCTCTCCAAGAAGGAGCGCACAACGGGCACCGCCGGAGCGAAACGCTCCTCGGGGGTTCGATCATCGTCGGAGTTCTTGACGTCCTGCTTCGGGTCGGACATGCGAGCGGTCCAGAGTCTACTTCTTTTTGCCGGGCTTTTCGTCGCCCTTGGCCGGCTTGGCGTCTGCGGCCGGTTCTTCGGTGTTTCGACCGACTTGGATCCCGGTCTGAACCGCCGACAGGCAGATGTTGACGAAGATATAGAGGGCGAGGCCGGAAGGCAAAAACAACATGAAGGCCGAGAAGACGACCGGCATGATCCAGCGCATCATCTTCGCCTGCATCTCGTCGCCCGAGGTCGGCATCATGCGGTTTTGCACGACCATCATGCCGCCGAGCATGAGAGGCAACGCGTAATACGGGTCCTGCTTCGTGAGGTCGGGCAGCCACAGGAAGGGCTCGTGCACCAGCTCGACCGCGGCGCCCAGCATCGCGTACAGGGCGATGTAGACCGGCATTTGCACGAACACGGGCAGGCAGCCCGCGAGCGGGTTGACGCCTTCGCGGGCGAACAGGGCCTGCATTTCCTGGCCCTGCTTGACGCGGTCGTCTCCGTATTTCTCCTTGAGCGCGGCGATCTTGGGCTGGATGCGCTTCATCGCCTTCATGGAGTTCATCTGCTTGAGGGTCAGCGGCAGCGTGACGATCTTGATGACGATCGTCACGAGCACGATGGCCCAGCCCCATACGCCCACCCAGTCGTGGAAGAAGCGCATCAGGAAAAGCAGCATGCGGCCGAGGTACTCGGAGAGGCGTCCCAAGATGCCCCAGTCGATGGCCTCTTCGAGGTGCACCTCGTTGGTCGGGGAGACCGCGGAGAAGTCTTGCAGGCGCTCCAGCTCCTTGGCGCCGACGAACAGCCCCATCTGGTAGCGCTTGACCTCGCCCGGAGCGAGCGTCGCGACGTTGGAGGACAGGGTGCCCACCAGGAAGCCGCCGTCTTCGCTCTCGCCGAGCACGCACTCACCGAACGGCTCGGTGGGCACGACGAGCGTGCCGAAGTACTTGTTGTCGACGCCGGCCCAAAGCACCGGGTCGGCACCGTAGGTGATCGGCCCGTCTTCGACGTCGCTGTTGTCTTCGTCTTCGAAGTCTTCGGTGGTGCGGCACAAGCCCCGCTTGAGGTTGTAGCGGCTCTCTTCGCCGCTGAGGCCAACGCGGCTGCGCACGTGCATGACGTGGCGCTGCTCTTGGCCGCTGAGGTTGCTGACCTCGACCGACAGCACGCCTTCGTAGCCCTCGAGCAACTTCAAGGTTTGCTTGACCTGCACCTCACCGGTGCGGTGCACGAGCGTGAAGCTGTCCGACGTGGCCGATTCGACCGTGTAGGCCTGACCGCCAGGGATGCGGAAGTCGCTCTGCGCGTCGGCGAAGCTGACCTCGAGCGTGGACGCACCACCAAGTCCGAGCGGGTCGGTCGCGGTGTCGTGGCCCTGGAACTGCTCGGACAGTAGGTCGACCTCTTCGACCATGCCGCCCCGACCAGGCGCACGGTTGGTGACCTTGAGGGACAGAAGGTCGTTGCTGATCTGATGATGGACCAGCTCGACGTCGGACTCGGTCGGAGCCTCGTCCTTCTTGGCGGCGTCGGGTCCGTCGGCGGGGAGCTCGTCGGCCTTGGAATCCTCTTTGGATTCTTCGGACTCACCCTCTTTGGAGTCGGCAACCTCGGCGGTTGCGTCCTCTTCGGGCGGAGGGGGTTTGGGCGCGAACCAGTCGAAACCGATCCAGATCAGACCGCAGATGAAAAGCGCGATGGCGATGCGTCGTTCGAAACTCATGAAGTCGAGCTCCGCTTGGGCGGTACCGGGTCGTAGCCGCCGGGATGGAAGGGGTGGCACCGCCCAATGCGGCGCACGGCGAGCCAAGTACCACGAAGTGGGCCATGTTCAGCAAGCGCCTCGGCCGCATAGCGCGAGCAGCTTGGATGAAAACGGCACCGTGGACCCAGCAGGGGGGAGATGATCAGTTGGTAGAGGCGAATCAAGCCAACGCCGAGCCATGACACGCCGAACCGCGCTGGCATGGGGCTCAGCGCGGTAGAGGGCACGTCGTGGTGGTCACAGCAGGGTGAGGCTGGGCCGTCTTCAGAGCCGTCGGAGGTCACCGTCGACCTCGCTCGGCATGCAGACGGGACAGCCGCCCGGCCAAGACGATGAAGTCGCTGCGCAGCTCTTCGAGCGTGAAGTTCAGCGCGTTACGTTTTGCGACCCACACCATGTCGTAACCGGGAGGAAGTCGGCTCCGCTCCTGGCGGAACACCTCGCGCACCAGGCGCTTGATCCGGTTGCGCTGATGCGCCCGACCGACCTTCCGCGTTACGGTGACCCCCAGCCGGGTGGGTCGCAACGCCGGGGTCTGGCTTTGTGGTGTGACCTCGCGCAGCGCAGGCTCCGAAACCTCGACGGCGCCCGAACGCGAGACACCCGCCGACTTCGCTCCGGGCCGCCGCCGCTCTACCGAGCGCGGCGCCACGAACACGAGGAAGTGGCGGGTGTGGTGTTTCTGGCCTTTTCGCTGGACGCGAAGAAACTCCCGTCGTCGGCGCAACCGCAGCCAACGCGGGAGTCCCAGCGGCTTCATCGAGCCTCAGCCGTCGCTATCGCTGTGAGCAGTCGGGACGACTACTTGGAGCCGGTGCTGACGGTGAGACGCTTGCGACCCTTGCGGCGGCGAGCGGAGAGCACCTTGCGGCCATTCTTGGTGGCCATGCGGGCGCGGAAACCGTGAGTCCGTTTACGGCGGGTGTTGTGCGGTTGGTAGGTACGTTTCGACACGTTAGTTCTCCAGCGACGCTGACAGCCGCGACGTGCGACCGAAAGGAGCGGGTTGATAGCAACCGGATCCCCAGCCTGTCAAACGCAGGCCGTGTGTGGGATCGCCGCTGCGAAACGCCGTCGCCCTGGCCGCGGAATTCGGGTCGACATCGCACATCGGCCTACATGCTTGGCACGGTCTTGATCCAAGCTCGAGAACTGCTTGCACCCGAGCCCGCAAAGCCGCTTGGCAAGCGGCTTTGCGCGATCGCAAACCCGCAAACCCGCTTGCCGTGAGTGCGGGCCGGCCGTCATGGATCTGTCGACTCCCGATTGTCCCAGTGTTTTTCAGCACTTACGCCTCGCGACTCCACAGCTTGTCCCTGCTGTTCGTCAGGGTTTTGACCCCGCGCGCTGTGCACGGTCCAATGATCTCAGGCGGTTGCGAACTTCGTTTCGCAGCGGCTTGCGACACGTCTGTGACACGCGTACACCGGCGACCCCGTGGCGGGTGCAAGCGCCTCACCGGCATCACTCCACCGCGGTCCAAGCCCCCTCAAACGGGCGTTTTCGCCAGTTTTCAGCGCTGTTCTCGCTTTCGAACGCAACCGACAGCCGCTGTTCTCCCGTCCCCCCGGCCCCTGCGAATCCGCGATGGCCGAACTTGCTGGGGATGGCCCTCCGACCACCGTGCAATCCACCCACAGGGTGGGGATGTGCTGTGGATAAGACGCCACGCGTCTTCGTAAAAGCCCCGTGTTCCTGCGCACTTCTACTCCTATCCACAGCCCCGAGCCCACTGTGGATGCCCCCGCTATGACCGATCTTTGGAACGAGGCACTTCAGGGTTTGCAGCCCCGTCTGGGTCAAGAGACCTATGACCTCTGGCTGCGTCCGCTCACCGTCGCCGCCGTCGAAGGCCAGACCATCCGCCTTCGCGCGCCGAGCCTTTTCATGAAGGAGTGGTTCGAGAACCACTACATGGAAGCCGTGCTCGACGAAATCGAGGCCCGTACCGATGCCCGGTATGTCCTCGATCTCGAGGTCGACCCCAACGCAACCGAGTTCGAGCCCGCCGCCGAAACGACGCCCGTCGAGTCGACGCCGAACGCTCCGAGCACCGCAACTCGACCCGCCGTCTCCACGGCTCCTGCCGCACCCGCGGTCGAGGTCGTGCACAAGGTCGCCCCGCCTCCAGTCGGTTTGTCCGAGCGCTACCGCTTCGACACCTTCATCAGTGGTGCATCCAACGAGCTCGCCGCATCGGCCGCACGCGCTGCCGCCGATCAGCCCGGCACTCGCTTCAACCCCCTCCTCATCTATGGAGGCGTCGGCCTCGGCAAGACGCACCTGCTTCACGCGGTCGGTCACTCGCTGTACGAGACCAACCCGTGGATGCGCATCACCTACCTGAGCGCCGAACGCTTCATGAACGAGTTCATCTCGGCGGTGCGCTACAACCAGTTCGATCAGTTTCGCCGCAAGTACCGCGAAGACTGCGATGTCCTCCTCATCGACGACATCCAGTTCATCGCCGGCCGCGACCGCACGATGGACGAGTTCTTCCACGTGTTCAACGCGCTGTACGAAGCAGGCAAGCAGATCATGGTCACCTCCGACCGCACGCCCAGCGAAATGCAGGGCATGGAGGACCGCATCACCTCGCGCCTCAACTGGGGCCTGGTCGCCGACATCAAGTCGCCCGACCTCGAAACTCGGGTCGCCATCCTCCGCCAGAAGGCCGAGAACGACCGCATCGCCATCGCGGGTGATGTCGCCGTCTACTTGGCCCAGCAGGTCCAGAGCAACGTCCGAGAGCTCGAGGGTGCGCTGGTGCGTGTCGCCACCTTTGCCGACCTCAAAGGCGTGCCGATCACCCGCGACTTCATTCGCGAGGTCATCGGCGAGACCACCAAGGAGCGCCGCAGCGCGCCCATCACGGTCGAGGCCGTGCAAAAGGCCGTCGCCTCTCACTTCTCGGTGCGCATCGCCGACCTCAAGGGTCCGCGTCGCCACAAGGGCATCTCTCGCCCGCGCATGATCGCCATGTTCCTCGCCCGCGAGCTCACCGGCTCGAGCTTTCCCGAGATCGGGTTGCGCTTCGGCGGCAAGGACCACTCCACCGTCATCAACGCCTGCAAGCGCATCACGAAGCTGCGGGACGAAGACCCCGAGCTGCGCGCCGCGGTCGACCACCTGCGCGAACAGCTCTCCAGCTGAGCGCTCTCACCTCCGAGCGCGCCCACAGCCGCGCCTCGCATCACCTCGCCTGGGTTTCACCCGGCGGGGTTTTCGTGCTGGTTGCCCGTGTTCATCAACAGCTTGTGCACAGCTTGTGGATGACTCGGAGGACAACTTGGGGTTGGTTTCGGGGACAAGTCAGAGGTCGTTGGTTGTCCCCCGATGTGCGCCGCGATCCCCGGCGAGAACCCCAGCTCAACCCACCGAAAATCCCCAGTTTGATCAACACCTTGGGGGAGTTTTCCACTTTTCCCCAAGCCAGACTGAGAAGACGAGAATTTAAACAAGAATTTGCTTTACTGTCTCTCCCGCACGCACCTGCGACGACACGCGCGGGCGAGCAACACGAGGACCATCCGTGATGGAGTTCGAGATCGATCAGAGCCGACTTCTCGCTGCCTTGTCTCTGGCCCAGACGGTGGCCGACAAGCGCGGCACCATGCCCGTTTTGGCCAACGTTCTTCTTCGCGCCAACGCTGATGGCAGCGTGGTGTGCTCTGCGACCGACATGATGACGTCTCTGACCGAGACGGTGTCTGCAGAGGTCAAGACGCCCGGAAGCCTCACCGTGGGCGTGAAGCACCTTCACGGCGTTGTTCGAACGCTGTCGTCGGGCAACGTTCGTGTGAAGGGGCTCGACAACCACTGGGTGCAGCTCAACGCGGGTCGCTCCGAGTTCAAGTTGATGGGCATGCCCGAGAGCGACTTTCCCGAGCTTCCCGATGCAACGGGTGGAAAGACCAAGCTCGAGTACGTCGACATCCCGGCACATGCGCTCAGCGATCTGATCGCCAAGACGCACTTCTCCGTGTCCACCGACGAAGCGCGCGTCAACCTCAACGGCGTGCTCTTCGAGTGCGACGGTGAGAAGGGCGTGATGGTCTCCACCGACGGTCATCGCCTCACCAAGTTCGAACTGGCCCTCCCCGGTCCCAAGCTCGAAAAGGGCATCATCATCCCTCGCAAGGGCATGCTCGAGATTCGTCGTGTGCTCGACCGCGTCTCGGGTGAGGTCGGCCTGGCGGTGACCGACCAGCACATGTTCGTGAAGGCCGAGGACATGGTCCTCTCGGTCAAGCTCAACAACGTCACCTTCCCGCCCTACAAGGCGGTCATCCCGGCCAGCTTCCAGCGCTTCGCCGTGCTCGGCCGCGACGAGCTTCTGCACTCGCTTCGCCGCGCCGAGGTCATGGCGCCTGAGAAGACCGCCACCGTGCGCGTGTCGCTCAACCCCGGAAAGCTCGAGCTCACCTCCGACAACCCCGACCTAGGTGTGGCGCACCAAGAGCTGCCCATCGACTACGACGGGGAAGAGCTCACCGCAGGCTTCAACGCCCGCTACCTCATTGAGGTGCTCGACGTCATCGACACCCAGGAAGTCCGCCTGGAGTTCCAGGGCGAGCTCGACCCCTGTGTGGTGAAGCCCCTCGACGGCCCCGACTTCCTCGGGGTGGTCATGCCGATGCGGATCTAGTTCGCCAATGTCCGAAGCGCCGTCTCGATCTCCGTGTCGAGTTCGGCGCCGTGCAGCGTGGCGAGTTGGATGAGCGAGCGGCGCTGACGCAAGCGCTCCGCCACGCGCATACCGATGTAGTAGCCGCAGCGATCGGGCACACGGTCACCGCTGCCGCCGACGAAGTAGTCGGAGACGAGAGTTTCGTCGGTGCTGGTCAGGTTGTCGGCCAGCTCGCTCGCCAGCTCGGGAAGACGAGCGTCGGTCTGTTGGATCATCGTGTCCGACAGCAAGACTTCGGACCATGATGCATCGGGGTTGAGTTCGTGGCTGACGAAGGTGGCCAGCCCTTCGGCCCACAGCATCTGTCCGATGGTCGTCTCCGACGGCTCGGCCCCTGCGAGCTCGAGTTGGATTCCATGGTGAATGTGGAACAACTCGTGGTGAATCAGCGGCGCGAGGTCGTTCTCGGGTGGATGAAAGAACGCGATGCCGTCGACGCCGAACAAGAGCGCGGGCTCCCCTTCGATCATCCGGGTGCCGCCATCGAACGAGCCCAGGCTACTGGTCAGATAGATCGTGGTCGGCTTGGAAAACTTCCCGAAGGCCTGCTCGAACGACTGTCGATGTTGGGGTAGTTCGAGGACGAGTGTCTCGAGCACCGACTGGATGCGATCGGTCTGGGCGTAAGCATGAGGCAGGTACTGCGGGAGGATCGAAGCCAGCGCGTCCCTCGGGGCTCGCGCCTCGTCGAAGCCGATCACCTCGGCTGAGTAGAGCTCCGCGTGGGGCTCGACCACCGAAGAGAGAAACGACTGCGCTTCCTGCTCGAACGGTGCCTCGCCGCCTTCGCGGAGAAGCGCCAGGTACTCGGGTGTGGCGTCGACGATCTGCAGCGTCTGCGCCTCCGCACTTGGCGGGGGTTCGGTTCGAGTCTTCGGTTGGCAACCGCCCAGCGTCGAGGCCAGAAGTGCTGCGGTGGCATGACGCAAGACGTCCATCGTCTGGACGTATCCAGACCGGGCCCGGTTGGGTTGGCTCAGGAACAGGTGGCTTGGCCGCCCGCTTCGACGCAATCGCACTCGGCGACCAGCGGCAACGCATAGCCGCCGAAGCAGTACGAGAGTCCGAGTCCGTCGCAGAACGAACGCGACACTTCCTCGCACGGCGGCGCGTCTTCGGGCACGCACGCGGCAGCATCGAGGCAGTCGCCAGACAACCCACACCACTGACCCGTGACGCAGAGTTCTTCTGCGTGACACTCGGCTTCAGTCCACGCGCCCACGATCGAGCAGGTGCCTGCAACGCCTGCGTCGCACACGGGCGCGGCGGTGGTGGGGTCACAAGCCTCCGCGGTTTGGTCGAAGCACCCTGCATGCAGCTCGCTGGCGAAGCACCGCTCGCCGACGTCGCACTCCACCGTGCTCGTCCAGCCGTCGAAGCAGTGCACCACCAACCCATCGTGTGCGCACTCCGAGACGAAGGTTTCGGGATCGCAAGGCTCCGCGTCGGCAGAAAAACAACCGGGCCCATCAATGCCGACCCGGCACACATCCTCGGGGCCGCAGGTTTGCTCGACCTCGAAGCCGTCGCCGTTGCAGACCCACAGCGTGTCAGCGTCGCAGCGGCGATCGCCGGGGGTGCACGGCACGGCGTCCGGGCCGTAGCAGGTGTCGCCCGCACAGCTCCCGCCGGGCGGGCACGATTCGAACCGCCACACGCCGTCCAAGCACGCGTGCACACCGCCCGGCTCCTTGCACACCGAGTATTCGCCCTCGCAGGGCTCGTCGAGCGGCCACACGCAGCCAGCGCCCTCGGAGCCGAGCACACATCCTCCGTCTCCGCAGCTGCGCCGCGTGACCGTGCCCTCCTCGGAGCAGAAGAGAAGGTCCCCCTCGACGCACAAGGGCTCGAAGCTCTGTGTCTCGCATTCGGGGACCGCGTCGGTGGTCGCCTCGGCCCCCTGCGTGCTGGACCCGTCGGTGTCCTCGGGTGCGGCGTCGATGCAGCCCGAGCCGAGTACACAAAGGACGGCGACGGCACGAAATGCGGTGGGTGTCGGCATGACTCTGTGGAGTGGCCGGAAGCCTTGCGCGGTCGTGAGTCGCAGAAAGTGCTCTGCCTCACGGGTTGTGGGTGTCTTCGTGCCGAGTGGACTTCGCCGCTCGGTTCACCCACCATCGAGCCTTCTCGATGCAGCTCGAACGCATAGGTCTGCGGGACTACCGAAACTTCGAGAGCGCCGACATCGAGTTCGCCGAGCGCTTCACGGTGTTGCACGGGCACAATGGCGCGGGCAAGACCGCGGTGCTGGAAGCGATCTATCTGCTCAACACGTTGCGGTCGTTTCGCAGCTCCGACATGGGACCGCTGGTGCGCTCGGGCACCGCAGCGGCGTTGGTCGAAGCGACGGTGCACGATGCCGTCGCCGGCCTGCCGTCGAAGCTCGAGGTTCGGCTGGAGAAGCGCGAGAAGTCGACACGCCGAACGGCCAGCGCCGACGGCAAGGTCGTGCGTTCGGGCGCGAAGTTCTATGGGCGAGTGCGGGCGATTCTCTTCACGCCCGAGGACTTGGCGGTGTTGCGGGGCAGCCCGTCGGGTCGGCGACAGTTCCTCGACCGCATGGTGTTTGCCCGGGACAAGGGGCACATCGCCGACATTCAGGCCTACGAAAAGCTGGTGCGCTCTCGGAACCAGGTCCTCAAACGAGAAGACTTGGCGATGACCGCTCGCAACGACTTGCTCGATACCTACGAGACCGGACTGGCCGAGGTGGGCGCACGGGTGTGGACGCGCCGGGTCGACATGGTCGAGTCGCTTTCGGAGCCGTTCGCCGCCGCGTTTGCCGGGATCCACGGGTCGATCGGCAGTGCGCCGGCTGGGGGAGATGCCATGCAGGCATCGGCCCACTACGTGTCCAAGCTCGGTGCACACCCCGAGGCGGATCGGGAGGCGGCACTGCGGCAAGCGTTGGCCGACCGCCGCCCCGAAGACCTTCGCCGTCGCGTGACCACGATTGGACCACACCGCGACGACCTCGATGTGCGGCTCGACGACAACGCGGCCGCCGACTTCGCCTCGCAGGGGCAGGCGCGTGCGTTGGTGTTGGCGTTCAAGCTCGCCGAGCTTCGTGCTGCACGGGACAACTCCGGGCAGCCGCCGCTGCTCTTGCTCGACGACGTGTCCAGCGAGCTCGACCCGACGCGCACCGCGATGCTGTTCGAAACGCTCGCGGCCGATGCTGGTCAGTGCGTGATGACCACCACCGACGCGGCGTTCATTCGGTTGCCCGCGGGCGCACAAGCGGCGACGTGGCGCATCGATCGAGGCGCCGCGTCGCGCGAGTGACCATGCTCAGAGTGCGCCAGCGGTAACGGTGACGTCGACGCAGTCGCGCAGGCTGCCGTCGACGACCACGTCCATGCATGCCTGGCCTGGTGCGATGCCAACGATGACGAACTCCTCGTCGTCGGGGCGTGGGTAGACCTCGAACACGCTGGTGTCTGCGGAGTACAGCTCGAGCTCTCCGCGGCCCGGATAGTCCTCGTTGGTCCGGCTGACGAGGTCGGCACGGACGACGACGGCGATGCCCGCAGGGATCTCCACCCGGTCACCGCGAATGTCGACCGATGCGGGCGGGTTGCTCTCGGCGGTGAGGCGGACGGTTTGATACTCGGGGCTGCACGCTGCGGCCGCGAGCGCGAAGGCCAGCCCCAGTGCTCGTGTTGCGTTCTTCATGCGCCAGTGCTCCCTTCGGTCTCGTCGCCACCCGTGGACTCGTCACCGCCGGTGGATTCGCCACTGCCCGAGGTTCCCTCGCCGCCAGTGGATTCGTCGCCGCCCGACGTTTCATCACCGTCGGTGTCGTCTCCACCGAGACCGACTTCGATGGTGACCTCTTGCTGAAAGCCAGCCGTTTCGATCACGAGGGTCGTGATGCCCTCGCTGGCACCTTCGATGGTGACGTCGAAGTCCTCGTCGACCGTGACGACGTCGGCGATCGTTTCGTCCTGGGTGCTCCAGGTGTAGTCGAGCGACCCGGCCAAGGTGGAGCGCAGCGCATCTTGAGGCACCGCCGAGACGGTGATGCTTTCGCCGATCGCCAGCTCGATGGTGTCGAGGTCTTCGCTGTCCATCGTGCGCACCGCGATGCGGTCGACGTTGGCGGCCAGCAAGTGTTGGATGTCGATGACCTCGCCGTCGTTGGTCGTGGCGAGGAACACCTGATAGCCCGCTTGCTGAATGAAGAACGCGCCCAGCTCGCTGCGCACGATGGCGGAGTTGGGTGCGTCGATGCGCAACGCGACGCCGTCGCTGAAGATGGTGTCGTTGGGGTCGTAGTCGAGCCCGAACCGCGCGCCCACGGCGATGCGCTCGGGAAAGGTGTCGGCGACGGCTCCGTTGTCGCAAAGGGGGTCTGCGTCGCCGACACAGACATAGATGAAGTCACCCGCGCCCAGCTCTCCGGGTCGGGAGGGTCGGTCGTCGGCGTCGTCATCGAGCACGCAGCCCGCAAGCAGCGCGGCGGTGAACACGAGGGTTGTACGTAGGGTCAAGAGTGTCTCCTCCTTCGAGGCAAGGGCGACCCGGTGGGGCCGCTACCCATCCGTGACCACTTGAGGTCGGCAACCATGGGTCTGCGCGAAAAAACTTCGCGCGCACAACGCGGTGCCGACATGTGGTCGGGCCCACGCGATCGGCGGTCGCCGCGATTTGGCGGACAGACCGGGCACCCAAACGTCACTGACCCCCAATGCTTCGCACTACGGTTGGATCCTGGATGCTCGTTCTTGCGCTCGCCGCGTGCGATGGGGGCTCTGGCTCCAGCGGCGAAACCGATGGCGGGTCTTCGGGCTCCACGAGTGGGCCGAACACGAGCGGGCCGAGCACGAGCGCCTCGACCAGCGCGGGCGACACCACGTCCCCGACGTCCGCTGGATCGACGAGCGCCAACACGACTTCGGGCCCGGATACGGCGGACGACTCGACCGGCGGGGACGACTCGGGATCGGAGTCCGGCTCCACCGGCGAGGTACAGCAGGGCGAGCCGGTCTGGATGGTGGTCGGCAACTGGGGCTATCGCTCGTGGACACGTGACGGCAACACCTGGGACTCGGAGTCCAACCCCGAGCAAGGCACCGATCACACCCCAGACCTGTTGCGTGGTGTGGCGTGGGGCAACGGCCACTTCATCGCGGTCGGCGGGGACTCGAACTCGATGGTGATGCGTTCGGTCGATGGCACGAACTGGGAGGTCGACCTTCACCCCGCGGGCACGCAGTGGAAGGGCGACGTCGCCTACGGCGGTGGACGATGGGTCGCCGTGGGCGGTGTGGGCACCGTCATCAGCTCGGACGACGATGGCGCGACGTGGGTGGACCACGAAGAGCGGCTTCCTTCGGCCGGCCGAAGCATCAGCTATGCCGACGGCGTGTTCGTGGCGGTGGGCGACAACGGAATGATCGCGGTGTCCGAGGACGGCATGGCGTGGACGGACCGAACGCAAGCCGGGATTCAGGCTGGCTCCGCCGCCTTCGCCCAAGGCACGTGGGTCGTGGCTGGGCGTCGCTGGAACGGTAGCGGCTTCGATGCGTCGTGCGTGTTGTCGACCGACACCGAAACCTGGACCGCGTGCCCGTTCGGCGGCGAGTACGTTCGGGCGCTGTCGGCCGAAGGGCGGCTGTATGTCGTGCGCGACAGCGGCTACGCGGTGAGTGACGACGGCGAGACGTGGCAGGAGTCGGACACTTCGGTGCCCGACGCATTCGCGGGTGCCGACGGCCTGTGGGTGGGTGCTCGCGGGGATCGTCGCTACGCCGGCGACAGTGTGGACGGGCTCGCTGAAGTGCTCTCGGGCGAGCGGGGCATTCGCGACTTCACGATGGGCTACGCCGAGTAGCCGCGGTCAGGGAGAGAAGCGGTGCGCGATGCGACGCACCAGGCCCGGGAGCAGTCGCGACAGATGAATCGCGGCCAGCTCTTTGCCGCCGACGTGGACCTCGGGTTTGTCGTGGGCGATGGCATCGACGATGACCGACGCGCAACGCTCGGGCGGCAAGCCGTTGTCGACCGGGTCGGGCTTGCTATCGTCGCGTTTGTCCGAGCCGACGGCGGCGCGGCTGATCCCGGTGCGAATGTATCCGGGCACGACGATGCTCACCCCGACGCCCGTGCCATGAAGCTCCGCCCGTAGCGCGTCGAACCACCCGCGCACGGCGAACTTCGACGCGTTGTAGGTGGAGCGCTGCGGCGTGGACACATAACCCGCGACGCTGCTGACCACGACGAGGTGGCCGCGGCCGCGCTCGACCATGCCCGGGGCCACCCGCTTGGTGAGTGCAACGGGCACCATGAAGTTGAGCTCCATCAGGCCACGCACCTCGTCCATGTCGGTGTCGAGTGCGGTGGCGCGTTGAGAACGTCCAGCGTTGTTGACCAGCACGTCGATAGGCCCAAACGCTTGGCATGCTCGGGCGTGCAACGCTTCGAGGCCGTCGCGGTCCATGAGGTCGCCCGGCACGGCGGCAACACGCTCGGCGCCGAACTGTTCTTGCAACGCTTCGAGTGGGGCGGGGCGTCGCGCCGTGACGACAACCCGCGCGCCAGCGTGCACCAGCGGTTCGACGAGGGCGTGTCCGATGCCGTCGGATGCCCCAGTAACCCACACCACCGCGTCTCGGAGTTCCACGAGGAAGCAGTGCCGCAGCACCTTGGCGCTGTCAACGTTTCACTCGACCGCCGCGCGTCGGGCAAGATTGGCCCATGCAGATCGACCGTCTGGAGGAGAACGACTGGGCTCGTCTCGCGAAGATTCGGGTCGAGGCCCTGCGCGACGCACCCCATGCGTTCGGCACTCGAGCCGAGGAGGCGGAGGCCTGGCCCGAGGCGAAGTGGCGCGAGCAGCTGCGTTCCCTGGCAACGTTCGTCGCGGTGGTGGATGGCCGGGACGTTGGCATCGTGCGCGGGGTGAAACACCATCGCCTCGACGACGCGACGTACTTGATCTCGATGTGGGTCGACCCCCGCGCGCGGCGGCAAGGGGTGGGTGCCGCACTCATCGAGCGTGTCGTGCAGTGGGCCGGGCGGTTGGGTCGGCGACGTGTGTTCTTGGATGTGCGCGCGGGCAACCGGGCGGCCGAATGCCTGTATCGAGCGCACGGCTTCGCCCCCACCGGCGTGACGCAGGAGGACGAGGGCGCGCTGGAGCACGAGTTCGTACGGACGGTCTGACCGCCGCAAAGGAGCTGCAGCACTTCGTGGCCGGCAGCGCTGCGGATTCGTGAGTCGCCCTGGACTTTTTCTTCCGCCCCGCCAATGGTTCGTGCGGATCATTGGCTACAGGGGTGCAACCGAGAGCACCCCTACCGCGACTGTCTGTTCATATGACCTTGGCTTTGACTTCCGTGCTGGCGCTGTCGATGGGTATCGCGCCGGCACCGACTCAGGACCCACCCATGGCGCCGCCGCCGACCACGTCGCCGGATGTGTCGGGCACGGATCCGCCGCCCGCACCGGCCCGGGACGACGCCGCGTCGGCCGTGCACCTGGTGTGGGATGCACCCGCGGACGAATGCAGCGATGCCGCGACCATGCAGAGTCGTCTCGACGAGGCGATGAAGCTCCAGCTCGACGACGACCCCACCGCGCGCGAGCGGTGGGTCATCGCCCGGGTCCGCAAGGTGGACGACACCTGGACCTTGCGCCTGTGGGTTGCACCCGAGGGAGGTCTGTCCGAACGCGCTCTCACCGAGACATCGTGCGCCGAGCTCGAGCGGGCGACGCTGACCATCGTCGCCATGTTGATGCCTCCGGTGATGGTGGATCCCGAACCTGCGCCGCCACCCTCGGCCGCGGACATGACTCCTCCGCCCAAACCGGAGCCGCTCGACGAGGGCGAGCTCGACGCGTTGATCGCAGACGCGCCCGAAGCCGAGCCACCACCTCCGGACCCCGGTGGCCCGGACATGGAACCGCCGCCAGCGTCGAAGCTCCGTGGTGCAATCGGGTTCTCGGGCGGCTATGGCAGCGGCAACATGCCGGCTGGAGCTGGTGGCTTTGCGATCACCACGGCTCTGCTCGCGCCCAACGCCCGGGTGGAGCTGGTCGGTCAGTACTGGGCGACCCGCAGCATCGGGCTCGACACCGCGCCAGATGCGCGAGCTCGCTACAACCTGCTCTCGATGGCGATCCGCGGCTGTGGTGCGCCTCGGGCCTCCAAGCGAATCGAAGTCCCGGTGTGCGGGGGTCTCGAAGCGGGGAGCGTGCTGGCCAACGTCGACGGCGCCGCGCTGATCCACGGTCCGGGGCAGCCTGTCGTGCTGTTGGGTGTGGATAGCGGCGTGAACATCGTGCTCGCGCATTCGGTGGCGCTTCGTTTGGGCATGCAGGGCTGGGTGTCTCTGCTTCGCGCCGAACACCGGTTGCTCGACTCCGCCCTGTCGCGCAGCAATCGCTTCGGCTATCGCCTCTGGGCAGGGGTCGAGTTTCGTTTCGGCGGTCGACGCAAGGCGCGCGCTCTCGAGCGCTGAGGACTGGAGCTCCCGATGACTCACGAATCCGAAGCACATCCGGTCACTCATTCACGTATGGCCCGAATTCTGCGATCGGCGACGCTGTGGCTGCTGCTGGCCCCGCTCGCGTCTTGCGATCCGACGGGCGAGCCCGAGCCCGACCCCACCATGGGCGGCGAGCTCCAGCGCGGCGAGTTCGAGTATCGCTGTGCGGGCAGCAACGACGCGTTCTGCGAGAACTTCGTGGCGCAGCGTTTTCCGCAACGGTTTGCGGTGGGCGGACACTTCGAGGTCGCGTTCAACCCCACCGTCAGCATCGTCGCGGTTCCGGCGGTCGAAACGTCGGCGCCCAGCTTGCTCGAGCCCACCTTCAGCGGCCTCATCTCCGAGTTTCGTTTCGTGCGCCCGGGCACTGCGGCACTGCTCGCGGTGATCAACGGCGACGAGATCGTGGACTACCTGCACATCACCGCCGAGCGCGTGCTCTCGTATCACTTCAGCGACGACCAAGGCGGCATGGGGCTTACCGAGCTCGTACTCGAGCCGGGCGAGTCTCGCGTTGTCACCGTGCAGCCACGCGGCGAGCTGGGGCAGGTGCTCGCGGGCACGCTCGACTATGCGTGGTCCACCGACGAACTCTCGATCGCTCGCCTCGCCAGCGAGACCACCGCGCGCAGTGTTCGGATCCAAGCCGTCGCGCCGGGCACCACGCGGTTGCTGGTCGAGGGTGGAGAGGTCACGGGCAGCGTGCAGGTCACGGTGCGCGACCCTGCCGCGACGACGACGGGCCCCGATACGGATACGGATACCGACACCGATACCGACGGTGACACGGACACGGATACCGACACCGACGGCACGATGTCCGAAACGGACACGGACACGGATACCGACGGTGACACCGACGGAACCAGCGGAGGTGCGGAATGAAGCGTGCAGCCGCGCTCCTGTTGGCCACGCTGTGCGCGTGCGCCCCGGACTACGGCGGCCTCGCGATCGAGGTCGAAGGGGTCGCGCTCGCGGGCGACTACGTCGAGTCTCGCCGCATCAACCTCGTGCTCGGTCACGCGGTCCGGGTTCACGCGCGCCCTCGCAGCCTCACGTCCAAGGTCTACGAAGACCCCAGCCGCTTCGAGCTCGTCTCGGTCGATCCCGACATCGCTCGGACCTACCGCGACCCCGAGGACTGGCGCTGGGTGCTGGTGGCTCGGTCCACGGGCATCACCTGCATCGAAGTTCGCATCGACAACGCCAAGCAGGAGTGCATCGAGTTCACCGTCAAGGCGGAGGCCGGCTGAATGCCCACGGGCGCCGACATCAGCTTCGATCAGCTGTATCGAGACAACTTCGAGTTCGTGGTACGCAGCGCCCGAAGGCTCGGAGTTCAGCCCGCGTGGATGGACGACGTCGCGCAGGAGGTCTTCGTGGTGGCCTCACGAAAGCTCGCGGGCTTCGAGGGGCGCTCCAAGGTTCGCACCTGGCTGTTTTCGATCACGCACCGCGTCGTGCAGGGTCATCGTCGGTGGTCCAAGCGGCACGACCGGCGCCGTGACGCGCTGGCGCGGGAGCCGAGCCGCGTGGACGACCCGTATCCGCGAGCGCAAGCCGCCGACACCCTGGTGACCCTGCTGCAGACGTTGCCCGAGAAGTATCAGACCGTGTTCATCCTCGGAGAGCTCGAGGGCATGACCTCGGCGGAGATCGCCGAAGGGTTGGGCCTCAACCCCAACACCACCTACTCACGCCTGCGCGAGGCGAGAAAGAAGATGGCCGAGGCCGTCGCCCAACATCGCGCGACCGAAGGGAGCTTGAGCGCATGACCCACTCGATCGAAGACGAACTCGCGCTGCTCGTCGGAGCCGAACGCGAACGACCGGCAGCCGGACCCGAGGCAGCCGATCGTGTGTGGTCGGGCGTGCAAGCCCGGCTCGAGGGCGCGCCCCCGCCTGCCAGCGTGCCGTCCTCGGGCACGCCGTGGGGTCTGCTCTCGGTGGTGGGGGCCGTCGTGTTGGCGGTGGGCCTGCTCGGTGGCGGCTGGGCCATGGCGAGCACGCCCGAGCCGGCGCACTTCGAGGTGGCGGCTGCGCCCGCGTTGGTGCTGGCCGAGGCCCCGACGATCCCTTCGTTGCGCGCCGAACTCCCGGTAGCGGCTGCGCCGAGCACGGACGCGGCGCCCGAGCCGAAGCCCGTCGCCAAGGCAGGTCCGCGAGAAAACGTGGGCACCGTGGCGGACGAGTTGGCGCTGATCGAAAAAGCTCGCACCGCGCTCGACCGCGGCAAGGCAGCGGCGGCGTTGAGTGTGCTCGCCACCCATCGCCGTCAGTTTCCCAAGGGAGCGTTTCGCGAAGAGGCGGCCGCGCTTCGAGCATCGTCACTGTGCAAGGCGGGTCGAACCGACGCCGCACGCAAAGCGTCGGCCTCGTTCATGCGCCGCTATCCACAGTCGGTCCACGCGGCGCGAGTGCGTGCGTGCGCCGAGGGGTGAATGGCGTGCGTGATAGGCTGCCGCCGTGCACCGGCTCGCCTTGCTGCTGATCGCCGTGGGCCTTGGTGGCTGCGCGGACGAGGCGTTCGAGTTCGTTTGCGAGAGCGACGTGCAGTGCGACGACGGTGGCGGAGGCCTCTGCGTTCGGAAGTGGTGCAGCTACCCCGATGCAGACTGCGAGAGCGGCTATCGGTTTGCGGCTGACGCCGATGCCGAGTTGGCGGAGTCGTGTGTGCCGCCCGAAGACCTGCCGGCCGAGTAGGGCACCCCCCGAGCTGGTATTCTCGCCCCGTGGAGGAGTGGGACGCCGCGACCCCCGAGAAGCTCGGGCGGTACACGCTGCTGGGCAAGCTCGCTCGCGGTGGCATGGCGGAGTTGTTCCTCGCCAAGTCGGAAGGCATCGAGGGCTTCGAAAAGATCGTGGTGCTCAAGCGCATCCTCCCGTCGTTTGCGGAGGATGAAGAGTTTATCGGGCTGTTTTTGAGTGAAGCGCGGCTGGCCGCGCAGCTCGACCACGCCAACATCGTGCACGTGCACGACATCGGTCGTGATGGGTCCGACTTCTTCTTCACGATGGAATACCTGCACGGCCACGACGTGCGGCGGCTGCTGACCGAGGCGCGTCGTCGAGGTCGCCCGCTGCCGCTGCAGTTCGTGCTGTCGATCGTGACCGGTGCCGCGGCGGGGCTGCACTACGCCCACGAGCAAGTGGACTTCTCGGGCCGCCCACTGGACATCGTGCATCGCGACGTGTCCCCCAGCAACATCATCGTGACCTACTCCGGCCACGTGAAGGTGCTGGACTTCGGCATCGCCAAGGCGGTGGCGCTCAGTCAAGCGTCGCGGTCGAGCTCGCTCAAGGGCAAGGTCGCGTACATGTCGCCCGAGCAGTGCAAGGGCGCGAGCATCGATCGCCGCAGCGACGTCTACGCGTTGGGCCTGGTGATGCAGGAGCTGCTCACCAACCGGCCTGTCTTTGGGGAGCTCGAACACATCGAGGCTCTGCACGCGGTCGCGGCGGGCAAGGTCCCGCCCATCGAAACGCTCTGGCCCGAGTGCCCCGACGACCTCCGGACGATCCTGGCCAAGGCGCTGCAGGCCGATCCCAACGATCGGTACGACTCGGCGCGGGCGCTGCAGCGCGACCTCGAACGTTTTGCGCACGCGCATCGGCTGATGCTCTCGTCGACGGAGCTCGCCGAGTTTCTCGAGGCGGTCTTCGGTAGCAAACGGTTGCCGTGGCTCGACGCGACGACCGAGGTCGAGCCGCAGTCGCAAGCGCCGCACACGGCCGCGAGTGCAACGGTCGACAAGCGCTCGAAGATGGGGCTGCCCGGCGGGACTCGGGTGGCGACGATGCTGGCGCCCGAACCCACCCCGGTGGAGGGGCTGCGGCCCGAGACGTTGGTGGGGCACGCATCGGCGACGGCGATTCATCTCGAGCCCGCACCCACCGAAGCTCTGCCGCCCCGTGCTCGCAAAGCGCCGTGGATCGTCGCTGCAGGATTGGCCGGGCTGGGAGGTGTGGGCGCGTTGGCATGGAGCGGCCTCGGGCCCGAGCCGGTCGCATCCGCTCCGACCGCTGCGCCCACGGCAGTCGTGCCGACGGCTCGCGAGGAAGCGCCACCGCCCGCGAAGGTCGAGGCGCGGCCGGTCGCGACACCCGAGCCGGTGGTCGTGGCGGAACCCGAGCCCGAGCCCGAGCCCGAGTCGGAGCCCATCCCCGATCCGGTCCCCGAGGCCCCACCCAAGCGAGCCGCCAAGAAGCGAAAGGCGAAGCCGAAGACCAAGCCGAAGGCCAAGCCGGATTCGAAGAAGAAGACACCGCTCGATTCGAACGCCCTGCTCCCGTTCTGACGGTTGCGGCTCGGGGCGTCCCGGGGGATGCTGCGGCCGGATGCGGCTCCTCGCCCTGGTGCTGGCTCTGGCGGTGGCGGAGCCCAAGTTCTCCGACCCGGACGCAGAGGCGGCCTTTCAGGAGGCCCAGGCCGCGTTCGAGGCGAAGGACTACGACGCGGTGGTCGAGGCCCTCGCGCGTGTCTACGCCATCGACCCCCAGCCGCGCATTCTCTACGCGCAGGCGCAAGCGGAGCGGTTTGCAGGGCGGTGCGCCAAAGCGAGCCCGCTGTACATCGCGTTTCTCGAGACGCGGCCCGAACCCGAGACCGCCGAGCTGGCGCAGTGGAACCTGTCGTGGTGCCTGGCGAGCATGTCGCTCGACGCCAACGCGTGCGAACAGGCGCAAGGCCAGCTCGCGGCGTTGCGGTCGGGCACCGAAGGCAACCGCGCGCGTTCACAAGAGCTGCTGGAGTTGGAGGTTCGATTGGAGGCCTGCCGCGAGCCCGGTGCGTCACCTGTGCCGGCGTTCGAGCCCGAACCCGAGCCCGAGCCAAAGCCCGAGCCACCACCGCCGGTCGTCGTGAAGCCAGTCCCACCGGTCACCGACGATCGCGTGCGTGTCGATCGTTGGGCCGTCGGGCTCGGCGCAGCATCGGTGCTGGCGGCCGGTGGCGCGGTGGGCCTGTTTCTCGGCGCTCGAGCGCAGTTGGATGCCGTGTCCCTCGAGGGCATGCACGGGCGCGCCAGTACCCGTCGGGATCGCGGTCGCGCCATGCAAGGCGGCGCCATCGCGGCGGCATCGATCGCGGGCGGTTTGGCGATCGGCGCGATCGTGCACTGGGCCGTTTGGCGAAAGCGCGGCGCGGTCAAGAATGCCCGGACTGCGCGTCGCTGACCCGTTTGGCCAACGCGGCACGCGAGGGGATTTCGAGCTTCGCGTAGACGTTGGATAGGTGCGTCATCACCGTGTACGGGCTGATGTGCAGTCGCGCGCCGATCTGCGCGTTGGTGAGGCCTTCGCCCACGAGGGACGCGACCTCGCGTTCGCGTTTGCTCAGCCCCTGCAACGGGTCGACGGCGGGCGCGGCTTGGCGTTGCACGGGCACCCCGTAGCCAAAGCGAAGCACGACGTCGGGCCCGAGTTCGATGCGGTCGCCTTCGCGGATCAGCGCCACGTCGATCGGCGAACCGTTGAGAAATGTGCCGTTGGTGCTGCCGAGGTCGACCAAGTTCACGATGCCGGCTTCGCCGAGCAGGAGCTTGGCGTGCTGGCGCGATACACCGTCGTCTTCGAGTCGGACGGCTGCCTTGGAGCTGCGACCGATGATGCACTCGGAGCCCGACAGTGCGATGACCTCACCGCGTCGTTGGCCGGCCAGGACCTCGACGTGCGGGGCATCGGCGGTGCGTCGGGTCGAGACGCGGGGCTTGATCTTCGTCGGTCCTTCGGCCACGGGCATCACGTCCACTGATTGCACTCGGCGAGTTCTTGCAGCCACTGCGCGGGGTCCTCCCACAGCGTCGTGCCTTGACAGAACTCGACACCTTCGAAGCCTTGCTCACACGCGTTCCGGCCGCTGCCGCACTCATTGTCGTTCAGCCCCGCTTCATCGCAACGGGCATCGAAGAAGCTGTCGCATTCGAAGATCGAGTCGAGGACGCCGAGGTTGCATGCCTCTTGGGCATCGTTGCAGAACTCCTCCGGGAAGACGGAGATGCACTCGTCGAGATACCACTGGCAGTCGAGCTCGTCGAAGCACTGCGGGTGATCGGGCCACAGCTGTCGGCACTCGGAGTCCGTGTAGCCCTGATTCTCGCAGTCGGTGCGGATTGTGCTGCATTCGTCCGGGGGCGTCTCGAACGAGCATCCGGTGAGCTGCTCACACAGGTCGGGGCTCTCGACGAAGTCGCCGCATGTCGCCAAGGCGCGGTCGCAGTCTCCGGCGAGACACGAGCTGCGAATCTCGTCGCACACGGACTCTTCGCCGATGAGTTCCACGCAGTCGGCGAACCGTTGCTCGCACGCGGTGGCTTCATCGCACGACCCGTCGTCTGGATTGCATTCGGGGTTGGTCGTGTCGTCGCCTTCGCTGTCGCCATCACACGCGGGGTCGCCCTCGATGCACTGGGTCCCGGTGGTGGTGGTCGGCGGCATGCACATGTCGAGCAGGGGTTGGCAGGACTCGGCACTTCCGCCGCCTTGCAGGCAGTCGATGAACCCCTGCTCGCAGCCGCCCGCGTCGTCGGTGCCACCAGTGCCCGTGCCTTGTGCCGACCCATGGCAGAACTCGAACACCTCGGTGCATCCGGGGGATTCTCCGGCAAGGTCGACACAGGTTTCGAACAGCTCGAGGCATTCGGCTTCGGGGCTGCCGTCGCCGTCGACTCCCTGTGACCGGATCGTGCAGGACGCGAGCAGAAGAGCGCTGGCGAGGCCGATGCGGAACAGTGCGGTCATGCGGGCGCGTGCATTCATCGTAGCAGGCGTAGACACCACGCAGACGGGCCCTGCCGCGGTTTCGCGCGACAAGGCCCCGGTTTCGGTCTACGCGGTGTTGCGCGTTACTCCCAGCCGTTGCAGTCCGCGAGCTCCTGGATGAAGTGCGAGGGGTCGTCGGCGATCGAACCGCAGAGTTCGATGTCGTGGAACCCGTTCCCGCAGGCTTCCTCGGCCTGGTTGCAGACGGAATCGCTCACGTCGTAGCAGTAGTCGGGGAAGACGTCCGCGCACTCGAAGTGCTCGGGGAGCAGGCCTGCTTGGCACGCCGCGCCCCCGTGCTGGCAGAAGTCCGCGTCGAACTGCTCGTAGCACTCGCCGTCGAAGTACCAGTCACACACCCCGCCTTCGCCGCCGCCTTCACCACCGCCTTCGAAGCACTCGGGGTAGATTTCTTGGCAGATGCTTTCGTCCCCGGCCTCGGCGTAACAACCCTGGAGCAGCTCGTCGCACTCGTCGCCCGGCTGCGGTGCGGGGTCGTCCCAACCGCACCCGGTCAGCTGCGCGCAAGACGTTTCATCGATGCCCGATTCCTCGCACGCGGCGAGCATCGAGTCGCAGTCCCCTTCGTAGCAGGCGTCGAGCAGGCTCTCGCAGAAGTTCTCTTCGCCGGTCCAGTCGACGCACGTTTGCAGCAACTCTTCACAGTCGGCCGTGGGTTGGCAGCCGTCGGGGTCGTCTTCGCACGATGGCGGGGGCTCGCAGCCGTCGGGGTCGTCTTCACACCCGCCGCCTTCTTCGCCGCCTCCGTCGCACTCCCACAGCAACGGCTCGCACGCGTCGGGGTCCACACCCGAAGCCAGGCATTCGATGTAGTTCTCTTCGCAGCCCGGGTCATCGCCCCCTTCGCCACCACCCTCGCCGCCGCCCGGCCCGGCGCAGAACTCGAACACCGCTTCGCAGCCCGGGGAGTCGCCGGCCAGCTCGACACAGGTTTCGAACAGCTCGAGGCACTGGGCGTCTTCGCCACCCGACCCACCGCCGGCGCCGTTGGGGTCGAGAGTCACGGTACAGGCCGTCGCGAGCAGGGCGCTTCCGAGGCCGAGGAGCAGGGTCTTGAGGGAGGTCTTGGGCTGGGTCATCGTTTCCTACCGTTCCGAGCGGTTGACCGTCGTTGGGGCCCGCTCTGTGGTACTCAGCTTGCGAATTCCGGCGTTTGGCCGGTATCCCTCGATCCCACCGTTCTGCACATGAAGTCGTTGGTCGCATACTTCGATCGCAGTAGTCGGGTCCTGCTTGGCGGTGCCGCGCTGGTGGTCTTGGGCGCCTGCGAGCCCGCACAGGCCTTCGAATGCCGCCGCGACGCCGACTGCACCCTTGCGGGGGTCCAGGGTGTTTGTGCGCCCACATCGCGCTGTGCGTACCCCGAGGCGGCGTGTCCCTCCGGATACGCCTATCCCGAGGGGGCAGAGGAGAGTCTTGAGGGTGTGTGCCTGCCTCCAGGTGCCGTGGATTCGGCGACCGACGGTGCTTCGGGCAGTTCTGCAGGGTCGGACGGAGCGTCTTCGGGGGCGAATTCCGAGGCCGAAACGGGCTGAATCCCGCGGCCTTCGGCGACCCGGCGCGAAATGCCCTAGAACGTCGTTTTGTGTCCGAATTCCGGGCGCTTCGAGCTAGGTGAACACCCGCGCTCCGTGCTATCTTTCCGCGCATCGCCGGCAGGTCCTCGCGCCTCGTGAGACGCCGGCTCGAGCGTCCTGATGAGCGACGAAAACAAGACCCAGAATCCGGACGAAGCCACCGGCGAATACGGTGCTGACTCCATCTCCGTCCTCGAAGGTCTCGAGGCGGTGCGCAAGCGTCCGGGCATGTACATCGGGGACACGAGCGACGGCTCTGGTCTCCACAAGATGGTGTACGAGATCATGGACAACTCGATCGACGAGTCGCTCGCAGGTCACTGCAACCGGATCGAGGTCGTGCTGCATGCCGACGGCTCGGTGTCCGTAGAGGACAACGGTCGCGGCATCCCGACGGGTCCCAAGGAGTACCAGGGCGAGACCGTCGACGCGGCCATCATCATCATGACGGTGCTGCACGCGGGCGGAAAGTTCGACAACAACAGCTACAAGGTGTCGGGCGGTCTACACGGTGTGGGTGTGTCGGTCGTCAACGCGCTCAGCGAGTGGCTCAAGCTCGAGATCTGGCGCGAAGGCAAGGAGCACCGCGTGTTCTTCGACCGCGGCGTGCCTCGTGGCGATGTCGAGGTCATGGGCGACACCGAGAAACGCGGCACCCGGGTCACGTTCAAGCCCGACCCGCTCTCGTTCACCCACACCGAGATCGACTTCGAGGTGCTGGCCAAGCGTTTCCGCGAGCTCAGCTACCTCAACCCGGGCGTCAACATCTATCTCAAGGACGCTCGCGACGGCCGCGAAAAGCACTTCGACGGAGAGGGCGGCGTGGCCAGCTTCGTGAAGCTGCTGGCGCAGAACAAGACCGAGATCGGCGAGCTGGTCTACGTCAACAAGGACGTCGAGTTCGAGTTCGAAGGGCAGCAGGCCACGCTGGGCGTTCAGCTCGCGCTGCAGTGGACCGACGCCTACCAGGAGAACATCCTGTGCTTCACCAACAACATCAACAACAAGGACGGTGGCACGCACCTCACCGGCCTTCGCACCGCGCTGACCAAGGTCGTCAACGCGTACGCGTCCGAGAAGAACCTGCTCAAGTCGCACAAGGGCACCCTGTCCGGTGAGGACGTGCGCGAGGGGTTGTTCGCCGTCATCTCGGTGAAGCACCCCGACCCCAAGTTCAGCTCGCAGATCAAAGACAAGCTCGTCTCGGGCGAAGTCACCAGCCTCGTTTCGGGTGCCACCAACGAAGAGCTCAGCCGCTTCTTCGAGGAGAACCCCAAGAGCGCCAAACTCATCGTCGAAAAGGCGTTGCTGGCGGCACGCGCCCGCGCGGCGGCACGCAAGGCTCGCGAGACCATCACCCGCAAGGGCGTGCTCGATGGGCTGTCACTGCCCGGCAAGCTGGCCGACTGTCAGAGCAAGGACCCGGTGGCGTCCGAAATCTTCCTGGTCGAGGGTGATTCTGCAGGTGGCTCGGCCAAACAAGGCCGAGACCGGAGCACCCAGGCGATCCTTCCGCTGAAGGGCAAGATCCTCAACGTCGAAAAGGCGCGCCTGGACAAGATGCTCTCCAGCCAGGAGATCGTCACGCTCATCACCGCATTGGGCACAGGGGTTGGCGACACCTACGACGTCGACAAGCTGCGCTACCACAAGATCGTCATCATGACGGACGCCGATGTCGACGGTTCGCACATCCGCACGCTGCTGCTGACGTTCTTCTACCGCCACTTCCCCGACGTCATCGAGCGCGGCTACCTCTACATCGCTCAGCCGCCGCTGTACAAAGTCAAGGCGGGCAAGAAGGAGACGTACCTCAAGGGCGACCCCGACATGGATCGCTACGTCATCGACATCGCGATCGACAACCTGTCGCTTTCGGTGGGCGAGCACGAGGTCAGCCAAGAGGTGTTGGCCGAGCTTGCGTCGCGAGGCCTTCGTTACAAGGGGCTGGTCGGTGCGCTCAGCCGTGACCATCGCCGTCCGGTGGTGGAGGGGCTGCTCGACATTCTCGAGGCCGACGGTGCCGACACGGTGGCCGACGCGTTCGCGAGCGCCGAAACCCTCAACGGCGTGGCGGAGCGACTGGTCGAAAAGGCCACCGAAGGGCTCGACCGCGCAGTCGTCACCTTCGAGTTGGTCGAAGACGAAGACGACTCCGCGCTGCAGGCTATTCGCTTACGCATCGAGCAAGACGGCGTGGGCCAGTTCGAAACGATCGCCAAGGAGTTGGTCGTTTCACCCGAGCTCGAAGAGCTGCTCGCGGCGCGTCGCTACGTGGCCAGCCTCGGCAGCGGCGACATCGTGCTCAAGCGCGAGGATGAGGTGCTGGCCGAAACCCGCAACCTCATCGCGCTCGTGCAGCACATGGGCGAGGTGGGTCGCAAAGGGCTCAACATCCAGCGATACAAGGGTCTGGGCGAGATGAACCCCGAGCAGCTGTGGGAAACCACCATGGATCCCGAGCGACGTTCGCTGCTGCAGGTCCGGGTGGGCGACAACTTCGAAGCCGACAACATCTTCACGGTGTTGATGGGCGACGATGTCGAACCCCGCCGCGAGTTCATCACCTCCAACGCGCTCAACGCCCGCAACCTCGACGTCTGATGCGACGCTTCGGAACGCTCCTCGCTCTTGCACTCGCTCTGCCCGCCTGTGACGGGTCCGACGCGGTCACCGTTCGAGACCACGCTGCCCGCGTGGCCGAGGTGGCGTGCGCGGGCGCCTACGCGTGCGACTGCAACAATCCCTTCACCGCCGACTACGCCGACGAAGCCGAGTGTGTTTCCGGCATCGAACAGCTGTTGGTCGACCGAGCCCTCGACGACGTGGGGCTCAGCTTCAACGGCGACTGCACGGACCGTGTGGTGGCGGCGCTCGAGGCCTACAGCTGCGAGACCGCCGATGAAGCCTCGGTGAGCGCAGCGTTGTTCTCGGCGTCCGAGCAGCTTCGCGAGTGCCGGTTGTTCTACGGCACCGCGGCAGCAGGAGAGTCGTGCGAGCGGCTCGACGGCGGCCTCGGTGACAGCTGCAACCTGGACTCCTTCTGCGAAGAGGGAGTGTGTGTGGCGGCGGCCGAAGGTGCTTTGGAAGACCGCTGCGAGTCCGACGACGAGTGCCAGAAGGCATACCGTTGCCAGATGGCCGAGGACATGCAGTTGCGTTGCCTCGAGCAGCCCGGTCCTGGAGACGCCTGCAGCATGAGCGGGGATTGTGGAGCGGGCGTGTTCTGCAACACCGCGGGCTCGTGTGTGGGCTTGCCTGTGGCAGGGCAGGCCTGCTCTAGCATTGCGTCGCAAGACGGCCTCGTTTGTGTGCCGGGCACCGCGTGCGCCAACGGTGTCTGCACCGCGGGCTCGGCCCTCGGCGAAGCGTGCGGTGTGACGTGCGACGCCGGCCTCACCTGTGAGGGTGGGTTCTGCGTGGCCGACATCGCGGCGGTGTGCGACTACGAGATCGACGCCGTATAGCGGGCGTCATCCACCGCAGCCTCCACAGCCTCCGCCACCGCAGCCACCGCCACATCCACCGCCGCAGCCGCCCCCAGTACCGCAGCTGTGCCCGGTGGATCCGTGGCCGCCCGATCCTGGTCCGCCGAGTATGGCGAGCAGGACGAACGCGGCAACGAGCACGACCAGGAAGGCCGCGATGATAGACGCTGCGCTCGCCATGGCGAAGACGAGCGCCCCCGCCTGCACGAACAGTGCGACGGCCGGGAGCCAGAGTAGCCCCGAAGTGCGAGTGGTGATCCATGCGGCGAAGGCGACGGCCGGCACCGCGTACGCCAGGAGGACGACCCAGACCGGAAGTGGGACTTCCCCGGGCGCGACGGCCATCAACGCACCGAGGCCCAACACCGGAGCACCAAACGCGAGCTGGAATCGAATGATGAGGCGTCGGTGGTCATCCGTGGTGAGGACCGGTTCGAGCTGTTCCGCGACGGGCAACGGCGGTGGCGCGCGGTAGCTGCCTTGCAACAGGGGTTGCTCGGGGGGATCGTCGACAGGCAACACGCCGAGCTCCCGCGTCCATCGACGCCGCGCGAGGACGTACGCGAAGACGCCGCCGCCGACGAACACGAACAGCGTGGCGGCCACCCCGACCACGTTGTTGGCGTAGAGGCTTGCACGTCGGTCCTCGAGCACCACCGCATGGGCGTGCGGTGACTGCCGGGTACAGGAGATGTGGTCGCCTGCGGAAGTGCAGCGGTAGCCGAGGAGGTCCGCTGGGTCATCGAGAGGAAGGAGGACCTCGCTGGTCATCGACCGCACGGGAACCGAGAAGTTGGAGGCCCACGGGAGAGTGACCACCGATGACGACCAGCCGTAGGTGGGACGGGGAGCATCTCGCTCGAACGAGAAGGTGACCGGGAGCGGGTCGTTCGATTCGTCCTGGGCGAGCAGGTACTCCACCCGCGCCGCGTGATAGCCGGTGACCTCGCGAATCCAGAACCCTCGCTGCCCGATGCGTTGCAGGTTTCGGACCTCGCCTGGGCCGAGGAACTTGAAGCCGCGCATCTTGGCCCCTGGGATGGACGACGCGTAGTCGATGCGTAGCGTGTACCGAGCGACCCCAGCCTCACGAAGGTCGACGGTGAGCGCGTAGTCCTCCACGCTCACACGGTTCGAGGGCGCCTCGTCGAACGCGAAGTCTCTACGCGCCTGCGCGGTGGTGGAGAACGCCATCACCAACAGCCAGCACCACGTGATGAGGACCCAGGTGCCTACTCGCGTCGTTGCCTCCTGCTGCACGCGCATCGAGCTACACGGTAACCCCGTTGTGTGTTCCCGGCGCACCGGATGCGTCGAAGGGCCAGGGTGATGAGAAGAAATGGCACGATCAACGCGGCGCCAGACCGTGCGCACGAGCTGTCGAAGGCAGCAACCGCCACCGCCATGGAGTCAGCGTCCGGACCTACGGGGTTGGATCCGAGCTGATGGTTGCGTTTCGCGAACGTCGACAGTAAGCCATGATCCATGGGCTTCGACATGGCATTTGCGAACGCTGCGCCCGAGCTGGACTCTGCGGCGTCGTCCTTCCGTCTCAACATATTCGGCATGGCCGATGCTCGACGGCGCCTCCAGGAGGCGGGTGTGCTTGACTGGGGTGCGTGCAAACCCTTGGAGGAACTCCAGCACGATCCCGGGAATGAGATGGGAGCGTACGAAGCGTTTCAGAAGCGCCTTCAAGCTTGGTGCGCCAACATGACCGACGAGGACCTGACTCGAGCCGCTGCCCCGGGCAAAGCTGTCGCGGCGAAGTTGCTGTTCAACGATGGGCAAAACGTCACCCCGGCGGAATGCATCGCGATCAAAGATGCCCTCGCGCGGGCCCCAGAGTCGTACCTGCAAGAGTTCGCCCAGTGGTGCGGTCAGGCGGCGTCTCACAGCGGATTCGTGGTCTCCTGACTGCGTCGTCCCGTTGGCTGTGCATCGGCGTTGGGCTGTCTCTGCATGGCGCGGCGTGTGTTCATGTTTCGGCGTCGGTCGAAACGGCACGGTGCGGCCGTGCGACGGAGTCTCACCTCGATATGCCGTTCACGGTGGTGGTGTGGAACGTGCACAAGGAACGCGACGCGCTGGAGCGGGAGCTCGCGGAGGTCGCAGCACGCCCGGACCTGGTTCTGCTTCAAGAAGCGATCGGGCCCGACATCGGTCCGCTGACTGCCCAAGGGCAAGCGACGCAGGCGGTCAGCTTTCGGTTCGTCCGCGAAGGGGGCATGACAGGCGTCGCGACGTGGTCCCGCGGCCCGGCACTGGACCTATCGCCTCGGCGTACGGAGTCCCGAGACCTGTACGGCACGCCGAAGTCGGCATTGCTTTCGACCCATCCGCTGGCGGGCGGCCAACGGCTCCTGGCGGTGAACGTGCACGGCATCAACCTGCGCCGTGCCGATCTGTTGGCGCGACAGCTTCGCAGTGTGGAAGCGGCGGTGGCCGAGCATGTGGGGCCCGTCGTCGTGGCGGGCGACTTCAACACGTGGTCGAGGCGTCGTTTCGCGGTGGTCGAGGCCTTCTCTCGTCGCCTCGGACTCATGCGTGTTTTCACGGGTCCGGATGCGCCGAAGCTGGACGCGGTATTCGTGCGCGGACTCGAGGTCGAGCACGCGCGCGTGATCGAGACGCGACACTCCGACCACGACGCGTTGGTCGTGGTGCTTCGCGTTCCCGGGACTGATCAGTCTTCGATCTGATCGACGGCCTCGGTCACCAGCTCGATGAACGGAAGCAGGGCGGCGAGCGCTTGCTCGACGCTGCCGATGCGGCCCGTCTTCTGCACTTCGTTGAACAGGGTGACCACGTGCGATGCGTCGGCCTCGCTGCGTTTGGCGATCGCCCGGAGGACCTCGGCGTCGAACGAAGGAGGCTCCTCGCCCCAGCACACCAACGCATGGTGACAGGCGACGGACAGCGCATCCATGGCGTCGAAGATGGCGCGTTTGGTGTCTTCCCGGCCATGACCCGAGAGCCCCACGAGCACGCGGTTGCGAAGACGACGACCCAGGCCGCGCAGCTGAAACTCGATGGCGTGCCGAAGGTTTGCGGGGGCGATCTCGATCGTGCCGAGTGGGTCGGTGCCGTCGACCAGCCAGTGTCGAGCTTTCCACTCGGCCAGCTCCAACGCGAACACGTCAGCGCCGCGCTCGAGCTCGGAGACCGTCACCGTGCGGGGCCGAACGCCCTCGCGAATCGAAGACTTGAGCGACGAGGCGAGACCCGCCAAGGACGTGGGCGGCAAAGACCGTGCGACGAGCAGGAGCTGCGGCCGCAACCCCCGGTCCGCACGCTCGGGGTGCAGGGCGTTGCCGACGAGAAGGGCAGCCACGAAGTCCTCTCCCAAGCGTTCCTTTGCGGCGGCTGCCGCCGAGCGGACGAGGTCGGCGGTGCGTTGGGGGAGCCAGCCTACTGCGCCGTGCTGCATGTCCATCGTGCAACACGATAGCCTGTGTCGTGGCTCCGGTCGCGGTCGGACTTTCGATGCGGTTGCCTTGGCTCGACGCGTTGCTGCGTTTGGATGGCCGAGGTCCGATCGATGTGCTGGAGGTCATGCTCGATGACGCGCTGGCGTGCGAGGCCAACTACGCGACCTTTCGACGTCTCGGCAGCCGTTGGCCGCTGATCGGCCACGGTGTGGCGCTGGGCATCGGTAACGCGGAGGGGGTCGACGACGACTATGTGCAGGCGATCGCAACGCTCGTCGCAAAGCTGCACGTGCGTTGGTACTCCGACCACCTGTGTTTCCTGTCCGCGGGTGGCGTGGACCTCGGACATTTCGCGCCGCTGGCTTCGGACCCCGAGACGCTCGAGGTCCTGGCGGAGAATGCAAACCGCGTGCGGTCGGCGATCTCGGTGCCGCTTCTGCTGGAGAATCCTGCGGACGTGTTGGGCTTGGGCGCGAGCTCCGGCGCTGCGCTCGGAGCGTCGTTCGGAGCCTGTATCGAAGCGGCCGATACGGGGGCGATCCTCGACGTGACGAACCTGCTCTACAACGCTCGCAACGATGACTTCGACCCGCTCCGTTTCATCGAGGCGATGCCGAGCGAACGCGTCGTGCAGGTGCATGTTGCGGGTGGTCGAAAGGTCGACGGCCTTTGGATCGACAGCCACGACCGTGGCGTCGAACCCGAGTCGCTCGACCTGTTGCGCGTGGCAGTCCGCGCTTGTCCCAACCTGCGCGCAGTGACGCTCGAGTGGGACGAAGACCTGCCCGACTTCGACGCGGTGTTGGACCAACTCGCGCGGGTGCGGGCCGTCGTTTCGGAGGAGGGTCGTCGATGACGCTCGCGAAGCGCCAGGCCCTGATGGCGAAGTTCCTCGACGACCCCTTCTTCGAGCGCCGAGTCCGGCAGGCGCCCGAAGCCGTGGCGGGCGGCATGCGAGTGGAGCTGGAGTTCGTGCAATGGCTGTTGGCACTGGACCCGAAGCGCATCGCTGCCTTTCGGCGCAGCCAGAACGCAAAGGCCAAGCGGCGCGAAGAATGAGCCTACTGGGAGGATTCTTTCAGCCGTTGTGCGGCGACGGTGAGCATGCGGTTGCGCTGGATCTCGAGGGACTTGGGCTCGACGACGCCGAGCGCTTCGAGGTCGGCGAGCACCGCGGTGAACTTGCGCCCCGCCGCCCTGGTCTCGCCCGCAGTCAGCAGCACGCGGCCCTCGAGGAGGGCGACGTTGATGGTGAGCAGTGAGAGCATGTTCCCTTCGAACCCGGCTTGAGGAAGCAGCGCGCGAACGCGGTCGAGCGCCCTGTTGGCCCCTTGTGGATCCCCGGTGTTGAGGTGCTGGTTGACCAAGTTCTGGGCCACGAACAGGTTGTCGGGGAACAGCTCGGCCAGCGCCTTGTAGTGTTCGAGCGACGCTTTCCAGTCTTGTTTGGCCACTGCGTAGTTGGCCAAGAGACTCCGTGCAGCGCGGTGATCGGAGTGGCTGCCGGGGTTGCGTTGAATGCACTGCCACGCCGCGTCGATGTACGGCTCGACCTCATCGACCCGGTCGAGCACGAGCAGGGCCTCGGCGATCTTCAGGCGCGTGCGAGCACGTCCCGGGCTGTGTTCGGGCAGGTTTGCTTCGTCGATGGCGTCGGCTTGCAGGAAGAGTTCGAGCGCGTCTTCGTACTCCTCGTCTTCTGTGAGCGTGACCCCGATGTTGTAGAGGATGGCTGCGTAGTCGGGGTGCGACGTGCCGAGGTCTCGGGCGATCTCCTCGGATTGTCGGGCGTAGAGCTCTTTGGCGCGCCTTCGCTTGCTTGTGTCGTCGCTCTCGCTCAGCGCGTTTGCGATGAGCATCCGAGTGTCGAGGATCCCCTTGCGGTCGCCGAGTTGTTGGCGAAGTGAGAGGCACTCGTCAAGGAGCGCGATGCCTTCGTCGAGACGGTCCGTTCGCGACCGGATAACGCCCTGCATCTCCAGCAGCTCGGCGCGAATGCTCGGTGCACTGTCGCTGGCGACCGTCGCCTCGAGGGCACGCAAGAAGTCCTCCGCTGATTGGAGCCGTTCTTGGTCGAGCAATACATCGACCCACGCTGCCAGGGTGCGGGCTCGGGCAGCTCGACTCCTCGCTTCACGCAGGCTACTCGCAAGGTCGTCGAACGCTGCGGAGGTCTCGGAAAGACGGAGCTTGGCCTTTGCGCGGAGACGGAACATCGTCGCGAGGGCGTCCGTACCCCGCAACGCTTCGCTGTCAGCCAGGGGACCGAGCGCTTCGAGGGCGACCCTCGGTCGTCCGGCACGGTTGGCAGCCTCGGCGCGGGCGATAGGGGCGAGGAACTCTTGGTCCACCTCCGACCCGAACGATGTGGGGTTGGGCTGGGTGCACTCGCTGGGAGACTCGAGCAGCGAGGCGAGGTCGTGAATGCTCGCGACGTTGCCCCGACCGACGGCTTCATATTCCGTCATGACAGCCTCGAACCCTGTCGCCGCGCGTTGAAGGCAGGCGATCGCAGGGGGGTTGGCCACGGGTCCGCACGCCTCGCTTCGAGTCTGCGCCCAATCTCGGGCGAAGGTTTCGAGGCGCTCGCGGGCCGAAATCCAAACGTCGTCGGCGAACGGAGCACCCGTGGCGGAGAACGCCTGTGCGATTCGAGTCCGTTGCGCGTCGTCCCACCCGGGCAGGGACTCCGGCACCTGCGCGCAAGGTCCAGGCTCGGCTTCGGGATCCGCTCCGCGCGGAAGCGCGAGTACGACCACGGCCCCAACACCCGCGACGACCCAGGGCGAACGCCGCCAGAATGCTCGACGCCGTTGCAAGGTTTGCAGCAGGACCGCCATCGAGGGCCACCGCTTGGCAGGGTCCGTGCTCAGGCCGCGCCGCAATGGCGCTCGCCAAGGGACGGGTACACCCTTCCACGCTCCGATGTCGGCCGTGTCGGGGTGCTTGCGCAGGTCGTTGAATCGGTAGGGCCGCGCCCCCGTGAGCGCCTCGAACAGCGCGACGCAGAACGAGAACTGATCGGCGAGCTGGTCCGCGGGTGCGCCTCGGATCTGCTCGGGTGCCATATAGGCGGGCGTGCCGATCACTGCCCCGGTCCGCGTGAGGCGGCCGTCCTCCGGGGAGGACCCGAGGGTGTCGGCGGACTCCGTACGAAGGCCCGGTCCGAGGGCGAGCCCGAAGTCGAGCACGCGTACGCGTCCATCCGCCCCCACGATGACGTTGGTGGGTTTGAAGTCGCGGTGCACGAGGTCGGCCTGGTGCGCGGCACTGAGCCCCCGCCCGGCCTGCATGAAAACGTCCTCCAGCTCGGACAGTGCGCGGTCCGACTTCAACCAGTCCCGCAGGGACACGCCCTCGACCAGCTCCATGGCGACGAAGACGTTGTCGTCGTGTTCCCCGACCTCGTACACGTGGACCACGTTGGGATGCGAGAGCTTGGCCAGAGCCTGGGCCTCCTGCACCATGCGAGAGCGTCGGCGGGGCTCCGAGGCGAGGCCGTGGGCCACCAGCTTGAGCGCAACGCGACGTCCGAGCGCAGGGTCGCGGGCGGCGTAAACGACCCCCATGCCGCCTTCTCCGAGTGACTCCTCGATCTCGTAACGTCCGACGCTGAGCGATTTTGCGAGGTCGCCGAACAGCTCCGCCGCGACGGCAGCCTTCATCGCTGCAGCGTCGATGCCCTCGGGTGGAGCCTCGGGGGAAACGTCGGGATCGACGCTCGTGCTCTCGTCCTTCACCGCCATCGGTTAGTGTTCCTCGCCAGCAAATCCGTCGCTTCGGTGGCCCATCTTTTCTGGTAGCGAACGAAGTACCGCGTGGCATAGTGCCATGCACCGTGGTGGCAGGTAGCGATGAAGCTCTACTCACGGCGTGGAAACGCGGCGACCGAAGGGCGGGCAACGAGCTCTTCGGGCGCCACTTCGAGCCCGTGCGGCGTTTCTTCATCAACAAGACCGACGGCGACGTGGCCGAGCTGGTGCAGAACACCTTCCTGCGCTGCCTCGACGCTGCCGACCGCTTCGAGGGGCGCTCGTCCTTTCGGACGTTCCTGTTCGCCATCGCACACAACCTGCTCCGTGAGCACTACCGCGCGCGCGTCCGCGACCGCCGGCAAGACGACATCGAGGAAGTGTCTGTCGAGGACATGGGCGCTGGGCCATCCACGGTGCTGACCGCGAAGCGAGAGCAGCAGGTGTTGCTTCGCGCGCTGCGTCGCATCCCGCTGCGTGACCAGGTCATCCTGGAGCTCTACTACTGGGAGCGACTCACCGCGGTACAGATCGGGGAGATCCTCGGAGTCCCCGAGAACACGGCACGCAGCCGCATTCGCAACGGCAAGAAGCGTCTCAAGGATGCGATCGAAGCCGTTGCACGCGAGCCGTCCATCGCGGAGAGCACGGCCAACGACCTCGACGGTTGGGCCGAACAAATTCGTGTTCAAATGCAGTGACGGTTTGCGGGCCGGGAATCACTGTCGATTCGGAGGCGCAAGGGATTGCGCAATCGGATCGAAATGAAAACATTCTGTAGAGTCAATCTGTATAGAGATTCCGAGAAGATCGGGAGTCTCTCTTTCAACAAGAACGAAGAACCCAACATTGCATTGTTGGGTGATCGTACGAGTGTTGCGGTTGCAGGCCAGGTTGTCGATACATTGGAGTTGGAACCGGTCGATGCCGGATTTCATCACGACCAATGGACCGTCGAGGCACGCGTAGGCACCGAAAACAAGCGTGTGGTGGCGCCGATTCCCTCGAAGGGGTCAAAGCCAAGATCGCTCGAATTCAGGCACGGAGGGGCCAGTGGGTGGAAGGTCCTTGTTCGCAGTAAGGCCCGGATATCAGGGTCTCTGCGGTCGCAGACGATCTACGCGCAGACGTACCTCTACGATGGTGCGACGACGATTGCGAAGATCTTTCACACCAGCGCGTCTTCGATTCCAACGATCAGTCTCACGTCGGATTCAACTGATGTGAAATACAATGGTACACCGATTACGACAGCGGTGTTCGACCCTCTCGACCCGGGTCTGACAGCGACCACCCACGGATTCGACATCGTCGGGACTTGCGGTCAGTCGATTCGGGAGGACATTCCGGAGTCGAACGAAAGTGACACCTCGGTGACGTACGAATGCACGCAGGCCGGGTCGGCGTGGACTCTGAAGGTCGAGACGAAGAAGAAGGAATCGTCGAACTAGCCCGCGGGGATTTCGTCGCTCCACTGCAGCTTGTCGCCGCAGTGGAGCATCATCGCGCCCTCGTAGGGGTTCATGACCTTGCCTTCTTGTTGCACCCAGGCGGCGCCCTTGCCCGAGAACGTCATGGTGCAGTGAACGAGCATGTTGCCCTTTTGCTTGTCGGCGTCGGCCTTGACGTACTCGATCATGCCTTCGCTCATCGTCTTGAAGGCGGAGCGGGCGGTGGCGATGTCTTGGGCGGCGATGCGGCCAGCACCTTGCAGGATCTTGTCGACGCCGGGCTTGTCGGCCTTGCCTTCGGCGGCCGACACCACGGCAGCGCCGAGCTCGGCCAAGTTGTCGAGCTTGTCCTCGGCGAGCGTGGACTGGATCCGCAGGTAGGGCGTGAGCAGGGTGCCGTCTGCGGCGGGTTTTTCGTCCTTGGAGTCGCAGCCGAACGAGGAGACGGCGAGCAGAAGCAGGGCGGCCCGAGTGCGCATGCCCGTCAGATAGCACGCGGTTCCTCGGCTGCGGTAGAGTGCGCGCGCCCAATGGCACATTGGACCTTCCTGTGGCTCGCGTTGAGCGCGCCTTCAGAGCCCGCGACGGCAAACACCGAACCTCAGACGCGTGCGCTCGAGGGTGACGCTCAGGCCGTGCCTGCTCCGCTCGAGACACCCGAGCCATCCGAGTCCGGCGACGAGGACTCTGCGGGGGGGTTCTTCTCCGAAGAGACGTCCGCAGCGGCGCCGCCGCCGATGCCCGAGGTCGAGGAGCTGCCGTCCAAGGGGGGCATGCCCGCGTCTCCGAAGCGCAAGATTTTCGACGTCGGGGCGCCGGACCGCGCACCCGCGGGAGCCGATGGGGGCAGCTTCTTCGACCCCGGCAAGATCGCGGACGTGGGTCCGTCGGGTGGCGCGATTCAGATCCGTGGCTTCGTTGCCGCCAACTTCTTCGTCGCACAGCGCAGCAACACCTTGTCGCGCGAGTCCGACGGCTCGTTCACACAGCTGCGCACGCTGCCGTACTTCGACCTCAGCTCGGCCACCCTCTACGTGGGTGCGCCGATCTTTGCCGACGTCGTTTACGCACGGGTCGGCTTCGAGTTCCTTTCGGCAGGTGTGGTGCCGCCCGCGGGTATCGACCCGGACATCAGCGGACAAACCCGTCGTTTCGTCGCCTTCGAGACCGGCGCCCTCGAGATCAACCCGTTCGCGCTCGCCAAGAAGACGCCACGGTGGTTTCGGGAAGGGTTCAAGATCACCGCAGGCATCTTCATCCTGCCCTTCGGGCTGGAGGACGAAGACCACGCGGCTCCCGTCAACTGGTTCATCACCCGCCCGCTGGCGATGACGAACAACCGCGTCTACCCGGGCACCTGGTCCGATGTCGGCGCTTCGATCAAGTGGAAGCCGACCTTCGGGGGCGACTCGCCGATTCGCCCGATCGAGATCGACGTCGGTGTGGTCAACGGCGATGCCTGCAGTCAGACCCGCTTTCTCGACACGCTCTTCTCAGACCCGGCGTTGGTGCCCTCGTGCGAGCGAGTGTTGCGTGATGGCGAGGTGCAGGAGCAGGGGATTCGGCAGACGGGCACGGCCCGGATCAACGCACCCGGCGGCCTGATCCTCCCCGACAACAACCAGAGCAAGTCGGTGGTGGGACGCGTCCAGGTGTTTCCGATCGGCTCGATCAACCTCGGCGGTTCGTTCGTATGGGGCACGCACCCACCCGGCGACCTCTCGCCGGCGCCGGGTACCTCCTCGGCCGACTATCGCCAAGCGCCGTCATGGCGGGCGGGTACACATCTCGAACTCAACTTCGAGGAGATGTTCGAGGCTCGGATCCCGCTGCCGATGGTGCGTGGCGAGTTCGTGCTCGGCCGCGACGAGGCTGTCACCCGCGACGCGCCCACGCTCACCGACCGCCGCATGATGGGCGGCTACGGACAGATCGCGCAGCCCTTGTTCCGCCGCAAGAAGACGCGCTTGCCCGGCCTCATCCTGCAGTACCGATTCGACCACGCCGACCCCGACACCGACGTCCCGGGCGTGGTCCGTGGCTTCGACGACGACGGCAACCCGACCAACATCAACCTTGTCGCCGACTTCGGCGACAACCGCCGCGAGTCCACGTTCCAGTCCCACACCATTGGCTTCCGCTTCCCCGTGTTGCCGCGCTTCACCCTCAAAGCCGAGTACACCTTCGCCCGCGAAGACGGCGGCCCCCGCAACCAACTCGCCAACGACGTCTTCGGCTTCGAAGCAGTCGCGGATTTTTAGCCAAGCGTTTTCCCGTTGGGAAAACGCGGGGGAGCGGCAGGCGTTTGGCGGCCCCTGTCGCCAAACGTCCGAGAGCGACAAACCGCACCGCACCAAGACCCCCCTACCGGACTTCGTACACCGAGTCCGTATCGTACGTCCGCACCATCACCCGCCCGTCCTTCTCCAACACGTAGCTCGGCCCGCTCTTCACCTTCGTCTTCGACACCGTCTTCCCGTTCTTCGCGTCGAGCACGAACAAGAAGTCGGGCTCTGCGGTGAAGCCATACCCGGTGATGAGAAACCCGTCGCGGTAGATGAAGTTGACCGCGTTCGCGACCAGCGGATCGCTACGCCACAGCACGTCACCGCTTTGCAGGTCGATGGCGGTGATGAACGCGTTGAGCCCCCCCGAACTCTTCGCGTACGTCCGATGCCCCGTGGAAACGAACAGCACACCGTGACGCACGAGGGCCCAGTTCACCCGCTGTTCGGTGAAGCTGACGTCGCGCGCCACATCCTTGGGGGAGTGCGCCCACGCGCTGAAGTCGAACGAGCCGAAGATCGAACCCTGGGCGTCGAACACGACCGCAATCCGGCCGCCGGAGTAGTCGGGACCGTACAGCGCGATCGCATGGTCGCCATCGTCGATGGCGCGGACGATGATGTCTTGCTCGATTCGAGTGGGGATGAACTCGGGCAAGTTGCCTTGCACGCCTGTGTTGGGGTTGGGAATGGTCCAGGTGGGGAGGCGAAGTCCGTGTTCGGAGAACCACCGCTCGTCGTCAGTGATGTCGTTGGGCTGACGCGACTTCAGAACCAGCTTGGGTGGCTTGGCCGCCTGTGAGACAGGGGCGTCGCGGACCGTGTGCCGGCCGAACCGGATTGCGGGGAGCGCCTTGGGAGTCAGTCGTTCTCGCTCTGCCCGACGACGCGCGTCCCCATCGACCGCGCGTTGGTGATAGTCCGCGAGCTCGGTGTCGTTGGGGTATCGATCGAGCAGCCCGGCAAAGATACGGCGGGCCTCTTCGAAGCGACCGGCCTCGAGCGCTTCGATGCCCGCGTCGCGGATGCTCTGGTCTGCCGGGTCGATCTGCTGCGGTGCCTCGGGATCTTGCTGCGCCGCCGCGGTCTGTCCCGCAGGTTCGGGCTGGGCAGGGGCCACCGCAATTGGAGCGGGCTCGCGTTTGCAAGACACGAGCCCGAGTGTGAGCAGAATGAGGGCAGCTCGAACGGCCATCGCCGCCGAGCTTAGCCTACGCGGCCGCGAGTGCGTTCATCGAGGTCCAGCGAATCGGCCGGTCCATGAAGATTGCGGCGCAAACCTGGCGCGCATCTTTCGGGCTGCCCTGCACGAACAGGGAGTCGAAGCCTGGGACCGGGGTCCATCCCCCCACGGAAATGCCATCCCCGTTCCACATCAATCGGAGCCGGGAGTCACCGAGCTTGGTGTAGCCCTCCCAGAGCTGTTCGGGGTTGGGGACGCGGAACAGGAAGTCTCGGTCCGGCGCGAGTTCCGACCATAGGAGTTCGAACATCTCTCGATCGATCACTTCGGCAGAGGGATGCGTGAGCATCGAGTCCGTGTTCACGGGGCTGCACATCAAGATGTCTTCGGGGGCGAACCGGCAACCATCGGCGTGCACCTGCACGTGGCGGTGCACCACACCTTCCGTGTCGATCTCGTAGAGCGTCATCCATGGCTCGGACGTTTCTCCTCCAAACACCACGCGTACGTACTGATGCCCAGAGGGCGGGTTCGACAGAGTCAAAGGCGTCACGACACCCCATGTATCGGCCGCCGCGCGGAGGGTCTTGAGCCCCCCGGTGGTGACCTTTTTCGTTGGGTTCGATTCGAGAGGTCCTACCTGCTCGGGCGTTTGTGGCGCCCGCTACGTCACGTACGGGATCGCGGACAGTCCCGGTATGGCCCTCAACCGCCATCCTACCTGGCCGATACACACCGACATGAATCGAGGACGACGCAAGACGAGCCGCGGAAGAAGGGCTGCAGGTTCTACGAACACTGGCGCTTCACCGTTCTCAGCGTCGGTGGCGAGGATCGTACAGATGACCTCCAACCCCGAGTGCTGCCTGGCAGACCTCGGCGAGGTCATCGCGGTGGATCCCGTGTTCGGTTTGCGCGTGCTTTCGCTTGCGAACAGCTCCGCGTTCGCCCTTCGACGACGTATGTCGGACGTGCGCCAGGCCGTGTCGATGTTGGGCCTACGAAGCGTGCGGAACTTGGCGTTGGGCCTGCTGGTCTCGGACATGGCGCCGCAAACGGAGCATGGCGAACGGCTGCTCGAGCAATCGATCCGTCGCGGCACGGCCTGCCGCCTCGTCGGCGAGCACCTGGGCGCGAAGGAACTCGACGAGTACTTCACCGCCGGGCTGCTTCTGGACGTCGGCTTGCTGACCCTCGCGCGGACCGATGAGCGTTTGGCCGCCGACTTGGCGGGCATGTCCGGTTCGAGCCGTGCCGTGCGGGAGATGGCCCACGGGTTGGCGCCGCACGCCCAGATCTCGGGCAACATGGCGCGCGAGTGTTCGCTGCCCGATTCCACGATCGCGGCGATCGAGCATCACCACGACGACGAGCCGGGCGAGACGAAGCTCGAGCGCGCGGCATGGCTGGCGGAGCGCGTCGCATCCTTGTTCGATTCGGCGCTGGTGGCCCGCGACCATCAACTGTTGGTCGAGGCGGCGGCGACCATCGGGGTGACGAGCGATGCACTCGACGATGTTCTGGCACGGACCCCCGAAGAAGTGCAGCAGACCGCGGAAGGCTTTCAGCGCAAACTTCCACCACAGCAGACGGTGGACGAGCTCAAAGCCGACGCATACCAACAGCTCGTCGAGCTCAACAGCGAATACGAGACGATCGTCAAAGAGCTGGAGCAGGCGTTGGCGATCAAGTCGCGGTTGGAGGCGGACCTCCGCTCGGCCAACCAGCGCCTCGAAGGCCTGGCGAGTACCGACGAGCTGACGGCGTTGCCCAACCGTCGCGCACTGCAGGAGTCGCTCGACTACCAGCTGTCGGCGACCGAGCGCTCGGGTCGTCCGTTGAGCCTCATCATGATCGACGTGGACCACTTCAAGTCGTTCAACGACACGATGGGTCACGCGGCAGGAGATGCCGTGCTTCGTGTGCTCGGGGCCTTGCTCGCGGACATCGTGCGCGGCGGCGATCTTCCTGCCCGCTACGGTGGCGAGGAGTTCACGGTGATGTTGCCCGACACCGATCGCGACGGCGCAATCGTGGCTGCCGAGCGAATCCGGTGCCGTCTCGAGGAGACGCGGGTGACCGAGGACGTTCCGCGTCCGTGCCAGGTGACGGCGAGCTTTGGCGTCGCCACGACCACGGGCGGCGAGTCTGCCGAGAGCCTGTTTCAGCGTGCTGACCAGGCCCTCTACGAGGCCAAACGTCTGGGACGCAATCGCGTGTGTGTGGCGACCGAAGTCGCCGCCGAGAACATTCGCGGCGCCGAAGCGGCGTGACCCCTGCGGTGCTCAACCCGCGCCGTCGCCCGCGGCCTCGATGACCTTGGCGATCGCCGCAGCGTCGGCGGGGCTGAGGCCGGCGGCGTAGAGCGGAGCGTGTTGGCTGAGCTGTTCGGTGCGCTCTGCTTCACCGTCGGCTTCGATCTTGGCGGCGAAGTCGGCCACGGCGACCGCGAGCGCGATCTGGGAGAGGGAACCCGCGCCTTCAGGGGCGTGGTGGTGCCGGGCGCCCGCACGCACGGTCTCCCCGAGACCCCACGAGCGGATGACCGTCTCGCCCAGGGGAGCGTGAAGCAGGGTTCGGGCGCGTTGAATGAAGACGCGGTCGAGGAACTCCGGTTGCGTGCGGCCGTATTGGCTGAGCGCGGTGTAGAGCAGCAGTGTGCCGATGTCGTGCAACATGCCGACCAGGAAGCCCTGCTTGCTGCCGATGCCCATGCGCTTGAAGATCTCCGCGGTGGCAACGCCCACGCGGAAGGAGTGTGCGTGCTCGGCCTTCACTAAGTCGTCGAGGCCCGGCGCGCGAAACACTCGGCCCGACGCAACGGCGAACGCCATGTCCCGAAGCTGCTGAACCCCGACCGCCATGGCAGCTTGGCTGAGGTCGGCGGGCGGTCGGCGGGAGACCGCGGGAGAGGCCGCCACCTTCAAGACCCGCGATGCGAGCGCAGGGTCGTGTTCGAGCGTCGTGATCGCGTCCTCGATGCTGGGGTCCGGGTCGCGCGCGAGTTCGGCCAAGCGCAGCGCGGCCTCGGGTAGCGGTCGAAGCTCCAGCGCGTCCTCGCGCAGGTCTTTGACGATGCGCATCCCCAGCTCTCTCTTGAAGTCTTTCGGTCCCCACGCCTCGGTCCCCTCGAGGACGAAGGTCTTGGCTTCAGGGCGAAGGTGCCGACGCTTCAGAGCTTCCATTGCCCACTTCTTGGCTTCGCGCGGCGCCTGGGGCCACCAGGAAACACCGGTGTGGACCGCCTTGGGCGGCCCAACTTAGGGCTGTGAACGGCCGCGGACGACAGCACGAAGGCTCTGGATACCACTGTGGATATCGCCACCATCATTGGTCTCATTGCCGCTGCAGGTCTCGTCGTCGGTTCGATTCTGCTCGGTGGTGATCTCAGCGCGTTCATCGACGTACCCAGTCTCTTGATCGTCGGCGGCGGTACGATCGCCGCGGCACTCACAGCAGAGTCTTTGGCCAACTGCATCGGCTCGATCAAGGTCGCCACCAACGCCTTCAAGGTGAAGCCGAACGACCCGGTGGAGACGATCGGCAAGATCGTGGAGCTCTCCACCGTCGCGCGTCGCGAGGGCATCGTCGCCCTCGAAAACGCCAAGGTCGAGGACGAGTTCTTCGGACGTGCGCTTCGCATGGCCGCGGACGGGGCCAACGGCGACGAGATCAACGACACCCTCAACGGGGAAATCGGCGCGATGAAGACCCGTCACAAGCGCGCCCGCGACCTGTTCAAGTTCATGGCAGGCAGTGCGCCGTCGATGGGCATGATCGGAACGCTCATCGGTCTGGTGCAGATGCTCCAGGCGCTCGATGACCCGGCCGCGATTGGTCCGGCCATGGCGGTCGCGCTTCTGACCACCATGTACGGCGCCATTATCGCGTTCATGATCATGAGCCCGATCGCGACGAAGCTCGAGCACCGAAGCAACGAAGAGAGCACCCACATGAAGGTGGTCGTCGACGGGGTCGGCGGCATCGTTGCCGGACTCAACGCCCAGTCGATTCGCGACCGTCTCGAAGCCCGCCTGCCGCCGCCGATGCGTCAGGACCAAGACGCGGCCTGATCTCCGCGCCGCGAAAGGAGGAGAGTCGTGGACGACGAATGCGAATGCGAAGAAGAAGGTGGTGGAGAATGGATGGCGACGTTCGCCGACCTTTCCACCCTCCTGCTGACGTTCTTCGTGCTCTTGCTGTCCTTCTCCAACATGGACGTCAAGCAGTTCCGGGAGATGCTCGGTTCGGTGCAGGACGCCTTCGGTGTGCAAAAGCAGATCGCGGGCTCGGTCGAAGCCATCTCGTCGTCGCCCGTGGAGCTGTCGATGGACCAGAACGACGGAGCGGGCTTCGCCTCGAAGCCGGGCGAGAACGTCGACGCCAACGCCGAGATGATGGAGCAGATTTCCCAGTACGTGGAAAACCAAGACCTCCAGGACGACGTCGAGGTGAAGAACACACCTCGAGGCGTCATCGTGCGGGTCAAAGAAGGCGCTCTTTATGGGTCCGGCAGTGCGGACCTCGACGAGAAGTCGAAGAAGATCTTGGACAAGATCTCCGGGATTCACGGCAAGTTCGCCGACAGCGTCCAGATCGAAGGGCACACCGACAACCAGCCGATGCGGTCCAAGAAGTACCCATCCAACTGGGAGCTCTCGACGGCGCGCGCGATCGCGGCGATGAACTACATGAGCAACGAGGGCGGCGTGGACAAGGGCAAGATCGGCGTTGCGGGGTACGCCGACTCCAAGCCGATCGACACCAACGACACGCCCGAAGGACGCGCCAAGAACCGGCGCATCGAGTTCGTCTTCCAGAGCAACGGCAAGAAGACGACCGTCACCACCAACTCGGACATGGGTGTCAAAGCTGATGATGACGGTGGAGGAGCGGAGACCAAGGACTTGGAGAAGAAGGCCTTCGCTCTCCCGATGAGCGCCCGTCCGAGCGGTTAGTCCTACAGCAGCGACAGCGCCATGGATGGCAGCTGGTTCGCCTGAGCGAGCATTGCGGTACCGGCCTGCGACATGATCTGGTTGCGGGTCAGTGCTGCGGTCTCGCGCGCGACGTCGACGTCACGAATCCGGGAGTTCGCAGAGGTGAGGTTCTCTTCCTCGGTGCGAAGGTTTTGGATGGTGACCTCGAGTCGGTTCTGGGATGCACCCAGACCTGCTCGCGTGGTCGAGAGCGCGTCGATGGCGGTGTCGATCGTGCCCAGCGCGGTCGAGGCGCCCGCAGCCGTGGACAAGTCCATGGCGTTGATGCCCAGCGTGGTGCTGTCGGTCGCGGTGAAGGCGACGTCGATCGAGTCGTTCGCGGTGGCATCCTTGCCCACCTGCATGGCGAACGTGCCGGCGTCACCGCCGAGCATGTTGAAGCCGTTGAACTCGGTCACCTGTGAGATCCGCTGGACCTCGGCGACGAGCTGGTCGTGCTCGGCATCGATGAACGCGCGTTCGTTGTCCGAGATAGCACCGTTCGCGCTCTGAACGGCCAGCTCGCGCAGACGGCCCATGATGTTCTGCTGCTCGTTCATCGCGCCTTCGGCGATCTGAATCATCGAGATGCCGTCGTTGGCGTTGCGCTCGGCCTGACCGACACTTCGGATATCTGCAGACATACGGGATGAAATTGCGAGTCCTGCGGCGTCGTCGGCTGCGCTGTTGATACGCATGCCCGAGCTCAAGCGGGTGATCGACTTCCCTAGATTCTTCTGGGTCGACATCAGGTTCCGCTGTGCGCCCAGGGAGGTCGCGTTACTGACCATTGAAAAGGACATGGGGTGTTCTCTTTCTGGGGTTGGGGTTGATTCGGGCGCCTTGGTGCCCTGTCGCTGATCCAATCGGCGGAACAGAGGCCGGCTTTAGTGCCCGTCTCGCCGTGCCATGGCCAAGGCGGTCCCTTGAGTCCCAAGACGGTTCAGATCGCCGTGCGCACCCGTGCCAGAGTCGAGAAACGAAAAAACCCGGTGCCTCGAGAGGACACCGGGTTCGGTCTGAAGAACGAAAGTGGGCTTATCGCGCGTTCACGCCCCGACAGTCGGTTTCGTCGGAGCCGCAGCGGATACGTATGTGGAGGTGGGCGTTGTGCCCCTTGGAGTGCGAAATGATGGTGCCGATGCGTGCGAGTTCGGACGGCGTGGCCCCCATGTCCTTGGCGGCCGCACGCAACATGCCGTGCAGGCGGCGGCTGAGAAAGATGACCTGGACCTCTCCGGTGTCGATGAACGCGCTGATCAGCGCCCAGGCCGCGTGCCAGTCGGTCTGGGCGTGGTTGGGGTGGGCACCGCTGCCGTCGAGACGAGGCAGGCGAATGTCGACGTCGCGACCGGACTGGTGCGACTTGTGCGGGGGGAAGTGGCCACCGCCGTACTTGCTCATCGAGCCGATGGTGAGGGTGCCGTTCCATCCCGTGTTGCGGCGGAAGTCCCCGATCGCGGTGACGACGACGCCCACGGCGTGGGTGCTGCCGTAGGCCCACTCCGGTTTCCAAACCTCGAACAGCTCGGTTTGCGGCAGGGGGATGCCGTTGACGAGGGTGCCGTTGTTGGGGCTGCCCGTGCTGAGCCCACCGAGCTCGAGGTCGACCTCGGGCGGAGTGGGGCCGGTGCGGCCTTCGTAGGGGTTCCAGCCGGGCGTGCCGAGCGGTCGGGGCACGACCACCCGCGTTCCGGGCGCGACTCCGTCGGTGAGCTGCGTGCGCAAGCTGGCGGCGGAGACGTGCAACGTGTCGGCGAGACCATCGAGGGTGTCGCCTTCGCGAATGAAGTAGACCGCATTCATGCGCTTGACCGGACGGGCCTTGGCGCGGAGCTGAATGACGCGGCCGGGCTTCAGCCGGCCTTCTCCGACCCACGGGTTCCACTGGCGAACCTGGGCTTCGGTCACCCCCCACCGCTGCGCCACTTTGGCCGCGGTGTCGCCGCGTTCGACCTTGTGGGTCATCCAGCGGCCGGGGTTCTTGGCAGGGGCGGGGCCCGCTGCCAAGAGGGAGGAGGCCAGCATCAGCGCATGCAGCATGGCTTATCGCTTGAGGTTGGCGACTTCGGTGAGCATTTCGTCGGCCGTGGTGACGGTCCGCGCGTTGGCCTGGAACGCCCGCTGATAGGCGATCAGGGTGACGAGCTCGTCGCCGAGGTCGACGTTGGAGCCCTCGAGCGCGTTGGATGCGATGGAGCCGCGGCCGGATGTGCCAGCTTCGCCGAGGAGCGCCTGGCCGGAGTCTCGCGAGGCCACCCATAGCTGGTCGCCTTGGCGTTGAAGGTTCTCGGGCGAGCGGAACGATGCAACCGCGAGCTTGGCCATGGGCTCGGTCTCGCCGTTGGAGTAGAGGCCCGACACGGTGCCGTCGTCGGCGGTGATGATGTCGACCAACTCACCAGGCTCGCGCCCGTTTTGGGACACCGACTCGATGGTGGAGGCGCCCGCGTGTTGGGTGGAGCCCGCTCCGGTGCCACCGTCGGTGGTGATCGCATCGCCGAAGTCGAACTGAATGGCCTGACCCGGTGTTGCGCCGACAAAGTCGGCCGAGGAGGCGTTGAGGGTCTCGGTGTCGAGGTTGCCGTCGGTGTCGAAGCCCAACGTGCCGTCGGCGATTTCGGTGAGCTGACCTGGCGTACCGCCGTTGAGCTCGCTGCCGTCGACCATGGCGTGCCATTCCCAGGCGCCGCCGCCGTTGTTGACGAAGAACATCTGGACGTCGTGGGCGTTGCCGAGCGAGTCGTAGACCGTCATCGAGCTCTGGTAGTCGGACGTCGCGTGCGGGTCGAGTGGGTCGAACACGAACGGGCCCGCGGGATCCGGGGTGGGGTTGAGGTTGACGTCCAGGTCCGCCGTCGTGGTGGCGACGGGGCTGGACTGCCCGCTGATCGTGATGTCCCCCGAAGGGCCGGCGACGTCACCGTTGGCGTCGACCGGATAGCCTTGCAGGCGCAGACCCTGCTCGTTGACGACCAGGCCGTCGGCGCTGAGGCTGAAGCGGCCGTTGCGGGTGTAGTAGCTGTTCTCCACCCCGTCGTGCTCGCCGACGACCTCGAAGAAGCCGGCGCCTTGAATCGCGTAGTCGAGTGCGCCGCCGCTTTGAATGAAGCTGCCTTGGCCGAACGCCTGCGAGACGCTGCCCATTTGCACGCCCGCGCCCATGTTCTGGCCGCCGCCCGTGCGACGACCGAGCACGTCGTTGAAGTTGGCAGACCCGGACTTGAAGCCCACGGTCGAGACGTTGGCGATGTTGTCACCCACGACGTTGATGGCGTCGCCGTGTGCGGTGAGGCCGCTGCGGCCGGTGTAGAGGGAACTCCAGATGGACATGACGTTGTCTCCTTCGGGTGGGGGTTAGGCGTCCGGGTCGGTGGGTTCCGTGAGGGACAGAATCGAACCGGGGTCGAGCAGCAAAGAGCCGAATCCGAACATCGTGGCGCCGTCTTGGGTGAATTCCACGGAGGTTGCGGTGCCCGAGATGAGTGCGCGTCCTGAGACTTCGCCCTCGGACTCGTGCGTCGCGATGACCTCCAACTTGTAGTCGCCGGGGGGCAGGGGTTGGCCGTCGCGGCCGGTGCCATCCCAGCTGAAAGAACTCTCGCCTTCGCCTCGGTTGTCGAGGTGGATGCGTTGCACTTCGTCGCCCATCTGGTCGTAGATGACGACCTCGACGTTGTCCGCTGCGCCCTCGAGGTCGAGCTTGAGGTCGAGGGGTTTTGCGTCTTCGGTGAGGCGGAACTGGCTGAACTCGGCGTCGATCGATTTGCCGACGAGGTCCATCATCGCGGCTCGCGAGGTGGATTGCTCGCTGGCCTGAAGCCCCGCGAGGCGCTCGTTGGTCTCGAGCCCGAGCTCGATGTTGGTGAACTGGGCCAGCTGCGCGACGAACTCTGCCCCGTCTTGTGGGTTGAGCGGGTCCTGGTTCTGCATCTGCGCGACCAGCAGGCGGAGGAACTCGTCCTGCTGGGTCTTGTCCGCCTCGGGAAGCTCCGGGGGCGTGTACAGGGGGTCTTGCTGGGTGCCTTCGACGCGCATGGTGTGTCTCCAGGGGTCAGGCGACGACGCGGAATCCGGTGGGGATCACCCAGGTCTGGCGGCCATCGTCGCCGAAGTCGACGTCGCGAACGCCTTGCTCGGGTGCGGGGACGATCGACGGGGGCTCGGACTGATGCGCGTGCTCCTGCGCGTCCCGAGAGCCTCCCGCGTCGCCTCGCGGTTCGCCGAACGAAAGCTCGGTGAGCTCGAGGTCGTGGCGGTCGAGTGCGTTGCGCAGTGCGTCGAGGTCTCGCTGAATCGCGTCGGTGAATCCGCCCGCAGCCGAGGCTTCGACCATCACGTGTTTGCCCGCGGTGGTGATTGCGAGCTCGATCTGTCCGTCATCGGTGTCGACTGTGATCGCGGCGCGGTTGAGGGCGGTGCGAAACACCTCGACGTTGCGGGCGGCGACGCCTTCGGGGTCGGCGGTCGTGAACACGTTGCCGTCGGCGCCGTAGGTGGGGCTCGTCTCGGGGGCGAGGGTCGGCACCGCGGAGAGGAACGACGACGAATGCGGTGGTGCTTCGGCGGGGCTGTCGAAGTCCGCGATCGGGGCGAAGTTTGCGGCGTCCTCTTCGGTGGAGCTCGCGTCGTCCTGCACGGTGAGGGCCATCTCGAACGCACCGAGGGCCTCGTCGAGGTCGATCATCGGCTCGGCGTCGGGGTCGAGTGCTTCCCACCCGAGCTCCTGCACCAACGGCACACCTTCGTCCGACTCGGCCTGCGCCGCGTTGTCGGTGGCCATGGCCATCATCTCTTCTTCGGACGGAGTCTGGACCAACTCGGGATCGGGGCCACGGCTCTGACCCCACGAGGGTGCGGGCGGAAGCCAAGGGTCGTCCGAGTATTCGTCGATCGGTGCTGCCGACGACTCCGGTTGCACAGCATCGCGGCCGAGGTCGGAGAAGGTCGGCACCCGCACGAACGTGCCGCGGGTGCGCGCATAGGGAAGCGTTTGCCGCTTCATGCGGTCTTCGAGGGACTCTTCACCCGCCATCTTGGGCGGCCGCAGTTCCATCTCGGCGATGACGGTTCCGGTGGGTCCGTGCAGGTCGTCGAACCGCCCGAACTCGGCGGGCGTGGCCTCGAGTCGAGGCTGCTTGCGCTTGGGCTTGACGGTGGCGGCGGGCTCGGGCTTTTCCTTGCGCCGGGGCTCGGCTTTCTTGTCGAGCAGCTCCGCAAATCCGGCGGCGGCCTTCTTGCGGTGAATGTTGCGCTGGCGGGGCATCGAGGCGTCTGTCTTGGCCGAAAAGTTGGTCTTGGTCATGAGTCCCGACTCTTCTTGAGCACGCTGAGGTCGTCGGTGATCGATTGTTCGAGGCGTTCGAGCGCGCGGCGGAGCCGCTTGCGGTGCACGAGCACCAGGTGTTCGGCGGCGGAGAGCCGAGCATCGTGGGCACGCAGGTCATCAATGGCGTGGTCCTGGGCCTCGCGATCGTCCTCGACGGCCTTGGCCTGCTCCGTGGCGTGGGTCTTTCGCGCGGTGCGCTTTTCGAGCGCCGCTTCGAAGCTGGAGATCGAGGTCCACCGCGGAGACTCCTCGCTGAAGGCGGAGTCCTCGTCGGCGATGGCTTGCTCGGCGGAGCTGAGGGCTTCCTTGGACTGGCGGAGTTGCTCTCGGGCCTCGGCGACCTTCATGGAGGCGCGGCTCTGCTCGACCAGCCGAAGCCGGACCAGCTTCTTGGCGTTGTGTAGCTGGCGTCGCGCGTCGCTCATCGACGGCCTCCGCCGCTAGACAGCGCTGCGCTCAACCCCTGTAAGGCGGTGGCGCGTTCGGTGCGTTCCTCGGGCTTCTGCGTGGCCCAGGCATCGAGTTGGGAGCCCAAGGCCATCACCCGATCGAACTCCGCGTTTTGCCCCGGCTGGTAGGCGCCGAGTCGTCGAAGATCTTCGACCTCCGAACGTTGGGCGAGCAACGCTCGGGCCTGGTTGGCCATGTCGAGCGCCGGCTCGTCGCAGACCTGACGCATCACTCGCGATGCACTCGGCAACACATCGATCGCCGGGAAGTGCCCACGCGCGGCGAGGTCTCGCGAGAGCACGATGTGTCCATCGAGCAGCGAGCGGGCCGAGTCGGCCACCGGGTCGGACAGATCGTCACCCTCCACCAAAACTGTGTAGAACCCCGTGATCGATCCACCAGACCGAAGAGGGGCCACTCGCTCCAACAATTGCGGCAGCAGCGCGAAGACGGACGGGGGATAGCCCTTGGTCGCGGGCAGTTCGCCAGCGGCCAGTCCCACTTCGCGACGCGCCATGGCGTAGCGAGTGAGTGAATCGACCACCAACAAGACGTCTTTACCCTCGGACGCGAACGACTCCGCGATTGCGGTCGCGGCCAGGGCTCCGCGGGCGCGCTCGAGGGGGGAGCGGTCGGAGGTGGCCACGACGAGGACGGAGTGCTCCAGATCGAACTGGTGCATCACGTCGGCCACTTCACAGCCGCGCTCGCCGATGAGGGCGATGACTTTCACGTCGGCCTTGGCTTGGGTGGCGATCTGCCGAATCAGGACGGTCTTGCCCACGCCTGCGCCCGCGAACAACCCAACGCGCTGGCCTCGGCCCGCGGTGAGCAGACCGTCGACGACACGAACTCCGGTTTCGAATGGCTCGACGATCGGACGCCGCTCGTGCGGGGCAGGGGCGGGGCGTTCGAGCGGGAGGGACTCGACGGTGTGGGGTTTGGGTTTGCCGTCCAACGGCTCGCCGAAGGGGTCGATCACGCGGCCGACTAGTTCGGGACCGACGCCGACCATGGCTCCGATACCGCGCACGCGCACGCGAGCGCCCGGCCGAACGCCTTCGATGCTGCCGTAGGGCATGAGCAAGCCGGCGCCTCCGCGAAAGCCGACGACCTCGGCTTGCACGGAGCCCTTTTCGACCAGCACGTGCACGAGGTCGCCGACCTGAACCGAGGGCAGCTCGGCCTCGAGAATGGTGCCGGAGGCTCGAATGACCCGTCCGTAGCGAACGCCGAGGTTGGGATGTTGTAGCGCGGTGCGGAACGCCGACAGCGCGCGTGCGGGCATCATTGTGGGGCCTCGTCGGAAGCCTCTTCGCCCTCGGGGTCCGGCTCCAACTCTTCGTCGGCGCGCACCGTGGCGGAGAGCTCCTCACGAAGCGTGGCCACGCGCTCGACGAGGCGGGAGTCGATCACCAGCTGCTCTGCCTCGACCGCGAGGTCGCCCGCATTGAGCGAGGGGTCCGCGTGGACCTGGACGGAGTGGGCACCTTCTTCTTGGAGGTGCGCCTGCACATGGGGCGCGTCGGGAGGCGAGACACGTACTTGCACCGGATGTTCCGAGGAGAACTCTTGCAGGCAGGTCTCCATCAGCGCGATCAGCTGCGTGTGGTCGACTTCGAACGCTTTGCCCGCGAGGGCGTGGGCGATCTCGATGGCGAGCATGACCGCGTCCTTGGCCAACACTCGACAGGCCTTGGCGCGGCTCTGTTCGAGTACCGACACCGTGCCGTGAAACTTCGACTTTTCTTGCTCGAGCGCTTGCGATTGGGTCGCGGACTGGGCTTGCAGCGCATCGACCTCTCGCTGGGCTGCATCGAGCATCGCCTGCAGGTCGACCTCCGGCTCGGGGTTGGACAGCGGCGGAGGCACGAACGCGCGGTTGGTGCTGGGGGTGTGTGCCGCCTCGGACGAGCGTGGAAACGACGGCGCGCTCGAGGGCGCCGCCGCGGCTGCGGGCGCTTGGGGAGGAATGAACGGGCGAAGCTCGCTCACACCATCTCCTCACCACCAGCACCCGGCATGTTGATCTGACCCGCTTCGGAGAGCCGGATGACCACCTCGACCGCATCGCGCTGCGCCTTTTCGACTTCGGAGAGCTTGGTCGGGGGCAGCAGTGGAAGCTCTTCGACGATCTGCTTGGCCGCGCGGGACGACACACCTGAGAGCAGGTGGTCGCGCAGCTCGTCGTTGGCCGTCTTGAGGGCGACGAGAATGGTGTCCTTGTCGACCTCGCGCATGAGCAGCTGGACTTCGCGGACCGTGAGCCGCGCGAGGTCCTCGAAGGTGAACATGGCGTCTCGGATCTGCTGGGCGATGCTCACACCGTCGTCTCCATCGCCGCCACCGGCGTCGTCGTCGTCCAGGTCGTCGAGGTCGAAGTCGTCGTCTTCTTCCTCTGCGGCTTCGCGTTCTTCGATGCCTTCGAGGATCGGCTCGCGGAGTTCGGACGTGATTTCGTTGAGGACGCCAGCCGTGAAGCGAATGGCGTCGAACTCGTTGCGGGTCTCCAGCGATGCGATGCCGCCGGCGGCTTCCAACGCGCGGGCGAGCTCCTCGGAGACGACCTCGACCTGTTGCATGGGCACCTCCTCGAGCTCGACCACTCGGCCGATGAGGTCCATGCGCTTGTCGTTGGGGAGCACCTCCAACACCTGCGCTGCTTTGCTGGTGGGTAGCTGGGTGAGCAACACTGCGGCGATCTGCGGGTGCTCCTCGGCGAGAAGCTCGGCCAAGGTGGGCGCGTGTGCGGCTCGAAGCGCTTCGAGGGCGGGGGGGACCTCGCGCGGGGGCTCGAACAGCTGCAGCGCACGTTCGACGCCGACCGCTTCGGTGACCAACTGCCGAGCGTACTCGCCACCCGCACCCGCGCTCAGCGGGACCTTCATCGCAGTGCAGAACATCTGCGCGACGTCTTCGAGCGACTCGGGGTTGACCTTCGGAAGGCTGGCGGAGATCTGCGTGAGCTGGCGAAGCTCCGTGTCATCGAGGTGCCGCAGGATCGTGCGGGCGACGACTTGGTCGAGGCTGAGGATGAGAGCTGCTGCTCGCTGTTGCTCGGTCAGGGAGTTCATGCGGCCTCGCTGTAGTCGTCGTTATTGGCAGCAGGCATCGTGGGCGTCGCGGTTCGCTTGTTGCTGGTCAGCCAGCCGCGAAGCACACGTGCTGCGATTTCGGGATCCGCGGCCGCCATGGCGCCGGCGCGTTCGAGGTAGGTGGCGTCGTCGTCGAGGTCTTCGAGGCGCGGCTTGTGCAGCATGGCGCGGTCGTCCTCGGAGGCGTTCTCGGGCAGCTCGGCCTCGAGCTCTTCGACGGTCTTGGGCAGCGTCTGCGCCTCGAGCTCTTCTTGCGCTTCGGCGTCTTCCCGCTTGCGACGACGGCGGCGCATCATGAGCATCGCGAACACGATGAAGATGAGCAGCACCGCGCCTCCAGCGGCCGCCATCATCCACATCGGCGGCATGGCGGGCTGGGCCGCGCCTTCGGGCGCTGCCTCGACGCCCTCTTCGAGGTCGGGCTTCACGAAGGCGACCGAGAGCATCTCGATGCCGTCGCCACGCTGGTCATCGAGGCCCGCGGCCTTGCGCGCGAGCGCCTCGAGGCTTTTCAGTTGCTCGGGCGTGCGAGGAATCGGCGCGCCTTCTTCGTCGGTGGGCTCGTTGAGCAACACCGCCACATGAAGCCGACGCACGCGCTGGCGAGGCCCCACGGTGCGTTCGATGACCTGGTTGACCTCGTAGTTCTTGATCTCGTGCAGGTTCTCGGCACCCGCACCTGCGCCCGCGCCTCCTCCACCGGCACCCTCGGCGCCAGGAAGGTTGCCACGCGCACCCGCGACGCCGCCGACATTGCCCGCGCCGTTGCCCCCCGTCACGTGCCGCTCTTCGCTGCGCAGCGCGACGTTGTCGGGTGCCTGGTCGTACTTGCGCTCGGTGCGTTCGATCTGGGCTCGGTCGACGTCGGCAGTCACCGTGACCTTGACGTTGCCGGGCCCGACGACGGGTTCGAGCATGCGCTCCACCCTCTTGGAGAGGGTGCGCTCGAGCTCCATCGCAACCTCGGTGCCCTGCATGTCGGAGCCGGGGTTGCTCAAGGCGTTGCCGTCACCGTCGACGAGCGCGACGTTCTCCGCGGTGAGCCCGTCGACGCTGCTGGCGACCATGTTCACGATGCCGCGACGTTGATGCGCGGACAGCTGTGCCCCCGACTTCAGCGTGACCACGATCGACGCCGTGGGCGGGTCGTCTTGGCGAGCGTAGAGCGAACGTTTGCCCATCGCGATGTGCACCCGGGCACGTTCGACGATGGCCAACGAGGAGATCGTGCGCGCGAGCTCGCCTTCGAGTGCGCGCCGGAAGTTGGTCTGCTCGACGAAGTTGGTCGCGCCGAACGACTGGCGGTCGAACAACTCGAAGCCGACACCCGCCCCGCCCGTAGGCGTCGCGCCGTCGGCTGCCAGCGCGATGCGCAGCTCGTGCACCTTGTCGCGCGGAACCTCGACGGCCGTGCCCCCTGCGGTGAGCTCGTAGGGCACGTTGCGGGTCTGCAGCTCTTCGACGACGCGGCCCGCGTCTTCGGGAGACAGGCCCGAGAACAACACCGCGCCATCCATCGGCGTCTCCTTCATGGAGAGCCAGGACAGCCCCACCACCAGGGCGAGCAAGGAGACCACGCCCACCATCTTTTGGCGGACGCCCAGCTTGTTCCAAAGTCCCACCATCTGGGTGACGGGGGAGTTGCTGGGTGCGTTGGTCTGCTCTTGCTCGTCCATGCGGTGTCAGCGGCTCAAAGCGGGGTGTTCATCAGGTCGCGGTAGGCTTCGATCGCCTTGTTCTTCAGGGTGACGGCATAACGAAGCGAGATGCCGGCACGCTCGGCGGCGATCATCATTTCGTGAATGCCGACCGTGGGGTCGCCGGCGGCAAAGCGCTCGCCCAGGTCGTCGGCGTGGGCTTCGGCGTTGCGCGCTTCTTCGAGTCCGTCGGCGAGAATGTCTCCGAACCCGTCGGGCTTTGAGATGTCCTCGGGGACGCTCTGCGAAGGCGTCAGCGGGAGACTGCGGGGTCCGGTGATGGTGGTCATGACTAACCGCCGATCTCCGTGGCGCGCTCGGCCATCGACACGGCGGTGTCGAGCGCGGTGATGCCGGCCTCGTAGGCACGGGAGGCGGTGATCATGTCGACCATCTCCTCGACTACGTTCACGTTGGGGTACGCGACGTAGCCGTTGATGTCGGCGTCGGGGTGGCCGGGGTCGTACTCGAGGCGGGGCGGGTTCTGGTCCTCTTGAATCTCCGCCACGCGCACGCCCTTGGTGGTGCCCTCGAACACGTTGTCGAAGTCGAGGGCAGGGCCTCGCATCACGTCGACCGACTCGAGCGAGACGATCTTGCGTGCGTAGGGGCCTCCGTCCGCGCCGCGCGTTGTGTTCGCGTTGGCGAGGTTGGAGGAGGCCATGTTCATGCGGGTACGCTCGGCGGCGAGGCCAGAGGCGGACACTTCCATTGCGGTGAAGAAATCCATGACGTCCTCTCAATCAGCCCATGCCGTCGGTGGCGGCGTATCGAAGCGCGGCCATGCGTTTGGAGATCATTCGGGAGGTCGCGCTGTAGCGGACCCGGTTGGCGTCGACCTTTGCGAGCTCGCGGTCGACGCTGACGGTGTTGCCGTCCAGACCCGGTTCGGCGCCTTCGTCATCGAAGAAGGTTTCGCCTGTTCCGGGGTCGGTCGTTCCCGCTTCGGGCTGGTGTAGCTCGCTGGTACGCTCCATTTGCAGGTCCAGCGGCGAGGCGTGGCCGCGGACGAGGTCCAGGGGGCGAAAGCCGGGTGTGTCGGAGTTGGCGACGTTGCCCGCTAGAACCGCGTGGCGCCGACGGTGAAACGTCAGGCCATTGGCCATCGCGTCGGTCGTTTTGTTGAGGCCGTTGATCATGGGGAACCTGCTTCGTAAGGATCAGAGGCAAAGCAGTGCATGATGCGTGCCGGCTGCAAAGCCTGGATCATGAAGCGAAGTTGGAAGATCCGTCGGGCACACCGTCAGGGTTGCCGTCGATTTTGACGACAGCCTCATCCCAGCTTGCGGAGTTTTTCGACCAAGGTGGTGCGGTTGAGGCCGAGGATTGCGGCGGCTTCGGTTCGGTTGCCGCCGGCCTTTTCGAGCGCACGCGCGATGAGTTGGCCTTCGACCTGCTTGATGGCGCTGCGCAGATCCAACTCTTCGGGAACCGTCGGCGCTGCGGGCTTGCTCAAGGCGCGCGGGGCTTCGAGGCCCAGTGCGGTCACGTCCAGCGTTTCGGAGGTCGAAAGCACGACCGCGCGCTCGATGGCGTTGCTCAGCTCGCGAACGTTGCCCGGCCAGCCATGCGCGGTCAGCACCGCCGCGGCGTGGGGAGTGAGGCCTTCGACCGAGCGTCCCGCACGTTCGTTGAACATCGCGATGAAGTGCTCGGCCAACGGCACCACGTCTTCGGCTCGCTCTCGCAGCGGAGCGGCGTGCACTCGGATCACGTTGAGGCGGTAGTAGAGGTCGAGGCGGAACTCGCCGGCCTCGACCATCGCGCGAAGGTCACGGTGTGTTGCGGCCACCACCCGGACGTCGCACGGCACCGGGGTGTCGGATCCGACCGGGGTCACCTCGCGCTCCTGCAATGCGCGCAGCAGCTTCGATTGTGCGGTCAGTGGAAGGTCGCCCACTTCGTCGAGAAAGAGCGTGCCGCCGCGCGCCGCCATCATGCGACCTGCGCGTGCGTTGTTGGCCCCGGTGTAGGCGCCTTTGGCATGGCCGAACAGCTCGGCTTCCACCAAGGACTCGGGCAGCGCCGCGCAGTTCACCGCCACGAACGGCCGCTCGCTGCGGGCCGAGCCGCGGTGCACGGTGCGGGCGAGCAGCTCCTTGCCCGTCCCGGACTCGCCCGTGATCAGCACGGTGGAGTCCGTATCGGCACAGCGTTCGATCAACCCGAGCGCGAACTCCAGCGCTGGGCTGTGGCCCACGATGTCGGGGGCGTATCGGGTACGCCACGGCGAAGGGGTCATAGGAACGGCGTGCGCTTCCATCGCATCGCGATCCGTAGGGTGACCCCACTGGCCGGGCAAGGGCCGACGGCACTTCGGGACACAACCACGCTCGGTCCGGGCGCGGCGCGCTCGAACAGCGTTGGGGCTCTGACGCCGACCGTCTATTGAATGACGAATTCCGTCAAATACAGCCCGGCAAGCGTGTCTGCGCCGGTCTGCTTTTCGACCCGGGCGATCAACTCGTCCCGAATCTTGAGCTTCTTTTCTTCGCCGGTCGTGTCGTCGACCTTCAGGCCCGACAGGTAGCGAAGCAGGTCGGCTCGGATCGCGCGCTTCTTCTGCTCGATCAGCGCGACGCGCTCTTCACCGTGCACCTCGACCTCGATCGTGGCCTTGAGGTAGCGGCTGGACTTGGGCTCGTTGAGGTTGACGACGAACGGGTCCAGCGGCACCGCGGTGGGCGGAATCGAAGGGTCGATGACTTCCTTCTCCGGGGGCGCGGGCGCAGCGTTGGAGAAGACGAGGAAGCCTACGCCGCCTGTGGCCAGGATGTTGACCAGCGCCAGCAGCATCGGAAGCTTCGAGGGCTTGGGACCGAGATCCTCTTCGCCGTCTTCCTTTTTGTCCTTGTCCTTGTCTTTGCTCATGGGGATTGCCTCGTGGGAGACAGGACGACGTCGATGCGTCGGTTGAGCGCTCGACCTTCGGGAGTGTCGTTGGTCGCGATCGGGCGATATTGACCGTAGCCCGCCGCGGAGAGTCGCGAGGGGTCGACACCATGTACTTCGACCAGCTGCTCGAGAACTTCAGTGGCACGCGCAGTGGAAAGCTCCCAGTTGGAGCGGAAGGCCCAACTCAGGACACGTTGGTTGTCGGTGTGACCCTCCACGGTGACGCTGCCGTCGAGGCGACCGACGGCCACGCCGAGCTTGGCAATCGTCTCCAGCGCGGAGTCGAGCACCTTGTCCTTTGCGGGCTTGAACAGCACCGAGGTGCCCAGGCTCAGCCGAATGCCGCGGGGGTCGGGCGTCTGGCGAATGCGGCCTTCGAGCGCCGGATCGTGCAGCAGCTCTCGCACCACCTCGTCGAGGAACAACTCCTCGGGCGTGGGCGGCACAGGAGGCTTGGGCTGCGGCATGGGGGGCCCGGAGAACGCGATCGGCTGCTCACACACGACGACCGTCGGCTCGGGTTCGGGTTCGGGTTCGGGCTCGGGTGCGGGAATGGGTTCACACTGGGCCACTGGCTGCGACTGCGCCGCACGTTGAACCTCGAGCGAATACAGGCCCGCGAAGAACGCGAGCAACAGGGTCACGAAGTCCGAGTAGGAGACGGTCCACCGCTGCGCGTCGCTTTCGGCGTTGTGGCGCCGAATGGTTCGTCGAATCACGCCGCGCCTCCGTTGCGCTTGCCCTGGGTGCGCGCAAACGCGGCGAGCTTGCGCTCCACCAGCTTCGGCTCATCGCGGCGGGCGAGTGCACACGCGCCTTCGATGATGAGCTCCATGTCGTCGAGCTGGCCCCGAACGCGGGTCTCCATGCGGCCCGCGAGCGGCAGCAACACGAAGTTGGCGAGGCCGAGGCCGTAGATCGTGGCGACGAAGGCCAGCGCGATACCGCTGCCGAGCTCGCCCGGGTTTTCGACCACGCTCATGATGCGCACCAACCCGAACACCGCGCCCAGCACTCCCATCGTGGGCGCGAATCCGCCGCCAGCGCGGAGGATCTCGACCGCCATGGCGGCACGCCTGTCGAGGCGTTCCGCGCTGAGCTCGAGGGTGGTGCGAATGTCTTCGGCGGTCGAGCCTCGCCCGACCAGCTCGACCGCGGTGTAGAGCAGGCTGGATTCGGCTGCGACGTCGGCCGCAACACCGAGCACGGCACGGGGCCCACGTCGGTTGACGGCGCCGGCCATTGCGACGAACAAGCGAATGGTCTCCTCGCGCGACATTCGGTGCGAGGCGGACCCACCTCCTTCGCGCAAGTCGGCGACCACGCCCTTGAGCGCCGCCCAGGAGTACTGCACTGCGAGGGCTGCCATCGTGCCGCCCACGACGATGAGGGCGGCGGAAGGCTGAAAGAGCAGGCCCAGCTCGCCCCCGTCCAGCAGGTGCGTGCCGACGAGCGCCAACAGGGCGAGCAGGAATCCTACGACCACGGTCACAGGCCCTTCATGGATCTGCGATCGAGTGCAAACCAGCGTGATCGCGGCGCATTGGAGGCCGGATGTTGGCCGTCGGGGGTTTTGACGAGGGGCCGTCGGATCGGGTGACGGCAAGGGCAGCGAAGTCCTCGAACGCTCTGCGTCGGCCCTTGGCCCGGCGGTTGCAGTGCACTGTTCCCGTGGACGAGAGCCTCAGCGAAGACGAGCGCGCGGCACTGCGAGAATCGATCGCGAGCAGTGTCGAGCCCGCAGCCAAGAAGAAGGACAAGAAGAAGGGGCCGTCGGCCCGACCGGTTGCGCTGATCGCCGAGGACCAGGCCGCCGAGCGTGTGACCCCTCTGGCGCGCCGGGTGGCCGAACGCTGGGGCACCCACGTGGGTCGCGTCATTCCACCGCTGACTGGCGTGAAGGTCAGCATCAAGGCGATCGACGAGATCGAGACCAACAGCGGAGAGATCCTCGAGCAGCTTCGGCAGGCGTGGGTCTGCGAGATGAAGCCCAAGCGCAGCGCAGCCGCGGTGGCGGTGGCGGTGTCGGGTCGCATGATTCCCGACCTCGCGGCCACGATGCTCGGCGGCACCTTCAAGCTGTCGGAGGAGAGTGTGCCGACACCCGCCACCATTCGGGTGTTCGAAAAGCTGGGTGAGCGCATCGCCGAGGCGGCCTCGGTCGCGTTCGAGCACGAGTGCGGTGGCGCGCTCAAGCGAGGCCGTTTTCCATTGCACGCCGAGACGTGGTCTCCGCTGGTCGATGGCGAGCCGATGTTGATGGTGTCGGTCGAAGTCCACGGAGAAACCGAGGGCAAGCTGCACTTGGTCGCGTCCCCCGATGCGCTCAATCGGCCTCGTACCGATGCCCGAGAGATGCGAAGCGTGCGTTCGAGCGTGCGGGACCTGTTGGGCCAGCTCGAGACCGAGGTCTCCGTGCAGCTGGGCTCGGCCAAGACGACGGCACGCAAGTTTGCCGACCTCGGGCCGGGGTCGGTGCTGACCCTCGACGCCTTGCTCGGGGACAACGTCCGCATCTTTGTGGGCGGAGAGCTACGCGCCACCGGGCGCGCGGTGTTGATGGGGGAAATGGTCGCAGTCGAAGTGAGCAACGTGGTCTGAGGACGGAGGGATTGTCATGAGCGCAGCAGAAGCAGCCAATCAGCAAGAAGAGGTCCAGGTGACCGAAGGATCCGAGGGCGCACCCGCCCAGGCCGCGAACCAGGTCGCCGCGGCCAACGGGGCACCGCCACCGTTCGAAAAGCTCCTCGCCGACGTGCCCTTGCAGGTCACGGTCGAGTTGGGGCGCGTGCGCCTGTCGTTGCGAGAGATCGGCCAGCATCTGGTGCCGGGCGCGGTGATCCCCCTTTCGAAGGTCACCGGAGAGAGTTTGGACATTCGTATCAACGACCGCCTCGTCGCACGAGGTGAGGCGGTGGCCATCGGCGAGCGCTACGGCGTGCGCATGGTGGAAATCCTCGACGGAGCGGACGACTGATGGACTGGAAACGGATTTGTTTGTGGGGAGTGCTCATCGGCGCCGCGGCGCCCAGCACTGCGATGGCAGCACCCGAGCCCGCCAACGCACGGTCGTCGGCGCCGCTGGTCACAGTGACCACCGAGGACAGTGTCGAGATTCGCGTGCAGGGCGTGACACCGGACGGAGACGAGGTGGAGTGGAAGTGGGGCAAGCTGGTCGTGCCGATCGCCGACACGCCCGAGGCCGCGTTTGCCGAGTCCTACAACGACGAGACCGTGAAACGAGTCGCGCTGGTCGGCGGCGAAAAGCCTCGGCTGATCGTGATGTTTCGCCATGGGTCCCGGACCGCGCAGAAGCTGACCGGCGCGAGCACGATCACCAACACCGGTGATGGCTTCCGGGTGGTCATTCCCCGCAAGCACGCGTTGGGGGCCACGCCGGTGCCTGTGGCCGAGCCGGTCGCGGAAGAGGAGCCCGAGCCCGTCGTCGAAGTCGAGCCCGAACCGGCGCCTGCAGCACCCGAGCCCGCGCCTGAAGCGGAGCCCGAAGACGCCGCCGTTGCGGGTGCCGTCGACGCCGCCGAGGCCGCCGAGGGCGAGCCGCTGAACCTGCCCGAGCCCGAGGACGACCCGATCGCGGGTGCGACCTCCCCCAGCTCGTCGAGCATGTTCGGCACCATCGGCTTCACGTTGGTATTGCTCGCCATCGGGGGCGCGTTCGTCTACTGGAAGCGCCGCACCGGATCCACACCGGGCGCACCGCGGGGCTTCACCGTGATGGGCAACCAGGTGCTCGGGCCCAAGTCCCGCATCGTGCTGATGGGCCTCGGCGATCGCCGCATGCTGCTCGCGGTCAGCGAGTCGGGGACGACGGTTGTGGACAAGTGGAGCGAAGGGGACGGCCATGTGCCCTCGACCTCCGCCCGGGCCGATGGCGGCTTCGACGAGCAGTCGCTGGCGGCGATCGAGTTCGGTCGACCGGTCGAAGCACCCGAGCCGATCACCAAGACGCAGCGGGCGGCGACGATTCGCGCCTACCAAGCGCCGCCGCCGGATGAAGAGCTGACGGACGAAAACGCGGAGAGCACCGCAGTCAAAGGTCTGCTCGCGCTGCGCCGCCAGATGGAACAAGCAGAGGACGAGGCGGATGAAGACGACGCTTGGTCCAAGGCCCTCGCTGCCCGCATGCGTGCATCTCGGAGCGCCTGATGATCGCCCGCATCAGCACGGTTGCCGCCGCCACGGTCGCAAGCCTGGGCTTCGTGTCCACGGCCTGGGCCGGCGAGCCGCAGTCCATCACGCTCAGCACCGAGGCATCCCCCAGCATGATTCAGCTGGTGGTGGTGTTCGGGCTGATGTCCCTGCTGCCCGCGCTGGTCCTCACGACCACGTGTTTCACCCGCTTCGTCGTGGTGTTCTCGTTCCTCAAGACGGGCTTGGGCACCCAGGGTGCTCCGCCCAACCAGGTGTTGGTGGGGTTGGCGTTGTTCATGACGGCGTTCGTGATGGCCCCGGTCGCCACCGAGATGTACGAGGAGGCGGGCGGTCCCTACATGAACGGGGAGCTCGACGAATCCGAGGCCTACACCGCGGCCGAACCCGTGGCGCGCAAGTGGCTGTTGCCGCGCACGCGCCCCGAGGACTTGGCGCTGTTCTACGACTACACCGATGAGCCTCGCCCCGAGACGGCCAACGACGTGCCGCTTCGCATTGCGGTGCCCGCCTTCGTGTTGTCCGAGCTGCGGACCGCCTTTCAGATGGGGCTGTTGGTGTTGCTGCCGTTCTTGGTGATCGACCTCGTGGTGGCCACGGTGTTGTCGAGCCTCGGCATGGTGATGTTGCCACCGACCTTGGTGTCACTGCCGGTGAAGCTGCTGGTGTTCGTGATGGCCGACGGTTGGAACGTGTTGGTGATGTCGCTGTTGCGTGGGGTGGCCACATGAGCGGCGACCCGATGGTGCTCGAGCTCCTCTACGGAGCGATCATCACGGCGGCGAAGATCTCGGTGCCGATCCTGGCGGCCTCCCTCATCGTCGGATTGGTCACCGCGCTTCTGCAGGCGGCAACGCAGCTGCAGGAGAACGTGATCTCCTTCGTACCCAAGCTGGTGGTGGTCGGCATGACGCTGTTCATCTCCGGCGAGTGGATGCTGATCACCCTGACCGACTACGGGCGTCTGGTGATTCGGCAGATGGGAGAGCTCGGGACCGTGCCCGGTGCCATGGCACCCACGGAGGACGAGCTCGAGTGATCCCATGGCACGAGATGCCCGGCTTGGGCCTCGTGCCGGGGTTCTTGCTCATCTTCGTGCGTTCCGCTGCGTTTCTGTGGGCCGCGCCCCTCACTGGCGATGGCCGCCTCCCGCCCAAGGCGCGGGTTGCCGTTGCGGGTCTGGTGGCGATGGCGTTCTCCAGCCTGCACGATGTCGAGGCGGGCCCTGAGCTCGGGTTGCAGATCCCGCTCGAAATGGGAGTCGGGTTCATCGCAGGCTTCACCGCGCGTGTGTTGCTGGCCGGGCTCGAGGTCGGCGGCGAGCTCATCGGCATGCAGATGGGCCTCGGGTTCGCGGGGGCGTTCGACCCTTCGCTGGGCGACATGGCTCTGCCGATGCGCCGCATCGTGTTCGTCGTGGCGAGCTTCGCGTTCGTGAGCGCGGGCGGGGTGCAGAACGTGGCTCGGTTGGCGTTGTTGCCCCCGGTCGACTACGCGGTGTTGTTCTTGTCGTTCGGAGGGCTCATGCGTGCGGCCACCGAGCTGTTCCTCGTGGGCATCCACTTGGCGCTGCCGATCATGGTGGCGGTCACGGTGGCCAACATTGCGATGGGCTTGGCCAACCGCGCGGCGCCGGCCCTCAACGTCTACTCCGTGATGCTTTCGCTCACCGGCCTGATGGGGGCGGGGATCCTGCTGATCACCTCGCCCATGATGGCGTCGGAGATCATGTCGCAGGCCTACCGTGCGATGGCGTCGTTGCCGGGACTCTGATCGATGTCCGAAGAGAACAAGGATCAGAAAACACAAGATCCAACGCCACGGCGCAAGGAGAAGGCGCGGCGCGACGGTGACATTGCCCGGTCCAAGGACCTCACGCTATGGGCGACCCTGGTCGGCGGATTCGTGGCCGCGGGAGCGTTCGGCGAAACGTCGATGCGCGTGATGATGTCGTACATGCAACACCGTTGGGCCACGCTCGACGGTGAGGTCGACGTGCCTGCGCTGTTCGAGGCGTTCTGGACGCTGATCCAGGCGTCCACCCCCACCGCGCTCGGGGCCGCGATGGGGTGGACGATCGCGACGGGGGCTCAGCTGGGCTGGCCTCCTGCGCTGAGCAAACCGAAGTTCAACATCACCAAGATCATCACCCTCTCGGGCGCCAAGCAGATCTTCGCACCCAAAGAGGCCGCGATTCGCGGAGGCATGGCAGCGGCCAAGGTGCTGCTGGTGCTCACGGCGGCCTGCATGGCGGTCTACAAGGACTTGCCGCTCATTGGGTCGATTCCTGCCCTCGCCCCCGGAGCGTTGGGCGAGCGCTTGTTTCCCGTGGTGCAGCGCGCGTTGGAGTACGGCGCGGGCGCGTTGGCCCTGCTGGCGGCGGTCGACTTCTGGCATCAGCGCCGCACCCACGCGCAGCGCTTGAAGATGACCCCCGAAGAGGTCAAGCGCGAGATGAAGGAGAACGAGGGTGATCCTCAGTTCAAGGGCAAACGCCGCCAGCGCGCCCGCGAGCTCGCCAAGAAACCAAGGCCCGAGTTCGTCGTGCCGACCGCCGACGTCGTCATCGTCAACCCGACCCACTACTCGGTCGCCCTGCGCTACGACAAGCACAAGGAGAACGCCCCGCGCGTGGTCGCCAAAGGCGTCGACGGCATGGCGGCCAAGATTCGAGAAGTCGCGCGCAAGAACGGCGTGCCGATCGTCGAACGGCCTCCGCTCGCTCGTCTCATGCACAAGCTGGTGAACGAAGGCGACGTCATTCCCGAGGACCTCTACAACGCCGTGGCCGAAGTGTTGGCCTACGTCTACCGCCTCCGCGGCGGGGTGCAGTAGCGACGCGGCTGATCGTTCAGCGGAAAGTGTCGTGGTGGCGGTAGTCGACGTGGGCGTCGACCGGTCGTTCGTCGTGGCGCGGGGGAATGCGGCCTTCGTAGCGGAGGATGGTGCGGCTTCGGGTGTCGAACGTCATGCGCATGAGAGGCAGCGCTCTGCGGAGCAGCAGGCTCTTGGGGCGCATCTCGACGACTGTGTGCTCCGTGTCGGTCGAGGCCATGCGCAGCGTGAACGCATAGCTTCGGCGCCGCTCGGCGACGATGAAGCGGATCTTCACGGCCTCGCCCGCTGCCAGTGCGTCCCAACGGGTCGTGACGAAGCCGAACAGGGTGGGGCCGGTCACGGCAGGCGCGTCGATCTGTTCGCTGCGTCGGCGGACGCGGTTGCGGCGTTGCGTGACGAACTCGAGCCGCCCCGGGTTGGCTGCCGAAACCGTGCTGCGAATGCCGAGTTGTCGGTGGTCCTCGTCGTAGCGCTGCAGGGCATAGGAAGCGTCGTGTCGGGCGGCTTGGGCGACGACGAGCGTGTCGGTTTCGACCTCGCGGCTTCGGTGCACCGAGGTCCAGCCGGCCTCGCTCGTGACGCTCTGACGCGTGTACCGAAACAGAGGGTCGCCGTCGGGTCCACGCACGTCCCCGGTGTAGATGTGGGTGCCGCCCTGCGGAATGCTGGGGGGGTCGAGTGGGGCCTGGGCACAGCCCGCGGCGATCAGAAAAACCAAACTCGCGCTTCGCACCGACTCAAGATGCTGGCTTGACGCCTCGTGGACCAATGGCTGAACCTGACAATCGGTTGGCCGATCTGGACATCGATGTTTGCAACGTTCGCCCTGCGTTCGAAGCATCCGTGGCGGCGGGGGTGAGCGAGGCCGAGCTCGAGTCGCGGCTTGGGTGGACACGCGCCCTGCTGGAGCGCGACGGCGCGACGGTGTCGGGGGCCTCCACGTACGCGCACATGGAGTGGATGGCGGACCGCCCGGGCTTTGCCGAATACGTCCTCGACACGGTGCAGCGCCATACGCCCGCGAGCCTCGGCGTCGTGGGCCTGGCGTGCAAGACAGCGGCCTCCCTGGGAGAGGCGATGGTGCGACACGGCCGCTACCAGGAGCTCACCAACCGCACCGCCCGCTATGACGCTCGCCTCGAGGGGGACCGACTGTGCATCGAAGAGACGCGGTTCGGGCCGCCCTCGCGCGGGTCTCGGCTGTTGTCCGACTACACCATCTTGGTGGCGGTGCAGCTGATTCGAGGACTGCTTGGGCCGTCGGTGTCCGTGTTGGCGGTTCGCTCTCGTCGTGATGATGTGCCCTCAGAGCAGCGTGAGGCTTGGGAGCGGTTTGCGGGCGCTTCGATCGAGCCCGGGCATGCAAAGGCATCGCTGGTGATCCCGGCCCTGCTCGCGGCGGAGCCTCTGCCGACACACGACCTCGAGCTGTCCGCCTACTTTCGGCAGATCCTCGAACGCTCTGCGCCGGACGTCAGCAACCTCGGGTGGGTCGACAAGGTCGTGGCGGTGCTCGAACGCCGGCTGTCCGACGGGACGCCAACGGCCGAGTCGGTGGCACGCGAGTTGGGCATCGGAGCGCGGTCGTTGGCGCGAAGGCTCGGCGAAGAAGACGAAACGTTCGGGGCGTTGCTCACCAGGGTTCGCCGAGAGCGGGCCCGCACGCTGCTGGCCGACCCTGGCATCTCCCAGGCCGAGGTCGCCTTCATGTTGGGCTATCGAGACCAGGCGTCGTTTCACCGGGCGTTCCGGAAGTGGTTCGACACGACGCCCGCGGTATTCCGGCGCTCGCTGTCTCAGGGGGCTTCGTCCACGAAACCGTCCCAGTCTTCGTAGGCCCACGGCTGCACGTCTTCGGCGGTGAGGGTTCGCAGAAAGGCGACGACCGCCTTCTCCTGTGCCTCCGTGAAGCGCCGGTCGAGCTGGTGGCGCGCCATCAAGCGCACCGCCTCCTCGAGTGAGTCGACGCTGCCGTCGTGAAACCACGGGCCCGTCTCGGCGACGTTGCGCAACGAGGGGACGAAGAAGACCATCGAGTCTTTGGGTTCCCCGGTCACTTCGAAGCGGCCTTGGTCCGCGCGCCGCTCTCTTGGCCATGGGACTTTGTCGCCGAGCTTTTCGAACCCGTGTCCTCCGATGCCCGGCCCGTCGTGGCAGTTGGAGCAGTTGCGGCGAAAGATGCGAAAGCCGCGGCGTTCGTGGCGTGTGAGGGCGTTGCGGTCTCCGTCGAGAAAACGGTCGAATCGGGAGCGGCGCGGCAGCATGCGCTCATAGGCGGCGAGCGCCAGCGTGGCTTGTTCGAGCGTGGGTCCGTCTTCGCCCGGAAAGGCGAGCGCGAACTCGTCGGCCCACGCGACCTGCAGGTGCGCGAGCAGCCCCTCTTCCGTCTGTCCCATCTCGTTGGGCGCGAACAAGGGTCCACTCGCTTGCTCCTCGAGGGTTGCGGCGCGTCCGTCCCAGAACTGGAGGTCCTTCAGGGCCGCGTTGAAGGTCGAGGGCGCGTTGCGTCCCACGACTGCGCCTTCGGTCCCCATCGAGCGGGCACGTCCGTCGCCTCCGAACTTGCTGGCTTCGTGACACGACGCGCAGGACACGTCTCCGGCGCCCGACAGCCCGGGGTCGAAGAACAGACCGTGGCCGAGCCGGACTCGCGCGAGGTCGGTGGCGTCGAGCTCCGCGGGGTCGGGATTGTCGATCGACTCGAAGTCCCCACAACCAGCCACCGTGACTCCGACGATTGTGGCGCACAGCCAGGTGGGGAGGCGGGAGAACGCAACGAGAACGCCGTCGAAACAGGGCATGCCCCCACCTTGAAGGCACGCTTGGAGCCGCGGCAGTGACCGATGAGGTCAGAGTGTTGCCCATTTTGGACAACCCGATCGATCGCACCGCAGCTCTTGCCCTTCGGGGGGAGGCGTGTCGTTCGCGGGAAGGTTCTGAGGCCGCAGTCACCGGTTTCAGGGGACCGCGTAGCGGACCAGCAAGCGCGGCGCTCGTCCGCCGTCCATGCCGTCCCCTTCTCGCATCCACCAGCGCAGTCCGCCGACCGTGCCCTCGTCGTCGGAGGCGAGCTGGAACGCGACCTCGGTGCCGCCGTCGTCGAACGCGGTGGCGACCGAGGCTCCGACGTCCCAGTCGTAGTCCTCGCCGCAACATCCGATTTCCTGCGCGCCCAACGATGCGCCTGCGGTGGGCTGGTCGTTCCATGTGACGGTCGTTTCGACCCAGTCGGTGGGCGCCTCGGACAAGCGCGTGTCCATCGGGAAGCCGGCGAAGTTGTCCCATTGGCGCAGACGCACGACCGAGGCTTCGACCGTCGAATCTGCGGGCAGTGGACTGAGATCGAACTTGAACAGGGCACGGCCGATCTGGTTGCCCGTGAAGTCGTTCTGCTGGCCGACCGCTCGGGTCGTTCGCGCGTCCGTGCCCATGTTGGTATCGGCGAGGTCGTCGCTGCAGATGTATGCGTCCTCGATGGCCTCGAGCAGGACCGAACACGTGCCGTCGTCGTTGAGCATGCCGTCGCCGCAGTCGTGTGCGCAGTCGCTGCCCGTCCAACCTTCATCACACTCGCACGCTCCGGATCCTTCGAGCCCGTCGTCGCAGAACCCGTTGACGCAGGCACACGCGCCGCAGTCCGCCCCGAAGAACCCGGCCGCGCAAGCGTCACACGCGTCCCCGGACCAGCCATCATCGCAGGCGCAGGCGCCCGATCCATCGCGACCCTCGTCGCACACTCCATTGGCACACGCGCACTCTCCTGCGCAGTCCGGCCCGTAGAAGCCGGCCTCACACTCCGCGGTGCCGGTGGTCGACGTGTCGGTCGACTCTGCGGCCCCGGTCGACGACGAGCCGTCGGAACCGGTCGTGCTGGGGTCGGTCGGGTCTGTCGATGTGGAGCCGGCCGAGGTCCCGCTCGAAGAGGAGGAGGACGTCGAAGCGTCGGTGTCGGCGTCGGGATCGGTGGTGTCGGTACACCCGGTCGCCACCGAGCATGCGAACACCAGGAGAGGGGCGATTCGAAGAGCTGGTCGGCGCATCACAACCAGCATCGCATGCGCCGGACTTCGGACACAGGCTCGGTCAGTCGAAGAGCGTGTCGGGGCCTTCGCCAGTCGCCGCACGAGAGAGGAGACCGTCGAGCTCGTCGACCTGTGTGTTGTCGATGCGGTCTTGAACCCCCGCATCGACCGTGAAGCCACGGGCCTGGAGGATGAGTCGCAAGGAGTCGCGCTTGCCTTTGGCCTCACCCTTGGCTTCACCCCTTGCTTCACCCCTTGCTTCACCCCTGGCCTCACCCAAGGCCTGGCCCTTGGCGAGCCCGTCCGCGATGAGATTGCGGATGAAGGAGCTCTGATACTCGTATTCGTGTTTCAGTTTCAGTGCCATTTCGCGCTCCAAGGCTTTGCGGGCGAGGGTGTCGAGGTGGTGAAGGACGATGTCAACGTACAACCTGGCTTCGTGGTCGTCGAGTGTGAGTGCTGCGGTGAAGGCGGCGCGACCGACGTCGAGGGCGTGGGGGCTGTGGCCATGCGCGATGGCGGAGAGTGTGGCAAGGCCTGGGTTACGGGCCGCGACGCTGGGTTCGGTGACAACCGGAATGAGGTCGGGCCCGACCACACAGGGGCGCATGACGCAGCGGCCGTGGCCGTCGAGGTCGATGGGAGCTGCGCACCAGCGGGCGATGGCGGGGTGGGGTGCGACGACGACGACCATGGTGGGGCAGGCGTGCTGGGCTCGGAGGACGGCCTGATAGGCGGGCCAGGAGAGACGCTTGCCTTCATCGCGTGTCAGCTGAACCTCGAAGATGAGGATCTTGCGCGGCCCGGGTTCTCGTTGGGACGCGAGTTCGACCACCAAGTCCGCACGGTACTCGGCGGGGTTGATCTCGCTGTAGCTCTGGTCGCGGGTAAGAAGCTCGCAGTCTGAGGGAATCGGCTCGCCAGTGGCCCACTCTGCAAGTGCGCGCGCGAGTTCCTGACGGTCTCGGAGCATGGCGACCAAGACCTCGTGCAGCTGCGAGGGCATGCCCGAGCAACCTAGAGTGGCGCTCGGGGTGCGTCGAAGAATCGGGACGCCAAGGGACAGGGGCAAATACGACAACGTTGTCGCATTTGCTCCAAGGTGTTGAAACTACGCCATTTATTCGACGTCGGGGTGAAGTCGGTCAGCCCGGGAGGATGACGTCGCAGGTGTCGGCGATGATGCCGGTGAGCGTGTCTCGGAGCGTGTCTTCGAAGATCTCGGGGCCGATGGGCACGCCGTCTTCGGGGAGGACTTCCGTGATTGCGCCGGGGCCGATGGCGTCGAAGATGGCGCCGAGGGGCGTGAGCGGCAGGCAGTCCTCCATCACGAAGCCACCACCGACGACGCAGTCGAAGCCGCCGCAGTCGGTCTTGGCGTCGGCGATCATCTGGACGAGGGTGTTGGCTTCGCCGATGGGCGTCTGGTCGTGTTCGTCTTGAATGAAGAAGAGCACCAGCACCGAGCCGTCGTCGCGCAGGAAGCCGTCGTTGCTGCCGCTGTTGACGGGGCTGGTGGCCCATGCCGCGGCGGCGGCCGACATTTCGACTTGGGAGCCGAACTCGCCGATCTGGGCGGCTTGGGCGAACCACATCGACAGGTCGTCGATGACCGCTGGGGGATCGTCGGTGTTGAAGTCGTAGTAGGGCATGCCGCCGGCGACGTAGAGGCGGCCCTGGGCGCCGTTGGTGGCGGACGCGTTGACGTCGGGCGTTTGATAGAAGCTGGCCGCCGGCTGGTCGCCATCGCCCACGGCGACGCAGCTGACCGCGTCTCCGTTGACGTAGGAGTACTCGTTGCTGCCCATGGAGGAGAAGCCCATCTCCGTGCTGGTGACGGCAACGTGAATGTTCACGCCTGAGGGCAGCGCATCGACGATCGCGTCGGCGAAGCCGGGAAAGGCTTGGGCGAGGGCGGTCTGGTAGGGCTCCATCGACGACGAGTTGTCGACGATGAACAGCAGGTCGATCGACGAGCAGTTGTCGGCCGCACCTGTGGGGTCACCGGTGGTGGTGTCGGTGGGGTCGCCCGAGGGATCGTCGGTTTCGGCGTCCGAGGTCGAGCCGGCGGTGCTGTCGGCGTTGGTGTCGGAGGTGCTGGCGTCGGCCCCCGACGCAGAGGTGTCGCTGGTGGGGGAGGTGCCTTGGCTGTCGCTCTCGGCGGTGTCGGTCCCGGTTCCGCTGTCTCCGTCGGTGGCGCTCGCGGTGGTGATCGCGGTCTCGCCCGAGCCGGAGCCGAACGGGGTGAGCGTCTCGGTGTTGGTGCAGCCCGCGACGAGTGCGAGCCCGACGAGTGCGAGTGTGCGAGGGCTCGGGGACAAGGACCGCTGCGACGTGTTCACCACAGCCGACCTTACAAACGGATGGGCTCGCGAACAACGTTGCGGGCCGCGCGGGGCTCGCGGCGACGCCCGAAGTCGAGCATTGCGACGTGGCCGCACTCGGTGCCGATCTCGGCCGCCGCCACGGTCACTCTCACGCCCCCGCAGGGACGCGTCCGGGTTGCGTGCGGGCGGTGCTCCACCTCGGCCCACAAGCGGACGTCTGTAGCCAAGATCTTCGAGATCGCGGCACTCCAGACACTGGCCGACAGGAATCGGCCGCCCAATAGGGAAGTTTAGTGGCTACCCAAGAAGCCAGCGCACGAGCGCGGAACCTCGGAGACGCAACCGGTGCGGTCCTGATGGTGGGTGTGCTCGCGCTCGCGGTGCTTCCGCTGCCGCCGGTGATGCTCGACCTGCTGTTGTCGGCGAGCCTGTGCATTTCGCTGCTCATCTTCTTGGTGGCGATGTACGTGGAGAAGCCGCTCGACTTCTCGTCGTTCCCGTCGCTGTTGGTGTTGGTCACTCTGTTTCGGCTGACGCTCAACGTGGCGTCGACGCGAAACATCCTGCTTCATGGTGGAGAGGGGGTCGCCGCCGCGGGGCAAGTCATCGCGGCGTTCGGCGAGTTCGTCGTCGGCGGCAACTTCGTCGTCGGTGCGGTCGTCTTTCTCATCCTGGTCTTGGTCAACTTCATCGTGATCACCAAGGGTGCCGACCGAATCTCGGAAGTCGGCGCTCGGTTCACGTTGGACTCGATGCCGGGCAAACAGATGGCGATCGACTCGGATCTGGTCGCCGGCCTCATCGACGAAAAGACCGCCCGCAAGCGCCGAGAAGAAGTCCAGGCGCACGCGGAGTTTCACGGGGCGATGGACGGTGCGTCCAAGTTCGTCCGTGGCGATGCCATCGCGGGCTTGGTCATCGTGGGCATCAACGTCATCGCCGGAATCATCGTCGGCGTGATGCAGCACGACTTGTCCTTCTTCGAGTCGGCGCAGACCTACAGCATTCTGTCGATTGGCGACGGGCTCGTCTCGCAGCTTCCTGGCCTCCTCGTGTCGACGGGCGCGGCTCTGCTCGTCACCCGTGACAGCAACTCGACCGGGGGCATGATGACGTCGCTCAGCGGCCAGCTGATCGAGCGCCCCAAGGCCGCATGGGCCTCGGCTGCGGTGCTCGGTGTGTTGGGTGTGGTCCCGGGCATGCCCCACCTCCCCCTGCTGGCGATTGCCGGGGTCGCCGCAGGGGTGGGGTACTTCGGTGACCAGAAACTCAAGGGCGGCAAGGCGACCAAGGGCTCGCGTGTTTCGGATGCCAAGAAGAAGGCCGACGCCGACCGGCGCCGCATCATGGACCCCGAGGCGCAGAAGCAAGAGATCGCCGAGGTGCTACCGGTCGACTTGGTGTCGATGGAGCTGGGGCTGCAGTTGCTTCCGCTCGCAGACATGGACCGCGACGGGGAGCTGCTCGGTCGCATCGCAGGCGTCCGCAAACAGATGGCCAAGGAGCTTGGTTTCATCGTGCCGCCCGTGTCGATTCGCGACGACGTCGCCGCCAAGCCGTCCAGCTACAAGCTGCTCATCTCGGGCGTGAAAGTGGCCGAGGGCGAGATTCGTGTCGGTCGCATGTTGGCCATCGACCCCACGGGTCGTGCCACCGCCAACCTTCCGGGCGCGATGGTGCGCGAGCCCACCTTTGGCTTGCCCGCCAAGTGGATCGCGCCGGGTCAACGCACCACGGCCGAAGCGGCGGGATGCACCGTGGTCGACGCCTCGTCGGTCATCGCCACGCACCTCACCGAGGTCGTGCGCAACCACGCCGCCGAACTGCTCGGGCGCAAGGAAGCCCAGGAACTCGTGGACCTGGCAGCCAAGCGCAACTCCAAGGTGGTCGAGGAGCTCATCCCGCACCTGCTCTCGCTCGGCCAGGTCATCCAGGTGCTCCGAGGGCTTCTCGCGGAGGGCGTGTCCCTTCGAGACACGCGTTCCATCCTAGAGACGCTCGCCGACAACGCAGCGCAGACCAAAGACATCAACGAGTTGACCGAGCTCGTGCGCCAACGCCTCTCGCGACGCATCACCGAGCAGTTCGTCGACCCGCAGGGGCGCCTCAAGGCGATGGTGCTCGAGCCCAAGGCGGAGGAGTTGCTTCGACGTGGACCGCGGGGCGGAGACGCCTCGGGCCTCACCAAGCTCACCCAAACGCTTGGCGATGCAGCCGAGTTGGCTGCCCAACGCGACGAGCCTCCCGTGCTCATCGTCGCGCCCGACGTACGACGCACCGCAGCGGCCATCGCTCAGCGCCACGTGCGTGGGCTCCGTGTCATCAGCTACCGAGAGGTCGACCCCTCGGTGCCACTGTCCGCAACCCGCGTCATCGACACTGACGGTGTGCGCATGCCGGAGGCCGCATGAAGCTGCGCAAGTTCAAGGCCGAGTCCATGCGCGAGGCCCTCGCGCGGGTCAAGCAAGAGCTTGGACCCGATGCGCTCATCATCGCGACCAAGCCCGTGAAAGGCCCGGGCGGCAAGCGTTTGTTGGCCGTGACCGCCGCCGTCGACGAGGGCGAAGGGCAGAGCTCACAGTCCGAGAGCAAGAGTCCCGACCCGGTCGCCACCCGAGCCGAATCCGCGGCAGAGCTGGCCGAGGCGATGCTGCCCCTGCGCTCCGAGCTTCGGGCGCTGCGTAGCCTGGTCCGCAACACGCGGCCGTCGAAGAACGTCAACCAGAAGGCGCTGCTCGAAGAGGTCGCCGAGCTCAAGCGCATGGTCGCGTCGATGTCTCGCCGGCCGACGGTGGACCCCGAGGCACTCGAGCAAGCGGCAGCCGGACATGGTCTGGCGCGTGCCCCCAAGGGACGCATTCGGGCGATCATCGGGCCGACGGGCGTCGGCAAGACGACGACCATCGCCAAGATCGCCGCCAACGCGGCCCTGCTCGAACGCAAGCGAGTGCACATCATCTCGCTCGACAACCACCGCGTGGGCGCTCCGGCGCAGATCAAGGCGTTCGCACAAATGATGGGCGTGCCGGTCACCATCGTGCGTCACCCGCCCACCGAGCTGCCCGAGGCGCTCGAGCAATCGCAGAACGCCGAGCTGGTGCTGGTGGATACGGCGGGCCGCAGCCTTCAGGACTTGCGGGCCCCGCGAATGATCGAACAGCTGATGAACCGGCTGCCCAAGCCCGAGATTCACCTCGCGATGGCGGCGGGCACCAACGCGTTCGACATCGACACCATCATCGCTCGTTATGCGCCGATCGGTGTGTCGCGCCTGCTCTTCACCAAGGTCGACGAAACCGCCGACCTCCGCGAACTCGTGCTCACTCCTGCCCGCCACAAGATCCCCGTCGGCTACCTGACGAGCGGACAAAAGGTCCCCGAAGACATCCAAGTCGCAACTCGAAAACTGCTCATGTCCATGGCAATCGAAGGTCAAGAATTCATGGAGGTCGCGTGAACACGATGGCTGACGTCATTTCACTCGACAGGTTCCGCACTGCGCAGCGACGCGGCAAACCCCAACCGGGCACCACGTTGGCGTTCACCGGAGGCAAGGGCGGCGTGGGCAAGAGTTTCGTGTCTGCCAACGCCTCCGTGTGGATGGCGCGCAACGAGATGAAGACGCTGACGGTCGATGGTGACTTCGCCATGGCCGACCTCAACCTGCTGTTCGGGCTCGCGCCCGAGCGTTCGGTGCTCGACGTGCTGCGCGGAATGCCCATCGATGCGGTGCTCGAGCAAGCGCATGGCATCGACCTGTTGCCGGGTCTCAACGGCAACTCGATGCTGGCCAACCTCGACCCAGCACAGGCCGCCTCGATCTACGTGGAGATCGAATCCCTTCGCGACCAATACGACACGACGGTCATCGACGCCCCCGCGGGCCTGTCGGATGTGGGCATCGAGATGTGCGCACTCGCCTCGCACGTCGTGCTGGTGCTCTCGCCCGAGCCGACGTCGCTCGCGGATGCCTACGCGTGCCTGAAGGCACTCACGGCGCGCGCCGGACTCGACCGTGCGTTCGTGGTGGTGAACCGGGCCGAGAGCGAAGGCGACGCCCACGACGCGTTCAACCGCTTGGAAGCCCTCGTATCGCGCTTCCTGGGCGTGGAGCTGTGCGAGCTGCCCTACATCCCTGCCGACCGACGCGCGGCCACGGCGTGTGCGCTCGGCAGCCCGGTGCTGCTGCAATACCCCGACGCGCCTGCCTCGCGCGCTCTGTCGGCGATGTTCTCGACGCTGGTCGCGATGGAGCCGTCCACCTTCACCCATGACGCCTTCGTCATTCCCAGCCCCGAAGACTTCGGGCGTGCGGGGTCGATGGAGGACGTGAGATGACCGGCTACGGGCATCTGGGTCGGGGCGCGCCTCGCCGATCGCTTCGCGACCAGCTGGTGGTCGAGCACGCTCCCGTGGCTCGGCGCATCGCGCTTCGCATGGCTCGACGGTTGCCCGATCCGATGCTCGTGGACGATGTCGTGGCCGCGGCCTACCTGGGACTCACCCAGGCCGCCGAGCGCTACGACGCGAAACGCGGCGAACCCTTTCTCGGGTTTGCCGAGCGTCGCATTCGAGGAGCGGTGTACGACGAACTCCGTCGCGCCGACATCCTTCCTCGGCGCCAGCGTCAGAAGGCGAAGAAGGTGCAAGACACGATTCGGCGGCTCGAGCAGAAGCTCGGGCGCGCTGCCGAAGACCAGGAGGTGGCGGCCGACCTTGGCGTCTCGGTGTCCGAGTATCGCAAGGAGCTCGAGCAGCTCACCCACGTCGCCATCGTCGAGTTTCAAGAGCACCCCTGCCCGCAGACCCAGAACTCGCCCGCGTCGGTCGCTGAAAAGCGCGACTTGGTCGCCAAGGTGATGCAGGCGTTGCAGCTGTTGCCGCCTCGCGATGCGCAGCTGCTCTCCCTCTACTACATCGAAGAGCTCACCTACGCCGAACTGGCGGAGATCTTCGACATCTCGGTGGGCCGGGTCAGCCAGCTGCACGCACGCGCAATCACGCGTCTGCGGGCCAAGCTGGAGGAGCCGGCTCAGGTCACGGAGCAAGCAGCATGAGCGATGGACTCTATGTGGCGATGTCGGGTGCCGTGGCGCAAGAGCGCGCCATGGACGTGACGGCGAACAACGTCGCCAACGCCAACACCAAGGGCTTTCGGGCCGAACGCGTCACCTTCGAGGAGGTCCTCGGAGGACAGGGCAACCTGTCGTTCGTCACCGCCGAAGAAGCCACCGTCGACGCAAGCCGCGGAGAGCTGCGCAGCACCGGAAACCCGCTCGACGTCGCCGTCGATGGCGAGGGGTGGTTTGCCATGCAAACCCCCGAAGGCGTGCGCTACACCCGTGCTGGCCAGTTCCGCATCGGGCCCGGCGGCGGCTTGATCGACGACCGCGGCAACGGCGTCTTGGACGTCGGCGGCAACCCGCTCGTCCTGCCCGGGGGCGCGGCCGAGGTCACCGTGGACATGGCGGGGCAAGTGCTCGCCGACGGTGTCCCCGCGGGACAAATCCAGATCGTTCAGCTCAACGAAGCCAACCTTCGCAACGAAGGCGGCAACTACTACACCGCTCGCGGTGCGGTGGCCCCGGTGGAGAATGCCCAAGTGGTCACCGGCCACCTCGAACAAGCCAACTTCGACCCGGTGCGCGGCATGGTCGACCTGATTCGGATCTCGCGGAACCACGAGAGCCTGCACCAAATGATGAGTACCTATCGCGAGATCGACCAACGCGTCGTCCGTGAAATCGGCGGGCCTGCCTGAGGCCACGGAGGAGAACCACGATGATTCGAGCACTGTCCACGTCCGCAACGGGCATGAATGCCCTTCAAACCAAGCTGGACGTCACTGCAAACAACGTCGCCAACTCGCAGACTGCGGGCTTCAAGAAGGGGCGCGCCGAGTTCGAAGACCTGATGTACCAGACGCTTCGAGCGCCCGGTGCCAACGCGGGGGCCAACAACCGCGCGGGCACGGGTCTGCAGGTGGGGCTGGGTGTCAAGGTCGCCGGAACCTCGGTGAGCATGCAGGAAGGCGACCTCACCCAGACGGGCAACGCCTACGACGTGGCGATCAACGGGCGCGGCTTCTTCGTCCTCTCCGACCCCGAAGGCAACCCCGTGTACACCCGCAATGGGTCGTTTCACATGGACGCCGAAGGCCGCCTGGTCAACGCGCAGGGCTATGGGCTCGCCTCCGAGATCGTCATTCCACCCGACGCCACGAGCGTGACCATCGGCAACGACGGCATCGTCACCGCGAGCACGGCCACCGAAGCCGAGCCGATCGAGATCGGTCAGATCGAGGTGGCCAACTTCGCCAACCCGGCCGGTCTTCAGGCGATGGGCAAGACCCTGTTCAAGGAGACCGCCGCCTCGGGCACGCCCATCGTCGGCATTCCCGGGCAGGAGGGCACCGGCCATCTCGAGCAGGGGATGATCGAAGGCTCCAACGTGAAGGTCGTCGAAGAGATGATCGACCTCATCAGTGGTCAGCGAGCCTACGAGGTGAACTCGCGGGTGGTGCAGGCCGCCGACGAGATGCTGCAGCAGACCGCCAACCTTCGCTAGGTCGTGACGTCCCGCCATGTTTCGTGCACTGATCCTCACCGCCCTCGTGATGTTGGGCGGGCCAAAGCCCGGCGACGAGCCGACCGACCCCTTCGCAGAAACGCGGGAAGCCACACAGAAGACGATCATCGAGCAGCTCGAGCCGGACCTCCCGTCCGACCTGCTGATCGGCGAGGTCTCGCTGCCCGCCACGTTCGTGCCCGAAGAGGACGACGAGGTCCGGGCCAAGTGGCGGCGGTCGCCCAAAGAGGGCAACGCGTTTGCGCTGGTCGAGTTGATGCGCGGCGGCACGGTGCAGCGCCGGGCATTCGTGCGCGTGAAACTCATCGCGGTGCACGAGGTACTCGTGGCGCAACGCGAGCTCTCCGAGGGCGATGTGATCGGTGAGGGTGACATCGCACTCGAGCCCCGTATCGGGACGGAAGGCATCGCGCTCGCGCCCGTCAGCCTGGTCGGCTCGTCGGTGCTCAAAGACGTGGAGTTTGGCCAGCTGATCAACGCCACCAACCTCGAGTTGCCCGCGCCCATTGCTCGGGGCTCGGCGGTGAAGGTGGTCGTGCATGTGGGCGCGGCCCGAATCGAAAGCCATGGCCGGCTGGAGGTCACGGCGCGGCCCGGAGAGCACGTGCGCGTGCGTGTGCGCGCGACCCGAAAAGTGGTCAAGGGCCTACTCGTCGACGCCAAGACGGTCGAACTAGCAAGTGAAGGCGCATGAACAAGACGATTCTCCTCGGCCTGGCCACGTTGCTCACTGCATGCGCGGGCCCGCCACGCCATATCGCGCCGTACTCGCCCAAGGAGCGCGACTTCGATCCCGGTGAGTACGCCGAGGTGCCCGACGCCGCGCCTGGCAGTCTCTACGCCGATCAGCGAGGCTTGTTCGAGGACGATCGGGCGCGCCGCATCGGCGACCTGGTGGTGATCGAGATCGACGAGCGCGAGACCGCTTCTCGTACGTCGTCCACGCGCCTGAAGAGAGGGTCGGCGCACTCGATGACGGCCCCCAAGGCGCTCGGGCTCATGGCCAAGCTCAAGCGCAACTTTCCCGATCTGGACCCCTCGGAGCTCATCAGCCTGACGTCCGACCAATCGTTCGACGGCAACGGTCAGACACAGCGTAGCGGTCAACTCACCGCCACCTTGCCGGTGCGCGTCAAGAAGGTGATGCCCAACGGCGACTTGTTCGTCGAGGGGACCAACGTCGTGATGGTCTCCAACGAGGAGCACCACCTGTACGTCAGCGGCCTGGTGCGCCAAGTCGACATCACCGCCAACAACACCGTGCCGTCGTCTCGTGTTGCCAACGCCGAGATCGAGTACATCGGGCGCGGGGACGTCAACGACCAGCAGCGTCCCGGATGGGGCGCGCGGGCAGTCTCGAGAGGGGCGCCTTTCTGAGATCTGCGCTTCCGGCGGGACCGTTGTCCCCAAGTGGCGCTGGATCGCGTCGGCCTCGGCCGTAGATCGATCGTGAACCCATGCGCAAAACCCTCCAGAGTCTGCTGACCGCCTTCGCGCTGACCGCCGCAACCCTCGGATATGCCGAGCCCGCGAGTGCGTCGCGCCTGAAGGAACTCGCGGACGTGGAAGGGTTTCGAGAGAACCCGCTGGTGGGCTACGGCATCGTGGTCGGCCTGCAGGGCACGGGGGACAACAGCTCCGACGCTGCCACGCGCCAGTCGCTGTCGCGCTTGATGAACCACCTGGGTGTTCAGGTCGACGCGGGTCAGATCAAGGCCAAGAACGTGGCCGCGGTGATCGTCACCGGGCAGCTACCGGCGTTCTCCAAGCCCGGCGCGAAGATCGACGTCACGGTGTCCTCGATCGGGTCGGCCAAGAGTCTGCAAGGCGGCACGCTGATCGCGACGCCGCTCAAGGGCTCGGACACCAAGGTTTACGCGGTGGCGCAGGGCAGCCTGTCGCTGGGTGGTTTTGCCGTCAGTGGCAAGAGCGGCAGTGGCACCACCAAGAACCACCCGACCGTGGGCAAGATCCCCAGCGGCGGTGTTCTCGAACGCGCCGCACCGGGCACGATGCCCAAGGGCAAGGTCGTGCTGTTGCTGCGTGAGGCCGACTTCACCACCGCCACTCGCACCGCCAAGGCGATCAACGGTCGCATGGGGGTGAAGGTGGCCACGGTCCGTGATGCGGGCACGGTGGAGGTGAAGATCACCGAGACCTGGACCAAGCGTGTGTCGTCGTTGGTCGCCACGCTCGAGTCGGTCGAGGTCATACCCGACACTCCCGCCCGCATCGTCATCGACGAGCGCACGGGCACGGTCGTGGTGGGCTCGCACGTCACCATCTCCGAGGTGGCGATCGCCCACGGCGGTATCACGGTTCGCGTCAAAGAAAAGCGGAACGTTTCGCAGCCGAACGCCGGAGTGCTCGGCGGCGGCAAAGGCAAGACGAAGACCACGCCCGAGAGCGAAGTCGACGTGGAAGAAGGTGAGGGCGAGCTGCACCTCATCGAAGACGCCGCGAACGTCGGAGACGTGGCGGCCGCGCTCAACAGCCTGGGCGTGAAACCTCGCGACCTGGCCGCCATCTTCCAGGCATTGCAAGCCGCAGGCGCCCTGCGGGCGGAGATCAAGTTCCTATGAGCGCAAGTCCCATCGGCGGAGGCTCTTCGGGGCAGGACGGCGCAGCCGAGGTCGCCAAGCAACTCGAGGCGTACTTTCTGCGCAAGGTGCTGTCCACGATGCCCAAGGGCACGATGTTCGGGGGCGACGGAGCCGCCAGCTCGACCTTGCACGGCATGTTCACCGAGGTGCTCGCGGATGCGGTGGCCGAAGGTGGCGACGTGGGTCTTGCCGCAGAGCTCGAAGCCGCCATCGGAGGCGCAAAGCTGCGGGAGCTTCCGCTGCCCGACAGCGAGACGGACCCGCAGTCCGTGGTCGACCAGATCACGCAGGCACGGGTGCGCGACACCACGGATTCCATCGAGTCGATCGAGAACGGAGTAGGAGAATGAAAGTCGTAGGACAACAGATTCGCAACGACCTGTCCCCCATCGCGGACAAGGAGCGGGCCAAGACGGCGCGCAGCGAGGGGCCAGAGCGGACCGAATCCGACAACGTGAAGATCTCCGAGTCGGCCAGTGAAGCGGCGGTGTCGCTCTCCTCGGACGGCGCGGCCGCATCGGATCGCGTCGCTCGCATCAAGGCCGAGATCGAGTCGGGAGGCTATCCGATCGACTTCGAAAAGCTGGCCGAAAAGATCATCGACGATGAACTGGGGCGGTGGCTGTGATCGAAGCCCTCAAAGAGCTGCTCGACGGTCTGAGCAACGTGCTCGACGCCGAACGTGACGCGATCGCCAAGCTCGACCTGGAATCCCTCGAGTTCCTCACCGCGCAGAAGATGCAACTGACGCAGTCGCTCGAGACCGCGCTGGTCAAGCCCGAGCTGCGCGACGACCCCCATCGTCGGCGGGAAGTCGCGCGTGCCGTGTCCGGTATCCGGCGGCAAGCTGCAGTCAACGCGATCCTGCTTCAAGACGCCCAAGCCATGGTGGCCAGGGTTCGACCCGAGCCTCCGGTGCAACTCACCTACAGCCCGCGCGCGTGCAACGTGCGGGCGCGCGCCGCCAACGACGGCCAAACGCTCGCCATGACGGGGGCACATGACTAGCCTGATCGGCTTGCTCGGTCTGGGGGGGCGCGCCTACTCGGCCCACTCGGCCGGCGTTGCAACGATCGGGAACAACGTCTCCAACGCGTCGACCGAGGGGTACTCTCGCCAACGCGTCGACCTCTCCGCCGACACCGTCCTGGGCGGCGTGCGGGCAGACGGATCGTTTCGGACCGAAGACCTCTTGCTTGCGATGCAAGAGCGCGACAACGCGGGCTCGTTCGGCTTCACGTCGGCGAGCACCAATGCGTTGATGGGTCTCGACGGCGCGCTCACGATGGTGCCGTCAGCTCTGCCCGAGACCATCTCGGGCTTCTTCGATGGCCTCAACGCGCTCGAGGCATCGCCGTCGGATGCGAACCGTCTCGAGGACGTGGTCCAGCGGGCGCGCGTGATGTCGGAGAGCTTTGCCGACGCGGCGACGGCCATCGAAGGCGCAGGCGAAGGCGCACAGTTTCGTGCGCGTACGATGGCGGGCGAGGTCAACGAGCTCGCCCGCACGATCGCCAGCGCCAACGAAACACTGGCGCTGCGTGACGACCCGACCTTGGCCGATCAGCGAGATCTGGCCGCCGCGCGCTTGGCCGAGATGGTCGGTGGTCGGGCACGTATCGATCCCGACGGCAACATGCGCTTCGTCGCCAACGGCGGCGCGGTGCTCGTCGATGGTGACCGCATCCACGAGATGAGCATCACCACCGACCCCGCCGACCCCACGGACATCACCGTCACGGTCGGCACCGGGGCGGGCGCTCGCGATGTCACGCAAGAGCTCGGCGCGGGCCAGCTCGGCGGTGAGATCGAGTTCATCACCGGCACGGTCGCCGACACCCTCGCGCAGCTCGATCAGCTCGCGTTCGATGTTGCGTCTGCCGTCAACGCCGTGCACGCCGGCAGCCAAGCCGCCGACGGCACCACGGGCCTCGACCTGTTCACGATTCCCGTGGGTCCTGCGGGCGCGGCATCGGCCATCACGGTCAACCAGGTCATCGCTGATGATCCATCGCTGCTGGCCACCGCAACTTTAGGCCAACCTGCAGGGGATATTGGAGGCATCACGGCGATGCTCGCCTTGCGTGAAGCACCCACTGCAGCCGGAGGGACTCGCACCGCGACCGACGAAGCGATCAGCTTGTTGGCGGGCGTTGGCCGTCTCGCCTCGGACGCGCAAGCCGCTCAGGACTTGCACTCCGCGCGCGGTGAAATGCTGGCTGCGCGACGCGACTCTTTGTCGGGGGTGAGCATCGAAGAAGAGATGCTTCGCCTGTCCGAGTTCCAGCGGGCTGCGGAAGCGGCCTCCACCTACGTTTCGACGGTCGACGAGATGCTCGCCAATCTGCTCGCCACGCTGTGAGCCGTACTGAGGACAAGCGATGCGAATCACAGAGACACGAATGATCCAGATGATGGCCGGCCGAACCATGGAGGCTCAGTCGGGCATCGCAAAGGCGGCGGCCGAAGTCAGCACCGGGGTTGCGGTCAGCCGTCCTTCCGACGACCCGATGCGTTGGGCCGACGGCATGCGGACGAAGCTTTCGATGGACCGTCGCGACGTGCACGAGTCCACGGTCGAGCGGGCGCGCGACAACCTCACACGGGCCGACGTCGCGTTCTCCGAACTGATCAACGGGCTCGATCGCATTCGCGAACTCTCGATGGCCGGGGCCAACGGAACCGCCAGCGACCACGGCATGACGACGGCCGCGGTGGAGATCGGCACCATTCTCGAGAGCATGATCGCAACCGCCAACGTGCAGTCGGTCGACGGCGAGTACATCTTTGGTGGCACCAACAGCAACGTTCCACCGTTCGACAACAACGGAGTCTTTCAGGGCAACGATATCGAGCGGGAGATCGAAGTTGGAGAAGGCATCTACAAGCAAGCCAGTGTCACGGGGAGCTTGATGACCGCAGCGTCGGGAATCGACATCTTCGATGCGGTCACGCAGATGCGAGATGCTTTGGCGGCGGGCAACAGTGCGGCGGCATTTCCCTTGTTGACCGATTTGAACGCAGGCATCGAACAACTGGCCCAAGGCCGGGCGGAGGCAGGTGTTGCTGCGAACTCTCTCGACGACTCCATCGACACGCTCATCGAACTCGAGGTGTCCCTCGCCGAATCATTCGAGACGTCGGTGGGTGCCGATCCGATCGAGTCCGCCACGCGGTTGGCCGGTCTCAGCAACCAGCTCGAGGCCAGCCGCCTCGTTTCGGAACGCATCGTCGCCATGATGTCCTTAGGCTGAGGAAATCGCCTCTGGGGGTAAACGGCCGCTCCGCCTGACCGAGTCAGTCCTTGAAGCCGGTCTCTTCCGGCTCCGAAACCGACCCCCAAACCCCACCCCCCGAACAGAGGAACAACGATGACCATCTCGATGATTAGCAACTCCACGAGCCTCGGTGCTCAGAAGAACTTCATGATGACGCAGAAGGGACTGACAAAGTCCATCGGTCGTCTGAGTTCTGGACTGCGCATTCAGACGGCGGCCGACGACGCGGCCGGTATGGGCATTTCGGCGGTCATGACCTCGGACATCCGCAGTGTCGGACAGGCCGAGCGAAACGCCAACGACGCCATCTCGATGATTCAGATCGCAGAAGGCGCGATGAACGAGCAGCAGAACATCATGGGTCGCCTCCGTGAGCTGGCGATTCAGAGTGCGAACGGCGCTCTGTCGAACAACGAGCGAGCGTTCATCGATGTAGAGCAGACGCAGCTCGTTGAAGAACTCGACCGCATCTCGGGCGTCACGGAGTTCAACAGCTTCAACATGCTGGGTGCCGACGCCGGTACCTTCGCCATGCAGGTCGGCAAGGACGCCGTCGCGGGTACCGACACCATCGACATCACGTTTGCGGCGACCGACTCCACCACGCTGGGTGTCAACGCCATGGACTTCACCACGGCTGCAGGTGCACAGACCGCTCTGGGCACCATCGACACCGCTATCGCCACCCTCTCGACCAACCGCGCGAACTTGGGTGCCTCGCAGAACCGCCTCGAGGTCACGGTCTCGAACCTTCGGGTCGAGGAAGAGAACCTCACCTCTGCGAACTCTCGAATCCGCGACGTCGACGTGGCGCGCGAAACTGCGGCTCTGACTCGCAACCAGATCATGTCGCAGGCTGGCACGGCGATGCTCGCTCAAGCCAACCAGCTCCCCCAATCCGCACTCCAGCTTCTCGGGTAATCCGTAGGCTCGGTTTCGGGGCGGCGCCTCTCCCCCAGGAGGCGCCGCCATCCCCCTTTCCCCACACCAGGTTTCTAAAGCACCATGGGCATCAGCTTCGGCGGACTCGCAACCGGCCTCGATACCGCAGCTCTCATCGACGCATTCGTAGGCGTCGAAGAGGCGCGCGCAGGCACCCTCGAATCACAACAGTCCGCCTCGAGGCAGCAACAAGCCGTGGTGCAAGACATCGCGACAGGGCTCGAAGAGCTCGCGGCCGCCGCCGAGGACCTCGACACCGCGGACGAGCTGCGCGTGCTCACCGCGTCGTCGACCAGCGAGCAGATCAAGGTCACGGGCAGCGCAGACGCCCTCGAAGGTGTCTACGACATCTCTGTGACCAACCTGGCGCGCGCCGAGACCAGTCGATCGTTCGGGTTCGCCGACGACGCGGCAGGCGTGCTCGGTGGTGCGGGCACGCTTTCGATCACCCAGGACGGCACGACGCACGACATCGCCTACGACGACACGATGTCGCTCAGCGACGTCGCGCAGGCGATCAACGACTCCGAAGCCAACGTTTCGGCGACGGTGCTGTTCGATGGCTCCGTGCACCGACTTCAGGTGACCTCGAGAGAAACCGGGACCGCGAACGCCCTGTCTTTCACGGACAGCGCAGGGCTCACCGGGCTCGACGAGGTCGCGGCCGAAGTGGTCGCTGCCGAGGATGCGGTGTTCAGCGTGGCCGGGACCACCGTCACGCGCAGTTCCAACGTCGTCAGCGACGCGATCGCGGGCGTCACGCTCGAGCTTCTGGCCGAGGGCGTGACGGATGCGCGCATCGACGTCAAGGTCGACCCCGAGGCGATCACCGAGAAGATGCAGGGCTATGTCGACGCACTCAACAAGGTGACCGGACAGCTTCAGCGCCAGCTCACCCTCACCGGGGACTCGGCTCCCGACGGTTCTTTGTTCGGCGATCGAACGCTGCAGATGCTGCAACGCGACATCATGAACCTCACCTCGGGATCGTTCGGGACGGGCAACGAGCGTTTGGCCGAGTTCGGCATCGAGATCAACGACCAGGGTGAGTTCGACTTCGACACCGACGCGTTCCAGACGAAGATCGCCTCGGGCACGGAAGAACTCGAGGACCTCTTCGTGGGCGCCTCGGGCTTGCAGGCGGGCTTCGTCGAGCTGGGTGAGCGCTACACCGATTCGGTCGATGGTGTGCTCTCCATCAAGGAAGACGCTTTGCAGGATCTCATCGACCGCCTCGACGATCGCATTGTTCGCATCGAAGACAGTGCGTCTCGCCTGCGAGACCGCCTCGTCTCTCAGTTCACCGGTCTCGAAGAGCGCATCGCCGAGATCAACGCCCAGGGGAGCCAGCTCTTGGCCTTCCTCGGAGTCCAGTAAGCCATGTATCAATCACGCGCGAACGCATACAAGACCGTGGGGGTCCAGTCGGCGTCCCCCGAACGCATCCTCGACGAGGTGTTTCAACGCATCCGGGTGGACTGCGAACGAGCGCTCACCGCCATCGAAGGCGGCGACGTGCAGACGCGATGCGAGCAGATCAGCCACGCGATCAAGCTTGTCGATGCGCTCGAGAGCAGCCTCGACAGGGAGCTGGCCCCCGACCTCTGCGCCAACCTGGTGGGCCTCTACGGCTACGTTCGCAGCCGCTTGGTCGACGCCAACACCAAGGGCGAAGCGGCAGCAGTGCGCGAAGCGATGGAGCTCATCGGAGAAGTGCACGCCTCGTTTCAACAGGCGCGCAAAGCTGCGTAGGCCGGACTCAAGCGTCGCGGCCTAGGAACACGGGGTCGCGCGTGATCTCGGGCGTGGGCGCGTAGATGTAGACACCCGTGCCGCCGGGGATGCGGGTCCGGAGTTGCTCGAACACGGCGTCTTCGACCGCGGGGCATCCTTGGCTGGCACCGATGGCGACGGCGTTGCCTCGGCTGTCGCGGATCACGGCTTGGTCGTACGGGTGGATGTACGCGAGGCGACTGCGGAGGTTGCTGTTGAAACTGGGGCCGGAGCAGCCCTCCAGCCAGATTCGCCAGCGCCAGTTGGAGCTGGGAGCGACGGGTCCGGTCACGGCAAACCCCAGCGAGCTGAGGTTGGAGCCGGGGCGGTTGCTGAAGTCTCGGGGCACGATGGGCTGCACCCGGTTGTTGACGATGCCGAACGCGAGGCGCTGCACCTCGGCCGACGGGGTTCCATCGGGGATACGCGTGCCGTGAGCGACGAGGAACGGCTCGATGACGAAACGGTTGGCGTCGACATCGAGCAGGTAGCCGCGGCGCGCGGTGTGGGGCTGCGAAAAGTCGATGAACAGCAGCAGCGAGTTGCGCAACGGGAAACGCGGGCGCGCCCGGTTGCGGTAGTTGCGATATGCGGTCAGCGCATGTTCGAGACCGGCGCGTGACTGGGCGGGCAGACGTGCGGGGGTGACTTGTCCACGCAGCGGTTGGGGTCGATGGCCGTTCCTGAACACCTCGAAAGAGCAGACACCAGCCGCAGGCGAATTAGCGGATCCCCCGACCCTGTAACTGCATCAGAGTTACCCGGATGAGCGCGCCTACAGTTTTTGGGGTCAGCAATGAGGCCCGGAGCCGTAGCGGTTTGCGCAGGCGTTGCTACACGCGTCGAGGTCGTCGGTGTTGCCGTCGTCGCATTCCTCGAGCGGATCGTCGACCACGCCATTGCCGCAGCTTGGAAGGGGTGCGCAACACAGGGCGGCGTGCATGGTTTCGTTGCAGCCGAGGTTGGTGGGGCAGTCCGTGCGAGACGATCCGATCTCGCAGCTGTCGGGGCCGTCCACGTTGAAGTTGTGACTGGTGTAGTGGCCCGAGCCGCCTTGGGCCCGGCAGCGGATGACGCCCACCGCCGAGATCTCACCGAGGTCGACGATCATGCCGTCGTTGAGCGCGACGTGTTCGGTCCCGGAGCACAGGTGCCAGCCGGGTGCGCACAGGGTCGCGAAGTCTTGCTCGCACGTCGAGTCCGCGCCGTCTTTGCACACGCCGATTCCCGCGACTACGTCTTCACCCAATGTGGTGACGCCTTTGGCACACGCGGCGGGCTCCCATTCGCACACGCCGCTGCATCCGTCGCCGTCGTCGGTGTTGCCGTCGTCGCATGCTTCGCCTGGGTCGACGTTTCCATCGCCGCAGCGTGGCTCCGGCGGTGGCCCCGAGGTCGTGCCCATGTCGTCGCCGCTGGGATCGGTGCCGCTGTCGCGACCGCTCGACTCCACGGGCACCGCAGGGTTGCCGCCCGTGTCTTCGGTGAAGGTGTCGGTTGCCGGCCCATCGCTATCGGGCACGATGTCTTCGAAACATCCAGACGTCACCAAGACGCCGGCGAGGCAGAGTCGAGAGAGGTTCACGGCCATTCCGTTTGCGCTGCGAGGGATGCGGGGCGACCGGTGGATTCGCCCCCGTCGGTATCGGTGTCGGTGTCGGTTGAGCTGCCGGTCGTCGAATCGGTGTCGGTGTCGGTCGAGGAACCGGTGGTCGTGTCGGTGTCGGTCGAGGACCCGGTGGTCGTTTCGCCGCCCGTCGTTTCGTCGGGCCCGGTCGTGGGGTCGGTCCGTGTGCCCGAGGTCGTCTCGGCGGAACCCGAGGTGGTCTCGGCCGAGCCGGTCGATGCATCGCCCGATGTCGAGCCCGGGGCTGCGGAGGTTCCGGCGATCGCGTCGGTGTCGGTGTCCGTATCGGTGTCGAGGCTGAGGTCCGAGCCGCAGATACCAGCTTGGCAGCTCATCGACCGTGGGCAGTCGGAGTGGCGGATACAGGAGACGACCTCGCAGTTGCAGCCAGCGAAGAGGAGAAGAGGCGTGAGGAGCAGTGTGGCGCGTAGCATTAGAAGCTCAGCCGAATCCCGACAGCACCGTCGAGCTTGGTCATCACCGTGTTGTTTGGCAGGTCTTCGCCAGCGAAGTAGACGGCGGGCCCGAACTCCGCCGCGACGGCGAACCGGCGCAGGAACGGAAACGCTACGCCGCCGGCCAGCCGAGTCCCGACCAGCTTGTGCGGAGCGACGAACCCCTCGACCCCGCCCATCGCGTACAGCCGCAAAGGTCCGAGCGATGTGAATGCCCGCAGTCGAAAGCCGAGGCCGAATGATTGGCCGCGCTCGAACTCCATCATCAGCGCGGGCGAAAACTCGAGCCACCGATGCTCGGGATGAAAGAACCCGACGTCGAACAACAACATCATCGGCGACCGCATGAGGTGAGTCGCGGGTTGATAGGGAGCGAGAGTCGCACCCGTTGCGGCGAGCGCGGTCACGCTCACCTTCTGCTTGCCCAAGTCCTCCTTTTTGGCCTTGTCGGGCTTCGCCGCGGGCTCGGGCGGTGCCGCCGCGAGCAGGAGTGCAAGCATCCACTGCATTCCCCCTGTTGCAGAGCAATCGCCGTGCCAGCATTCGCGCGCCCGAGTTCGGGGCTTTGCGCTCTCACCACCGTCTTTGTGTCGTCAACGCTGACGACAGCCCTCAAGCTCGACCTCGCGCGGTCGATGGGCTCATCGTGGGCCATCGCAACACGATCCCGACCGACATGCACACCCTCGTCGAGGAGAGTCGCTGGGAACGACTGTCACGAGGGCTGATGCTCGGGGCGTTGCCACTGAGCATGCTCGCCTTCATCGCGTTGTAGGGTCCTTGGCGGGGGCCTCGCCCGGGGGGCTGCCGGGGTTCGAGCGTGCCCCCCTTTGGGTGGGGGGCACTTCGAACCCCTTGGCTGGCGGGGTGTTTGCTCGGCCCCTGACTCTCTTTTGCGCTGCGCATCCCTTCGGGATTGCTCGCTCTCTTGCTGAGGAGGGCGTTCGTTTCGCGTTTGGCGTCCGGCGCTTAGCGTTGGTTGAGGGGGGCGTTTAGGAGTTCCTGCTTGGCGTCGGCTTGCGGGGTCGGGCTGCGGTGATTCCGGCTTCGATCGCGGCGTAGATGCAGATGAGGGTCCAGACTGGGGTGAGGTGCGTCAGCCAGGCGAGGAACCAGATCGTTAAGATCACGGTGGCGCGGATCCAGGTTCGGTTGAGGAGTTGGCCGGAGCCTGGGAGGAAGAGGCTTGCGGTTACGACGAAGGCGATCCAGAGGCCCGAGCGGCGGGGGGCGGCGGGTTCTGGCTTGGCGGGGGCCGGGGGTTTCCAGACCTGGGCGACGAAGTCCTGTTCGTCTGCGGACACGTGCGAACTGTAGCAGCGAGGCGGTGACGTGGGTTTCGAACGCGCGGGTCGAGAGTTGGTGAGGAGCTTGCGCCGTGAAGTCGCGTTGAAAGAGCGCGTCACGTTCGCGGTGGTAGGATCCGGCACCTGCCATGGGCACCACGGTCTTCGCTGCCAACATGGGCTTCTTCCACAAGGGCAGTGGAGGAAAGGGCGTGGCGCCGGCTGACGTGTGTTTGAGCCCGCCGCCCGCACCGACGGGACCCGCCCCGATCCCCTACGTGAACATGCTCCAGGCGTCGGATCTGGCCAAGGGCAGCAAGAAGGTCAAGATCGAGGGCAATCCTACGGCGCTGGAGGACGCATCGGAGATCTCCAGTAGCTCGGGCGACGAGCCGGGCAATCAGGGTGGCAACGTCATCACCCACAAGACCAAGGGCAAGGGCTACTTCACCCTGTGGTCGTTCACGGTCAAAGCCGAGGGCAAGGGCGTGGCCTGCCATGGCGACATGATGGGCCAAGCCAGCGCCTCGGCTCCACCGGGTACGGTCAACGCGGCTGCGTTGGTCTCGTTCAAGGCGCTGCCGTGGGTCGACACCAACACACCGTGCCCCCAGCCGTACTCGCGGAGTCGAGGCAACTACGGCCCCGACCGCAACGGGCCCCAGCGCCAGGCCTGCAACGGGGGTCCATGCTGGGAGTGTGGTGCTCGGGTTTCGGGCAACGCCAACCCGCAGAACTTCACGCCCGACCACCAGCCTCCGCTGAAGGTCGCCTGGCTGGCGGGCGGCTGCCACGATCCCGCCGCGTTCGAAACCTGGGCCCAGTCCGCGGGAGCCGTCATCCCGCACTGCAGGACGTGTTCGAACGCGCAGCGAAACGTGGTACGGCACGTCGCCGAGACTCACACCCAAGGGGCGCGCAGCGTCAGGGAGTACGCGCCTGGCATCATCCGGCGCGTCCGAGACCGTGTCGTGACCCTGTGGCGCGTGCGACGATGGATGTAACCGAATGCATCGCTACGACGAGATCTTCGAGTCCTACGTGGAGCAGCTCGCCGCCGCGCGCGATCAGGCGTTCGCATGGTGGGAGCGCCTGGAGGAAGGAGCCGTGGCCAATGGCGCTGCCCCGGATGCCACGGACGACGTCTTGCGACCCTACTTTCCCGCGGGGCCCGTCTCCCACCCAAGGGTCCAGCAGGTCTATCGGGAACACGCGGCCCAGATCGTTGCATTCAACGAGGCCGAGTACGCCCGTTTGCAGGCCGCGGGTTCGGACGCCGATCCCAACGATGCGTCGCTGTGGGGTGCCGACGACGACGCAGGCGACAGCGAGTTGAGTCCGCCCGAGCTTCTGCTCGACCGGCTCGAAGAGAAAGACCCCGAACTGTTCGCGTTCCTCGACGAGCTCGTGCTGCTTCCCGACGAGGCGGAGCTTCCCGAGTTGGGCGAAAACAACGCGGCACCCGCGAGTCGCCCGAAGGCGTTCTCGTTCGAGACGATCCATGACCTGACGCGCGGTGTGAAGCGCTTGATGGGCGCCCCCGGTTACTTGCCCCGGACTGCGCCCGCGAATGCGCCGACTTCGTTCGCCTCGGCCTCGCCCGAACACCAGGCACTCTTCATCGCCTACGAACAGCATCTGCAACGAGCGCTGGTCGAAGCCGAGCGGTGGTGGAGCGGCATCATCGCAAACACCAGTGGCGGATTGTTTCGCCGTAAGTCCAAGGCGGTGGCCAACGCGTACCAGCGTTTCTTCGCCGGGCCTGCCACGCGGCCCGAGTTGCAGTGGACCTTGCACACCTACTGGACGCGGTGTGCCACGCTCAACGCTCGCTGCGCCGAGGCATCACAGATCCATCCCGAGACATTGCTGCTGGGATGGATCAACGATGGTCGCCACCCGGGGTGGGTCGAAGCGATCACTTGCCTGCCCTACTGGCCGATTGGCATGGACGAAGGCGGGCAGTGGGTCTGAGTCGCCGATGAGTGCCTTCGCCGAGCTCGACAACAAGACGCCGTTCTCGGCTGCCCTCTATCCTCTGGTCGGGCCCGAAGGTGAGGAGCAGCTGCTGCTGGTGATCGCGTGCAGTTTCTCAGGTTTCGGGGGCACCCCGGGACCGGCCGCCGAGCAGTGGGCGGTGCACGATGTCGACGAGTATCTCGGAGACCCCGCGGCTTCCAGCATGCAGTTCGAGTCCGACGTTTGCCCGCCCAAGCCGTTCGTCGATGTGCTCGTTCACGGTCAGGTGCATGCCCCGGGTGGGCGCCCGGCGACCGAGGTTCCTGTGCAGCTCGCGGTGGGCGATGTGCAAAAAACGTTGCTGGCCTCGGGGCCGCGACGGTGGGCGTCGTTCCTTCCCGGGATCCCGCACCCCTTTGTCACGTTGGACCTCGTATACGAGCACGCATTCGGCGGCACACGTCCCAATGGCAAGGTGTTCATGGAGAATCCCGCAGGCGTGGGCTTCGAAGATCTGTTGCCTCGGCTCGAGGATCCTCGAAACCGCCTCGAACGCAAAGGCGGCACCTGCCCCGTTGCGGGGTTCGGCATCGTGGGACGTCACTGGCTTCCCCGGGCGTCGTTGGCGGGCACCTACGACGACACGTGGAAGGAGAAACGTTGGCCGCTTCTCCCGACCGACCTCGACCCTCGTCACTTTCAGTCCGCGCCCGTTGACCAACAAAGCCGTACGATCCGCGGGGGCGAGCGCGGGCACATCGTCAACATGAGCCAAAGCGGCGCGTGGCGGTTCACCGTTCCCCGACTCGACGTGGCTGTGCACCGGTTCTTCGATCACGCAGCCGACGTTCTCAATCCGCGGTTCGACACCCTCTGGCTCGAGCCCGCACGGGACCGGCTGACGTTCTTGGGCCGAGCGATCGTGGCCGACTCGGCTCCGTCGGAGCGAGGGCTTCTTCGGGGCATCGTACTGGGCAACATGAGGCCGTGCTGGGTGCGGGCTCGTAGTTCGCGTCGCATGTATCTCGACTGGGGGGGCACCGACGGCCTCTCGGACCGACCGCTGTACGCCTTCCAATGACCGCCACGCTGCACATTCACGGCTGGGGGGCGGTCACGCCCGTCGGTCTCACCGCACCGAGCACATGCGCGGCCGTACGAGCGGGGATCAATCGTTTCGAAGACACATTCGTCTCCGGCCCCGCTGCGCCAACGCGCAAGATCAGCACCGTGCGGGCGGCCCGAGCCCTCAAGAACGACTACGGAGAGTGGCTGTCCAACCTCGCCGTTCGGGCGTTGAGCGAGGCGATCGGGGCTCAGCCTTTCGATGCCAACCGTGCCGCTCTCCTGGTCCTCTATCCGAGTGACGATCGCCCCGCGCCCGCACCGAGCACCGCTGTGTTCGTCCAGGCCCTACAGAAAAAGGCCCGGCTCGCGTTCGCCGAGGTGCACGTCGTGTCCGAGGCCGACAAGACTCTTGCGGGCCTGCTTCGACTCGTCCAAGAGCTGACAGCGTCGAACAAGGTCGCCGAGTGCATCGTGGGTGCCGCAGACTCGTTCCTCTCGGCTGCCGAGCTGCGGCAGCTCGAGGGTGCCGGTCGGCTCCATGGTGAGGACAACCCCCGCGGCATGTTCCCCAGCGAGGGCGCAGCTTTCCTGCGGGTCTCGCCGTCTCTGTACGGCTATCCGCTGAGGCCAGTCGGTCGCATCGTCGGCTTCGCAGAAACCCGCGAGGCCGAGCAGTCGCAGGCGCGCGGTCGGAGTGTGGGTGATGCAATGCGCCTTGCGACCGGGCAAGCACTTGGGCGCGCGGGGCTGCCCGAGTCCAGCGTGGGGTTGGTGTGCTCCAACTTCGCGGGTGAACGCGACCAAGGATGGGAGCAGACCTTCGCGCACGCGAAGACCTACCGAACTCGGCGTCCTCGCCTCCCCAAGTTGTGGCCTGGCATGAGTGTGGGTGACATCGGTTGTGCGAGCGTCATGCTCTCGCCGATTGCTGCCGGGATGGCGCTGGCGCGGGGCTATGGCAATGCGGGGGTGGCCACGTGCGAGGCGTACTCTCGCTTCGGGCCGCGCGGTTGTGTCGTGGTGGCTTCCCCCGACCGCACCGCGTTCGTCGGCCCGGGTGTTCGCGCGCCCACGTAGTGCGAGCACGCCTGCCTGTGTCCGGGAGCCTCGCACCGGCGGTTCGAACGCGCGGGTCGAACGTGTCGTCGAATCGCGGTAGGACATGGAAGATGCGGGTTGCCCCTGCGTTTGGTCCCGTATGAGCGTCGTTCTGCTGCTCGCGTCGACGATCGGGTTCGGGGAGCCCGAGGCCGGGTCGGCGGTGTCGTTGCAGTGGAGCGCGCCGGCGGGCTGTCCGTCGGCCGACGCCGTGCAGGAGGACATCGACGTGTTGGTGGGGCACGGCAGCGGGCAGGGCGAGCCCCTGGTGGTCGAGGCGGAGGTGGTCGCCGATGAGGACGGGTACGCGCTACGACTCGCGATGGAGACCCGTACCGGTCGGGATGTCCGCCATATTCGCGCGGGCGAGTGCGAGCAACTCGCCCGTGCCACGTCGCTGATCATTGCGACCCTGCAAGATCCGGTCGCGGTCTCGGATCACGTCGAGCAGCTGCAGCGCCCCCGCGCCGACGGGCCGCCGCCGATCCCGGCACCCGAGATCCCTGAGATCCCAGTCGAAGCGGTCGAGCCGCAGCCGCCAACGGACCCACTGCCCCCGAAGTCGGAGCCGGCGTCGTCCGATCGACGGCCGACCCCGTGGCGGGCTGCGGTTCGGCTCGACGGGTTGGCTGGCGCCGCGGCGCTGCCTCGGGTCGACGGTGGTCTGGCGCTCGCCGTGGGCATGATCGCGCCACGCGTTCGCCTGGAGCTGGGGGCGTCACACCTGTTCGTGCAAACCGAGGGCCACCCCACGCTGCCCAACGTCGGCCTGCGGGTGCGCGCGACCACTGCCGCGGCGCGCGGGTGCGGCGTACCCCGTTGGGGCGCGTGGGAGTTCCCGCTGTGTGTGGCCGGGGAGGTCGGGGCGATGACGGCGCGGGGTGTGGGCTCTGCGGTGCGTGACGCGACCGTGGAGCGCACGGTGTATGCCACCGCGCTCGCGGAAGCCCACGTGGCCTGGCGCGCGACCGATCGCATCTCGATCTGGGCGGGCGCGCAGGGGGTGTTCAACCTGACCCGTCCGAGCTTCACGGTGGATACGCTCGAGCCCTTCTACGAGGCGCCGGTGGGCGGAGGGCGCGCAAAGCTGGGCGTCGAGGTGCGATTTCCATGAGCGGGTCACGAATCCGCGGGCAGGTGGACACTGCAACCAACGCCCCCGTGCGACGATCGAGCGTCTACAAGGAGAACTTCCGGTTCGTGTGGAACTGCCTGCGGCGGTTCGGGGTCGCTGCGACCGAGCTCGAGGACGCCACCCACGACGTGTTCGTGGTGGTGTTTCGGCGACGTTCCGAGCTCGCGGGCGCTTCGAATGCCCGTGCGTGGTTGTTCGGAACCATTCGGCGGGTGGCCGCAAACTACCGGCGAGGGGCGGGGCGTCGGGCTCGGCGGCTCGATGCCGTGAGCCAGGTGCATCCCCGTGCGACCCGGCCCGAGCGAGACCTCGAGCGCACCGACGCGGCGCGGGTCGTCGGCCGATTTCTCGATGGCCTCGCCGAGCCCCAGCGCGACGTCTTCGTGCTGATGGAGCTACAGCAGATGACGGCGCGGGAGGTGGCCGAGCTGCTCGACCTCAACCCCAACACCGCCTCGGCGCGACTGCGAGCCGCCCGCAAAGCATTCGATCGTTTTGCGGCCGATGTTCGCCGGGAGAACGGCTGGGATGGCGAAGCGGCCGTCGCTCATTTGCAGCGCCCGATCGACGCTCCCAGCGACGCTCGCAAGCGAGTCGGCGCCGCGCTTGCGGTGAGCCTGGGGTCCAAGGCAGCCACGGCGGTCGGCGTGGCGGCGTGGGCCAAGACGGCAGCAATCGGTCTCGCCGTAGGCTGCGGCGGGCTGGCGGCCCTCGCCGGAATTGCGTCGGCCATGCCCGACTCGTCCCCCGCTTCCGTCGCGCAGCATCCCGCTCCCACGCCTGCCGTGGTGGACCCGACGCCCGCACCCAAGCGGAGTTCGCTCGTCGCCGAGCCGGAACCGACACCACCTCCCATTCCGCAGGTCGCACAGAGTCGTCCCCCCACCGCCGCGCCGTCGAAGCGGCCTCGCCGAAACCCGCGTCCTCAACCCGAAGCCCCCGCACACCCGCAGGAAAAAACCCCGGCTGCGACGGACCGACTCGAGGCGCAGACCGAGCTGCTCGCGCGGGCCCGAACGGCACTGACGCGAGGCGACGGTCAGGGCGTTCTTCGTGCGGCGGCCGAGTATCGTCGTCAGTTCGCGACGGGCCCGTTCATGGCCGAGATCGAGTTGCTCGAGATTCGTGGGCACTGTCGCGTCGGCGACACGGCGACTGCACGAACGTTGGGCGAGCGCTTCGAACGAGAGCACGCCGGTTCATCCCATCTCGCCGTGCTCGACAAGACTTGTGCCGGAACGGTCACGAAAACGGGCTCGGCCGGAAACTGAAACACTACGATGGCACGCTCATCTTCCCGCCTCCCCATCGCATCCCTCCTTTGCGCGAGCGTCTGGCTCGTGGGCTGCGACATCCCCACCAAGTCCAGCGGTGAGCTCGAACCCTCGGGCATGAACGAAAGCGGCGAAAGCGAAGGAGACGACGGCCCGGGTGCGTTGCCGCCGGGCGAGTGCACGGGCGATTGCACCGTCGCAGCCGAGCCTCTGTGGTCGCGCGTCGTGCCCACCACGACGCCCCGCACGTGGGCCTGCGACGTGCAGATCGACGCCTCGGGCCGAGTGGCGTTCGCCTGGCGCACCGAAGGCACGCCCGAGTTTCCGCAGGGGCGCACGGGCATCGACCTCATGAACGCCGACGGCACGGTCGCCCACAGCACCGAGTACGACGGGCAAACGTTCGCGTCGTTGGCCTTTGCGAGCGACGGCACGCTCCGCGCCCGCGGGGTCACCATTCAAGACGGCGGCGATACGCAGTGGGTGATGGCGCTGGACGAAGCGCTCGCACCGACCTGGTCGATGACGTATCCCGAAGTGGGTGGCAACGGTCAGTGCGACTGGGGCTGGACGGGTGCCCTGGTCGACGCCACCGATCACGTCATCACCTACGACTACACTCCGCAGGGTGCGGGCACGTCTTTCGTGCGCCGCCACGCGCCCGACGGAACGCTCCTGTGGGAGATCGAAGCCGACGGCAACCCAGCCTACCAGGGTCTACCCATCGCGATCGGCGACGACCAGAGCATTCTGTACGGCGAGGCGTTCAGCTTCGATGCCTTCGACGAGACCGTGGTCCACAAGTACTCCTCCGACGGCGCCGAGCTGTGGGCGGAGGTCATCCCCGACGAGATCGCAGGGATCTGGGCAGCCGCCGACGGTGGAGCCTACGTGCACACCCGCAGCTTCTACGACCAAGATGGGCACGCGCACCGCTTGGGCCCCGACGGCGCATACCTCACCGTCTCACCCCCGAAGGAGCGCTTCTTCGAAGTCATCGGCGCCGCAGCCGACGGCTCCGGCTTCTTCGCCGTTCATGATGGTGCGTTGCTCCGCACCGATCCCCAGCTCGAGACGATCTGGTCCGCCGATATCGAACATGCCAACAGCCTCGTCTTCGCGTCGGCCGTCTCCGACGATGAGCAGACGTTCGCGTTCGCTTCGACCGCAACGGGCGAGGCCGACAACTACTGGATCTCCGTGCTCGCCAAGCCGTGAGCGGTGGGCCGCGATTGACGCAGCTATCGCACGATTGCTAACATAGCTGTCGTGCGTGGCTGGAATGTGGTGCTGTTGGGGCTTCTGGGGTGTGGTCCCGGACTGGCTGACGCATCGACCTCGGGCTCTGGAACCGGGACATCGAGTACCTCCGATCCGACGACGGGCGAGCCGTCCACGAGTGGAACGGGTGGCGAGTCATCGTCGTCCGGGTCGAGTTCATCGACCGGTTCGCCGCCCGCATCGATCTGCGATCCACAACCGGACGGGCCGTCGCTGACCTTCCTTCTGAACGACGCACCGATCTTCAGCGCTCGTCGGTTCGACTTCGCTGGGGACTGCGAAGTCCATCGTGTCGAACACGACGGTGAGCTGCTCCACCTGACCTTCTCTTGCGACGAAGAACCGCTCGCCGTCGCACTCGGCACGCCAATGACGGTGGGCCTGGCTCCGGGCGACCCGGTCGAGGTCTCGATGTTTGTCACCGCCCCATGGTGGGGCAACGCGTTTCTGAAGGTCGTCCGGGACGGCGAGGTGATGCTGGCGGCGGCGCAGGGCGAAGGCCTCTCTGGCGGGTCCGACCTCCCGCCAGCTGGATTCTTCGAGCCACTGTCGGTCGTGGTCCGCGTCGACCTCTGTGAGGAGGAGCCGGAGCACGAAGCTGGCCCCTTCGGCAGCGGTCCGTGCACCCGCGACCAGCGGCGCGGGATCGAGTTTGGTCTCGACGGGGACGAAGCGGTGGTGCTGGACCGGAACGAAGGAGAGGTCGGTCCGCTCCGGGTCTATGTCGGGCGGACGGTGAGGCACGTCGAGGTGTCTTGTACGGACACGCCCGGCGGCTGGGTGGAGTTCGTCGCCTTGCGGGCGTAGGTACTCCGAGTCCTGGCACGCAAACTCGTTGATCACTGCCCGAGTATCCAACGCGTTTGGTACTACGGCATCGTCGAGTTTGATAGTGAACTTGAACAACGCCTCGAAGACATGAAGTGGATTCCCTCGTACTCCAAGGGGACCGTCTTCTATCAGGAGTTTCAGATCAGAAGGAAGAACGGAGGGACGAACGTTCCCGCTCCCACCTTTCTTGTTTCATTCGAGTCTCTCGCAGCAGACGCGAAAGCGCGAAATCATGCCTTCCTTGAACTGCTAAAGGAAGGGTTTCGGTCGGCAAGTAGTGTTCCAAGTTGAGTTCGTCAAAGCCTCAGCGTTCGAAGGGACTCGATTTCCGCCGACTTGAACGCCTATACGACAATACTTGGCACCTCAACTCGGCGGCGTCACGCTCCGCTCCTGCCCTTCAAACCAGTGGTGTAATCGTAGAGTTTGAGAGGTGCGTCTTGCGCCTTGGCAGTATCCACCTACGTGAGATTCTCGTTAAGAATTTGGCTTACCTCGCGCGTTTTCCTCTGGTTTTTGAATAGACTAGCAAGATATGCATCCGGATAGGTGGCCTCCAAAATCGGGAGACTGGCTGCGATAATGGAGTCTACTGTTGATTCAATGAGACCGACCTGTGTCTTACTTAGCAGTCCGTCGGGGCCGGTCCCGACCTCCCGGAGCCTGCGAAAGACATGATGAAGCACGAATCGATTGCCATGCACTCGAATAAGGCGGTCTCGCCCGGAAAGGCCGGTGGCCGAGGCTCTGAGCCGAGCCTCGACCACACGGAGGACCTGTACCTTTTGCCAAGTGTCCGGCCCGCTGACGCCGGAGTGAAAGAGCGTACGGTAAGGAGGCCGAGTAATGTCTTCCCAGAGCCTTCCTATTGCGCCCTTTGCCATGACGCAAAGATCGGATTCCGGTTGCGCACACGCTCTCGCCACCGTCGCTTCCGTTAGGTCAAACCCTCGCCCGAGGGCATGAACCGTGTCTCCCGATTTATAAACATACTCGATGTCGTCGAGCTGAAGCTCCGTTTGCATTCGCTCTTGTTCTCCGTCAAGAGCCACAAAATCGCGGCTTTCGACGCGGTTCTGTGTGTTCGTGGCGCGAGTAACCCTCCGACCAAAATCATCGGGACAATTTTCAAGGGATATGAACCGGATTGTCACCCGCGCATCCTCGACTGGAGAGCCCTGGGCTTGAGCCGCCGCTATTGCCCCCGCGGTCTGAGCGCCGTTGACGATTTGTACGTTTCGACATTCGAACGTTCCAAACTCTCTTGAGTTTCCTCCGATTGGCTTTCTCGACACCGAACTACACAAGGCCGTAATTCCGTTGTTGAAGTACCAGAAGTTCTCTGGCTGCTCTGCAAGTGCCTTCTCGATTCCGCTGTTGACATCGGTCGCGCCTAGAAACATGCGAATATTGGGTGCAAATAGCCGGGGGTAGTGGAGGTTCCACCATGTCGCGATGTCGCTGGCCGCTACTTGCCCGTAGTAGGCGTGGTAAGGCGCGCGAACTTGACCCCAGTCGTACAGCATTACGTCGAAGTTGATAGGGGCTCCGACCGCGCCTTGCTGTACGGCGGAGTAGACGTCTCCTTGCAGCAGTGCGTGGAAGTTGACGATGTCCACAGGGTCGTTCAGCTCGTGTAGGAGGTCGTTTACTACGCGCCGAGCGTGTTCCCCGAGTCCCTGTTGACCTGTGTGTGCGAAGATGAGCATTATTCGTGTTTTTGCATCGTTTAGAGCCTTCTCGAAGAGGTCCTTGTTTTTGTTCATTTTGTCGTTGAATCGCTCCCACCTCGCGTTTACTAGATCTTTGAGTCCGCGTACGAGATCTTGAATGTCGTTTTGAGAAATGCCGCCTTGGCCATTCTGTCGCCATTTTGATTGTACGAGGTACAAGATGTGTGTGGATTGATCGTAGTGGGCTGCATCAATGCCGTTGTCGTTGTATCCATCGGTCACTGCTCCTGCGCACGCGGCTTCTGGCAGTCCTCCGAGATGCATAAGCGCGAACGCAGCGAGGGATCGCGTTAGTAGGTGGTTGTCTTGTTCGCTCGTCGGCCTCTCTTCTACGTCGGTGAGATCGATGCGGCTACCAATGTTCTGAGTGAGAAAAGCAGCGATTTGGCGGACGTGTAGAGCGCTCAATGTCTAAGTTCCCTCCCTAGCGTATCCTTTGCTCTGAAAGCTCGCAAGGGGCGACTCAGAAGCCCCGCAGGCAAAACTCGTCCAGACTGCTGACAAACCGGCCGGCTTGTCACTGCCACTTCCGTAGTTTCTCGTGTGCAGTCTGGGGGCATTCGGCGTGAGACCTGCGCGTCGCCGAGGCGCTGGAGCGACGCGCTCAGCGAGCGAGCTCGATCAACTCCCAGTAGGCCGGGGGTCGGCCGCGCTCCTCCTCGAAGCCGTCGGCAGCGGTCTTCAGCGCGGCCTTGCGTCGTCCGTGTTCGTCGGCGAGCCAGGTCGCACGCAGGGCGACGACGGGGCTCATGCCCTCCGGGACGGGGCCTTCCTTGCCGAGGCGGTTGAGCACCCAGCTGTAGGCTTTGGCGAGCCGAGCGACGGGCAGCATGGCGTAGGTGTAGTCGAGCGGGCGCCCTCTTGGGCCTCTTCGAGCATGATGTCGATGACCGCGTTGTCCATGTGGTCGTCCACCAGGGTCTCGTCACTCGGCGACGATGGCCAACCCGGAGGATCCGGGGCACCGCAGCGCCCTCGCCCATATGCAGGGATGGCCCAACGGCAAGATCCCCTACGAGATCGTCGTGATCGGAACCCTGCGAACCTGGGTGGTCCAAGCGATCGACGGTTGGAATGAACAGAGCTTGATCCAGTTCGTCCCTCGCGATCCATCGAACCCATTCGAGAAGTCTGTGCGGTTCACGTGGCAGCCCGTGGGAAGCAACTCGACCTGCAGCTCTCCGCTGGGCATGCAGCCAGGCATCGGGGCGCAGGAGGTTCGCCTGACGTCAGCGTGCGGAGTCGCCTCGATCCGGCACGAGATCGGACACGCGGTGGGGCTGTTTCACGAGCACTCGCGCACCGATCGTGACGAGCACATCTCGATCAACTGGGCGAACGTAGCCCCAGGCAAGGAGTCCCAGTTCTACACCTACTTGTTCAGCGGTGTCGTTGGGATGGACTTCGGACCCTATGACATCGAATCGATCATGCACTACGACTCGTACATGGGCGCTTCGTTGGTCGACGACACGTCTGTGCCCGTGATGATGCACCGTGGATGTCAGCCGTTCAGCACTCGATCCCGAGTGCACGTTCTCGGCCTCCAATGTGCTCACGGACTGGGACCTTGCCTTGCAGGCGTGACGAGGCAGGTGAGCGGGGCGCCGGCGACCTTCAAGCTACGCAACCAGTCGCGAAACCTGTGCCTGAGGCCGTTCAACGCCGCTCGCGCGCCCGGGACGCGAGTGCACCTCTCATCGTGTTCCAATACGTCGTCACGACGTTGGTACACGTGGAGGCCGCCGGGCGCCACGCGCGACGTCTTCGTCAACGAACGCAGTCGGCACTGCCTCGGAGTCGACGACGACAACGACATGATCCTGGTGCCTTGCACCGCGGCGTTCAGTCATCTGTTCTGGACGAATGCGAGTGGAATCGGCAACGATGACCGGTTGCGTCGCATGGACGACCGCTGCGTCAGGGCGTCGGCTTCGGGGGACCGGGCGTTCCTGTCGGCCACGTGCAACAACACGCCGACCCGACGCTGGTACCGCGACTTGTAGCGACGACGAGCTGCGAGCGACTTCAGCCGTAGCGCAGCCCCATGACATGGCGTTCCCACTCGCCTTGGAACGCCTTCATGTCGTCCGTACCCAGCACCGACTTCAAGGCGGCGTAGCCCGAGGGGTCGGTGCCGCTGGCGGTCTTGAACGCACGGTAGTCGCGGCCCAGGAGCCCCTGCTCTTGCAGGTAGAAGCAAAGAGCGCGGACGAGTGTCAGTCCCATGGTCGGGTTCGGGGGCCGCGATATCGGCTTGCACGCGCTGCAGCGTGTGGACGAGAGGCTCAGCGGCGAGTGAGTCGCCGAAGGGTCTGCATGACCCGGGCGGCGAACCGCTGGCACACCGAGCCGAGCAGCGCGGTCGTACCCGAGCCCGGTCCAGCGAGCCGTCGCGGCCGCCCGCGGCGTCGCCCTCCTAGGCCGCGAAGTGGACTTCGACCAGTTTGCGGGTGTCGTTGGGGGAGATGCCGAAGGCGTCGTCGAGGCCTTGGATCAGCTGGTCCATTTCCTCGATGCTGGGCTGCAGCGATTGGAGGAAGGACACGGCTCGGACGGCTCCGGGGGCGGGGAGCTCTTCGTGCACGTCGCGGTGGTGCGAGGTGACGGCGGCGGTGATCGGGTCGGGGAAGGACCACGCTTCGCACATCCAGCCGCCGAACTCGCTGTGGTCCCAGCCGAACGTCTCGCGCTCGTATTCGTCGAGCGCACTCCAGTCGCCGCCCGCCTCGGTGAGCAGCGGCTTGTACTCGCGGCGCATGGCCTTGGCGAGCACGGGCACGGCGATGTCTTGAAGAAGGGACGCGGCGTAGGAGACGCTGGCTTCGGAGGGCCTGATCTCTCGGGCGATGTGCTCGGCCAGGGATGCCCGGTGCACGGCGATGTCCCAGAACTCTTGTTGCGAGTAACCCGTCGCGGCGGGGTCGGGTACGGCGTCGCGGGTGGCGTGGGCGAGCACCATGTACTCGAGGTTTGCGCGGCCATACAGGCCGATCGCGGCCACGGGATCGGCGATGCGGCGGCGCCGGCCCGAGGCGGCCGAGTTGACGGCTTGCAGCAGGCGCAGCGTGAGCCCGGCATCACGCTTCAAGCAGCGGCCGATCTCTTCGTTGGTCGAGTCTTCGTCGCGAAGCAAGGCGCGGACCTCCATCGCGACGCGAGGAAACGCGGGCAGCCGAAAGCTTCCCGCCATCTTCTTGAGCTGCGACTTCGGCTTCTTGCGAAAGATCTTCTGCAGGATCCCCACTAGCCGGCTCTCCTGGCCATCTTGTCGGAGAAGATCGACAGCATGCCGCCGAGCATCATGTATCCGATCGCCACCTCGGCCATGACCAGCGCCTGGGCGTTGACCGAGCGGGGCAGCACGTCGCCATAGCCCAGCGTCGTGATGGTGACGAGGCTGAAGTAGAACGGCGACAACACGGTTTGGTTGGGCCCGAAGTCGACGTCGACCATCAGGTATCCGAGCCCGAACGACACCGCGACCATCAGCGTGCACAGACCCCAGCGCAGCATGCTTCGCCCGCAGTCGGAGGTCAGCCACCACACCCAGTACACGATCGTGTGTCCCAAGCCGCGGTTGCGGAACTCGTGAATGTAGTTCTGGTCCAGGATCTGGCGGCGCAGCAGATATGCGCCGGTGAAGTCGACCTCGTTGATCTCTGCCTCCAACCACGACGCTGTCTCGGCAAACTTCAGCTCGCGGACGCATGCGCCGGCCAGCTTGGCCCGGTTGAAGTTGGCGCCTTTGATCGTAGAGCCGCGCGCGGAGGCGCCGGAGAGGTCGGCGCACTCGAGGTCCGCGCCGTCGAGGGTGCATCGCACCATGCGGACGTTGGAGAGGTTGGTGCTTCGCAGGTCCGCGCCCGAGAGGTCCGCGCCCGACAGGGTTGCACCTTCGAGGTTGGCACCGAACAGTCGGGCGTCCCCCATGCTGGCGTTGCCGAACGAAGCGCGCGGTGCCTGAGCGCGCTCGAAGTTGGCGCCTTCGAGGACTGCGCCGGTGAACTCGGCGTCGGTCAGGTCCGCCTCATAGAACTCGGCGTCGGCGAGCGTGGCGCCCATGAAGTTGGCCCCCACGAGCGAGGCCCCGGTGAAGTCGTGTCCGCGAAGATCCTGCCCTGCGAAGTCCAAGGCATCGCGCACGTCTTCGGCTGCACCGCTGGAGGCACCCATGACTCCTTGGTTCGGCCGCGCGCCGCCCGGATCAACGCCCGGGCCCAATAGAGGCCGGCCGCTACACCTCGGCGGTGCGCATGAACATCGGCTGCGCGAGCAGCCACAGGCTCAGCATGCTCATCAGAATCATGCCCACCATCATCACCAGGTGAACACGGAAGCTGGCCTTCTTCTCTCGGTAGAGCCGGAATGCGGCCCGTTGCGCGACGATGATGCCGTAGATGTGGCCGATGATGATGAGCGCCACCTGCAGATACCAGATGCTCTCGGGGGACCACAGCGCCGATAGAGGCGCGCGCGCAGTGCCGAAGAAGTCGTGCCCCCATCCCAGTGGGTCGCTGATCAAGCGGCGCAGCTTGGACCACTCGTAGAACACGTGGGTCGCGTTGTGGGCCAGGTGGTAGAACAGCGCGACGGGAAGCAGGGTGTAGGAGAACTTGATGAACAGCTGGCGCGTGGAGTAGTCGCGTCGCCCGCTGGCCATGCGCATCACCCAGCAAAGCCCCCAATACAGCAGGCCCGGGATGAAGATGCAGCCCAGCATCATCACGGTGAAGGTCATCAGCCCGCCTTGGCTGCCGCCAAAGCCCAGCACGTCGCTGCCGAGCACGCTGGTCTGCGTGTCGATGATCCACCCGCGCAGCGCGTCTTCCCACTCCATCCACAGGGGGATCATCGCGGCGCCGTGAAAGGCACTGACGATGAAGACCAGCACGGCCATGTAGGCCTCGTCGGGCTTGGAGCGGTGGGGGTGTAGAACGTCGGCGCCGCTGCTGCGCACGTTGAGTGCGATGTTGTCGTGCGGACAGCTCTTCACGCACTCGGTGCACAGCGTGCAGTACTGGTTCTCGTTCATGCCGCCCATGAACTCGCCCGTGGGGCAGGGCAGGCCCACGCCTTCGCGGCCGTGGTAGCAGTCCTTGGTGCGGCACTTTCGGCACTTGTCGCCGTCGCGACGGCGCAGCTCGAGCATGCCCATCATCGCGTACTGCCCGCTCACGCGGCCCACAAAGCACACGTAGCGGCACATGGCCTTGCGCTCGTAGGTGAGCAGCAGGACCCACGCCAGGCCGATCATGCCCAGGCCGATCACCGAGGTGAGCCACGGGCGGTTGGCCGCGTCGAAGACGATCTCCAGCCAGGTGACGAACGCGAACAAGATGATCGCCGGCCACATCCACGCCTTGGCCTTGGGATAACGCTTGGCGAGGCTACGAACCGGCTTGGTGCTGGTGAACGACAGCCGCATCAGCCAGTCCGGCACGGCCGTCCACGGGCACATGAAGCACCACATGTTGCCCGCGAAGAACACGGCGAAGATGAGCCCGATCCACCAGATGTTCCACGTGAGTACGGGCGCGATGTTGCGGCCGGGGTCTTGCGACCCGACGAGTCCGATGACGATGACCGTCAAGAACCCGAGCACCACTGGGATCTGCACCGCGGGCTGGAACCACCGACTCTTCATCGCCCGTCGCAGCCAGCCGAAGCGCGTGAGCTCGAACTTCCAGTAGTTGCGCGCGTAGGAGCGAGGGTTCTTGGTCTTGCCGTAGCGCTCGAACACGCCAAACGACAGCAGCAGAATGACCACGCCCGCGCCGAAGAACACCTCGTTGGGCAGGCCCGGCATCAGGTGCACATAGGCCTTCTTCTTCACCGTCTTGGCGTCGTCGAACGCCTGCGGGTCGAAGAAGCCGCCCTCGTCGAGTTGCGCCTTGGTGGACGCGTCGACGCCGACGTCCTGCTCGCCGCCCTCGTCGAGAATGATCGCGCCCGATTTGGATCGCTTCCGCCCGAATCGGTCGACGGTGTACGTCTCGTCGCTGCCATCGGGGGTGATGTCCTCGACCGGGGGCATCGGGGGCGCCTTGGAAGGCGTGATGTCCTCGACCGGGGGCATCGGGGGCGCATTGGACGGCGTGATGTCTTCGACGGGCGGCTTGGGCGGCGCTTGGGCCAGCAGCGTGTGCCCGTCCAACTCCGAGTGCACCTTGACGATGGCGCGGGAGGTGTCGCGCGCTTGCACCCGGCTGGAGCCGATCCAGAACAGCCCCACTACCGCCAGCAACAAGGCGAAACCCATCGCGAACCGCCCACCGCGGACCAGCAGGAGTGGGTCGTCCTCGGGTTCGTCGCGCTGTCCGACGATGGGGAGGCGCTTCATGTGCCCTGCACCTCGGTGAGTACGACCACGCTGGGCGAGCGCCGCCAAGTCGTGGTGTCCGCGGCCAGCGGTGCGGGTGCATGACCACTGGCCCCGTCGGTGAGGTCGACGAACTCCGCTGTCATGCTGCAGGGGTCATCGGTGCCCTCGAGGGATACCCACAACACGCGGCCGAAGATCGCATTCGTCGCGTTGCCGGTCTGGGTCGGCCCCGCTCCGATGAGCATGTGCTCGCCGTCGGGCGCGACCGCGAGGGCGTAGGGCGAGAGCTCCTCACCGTCGGTTTCCCACGCATCTTCGAGTCCCGGCAGCGTATTGCAGACTCCGGTTGGGGAGATGACCTGCACACCTCGGTCGGCCGCGGCGGAGATGGCTCCTTGGGCGAGCAGCCAATGGCTGTCTCCGAACCGCACGAGCTCGCCCAGCTGACCGTCGCTGTCTGCGATGGCGATGGGCGACAGGGGCTCGCAGCCTGCGGGGATGCTGTAAACCTGGGTCGCCGAGGCGTTGAGCGGCGTTGGGCCGAGACCGACCAGCACACCGCCAGCACCATCGTGTGCGAGGTAGCGTGCGCGTCGGCTGTCTGTAGGAGGCAGGTCGCACAGCGACCCGGTGATGCCGCTGGCGATGTCCGTGGGTGAGCCCGAAAGATCGCCAAGGTCGAGGAACGCCACCGCCTCGTTGCCATCGCACGCCACCGCGGCCGTGTTCTCGTCTTCGAGCAACACCAGCTGCGACGCACCCCGACAGTCGCCTCCGTCGAGCCCGCTGAGGGTTGCCAGCGCGAAGTCGGCCGGATTCGCGGTGTCGACGATTGCGAGCTTGCCCGGCTCGGTCCAGGTGTCGTCGGCGGCGAAGAGGTCGTTGGCAAATACGCTGACGAGCAGCTTGCCTTGCACCGGTTCGCTGAGCGCGAAGATCGGCTCGAGCTCGTCGAAGCGGGTTTCGACGACTCCTTCGTTGAACGCGCCGCCAGCGAAGAACGTATCCACGTCGATGAGCGCCGGGTCGCGCTCGTCGAAGAACGCGGTGGGGAACGTGAGCAACGCGCCTCGCTCGGGGGAGGGGTAGTGACCGGTGATGACGTGCAGTCCGGTGTCGGACAACGCCATGCCAAAGGGTTCGTCGAGCTGCCCCGGCTCGGTGCCGGGCTTGAGGTCGAGGTCGATCGCCCCTCGATACGTCGGCTCGCTCCCCGCCAGGCCACCAAACACCTCCACTCGGTCGTCGAGCGTCTGTGCCGTGAGTACGACCCAACAGGTTTCGCCCGTCGGGCATCCGATCATGTTGTCGACCGGCGTGATGTCGCCGGTGGTCTCGGACCCGGTGGCGTCGGTCTCGCCGCCGCTGGGATTGTCGGGAAGGCAGCCCGCAAGCAGCCAACCCGTCAGCAACACAGCGCCTCGGCCCGATCTCATGGGCGAGACCGTAGCAAAGCGCCGAGCCCCTACAAAGCGTCACGCCACCACGCCGCGGGGCGCGACGGCCGTTGCGCTCACAGGTCGCTACGCGGCGAATCGGTGCAGTTCTTCGACCGCACCAAACGTGGGCAGGTCGGCCTCGTCGCGCTCGAGCGCGGAACGGACCTGGCCGTCCACACCGACCAGCGACACCTGGCGATGCGCGTAGCGCTGCTGGGTGGCGGTTCCCACGAGGACCGCGATTCCCGAGCGGTCGAGGTGTTTCACCTTGGAAAGGTCGAACACGATGTGCTCGGACCCGTCCGCCATCAGCGACGACACCGCGCGGCGAAGGCTGGGCGAGGTGTAGAAGTCGACCGATCCGATGATCGAGACGACGGAGAGTCCGTGAACGTTGGCAGTGGTGAGCTTCATGGCTCGGTCTCCGGTTCGAGAGTTAGGACGCCGCAGGGCCGTCTGCGGTAACGGTTCGACCACAAGGGGACGAACCTTGAGTGACATGGGCCTTTTTTGAATGCCCTCGGTGCGCGGTACAGTGCATCCACATGTACGTCGTCACAGGAGGTGCGGGTTTCATCGGGTCGTCGCTCGTGCGCGCGCTGCTCGGCGCAGGGGAGCGCGTGGTGGTGCTCGACGACTTCTCTTCGGGCCATCGTGCAAACCTGGTCGGCTTGGATGAGACGCGCCTGAAGGTGGTGGAGACGAATATCTGCGATGGCCTGACGACGGGCATGGCGCAGGTGGAGCAAGCGTGGGGACGACCAAAGGCGGTGGTGCACCTGGCGGCGCAGGTCTCGGTCGTCGCTTCTCTACACAGCCCCCTCGAAGATGCACGCCGAAATCATTGCGCCACGTTGCAGGTGCTGGAGTACGCGCGCGCGAACCCGGGGACCCGCGTGGTGCTGGCCTCGTCTGCGGCGACCTATGGCGATGTGGACGAGGTGCCGGTGCGCGAGGAGGCCGCGCGCTGGCCACTGAGTCCCTACGGATTTCACAAGTTCAGCTCGGAGCTCGCGTTGCGTGCGTATGCGGAGGTTCATGGCGTGCCGACCGCGGCGCTGCGTTTCTTCAATGTCTACGGCCCGCGTCAAGACCCGAGCAGTCCCTATTCGGGTGTGATCTCGATCTTCATGAAGCGCGCGCTCGAGGGCGCGCCGATCACGATCTTCGGCGACGGCGAGCAAACGCGTGACTTCGTGTTCGTGGGCGACGTGGTGTCAGCGCTGCGCAAGGCTGCCGACCGCGACTTCAAGGGCGACGTGTTCAACGTCGGCACGGGCATCGAAACCACGGTGAACACCCTGGCCGAGACCGTGGTGCAAGAGGCCGGGAGTGCGTCCACCATCGAGCACGCGCCCGCCCGCGCGGGGGAGATTCTGCGGTCGTGCGCAGAGCTCACCAACACCCGCGAAACGCTGGGCTTCGAAGCACGCGTGGGCCTGGCCGATGGCCTCGGGCAAACGCTGGCATGGTTTCGCGAGCGCTGAGCCTGCACCATGACGGCGTGTCCCGGGCTTTGCTGACGCTTTCGTTTCTCGTTCCCCTTGCATGTGGCGGGGGGGGCTCGGGTGGAAGTGGTACCGAGGGCGCAGAGGCGTCGGGGAGCGGTGTCGGGTCGACCACCGCCGCCATGGACGTCTCGACGTCGGCCATGAGTGACAGCGATGCAACGGGCACCGGCTCCACGACGTCGGGCACCGCCACCTCTGCATCTGGCTCCACTTCGACCGATGCCTCCTCCGACACGTCCTCGTCAGCGGGCGAGTCCTCGGGTGAGCCCGAGCCCGATGTTCCCGCTGGGGTCTTCTTGTGGACAGGCTCGGGTGGCGGCGGCCCGCCCACCGACCTCGACCCCGACGGCATGCTTCAGATCCTCCTCGACGCGGGGGTCGACGCGGCGATGGGGACAACCCTTCCGGCGGACTTCACCGAGCGCATGGGCACGCTCGTCTACCTCAACCCGCTGGAAGCCTTCGATCCGGCAGTCGACGCCGCTGCGGCTCAGCTCGTGGCCGATGGCGGCCGGGTCGTGCTGGTGATGGAGCATTGCAAGGATGGGTGCTGGGGCTACGCACCCGGACACAACACGCTGCTCACGGCGCTCGGCAGCTCGATGCGCATGCATGGGGACGGTGGCGCACCGTTGAGCGACGTGTCCCTGTCCCTCATGGCCACACCTCCGCTCACGGATGGTGTGAGCGACATCGTCGTCTACTACACAGGACGGGTCGAAGTGGGAGACTCCGGCATCTCCCTGGGCATGATGGAGGGCGGTGACACGATCATCGGGCTGGAGGGCCTGGGCACCGGTGAGGTCGTGGCCATCGCCGACTCCACCATGTTCGGCTACCGCCTCGACGCGGGGGACAACGCCCAATTCGTACTCAACTGGGCCCTGCACTGACCCTGTCTTTAGGGGGCATTCAGCGGCGGCCGAGCGCGGTCTTCATCAGCAGCAACGCTTCTCGCCCTGCGTTGGCCACCAGCTGGCTCTCTTCGACCTCGCCCTCGACCGGCTTCAGGCCACCTCTGCCCATCTCGTAGTTGGAGTCGAGCGTGCGCCCTTTGAGCTGATCGAGGAACGCATCCTTGGTGAGCTCCACGTTGCCGCGGTAGTCGTAGACGCGAATGCGGCTGATCTCACCGCGGGTGTTCACGCCGATGCCCACCTCGAGGGTGAGGATGCCGCCGTTGAGCACCTTGGGCTTGGTGCGAGGGTCGATGAAGATCGCCACCCCGAGGAACTTCCCGTCCTCGCCGTGCGCCAAGTAGAACTCGGGCGTCTTGTCCTCCGGGTACAGCTCGAACCCGAGCTCCGCCTCGAGGAACTTCACCTCTTCATCGTTGAACTGATAGCGCTTGATCTTCCAGCCGTTGGGGTCGGCATCGGGGAACAGCTTCATCAGGTTCCGATGCGTGATCTCCCAACTCCCCCACTTCGCCAAGTGCGCCTGCGCAGGCGCCGGCGGAACCGCAAAAAGACCCCCGAGAGCAAGGGCAACCACGATCTGCTTGACGACACGCACCATGACGAAGAGGCCCGATGTTCGCGGCCCACCCCTTCAGACGTCAACCACCCCCATCTCTTCACCGTAGAGCAAACCCCCACCCCCAGAAGAGCGAGCCTCCCAAAGGGACGGAGCCCTCCCCACAAGCCCGAAACACGAAGGCCTCCCCCTCAGAAGAGCGAGCGTCCCAAAGGGACGGAGCCCTCCCCGTAAGCCCGAAGCACGAAGGCCTCCCCCTCAGAAGAGCGAGCGTCCCAATAGGGACGGAGCCCTCCCCCGCAAGCCCGAAGCACGAAGGCCTCCTCAGCAGGAGAGCGAGCGTCCCGAAGGGACGCGCAGCGGAAAAAATAGAAAGGACCGAGCGAACGGCCACCAGCGCGAGGGGGTTCGGAGTGTGTACGGACCGGGTACATGGGTGACACACCGGACCGGCAACATGGGTAACACCGTGCATGCCGTGCGAGACGCCCTCGACCGTGGAAGCGCGAAACGCGTTCATCGACGCCTGGCTGGAGAAGGAGGAGTCGCTCACCGACCTCTGCTCTCGGTTCCAGATCAGCCGTAAGACGGGCTACAAGTGGCTTGAGCGCTACGATCAGGAAGGCCGAGCAGGCCTCGTCGATCGGTCTCGGGCGCCGAAGTCTTGTCCGCACGCGACGACGCCGGAGATGAGCGAGCTGCTCGTCGACGCCAAGCGAGCGCATCCGAAGTGGGGCCCTCGGAAGCTCAAGGCCTACCTCGAACGCGAGTATTCGGACCTCAAGCTCCCCGCGGCGAGCACGATCGGGCGCGTGCTGAAAGAGCGAGGCCTTGTCGTTCCTCAGAAGGTTCGACGCCGCACCCCGCTATACGACCGCGATCTGCTTCCGTACGACCAGCCCAACGGCGTGTGGTGTGCGGACTTCAAAGGCCCAGTCCGACTGCGCCACAAGAAGCATTGCCACCCGCTGACGATCACCGATGGCTACAGCCGCTACTTGTTGCGCTGCCACATCGTCGACGAACTGACCCTCGAAGGCGTCCGCCCGGTGTTCGAGTCCGCCTTTCGTCAGTTCGGACTGCCGCGAGCGATCCGCACCGACAACGGGACTCCCTTCGCTTCGCTTGCGCCCGCAGGGCTAAGCCGACTGTCGATCTGGTGGATGAAGCTCGGGATCACGCCCGAGCGCATCGTTCCGGGCAAACCGCAGCAGAATGGCCGCCACGAGAGGATGCACCGGACTCTCAAGGACGAGGCGTGTGGACTGCCTCGAGTGACGCGTCGCGAACAGCAGCGGCGCTTTGATCGCTTCATACGTGAGTACAACGAGCTCCGGCCCCATGAGGGACTTGGCAACCTGACGCCGTCGGACATCTACGCCCAGTCCGCCGTTCGGTACCCGCGGCATCTCCCGCCGTACGAGTACCCCCCGGACGTGACGGTGCGGCGGGTCCGGAGCTCTGGCGAGGTGAAGTGGGCGGGCAACATCTTCCACCTCTCGGAAACTCTTCGCGGCGAACTCGTCGGATTCACGCCGAACCCCGACCTCACGACGTGGACTATCCAGTTTCGAGGTGTTCGTCTCGGTCAGCTCACCGACGACAACCGCTTCGTCCGCATCGAACCACCACGCCGTCCTCGAAGACTGTCACCCATGTCCCCGGTCTGATCTGTCACCCATGTCGCGACTTGACAAGTGCCCCCCTCACCCAAAGGGGGGGGCACGGAGAGCCCCCGGCTAGCCGAACCCGCGAGGCTCCTCCAAAGCGAGCGTCCCGAAGGGACGCGCAGCGGAAAAAACAGAAAGGACCGAGCGAACGGCCACCAGCGCGAGGGGGTTCGGAGTGCCCCCCTCACCCAAAGGGGGGGCACGCAGAACCCCCGGCTAGCCGAACCCGCAAGGCTCCTACGTCGCGTACTTGATCTCGACGACCAGGTCGTTGTCGATCGCGACTTGCGTCTCGTCCGACGTGCCGTCGCAGTCGAGGTTGTTGCGCACGTACTTGCCCCGCTTGGGCCCAGACGAGCAACGAATGTACGTGTGCACGATGGCGTTGCGACCGTCGCGGTCACGGGTCAGCGTGTCGGCGGGCGGTCCCCAGGCCATGAACAGGGTGAACTCGTGAAAGCCCACGTGGACCTCGCCGCGCTCGGCCGCTTTGCGCTCTTCGGGGGGCAGCTGCGACCACTGGGTCCACAGCCCGTTGTCCTCGAGGAAGCTCTGGCGCTGCTCTTCTTCGACCTGCAAAAACGCCTTCTGCTGCTCGGGCGTCTCCATCACGTCGTAGAAACGGCGGTCGAGGTTGGGCAGGCGCTCTGGCGTCATCGCGCAGGCGCTTGCCAGCAGGGTGCCGAGCAGAGGCGCGCGGAGGTGCCGCAACTGTCCGAAAACGCTGCCGAATCGCATAGCGACGGAGCCTAGCACGCTGGGCCGGAATGCCCGCAGAACCCTGCGATTCCGAACGTGAGCCTGGGCTTGGCGTTCTTTGCGCATCCGCCCGGCTGCCCGGCGGATTTGTGGGCTCGCAGGGAGCCCGCCACAGGCTACAATGGGGGACGCGCTTCGGCGCCGCTCTTCTGCCCCCGCATGTTTGCCTCTCCCGCGCTCGCCCAGCTCCCGCGAACCGCCCCACACTCGTTGTGGGCGTTTGCGACGCCCAGCCCGGGATTGACGGGATTTGCGGCAACTGCTAATTACACGCCGCCTAGGTTGCCGTTCGTGCGGCGTGATTTGCGCAAGACATTGCGCTCCAACAAGCGCCCTTCCCAGGGCCGCGCCCAGGAAGCGACTCGACATGGCCGATAACTCGTTCAACGCAGGCGAAAAGACGGTTTACCCCGGTCACGGTGTAGCCGAGGTCGTCGGCCTCGAAGAGCAGGAGATCTCCGGACACGCGCTCGTGTTCTACGTGCTCCGCGTTCTCGAGAACAACATGACCGTCCGCGTGCCCAAGCACAAAGCCAAGGCCGTCGGCCTTCGACGCCTCGTGGGCGAAGAAGAGGTCGGCCAGGTCTACGAAGTGCTCAAGCACCGCGGCGATAAAATCTCCACCGCCACCTGGAACCGCCGCTACCGCGAGTACATGGAGAAGATCAAGACCGGTTCGCTGGTCGAGATCGCCACCGTGCTTCGCGATCTGTGCCTGCTCCGCTCCGACAAGGAACTCTCCTTCGGCGAGCGCAAGATGCTCGACACGGCGCGGTCGCTCCTGGTGCAGGAGCTCGCACTGGCCAAGGGCCAAGACGAGCCCACCGTCGCCAAAGAACTCGACGAGCTCTTCGCCTAGTCAGACGGCGTCCTACGAGAAAGGCGCGATGTCCTTCATGGACACCGCGCCTTCTTTTTGTCCTCTACGACTCAGCCGAGCTGAATGTCGCCGGACAGGAGCTCGAGAATCGTCGAGACGGGGAAGCCGCTGCCGCCCGCTGTGGTCACCCCGTGGGCCTTGCTCGCCATCGCAGGGCCGGCGATGTCCACGTGCATCCAACGTTTGCCCTCGGTGAACTCGCTGAGGAACAGGCCAGCCGTCAGCGCGCCGCCCCATCGCTCGCCCGTGTTCTTCATGTCGGCGATCTTGCTTCGGAGCTGCTCCTTGAGCTTGGCTTGAAGCGGCAGGCGCCACATGTGTTCGCCGCTGCGTTCGGCGGCGGACATCCAATCGGTGGCGAGCCGTTCGTCTTCGGTCATCACACCCGCGATGTAGGGTCCGAGTGCGACGATGCACGCACCCGTGAGCGTGGCGAAGTCGATCATGAGATCGGGATCGAGCTTGGACCCGTAGACCAACGCGTCGGCCATGGTCAGGCGCCCTTCCGCGTCGGTGTTGTTGACCTCCACAGTCTTGCCGTTGGAGGCCGTCAGCACGTCGCCGAGGCGGTAGGCATGGCCGCTGACCATGTTCTCGGTGGCCGCGACGAGCACGTGCACCTCGTAGGCGACACCGAGCTTGGCGAGGCCCTCGAACGCGCCGATCACCGCGGCGGACCCCGACATGTCGAGCTTCATGTCGAGCATGCCGTCGCTGGGTTTGATCGAGTAGCCACCCGAGTCGAACGTCACGCCCTTGCCGACGAGCACGATGCGGCCCTTGCTGGCGCCTTTGGGCTTGTAGGTGAGGTGGATGAAGCGCGGCTCTTCGTCGCTGCCCTTCGCAACGCCGAGGTAGCAGCCCATGTTTCGCGCTTCACACTCCGCGCGATCGAACACCGTGAGCGATACGTCGGCGTCGCTGGCCTCGACGATTTCCTTGGCCGTGTTCGCGAGGAATGTGGGCGTAACGAGCTCGGCCGGTCCGTTCGCGAGGTCGCGCGCGCGGGCGATCGACGACGCGATCACTTGTCCCGCGAGGGTGCCTTCGCTGGGTGCGGTGGTGTCGGCCCATACCGTCACACGTGCGACCGAACTCGGGTTGCGGTTGTCCTCGGAGAGGAAGCGGTCGTAGGCGTAGGTCCCCAGCTCGAGTCCCTGCGCAAGCAGGCGGCCTGCTTGGTTGGCGTCGTCACCGACGGTCCATGCCGCGGTGTCCGCTTGAAGGTCGAGCACCACACTCGTTGCGCCAACCTTGGCCGCAGCACGCACGGCATCGTGGCCGACTTGGCGGAGAGCTTCCGCATCGTGCAGGCCATCGCCGACACCGAGCAGCAGCACGCGCTCGAGCACGTCACCGTGCGCGCGCGTGAAGTCGAAGGTGGAAGAGGTCTTGCCTTTGAACTTGGCCGCCTCGATCGCGGCGCGAACACCTGGACCGAAGCGGGCCTCCAAGGCATCGGGTTCGAACTCCGCTCGCACGGGAACGGCGAGCACTTGGCCGGTCGCGGGTTGCGGTTGGTCGGAGGTCCACTGGATTTCGAGCATGAATTTTTCTCGTTCGGGGTCGTGTCCGAAGGCGTGCGCGATCTTCGCGTTCAATGCCTTCGCGGCGTCACTGTAGCCCAGGACGGGCGTTGTGCGAACCGCGCGTCAAGGGGCAAAAACCGTGCATCTTCAGAAAGTTGCGCGACTCCCGACCTTGTATGCGGTTGTGAGACATAAGTGACCTATAACTCGCTATCACGATCACTCACCTTGCCCAAACGATCCATTACCTTCGCCTAATTGCATGACAAAGAGGGCTAATTATTATTGACATGCGCTGATCACGACCGTAAGGTCCGAGCGTACCGTTGCCCCTTTGAAGGAGGGCCAGATTCCTATGTCCGCAGCAGCAACAGGGGCCAAAAAGGCCACCCGCAAGACCGCCAAAAAGAAGACCGCCAAGAAAAAGGCCGCCAAAAAGAAGGTCGCCAAGAAGGCCGCCAAGAAAAAGGTAGCCAAAAAGGCCACCAAGAAGAAGGCAGCCAAGAAGAAGGTCGCTAAGAAGGCCGCCAAGAAGAAGGTAGCCAAGAAGGCCACCAAGAAGAAGGCCGCCAAGAAGAAAGTAGCCAAGAAGAAGGCTACCAAGAAGAAGGCCACCAAGAAGAAGGCCGCCAAGAAGAAGGTAGCCAAGAAGGCCACCAAGAAGAAGGCCGCCAAGAAGAAGGTAGCCAAGAAGGCCACCAAGAAGAAGGCCGCCAAGAAGAAGGTAGCCAAGAAGGCCGCCAAGCGCCGCACCAAGAAGTAGTCCTCTCGGACAGCTTCTCCGCCGCCGCTTCCGGTTCGACCGGTCGGCGGCGTTGCTGTTTTAAGAGCCCCCTTCGCGCGGGCCCGAAGCGCCCTACTCGAGGCTATCTGCTGCAGCTTCGAGGTTGGCGAGCGCCTTGGGACCCGCGAAGATCAGGGTGCTTTGGGGGACCACGTCGACGTGGTCCGCGAGCGCGTCGAGCTGATCGGCGGACAGGCGAGGGCGACGGCCCATCGCATCGATTCGAAGCCACGCCGAGCGGTGGTACAGGACCTCGGGGTCTTCCGCTTCGGTGTTGGGTCGACCGGCCACGAAGGCCGGACCGAGTGCAGTCATCTTCAGGCTGCCCGCGAGCGCGGCCACTTCGGGCGCCGACCACAGGCCATCGGGTTCCCACACGATGTCAAAGCCGTCGGCACGTCGACGCTCGACGAAGGTTTGCAGCCGTTTGCGGCCCACGGCGCCCGGCGTCAGGCTGGCAGGGGTTCGAAGCGCGATGCGTTTGGCTTCGAGCGCTTCGTAGCAGGGGCGCACGGCTTCCCAGGCGCGGGCCACTTCGTCGCTGTCCTGCAGGCCGCCGAACTTGTGTGCCTCGCCTTCGAGCGAGCGAGAGCTGAGTCCACGCAGACCGTCGTCGGGCCCGTGGCTGAGCAGGTGCCACGCGTAGGGAATGATCTCGGCGTTGGGGAACAGCCGGCGGACGTGCTTGGCCCACCGACCTGCCGCGCCGGCACGTGGGGGCTCGAAGAGCGTGCGCTCGAGCAGCACCATGTCGACTTGCGGCATGGGTTTGCGTTGGCGACGGCCGTTGTTGTCCGAAAGCAGGACTCCGAGATTGACGCTCATGCGGAGCCGGGCACGCTAGCAGGCCCCGCCGCCCCTGGCCACCCTCGTCTCTCGGCCTCAGCGCCCCGGTTTGTAGCGGGGCACCCAAACGGTGACGGTCGTGCCGCGTTCGCCGTTCTTGTCGAGCGTCACGCGCCCCTTGAGGCTACGCACGATGTCGTTGACCACTGGCAGGCCCAGGCCCGTACCGCCCGAGCCCTTGGTGGTGAAGAACGGTTCGAACACACGGGCGCGCAGCTCTTCGGCGATGCCCGCTCCGTCGTCACGCACCTCGAGCACGCCCCAGTCGTGTTCGTACCAGGTGCGAATCTCGATGGTGCCGCGCTCGCTGCCGTCCCCGTCGCCCAGGGCGTCGATCGCGTTGGTGATCAAGTTGAGGGCGATCTGATGCACCTCGTCCTTGTCCGCATGCACGATGACGTCGTCGTCCCCGCGCTGTTCGAACGACAGTTTGATCCGTCGCAGCTTTCCGGCTCGGCGCAGCAGGGCCAAGATGCCCTCGATCGAGTCGCTGAGGACGACCGCACCACGCGTGCGCACCCGCGGCCGTAGCGGTTCGAGGATCTGCTCGACGTGCTCGTGCACTCGCCGCACGCTCTCACGCATGATGCCGATCATTCCCGAGCCCACCGGGTCGGCGTTGCCCTTTTCGATCATCGTCAGGTAGCCGAGCAGTGGGCCGAGCTCGTTCTTGATCTCGTGCGCCGCACTGCCAGCGAGCAAGCCGATGGTGGCGAGGCGATCGGCCTGCTGCAGTTGACGGCTGAGCTGCTCGTACGCGGTCTCGTAGTAGAGCAGGGCGATGACATAGCGGGTGCGTTCCTCACCATCGACGGCTGGTGTTTCGCAGACCGACAGGCTCATCTTGGCCGGGAGGTGGCGGCCGCGGCCCGCGTGCACGGTGACCTCGCCGCGCCAGTGTTCGCTGCTGCCAGCGCCCCGCGCCAGCGCCACGACGCGGTCTTGAATGTCGCCCTCGGTCGGGTGGGGTTCGAACAGCTCGCGAATGTCGATGTCGAGCAGTTCGTACAGCGGCTCACCGACCAGCGCCACGAAGCTTTCGGACGCGTCCACGAGCCTGCCGTCTTCGTCGAGCACCAAGATGCCCTCGACGGCGCGGTTGTAGAGCACCGAGAGCAGCATCGCGGTGCGCTGGTGTCGGATCGCGAGCTGGCGGTGTTCCTCTTGCAGCCGCGCCTGGGCGTGTTTTTCGACGGTGGTCTCCACCCGGTGGGCGATTGCCCGTTGCACGGTGTCGAGCAGCTGCGCACGCGAGACCGGCTTGGTGAGGTAGTCGAACGCATGCTCGCGAACGGCTTCGGCGGCAGCCTGCACGCTCTGGTCGGCCGTGACGATCACGACCGGGAGGTGGGGGTCCTTGGTCTCGATGTGCTTGAGCAGATCCAGACCCGTGCCGCCGGGCATCAGCAAGTCGGTGACGACGACGTCGTATTCGGTGGACTCGTCGAAGCGGGCGAGCGCCTGGTCGTAGTCGGCAGCGACGGTGACGTCGTAGCCGCCTTTGCGAAGCGACAGCGCCAGCGCATGCCCGACGAGAGGGTCGTCCTCCACCAAGAGGACGGCGTTGCTCAGGCGCGGGACCTCGGACGTGCTCACGGCGTGGGTGACTCCAGCCTGAGTGAGACCGAGCCATCGGCGAAGGTCGCCGAGCCCTCATCGGCGAGAATGTCGTCGACCGCCTGCACCGAGACCTCGGGCCACGGGGCGCGGGTGCCCGACGCATCGATCAGGGTGGTCTCGATGCTGGACCCGTCCACGTAGATGCGAGCCTCGAACGGGCCGGTGCTTTCCTCCGCCGCTCGAACCATGGCCTGAAACAGCGCCACCAAGGTGAGTCCGGTGGCGGGCGGCCCTTCGAAGTCCTGTGTCACCTCGACGGCGAGCGCGATGCGGTGCCGTTCGCAGCGACGGGTGAACATGGCCGAGGTGCGTTCGAGCGCGGGCCCGACCTTGGTGGGGCGGTCTGCGTTGCGCACCAACGATGCGTAGGCATGCAGCAGGTCCCGCATGCGCTCGGCGGCCTGCAGCGACTGCTGCGCGCGGCGTGGACCCTCCGCCGGGTCGTCCTCCTCCATGCCCAGCTCACACAGCACGGTGATCGACTGGAGCGGGTTGCTCAGGTCGTGCGTGAGAATCGCTGCAAGGCTGAGCAAGGCGCTCCGCTCTGCAGCCGCTTTGCGACCAGCGGCCTCTCCATTCACGCCCCGACTCTATCGGGCCCCCCGTGCCTACACCAGCGGGTGTATGGTCCCCGTTCGACAATGGGCCGCCGCGTTCGACAACACGTCAATCCGCTTGCGCTCAAGTACACGACGCCGCGCGCCGAACCCGTCGTGCGGCCGTCCCACCTTGGGCCAGATTGCCCTGTGGACGTGGAGCTCGGCTGTGCTGACGGGCAGTTCAGTTTTCAGCTCGCACAGGCATGCCCCGACCGTTTCGTCGTCGGACTGGAGATTCGCGAAAAGGTCGTCGAGATCAACCGCCGCAAGGTGGAGGCGGCTGGGCTGCGCAACGTGGCCTTCGCCTACGTCAACATGGACGTCGACCTCGACCGGGTGTTCGAGCCCGCGAGCGTGGATCGGTTTCACATCCTCTACCCCGACCCCTGGTTCAAGAACCGGCATCACAAGCGACGGGTCGTGAAGCTGGAGCTGTGCCAGACGATGGCGCGTCAGCTCCGGCCTGGCGGCGAGCTTCACTTCGCGTCCGACGTCTACGAGGTCGCACTCGAAGCACTCAGTGAGTTGGAAGCCCCCGAAGTGCAGGCGCTCGGGTTCACCAACCTCGCGGGCGAGTGGAGCTTCTGGCGCGGCAACCCATATCCCGCCGCCTCCAAGCGCGAAGACACCACGATCAAACGCGGCCAACGGCCGTGGCGGATCCGCTACCGCTTCGACCCGCCTCAGTAGGGAGGCGCAAGCTCGGCCGGGGCTGGAAGGGCCACCGCGTCGCCGAGGGCTTCACAGTTCTCGTAGGCGTTGGCCGCCGAGCGGCGCGCGGCCGGATCGTCGCCCGCTGCGTCCATCTTGCCGACGATGGCGTCGACGCAGGTGCAGTAGGAGAGCGACTCGTTTTTCAGGCCTTCGTCGCAGCGCGACTGCTGAAGGTCGGCCGCCCATGCGTTGAAGTGCGGGCGGCAATCCAGGCTCGGAAACTCGACCCCCCACACGCAGCCGCAAAGGCCTTCGTCGCGGTCCTGGTCGATCTGGCCGGCACACAGCTCACGCATGAACGAGTCGGTTGCCCGCAGGCGTTCGTCGAGGTCGCTGGCTCCTCCCAGGATTGCACCCACGAACGACGGGATGACCCAGATGGCAAACACGGCGACGACGGGCGCCGCGAGGATCAGGCCCAGGACCATTCCCGGGACCCGCGAGCGCGGAGGATCCTCGATATCGGCGAGCATCGGCATGGGCACGACAGTCTAACGGGCCAACCGTCGTTCCGCTTTCGTTGCGCCTTTTGCGCCCGACGATCCACGCGACTCATCCCACGTGTGTGACGACTGCGCGCAGAACCCCTTGTGAACCCAAGGGCCGCGTATGATACTCCGCCACCAGCTTCTGGCCGAGGCTCCCGTTCTCATGCGCATTCACGCCGTCATCGCCAATCTGACGTCTCCGACCCTCGCATGCGCGCTCGCGCTCGCGCCGACTGCCGCGTTCGCAGCGCCCGAAGGCGACGCTGCGCCGGCCGAAGCTGATGCGGCGCCCGCCGAGGGTGATGCCGCGCCCGCCGAAGGCGAAGCGCCTGCAGAAGGTGAAGCGCCCGCGGAAGGCGAAGCGCCCGCAGAAGGCGAAGCGCCCGCGGAAGGCGAAGCGCCCGCCGAAGGTGAGACCCCGGCCGAGGGCGAGCCCGCGGCCGAAGGCGAGGTCATGCCGGACCCGCCGCCTGAAGAACCCGAGCCCGAGCCCGAGCCGGAACCCGAGCCCGAGCCCGAGCCTGAGCCGGAACCCGAGGCAGACCCCGAATCGGAGCGCCCGGACGAGCCCACGATCAACGGCAAGCCCCGCACGGGCAAGGGCATGATGATCGCCGGTGGTTCCGTGTTGGTGGCTGGCATCGGCCTGACCGCAGGCTTCGCCGCCATGACCCGCGGTTGCAGCCTCGACGGCCCGCTCCAGTGCCGCTACGAGACCCAGGACCAGTTCCTGATCCCGCTCGGCGCCGCCGTGATGCTTACCGGCACCATCCTCCTGTCCGTGGGCGTCGGCTATCACTTCAACTACAAGAAGTGGCAGGCCTGGAGCCCCGAGGCGGACAAGAAGAAGCGTCGCCGTCGTGCCGCCATCCCCACCCCCACGCTCGTGAAGGGCGGCGGAGGCTTGGGCTGGTACGGCAAGTTCTAGACCGCACCGCTTCGGTCAAAGAAGGGCTGCTTTCGGGCAGCCCTTTTTTCGTGAATAGCCGTCCATCCTTCACAGTTGTGACTCCAGCGTGAACGGCATCAGCGAGGCGTCGATCGAGCTCTTGCGGCGGGCCGGCAGTGGAATCGTCGTCCGTGCCTACGGCGCGTTCTTTCCCCGGTTCGCAGCGCCTGGGGTGCTGGAAGCACCGGACCGCGACTACACGCTCCCGTGGACCGAGCCGCTCGCGGTGCCGCTCTCACCCGGTCGCCATCGAATCCGGGTGTACCTGCCTCGGTTCTTCGAGCCTGCGAGTCCTGCGAAGGCCGAGATCGAAGTCTGGCCGGGTCATGCCACCGACGTCCACTATCACGGAACCCGGGGCGGCATCTTGTCCGCGTTTGCAGGCCGGCTCGTGCAGCGTCAGTTCGTGCGGATCGACTAGCGGCGACGTTGCACGACGGCCTGCGCGATGTCGGCGAGCAGCTCGAGGTCCTCGAGGCGGGCTCGGTGCACCAACGTGCTGAGCTTGGCACGGGCGATGCCCTCGGGCGTGGTCTGGCTGACCTCGTGCGCCTCGGGAAGCATGGCGCCGACCGAGATCCCCATGCCGTCGGCGATGCGCAGCAACGTGCGGAGGCCCGGGCTGCTGTAGTGGCCGTTCTCGAGCCGCGAGACCATGTCGGTGGCGATGCCGGCCGAGCGCGCCAACGCGTTTTGGGTGAGGCCGCGTTCCTCCCTCAGCGAGCGCACCCGCTGCCCGAGCTCGAACATGTAGCTGCGCTCGTGGTGGCGACGGCTCAGCCCGTCGTCGACGTCGTCCGGTGCCGGAGTGAGTTTGTCGGCCATCGCAGACCGGGAGGATGCCACGTTAATCGACGGTCCTCGTAGGAACGCTCAGGTGCCGAACTCCAACTGGCGGGCTTCGAGCACGTGAATGCGGTCGCGGATCCGCGCGGCCTCCTCGTAGCGGAGTTCCTTGGCGAGGGTCTGCATCTGGTCTCGCAGCTCGCCGATACGGCCGTCGAGCTCGCCCGGCAGGAGGTCTTCGTCGCGAATCTCGCCCACGCCGACCGGGATGACATCCGCATCTTTCTTGCGGCCTCGTCCCTTGCCGCGACCTTTCGCAGCGGGCGCCGGCATCTCGGACTTCTCGTTGGAAACCCGGGAGATCGAGCGCTTGACGGTGCGCGGCGTGATCCCGTGCTCGGCGTTGTAGGCCTGCTGAACGGCCCGTCGTCGCTCGGTCTCGTTCAGCGTCTCCTGCATGCTGTCGGTGACGCGGTCGGCGTACATGATGACCCGGCCCTCGGCGTTCCGCGCTGCCCGACCCACCGTCTGGATCAGGCTGCGTGCGGAGCGAAGAAAGCCCTCCTTGTCGGCATCGAGAATCGCGACGAGGCTCACCTCGGGGATGTCCAGGCCCTCACGCAGCAGGTTGATGCCGACGAGGACGTCGTAGTCGCCCTGTCGCAAGGCGCGGATGAGCTCGATGCGTTCGAGCGTGTCGATGTCGGAGTGCAGGTAGCGGACGCGCACGCCGAGGTCGGCGTAGTACTCGGTGAGGTCCTCGGCCATGCGCTTGGTGAGCGTGGTGACGAGCACGCGCTCTTCTTTGTCGACGCGGGCTTTGATCTCGTCGAGCAGGTCGTCGATCTGACCCTGGATCGGGCGGATTTCGATCGGAGGATCGAGCAACCCGGTGGGGCGAATGATCTGCTCGACCACCGCGCCGCCGGTCTTTTCGAGCTCGTAGTCGCCTGGGGTCGCGCTCATGAACACGGCCTGGCCGATGCGCTCCTCCCACTCCTCGAACTTGAGCGGACGGTTGTCGAGCGCGCTGGGCAGGCGGAACCCATGGTCGACCAGCGTCTCTTTGCGGCTCCTGTCTCCGCGGTACATGGCCGACACCTGAGAGATCGTCTGGTGCGACTCGTCGACCACCATCAGGAAGTCGTCCGGGAAGTAGTCGATGAGCGTGGGGGGAGCCTGGCCGGGATTGCGGCCTGTGAGGTGGCGGGAGTAGTTCTCGATGCCCGCGCATCGCCCCATCTCCTGCATCATTTCGATGTCGAACATGGTGCGCTGCTCCAGCCGCTGTGCTTCGAGCAGCTTCTGCTCCTTGCGCAGGCCTTCTAGACGCACCTGCAGCTCGTCCTGGATGCCGCTGATCGCTCGTTTGAGCCGCGCGCCAGGGGTGACGTAGTGGCTGGCGGGGAACAGGGTGACTTGCGGAAGGCTCTGCTTGGGCTGGCCGCGCAGTGGGTCGATCTCGCGAATCGCTTCGATGTCGTCGCCGAAGAACTCGATGCGGATCGCGGTGTCGTCTTCGTAGGCGGGGAAGACCTCGACCACATCCCCGCGCACGCGAAACGTGCCGCGGTGAAAGTCGATGTCGTTGCGTTCGTACTGCATCTGCACGAGACGACGCAGCAGTTGGTCGCGGTCGAGCTCATCGCCCACGCTCAGCTGCGCCACCATGCCCAGGTAGGCCTCGGCCGCACCGATGCCGTAGATGCAGGACACGCTGGCCACGATCAACACGTCGCGGCGACTGAGCAGCGAGTACGTGGCCGCGTGGCGCATGCGGTCGATCTGCTCGTTGATCGTCGAGTCCTTCTCGATGTACGTGTCGGTGCTCGCGACGTACGCCTCGGGTTGGTAGTAGTCGTAGTAGCTGACGAAGTATTCGACCGCGTTGTTGGGGAACAGCGAGCAGAACTCCGAGTAGAGCTGCGCGGCCAAGGTCTTGTTGTGGGCGAGCACCAGCGTGGGCCGCTGGATCTGCTCGACCACGTTGGCGATCGTGAACGTCTTGCCGCTGCCCGTGATGCCGAGCAGCTGCTGGTAGGCCTCCCCCGCGGCGATGCCCTGCACCAGCTTCTTGATCGCGGCGGGCTGGCCTCCCGCCGGCTGAAACTCGGACACCAGCTCGAACGGGCGCTCGAGCGGCTCGGGCAACCGCACCAGGTTGGCGTCCCAGTCGTCGACAGAGGGGTCCACCGACGCAGGCGCGGCCAGACGTTCGCGAACGGGCATGGCGCGCAGTCTACGGCGCGAACGCGGCCGGTGCTCGGGTGGGACACAGTCTTCTGACAGGACGCTGTCAGGAGTCGACTGCGTGGATAGCGGCGGCTCCGCCTTGATCGATTGCCACCCCCGCGTCACTACCCCTTCGTGACTTCCCGTCTCTTCGCTTCCTTCCTGGCATCACTCGCGCTCTGCACGTCCGTCGTCGGCTGCGAGCAGGCATCTCGCAGCGAGGTCTCGGGCGTCCAGAGCTTCTGCGTCCTGCCCGTCTCGGGCCCAGACGGTCCGGCCTTCGAGGTGACCGTGCAGGTCGACGCGTGCCTGAGCAGCAGCTGCGACAAAGTCATCTCCTCGGAGTGTGGGGCCACGGAGGTCGATGGCGTCATGCAGCTCGAAGCGTCGGCCACGATCGAGTCGAAGGGCGACACCTGCACGGCGGACTGCGGAGGCGTCGAAGTGACCTGCACCGTTCCGGCCGAGGAGGAGCGCGTCTACGTGTTTCGCGACGACGATGGCGACGAGGTGGAAATCGAAGCCAGCGCGACCGAGCGCGCCTGCTCCGTCGAGCCGATCTGAGCTGCAACATTCGAGCACGCAACGGAGGCTCGGTTAGACTCGAGGGGTGAGAAGCGAGCTCCGAGCCGTGAGTCCGGCGCTGCGCCCGTGGGTCGCCAAGCTGTGGGCGTTCGAGGGCGAGTTCAACTTCGCGCTGGAGCGCGTCTTGCCCTCGGGGCTCGTCGAGGTCCTCATCAATCTGGCCGAGGGCGAGACGCGGACCTACCCAGATCCCTCGGGAGCACCCCTCCGGCACGCGGCCGCCGTCGTACAAGGGCCCCGCGCCGCGCCCGTGGTGATCGACACGCATGAGCAGCGCCGCATCGTCGGCATCGTGTTTCGGCCCGGGGGAGCCCAAGCACTCCTCGGGGTGCCTGCCTCGGTGCTGGCCGAGCAACACCTCGATCTTTCAGCGCTCTGGCCTGAGCACGCCCGGCTGCGGGAGCGTCTGTTGGCATCGGCACGCTCCGAGTGGCTCGCGTTGGTCGAGCAGGCGCTCTCGGCTCGCCTCGGACGCGCCGTGTTTCCGGAGGCCGCCATTGTGGGGGCTGCTCAATCGCTCGATGAAGGGGCGCGACTCTGCGACGTTTGGGGGCGCGTTGGAATGGGTCGCAAGCGGTTCACGCGACTGTTCAAAGCCGCGGTTGGGTTCACGCCGAAACGCTTCGCTGGGATTCGCCGTTTCCGCCGCGTGCTCGATGTCGTCAACGCGGGCGGGTTCGAGTCTCCCGACTGGGCGGCTCTCGCGATTGAGTGTGGCTACTTCGACCAGTCGCACCTCATCGCAGACTTTCGGCGATTTGCCGGCATGACACCGTCTCGCTATCGACCTCGTTCGCCGGCCGGATCCCATGTGCCGCTTTGACGGCCCATTTTTTCCAATCCAGCGCCCCACCAAGTTGGCAGGCTTCGGGCATGAAGTCGTGCCTGACCCCTCGTCTCGTTGTCCGCGACGCCGCTGCGGCGCTGGAGTTCTACCGCAAGGCGCTGGGGGTGCGTGAGGTGGAGCGCTACGCGATGAACGGGCTCGTCATCCACAGCACCATCGAGTTCGAGGACGGAACCCAAGTGTCGGTGATCGACGAACATCGCGCGTGGGGGAACGACGCGCCTCCGTCGATCGGAGGGTCGCCGATCCTCCTGCGCCTGCAACTGGACGATCCCGATGCGCTCGGTGCAACGATGGTCGAGCACGGGGCGGCGGTGGTCATTCCGATCGAGGATCGGTTCTACGGATACCGAGAAGGGCGGATTCGGGATCCATTCGGCCACCTGTGGATCTTGAGCAAGGAGATCGAGGCGCTCGAGCCCGAGGAGATTCAGCGCCGCATCGACGCCGGGGGTTGAGCGGAATCCGGTAACGAGGCGGCCGTCGTGGCTCGTCGTTCTGGGGCTCGGAAGTCTTTGCGGCGCATTCAGTGCCGCTCGCCTCGGCGAACTGTCAGATGGTGGGTGTCGGTGCCAAGTTGGCGGACGGGTGGGCCGCCCGTGGAGAACGCCCAGGCGCGCCGCTGGAGCGCCGCATTCGACGCAGCGCCGGGCCGCAGCTCGGCTTCAATAGACGGCTCCAATACCTGTCATGAGGGGCCCTAATGAGCACGATCTTCCGGCATTTCGCGCTTCGCCGATGGCGGCTCCTCTACGACCACGCACGCGGAATTCCGGTCCGGAGCAAGGATTCGCGTGTTCCTCTCGAGTCGCCGTGTGGCCGGGAAGTCCCACGTCGATGTCACCGACGCGGTGCTAGGTCGTGCTCATGCACTACGCGAAACTCCTGTCGCTCGGAACCCTGTGTGCGTCCCTTCTGCTTTGCGGATGTGGAGACGATGCCCAGCTCGTCTCTGGCGACACCGACACCGACGGCGACGAGGGGACGGGGGCGGCTTCGACCACGGGCGACCCGGAGCCCAACTCCGCCAGCGCCACCGCAGACCTGCCCGGCTCGGGGAGTGCGAGCACCAGCGGCTCGGGTAGCGAGAGCGGAGGTTCGGACTCCACCGGCGACGACACGACTGGAGGCGACACCACGGGTGAAGCCGAGAGCAGCTCGGGTGGACCGCCCCCGGCGGTATGTGGCAACGGCCTGCTCGAGGACGGGGAGGCATGCGACAGCGGCGACGACAACAGCGACACCCTCCCCGACGCGTGCCGCAGCACCTGCGAGCTTCCAACCTGTGGTGACGACGTGCTCGACAGTGGCGAAGACTGTGACGTCGCCGCGCCGGGCTGCCTCGCGGACTGCAGCTTCGACGCGCCGGACTTCGGCCCTTTCCCGGCCGCGACCCTGGTGCTGGGTCAGTTGGACGAGAACTCCGGGATCAGCAACGCATTTGAGTTCGCGTTCCGGTTTCCCGGAGGCGTCTTCACCCACGAGGGCCGTGTCTATGCGTCCAACGGACAAGCCAGCGGCATCTACGTGTTCGATGCGCTCCCGACCGAGGCCGGTACGCTGCCCGACCACGTCTTGGGTCGCGAGAGCGTGGGCGGTGCGGCGATCCCCTTCGGCCCGAACTCGCTGAGCAGCTTCTCCCGCGGGCTGAGCAGCGACGGGTCTCGCTTTGCCATCGCGGATCGGACCCGCGGCGTGCTGCTCTACGACGAAGCCCCGGTCGACTCCAGCGACCCCGACATCGTAGTGGGCCAACCCGACTTCGAGACCTCGGAGCACGCCCTCGCCGCCGACCGCTTCCTGGGCGAGGTGCGCGACGTGAGCATCGGCGGCGGCCGCATGGTGGTGTCGGACTTCGGGGGCAATCGGGTGCTGGTGTGGAACACGATCCCCACCGAGAACGACACGCCTGCCGATCTCGTGCTCGGACAGGCCACCTTCGAGGAGGGCGAAGCCAACCGCGGCGGCGAGGCCAACGCGGGCACGTTCGACGGCCCCTTCGGCGTGTGGACGGACGGCACGCGGGTCGCCGTGGTCGACCACCACAACCACCGCGTGCTGCTGTGGGACACCTTCCCAACCGAGAACGGTCAAGCCGCCGACCACGTCATCGGCCAGGACGACGGCACCTCGACTGAATTGGGAACCGGCGCAACTCGCCTCCGTCGTCCGATCGACGTGCTGTTCGCGGGCAACCGCATGTACATCTCCGACCAGCTCAACCACCGCGTCCTTTTCTTCGAAGGCTGGCCGGAGGCCGATGGTGCGGCCGCCGATGGTGTTATCGGGCAATCCAACTTCGACTCGAACGCCCAGAACGACGACGACCAGGATGGAAGCACCGACGCCACGCCGTCAGCACGGACCTTCGCCCGCCCCTCGATGCTGCACCTCGACGACGGCCGCCTCTACGTCAGCGACGCGTTCAACCACCGCTTCGTCGTGTTCGAGGGGCAATAGTGCCGCGCCAAACGTCGCGCTGTGCGGCCCGTACTCGCTCTCAGAAGCCGGAATATGTGCCCGGACGGCGGGCGCCGGAACGGAGCTGCGGTAGGGTCGGGAACGATGCGCGCCACGACTGTGTCGGATCCCGCTCAGAGCACGCTCGGCGACCCGGACGACCTCGACGAGCGTTTCTCCGACGAGCGGATGGTGCCGGTCGAGACGCTTCGTAGCCTCCAAAGAAAGAGCAATGGACCGGGGTTGGCCCGCCTGCTCGCACAGAGCATCGGCTACGTGGCGTCCGGGGTGATGCTGGTCGTCGCTGAAGACACCTGGCTGGTGACCTCTGCGCTCGTTCTCAGCGCAGTGTTCCAGTTTTCGTTCTTTGGGATGCTCCACGAGGCGTGTCACTTCACCGCGTTCGCCAGCCGACGGCTGAACCTGCTGGCGGGTTGGATCGCAGCCCTGGCTCAGCCCATGACGCCCGCCTTGATGAGGGCGTTCCACTACGAGCACCACCGCTTCACGCACCAACTCGAACGTGACCCCGAGCTCGCGCAGATGCCCATCATGGTGCGCTGGCCGTCGCACTTGATGTGGCTCGTGACAATGACAGGCCTGCCCATCGTCGCCGCTCGTTTTGGCTGGACGCTGTTCGCTGCGGTCGTGCCTCCGGGTCGAGCATGGGACAAGGTCCTGCCCTTCGTTCGACCTGGCCAGCGGTCCGCGATCGCCTGGGAGGCACGCGGACTCGCCCTCATCCACGGCGGCGCGATGGCGGTCGCGGTCCTATGGCTCCCGGAGTTGTGGCGTGTATACGCAGCCCTGGTATTGGGACACGCAGCGCTCTCATTCTACATCACCTGCGAGCATCGTGGCCTTCCCACCGAGGGGACCATCCTCGAGCGGACGCGGTCGTTGAAGACGCCTTCGTGGGTGCGCTGGCTGTTGTGGAACATGCCGTACCACGCCGAACACCACGGGTGGCCCGCGGTACCGTTTCACGCTCTTCCCAAGCTGCACGCGACCGTCCGCGAGCATCTGGTGCACCGAGTCAGCCCCGCGTATCTTCATCTGCACGGCGGCCGAGAGCCCACGCCTTAGCGAGTGCCGACGTTGTTGACGCCCATCGGCCCCGGCAGCGATCGTGTGTTCTACCGGCAGTCGGTCTGTGCCTTGCCGCGAGGACTGCACCCCAGGCCAATGCCCGTCATCACGTCCAACCGAGAACTGTACCGTGTCGTCACGGCGGCGTTGCAGCGACGAAGTCGCCCCGGCCCCGCGCTCGAGCTCTACCTCGCGCGTCTGCGGCAGACGTTCATTGCCCAGGCCGGGGTTCCGATGACGGCGGATGGCTTTGCGGCGGCCCTCGACGCGGCGTTCGAAGGGGAGACTCCGGGTCTCGACACTTCCGTGCTGCAGGCGGTCGTTGCTAGCGCGGCGACCCCCGTGTGGCACCGACAGCTCGCCCGGCAGCTCATCGACCTGCGAGAGATGGCGGAGGCGGGCACGCTCGAACGAGACGACCGGTACTTCGGCGTCGACGCACCCAGCGGCGCCCGTTGGTACAACTTCGATCCGCACGCGTTTGTCGAATGTGGACTCAGCGGATCGTTCGGTGGCTGGGAACCGGGCGACGACACCGGGCGGGAACTCGTACCCGGGACGGTGGCAGTGATGGGTGCCGACAACACGCTCACCCCGGTCAACCCAGAGGAACTCGATGAGCCCCACTATTCGCTGACAAGCATCAGTTGGGAGCAGGTCGAAGAGTTCTTGTGGGCTGGGCAGAACTACGAGTAGGCCGAACACGCGGGACTCGGGTCCCTCGCCTCAGGGAGCTCGCCTGGCCATGGGTGGCGGGCCGGTTGGCCGCATTGGGTCTCCGCATCATCCGGGTTGCGCTGGCGCAGGCCGGCCGTCGGAACAGTCGGGACTGACCGGCGAGTTCGAGCAACAGTTGGAGGAGGGGAGGCGTGTTCGTCACGGCCCCTTCGACCGCGTCGAGTGACCTCGCCGTGGGGAGTGAACGACGAGAAACGACGTTCTGACCCCGGCGGTTCATCGGGTGGCGACCGGGCTGGGGAGTTCTCGTCGTCGCGCCAAAGAAAAACCGGGTGTCGCGACAAAGAAAACGCGGCGTCGCGCATCTATTGACGCGGAGGATGGTCCGCCGGGTCTGCCGCGCCCTACGGACATGAGCCCGGGTATCGGCAAGAGGTCCTGGCCGCGGCGGCGAGCATGTTCTGGAGAGGCCGGCCGAGGGGCGGCTGTCTCCTCCCACGAAAGTGAAAACACCACGATGAGAACAAGACAATCCAAAGTGCCAATCGAGTTGCGGCGCATGGCGGCGCAACACCTCGAATCAGTGCGAGGCACACAAATGGGGTTCAACACCGATGACCTCTATTTGGGTGATCTGGTGACGCCCATCTATCGACCCGACGTGAAAGGCGTTGCGTACTACGAGTTTCAAGTGCTGAAGGGGACGCGCCGCCAGTTTAGTCGCACCGATCTCGTTGAGAACGTTGCGAAAGTCAATGCTGTCGCGGCGGGCGGATACGCGAAGCTCTACATCACACCGAGCCTCGACCGCGCTAAACTAGAAGACGGGCTCCGAGTCCTGGCCGATTCACGGGTTCAGGGGTTCATTGCGGTGTCGACCGGGCCACACGACTTCCCTATTCCGCACTGGTCTCTCGATCATGCTCCGGTGAGTGTGGCACTCGAAGCCAGGGCGAAGCGAAAGATCAAGAAGGTCTACAAGCTCGACGCTCTCGCCTACGTCGCTGAGGACATGAAGGGGCTGGAAGTTTCCAGCGTCGGTCAGCGTCCGTTCGCCGTCAATGGGCTGCCAGATAACCCGAGCAAGCACGCGGGGAAGATCTCCAGCGTCGAGCCAGTCGATTTCGGCCGCGATGCGGGCCCTGACGAGGCAAAGATGCACGGCTCGAAGATGAGGAAGAGCGGGCCTCGTGCGCCCAGCCTCGAACTGAAGGGGTTTCGAAGCTGGGCCTCGCTCAAGCGAGGCTACAAGAAGACGCTCGGTCCCTTGCTCGAGCAACTCAGAGCTCGCGCGTCGGAGAGTTGGGCGGTCGAGCTGGCCGTTCGCGAGTTCGGAGAGGCTATCCGAGGTGGGCAGCGCCGCACGTTCGCCCTGCTGGAGCCCGACGCAGCGGTCAAGGTCGGCGGAGACGGGGCGAAGCACGTCCGCGTTCGCATCGTCAGGCGGCCGGGCGACTCGGCTGCGCTCGAGTTGTCCTGCGCCGACCGCAAGTTCGACCGCGAAGTACAAGTCGAGGTCGAGGTCCGCTACGGCAGCGGTCACAAGGAGGAGCTGCGGTTCTTCCTGTATTCCCCCGACACACCAACCCGAAACCCAAGCACGACCGAGGAGGATTGAGATGACATGGACCTACTACTGGGCGACGGGTGGCCATGGCGCCCAACCGCTCTACGAGCAGTACAAGTTTGGAAACTGCCAGATCGGCTGTGGCCCCGTAGCGTGGGCGATCCTGTTCGGATGGGCCGACCGGCAGGCGGCCGCCGGCAACAGCTATTGGTCGCCGCGTTGGGGTATCTACCGACAGGATGGGGGGACCGGTGCCAACGATGTGGCGCCACTCGGGATGACCAAAGGGATCCGGAAGGTGATCGAGGAACTCCACACCGACGTGTCCACCTTCTGCATCGCAGGGAGCGGCGCTACGTTCCCTTGGGATATGCCCCAGGCGCAGAACTATCTCAACCCCCGAACCGGCACCCGGGTGAGCTGCCACTGGAACAGCATTGGGATACACGAGAGCCGGTTGCGCCGCTATGCTCGGGACTCGATTCGAGACCGAGGAACGCCTGCCATCATTGGGACGGGGTGGCTTTCGCACTACCCGGTCGCCTACGGGTACGCGTGGCAGAAGCGTACCGTCCGAAAGTGCTTCATCTTCTGTTGGAATGAGACGGTCTACGACCGCTGGTTCTACGTCAACCAAGGGTGGGGCGGCTCGGGGAATGGCTGGGTGTCGGCGAGTACGTGGTTCTCGGGGGAGGTTTACCCCTGAGCTAGAACTGGGATGACGCCGAAGCGACTGCTGAGACACGGCGTCGGGCAATGTGGACGGACCTCTGCCGTCGTCGCTCTCCGCTTCACGTGGGCGGTCGGTTGTGCCCTATGCGATGTCCGCTACTTGTCACGCTCGAACGCGACCGGTTCGGCTCCGGTCACCCAGATCGTTCCGCCGGGTTCGATGCTGACCTCGAAGCCGAACGGATCGACGTTCTTCTCGTTGGTGAAATACGTGTGCTCCCCGGTGACCGCCAACCGGAAGCCCGATGCGTCCTCTCGCTCGTCGTACAGACACACGACGGAGCCGATGTGCATGTATGTCTGGATCACGTCGGCGCGCGCGAGGAACCGAACGAAGTCACGCTTTGCGACTTTGCCGAGCCCGAGTTCGGTCAGCGCGCCCACTTGAACCCGCGCCCCAGCCTCGAGCCCTGTCGCGTCGACGACTGTCAGCTCGCTGAGCACCGCCGCGTTGACGACGGCCTCGGAGAAGTCGGACGTGAACCACAGCAAAGGCGTGGCGCCGATCTGAAACTCCCTCACCGCGTCGACGGGTCGTTGCGCGTCCGGGTCGAGATACGCCGCCGGGTAACGCTTCGGAAAGTCGTCCCAACGCTTCTCACCCGCGCGGCTGCGCTGCTCGCTGAGCACCGACTGATCGCTGTCCACCGTGAACCGCTGAAGACACTGTTGGGGCACGTCCGTATCCTCCTCCGCGGTCGGGGTTCTCGTCGTGGGCTTCGACGCCGGAGCGGGCGTGCTCGAGGACTCCTCGCTCCGGGCGCACGACAGGACACACGCGAGCAATGCGACAGCCCCGAGGTCTTGGTGGAACTCCTTCACCGCCATCAAGGGTAGTCCGAGACCGGTTCACTCCGCGACCGTGTCGACGACGAACTTGAAAGGTCATATCCGACGTCGTCGGGCCCGAGGTGCTCGCGGCCCCAGATGCACCGACGATGCTGCCGATGGGTGGGGGGACGCTGTCGTCGGGACGGCCGGTGAGGAGGAGCAGGGCCATTCCGGAAGTTCGACGTGTCGTCGGTTCGGAAGGAGCTGCAGGCCGCGGAGCTCCGGTGTCCCTGTGCTCGATCGAACGTCGACGGCTTCGAGTGCTCCGTTAGCCTCGGAGCAGCCCCGGAGTGGTGACCGGGTACGCTCGCGCGTGCCTGAGGCTACACTCGACCGACTGTGGCGGCCGATGACGAGCTCGATGCCCTGAAAGCGGCGAAGCGCTGGGCGGACGTTTTCCAGGTGCTCACGTCTCGGGCAACGGAGGTGAGCGTCCCCCGGGCTGCGGTCGAACTCTGGAACGAGGCCGGAGACTTGATGCTGAAGCGCTTCGCGAATCAGCGTGAGGCACTTCGATGTTTCGAAGTCTCCTTGGCGCTAGACCCCGAGCAAGATGGGATTCGCGAAAAGGCGCTCGGCCTGTACCGACAGCGCCGCGACTGGGCCCAAGTAGCCCGGCACACTCAGGACGAGCAGGAGCGCGCCGACGCGCAGTCCCACCTCCAGGGCGGCCTCTGGCGGCGGCTCGAGGCGTTATTCGGGAGGTCGCGATAGAGAGAATCGGTCACCCGATGAGACTCGGCATCCAGTCGCGACGTCGGCACGCGATCGGCGAGCTACGGGTCGAACCGGTCGACCTTGGAGATCAGCGCGACCTCTTTGGTGAATATGCCTTCTTCCCCGGAGGTGGACGCACTCGTTCTTTGCGGTCGTCTTCGTTGGCATCGAAATCCGGCGGAGCACGCTCAGGTCCCGGGACACACTCGTCGGTTCTCGTTCGGTCGTCAAAGCTGGCCTTTTTCCGCGTCGACCCAACGACGCATCATCACGCGCTCGGACACGGACTGTCGTGCGCCCCCCGCGAGAAGGTCGAGGAAGCGGTCCCAGAGGTTCTTGTCTCCGGTGCGCTCGGCCTCGAGCTCTTTCATGGCTCGAAGGTAGTCTCGCTCGTACTGCGCGGCGTCGGCCTCGTCGAAGCTCTCCGGAATGTGGCGCAGGATCGCGTCGTTGAGCGCGTCGACCTCGTCGGGGGCAAATCGCTCGAGCATCTGAAGCTGCGTAGTGGCCCCCTGGGAGAGGGCGGAGAGGTGCGCGGTCACGCCAGCCATTTCGTCCCAGACGGCCTGCCACCGCGCGCTGGTCGTGCCCAGAAGCGCCTCACCGAGTGTGCGTAGTCGGGGGAGGAGGTCGTCGATCGTGGCGCGGCTGGTCGCGAGTGTTTCGCCCCAACGCGCTGCGGTTCCCGCGGGTTTCCGTCGTTCGACGGCGTCCCGCACGTCGCGGAGCATCGTGTGGAGTTCGGACCGAGCGCGGTCCACGTTGCGCTCGAGCGCCAACCATTCTTGGTACTGCCCCTCCGTCGAGGCGCGCTCGACTTCTTCATCGGCTTCGCGGAGGAGCGCCGTGGCGCGTTCGCTCAGCTGTTCCAGCGTATTCCACCGCCCTCGTAGGTTCGCAGCGATTCTGCGCACGGCGATCACCGACTGAATCTGAGGGCTCGGGGTGTGTGGCTCGTTCATGGGTCGTCCTATCGAAATGCGAAGTCCTCATCGACGATTGCGTTGTCCGAGAACCCGCGGCGTCGGAGCCCTTGGCGCAACGCGTCTTTCATCGCGGTGGGTCCACACAGCAGGACCGTCGCCGACGGGTCGAGGTCGGCGTCCAGGGCGTCCGCGGAGAGGTGTCCTTTCGTTGCGGCGGGCCAGACCTCGAACGAGAAGTTCGGGTTGGAGTCCGCGACCGCCTGAAGCTCGTCCGCGAAGACGGCGTCCTCGGGTGCGTTGACCGTCCAGACCAGGTGGGCGCGACGGTCTTCGAGCTGGGTGGCCTGGCCCAAGAAGGGTGTGATGCCGATGCCGCCCGCGATCCAGAGCTGTGCGCCGTCGCCTACGCGTGACTGCGTGAAGTGTCCGAACGGTCCGTCGACGAAGGCGATGTCTCCGACGTGCAGTTCCGACTGCATCGCGGTGGTGTCGTCACCCAATGCTCGGACGACGATCCGGAGTTCACGGGCATCGGGAGGAGAAGCGATACTGAAGGGGTGACCCTCGCCTGCACGTAACTTTGGGAATCGAAAGAACGCGAACTGCCCTGCTTCATGCGTGAGCGGTGTGCCCCGCGGGCGTAGGCGGAGCTCGACGGTTCGAGCATCGAGGCTGTCGAGTCCGGAGACCTCGTATTCGCGCTCGGGATTCGCGGCCCGGTAGAAGAACCCGCGATAGATCCACGACGCGACCCCGACGAGTGCCATCGCGGCCACATAGACACGTGTGAGTGGGAGGTGCTCGATCAGGCTGGACACCTTGGCGGCGTGAACGAGTGCGACCACGTACAGGGGGCCCATCAGTCGGTGCGACTTGAGCCAACGCCCGTACGGGAGCTTCTTTTTCAATGGTGGCGCGGCAGCGAGCACGACCCCGACGAGCATCAGGAGAAACGCCCAGAAACCCAGTGGCTTGCCGACTGTGAACTCCGTCAGGTCGCGAGGGACGAACACGAAGTGAGCTCCGAGGAGCAGGACGGCGATGACGCCCGCGCGCCGGTGGATCAGGTACATCTTGTCGAGTCCGCCGAAGAGTCGTTCGACCCAGCGCAACCGAGTGGCCATCAAGAAGTTGAAGGCGAACACGGTCACGACCCACGAGGAGAACACCTCTCCGACGATCCGCGACGGGTTCAGGATGCTGCGGCCCTGGAGCTCGCCGAAGAGAAGGGTGTCGGAGTGCACTTCGACGAGGTCTGGAGCGAACAACGCCAGGTCGACCGCCCACATGACGAAGTGCAGACCTATGATGATGGGAAAGTAGGTCTCCTGTTTGAGGATGCGCATCGCGATGCGGCGCGAGCTTGCCTGACCAGCGCTGGTCGAGATATCTCCAGCCGCGCCAAACCGTGTGTCTTTCGGCGCCATTGCGCAGGTGAGAACACGGTCGAAAGGTCCGTCATCGTGCTACTCCCGAAGCCGATGACGAACCCCGCGGAACATCTCTGGGTTGTCGCGAGCGTCGGGGCGAATGTCATCGCGTGGGCCCGAAGGGAAGGCGTCGACATTCCGAGGTTGCTCGACGCGGCTGAGCTCTCGCCGACGATCTTCGACGATGGTAAGCGCCGGATTCGAGCGTCCGCGATGGTGGCTCTGTGGCGCACCCTGACGGTCGAGATCCGCGATGAGGCGTTCGCGCTGCGGTCTGGGTCGGCGGCGTCGGTCGGAGTTCTTCCCGTCGTGGGCCCTCGCATGGCCGCGTCGAGAACCCTGGCGGAAGCGCTACGAGCCCAGGTCGAATACTCGAGGGTCCTGACCAATACGCACGAGAGCTGGGTCGACGAGTCCGCGGAGCGGATCTCGGTGAACTTTCGCTGGCACGAAGGGTTGCCCTGGCCCGACAACATCTTCGAGTCGGCAGCAGCGTTCAACGTCGCCTTCGTCGAGCAGCACGTTCGGGTGCCAATTCGGCTGGCGCATGTTCGCTTCCCATTCGAGGAGCCGTCGCATGGGGCGGAGCACATCGAGTTCTTCGGCTGCCCCGTCGAGTACGGTGCCGGTCATCTCGGAATCGTCTGGGATAGATCCGCAGACCGGGCCGAGCTTTGGACACACGCTCCTGTCGTGGCGGAGGCTCTCGCGCGTCTCTTGGCGGCCGATGACGCCGCAAGCACGACCCCGCCGACCACGCTCACGCGTCTTCAACGAGTTTTCTCGACGACCCCGAAGCCGGCGTCGTTGAGTCTGAGCCGCGTTGCCTCCATCCTGGGTACGACGAAGCGAACGCTACAACGGCGGTTGGAACAGGAAGGTGTGACGTTCCGCGCGGTGCTCGACGGGTACCTCTCTTCGTCCGCTCTGCGCGGATTGACCGGAACGGCGTCCATCGAGGAGTTGGCGGACGAGCTCGGATTCAGCAGCCGTAGCGCTTTTCATCGGGCGTTCGTTCGTTGGACGAACAAGACCCCGGCGATGTGGCGGTCGGAGCAGGGCTAGACCCTGAAGGGGCGCTAAGGCCCCGTGAACAGCCCTGCGTCGTGGATTCGCACCAAGCTGTCGTCGGACTCGGTGAAGACGATCTCGGCGACGCCGTCCAGTGGCTGCCGCACCACCGCGTCGAGCCCGGTGCTCGCGATGAAGGTCACTCGGTACAGGGCGTCACAGCCGTCGAGCGCGGTTGCCAGCGCTTGGTGGCCGTCGGGCAAGGGGGGGAAGGTTCCGACGAGGTCGGCGTTTCCGTCGGGCGCGACGTGCCACAGCTCGAGCGGGGTGGTGTTCACGACGACGCGGAACCCGTCACTCGGATCGGCGCGGGCCGAGATGATGCCCGCTGGCAATCCCGAGATGGGGGTGCGCGTCCCAGTGTCCAACTCGACGACGGAGGACCCGGTGAGCGCGAGCCGGTCGTGGCCGAGTCGGATCAAGGACTCGTCTTCGTCGCTGAAGACCAACGCGCCCGAGCCGTCGTACCAGTCGTTGGGGTTGAAGTTGCATTGGTAGGCGTACTCGCCATCGGGGCCCAGCCGGAAGAACAGGGAGCTGGACCCATCCTTTTTGCAGGCGGGTGCGGGGAGGACTGGATCGTTGTCGAGCACTGGGCTCGGGTAGTTGAGCGCACTGTCGACCGGGCAGGCGTCGCAGTGGAACTCTCGAAGCTCGATGCCCGGGGCATCGGCGTACACGAGTCGCCCGTCCCCGGGACGAATCGCGCCGCGGTTGCCCGCGAAGTTGCACGAGAAGCCGGCGACCGCGTCGTCCATCGAACTCCAGTGCGCAACGACGTCCCGTCCGCATGCGCCTTCTTGCAACGTGCCCACGACATAGACCTCGTTGGGATCGAACACGTCACCGCGCAACGCTCCGCCGTCGCACACGATCGGCTCCACGCCGGTCGTGGTGCTGCTGCCGCTGCCTTCGCTCGATGACGTCCCGGTGCTCCCGCCGGTGACATCCGCCACCCCCGTTGAGCTCGACCCGCTCGTCGCGGGTGTGGACCCCGTCGAACTCGTACCGGTCGACGGACTCGATGTGGTGTCCCCGCCCCCACTGCCGTCGTCCGAGTCCGCCGAAGGCGACGGACTCGAGCATGCACAGAGCAGCAAGGAGACGCTGGCTGCGAGACGAACGATGTCGACCATCGCGCGAAGTCTACGCTTGGTCGTTGCAAGGGCGCGAGTTCAGCTGGGCGGCGATTCGGGGTTGAACGTGCCCATGGGCTGGGGCGCGGAGGCGCCGTTGGGTCCGGCGGCGGAGGGGTCTGGAGAGACGCCGTTGTCGGGGTCGCCGGGGCAGCGTTGAAACTCGCACTTGGGGCCGGTGCGGACAACGGTGGAGCCGTCGGCGCACACGCGGGCCTCTTCGGTGCACGCGGGCGGTGGGTCGTGCGGCGAGGCGGGGGGCGGAGGCTTACAAGCACTTGCCGCGAAAAGGCCGAGGAGAAGGAACGACGCGGCGTGCGACCTCATGTGCTCACCCTAGTCATTTCGGTGGGCGTACACCATCCTCCTCGCAGCATTTGCCGGGAGATCTAGCGCTAGAAACGGGCCGAGAGTTGAGCGCCGGCAAGTTCCCGACTGGCGAGGGGAGCGATGCGGAGTTCGGCGGGGAGTCCAAGGCTGATGCGTAGCCGGCGGTTCTTGTCGCGGACGAGCGCCTGGACGACTTCGGGGCCGACGGGGTGAGGGGACATGGCTGCGCCGAAGCCGAGCGGGATGAAGCCGGCGAATAGCAGGCTCACGCCGCTCCCGAGCAAGGCGTTGCCGCTTCGTCGGTCCTGAACGCCGATGTATCCGAGGGTGAGGCCCGTGCCGAGGGCGACGAGGCCTCCTCCGACGCCGAGCAGGATCCTCTTGCGGCGTTGGCGGGCGCGGTACTTGGTGGCGAGGTCGGGGCGGTCGACGTACTCGTAGAAGGTGGGCCCCGGGAGTGGTTGGCCGGAGCCGAGCCGAGGTGAGAAGCGTTTGGCGAGGACCTCCTGGCCGGTGTCTTTGCCCTCGTCTCGGACGAAGACGGTGTCGACGCGCACCTCTCGTTGTTCATAGGCCGCAATCGGGTCTTCGGCGACCGGCTGGGCCGTGAACACCGCGGCGATGAAGCACCAACTCACTCCGAGCATTTCAGCGAAACCACGATAGCCCAAGGAGTGGGGAATAGGAGCGCATGCTCCAGGTTACCCTGCGCACGTGCGAGGGCTACGGATCTGTGGCGAGCTGGGCGCTGGTGCCGTGGCGACCGTGTACCGGTTGGAGGACGCGGACGGGGTGGCGTATGCGGGCAAGGTGTTGCACGCGTCACGCTCTGCAGAGGCGGATGCGGCGGCACGGTTCGCGCGTGAGGCGGAGGTTGTGCGGGCGGTGGAACACGCCAACGTGGTGCGTGTGTTCGGCCGGATGGAGGTCGAGGCCCGCGACGTGCTGGTGATGGAGTTGGTCGATGGGCCGACGCTGCAGCACGTGATTGCGACCGAAGCCCCGCTGAGTCGCGACCGCATCATCGGGTTGGGGCTGGGCATGGCGCGAGGACTGGCGGCTGCGCACGAGGCGGGGGTGATTCACCGCGACCTCAAGCCTGCCAACATCTTGCTGTCCTCCGAGGGCACCCCCAAGATCGCGGACTTCGGGATGGCGCGGGCGTCATCATTGGCGGGCGTCGACCGCAGCGCGTTGACGGTGTTGGGCACGCCCGACTACATGGCGCCCGAGTCCCTCGACCCGCTGGCTGTGGATGCGCGGTCCGACCTCTATGGCCTGGGCTGCATCTTGTTCGAGCTGGCGATGGGAAGACCGCCGTTCGCGGGTGCGACGTCGTTCGCGGTGCTGGAGCAGCATCGCACCCAGGCGGTCCCGGCGATGCCCGAGGTGGAGACGGGGCTGCGGGGGCTGATCTCGCAGCTGTTGGAAACGACGCCTGCGGATCGGCTCCAGAGCGCGTCGGCGGTGGTGGAGGTCTTGCTCGGTTTGCAGCGAGGCGAGACGGCACTCGTACCCGCCAGTGCAGCGCTCGATCTGGGTCGCTGTGCACGCTGCGGCGCGCCGTTGGTCGATGCATTGCGGGTGTGCCTTTCGTGTCGAGCCCCTGTGCCGCGGTTGGTCGACGGAGAGTGCACGTTGTTCGTGACTGGGCCGGGAGAGGTGGCGGGCAAGCTGGACAGCAAACACCGCTCGGCGTTGGTCACTTGGATGCTCGACAACCCCACGTTGGGGATCGACGTGTCGCAGCTGCAGAAGAAGATCCCTCGCTTGCCGTTCGCCCTCCTGACGGGCGTCGACGAGTCTGGCGGACAGCAGATGATTGCGGCGCTCGAACAGCTGGGGTTGGAAGCCGAGCTCGTCCATGGCGGCGTCACTGGGTTGCCCGCGGCACGCAAGAAGGCGCGGGTGTTGGCGGGCCGTGTTGCGGGCATCGTGGCGACGTCGATGGTCGGCCTGAACTCGGTGATGATGGACAATCCCTGGTTGCTGTTGCTGGTCCCGATCCTGCTGCTCGGTGTGCCGGGCGGTGTTGCCTTGCGCACGCTGGGCGCCAAGGCCAAGCGCTCGGGAGGGACGGCGGCGTTGCCTGGGCCCATCGCCGATCGCATGGAGGCGATTGCCACGGTTGCCGCGGACATGGAGTCGCAGCGCCATCGCGAGGCACTGCGCGGGGTCGTGTCCCGGGCGCTGGCGCTTCGTGAGGCCACCGGCGCGGATGGGACGGTCGACGACGAGGTCGTCGCGGCGATGGACCAAGCGTTGGTCGCGACCGGGCGGTTGGACACCATCGATCGCGCACTCGCAGGTGTGGACATTCAGCGCCCCGACGAGCAGACCCACGCGTTGATGCACGAGCGGGACACGTGGTCGGCGCGTTTGCTCGACCTGGTCGGTACGCTGGAGTCGCTTCGTGTGCGCCTCGCCGCGGCCAAGGGCAAGGTCGGACCCGCCGAGGAGACGCTCGCCATCCTGCGCGCCAAGGTCGACGCTCTCGAGGAGGTGCAACGTGATGACTGAGCGAGCCTGGCCCCCGTCCCACCGCGTTGCCGAAGTCCTCGGAGAGCCGCAGCGCGTCGGATCCGAGCAGCGTTGGTCGGTGCGATTGTCCGACGGTCGACTCGGCGTGCTCGCCCAACTCTTGCCCGAACTCGGTCGCGACGAGGCCGTTCGGCAGCGCTACATCGGGGACCTGACGCGGGCCGCCGCGGCTCAGGTCGACGGTGTAGCGGGCTTGCTCGATCGTTGTGCCGAGGACGACGCGCAACCGTGGCGTCTGCGGGAGGACCCGCAAGGAGAGTCGCTCGACCAGTGGCTGGAGGCACGCGCTCCGGCTCCCATCGATGCGGTCGCGGAGCTCGGCGCTCGTTTGGCCGACATTCTGCACGCGTTGCACCGTCGGGGCGTCGTCGTCCGCGACCTTCATCCTCGGATCATCGTGCTCACCGAAGATGGGCCCGTGCTCACCGACATCGGCTTGGCACGCGTGGACCTGCTCAGCACCCGCACCGCGGCGAGCCTGGTGCTCGAAGGCACCCCGTTTGCGTCGCCCGAGCAGCTGCGAAAGACGTTCGTCGATCAGCGCTCCGACTTGTACGGCCTGGGGGTCATCCTGTGGACCGCGCTCACGGGGACTCGGCCCTACGGTGACGACATCGCGCTGCTCTCCGACGCCTCCTCCCGGCCATCGTTGGCAGCGCTTCGGCCCGACGCGCCCGCGGCTATGGTGCGTCTCATCGAGCAGTGTGTCGATCACGACCCCGAGCGCCGACCGAACACGGCGGCCTTCGTTGCCGATGTGCTTCGCGGAAAGGCCGACGTCTCGAAGGCGCTCGCGCGTGTCGCCTGCCAGAGCTGTGGCGCATCCCTTCTGCAGGGACAGCGGCTGTGTCTTTCGTGCGGCAAGGAGGCGGTGGTGTTCAAGCGGCAGGCCGCGGTCGAAGGCCGTGGCTACCGGGTGACACTGCGCAAGGTCTCCGAGCAGCACGAAACCCGCGAGCAACTCCGCAAGAAGCTCGAGCCGCTGGTTCGAGGACGACTGCCCGAGTTGAACTTCATCGAGGGCGACGCCCGCATGTACTCCAAGGCCGAGCGAGAGCGCAGCATCTCCTTGCCAGCGCGGCTCTTCAACGATCTGTCCAAGGAGGACGCCGAGCGATTGCGGGACCATCTCGCGATCCCTGGCGTTAAAGCGGTGGCTCGCGATGGGTCTCGCTCTCTGTTCCCCGTCTATGCCTTGTTCGCGGCCGTGGCGGTGGTGTTCACGTTGGCTAGCATCTTCGGATCGTTGCCTGGGGTCGCCGCGTTCGCCATCGTCAGCCTGATCACCGTGGCCGGCTTCGTTGTTGCGATGGTCGACCGCAAACGCTCCAAGAAGCCGGCCTTGCTGGAGTTGCGGGAAGGGCCCGCGGCCTTGCCGGCCTCCGATCCACTGGTGTCTCGACTCGCGACTCTCAACCAGGCCGAGACCGCCGCCGACGTGCGCGAGCGTCTGGGTCATCTGGCGCTCACCGTGCAGCAGCTCGTGGATCACCGCGCGTCACTCCCGGCCGTCGAGCGGGCGGAGGTCGACGTCGTCACCGAGCCCATCGAGTCCCTGGTCGGCCTCATCGAAGCCGAGGTCGGTCGGGTGCAGCAACTCGATGCGGCAATGGCCGAACTCGACGAAGGTGCGCTGGTGCGGGCGTTGGCGTCGGCGAACGCCTCCGGCTCCGACGGTCAGACGATGCTGGATGGGCTTCACCGTCTCCGCGATCTCGAGCAGTCCCGCGCGGCGGCAATGCACCGACTGCTCGAGGCGACCAATCTGTTGCGGCGGGCTGCCGAGCTGGGCCTTCGTGTCAAAGACGACGCGGCCCTGCAGGATCGCGAAGTTCAGCGAGCCCTCGCGACACTGGGCGGGGCCTGAGAGGAACACCTCGACCGGCCGCGAATCCGGCGTTATGTTTGGTATGTGGGGTGTATCCGTCGGGCGCGGGAATCGGTCGCCTTTGTTTTGTTGATCGCCGGGTGCGGCCTTCTCGATGACGGAGGGTCCGGGTGCGCCCCTTTGTGGGGCTCGTGCGAGACCGACGGCGACTGCGGCGAGCTGCACGAGACGGCGGAGACGGGAGAGACGGGAGAAGAGTCCCCCGAGTCTCCTGAGCCTCCGGAGCATGAGCCCAGCTGGGAAGACTGCGATGACCTGACCGCCGCTCAAGAGGCCGAGGTCCAAGTCATGATCGGGCACGCACACGCTGCGGTCAGTCAGGTTCAGCGTGGCGCGGCGGCGCGTGATCAGCTGGTCTGGGAAGCGATTGGCGGCCTCCGTCGGCAGTTGCTCACGCCTGCCGCGGTCGTTGGCGGCACGAGTACGGGCGGAGACACGAGCACGGGCGGAGACACGAGCTCGACCACGGGCGGAGGCACGAGTTCGGGTACGGATGGAGGCACGACTTCGACGGGTGGCGGAACGACCACTGGCGGCGAATCACCCGAGCCCCAGAACAGCCCATGGTCGTTCGAGGAGGGGACCTATCGCTTCTCGCAAGACACCCTCACGGTCGAAGTCGTCGCGAGTCCTACCGAGCCGCAGCCGCTCGGCGATCCCGGGGAGGTCCTCGTCCGAGATCTCAGGCGGGTCGATTCCTACTTCACCGGCTATCAGTTCGTGCCCGACGTCGAAGGTGAGGAAGGGCTGGCCAGCGCTGGCCGAGCGTTCTTCGATGGCCTTGGCGAGTACTTCGCGCTGCTGGGGTTGCCCGACACGATTCTCAGCCCGACCACCCTCACGCGCGACGAGTTTCTCGACCTCTCGGAGGGATTCTCCAGCCAGGTCTACTTACCGCTACGTTGGACCGCCCCCAACGCGGTGACTCGCTGGTCATCCTCCGAGGGGGACGCGGACGTGTCGATCATGGCCGAGTCCAACGGACCCACGTTGGCCGGCGTGTTCGTCGGCAGTGCCGCGTCGTGGGTCATCGAGGCGTTCGACGTCGAGCGTCCCGGGCATGTGGCGACGCTGGCAGAGGGCGAGCTCTGGTACCGAAGCGCTGGCTACCACGAGGTCGTGTATCCGTCGGAGCCGAGCTTCGAGTCGGGTGAGATCTATGGTGAGGTTCGCTTGGTCGTCGAGGGGCCGGGGTTCGACTACCACCTCACGTTTCAGTACTTCGCCGATGACCCGCAGCCCGAGGTTCGCGTCGACTGCCAATAGCGGTACGTTCCCACCGCATGCGAGGCCTCTACGCCATCGTCGATCTCCCCGATCCGCACGGGCACTCGGCCGAGGCCATCACGAAGGCTGTACTCGGTGGTCGAGGTCGTGGGGGCGCCGGGGCGAGCGTGGTGCAGCTGCGCGCAAAGACGGCGACGACAGAGCAGCGGGTGGAGATGCTCCGGGCGATGGCTCCCCTTTGCGCGGCGGCTTCGAGCGTCCTCGTGGTCAACGACGACGTCGATGCCGCGGCGTCGGGTGTGGCGGGCGGACTGCATGTGGGGCAGGGCGATCCGGGGGCCGACGACATTGCTGGCCTCCGCAGGCGTCTTCCTGAGAAGACGGTGATCGGCGTGTCCACGCACGACCGCGGACAGCTTCAACGTGCCTGTCAGCGCCAGCCGGACTACGTGGCGCTGGGTCCCATCGCGCCCACGGTTTCCAAGGCCAACCCCGACCCAGTGGTCGGTTTCGCGGGTCTGCTGGAGGGGTGCCGGCTCGCCACGCGTCCACTCGTGGCCATCGGTGGGCTCGATGCGCACAGCGGGGCGAAGGCGATCGAGTTGGGTGCGGCAGCGGTGGCGATGATCGGGGCGCTGCGTCACGAGCGAGTGTCGGAGATCGAGGCGCGGGCGGTGGCACTCGCCGAGGCGTTCGAGCAGGCGAATGTGCCACTGCCTTTCGAACAGGTCTGTGCCGCAGTGCCGATTCTCGCGCCCGCCCAGCTCCTCGACATTGCACGGTGGTCTGACGACCTCGGTTTGTTGGTCGGGATGGGGCTTCCAGCCCGCTTTCGTCCGTCCCACGATGGTTCCACCGCGCACTATCGGCCCTGCGATCTGCTCGACCTCCTCTACGTGCTCGACAAACGTCCCAACGAGTCTTGGGATGAATGGTCCGATCGCGTCGATGATCCGACGGGGCTCGTGAAGCTCCGACGCTGAGTCGATTGCTGGCCGAACAGTGTCAGACCGATGTCAGAGCGGTCCGATCTCGGCCACCGTGCGCCGTAGCGTCGTTTCGGTTTCGTTCTTTTTTTTGCGTTGCTCGATTCGATCCGTCAGGATGAAAGTGTCGGAGTATCGTTGATGAAGCGCAGTCACAGTGCGGCAATGGCAAGGGCGAAGAGGGCCACTACGGGTCCCATCGCCAGGGTGCCGGTTGCCGCGATGCGTCGCGCTCAGACCCTCGAGTCGCGGATGCCCCTACTGTTCGGGGCAGCATTCCTCGGGTTGGTGGCGATCCAGGCTTGGCTGGCACTCGGCTGAGCCGAGCAACGATGCCGACCGGACCACAGGACGACGCGGCCGGCCTGACGAGGCCGTGGGCTTGATCGCAGCGAGATCGCCAAAGCGTTTTGGCGAACCGTTTGCGGGGGCGGGCGCGCGGGAAAGCATCTGCCCAGGTGGCGCAGCGGTTCGGCGCCGCCGTATGATCGCAGGGCCCTCGAACGGGTCCGGAGATCTCCTTGGCAGACGACGTTCCGCCCAAGCCACCGCGCCTTCCCCCGCCGCCCAAACGCAAGTCGGGCGAGACACCCAAGGTCGGTGGCTCGCGGAAGCCCGAGCCGCCCAAGGTCGGCAAGAAGCGGTCGACGGGAGAGACGCCTGTCGCCAAGTCGCGCAGTGAAGGACCTCCACCGCCGCCGCCACCAGCGCCCGCGTCGATTCCTCGACCTCCAGCGCCCAAGGTCACGGCGCCTGCACCCAAGCCGCCTGCACCCAAGGCCGCCGCAAAGCCGAAGCGACCTCGTCCCGCCGCAGCGCCGCGCACCCCCGAGCGCGTTGCCGCCGAGCAACGCGGCAACGTGGTCGCACCCGTCGCAGGAGAGATGCTGGTTGGCACCAGCGAAGACGACCGGACCACCCTGCACAAGATCCCGCCTTCGATGAAGGGCGGCGCGTTCGATGAAGACGCGCATACGCTGACGCTCCGGCGCGGAGAGGCGGCGCCGGGCGTGCTCGATGCGTACGTCGAGGAAGCCCACGCGGCGCTCGAGCACTACAAAGCAGCGCTGGAGGACGAAGCCGAAGCCGATCGCAGAGGTCGGCTGCACTTCGAGATCGCCCGCATCGCCGAGCAAGTCCTGCGCGATTCGGGGCTCGCGATGGAGCACTATCGCCACGCGCTCGAAGCCACGCCCGAGCGACTGCCCGTGATCACGGGGGCACGGCGCCTCATGCTGGCCCAAGGGGAGTACGCAAAGGCGCTCGAGCTGTTCGACCGGGAGCTTCGCGTCACCGCCGATCGTTCCACCAAGGCTTCGCTCATGTTTGCGAAGGCGCGGGTGCTGGAAAACTACCTCAATCGGGCCAAAGACGCCCGAGCGCTCTACGCCTCGGCCACGGACCTCGTCGCCAGCGATCCCGTGCTGTTCAAGGCGATCGAGCAGACGGATTGGACGCTTCACGATTGGTCCCACCTGGCCGACGCCTACGCGCAGCAGGCCAACGCGGTGGGCGGTGACGCCAAACATCGTGCGGCGCTCGTCGTGCGGCGTGCTCGGCAACTCGAGGTGCATGCCGAGGAGCTCGATACGGCGGCGCAGCTCTACGAAGAGGCCCTCGACATCGACCACCGCGCACCCGGGGCCGTCGAGTCGCTGAAGCGGCTTCACTACGACCGCCGTCGCTGGCGTGAACTCATTCGGGTGCTGGAGACCGAGGGCGAGCTCGCCAAGGACCTACGGCTGCGCATCGCGTCGCGCTACCGCGTTGGGCAGATTCACGCCGACCGACTCGGCAACCGCAAAGAGGCGATCGCCTCGCTGGAATCGGCATCCCAAGAGGCGCCCGATGAGCCGTTCGTGCTCGACGCACTGGCTCGCCTCTACGAGCGGGCGGGCGCGCATCCGTCGTTGGCCAGCACGCTCACCCGGCTCGTCGAGTCGACCCACGATCCCCGTGAGCGGATCGGCTACCTGCATCGCATCGGCGAGCTGTGTCGCGATGAGCTGCACGATGACGACGCGGCGATTCAGGCCTACGAGGCCGCACTCGAGATCGATCCCACCTACGTTCCTGCGTTGCGCTCGTTGGCGCCGCTGTACTCGAGCAAGGAGAAGTGGGACCTGCTGGTGCAGATGCACGAGCGCGAGGCCCAGGCCACCCACGAGCCGGGTCGCCGGGCGGTGGCCCATGCTCGTGCCGCCGAAATCCTCGAGCGTGCGACCCGTCGGGTGGAGGCCATCGCCCACCACGAGCGCGCGCTGACGCTCGATCCCCATCTGGGGTCCTCGTTCCGAGCGCTGTTGCGGCTGTATGCGGCGACGGGCGAACACCACAAGCTGGTGGAGCTCTACGAGCGCGCCTTGGACAACGTCGACCGGGCGCGACGCATCGAGTACCTGTTCGCGATCGGCGACCTCTACCGCGGCCCGCTCGAAGATCCAGAGTCCGCGGAGTCGGCCTATCGCCGCATCCTCGAGATCGACGCCAAACACTTGGGGGCCGTGCACGCGTTGCAACGCGCAGCCGAGCAGGCGGGGCGGTGGCGCAAGCTGGTCGAAGCCCTGGAACTCGAGGTCCGGATGGTGTCCGATCGGGCCGAGATCGTGGCACTGCTCTACCGCGCGGGCTCGATCCTCAAAGACCACCTCGACGCTCGCAACGACGCGGTCACCCGCTACAAACGGGTGCTGGAGCTCGACCCGCGGCACAAGCAGACGCTGGCCAGCCTCGGGCGCATCTATCACGCCGAGGGGCATTGGGTGGACCTGGTCGAGGTGTACCGACGCGAGCTCGACATCTGCGACCCGCCGAGCAAGGTCGCGCTGCTGCACAAGATGGGCGAGGTGCACAGCCGCTTCCTCGCCAACCCCACCAAGGCCGCGGGTTGCTACGAGCAGGCGCTTGCAATCGATCCACGACACGCACCGTCCTCGCACGCGTTGGCGCGAATCTTCACCGATCGCCGTCAGTGGCAGTCGTTGGTCGAGCTGGTCGAGCGCGAGCAAAAGGACGCCTCGGATCCCAAGTCCGAAGCCGTCGCGGCGTTTCGTGCTGGGGAGATCTACGAGGAGCATCTCGACGACGCATCGAAAGCCGAGCTCGCGTTTGCCAAGGCCGCGGAGCTTCGTCCCGATGACGATGCGGCGGCCGAGGCGTTGGCGCGGGTGCGCACCCAGCTTCGCCACTGGAAGGCGCTGGCGGAGGCGCTCGATGCTCGGGCTCTGCGAACCCAAGACCCCGAACGCGCGGTGGCGCTGCGGTTGCGTTCGGGCGAGGTGTGGTTCGACCGAGTGCACGCCGTCGACCGAGCAATCGCCTGCTATGAGGCGATCCTCGTCCAGTTCCCCGAGCATGTCGGCGCGTTGTTGGGTCTCGAGCCGCTCTATCGGCAGGCGCAACGCTGGGGCAACCTGGCCGACGTGTACCAACGGCAAGTCCAGGTGTTCGCCGACTCGGGGGCCAAAGCCGCGGCACTCACCGAACGTGCGCGGGTGCTCGAGCTGCATGGCGTCGGCACTGCGGACGACTTGGTGGAGTGTTACTCGGCGATTCTCGCCTTGCGCCCTGGCGACCGCGGTGTGCTCGAAGGTTTGGAGCGGCTGGCGTTGCGGGACGACAACCCGCAGGCGTTGGCCGAGGTGGATGCACGGCTGTGCGATGCAGCCTCCGATCCCGAGCTGAAGTCCGCGCACCTCACACGGCGTGCGGAAGCGATGGAGACCTCGGGGCAGCCGCAGGCGCTCGACGTCTACCGCAAGGCGCTGCGCCTCGACCCCGACAACCTCGGCGCGGTGCGGGGACTGGCTCGCATCGCCGAACTCATTGGGCACGGACCGGCACAGGTCGAAAGTGCGGAGGCCCAGGCGCGGTTGGCTCGGGACCCGCAGGTCGCGGCCGATCACTGGACTCGCGCGGGCGTCGTGCATCTCGACCAACTCGAGGACCGAGCCTCGGCGGTGCGCGCGTTCGAGGAGGCGCTCGCGCTATGGCCCGACCATGTCGACGCCGCCGACAAGCTCATCGACGTGCTGACCCGAGAGGGCGCGTTCGAGGTGTTGGCCGAGCGGCTCAGTCGAGCGGCGGCCGATGCCAAGCAGGCCGAGCGCCAACACACCCTGTGGGTCGAGGTCTCGCGACTTCACGCGCGGGAGCTGGCCAACCTCGGCGCGGCGTTGTCGGCCTTGCGCAAGCTGGTCGAGGCCCAGCCGAGCAACGGCGAAGCCCACTACGAGCTGGGGTCGTTGCTGCAAACGGACCGACGCTTCGAGGAGGCGATCGACGAGCTCACGGCCAGCCTGGAGAACGATCCCGGCACCGAGGTCGCCCGCAAGGCCCACACGTTGTTGGCCGCCAGCCACGAAGCGCTCGGCGACAACGCGCGTGCACACCGGCACTACGAGATGGCGCTCGAGCTGGCGCCCGAAGATCAGGAACTGCTGCAACAGGTGGTGAACCTGCAGATGGCGGACGGTGCTTACGACCGCGCCGTCCCGACCGCGACGCGCCTCGTTCAGGTCGCGCGCAACGACACCGAGCGTTGTCGCAGCCTCGTTCTGTTGGCGCGGGCCAAGCAGAAGACGGACGCGCTCGGTGAGGCGATCGTTCACCTTGCCGATGCGGTGGTCTTGGAAGGCCCACGGGGCCGTGCCCACGCCGAACTGCGCCGGCTGGCGTCCGAGCCGGACCACTGGAAGCAGTACATCGACGCGCTCGGGGCAGCGATGCGCCGTGGCACGCCGAGCAAGGAACTCCAACCGACGCTCTATCTCGAGATCGCGGAGGTGCAACGCGAGCGACTCGACGATGCCGCAGCGGCGATGAAGACCCTCGACGATGCGCTGCGGGCCTGCGACTCGGCGCCACCGATCCGCTTTGCTTTGGCCAAGCAGCTTCGCGAAGCCCATCGCAACGACGATGCGGTCGAGCAGTTTCAGTACCTGCTCATGGACGAGGTCGACCGGGCCGAAGCGTGGCGTGGGTTGTCCGAGACCTATGGTGCACTGGGGCTACAGCGACACCAGAACATGGCGCTGGCCGCCGTTGCGGTACTCGACGCGGCCGAACCGGCCGACACGCGTGCGCTACGGACCTGGAATCCCCACACCAACGCGCTCGGAGCGTCGGTGCTGCGCGACGACGTGCTCTCCGAACTCATCGTGGCGCGCGATCAACAAGCCGCCGCTGCTCAGCTCATCGCTGCGGTGGCGGAGGGTCTGTCTCGGGTGCGTGCCCCGGATCTCAGCCAGCACGGGGTGAGCGCACGCGACAAGATCTCGCCGCGCTCCGAGCATCCGTTCCGATCGTTGGTCGATCGGCTGGCGCTCTCGTTCGGCGTCGAAGACTTCGACCTCTATGTGCACCACGTGCTCGACCGCCCCGCGGTCATCGAGAACACGCCCCGACCGTCGCTGATCTTGCCCAACTGGATGGGCGAGCTCCCGCGCGCAGGGCAGGTCTTCATGGTGTCGCATGCGCTGCATCTGATCGCCCGTGGGCTCTATCCGATCGGTCTGCTCAGCCCGCGCGAGCTCGATGTCGTACTCGCCGCGTCGGCTCGCCACGTTTCGCCGCGCTACTCCACCACGGTGGCCAGTGGCGACACCCTCGACGAACACCAGCGGCTCATTCTTCGCGGACTGCCCCGTCGCAAACGACGCGGGTTCGAATCCGCCGCGGAGATCTACGCGCGTTCACGCCCGCTCGAGATGAGTACCGCCGTGCAGTGGATGCTGCAGACGGCTCGCCGTGTGGCGCTCGTGGTGGCGGATGACTTGGGCGCCTCGTTGTCCACGTTGGCGCGCATGGAGGGCATCAACGCGGCGAGTGGAGCCGAGCTGGCGCGACACCCCGTGGTGGGCGATCTGATGCGGGTGTGGATCTCGAAGCCGGCGATGACTGTGCGACAACGGCTCGGAATTCTCCCCTCCTCCCACCGCGGAGCACCTCCGGCCGTACCCCGCTAGACCACGCGGAACTGCGTTTATCTGGTAATCTGTCTCACAGAGATGTCCGCTCTGCTCGACGGGTTCTTCGACGCTGAGATCGATGACGGAGTCATCACGATCCGGCGTACCGAGAAGCGCTCGGACGACATGGACGCGTTTCTCCGCAGTTTCGACGGCGTCTACGAGGCGATCGGCTCGACCCCGCCAAACGCGATGGCGCTGCTGATCGACCTCCGAGCGTCGGTTGGGCGCAACGACCCCGAGTTCGAGCAGCGTCTTGCCGAGAGCAGGCGGGAGCTGTTCCGCTGCTTCGGTCGCACGGCGGTGTTGGTGCGCACGGCCGTCGGCCGCCTTCAGGTGCAGCGGCACATCGATGAGGACGGCTACTCGACGAAGGTCCAGGTGTTCGTCGAGGAGGCCGATGCGTTGGTCTGGCTTCGCAGACCTCGAGGGTGAGGCTCAGGCGTCGAGCAGCGCGAGCTCTCGCATGCGTCGCCACAAGGTGGAGCGGCTGATGCCGAGCAGCTCGGCGGCGCGACTGCGTTGCCCTCCAGCGTCACGCAGCGCCTCTCGAATCCGGGCCCGCTCGTCATCTTCGGCACAGCCGCCGCGTTTGCTGCTCTGGAGTTGCTCGCCCCGGAGTTCGGGCGGGAGCTCGGTGGCATCGATGATGTTGCCCTCGCCGACGGCGAACACGTACTCGATTACGTTGAGCAGCTCGCGAATGTTGCCCGGCCACGAGTAGTTGCGAAGCAGGTCCATCGCGGCTTGGGAGATCCCATCGATGGTGCGGTTGCCGGCCTCGTTGAAGCGGTCGATGAAGTGCCAGATCAGCGCTTCGACATCCCCGGTGCGCTCGGACAGCGGTGGGATGAACAGAGGTACCACTCGGATCCGATACATCAGGTCTTCGCGGAACTTCTTCTGCTCGACCTGTTGTCGCAGCGACTTGTGCGTTGCGGCCAGCAAGCGAATGTCGGTGGACTGCGGCGTGACTCCGCCGACGGGGACGAACGTGCGCTCCTGAAGGACCCGGAGCAGGCGGGCCTGAATGTCGAGCGAGAGCTCGGCGACCTCGTCGAGAAACACGGTGCCGCCGTCACCGAGCGCGAACAAACCCGCGCGCTCCGAGATGGCACCCGTGAACGACCCTTTGACGTGTCCGAACAGCTCGGACGCCGCGAGCTCGGGGGTCAGCGTTGCGCAGTTGATCGCACGGAACGCACCCGAGGCGCGGTGGCTGAGCTTGTGCAGCGCGTGTGCGGCGAGTTCTTTGCCCGTGCCGGTTTCGCCCCGCAGAAGTACGGACGCGTTGGTCACCGCGACACGTTCGATCAGCCGAAACAGCGCGAGCATTTCGGGCGCCACGGTCACCATGCCGTGGAACTCGACGAGCTCCTGATCGGGGCGCTTGACCAGATTCACGCGTTCGTTGATACCGCAAAACCCGGTCGTTCGCGGCGGAACCCCTTCAGAAGAGAAGCTCGAGCCCGGCCGGTGGTTCATCCTGCAACAGTTCGAACGCTGCACGGTGTTCCGTGTGAGCGTCGAGCGTGCCGACCCCCGGTGCCTCCACCTTCAGTGTGCAGCGGGCGAGCTTGGAGTTGAGGCACGCCTTGTCACCCCCGGGCGGGTTGAGGTAGCGCAGCGCCACAAAATCGCGCTGGGTGGCCTCGAAGTTCGCGGCGATTGAGCCGTTCCGGCCAGCGGTTCGGAACGACCACGAGAACCCCTCGACGTTTGCGGAGGCTCTGACCGCCTGCAGCATTCCGACCCGCTGCACCGTCTGCTCTCCTGCTCGAACCGTCGCCACGGTGAGCGGCGGCGTCCAGACTGGCCCGAACCGAAGCCACGCCGTGGCGGCTTCGAAGAAGACGTCGGGTGCGTCGTCGAAGCCCGCGACCTGGCCCCACGCGTAGCGGTCGGTGTGTCGACTGCCCCAGTTGTGGTTCTGGGAGCCGACCCAGCCGTCGATGTCGATCGTCCGTTCGCCGAACGTGAGTGTGCCCGTGTAGCGGGCGAGGGGACTGCCGACCAGCAGCTTCGCCTTGGGAAAACCACCGTCGTAGAGCCGCTCGGGGAGCATCAGCAGCGGAGAGGTGGGACTGTCGTAGCAAAGAGACCACCGCAGGTCTTCCACGGCGCCGTCACAATGCTCGAGGTCCAAGCTCGAGCCCCCGATGCGGACGTCGATCGTCTCGCGGGAGAACCGGCACTCGGACAGCGGGTGTTCCGACTTGCGCGCCGTGATCGTGTCCCCTTCGAACAGGATGGCCCACAGCTCTCCCAGCGCGGGTCGGCTCCCGTCCGCAGGCGCGAAGATCGTGTAGCGGATCCAAAACGCGAGCGCTTCGGTCGGATGGTTGGCGCGCTGAAACCAGCTCTCGTAGTGTCCTCGGTCGCTGCCGTCGAACCGTGCTGCTCCCAGCCGTGCGCGCTCCATACCGCGGGGGTACCACGGCAGGGCGTGTCAGCCCCAGGGGCCGACCGGTTGGAACGGAAGGGGCCCCCCGAACGTGGGAGTGGAGGGGCACGAGCCGCCCGTGATCGGATCCGGTGTGGCGCGGCCGTAGGCGTCATGCCCCCAACACGCCACGTCGCCCGCGGTGTCGAACGCACACGCATGTTGGGAACCGACGGCGACGCCTTCGTAGTCGAAGCCGGAGGGACGCGTGTAGATGCCTCCGAGCGAGAACGGGTAGCCCCAACACTCGACCCAGTCGTCCGAGACGGCACAGGTTCCAGCCGAGCCCAATCCCGCGCTCTCGAAGTCGCCATCGATCACCGATCGGTCACCGAGGGCAGGCCCCCAGCGGCCGTCGTCGATGGCGGGGTGGAGCTGCCCCGTGTCGCCCCGGCCCCAGCAGTACAGGGTCCCGTAGTCGGTGACGGCGCACGTGTGAAACTGGCCCGCCTCGACATCGACGAACTCTTCGCCGATACGCAGCGCCCATGTGGGCATCGGGCTGCTCTGCCCATCGCTGTCGTCACCCCAACACAGGATCTCGCCATCCGTGCGCAGCCCGCAGGTGTGATAGGCGCCCGCGCTGATGTCCACGAAGAACTCCTGAGGTGGTGATGCTTGGCCCTGGCCGTTGTAGCCGTTGCAGTAGGCTGCGCCCCAACCGTCGAGCACACACGTGTGATATCCGCCCGCCGCGACTTGCGAGACGTCGGTGCGGATGCGGAGGTCTGTCTGCTCGTACGCGTTGTAGCCCCAGCACGCCGCATTGCCTAGGGCATCCTTGGCGCACGTGTGGAGGGCCCCGGTCGACACGTCCGTCCAAGGGGTTCGTGGTCGGGTGAAGAGTCCGGAGGTCACGACATGGTCATTCGCTTGTCCGAAGTCGTTTCGGCCCCAGCAGACCAGGTCGCCGCAATCGGTGACGGCGCAGCTGTGCTGTGCGCTGGCGTCGATGTCGACGGCACCTCCAGGCACGGCGGCGGCCGTGTCCGCGAACGCGAGAACACACAGACCCGCAAGGGTCGCGAACAGGTGTCTTCCAGAGGGCATGCCGTAGAGAGGAGCAATCCGTGTGCCAGCGAAGAACGGAGCATCTTTCGCGGACGCAGGGCACGGAGGGGGGGCGTTGCTCGACGTGCCTCATGCGGCATGCCCCGGGACACGTCTCGGCATGACAGCGACTGCGGTATGGTCCCGCGCCATGCGTACTGCGACCGCTGCTCTGCTCGCCCTGCTCGCTCTCGGTTGCGCGGGATCGCCCAAACCCGCCGCCGCTGCACCCGCTACCCCCGCGGCTGCCACGGCTGCGCGCACCGAGACGCTGACCGCAGAAGACATCGTGTCGATGGTGTCGGTCTCCGACGTGGCGCTGAGCCCCGACGGCAAGACGGTGGCGTTCGTGCGACGCACCCCGCGGACCGCGATGGAAGCACGCGGCGGCGCGCGCTCGATCATCTGGCTGGTCCCCGCCAAAGGTGGCGACCCCGTGCGCTTCACTGCGCCGGACCGCAGCTCGTTTGCGCCCAAGTGGTCGCCCGACGGCAAGTGGCTCGCGTTCCGTTCGTCTCGAAGCGGCGACGTTGGAGCCCAGGTCTACCGCATCTCTCCCAAAGGCGGAGAGCCCGAGCGGCTCACCGATGTGGAGGGCGGTGTCAGCCACTTCGAATGGTCGCCCGATGGAAAGCGCATCGCGTTCACGGCCAAAGCCAAGAAGACCAAGGCGCAGCGCGAAGCGGATGAGGCCGGCCGAGATTGGCGCCTCACCGACGTCAAGGGCACGGAGCACCGCCTGTACGTCTTCGAGCCTGGCAGTGATGCCGCTCCGGCGGTGGTCGGTTCTGCCGCCCATCACGTGTCCGGTTTTGCGTGGGCTCCCGACAGCGCGCGCCTCGTGGTGCGGGCGAGCGAGCGAGCGGATGTCGACGCGGTGATGATGTACAGCCGGCTGTTCGTGGCCGACCTCGGCGGGGCCTGGACGCAGCTCACCAAGACCGAGGGCAAGCTCGGCGCGTTCGCGTGGTCCCCCGACGGCAAGCGCATCGCGTTTCTCGGGGCGGTCGACATCACCGATCCGACCTCGGGCGTGTTGCATGTGGTCGATGCCGCCGGAGGCACAGCCAAGGCGCTCACGGCCGACTACGAGGGCACCGGGTCGGCCGTCTTCTGGCCCCGGGATGCGGAGATCGTGCTGCTGGCCAACCAGGGCACGCGCACGGCCCTTCTCGGGATTCACCCCGACTCTGCAAAACGCAAGGCACTGTCGAGCAAGGGCCCGGTGTGCCGCAAGGTTCATCTCGATGCCAAGGCCAAGTCGCTCGCATGTGCGGGCAGCACAGGGCTGCACCCCTCGGAAGTGTTCGTGGGCGGCGTCGGCAAGTCTCTGCGACGGGTGACCGACTCCAATCCGTGGCTGGCCAAGAAGACCCTGGGCAAGCAGGAAGTCGTGGGGTGGAAGGCCGCGGACGGGACGGCGATCGAAGGGGTTCTGATCCACCCGGTCGGGGCGAAGAAGGGCGCGCCCGCCCCATTGGCGGTGCTGCCCCACGGAGGCCCCGAAGGCATTTCGCTCGATGGCTGGGGCACCCGCGCCACCTATCCCGCGCAGCTGTTCGCCAACCGCGGCTTCGCGGTGCTGATGCCTAACTACCGCGGCAGCCAGGGGCGAGGCGTGGCGTTCGGCAAAGCCGACCACAAGGACCTCGGCGGTAAGGAGTTCGAGGACGTGCTCGCGGGCATCGAACACCTGTCCTCGCAAGGCATCGTTGATGCCGACCGCGTGGGCATGGGCGGGTGGAGCTACGGCGGCTACTTCTCCGGGCTCGCGGCCACCATGCACACCAGACACTTCAAGGCGGCCATGGTCGGCGCGGCGATCACCAACTGGATCTCGTTCTCGGGGACCACGGAGATCGAGCACGAGAACTCGCTCGTGCACTGGAACCTGTGGCCGTGGGCCAACCTCGACCTGGCGTGGCAGCGTTCGCCCATGGCCCACATCGAGGGCTCGCAGACGGCCACGCTGGTGGTGCACGGAGAAAGCGACACGCGCGTCCCGCCGGGGCAGGCGATGGAGCTCTACCGAGGGCTACGACACTTCGGCGGCACCACCGAGATCGCGCTCTACCCTCGCGAGGGCCACGGCCTCTCGGAGCGCGCGCACCAGCTCGACTTCGCGGAGCGCTTCGTGTCGTTCTTCGAGGAACACGTCGCTCGCGCCCAGTAGCGTGGCGCCCCTACCCGGGGCCGACGTACATCGCGGTGCCCGTCTCCTGGCAGACGCCGCGCAGTGCCTTCCACTGCTCGTCGGTGAGCGACACCTTGCCCTCGGCGACACGGTCCCGGAGGGCCTTCTTGCGGGTATCGCCGCTGGGGTGCGTGGAGAGGAACTCGAGCGCGCCGGGGATCTCTTGGCCGCGGCTGCTGAGGCGGTCGAAGAATGCGAACAGCCCGCGCGAGTCCAGCCCCGCGGTGTTCAGCAGGTCCACGCCGTCGCGGTCGGCTTCGAGCTCGTCCTCGCGGCTGTAGTGATTGGTAACGGTGGCCTTGACCAGCTCGGCGCCCATGCTCTCGTCCATCGTGAACAGACGAAAGACGCCGTATCCCATGGCTTCGACCATGCCGCGCGCAGGGTGTCCATTGGTGACATGCGCCATCTCGTGGGCGAGCACACCCGCGACCTCGTTGGCACTCTCGGCTTCGTCGATGATGCTGCGGTAGAGCACGATGTGCCCGCCGGGCGCGGCAAAGGCGTTGAGCACCTCTTGGTCGGCGACGTAGACTCGGAACTCGTAGGTGCCGTCGGTCTGGGCGGCCAACGCTTCGACCATCGTGTCGAGCGCGGCCAGGCCTTCGGCGCCCTGGCAGAACTCGGTCTCCTTGCCGAGCTCGTCGATCATCTGGGCGCCGATGGTGGCCTCGACCGAGGCGGGTACGAACCGGGCGACGAACCCCGAAAGAAACGGGATGGACAGGAACAAGACGCCGATCGAGACGGCGAGGAACGTGCCGAGGGCGGCCAGCCTGCGCTTGCGGCGTGCGTCGGGCGTCACCCTTGCAAGGTAGGCGGTCCTGCCCGGTCGGGCCAGTGCGCTGGGCGACGCTACGAAAAAACCCCGCAGGCGGGGGCTCTGCGGGGTTTGCTGGCCAGCGGCGTGTCAGCGTCGGATGAAGATGACGACGCGCTGCGGGCTCATGCGCGGGTCGTGAACGACCGGGCCTTGCGCGCTCTGGCGGTAGGGGTCGCGCGAGGCGGGAGGGCTCCAGCGCCACCAAGGGACGTCGACCCGGTGGCGCGGGGCGTAGGGGTCTTGGCGCCCTTCGGCACTGGCGGCGAACCAGACGAACGCGCCGACCAACATGAGCATGGGGTTGCCGAACAGACCCGCGATGACGAGGCCAACGGCGGCGACACGGCCTACCTTCACGGCGATCTCGGTTGCACGGCGGCCGCCCATGCGCGTTGCGAGAACCGCTCGCAGCACGCGACCACCGTCCATCGGAAACGCGGGGACGAGGTTGAACAGACCCAGGGTGAGGTTGGCGATCATCAACGAGGCGAGCAGGCCCGACCAGGGCAAGCCGAACAGGCTGACGGTCGCGAACAGACCCGCCGCGAGCACGAAGTTGACCGCCGGCCCCGCGAGCGCGATGTGAAGCTCCTGACGGGGCGAGCCCGGTTGGCCTTCGAGCTGTGCGACTCCGCCGACGGGCCAGAGCACGATGCGACGCGTACGAATGCCGTAGTGCCGTGCGGTGAGTGCGTGGCCGAACTCGTGCAGAAGCACGGACGCGAACACACCGACGAGGAAGACGACACCGAGCAGGGCAGCCAATCCGGTTCCGGCGCCTTGGTACGCGGCCCATGCGGCCCATGCGACGAGCAGCAAGAAGGAGGCGTGTACGTAGGCGTCGATCCCTGCGAATCGACCGAGTTTCCAGGACCACTTCATGATGACCCTCCCAGCGTGTGCACCCGAACGCCTCTGCCAAGTGGCGGGGCCGGCGGCGTGAACGAAGCACCCGAAAACGGCTCTGATTGCGGATGCTTGCGCCGGTCACCCGCCGCGGCCCTTACCGCCGCTTTACGTCTATGATGCGCCGCATGAGGTGCGCACCCTGCATCCCGCTACTCCTGCTGGTCGCGTGCTCGGGCAAGGCGCCCGAGGCCGCCCCCAACGCGGAGGCTCAGGTCGCGCAGCCTGCTCAGGTCGCCAAGCCTCGTTTCGTACCGGCGGCCGAAGGTGCGGACGTGGCCACCGAGGTGCGCGAAGTCGTTGCGGGTGCGGGCGAGGAGGCCGTGGTCGTCTACGTCGGCGCGAGTTGGTGTGAACCGTGTCAGGCGTTTCACGCCGCGCTCGAGCGCGGTGACCTCGACGACGCACTCGCGGGCGTGAAGTTCCTCGAATACGACGCCGACAAGGACCGGGAGCGGCTCGAGTCGGCCGGTTACGGTGGGCGGCTCATTCCTCGCTTTGCGCTGCCCGGCCCCGACGGAACCTTCTCGGGCGAGAAGATCGAAGGCGGCATCAAGGGGGGTGGCGCGGTGGACCACATCATGAAGCGGCTGCTGCCCATGCTCGGCAAGGCTGGCTGAGCCGTTGCCCCACGACCCCGGTCGTGCGAGGGTGATCACGTGTTCGAGAAGATTCGTCGCGACTACCGACGTCACGGAAGCCGACTCTCCGAGCCCGGCTTGTGGGTGATGGCCGTCTACCGGTTCGGGCAGTGGAAGAACACGCTCCCCAAACCCGCCCGCTGGGTCGCGCAAAAGGTCTATCGCGCCGGCTTTCTCGCCACCAACCTCACCGTCGGCTGCCACATCCCCGATGAGGTCGAGTTCGGCGAAGACCCGCACTTCGTGCACGCGAAGGACGTGTTGATGCACCCCAAGGTGAAGCTGGGCGATCGCGTGGGCATGATGCACGCCGTCACGCTCGCCACCACCGTCGACCGACCGGGCGTGCCCGAGATCGGCGACGACGTCTTCATCGGCGCAGGCGCGGTCATCGTGGGCCCGGTCAAGGTCGGCGACGGTGCTCGCATCGCACCCAACTCCCTGGTCATGCAGAACGTGCCCGCCGGCGCCACGGCGATCGGCGTCCCCGCCCGCATCGTCAAGCCGCCGAAGCTCAAAGCTGTGTCCGACTAGCCGCAGGTCTTGGCGGCGTCGATCTCGAGGTCGGCGGTGGGGAACTCGAGGACGACGGCTTGGTCTTCGACCCGCACGCGAATGTCTTGCAGCAGGGCTTCGCAACGTGCCTGCCATAGGCCGGGGCGAAGCTGGGCCGAGGCGATGAGGGCGTCGTCGCCTCCCATGCGCGAGAGGGCTTCGTCGATTTCCAGACCGTCACCGGACAGGCGGAGCTGCGGTCGGTCGTCGGCGGCGCAGCGCAGCTCGATCGTGACGCTTTCGCGATTGCTCGCGTGGCGAGAGGCGTGGGCCAGCACGTTGACCAACAGCCGCTCGATTCCGGTGCGGTTGCCGTGCACCCCGACGAGTTGCTCGCTCAGGCCCACGAACTCGAGCTTGGCTCGGGAGATCGCGCGCAGACCGGGTGCAAGCTCGCGCAGTGTGGCCGAGAGCTCGAACGGCTCGGTGAGTCGAAGCGGGCTGCGTTGCACACGGTCGAGTTCTTCGACCAGCCGTTCGAGTTGACCGAGCAGGCTGTGCGTGGCTTGGCGATCGTTGTCCACGGTGCCACGCATGGCGCCGAGGATGCGTTGCGCATCTTTGGCCACGCCCGCGGTGAGACCCCGAATGGCGGTGATGCGTCGTTCGTGGCGGGCGCCGTTGGTGCGGGTGCTTTCGAGCTCGGCTTTTGCCTCGACGTGTTCGAGGGTGAGCGAGATGAGCGGCGCCAACCGATCGAGGGCCGCCGACTCTTTGACGCCCCAGGTGCGAGGGGACTCGCGGTCGATCATCACCAGCCCGACCAGCTTGCGCTGGCGCTGAAGCGGGAGAATGAGCATCGAGCCGCAGCCGATCTCTTGGAGTGCTTCGGCGATGGGGCGGCAGCGGGAGTCGGACTGTGCGTCTTCGAACGCGACGGGTGCTTCGGACGCGCGCAGGGCTTCGACGAAGCGCGGGGCTTCGCTCAAGTCGATGCGCACGCAGTCGAGCGCGGCCTGGCTCTCGGCACCAGCGCTGGTGTGGAAGCGGATCGCCCGGGTGCCTTCGAACGCCCCGAAGCTGACTCGGAAGCCCGGAAACGACCAGGCGGTCTCGATGAGTGCGTCGAGGGCGGCGATGTGCGTTGCCGCGAGGCCGCAGTTGGCGGTCGTGGTTTGGTGAGACGCGCTCATCACCGGACCGCTGTGCAAGTCCCGTGCGACCCGGAAGGTGTCGTCATCGTCCCAGCGATCCATACCCAACACTATCTACGATCTCTGGTCGTTCGCGCTGCAGAAACTTCATTTTTCATTTGGGCCGAATGCCCGTTTCGCTCGGGTCATCCTGCCTCATTTGGGGTTTTCAGGGGCGTTGCCGATCCAGCCGGCCGGTGTGAGTGACTCAACTTGGGACAGTTGGATCGGATCGCTCTGAAACGCCGCGCTCAGCGTCGTCGCCGGCCGAACAGCGCGAGCCCCAGCCCAAACAGGGCGGCCAGACCGCCAAGTCCCCCGCGCCCGCCCGCGGTACAGCCGGAAGAGGTCTCGACGCTCACATCGTCGAAGGCTTCATCGATCGCTTCGTCGATCGCCTCCTCGACTTCCATGATGCCGTAGGCGACCAGCGCATCGAGGCACGCGTTGAGCTCGGGTCCGGCCATCACGAACTCCCCATCGCAGAACAGGGCGCCCTCGCCTTCGCATGATGCGTCGCAGTCGGCTCGAAACTCGTACTCACAGCTTTCGAACTCCTGCTCTTGGCATTCGGTTTGGCAGGTCATGTTGGCCTGCGCCCCGCAGGAACCTCCACAGCATTCGATACAGTGCTGATAGCAGGACCCGTTGACGGTCGCGGCGCATTGCGTATCGCACTCGCCATCGCACGTGGCTTCGCACGATGCGCGGCATGTGGTGGGATCCTCGGCGTCGGTGCATTGGGCATCGCAGGCGCCGACGCATTCGCCGAAGCAGTTGTGTTGGCAGATGACGTTGACACCCGCGTCGCAGTCGCTCGAGCACTGCTCGGTGCACTCGTCGGTGCAGGTGGGCTCGGGATCCAGTGTGCAGGTGTCTTGGCAGACCGTGTGGAGCTTGGTCGCGCAGGCTTTCTTGTAGACGCCGAAGTCTTCGCAGCCCGCTTCGCACTCGAGGCTCCCCCGCACTTCACAGCTGAAGGCGTCTTCGAGGCGCATGCCGTTGCACTCGGGAATCCCTGCGCGGGCGGGGGTGGAGAAGAGTCCGCCAGCCAGTACGGCGGCGCACGGAAGCAACCAGGTCAGTCGGTTCGTTTTCATTTGTCGAAATCCAAGGTCAGGAAAATAAGTGCCCTGCCTGCGACGTCCTTGTCGTTTCGGCCGAGCTTCCGGGTAGTCTCCGGTCGTCGCCGATTGGATTCCTCGTGCGAGGAAAAACGCCCCGCGGGCGGATGCGACTCAGTCTGCGAGGCGCACGGTGCCCTTGGTCTTGGCGGGCCATGTCGCCAGAACTGCGCCGGTAGGCGACACCAGCCCATGTTCGAGCATCGCTCGTCGCGCCCCGATCGTGAACGCGTTGGTGCCGTCCATGTCGACCTCGTCCGGCATCGTCTGGGTCGCGTTGACGCGTATCGGTCCCGCTCGGGTGGCCGCAACGAGCTTGTCGATCTGGCCCTGCATCTTGGGGTCGTTCAGATCGTGCGTGCTGGCGTCGAGCCGAACCCAGACCGCAATGGGTTGGTCCTTGGTCCAGCCTTCGTCGACGAGGGGAATCATGACCGCCATGCGTGGTCCTCCGCCAACGTTGCGGTTCGAGCTCACCGACCAGGTCTTCGAGCCGAGTAGGTCGGGGCGGGCGATGGCAGAGAACTCGAGCACGTCGGACTTCTCGTTGCGGTCCAGGGCTGCGGACACGCTGTCGAGCTGCTCCACGCGCACGTCCCGGGTCAGAGGAAAACCGTCGCAGGCTGCGAGTCCCCAACACGCCACGATGAGCACCCAGCGAACCACGACTGTCAGGATAGCAGTGCTATCGTTCGCGCATGGTGCTCTGGACGAGCCTTTTTGTTGCTGTGAATCTGGCCGGCTTTCCGGAGCCCACCACCCTCGATCATGCGCGGATCACCGAGCACTTGCAGCGCACCGAACACGACTTGCGCGCGAAGGATGTGTCGGATCTTTCCTTGGCACAGCAGACCGCACGGGCCGAGAACCTCGACGCGTTGCATCGCTACTGGGTGCGAGGGGTGTATCCCCACAACACCTACGTGCCCGGGGTGCGGGTGCCCGTGTTCATCGATGCGGATGGGCGGGCATGCGCGGTCGGACAGCTCATGATCGACTCGGGCGCAGAGGTCCTCGCCCAGCACATCGCGATGGACGAGCGTCTCGAGTACCTCGCCACCATCGAAACCCAGGGCGTCGAGCACTGGATCGAAGCGAGCGGACTGACGTTCGACGAGCTCGCACGCATCCAGCCTTCGTATTGTGGCTGCGGTGACCAAGGGACCGACCCGGTGTGCGGTGTCGACGGAGAGACCTACCCCAACGCGTGCATGGCCACGCAATGCGCCGGAGTGGAGATCGAACACGACGGGCCGTGTGAGGGCAACAGCGAGTCCGGCGACGGCGAAACCGAGGGCGCCACGTCAGGCGGGGCAGGGAGTTCGAGCTCGGGCGAGACCGGGTCGGACGAAGAGGGCGGCACACCCGAGACGCAGTCTCAAAGCAGCGGCTGTAGCCTCGGGGGCGGCTCGGCCGCGAGCTTGTGGTGTGTGCTGGTCTTGGGGTGGAGGCGCCGTCGGTGAGACCCTGGATGCTGGCGCTCGGGCTGGCGCTCGGGTGCGGTCCGGCAGCAGAAGAAGGCTCGGCTGGGTCGTCGTCGGGTGCATCCGAAGGCGATTCGACGGGTGACGTGCAGGAGTGCGGGTGGAACCACGATGTCGCCCCGTCGGTTGTGGCCGAGCTGGAAATGCCACTGGCTCTGGTCGGGCAAACGGTCGCGAGTCCCGACGGGGGGTTCTACTCGGTGGCGCAAACCGACGCGCATCCGGGGGATGTCACGTTGTGGAAGTTCACCGCCGACGGCGAGCTGGCGTGGACGGCCCGTTGGGGTAACGCCTATGGCTGGAACGACGTGGCCTACGATGTGCTGGCGACCTCGCAAGGGGTGTTCATTGCGGGCGCCGCGGCACGATACGAAGGGCAGGAGTTCTGGGACGCAGGGCACTTGTTCGTGCGGGCGTACTCGCATGGCGGCGTGGTGCGGTGGACTTGGGAGAATCCGGAGGGACCCCGCGTTTCCTCCAACGCCATTCGCCCCAAGATGCTGGCCGAACACGGTGAAGACATCGTGGTCGCGGTTGTGGCTCAAGAGGGGGGAGAGGAGTTCCTGCGGGTCGTCACCCTGTCTTCGTCGGGTGAGGAGCTTCGCAGCTTCGAGCACGCGGAGGCTCGTAGGCTGCTCGCGACCTACGTCGACGATGCTGGGGACATCTGGATCGCGACCGATGCGTTGGATCCCTGGGTCGGTCATTGGCGCGCCGACGGAACCTTCGTGGAGGCGCTCACTTCGGTCGACGAGTCTGGTGCGCCCAAGGTGGGTGCATTCGAGCCTGACGGATCCTTGGCGATTGCGGGGGCGCGCGACTCCCCCTCGGAGGAACTCTTGGTCGTTTCCCGCTTCGGGCCGGCGTTGACCGATCAGGCTTCGACGGCGATCCCCATCGACGAGCCCGGTCTGTGGAGCTTCTATCTCGACGTTGCGGTCGACTGTGCAGGGGCGGCCTGGGTGACCGCGCGCGGTGCAGGGTCTCCGTTCCCCGTGCGTGCGTTCGGGCGTCAGGCGGACGAGTTGTGGAGCGTGCCGGGTCTGTCGACGCTGGCGGTCGGGGATGACGGTGTTGCGTTGATGGTGGGTCTCGACCCCACGTCGGGCACCAGCGTCGCTCGCTGGCTGCGTCCGTAGAGTGGCTTTTCGCAGTTGTGTCGCAGTGACACGTTCGTCGTGCCACTGCGTGCAGCACCGGACGATCCGAGTCCCTTGTGGGTTGCGTGGGCGTGCGCGTGGACCGAGTCCGGACGTTCGCTCAACCCGCGCGGCGGCGCGGCCGATGCGACACGCGGAGAGCTGCTCCTCGTATGATCACCCGTCGTCGAATCCTCCACTGGCTAGGGGCGGTGCCCGTCACCCTGGCCGCATCGAGAACCGCCTTCGCGGCCGAGCCACTACGCGTCGGAATGTCGGCCGCGTTCACCGGCCCCGCGCAGAGCCTGGGCACTGGAATGCGTTCCGGTGTGCTCGCGGCCTTTGCCGAGCAGAACGCGAGTGGGGGGGTCGGTGGCCGTCCGCTGGAGCTGGTGGCGCTCGATGATGGCTACGAGCCGTCCCGGACCGCACCGAACATGCGCAAGCTGGTCGACGAACACGACGTCATCGCCGTGCTCGGCAACGTGGGGACGCCGACAGCTGCGGTTGCGGTGCCCATCGCCAACGAGAAGAAGGTGCCGTTTTGGGGGGCGTTCACAGGCGCGGGGTTGCTTCGCAAAACGCCGCCCGATCGTTATGTCGTCAACTACCGGGCGAGCTACGCCCAGGAGATGGATCAGCTGATCACGCGGCTGCTCCGGGAGACCGACGTCAAGCCCGAGGAGATCGCGTTCTTCACCCAGAACGACGCCTACGGAGACGCGGGCCATTCCGGTGCCATGAAGGCGCTGAAGTCTCTGGGGTTCGAGCGAGCGGAGCGGCTCACCCACGCTCGCTACACGAGAAACACCGACGACGTGGAGTACGGGGTGTCGCAGCTCATCGACCCACGCAATCGGCCGAAGATCGTGTTCATGGTCGGGACAGCCGACCCTTGCGCAAAGATGGTGCGGCTGGCCAAAGAGCGCGGCCTTGCTGCGGCGTTCGTCGGGGTCTCGTTCATCGGTGCCAACCCGCTGCTGGAGCGACTGGGCCCGGACTTGGCGGAGAACGTTGCGGTGTCGCAGGTCGTGCCGCATCCCGAGCTGAGCAGTCTGCCCGCGGCCGAACGGTTTCGTTCCGTGGTCCCCGATGTCGCGCAACGTGGATTCGTCTCCTTCGAGGGGTACCTGGCCGCGCGCTTCTTCATCGAAGCGCTGGAACGTGCGGACCTGTCGAACCCACGAGAGAGCGTGCTCGACGTGGTCGAGTCGGGACAGGAGTTCGACCTGGGACTCGAACAGCCGCGTCGTCTGTCGAAGGACCAGCACCAATATGAACAGTCGGTGTGGCCGACGGTGATTCGCTCCGGGCAGATCGAGGTCCTGGATGACTGGAGCCTCTTGATGCGGAAGGTGTCGCGATGAGACTCGACAAGAACATGGGCATGCTGGCGGGCGCGATCGTGCTGATCGTCGTCACGCTGGGTGGATCTCTCTTTCTCTCGTTGCGCGCGATGCAGGAGGTGACCGCCGGGATGACCGATCGCGTCATCCCGATTGAGGACGAACTCAACGGGGTCTCCGACTCACTGGCCAACGCATTCGAGTGGCAGTCGCGCCTGAACGCAACAGTGGACCAGGCCTCCTACGACGAGGTCATGGCATCGCGGGCGGAAGGCGGCCTCGACGGGCACCTGCACGAGCTGCGAACACTCTTCGAGCAGGCGGACGCCGTGGCCCCCGAAGGGGCGCGTGAGCGGCTCTCCACCCTCGACGGCGAGTTGGCCGAGTTCCGCGAGCAGCAGACGAAGCTCACCTCATCGGTCGGCCGTCGTCATGGGCTCAACGCCCGATTCAACGAACGCGTTCTCGAGGTGAACAAGACCCTCGGGACGTTCCTGCAGCAGCTCGAATCCCTCCAGGGACGGGTGCGCCTGGAGTACGTCTCGAAGCTGGCTGCGTTGGATCAATCCGTCACGCCCGCCAGCGTTCGGGCAATCACGCACGGGTCCGACCGAGCGACCTACGACGCGCTTCAGGACCTGCGGCCAGAGGCGATTCGCCTCGGCGTCCAGCTCGGCAAGATCGGGCTGACGAACGACCTCGACTCGCTCAACTCCATCGTGGCCAACGAAGTCGGCCCCACGGTGGGGTCGGTCAAGCGCCGTTTGGACGACATTCAGGAACTCGTCGGCGACAACGCAACGCACGCGGCCGAGGTGAAGCAGTTGCGCACGGACTTTCTGCGGGTCGTGGAACTGGGCAGCGGAGACTCCGAGGACAGCCTACGCGGCCTGCGTCGTTCGATCCTCGACGAGATCGCGGTTGCGGCCGACGTTCGGGATGAGTTCCAGAAAACGGCGTCCAACTTGAGCCGGGGAGCGCAGGCGGTGCAGTCCGACGCCAAGTCGATGGTCGCCGAGCTCGAGGAGTTCGCGGTGGTCTCAGTGTCGCGGTCGCAGTGGATCGCGATTCTCGCGGGCCTGGTGGCGTTGATCGCCGTCGCGATCGCCTTGCACCGGATTGCACAGTCGGTCCGCAACCTCCGAGCCACCAACGCGGAGTTGGTGACGCTCAAGGAGGAACTCGAGAACGCCAACGCGGTCCTCGAAACCAAGGTGCAAGAACGCACCGAGGCACTCGCTCGGCGAGAGGTCGCGGTTCGAGGCTTGCTCAACGGTCTGGCCGAGGGGGTGCTCGAGGTGTCTGTCGAAGGCACCGCCGGTGACGAGCGCTCGGCCGTGGTGGCGGAGTGGTTCGGCGCCCAGCCTGCCGATCAGCCCGCCGCGGAGTACTTGTTCGACGTGGAGTCGCAACAGGTCGCCTTCGCGATGGGACTGGAGCAGATCGCGATGGACATCCTCCCGGTCGAGCTGTGCCTCGATCAGATGCCCACTCGACGCGCGTTGCCGGATGGCCGCATCCTGGAGTTCGACTATCGTCCTGCGCCGAGCAGCGACGAGGACGGCGACGTCAAGGCGTTGCTGGTCATCATTCAGGACATCACGGCACGTCTCGAAGCCGAACGAGCACAGCGCGAGACGCAGGAGTTCCAGCGTCTGGTCCAGCAGCTGCTGGAAGACCGCGAGGGCTTCGTTCGCTTCGTCGAAGATGGGTCGGGGCTGATCGCCAAGCTCAAGGGCACGGACCGCACGGGTGTGGTCAAGCTGGTGCTGCACACGCTCAAAGGCAACTGTGCGGTCTACGGCGCCGCCGAGCTGGCCGAGATCTGCCATGACCTGGAGACTGCGCTTCAGGAAGCGACCGACGCTGGGCAGGCGCGTCTGCCCACTGCGGAAGAACTCCAGCAGGTGAGCGAAGCATGGGAGCGCATGTTGGAGCGTGTCGCGGTGTTCTCCACCACGACGGACGAAGCCCGAGTGAGCGTGGTCCGCGAGGAGCTCGAGCATCTGGTGGAGCTCCTCGAGCCTGTCGATTCGAGCCTCTCGGAGCGCTTGGAGCTGTGGCTGCTCGAGCCGATGGAGGCCGAGCTTCAGCGTGTCGGCGTGCGGGCCGAGCGTGTCGCCGAGAAGATCGGCAAGATGGTCGATGTCGAGGTGCAGAGCCATGGCCTGCGGACGACGCCAGGCTTTGCCCGGGAGCTGCTCGGCGAGCTCGTTCACGTGATTCGCAACGCGGTGGACCACGGTATTGAGGATGCCGACCTTCGGGCGGAACGTGGCAAGTCGGCGCGTGGCTTGCTCAAGGTCGAAGCGGCACTTCGGGATGAGTCCGAGCTTCGCATCTCGATCGCCGACGATGGCGCTGGCATCAACTGGGACCGCCTTCGTGCCATCGGAGCAGAGCGAGGCCTCCCGCACGCGACACACGAAGACCTCGTCGAACTCATGTTCTCGAGCGGCGTGAGTACGGCCGATCAGGTCACGGAGTTGTCGGGGCGTGGTGTTGGCACCACCGCAACCAAGCGCGCATGTGAAGCGCTGGGCGGCCGGGTCGAGGTGCATTCGGAGGCCGGGAAGGGCACCGAGATCGCCTTCGTCGTGCCCCTGTCCTCAGAGGTCAAGGTGATGGCGGAGGTGGTGGAGTCCGAACTCGTCATCGAACGCGCGAGCTGAGCCGAACGGCAACACGCTCCTGGGAGCGGTGCATGGAGAAATCCGTGCATCGCTCCTTCGTCGTTGAGAGCTCCCGAATTTCGGCACTGAAGATACCGTCCCTATTCGGCGATCGAGGGGGGAAACCCTTCAAACTGCGCGTTTGGCAACGATGTCCATCGAAGAGCCCGAGGCTCCAAGAGGTCCAATGTTCGTTGCAGCCATCTCGTCCGTTCTCTTGTTTGCCGCGCCGCCTTCGAGTGGAGCAGGTAGCAACACCAGCCCCGAAGTGAAGGCAGAGGCCGAGCCCGAGGCGAAGCCCAAGAAAACGCCGCACTGGGAGCGCGTCCGGTTCTACGGAAAGATCCGAGCGAACGTCGCAGCGACGGGTGGAGGCGCGGAGAGCTACGGCCAGCAGAACCACAGCGCAATCACGGCCGCGTCGAACCCAATGCTGCGAAACTCCGATGCCGACCCGGCTGCGTCGTTCCAGATCGCCCAAACGCGGCTCGGTCTCAAGGTGAACGAAGCCGGCAAAGCATCGGGCACGGTCGAGCTGGACTTCATCGACTTCACCAAGGCCACGGGGGCCGTGGCCCTGCGACCTCGGCTGCGCATCGGAGCGGTGGACTGGAAGCCCGCCGAGCAACACAAGCTCACGTTCGGACTCACGTGGGACCTCTACAGCGCCGTGCAGGCCTATCACAACAACTGGGTGGGCAATCACTACTACGCAGGCCAGTCCGGCTTCATGCGCCACCAGATCCAGTACCTCTACAACCCCAAGCGGTTCGAGGTCGGCTTTGCGGTGGGCTTGCCGGGTCTTCACAACAACGCCGCTTCGGTGGGGGCGTTGGAAGCCAACCTCGTGCCGACCTTCGCAGGTCGGCTCGCGTTGAAGTTCGGCGAGGGAAGCAAGCTCGGCGTGTCGGGCATCTACACCAGCCTCGACTACGACACGAGGCGTCGCGACACCGCCTCCGGGCTCGCGTTCCTCGACGTCAACATCAAGAAGGTGTTCAACATCCGCGGTGAGGCCTACGCCGGGCAGAACCTGGGCAACATCGGCGCGCTGACGCTTTCGTACGGTCGCGACGACCAGGACATGCTCGAAGCCGGCGGCTGGGGTGCGGTGAAGCTGCAATACCCCAAGCACGTGCTGGCGTTCACTGCGGGCGCGGCCACGGTGATCAACACCGGGGACGTTGCGGCTGGCTACAGCCGTGACGAAGACACCGGCGCCATCACACGGACAGGCGTCGGCATCGTGCGCAACGCACATTTGCGGCTGGGCTATGAGTTCCGGCCGGTTGATGGCCTGGGCCTGTTCGTGGAGCCCTTCACCTACTTCACCACGCACCGCATCCTGCCCGAGGACCAGTCTTCGGTGAGCGCGACGCGGCAACTCGGCGGCGCCGAGCTGGGTGCGATCTACCGCTTCTAGCTCGCGCGGTACTGGTCGATGGCGGAGTTGATCTCTTCGTCGTCGAGGATGTGGTCCGTGCGTTTGGCGAGCCCGAAGATGTGCTTCACGAGGCCTTCTTCGGGCTCGATGCCGCGGGACTTCAGCCAGTAGACCACGTTGCTCTCGCCGGACATGAAGCCGATCTCGATCGACTGTCGCTTGCCGAACCAACCGGCGGGCACCCCCGAGTAGATCTGATCGGCCAGCCCTTGGTCGCCCTTGTTGATCGCCTTGATCACGGCGGCTGCATGCACGCCCGTGGCGGTCCGGAACGCGTCGTCGCCGACCAGCGGGTACTGGACCGGCACGGGAATGCCAACCGCGCGTGCGACCGCACGACACCACGGCACCAGGTTGCTCAGGTCGCGGTCCCCCAGCTCTCCCATCAGCTTGAGGTTCATCAAGGTTTGGTCGAGCGCCGCGTTGCCGACTCGTTCACCGATGCCCAGCGCGGTGCCGTGAATGCGGTCTGCGCCCGCTTCGATGGCCCGCAGGTTGTTGATCACGCCCAGGCCGCGGTCGTTGTGTCCGTGCCAATCGATCCCCACATGGTCGGCCCCGAGCGTCTCGAGCAACATGCGGGTGAACGAGATCAGATCCATCACCCCCTCGGGCGTGGCATGGCCGACGGTGTCGCACAGACACAGGCGGGTCACGCCGTGGTCGACGGCGGCACGAAAGATCTTGGCGAGCGTGCGCGGCGGGGTGCGGGTGGTGTCCTCGGTGACGAAGGTCATCGGCAGGCCGTGCTTGCGGCAGAGCTCCGCGGCCATGACCGTGCGCTCCATCAGCAAGTCGTCGTGCCAGTTCTCCGCGTAGAGCCGGATGGGGCTGCTGCCGAGAAACGCGTAGACCGTGATCTGCTCGCCCGTCTTCTGTGCGATGTCGGCGATCGCGTTGATGTCGTTCTCGTGGGTGCGGCCGGCACAGGCAAACTCGATGCCGAGCTTCTCTTGCTGCGCAAACTCGATGAGCGCGGTGACGTCTCGCGTGGCGCGAGCCCCCGCCCCGGGGAGCCCCAGGTCGACCGCATCGATGCCCAGGCTCGCGGTGAGCCGCAGGATCTCCTGCTTCTCCTCGATGCTCGGATCTCGAACCGACGGCGACTGAATGCCGTCGCGGAGAGTCTCATCGAAGAACGACAACGCCTGCCGCCGCAGAGGCGACAGCGGCCCCCTGCGGTTGCGTGTGTTCCAGTCGAAGATCAGGTCGCCGAGGTTGTTGTCGGGGGTTGCCTGCGCTCCGTCGTCCGCCATGCGCGAAGCCTACTACAGCGCCGCTGGTGCCCGCGGCGCCACATTCCGGCGATTTCTCATTCGACCGTTACACTGCGTTGGTCATGGATGTCCTCACCGCGTGCGAGCAGGAGATCGTGGGGCTGCATCGCTTCTTCGAGACCTGGTTTCGAGGGGGCTTCGCCGATCGGGAGCGCGGGTTTCGGCGGTTCAGCGACGTGATGGACCCGGGCTTCGTCATCGTGTCGCCGCGGGGGACGGCGACGGCGTTGCCGGGATTGTCCGACGGGCTGCAGGGGGCGTTCGGGTCGTGGGGTTCCGAGGGGTCGATCGAGGTGGCGGATGTGACGCTGCGCCACGTGCATGCCGACGTGGCTCTATTGACCTACGTGGAGAAGCAGCGCGTAGAAGGGAAGGACACGGCGCGGCTGAGTACGGTGTTGATGCAGCAACACGAGCCGACGCCCAATGGCGTGCGGTGGGTGCATGTGCACGAGACGTGGATGCCGGAGCTCACTCGCTGAGCCAGGCGGGGTCCAGCTCGCCGTTGCGGGTCGCTCCGCAGTGGCCGAGCAGCGACGTGAGGCGGCCGCCGTGAAGGAGCTCGACCGGGTAGCGGTCGGCGAAGACCTCCTCTTGGGCCTGGGTGCTGAAGCTGCTGTTGGTCACGAAGATGCCGTGCTCGCCGCGTTGTAGACGCGCGACCAAACGAGCAACGTCTTTGACGCCGACGGTGTTCGACTCTGGGTTGTAGCGCTTGACCTCTCCCTTCAGCGCGACGCTGTAGGACAGCGGCGGGGGGAGGCGAAACGAGCCGTGAAAGTCGAAGCCACCATCGCGGCTGCGCCGGGTGCCGAGGATCTGGTGGCTGACATCGAGTTGGTCGAACGCCCGCACGACCAGCCGCTCGAACTTGAACGGATCGATCTCGTTGAGGGTGTGGAGCAGCCGGCGTTCTGCGGAGCCTTCGGGTGGCAGTTGCTCTCCTTTGGTCCGCACTTGCTTGGCCCACGTGACGAGCCGGCCGTGTTGACCCGTCTGGGCGTAGCGCACCCATTCGGGCGGCGCGAAGGCGTCGGTGCCCGCGACACGGGCGCGAATCCATGCGACGGGACAGACCTCGATCGGCAAGACGTCGAGCTTGGCCATGTAGTTGCGGACACGTTGGCGTTTCTCTTCCATCCACGCGTCCGCGAGGTCGGCGAGCACACAGACCCCGTTGAACGTCACTTGCCCCTTTGCGGGCTTCGAGAAGTGCAGCAGTGGCGGGACGTCGGCCCAACTCCGCTCGTTGATGGCGCACCACACCCGCTGCAGGTAGCGGTTGCCCGTCCAGTCGTCGCGCGTCTTGGTGGGATGAGCCTTGGCGTCGCCCCAGTACCAGATGCGGCCCTGGAGGGGGTCGAGGACGTCTTCCCACGGGTTGTAGGTGGCGACGCTGATGTGCGAGCTGACGAGCACGAGCGCAGCGAGCCCGGACTTGTCTGCACGCAGCAAAGGCCGAATACCACCGGAGTTCTTGACCCCCAGCCAGCGGTGGAACTGGTTGCGCGATGCGTCGGTGGTATCGCGGTAGGTCTGGTCGACCTTGTAGATCTGCGAAGAAGGGTCGTATCCGACGCCCGCGTCCTGGGCCCTGGAAGATCGAGCCTTCGGCATCGGCCGACGGTATCGCGAACCAGGCGTGAACTCGAGCGTCGGCGGCAGTCTTCGCGATTCGGCTCAGCCGGTCATCTCCGGCTCGCCGTCGTCGCCACACGCCTCCTGCGACGCGGCGATCTCCGACTGGCAAGCGCCGCCGCCCACGAACGTCTCGCAGTCCGCCTGGGAGAGGCACGTGTACAACACGATGTCGGCCTCGCTGCATGCCGGGTTGGAGTTGCGGGCCTCTGCCAGCCCCTCGACGCAGGCAGCAACCTCAGGTTCGGTGTCCTCGATCAGACTGCAGTCCGCGCTGCGTTCTATGTACGCGTCGCATGCCGCCTCGATCGCGTCCATCGGGGAAGAGTCGTCTTCGCCGCTGGGATCGGCGCAACCGAGCGCGAGCGCAGCGGCCACGACTGCGACAACGCGAATCTCGATGCTTCGCACCATCCGGTTCTACCTACGAAGTGAAGCCTGCCCGTTGTTTCTGAAGGGTGAACCGGCGCTGGCGGCGTCGAGGCTTCGTTCGATCGGCCCAGCCTGGGCCGCACTCCTCGGCGGCCGGCCGGTACACTCAGCGTTCGGATGGCGGGAGTTGCAAATGCTGCGGAGCGGGCGGGAAACGGGCTCGACGCGCTGTTCGACGCGAAGCAGCAGGCGAAGCTGGAGGCGTACGACGAACTCGCGACACCGATGTGGGTGACCGTTGTAGCGGACAGTCGCCTCGTCTGGGCCAACCGTGCGGGACTCGAGGTCTGGAGCGCTGCCTCGGTGGAAGAACTCGCGGCACGCGACTGGGAGAACAACACCCCGACGGTGCGCGCGGCGGTGCGCTACGGCTGGGAAGTTGCGTTGTCGGGCGAGCGACGCTTTGGACGGTGGGCGCTCTACCCCAAGGGGCGCCGCGTGGTCGCCGAGCATCGGGTGTCTCCGTGGAGGCTTCGGGATGGAAGCCCCGCGTTGTTGTTGGAGGCGACGCCGCTGGAGGAGGCGCGCGTGGAGGCTGATGTGCAGAGGCGCGCAGAGGTTCTCCACTACGCTCGCACGCCGATCGCGATGTTCTCGGAGAGCGGCGTCATGGTGACGTCGAACGCTGCGTTCTCGCGAGAGTTCGTGACGGATGGGCTGCCGGCTGTCGTCGAGCGGGATGACATGCAGACGCTCTTGTCCGCAGTGAAGACCAATCGGCGCGTGGAGATCGAACGCGATCTGGTACGCGAAGGGGGGGTCCGCTCGTACGTCATCCGGGCCGATCCAGCGGTCGACCCCGCGACAGGAGAGCCCGCCGTCGTGATCTCGTTGTTCGAAACGACAATGCTCGTTGGGCAACGACGTGCTCTCGCCTCCGCATTGGACGAGGCGAGGCTCATTCAGCTGGCCCTCGAGCAACGGGGGGAAGAGCTCGAGCGTTCCAACCGAGACCTCGAGTCGTTTGCCCACGTCGCGAGCCACGATCTCAAGGCGCCGCTGCGGACGGTCTCTGGGTTGGCGGACCTGCTACGGGAAGACTGCGGCCAGATGTTGGACGAGGCCGGCCACGAGTACCTCGACCTGATCCAACGCGGAACCAGCCGCATGCGAAGGCTCTTGGGCGACGTGTTGGAGTTCTCCTCCGCCGACCGAGACATTCAGCGTGAGGAAGTCGAGCTGAGCGCTGTCGTCGATGAAGCCCTCGCGATGCTCGACACGTCCGAGGCCGACGTGAGCCGCGACAACCTCCCCACGGTCTACGGTGACTTTGCTGCGCTGACCCGGGTGTTCGCGAACCTCATCGGCAATGCGCTGAAGTTTCGTGGGGACCAAGCGCTTCGCATCGAACTCGACGCGGTTCAAAACGGCGATGCTTGGGAGATCTCGATCCGCGACAACGGCATCGGGTTCACGGCCGAGCAGGCGAGCATGATCTTCGCACCGTTCCGCCGTCTGCACGGACGCAGCCGCTACGAGGGCTCGGGGCTGGGCTTGAGCATCGTGCAACGGGTGGTCGAGGCCCACGGCGGTCGCGTGTGGGCGCAGGGCGAACCCGACGTCGGTGCTGCGTTCTTCGTCGCTCTGCCGTGTTGACGCTCATCCGCCGCAGTCGACCGGGATATACAGGGGGTCGAAGCAGCTGGTGAGGCGGAAGTCGAAGGTGTCGGTGAAGAGCGTGCCGCACCACTGACGAATGTCGTCGTGATAGCTGGTGCCCGGTTCCATCCCGATCACGATCGGGACGTGGTTGAACGGGTCGATCTTCGCGATGTCGAACTCGATTTCGCTGGCGGGATGACTCACCCAGTTGACGGTGAACTCGGTCCCTTCGGGCACGGTGATGGACGAGGGCTCGACTGTGAAGGTGCAGTCGTTGTGGGCGATGATGCCGATCTCCAGCACGCCATCGACGACGCCCGAACTGTCTTCGCCTCCGCTCGAGCTGCTTTCCTCCAGACCTCCACCGGTCGAAGTCGAGCCGGTTTCGTCGGCGCCTCCGGTGGTGTCGGTGGTGCTGCCCTGGCCGCCCGTCGCGTCGGTGGTGGTATCCGTGTTCGGCCCGGTCGAGCCGCCCGAGGAGCCACCGGACGTCGAGTCGTCCCCGCCGGTCGGAGCAGTGTCTCCGCCTGTCGCCGTGGCGGTCGAGGACTGGCCTCCCGAGTCCGAGCCGGACCCTTCGTCGGCGCTGTCCGAGTTGCATGCGAACAGCAAGAGCGTCGCGAGGCAGGCGAGCGAGCGGGCGTGCATGCACATCTTCGAGAGCAAGAGTCGCGCCACACGCCCGCGGAGGCAAATCCCCACGGTTGCCGCCTGCCGAGGTGCCGATCTGGGAAGGGCCGACGCCCCGGGTCGGGAAGCCTCCGAACGCAGGGTCGGTAGCCGCTATGCTGCGCCCACCATGCGGCAAGTTTGGATCAGCAAAGCTGGCGCCCCGGAAGTGCTCGAGGTCCGCGAGGCTCCCGACCCCGAACCCGGCGAGGGGGAGGTTCGCATCGCAGTGGAGGCGGCCGGGATCAACTTCGCCGACATCATGGCTCGCATGGGCACCTATCCGGACTTGCCCGGCATTCCGATCGTCGTCGGCTACGAGGTGGGCGGCACGATCGACGCGGTGGGCCCTGGCGTCGACGAGAGCCGCATCGGCGAGCCCGTACTCGCGCTGTGCCGGTTCGGCGGTTACTCGAGCAGCATCTGCGTCCCCGAGATTCAGACGTTCACGCGGCCCGAGGGGATGGACGCGCTAACCGGGGCGGCGATCCCGGTGACCTATCTGACCGCGTGGCAGCTCATCGTGGCGATGGGTGGCTTGAAGGCGGGCGAGACCGCGCTGATTCACAGCGCAGGCGGTGGCGTGGGCATTGCGGGCGTGCAGATCGCCAAGCACATCGGCGCCACGGTGATCGGGACCGCCTCCCCCGGCAAACACGACTACCTGCGGTCGATCGGCGTCGACCACTGCATCGACTATCGCACCGAGGACTTCGAGGCCCGCACGACGGAGCTGACGAACGGTCGCGGCGTCGAGCTCATCTGCGACGCGGTGGGTGGGGACTCCTTCAAGAAGGGCTTCCGCATTCTTGCGCCCACGGGGCGGTTGGGGATGTTCGGCATGTCCACGACGGTCACGGGCAAGCGCAAGTCGATGGCCTCGATGTTCCGGATGCTTCGGCAGATGCCCTGGTTTCAGTTCAACCCCGTCACGTTGATGAACCAGAACAAAGCGGTGTTCGGCGTGAACATGGGGCGGATGTGGGATCAAGCCGAACGCATCGCCGGGTGGATGCGAGACATCGTCGGCTTGTACGAGCAAGGCGTGGTCGCGCCCCGTGTCGACAAGACCTTCAGCTTTGACGAGGCCGCCGCAGCGCACCACTACATTCAGGACCGCAAGAACGTGGGCAAGGTGTTGCTCACGCCCTGAGCTCAGGCGTCGCGGTCACGAAGCTTGGCCAGCACATCGGCGGGCAAGGTGTCGGCCAGCTTCTCGAGCACATCGGCGCGGGCCGTCGTGCCGTCGGACTTCTTGCTGGGCGGCGGAAGGGGCTTGGTGGGTCGCTCGATGCTGGGGTCCACCATGCTGAGGCAGGGCCGCATCTCCGGCTCCTTCGGGGGCGGCGCGACTCGAAGGCACGGGCCGACCCTCGGCTCGTCTTTCGGATCTTCGTCCGGCTTGGGTTCCGGGGGCTCGGGGGTCAAACACGGCTGGACCGGGGGATCGGGCGGGGCGACCTTGAGACAAGGGGTGAGCGGCGGATCCTCGGGTTCCCCCGGGTCGACCGCGACCTCCAGGCACGGACCAACATGCGGGTCGTCCTCGTCCGCGGGCGGGGGCACGTCCAGACACGGCTGAAAGATCGGCGTGCAGGCGGTGGACCCCGCGAGCTCCAGCGCGATCAGGATTGCGAAGGGGATCCGCGCCGTCTGCACGCAGCCATGATAGCCGACCGAAAACGGACCCAGGGCTGGCCCGCAAATCCCGTGGATGCGTCATCGGCGGCCGAATATCTGCATTTGACTATTTTCTTCTCGTTGGTCATACCGTTCTGGTGAGAAAGCGGCGATCGAATCTCCGTGCGGCTTGGACCGCGGGGCGGCTCGCCGCGCGACAGGTGCTGGGCCGGAAGAACGAAGCGCAGGACGTTGCGCTGGGGGAGGCGCTCTCGACCCAGCTGGACGAGATGAAAGGCCTGGCGATGAAGCTGGGACAGATCGTGTCGTACATGGACGTGCCGCTCCCCGCGTCCGTCACCGAGAAACTCGCGCGCCTGCAGACCGGCACGGTGGGGATGTCGGAGGAGGAGACGCGGACGGTCTTGGCCGACGCTCTGGGGCCGGACTTCGAGGCGCTGTTCGAGCGCATCGACTGGACGCCCGTGGCAGCGGCGTCGATCGGCCAGGTCCACCGAGTGCGGCATCGCGGCCGCGATGTTGCGTTGAAGATCCGCTACCCGCAGGTCGCGGAGAGCTTTCGCAGCGACCTTGGTGCAGTGGGCCGCATTGCTGGGCTTGCATCGCTCGCGAGCTCGGTCGATGGGCGTGCGATCGTCGATGAACTCGCGGCGCGTCTCGCCGAGGAGTGCGACTACCGAGCCGAAGCTCGCAACCAGGCGATGTTTCGTCGGTCCTTCTCGAGCGACCCCGAGGTGGAGATCCCCGAAGTGTTCGAGGCGCTCTGTTCCGAAAGCACGCTCGCCAGCGCGTGGTCGGACGCGGGACCGTTTGCGGAGGCTGCGAGCCGCACCCAAGAGGTGCGCAACCGGTACGCCCGGGCGTTGGTGAGGTTCAGCTACCGCAGCTTGTTCCGCCTCGGCGTGATCCAAGCCGACCCACATCCGGGCAACTTCCTGTTTCATGCGGACGGTCGAGTGGTCTGTCTCGACTTCGGATGTGTGCGTGCACTGCCGCCCGAGTTCGTTTCGAACCTGCGCCGAATGCTGGCGGCGATTCAGAGCGACGACCGTGAGGGCTTTCGAAGCGCGACGATCGGTCTGGGCATGGCGCCCCGGCCCGACCGTTTCGACTTCGACCACCACTTCACGATGATGGAGCACTTGCATCGACCACTGCTGGAGCGCGAGTTCGCCTTTTCACCCGAGTTCGTCCAGCGCGGCATGGAGTTCAACGGCCCGGCCAGTCCCAACGCCCGTACGATGGACATGCCGCCGGCCTACGTTTGGGTGGCGCGCCTTCAGTGGGGCTTGTGGTCTCTGCTCGCCCGGCTACGGTCCACAGCCGACCTTCGCGACATCACCCACGAGATCATGACGGAGGAGTGCGATGCCACGCGCCTTGACGGATGACGAACGGTCCCGGGCCCACGAGCGACTGCTGAGCGAGGGCCGTGAGCGCTTCATCAAGATGGGTCTCGCCAAGACCACGATCGACGCACTTGCCAAGGCGGCGGGCATCGGCAAGGGCAGCTTCTATCAGTTCTACCCCTCCAAGGAGGCGCTCTTCATCGCCGTGGCGCAGCGCGAGGAGCAGTACTTTCGCGCGGAGTTGCTCGCCGCACTCGACGGCGACGGCGATGCTCGGTCGAAGTTCACGCGGTTGCTTCGCGCGCCCTTCGATCGCTTGCACCGGCATCCGTTCCTTCACCTCCTGCTCGACCCGGAGACGGTCGCGACGTTGGCGGTTCGGCTCGAACCAGACGCGCTGGCGGCGAACGAGGCCGACGACCGTGCCTTCTTCACATCGATCGCAACGCGGTGGATCGACGAGGGGGTGCTGCGCGAGACCGTCGATCCTCTGGAGGTGTTCGATGCCCTGGCGGGGTTGTTTCTCGTCGCCGTGCAGCAGCATTCGTTGGGGCCCGAAACCCGCGAGCGTGTGATCAACGTGTTGATTGCAGCACTGGTCGATCGTTGGACTCGGTGAGACTCGACGGGTCGGGGGATCCTTCAGGTGCGTGCAGCGGTATGATGACGCCAGGTGGAGGAGCTGCCGACCATGCCCGACGCCGCGTCGCGAACGCGGCCCAAGGGCGCCTCGGAGTCGCGCGAGGAGTCGCCGACGCGCGTGGGTCGCTACGAGGTGCTCGGCGAGCTGGGGCGTGGCGGCATGGGGGTCGTCTATCTCGCCCATGACCCCACGTTGGACCGGGATGTTGCGCTCAAGGTCGTGCGCCCGGGCTGGGACCGCAGCAACACGTCGGCCAGGTCGCGGTTCAAGCGTGAGGCCCAGGCGCTGGCCCGTCTGAGCCACCCCAACGTCGTGTCGATCTTCGACGGAGGGGTCGAAGGCGATCGCTTGTTCTTCGCAATGGAGCGCATTCACGGATGCGACCTGCGCGAGTGGTTGAAGAGCACGCGGTCGCAGGAGGAGATCTTCGAGGTGCTCACCCCGGCAGGTCGCGCGCTGGAGGCCGCGCACTCGATGGGGGTGGTGCACCGCGACTTCAAGCCGCAGAACGTGATGTTGACCAACGCTGGGAACGTGAAGGTGCTCGACTTCGGTCTGGCCGGGCTCATCGAAGGGGGAGACTCGACGGTTGGGGATCCCGGTCACGCCGAGTCCGACGAGTCACCGCCGCGCGAGGGCCTCGCGGGGAGCATCACGGAGACGGGCATCGTCATGGGGACGCCGGCCTACCTGGCACCCGAGCAGTATCGGCGGGACAAACTCGATGGGCGTGCCGACCAGTTTGCGTTTTGCGTGACGCTCTACGAGGCACTCGTGGGTCGGCGCCCGTTCGAGGGCAAGTCGATGGTCGCGATTCAGGAGTCGATCCTTGCCGGACGGCTCGAGCAGCCCAAGGGTGCCCGCGAGATTTCCCGGCGGACACTTTCGGTCATCCTGCGTGGGCTCTCATCCAACGCGGAGGACCGCTATCCAACGATGGGCGCGTTGCTCGACGCCCTCGCACGCAGTCGGGCGCGCCCTTGGCCGCTGTTCGTCGGTGGGGCCGCCGTCGTTGGGGTGGGCGTCGCGTTGTCGACCGCCGCGCCCCCGCCCGACCCCTGTGACGAAGGGCGGGAGGCGCTCGAGAGGGCATGGGGTGGTGGCCGCAGAGCCGAGGTTCGGCAGGCGCTCATCGATGCCGACATGCCGTGGGCCCAGACCACAGCCGACAGTGTGGTCACCTTGCTCGACACCTACGCACGAGAGTGGGAGGCGGAACACTCCCGCGCATGTGAAGTGAGACGCTCCGATCTCACGATGAGTTGTCTGCAGGGTCGACTGGCGGACTTGGACGCGTTCTCTCAGTCCCTCGCGCAAGGGGACACCACGGCCATGCAGTCCGCGGTGATGACCGCGTCGGGCTTGCCCGCCCCGCGCGAGTGCTCGAGTCGCGCCGAAATCGATCCCCCGCCAGCGCAGGCTGCCGACCCACTGGCGGCGATTCAGGAGCAACTCGGCAAGGCGCGGTCGTTCTCGGGCGCGGGTCGGTACGTGGAGGCGCGCGCGGCCACGGTGGTGGCCGTCGAGGAGGCGCGCATGCTCGGGTACGCGCCCATGCTCGCCGAAGCCCTCGTCGAGCGTGCCGATGTCCGGGCGAGCTTGGCCGATGCCGCCGCGTCCGAACGCGACTACACCGAGGCCTACGCGTTGGCGCTCGGGTCCGGCGACCATGCGATGGCCGCCCGTGCTGCCCGGGGTCTGGTGTTCGTCGTGGGCATTCATCACGCTCGTTTCGAAGACGCGTTGCAGTGGGGGCGTCACGGCGAAGCTGCACTGGCGCGGTTGGGCTCCGATCCCGTGGCCGAAGCTGCGTTGCTCGCCAACATTGGCTCGGTCCTCGGCGAGCGAGGGGAGATCGACTCGGCGATCGATCATCACGCCCGCGCGCTCGATCTCGAAAGCCGCGCTTTGGGTGCCGATGACGTTCGGCTCGCACCGACCCACCTCAACTTCGCCTACGCCCTCGCGCAGGACGGACGCTTGGAGCAGGCGGTCGAGCACTCCCGGCGCGGGGTCGAGATCTTCGAGGCCGCTCTCGGACCGGAGCACCCCTCTGTCGGGTCTGCGGTGGGTTCGCACGCGAGCCGTCTCGCATCGCTCGGCCAACACCGAGAAGCACTGCCACTGCACCGCCGCGCACTCGAGATCGCCCGCGGCACGTTCGAAGAGCGACATCCCGACGTCGGCAGGGCCCTGCGCGGCATCGCGGCCGCCCACGTCGCGTTGGGCGAGTACGACGCAGCCTTGGCCGTTCTGCAGGAGGCCGTGAAGGCCGAGGCTCCGAACAACGAACGAGACGGCCGAGCACGCGGCTTGGACGCTCTGGCCGAGGTCCTCAACCTCACGGGACGCAACGATGAGGCCGTTGCAACGCTGCGCCAGGTGCTCGCGATCCGAGAGCGGGTCCTCGGTGCGGACCATCCCGACGTCGTCCGTGCGCTGAGCAACCTCGCCACCGTCCTCCGCGAGCAAGACCGGGACGACGAAGCGATCCGCCTCTACGAACGCGCCCTCGAACTGTTCCTCCGCTTCCCCCAACGCCCAACCCAGGCCGAAGCGATCCTGCGTCGCAACCTGGCCCGCGCCTACCACGGCGCCGCGCGCTGGGACGACGCAGCCCTGGCCTTCGAACAGGCCCGCCCGTACGTCGCAGCCGCCTGGGGCGATGAGTCCGCCGAACTCCGCGGCCTGGACGAAAGCCTCGACAACGTCGTGGCAAGACGCCACTGACCTGCGACTACGACGACGGCTCGCGGACCACCAACCACTCGAGCCGCTCCCGTCCCCCATAGGCCCCCCGCATGTCTGCTGCGTATTCGGAGCGCTCGTGTACGACGAGGTACCCGCCGAGGACAGCCATGTTCCCCGAAGGGACGACGATGGAATCGCCATCGAGCGAGACCTCGACCTCCATCGGGCCTATCAAGCCACCACCCGCGGCTGGGCCAACACAGGCCTGAGGGTCTGCCCGCACAGCGAGCGGCTCTGTCATCGATGCGGAGGGTAGATGGTTGTCGGCCGAGACCAAGGCCAACAGCTCGTTCGTGCTCTCGCGGAGTGCCCATGAGCGGTGCTCAGCGTAGGACCAAGCGGCGTGCCGACGATGCACGTGCAACAACACGCTCTCGTCGACCTCCAAGCGTGGCAACGCTGGTGCCTCGAGTTCGACCACGACGCTCTGGGAGTCGGGGGCGCCATCACCCGAGCAGTCCGTCAGCACAAATCGGCGTCCCGTTTCTCCGAACGCCTCCGCCGTCTGCACCACGCATGTGAGCCGCAGAGTCGTATCGACGACGTCTTCTTCGGTGTAGGGCGGGTACCAGTAGTCCGGGTCGGTTCGTTCGCATGCTGAATCTACGCAGGGCTCGAAGCGAGCGGTGAAGACAGCTTCGGGGTCGGCCGGGGCGCATTCGTTCTCGCTGTCATCGCCCGCGGCCTGTGGACCGCATCCAAGGCAACCGAACAGCACTCCCACCCAAAACGTAGAGAGCATCCTGCTCATGCAGAAAACCTAACATGTCGGGACGCATCTCCCCGCGGCGTCTCGGGTACCCCTCACCAACGCAAAGCGGCCGAGCGCAAGTGCACTCGGCCGCCGACGTTTGCGTGGGTTCTCGCTACGCCTTCTCGAGTACGAGGGCGATGCCCTGGCCGCCGCCGATGCAGGCGGAGCCGACAGCGTACTTGCCGTCGCGGCGACGCAGCTCGTGGACGAGGTGGGTGGTGATGCGGGCGCCGGAGGCTGCCAGCGGGTGGGCCATGGCGATGGCGCCGCCGTTGACGTTGACCTTGCTGCGGTCGAGCTCGAGCTCTTTTTCGCAGGCGAGATACTGGGGGGCGAACGCTTCGTTGATCTCGATGAGATCCATGTCGTTGAGGCCCAGGCCGGAGCGGTCGAGCGCCTTCTTGATCGAGGAGACGGGGCCGATGCCCATGATGGTGGGCTCGACGCCGGTCACGCCCCACTGCACGAGGCGGGCGAGCGGGGTGAGGTTGTGCTTCTTCACCGCGTCGCCGCTGGCGAGAATGATGGCGCCTGCGCCGTCACCAATGCCCGAGGCGTTGGCGGCGGTGACGACTCCGCCGAAGTTGGGGCGGAGCTTGGCCATGCTCTCGAGGTTGGCGTCGGGGCGGGGGTGCTCGTCGGCCTCGAACATCGAGGTGCCCTTGCGGCTCTTGAGCTCGACGGGGGCGAGCTCGGCCTTGAAGTAGCCGTTCTCGTGCGCGTTGGCCCAGGCTTGCTGGCTGCGCAGGCCGTACTCGTCGGCTTGCTCGCGGGTGATGTCGTACTTCTTGGCCAGGTTCTCGGCGGTCTGGCCCATGGCGCAGCCGGCATGCGGGTCGGACAGCGAGCTCCACAGGGTGTCCTCGAGCTCGGGTGCCTTGCCCAGGCGAATGCCGAAGCGAATGCCGCGCGCGGTGAAGGGCGCCTGGCTCATGTTCTCGGCACCACCGGTCAGGACGATGTCGGCGTCGCCGAGCAGGATCTCCTGGGCGCCGTTGACGACCGACTGGAAGCCCGAGCCGCAGAGGCGGTTGATCGTGAGGGCCGGCGTCTCGATGGGCACGCCCGACTTGAGGCCGATGTGGCGCGCCATGTAGATCGCGTCGGCGGAGGTTTGCGCGACGTTGCCGACGACGACGTGGTCGACCGCGTTGGGGTCGACGCCGCCAGCCTCGAGGGCGGCCTTCGAAGCGATGACGCCGAGGTCGATCGCGCTGAGGTCCTTGAGCTTGCCCCCGAAGGTGCCGAACGGCGTGCGCTTGGCGGCGACGATGTAGATCTCTTTGTTGAGCGGCTTCGCGGACATGCGGGCACTCTAGGACACGCAGGCCGCCGATCGGACAGGTCAGACCTGGCCAGTTCGCGGATTTTGCTCACGATTCCGGGGGCCGGCGGTCAGCGGGACCGGCGCTTTGTTGCACAACATTGGAGATCGTGGATTGATGACGGTGTGCTCGCGGCCGTTCTCAGCAGCGTGGTGCTGATGGCACCGGCCGAAGCGGTGGTGGAGACACCGGCCAGCGCCGAGCCGAAGCCACTGCGGCGCTATCTGACGCGCGAGGTTCCGTTCAGCGCGCGCTTCGTCGACCACGGCGTCTTGCAGGTGAGCGCGGCGGGAGGCTGGCCGCATCTGTACGCGCTGCGGCTGCATCTTGGGCTGTTCGACCATTTGGTGGTCGGCATGCAGACGCATTGGCTGCCCGAGCAGCGTGCCCCGCAGATCAGCCCCGAGGTCTCGGTGGCGTTCGTTCGCATGCGGCGATTCGAGTGGGGCGCGCACTACCAACAAACGCTCTATCCCCCGCCCGAGGTCGATGGCGACCCCACCACGCCTTCGTTCTCGCAGCGCGACCACTGGTTGCTGACGAGCCTGAGCCTCGGCAACCACTGGCTCAGCGCGGGGTTCGACTTCGGTGTGGTGCGGGCCAGGATCAAGGACCCGAACCAAGACCCGCCCGACCCCGACACCAACCCGTCGACGATCCGGTGGAAGCTGGGGGGTGGTCTTCACCTTCGGGCGGGCACCCGCCGCTGGGGCTTCACCGCCAGCGTGCTCGCGCCCCAACTGATGACACAGCTCGCATTCGACGTGCGCTTCGGCTTGTTCGAGATGCGACGCAAGGGCGGATGGCGCCCCTCGGGAGTGGTCTACAGCACCGACCGCCGCGTTCCCCAATGGCGTTCTTCGAAGTAGAGAGCCTGTCCCCTCGGTACATGCAGTTGTGCTTCTCGAAGGGGCGAACGGTACGCGAGACGCTGGAGTCGTTGCGTGACGATGCGGCATTTCGCGAAGCCTGGAACGAGGGACTCGCGGAGCTTCCCTTTCGCACGTACCGATGGGAGACGCCGCGCACGACCTTGGCGAACCTCGATGCACCGTTCGAGGCCGTGGTGGTCGATGCGCCGACGCTCGATCGCAACCAGAGCTGGGCGGCGTTCGATGAGCACGGCACCAGCGCTCCCGTGATCACCGTGCCCAACCTGCGCGGAGATGCCCTACTGGTGGTTCCCACGCCTCAGAGCGAAGAACACTGCTACTGCCACCTCGCGCGCTTCGTTCGCGCCGCGCCGGCCCAGCAGCGAGACGCCTTCTGGCACGCCGTGGCCGACGCCGTGCTGGAGCGCGTGCAGACACGTCCGGTCTGGCTCAGTACCGCGGGCGGGGGCGTGCCCTGGTTGCACGTTCGTCTCGACGACCGGCCGAAATACTACGCCTACGCTCCGTACCGAGAGGTTCCTGGAGAACCCTGATCGCGGACGAAGCGTGAGGGGCTACAGACCGCCGAGGGGGTCGTACTTGCGGGGGGCGGGCTTGCCTGCGGTGCGCTTGAGCTTGCCCTTCTTGCGGGGGAGCGGCTCGGGCTCAGGCTCGGGTGCAACGTAGTCGCCCTTGGTGCGGATCAGCTCCTCTTCGGGCTCGACCGCAGGCGGTTTGGTTTCGCAGGGTTCGGCGTCGGGGATGGTGGGCCGCACCTCGAGAAACGCAGGCGACTCGGACTCGGCGGTGTCTTCGAGGCGGGGGCCTTCTCCGTGGGGGGCGCAGGCGGCCAGGGCCAAGGTGAGGCCGGTGGCGGTGGCGACCGAAGCCCGGCGCAGGAGACGGGACACGGGCACGATCGGCTGGGGTCGGAAGCGAACCTCGCCGCTGCGGTCCGACAGGTAGGACACACAGATGTCCTCACCGTCGCGGAGCAGGGCCTTTGCGTCATCCTCGGACATCGCGGACAGGTCGTGCACGGTCTTCTGACAGGCGCCGCAGAAGCGCCCTCGTTGTTCGGGCGTCATGCCCTCCCAGTCCTCGTGGCACGGCTCGGGGATCCGGATGTCGCTGGCCTTCACCCGACGCCCCAACGACCGGGGCGGACGGATGATCTGCCGCGAGCCGAAAAAAGTGAACTCAGCGGCAGAGGTCGCCGCGGTCGGGGAGGCCGGCGGCCTCGATCTTGAACACCGCAGGCACCGGAGAGGGTGCGGGGGCAGGCGCGGTTTCGGGGCTCGCGGCGTGAAGGGCCGCGGCGAGGACGCCCGAAGGAGGTGCAGGGGATTCGGCCGGAGGTGCGTCTTCGGCAGGGGTGTCTTCCTCGTCCTCCCAGCCGCCTTCGTCTTCCCAGCCTCCTTCGTCTTCCCAGCCGCCGTCGTCGCCCGACTCCCAACCGCCGTCGTCTCCGCCCGTATCGTTCGGGGTCTCGGACGTTTGTGTCTTCGCCCAGGGCGGGTTGGGGTTGCGCTCTTTGTAGGCGAGCACGATCAGATGGTTGCGTTTGCGCCCGGGTGCGCGCACCCGGGTGCGCCCGGGCAGCACCGTGTCACCGACCTTTTCGTGGCGGTCGTGTTCGAGCGTCCACAGCCATCGCCCACGCGCCTCGGCGGTGCCCTCCCACATCTGCCCGCCCGAGAAGATCCACGCACCGTCGACCCATGCAAACCACAGATCCTGTACGAACCCGCTGCCTGCGAGCGTGAGCACTTCATAGCCCTTCTTGCGGTCCCACTTCTGTTTGACGAGAGTGGCTCCGTCGACGATCGGCGCGCCGCCGAGCACCAGCGCCACGAGTCCTTCGTACGACAGCGGTACGCCCAGCACCGCTTCGACCGCGCAGGGGTCGGCGGGTCCCGAGTAGAACCCGGTGGGAATTGCGTCGAGCTTGTAGCGCAGGCCATAGCTCTCTTCGGAGAAGGCGAGCGTGACAAGCTCGTTGCCGGCCTTGGTGACACTGGCGCGGAAGCGTGCGTCTTCTTGGGCGAGCATCTGCATGTCGGCCCGAGCGACGCGGTCGAAGGTGATCTGTGCATCCGCCACCGCGATGGCGGGCAGCTGCGGCTCGGTTTGCTGCATCAGGGTTTCTGCGGCCGGTTGCTCGCCCACGCGATAGGGCGGCTTGTGGCCACAGGCGAGAACGAGGCCGAAGCCAGCGAAGGCGATCGTGCGCGCGAGGCTCTGCACGGCGCGAGCGTATCAAACGGGGATCGACCCTCTATGTTCGCACGCGATGAAATTTCGCCGTCGAGCCCGAGAACATCGGTGTTCGCGGCAAACGTTGCATATCGGCGGCCGGCGACACGGACCCACGTTGAATGGAGATGCCGACGCCCAAGACCTCGTTCATGTCTGCCCTGCTCCTCTTGGCTGCCGCAGCGTGTGGTGATGACGCAGCGGGGGACTCGGGAACCGACGGTGGCTCGTCGTCGAGCTCGACGGGTGCCGACGACACGACCGGTTCGGACACGACCTCGGAGGGCTCGTCGTCGACGGGGATGATGACGTCGTCGTCGTCGGGTGGCGACTCGAGTTCGACCTCGGGGGAGTCGAGCAGCAGCACGGGAGACCCGCTGCTCCCCGAGATCGAGGTGGAGATCCTCGGAGCATCGCTCGAGGCTGGAGATTCGTTCGCGCTCTCGGAGACGGTCGATGTCGGTGCCGAGGGGAGCACGGTCGAGGTGACGGTCTCCAATACCGGGACTGGCGATCTGACGCTTGGGGACATCGCTCTCGGCGATGCGGTCGAGTTCGTGCTGAACACCGATGACCTCGAAACCGTTGTCGCGCCGGGGGAGTCCACTTCGTTCTTCCTCACGTTTGCACCCGCGAACGGAGGGATGAAGACCGCAGGGTTGACGATCCCCAACGACGATGCCGATGAGGCCGAGTTCGACCTGACCTTCGAGGCTCACACGACGCCCAACACCTATCGGACCATTTCGGTGGCTAGCGCTCCGCCGCCGCGGTTCAACGCGTCGATGACGTCATTGGGCGATGGGCGATTGTTGCTGTTCGGTGGTCGTACGACGGACGGGTCTCGCTTGGGGGACACCTGGGTCTACGACGTCGCGGCCGAGACCTGGACGGAGTTGAGTCCGGCGATGGCCCCGTCACCGCGCGATACCTATGCGATGGCCCGTGACGGGGACACGGTGGTGCTCTTTGGAGGGCTGGCCGACGGCAATGTCGTGCTCGGGGGAACGTGGGTGTTCGACATCGAGACCGAGGAGTGGTCGTCGCTGATGTTGATGGGAGGGCCGACCGCCCGCTTCCGCAGCAGCATGGCGGCGATGGGCGATGGGCGGTTGCTGCTCTACGGGGGACGGGACGCAGCGTTTGCCATGAGCGGCGAAACCTGGACCTACGACGTGGCGGCGGGGACGTGGGCGCAGATCATGTCGAAGGTCGTCCCGGCTCCCCGTTTCAACGCAGCGATGGCATTCGACACCGAAGGTGCGGTGACCATGTTCGGTGGCTACGACCTCGAAGTTGGCCTCCCGGTGGAAGACACCTGGCGCTACGACGTGGCGACGAATCAGTGGGCGCTCGTCGCAGAGATGTCTTCGCCGGGTGCATGGTTCGCTCAAGCCGCGGCGCACTACGCCTACGGAACGTTCGTCACCCACGGCGGCAAGTTCGAGTCGTGCTGTCAGGATCCGGCGCCGGGCACCTGGCAATACGACCCGGTTTCGGACGCGTGGACCGAGCTCACTCCGGCATCCGAGCCCACGCCGCGATTCAACGCCGCGCTCGCCTACGTGGAGGGCACCAACAAGTCGATCCTCTTCGGCGGCAACTTGATCAACATCGGCACCGCGGGGGCGGACGACGCGACCATCGAATACGTTGGACCGCGCCCCTGAGTCCGCGTTGCGAAATCGTGAGCGCTCGGGTGCAACCCGAGCCGCTCGCGCGCGTCCTGCCTGTATGTGAACGTGCTTTCTCGTCGTGTTGGCGCAGCCCTGGGGTTGTTGTTGGTGGCTCAGGCATTCGGCTGCAAAAGCCCCGAAGACATCGGCTTCGATGCGGCCGCGCTCTACACCGCGCCGATGGCGGCGATCGGGGCGGACACCAAGACGCTGCCCTGCGACGAGCGCCTCGAGATGTACGAGGAGTTCATCGGCAAGGAGAACAAGCGCGCCGACCTCAAGAGCAAGGTCGAAGGTGCGCTCGAAGACGAGGGCTTCGACAAGGGCTTCGATCGGATGTCGGACATCTCGGTGAAGGTTTTGGACACCTTCGAGGCCGACTGCCCTGATCATGGCGCCAAAGCGCGCGAGCTCGCGGACAAGGTCGCGGCCGAGCTCGGCATTCAGGGCAAGGTCGCCGCGATCGGGAAAAAGTAGACCGCGACGCGGGCGAAGCGGCACCGAACCGCCATCGCCGCGCCACGGCCATTCAGATCATGACGCAGGTGAGACGGCGTGCAAGGTCGTCTCGCCATCGACGGTGAGGTAGGGGCGCAGGCGCGCGTACGTCTTCTTGCCCACGCCCTTGACCCGCATGATGTGCGCGACGCGACCGAAGCGGCGCTGTGCACGATAGGCGAGCACTTTGTCGGCGGTAGCCGGCCCGACGCCGGGCAGCATCATCAGCTGGTCTCGACTGGCGGTGTTGAGGTTGACCGTGCCTTCGAGCAACGGCGTGGCCATCAGCACACCCGGCCGAGGCACGGCCGCCTGCGAGACCGCGGGAAGACAGCAGAGAAGACCGAGGCAGAGGGACGCGATGGTTGCCTTCATGCTCGGCCGAAAGAGCACGCGACGTTCCAGCACCACGCCTACGTGATCCCGGCAACTTGCACACGACGCTGGCCCACCCACGGGCCAACCGCTGGGCCACCTGAGCCACTGTGCTCCCTAGGGAGCGCCGTTTGGGGTGAGCGGAGGGCGACTTGTCGGCCGCAGCGAGGGGCCTTTGCGAAAGGCCGCAAAAGCGTGAAGCGCTCCCTTGGGAGCGCCGTTTGGGGTGAGCGAAGGGCGACTTGTCGGCCGCAGCGAGGGGCCTTTGCGAAAGGCCCCTAACCAGATTAAACCGGTTGGCAGATTTTGACCTGGCGGTTGTTGTCCGGGTCGTCTGCGGCGGGTGTCTGGTAGATGCCGCCCGAGCCGGTGAGTCGGCAGGTGTAGCCGCTACGGCAGTCGCGGTCGCTCTTGCAGGAACGACGGCACGTGGTGCGGGCGGAGACTTCGTCGGCGCACAAGCCCTCGCCCAGGCAGACCTCGTGCGGAAGGCAGGCATCGAGCGGAGGCAAGACGCTGCCGTCGGCGGCGAAGGTGGCCTTGTCTTCACGCTCGGGGTCGCACGCGACGCTGAGGAAGTCGGTGCCGTAGGTCTTCACGCACGCGGCTTCGTCGGGGCACGAGTTGCGTCCGCAACCTTCGATGGTGCACTCGCCACGCCCGTTGATCCGGTTGGACAGGTCGCAGGTGCGCTCGCCCTGGATCGAGCAGTCGGTGCTGCGACGGCACGAGTCCCCGATCTCCGCTCGGCAAGCGGAGCCGAGGGCGGCGAATGCCCCGAGGGTGACTGCGAGAAGGGCGCGCATCAAAGCGCCGGGACCATACACCACCCCGGCCGGTGTGTCCTGTGGGCTGGGTCCGATCTGGGTCCCGCTCCGCCGCCCGTTGCGCTCGCCCTTCGTTGGCGTTTCGTGCCAAGCTCGTGGCGACAGTGTCGTCCGAGCTCGAGGACATCCTGGCGGCGTTTTCCCGGCTCGTGGACGAACACGAGGCGTCGCGAGAAGACGGGACCCAAGAGGAGGATCCGGAGAACTTCCGCTGCACGGACTGCGTGGACTGTGTGGCCTGCCGGTTCTGTACGTCCTGCGAGCGTTGCTCCAACTGCACCTACTGCGACGCGTGCACCGACTGCGCGGACTGTACGCAGAGCCGCGAGTGCATGGCCTGCGCCGACTGCAGCCAGAGCAGCCTCTCGGCCTACTGCGAGAAGAGCTCGTACCTCACGCTGTGCCTCGACTGCGACGAGTGCGTGCAGTGTTTCGCGTGCGTGGGCCTCAGCGGCGCCGAGTTTCACATCCTCAACCAGCCCTACAAACGCAGCGCGTACTTCCGCAAGGTGGCCGAGCTTCGCAAGTTGCTCGACGCCAAGCTCACGGAAGGCTGGATGCCACCGTGGATGGACGCAGGCGATGCGTCGCAGTCCGAGGAAGAGGCCGAGTACGAGGAAGAGGCCGCGCCCGAGGAAGAGCCTGAGGAAGAAGCCGAGTACGAGGAGGAAGCCGAGTACGAGGAAGGGCCTGAAGAGGAGGCCGAGTACGAGGACGAGCCCGAGACGGGTGCTCCGTCCGCGCCACTCGAGACGGTCCCGGTTGCCGCCACTGCGGTTGCGACGCCCGACCCGGAGACGACGCTCAGCCACGACCCGCACACGGAGGTCTCCGGTCGGGCTGTGCCGCAGCGTGTCGATCCCTACACCGACCGTACATCCCGGCTGCCGGACGTCCCTGCGCCGATGGAACACACCGGCTCGTGGCCACCGGTCGATGCTCAGAGCGCGCGGTCGATGGATCGCGAGTCCCGAGGCAACGAGCCCTGGGAGGAGCTGTTCGAGCCCGACGAGTTGCCGCCCCCGCGAGCGAAGGCGGAGCGCCCAAAGCCCCCTGAACCGGACGAGGCGGAGCCCGCTGCGCCCCGGCCCGCGCCCAAGCGAGGCCGATTCGACCGTCTCGTGGCCGAGGTTGCGAGCCCCGAGAAAGCGGCGCAAAAGCCCAAGCCCAGCGAGCCACCCTCGTCGTTCATGGGCAAGGTGCCGAGCCCACCGACGGACCCCGAGTCGACCGGAAGCATTCGCCGCGCCAAGCGACCCCGCCGAGGGTAGGGGCCTCGCCAGGGTTGCCGGACGGGTTTCTCCGGGGGGTTAGCTGAGCTTGGGGGCGATGGGGGCTTTGGTGAAGCGGCCCCAGGCGATGAAGGTGGTCAGCCCGCCGAGGACGAGGGCTGGGACGGCGCCGCCGATGTCGCCCATGAGCAGGTGGGTGAGCACGGCCAGGACCATCACGAGCGTGAGGGCGGCGGCGGCGATCGGGGTCAGTCGGGGGCGGATGCGCAACGCGGCGGGGAGGATCAGGCCGACCGCACCGAGGAGCTCGGAGATGCCCGCCGTGCGCAGCACCATGAGCGGCTCGCTCATCCCTGCCGCCGCGAGCTCGGCTCCGGGCGTGAACGTCTTGAAGCTGCCTGCCATGAAGAAGGCGGCTGCCGCCAGGACTTGGGCGACCCACAGGCCGCGGTGAAGGTTCTTGTTCGTCATCTCTGCGCTTGCTCCGGTTGGATTCGTGAGTCAGCCTAGAAGCTGACCGGAATGGTCACAAGTGGTGCGTTTCGAGCATCAGATGCTCGTTTTGAACACAGGCGAACCATGAGAGACGCAGAAGACTTCGACGCGTTCGTCGCGATCGTGGACGCGGGGAGCATCAGCGAGGCCGCCCGAGAGCTGGGCACACCCCGTGCTTCGCTGTCTCGGCAGTTGGCGCGCCTCGAGGAGCGGCTCGGCCAACGCCTGTTGCATCGCAACACCCGTCGCATGGTGCCCACGCCCGCTGGGGAGACGCTCTATGCCCGAGCGCGGGGCTTGGTCGACGCCGCGCGGGCGGCCGTCGATGCGGTGCGAAGGCTGGACGATACGCCGCGAGGGCCTCTGCGAGTCTCCGCGCCCCCGACCCACACCCCCGGGGTCGGCACGTTGGTGGCGAAGTTCATCGAGCGGTATCCGGAGGTGAAGCTCGAGCTGGTCACCACCACGAGGCACGTCGACTTGGCCGCCGAACAGGTCGACGTCGCGCTGCGAGCGGGCGTGGTGCGGGAGCCCAGCCTGATCGCGCGCCGGTTACTGAGGACCGACGCGTTGGCGGTCGCGTCTGCTACCTACCTCGAGCAACACGGTCCGATCGCCGACGTTTCGGAGCTCTCCAACCACCCGTGCCTGCGTGGGTTCGAAGGCGGCACCCGCCCCGCCAAGAGCTGGCCGCATCTCGACGGGGGGACCGTTCCCGTCGACGGCCCCCTGGTGAGCAACGACATCATGGCCCTACTCGGCGCAGCTTTGGCTGGGGCCGGCATCGCCATGCTGCCGCGTCAACTGGTGCAGCCGTACCTCGACGCGGGCCGGCTCGTGCAGGTGTTGGAAGGCGAGCTCGGGGTGCATGTGTCGATCGCCGCGGTCTGGGTGGAGCGGCAGTTCCTCGATCCAAAGGTGAAGGCGTTCGTCGACTTCGTCACCGAATGGGTGGAGGAGGGGTTCTGGGACACCTGGCGCAACTCCGACTTCGTCCCGCCCTGCGACCGGGATTCGGTGTGACACAGGTCCGGCGCGGCACATTTCTTTCCCGCCGCGATGCGACTTTCTCGAAGAGCCCGCTCTCCCAGGCATGGACACCAGAGTCGTCTGCGTCGCACTTGCCCTCTTTGCCCCAGCCTGTGGGTCGAGCGGAGCGTCCGCGGAGCCCGTGAACTTGGAGTTTCGAGCCGAGAACGACCTTCTGGAGGGGTTCGAGCAAGACTCCGGCTTCCTTCCCGCGCAATCGCCGGCCGCGATTCGCGTGGTCGCGGGTGCGACGGCATCCCTTGTCGCGACCGCTCAGGCGACGGCCATCGGAGATGACCTGACCCCCGTTGCGGGCTCCGGCTCGCTCGCAATGGAGGCCGGGTTGTCCCTCGAGGTGAGCGCGAAGATCGACACGGCCGGCGTGGAGTACGAGGGCGTGATCGAAACGTTCGAGTACGGGATCGAGCCCGCAATGGCGTCGTTCGAGCCGTTTGCGATCGGGGAGACGGTCACGCTGGAGAGCGCCTTGCCGCCCGGAGAGTTGGCGCGGGTGCCGGTTCCATCGGTGCCAGGGGCAACCCTCGTCGTGGACATCGCGGGCGGTCAGATCAACGCGGCGTACTCGGGAGTGTGCGCGGTCGCGACGGGCGGGGTTGCGCAGTACACCGGACAAGCGGTGATCGACGGCACGATTCAGTTGGAGGGGACGATCGAGCTCGAGCTCCTGGTCGTCAGCGAGACGTTCGGCCCGTTCTCCATCGAGGTGCCCATCCCGCCTACCACGACGGCATTGGATCTGGGCACGCTCTCCACGTCGGACGGGACGCCTGCCGAGGGATCCCCTTGCGACGGGATGAGTGGCGACACCGACACGGCGGACCCCACGACGGCAAGCGGTGGTTCGACCAGCGGGGACCCGACCGGCGAGGTGCCCTCGACGGGCAGCACGACGGACGCCGACCCGACGACGGGGGGCGATTCGACGGGGGACAGCGGTGGGGCCGAGAGCAGCTCCGGCGCAGAGGTCGAGTGCACGGTGGATTCGGAGTGTGACGACGGTGATGCGTGCGTGGAGAACCAATGTGTTCCCGTGCCCGCGGCGTGCGTCGACGGGACCGATTGCGATGCGTGTCCGAGCACCGAGACGTGTGGACTCTGTGTTCAATACGAAGGCAACGCGTGCAGCGAGCTCCTCGACACGTGTCTGTTCGACGTGGATTGTTATGACCTCGTAGAGTGCGTCAACGGATGCGCGGACGAGGCATGCAACAGCGCGTGCGCCAAAGCGTCGACCGACGAGGCCGTCGACCTCTACAACGCGGTCGTCGAGTGTCTGTTCGACGCCTGCAGCTGACAGCCGTCACGGACTCGGGCCATCGAGGAGCTCGGCGATGGCGGGCTCGACCGACGCGTGCGCGGCACGAGCTCGTGCCGCATAGCGGGCGACGTCGTTGGGATCGTCGGCGATGGTCGCCAAGCCCACCAGCACCCAAGCGCGGGTGTCGGCTGGGATGTCGAGCTCGAGTGCGCGTTCGTAGTGGGCGGTGGCTCTGGCCGGCTCGTCCATCTTGACGTGCGTGTCGCCCAAACGACGCAGGAACATGCCGAGCATGGGATGGGTCGGGCCGGCCGCGAACTCGTAGATCGAAAGCGCAGTGGCGAATCGTTGGGCCGCGATGGCGTAGTCGCCCTGGGAGAACGCGAGTTCTCCGGCCGTGGCCGTCATCGAGCCGGTGTACGGGTCGCGGCCACCCAGGGAGCGGTTGGCCATCAGCATGCCCTCTTCGGCCCACTTGCGTGCCTCGTCCGGCTGTCCCTCGGCTTGGGCGAGGTTGGCGCGAATGGTGTAGAGCCCCAACCGCTGGGGATGGTCCTCGTCGAACAACGCGCCAAAGAGGGCCGCCGCGCGTTCGACCGGATGCCGTGCTTCTCGATGGCGCTGAAGGGCGAGCAGGGTGTGCGCGAGGTTCTCGTTCGCCTTGGCCGCGACCAGGCTGGGACGTGAGCCGGGAGCGTCGACGATGGCGAGCGCCCTGCGGAACAATCGAACCGCTTCGTCTGGCTCGGGAAGGTTGTTGGCGTGCAGGACCGCCAGCGAATAGAGCACCTTCCCGGTGGTGAGATGTTGTTCGCCGTGCAGTTCGAGCTGTAGTGCCAAGGCGGACTCGAGTGCAGTCCGCGAGCCTTCTGCATCCCCGGCTGCGAGCATGGCACCACCAATGCGCATGTCGGCGGCGACGAGAAGCGATGGCTGAGCAGGGTCGAGCTGAGTCGCCAACGTTCGGGCGCGTTCCGCCGCTGTCACGGCATCGGCATAGGCTTGCATGCGCTGGTGGAGCAGGGACGTGACGATCGCGAGCTGGACACGTTGTGCGAGGTCGTCCGCGGGGAGGCGGTCGAGGGCCGCGCTCGCGCTGTTCCGCCATCGCTGCGCATCGTCGAAGTGACGCGCGCTGCTGAGGATGTCGACGAGCTCCACCGCGCTGTCTGCCGCGACATCGTAGGTCTCTGCGCGCATGGCCATCCAGTGCGCGGACTCGAGTTGCTCGGCGGCGCGATCGTTGAGACCTCGGGCGGCGGAGACCTTGCCCGATTCGCACAGGGACGCGGCAATCGGCCCGGGTCGCCCGGTTGCGTGTGCGAGCGTCGTCGCTTCGGACGCGAGAACGGCCGCGTCCTCGGTGCGACCGTCCTCGCGGGCCGCGGTCGCCAGCGCCAATCGCTCTTGCGCCTCGGTCACGTTGGGGTCGTCGGGAGTCTGGTGGGTGCCTGGATCCGAAACGTCCCGCGGTCCGTCGGGACCCGCCGAAGTTGCAAACACGGCAGCCACGGCAATCGGTGCCGCCACGGCGGGAAGAAGACGCCACGGCGACGCCCGCGGGCGAAGCATGCCGAGCAACGCCTCCATCGACTCGAAACGCGCGGCAGGGTCGGCGCTCTTTCCCCGGCGAATGGCCGCGCGTACGCCTCGGGGAACTGTCCCTTTGGAGCATGTCTTCAGTGCCTCTTCCAGCGTCACGCAGAACGCGAACTGGTCGCTGGCCGCGGTCGCCTCCTGCCCTCGTTCGACCTCCGGGGCGATGTACCCGGGTGTGCCGCCGGAGTGTCCAGAGGCGGGGCTCGCCAGCCCGAAGTCTCCAAGGATGCCTTGCCCCTCGTCTCCGACGAGAATGTTGTCGGGCTTGATGTCGCGGTGGACCAGTCCCACCGCGTGCACGGCCGCACACCCGCGGGCCACCCCTCGAAACAGCTCCAACACCACGCGAACACTGCGCGGACGGGCCAAGAGCCAGCGTCGCAGCGAGGAGCCGGGCGCCGCTTCGAGCACGAGGTAGGCCGCGCCGTCGTGCCATCCGGCGTCGAACACTCGAACCACGTGGGGGTGTTCGAGGCGGGCGAGCGTTTGCCCCTCACGGACGACACGCGCGCTGCCAACTTCGCCACTCGTGCCCGGCCGGGCGACCTTGATGGCCACGATGCGGCGGAGCTTGGTGTCGAGCGCTTCGTAGACTTCACCCATCGCGCCGCGCCCCAGCGGGCCGCGAAGCACGTGCCGACCGATGCGGTGCCCCGCCTCCCATCTCCACGTGGTTGCTGGAAACACCTCGCTGCTTCGGCACGACTGCGATCGTGTTCGGGCCGCGACCAGCAAACGCACGAGGCGTTCGCATGCGGTGCACGCCTGCACATGGGATGCGACCTCCGCGTGCTCTGCAGGGGTGAGCGCACCCTCGACGTGCAGCGCCAACACATCGTCGCTGGGACAAGGCTCGGTCATTCGGGCGTCGAGGGTCTGCTACCATGTCCGGGTGTCCGAGGCCCGTGCCATGCGCGACACCGTGTCCAGCGTGCTGGGTCCACAGCGCGTCGCAACTGTCGACACGAGCGCTCTCGAGGCCGCGTTGTCCCGTTTGTGGGCGGCAGCACAGCGCGCGTGGCCGACGGTGCAAGTGGCGAGCACGGATTGGGCTCGGGCGGTCGCGGATCGGGTGCCATCGGAGGGCGCGCTGTTGCCCGCGCTGGCCAAACTCGAGACCGGCGACCTCCTGCTCGCGCTGGGCTGTGCGCAGGGCCAGCGTCCCGCGCTCGTTGCATTCGAGACCGTGCTGCAGTCCTTGCGACCCGCCCTCGAACGGGCAGGAGCCGAGAGTGCCCTGGCCGACGACCTACTGGCGCAGCTCCGGGCGCGGTTGCTGGTCGCGCCCGAAACCGGAACGCCGAAGATCCTCCAATACGGAGCGCGGGCGCGACTGAGCGGCTGGCTTCGTGTCGCGGTGATGCGAGACTTCGGCGCGCACGCCAAGCGTCGTCGGCATGACGACGACGCGGAACTCGAAGCGCTGCTCGTCAGCAGCGGAGACCCCGAGCTCGACGAGCTCCGTCACCGGTTTCGAGCGGAGTTTCGCGCCGCGTTCGGCGAGGCGCTTCGCGGTTTGAAAGACAAGGAGCGAGGCGTCTTGCGGCTGCATCTGATCGACCGCCTGAGCATCGATCGCATCGGGGCTCTGCACGGCGTGCATCGGTCCACGGCGGCGCGGTGGCTGGTCGACATTCGCGGCCAGCTCTATGCGCGCACCCAGGACGAGTTCCGTGCCCGACTCGGCCTGGCCCCCGATGAGTTCGAGAGCCTGATGGCGATGGTGCTCAGCCAGCTGACCTACAGCGTGGGCGGCGATCTCTGACATCGGTGTACCCTGCACGCCGTGCAGAACCTTGCGATTCTCGGGTGCGGGACCATGGGAGAGGCGATCCTCGCTGGGCTGTTGAGCTCGGGCGAGCTCGAGCCGGACCAGGTCGTCGCGTCGGTGCGGCGGGCCGAGGTCGGTGCTCGCATCACCGGCAAGTACGGGATTCACACCACGCAGGACAACGTCGAGGCGGTGGCCAACGCCGACGTGGTGCTCGCTGCGTTCAAGCCGCAGACGCTGGCGAAGATTCTCGACGACGACGAGATGCGTGTGGCGCTGAAGGGCAAGGTGCTGATCAGCATCGCCGCGGGCGTTCGATTGGAGACCCTCGCGGCATGGCTCACCGACACCGTCGTCGTGCGTGCCATGCCCAACACGCCGTGTCTGGTCCGTCGCGGCATGACGGCCATCGCCGTCGGACCTGGCGGCACCCAGACCCACGCCGAAATGGCCGAGCGCGTCTTCACGCCCGTGGGCCGCGTGGTGCGTGTGCAGGACAAACACATGGACGCCATCACCAGCCTCAACGGCAGTGGGCCCGCCTTCGCCTACGTGATGCTGGAAGCGATGGCGGACGGTGGCGTGATGATGGGCTTGCCCCGCGACGTCGCGCTGGAGATCGCGGCAAAGGTGTTCGAGGGCGCCGCGGCCATGGTGCTCGAGACCGGCTCGCACCCCGCGGCACTGAAAGACCAAGTGACCACGCCCGCGGGCAGCACCATCGCCGGCCTCCTCACGATGGAGGACGGCCGGATCCGGTCGGTGCTGGCGCGAACGATTCAGGAGGCGACAAAGGTCGCCGGCACGCTCGGGTAGAGGCGCGCGAGTGGGTGGCGGCTACTCGCCGTCTTCGGAGTCGTCGTGGTCGTCCTCGCCGTCGTGGTCGTCCTCGCCGCCCTCGGAGTCGTGGTCGTCCTCGTCGTCCTCGGAGTCGTCGTCTTCGAGTTCCTCGTCGTCCTCCCAGTCGTCTTCGTCCTCGAGTTCGACTTCGAGGACTGTGCCGTCACTGCTGAGCTCGACCTCCCAGACGCCGTCTTCGGTGAGGACCTCGATCTCGAAGCGGTCGTCTCCACCCTCGGTTTCGGCCTCGAATGCGACTCCGCCGACTTCGGCCTCGGCCGCCGCGATCAATGCGGCCCAGCCGACGCTGTTGGCTGCGGCGGTCTCCGCTTCGCTCGCTTCGTCCTCGGGTTCGTCCTCGCTCTCCGCGTCCAGAACCTCTCCGGTGTCAGGGTCGAGTTCGAGCTCCTCGGCCACGCCGCCCAGGTAGAGTTCGACCTCGTAGTGGTGCTGTCCATCGTCCTCTAGCTCGATCTCGGCGGACACGATGACCGCCCCGGGCCTTGCGGCTTCCGCGGCCTCGATGGCGCCGAGGAGGTCGAGGTCGGAGTTCTCGATCGCGTCTGCGGTCAGCGAGCGCATGGACGCCATCTCTTCGCCGGAGTCGCACGCACCGAGGGCGAGGATCGAGAGGACAGGAAGAACGGTCAGGGGCTTCATGGCGAGGCGAAAGGTCATCGGTGGCTCCTCTGAGACGTCACCGGTCCGTCGGCCCCGTTACACGTGGGTCTTTGAATCGCTCCCACATCGGAGGGCCTGTCCCACCTCCGCGGGGTTGCGCCGCTCTTCCTACGCCGGTTGGGCGATGGGTGGGTTGAGGTTTCCGGCGAGCTTTCGGTAGGCCCGGTGGGCTCGGACGCGGATGGTGCCCACGGCGAGGCCGAGGTCGTTGGCGATGCGTTGCATGGACTGCCCTTCGAGTTTGTGGCGGAGGACGACTTCGCGGGAGTCGCCGGGGAGGGCGTCGACGGCGGTGCGGACACTGGCCCGGACTTGGGCCTTCTGCTCGGCTCGAGAGAGCTGTTGCTCGGGGGTTTCGGGCGGGGTGGGGGCACCGAAGCCGGCGGTGTCTTGGCTGCGTGACAGTTTGTCGATCCGGGCTTGGCGTCGGTACTCGCCGCGCATGTGGTCGAGCATCGTGCGGTGGGCGGTGGTGAGGAACCAGGCTTCGACGGAGCGGCCGTCGCCCGAGCGTTGCTCGGCGTAGCGGTCGCGGGAGGTGTGGACTCGCATGAACGTCTGCTGCACGAGATCGTCGACAAGGTCGGGGTCGTGCATGCGGCGTTGAATGAACCGGCGAACCTTGGGTTCGAGGTGGCGGGCGAGCTGGTCGAATGCACGCGAGTCGCCCTCGACGTAGCGAAGCATCAGGGACTGCAGCGAGGCCGCGGCCGGAGCTCTGGTGTTCATCATGGTGGGTCCTTTCAGCGCAAAGAAGCTGTTGCAGAGTTCAGATCGAGGATGGCGTCCGGGGTTCGCGGTTGCATTCGCTGAAGGCGCCAGTTGTTTGCCTGCTGGCGCCAGACCTGTTGTTCGCTTCAACACCGGTGCGACCGTCGATCGTCACGGGTCCCAACAGAGCAACGTCCGTGCCAGAGCTGCCCTCGGGTGTCGGCAGCGGGATAGCGGCGCCCGGGTGTCGGATCGCCGGACTCTCGGACATTCGGGCGTCCGGCGATCCGACGCTTCGACCGAGCAAGGCCGAAGATCCCCACAAAACCGTCCTGGCACTGGGCTTGCTGTGCTCCGAGCGCATGTCCGCCTCGTTGCCGCGTCATCCGATACGATCGAGGTTCATGGCGTCGGCCCGACAGGGTGAGCGGTCTTCTGTGATGCCCACCACATCTCGAGGCGGACGATGAATCCGTTTCGCGCTCTCGCCGACGCGTTCACCGTCTACGACGATGCGGCGGTTCAGGACGCGCTGAGCGCAACGGTTGCCAAGTCGGAACCCGGCCCAGCCACGCCTGGCTTCGAGGAGTTCGAACGGCGTGGCCTGGAAGGGGCGTTCAACACCGCCAATCGAGGGCGTGTGTTTGCCTTCTTCGTGATCGCGGTGTTCACGGCGTGGATGATCTTCGCCGACCCCGCGTGGTGGCGTCGTCTGACGCTGTGCCTGATGGTGGCGCTGCGGGTGTGGATGGACGTGTCCACGCGCAGGCGTCTCAAACGTCGCGGCGTGGAGCTCTCGATCGTCCGCATGAGCATCCTCGGAAGCGGGTTGTTTCAGATCGCGATCGTCTTCATGTCGGGAGGGTTGTTGAGTCCGATGCTGCCGGTATTGTTGCCGGCGGCGTTCGGGGCTGGATTGCTGGCCGACCGCTGGGGCGTGCGCACCACGGTGTTGGGGCTTCAAGTCCCGGCCCTGGCGATCATGGTGCTCCTGCACTGGACCGACGTGTTGCCCGACTTCATTCCGGCGCCTTTTCGGGATGGCGGGGACCCGAGCATGTTTCGCATCGTGCCGCTGGCCGTGGTGATGGGCGGGCTGTCGGTCGTGTTCGCGTTGTTCGGGATGCGCTTGCGTCAAGAAGCACGTGCCAACCTCGAGCAGTTGCAGTCGGCCCAAGAGGCTGCGCTCGCGGCACACCGTCAGCGTGCCGACGACCTGACGATGATGTCCGGCGAGATCGCGCACGAGCTCAAGAACCCGTTGGCATCGGTCAAGGGCCTGAGCCAGTTGCTCAGTCGCACCGCCGATACGGCGGACGAGAAGACCACGGAGCGGCTCGGGGTGCTCGAGCGCGAGGTAGGCCGGATGCAGGCAATCCTGGAGGAGTTCCTCAACTTCTCACGCCCGCTCACACCGCTGACCCGCGCGCCCGTCAACCTTCGCGCGGTGTGTGCCGAGGTGGCGACGCTTCACGAGGGCTCGATTGCGGCGGCCGACGTGTCGCTGCGGGTGGATGTGGCGCCCGACATTATGGTGCAGGGGGATGCCCGCAAGATCGGGCAGGTGTTGATCAACCTGCTGCAGAACGCGCTGGAGGTGGCGCCCGAGGCCAGTGAGATCTGGTTCCGTGCCGAGTCGACGGCGGAGGGCATCACGCTGGAGGTGGAGGACTCTGGGCCGGGGTTGGATGCCTCGGTTCACGGGTCGCTGTTCGAGCCCGGGTTCACGACCAAGGCGGATGGCAACGGTCTGGGCCTGACGATTGCCCGAGCGATCGCGGAGCAACACGAAGGGCGCCTGTCGTTGCACAATCATCCCGACGGTGGCTGTGTGGCGCGGCTGTTCTTGCCACACCTGCCCGAGGAGGCTTCATGAAACCCTGCGTGCTCATCGTGGACGACGACGACGGGGTTCGGTACACGATCGCCGGCATCCTGGAAGACCACGATGTGGAGGTCGCCCAGGCGAGCAACGGTGCGGAGGCGCTCGCGTTGTTGGACGCTGACCCGACCAACACCCCGGGGTTGGTGATCACCGACTTGCGCATGCCGGGCATGAGCGGGCTGGACTTGCTCGACGAGCTGGTGTCGCGCCCCGACCCTCCCAAGGTCGTGTTGATCACCGCGCATGGCAGTGAGCGCATGGCCGTGGATGCGGTGAAGCGCGGCGCCTACGACTACTTTCGCAAGCCGTTCGACATCGACGAGCTGATCTCCGTCGTCGACCGAGCCCTGGAGTCGGTGCGGCTACGAGCGCAGAACGAGCAGCTCGAAGGGGAGCTCGCGCTGCGCCGCACGATGGTGTTTGCATCGCCACAGATGCGCCGGCTCGCGGTTCTGGTGCGGCGTGTCGCGCCTCGTGATGTCACCGTGCTCATTCGCGGCGAGTCGGGTACGGGCAAGGAGAAGCTGGCCGAGGCGATCACCGCCGCATCACACCGTGCGTCGGGACCGTTCGTTCGGTTCAACTGCGCCGCGCTCAGCCCCGAGTTGGCCGACGCGGAGCTGTTCGGGCATGCCAAGGGCGCATACACGGGGGCGCATCGATCGCGGGCGGGCCTGTTTCGCGAGGCCAATGGAGGCACGATCTTCCTGGACGAGGTCGGAGAGCTGGCTCCCAATGCGCAAGCCAAGCTGCTGCGGGTGCTGCAAGAGCGCGAGGTTCGACCGGTGGGCGATGATCGGCCGACTCCGGTCGATGTCCGGGTGTTGGCGGCCACGCACCGTGACCTCGAGGACGAGGTTGCGCAAGGACGGTTCCGGGAAGACCTCTACTACCGACTGAAGGTGGTCACGCTCGAGTTGCCGCCGCTGCGCGAGCGCCCCGAAGACATCCCGGTGTTGGCCGAAGAGTTTCTGCGCACCTCGGCCGAGCGCATGGGGGTGCCTGCGGTGGCAGCTTCGCCCGCGTTGCTCGAGGCGCTCCGCCGCCGAGCCTGGCCGGGCAACGTGCGGGAGCTGGCCAACGAGATCGAGAGCCTCGTGGCGCTCTCGGAGAACGGGGAGATCGAGCTGTCGTCGCTGGAGGCTGGTCCTGTGGTGGCTCCCTCCACGGCACCCGACACCACGGGGACGTTGAAGGAGCGCATCGACGCCTACGAGAAGCAGCTCCTTGCCGAGGCGCTTCAGAGCGCCGACGGCAATCGGACCGAAGCGGCGAAGGCGCTCGGGATCGGCCGTGCCACGCTGCACGACAAGCTGCGCAAACACGACTTGGGATGAAATCTGTAACGCCCCGGTGAGCGTGGCGAAGAACGCCGACGTGACGGTGGGCAACACCCTCTTGCTCGCGGGGTTGATCGCGCGGGGCATCGAGGGCGGGGCGGAAGATGGAGCGTGGATGGTCGAGACGGTCATCGAGGGCGCCCAGTTCGAGCTTCGACAGCGCCGTCTGGCTGGGGCGTTCGGGCTCACGACGGGGGCCGTGCAAGTGTCGGCAGGGGCGCTGTTGATCGCCGACGGGCGCAGCTCCGCGATCGCCCGTGCGGGGCGGATCCAGGTGATCGGTGGCGGGGCGAGCATCGTGCTCGGGCTCACCACACTGATCCAGCCCGGGCCTCTGGCGCGGCTGGAGCGGACTGACGCGTTTCGCAAACTCCTCGATCACCCGACGTCTCCGTGGATCGCGGCGACCTTCGAACGGGCATGGGCCGACACTGCTCGACGCGTTCGGCGCTTCCGGTTGATCGGCGGCGGCATCTCGATCGCGGCGGGTGCCGTGGTGACGACCATGGGCACGGTGCGCGCCATCGTTCTTCGCGGCGAGAAGGACCACACGATCCTGGATTTCTCGATGTTGGCCACGGGCGCGGGCTTGCTGGGGACGGGGGTGACCTCGGTTGTGCTGGAGAGTGAGGTCGAGCGCGCCTACAAACGCCAGGCGCTTCGGCGCAAGCGTGCGCGGGTCTCGGTCGGGCCCGGCACCCTGACGGTATCCGGGCACTTCTGAATCGTGGCTGAAGTCACGCGCTGGCTGCACGCAGAGTTCGCGGGTTCGTGTTCGGCCGGGCACATGCGTCGATCGTCCGCGGTAGGCTGCGAAACGTGCAGCACTACGACGTCCTCATCGTCGGCGCCGGACTCTCGGGTATCGGGGCCGGCTACCACCTGCAGACGATGTGCCCGGGCAAGCGCTACGCGATCTTGGAGGGGCGGCCGCGTTTGGGTGGCACGTGGGACCTGTTTCGTTACCCGGGCATTCGTTCCGACTCGGACATGCACACGTTGGGGTACTCGTTTCGCCCCTGGACCCAGAAGAAGGCGATCGCCGACGGACCTTCGATCCTCGAGTACGTGAAGGACACCGCCGAGGAGTACGGCATCGACCGCCACATTCAGTTCAACACCAAGGTGGTCTCCGCGCGCTGGTCGTCGCAGGACGCTCGGTGGACGGTCACGGTTTCGCGGGATGACACGACCGAAGAGATGTCGTGCAACTTCCTGTTCATGTGCAGCGGCTACTACGACTACGAGGCCGGCTACACGCCGCACTTCGAGGGGCGCGACGACTACGATGGCCGCATCGTGCACCCGCAGCACTGGACTGACGACATCGACTACGCGGGCAAGAACGTGGTGGTGATCGGAAGTGGGGCCACGGCCGTCACGCTGGTGCCCTCGATGGCGGGCACCGCAAAACACGTCACGATGTTGCAGCGAACGCCAACGTACATCGTGTCGCGCCCCGACGAGGACAAGGTCGCCAATGCGCTGCATCGCAAGCTGCCCACCAAGGTGGCCTACGGCATCACCCGTTGGAAGAACGTGGCCATGGGCCAAGCGTTCTTCCGCTTGTGCCAGAGCGCGCCAGGGGCGATGAAGAAGCTGATCTTGCACGGCGTGCGCAAGGAGCTGGGGGAGCGCTACGACGTCGAGACCCACTTCAGTCCTCCGTATGGCCCGTGGGATCAGCGGCTGTGCCTGGTGCCCAACTCGGACTTGTTCGAGGCGATCCGCAAGGAGCAGGCGTCCGTCGTCACGGGGCACATCGAGCGCTTCGTGCCCGAAGGAGTCCTGCTGAAGGACGGGAGTACGATCCCCGCCGACCTGATCGTCACGGCGACGGGTCTACGCGTTCAAGCGCTGGGCGGCGTCGACGTCACCATCGATGGCGAGCCGCTCAACCTCAGTCAGCGCATGAGCTACAAGGCGATGATGTTCAGCGACGTGCCGAACATGGCGATGTGCTTCGGCTACACGAACGCATCGTGGACGCTCAAGGCCGACCTCACCAGTCACTACGTGTGCCGACTGGTCAACCACATGGACCAGCACGGCTACAAAGCCTGCACGCCCCGCAATACCGACGAGACGGTCCAGCCGCAGCGTTTCCTGGAGCTGCAGGCGGGCTACATCGAACGCGCAGCCAGCGTACTGCCCAAGTCCGGCTCGAAGGTGCCGTGGAAGCTCAAGCAGAACTACCTGTTCGACCGCCTCATGCTTCGCCACGGCAAGGTGGACGACGGCGTGATGGAGTTCCGTTAGTCGAACGCCGCCGTCAGGCGGTCGACCGAGTTCTGAAGGCCGTCGGCGCAGGCGCCCGGATTGCACATCTGGCCGTCGACCGGGTAGCAGGTGTCGGTGAACGTGGCGCCGTTGTTGGTCTCGGAGACGAAGCGGTTCATGATCTCCATCGGAGCATCGACGGCACCGAGTTGTTCGAGGCCGTAGAGCGACGCCGCATACTTGCTGACGACGAGGGCCCGTCGATCCGTGCCGATCTCGATCTCGCCGCTGAGAAAGACAGCGGTGACGTTGTTGGACTCGGAGTTCTCGCAGTCGGTGCTGAGGAAACCGATGACGTTGGGGTTGTTGTCGAAGGTGTCGCTGGTGACCACCACCATGTCGTAGTCGGGCGCGGCCGGTTGCTGATCGACCACGCAGACTCCAAACGGTGCGAAGTGGCTGCGGACCCGCTCGACCAAGAGGGGGCGGTCGCGGTTCACGTACGGGCCGTAGTCGCGTGCGAGATTGGGGTCGGCGACAGTCGCGGCGGGTGCGTTGTCGATGCCGATGCCCGAGTCTTGCAGCGTGACGCCGTCGAGCGCGAGGTAGAGCAGAGGACCCCCGGGTGGGCACATCGGTTTGGGGTCGCCAGTGGGGTCGGGACCGGTCGGGTCGGGCGTGCCAGTCGAGGACGAACTCTCCCCCGCGGTCGTGGGGAGGGGGTCACCACTCGACGTGCTGCCGGGGTCGCCGGTCGTCGCGCCCTCGGAGCCGTTGGACGTGGTGGAGTCGCCGCCGCTCGAGCCCGACGCCGTCGACCCTCCGGACGAACCCGCGGGCGGTGGGTCGGAGAAGCAGGCCGCGGCAAACGAGAGACCGAGGAGCAACACCAACCCACGCGAAGTCATCCAACCAGCGTAGCAGCTCAGTTCGCCTGGTAGAGCAACCCGCCGGTGTCATCGTAATGCTCGGGAGCGAGCGCTTCGATGGCGACGGGGTCTTGGCGCAGCGTCGCCTGCAGGAAGGCGGTGGTGAACTGGTGCACGTGGTCGAGTGCCGCTTGTTTGTCCCAGGCCGGGTCGTTGCAGATGTAGCCCTGCTCGAACTCGGGCAGCAGGGCGGTCCACGGCATGTCGGCACAAGATGCCATTGGCAGGAAGTGCTCGCCGCCCTCGAAGCCCACCAGGAAGCGCTGGCCGCTCACGTGTTGGTGCGAAAGGTTCGAACCCCAATCCCAGGGCGTGCCGCTGTCGGCGGTTCCGCCCACCGAGAGCACGGGGACGGTGATGTTGGCCAAGCCTTTGGATCCGAAAAGATAAGCATCGCCCGCGAGCGCAACGACGGCATCGACGCGGTCGTCGGCGAGCACGGGGGGATCGGAGAGCGTGTCCCGTTGGTCGAGAAAGGTGCTGCAGAAATAGGCGGCCGTGAACTCGTCCTCGACGTCGGCGCAGCGCTCGGCCAAGTCGTCGAGATCGTACCGCGCTCCCGCCACGGCGAGGGCGGTGTAGCCCCCGTAGGAGTGCCCGAGCACCGCGACATGGTCACCATCGACCGCGGCGGAGAATGGGCCCTCGAGCGCGAAGTCGATTGCCGCGCTGACCTCCCTCGGTCGAGTCAGGGACGCGGCGACGACGTCGGTGAACCAGTCGGACTCCGCGTGCTCGGGGCCGACCACGACGAACCCATGCGATGCGAGATGCTCCGCGATGGTGCGGTACCACTCGGGGTGCCCGGAGAAGCCGTGGGACAGCACGACCAGCGGATAGGGGCCGTCGTCTGCGATGGGTGCATCGTGCACCGCCTCACCGTGAATCGTGCCCGGCTCATCGGGCCAGCCCTCGAACTTGATGTCGATCGTGTAGTCGATGGCGCTGGGGGGCTCGGCGGTGGGGTACCAGACCTTCAGCGTCAGCCCGTCCACGTCGTGAACGCTGAAGCCGGCCGCGTGGGCGCCGCGGTCGACGAAGGCGGTGTCACAATCCGCGTCGCAGGCGATGGGAGTCTGGTCGGAGTTTTCCTGCGAGTCGTCGCCGGAGTCCGCGCAGGCACCCGCAGCAAGGGAAAGAACGAGGCCGAAGCTCTGAAGGCGATGCATGCACTTGGGGTAGCGCCGGGCTCTGAACGTCGGTACGGGCAAACCCGTTTGAGCCTCATGCACCCGCGCATGAAGCCTGTGCCTCGGGTCACCACCCGGCACTTTCGCGCGAAAGTTGGTGCGTGCTGTGGGGCCCGGGACAATGGGCGTGGTGTCCAGCTTCTTCCGAAGCGTTCTCGCGATCGCGCTGCTCCTGGGGGCGGTTTGGTGCTCCTTCAACATCCCGCTGGGTGAACGCACGTTCGCCGAACACATGGACCGGATCGGCCAGACGCCAGAGGCCAAGGAGCTGATCGAAGGGTCGCGCCAAACGGTCACGCCCATGCTCGAGGAAGCCACGCACCGAGTGCTCGGCGAGTACGTCGAGGCCCCGACGTCCCTGGCTCAGGATCCGGAACCCACCCACGCGAACACGGTGCCCGAGTCGGCCGGGCCCCCGAAGATGCGAGGGCGACTGCCTCGGGCCAACACGATCGAGGCCGGCTCGGGCCTGGCCCGCTAACGCAGGGCGTCGAGCATGTTGGTGCGTCGGGTTTCGCGGAACGCACCGTCTTCGCGTTGGCCTTCGACCAGTTCGTAGCCGAGGAGCGCGAGCACGCGGTCGCCGAGGAAGATTGGGCGGGCGTTGCCGTACCAGTCGACGCAGCTCACCTTGCATCGGTCGGCGCGCGCCGCCTTGGCGCTGGCGCCGAGGGTGCCGAGTTTGCTGAATGCGAGGTCGTTCACGTCGAGGTAGAGGATCTCTGCCGAGCCGCCAGTGAGCTGGTGTCCCGTGGAGCTGCCGCCCTTGCGGACTGGGAGGCCCAAGGTGCCGGTGGTGGGGGATGATGGCCGATAGAAGAACCCGTGGCTGCGGGTCTCGCCTTGGTTGGCGCCCTCGTGCACGTAGGTGCCGCCGGGTTTGGGCGTGCCGTCGAGGTCGATCGAGGCGAAGTGAAGGTCGACGCCCGAGGCTCCGACGACGACGGCGTCGGGACCCAGCGGCTCGATGCGATCGACGGGGTGCGAAAGCTCGAGCGTCGTGGTCTTGCCGCCGAGCGCATGCACATACAGAGGGGTCTTGCCTTCGCGGGGGCGCCCCCAGCCTGCACCCATGCCGTAGAGCACGGTGTCGCCGACGAAGCGGTTGTGAAACGCGTAGCCATCGCCCTTGGGGTCGGGCAGGTCTACGTAGTGTCCTTCGGAGGCATGGGCGACGGTGCCGGCCTCGAAGGCCTTCAGTGGCGTGCGCAGCAACGCGACATCGTGGCTGGGATTGAGCTCGCTGCCCCACATGCCGCCGCCCGCACCTGCAGCGCGCACGAGCACGTTGAGGTGGCCATCGGAGGTCTCGGAGAACGAGAACTGATCGACGGGGGCGCCGAAGGTACGCAGCGCGGCGACGGATTCGTCGCGGAGGCCGAGGCGGTAGACGATCGCATCCGAGGGCGGAGCGGACTGGCGTGCCCAGGGCGGCGCAGGGCTCCACGATGGATCGTTGACCCAGACGTAGACCGCGTCGGCGGAGACGTAGAAGTTGCGTGAGTAGGGTCCGAGAATCCCTCGACCCTCACAGCGCATCTTTTCGGCGCCCTTGGAGAGGTCGCAGGTGACCACGGTGTGCAACGTGTTGGCCGGGCCGGCATCGGCGGGCTTGTAGACCTTGGTCGCCTTGACGACACCCTTCCACTCGTCGCACGTCGCACCCTTGGCACGGCAGATCGCAGGCACGCCGGTGGGGTCTTCGTCCGTCTTGGGCCAAGCACTGCCGACGCTGTGTGGCATGTAGAACACGAGCGTGTCGCCGATCAGCCGACTCGTGTAGTTGCGCGACGAGTAGTAGTCGTTGCTTCGCAATACGTCGGTGACGGTGGGCTTCAACGTGCCATCGGCACCGATGTCGAAGCGGGCGAGTTCGGTGCCTCCGTACGAGTAGCTGTAGCCGATCACGATCACCTCGTCGCCGTGGACGAGCATCTCGTCGTACCAGGCTTGATGGCGACCTTTGGGGCCCACGTCGACCGCGGAGACCGGCTTCAGGCTTTCGTCGCCCACCCGGACGGTGAAGAGTCGGCCTCGGCGCAGCACGACCAAGTGGTCGCCATGCACTTTGATGATGCCACCTTCGTCGACGCCCTCGACTTGGGTGTTTGTGATGCTCTCCGAGTCTTCGATGGGGGCAGCGCTGGCCCCTGCGCCGATCGTGCCCAGGTTGCCCAAGCCGATCGTGCCTTCGCCCGTGCCCCCTCCGCCCTTGCCCGTGCCGCTGAGTCCTAGGCCACCCAAGCCGAACCCGGCACCGCTGCCGTAGCCCGAGCCGTAGCCGATCGTGCCGCTCTTCTGCTCGTTCTCTTCGAGAAACTCACCGATCGCCTCGGCCGATGCGAATGTCTCGAGGGACTTGGTCGGAGTGGCCGCGGAGGGTGGTGTTTCGGCGGGCACTTCGGCTTTGGCCTCGTCCGTCTGGGGGGCCTCGGCGGGAGTCGTCGCGCTCGGGCTGGGGCGAGGGCTCGTGTCGTCGCAAGCGAACAGGCCACCGAGCAGGAGCAAACCCAACGAAGCGCGGACGTGCATGCGCATAGGATGCCCGCTGCGACGAAAGGTTCCGAACCGCGACAGGGATGTCGCGGCGACGCCGAGGGCCGCCACGCGAACACAGGAGAACCGTTGGCAGCAGAGGTGGCACAGCACCTGCACAACGCGGGGCAATGGCGTTGAAGACTTGGCTTTGGAACCTTGGCGCTGCAGGGGTGGCAGTGTCCGCGGGCGCGTGCACGTCCACCGTCACGGTGTCGGGGGAGACCGAGGCAGACACGGAGACCGAGGGAAACTCCGAGACCGACCCCGACCCTGACCCGCCCTTCGATACGTCCTCGGGCACGACACCGGTCACGACGTACACCGATACGTACTACGACACCTACGATACCGACTACTACGACACCGAGTACAACCCGGATCCGGAGTGTGACGAGGATGCGGACTGCGAGTTCGGTTTTTGTGTAGAGCCGGACCAACCTTGGGCGTACTGCGAGCAACTGCCGATCCTCATCGACTGCGAAGACGAGGCTCGTGTCGAGGTTGCGTGGGTTCGCCAGGGCGAAGGTGCGGGGGCGGCCGCGGGCATGCCGGACTCGGAGCACGTCGTCGTGGTGGACGCCGAGGATGAAGACATCACGGTGCCCGTTGCGACGCTATCGTTCGAAGCGGACGCTCCGCTGCGTGCGCTTCCCGTCGCGCTGGTCGAGGGCGAGAGCGTGGTGGGAGCATCGGCGGCGGACCTGGATGGCGATGGCACCGATGACATCGTGCTTTCGGTTTCCGGCACAGAGGGCCTGCGGGCGGTGCCGATGCTGGGCGCTTTGGACGGTACGTTTGCCGAGGGGGCTCCCGTGGCGTTTGGCGAGGCTGGAGATGCGGTTCTTCTTCGGCATCGATCCGATGGCAGCATCGAGTTGCTCGCGCGCCTGGAGTCGGGGCAGCTTCTGACGGCGGAGAGCCTGGGAGACGGCGCCTTCGCGGAGCCAGGACCGTCCGCATTGGCGACGGAGCCGGTGCTCGATCTTTCTGCCGGCCCGCTCGATGCGACCGAGGGCGACGACTTGGTGCTGGCTCTCGAGAGTCGGCAACCCGGACAATCCTATCTGCAGGCGGCGATCGAAGGCGGAACGCTTCCGCTTTCCGCTGTTGGACCCGCCGCGCGTTCTGTCCACATTGGCGCCCGTGGCGGGTGGGTGATTGCGATCGACGAAACACCCAAGGGCCACGTCGAGTTGCAGCGAGTGCCGATGGAGGCGTTTGCCGAGGTGGACCGCCGGGTGTGGCCCAACGGCGCATCTCCCTTGGCCTCGGGCACTGTCACCGACGTGGACGGTGACGGGCACAGCGACTACGTCCAGCTCTTGGCCGATGGCAGCGTGCGGATCTGGTACCGAGCGTCGACGGCCTCGGGCTGCATGCAGTCGATCGAAACCGGTGCGGCCTTCGATGCGTTGCATCGCCCGGGCACTGGCAGTGGATCGGGCCTCGTGCTTTCTGGGCCGGAAGGGATTGCGCGCCTGGTGCCAGTCGCACCGGACAGCGGCGAGTAGACGAACTCACTGGGGTGGGCGTTTGGCGAGGTGGATCGACGGCTTGCCAACGCCTTCCGCATCCGGGATCAAGCCCACGATTTCGTAGCCCATACGCGTCCAGAATTGCAGCGCGGCAGAACGTCGGTGCTCGATCGTCGCAAGTGCGCCGATCGGATCGATGAAGAGGTCCCGACCCCCGAGGCTCGTGGAGTCCGTCTCGTCCGAGGTGCTCACGAACAGCACGCCCGCCCCCTTCCGGGAAGCGTGTGCTTCCAGGTCTCGAACGACCAACTTGCCGAACCCACGGCGGTGGTGCTCGACGTGGACCAACAGCGGGTGAATCTCCCAAACCTTGCCATACAGAGGAGTGATCGAACCCCAGGCGACAGGGATCCCACGCTCGAAGATGCAACGGGAGATCTTGCCGCCCCGCAACGCATCGTCGAGCTCTTGCCGTGCATCGTCGAGCGTAGGGAGCCAGTTTGGAGCGTGGAGAGCCGCCGCGTCGAAGGACAGTTGCGTGAGCCGTTGCAAGAGCGGCTCGTCGTTCGGATCCAGATCGCGGAACTCGACCGGCATGGGCCAGCCTACCGCGTCTTCGGCGGGCGGCAGTGGACGCTCGATGTGCGGATCAGCGGCGGTCTCTGACGCCGCGTTTCTTCAGCCAAGTCCGCACCGAGGCCCTCGATTTGGCGTGTTCCTTCGACTCGCCATAGCCTGCCAGCGCCGCGCGGGCCAGCTCGAGGCTTTCGGTCGTGACGCCGGCGCGGGGTTTGGGGGAGAGCGCTTGTGCGAGCGTGAACTGAGCGTCAGCGCGGGAGGCCGCGTCCTGCTCTGGGGCGCTGAGAAGGGCCAACGCCCGCCGAGCGGGTTCGATGGCCGCGGCGGGCCGACCCTCGTCGATTTCCAGCACTGCGGTACCCAACAACGGCTGCGCCAACGCGGGGTCGTCGTCGCCCAGGGCTTGGGCCCAGCGGGTCAGGAGATCCGCAAACAAGACCCGGCTGCGTTGGGGTTCTTTCGTCAGTTCATTGAGTCGAGCGAGGTTTGCAACGGCTCTCCAGATCGATGGATGACCCGCACCGTGGTGCGAGCGACGGATCGCGAGGTTCCGCTCGAACATCGCGCGTGCCTCGACCAAGTGATTGTCCTTGGCTTCGAGGATGGCGAGCTCTTCGAGAGTGTTGGCCACCAGGGTGTGACTGCGGCCATAGACCGTCTCGCGGATGTTGAGTGCACGCTGAAACAGAGCACGAGCCCGCTGGGTCTCCTTGGCGCTTTGTTCGATGAGCGCGAGGTTGAAGAGGACGAGGGCCACCCTGGCATGCCCTGGGCCCAGCGACGCCTCCAGCCCGAGACGTGCGCGCTCGTAGTACGCCTTGGCTTCCGACAGGCGGCCCGCCGTGTGATGAATCGTGCCGATCGAGTTGAGTGCGGTCGCGGTCTTGATGTGCAGCGCACCGAATCGTGACTCGTAGATCTCCGCCGACCGCGTTGCGTGTTCCAAAGCGGGGTCGAGCTGGCGCAGCGCGAGGTAGGCCGAAGCGAGGTTCCCCCGCGCCAAGGCCACGAGGACGTGGTCGTCACCGAGCGCGGCCTGGTAGGTCTTCAGCGCTTGCAGATGCAGGGCGAGGGCTTGGTCATGGTCCTCCTGGGCTCCCAGGGTGTTGGCCATGCCCACCAGGGTCTGGGCAACGTCGGGGTGCGTATCGCCGAGGAGCTGGCGCCGGATGGCGATGGCCGCCTCAAACTGCGCCATCGCGTCGTCGAACCGCGAGAGTTCCTGGTAGAGCACTCCGAGGTTGTTGCGGGTGCGCGCGACGAGCAGGTGTCCGGGTCCGAGCGCTGCTTCGAGCAACCCCACGGCCTCGAGATAGCCGGCCTCGGCTTCGTCGAATCGCTCGAGTTGCCGGAGGAGGCTCGAGCGACGGTGAAGCTGGGCAGCGCGGCGCAGGGGCGTCTCGCCACGCGCACGCTCGTGGACCTCGGAGAGGCGCATCCACAGCATGCCGCGCGTGGGCTCCAGGCGCTGCGCACCCAGCAGGGTGGCGAGCTCGAGCGCGGTGGCGCCGGCGATGTCGACGCTCTGGCTGTCCACGGCCTCGAGGTAGCCGTCGACCAGTCGGGACTCGGCCGCCTCGAGGTCGCCTCGACCGCTGAGGGCCCGGCCGACCCGCAGACTCAGGTCCGCGTGAAACGGCGCCCAGCGTGCCGCGTCGGGGTGTGCGTCGAGAGCCGAAGCGGCCTCCATTGCGGCGTCGAACTGTGCCGTGAGCAGCAAGGCATCCACGGTCGCGAGCTCGGTTCGCAGCGCTGCGACCCGCGCTCGCTCGCTCGGTGGAGGCGGCGCTCGGACGCGTAGGGCGTGTTCGTCCAGACAGTCGTCGACGCCTCCAAGCTCGGACAGCGCGGGTACGAACTGCAGGAGCGCGGCGCGGTCGTGTGTACCCGTCACCGCTTCGAGGGTTGCGCCGAGGGTCTGCTTGCGGTCGTCCAGGCACCACGTCGCACGCTCTCGTGTATCGGCGCCCGCCTCGGTCTGGAGGCAGCTTTGTGTGCGAGCGGCCGACCATTCGTCCGCCATGACGTCGAGCAAGTCCGTCGCGGACGCGAGCGTGCGGGCCGACGCGTCCTCGCCCAGTGGTTCGAACGCCTGACGCAGTCGCGCTGCAGCCTCGTCGTTCCAGATCTCGTCGATGGCGTGGCCGGCGACCTCACAGGCTTCGGCGTGGCGACGCTTGGCCACCTCGTTGCCGACCCACACCGCGGCTGCCCCCGACAGCAGCGTCGCAACGCCCAGAGCTTGCCAGCGCCGTCTCGACCGACGCCGACCGGACTCGACAGCGTCGAGCAGCGCCTGCATGGACTCGAAGCGTTCGGCACGATCGGTCGAGAGACCGCGCTCGCACAAACGCAGCAACCATGCCGGTACGCTCACCCCCTTCGGCGCCGGCTTGCGGATGCCTTCGGTGACGTTCATGCCCAGCGTCAGGAGCGACTTCCCCTCGAAGGGGCGCTCGTCGAACAAGGCCTCCCACAACGTCACACAGAAGCTGAACTGGTCGGTGCGAGCGTCGGTGGGCTCGCGTGTGAACTGCTCGGGAGCCATGTATGCGGGGGTGCCCAGGATGTTTCCCGCTTTCGTCAGCACCTCCCGTGAGGTCGGCGCCGAGGCGTCGGCGTCCGGACCGTTCGCGTCGGCGCTTCCATTCGAGTCGGCGGCAACGTTCGGCGGGGAATCGGGATCGCGGTCGCTGCGAACGATGCCGAAGTCCATCACACGCACCCGCCCATCGTGGCCGACCATGACGTTGTCGGGCTTGAAGTCGCGGTGGACCAACCCCTCGGCGTGCGCCGCAGCCAGACCTCGTGCCGCCTGCTCGAGCACGCCGACGACCTCTTGCCAGCGAGCGTGTGTACGCTTGCGCCACGCGCCGAAGGTCTCCCCATCGATGAACTCCATGGCGATGTAGACATCGCCGCGGTGCTTGCCCACCTCGAAGACCGTCACCACGTTGGTGTGGTCGACCTGCGCCATCGCCTGGGCCTCTCGCAGGAGGCGGGCACGGCCGATGCTCTGATCCTGTCCGGGCGAGACCCGCAGCAGTTTGATGGCGACCTTGCGATTCAGCTCGACGTCGTACGCCGCGTAGACGATGCCCATCCCGCCCGCGCCGAGCTCGTCGACGATCGTGAAGTGGCCGATCTGGTCGCCACGCCTCGGCGGCGCGGACTCGGGAGCGGCCGCTCCGGTTCGTTCGTCCCGGTTCGTCTGGGACGGCTGTGTGCGATCGCCGGTCACGAACAACAGGGTAGGGCGCCCGGGGACGCGAGACGAGGGAGTTCGACGAGCAGTTTGCCACCGAACTCCACACGTCGATGTCAGGCTTGCAGACTACGTCAGTGAGCAGGCCAGCCTGAACCCCAGGTCGTCGATGGCGAAGGTGGGGTGGCTCTTGCGGCGGCACGAGGCGCGGCAGCTGCGGGGTGGGTCGAGCCAGCCGCCACCGCGAAAGACCCGGTAGGGGCCGTAGACCTTGGGATCGAAGATGTCCCAGCACCACTCCCACGTGTTGCCGATCATGTCGTGCAGGCCCCAGGCGTTGGGCGCACGGGTGGCCACGTCGTGGATGCGCTCGTCGGAGTTGCCGCGGTACCAGCCGATGTCGTCGAGTGGCCCGGGCCGTACATCGGTGGAGCCGGCTCGGCACGCGTACTCCCACTCGGCTTCAGTGGGCAGGCGGTAGCCGTCGCCCGGCACGACACGAGCGTCTCGGCCCTCAGGGTCGTCACCGAGCTCGATGACGGGTGCGCGCCCTTCGAGCTCGCTGAGGCGATTGCAGAAGTGCAGCGCGTCGAACCAGGACACCTCCGTGACGGGTGTCTGCGGGGCTGCGGACGACGCAGGGGCTTGGCCCATGACCTCGATGTAGCGAGCGCGTGTGACCGGCTCGGTGTCGAGGGCGAAACGACAGAGCTCGACCGACCAGGTGCGTTGCGTGCCCTCGTCTCGAAGCTCGATCGTTCCTGCTGGGATTTCTTTCATGGGGTGGCGGGTATAGCAGCGGCGCGAACGGGAGCAACGTGCGATGTCCGGAGGATCGAACGTGCCGAGCCGGGGTAGCCTCGCAGGCATGCGCCGGTTGTTGTTTGCGTTGGGGGTCGTCGGTTGTGCCTCTGCAACGAGAGGGGTGGAGCCGCAGCCACAAGTCGCGGCTGAGCCCGAGGCTACGCCCGCCGAATCGCAGCCGGTCGAGGCTCGGTCCGACTCGCCCGCTTCGCTGCCTGAACCCTGGTGGACGCCGCTGCCTCCGTTGTCTCTGGAGCCGCAGGAGCAGGCGGAGGTGGAGGGGACACGCGACTGCCAGGCGCAGCTCGCACGAGCCTCCTCGCCGCAGCTCCTCCTCGGTGTGGCGGAGTGTTTTCATGCCGCGCGGGCTTTTGGGCGTGAAGCCATCGTGCTGCAAAAGGTGGTGACGGAACGTGGAGCCGACACCGATGCCACCCAGCGCGCGACTCGGCAGCTCGCACGGCTGATGGAGCAGGTCGGACGGGAGGCGCAGGCGCTCGAGTGGTTGGAGTCGTATCTCCGACTGTTCCCCAAGGCCGAGGATGCGCGCATGCTCGGCCAGCGTGGGGTCTGTCTCGCGTGGAAGCTCGAGATGGAGAACCGGCAGGCGTCGATGCTGACGATGTTGTCGCGTGCCTACGGGCGGGATGGTTTCGTGGTCCCTCCGTCCGTGGCCATGAGGCAGCTATGCGGCGGGCGATCTGCCCCAGGCTGACAGCCGACTGTGCGGTGCGATGGCGCCGTGATGTCAGTCGGCTGGAGGGCCGGGTTCACATCCGGGCGAGAGCTCGCGCATCGCGGGGCCGGGAAGGTGCATCGTCCGGTCCCCGGGGCGCGGTAGAGTCCGAAGCCTCGCTCGTGGCGGTGACTTCGATGACCCATCGACGCATTTCGGCGCTCGTACTCGTAGCTTCGTTCTCACTCGCGTGCGGTGACGACGGAGGCTCCAACGCGACCTCTTTCAGCGGTGCATCCACGACGTCCGTTGCTTCGTCGGGTGGAGACGCTGCATCGACGACGGCGTCGCCCACCGAAGCTGGCACGACGGTCACCTCGTCCGAGGGGTCGACGACGGCGGCGGAGACGGTGGGGCCACAGACGAGCGGCTGCGGAACGCAGTGTGGCACCGACACCTCGGTCGAACCGTGCGGGGATGGGGTTTGCGATGCGCGGGTGGAGACGACTCGGAACTGTCCGGTCGACTGTGTGTGTGGCGACGATGTTTGCGACGAGGCGGAAGACCGGGTCTCGTGCCCTGAGGACTGTGGTCCGGGCGTCGAGAGTCTGGATTGGATCTCGCAGGATTTCGTGAACGACGATCCTGCCGCCGACCCCTATTGCGTGCCGCATGCGTACCGCAGTGAGCAGGACTGGTTCACACCCGTTCGCTACATTCGGCGTGACGCAGTGCCTCGGCAGCAGTTCGCGGCGGTCCGGGTTCGGGCTGTGCACGAGGAGGGGAGTTGGACCCACCGCGTGCTCAGCACGTTCGATGCTCCGCCGTACTTCGAAATGCAGCGGCGCAATGGTGCCGCCGAGGGCGTGGGATGGGGAGGCGATGTCTACGAGAGCGAGCCGCCCTACGTCTCGATCGTGGGGACCGACGACGGTTCGGACACGACGGGTTGGTTCAACAACGAGGGCCCAAACGCGTGCCAGTACGGCGACGCATGGGTTTCGTACGACGTGGGGGGAGTGCCGCAGAGCCCTGGGGGCGGCATGGTGCAGTGGTCCGACGAAGCCCAGACTCCGATTCGCGGCGTTCGACCTCCCGCCGTCGACAACTGTCCCGCGGCGGTCGGAATCTCCCGCACGCGCTGGACGCTCTACCCCGACTTCGAGTTTGCGTCGACCGCCGACTGCGAAGGTGGGGCCCGCAAGCGCATCGACACGATCGTGTCCGACCACGGCCCGGGCAACCTGTCGCACCACGAAGTCTTCTACTTCACGGACGTGTACGGGTTCACGCGTTGGGAGCGTTGGAACTGCGGCGAAGAGCGGCAGGCGGAGCCGCCCAGCCCCGACTACGCCGCGATGCGCTGCGACTACGAGAACTCGCCGAGCATCATGCACATGTCCTACGCGGACCCGGAGGATCCGTCCACGCTGTGGCAGATCCAGAATGCCGAGGGTCTGTATTGTCAACTCGTCGACTGTCGTGACACCTCGTTCATCACCCCGGTCGATCCGCCTGGCTGGATGCCGGCCGCCTGGCGACCCGGAGCGATGGTCTACTTCATGGGCAACCTGCTTCGCGACCCTGACTTCGGTTGGAGCGATGCCGACGCCGCGCCCAGCAGTTTTTGGACGCATCAAGGAAGCATGACCTCGGTGATCCAGACGGACGGCGACGATGGGCACCATGCCGTGCTGTCCACGGATGCGTCCGGGCCTGGATGGTTCTCCCAGCTCGTCTCGCTGGACGAAGCCCGAGCCAGACTGGGGAGCGGTACCGATGACCTGTTCGTGCACTTCGGCGCCCGGGTTCGTGCGGGTGCCGATGGACAAGCACTGCAGCTTGCGGTGATTCAGTGGGACCAGGAGCTTTCGGACACGCTCTCCGTGGACACCGAGGATGTCGTGGCCGGGCAAGACGCGGCACACGTTTCGGCTGTCACGGCGTTTCAAAGCGACGCCCGATGGGTACAGCTCCGCGTGCGGCTCGACCCGAACGTGCAGGGTGTGGAGGTCGACGACCTGTTCGTACTGATATCGGATCAGGAGTGAGCCGGGCGCCTCGAGGCGAAAACGCCTGCGGAAGAGCCGCGGCGTCTTCGTCGACGAGCTGCTACCGTCGGACCATGTCCCAACGACCCGGATGGTCATGTGTTGTTGCTCTGACGTTTCTCGCCGTGCTGCCGGGCTGCTTTCCCGACGGAAGCTGTGGAAAGACGACCACGACGACGCTCACGGATTTCGAAGCAGTGCCGTCTGGATTCCCAACGTCGCCGGCCGAGTTGCTGCTCGGTGACGCCGGAACCTACGCCGGCGAGCTTCGATGGCGACCCAACGATGGTCCCATCATGGTCGCTCACGCGGGAACGTCCTCGCCGGCCGAGCTCACGGTCGGTGACACGCCGGTGGAGGTGCGCTTGGTCGCGGTCGAACGCGACGGCCAATATCCAGACGGACAAGACGGAGGCACCCTCTGCTCGAGCCGGCTTCAGATCGACGCCGATGTCGAGTTCAGGTCGGACGATGGCCTGTTCGCGGAACGGTGGCTGTCGACCTTCGAGTACCGCAAGCAAGACGCGCCCGCCGGCCTCTCCATGTCGCAGAGGCTGGACTTCGAAACCCACGAAGGCACGCTTTCCGAGTCGGACTTTCAGTTCAACGGGGCGTCGGTCGAGAGCATCTCCCTCTCCGCCGGGTTCGCAAACCGCTCCGTGTCCGGATCGGTGATGATGGGAACGAGCAACGGTGCAGGACCGGTCGCCTCGTTCGACGGCGAAGCGGAGTAGCACGCGCTTCCAGTTTGGCGGCGAGCGGACGATCAGGGCGACAGCTCGCGCAGGAGAGTCTCGGCGTCTTCGACGGCGGAGGCCGGATAGGGGGACGCGGCGAGCCTCTCCTGGGCAGCCTCGACGAGCGTTCGAGCCTTCGCCAGTTCGCCCGCGCGTTGCAGCGCACGGGCGTACGCGAGCCGTGCCTGGCTCACGTGTCCCTCTGCGCCCGTGGCGACCGCCTTGGCCTCTGCCTGCGCAAACAGCTCGAGTGCGTGCGAGTGGTTGCCGAAGCGCTCGGTGGTGATGGCGATCGAGTACAGCACCGAAGCGATGTTGGTGAGGCTCGTGTTGGAGTCTGCGGCGAGCGCGAGAGCTTCGGCGTTCTGGTTCTGCTCCCTGGCACCGGGCTGGTCGCCTCGTTCGAGCAGGACCTGCGAGAGCAGCGACAATGCCTCGGCACGCTCGATGCCCGGCGCGTTCTTGCGTACGTCGAGCAGCATCTTGGTCCAGCGCTCGGCTTCGGCGTAGTCCTCCTCCGCCAGGGAGATGCGGGCGAGGCCAACGTACAAGGGCGCAGCCTCGGCGGTGTTCAGAGCGTCGATCCTGTCCCGGATCGCGATCGCCTCGAGATAGGCGGCTTTCGCCTCGGCGAGGTTCCCCAACCTGCGCTCTGTCAGGGCCAGCGACGAGAGCGTGTAGGCCATCGGCAGGCTGGTTGCCGAATCCGGGCTGACGCGTAGCGCCGAGAGGGCTGCAATGTGGGCGGCACGGGCTTCGACGTGTTGTCCTTGGATCGTCAGGATTTGCGCGAGCTTCGTCTGGTGCGTCGCGGTGTGTTCGTGCCGTGGGCCCCAGTGTTCTGTGGCGTAGTCGACGGCGCGTTGAAAGGCATCGCGTGCGTCCTCGATGCGCCCGGCATTCGCCATGGCGACCCCGGCGTTGGAGATCGCCGTCACGTAGCGCTTGGACATGTTGGGCGTTCGCTGGGTCAGCTCGGCCAGTTGCATGAAGAATGCAATGGCGGCGTCGGGGTCGTTCTGCCGGGCGGCCAAGATGCCCCGCACGTTGAGAATGCCGGCCGAGTACTCGGAGTCCTCGAGGTTGTGCCGTTTTGCGAGGGCCTCGGCCCGTCGGATCCAGGTTTCGGCGGCCTCGAAGTCGTCGGTGGTGGTGGCGATGATGTGCCCGGTCTCGGAGCACAGCTTGAGCGCGGTGAGGTCGTCGGCGGCGCTCAGGGCAACCTCGAACGCCCGCTCCCGGGTTTCTGCGGCGACCTCGGGACGACCCGCGCCGAGTTCACACTGTCCGCGGACCGCCAGCAGTCGGGCGGTCTCGGGGCGGAAGTCGAGAGCCTCGACGGCAGGGGTGGCGGCCGCGACGTGTTCGAGACAGGTCTTCGCGTCTCCGCGCCCCCATGCGTCGACCGCTTTCGAAACCTGCGGCGCCACCTCGGCGAGTTTTGCTCGCAGCTCATCGTCGAGCGGGGGGCTGACCATGAGCTCCAACATGTCGATGTCGGTGCATTCTGCGGGGTCGCGCAACGCTTCCACCGCGGACAAGCTCCCTTGAACACCTGCGATGTCGATCCCCTCGAACGCCCCAAGCTGGTCGGCCAACGCCGAGAGCGTTCCCGACAGGCAGCGTTGGGCTCGAAAGGCGAGCTCGTCGTTGAGCTCTCGCTCGACCTCGGCCATGGCACATGCGCGGCGGGCAGTCTCGGTCCAGGCCGCCGCGTATTCATCGAGAGCGTCCGCGACACGGCCACCCATCGATGTTCCGTTGAACGCGTCCGAGTTCTCGAAGTCCGCCAGCAGGACTTGCCGCCGGTTCGGATTCCAAAGCTCGTTGATCGGGTCTGCGGCCGCAGCACAGGGGTCGGGAGCCTCCTCCGGCGCCGCGGTCTTCATGCCGAGGCCGTAGGCCACCGCGACTGCGGTCGCGAGGACGGTGGCGCCCACGAAGATGCTGCCCACCCGAGACTGGGTCGCGGGGGCCAACGCATCGAGCAGCGCCGTCATCGACGGGAATCGGTCGTCTGGGTTCGTTTGCAGGCCCCGGTCGAGCGCGGCCATGACCGCGGGCGTCAGACCATGGCGACCGCTGGCGTGGGTGCGCTCTCCGAGCGTGACCGCTGCGCTGAGGGTGGCGAAGGAGTCTCCTCGAAACGGTCGTTCGCCAACCAGTGCCTCGTACAGCGCAACGCAAAACGCGAACTGGTCGGTCCGTTCGTCGGACGGCTCTCCCGCGAACTGCTCGGGCGCCATGTAGGCCGGCGTGCCCATGACCGCTCCGGTTCGCGTGAGCTGCACGGCGAGGCTCGAGGAGGCACTCGCTTCGATCTTCGCGTCGGGCTCGGGTTCTCCGCCTTGGCGCGCGAGCCCGAAGTCCAAGACGCGCGGGCGGCCCTCGCGGTCGACCAAGACGTTGTCGGGCTTGAAGTCTCGGTGGATCACGCCAGCGGCATGGGCCGCCGCAATGCCTGCTCCGGCTCTGCGAAACACCTCGAGCAGCGTGTCCACCGACGGCTGCGTTCGTTCGCGCCAAGTCCCGAGCGGTTCTCCGTCGACCAGCTCCATCGCGAAGAACACCCGGTCGCCCGCCACGCCCACGTCGTGCACCGCGATCACGTTGGGGTGGGCGATGCGGGCCATCGCCTGGGCTTCTCGCTGCAATCGAGAACGCCCGCTCGAACCCTCGCCGTCGCCGATGAGGAGCTTGATCGCGACGGTGCGATCGAGTTCGGGGTCGAAGGCCTTGTAGACCACGCCCATGCCGCCTGCTCCGAGCCGCTCGAGCACGACATAGCGGCCGATGCTCGAGCCGCGTTTCAGCGGGGTCTCCTCGTTGCGCGGGCCAACGCCGCCCGAGCCCATCAACGTTTCGTCGTCGCTGGGGCGATCGGTTGGCAGTTGGTCTTCGTCGCCCGACAACGCCGGCTAGGATAACGCGTCCGCCGGGGCCATTTCGGTGCTGGAGAATGCGCGTTCGACTTCGGCCGAGATCCTGTCTTCTGCGCTACGGATTCGGTAGTCCTCGGACTGGTCGATCCACCGCACGATGCCGTGCTCGTCGACCAGCACGGTGGTGGGGATGGCCATTGTCTTGACCGACGGTACGAGGGCCAGCGGTATGCCGAACACCGTAAACCGTCCGGTGGAGAACTCGACGGCCTTGTGATGTTCGAGGCCGTAGTCGCGAATGACCTTCAGGTCGGGATCGCACAACAGCTGGAGCTTCAGGCCATCGCGTTCACGATGAAGCTTGGCGTCGGCTGGGGAGTCCTTGCTGAGGGCGATGATCTCGACGCCGTGTTCGGCGAGTTGAGGCGCGATGTCTTGAAAGCGCCGCAACTCGGCGCTGCAGTAGGGTCACCAGTGGCCGCGAAAGAACTTCAGCAACACGCGACGCCCCTTCAACGATGCGCTGTCGAACGTGTTGCCGTCGGGCGTGCCGGCGGTGAACGCCCGCAACGGAGCGCCGACCGAGATTCGCAACTGCCCGACGGGGGTCGAGCGCTGGCTGTAGAGGAAGACGAACAGCCCGGCCATCACGGCTGCCATCGCGCCGGGCAACACCGGGCCGAGCAGCGGACCGCCACCGACGATGGCCGAGCCGATGCCGACGACGCCAAGCACCCCACCGATGCTCTGCACTGCGAGGTGGCCGAACGGACGTAGCGGGACACGGCCGGACGGGACCGTGGCCATGTAGGCGACCCAGGAGCCGAGCACCAGGGTGAAGCCCCCCACGGCAAGTACGAGAGGTGAAACCGCCATCGTTCACCGCCGGTACGGTTCGTCGCGCGACGGTGTTACTGCGGTGGACGCTGTGCGACCATGGACGCCTTGAGCGCCGGGGTCTGGGCCATAGCAGCGGCATTGAGCGCTGCCGTCGCGGCCGAACCCGAGCCGAACGTCGAAGCCTCGCCGCCCGTCGAAGCGGTCGAGGCGCCCGAGGCCGAGGGCGTGGCCCGCTTGCGAGGTCGGGTGCTGGTCTATGGTGATCGTGATCCTGCGGCCGGCGCCCGGTTGCTTCCCAAAGATGGAAGCACACCGATCGAGACGGGCGAGGACGGCGGGTTCTCGGCCGACCTTCCGCCTGGGGACTACGCGTTCATCGTGCGCGCGCCAGGCTTCGACGACCTCGAGGTCAACGTCGCACTCGTCGACGGGCAGGACCTGCAGATGGAGTACTTCCTGCAGCCCAGCCTGGAGGGCGAACGCTATCGCACGGTGGTCGAGCAGCAACAGGCCGTGGCGGTGTCGAACACCCGGCTGGAGGGGCGAGAGATTCACGAGGTGCCCGGCACACGTGGCGATCCGCTGAGCGTGGTGGCGACGCTTCCGGGCGCGAGCCGCTTGGCGGGCTTTCTGCCGTACATCGTGGTGCGTGGTGCTGCGCCCGGCAACACCGGCTACTACCTCGATGGCGCCCGCGTCCCCATCCTCTATCACGTCGCAATCGGGCCCTCGGTCATTCACCCCTACTTCATCGACGGGGTGGAGTTCTATCCCGGCAGCGCGCCCGTGCGGCTGGGTCGATTCACGTCCGGGTTGATCGAAGCCACCACGCGCCCGGCTCGTCGCGACCGGGTGCACGGCGAGGTGGACGTGCGCATCACCGACGCGGGTGGGTTGGTCGAGGTGCCGATCTCCCGCCCCGTGCTCGACCGCGAGTGTCGACGCACCAAGAAACGCAAGGAGTGCGAGAAGGGAGACCCCAGGGGCGCGCTCACCTTGGCGGGCCGCTACAGCTACACCGCGGGTGTGCTGAGCCTGGTGAACTCCTCGGCGCGCATCCAGTTCTGGGACTATCAGGCGCGCTTCGACCACGACCTGGGCCGACGCGCCCGCTACACGGCCTTCGCCTACGGCAGCTACGACGACCTGGGTGAACGTGCCAGCGGTGGGACGCCAGCCGAGACCTTCGTGCGGTTCAACTTTCACCGCTTCGACAACCGGGTTCGCCAACGGCTGCGCGGTGGGGGCACGGCGACCTACGCGGTCGTGTTGGGTCTCGACACCTCGGGACTGTCCAACTACTTCACCCGCGAGTATCGGGTGGCGCCGCGGGTCGACTATCGAATCCCGACGCGCTTCAAGACGCTGCAAGTCGGCCTCGGACTCGATCAAGAGTTTCAGGTCTTTCGCACCGAGGTGGGCGACGCGGATGGAGACGCCAGCGCAGCCGACTTGGGTCTGTTCTTCAGCGACCGCTTCGTCTCGGCCACGGGTGGCTACGCGGAGCTGATCTTCGACAAGGGCAAGGTGCAGGTGCGCCCCGGGTTGCGTGCCGACTTCTACGGGCAGATCGGCCGCAGCCCCTACGTGTTCAACACGCGCGCGTACACCTCGGCGTTTGGGGTCGACCCCCGGCTGCTCATGCGGGAGCGCCTCAACGATCGCTGGACGCTCAAGCAGGCGATCGGGCTGTACCACCAGCCGCCCACGTTCCCGATCCCCGTCCCAGGGGTGGAGAGCTTCGGGTTCGAACGCGGTCTTCAGCGCAACGCACAGACTTCGTTCGGATACGAGTTCATTGCGATTCCAGGACTGCTCAACGTCGAGCAGGAAGCCTACGTGGGGTACCTCAGCAACCTGCAAGACTACGAGCTCGAGCAGGAGAACGAGGACAACCCGATCAACGAACTCGAAGACGTGATCAGCACCGTCACGGGGTGGGCCTACGGCCTGGAAACCCTGGTGAAGCTGGACCCCCAGCTGCGCGTGTTCGGGTGGGTCGCGTACACGCTCTCCCGTGCCACACGAAACTACGAAATCGGTGGCCGGGCTCCCGCGAGCTGGGACCAGCGGCACATCCTCAACGTGGTGTTGGGCTACCGGATCAGCCAGAAGTGGAACTTCGGGGGTCGGGTCCACTACCACACGGGCCGGCCGTGGACCGCTCGCGACGAGAACGAGACGCAGGCCGATGCGCTGAGAAACCGTCGCAACAACGCACGGTTGCCGCCCTACTTCCAGCTCGACCTGCGGGTCGAACGGATCTGGCGCTGGCCGAAATGGCAGATGTCGCTGGCACTCGACATCTCCAACGCGACCTACGCGCGAGAGACCTTCGCCTGCACCGAGCCGCAGAGCGACGAGCCGGGCCTGTTGGGGTCGGCGAGGAACGGCAGCTTCGTTGCGCCGGCCGACCCGGCGCGGGGCATCGTGCAGTGCACCCCGCAGGGGTTCCGGTACATCGTTCCATCGCTGGGTCTGCGGGCGCGTTGGTGAGCCAGGAACCTGGGACCGGGCGCACTGGTCGAACTGGCACTGTGCGTGACGTCGAGGTGACTCCGCTTGCGCTTGTTTCCCAACCTGGCGCGGTGTAGTCAGGAAGGGTGACCAAGGCAGAATTCATTGAGGAACTGGCCAACGTGCTTCAGGTCTCCGCCGATGCACTCGAGCCTGCCACCGAGCTCAAGCAGTTCGAGGGGTGGGACTCGACCGCCGTCATCAACCTGATCGTTCTGCTCGATGAGAACGGCGCCGAGGTCGACGAAGAGAAAGTGCCCGAGTGCAAGACGGTGCAAGACGTCCTCGACCTCGCGGGTGACGCGCTCGAGTAGCGGGCGTTCGGACCGAGTTTCGCTTTACCGAGTTTCGCTATCGCCATGAAGATCGTTGGAATCGCCGGGTGCGTGCCGAAGACCGAGGTCGAGTCGCGCATTGCCTACGAGCACTTTCCCCAGCACGACGTCGACCGCATCGTCGAAAACACCGCGGTCGAGCGGAAACGTGAAGCCCAACCCGGGCAGAAGGTGTCCGATTTTGCGGTCGGTGCGGGCGAAGACCTGTTGGACGCGATCGGCTGGGAGCGAGACTCCGTCGACGCGCTCATCTTGGTGAGCAGCTTCGCCGACGTGTTGATGCCCGCCACGTCGCACATGATTCAGCACCGCTTGGGCCTGCCCGATCGCTGCTTGGTGTTCGACATCCGCCTGGGTTGCTCGGGTTACACCCACGGCCTCATCGTGGCCGAGAACCTGCTCAAGGGCGGGATGGTCAAGCGCGTGCTGCTGTGCGCGTCCGAGATGAGCGCGGGCTTCTTCCGGCCGCGCATCTCCGAGTGCCGCCATCGCAGCGACCTCGCCAACGCGATCCTCTTCGGGGACGGGGGCACGGTCACCGCGCTCACCTCCGAGGGCGAAAACCAGGTCGTCGCGCGCGAGTTTGGTGCCGACGGCAGCGGCTCGGACAAGATCATCGTCCCCGGTGGCGCGGGCGCGATGCCGTGGACGCCCGAGCTGTTCGAGCGGAAGATGTGCGACGACGAGATCGAGCGTCGCCCACTCGATCTGGTGCTCAAGGGTCCCGACGTGCTCACGTTCACGATGAAGCGCGTGCCCAGGTTGATGAAGGCGTTGCTCGCCGAATCGGGCTGGTCGCTCGACGACATCGACGCGTTCGTGCCTCACCAGGCCAACAAGTTCATGCTCGACTTCCTCGCCCGGCGCATGAAGGTGCCCAACGAGAAGATGCTGTTGTCGATTCAGAACTACGGCAACACCAGCGCCGCCTCCATTCCGCTCACGATCGTGGCGTCGGGTGGCGAGCACGTGAAGAAGCCCTCCAAGTGGGCGCTCATGGGCTTTGGTGTGGGTCTCTCGTGGTCGGGGCTGTTCCTCGACGCGCAAGAGATCATCGTGCCCCCGATGCGCGAGATCTGAGCCCATGCCTCGCGCGGCTGCATTCGCCTTCTCGTCCTCGCTGCCCACCGAGCACCGCGAGGAGGCGGAGCGGATCCTGTTCTTCAACCTCCAGCAGGAGAAGATGAAGGACGGGATCCGGGCCGTATCCAAAACCTACGGCCTGCCCAAGCTGGTCGCCGAAGACGACCGCCTGCACATGACGGTCGGTTCGGACGTCAGCGTGCAGACGTTGTTCGTCAGCGCCCGGGGCCACGGTGGCGATACTCCCGTCGGTGCGATCGTCTTCACCCGCGAAGACGACGCTCTCGTCGCCCTGTACATGGCGGTGCACGAGGACTATTCGGCCACGGGCAAGTTCGCCAGCGACAAGCTGATGATCAAGATGCTCAAAGAGCTCGAGGGCATCGCCCGGCGGGTGCGGGGCGTGGATACGCTGCGCCTGTACCTCGGCGGCGAAAAGCCGATCCGCAAGACCATCCGCCGCTGAGCGCGTTGCACGTTGCTCAGCCCGGCTGTTTGCGAAGCCGAGGCAGCGTGGACGCGAGCAGGCCCGCAAAGACGAGCAGGAAGGTCGCGACGAACGCTCGGGGTTCGATCAAGCCGGGGATGACCCCAGCCGAGCACAGCGCGATCGTGGCGGCACGGTTGCGCCCTTGAAGGACCATGACGCCCCCGATGCACGAGACGGCGAGGGCGGCGAACAGCGCGTAGGCGGTGCCTGCACCCGTGGCCATCGACCAGGTGGACCCCGGGGGCGGTGTCGTCAGCCAGCTCAGTCCCATGGCTCCCGCGGCGACTCCACCCACCATGGCCGCGGCGATGCATGTCCAGTGTTGCCTGGTCATCCCTCTCCGGCGAATTCGACGGGAGCGTGCCGGGTACGTTGCGAGGAAAATTTGAATAATCCGCAATCGTCCCCAAACGGGTCAGGGACACGCAATGGCGGTGCCGCTGCGCATGCCATCGAACAGGCAGTCCAGCTGGGCTTGTCCCTCGGGGAGCTCCTTGCAGGCCTCGAAGTAGCCGGGGGACTCGAGTTCGCGCACGAGGTCCACGCAGCGCGGCTCGGTCATCGGCACGTGATAGCAGTTTGAAACCACCACGTTCGGGGACCCATCCGGGATTCGAATCGTCCAGACGTCTCGGCTGCACCCCTCCAGCCCGCAACTGGATTGGCTGAGGTCTTGGAGGCTGATCTGAAACGACCCTGGCGTGCGGTTGGCGAGAACGTCGAGGGCGCAGCCGAGCGTGGTCTCGTCGTAGACGACGTCCTGTCCGATGCAGCCGTAGTAGAGCACGGGCTCGGCGCAGCCCGTGACGATCGCGGGGCACAGTTCGTCTCCGCCACAGTCGGGGGCGTCCCGACCGCCATCGTCCGTTGGCGCACAGGTGCAGCCCTCGGGCGGCGGGGGTGTCCCGGTCGACGAGGAGCTGGAGGCGTGTTCGGCACTCGTGGATGAGCCGCCGCCCGATCCTCCACCGCCGGAGCCTCCACCGATCGGATCCGAGGCCGACGGCCCGCACGCACTACACCCCAGCCAAAGCAGCAGCACCCACCGCATCGCGCTGGAGTCTATCTCAGCCCAGGGGGTGTTCGCGGAGCCACGCGTCGAGGGCTTCGAGCTGCAGGGCGCCCTCGGGTCCCAGGGGCTGCAGCACGCTGCGGCCGGCCTGGGCGTGTTGGTGCGCCGCTCGAGGGTCGCCATTGGCCCAAGCGATGCGGGCCCACATGTGCAGCGCGTCGGCGGCGTAGAGCGGGTCGTCGAATGCCGACGCGGCGGCACCGGCTCGTTCGACGGCGGGGCGCTGTTCGATCGGCACTCCGCCCGGATAGCTCAGGGCCCACATCAGGCGAATGCTGGCGATGTACGGGTCGTCGGACTCCCGGTCTTCCACCAGGCTCAGCGACTCCTCGAGCGTGGCGCGGCCCTCGGAGAGCTTGCCCGCGGCGACGAGCGTGCGCCCAAGTGCTTGAAGGTAGCGAGCCCTGCCCAGAGGGGACATGCCCTCCTTGGCGGACACGACTTCGACTGCAGCGGTGTGGGACGCTTCGGCCGCGTCGAGATCTCCGAGGACGCGCTGCACGGTGCCGAGTCGGTTGAGGATGTCGGCTTCGTTCGTCGAGCCGGGTTGCCACTTGCGTACGACGCCGTGGGCCTCGATGAGCTTGGCACGCGCAGCTTCGAAGTCGCCCAGGTGGCGGTCGATGTTGGAGAGGTTGAGCAAGGTGTTGGCGTTGCCCGGATGGCTGTCGCCCATCGCGATGCGCCGGATCTCCAAGGCCTGGCCGAGGTGCTGTTGAGCGGCCTTGTAGTCCTTCTTGCGTCCGAACGCTGCGCCGAGGTTTTCGAACGCGTTGGCCATGAAGGGGTGGGCCGGGCCGTAGCGCTTGCGAGTGATCTCGAGCGAGCGCTCGAACGCATCGACCGCTTCGTCCATCTGTTGCTGGGCGCTGTAGAGCTGGCCCAACGTGCCCCAGGTGGAGTCCATGCCGAACGCGTCTTCGGGGTTGGTGTCGGCGTGAACATCGAGCGCGCGGCGTACGTGGACCTCGGCTTGCTCGTACTGCTCGTGCGCAATGTAGCCGGCAGCCATCCCGTTCTCGAGCTGGTTGTGATGGGCGACCTTGTTGCCGCCGCGACTGAGGGCGGCTCGACCGTGTTCGTACCAACGGGCGGCCTCACTCATCTCGTAGCCGGGATCGAGGCCCGCCCACACGCGCCCGATTGCGACGCGCACCATCACCGCGTCGTTGCCCGAGGAGATCGCGGCCGTCATGGCAGCGTGTTGAAGATCCTCGGCGTCTTCGAGGCGACCTTGAAACTCGCGGTTTTCGGCGAGGGTGGCCAACGCCTCCGCCTCGCTCCACGTTTCCCCCTCGGCGCGGGCCAGGGCGAGGGCTTCCTCGGCGGTTTCACCGGACTCGGCGAGCTTGCCGGTGCGCTGAAACGCGAACGCGCGGGTGTTCATGTCATCGAGCTTCTCGCGAAGGGCTTGCTTCTCGGGGGTGTCGAGTGCGGCCTCTCGGCGGGCGAGGGCGTCGACGTCGTCGCATAGGCTGGGGGCGCCGAGCATGTCGACGGCGTCGCGCGCTCGCTCGAGCCCGTTCGCGTCGATGTTTTGCAGCACGCCCACGAGGGTGCCCAGCTGTCGGCGCTGCGATTCGAGGCATTGCATGCGCAGCGCCATCACGGCAGGAGGCACGCTGCCCGAAGAGGACTGCTCACACGCGGCCTTCTGCGCGCTCATCCATCCGCTGACATAGTCGTCCAGGGCGGACTCGGTGCGCCCCCAGGTGGCGCCCGCAAAGGACTGGCCGGTCGCAATGAAGGCCTGTTCGAGCGAGGCCTTGCGCTCGTCGTCCCAGATGCCCCGCAGGTGCGCGTCCAGGTCGCCACAGAACTTGTCCTCGCGCGAACCCGTCTGTTGGTAGGCCAGCAAACCCACGCCGAGGACCGACGTGGGCAACAAGATGGTGGCCCATCGTTTCCAGGTGCGGCTGGGGTCGTGCGAGAGCTCGTCCAGCAGCGCCTGCATGGTGTCGAAGCGCTCGTCGGGCGAAACGGCGAGGCCACGGGCGATTGCACGCCGAACCCGGCGCGGCACGTCGGTGTCTCGGGGGGCAGGCAGAACACGCCCCGCACTGACGTTGGCCATCAACTCGGCGAGCACGCGGCCCTCGAACGGACGATGACCGTAGAGCCCCTCGTACAGGGTGACGCAGAACGCAAACTGGTCGGCGAGCGCGTCGCTGCGTTCGCCCGCGAGCTGTTCGGGCGCCATGTATGCGGGCGTGCCCACCAGCGCCCCGGTGCGGGTGAGCTGGGCCGACATCACGGGCGTGCTCTCCATGACCTTGACGGTGCTGAAGGCGTCGGTCTTTCCCGCGGCGGGCCGCGCCAAGCCGAAGTCGGTGACGACGGCCCGACCCTCGTGGTCGATCAGGACGTTGTCGGGTTTGAAGTCGCGGTGCACCAAGTCGGCCTTGTGCGCGGCCGCGAGGCCCCTGCCCGCGGCGAGGAACGTGGCGAGGCGCTCGCGCCAAGGTCTGGGCGTGCGCAGCCAGTCGGTGAGCGTGCCACCACCGATGAACTCCATCGCCACGAACACCTGCTCGCCAAACTCACCCACGTCGTGCACGGTGATGACGTTGGGGTGGCGGAGCTTGGCCATCGCCTGCGCTTCGCGAAGCAGCCGGGTGCGTTGTTCGGCGAACTCCGCATCGAGCGACCCGCCCAGTGACGTCATCAACAGCTTGATGGCGACCTTGCGATCGAGCTCGGGGTCGTAGGCGGCGTAGACCACCCCCATGCCGCCTTCGCCGATCTTGTTGAGGACGACGTAGCGGCCGACCTTGTCGCCCTCGGCGAGGCGCGGCGCGACCTTGTACGTTTCTGCGGCGGGGTCCTTGGTGGGGTCGGCGACGGGCTCGGGGGCGATCGATTGGTCGGTGATCGCGAGCTCTTCGGAGGCGGGCTCGAAGCGTGCGAGCTCCACCATCACGGCCCGGCACAGGTCGCAATCGTCCAGGTGCGCCTCGACCGAGTCTCGGGTCGAGTCGTCGAGCTCGCCCCGAACGAAGTCGACGAGCACGTTTTCCTCGGGACAATCCACGGCCGCAGCCGGTGCAGTGTAGCGCCGCACGTCGCGCTGTCGGCATGCGATACACTCGGATTGCCATGCTTCGCGCGATCGCAGTGCTGGCCGTTCTCGCAACGAGCGCATGCCTCGGCCCTGAGCCGACCGCGCCACTCACGGTGCAGGCGCCCGTCTATCAGAATGTGGCAATTGCCCGTGAGCGGCTTCCTGTGCCCAGCAAAGCGGTGGACCCCGCCCGGCAGTGTGCTCCCGTCGAGCCGCTCGATGTGCTGTTCATCGGCAACAGCTACGTCATTCAGAGCGACACGCCCGGTCTGCTGCAGTCGATGGCAGACGACGCCGGAGTAGATTTTCACGTCGAACGCCTCGCGATGGGCGGCAAGGACTTCGCGTTTCACCTCGATCGGTCGAAGACCAAGACGGTGCTCGGCGAGCAGCACTGGGACGTCGTGATCCTGCAGAGCCACAGCTTGGATCCCCTGCGCAACCCCGACGGTTTTGCCGAGGCTGGGGAGGCGCTCGTGGACGCGGTGCGAGCCGTCGGGGCGCAGCCCTGGCTCTTCGAGACATGGGCGCGCCGCAAGGGCCACAACCTCTACAACTACATGACCGAGGTCGGCAAGACGCCGGACGAGATGCAGGGGCGGGTCACCGCGCGTTATGAGGCGCTCGGTGAGGAGACCGGCGTCCCGGTGGCCAAGGTGGGCACCGCGTGGTTGAAGCTCGCCCACGAGCACCCCGAGGTGCAGCCGTTCCTCAAAGACGGCGCGCACCCGGCCGAAGCCGGCGCCTACCTGAGCGCGGCGGTGCTCTTCAGCTACCTCACCGAGCGCGATCCCAGAGGCGTAGTTTTGCCGCACGGCGCAGTCGATGCATCGACTGCGGGTGTGCTGGCCGAGGTGGCCGCCGAAGTCGTCGAGCCGCCCTGCACGTGGTGACGCTCTCTCATGGGGGGCCGCTGGCCAGCACGGGAATGGCGGCCTGCTTTTCGGGGTCGAGCGCATCCCACAGAATGCCCTGCGGACGCACGTAGTCGCGTTTGCAGCGGATCGTGCGCTCGGGGGTGAAGAGCATGTCCAGCGACACGTCGTGCGGCAGCATCGGGACCACGCGCGCGGGCAAGACCTGGCATCCGTGCACGGTCGTGGTCACGACAGTCTCGGCGTGCACCTTGCCGTGCTCGTGAAGCAACGCGTACTCGAGGTCGCTGTAGCCACCGCCCTTGCCCAAGCGAGCACCTTGTCGTGTCACGCCCACACATCCGGTGACGATCAAGTCGATCGGCGGCATGTCCTCGAGGTGGGTCGGAATGCCCAGCACGTCGGCCCCCTTGATCGAGGATGCTTCCCAAAGCGCCCCAGGATCCAGTTGCGACGGGTCGAGGGCGATGAACGGTGCCTCGGACTGCAGCCGCGGAACCGCCATGAACACCACCTTGCCCTCCTTCAGCGCACGATGCCGAACGGGCCGCTGCGGAGAGTCGGGGTTGCACTTGAGCACGGTCGCGTTCTGCCAAACCTCGGACGCGGCGAGTCGCTCGGCCGCAGCCTCGGCGCCCACGAAGTTGGGAATCCGCCCCTCGACACCGGGGAATCGTGCCGCACCCGCGTCACGAATCGCTTGCCAACAGGCTTTCCTCAGCTCGGATTTGGAGGGCTTGGACACGCGAATGAAGAATGTCTCCAGTTGACCGGGAGAGCGACACAAAGAAACTGACAGTTGAGCGAAAACGCGCTGTACTGGGGCCGATGATGAGGATGTATCACGTGGGTGTTCTGGCGCTGTTGGTTGCGGCTGGTTGTGACGCCGACTCGGATGGGCCGGGGGGCGCAGGATCGTCGAGCACGACCGATCCGGGGTCCACGTCGAACGGCACGACGCCCGACCCCAGCGCGACGACGGCGACGGCGACGGCCACCGCGACCGCGACCGCGACGTCAACGTCCGGAACGACCAGCGGGGAGACGACCAGTGGCGGCGGCGAGTCGACGACGGGCGATAGCGGCAACATCACACCCTGCCAGCCGCAGATGTCCGGGGCGGCCATGGAGGCGTGGCGGCTCTCGGCGGATTCGCGCATGCCGACGTTCGCGGAGATCGCTCGTCCTCTGCCTGACTTTCGGGGACAGGGGGGCATCGGTGGGCTTCCGGAGCCGCACGGTGGTGGCGGCTTCATTACCGACCCCGACGTGGGGTCGAACATCGAGTGCAGCGTGTGGGACCAGGACTGCCCAAGGGGAGAGAAGTGCGCTGCGTGGGCCGACGACGGCGGGAGCGCTTGGAACTCGACGCGTTGCGTTCCGATCGACCCTTCGCCGGTCGGCGTCGGAGAGACGTGTGTGGTCGAGGGGTCCGGCGTGTCGGGGATCGACAACTGTGACGCCGGGGCGATGTGTTGGGCCGTGGACACGGAGACGTCGGAGGGGACGTGTGTCGCCTTGTGCACGGGCTCGGAGAACGCCCCATCATGTGGTCCTGCGGCGACGACCTGCTCGATCGCCAACGAGGGTGTGTTGACCCTCTGCTTGCCGATCTGCAACCCACTGGCAGATGAGTGCGACGAGGGGGAGGGCTGCTACCCGATCGACGACACCTTCCAGTGTGCTCCGTCCGCAGGGGAGGGGGGCGTGGGCGAGCCCTGCGAGTTCGTCAACGCATGTGCCAGTGGGCACGCATGCGTGAACTCGGGGATTGTCCCAGGCTGCCCCGCGGGGTCGGCGGGTTGCTGTACATCCTACTGTGATCTCGAAGGCGATGGCTCCGAGTGTGTCGCAGGGCAGGAGTGCATGCCCTGGTACGAAATGGGGGAGGCGCCGGACGCCTGCCTCGAGGGGGCAGGTATCTGCTCGACGACGAAGTGAGCCGAGCCGATACCTGCGTTGGGCGCTCTAGCCGCGGGCCCAGTAGCGGCGCGCGGCGGTCTTGCCTTCGAAGCGCACCTTCTTCTTGCTGACGAGGCGCGCGACGGCGCTGCGGATCTGCGGCAGCGAGGCGCCGGTCTCGTCGGCGATATCGCGTGCTCCCATGCCGCTTTGCACGCCCTTGAGCAGGTCGAGCAGGGCGGCATCGAACGCGTCGCGGCCGGCCTGCGTGCGGGTTTCGACGCCCGATGCAGCTGCTTTGGCGCTGGGCTTTGCGGACTTGGTGGGCTTGGCGGACGACTTGCCCGATGCCTTGGCGGCGAGCGCTGGGGTGGCTTTTCCCTTGGGTGCGGAGCCGCCACGGCCCGCGCAGAACTCGACGAGGTCTTCGACGCTGCGGCCCGTACGCGCGCAGAACTCACTCACAGTCATGCTTCCAATAAACTCTTCGAGGACCTGGTCGCTCATTGGGGCGCACCATAGAGCGGAAGCCGTTTCTCTGTCGAGCCAAAAGACCGCCATGGCCCTTGAGGGCAGGTCGTGCCACCGCGTGTCGGGGTCGATGTGGCAAACCCCGCAGAGCGCGTGTTTTCCCGTAGACTCATTTCGTGCGGGTCGTGTCGGTTTGCATGCTCTTTTTTCTTTCGGCGTGCCCGATCTTCGGTGGGGGTGGGGTCGGCGCTGACCCCTGCACCGATGATGCGAACGCGTGCGGCAATGGCGGAGTTCTCGACTTCGATCCCGAGTGCGGCGTCGACGACGCGTTGTTGTTGGAGCTCGGACACGGCGAGGGCGAGTTCCGCTCGCTCGCCCCCGGTGAGGAGCCAGAGCTCGTATTCGGAGCCCAAGGAGGCGTGCACATGGTGCTCGGGGTGGGCATCGACAACCCCGAACCGGAGCATCTCTCGTTCGAGCTCGACGTCGTGCTCTCCGCCGAACAGGACGGCGAGGCCGAGACCGTCGGCGAACGTACCGTCGTCTACGCGGGCAGCGTGGTCGAGCACGATGCGGGTCGAGCCGAACTCCTCGACCTCGTCGTGATCCCCGACGTCTGGCCCGACGAAGGTCGCCGCTGGATCTCGATCGCCGTCACCGACGCATGCGGACGCGTCGGGCACCTCGACCACGCGATCGACTGAGAGCTCAGAAGGGGCGAGGGAAGCTGGTGCCGAGTACGAGGGAGTTGCCGCCATTGACTCCGACGACGCGGAGCTCGTCGTAGCCGTGCTCGCCGTCGTAGTGGGCGACCAGGATGCGGATGCCTTGAACCTCGAACGGCGCGTCGTCGAGGACGAAGGTCTGATCCGGCCACGACCCCCCAGCGTTCTGAGGCAGGAGTTCCTCATTCTCCCGGACACTCACCCCTTGGTATCCGGTCGCGTCTCCGGTGAGCGTTGCGGGGATGGTCTCGTCGAGGAGGCCGTCGCTGGTGGTGATGTGTAGGACGAGCTCGACTGTCAGGCCGTAAGGGCACGGATTGCAGAGGAACGAGCCGCAGCAGCCCCCCACCTCGTCGATGACCTGCCCCCCAACATACTCGAGTGCGATGGTCGCAGGGATGGCGGACGGGGAATCGTTGCCCTGGAGCCGGTGCCAGTAGATTTCCCACGGTCGTCCCACGATCGTGGCGATGGTCTCGGAGGCGAGCATCCCCTCCCCGGTCGGTTCATCGAACTCGATGGGCATGCCCTCACAGCTACAGTCGTCGAACCCTGGAGGCGGGTCGTCACCGCTCTCCGATGAGGTCTCATCAGGCGCTGAAGTGCTGCTCTCCGATGACGTGTCACCTGGAGATGTGGTGGAGGACGTGGGCGAAGGGCTGGGGCCTGCCGTCGTCGGGGAACCCGAGGTTGCGGGGGTGCCGCTCGTCGACCCACTCGTCGTCCCCTCCTGGCTGTCGATTGCCGGGCCGCAAGCGACGAGTAGGAGCACCAACGCGGAGGGGGAGTACCAGTAGGCCATGGCAAACCGTGAGCGACGGCGAGTCGCTCGAGAGAGAATACCTGGACCCAAGCCCCGCGCCAGTTCGACGGGAGCGCTCCACGGAATGGGCGCCCCCGGGTTCTTCAGCGTTCTACGGCTCCGATGTCGCAGGCGGCACCGACGGGGCGTGGGTTGCCTCGCTGGTCTCGGGTGATGGCGATGCCATCGGGGGTGGTGCATGCGACGTCTCCACCGTCGAGAGTGATGAACGCGGGGCCCATGTCGTAGGTCAGCGTGGAGTAGCCGTGATAGCCGAGCGTGCCGAGTGGGATGAACGGCGAGGACGATGGGGTGCCGTAGAAATCTCCAGTGCTGGGCATGAACGCGGAAACCGGGGCGTCCGCGACGATGTTGTACCCGGTGGATTGAACGCGGGTCGCGACGGTGGAAATGTCGTTGCCAGCGAACGCCATGTACAGACCCGTCGATGCGGCGTTGTGGGCCACGATGGTGTGCGTCATGCGGAAGTCGGTCGCGCCTTCGTGGTAGATGCCGCCTCCATGTGCGGCTCGTGCAGTCGCCTGGTTGTGGGCGATGGTCGAGTTCGACACGTAGACGTCGCCGCCGTTGACGGCCATGGCTCCGCCGAATTGGCCCGTTTCGTTCTCGGCAAACGTGCTGCTCACCACGTGCAACTCTGCGCCCGTGTACGCCCCATCCCACGACAGTGCGCCTCCGCGGGTACCACTTCGGTTGTCGACGAAAGCCGTTCGCCAGATCTCGAGTTGAGCGTCCGCGTGAATGCCCCCACCGCGCCCGTCGGGTGCCTCGTTGGACATGAACAGCATGTCCTCCATTTCGATGCGGTGGGTGCCTTCCAGCCACGCGGCGCCGCCTGAGGTCGCGTAGTTTCCGATGAACGAGCCGAGCTGCATCGTCGACGCACCGTGGGCGAGCGTGAGTCCCGGGTCCGCGACCACGTGCAGTGCCCCGCCCAGACTTGCGATGTTGTTGTCCATGGTGGTGTGAATCATCTGAAACCACCCAGAGGGGATGTAGACCGCGCCCCCGCGCCCGTTGGTTCCGGTCGCTTCGTTGCCAGAGTAGGTGGTGCCGTAGCTGATGAACTCCCCGCGGGCGACGATCGCTCCGCCGTCGTCCGCGACGTTGCCCTCGAAGAGCCCGCCGCCGGTTTGCAGGAAGACCCCGTCGAAGTCGATGGCTCCGCCCTCATGGGCTTGGTTGCCGTCGAACACACAATCCACGACCGTAAGGCCGGAGACGCGCGCTCGGATGGCGCCGCCTTCGAATCCTCCCGCGTCCCCGTCGATGAACTCGACCGAGGAGACCGAGACCTGGTGGTCGAGACCGCTTTCGGTGATGTCGAGAGCCCGATCTCCGACGGCCTGAATCACCGTTGCGGGGCCGGAGGTTCCTGCGGTGCCGACGATGTGAATCTCAGCCGAGATGTCGAGGTCTCCCGTAAGGCCCGCGTCCTCGTGCGTGCCGGTTCGTGCCAGGCGATAGGTCCCCGAAGGCACGTTGATGGTGCCTTGGCCCAGCGCGTTGAGCTCCATCACGGCGGCGCGAATCGAACAGTAGCCCTCGGCGTCCTCGCAGACCCCGTCGCCCGGATTGATGTCCAGGGTGTCGTTGGTCGTGTCGACGTTCATCGTGTAGCTCGCCGCCCGCGCGGGGCCGGGTCCGGCCAGAAGCGCGAGGAGGGGCAGGAACGAAGCGGAAAGCGCGAGCCGTGAGCGGGTCATCGGCAGTGGAGAGCCCGAACGAGGGGTTCGGTTTAACTGCGGCGGTGTAGTTCTTCTCGGCGGGGGCTCGGTCCTTGCTCGATCTCGCTCGGCCGCGGGCCGCCCGGGGAACTCGGTGTTCGAGGTTGAGACGGTTGGGCGCAGCGCGCACCGAGGCCATGGGATGCGTCGAGGTGCGATGACGTATCATCCATCGATGGAACGGGTGCTTCGCCTTCTCCCCGCTCTGCTGGTCGCAGGGTGCCTGGCGGAGAACCCCGCGTACGACCCGGGGAGCGCCAGTGGTGCTGCGTCATCGGGCGCGGGGTCGACGAGCGTCGGCAAGGGCACCTCGGGGTCGGGCGAGGGGACGACCGCGGCGTCGGCGGAGGGCTCCGGGTCGCCTTCGGGCACCGTGTCGACGAGCGGGCAAGGGGATACGAGCAGCGACGACCAAGGACCCGGCAGCTCGACGACGACCTCGGGGTTCGACGTGACGTCGACGACCGCGATGGAGGGATCCAGCTCCTCCTCAGGCGGGCTCGAGGAGATGCTCGCCCAGCCCTGCAAGACGCACGAAGAATGTGCAGAGATCCTGCCCTCCGCCGAGTGCTGCGAGGCGGCTCAGTGTGCCGATACCTGCGCGGTGCCCTGCAAGTCGGTCGAGGATTGCCCGTTCGACTTCATGGGCTGCGAGCACGACTACTGCCTGTTTCCATGCAAAGGCAACGAGGACTGCACGGACTGGCCCGGCTATACCTGCCAACACGGCGGCACACTCTGCGAGAATGATTAGTGCCTCAGGCCTGAAGGTCCATGCCGGGTTCTTTTCCGCTCCGCGCCCCTCCGGGACGCTTCGCTTTGTTGCTGAGCACGTCGGCGAAACTAGGAACGGACTTGGAACCTGCGGCGTTAGGCCAGTTCGATCGCGCGGAACATCTCGTTGGACTCGCGGGCGCTCGATTGCAGGAGCACTTGGAGCGACGCAGCGTCGAAGTCGAAGAACGGCGGCATCTCGCGGACGAGTTCTGATTCGATCATGTCGAGCTCGGCCTCCTCGTAGCCTTCGCTGCCTGGGACGGCGGCGGGGGAGACTGCGAGATCGGTGAACTGCACGCCTTGGATCAGGGCGGCGACTTCGTCGTCGGCGTCGCTGGGGATCGTTTCGTGGTGCCGGCGAATCACCGAAACCAGCGGTTCGGGGAGCTGCCAACGCTCGCATGCGAGTGCGCCCACTTCGGCGTGCGTGATGCCGCAGATCGAGCGCTCTCGGGCCAGTAGCTCGGAGGCGCTGCGGCAGTCGGATTCGTCGATCTCGCGGAGGGACGAGGGTGCTTCGCTGAACAGTACGAAGCGTCCCACGTCGTGCAGCAAGCCGGCCGTGTAGGCCTCGTCGGTGCGGATGTCGGCACGCGGGCTTGCCTGGACCAGGGTGCGTAAGGTGACCGCGACTTGCAGGGCATGCCGCCACAGGCTCTTCTCCCAGTCGTCGCGGGGGACAAACACGCGGGAGAGCGCGACCGTGAGGATCGTGTTGTAGGCCTTGGTGCTGCCCAGGCGAGTCAGGGCGCGGCGCACCGAGGTGATGCGGGCCCGCGGTGCATCCGCGGCGGAGTTGGCCGAGGCCAGGACGCGGGCGGCGAACGTCGGGTCGGACTCGATCAGCGCGAGGATCTGCTCGAAGTACCGCGGCTCGTGGCGGTCGAGCGCCATGAGCTTGCTGACGACCGTCGGAAGGACGGGGAGAGCGTCGATGCGACGGAGGAGTCGCGTCCTGAGGTTGGCATCGTGAGCCATGGCCCACCCTCTTCATGGTGCGTTTGGATGTGGGTGTACGGTCCAACTCGGCACGAACGGCGAACGGGGCGTCCCGTTGTCGACGATTCCTGCGCGCGGGGTGTGCGTGACGCGCGCTTGGGGACACGATAGGCTCTAGGCAGTGGCTGAAGACGCCCGGCTGCGTGCACTGTTCCTCGAAGGGCTCGACGACGAGGTTCGCCCCGCGTTCGAAGGCGACGAGACGCTTCAGGTGCGGCTGGCTTCGATGGTCGAGACCGCCGAGGCGGCGCTCGGCACCTTCAAGATCACCACCGACGACTACGTTCGACATCTCGCGAGCGTGGTGCCGAAGGGCGGCACCCCGGAGGCGTTCGCAAAACTCCGGGCGGCTGATCTCTACCTGGCGTGTGCATGCGCGGCCGGGGATGACCATGCTCTGCTCGCCTTCGACACCGAGTTCGGGCGCGACATCGATCTCGCGATCGCTCGGTCCGGCAACGTGGACCTTTCGAAGGACGAGTTCCGGCAGCTCCTGCGGAACAAGCTGTTCGTGCCGCGGCCTGGAAAGCGACCGAAGATCGCCGACTATGCGGGCCGTGGTGACTTGCGCAGTTGGGTGCGGGTCACGGCGCTGCGCATGATCGTGGACATCGTGCGTTCACGGGCGGGCGACCGCGAGGTTCCGGTCGAGAGCGACATGCTCAGCTCGATCCCCGCGCAGACCGACGACCCCGAACTCGACTACATCCAGCGCGTCTACAAGACGGAGTTCAAGGATGCGCTGCAGGATGCGTTTGCCGCGTTGACGCCTCGGGAGCGCAACCTGCTGCGCCACCAGGTGCTGCACGGACTCAACATCGACCAGGTGGGCGCGCTGTATCACGTGCACCGCACGACCGCGTTTCGCTGGATTGAAAAGGCCCGCAAGGCCCTACTTCGCGAGACTCGCAAGGCGCTGATGAACCGTCTGCGCGTGGGCAGTGGGGAGTTCCTCAGCATCATGCGCGTGGTCGGTGGCGACCTCGACGTCAGCGTGCGCCGCCTGTTGGTCAGCGAAATCGAAGACGAGCCAGCCAAGAGCTAGTGCCGCAGATCTTGAGTTCGACCCGAGTTTAGCGCGGGCCACTGCTGCTGCACCTGCAAGAGAGCGCAACGTCCCGGAGGGACGTGGAGCGGAAAAGACAGAAGGGGACGAACGCAGACTGTCCGACCGGAGGGGTTCGGAGGGGGGCCCTTGCCCTGGGCGGTGCCCCCTGGAGAAACCCGGATCGGACTGAGGCGTGAGGTCCTAGCAAGGTTCGAGGTCGAGGCGCTCGAGCAGTATCGACGTCTCGCTGAAGCGGGACCCGAGGATGATCTCGTCGCGGCCGTCGCCGTCCAGTTCGAGCGTGTAGACCCGATTGGGGAACGGCTCCCCGAAGGGCACTTCGTCGTGAACCCCGGGTTGAAAAGAGAGCGGGTCCTGGCCGCGTTCGAACCACACGCCGGGGGCATCGAGGTCTCCCCGGGCGATGTCGTTCTCGCCGTCGCCATCGAAGTCACCGAGGGCGGCGAAGGTTCCCGGCTCGCTCTCCGACACGCTGACGGACCCCTCGACGAAGTGGTGCACCTGTAGGGTGACCCTTTCGGACATGGGGTCGCAGCCTCGCGCATAGACGATCATCTCGGCGGTGGAGCCGAGTGCGAGCAGGGGGACGGACGCCGGATGTGTGTCGCTTCCGGCCGAGGTGTTGGTGCCGACGAACCCACCTGGCACCAACATCATCGGTGTCAGCGAGTTTTCGATGCAGCTCGTTGGGTCGCTGAACGCCGTGGATCTGCTCAGCACGAACGCTCCAGGGGGGTCGGTGGGGATCGCCGACGCATCGCCGGCGAATGGAATGGGCGTCGTGACGGCTTCGTCGAGCACGAAGCCTCCGTTGCCGTCTCCGACCATCAGCTCCAACACCTTGGTGTCGTCCATGCTGCGGAGGAAGTCGGCCCGGCCGTCGCCGGTGACGTCGAAGAATCCGTCGAACCCGTCCTCGAAGCCCAACGTGGTGGGGGTGAGCGGCCCGCTGATCCACGTCGGCGTTCCCGGCATGAACGCGTGAATGGGGGGCCCGCCGTCGCCGAAAGCAAAGCCGAGCCCGTCGAGCAGCCCGTCTCCGTCGATGTCGTGCAGTCCGGAGAAGAAGCCCGGAAAAGCACCCGCGGGCTCGGGCTGACCGTTGTCGGCGACCCGGAACAACTCACTCACCGGGTCGGGTCCACCGCCCGCGTAGTAGGAGAGCCACAGCTCGTTGTCTCCATCACCGTCTTGGTCGCCGAGGAACAACTCCGCATCCATGGGCACCTCGAACAACGGTTGCGAGACCCAGCACATCGGCACCTCGCCGCCACTGGTTCCGCCCGAGGAACCGAACCCGGAAGTGCCCGGCGAGGAGGTAACCATTGGACCGCTGCTGAAAGGCCCGTCGTCGTCTCCCCCGTCGTCGCCCGAGTCGAAGCCGCTCGTCGACGAGGTGCCGTCGGTGCCGGCTTCCCCTTCGGGCAGCGCCAACAAAGGGCCACACCCGCATCCGAGCGTTGCCAGGACCAGCCACGTGCGCTGCATGGCGGGGAGTGTATCGGTCAGGGGCCCCACTGGCTCGCGCCCGGGCTCGATTTACGGGCGGGTTGCACAGCGCTACTGATCGACCGGCGGGGCCAGGCTGACCGCGCTGTAGGCCACCGCGGTCTTGCGGCCAGGGTTGCGATAGCCGTGTCGTTGGTCGCCCCGAAACACGACCACGTCGCCGGGCTCCAGTGTCCATCGTTCCCCGCCCGCGCTGAGCTCCAGCGATCCCGCCTCACAGGTGAGGTACTCACGCGTACCCGGCGTGTGAGGGACTCCTGCGAACGCGGCCCCGGGCGGGAACTGCATGCGCTCGAGGTCGAGGCCGGGGATCGGGTCCGGAAGAAGCTTGCGGATCAGCGCCTTGCCGCGCTTCTGCTGGGGGAGTTCGGTGGCGCGGTAGAGGCGGGCACTGGCTCGTGGTGCGCCGACGAGCTCTTCGAGGGTGACCTGCAGGGCAGCCGCCACCTTCATCAGCACCGACAGCGTTGGGTTGGCAGCGCCGGACTCGAGGTTGGCCCAGGTGGGGCGTGGCAACCCGGCCGCTTTCGCCATCTGGCTCTGCGTGAGCCCTCGGGTCTCCCGAAGCGCTTTGACGTTTGCAGCCAGGTTCGACGCGGGGTCCATCGTCTGGATCTTAGCCTCCGAACGGCGTGACGAGGACTTCGATCACCTGGACCTCCGGCGCGTAGGGTTCGTCCGGCTCTGGCGGTCGAAGGCGCACGGTCACGCCGACTGGGGGGTCGCTCAGGACGGAGAAGTCGAAGCCGTGAGCGTCCACGACGTTGTAGCTGGTGGTGTCATAGCCCGCGCTGCGGACGTCCTCGAAGTAGAGTTCGAACGCAGCTTCGGTTGCCGAGCTGTGCACACCGTCGTCCCGTGACTTCTCGATCCGAGCCACGAGTTCGGGAGCGGTCGGGTCTCCCGCGAACCACGCCTGCCACAGAAACGATGCCGTGCCTTCACCGTCGGTGACGTTCACGAGGGTGACGGCCTTCGGCAGCGGGAACTCGACCGGTGGGGCGGGATCGAGATTCGCGCGGGGCTCTGACTCGGCGGGCACCTCCGACTCGGCGAGCGGTGCCAAGCGTCCCGCGGATGGTGGAGGCGCCGGGTCCGGATGGATGGGTGGCTCGGCGTGGCAAGCGATGACGAAGAGCAGAGGGGGCGCGAATCGCCTCATTGGCCGAGGATCGTAGCGGGTTCTGAGCGCTGCCGACTCACCCACGCTGCGATGCGCCAGAACACCAGCAGGCCGAGGAGGTCGGCGAGCAGATCGATGGGGTCTGCCGTGCGATGGGGGGACGTCGCCTGCACGAGTTCTTCCGCGAGCGCCCCGATCAACGGCAAGGCGACGGCGAGGGGGATGCCTCGCCAGCTCCGCCCGCGAAACAGGAAATGGGTGCCGAAGGCGAGGGCGCCGAACAGCAAGAAGTGCAGCAGCTTGTCGGTGCCGGGGAGTGCGAGCCACGGCGCACCCGACAGCGCGCCCGTGTAGGCGATGAGCGTGATGGCGACGACGAACCCGAGCTGAGGCCAGAGCAGCCACCGCCAGCGCCAAGGGTCAGCGCGCGGGCTGTAGGTGAGGCCAGCCGCCGCGATGCCCAAGCCGACACCGATCGAGGCGCCCGCCCAGAGGTCGACGGGGTGATGGTGTCCGAGCTCGACCCGGCTGTAGGCGACGACGACCGCGAGCGGAAGCATGCACAGCGCGGTGGCACGGTGGTGGGCAGCCGTGACCGCGAGGGCGATGCCCATCAGTACCGCGTGTCCGCTTGGAAACGAACCCAGCGGAGGTGTCGGAAGCCACGTGAGCGCGGGTGGAGGGCGCGGAACGTCGGTGAGCGCCTGCAGGCCCAACGTGGCGCCCAGGCCCAGCACCATCGTCCACACACAGGCGCGGCCCAGCTTGGGATCGACACGCCCGACCCAAAGCGGCAGGCCCAACGCCACGACGACGAAGCCCAGCGTCGTTGCCCCCACCATCGCCCAACCGAACGGTCCCTCGAGCATCACGGCCCTGTACGCTCGAGGACGACGGATTGTGCCCACTCGACATCTCGGTGGTCGCATCGAGGGTTCGAGCGGCGCGCCCGCCGGCTTTGGCGGCTCCAGGGGCGGTGGTATGCAGCGTGTATGAGCCGAGAGTCGGAGGACCCATGGGGAGCGCACGCGTCGAGCTACGACCGCGTGTTTGCGCCGCTCACCCAGTACATCGCACGCAGCATGCTGGCCATGACCGAGTCTCGGACTCCCGTGGACGCGCGTGTGCTCGACATTGCGTGCGGTAGCGGGGCGCTGCTTCTCCCCGCGATCGAGCGTGCGCAACGACGACGCGCTCGCGGGGGCACCGACTTCGTCGTCGGGTGCGACTACTCGCGAGGCATGGTCGACCTGGCCAAGGGCAAAGCGACCGCTCTGCACGACGCCGACGTGTTTCGCTGCGAAGTGCAGGATGGGCAGGCGCTCACGGACGCCGATGCGACCTACGATGCGGTCTTCTCGTGTTTTGGGATCTTCTTGTTTCCCGATCGCGCGGCGGGCTGGCGGGAGGCCGCGCGGGTGCTGAAGCCCGGGGGGGTGTTTGCCACCTCCACCTGGTTGGCGCCCGAACACAACGACATGTTTCGCGCCCAGTTCGAGCCGATCATGCAAGCGCTTCCCGCTCGCATCGTGGAGGGGCTGACTCCGCCGGGGTGGCTCGAAGTCGCCGAGGCCGAGGGGCTCGAGGCCGAAGCTCGAGCGGCCGGCTTCTCCGCGTTGCAGACGACCGTGTTCCGCACCGAGTTCGTCCTGCCCGATGCAGAGACCGCGTGGACTACGATGCTCGAGAATCCCGCCGGAGGGGCGCTGCTGCGTCAGTGCAGCGAGCAGGAGCAGGCCGCGGTCAAAGAGTCGTTCCTCCGCGGTATGGCCGAGCGAGCGTCCGGTCCTGGAAGACCGCTCGTGCTCGAGGCGGTCTGCAACATCCTCGTCGGCACCCGGCCCTAAGCGTCACTTCGCAGCGGAGCGGATCGCTGCGACGAGCGCGGGGTACTGCTCTTCGACACCGGGCTGCTCGGCGAGTTCGGACAGGCTCCGCAGGGCCTCGGGATCGTGCAGCATCTCGGCCCAAACCTCGGGATCGCGCTCGGGGATCGCGGCCAGCTCGTCGAGCTCGAGTGGGGCGCTGACGTTGAGGCTGCGGGTCTCCATATCGAGCCGGATGTCGAGCGCTTTGGACACGGACGACTCCAACTCCTCGATGCGAATCGCGTAGGTCGACTCGCGCAGGCACTCCTCGAAGTCGGGTTGGTCGAGCGTGTCGTCGACGATGTCGACCGTCTCCACGATGCCGCCGTCTTCGGGCTCGCCGATCACGTTGGCGCGCAGGTGCAGGCTGCCCGTGGCGGACTCGGGCAAGGTCTCCAAGCACTCGACGAACAGCGGCACACCTTGTTCGACCACTTGGGTGATGACGGGCCCCAGCGCTTTGGTCTCGGCGAACTTTTCGCGAAAGTCGGCGAGCACGTCTTCGGTGCTCTCGTCACCCAGCACCGAGGGCGTGGGCGCTGGTTTCTTTGCGCTGCGGGCTCGCCGTTTGGCGATCTTCTTTCGAGTTCGCTCCCAGCGTTTGCGGGCTTTGGAGCGCTTGCGTTTCTCGGCAGCGACGGGCTCGGCTCCCTCGGGGATCGAGCCCGTGGGGGAGACCGCCGGAGCCGGATCGGGGGCTTGGGTCTGGCTCCACGCGGTGGCGGCGAGGGCGAGGCTGCCCGCGGTGGCGGCGAGGATGAACTTGGCGGATGTGGACATGGCGAGGGCTCCTCGGGGCGCGAGGTTGGTGGGGTTGGAGGGCGAGAGCACGAGCACGGCGGAGAGCCAGGCGGAGCGCTCTCCGTATGTGCGGTCGAGGTGCGAGCGCAGCCGCTTGAGACTTCGCGACAAACGCGTGCGCACGGTGGAGGCGGGGAGGTCGAGTGCCGAGGAGAGCTCGGAGGCGGAGCTGCCTTCGCAGTAGCGCCGCACGACCAGCTCGCGATCCCGAGGGTCGAGGCGGCCGAGCGCGTTCTCCAGGGCTTCGCACAAGCGCGTGCGCTCCAGCACGGCATCGGGGTCGGGTGCGGCGGCCTGCGACGGAGCGTCGCGTTCTTCTCGGGCGCGCCGCCGGGTATTTGCGCGGTGATTCATCGCGCGCCGTCGCCGAAGCACGGTGCGCCACCAGGCCGGCTGGTCGTCGTGGGCCGCGTTTCGAGCCACCAGCCACGCATCCTGCGTGAGGTCGTCGACATCCTGCTCAGGCACCAAACCCCGCGCCAAGCCGCGAAGACGCTCGAGATCCGCGGCCGAGAACCGCGTGCCGGCAGGGTGCTGCTCCATCGACATCCTTCTATTGCCACGGACGGCCGGAGTGTCTCAGCTGTTTTGTGTCATGCGGTTGGTACTCTCCGGCGCGATGAGCGAGGAGCGCAACGTGTTGGGAGGTCCGCTTCACCCCTGCGGCACGGATCCGATGACCGGCTTCTTTCGCGATGGCTCGTGTCGGACCTGCGAGGAAGACCGAGGCACCCACACGGTGTGTGCTCGTGTCACCGAAGACTTCCTCGACTTTTCCCGCGCCAACGGCAACGACCTGTCGACGCCGCGCCCCGACTTCGGGTTTCCGGGCCTGAAGCCGGGCGACCGCTGGTGTCTTTGCGCTGGCCGTTGGAAGGACGCCCTCGAGGCGGGCATGGCTCCGCCGGTGATTCTCGAGTGCACACACGAAGCCACGCTGGAGGTGGTGTCGCTCGAGGAACTGAGAGCGCACGCAATTCCGGCGCTTCGAGTCGTGAAGGCTTGAGTCGGCGTTATCGTGGGCGCCATGAGTCGGCGGACCCTTCTGCTCGTTGCTTCGATCGCACTGGCCTGTGGTTCCGACGGGTCGAGCGGCGGAGGGTCGGGAGAGTCCGGGGGCGGTGATGCATCGGGGGGTGATGGCGGGCCGTCGGATCCACCGCCACCGTTGATGGCCGCGTGCGAGGCTCCGACGGCACCGAGTCTCGAGGCGCCGACCGAAGTGGGGACCGCGGCCGAGTTGCGGGCCGCGGTGGAGGCAGGTGGTCACATCCGTTTGACGGCCGACATCGACGCCGACGGGCCGTTCGTCAACACCCGCGAGGTGGTGCTCGATGGCGACGGGCACACCGTGAGCGGTGGCGGTTCGACACATCTGTTCGTCGCAGAAGAAGCCGATCTCACGATCATGAACGTGACGCTTCGCGACGCCGTGAACCAGGTGCCCGACGCCGAGCATTTCAGTCGTCGAAGCGGGGCCGCGGTGATGATGCGCGGCGTGGGGCAGGGGACGCTGTCCGTGTTCGGCGTGCGGTTCGAGAACAACACGATCGGCGACACGGGCCCTGGAGACCTTCGCGGCGGGGCACTCTACGCGTTCGCCGTTCCCGACGTCGTCATCGTGGACTCCGAGTTCATCGGCAACCAAGGGTCCAACGGCGGCGCAATCGGGGGGCTCGGCAGCAGCTTCACCATCGTCAACACCGCGTTCGTCGACAACGAAACGACCGGTCAAGGTGGCAGCGGAGCGCTGGAAGGGCGCGGCGGCGCCATCTCCTTGGACGCGCTCTCGCAGAATGAGCAGACCGCCTACCTCGAAGTCTGCGGCTCGTACTTCGAGAACAATCGAGCCAAACATGCTGGCGGCGCGATCGCCTTGGTCACGCACCAGTGGCAGGCAGCCACCGTCGTCGTGGATCAGAGCATCTTCGTCGGCAACAGCACCAACGACACCGCGGGTGGGAGCGGTGGCGCGATCTATCTCCTCGACGACGAGAACTACCCGCAGGAGAAGAGCGCCAACCAAGCCTTGATCTCGGGGAGCTACTTCGAGGGCAACGAGACGCTGGGCGGAGGCGGTGCGCTGTGGTTCATGACCGAGTCCGGCCGCCTGCAACTGCACAACGACACGTTCTACGACAACCGCACGACCGCGAGCATGGGCATGGGCGGGGCGGTCGCGTTGGTCGACGGGCCCACGGCGATCACCCACTGCACCTTTGCGGGCAACCACGCCCAGTTTCATGGCGGTGCAATTCAAGCAGCGCAGGACGCCGACGTCACCGCAACCAACTCGCTGTTCTCCGACAACACCTCCGATCGGGACGGTGGCTGGGCATGGTTTCACGCCAATCGCGAGCTGAACGACGGTGGGGGCAACGTGCAGTGGCTCGACCCGGGGCTGGAGATCGACAGCAACTCCAACAACCCGGTCACGGCGGGTGCACTGCTCGCCGACCCGATGCTCATGTCCCCTGGAGACAACGGGGGGTCCACGTCGACAATGGCCATCGGGCCGGACAGTCCCGCGGTGGATGTGGGCGTCGAAACCGAGTTGGCGGAAGACCAGCGCGGCGAACCCCGTACGGGTGCGCCCGATGCGGGCGCATACGAGCTGCAATAGTGCTCCGCTGCCCCGGGCATCTCGGTATGCTCGTGCCGTCGATGCGCCACCTCGCAATCGCCGTCACCGTCCTCCTCGCAGGCTGCACCGGGCTCAACGCCGCGTTTCAAGATGACGGCAGTGGGACCGATAGCGGCGACGGTTCGGCGTCGGGCGGGACCGGCGGGACGAGCGAGACGAGCCAGGCGGATGACGGTGGGACGAAAACCACGGCGGGCACGGGCGCAGTGTCCACGAGCGGAGCGGAGGAGAGTGGAGACACGTCGTCGATGCCCTCCGATCTCCCGCCCAGCACGGAGGGGTTCCATGTCCCGATCGCCTTTCACCCCCGGGAAGAACCACTCGAGAACTTCGTGGCTCGGGCGAAGATCGAGGCGCCGTACCTCGAGGGGGTTCCGCTCGAAGAACTCGACTTTCGGTACCCCGACACGGAGCAACCCGTTCCGTTCGAAGTGATCGAGTACGACCCCGAAGTCGGCCTCTTCGATGCATGGGTCTTGCTCGATACATGGGGTGATGAGGGCCCGACCGTGGTGGAACTCGTCGTGGGCTTTCCGCGCGTGCCCCCGCAGTCGCCATGGGTGGACTTCCAGCACGTCTGGCATCTGGATGGAGATGGCCTTGTCGACGTGGCTGGGCCGTCCTCTGGCGAGTACTCGGGCTACGTACAGCGAGAGGGGATCGAGGAAGGCATCGTGGGAGCGTCACGGGCGTTCGACGGCGCGGACGACGTTGCCGCAGTCTCCGGGCTCACCGATCCCTCGATGACGTTTGCGGTCTACGGCTGGGCGCGGATCGACGCGGATCCCGATGACGAGGTCCCGCTCTTTGCACGCAACGCCGGGCCCCCTCACGAGGAGTCGGCCGAAGACAACGACGTGGATTGGGCGATTACGGTCGACGAGAACGGAGACGTGCGGGCCCTATTGCGAACGATCTCAGGGGTCGTGATGCCCACGGCGACGCAGGTCGTCAAAGATGATGGCTGGCATCACTACGGTCTGAGCGTGCAGAGCAATGTGCTCTGGTTCTACATCGATGGGTACCAGACCTATGCGATCTTCAGCGCGCTTCCCATCAATGCTTTTGCATCCACACTCTCGATGGCGGGATGGTCGGGCGAAACAGCGGCAGGCGATCCGTTGTTCCACGGTGAACTCGACGAGGTCATGCTGACGTACCGCGAGCTACCCCAGACCTGGATGCTGGCCGTCTACGACAACCAGGTCGTACCAGAAGGCACCTATACCGTCGGCGCGCCCGTCCCGGAGTGAGGCCGCTACGTGAGCGTCGCGTCGCTCGTGGTCGCGCCGCCGTCTTCGAGCAGGCTGCGATACCACCGGCTGACCTCGGCGGCATAGCCCGGAAGCGCCGTGGTGCCCCACACCAAGCTCAGCGTGCGGGTGGTGCCGTCATGCGTCTTGGTGCGCTGTGAGTCCTTGACCCCGTTGGCGCACGGTCCTTCGGCGTCATGCAGGCACAGCAACCCCGCGACCTTGATCTCTTGCCCCGACGCATTGAAGACGTAGGTCGAGCCCTCCGGTCCCAGGTCCACCCGCAGGGGCGCCTGCACGCGGTCGAGGTCGACCACGCTGATCGGCAGGCCGCTGTGCAGCGACACCACGTTGCAGGCATCGACGCTGAGGTTGATCGGTCGCAGCAACTCCTGGGTGACCGCCTTGATCAGATACTCGCTCGCCGGCTTGCCACGTCCTGTTGGCTTGTACCCACCGTGACGCAGCAGGTTTCGAACCTCGGCCTTGATCGTGTCGCTACGAAGCACCGGTGTTTCCGCGTCCAGCTGCATCATCGGCGCCAGCCGAGGGTCCGCGAGTTCGCTGAGCGGCTTGGGAAACACGGTCTCGAACGCGACGAGTTCGAGCAGGGGATGCGGCGCAACGGCGACGGAAGCCATCCGCGGCAGTCTACCCGCCGAGCCCTCTCAGGGGCCGTCGTTGGATCCGACAGGGAAGAGTTCGACGACTTCCATCGCCTTTTCCCCGAGTTCGACGACGCTGCAGTCGACGCTCTCGTCCCCATCGGATGGGGTCACCGAGATGCAGGCAGTGTATGTGCCGGCCTCCAATCCCTGGAACGATGCGTCGCCGTCGTGGGAGTCCACGCCGCCTCGCAGCAGCCACCCTGCCGAGGCGTCGCGACCGGGGAGAGGATTGTCCCGGTCCATCACGATGGCTTCGGGGTCGTACTTGCCTCGAAAGACCGCGAGCTGGACCCACTTGATGTCGAGGTCCTCGGGGAGTGTCGATTCGAGCACGATCATTGCCCCGTCGAGCCCAATGACGTCGTGCGTGGACGAGCGTCCGGCCACGACGCTCGCCGTCGCCTCCTGGAAGAGGGTGGCATTGCCGGGGTCGTCCATCAGCGTGTTGGCATCCACGATGTAGTCCCCAGGAGGGACCGGCCCGATACGGTAGGTGCCGTCTTCTTCGGTTTGCCCGCTGAACCTCGCACGGGGCGCTTTGCTGTGGCGGAGCATGACCCGGGCGGGAACGGGTTCGTCGCCTTCTTTCACAGTTCCCGTCAACCACGCGAACGGTTCGATCTGGAGTTCGGCGTCGGGCCCTCGAGTGGAGGTTTGTGCGAGCGCGGACATGCCGTGCTCGTGGTGAGCCGCGATGAGGAGGAGTTCGTCGGCTTGGTAGACGGGAAGTGAGTACCGGCCATCGCTGTCGGAATACACACCTGCCTGCGCCGTGATCGAGTCCGAGAACAGCACGGAGAGGGCACGTCCACCCAGAACGACCGCATTGGGGATCGGCCGGCCATCGGCATCGACGACGCGGCCTTCGATGTGTCCTACGATGGGCTGCGGCTCGTGGGGAACGAACGCGGGCGAGGTCAGGTTCGACTTTCCGCCCGTGGTGTTCAGAGCGACGAGGCCTTCTCTGAGTTTCGTGATCTCGAACCTCGAGGGACCGGGTACGGTCTCGGCTCGCTTCGTCTCGGTGCCTCGGTCGGCGGAGACTGTCGGTTGCGAGGGGTGCTCCGAGGACTGCTGTAGCGAACTTGCTGCTGCGTCTCGTGTGTCTCGAGGCGCGTGTTCCGAGGCTCGCGGGGTCGTGTCGGTCGCGGTCGAAGAGAGCGCGTAGGTCCCGAGACCTACGCTGGCGAGGGCGGCGGTTGCGATGAGTGCTGTCTTCACGATGGAGGCCTTTGCTGCGGGTGGTGGTGGGGGAGCCGACGCACCTGCCCCCACCGGGACCTGGCCGACTTCGATGGCAGCGACGACTGCCGCGGAGATGCGACCCCGAGGGTGTTGGTCCTCGAGCGTCTGCTCGACCATCTCCACGACCTCGGCGCGAAGCTGCTTGCGTCCACGGCTGAGCCGCTGCTCGACGCTGGCGACGGAGAGGCCGAGGGCTTCCGCGACCTCTTTCGTCGAGCGTCCTTCGCGATAGAACAGCACCAATGGCTCACGGTATGTAGGGCTGATCCTCTCGAGGGAGCTCCACACGGCGGCCTCGCGCTCGCGGGCATCGAGCAACTCCTCCGCGTTGGGGGCCGAGTCGGCGGGCTCGTGGATCGGGGCGATTCGCCCGCGAAGGGCTCTCGCTTTGTTGGCGAGGTTTCGCGCAATGCCACACGCCCAGGCGCGAAACCGGGAGGGGTCACGGAGCGTGGCGAGACTCGTCCAAGCGGTGACGAATGCATCTTGGGCAACGTCCTCGCTCACCTCTCGATCGCCGGTTACCGCAAACGAGACCGCACAGACGGCCGACTCGTGCCGTTCCATGAGGGTGCCGAACGCGCGGGCGTCGCCCTCGAGGCTCCGTTTCAGCAGGTCTTCGTCGGTCACCACACCCCTCGTGCCTCCAGCACGGAAAACCTGACACGGAAAGTTCGAGTTTTCTTTGGGTGCGGAGACGACCGACTCCTGCGCGAGTCACGCTGGAACGAAGTCTATCCGCCGAGCTTTTCGCGGGCATCGGTTCACGGCACGCGCCAGTAGCCCATCTGCACGATGAGCTCATGCTCGCCGGCCTCCCCGGTGCTGCAGGTGGCCTCTTCGACGAAGAGACGATGTCCGCCCGCCGCATCGGTGCCCCGTGCGGGTCCGAGCTGCCCGTCGGCCAGCTGCACTGACAGGCCGCCGTCGACACACGAGCTGCCACGGAGGTCGGCATCCAGCGGCTCGAGCCAGTCCGTGAGTTCGTTGATGCGGTCCTGCCAAGCATCGACGCAGTCCAGCCCCGCCGGAACGTTCTCGGGGTGGACGATACCCCAGTCCTGCACGCTCGAGAGCAGGACTTCGGAGTCCGGAACGGAGAACACGGTGAACTCTTCTCGCAGCGGATACAGGTCATCGTCGTGAACCCGACTGGCATCCACGAAGACGACCTGGCCGACTTCGAAAGGAAACTCTTCGGTGTCGGGTGTCGCCAAGCTGAGGACGACCTCGCCCGAGAAGTCATCGCTTTCACACGACATGACGATGTTGAGGATGCGATGGATCAACGAGGCGTCCCCCGCCGGCTGTTCGCTCTCTACATGCAGGGTGTCGACCGTGCATTCCATCTCGATGTCGTAGTTCAGTGCGAAGAGCGACGACGAGAGCCCCGCCGCGAACCAGATGTCTCCGCGCTCGCACAGCGCCCCTATCGGGGCAGTCGTGTCCGCTGCGCTGCCGCCCTGACCGTCGTCGAACTCTCCGAGTTTCGTCTCGCCGAGGTTGCAGCCCGCGACGAGGAAGGCGGCGAGCATTGTTTGCGTGGCTGACTTCATACCCTCCGTTGTCCGCCGGTCACCTGGGTTTATGAACGCAGGCGCGTGCGTCATCGAGAACCATCACAATCTCGCGCGATGGCGTCGCGATACATGCCGACGTCTGCCCGTTTGGCGAAGCGACTGCGTCGTTGCGCGACCCCGTCGACATCGCCGGCTCGGCATGCCGCTCGGATCCACAGCGCCTCGCGCTCGAGTGCGAAAGGCGATTGCGGGCAGCGTTTGGCGTGCCGTTCGAGCTGCGCCAGGCTCTTGTGAGGATGGTTGGCCATTTGGCGTTCGGCCGCTCTGAGGATCCGGACGCTTTCGAGGTCGTCTTCGCAGGTTGGTGGAGGCGGTGTCGGGCCTTCGTGAACTCGTCGAGGAGCAGGCCGACGGGGCCGTCGCTCGGCCGTGTTGGTTTGGGAAGCCGGGGGCTGAGCGGGTGCTGCGACCTCCGCCTGCGGTGTTGCGCGTTTCTTCGGGGGGGCGTTGTGATCCCGCTCGGCTCGTTGCGAAGTGTCGCGGCTCGACTCGACGGCGGGGGCTTGCTGCGGCGTCTGAGAGCCGGACTCGGCCAGCATCCATCCTCCACTGAGCAGGCTCAGAAGAAACAGCGCGGCCAAGCCTGCGACGGCACCCAGCGCGAGTCCGAGGGCCCACCGCGTTCTCTCGTCGCGCGCGGTGGACTCGCCCTGCGATACGGCGGCGTGAATCCGTCGCTTCGTCGCGGCAGACGGTGTTCGGGCGCGGCGATAGTCGGCGGCCCATTGCTCGAGGTCGTCGGGAACGCTCATGCTTCGTCCTCCAACGTCTTGCGAAATCGTTCGAGCGCCGCATTGGCAGCGCGGACCCGCGAGTAGACCGTTTGAACGGGGACTCCCATGCAACTGGCGATCTCGGCGGCGGTGAACTCCTCGATGACCTTGAGTCGGAACGCCTCACGTTGCGCGGACGGGAGGCCCGCGAGAAACCGATCCATCAGATTCGCGGCCTCTCGGACCTGCTCCCAGCGTTCGTCGGGCGCAGGTGCGAGCTCGGCGAGCGTCCGGTGGCGTCGCGCTCTGCGTTGCCGGGAGCGTTTCCAGTTGCGGGCCGCGTTGCGAGTGATGCCGTAGAGCCACGGGCGAATCGAGTCCGCGTGGAAGGTCTCCAGCCGCCGTCGAACCAGGATGAACGCCTCTTGTGTGACGTCGTCGGCGCAAGCGTCTCCCACGAAGCTTCGGGCGCAGCGCCAGACGAAGTCGAAGTGGGCACGAAAAATCGCATCGAACGAGAGGTCTCGGGCAGAAGCGGCGAAAGAGACGCGCTTGGGTCGGGAGGCGGACAAGGTCGAAGGGGGGGTCGTGGACGATTGTCCGCCCGAGCTCAGGATTATCACCGCGTCGGTGCAGAACCTGAGGCCGGCGACTTGCCGAAGCGAATCAGGGGGCCGAGCCACGCCCGAACGCCCGCCGGGCCGGTCTTTCCGAGCAGTGCCGAGTCGAACGTGAAGGTGTGGGAGACCAGCGGAACCTCCAAGGACGCGCCAACGCGCACCGCCCACCGAGAGCGCGGGGGCCAGCTGGCGTCGAGGCCCACGGCGAGCAACCACCATGGGACCCACCGCTGCCGATGCGCGTCGCCGCCACGTCCTTGGCCGAATACGCCACCACCGCGGACCGCCACGCTGGGTGTCCAGATCGCGTTCCACTCCAGCGGAACGCCGACGGACAGCGATGCGACGAGGGTCGAAAGGTCGCCGCCCGCGTCGGTCTGAGGAACCTCGAAGCTCCGGGCGAAACCGTAGTCCACGGTCGAGCCGAAGCGTAGTGGTCCCACTCGAACCTCGCCGCCCGCGAGCAAGGCGAGGGTTGCCCGCGGCAGCGCAGCGGCTCGCAGGCCAACGCCGATCGACGCAGCGCCGCGATAGCCCGACCAGGGGCGGCGGTCCCGAGTGCCCTCCGTCGGCGCAGCGGGCCGGGGGCCCATCGTGAGCGTCGGCGCGACGTCGACCGGGGGCTCCTTTGGTGCGCTGGGGGCCGTTGGCGTTTCTGGGGCGGGACCGTCGGGCGGTGGGATCAACGTCTCCGGGGCGATGGGAGGAGGCGGATTGCGCTCCTCGGTCGGCATCGCGTCGCCGAGTGCGAGGCCATACACCAGCGCGGTCGCTTCTGCGGCGGCTTCGCAACTGTCGAGTCGCAGGACTCGGCGCACCTGTGCGGACCCCGTCTCGACCCGCACGGAGACCTGCCACGAACCATCGTCGAGGCGAGTGACGACGGCGTTCACCGAGCTGGATGCGACGACTTCGGGGTCGACGTCTGCGTGCTCCTCGAGGAGGAGCGCGTCGACCTCGGACTGTGTTGGGCAACCTGCAGGCGCGTGCCAGCCGGGCTCCGAGATCATGAGCCCCGCGGCGTAGGCCCAAGTCGCCACCGAGAGCACGGCCGCATGATAGCCGCTACCCGACGCGCGTTCCGCCTGCCCGGGACGGGTTGCGCCGAGGAGTCTATCCGCCGAGCTTTTCTCGGGCGCGTTCGAGTCGCCACTTGGCTCGCTTGTCGCCGAGCTTCGAGGCGGCGGCGTAGGCTTTCTCGGCCAGCGTGTACTTGTGCGTTCGGTAGTAGGCGTCGCCGAGGCGGAGCTGATGGGTCGCGTTGCGGGGCGCGAGCTGGGCGGCCCGTTTGCCGTGGCGGACGGCGCGAGCGTAGTCGCCAGCGTCGAAGGCCAGGTCGCGCAGACCCGCGTGGGCCGAGGTGTTGCGCGAGTCTTTGGCCAAGGCGCGCTCGTACATCAGCTTGGCCTTGGACGCACTGCCGGAACTGGCTGCGCTCTTGGCCTGCCGTACCAGCGACTGCGCGCCGGCGGGGTCTCGCTCGATGGTGGGGCCGGATTTGGCGGGCTCGCCTTTGCTGGGCGAGGGCTGCCCGCTCTTCGGCTCGGGTGCTTCTTTGACCTCTGCCGTTGGTGCGGCCTCGGGCTTCGGAGCGTCGGCTCGTTTGGCTCGGCGCTTGCGCCTGACCTTGGAGATGCGCTCGGCTGGCTCGACGTCGTCGTGGGCGGCGAGCTCGATCAACGGCTCCACGCTCATGAGTTCTTCGAGGGCGAACCGTCCGTCGGCGGCACGTTCGGCGAACGCACCCAACGAGCGTGCACTCATCGAGCTGCGCTCCAGCGCATGCACCGACGTGGGCTCGAACAGCAGCGCTTGTTCGTAGTAGGCGATGGCAAACCGTCGGCCGCCTTCGGCGTCCCAGTACTCGTCGCCCAGGCGGACCAAGGTGGTCGAAAAGTCGGTGCGCAAGCCCGCGGCGATCGGTCGACCCACGTCACCCATCTCTTCGAGCGCGAGCACGGCTTGATAGGCGGTGCGGGACGAAACGTCATCGGGCGAGGGGTAGACCCACTCGGCGCGCGAGCCCGCCATGCGTGCTTCTCGAGCCAGCGTTCGTGCTCGGCGTTCTTCGGGGGAGAGGGCTTCGACCGAGTCGGGGTCGGGGCGGGTGAAGGCAAACATGGCCGCACCGCCGAGCGCGACGGAAAGGATGACCGCGCCCCACATGCGATACCGACTCGGTGGTGGCTTATGCGTCACCGGGTCGGGCATGCGCGCCAGCAGCCACGACCGTTTGTCGTCGGGGATTGCGTCGGGCAGCGGAAGGTCGTCCCACATCGTGGTGAGACCCGCTTCGACTTGCGCTTCGCAGAGCGCGGCCTCGAAGTCCGCCATCGACGTGAAGCGCTCTTCGGGCTTGCGGGACAGCGCGCGCATGACCACGGAGTCCATCGCCGTCGGCACGGTGGTCACCACCATGCTGGGCGGTTGCGGTCGATCCTCGAGATGCGCACGCAGGGTCGCGTCGATGTTGTCCCGCCCGAACGCCGTGATGCCGGTGAGGAGCTCGTACAGCACGCAGCCCAGCGCGTAGATGTCTGCGACCGGGCCTTGGGCACCTCCGAGGATGACTTCGGGTGCGGTGTACAGCGGCGTGCCGCCCGACTGGGCGGAGGTGGCTTGCGTGGTGAGCCGAGCGATGCCGAAGTCGAGTACGCGGACCGTATCCGGCCGGTCGGCGTCGCTGCAGATGAAGATGTTCTCGGGCTTGAGGTCGCGGTGCACGAGGCCGCCGTCGTGCACCACCTGGAGCGCCTTGCAGATCTGCCGACCAATGCCGATCACCCGTGCAGGGTCCACGACCGACTCTTCGCGACGCGAGAGGTCGATGCCGTCGAGCAGCTCCATGACCAGAGCCGAACGGCCGTCGGGCAGCTCGAAGTAGTCGTAGATGGAGACGAGGTATGGCGACTCCAGCCCCGAGGTCGCCCGGGCTTCGAAGCGGAAGGCGTTGATCACCTCCAGGTTGGTCGCGTACTCGGGCCGAAGCACCTTCACCGCGACGCGGCGCCGCACGTCCACGTGCTCGGCTTCATAGATGACGCCCATGCCACCTTCGCCGACCCAACGCTTGAGTTCGTAGCGGCTGCCCGGGATCAGCTCGTTGCGGGCCAGCCGGCAGCGTGGGCGGCCCTCGATGGACGTGCCGCTGACCTGGACTGGCCGTGTATCCGAAGCAATACGAACTCCCATGGACCCTGCCGCGCGTCGTGAACCGTTCCCGGAGCTGCTTGACGCGTAATCCAGTTTACAGGAAGAATCGTTGGTAATGCCAAACATTGTGTCCGCAATCCTGGTCACTGGCGCGCTGTTCGCGGGGTCGCCAGATGTGCTGGTGCGGGCAACGGAGAAAGGGGCCCCAGAAGCGACGATATCGGCGCTTTCGGGCAGTGTTGTGGCCGGGCTGACTTCCGCAGGTCGAGACGCTGAAGCCGGCGCCGCTTGGGCGGGCAGCTGCGCTGACGACGCCTGCGTTCGCGAGGCCATGTCCGGAACATCGGCCGCTGCCGTGGTGATCTTGAGCGTCGAGCAGCACGACAACGTGTACCGATTCTCGCTGGAAGCCCGGGACGCGGACTCCGGGGAACGCTTGGCCACGGTCGACGACACCTGCGAGATCTGTGGTCTCGACGAGGTGGCCGAGCTGGTCGAGCTACGAGCGGCGGCTCTGGGCGAGCGGTTGGACCGACCGACCGAGGGCACGCTCAGCGTCACTTCCGAGCCGGCAGGGGCCGAGGTCTACCTCGACGGGAACAAGGTCGGCATGACCCCCATCGAGTTGTCGGTTGCCGAAGGCGCGCACTCGGTGCGGCTGGTGAAGCGGGGCTTTCTCGACGATACCCGCACCGTCGACGTGCAAGTCGGCATGGAAGACTCGATGCGCTTCAAGCTGGTGGCCGAGCCCGAGGGATCGGCGGTGGCACGCCGCTGGTACGTCGCCGGTGGCGTCAGCATGGGCTTGGGTGTCGTTGGGCTGGCGGCCGGCATTCCGTTGATGCTGCTGGACACCAAACCCTACGAAGGCAACTGCCGAGCGGACCCGTTGGGCAACTGCGCGAAGCTCTACGACACGATGGGCGTGGGCGCTTCGCTGACCACCGCTGGCGTGATCGGCTTGGGCGCGGGTACGGCGATGGTGTTGATCGGTCGCAAGCACTCGCGTTCCAGGGCCGAGCTCGAGCCGGCTCCCGGCGGGCTTGCCGTGAGGTTCTGATGCGGAGCGCGTTGCTCCTCGCGGGTCTGTCGTGCGGTTGCTTGATGGACAACCCGGATTATCTCGGGCCCGGAGGCAACACGGAGGGCGGTGCTGGAAGTGCAACGGCGCTCTCGTCTTCCACCGGCGCCGCGACGTCGCAGACGTCCCAGACATCGCAAATGACGGCGGGTGCGTCGGATCCCACCGCGTCGACCACCACGGCGGGGCCCTGTACTCCCCAGACATGTTCAGGCAACGCGCTGTGTGTTCAAGCCGATGCTCGTCCCTATCGCGTCGCGGTGGGTGACGTGACCGCGACGACGCAGCTCGACATCGTCGCGATCAGCCGAGACGGGATGCTCGTCGAGGTTTGGGAGGTCTCTGCCGAAGGCTCGTTCGCCGGGCTTCACGCGTACGCCTTGGACACGCAGCCCGTCTCGGTCGCGGTCGTGGACTCGAACGGTGACGGCGGCGATGAAATTGCGCTCGGTCGCGCGGGACTCGACGGCGTCGTGTTGCTCGACCCACGCAGCGGATCGCGGACGCCCTTCGACGTCGGTGGTGAGGTGGCGTCTCTGGCCGCGGCCGACGCGACGATGGATGGCAACACCGACCTCGCCCTCGGCGTGACCGGATCCGACAACTTCGTCGTGTGGGCGATCTCGGACGGCGCGGGAGGCTTTGCGCTGGGTGGGCCCGCAAAAGCCGACGGCAATGTGCACACCGTGGTGCAGGGCAACCTCTCCGGCGGTGGCGCTCCTGGGGTGGTTGCGCTGACCGATGCGGAGGCAGGGCTCTTCAGCTATGCAACCGACGCTGTTGGCGATCTCGCCACGGGGGTGCGCTCTGCGGTCGCCGGGGCGTACGACGTGGCGGTGGCCGACCTCGACCACGATGGGCGGCCCGAGCTGGTCGCGACGATCGGCTCCAGTGTCGACGTCCTGCTGGAAGACGCGAACCTGACGTTTGCGCCCAAGCAGACGCTCGAGCTGAATGCCATGGCCGGGCAAGTGCGGGTGGCAGACCTCGACCTCGACGGCGAGCCCGAGTTGATCGTTGCGCTGCGCGATGCCGCCGAAGTGCGTGTGTTCGAGGGCACGCCCGACCTCGACTACGGCCTTCCGGTCCGCACCGAACTCCCTGGCGCCGGGGATGCGCTGGCGCTCGGCGACTTCAACGGCGATGGCCGGCCCGATATCGTCGCGACGGTGCCCGACACGTCGCAGGTCTGCGTGATCCTCTCCGAGCCGACCTGAGTGCCTTGCCGCGCAGCGCGAGCACGGGCAGGCTGGCCCCGATGCGAAAGCGCGGGCTGGGGGTGTTGCTGTGCGTGGTCGGGTGCGGCGGGACTTCACCGTCGGGCGGTGGCGGCTCGTCTTCGGGCTCGACCTCCGACGCCACGCACGACCCTGCCACGACGCTGCCGCAGTCGACGTCGGGTGGAGATGACAGCTCGAGCACGACTCGGCTGGGCTCGGTCTCCACGGGCAGCTCCACAGGCGCGAACAATGCTCCTCCCACGTTGGACCTCCCCGCCGCGGTGACCCTGGCCGAGCGAGATGCGTGGACGCTGGAGGTGGAGGTGGATGACCCCGACGGCGACGACGTACGCGTGTTTGCCACCGGGCTACCGCCGGGGGCGCGTTGGATCGAACACCAACATCAGCTCGTCTTTCGCCCCGACTTCACGCAAGGCAGTGATGATGCGGTTTGGACGGTGGACTTCCTGGCGACCGATGGCGTGCACGAGGTCGAGGCCAGCGTGCAGGTCTCGGTCGAAGACACCGTGCAGCCCCCGTGGCCAACCATTGCGAGCACCCAGCCGGGAGATGGGTTTACGTGGCAGTTCGTCTCGCAGACCACGGACGACTTCTTGGCCAGCCCGGGCGACGCGGGGCGGACCTACGACGCGATCGTGTCACGACCCGACAACATCCCGGCCGGGACGCGGCTTCCCGTGCTCGTGATGCTGCATGGTCTTGGCGGTGAGCCGGCGATGAGCGGTTGGTCGGGGGAGTTCCGCATCATGCCGGCCGACCCCGACAACACCTATTGGTGGGGCTACGCAGATTCGCTGCCCGCAGGTCTGGCCGACGACGCCGAAGTGCTGCCGTACACGCAGCGCCGGGTGCTGCACCTGCTCGAGTGGGTGCTGCGCAACGAGCCCGCGGCCGACCCCGAGCGGGTCGTCATCCAGGGCGGCTCGATGGGCGGAGCCGGGGCGCTGACGATCGGACTGATGCACGCTCGGCACTTCTCGGCCATCGACGCCTCGATCGCACAGACGGTGCCCCGCAACCATCGTCCGGTGCGCGTGGCCCAGCTCGCAGCACTGTGGGGAGCACCCGATGCGGGACTGAAGAGTGAGGGCCTCGACGCATGGGACCGCATGGACCTCACGCGAGTGCTGTCGGAACAGTCCGACACTTGGTTGTTCGTTCGCCACGGCAAAGACGACGAGGTCATTCACTTCGGCGCCACGGTGTTCGAGTCGCCGCTCACGGGTTCCTCGTTCTATGACGCGCTGCAGAGCAGCGGCGTCGGTCATCAAGCGGTGTGGGACGAAGGTGGCCACGGACCTGCCGACCCGGTGCTTGGATTTCAGTGGTGGCAAGCGGGCTGGAACCCCAACTTCGACGACACCGCGTTCACCCGTCGCTCGCTCGCGGTCATCGGGTTCTCACGAGCCTCGCATGATGGCGACCCGGGCACGGGGAAGGGCAACGGCAACCAGCCGTGGAACGATGGCTCCGGCTACGCGGGGGTGCCCGAGGTGCCCGGCGACACCGGATGGGATGGGGACTTGGCGGGGGCGTTCAACCGCTTTCTGCGCTGGGACGCGAACGCGATCGTCGACACCATCGAACGTTTCGAAGTCCCATTGCGGGCCATCGACGGCGACGGCGCGCCACCGCCCGTGAAGGGGTATCCGACGCTCGGCGATCGCTTCGACGGCGACCTTCCCGTGACCGTCGACGTCAGCATTCGCCGCGTACAGGCGTTTGGCACCCGTGCAGGCGAGGTCGTGCGGTGGAGCTTCGGAGATGTGTCGGGCACGGCGACGGCGGACGATGCTGGGAGGCTGACGATCCCCAGCGTGCCCGTACGCGCGACGTGGCAGACCTTGGTGATCGAACGCGACTGATTCGACAACGGACCCTTCATCGACCATTCTCAACCAATGCGGAGGGCATGGTGCTGCGGCCTGTGGATGATGGCGGCGTGTGGGCCGGTGTTGCCCATCGACGGTGAGGGCACCAGCGGGACCGAAGCGGAGAGCTCGGCGTCCTCGAGCGGTGAGGTCGTGCCGCCGGGGACCAGTGGCGTGCCGAGCACGTCCACCTTCAGCACCAGCAGCCCCGTCACGACCGATCCGAGCACCGTGACCGTGGTCTCCGGTCCGTTCGATACGGGCGAGGTCGAGACGGGCATCGACCCGACCGACCCCATTCCCGAGCTGTGCCTCCCGGTCGAGCTGCATGGCCCGGCGCTGGAGTTTCACCCCGGTGGATGGGTCGCCTTTGCAGGGTGTGATCCCGAGGCGGTCATTCTCCAAACCGAGGGGGCACCACCGCTGCTGACGTCCGATGTGCTCAGCCCGGTCGCGGATACGTATGGCATGTCGCTGTTCGGCATGCCGGGCGCACAGTCCACCGGCGTGGGGCGTTGCTGTCCCGACGACGATGCGCTGTGTTTGGTCGTCGACGTCAATCGCTGGGATCTGCAGATCACCGAGAGCCTGGCCTACGCCACCGAGTTGTTCGCCAGCCTCGAGGGCGCCTGTGTCGGAGTCCGGCTCAACCCGGTCGGCGCCGAGGGGCCGCGGTGTGAAGCCGACGACCCCAGCTGCGTGTCCGAGCCGGTGTGCGCAGACGAGCCGATCGAGCCGTGTTGCAACGCGCCCGCGTACGACCCGGGTGCCGCGCGCACCCCGATCGCGCCCGAGCTGTCGGCGGGGTCCTGCTCCCACGATGGTGACTGCCTCGTCAACGGGGTGCGCTGTGCCGACTACATGAGCCCCCAGCTCCCGGCCGTTTCGCAGTGCACCGACGAGATCAGCCAGGCCTTCTGCGGCTGCGTGGCGAACTCGTGCACCTGGTACGACCAGGGCTGAACGTCGCGGGCTCCAGGGCCGCCATGGAGTATGGTTCCGGCCGTGACCACGGTGGACGACGCAGACTCCGGGACCTTCGACGCGGTGCTGATGCTCTACATCGCCTGCGCCAAGCTGCCCGACGGCACTCTCGACGAACGTGAAGCCCAGCGCATCCTGGAGCTCACGCGGGCGCATACCAAGGGGCTCTCCGAGAGCTACGCCATGCAGGCGGTCGAAGATGTCGCCCACACCCTCGGCCAGGCGGAGGGGCCCGAGGCGCAGCTGAAGCTCGTGGTCGAGGCGGCGCAGCGGGTGCACCGCAATCTCGACGACGACGTCAAAGCCAACGTGGTGGACGAGCTGCGCAGCATCGCTCGGGCCGACGGCGAGAACGCGTCCGCCGAGCTCGCGTTCGTCGAGGCTGTGGCCAAGACGCTCGGCGTCGGCTGAAAAAAACTTTGGCGTTCGATGTCGATCCCCGGCGGGCTCGTTCGTCGAGGGGTCGATGTTGCTCGATGTCTCCACCCTCAATGTGTCGTTCACCTTCGTTGCGCTGGCGACGATCGTTCCGTTCGTGCTGACGGCATGGGTCGGACTCCGCCGGGGAAAGCTCGGCATCCTGCGCGGCCATGGCGATGACGCCGAGCTGTTCTGGCGGTCACGTGTGCACGGCAACTTCGTCGAGAACGCGCCGACGGTGGCGCTCGCACTGTTCGTGGCCGAAGCCAGCGGCATCGCCGATGCGTGGTTGTGGGCGGTGGTTGCCGCGTTCGTGGTGGGCCGAGTGCTGCACGCGATTCGGTTCGACTACAAGGACCGTGCCTTGGGCATGACGCTCACCACGGCACCCGCGGTCGCGTTGGGCATTGTGGTCGTGGCCACACTGTGAGGCGCGCGTGTAAGCGAGCGTCGCTGGGGGGCGTTCCAGCGGGCATGACCCCCCGTGTGCTCCTGTCCGCGTTGTTGGGCCTCGGCGCCTGCGCTGCCACCCCGCCGAACCCCGTCGAGCCGGACGTCGCCTCGGCGACCGACAGCCCAGCTCCAGCAGGGGAGCGGCTTGCGTGCTCGTTCTTCTGGCGCGAGAGCAACGCGCACCCGCACAGCGTCACCGAGCACCTGGAGCCGGGGGCCACTGCAACGGTGGTGAGCGTCGGCGACTTCGAGGTGACGCTCGCGGCCCCGGCCAACGATACGGGCGGTCGGGCGCTCGACCTCCGCGTGGGTTCGGGCGAAGGCGCCGCGGCGTCGCGCTACGACTTCGGCGCGCACAAAGCCGCCGCGCACTTGCCCGCGAGCGGCCACGGTTTCACGGGGCTGCGCTACGTCTCCCATCCGCAATCCGGGTCCGAGTTGCAGTACTTCTGTGGCGCGTACCCGGCCGGGGTCGATGTGACCGACGACTCGGCGTCCCAGCAACACCCTGGGCCGAGCGTGCCCAAGGGGCGTGTCTCGTGCGAGGTCGAGCTTCTCGAAGAGGGAACTTCGACCGAGGCGCGCACGGTGGGACCGGGTCTCGATGCGCCGGAGCGTGTGGGTCCGTTCTCGTTCGGTGTGCAGTATCTCGAGCCCGAGTACGACGCTGGCGGGGTGATGGTGGACGTGAGCGCCGACGGGGCGCCACATCTGCACGTGCTCTACCAACTCAGCGGCCCGGGACTGCCCGCCAACACCTTGCCCGACCCGAGCTTCACGGGCGTGCAGACGGTCGAAGGCCCCGGCGCGGCCAGCCTGCGATGGCGCTGCGCGGTGGTGGAATGAAGTCGGTGTTCCCGCGCCGCAGTGAGTTGGCGCGGCGACAACTGTTGCCAGCCTGAAAGGCCAGCCAGGCGGCCGCTATGGCCTAATTAGGCGAGGTTTGGGGATGTGTATTTGGCCCGCGAATTGCTCATACGGGGGCCGATCCATGCGCAAGCTCAGCCTCATCGTTTCGTTGTTCCTTCCCTTGGTGGCCTGCGATACGGCTCCCAGCACTGGTGAAGCCGACGGTGCTGCTGCGGAGCCCGAGCGCGGCCCGCTCGGCAAGGCCGACGCCATCGGCAGCTGCGCGGCGTCCGAGGGTGGCGACTACTGCGGAGGCCCCACCGGCGAGGGCAACTGCTGGTGCGACGACCTCTGCGAGGACTACGGCGATTGCTGCGGCGACAAAGCGGCCGTGTGCGACGACGAGCCCGCCATCGAGTTCTGCATGCAGGACGACGAGTGCGACTCGGGCTTCTGCGATCACTCCGAGTGCCTGTCCAACTGCCCCGACGGCCTGATCTGCCCGGCTGTCTGCTGGGGACAGTGCGGAGAGCCCGAGCCCGAGCCCGAGCCCGAGCCCACCTGCGAAGGCTCCTGCGGCGGCCAGGGCAACGGCTGCTGGTGCGACGAAGCCTGCACCAACTACGGCGACTGCTGCGGCGACTACGAAGAGGTCTGCCTCGAGCCCGACTGCGACGCCATGGTCGCCGCCTTCCAGGCCGAGACCGCCGAGATCCGCGCCTGCGAGCAAGACTCCGACTGTGGCCAGGTCCTCACCGGCACCAGCTGCGGCTGCACCCGCAACTGGGTCGCCCGCGAAGGCGCCGACATCGACCTGTGGGACTCGCTCCGCGACGACGCCATGGACGCGGGCTGCGAACTGCCCGGCATGATCTCCACCTGCGACTGCCCCGCTGCCGACGGTTTCGTCTGCAACGAAGGCGTCTGCGGCTGGAACTACCAGTAGGGCCGGCGACAAGCGCCTCGAGATTCGAGGTGGATCGACAAAGGGCAGGCTATTCGCCTGCCCTTTGTCGTATCGGCGAGAAGCCGCGCCGCAGAGCGTCACCGCGTATCGAAAGTCGGTGGGGCACGCAGGGGTATCGAAGCGGGACAGCCGTGCCCAGCTGCCGCCCGCCGAGTGGGTCCTCGCCAACCGTTGACGCGCGGCCTGGAGCCGCTACAGACGCCTGCAACGGGCAGGAATTCGCTGTATTTACAACGCTCTGCACGTGTTCGCTTGTGACGCGAAGGCCCCGCAGCTGCTCAGTAATCAAGGCTCTTCGTGCTGGAAACCTTGCGCGGTGCAGCCCAAGGGTGCACGTTTTACTCAAGTAGCGCCCGCTGCAGTAGCGAACCGAAGGGGGTGCTCCCCTGACCGGGAGAGAGAAAGATGCCGACCGATCCTCAGCTTCGAAAGATGGCGGAGATTATGAAGGAGTCTCGCTCTCGTCTGCGTTCCGGCGACTCCGCGAAGCTGTACGCTCAAGCGTCCCACTCCATCAGGGCGACGACTTGCGAGCGTTCGAGTGGCGGCAGCTTCGGCTGCTCTGCGAGTCGACCAGCCAAGTAGTCGACCACGAGCCGAGTCTTTGGGTCGGAACGCCCGAGGGCTCGGAGCACAACTGCCGTGCGATCGATGCGCTGAAGCGGTACTTGAAGGTCACGAAGCGCAACAGGGCGGGATGGCGTATCGATTTCGACGAGATGCGCCTCTACCCTGCGACGCCGCTCCAGTATTTGCGCCGCCTAATGCTCGTGAACGAGTACTTCTCCGATGAGATCGAGTTCGTGGGGCTCGAGGTTGGTCCACAAACTGGTGATGTTCGGATCGCCACGACCCAGCCATCGCTCGTCTCGAGGTCAGGCGCACTGGAACACCCGACGCTTCCGCAGTTGCGTGAGCAGTTTGAGAGCTTTGGGTTCGAGTACCTCGACCCGGCCCGTCTCCCGCATGTCTTGGGCGAGACCGAGTCGATTCATTTCCGGCGAGACGATCTGTGGCTCTTCGACGTTCGTCCCCACAACTTCGTCGTCGACGGTGACCTTTGCATTCCGATCGACGTGATTGTCCAGAAGCAGGGACCCGACGACATCGACGACGCTTTCTATGAAGGCCGCTAGAGCGGCGACTGGTCTGTCGCGCACTTCCAGGAGCCGATCAGATCGTCCGTCCTTCGGTAGTACCAGCGGAGGATTGCGTCGATGTCCTGGTCTTCCTTGCTGAACTCCGACCAGGCGGGTCCCAAGGGGTGAAGCGCGAGCACCATCTGAGCGTGCTCGGTCGAGCCGTCGTCGCAGGGGATCTCGACGGAGTGCACCTGAATCGCGTCTTCGTGTGCCTCGGAGAGTGAGAACTCGTTCCTCAGCGGCTCGCAGTGGGTGAGCTGAGCGCGAATGGCCTCGGCCGTTGCCTCCGCATCCTCGTCGCTGTCGTCGCTGTTGCCTCGGAGCGCGGCAACGCATGGGTATTCGAGGCAGTCGATTCTCTCGAGCGCGGCGGGAACGTCACAGGTCTCGAACGCGCCTTCGATGGCCTCCACCCACGCGTCGGGATCTTCGGCGGTTGGAAGCTCGGAGGGCCACGGTTCTCGAATGCGGCGGGAGCCGGCCTCGCATTCGGCGAGTTGCCTCTCCATCAGCCCGGCCCAGCCGGAGAGCGCCTCGCAGTCACACTCGTTCGCGGACGTCTGCCCGGGCGCAGAGGCTCGTCGGGCGCAGACGAGGCTTCTCGGCGCGCGTGTCGTGCGGGGAGCCGAAGTGTTCTGCGTGGTCTCAGGCGCAGGTGGTCGTCCTGCTGTGAGACCGGCCGCATACCCCACGACGCCTCCGACGACGAGAAGAGCAATAGACGACAACGCGTATCGGGAGATCGTCACACGGCGAGAACCCGCGACAGCCTACCAGAGAGGCCAGCGTCACCCTGTCTTCTTCTCCCGGGACCTACGTGATCCCCGTGGACGCCTCGATCGAGTACAGCGTCTCCGGCTGTGGCTCCTCCGCGTGCCCATTCTATCTCGCGACCACCAATCTGGCGATTGGAGCGCAATGATGCAGGGCACAGTCACGGTGCAGGTGAAGTTCATCCTTACAAACACCGACGGAAACACGAATGACTCTGGAGATATCTTCGGGGACCGAACGGCCTCCGGTGTCGATTCTCTGTTCGTTCAAAAGGAACTCGTCCCGGGTGTAATGGCTACGATCGCGCTGGACGATGCGAGCGATGTCGACGGGCCACCCAGCGTGAGCAGTTCGCTGCCTTCGATCGTCCGGTGTGCGTCACCGGCCACCGAGGCTGATCTCAGCGCCTACATCTCCGCCTCCGACCCGGATTATGACCTCGACATCGTCGGGTGGCTGGTCGATGATGAATCGGTGTTTGCAACGGATGCCGGCTTCGTCAACGGAACCTACAGCATCGCCCCGATCGCGTTCGACAAGCGCGGAGCGGTTGATGTCGGAGTCGCAACCACGCTCACGGTCGTGAACTGCTCGTGAGAAGATGGCTCACCCCCCTCGTGGCGGCGCTTGCCGTCGCGGGCTGCCTCCAAGATGATGACAGTCCGCGATATCGAACGGTCGCGAGCGGTGACTACGTGGACGTGGTGCAGTCGAACGAGCTGGTCGGAGGCGTCTGTCCCGCGGCGGCCGCGGAGGTCGACCGGCAGATCGAAGAACTCGCCGCGACGTTCGGCGTGTCGATCCCGGAAGACTACAAGCTACTGGCCCGCGTCGAAGCGTTCGACGATGTCGTCGAAGACGACTGCGAACTCGTCGACGTCAGCGCCTGCTTCTCTCCTGGTCAGGGCGATCGGCCTCCAATCATGTCGTCGACAACCTACATTGTCTATCACGAGGTCGTCCACGCCGTGCAGCGAATGCGCGGCAGCTGGCCACATGTGGCGCTGCTCGAGGGCGAGGCAGTGATGTTCGCGGGCTTGGCACAGACGTCGGTGGCGAACTTCTTCTGCCCTGCAACGCCCCGCGACGAGGCCACGATCCGAGAGGCGCTCGAAGACCGCTCCTTGGTCGGGGCATACACCGTCTATCACGAGATCGTCGCGCGGGTGTACGACGCCTACGGACGAGAAGGCTTCGATGCACTCTGGGCCGCGTCGGCGGATGACCCGAGCACCGAGGCGCTCCTTCGCGCGTTCGAGGACCTCTTCGGCCTCACGCTCTTCGAGCTCATGCAGCAGCCTTCGACCACCTGCCAAGACATTAGACCGGGGTGCGTGGGGTTGGAGGAGCGCCGTCTGACAACAGACGGGCTGACGTTCGAGGTGCCGCAAACCTGCGGGCCAGGGGTGTTGGGTTTGGAGACGCCTGCGGACGCAACGTCACCGGGACGTCTCGAGCGTAGCTTTCTGCTCGAGATCGAGGAGCCCGGGGACGTGACGATCTCGTTCTCCGGGTCCGGCGGCGGCGAGCTCGAGATTGCAGCCTGCGGCGGCTTCGATTTCATTGCGAGCTCCGTCGACTCGGTCATCCCCGTGCGCTTCGCGAAGGAGAACACCAACGGGGCGGGCACGCCGAGGTCGTTCCGCTTCGAGGCTGGGGAGTACCGACTCATCGTCGGGGGCATCGCGAACGACGAGCCCGCGATGGCTCACCTCGACCTCGTGCCGCTGGATGAGTAGCCGGTGGTCCGTCGCCGCGAGGTGTGAGCCGCGGGCTGCTAGAGGTGGTCGTCCTACCGTGAGGCCAGCCGTATACCCCACGGCTCGGGCGGCTACTTCGTGCAGTCGTCGGGGTCGCAGCCCGCGGCGCATAGGCCAGTGCCGGCCTCTTCGTCGCAGATGCCGTCGCCCGCCATTGGGCAGGACTGTTCGCAGGAGTCGCCGGGCTCGGGCAGGGAGGGGCATTCGGTCAAGGCGGGTTGGCAGGCGGTCTCGGGGAAGAGGTCGTGGCCGAAGCAGGATTGGGGTGCGAAGAGGTCGAGTCCGCAGGTCTCCCAGAACGGGTCGTCGGGGGGAAGCGTGCTTTGGGGACGTCGATAGTCCTCATAGGCGGAGGCGCTGCCAGGGCAGCAGCCGTGGTACTGGCTGAATGCGACCGAGCGGACCGTGCCCGGCCCGAAGATCTCGAAGCGGCGCGTATCGAGGTCTTCGCCGTCGTCGTACTCGACGGAGTAGGTGCCGGGTACGTTGTAGCGGAGCGCCTGCGCGACGCATTGCTCCTCGTCGGCGGCACCGTTGCAGGGGCTGGGCAGGTCGCACTCGATGATGCCCTCCGGTTCGAGGGGGCTGTCGCAACCGCAGATCGAGCCGCTCTCTGTCTCCTGAAAGTACTCGCGGGTGCACGACACGGCACACTCGGTCTCTTGGCATTCGATGGGGCCGGGCTCGAGGCCTGTCTCGCCGGTCGTCGAGGCGCCGGTGGAGCTCTCGTCGCCGCCGGCGCTTTCGGCCTCCCCCGTGGATGTTTCCGCGGCGTCGCTGGTCGCGGAGGGGGACGACGATGCCGACGTCGAGCTCGTGCCATCGACATGCTCCGCCGAGTCATCTCCGGAGGACGGTGCGCAGGCCGAGAGCAGTGCCAAGCCGAGAATCCAAGGTCGCATGCTGCTCATTCGCGCTGGGCGCTCTTCGAATGACGCGCTGTCTGCGGCAGAAAAAAAGATCGTCTCGGTGATCATGGCGCCGACTCGCGGAACAACCCTGCGCGAGATGTTCGGGCGGGACAACACGGGGGTCAGCGATGGGCGGCAACGCGTGTGTTGGACCCAGGAGCGGCGAGGGCTGTGGGGAGAGCCGGCCGTGAGGGCCGCGCTGTTGGAGTGGTCGTTCGACTCGCCCTGGCGCATCGAAGCGCTGGCGCGGCAGGCCGGACTCGCGCTGGGCGAGCGAGCGCTGGAGGCGTTGCTCGACGCCGCCGACCGAGGGGAGCTGGAGCATCGGGCCGAGTCGCTGGCGTCGGCGGTGATGGGACCGATGCGCGAACGGCTGACGTCCGAGCCCGAGCTTCGAGAACCGGTCGGGCAGGGCCTGCGCTTTCATCCCCACTATTGGCCTACGGCGGAGCCCGCGGTCGGGGTGCCGTACCGCATCTTGGATGCGCGCGGCGATGTGGAGGTGTCTGGCATGACGCCGGGCGGAGCGACGGTCGAGCACGACGTGCGGCCGGGCGATCGCAAGATGTTCGTGTTGTGCCACGTGCGTCATGTGGCCTTCGATGCCGAGACCTGGGCGGTGGGCGACCCGGGCGTCGAGCTTTGTGTGACGACGGAGGGAATCGACGATCAGGACGGCACTCTGCGTGTGTTCGTCGAGGGGCGGGAGACGGCCGAGTCGGCGGTCTACGCGACGACGCTCTGTCTTCGCGGTGGGAGGTCGACGGCGTTGCTCGACCCCGAGGTGTTGTCGGAGGTGCTCGAGGAGTGCCCGTTCTCGGACGCAGTGTCGTTGGTGGCAGACGTGGAGTTCGAAGGCGGTACGCTGTTCGCGTCCACGGCCCGTCCGTTGACCGTTGTGCGCCCCTGCGTTCGCGTCGAGGCATGCGATGGGTGCAACCGAGACCAGCCGTGGTGTGTGACGGGAACGACGACGGGGGCCGAGGGTCTGGTGTTGCGGGTGCGGCTTTGCTCCTACGACGCGTGCGGCCACGTCGAAGTGCTCGACGAGCAGTGCATCGATGCGACGAACACGTGGTTGGTGTCGGTCGAGCCCGCCTCGTTCGAACGTGATGGTGATGCCGTCGTCGAGGCGCTGTTGGAGGCTGAAGACGGACGCGTTGTGGCCAGTGCATCGGTACGCACCGTTCCCTTGGCGCGTGCCGAGTTGGGGGCGTGGGCATGAGGACCGACGGTGTGGCGGGAGAGTTTCGTCGGGTCTGGATTCGGCCCGCCGTGGTCGGCATCGCATGGCTGGACGCGCGTGTATGGGTGGGCTCCACTGCGACGCTGACAGTCCGCACGGCACACATCCCCGACGATGCTCGGATCGACCTTTCGCTGTCGACGCTGGGTGCTCGGGGGCAACGCACGAAGGTTGCGGCGCTGGATCCGGTTCACGTCCGACGGGGGCGTGCCGTCGCCGAGGTCGCGCTCGAAGACGACGCGCTCGCTTTGCCGTGCCCCGACGCGCAGTCGTGGCAGCTCGTCGTGGATGTGGCCTGCCCCGACTTCGAACTTCACGAGACCAGCCCTCCATTGTTCGTAGACCTGCACCGATTCGTGCCCGGGTTCTGACGTGTCCGACAAAACGTTCAACTACTGGGGACGCCGCTTTCGCTCGCTGTATCGGGGGCCGCTTCCGCCCGAGGCGCGGCACATGCTTCGTCGTTGTTTCGCGTCCTTTGGCCCCGACGACCGTGTGATTCGGGAGGCGTGGTCGCACTGGGTTCGGAATCCGAAGATCGCGATGAAGGAAGCCGAGTTGTTTCCGTATGGGTCGGGCGGAAAACGCTGGCGAGCGATTCGCAAGCAAGACGACCCTTCGGAGAGCGCGCCGCGGAGCCACGACGTGTGTTGTGCCGATGCTGCGTCGTTTGCCATGTACCAATCGACGCTGTTCGACGGTTGGTCGGCGGGGCGTTGGACGGCGGCTTCGGGCGCTGTGTTTTGGAACGCCGCCTCGGGAGGCTTCGCGAAGAGCGGCCGGGTCGTTCGCACCATTCGCAACTACGAAGCGTTCGCAGACCAGGATGCGTGGCTGCCAGGGGATGTGGTCACGTATCTGCCCTACTCGTCGTACCGAGATTCTCGTCCGACATGGTACGCGAGCCACGTCAACGTCTACCTGGGCCCGATGGCGTTGCTCGATGCGTCCGGCGAGCCCACGGGTCAGGTGTTTCATTTCTTCGACGGGTCGTTGGGGCTCTCCGACGGTGGCGACCTGCACATCAAACCGCTGTCGTTTCGAAGGCAGCACTGGCGCTTTCGTCGTTGGGGGGATCTCGAACGCAAGAAGAAGTTCGACCTGGTCGTGCAGTCCCGCTCGACGGCGCTCGAAGAGGCCTACGACGCGACGATGCGGTTTCCCGTGTGTGCGAAGGCGGCGATCTCCGACGGGATGTGGACCGACCGCGTCGGCCCGCGAACCGCGGCATTGGTCACCCACCCCGGTGCCCCGTTTCCACTGGGGGTCAATCGAGCGTGGAACGACACGGTTCGATTCGAGCCCAAGCGCATCGAACCCGAGATCCGCTCGATGGCGGTGGGCCGCGTCGTCGCGGCGAGGTTGCGGGGCACCGCGCCGTTCGTGATCGTCGAGCACCGCTACGACGCCGAGGCCGGGAGGGTGGTGCATCCGCGGCGCTGGGGCTCGAAGACGTCTGCGAAGCGCTTCTTCACGCTGACGGTGGATGTGGCGCCCGTCGATCTGAGGGGGATCGCCAAGAAGACTCGACCCGCGGCGGAGCTGGTGGGCCCCAAGTCGGGGGTGTGGTTGCCGCGCTGGCTTCGGACGCACTTGAAGGTGCCCTCGACGGAGTTGCTACGGTCTCCGACTGACGGACCTCCGGCGAATGCCCCACTCCCGGTCCCCTCGTCGGGTCCGTTGGTCGAGCAGGGGACGACCGAGGTTCTGCTCATTTCGGGGGCGGACGGTCGCGAGGTTGCGGTCGAGGTCGATACGGCAGTGGCGGTGAATGTGGTGCCCCGATCGTTCTCTCGCTTGAAGCACCTCGCCTCCAAGTGGGTGCCCGCGCCGCGATATCCGGAGGGCCGTCCGATGCGTCTGCCGCCAGCGACATCGTTTGGTCCGTATAGCCATGGGATTCTACGCTTGCCGGCATTCGACGGCTCGCTCGCGGCGAGCACCGCCGTGAGGGGGCTCGACAAGTTGGATGCCAAGCCCGTGCTCGAGCGGCTCGCACCCGGTGAGTTTCAGTGGGAGTTGGACGGGCCGTTGACGTGTCGGGTGCGGCCGAGCTGGGTGAAGAAACTCGGCTCTTCAGTCAAGCCGGGCCAGGCGCTGTACAGCCTGCGATCCAAGCGCAAACTCGTGTTTCTGTGGGCTCGAGGCATCTTGAAGAAGCAGACGACGGTGGAGTTCCGGCGCGTTCCCAAGGGCGCGACCTTCTTGGGCCGTGTCGTGGACAAAAAGGTCGAGCTCATCGCACCGGGCTTCATCGACGCCCACACCAGCGCCCCGACGTGGAACCAGACCAGGCCCAAGTTTGCGTCACGAGACGCGGTCGCCAAACGGATCGCGTCGGGCGACACCCGGCTGTACCTGGCCGAGCTCGGTCGCGGCTGGTCGTTGGCAGAAGACGGGTGGATCGAGGGGGCCGATGACCTGGTGCTGCACGCGGCCAGTTGGAGAGATGGCGCGCCTCGGCCTGCGACGGCGCCGGATCCCGTCTTGGACATTCGCACGGGCAGCACCGTGAAGATCCGCAGGGGGCAGAAGGTCCGTGCGTTCCCGGTCGCGATCTCCCAGGCAAAGGTGGGAAAGCGGGTGCGGGAGTTTGCTCTGATCGAGGTCGCCCCCGCCGTCGCTCGGTCCAAGCTCACCGAGGCGAAGGCGATGCATGCTGCGTTTGCCAAGCGGCTGAAGGAGGCCGCAGATGCTGACGTTCTCCAGTTCGCCACCGAGAAGGGGCCGGTCGTCGAGCGTCATGCGATCGGGAGAGTTGGAAAGATCGCGCCGGGCGTCTCCTTGTTCGCATCGGAAGACGTGTTCGGCTTTCTCGCGGGCGACTCCAACTGGAAGGCGCTCGAGCTCGAGAGCGTGGGGGACCTGCTCGACCCGAAGACCGCGAAGGCGCTCGGCAAGGCGATCGACGCCGCTCTCCCTCTGCCGCCTAACTCGAAACGCACGGCAGCAGCCGCCCTGACGACGCCGCGGGTCGGCACTTCGCCGAAAGACGATCCGTGGCTGGCCTACGCGTCCGAGAGCGATCGTCGGTTGTCCCGCCTCGTCGGGGTGCATCCCAGCGCGTTCGCAATCGACTGGGAGGCGGAGTTGAAGGCCGCCAAGGGTAAGGGGGTGTCGCGGCCTCCTGCGGACCCGGCGGTGTTGAAGGCTTACCGCATCCTGGACGCGGTGACGCTCGAAGGCATCGACCCCGCGGCTGCGGTGCACGTCTATCACCCGCTCCGCGCGGCGGAGCGCTGCAGCACGGGGTACGCATTCGATCTGGGTGAGGCGGTGGATTTGAAACTCTCCTTGGGGACCAACGTCGTCTCGGCCAAGGATGGAAAGACGATCTTGGTGCCTCCCTTGGACGCGGTCACGCCTCGCAAACAGGCGATCTCGGCCAGCCTCGGCGGCTACGTCCAGGGGGACCTCAGCGTGCAGTTGCCTCGCAAGCTGGGCGCGACGCTGCCGATACGTGTTCGCCCTGTCTCGCCGCTGTCGCACCCCGTACGTGCAGCACGGGAGCCCGAGGTGTTGTTTCCAGTCGTGAACCGGGGTGTGGTCGAAGACGGCACGATTCACCTCCTCGACGATGGTGGCGCCATGGGCGAGAGCCCATACGTCACGGCGAACGTGTCTCTCTATCTCGACTTGCCGTTTCGGGTGGCGATGACGCTGGAGGCGGAGCTGAAGGATGCGAAGGGGCTCGGGTTCGGCACGTCGCCCGTGTTGCGTGGTCTTCCTGCGTCAGCGGTCAGCGCGTCCGTGCCGAGCGATACCTTGCGGCGCTGGACGGTGGCCGCGGAGAAGGACCCGTTGTACCGATTCGAACAGCAAGTGGAGCTCGAGCTGGAGGTCGCGCGCACTGGGCCGTTGCCCGCGCCCACGCAGCCCAAAGCGTACAGCGGTGCGACGGTCTCCGAGGGGTCGTTGGTCGTGCGTGCCAAGTGGGCCGGCGGCGAGTACGAGCGAACGTTCACCGTCGGCCATCGTCACCTCGCGCTCAAAGACAAGGGGCGAGACGTTTCCCAGTTGCAGCGGTTGATGTCTCAAACACTCGATGTCGCAGCGCGGACGCAGCGGCCCGTCTACCGCGAACCCAACGGCAAGTCGTGGGATCCGAAGTCCTCCGCGTACGAGCGCCGGATCTGCATCGACGGCATCTACGGAAAGGCGCTTCAGAAGGCGTTTTGGAGTTTGGTCCGGCAACACCACGCCGAGCTGGTGGGCAAGCCGATCTGGAAGCGGGGGAAGAAGGGGGACGTGCAATCCAAGATCACGGCCAGCAAGAAGAGCTTGTCGGGCAATGCTTTGCTCGACCGATGGTGGATCCGGTGGGTCGCGTCCAAGTACACGGTCTACCCTGCCGTGACGTTCGACCGCGTCGAGGACCCGAAGGGCTGGGCGAGCCACGTGGACGGGGTTGCGAGCAAGACGCGACTACGGTCGCTGCTGCCGGATGGATCGCGAGACACCGTCCGTCTGCACCTTCGAGTGGAACCCCAGGGGACCACGATCGAGAGTCTCACCGTACATTGGACCGGTGACTTCACCGTGGACGGGGCAGCCGAAGGGGCCCGCTCCATCGAGGTTCCGGTCGAGAGTCTCTCCCTCGGACTCGTGTCGCTCGACCTGCCCAAGCGCAGGGCCAAGCGCCAGGCCGTTTGGGTCACAGCGGGCAAGGTGGAGCTGCTCCGGGTGGGCATTGGTGGCACCACGGCGTGGAGCGTGACACCCAAGCACGAGCGTCGCGATGCCGCGGCCGTGCAGCTCGCACTCCGGATGCTGACTCGAACCGGCCCGGGCAAAGACCAAGGCAAACCGTTCTACGCGGGAACGGTGGACGGGAAGTTCGGCAGGGTGAGCAACAAGGCCTTGAAGGCGTGGGCGAAAGACCGCGGGCTCACGAGCCGACGACGTCCCAAGGTAAGCAGGGAAGATATCGCAACACTTCTGAGAGAGGCCTTCTGACGCTGCGTGATTCCGCTGAGACGCGATGACGTGCCCATGAGCCTGTCCGCCTGTGGCAGGTGACCAAGCGGGCACCTGCCAGTCTTCGTGCTGAGGGCGATGCGGTCAGCCTGCGACGGCGGTGAACGGGATGACGAAGGTGCACGGGAAGGCCGTGCCCAGGATCGTCTCGGCGACACCGCAGTCCTCTCCTTCGCACTCCAAGCGGCCGAGTTGCTCACCTTCCATCTGGGTGCCGGTGGTCGTGCCGTCCACGGTCACGAACGCGTCGAGCACGGCGTTGAACCCGGCCTCCTCGATGCTTTCGACATAGCGCTCGGGGCAGCTGAACGCGTCGCCGTTGCCCATCATGCATTCGAAGGGATCCGTGTCATCGCCCGGTGTGATCGTGAAGGTGCCGTCGCCGTGGTTTTCGATGGAGAAGTCCCCCACGCCCTGGGTGGCCTTCAGGAACGTGCAGTCGTTTTGGGAGGCACCGTTGTCCGCATAGATCCAGGCGCCGTCTTGCGGACCTTCCCCGCCGGCGGTGGGGTCGCTGGAGTCTCCGCTCGACTCGTCCGCGCCCGACGAACTCCCGTCGTCGCTCGAGTTCCCTTGCGAAGCGCCGCTGGGGTCGTTGCTGTCGCTCGTGGGCCCGGACGATGAGCCCGCGGTCGCTGCGTCGTCGTCGTCGGTCGCCGAGATCACGCAGGCGGGCATCAGGAGCAACATCGAGATCAAGCATCCAAAGGCGGAGCGGGTCGTCATGCCGCGATAGAGCGGACGGGTCACGAAACGATTGCGGTCGTTCGCAGAAAAACGACGCGTCCTTCAGTGCGGCTGTGCGTCGGGGCACAGGTGGAGGGCTTGCTCCAGTCGCGCGCGTGCGTCTTCGGGGACTCCGGGGTCGGTGATGGATGCGGCCATTGATGCAGCCGTGCACGCCGCGTCGAGGTGACCTTCGTGTGCCTCGAGCTCTGCGCGGGCAAGCGGAGCGTAGATCCGTTTGTGAATGGGTGCCGGATCCACGAGGGTCCATGCATCGTCGATGCGGTCGAGTTTCGCGCGGGCCTCCTCGAGGCGCCCGAGGTCCAGGAGCGCGAGTGCTGCGAGGTCGAACCTCGCCGCCAAGTCCGGGTGCCGCTCGGCTCGAATGGTCGCGCGAGGGTCGACCTGCTCGGCCCATGTCAGCGCGGCCTGGGCGTCGCCGCGCTGCAGAGCGATCAGTGCCAACCCGTGAAGTGCCCAAGGCTGAAGCTGATCCGTGCCCGAGTCGAGGTCGAAGAACGACTCCGAGTCGGACATCGGAACCTGGCGTCGTGTGAACGCGAGCACCTCGAGATAGGCCTCTCGGGCTTCGTCGATGCGTCCGGCGCCACGCAGAGCGTCCGCAACGTGGGCGCGAGTGTGCTCGACCCAGTAGGAGTCAGAACCCCATGCCGCGGACCGAATCTCGAGCGCACGGTCGAAGTGTTCGAGTGCGCGGGCATGGTCGCCTTGTAGCAGCGCGACCTCGCCGAGGTTGCCGTGTGCCCCGGCGGTGTTGGGGTGGGAGGGCCCGAGGACCTCGCGCCACACGTCGAGCGCCTGCGTGTAGTGCTGGGCGGCGTCCGCGTCCTCGAAGCGTTCAAACTCGAGTTCACCGAGGCTGTTCAACCCTTGAGCCAACCACGTGTCGTGTCCGCCAGCGTCTCGGAGGTGATCGAGGGCTTCGCGAGTGTTGGCGTCGCTGCCCTTGGGATCCTGCATGACGCCGACCAGGGCTCGGAGCATGGCTGCGCGCCCTCCCAGTCGGTCGGCATCGGACCCTTCGAGGTGGCGGTCGAGTCGGTCGAGCCACAGCAGTGCGTCGTCGAAGCGCGTGGCGCGATAGTTGGCACCGGCGAGTGAAAGCAACGCGCGCGCTGTGAGGTTCGGCGCGTCGGCGGCATCGGCCGCGAGCAGTGCCGCTTCGAGTGTGGCGAGGGTGGGCGTTTGATCCGAGACCCCTTGCTGCATGGCGAGCGAGTCTCCGAGCTCCAACAGGATGCGCGCGGTGACGGCAGGATCGCGCAGCTCGTGGGCGCGGACGCGGGCGGCTTGCAGGGTCCGCAGTGCATCGTCGACTTTGCCCACGCCACGGAGTGCACGGGCACGCGCGACGGCCTCCAGCACTTCGCGCCGCAAGGCCTCATCGAGTGCGTCGAGTGGTCGCGCATCCAAGACGCACCCCTGGGGATCGGTGAGCAACGCCAGCGCCTGCACCGACTCTTCGATCACTGAAGGGTCGTCGGTCTCGAGTACGTCGAGCAGGGCCGAAAGCTCGAGCACGCGGCGTTCGACACAAAGGCGGCGGCGCAACGAGGTCTCTTCATTCGGCTGCGCGCAGGCCCCGGAAAGCACCGACTGCAACGCGTCGACGTGAGTGTCGATATCGGCTTGCACCCGGCTCCACGCCTGCTCTGCAAAAGGCTGGCCGTGGGCCGCGAAGCGTTCGGCCAGCGCGGCGCGTCTCGGGGGCGCCCACAGAGCCGCGATGCGGTCCCGGCTGCTCGCACAGGGATCGTCGACCGAGTCTGGGTTCATGGCGACGACGGCAGCCACCGTGACGCCCGCTCCGAGCGCTGCGGTGGCGACCCAGCCGCGTTTGCCTTGGGTCCCTCGTTTCCAAACGGTGAGCAACGAGGCCAGATCCGGGTAGCGCTCGTTCGGGTCGTGGGCCAACCCGCGTTCGATCGAGTCGCGAAGCCACCGCGGAATCGAGGCCGACGTGGGGACCTCGGTGCGGCGTTGCTCGGCGAGTGCGGCTCGGATCTCGTCCGCCGTGTCGCCGGGGTAGGGGCGGACACCGTAGAACACCTCGAACGCGGTTGCGCACAGCGAGAACTGGTCCGATGCCGTCGTGGCCGGGTTGCCGCCTGCCTGCTCGGGGGCCATGTACGCAGGGGTCGCGCCCAGCAAGCGGTCCTCTCCGAGGTGGGCGGTACCAAAGTCCGTCACGCGCAGGCGCCCGTCGGCGCCGACCAGCAGGTTGCCGGGCTTCACGTCGCCATGGACGATGCCGGCCTCGTGCGCAGCCACCAGCCCCGATGCCGCTTGCTCGAGCAGCGCGAGGCGTTGAGCCCAGCGCAACTGTGACGCTTCGAGGTGGGTCTGCAGCGTCTGCCCGTCGACGAACTCCATCGCCACGAACGAGGCTCCGTCGCACTCGCCGACGTCGTAGACCGCAACGACGTTGGGGTGATTGAGCTTTGCCAGCAGTTTGGCCTCGTGCTCCACCTCGTGTGGGTCGTGCTCGCCTCGCAGCACCTTCACCGCAACGCGGCGCTCGAGCTTCGGATCCCAGGCCGAGTACACGACGCCCGCGCCGCCGGACCCCACACGTTGGAGCACCTGAAAGCGGCCGATGGTGAGCCGCGACGACGCTCGCCCAAAGAGCCGAGCCGCGACGTTTTGTCTCCACTGGCGGGCCTCGAGGTCGCCCTGCGCGGGCCCGGCCCCGAATCGCTCTTTCAGGCCGTCGTCGAGCGGCGCGTCGGTCACGACGACTCGAACACCTCTTTGACCGACTTCGCCCACAGGTCGATGTTGGCCTCGGTGGTCTGCAAGGGAGCCTCACCCGCCTCGATCGCCTGCAGCTGGTCGGCCAGGAGCTTTCGAGCACGCCGGATCCGCGTGCGCACCGTGCCTTCGGGAACCTCCAGCACCTCGCCGATCGCTCCCGCGGTCATGTTCTCCCAGAAGTAGAGCTCCAGCGTGACCTGGTGTTCGAGGGGGATTCGCCGCAGTGCCTCCAGCAGCGCTCGCTCTTCCCGCTTGCGCGCCATCACCGATGGAGGGCTAGGGGAAATCTCCATCACCGACACCTCGAGCGGGTCGAGCTTGTCGGCACTTCGCCGTCGCTTGTCGAGCTCGCGATACAGCTCGTGTCGCGCCACCACGAACAAGTACGTGCGAAACGTCGAACGACCTTCGAACTGATCCCTCCGTTCGACCAACACCAACAGCGTGCGCTGAATCAGGTCGTCGACCCCGTCGCTGACCTTGTTGCGAAAGAACCGGCACAACCCGTCGAAGTGCCGCGCGAACAATGCCTCCCCCGCGGCTGAATCGCCGTCGCGCCACGCCTTCAGCAGCTCGAAGTCCGGATCGCTCACGCACCCTCACGATAGCGCAGCCTGCCGTGTCTCGGCGCGCTCCAACACCGTCGGAGGTTCATCGCAGTGTTCGATACCGACACCGCTGCGTTTGTGCCTCAACCCGTGCTCCGGGTCACTCACCCATGCACGACTCGGCGAGTGCCTGGCAAGACTCGGCCGTGGCGGGCGCGCTGCTGCAGGAGGTGCACTGCAGACCGGTCGTGCCTGTGAAGCAAAGCGTGCCGCCAGCGCGACACGGGTGGCCCCTGGGCAAGCTGCAGGCGATGCAGCCGTGGTGTCCTTCTGGGATCCACGCGAGCGTACCAGGTTGGGTTGTGTCTGCGAGGACCCAGCCATCGACCCCGGTCGCGATGGCGTTGGCGGGATCATCGATCCAAACCGCGTCGTCGAGCATCGCTGTGTATTGGGCGAAGTAGGGGCTCGGGCAGACGCCCGAGAGCAGCGCGACGTTGAAGTCGTCATACTCCGCTTCGCAGATGTCTTGGGGCTCGTCCCCGGTTGATGCGTCGTTCGCAGACGATGGAGTGTCGACGGGTTCTTCACAGCCGCTCCACAGCGGAAGAGCGGCCGCAAAGACTACAGAGAGGACCAGCCTGGCACTCATCCACGGAGTGTGCGTCACGTCCATGGCCCCGGCAATAGTCGGCCTCTAGCCCGAGCAGATGAGGTCGGCGGGATAGCCTTCGTCGTCGATGCACTCGGCGCCCGCGTACTCGCACCCGCCGTTTTCGTCGAGTGGCCACGGCTGTAGCGGGCCGTCGGCGCATCGGCAGGCGCACTCGCCCGAGAGGTCGTGGTCGCCCGGGTAGGAGAGGTCGTGTTGGGCGAAGGCGTCTTCGGGGCTCGCACCACAGCCGCACTCCTGGGCGCCGCACCCGGTGAGCAGCGTGGCGAGGGCGAGGCACGCTGCGGATCCGATCGCGGTGCGAACACGGTTCATGGCATCCGAAGCGTAGCGCGACGGGCTGAGATCCGCTCGCGCACAACTGACGCGGAGTCGGCGCTGCGTTAGTTGCCGGAAACCCCCTCCAGTGTCAGCATTTGGGCGCCTGCGGCCGGTTTGCGGCTCTGGGTGGACGCACTTCCAATGACCAACACCACCGATTCCTTTGGCGCCCGTTCCACCCTCGCCGTGGGCGAGAAGTCCTACGAGATCTTCCGCCTCGACGCGTTGTCGAAGGCCGGCGTGGGCCACGTCGACCAGCTCCCGTTCTCCCTGCGCGTGCTGCTGGAAAACCTGCTGCGCAACGAAGACGGCAACGTGGTCACCAAGGACGACATCGCGGCGGTGGCGGGTTGGGACGCCGCAGCCAAGCCTTCGGTGGAGATCGCCTATCACCCCGCACGCGTCATCCTGCAGGACTTCACGGGTGTGCCTGCGGTGGTCGACTTGGCGGCCATGCGGGACGCAATGGTGGCGTTGGGCGGCACGCCCGATCAGATCAACCCCGAGCAGCCGGTCGACCTGGTCATCGACCACTCGGTGCAGGTCGATCACTACGCGTCCGACAACGCGTTCAGCCTCAACGTCAAACTCGAGTACCTGCGCAACCGCGAGCGCTACCTGTTCCTGCGCTGGGGCACCGAGGCGTTTCAAAACTTCCGCGCGGTTCCCCCGGGCACTGGCATCGTCCACCAAGTCAACCTCGAGTACCTGGCGCGCACCGTGTGGACCAAGGACAAGGACGGGGTTACGCAGGCGTACCCCGACACGCTGGTCGGCACCGACTCTCACACCACGATGATCAACGGATTGTCGGTGCTCGGTTGGGGCGTGGGCGGCATCGAAGCCGAAGCCGCCATGCTCGGCCAGGCGATCTCGATGCTGGTGCCGCAGGTCGTCGGCTTCAAGCTGAAGGGCAAGCTGCCCGAGGGGGCCAACGCCACCGACATGGTGCTCACGGTGACGCAGATGCTTCGCGCCCACGGTGTGGTCGGCAAGTTCGTCGAGTTCTATGGCCCCGGTTTGGATCACCTGTCCCTTCCGGACCGAGCAACGATCTCCAACATGGCGCCCGAGTACGGCGCCACGTGTGGCTTCTTCCCGATCGACGACGAGGTGCTCGCCTACCTGCGCTTCACCAACCGCCCCGAAGAGAGCGTGCGTCTGGTGGAGGCGTACGCCAAAGAGCAGGGCTTGTTCCGCACCAGTGACACGCCCGACCCCGTGTTCACAACCTCGTTGGAGCTGGACCTGAGCACCGTCGTGCCCAGCATCGCGGGTCCCAAGCGCCCACAGGACCGCATCGAGCTCACCAAGTCGCAAGATGCGTGGCGCAAGCTGGTCGTGGACCAAGTGCCCGAGGCCGAGCGCGACAACAACGTGAGCGTGACGCATAAGGGCGCCACCTTCGAGATGAGCCACGGCTCGGTCGTCATCGCGGCGATCACCTCCTGCACCAACACCTCCAACCCCAGTGTGCTGGTGGCCGCGGGCCTCGTCGCTCGCAAGGCGCACGCGCTGGGGCTGAAGACCAAACCATGGGTCAAGACCAGCCTCGCCCCCGGCTCGCGCGTGGTGACCGACTACCTCGAAAAGGCCAACCTGATGGACGACCTCGAGTCGCTCGGGTTTCACACCGTCGGCTATGGCTGCACCACCTGCATCGGCAACAGCGGACCCTTGGATCCGCCGATCGTCGACGGCATCAACGAGGGCAACCTCATCGCCACCTCGGTACTCTCGGGCAACCGCAACTTCGAAGGCCGCATCGGTCCGAACATCCGCGCCAACTACCTCGCTTCGCCACCGCTGGTGGTCGCCTACGCGCTCAAGGGCCACCTCGACTGGGACCCCTACAGCGAGCCGATCGGCCAAGACAAAGACGGCAACGACGTGTTCATGAAGGACATATGGCCCACGCCGCAAGAGGTGCAGGCCCTGGTGCGTGAGTGTTTGGGCAAGGACCAGTTTGCCAAACAGTATGGCGAGGTGTTCACGGGCGACGAAAACTGGCGAAAGCTGGATACGCCCAAGGGCCAGAGCTACGCCTGGCAGGACGACAGCACCTACGTACGGAACCCGCCCTACTTCGAGGGCATGGGCAAAGAGGCGCCCGCGCTCCAGGACATCAAGGGCGCGCGTTGTCTGCTGAAGCTCGGGGACACCGTGACCACGGATCACATCTCGCCCGCAGGCAACATCCCCAAGGATGGGCCTGCGGGGAAGTATCTGATGGCCAACGGGGTGGAGCCCAAGGACTTCAACAGCTTCGGATCACGGCGCGGAAACCACGAGGTAATGATCCGCGGAACGTTCGCGAACATTCGCCTGCGGAACCTGTTGGCGCCCGGCACCGAGGGCGGATGGACGCGACATCAGCCCAGCGACGAACAGATGTCGGTGTTCGATGCGGCCGAGAAGTACCGGGCCGAGGGCGTGCCGTTGGTGGTGCTCGGCGGAACCGAGTACGGGACCGGATCGAGTCGCGACTGGGCAGCGAAGGGCACGATTCTGCTGGGGGTGAAGGCGGTGATCACCAAGAGCTTCGAGCGCATTCACCGATCGAACCTGGTCGGCATGGGCGTGTTGCCGCTGAACTTCAAGGACGGGCAGGACGCGGAGACGCTCGGGCTCACGGGGAAGGAGACCTTCGACGTCTCGGGCATCGAGGGGGACCTGAAGCCGATGTCGAGCGTGAAGGTGGTGGCGACCGCCGAGGACGGGACGACGACGGAGTTCGAGTGCCTGGTGCGGTTGGATACGCCGAACGAGGTCGAGTACTACCGGCACGGGGGAATTCTGCAGTACGTGCTCCGCAGCAAGGTCGGGGCGTAGCTGGCAACCGCCCACAAACAAACGCGCGGTCCGGAGCTGGTCGAGGTCCGCGCGGCGGGGGAGAGTGCGTCCCGACCTCATAGCTTGAAGGGGTAGACGACGCCGATCGTGTCCTTCTCGAACACCGGGAACTCTGCCCCTGCCATTGCCTCGAGGACGCAGTCCTCCAGCGCCGACCCGGTCCAAGGCGGAAGCGCCTGGGCCGAGCTGATCCGGCCGGTTCGGCCAGAGACCATGAACTTCACCCTCAGCTCGTCCCCCGGACCTGCGCCATGGGCATCGCCGCATGCCTCTATCTTCGGCATGACCGGCGCGACCCCTTTGCGGACACCGTAGCTGGTGAGCATCGTCGGCTCCCCCTCACGATAGCGCCAGACCTCGACACCGGGTGGGGCCGGCCTGCGCTCGGGGCGGGACGCCGCGGCGCAGCCCGTGAGCGTCAGGCAGAGGAGTGAAGCTCGATGACGACGCATGGCGCGAGGAGTTCCCAAGGGTACGTTCATTCGTCGATGTGAACTGAGGTGGAGGAGCGGAGGTCGGGTGGGTAGTCGAGGGCCGACCTGCGCTTGGGGTCGGAGGAAGGGGTGGTGCCATAGGTCGCGACCGCGGCCTACTGACCTGGTTTCGGCCGCTTGAAGACCCAGGTTTGGACGTCACCGAGAAGCGGAGATGGAGCGGTACTGCCAACAATCTGGCGTGGCGCTAGCCTTCGATTCCGGCTAGCACCGCCTGCAGGTAGGCGTACGCCTCGGCCGCTGTCGTATGCATCCCTATCGACGCGCCCAGTCCGTCCTGCGCGTCGAGCAGCGACTTCGAGACACCGTCCGTGTCGACCGTGAGCCCGTTCGCGAGCCTGACTTCGCCGCCTGCGACCGTCGAAGCGAGTTGGAGCTCCGCAGCAGCCGAACACAGGTCATCGGCAATCGTCGACCGGGTTGCTCCCAGCCCCTCGTCATCCGAGAGGTCTCCGTAGCCCAGCGCCGTGACCGCGGCGTCGGCCAGAGCGGTCTTGCCGTCGTAGTTCGAAAGAATGCGCGAGGCCGTGCGGACATGGTCCGTGACGGCTTCGAGTCGCGCCTCGGGGCTGAGTTCAGCGTAGCGCTCCGCCTGGGCTTTCTGGCGGACCGCCGCCTGCCCCGACCCTCCTTCGTAGCCGCATGCGAGGCACACGTACGCACCCGGGCTCATCACCTCAACGTTGGTCGAGCCACAGGAGACGCACTCGTCGTCTGAGATCGGTTCCTTCGCCGCGTTGGCAATTCGCCGTGCCGCCACCGCGCCAGCGATTCCGACCACTGCGAGCACCACCACCTTGATCAGCAAACCCACGCCATGGGCCTACCGCAACGCGCACCGCGGTTCAACGAGCAGGCTGTCATTCGGATGTCCGGCCGCAGAGCCCGAGTTCTCGCAATGCCGTGTCCCGCACGGTGGACTTCAGTTCTCGTTGCCGAGGACGCGCCGTCGGTTGGCGAGGATGTGAAGCAATGTGAGAACTTCCGACTCCAGCCACGGTCGTTGCCATAACCGCTGCCAGAACTCCCCCCAGTGTGTCGAACGACTCTCGAATTTGCCCAAGCGCGACGTAGAGCAGGCCATGGTGGGCATCTCCGCTTCTCCGGATGGGGCGAGGTCTTCTCCAGAAGGGCGGCGAAATGCTGTAGACGGTCGTACTCGAACCTGTACCTCGAACTCGGTTCGACTCGCCCGAACCCTCCGCGCGCACTACGTTGCCCATCCGGTGCCGTCACAGCTCCACGAGGTGCTCGTCGCAATGGTGCGGGAGAGCGAGTCCATGGCGCGAACGCTCGCCGAGTGGGCGACAGGTGAGCCCCTGCCGCCCGGGCTGGAACTGCGTACGCGAGATCAGAGCTACAGCGAGATCCAACCGCCCGAATACCGGGCCGATCTGGTCTTCGAGGTTGTTCCAGACGGTGAGGCCGATCCGACCGCGATGATGATCTTCGAGGTGCAGCTCTCTCGCGACCCGAACAAGCGTCGCACGTGGCCGGCGTATCAGGCCGTGTTGCGGGCGCAATACGGATGTCCGACGACTGTCGTCGTGCTCGCACCCGATGACGCAGTCGCGCGGTGGTGTGCGGAGCCGATCGTCCTCGATGGTCGCGGTCGGTCGGTGATTCAGCCCGCGGTGATCGGACCGTCGTTGGTTCCGGTCATCACGAACCCGGCAGAGGCGGTGCGAGCGCCCGGAATGACTGCTCTGTCCGTCATCGCCCATGGTCGCAGCGAGCACGCGCTGAGCGTCGGCAGAGCAGGGCTGCGCGCCGCCGACATCCTCGACGGGACCGATGGCAGGTTGTACGCTGACCTGGTCCTTCACCACCTCGACGAGGCCGCGCGCCGAGCCTTGGAGCACGAAATGGCCCTGAAGCTGAAGAACAAGTACGAGTACCAGAGTTCCACGGCGAAGCGGTTCGTGGCCGAGGGCAAAGCGGCGGGCAAGGCCGAGGGGAAAACCGAGGGAAAGCTGGGCGCGCTCGAGGTGATGCTTGGCGCACGTGGCTTCGTGGTGGATGACGCGACGCGTGCGAAGCTGGCTGCGCACGACCCGGATCAGCTCGACGAACTCATCGTGCGGGCTGTGACGGTCGAGACCCTGGACGAGCTTTTCGACGCGTAGGTCGACGCTCCTCGAGGTCGAAACGCGCGCGGGATGTGAGCTGCGGGAGGATTGACCCCGCGCGGCCACTCTGCACTAATGCGGCCGCTGGTTGGGCCTGGCCCAGCGAGAGGTTCCGCCGATGCTCACCGTCGAAAAAGATCAGCGCCCGTCTCCCCAAGACCTCGTCCGCGTGATGCAGCAGATCGTGAGCCCAGGCCGCGGTCACGTCGCTTCCGCGCAAGCCTTCGCGGCGGCGCTCGGGCTTCCGGGTGCATCGATCATCGAGCTTCGCTCGCTGCCGCTGGGGGCGGTTGGCCAGCGACTGATCGCGTTGCGCTACGTGATCGAGAACGGGGAGGTGTGGGAGCGCCACTTCGGGTGGGAGTCCAAGCTGGCGGAGATCGACGCTTCCGTTCCGGACCGGGTGCGAGCGCTGGTGAAGCAGATCGCATCGGTGCGCGCGGAGGCTCCCGACGAAGCCACGTTTTCGGCGGAGCTCGCCGAGCACTCGCTGGCCGACATCGCGGAGGTGGCGGAGTCGGTCAAGGAAGGGGCGGTCGAAGCAGTGGAGCTGTGCGTGGCGATCAGCCGTCACCCGGCGTGCCGCGATGCATTACGTGCCCGGTTGCGCGAAGAGGCCGGCACCCTGTTCGCCAAGGACCCTCGCACCTGTGATCTGATCTACCTGCTCACGCATGCGCTCGACCGCTACCCCGCCACCACGGTGGGCGAAGGCCGGCTCGACTACGTGATCATCGCGGACAAGGGCGAGATGGGCGTGCGCGCGACCCGTGAGGCGCTCGCCTTGGGTGCACGCCCCGTGGTGCTGCACAGCGCCAGCGACGACGCGAACGCGCTGCAGGTGCGTATCGCCGACGCGAATGGTGGTTTTGCGATCCCGCTCGACGGTGCGTTCCGCGAGACCTACGCCAACCCCTCGCAGATGGTCGAGCGCATCAAACGGGCCTACGACGAACGGTTTGGCGACGCCGCAGACGAGCACTTGAGCCGCTCTGCGCTCTACCCCGGCTACGGGCCGCTGGCGGAGAACACGGCCGCGATCGAGTACTTCCAGCGCAGCGGGATCGTGTTCATCGGTCCGATGCGCGACGTGGTGGAGCGCGCGGGCGACAAGCGAGAGTTTCGCAAGCTGGCCGAGTCGATCGACGACAAGGCGGTGACGCCGGGCATCGTCATCGACGACACCGACCCCGAAGAGATCGCCCACAAGATCGTCAAGGCGCACACGGCAGGCGCGTTCAAGTTTCCTGGCCGACTCAAAGCGGCCAACGGCGGTGGCGGCCGAGGTCAGGTGGTGCTGGAACAGCCCTCCGAGATCCCCGCCGCAGTGCTGCGGGTACTCGGCGAGATCACCTCGAACGGCTGGGACCCGGGCGTGATGTTCGAACAGAACATCCCCAAGACCATGCACCTCGAAGTGCAGGTGGTCCGCGACCGCTACGGCAACACCCGCCACTTCGGCATGCGCGACTGCACCGAGCAACGCGCCAGCCAGAAGATCCAAGAAGAAGCCCCGCCCGCGGTGCTCCGCAACGACCCTGCGCTTGAGCAGCGCATGTGCGACATCGCGGTGAAGATCGCCGACATGGTCGGCTACGTGGGCGCGTGCACGGTCGAGCTCATGTTCAAGGACGGGCACTTCTACCTGCTCGAGATGAACACCCGCATCCAGGTGGAGCACCCCGTGACCGAAGAGGCGCACCGCGTCCAGGTGGGCGACGAGCGCACCCCGCTCAACCTGGTGCAGCTGCAGTTCCTGGTCGCCCGCGGGGCCCCGATCCCGTTCGCCCAAGCAGACGTTCGCAAAGCCCGGGTCGCGCGCGAGTACCGGATCAACGCCGAGGCCTTCCGAGCCGAGCTGAAGGACTCACGCGACGGCGGCCGCGGCCTGTTCGTGCCAAACGCCGGCATCTTCGACCGAATCGAGCTGCCCGACGAAGCGACAGTGCTGGACGCGTTGCGCAAGAGCACCGTCCAGGGCGTGACCGCCGTAGGCATTCGCTTCGACGCAGGGTTCGAGGTGGGGGACACGTTGGTGAACAAGGACCCCACGTTCGGCAAGCTGATCCTCTCGGTCGAGGTGGAGCCCGAGTTTGAAGAGCAGCGGTACGAGCTGCTGCGGCTGGCCTCGCTGGAGGTGCTGCGACGGACGCACATCGAGGGGCGACAGGTGATGCCCGACGGTCGCGTCATGGAGGGGACGCGGTTCGAGAACAACGTCGCGACCCACGTGCAGGTGCTGGAGACGAAGTGCCTCCGGGACCACGGGCTCACCCAGGCGGAGGACCGGCACGTGAACTGGGTGATCGAGGAACTGCGACGCTCGGCGCCTGAGGGGTGACGAACGCAGACTTGATTGAGGAGATTCGCAGCGGCGGTGAGAATGAACTCGAGTCGAAGGCGTTCTCCGTGCAACTCCGAGGAACCGCCGTTTCCCGGAAGTGAAGCTGCAAGAGAAGTCTCGCGCGGGCACGGGGACGTACGCTTTTTTCCGGCGAGCGGTTCTTCGCGGCGCCGGCTGTCCTGTCGCCGACACTGGATTCGTTTGAATGTCGGCCCTACCAGCCGCGGGCCTCTTGAGTATGATGGGTCCCCTCGGCGGCTAGGCGAGCCGAACGTCGGGCTCAAGCCCCGAGGCGCCTGGCCCAAGCCAACCCGCACTTCGGGCAACGATAGGCGCGCGACGGTCTCACGGACAGCAGTGCTCGGCAGCTAGGGCATGTTCGGACGATTTCTCCGGCCCGAGGAGCAGCAGCTTCCAGGCAACGCTCTAGCGGCCTTGTCAGGACGGATCGGTTCTCAATGCTTGATGTGCGCCTTGGGGCCGGGCGTCGAATCTTGTAAAGCGAGACCTTCGAGCGGCGATTGAGGTCGGTTGCCGGAGGGGCATCCCACAGGATTGAGAGGACCCCAATGTCTCTCGGGATAATTCGCTCTGTCTGTTGGACTATCTTCTGCAGTGCCTTCTTCTTCGCCGCGGCGCGTTGCGAGCTTCCTTCAGCATAGAAGGGAAGTTGCTCGTAGGGCTCGGCGGCGAGTGACACGATTGGAACGATGACGGCCTGGGTGACGCCCAGTTTGAGCATCCCTTCGGCCTGTTCTGTCGCCTTCTGCAGTTTCTTTTGGTGGGAGCGGCCGGCTGACCCTTTACTATCGAAGGTGAGGCGCTTGAACTCCACTCCAACGATCCAGCTCGTCGGTAGATGAGGCTCTGGCGGACCAAGTATGAGGTCGAAGTCTCCGGGTTTCCTTGGTGAAACGGTGCTCAGCTCCGGAAGATGAACTTGCCTAGTCAGGCCTAGCATCTTCCACCACCCGAGGCGGTCGAGGCCCGCCGGGCCGGCAGCCACGTCTTCGATCTGAGCTGTGAACCAAGGGAGCAATCCTGACGCGAGTAGCGCGGATACGAAGCTTTCTTCCTCGAGTTTGGCAGGTGACTCCGCCGAGGGCTCGACGCCTCGGCGGCGCGCGAGACTGATACTGAGGGTTTTTCTCTCATGGCCGTTGAGCTGGGCCGCGAAGAGCTCGGCTTGAGGGACCATTCTGAAGGCGTCGGGGTCGTCCGCAAGCCATGGGCAACTGACCAAGGGGTCGGGGTACATTCGTGGGCTCCGATCGGAAGTCTTCGCGTCCCGCCGTTCAGCGGCACCGGCAAGGGGTCGGTGAGTGACACGGCTTTCCGTTGCACCTTGCGGCGTCGACCAGTTCCTCTCCGAAGACATCCAGCCAGAGCCCCTGTGTCGCCGCGAAGGCGATCTCCAGCTCCACCCGGTTGCCGTCGTCCCACGCGGGGGCGTGGTGCATGAACCGGCCGAACAGGCGCGCGCAGTCCTCCGCGTAGGCGTGCGTGTCCAAGATGTGTGCGTGCCAGACCTCGTCGATGTCCAACGTCGGCACGAGTGACGCTGTCGGGTACTGGACTCGGAGTTGGAGGAAGCGTCGGTACGCGAGCTCGGCCCTCCGGGCGCGGGGGATGTCCCAGTCCGGTCGCTTTGCGAGCTTCAGGACGATGCGCTCGAGGTCCACGGCGCGTACCTCGGGGGACAGTGCAGCCCCTCGCGGTGTTTGAGCGGGCGAGGGCGTCGAGAGCGTGGTGGGAGGGAAGATGGTCATCTGCATGGTGTGGTTCTTTCTTCGAGGCCCTGTTTCATCGGCCTCACCCACCACGTCCGGCGACCACCCCCAATCGGCTCAACTCCACCGACCTTTTTTCATGCCGAGTGATACGCCGCGCGGAGTTCCTGGAGCACAGCATCCCCGACATCTGCGCCACCCGCCGTGAGCGCCTGCGCGAGCCGCTTCTTGCCGTCCGAGACGCGTCGGGTGGCGGTGGCTCGCGAGACCCCCAGCACCAGTGCGGTTTCCTCCAACGTGCGGCCCTCCAAGAGGTGTTGCTCGATCGCGATCTGTTCGTCCAGCGTGAGGGACTGTAGGGCTGCGATGAGCTGGTTGTGGCGATCCATTCGAACGCTCATGCTCGTCACTGCGGCGACGGACATTTGTGTACTGTCGAACTGTGTCACGTGCTTCTGGCTCGAGAAGTACTTGAGCACCCGCATTCGGGCGATGCCCATCAGATATCCGCGAGGGTTGGTGCGGATCTGCGAGGGGTCCTTCATGAGGAAGGTCTTGATCGCCTCCTGGGCTTGGTCGTAGCAGTCTGGTGCCCCGATCTTCGTCCGTAGCAAGCGAAGCACGTCGGGGTAGAGTTCCTTGATGAGCGCCTTGGTGGCGGCGGGGTCGTGTTGCGTCTGCATGGTCATCTCTTGCGGTACGCGGCGGCCGGCTTGCCGTCGTGGGTCACGCCGAAGGCAGGCCCCCACCCGGTGAGGGCCAACTGGGGTTCGAGCACGGTGGCGCCAGAGAAGCCCACGTTCTTCGACGTCGTTCGGCGCCAGACGCCGCGGCCATCAACGTCCCCGGTCCCGTCCAGCCCGTCGGAGAACGTCAGGGAACAGCCGGACGCGGAGACTTCGAACTCGACCGGCTCTTCCCCGAGTACGAAAAGCGTCCACGCGCCGCGAAGATCCTGGGCGGTGCGTTCACATCGGCGCTGGGCCCAACGGTTCATCGTCCCGTAGCGGGGGGCGGTGTCGTCGATGCCTCCTCGTGCGCTCTTGGGCACGCTTCTTGGATCGCTGGGGGCTCCACACGGCGTCGCAGGTTCCCCCGCAGCGCACCGCGCTTCGCATGCCTCCCGCGATGTGCGATCTGGGCAGCTCGGAACACACTGTGATGCGCAGGGCAGTTCGACCTCGTGTTCGGTGAGTTCTCGGTCGGGCTTGTGTCGCCCTCCTTCGAGCACGCCCGCAATGTAGTGGGCGACTTGTCCCTGCGGGCGGTGCCAATACGCCCCTGCCAGTGTCCCGTCCTTCTCGAACACGAACGAAAGTCGGTACTCGCTGGTTCCGTACTTGCGCGACGTGAGGGGGAGTTCGGCGGTGAACGACGGGCGTCCGTCCACGAGCTTTGCCTCCACTCTGGATGTGCCCTCGCGGATCTCGTCCGAGGAGTTCTGGTGCTTGGTGCTTCCGGTCTTGCGAATCGTCGCGGAGAACTCGCACGCGCCCTCGGGGCGTAGCTCGAGCTCGTAGTACCCGTTGATCCCACGAAACTGCACGTTGTTCGCCCACGTGACCGCGGTGTTGAAGTACCAGCGTCCCGCCAAATCGAGACACGTGGCTTCGTCGACCGACGCGTTCGGTGTTGCCGGCTTGGCCATCGCAGCGGCGCTGACCGTTTCGCTGCGGGGGAGTTCGTCGACTCCCTGCCCACTGATGAACGCGAGGCCAACAGCGAGTGTGGAGACTGCGGCCGCACCCGCGCCGACGCCAATCCTTCGCACCGTTCGGCCGCGTCGGATCGCTCGGATGAGGGCCCGCATGTCTCGGTGTCGCCCGCTGGGGTTGAAGTCCAGTGCGCGCTCCAGCGCCACCCTCAGAGCTCTCGGGATACGTTGGCCACCCGAGAACGTCTCTTGCTCCGGAGGCTTGTAGGACTCTATACTCGAGTCGTACGGAAGAAGCCCCGCCAGCAGTTCCCAGGCCGACATCGCGAACGAGTACTGGTCCGCTTCCGCGAACGCTTGTCCGTGTCTCGCCTCGGGGGCCATGTACTCGGGTGTTCCGATCGCACCGCCCGCCACGGTGGACCACGCGTTCGCGGCATTCCCGGGCACGTACTGATCGGGCCCCATCGTGTGGAGCCCGCGCGCGAGTCCGAAGTCCACGACCTTGATCACCCCGGAACGCTCGACCATGATGTTGTCCGGCTTCACGTCGCGGTGCACGATGCCCGCCGCGTGGGCGGCGGAGAGTCCCTCTGCCGCCGCCAGAAGGGCGCGCACGATCTGGGAACGCCGGCGCTTCTTCTGCATCGCCCAGCTGCGAAGACTGGTGCCCTCGATGTATTCGATGCACATGAATCGAGTCGTCATCGACTCGGTTTCCAGCGCCAACTCGGCCTGCCCCACGTCGTAGATGCGCACGACGTTCGGATGCTCGAGTCTCCCCAGCGCCTGCGCTTCGCGGACGACCTCTCGGTCGAGTCGAGTGTCGTCCAACGGTGGGTAGAGCTTCAGCGCCACCATGCGCCCGATCGCAGTGTCCACGGCTCGAACCACCAGTCCTCGCGCGCCTCGTCCGCGAATCTCCTCGATGCGATAACGCTGGTGGAGCATCGGTAGTGGCGACAGCCCGAGGTTTGCCAGGGCAAGCTGCGACGCGACCTTCCGTTCCAACTCTGCGATGTTCGCGAGCCCCATCCGGTCTCGCAGCCTAACCCGTTCACAACACCACGGAGCGTCTCGTTCTGAGACTAGAGACGAGGCGCCGGGCCGGTCGGCACGAAGTACCCGGTCCCCGGTCGGCGGGCTTGTAGTGCCGCGTTGTCGACTCGGAGCGCGAACTGAGTGGCCTTGGTCGCTGTCGCTCGGCCCCCACGAAGCTGCACCGTCAAGGTGTGCGCTCCCCCGGACACCGAGAGCTGCACCGTTCGCGTCGCGACGTACAGGACGATGAGGACCAAGGCGGCTAGGCCCAAGCCCAAGCGCTCGCCGGAATCGTTGAGGTGTCCAAGGTCCACGCCAAACACTGACTCGACCGCCAGAACGAGACTCAGCAACGCGAAGGCCGGGCGGTGGCCGAACCGCACTGCAGTCCGGTGCACTCGATCGAGATGCAGCGTTTCCACCGCGCATCCACTACGGGTCGAGCTGGCCTGAACTACGCGGTCGTGAAGGAGCTCCAAGGAGCCGAGTCGCAAGGGGAGCGTTGTTGTCGTCATGTCGGTGCCTCCGTGGCCGGTGGTTCGGCCTCACTGACTCCGTCCCGCGAGGGGCACCGAGAGGCTCACGAAGGCCCAGTTTTTCTTGCTGCTCGCAAGTTCTTCGCTCCGTGGTGACCGCCTCGGCGGGATCTCGCCTGCGGTACACTGGCCTCGTCTCGTGGTGCGACGACTCCTTCTCTCTGCCGTGTTCCTGCTCGCGGCGTGGCCTGCTCGAGCTCGGGCTGCGGACCCGAGCGAGCACAACTATCAGACCTGGTTCGCGGCGTTCTCCCACGGCTCGCTCTACAAGAACCTGTGGTTTTGGGGAGACGGTCACGTTCGTCTCTACGAGAACTTTCAGCCGTCGGCGATCTTGGTGCGGCCCGGCCTCAGCTGGCGCGCGACACCGACGTTCTATCTGACGGCCGGCTATGCCTGGACACCGTCGTGGCAGCGGCCCAATGACGAGCTGCGCTTCACGGACGAACATCGATCGTGGCAGCAGTTGCTTTGGACACCTTCGGATCCCGAGGCAGGGGTGGCTGCGATGTTTCGGGGGCGACTCGAGCAACGGTTTCGTCCTGCCGACGGAGACGACACCGGCTTGCGCTTTCGGGCGCTGTGGCGTGGTCAGGTGCCGCTGTCTCGCGACGGTCGGGTGATTCTCGCCATTTGGGACGAGCTGTTCATCGGCGTGAACGATACAGACTGGGGACAGCGAACCGGTGTGGATCAGAACCGAGTCTTCGGCGGCGTGGGGTGGAAGGTCAAGCCCAAGGTGCTGCGGATCGAAGTCGGTTACACCAACGTTTGGCTGGTGCGGCCTGGACCGGACCCGGTCAACCACATCCTCGCGATCAATACCTTCTGGGGCTGGCCCGCACGCTGAGCGAGGGGCGGCGCTAGCGTTACGCGGCGTTTCCGAACAACCCGTCGTGTACACGGCGGTCGCCAATCTGTTGAACCTTTCGTCAGAACCGGGTTGATGAGCGCGGTCGGGGGCCGACCTGTCCCCAGAGGTCGTATGCCTGTCCCTCCGAACGCTTGACCCTCGCCGAGCGCCTCGGCACCAACTAGGTTGCAGGCTGGATGCCGTCGCAGCTTCACGAGGTGCTCGTTGCCATGCTGCGCGACAGCACGGACCTCGCGCGTCTCGTTGCCGGCTGGGCACTGGGTGGGCCGGTTTCGGACGAAGTCCAGCTTCGTACTCGAGACCAGGCGTACAGCGAGGTGAAGCCTCCGGAGTATCGGGCGGACCTCGTCGTCGAGATCACCCGCAGAGGCTCTCCCAAGCCAACTGCAATGATGATCCTCGAGGTGCAGCTGACGTGCGATGTCGACAAGCGAAGGACCTGGCCCGCGTACCAGGCGGTCCTGCGGGCGCAGTACCGATGCCCGACGATGGGTGTCGTGTTGGCGCCGGACCCGGGGGTGGCGAAGTGGTGCGCTGAGCCGATCGACCTGGACGGGCAGGGCAGCTCGGTCATGCGTCCGACGGTGATCGGTCCGGAGAGGGTGCCGGTTGTCGTTGATCCACTGCAGGCTCGACGTGTTCCCGCGTTGTCAGTGCTCTCGGCGATTGCCCACGGGCGGTCGGAGCGTGCTGTTGACGTGGCTCGCGCCGGTCTACATGCGACAGAGACCCTCGACGAGGCCGACAGCACACTGTACGCTGACGTCATCCTTCACCACCTCAATGTCGCCGCACGGGCGGCGCTGGAGCGCGAACGCATGGCCCTGAAGCTGAAGAACAAGTACGAGTATCAAAGCTCCACGGTTCGCAAGATCCTCGCTGAAGGTCGGCGCGAAGGCCGAGTGGAAGGCCGAGTGGAAGGCCGAGTCAAAGGCCGAGTGGAGGGGAAGCTGGGGACGCTGAAGGTTCTGCTGGAGGCTCGCGGGTTCCACATTGGGGAAGGCATCGAGCGTCGGTTGCAGGCCTGCGATGCGGCTGAGCTGGATGCGCTGGTCGTTCGTGCTGCGAGCATTGTGAGTCTCGACGAGCTGTTCGAGGACTGAGCGGTGCTACGCTTGCCCAATGCAAGGCTGGGCACGAGGACTGTGCTTCGTCGCGTTCGTTTCTGGGTGTTCGGACGGGACTGAGGAACGACGGTCGAGGTGTGAGGAGGCTCGGGCGAGCGCGGTGTTCTTCGAGGTGCCCGCGGTGGAACTCGAAGAGCCGTTCGAAGTCGGCGACGCGCTGCCGATCCTGCGCTGGGCCGACAGTGCTTCCGACGCGGAAGTCCTCGCGACGCAGGCATTGGCGCTTGCGTGTGTCCTGACTGGGGATGACGTCGCGGCCCGGCCGAGACTGCGGGAGTGGGCACAGGCGGCGACCATGCAGGAGTCGGCGCGCGGGGAGGACTTGTTCGATCGGGAGCTGACGCTTTCGATCGAGCGTTCTGGGCCGAACGCCGCGCTGAGGGGGTCACGCGACGTTTCGGGAAGAGCTGAGCTCGATTCGGCGACGTCGGAAGCCCGGGCGACTGAACTTGCGACGTTGTTGTTCGAGCATGGTGGCGTGCAAGGGGGATCCGTCGACGATGTGCTGGTCAGTCACAGCCGTCGTACGCTCGTGGAGCTCGGCGGAACCGTGGAGACGATCACGAGGTTCTCGAGCATCGTGTGGGAGCCCCGTGCTGGCCGGGTCGCCCTCGGAGTCGGACTGGCGAGTGTCCGGGCGGAACGCAACGGCCACGTTTCATCCGTCACGGTCCCGCTCGTTCGGCTTGCCGACGATGGGCAGCGTGTGACCTCGGCAGTTGCCGAAACGGAGGCCGAGGCTCTGTTTGTGCAGAAGGTGGACGCCGAGATCGAAGTCGACGGAATCAGCGTCGAGGATCCCGTCGGGGAGTTGTGGCTCCCGACCCGTGATGCCGGCGAGTCGTCGGAGGTCATGTGGCACGGGAGCTATGTGGGCAAGAATGACAGAGGCGTCGTCGCGCGACGAACCCCCTACCTCATGTCGCTCACGGATGCAGACGCGCCGCTCATTGAGTTGTGACGCCACCGGCCGAGATGGCAGACAGTTGCGAGAACGCAGAGCTCGCGCTCATACTCTGTCCATGACAACAGGACGTTGCATTGCCGGAGGTGACTTCGCTCGCGGTTCTTGGACTCGCTGCGGGATGTCAGCCGTGCTTGGAGTTCGAGTGCGGCGGTGGGTTCATCTGGCAGGGGAGGCTCGACGGGGAACCTCGAACGCTGCGGGTGGTCGTGGAGACCGAGCAGAGTCGTTTTGAGCACGAGTGTGTGCTGGGTGAGGCTGCCGCTGCTGAAGAGCCGGAGTGCTCGGCCGACGTCGAGCGTCGTGACCCGGAGTCTGGCGAGCACAGCACCATCACCCTCTGGGTGCCTGAAGAGGGCCCGCCGCGGTGGGTGGTCTCCGTGGATGCGTTCGAACCCAAGAGCGCAGCTGCCGTACATCGGACGGAAGCGACGGGCCCGGAGACGGTGACGATCGAAGCGGCCTCGGACGACCTGGTGGTGTTCGAGGAAACGTATTCTCCCGAGTACATGGAGCAGTCGCACGGACCTGGCTGCGGAGTGTGCGAGCACGAGGTCTACGAGATCGTCGACCTGCGCGGTTGAGCGCCAACGAATCGGGCCGTGCGTGAAGGTGTCACGCACGGCCCAACTTGCTCACCAGAGCGCGAGCGATCAGTTCACGGGCGGGGCGTAGCTGGTCAGCTTGATGCCGTCGACGGCAGCGGTGTACTCGTCGAGCGTCGGGGTGCGGCCCAGGATGGTCGAGAGCACGACGACGGGAGTCGACGCGAGCAGGGACTCGCCCTTCTTCTCTTCGCTGTCGGCAACCACGCGGCCTTGGAACAGGCGGGTGGAGGTGGCCATGACGGTGTCGCCCTTTTCGGCCTTCTCCTGGTTGCCCATGCACAAGTTACAGCCGGGGCGCTCCAGGTACATCATGTTCTCGTACTTGGTGCGGGCGGTGTCCTTGGGGTTGGCGTCGTCGAAGACGAAGCCGGAGTACTTCTCGAGCACTTCCCAGTCGCCCTCGGCCTTGAGCTCACCGACGATGTTGTAGGTGGGCGGGGCCACGACGAGCGGTGCGTTGAATTTCACCGTGCCGTGCTGCTTTTCGATGTTGCGCAGCATCTGGGCGAGGATCTGCATGTCGCCCTTGTGGACCATGCACGAGCCGACGAAGCCCAGGTCGACCTTCTTGGTGCCCTCGTAGAACGAGATCGGCCGAATGGTGTCGTGGGTGTAGCGCTTGGAGACGTCGTCGTTGTTGACGTCGGGGTCGGCGATCATCGGCTCGACGATCTTGTCGAGGTCGACGACGAACTCGGCCGCGTACTTGGCGTTGGCATCGGGAGTCAGCGCCGGGGTCTCGCCCGACTTGAGACCGACGATGCGAGCTTCGGCCTTGTCGTAGAGGCCCTGGAGGAGCTTGCGCTCGTTGTCCATGCCCTTGTCGATCATGACCTGGATGCGGGCCTTGGCGATCTCCAGCGACTCGATGAGGGTCTCGGGCTGCGAGATGCAGATGGAGGCCTTGGCCTTCATCTCGGCGGTCCAGTCGGTGAAGGTGAAGGCCTGGTCCGCCAGCAGGGTGCCGATGTGAACCTCGATGACGCGGCCCTGGAACACGTTCTCGCCGAACTTGTCCAGCATCTGGGCCTGCGTTGCATGGACGACGTCGCGGAAGTCCATGTGGTCCTTCAGGGTGCCCTTGAAGGTCACCTTGACCGACTGCGGGATCGGCATGGTGGCTTCGCCCGTGGCGAGTGCGAGGGCGACGGTGCCCGAGTCGGCACCAAAGGCGACGCCCTTGGACATGCGGGTGTGCGAGTCGCCACCGACGATGACGGCGCGGTCGTCCACCGTGATGTCGTTGAGCACCTTGTGGATGACGTCGGTCATCGGCGCGTAGCGCTTGCCCGGGTCACGCGCGGTGATCAGGCCGAACTTGTTCATGAAGCCCATGAGCTTCGGAATGTTCTGGCGCGACTTGAGGTCCCAGACCGACGCGGTGTGGCACCCGGACTGGTAGGCACCGTCGACGGTGGGCGAGATGACGGTGGCGGCCATCATCTCGAGTTCCTGCGAGGTCATCAGGCCTGTGGTGTCCTGCGAGCCGACGATGTCGACCTTGACGCGAACGTCGGAGCCCGCGTGCAGCACCTTGCCGGGCGTGGTGCCCACGGCGTTGCGGTTGAAGATCTTCTCGACCGCGGTGAGGCCTTGGCCGTCGTGCGACACTTCTTTGGATGCGGCGTAGACCTGCGGCGCCTCGATGCCCAGGATGGCGGCGGCGGTGGTCTGCAGCTTCTTGCCGAAGACGACCGCGTACGAGCCCTTGGCGCGGATGAACTCCAGCTTCTGGGGCGTGAGCGCGGACGAGATGTCGGAGAGCTCTTTGCTGCCGTCCTCGTTGTAGAGCTTCTTGGTCTTGGTGTTGATCGTCAGGACGGTGCCCGTGTCGATCGAGAACACCTGCTCGAGCAGGGGCTCGCCGTCCTCGTCCTCGATGACCTCACCCTTGTCGTCGAGCTTCTTCACCCAGTTCTTCAGGTCGAGACCGATGCCGCCCGTGACGCCCACCGTGGTGAGGAAAATGGGCGAGATGCCGTTGGTGCCGCCAACGATGGGAGCGATGTTGATGAACGGCACGTAGGGGCTGGCTTGAATGCCGGTCCACAGCGCGACGTTGTTGACGCCCGACATGCGCGACGAGCCGACGCCCATCGTGCCCTTGTCGGCGACCAACATCACGCGCTTGTCGGGGTGCTTCTCCTTGAGGGAGAGCAGCACGCCTTGCGCGTCTTTGTTGTGCTCGAAGAGGCACTGGCCGTGCATCTCACGGTCGGCGCGGGAGTGTGCGTCGCTTCCGGGCGAGAGCAGGTCGGTAGAGACGTCGCCCACCGCGGTGACGTAGGTGACGATCTTGATCGTCTCTTCCACCTCGGGAAGCTGGGTGAAGAACTCGGCGTTGGCGTAGCTCTTCAGCAAGTCGGTGGCGATCGCGTTGCCGGCCTTGTGGGCGGCTTCGAGGCGGTCGGTGTCCGCTTCGTACAGGAAGACCTGAGTCTTGAGGACCGCGGCCGCATCCTTGGCGATGCCTTCGTCGTTGCCCAGTGCGAGGTTGAGCAGGACTTCGACCGAAGGTCCGCCCTTCATGTGCGAGAGGTACTCGAACGCGAGCTCGCGGGTGATCTCGGGGACGGTCTCGTTGCCGAGAATGATCGCTTCGAGGAACTTGGCCTTGGTCCCCGCAGCGCTCGTGGTGCCCGGCAGCGTGTTGTAGACGAAGAACTTCAGCGAGTCGGCGCGGTGCTCATGGTTGGGGTCCTTGATCTGTTCGATCAGGACCTCGACCAGCTCCGCGTCTTCGATCGGCTTGGGGTGCAGGCCCCAGCCTTTGCGCTTTTCGATTTCTTTGAGGTAGTCCGAGTACTGGTGCGTAGTCATCGTCGCGCAATCGTTGAAGAAATTGGCAAGGTCTCTTACCAAGCCCCCCTACGCGCTTCAACCGATCTTTCCCGGGCCATAGGCTGCAAAACCACCGCTGCGGGATTGGCGCCAACGCGAGTCGTGGACCTAGATGCGACAATGTTGTCGTATTTGCGAAATGCTCCTCTCGGGTCGTGAGAGGCACCTAGGTGGCCATTGTCGCGATGCGCGAAATCACCCGCGCTCGGCTTGGCCGCCAAACGATCCCCCACGGCGGCGCTCTCGTCACGGAGTCATGGCGGGGTTGGCGTCGTGGTCCTACGTTGATGGCATGCGCAGGCTGGCGCTGGTTGTCGTGGGGCTGTTCGGCTGCGGTCCGGGCCTGGATGCAGGCGAGCCGCTGACGTGTGGCGAGCAGGGCCCGGTGCAGTTGCTCGACGACGTCGCGTGGGGCCGACCGGCCTACGCAGGGGAGCGGCTCATGGCGTTCACGGGCCCCGTGTTTCCTGCGACGTCGGAAGCCTTCGAGGTCCGAGCGGTCGGGCGCTGTGGGGAGGACCCGGTGTTGCTCGAGCCCGGGAGCGTGTGGGCGCTCGGCGAGTACAAGGTCGTGGGCGACCACATCGTGCGCGTGCACGAAGACGGGGGCGTCGCGAGGCTCGACCGCGCAGGCCAAGAGCATCCGATCTTCGAGCGCAACGCCAGCTGTCTGCAGGAGGTCGCCGGAGGTCTGGTTGCGCTGGATGCCGACGGCACGGTGTGGTTTCACCCCGACCCGCAGCGGCCCGAGGTGTCCCCGCGCGCGGTGGCGCGGGGCACGGTCGTATCGGAGCTCGACTGGGTTCCGTTCGTCGATGCGGCCGATTGCAGTACCGCCGACACCGAGCGACCCGTGGTCGACGGTGAGGGCATCCTCATCGCCGAACGCGGTGGTGCGTTGGTCCGGATCGCGCTGCCCAGCGAAGAGCGCGAAGTCATCGTCGAAGGGCCCGTCGGCGAGTTCATGGTGTTGGAGGACCCGAGGTACCTGCTGTGGCGCGGCGGTTCCTCTCTGCATCCGGAGGACGACTGTTGTTCGGTGCGCCTGCTCGACCGGGAGACCGGCGTCAGCACCCGCATTGGCGCCTCCGTGATCGTGGGCGACGTGGGTCGGATGGGGGAGTGGCTCTCCATCTCCAGCCTCTCCAACGACCTCGAATACTATGAGGACTTCCTCAACTATGTCACCGGAACGACGATTCGCATCGACGGCTGGTGGCGTCTGATCGCACCGCTGTCCCGCTCGGAGCTGCTGATCGGGGAGGTCGGTGAGGACAACATCCGCATCCTCGACGTCTCGACGGGTGCCCACCGTCCCATCGACTTCCCCGAACCGCGCTGGCCGCATCGCGTGTACGACGACGGCGTGGTCGCCCAACGGCTCACCGACTCCGAGGACTGGAGCGGTGACCTGCTGCTGTTGCCGTTCGGCTCTGACTCTCCGCGAATCATCGCCACCGACATTCCGAACGATTGGGTTCGAAGCCAGAACGGCAACCTGCTGTACATCGATCGCGGCGGGGCCCTCGAGACCGGAACGTTGGTGCACGTCACTGCGGCGGGAGAGCGGCGCGAGCTGGCCGAAGGCGTGAGCATGGCCTTCATTCCGCATCACGCCACGGTGCGCGAGCGCAACGAGGTGGTCTACTCCATCTCCACGGGTCCCGACCGCGGGCTGTGGCGCCTCGTTCTGCCTTGAGGCTCCCGCGCGTCCGCCCGGGCTGCTACGGTAGGCCGTGTCAGGACGACGCATGCAACGTACGAAGACTCGGTTCCTCGCCTCGGCTCTCCCCGTGGCGGTCCTCTCGGCGCTCACGGGCTGCAGTGACGAGGCCGGCTCCCACTGCAGGCACCGGGTCTGCGACATCACCGACCCGTCGTGTGTCGACGTTGTGGCCGAGGTGGTGGCGTGTCAGCGTGACGTGCCGTTCTTGTTGCCCGAGGTTCGCTTCATGACGCAGGCCGAGCTCGTCGCGGAGCGGGAAACGCCGAGCGCCGAGCAGCTGGAGTTCGAGCGCGACTACTGGGCGGGGGAAGCTCTCGTGGGGCTGATGCCCGAGGGCTACGACCCGGCGAATGCGGTGTCCGATTCGTTGTCGGGGGTGCTGGCCCAGTACCGACCCTCGACGGAGGAGATCGTGATCGTGTCGGACTCGGCCATCGACGACGAAGCCACCGCGTATCGCGTGCTGGTGCACGAGCTGATCCATGCCCATCAAGATGTGGACTACGACTTGGAGGCATTGTGGGAACAACGCGCCACGTCGTTCCCGCGGAGTCTTGGCCTTCGGGCCGTCGTCGAGGGCGAGGCGGTGTTGTTCACCAACCTCGCGGACTTGGAGATCGAGGGCATCGACGAGGAACGCATCGACTGGGACGGCTACTTTCGCAACTGGCAGGACGAAATGCTGGCCTCCGGACGCGCGAGTCAAACGCCATCACTGGATGTGAGTGGCCTGTTCCCATATGCGTTCGGCGGAGAGCTCGTGCACCGGGCGTGGCAGGTGGCTGGGCTGAGGTCCGTACGCGATGCCGTCACCAACCCTCCGGACTCGGTCCGCCAGGCGATGGGGCGCCTCGGCTACAACCGGTACGACGCGCTCAACCTCGACGAGGAAATGGCCCCCCACGCGGTCCCGGTGCTGCCGGGCTACGTGTACCTCAGCGGTGGTGGCCAAGACGCTTGGCTGCTCAACACGATGCTCCAACGCATCGCGGGGAGCGATGCGCCGTGGGCCAGCAGAGTCGGCATGGTCGAAGCGGACCACCTCAGCGTTTGGCGCGACGAGGTGGACGGCACCCGTGTCGCGATCTGGCGGCTGATGGGCGACACCGAGATGATTCTGGAAATGCTGCAAGACCCATGGTCCGAGTGGAGCACCGACGCCGCGGAGGCGACGCACTACTTCATGCGTACCGAAGGTGCCGACTGGGTGCTCGTCGCCAGCGAATCCGACAACGCGGTGGAGATCGCGGACGCGATCACCGGGTGGCAGAGCCGCGAAGACGCGCTCGCCACGAGCGAGCTCACCCGAGACGCCACGCCACGGCGGCTCGTCCTCGGGCACCACGCGCACTGAGTCAGGTCGCGGGCTTGCGAGCCCGGACGCACAGAAAACACGGCTCGCGGGAGAGCGTCTCGTACAACGTGGGGTTTCGGGCTCGGAGTTCCTCGGTGGGCTTGGGCTCGAGGAGGTGTTCGAGCATGAACCCCGCGTCGGCGAGCGGGTTGAGCATGCCGGTCAGCGGGCGGCGAAACGCCTCGACGAGAGGCTTGGGGGTGCCGAAACCACCCCAGTGGGACGAGAACCGTTCGGTGTCGAAGTAGCGCGAGTCGGGCAAGTACTTGCTCTTCACCAACAGGTAGTCGCCCATCGGGTGGCCGTGCGAGTAGACCAAGGTTCCGCCCGGCCGTAGCACCCGGAAGAACTCGGCGAAGGTGTGGCCCCAGTCCTCGACGTAGTCGAAGGTCAGCGGCGAAAGCACGACGTCGAACGCGGCGTCTTCGGCAAAATCGAGTGGCTGTTCGAGGTTGCCGACGTGCACGGTCGCTCTGTCGCCGACCCGCTGCCGCGTCAGCTCGACCATCGCGGGCGTGACGTCGAACGCGACGACCTCGGCACCGCGCTGCAGCAACTCCTCGGCGTAGTGCCCTGGCCCGCAGCCCGCATCGAGCACCCGAAGGCCCCGCACGTCGGGCAGCAGCGACAACGTCGCGGGCCGCTCGTACAGGGCGTTGTGCGACTTGACCTTGGAGTGTTTCGCGTATCGACTCGCGAACTGTTCGTAGTTGCGCTCGCCGAGGGACTTCTCCGCCATTGTGGGAGTCTACCCGTCGTCGAGGCGCCGACAGGGGGTGTCGAGATCCTTTACACCTCGGGCGCAGGCCCTCGCGGTTTCACGGCGTCTGGGTGTTGGCGCGCTTCGTGAACGAGGTGCAGGGGTGCCCTCCCAAGTTCATCGCCCTCCGCCCGCCTTCACCTGGTTCGTCCTTCCGTCGCTGGTCGCGGTCATCGGTGTGGTGACGTGGGTACTGCTTACGAAGACGTCTCTGCCCAAGCCGGCCGCGTCCAGCCTCCCGTTGCTGGGGTGCGGGTTGCTGATCTGGGGGCTCGAACAGCTGTATCCGGCGCATGCCTCGTGGAATCGAAGGCCCGAGGGCAAGGACCTCTTGCTGCTGGTCGTCAATCGCTTGGTCGACGCGGCCCTCCTGGCGACGGTGATCACCCTGACGGGCATGGCGGTGGAGCGGTTCGGCCTCTCGCTCCCGTGGCCTCGACACTGGCCCGTGCCGGCTCAGGTTGCGCTCGGGCTGGTCGTGGCCGAGCTGCTCCGGTACGCGATGCATCGCTGGTCGCACCGACCAGGCTTCTGGTGGCGCGTGCATCGAACGCATCACGAGCCGGACCGCATGTACGTGTTCAACGGTCCGCGTCTGCATCCTGCGAACTACCTGTGGGTTGCCGGCGCGCACGGGGTGCCCACCCTCATGCTCGGTGCCGAGCTCGACGTCGTGCTGGTGCTCGTCAACGTCACCGCGCTGTTCGTCATCGTTCAGCACGCAAACCTGCGGTTGCGGTTCACAGGGCTCAACCAGGTGCTCGCCACGCCCGACGTGCACCGGCTGCACCACGCGCGGGACATGCCCGCCCGCGGGGTCAACTACGCGATCGTGCTCCTCATCGTGGACCGCATCTTCGGGACCTACGCCCCGCCCCGCGCTGTCCCGGACGATGGCATCGGCCTCGCGGGCGAGCCTTGATACGGTGAACGCGGTGACCGCGGAGTCGGCACAGTTGCGGGCGGTCGGCACGGCGTTTCTGATGAAGCGGCCGTTCATCGTGGCGCCGGGCATCGTGCTCGGCGTGTCGATGTTCACGTTGGCGGGGGTCCCCAAGGCGCAGCTCCTCACGCTCGGACCCGGCTTGAGCTCGATGTTCGTGTTCTTCTGCGTCGAAGCGTGGGTCTGCCGCTCGCGCACGGTGAGTGCGCGGTGGCTGGCGTGGTCGCTGCACATCACGTTGGCGGGCATCACCTTTGCCTGTGCGATGAGCGGGGGCGTGCGCAGTCCGTTCTTGCCGCTGGCGTTGGCGCCGGTGGTGGTCGCCTTTGCGGCGTTCGGGCGACGGCCACAGAGCGCCTCGATCGCGGCGACGTTCGTGGCGGTGGTGTTGGGCTTGCTGAGCGTGCCGCGGGACTGGCCTTGGCCACCCGTGCCGCGGCCCTACGACATGGGCATGACGGCCGTGACCGTGATCGTTGCGCTGGTGTTGGCCTATGTCGGGGTCGCGCAGCTCAGCGACGCGTTGGGGCGTTCGCGAGAGTCGCTGTTGCGGATGCGCGAAGATGCGTTGCGCTACGCGATGGATCGCTTGCGGTCGCAGGAGACCATGCGGGAGACGTTGGCGCACGAGCTGAAGAACCCGCTCGCGTCGATCAAAGGTCTCGCACAGCTCTCGGTCGCCGATGCCGAAGGTCAGCCGTCGCAGCGACGCTTCGAGGTCCTGCTCACCGCGGTCGACCACATGCAGGACGTGCTCGACGAGTACCTTTCGTTCGCACGCCCGATCGGTGCGTTGGAGCTCGCGGATGTCGACGTCGACGCCCTCCTCGAAGACGCTCGTGAGTTGGTCTCGACATCTGCGGTCGCGCATGGTGTGGAGGTCGAGCACGATGGTGGGGCAGGCCGCGTGCGCGCCGATCGGCGCCGGGTATTGGAGGCGGTGCTCAATGTGCTGACCAACGCGATCGAGGCGAGTCCAAGTGGCGGTGTGGTGCGTGTTTCGGCGCAGCGCGAGCAGGCCAATGTGCTGATCCGTGTGGCCGACCGCGGCCCTGGGTTGTCGGCCGCCATGCAAGCAAAGATCGGCACGCCCTACTTCACGACCAAGGCCGAGGGCACCGGGCTTGGCGTAGTGATTGCGACGGCAGCGATGCGCGAGCACGGAGGCGAGCTTCGCTTCAGCGACAACGACGGCCGCGGCACGATCGCCACGCTGCGATTGCCGATCGACCAACCCTCAGGAGACGACGATGGCACACGTTCTGGTGATCGATGACGACGCGACCGTACGGTTCACCGTGCAGGAGGTGATGGAGGGCGCAGGCCATCGCGTGACCGCCTTTGCCGACGCGCGTTCGGCCCTGGGGGCGTTGGACGAGGCCGACCTGGCGATCACCGACCTCGCAATGCCCGGCATGGATGGCTTGGAGTTTCTCGCCCGAGTCCGCGCGGAGGCGCCGCGGATCCCGGTCATCATGATCACGGCTCGCGGCTCCGAGCGCGTGGCGGTGAATGCGATGAGGGCAGGGGCCTACGACTACCTGGCCAAGCCGTTCGATGTGGCAGAGCTACGCGCGGTGGTCGAGCGGGCGCTCGAGGTCGTCAGCCTGCGCGCGGCATCTCGGCGCTCCGACGCCGAGCGAACGATCGGCCAAGCTGTGGTTGGACGCAGTCCTGCGTTCACCCGCGTGCTCGATGCCGTCGCGCGTGTCGCCGACCGCGACGTCCCCGTGCTGATCCAGGGCGAGACCGGGACCGGCAAAGAACTGATCGCTTCGCTGCTGCACGCGCAGAGCCGCCGAGCACAGGGCCCGCTGGTGCGCTTCAACTGTGCGGCCATCCCCGCCGACCTTGCCGAGAGCGAACTGTTCGGCCACGAACGCGGGGCGTTCACGGGGGCTACCGACGCGCACGAGGGGTTCTTCGCACGAGCCGATGGAGGCACGCTCGTGCTGGACGAGTTGGGAGAGCTACCGCCGGCGATTCAGCCCAAGTTGCTGCGTGCCCTGCAAGAAGGCGAAGTCCAGCGGGTGGGCTCCAGCCGGGTCCGCAAGGTCGACGTGCGTGTCGTCGCATGCACCAACGCCAACCTCGACAGTGCTGTCGCACAGGGCTCGTTTCGTGCCGACCTCTACTACCGGGTTGCGGTCGTCGGGCTCTCGATCCCTCCGCTGCGCGAACGCGTTGCCGACATTCCGGCGTTGATCGAAGCGTTCGTGGGCCGTTACCGGGAAAGTTTCGGACTCGGTCATGTGAGCCTGGAGCCGGCCTTGGTCGAACACCTGTGCCAGCAGCCCTGGCCTGGCAACGTGCGGCAACTCGACAACACGATCGCCCGCCTCCTCGTCTTGAGCGACGACTCGAGCTCGATCGGACTCGATGCGCTGCAAGAGCGTGGCGAAGGGGCAGGTGTCACCTTTCAGGAGCAAGTCGCCTCGTTCGAGCGGCAGCTCCTGGCCCGTGCCCTCGAGGCCGAGGGCGGCAACCAGTCTGCAACAGCACGCCGGTTGGGCCTCAGCCGCGTGACGCTGATCGACAAGCTCAAGCGCCACGGCCTGTTCAAACGCCGAAAGCCTGTGAAGTAGTACTACCCCTGGCGTAGGTAGGCCGCCGCGGGCTTGCCGTCTGCGGTGAGTCCAAACGCGGGACCCCACCCGGCGAGGGCGAAGCGGGGAGGAAGCGCGGCGTTGTCAGCTGCCGAGCCGACGTAGGTCCATGCTCCGCGGCCGTCCACTTGCCCTGCACCTTCGATGTCGCCGTCGAACGCGAGCGCACAACCCGAGGCCCGCACACTGAAGTCGGCCGGCGTTTGGTCGTGTACGAACAGCGTCCAGTCTCCTTCGAGAAGGAGTGCGGCTTGTTGGCAACGCGGAGGGACGCTGGCTTCGACTTCGTCGTTTCCGGGGACTGCCGCTGGACGAGGCATGCTTTGGGGATCCTCGGGGGCGCCACACGGCTGGGGCGGCGCACCATTGACGCAGCGGTGGCGGCAATGCTGGGTCGACGCTTCGTCGGCGCACGCCGGAACACACTGCAGGGGGCAGCTCAGTGGGATCTCGTGGGCCTGGATGTCGCGAGGCAACACTTCGCGGGCGCCCTCGAGCACGCCCGCAAAGGTGCGCGCGCGTTGGCCGAGGGGGCGCTGCCAGTAGGCGCCCACCATCGAGGTGTCGCCGTCGAACTCGAACTCGAGGAACGTCTCTCGCTCGTCGCCGGTGAACTCGAACGCTCCGCCAAGGTGTACGCGGTCTCCGCGAACCGTGGCTTGCACGATCGCACTCGCCCGCGCGTCTTGACGAGGCGCGATGCGGCGAAGTGTGGCGTCGAAGCGGCACGCCCCCACCGCGTCGAGTTGCAGTGCGTAGTAGTCGTTGACCCCCTTGGAGCGGATGTCGTCGGCCCAGGTGTGCGTGGTGTTGAAGTGCCACAGCCCTTGGACCTGTGAACACGGGTCGGGCGCTGCTCGAGGTGCGACCGAGGCCGAGACGACGCCCGGTGTGTCCTGGGGCGCGGTGAAGGCCGAGAAGTCGCCCAAGAGCAGGACCCCTGCGCCAGTGACGACGATCGATGCCATCGGCAGCCCCATCGCCCAACCCTTGCCGCCGCGGGTGAGGTCGCGTTCGAGCGCCTGCACGAACGCGAGCATGTCGCGATGCCGCTCGCTCGGGTTGTACTCGAGCGCCTGCTGCAAGGCCGTGCGCAACCCATGGGCCAGATGCTCGGCGCCGAAGAACGACTCCTGTCCGGCGGGTTTGTACTCGTGTTTGGCCGAGTCGAACGGCAAGGTGCCGGTGAGCAGTTCCCACGCCATCATCGCGAACGAGAACTGGTCGGCCTCGGCGTAGTGGCAGCCGCGTCGGGCTTCGGGCGCCAAGTAGTCGGGCGTAGCCGTGCCTGGCTCGGATGGTTCGGCGCCGAATCGGACAACCACCACGCGTCCGGCTTCGTCGACGCGGATCGTGTCGGGCCCGAGGTTTCGATGCACGATGCCAGCCGCATGTGCCGCTGCGAGCCCTCGTGCCGCGGTGGCGAGGGCGTCGACGAGTTGCTTGCGGCGGCGTTTCTTGGAGGACGCCCACGTGCCCAGCGTCTGGCCTTCGACGAGCTCGGAGCACACGACCCGGACTTCACAGCGCTCGTGCTCGAACTCCAGCGCCCGTGCGCCGACGTCGTAGACGCGCATGACGTTGGGGTGCTCGAGACGACCGAGCGCCCGCGCTTCGCGGAGCAGCTCCCGGCTCGACCGGGCGTCCGAGCGCGACGGGAGGAGCTCCAGCGCGACGGCGCGGGAGATCGCGAGATCCGTGGCCCGTACTCGGAGTCCGCGGCTGCTACGACCCAACAACGCCTCGACCTGATATCGCCCACCGACCCGCGGTTTGGGTGTGAACCCCCCGCTGGAGAGGGACAGCTGCGCCGCGACCTTTCGCTCGAGCGCTGCGATGTTGGTCAAGGACATCTGTACTGAACCATAGCGTGGTCTTCCGCGTTCCACTGTATTCTTTTGAAATCCTCCGATGTCACCATGCATTCACCAGGTCGCGAGAGTGCGGGGAAGCACCCTGTCCCTTGGGACAGGTCGCGACATCGCGGCGCCTCGATGCGCCCGCATCGAGAGGTCGAACGTCGTTTGACGAGAGCGGTCGAAGTCGCTCTGTGAGCGATTTCGGAAAAGCCTTTAGGACCCTGTTCGATGGGCCAGGACGGCATTTTGGCCCATTCGCCATCCTGTCACTCGGATGCGCCCGGGTCGCGGGCGGAACCCCTGTCCCGGGGGACAGGTGAGTTTCGGCGGCTCTCGTGTACGGTCGCCCGGACACCGCGAGCGCTCGAACGATCACCGCTGCAGTGGAGGCGGAGACCGTCCGTCTCGATGCTCTGTATTGTGCGTACTTCTTGGTCGATTGTTTGGAGTTCTGTTCGATTGTTGCCACTGTGGTGGTGGCGGGCGCCCATGAGGCGCCTGGAGTCTGCCTGGGGCGGGGCGCAAACCCGGCGCCGAGATGGAGTAGAATGGGCTCGCAGCCGCATGCCTCGTCGCCGCAACGTCCCCTCCGAGACCCCGTCGATCAAGCTCGACGACCAGCTCTGCTTCATGCTGTACGCCACCTCGCGGGCGATCCAGCAGATGTACCGTCCCGCGCTCGACGCCTTGGGCATCACCTACCCGCAGTACCTGGTGTTGTTGGTGTTGTGGGAGGACGACGACATCCCCGTGGGGGCGATCGGAGCCCGTCTGCTCCTCGAGACCGGCACGCTCACCCCCCTCATCAAGCGGCTCGAGGCCGCAGAGCTCGTGACGCGAACCCGCGACCCCCAAGACGAGCGCGTGGTGCGTGTTCGCCTTAGCAAGCGTGGCCGCGCGCTCAAGAAACGTGCCCCGTCCGTCCCCGGACACCTGATTCAGTGCCTGGTCGGAGCCTCGGCCGACCGTGACCCGAAGGCACTGGCCGACGCCGGCCTCGACGCAGCAGGCATCGTCGAACTCAGGGAGCGCCTGCGTGCCCTGCTCGAGCTGATGCAACCGGGATCCTGAGACATCAGGACTCCGCGTGCGAGAGGTGGGCTTGAATCTCGCCTGCCCAGGTCTCGAGTCCGCTGAGTGTGGACTGGGCTAGCTCTGGGGATGCTGCGAGGCGCTCGACGTGTTTGCGCAGTTGCTCGACGCCGCGGCGCAGGCGGCTGCGAATGGTGCCCTCGGGCACGTCGAGCACGGCTGCGAGTTGAGGACCGCGAAGGCCTTCGACGTAGTAGAGCTCGAGCGCGATCTGATGGTGCAGCGACAGGTGTCGCAATGCGCGGAGCAGCAACTCGTGTTCCTGCTTGCGTGCGACGGCGGAGCTGGGGGTGGGGCCCAGGTCGAGCACGCTGGATTCACCGAGGTCATCCGAGCTGCTGAGCTTGCGGCGGGCGCGGTACTCCTCGAACAGCACGTTGCGGGCGCATCCCAGGAGGTAGCCGCGGACACCCGCATCGCCGCGGATCCGGTCGCGGTTTTCCAGGCACGCGACGAACGTGCGCTGCACCAGGTCGTCGGTGGGGCCTGCGATCTTGGTGCGAAAGAACCGAAAGACCGCGTCGAAGTGGGTTGAGAACAACGCTTCGCCAGCGGCGGCGTCTCCTCCTCGCCAGCGCTCGAGCAGGTCGAGGTCGCGCTCCCGGTCCGACATTGCGGGCGAGGATAGGGCCAGCAAGGGATGCCGGGCAATCAGCAGCCCGGCAGCAATGCCTTGGCGTCGTCGCGATACATCTGAAGCGCCGTGTTCCGTGCAGCGGTCTCGATGGCATCGCGAAGTTGGGCTCGACCCTCTTCGGTCCGACCGGCTCGACACAGCGCGTGTCCCAGGGCCGTTCGGGTATGCACCGTGTGGGCGCTGTCGGGGCCGAGAACGTCGTGTTGGGTCGCGACGGCGGCTTCGAGGAGCGGGATCGCCTCGGTGGGGCGTCCCAACTCGGTGAGCATTCGGCCGTGGTTTGCCTGAACATGTGCGGTGTTCGGGTGCGTGGGGCCTTCGCTGGCGACGGAGAGCCTCGCCGCGGTGGCGTAGTGTGGCTCTGCGTTGGCGAAGTCGCCCCGCTCTTCGAACATTGCGCCGAGGTTCGTGTAGGACGTGGCCAGTTCGGGGTGCTCTGGCCCGAGCGTGGCCTCGCGAACCTTCAGCGCGGCCCGGATCTCCCGTTCGGCCTCTTCGAAACGGCCGAGCGCGGCGAGGATCGAGCCCAAGTTGTCGCGGGTCCGGGCGGTGTCGGGATGCTGGTCGCCGAGGATCTTTCGGTGGATGGAAGCGGCCTTTTCGAGCGCCTCGGCCGACGCATCGAGGCGCTCGAGGCCACTGTAGACGCTGCCCAAGTCGCCGTAGGCCGACGCCGTCATGAGCGAGTCTCCGAGAGCAGCCTCGAGGTCGTGTGCAGCGCGCTCGAGCGCCGCGAGGGCCTCGCCCGGCCGCCCTGCGTCGAGCAAGACTCCGCCCAACGTACGCCGGAGGTCGGCCACCTCGGGGTGGTCGGGCCCTCGCACCGCCTCCATGGCGGACAGCGCTTCCCGTGCCACGGTCTCGGCTTCGTCGAGTTGCCCAGCCATGCGCAGCATGTCGGCAAGGTAGGCTTGCATGTCCGCTGTCTTCGGGTGCACCGCGCCCACCAGCGACACCAGGGCAGCCACGCCGCGGCGGGCTTCGGCGATGGCCTCTTCGAACCGGCCGAGTTGGGCGAGGGTGACCGCGATCCCTTTGCGGGCTTTGACAGCCGCGAGTGCATCGTTCGTACGAAGGTGTCCTTCCAGCGCGGCGTTGAAGTCGGTCAACGCCGACTCTGGGTCGCCGCGCATCGATGCGGTGAGTCCTCGTTTCAGCAAGGCGTCCGCGCGTTGTTCGGTGGTTCGAGACGCTCCGAACAACAGCGGCTCCAGTGCATCGGCAGCTTCGAAGCTGCCCTGGCGCCCGACGATGCCGTAGCGCTCGGCAACGATACGAGTTGCGAGTGACTCGAGCTCTTCGCGTGCCGCGAGTGCGTGGGCCGCAGCCAGCGTCTTCAAGGCCGCGTCGACCTCTCCGGCGTCGTCTTGCGCCAGCCCCAGCGCGAGCTGAGCCTCGACCCGCGCGGGCGCGTACCCAGAACCTTCGGCGAGCGCCTGCGCTTGGCCAGCGAGCTCGAGCGCTCGTGGAGAGCCCGCGATACGCAGCGCGACAGACTCCACCGCCAGTGCTTGCGCTCGTTCTGCCTGCTCGCGCTGGGCCTCCGTCGGGGCAGCGCCCTGTTGCTCGAGTGCTTCGAGATCTGCACAGGACGACACCGACGGCAGTTGCAGCAAGATGCGATCGGCCTGGTCCACGACGTCGCCCGTTTGCGTCTCGAACACTCGTGCGGTCGTGTCGAGTGCGCGCCGGGCTTGGTCGAGGCATCGCATCCGCATGTCCATCACCGTCGGCGATTGTTCTCGGCGCACGCTGGATGCCAGGCACGCATCGTGGTGCCCCTCGACCCACGCGTTCGCGAATCCGTCGAGCGCCTCGGTGACTCGGGCTCCGGTTGCCGCCGCGTGGGGAACGGTGATCGTGTCGAAGGCCGATGCGATCGCGCTGCGCCGTGTCGCGGACCATGTGTCGGCGATCGCTTCCTCGCTTCCGGAACATGGCTCCGTCTGGCCCGTGAATGCAAACACTCCTGCGACCGCCGCAACCGCTGCGGAGCCTCCCAAGAACCAGGCTCGGCGAGAGCCGCCCGCGAGCGAGCGTTCGAGTGCATCGAGCAAGGGGGCGAGCGACTCGTGTCGAGCGTTGGGTTCTTCGGCCAAACCCCGGATGATCGCGGTGCGGAGGGCTGCACCCCCCTTGGCCCCGTTGGGGACGTTCGGGGCTCGGCGCTGGGCGGCGCGGAGTCGTTCGAGCGAGTCGGCGGGAAATGGATGGGCGCCCCACAGCGCTTCGGCCAGGGCCACGCAGAACGAGAACTGGTCCGAGCGCACCGTCGCCGCGTGTCCGCTGATCACCTCGGGCGCCATGTACAGCGGTGTGCCCAGAAGCGCCGCGGTCTGTGTGAGTCGAAGCTCCGGATTGGGGTCATCGCGCGAGGAAACGATGTCGTCGCGGTCGGTGAGCAGCGCGAGGCCGAAGTCGATCACGCGAACCCGCAGCGTCCCCGCATCGTCGCGCACGAACGCGTTGTCGGGCTTGAAGTCGCGGTGCACCAGGCCTTCTCGATGTGCGGCCAGCAACCCGCGGCCTGCCTGCAGATAGGCGTCGAGAATCGCGGCGGTCCCCCGTTCGGCGCTGGTTTGCCACTCGCGGAGCGTCTGCCCCTCGAGGAACTCCATCGCGATGAACGGCGCGTCGTCGTGGGTGCCGGCCTCGTACACGTGCACCACGTTGGGGTGGCTCAGCTTGGCCAGCGCCTTGGCTTCGCGCAGCAGTCGTTGGCGGGCTTCGTCGTTCTTGCGCCGACCGAGCAGCTTGATCGCGACGGGTCGTTCGAGGTCGGTGTCGTGGGCGAGGAATACCCTGCCCATCGCGCCCGCGCCGATGAAGCGCACGACCTCGAACCGGCCGATGGTGGTGGGCGCGTCCTCCCGGTGGAAGAGGCGCCGCGCGACCTCGGCTCGGGTCCAAGCAACCTCGGGGTCGGACTCCGATGCGACGGAGTGGACGGCTGCTTCGAGTCCTTCGTGCAGCGGAGTGGACATCAGCGTCGTCGGCGAAGCACGCCCAGCAGGCCGAACAGGAGCCACCCGGCGCCGGCCGGTCCATCGGTACGGCATCCGCACCCCGATGCGTCGCCGTCGTTCGACGGTTGGTCTCCACCGCTCGAATCTCCGCCGGGGCTTCCCGAGGAGCCGTCGGTTCCGGGGTCCCCGACCGATGTGCCTCCCGAGCTGGCATCCGCGGCGCCCGTGCTCTCTTCGGGCAGCGGCGGGAGTTCTGTGCCGAGCGCGATGCGTACGACCTCGGACTCGCCCACGTTGCCGCCCCAGTCTTCCGCGATTGCGGTGAGCTCGTAGACCCCCGCTGGGAACTCGGCATTGAAGCCATAGGGCGGCTCGCGAAGCTCGGCAGCCTGTTCTTGGCCGTCGATTGCGATGCGAACCGCACGTACGCCGTAGCCTTCGCCATCGTCGGCTTCGATGTCGATCTGCACCTGGGACGGCGCGTCGTCGATAGTGCTCTCGGCCATGGGGTTGGTGATCGTGACGATGGGCGCATCATCGTCGGGTTCGGCGTCGAACGCCGGACCGCAGGTGGCACTGGGCGGGCTCAACTCACCCAGGCAGAAGTCGCCCCACTCGCGTGCCTCGTTGAGCGGCTCCATTTCGAAGCCTTGGCACCACCCGGTGGGGTTCCAGGTGCCGTCCACGTCGTGGCAGGGCGTGATGTCGAGCCCGGAGTCTTCCTCGATCCACGGCACCCACTCGCTCATGACGGTGTACAGGTCCGCACCGCCGCCGCACGGCGGAGGCCCGCCCGAGACCACGCCGAACACGTGCCAGCTGCCGTCGGGGTATTGAATGTAGGCCGGTCCGCCCGAGTCACCTCCGCACGCGGCGTCTTGAAACGAGCCCACGTAGATGCCGTCGTAGAGCGAATCGCCGGGCATGCCCGCCACTGTGGTCTGGCGGTAACGTTTGATGCCGAAGCCGACGTCGTTCTCACCGTCGAAGTCGTTGTTGCCGATGCCGACGATCAACGCTTCGCGCCCCGGGGTGATGATGTCGGTTTCGCAGCCGTAGATGATCGGAGTGAACGGGATGTCGTAGACGGGTGTCTCGAGCACGCAGTAGGTGATGTCTTGCCCGTTGACGCCGTTGTTGAACGACGGATCGTACTCCGGGTTGCGACGACAGTAGGACGTGGGCAGCAGCTGGGTGGGCGTGCTGACGTTGTTGCCCATGCGGAAGTCGGGGGGGCCGTCGGTGTCGCCCAGGCAGTGTGCGGCGGTGATCACCACATGCGGGCTGACCAGCGTGGCCGTGCACCCGTTGAGCATCAGGGTGGTGGGGAACTGGCATCCCTCGGTTTCGGTGCCGTCGTAGATGTGCGGCACAGGGGTGACGGGCTCGGAGTCGAACGACTCGGCGGGCGCCATCAGCAAGGCGAGGGGAATCAAGGAGCCGACCACGGGCTGCAAGGGTAGTCGAGGCGGGCCCGTCCCGCAGCCCCGATCAGTCCTTCGCGTAGCGGAGTTGGCCGTTGTCCTCGAGCGGCAGCTCCAACGTTTTCACGCTGGCCTTCAGTTGCTCTTGAATCGCGTTGGCGGCGTTTCGAATCAGGTCACCGCGCAAAGACGATTCTTTGTGCTCGACCGAAGCGTTGATCTCGGCGCTGTTGTTGGCGCTGAACGCGAACCCTCCCAAGTACTTCGCGCCGTCCAGGTCGTAGAGCAACGCGTCCCCCGCCACTTTGCCGCCGTCGAACTTGGTGATGAGGCCCGTGGTCAGCTTGGGTTCGACGACCTCGTGCGCCCGCAAGACGAGCACGTAGCGGACCCGTTGGATCTCCTGAAGATCGGTGATGCTGCGAATGTCGGTACCCGCCCCGAACTTCCGATAGTTCTCGATCCAGCGGGGCTCGGCCATCGGCAGCAGGAACGGCTTTCCCTCGTCGGTCAGGGTCTCGAGGCGGGCCACTCGCGCGTTGACGCTGTCGGACTTCACCGTCTTGCGAAAGTCGATGGGCCCGTCGACCGAGAGCTTGTTGCCGGTGACCGGCTCGTGCGTCTTGGCGTCGGCGGTGATCTCCTCCAGCGCCTTGGCACGGGCTTTCAGCGTGTCGCCGTGCTCGGCCGCGAAATCGGCGCGTCGCTTTTGTCGTTTGGCTTCTGCGTCGTCACATGCGGGTGCGGAGAGGACGAACAGGGCAACGGCGAGCGAGCGGAGACGCAGCATGGACGCCGCGATCGTACCTCTACTCGGTCTCGTCGAGCCAGGCGCGGGTTTGTCGACGGTCGACGAGCGTGGAGGCTTTGCCGTTCGCATCGAGGGTGGTGAGCGCCGCCCTCATCGAGGCGCGCGTCGACGCGTGTCGAGTGCCGCTGGCCCATTGGGCACGACCGCGAATGAGGGTGAGGACGGGGAGATGCGCGTCGCAGCAGTGGGTCCTCTCGGCGATGTCGATGGCTTGATCGACCGCCTCGATCGCGGCCGCCGGGTTTCCGGTGCTCAGGAGCGCTCGCGCCCGCAACTCGTGCCGACCCTGGAGCACGTGCGGGGGCAGGCTCTCGGCGGGTGTTTCGTCTTCATCCAGCGCTCGGGACACTTCGAGCGCTCGCTCGGCCGAGCCGACCTGAGCATGCAGGACCCCGAGCGCCACGCCGACCTCCAACAGTTCGACCGGCGAAACGTTCGGGGTCTCGTGGAGGAGCGTGTACGCTTTTTCGAACAGCGCGAGGGCATCCTCGGGCTTGTCGAGGCTGGCGAGGGCGCTTCCCTCGACGCGGTAGGCTCGGAGCAGGTAAGGGCTGCGCTCGCCCCCGTTGTGGACGTAGATCGCCGCTGCTTCGCGGATCTGAGGAAGCAGAGCCTCGAATTGGCCCATGTTGTACATGAGAAACGAGCCGTTGAGCAGCGTATGGCCGATGCGCAGGTGTTTCTCCGGAAGCAGCGCGCGTCGCAACTTCAACACCCCGGCGTTGAGCTCGAGCGCTTCCTGTTCACGCTCGGTCATCGTCAGCACGATCGACAGGTTGTCCATCGCCGATGCAGTGTCGGCGTTGCGCTCGTCGGTGGCGGCGATGGCTGTGCGGAGCTGTTGCTCGGCCTCCTCGAACTGCTCGGCGCCGAGCAGTGCAGCACCCAGGTTGCTGCGGGCCGAGAGCGTGCGGGGGTGCGTCGCGCCGAACCCGTCGATACGACTCTGCAAGATCGATCGAGACAGCGCGATTGCATCCTCGTTGCGGCCCAGCCGGTCGTAGATGCTCATCATGAGCTCGCGGGTGTCGACGCTCTCCGGGTCGTGTCGCCCCCCGCGGGCTTCGAAAACCTCGAGCGCGCCGCTGGCCAGCTCGAACGCTCGGTCGGCCCGTCCGGCGGTGAACTCCAGTCGGGCGAGTTCGAGGTCGAACCCCGCCTTGGCGATGGCGTCGTTCTCCGCGTCGATGAGCAACATGCCGTGCTTGACCCAACGCTTGCCCTGCTCGGCGTCTGCGAGGTTGTGTCCGTGGACTAGCGCCAAGAAGCGGGCGGAGCTCGCTGCGAGGCCGCGGTCGGAGGCACCCATGGCGGTGAAGTACGCGTCTTCGGCGACCGCCGCCGCGTCCGAGTAGCGGGTGCGCATGTTGAGGACTCTCGCCAGGCGCTGTTGTGCTCGGGCGAGAATGTGTTGATCACCCTGGGCCCGGGCCACCGCGAGCACTCCGCGTAGCAGGGTCTCGGACTCGTCGAGCTGACCCATCGTGCGCAGTGACTCGGCTTGCTCGATGTCCTTGCGCAGTCGCTGTCGTGTTTCTCGGGCAGCTGGGTCCTTGGGCACTGCGGGCGCCGTGCGTAGCCAGCCCTCGTCGACGCAGTCGTTCACCGAGATGTCGACCAACTCGGTCGCTCGTTGAATCACGCGGCTGTCGGCTGTGGAGAGCATGTCGACCACCGTGGTGATCGCCCGGGCCCTGGAGTCGAAGCATGCGTCCTGAACCTCTCGCAGAGGGGGAGCGATCGTCGGGCGTGCGAGGCAGGCGTCGCGCCGGGTGTCGGACCAGGTGTCGATGACACTCTGCACTCGGGGGTCGATCCGCGACCAGGCATCTTGGGCGTAGGACAGTGGGCTCCCCTCGAAGGTCGTGCGCACCTGCTCCCGCACGGAGTCGCTCCACACGGCGTCGAGAGCCTCGGCTTCCGCTGTGCAGTCGGCGGTGCGCTGGCGATCCTGCATGACCCCGGCTCCGTAGACGCCTGCGAGCACAGTGGCGGCACCGAGCACGCCGCCGACCAGCCAACGCTTGCGCGACGGATCGTCGTGCAGTGCCGCCAGCAGGGCCTCCATCGAAGGCCACCGTGCGGAGGGGTCGACATCGAGACCGCGGACGACCACCTCGCGAAGCCAGCGTGGCACGGCATCGCCGCTGGGGGCGGGTTCGACGTCTCCGTGTGCGACGGCAGCGAGAATCTCGGGCAGGGTGGTGCCCGAGAAGGGCCTTTGGCCATAGAGCGCCTCGTACAGGGTGACGCAGAAGCTGAACTGATCCGAGAGCCGCGTGGGGGTGCCCGCATGCTGCTCGGGCGCCATATAGGCAGGCGTGCCCATGATGGCGCCGGTCCGAGTGAGGGCCTCGAGGTCTCCGGGCGACGACAGTGACGCCGAACTCTCGAGGTCGGGATCGGTGCTGTGCGATGGCGCCGTCGCCAGCCCGAAGTCCATCACGACCACGCGGCGATCGCTGCCGCGAGTGTCGAGCATGACGTTGTCGGGCTTGAAGTCGCGATGGGTCATGTCCTTGGCGTGTGCCGCCGCCAAGCCATGGCCGGCCTCGGTCATGGTGTCGATGACGGTCCGCCAAGAGTGCGGACCCTGCTTGATCCACGTCTTGAGGGTGAGGCCGTCGACGTACTCCATCGCCACGAACACCCGACCGTCGTGCTCTCCAACATCGTGCACTGTCACGACGTTGCGGTGGCTGAGCTGTGCCAACGCTTGAGCTTCACGGATCAGGCGCGAGCGGCCCCGTGCGGCTTTCTTCCCGTCACCGCGCGAATGCAACAGCTTGAGGGCCACGCGACGGTCGAGCTCGGGGTCGTAGGCCGAGTACACCACGCCCATGCCCCCGGCACCGAGGAGTTCGACGACCACGTAGCGTCCGACGAGGTCGCCCCGCGCGAGCTTGCGCGGCTCGGAACGACGTCTCCCCGTCGCTTCCGTCCCATGCAGCGTCCCCAGCTCGGTCTCTTCCACCCGAAGCAAGAGTACCGCAGCCGTTTTCCCTTCACGACCGGACGACGCTACAGGCGGCGGGCAACAGGCTCGCGAGCAGCAGCAATGCCACTCCGAACGAAGCGGCCGAGGCCGACAGCCGCTCGATTCGTGTTCGTTCGATGCGCTCGACAATGCCGTGCAGTGGCCCACGCACGTGGAATCTGCGGACCGTGGCAGGTCGACGCCGTCGGGGAAGACGGGGCCCTGGGGGAAGCCCGCTGCGTCGAGCTCGGCTTTGGCGCATGGACTTGCGGCGAGCCCCACGTATCGCGAACGGGTGTCTCACCCTTGAAACGTTGCGCACCTCGAAGGCGTCGGCCATACGAGAGGACCCGCATCCCGCATAGAAAAAATCGATACGGTCGCTCGACTCACTGCTTCCGATGGGGTGCGTTCGGCACCGTGTGCGAGGACCTCGAAGCTCCGACGGTGACGTTCGATGCAACATCTCAACTACAACCACCTTCGGTACTTCTTCGAAACCGCTCGGCAGGGGAGCATGTCTGCGGCGGCACGGGCCCTTCGCGTGACTCAACCGACGGTTAGCGCCCAGCTCAAGGAACTCGAAGGGCAATGCGGAGGCCCCCTGCTGGAGCGCGATGGCAATCGCTGGGTCCTCACATCCCTGGGGCAGCACGTGCATACCTACGCTGCGGATATCTTCGCGCTCGGGGACGAACTTCAGGCGACTCTGCAACGGCCCACCGTTGCGCCCCTGCTTCACGTCGGCGTTGTGGAGGCGTTGCCGAAACTCGTGGTGTATCGCCTGCTCGAGGCCTCGATGGCGCTGGAGGAGGGCGGGTTGAACGTGCACACCGGAGCGTTTGGCGACCTGGTGGAGCAGCTGCGTGTCCATCAGCTCGACATCGTCTTGTCCGACTATCCGCTCGCGCCGCATCTGGCGACGGTGCACAACCACCCGTTGGGGCGGTCTCCAGTCGGCCTGTTCGGAACCGAAGAGCTGTGCCGGACCCATCAGTTCCCCGGTGCGCTCGGTGAGGCTCCGTTTCTGCTGCTGCCACGGACGGCTTCGTTGCGCCGCAGCCTCGACCACGAGCTTCACCATCGAGGCGTGGAAGTGCGGGTGGCGGCCGAGTCGCAAGACAGTGCGTTGCTCAAGGTGTTCGCGTCCCGCGGGCACGGCTTCATCGTGGCCCCGCTGTTGATCGCAGAGCATCTCGCCCAGGCGTTCGGGCTGGTACTCGCCTGGGAGCTGCCAGGGGCCGCGGAAGACCTCTACCTGCTGTCCATGGAGCGCCACGTACAGCATCCGGCCGCACGGCGCATCGTGCAGTCGGCTCGCGACGCTCTATCCACGATCTGACCCCAAGGTTTTTTCTTGGGAGGGGCCGAGACGTTTCGAGAGGCGAGTTGGGCCCGAGCCGCTAGGTTAGCGGTGTCCTCCAAGGGCTCGACGAGAACGCAAACGCGACGCTCGAGCCGGAGGGGGGCGCGTCCCGACCCAGGCGGAGAACGGGGCGGAGTTCGGCGTTTTCGTTCGGACTCCGCCCCTAGCAGGATGTCGGAGAACTCCCACGCACTGCATGACAGCGCCCTCTCCACGCAGAGCGTCGTTGCTCATCGGTCACTGGTGTCCACCATCGAGCGCGTTCATTCGGTCGAGCAAACGACTTCGGGTTGCTCGGACAAACACTCGATGCACAGCCCGAGCGCGGGCCCGGGTTCGCATCCGGGGTTTGCAGCGGGCATTGGCGTGCACGACGAGACCCAGATCGTCTCCATGCCCTGATAGTTGTCGTAGTTCCAGGTGTGCTCTTGATAGGCGAATCCGACGACCGAGCTGTAAGCGGTCCACACGTCGGAGTCGATGCCCTGGGTCTGAACGAACGCTTTGTAGCCGAGCTGTCCAGCGCTGGAGTCGAGGACGCAGTCCCTCACCGCAGCGTAGGCTTCGGGCGTGTCCTTGAGGTTGGCGATCCCGCAGTCGACCACATCCTCGGGCGGGAGCTTGCCGTTCTCCGCGCTTTCGCAGACGGTTTCCTCGAGGTTGCATTCGCTGTCGATGGGGATGCAGTCGCACACGTACTCGCCGTCGACGCAGCCGTGGTTGTCGATGCTGTTGGGCGGGCACGCGCCGCAGTCCACTTCCTCGTCGCAGCCTCCAGTGCTTCCGGCTCCGACGTCGAGCCTCGGACCGCTGGTGTTGCCCACCGAGTCGTCGTCGCCCGTGGGATCGGCAGGACCGGAGGAGGTCTCCTCGGTGCCACCACTGGTGCTGTTGCCCGCCGACCCGCCGCCGGAGCCTTGCCCTTCGCCGACGGGTTCGGACTCGGGCTCGCAGCCGAGTAGGAGTACGCAGGCCAGGGGGAAAAGTCGTCGAGTAAGCATCTGCTCGGTTGGTGTCTCGAGGGCATTCGAGGTATCGAGAAAAACGCAGTCGACCTGCAAGTTCCCGTCATGACCTCGGTTCTCGCGCTCTGGCTTTCGCTCTCACCCGCGGTGACGCAGTGGGACGCACCGCCGGCGTGCCCGGGTCGAGCCGAGGTCGATGCGCAGGTCGAGATGCTGTTGCTCGAGCCGCAGGCCACGCCTCCATCGTACCGCGGGCGGATCGAATCGACCGGTGAGGGCTATCGCCTGGAGCTGGATGTCGGCGCGGTGCACAGGACCGTCGATGCAGCGGACTGTGCGAGGTTGGGCACTGCGGCGGCGCTCATCGTCGCGGTGGAGCATGACCCGGTCGCGGTCGCGGGCGCGGTCGAGCCGATCGTACAGCGGCCACGGCACGTGTCGGAGGAACCGCCGAAGGTCCCCGAAGCGACGCCACCTCCTGCCACCGACGATGTCCCGCCTGCGCCGTCCCGTCCGGCTCGGTCCGCGGAGCCCGCGGTCGTTGCCCCAACTCCGATCGGCGGAGGCGTGCGGCTGGGTGTGGGCCCCGAAGCAGGTCTGTTGCCCGAGGTGCGGGCTGCGTTCGACATCGCGGGGGCACTGCAACGACAGGTGTGGCGGTTCGAGCTTGGAGCGACCGTATCGCTGCCGCGCGAGAGCACGTTTGCTTCGTCCAGCCAGGTCGGCGTACGTACGATGCTGTTCTCCGGCCGCGCACGCGGGTGCTGGGCCCCGGGCATGGGGCGACTCGAGATCCCTTTGTGCGTGGGCGCAGCGGTGGGAGGCTTGTGGGCGAGTGGTTTTGGCCCGGGTGTCGCGGCCGATCCGCGCACGCAGACGTGGGCCAGTGCGCTCGCATCCGCGGGCATCGAAGTGTCGATCGCTCGACGCTTTGGGCTGTTTGCGATGGCCGAGATCGACGTCGCATTGCGACGACCGGCAGTACATGTGGAGGGCCTCGAGCCCAACCCCGAGCAGCTCAGGCTCGGGTCGGCAGGGGCGCGCCTACTGCTTGGCCCCACACTACGATTTCGGTGATGGCGGCCCGCGTGGGGTTCATCGGAGCCACACTTGGTGGAGTGTGTCTTCGCTGTCGTTGTTGGGGTAGTCGTCGCACTCCCACCGGAAGCCCGAGCCGCGGATGCCCCAGTGGATCTCGCCGAACTGGAAGAACGGGAAGTTCACGAGGCGTTCGTCCCCAGGCACACCCGAGCGGACGGTATCGGTGATGTTGGGCAGCAGGGCGGTGTGTCCGTCGAGCGGGGTCGACTCGGTGCGCCACCAGCTGACCTCGTTGGACGGGGCGGTGTCGGTCAAGTAATCGAGCACCTCGGGCAAGTCCATGCGGAAGTGCATGACGCGCTCGTGCCCGGAGGTTTCGCAGTACATGCGTACCGCGGATGAGACAGGCCGGAGCGTGGCGAGCTGCGACGCGGAGGCGTGGCTGAAGCTGTTGTCCGGGTCGGTTGGGAACACGCCTGGGACCAGCGCGTCGTTGGTTCCACCCGGGTGTCGATAGGCGAGAACCAGCGTCCATCCGCCACCATCGGTTTCCATGTCGCAGAAGGCGTCGGTCGCCTCGCTCCGAGGCGGCGGTCCCTCGAGGTACAGCGAATAGACACCGTTGGGGCTCTCGTCGGGAAGGTCCGCGCAGGTTCGCGGCAGGCAGATGTCGTCCACACACACGCCGCTGGAGCAGTCGTCGTGGATGACACAGTTGGCGTTCGCGGCACAGCCGATGTCGCAGCTCGAGCCGCAGTCGATGTCGGTCTCGTCTCCGTTGCGGACGCCGTCGTCACACGTCGGTGCCGCGCACACGCCTTCGTCGCAGGATTCGGACGCACAGTCCTGCGGCTCCTCGCACGTTTGGCCTTCGTCGCATGCCGCACAGGTCGGGCCGCCGCAGTCGACATCGGTCTCCTCCGCGTTGCGTTGCCCGTCGTCGCACCGCGGGTCGGGAGGATCGCAGTCCGTCTCGGCGCAGGCGGTGGTCGAGCTCGAATCTGGCTCCGTGCTCGTCTGCGGTTGAGGCTCGCCCGTCGTGGTGTCGCCCGACTCGGGCATCGTCTGGCCCGTCGACGACGTGCCCGCGGGGAACGAGCCCCCGCCTTCGGCTTCCGAAGCGACGAAATCCGAGCATCCCAAGGCTGCCACGCACACCGCAGCCAGGACTCCAAGTCGAGCGGCTCCCCTCACGCCCATCGAGGCTACACCAGCCCGGGCAGGTTCTCCGGCGAGAAGCGGCGAGCGCGCGAACTCGCGATGCGTTTTCCTTGATACTCGACCGGTTCGTTCGACACCCACTGGTAGGCCCCCGATGTCGGTCGCATCCACCCACGCGTTTCGCACGCTGTACGAGCAACGCTACGCCTTCGTCTGGGGGGTGTTGCGCCGCCTCGGCGTGCCGGAGCGGGATGTGGAAGACCTGCTGCAGGACGTGTTCGTGATCGTGCATCGGCGGCTGGACGAGTTCGAGGGGCGCTCGGCAGCGACGACCTGGCTCTACGCGATCGCGGTGCGCGTCTATTGGAACTACGCGCGTCGCCAGCAACGGCGCCCCGCGTTGGCGAGCGAGTCTGCCAGTGCCATGCCCATCCTCGACGACTCGGTTGGGCCGGAGCGCTTCGCGGAGCAGCGGGAGGCGGCGGCCTTGCTGGAGCAGCTCCTCGGTGGCCTCGACCCCGACAAGCGCACGGCGTTCGTGTTGGCGGAGCTCGAGGGGCTCTCGGCTCCGGAGATCGCCGTGGTGACGGGTGCGAAGACGCGGACGATCTACTCCCGGATTCGAGCCGCCAAGCAGCAAGTCGAGGCCAGCGCGAAACGGGTGGTAGCCCGCGAGCGCAACGACGTCAGCGTGCGTCGGCTTGCACGCGAGAGCACGACGCGGCCCCCCGCCAGGCTTCAGCGTCGCGCGTGGGTTGCATTGCTCGCTCGCCTACCGGGCCTGAGTCCCGCCAGCACCGTGGCGACGTGGACGACCGTGAAGGTGGCTGCTGTGGTCGCGGGCCTCGGGTTGGCGGCGACGTGGACCGTGACGCGCCCGAGTGCACCCGAGCCCCTCAAGGTGGCGCAGGCTCGGCTGTCCGAGGCCCCGGTGGTGACGGCGTCGGTGAAGCCGCCCGTCGTCGCACATCCTCCCGCGACAGCCGAACCCGCTGCGGCGCCCGTGCGTGTGCTGAAGAAAACCACGCGCCCTGCGACGCCGAACACGTCCGAGGGGTTCGAACTGTTGAGTCGCGCACGTGTGGCGGTGAAGCGGCAGCGACCCGAGCACGCGCTGCGTCTCCTCGAGCGGCACCGTGCCGCGTACCCCGAGAGCCCGCTGCGTCGAGAGCGAGAGCGGACGCGGTTGCTGGCACTTTGTGCGCTCGACCGCGTAGACGAGGCCACTGCACTCGCGACCCGGCTCGCACTGCCTCGCGCGTGCGAATGAGGGACACGCCGTCTCGAGTTGGACGGCCCGCCGCGGACCATGGCCCTTCGTGGGACGCTTCGCGAACGAATGTCGGCAGAACGGGCGGTCACGCTGTGGGTCACCTGCGCTGCCGGGCTCGATGTTTGCGTTACGAGAATGAGTGTGGCGCTGCGCCCCACGACTGTCGGCGTCGAGTCCGAGCACTTTGCGCAAACCCTGGAGACAGGTGGGGCAAGACGCCTCAACGACGATTGATGGCTTGTAGTTTTCGTCGTTCGCCCCGACCATGCCGCCCCGAATCGACCGTGTTCCCCGCACTCGAGGCATACCTCGCAGGACTCCCCGACGGGTTGGAGTCCTTCCCCACCCACCGAGCCAAGGCTTCGCTGATTCGCACTGCGCTGGGGCTGCATTCATTCAACCCTCGGCAACTCGACGCATTGCCTGATCGACTGCGCGAGCTCGCGACCGATCCGCCCACCTCCAACCGTTGGGTGCTGGAGGTCGAGCACATGGCGATGTCACTGGCGCTGGCCGAGGCGCATGGGTGGTCCGATCGCGACTTCGCCAAGTTCTGGTATCGGATGACGAAGGCGATGATCAACAACGTCTTGTACGCGGGGTTGCTCAGGGCGCTCTCGCCCAAGATGTTGCTGCGCACGGCGTCGTTGCGCTGGGCTGTGTTTCACAAGGGCGTCACGCTTCAGACCAAGGCCGCTCCGGCCGGGCTCTACGCCACGCTCTCGTTCCCGGCGGGCCTGGTGCCTCCGGTGTGCATCGGTGCCTACGCGCAGGTGCTGCAGGCGGTGGTGGATGCCTCGGGAACGCCGGCGGCCGCGTTTCTCGTGGAGATGGGGCCCACCAAGGCCGTGTACTTGATGTCCGAGCTCGACTGAGCCGCGGTCGTGCCCAAAAACGTTGGGACGTTTGTACGGGTCGTGCAACAACCACCCGACCGCCATGCGTAGCCCGTCGACGTTTCCTCTCGCATTCGCGTTCGCCGGGCTGCTCGTCGGATGCACGGCCAACGACGCGAGCACATCGCAGACCGAGGGCTGCGGGGAGAGTTCGGGTGCCCCAGGCACCAGCTCGCCAACGCCGACCGGCTCGGGGACCACGTCTGGCCCAAGTACGGGTGCGTCCACGAGTGCGGCAACGTCGAGCAGTGAGACCGGGGCCGACACCGACGACACGGGAGCCGGAGAGCCGGCGGTCGTCGTCGTACGGCTGATCCCCGACGCCGCTCAGGTCGGAGCGACTCGCATCAACTTCGCTGTCCCGCTGCCTCCCGGAGTGCTGACGGACGCTGCACAGGTGGTGGTCACACACGGCGGGGCAGGAGTGGCCGCGGCCACCCGAGGTCTTGCGACCTACGACGATGCAAGCCTTCGGTCGGTTCAGGTTCAGTTCGACCTGGAGGTGTCGGAGGAAACCACGGTCGAGGTCGCGCTCGGTGAGACGCAGGGTATGGGCGGGGTGGAGTTCGTCGACGTTCAGGAGACGCTCGTGGTGCCGGATGCCAGCGAAGGGCCGCGAGTGTGGGCGGTGCTGCCTGCGTCGTGGCTCGCGGAGTCCGGCGTCGCGGGGCCGCTCGCTCCTCTCGAATCTTTCGAAGACCGCCCCGAAGCGGTGTGGATTTCACATTGCGACTACGCCTCCTGGGACACGGACGCCTTTCTTTCGGTCGCGGGCGAGCGAGGCCCGTGGCTCTACGATCGGGGCACCGCCTTGGCACGCGCGTACGCAATCACCGGAGATTGGGTCGCGCTGCGATCGCAGTATCGGGAGACGGGAATCTACGGAATGGGCATGACGGGCGAGGGGGCGAATGTGGTGATCCCAGTCCCGGATGCAACGGACGACGCGAAATACCACTACGCCCAGAATCTCGCTGTTCACTATCTGCTCACTGGAGACGCACGGTTTCGGGAGCGTGCCGAGGACATCGCCGACCGTATGGCATCGCTTTGGCCCGACCCGGGGTATGCGGGAGGGGCTGACTTCTGGACCGAGCGCCACGCCGGCTTTGCTCTGCTGGCCTACGTCGCGGCCGCACAGGTCAGCGACGACCGTGCGGCGGACTTCATCGCCTTGGCCGACGACGCCGTGCAGGCCTACCTCGACGTGATGGCGACCTATCCCGAGGGATGGGGCGATACCGAGGCACGATGTTTTGCCCACCATGCCGACGCGCACGGTGAGGGATACGGCTACTTTGGGTGCAGCCCGTGGATGAGCGCGATCCTGGCCGACGCGCTCGAGCAATACGCCGAGCTTCGCGGTGGAGAGCTCGCCGAGAACGCGCGCGCAGCCATCGTGCGGCTCGGACGTTTGCTCGCCCGCGACGGGCTCGATGGGGGCGGAAAACCGTTCTACTGGACGGGCGTGGGAACCGACGCCGACGAGGTCGACAGCTACGACGAGCACTGGGGCGAGGCGGCCTACGTCATCGCGATGGCGTGGCACTACGCCCCCGTCGACGAGCCGACGCTGCGCACTGCAGTCGATGGCTTGATCGCGGGCTTGGCCAACCAGGGCGCGATGCCCCACGTGCGCAGCTACAACTGGCAGTGTCGTTCAGCCGTTGCGGCGCCCTACTACCTCAGCGGGCGCGCTCGCTGACCGTCAGCACTGAAACTCGCCGCTGGGGTTCACGCAGTCACACTGACAGCCCGCGGGCGGTGCGGACGGTTCGCTGAGAAAACACGACGACCAACCCGACGGGCGTTCGTCTCCGCGGTGGTCGGTGAACTCGACCTCTCCGCTGGGAAGGCGTTGGTAGTAGCTCGGTTGAAGGTCGTCGCCCTCGGTGTTGCACGCCTCCGCCAGCGACACCTGCGGCCCGCAATCCTGGCCGTGCACCTCCAGGGCGACGCATCGGCCGACCGTCTGTGCCTCGCACGAACTCGGGTCGGCGTAGGTGCGAACGTCGACCCATCCGCACCGATGGCCGTCCGCGTTCCGCTGCCCGTCACAGTTGTCGGCGCTGCCCAGCGCCTCGCACACGACGTCCGCAGCCTCACCCGTCGATGAAGAACTCGACGCGCCCTCCGACTCCGTGCCGGTCTCCTGCGGAGAGTTCTCGTCGTCACATCCGGGCGCGAAGAGCAACCCGAGCACCAGACACAACGACCCGCTTCTTGGCCCCATCGCTTCAGTGTGCTGCACCCGCGGCGCGCGTGCCATGTCCATCGCGCCGGACGACGTCGGGCGTTTTCCGAGCGTTCCGTGCGGGCATGTAGATCACTTGGCTGAACGCAGCAGGGAGCCGTATGCTCCCCGAATGCTTGCGCTTCGTCGCCTTTCGTTGCTCCCCGTTGTCCTCGTCGCTGCCTGCGGGTCGTCCGATCCGGAGCCCTCGGCGGACACCGATACCGACGGCATGAGCGGCAGCTCGACCACGGGCATGACGACGGACCCCTCGGCGGGCTCGACCAGCATGGCGACGACCGACGCGACGACTACGGACGACCCCACCACGGGCATGTCGGGCGAGGAGAGCAGCACCGGGAGCGCGGACGAGACCTCGGGAGAGACGGGCGCTGCGGGGTGCCAGGTCTGGGCGATCACCTACGACCTCACCGGAAGCGAGTTCGAGATCAGCAACACCCCGCTGGGGGCGGGCGACCAAGTCAACACGCTGATGGAGCCCTACGACCAAGACGACCACGTGGGGCCGGGCCAGTTCGAGTTGCACTTCGAGGACGTGGATGGCGCGCCCGGAGGGTTGGCGACGATGGTCTCGTACACCATGAACGTGAACTTCGTGGTCGACGGCGCGACCACGGTCACGACCAACATCATGGGCGCCGCGGGCCCCGAGGAATGCGGGGTGACCCAGGGCTTGCTCAATGGCACCACCATTGCCTGGGCTCCGCCCCAGATCGTCGACTACACGACCGAGGGCACCGTGCTTTGTGAAGGCGGCCTTTGCGGCGCGGGCGGCTTGCCCAACGGCAAGGCCGTGGACATGGGTGGCACCACCAACCAGCCGATCAACAACTTCGAATTCGAGGACGACCTCAGCGGCTTCACGATGGAGGAGATCGTCACCGACATGGACTCCAACTCCACCCAGAGCTGGATGTACGTCGGCAGCGAGGTATCTCGCGAGCTGGTCGACGCCCCCGCCTGCGCCTGCCAGTAGGTTAGCGGAGCCGGAGCGTTGGCGTGTCCAGGGGGTCGGCCGATTGGATTGGCCAATCTGCCGGCGCGGAAGGCTCGTCGCTTGCGTGGTGCGTGATTTCTCCGGCAGCGGTGTCACTCCCCGCCCACGCGGCGTGTTCCTGCTGCCAGACCGCCCCGCGCGTCTCGACGTGGACAGGAGCGGCGTACCACGGCATCTGAATCTCTCGGGTGCTCGCTCGAAGCGTCATGGTCTCTCCTCCTCCTACGCGAGGCGGCCCGAGAAGTTACGGGCGCGCGCGGCGTCCTTTTTGCCCCGCGCAAACCCGTTGTCGGGACGGCCTCAGAACGCGTCGCAGGACGGGAAGAAGCTGGCGGCGACTCCGTTGGTATTGATCGCGCCGCAGACCTGCGTGCAGTAGGTCGAGTCGGTCGCGGAGTCGCAGCAGTCGTTGATCGCGTCGATCAGCGGGCCGGCTCCTTCCACGCCTGGGCCGCAAACGGCACCACTCGCAGCGGCCTCGATGCATGCGAGCACTTGCGCGTCCGCGGCGTCACTCGCCCAGTCTTCGCAGTTTGCCACGCAGCCCGTGCAGTCCTCGTTTCCCTCCCCGGAGAACCCGATCTGCGCCAACTGTCCGGCGAGCACCGAGCCGACGGTTCCGTTTGCGACCGCGCAGTCGGCAAACAGCTGGCACGAGCTCTGGCATCCATCGGTCGTACTGGCAGGGCAGGAGAGCGAGACCCCGTCGTAGTCGTAGGGCTCGGTCGTGCAGTTCGCCCCCGTGGGTGCGGCGGGGATCTCGAGGCCAACCACGCCGGGAACCCCTCTGGGGTGCTCGAGCATGCGGTCGACGAACCAGTCGTTGATCGGCAGCCACGCGTGACCCAAGTCTGCGTTGCAGTTGACTTGTCCGACTGCGGGCTCGTCTTCGTAGAAGTGGGACGCGATCGAGGCTTCTTCGGAGAAGTTGATTGAGGGGACGGTCACGCCCTCGGCACTCCCGGTGTAGGCGTCGCTGTCCCCGCCCCACGTGACCATGACAAAGGTCGGGTCGAGGGCGTCTTGCTCGGGTGGGCTCGTCAGCGAGAACACTCCCGACGCCACGATGCCTCCCGCGAACACATCGGAGCGTCGTTGGAGGACGTAGTTCGTCATGATGCCGCCTGCGGAGTGACCGGTGGCGTAGATCCGGTTCGCGTCGACGGGGTGGTGTCCGGAGATGCAAGGCAGGAGGCTGTCCACGAGGGCGAGGTCCGCGTTTGGCACCCCCTCATCCTCAGGGTCCCGCATCGCATCCCACACTGGCCAATACGTGCCGTTGCCGTTGCTGTCGGGTGCGACCACGATGAACCCACGGTCGGCCCACTCTTGGAGGTTCGCGCGATTCGAGAACGAGCTGCCGCTCTCCCCCGTGCCGTTGAACGCGAGCAGCAGCGGTGCTGGGGTTTCGCTGGCCGCAGGGAGGATCAGCCAGAAGCTGCGGCTCTGTCCGCCCGCATCGAAGCCGAAGTTGGAGCCCTGCGTTGGGACCGTGTTCTGGAACGCGGCAGGACAGTCGGCCATGGGGTCCCCGGGAAGACGTTCGGCCGGGATATCGTCGGGGTCCGGCTCTGTCGAGGAGCCCGTGGTGCTCGTTTCGTCGCCGGCACTCTCCGTGCCTTCGCTGCCTCCCGTCGAGGATGCCGACCCTTGCGTGGTGTCCACCGCACCCGACGATGAACCGTCGGTCGGCATGCCGTCGCTGGTGTCGGTATCCGCGGTTGGGTCGTCGGACTGACCGCAGCCGGACAACGCCAACGAAAGAAGAACGCCCAATGAACTAAGCCGCTGCAGCATCGCCCGGGAACGTACACTCGCCGGTCGGAACTTGCAGGGCAGATCGAACTCGCCCGCGACGAAAAAACGCGGCGACTCGAGAGAGCGTCGACACGAAAAAACCGTGTAGACACATCGTCGTGTCTACACGGTTTGCACGAAGCGGATTCGCGACTACTCAGCGGTGACGGTGAGTTCGTAGTCCACGTCGGTGTACGCGTGCACGAGGACGTGGAACGTCTCTTCGCCCGGAGGTGCGAACTCGCAGGTCTCGGTCTCGTTGGTGCCGAGGAAGGGGCGGCAGTCGTAGGACTGCATGGTGGCGCGTTCCGTACGGCGGACGTAGAGGTCCGCGTCGCCATTGGCACTGTCGAGCGTGAACGTCAGGCGCTCGGTCCCCAGCGGTGCGGTCACTTCGTGAACGATCTCGGCGTCGGCCTCGAGGCGGTCGCTTTCGAAGATGAGCTCACTCCCACCGGCGGGTGGGTCGACCACGATGGGCTGTCGCGCGGAGGGGCGGACGAGCGACCAGTGGAGGCCGTGGCCGACGTACTGCAGTCCCATGAAGCCGTCGGTGAAGCGACCTTGGGCGACCAGGTGCATCAAAGAGGGCGGGACGAAGAGGCCCGTGCCCGTGTCGTCGCGGGGACCGGTGATGCTGCGTGCTTGGTTCAGGAGGGGCTCGAGTGCGGCCTGGAACGCCGAGTAGCTCTCGAACTCCGTGCCCACCGTCGTGACGAGCTGCTCGAACAGAGCATCGATGGCTTGTCGCCGTGGATCCTCCTCGGGGATCTGGTCCATGCTCATCGCTTCGAGCAGGCCGGGCTTCATCTGGCTGAGCACGGCGGCCTGCACGGGCGCGGTGGCCTCACCCATCACGTCCCGCGGAATGTGCGTGGACATGAATCCAACGACGATGTCGGCCATCGTCATCGGCTGGAATGCGATCTTGTCTTCGGCGCCGCTTCCCGGTGCGGCGTACGCCGATGCGGGTTGCAGGTTGTCCGGAGCAAGGGTGACGTCGACCCACTGCGCCTCGTCGTTGTCGTTGAGGTCGGTGAACGCGCTCGGCTCGCGGTTGTCTTGCTTTTCGACCTCCGCGACGAACAGGTCCCAGGTCTCTTGGCCGACCAGCGGAACGACATTGTCTGCGTTCAAGGGAACGATGAGTCCGGCGCTGAAGGCAACGTGGGCAAGCTCCGCGCAGTAGATCTGGTGGGCAGGGTCGCGGAACCAGTCGCGTGCGTCTTGGTCACCCGCGATGGCGCGCACCATCTGTGCAACGTGCTCGCGCACCTTCTCGGGGGTGCTCGTCGCCAGCGGGTCGCCACCGTTGTAGTCACCGGGGAAGTTGCTGACCGCGTTGAAGGCGAGCGTCATCGTCCGGATGTTGTCGCGGAACATCGCCTGCTCTTCTTCCGACAGGTACTCGGGGTACTGCGGGCGGAGGAAGATCATCGGGTAATCCGACGTTCCGAAGCGGCCGTCCTCATACGACTGAGGGTTGTTCAGCGTGATGGCACCCGGCTGGCCGTTGCGCTCCACGCCGACGACGATTTCGATGTGGGTATCTTGGAGCTTGAAGTCTTCTTTCATCTGGGCCGCGTTCGCTTCGGCCAGGTTCAAGAAGCGGTACTCGGGGCGGTGGTGCTTCACCGCGATGCCGATCTCCCCGCGGGGGTAGTACTCGGCGATCACCGCGTCGCCGCGACCGACGGGCTCTCCATCGACGTCCGTTGCGTTGTCGGAGTTGTCGTAGGGAATGACGACGACGTCGGAGCCAAACAGGTGCGTGTCGGCGACGATGGCTTGGCCGCCGAGGTTCACCTCGACGCGAAAGGCATCTTCGACGGACTGCATCGGCCTGCCGGAAGCCGGCGCGGGCCACTCTGCGTTGAGGGCGTCGACGTCCGCCTGGTAGACGATCGCCTCTTCCTCTTCGCCGCCTTCGCCGTCCGAGGCGTCATCGCACTTGCCCACGCAGCCGTCGTCGGTCGTTTCGGGGGCCGCTTGGCCGTCATTCGAGCCGTCACACGCGCCCAGAACGAGGGCAAGGAGGATGGTGAGCTTGTTCCGAGTTGTCATAGTTGCCTCGAGCGTGAATGCGGGCTTCAAGTGCCAGCGGTGGATGTCGCATAACACGCCGAAATGTAGGCTTCAAGACTACATGACTCGATTCCTGAGCGCGCCGAATCACAAGCCTGAGCCGGAGTAGGGTTGTCCACACCCCAGCGTCGAGAAGCGCCTCAGTGACGGAACGGCTCTCTGCGGCTACGGCGTCGATTCAGGCCCGTAGGGCCTCGAGTTCGGCCGCGCCCCGCCTGCTCGCGGTTTGGGGGTCCGCAGCCCCATCGCGGCCGGCGTTGGCGGGCTGCAATCTTTTCGCCTCGGCATTGGTGGGGCAGAGCGCCTCCGCTCGACGAGCGATGCGTCGTTCGCGGAGTGTTTGTGGCACTCCAACGCATCTGTGGCCTCGGCGTCGAGACCGTTCGTCCTGTACTTCGAGGACATCGGTGCATCGGCAGTGGCACCGCGTGGCGTGTTAGACCGTCGCGTGATGACACGGCTGGCTCCGCTTCTGGTTTGTTGCTCGCTTGCGATGGGGTGCACGTCTGCTGGAAAGAAGGCCGACGAGAAGGAGGTCGAGGCCGTCGACGCACCCAAGGTCGAGGAGACGCAGGAGCCGGCAGCGACTCCAGGGGTGGTCAGCTCCATCGGGTTGCCCGCCTCGACCTACGCGATCGTCACCGTGCCCGATCCCAGCAAGAGGCTGGAGGAGATCCGTGCCTTGGCCGGGGCCATCGCGCCGTCGGGTCCAGACTCGATGGGTGCGTTGGCCAAGCCGCTCGAGGCCTTCGATGCGGCGCACCCGATTCACCTGTTGGTGCTCGACCCGCAAAGCTACGACTCGCCCGTGGCCGTCATTGGCCGGGTCACCGACGCCGACGCGCTGGTGTCTCTCTTGCCTCCGGGCACCGAGGTCCGTACGTCGGGCGAGCTCACCATCTTGGCCACGCCCGACACCGCGAAGAACATCGACCCCTGGGTGGCCGAGTCGTTGCCCAAGCGGGCGACGCCGTCGGTCATCACCGCCGATGTCGACACCGAGTTCTCTCGCAAGCAATACGCGCTGTTCAGGCCGCTGCTCATGATGGGCATGAAGCAGGACGCCCCGGGGGCAGAGGTCGGGCTGAAGATGTTCGAGCTGATGGAATCTGCGGGCGCCCAAGTCGGGGGGCTTCAGGTCCGCATCGAGCTCGGTGCCGATCGTTTCGATCTCGTCTTCGTGCTCGAGGGCAAACCGGACACCACGTTCCAGGCTCTCGCCCGTGCGCAGTCGGCCGTGCGTCTGCCGGCCGACCTCGCACGCAAGGTCGCCACCGAGGACGCCCACATGATCGGCGCTGCCAATCTCACCTTGGAGTCCCGCCGGGTGATGGAACAGATGGTCAACGTGCTGATCTCGAGCTCGAGCGGGGTGCTTCCCGAGCACTTCGCCAAGTTCATGAAGCGTTGGAACGAAGCGTCGGGAGACAAGATGGCCTTCTCCGGGACCATGACGGCTCTCACCCAGATGTCCGTCGGCTACTACATCGAGGTCGGCGACGAGGCCATAGCCAAAGCGTTCCTCGACGAGGACTGGCGCGACTACTTCTCGCAGTCGTTCGAGTCGATGGGGATCTCCAAGTTCGAAGGCAAGGGGTGCACCACCGACTCCGCGTTGCTGGGCGACGGCGTCGACGTGATCAAGTGCGAGGGGCACACCTTGTTCGTCGAACAGCCCAACGGCGTCAAGCTGCCCGACCAAGACACCAACATTGCCGGAGCCGTGGTCGATGGCTTCATGTTGATGGCGATGGGAGATCCCGAGCGCATCGTCACTCTCCAGCAAGGTCTCCGCGCCGAGCCCACCCTCGAGCTTCCGTGGCTCGCCGACGCACAGCGGCGCAACGAGTGGGGCGCGTTCTACATGGACCTTGGCAGGGTCGCGCAAGCCACCGGCGCGCCGGGGGCCCCGGGCGCGGCGATGGAGTTTGCGACGGGCAGCGAGGGCGATGCGATCACGATGCGCATCGGCCTGCCTGCCCAAGCCCTGGCCGCGTTCGCGTCCATGGGGGGCGGTAGTCCCTACTCGAACAGCGGCTTGTAGTCGCCGTAGCCCTCCTCCTCCAGCTTCGCCGCGGGGATGAAGCGGAGGGAGGCGGAGTTGATGCAGTAGCGCAGGCCCGTGGCCTGCCGAGGGCCATCGGGAAAGACGTGCCCCAGGTGGCTGTCGGCGTGCAGCGAACGCACCTCGACGCGCACCATGCCGTGGCTCTCGTCGCGGACCTCCTTCACGCCGTCCATGCCGTCGATCGGCTTGGTGAAGCTGGGCCAGCCGGAGCCGGAGTCGAACTTGTCGGTGGACGAAAACAGCGGCTCACCGCTGACGATGTCCACGTAGATGCCCGGCTCCTTGTGGTTCCAGAACTCGTTGCGAAACGGCGGCTCGGTGCCGCAGGCCTGGGTGACGCGGCGTTGCTCGTCGGTGAGCTGCGCGAGGGCTTCGGGGGACTTGTCGTAGGTCTTGGACATGACGTGGCCTCTCTTCAGGCGGTCTTGATGTGGAGTTGGGGAAGGTTGCGCTCGACCCAGCCGGCGTGGTCGTGCCCGCCGACGTAGGCGTTGGCCTTGGCGGCGGCAGTGGAGGCGAGCAGCGCGGGCTCGTCCGGGTAGAGATCGAGCAAGGTCTCGAACAGGGCGGGCCGCTGACGCAGGCGCCACTTCTGATGATAGGCCTCGGCAGGGTGAAACGGTTTGCCGAGCGCGATCTCGGTGACGATGGGGGCGCCGAGAGTTTGCGCGAGCTCTTCAGCACTGCGCCGTGCCGCGTCGAGCTGCGCTTCGTCGTGGCAGAACAGTGCGGCCCGATACTGCGAGCCCTTCCCATAGGTAGGGTCGTGGCCGCTCCAGAACAACGCGAGCAGCGCCTCGAACGTTACGCGCTGCGGGTCGAAGTGCAGCTGCACGGCCTCGGCGTGGTCGCCGATGTTGCGATAGGTGGGCGCAGGCGTGGTGCCGCCGCAATATCCGACTTCGGTGCGCTCCACGCCTTCGAGACCCCCGAACCGGGAGTCTGGGCCCCAGAATCAGCCCAGGGCGAAGGTGAAGCGCGACAGCGCGGCGGGGTTGGGGTGGTCGACGGACAATGTCATCAGACTGGGAGTCTGAGGCCGACGGCTCGGTGCGCAACCCCTGCCGCGGTTGAGGTCGCGTCCGCCCCATGCGGCTCGAGCCCGCGCTGCGAAGTGTCTGTGTCAGCACCTGCGGCTGGCCCGTCGCATCGTCCCGAACGCTAGTAGCATCAGCATTATGACGGGAAGTCCCGAGGGCTGCCCCGCGGCCGTACAACCCCGGGCCGAGTCTCGCGCGGGCTCGTCTGGCTCATCGTCGACTTCAGAGGGCCCGGTTTCCTCGGCCTGGGGATCGGTATCGACGGTGGGAACGTAGGGGCCGCCGTCGGGCCACAGGCTGCAACGGTCGGACCGCCAGGCGTCCCCTCGTGTTTCACAGACGTAGGGTGGACCCTCGCAACCGTTCAGATCGCTTTCGAACTCGGGTCGGGGAGAGGTGCCGAGTGTGGCGTCGGGGCACCAAGCGTGGGGTTGGACGTCCAGCGTGACCAGGTCGACGAGCTCGAACTCGAGGCAAGCGTCGGACTCGGTCCGAACCCTGAACGTCTTCGTCCCGCCCGTCGGGTAGGCGCTCTGCGTGCGCTCGCGCAGCGCAAACCGTGGCGGCGCGTCGTCGGGGAGACTCGCCCTGACCTGCGCGAAGGTTCGCTGACGCGGCGCCGAGCAGGGAGAGTCGTCGTAGAGGCCCTTCGACTCGCTGCATCCGTCGCCAACCATTGGATAGGCCAGGTAGGGCATCGCTCCGTCGCAACAGACGAGGTCGTCGAGGTCTCGGAGCTCAACCTCGATAATCTCGGTTTCCAGCGTGAGCTCCGGCCAGCCCGGCGAATCCTGCGGTTGGACGACAAAGGGGATCGAGGTCTCGCGCGGGCCGCATGGCTCGTCCCGCTCGAGCACGATGTCAGCGACGTAGTCGCCCGGAGGCAAGGCACTTGCTGGACGCCACGCCGCGGGGATCATGTCGTCGTAGGTCTCGAGCTCTCCTTCGACACCATTCCCGGCCTCGTCCGTGACTTGGATGGAGACGCGACTCCACGAGCGGGGCGAAGCGTCGCCGGGCCGTAGGTGCGACAGCCACAACACGAGCACGCCTTCGGGATCCACCGAGGTGCCGACCGCCGACACGGTGTCCGGGCCCGACTCTGTGCACCCGTCGCAGAACATGGCGCGGGCATCGGCGACGGGGGCTCCCGCAGCGAGCCCCAATACCGCCAGCGCGGGTCCGACGGCTCGGAGTCGGTGCATCGGAGTTCCTTCCGACCCTTCCATGTCGAGAGCATAACAGCCGCCGCGCACATCACCTCGATCGCAGAGCCCCGAACACCGGCCAGAAGTCCTCACGGGTTTGGAAATCGGTCGGGACCTCATCGTCTGGCACGACATGGAGCGATACGTGGTCCTCCGCCGAGCCGCTGCAGCTGATGTTCATCGCGCCGGTTCTGTTTGCCGTCACGATCGTACCAATCGAACTCGGGCTTCCGTCTGAGGCCTGCGCGAATACCAAGGTCGTCGCCGCCGCCCGCCGCCCGAGCTGGCGGGCCGAGGCCGCCCGTCCCACAACAAACCAAGGGCGCGCGTGCGACGTGAAGTCCGGACAGACGGCTGTCGAGAAACGGGACGAAGGCGCGGCCAGGGGGCGGATTCTCCCGAGGTGAAGACATAGGCGTGCCATTGCTTGGACCCACTATGGGCTCTCGGCTCGCGAGCCCGCGAAGCTTCCAAGTTGGGACAGGCGTGCGCGCTCAAATGTCGAGAGGAAGCGAGTAGGGTCGCCGCATGACCCTCCAATCCCGCTTCTTGCTCCCCCTCGTTCTTGCCGTGTCTGCCCCCTTTGCAGGGTGTGGTGAATCGCAAGAGGAAGAATCTGGCAGCCTTCGAATGGGGGTTGCAGGTCAGGATGTTGACGGTAACTACTATCGGTTGCGATCGGGGACGATTGACGTATCTGGTCCAATGTTCGTCTCGCTCAATACCGAGTTTGAGCCCAGTACCACCGAGTACCTCACGGCCGAGCTGCCCGGTGGGGACTACAGCCTACAGCTGCAGCCCGGGTGGTACGTCGAGCAGTGGGACCCGTTCACCGACACCACGATTCCCGTGCCCGCGTGGTTGATCTCCCAGAACCCCGTCGACGCCACGGTCACCGAGCTGTCGACGACCATCGTGACGTACACGTTCTACGTGGACGGCGTGGGCGCCATCAGCCTCGGCAACGGAGACCTGGCGGTCAACGTCGACTTCGAGACCGAGCCGCAGGTCTGCGACCCCAACGCGGCCGACTGCCCCGACGGACTTTCCTGCTACCTCACTGACCTGCCCACGACCGAGTTCGAGTGCATGCCCGACGGGTTCGTGCCCGCCTACCAGGAGTGCTTCACGCCGTTCGACTGCCAGATCGACCACGCATGCGTCCCGGTCAGCGACAACTTCCACTGCACGATCGGCGTCGACTGTTGTGTGCCCACCTGTGACGTGGTGGCGCCTGCCTGCCCCAACGGCGAGAGCTGCATCCCGCTGCTCGGCGACACGGGCTACTGCTCGACGAACTGAGATGGAGCCGCGCCCCTCGGCCCTGCGGACGGCGTCGCAGCTCCGCGGTCTACGGCGCGGCCAACATCGTCGCAGCGCCCCGGGCGCGCTGACCTGGCTCCGCAGCGCTCCGGACCGTCCGAGCATGTGGTCGTGGAGGCGCTCATCCGCAGGAACGTCGGAGAAAGCGAGTACCTCGGCGAGGCCTCCCCGTTCCAAGCCTGGTACGACATCGCATGCTGCAAGCCCCGGTTCGAGATCTCGACCCCGACCACGGGCTCCGAAGACAACGAAGCCTTTGGCGTGTGGCTGTTCGGCTTCGACGTGGTGGCGTATGAATCACTCGAGCCGCAGTGGGTCTTCGAAGGCTGGGGCTACTCGTTCCCCCATGACTTCGACATGCGTCAGCCGAACGCGCTCCTCTTCGTCCCGTACGAAGAGGAGTGACGGACGGCTCATCTCACGCGTCCGACGGGCACTGCAGCGCGACGAGACGAGTTCAGAACCTGCCGCTGAGCGTCAGCATGCCGCCGTCTTTCGAGACGCTCAGGGTCGGGGTCACCCGGACGCGACGTCGCGAGCGATTGCCCATGGCCAACGCAAAGGCGCCACCGGCCATCAAGCTCGCGCCGCCGATCATCAAGCTCGCGTTGGCCGTGAACCATCGGTCGAGACAGGGCAGGTCGCGTCGCTCCGACGCATTGGTGCGAGGCAGGTCTTCGTAGCAGCGGTTCGAGACCTTGATGAGGCGGCCAGCCAGCCACGCTGCGCCGCCGAGGCCCAGCAGAATGCCGCCGGTCGTGCTTGCGGTCTCCTGCGCGCGCCACGTCTCGAGCGGATGCAGGTCGGCCGAAAGCACACCGCTCAACCCTCCGAGGCTGCCCGCCGCGATCGTGGGGAGGAGCGACCAGGAGAAGGCGGCCGTGCGGATGTTTGCCCGCGGATACGACTCGCACACGATGGGGGCGGGGCAGGACGAGGAGTCGTATTCGTACTCTTCTTCGAGGACGTCCCAGGCTTTCTCCCGCATGAGCGAGCGGTTCTGTAGGAAGAGCAGCGCGCCTAGGCCGACCACGCTTCCCGCGGACGCCACGCCGGTGGCAGCCGCACCTGCCGTCTTCCACCCGCGATGCGGTTCGTCAGGGGTCGGCGCAGCGGTGAGTGACAACGTGAGCACAGCGAGAACGAGCACGACCCCTGGTTGCCGGGGAGCACGGATCGATCACCTCGTTTCCAAGTTTTTCTGCGTTCGCAAAGTCAGGTCCAGAACGCGGCGCTCCTCGCCGTCCGCGGTCCGCGGGCGCATCGTGACGCCGACGAGACAGGGAGTCTGAGGCCGACAGCTCGGTGCGCAACCCCTGCCGCGGTTGAGGTAGCGTCCGCCCCATGCCCGCGCTGCGAAGTGTCTGTGTCTACTGTGCGTCGTCCCCCGGCAACAACGCCGCGATCACGGACGCCGCACGGGGTCTCGGCGAGCTGTTGGCCGACCGCGGACTCGAGCTGGTCTACGGCGGAGGCACGGTAGGTCTGATGGGGCTGATCGCCGACACGGTGATGGGGCGTGGTGGAACGGTGCGTGGTGTGATCCCCACCCAGTTGTTCCCCAAGGAGATCGCCCACCGTGGTCTCACCGAGCTCATCGAAGTCAGCTCGATGCACGAGCGCAAGACGAAGATGTTCGAGCTCGCCGATGCGTTCGTGGCGTTGCCCGGCGGGTACGGGACGCTCGAAGAACTCGCCGAAATGACGACCTGGGCGCAGCTGGGCATTCACGACAAACCGATCGGCTTGCTCAACGTGGACGGCTACTACGACGGCCTGCTCGGCTGGCTCGACCGGGCCGTCACCGACCGTTTGCTCCGCGCCGAGCACCGCACGTTGATGCTCGAGGCGAACGAGCCCGCCGGGTTGCTCGACCGCCTCGAAGCCTACGAACCTCGTGGCGAAAAGAAGTGGCTCGAGCTCGAACAGAGCTGAGCGGCTACCGAATCACGCCACCGGGGACCGAGCGGGCTCGACTGCGGCGTCGGCCGTACCCCTTTGTATCGCGGTGAATGAACGTCGGGTTGCTGCCTCGACGTCCGGGGGTACGAAAGGGTTCGCAGCCCAAGAAGTAGGGACTGGCGACGCCTTGCCCGGCCACGTGCGCGTCGGTCTGGGCCCGGCGGATCTTTCGGCGCAGCGAGGCCGAAGGCACGGCGTCGTGTTCCTCGTGCAGGTCGAGGTAGGCGTCGAGCAGCGCGTGGGTTCGGGCGGCGAGGGCTGGGTCCTGGGTGCGGCTGGTCAGGCAGTTTTGGGCGCGCGCCAAGTCGAGCACCATGTCCTGCCCGGTGTCGTTCAGCAGGTCCGCGGTGTCCTGCTTTGCGATGAGGTGTTGCAGCGAACGCGCCCAGGCGTAGTGCCGCGCCGTCGCGTGCCGAGCGTAGGCATCGTCGATGGAGCGCGACGGTGGGGCCGTGCTGCATCCGGCGGTGACGACGAAGAGGGCAGTGGCAAAGAGGCGGCGGACGAAAGGCATCATGGGAGCCATGGCCGCTGGACCGCGAATCTATGGTTCGGCCGCGCAACTGCTGCGAAGGCGTGGCGCAAACGGGGTGCCGGGTCGTGCCTTCAGCAAAGCCTGGGCCCGCCGCTTGGCTTCGTCTTCGCGGCCCAACGCGCACAAGGTGGCCACCCACACGGTGGTGCGAAGGTCGGGCTGGCTGGGCTCGCGGAACTCCGCCTCGTGCTGTTCGAGCAGCGTCCGTGCCTGTGTTGCGTCACCGCGCTGCACCGCCTGGTTGGCTTGACGGAGCAGTCGGGTGTCGGCGGCCAGGTCGTAGACGGGCGTGGACGCGGCCTGTTCGTCACGCCGTGGCCGAGTCCGTGGTGTCGGGCGGGTCGGCTCGGCACGGGGCGCTTCAACTACGGGAGGCTCGCCGGGCGTGCGTGCGGCGGCAGGGACCCGCGGCGCAGGCTTGGGCGGGGAAGGACTCGGCGCCACCTCGGCCCGTTTGGGTGCGGTGGGGATCGGTGTGGAGACGGGAGGTTCGGCCGAGCGCACTACGGCCACCGTCACGACGCCCGCCACCGCCACTGCGGCCGCGACTGCGAACAAGGCGGTGCCGCTGACCGACGGCGCTGCCAGCCAAGGCTGCAGCAGTGCCCATCCTCGGGCGCTGGCATGGGGCCGCTCTTCGTTCGGTGTGTCCCCAGTCGAGTGCTCGAAGCGTTGCCGAAGCACGCGGATCCGCGAGTACACGGTGGGCAGCTTGCGGCCGAGCGTCGCGGCCAGCTCGGGCCCCGTGAGTCCGTCGACCTCGGACAAGACGAACAGCTCGCGGTCGGCAGGGCTCAGCGAGTCCAGGAATCGCTCGAGCGTGGTCTTGGTGCCCACGGCGTGTTCGAGGGCGTCGCGAGCGTTGGGCGGGCTTGCGACACTGCGGTGCCGTGCGTCTCTACGCGTCTGGGTGCGTCGGTAGCTGCTCGCGACCCGCCGCCCGATGCTGTAGAGCCACGCACGAGGCCGGCGACCATCGAACGCATCGAGCCGCCGATAGGCGACGACGAACGTGTCGTGCACGGCGTCTTCGACCAACATCGGGGCAACGCCGTGCCGTCGCACCGTCGACCAGACGAAGCCGTAGTGCTCGCGATAGAGGGTCTTGAACGATTGCATTCGCCCGTACGGACTCCATGCCCACGTGGCCCCGGATCCATGTGCCGGGATCAGAAAAAATACACTTCGAGCCCGATCATGCCCCGCAACGAGCCGATATTGCGGCTGAAGATCGTTTCGTCGTCGATGCGAATCTCGGTGCCAAACACCGGGCCAGCGCCCTCGAGGGCCGCAAAACCGCCCAATCGTCGACCCTGCAGCACCGCGCCGGCCCGAAGCAACGGAGCGACACGAGGGGCCGCGATGGTGCGCCGCCCTTCCGAGCGCACGACGCTCGCGATGGTCGCGCCGGCTTCGACGCCTACGCACACCGGAAACACCCAGCGCCCGGTTCCGGGGGCGCCGCAACCTCTCACCGCGGCCGAGGCCAACTGAATGCGCCCTGGCCCGCGTGTGCCGGGCTCGTCGCGCGGGGCAAACCAGGCGAGGTCGCCTTCGAACCGCGCCCACTTCCACACCATGCCCGCACCTGCCGACAGCCGTGCCGTCACCCCTGGCACCGCACCCCACTCGGGACCGGCGGTTGCCGTGAGGTAGACCGGCTTGCGCTCGGGCTCGGCCTCGGGAGGCGTCGAGGCGGGCGGGCTCTCCACGATGACAGGCGGCGTGGGGTCGGGCGTCTCGGGTTCGGGCGTGGGCTCGGGTTCGGGTTCGGGCGGTTCGGGCTCCGGCTCCGCGGGCGCGGGATCGGGCGCCGAGAGGGCCTCCAGCGTCGGTTCGAGCGCGACCGCAAACAGCATCGCACTGGCCTCCGCCAACTCTTCACACCGATTGGCGCGTAGCTTGCGAACGTCGGTGTAGTCGCCCATCCGGGTGGTCAGCTCGAGTCGCCACGCCCCGTCCCCTTCGTCGACGACCTCGGCCTCCGCGACCATCAGCCCATTCCCCGCCGGGTCCACCGTGAGCAGCTCCCGATACCGCGCCACGACGTCGTCCCCACTGGGACAACCCTCCGGGGCAACCCACGTCAGCTCGATCTCCGCCGGAGGATTCGGCGGAGACAACGGCGTGGGTGCGAGCGCGAGCAGCAACGCGAGCACGAGTCTGATGGTACGCGCTTGCTGCTCACCAGCTCCAGGCTGGCGATGATCGCAGTGCCGTTCCAGGTTCTCAGCATCCTGGTCATCCTCGCCGTCGCGGCGCTCTACATGATGTCCGAGCTCGAGAGCGCACCGGCCAGCATCGAGCGCGAGCTGCTGGTGCCCATCGGCGACGGAGCGGGTGGGGAAGGCAAGCCCAGCCCCGACGCTCCGCCTCAGCCGGTACGGCCCTGAGGTCGCGCTCCCGCGAAGACTCAACGCTGCGGCGCCTGCTCCACGAAGTCGTCGTAGACGGCCTGCCTCTCCTCGGCAAAAGGACCATCCAGGCTGAGGCTCCTGCGGAACGCTCGCGACGCGCCCTTTCGGTCCCCCTCCTGCTCGAGGAGTTCGCCCATCCGCCAGTGCGCCATTGCGTCGGTGGCTGAGGCCGCGATCGCTTTGGTCAGGCTGTCTCGGGCCTTTGCGGTCTCGCCCGCCACCGCCTGCCAGCCGCCAAGTGTCACGAGAGCTTCCGTGCTCTTGGGGTGGGCTCGCACGATGATGCTCGCAAACGCCACCGCCTGCTCGGCCGCGGAGCGTGGGAAGCTGCCCATGTACTGCAGCCAAGTGTCGGCCCCCGCGTCCTCGTGCTGCGTCACGCTCAGCTCGAGACTTGCGACACCGCGTTCGAACTGGCCTGAGGCCAAGCACAAGAACAGTCGCCCCTCGTGGATGGAGCGGTCCGCGGGATGCAGCTCAGCCGCCTTGTCCAGCTCGTCGACGGCCAGGACGATCTCCTTGCCCGATAAGCGCGGCGGCCCTGCCATTCCCCCGACCGCGATACGCTGGCGGCTCGTGGAAACCATGATGCTCCCCTCATGCTTCTTCGCTTGGTGCACGAAGACGTTCGCGAGGCACTTGTGGGCCTCTGCCTTCGCATCGTTCTCCGCCTTCGTCAGCCAAGTTCGACAGACTCTCTCCGCATCGGCCACCTTGCCCGCTTGAAGAAGCTCGCGGCGCCGAGCGACGAGCTGAGGAGCGTTCGCCGGTGCCGGCGGCGGTGGGGACGCCGCGGCGGGTGGTGACGGGGCAGCGGGCAACTCCGGCGGGGACACCTCGGCGGGGGCTTCAGTCGCGACGGACCGCTCAGGCGGCGAGTCGCTTTCGCAGGCAGTCGTCGCGCTCGCGGCGATCCACAGGAGAGCACGGCCTCGCGAGGTCACCGCACCATGGTACCGACGACATGCCCGTCGGAGAGGCCTCGCAGTCGCTGGTCTCCACGCGAGTGTTTCGCGACACGCGCGTGCGATGGGGACGGCAAGGCCAGCGCCGACGCTCCGCCTCAGCCCGTACGGCCGTAGCCCGGGGAATGTGGCTCGGACGGGCTGGCACACGTAACGGTTAAGCGAAATGAAGTGGGAAATCAGAGGGAGGCTCGGGTAGCGGCGGGTGAACCTGGGGCTCGACGGGGAGTGCGGGTTGTCTCGAGCAGGATGAGCGAGTGAGGAGCGTATTCGCGCGCCAGAGTGACGAAGGGGCGTGTCGAAGGCGAGGCGTGGACGCACGAGGGCAGCGCGTCGGGGGGCCGGCACGGCGAGGCTGGGGGCGAGGCTTGGGTGACGTCTCGGGAGGATGTTCGAGCTGCGACGATGACGCGATGTGCTGCATCGGTGATGACGAATCCGTTGCATCGGCCGGACCGGTCGCACTTGGCGGACGCGCCACCGACATCGATGCGGGGGCGGTCGTGACGTGTGCGGTGCTCGCCGATGGAAGCGTACGATGCTAGGGCGACAACGCGTATGGTCTGCTCGGGCTCGAGGGAGTTCGTCGGATTGGCATGCACGAGGCGCCCGATACCCTTCCGCCTCTGGAACTCGGCGGTCCGGCGCTGCAGGTGTCGGTGAGCGCAGTCGAGGCCTGCGCCTGCATGCAAGACGAGAGCGTTCAGTGTTGGGGCTGGACGGATTGGTGGGACGGATTCGACGACCGTGTGTGCTGGATCGAAACAGAGATCCCAGCCGACGGATCGCACGGCAGTTTCCCCACGGTCGAGCGAGAGTTCTCTTGCGATTTGCATCCACGTTGTTGCGTCGGCGATGACGAGCCCCCAACGCGGGCGCCCCGATCCCGTTGTAGCCGCGCGCGCTGGTTTGGTCCCAAGCGAATCGACCCCCGACCCCCGGCCGATGACCCCCGACCCATGCCGCGAAGCTCTCGACGCGCTGCTCTCCGCGAGGCACCAACCTCGTCAGCCCGCTCCATCACCAGCCCAGCTCAGAGCTCAGCAATGAGCGGCTCGATCTTCGCTCCCAGCTCCAAGAGCTCGAACGCGTCTCCGGGCATGGCGTCGAACCCCACAGCATCCACGACCACCACGTCGGCCACCGCCAACGCGTAGGGCGTTTCTCCCAGCACACTCTGAACCGCGATGTCGGCCGCGCTTGACCACGATGCTTCGTCCTCCTCGAAGTCCGCATCGGCACACACCGCCACAATGCACCGATCATCCTGCGGGATGAGCCTGCAGAGCCAGGCGCCGGTGCGGAACACCGTCCAACTCCCGCGGACGCGCAACTCCAGCGTGCCGTCCCACTCCTTCGGCTGCTTTCCCAACACGACCCGACAGCACGCAAGGTCGGGGGCCTGTCGGACCATCTCAGCGGCGCGGGACAAACGATCCGGGTCGCCACCAAACGACACCGCAAACGCCCACTCCTTCGCGCCCCCTGGGTTTGGGCCAATCTCCCAAGCAAGACCACGTTCTTTCATGCGCGCGTCGAGGGACGAGAGGACTTCGTCCGACGGAACGCTGCCGGAAGACAGAGCCGGAGCGACCGCATTCGAGAACCATTCCCAAAACTTCGCGTCGTCCACCTCGGCACCTATCTTCCTCGCATCGATAGCACAGGGTGGTGATGGCGGGAAGCTCGAGGGGAGGACGCCGTGGCCACGACTCTCGTAGTGGTGAGTCAATCCCAAGTCAGTGTCGTTCGATTCAACGGGGACGCCGTGGGACTCGACCAGATCGAGTCATCCCACGCGGCCCCGGACGCTGTCGGAACTTGCTCCATCAACGGGCAAAAACGCGTTGAGCGGAGCTGCGTTTCTTTCGCGTTGCGTTGCGACTCAGAACGCCACTCCGCTACGGTCCTCTGATGGGGGAAAGGACAGATGTCGGGATCGTCGAAGGCGGGTGTGTCTACCGCACCGAGGGCGCCACTGGTGACACCCATCGACCGCACGCCCTGCAGCTCCTCGTGCCCGTTGGAGGCGTACTCGAAGCCAACATCTGCGGCGTCGAAATGGCGGTCCCCAGCGGAAGTTCCGTGTTGGTCGCACCTGACGTGCCGCGTCTGCTGCATCGTGGAGTCCTTCGCGTCGCCATGCTCTTCGACCCCGAGAGTCTCGGCGCCTCGTTCGGCGCGTTCGCCCGAAGTTCGGCGACGACGGTCCTCAGCGGTCCGATTGGAAAGCGCCTGCAGGCCCTCGCGCGCGACATCTGCGAGGTACCCACGCTCGGCACCGGAACGGTTCATGCGGTGCTCAGGGAAGGGCGCGGGTTGTTGGAGCGCGCTGGGCTGGCGCGCACCTTCGACCTCGATGACCGGGTTCGCACGGCCGTCGAGCTGTACCGTAGGCCCTGGTTGAAGCTCGACCACCCCAGCATTGCGCGGCGCTCGGGGATTTCGGCCGACCACCTCTCTCATCTATTCAAGAAGCAGGTCGGTATCAGTGCCAAGCGGTACGCGCTTTGGGTTCGCACCGTCGCCGCCCTCGAACGATTCTGCCAGGGCGCATCGGCAACCCACGCCGCCGAGCGGGTCGACTTCGCAGATGTCGCTCACTTCTCGCGAGCATGCCTTCGACACTTCGGGCACTCGCCGTCGCGACTGCCTTTTCGACGACCACGGTGGGGACACGAAAGCGTTGAACGAAGCCGGGCGCATTGGTCGGTCGCGTTGGCCGAGCGTCTCGACGGGGGCGCGGGCGCGCACTAGCTTGGCAGCGATGAAGAAACTCCTGATGGTCTCTGTTCCTGCCTTGCTCTGCTCCCTCTCGTTCGGGGCGTCCGTACGGACGGCTCAGGCGGCGGACCTCATCTGTCACAACGGATGGAGCGTCTACCAGTGCAAAGGGGGCGCTATCTTCGAGTGTTTTTTTAACGCTGGAACTCCGGACGCCTACCAAGTCGACTGTTCGGACTACACGGGTGCATTCGCATCGTCAGCCGAGTTCTTCTGCCACGACAAGGGAGGACTCGCGGATCCTCCCATCGTCGACACGGGACCCGTTTGCGAGCCTGCCGAGGACGAGTCCATTCGGGACGAAGACGAGGACCAGGACATCGAGGAAGCCCCACGCCGACGGGGCTGAAATCATACCGAGCCGACAAGGACTCGGCCGCTACAGCGAGCCGATCCACCCACGCAAGAGCTCGATCACGTCGGCGTCGCGGCGGTCGATACCCAGAGGCGGCATGTCACCGACCTCTGGGTCTTTTGTCTCGCCCGAGAACGCCTGGAAGATGCTCCTTCCCGCAGGTCGCCGTGGTGAAGCGAAATCAGCGCCCCTTCTCCGCAGAAAGCTCCGCGACCGTTTGCCCGTTGACACCAAGCTGCTCTGTTCACCCCGGTGGTCCGGGAGTAAAACGTCGCCATGCACGCCAAAGGCTTTGCGGCATCAGCGGTTCTCCTGCTCGCGCTGGGGTGTGGGGACGACTCGGCCTCGGGAGACGGTGGCTCCTCGAGCTCCAGCGGAGGCGGTACGGACCCCACCACCGACTCCACCACCGGGGCAACGGCGGCCGGGAGTTCGAGCGATGCCACGACGGACGTCACCTCGGGGTCCAGCGGAGCCGCGGACGAGTCGACGACGGCGGTGAGCACGACCTCGTCCGGGGGCGGCTCGAGTTCCACGGGGGAAGGTTCGTCGTCGTCGGGAGGCGAGGTTCTCGAGCCCCCCTGCCCTCCCGGGCTGATCGGCGAAGCCTGCGAGACACAGTTCTTTCTCAACGCCGCGGGCATCGCCCTCGATGGCGACGACCTCTACATCGCCCCCTTCTTCACCAACGCGGTATTGCACCATCGACGCGATACGGGTCTCACCACGGTGCTCTCGGCGGTGAGCAGTCCCGTGGCGAACGGTGCCACGGTGGGAGACGGCCATGCGCTCGGTAGCATCGGCGACGTGGCGGTCGCCCCCGGCGGGCCTGTGTACGTCATCGACGACGACGAGGACTCGGTCGTGGCCATCGACCGCGCGACGGGAGAACGAACGCTCGTCTCCGACGACTCCGATGGCACCAACGGCGGAGCCGCGGTGGGAAGCGGCCCCGGGTTGGGCTCGGCATCCTCGATGGCCTGGGACCCGGTGTTCGAGCGCATCGTCGTCGGCCGTAACTCGGGATCCAACAACGACGCGATCCTGGTGGTCGACCCCGACACCGGAGATCGCACGATCCTCTCCGACAACAGCGTGGGAGATTTCAACCTCTCCAACCCTGCGGCAGTGGCCGTCGACCCCGACGACGGAACGATCTACGTCGCGGATCCCAACCTCTCCAGCGTCTACGCGATCGATCCCATCACGGGCGCACGAGCGTTCGTCACCGGTCTCGCCGCGGGCGCCAACCTGGGCACAGGCCCCAGCCTCGGCAACGCGAGGGTCATCGGCGTAGGCACCGACGGCTCGCTGTTCGTCGGCGACCGCAGCAACGCCACGGTGCTCTCGGTCGACGTGGAGACCGGCGACCGGACCGTCATCGCCAGTGGTGACATCGGTGACGGTGACGTGTTCATCGACCCGTTCTACATGGCGGGCGGCGATGGAGAGGTGCTCGTCACCGACTCGAATCGCTGGTCGGTGATCGCGGTTGACGCTGCGACGTACGCCCGCACCACGGTCTTCGACACGACGCTGGGAGAGGGACAACGAGTGGGCAATGGTCCGGGGCCGGTCGCGACCGATGGAGATCGCCTGTTCGTGGGGCTTCGGTCGGCGGACGCACTCATGGAGATCGACCCCGTTACGGGCGACCGCACCATCCTCGGGGGCAAAGGGCCCGCCTACGACGGCATCACCGACGTGGTGTTCGAGCCGTCGGCGGGCACGCTCTACGTCGTCGACGACGCCCTCGAAGCCTTACTGGAGGTCGCGGTCGACACGGGAGACCGCAGCACGGTCTCGGGCAACGGCGTCGGCTCCGGTCCCGCCTTCGATACCCCCGAAGGTGTTGCCGTGGACGTGGCCAATGACCGGGCGTTCGTCGTGGACCGAAGCCTCGACGCGGTGTTCGAGGTCACGCTGTCCACGGGAGAACGAAGCGTGTTCTCCGACGATGCGGACTCGTTCAACGGCAACGCCGAGGTCGGCACCGGACCCGCACTGGTCAACGGAACATCGCTCGTGCTCGACGCGGACAACCAGCGCCTGCTGATCGGAGACACCGGCTCGCGAGCACTGGTCGCGGTGAGCCTCGCCCCAGGCACCGAAGGCAACCGCACGATCGTGTCCGACGCATCGGACGACAGCCAAGGCGGCATCGCGGTCGGAGACGGCCCCGACGTCGCCCCGCAGTACCTCTGGCTCGACCCCGACGCCGCCCAGATCGTCGTGACCAGCGACTCCGGAGATTCGGTCGGTGTGTTCACGATCGATCTCACCACGGGAGACCGCGCGGTCTTCAGTAGCGGCGAGTTCGACGTTGGGAACGGCTGGGTGGGCTCCAACCCCCGCGGCGTGGCCCGACTGGGCGACGACCTCTTCGTCACCGACAACTGGCAGTTCCTGACCCGCATCGATACCGCGGGTGATCGCTGGGTCGTCTCGGCGGGTGCAACCGAAGCACCGCTGTGAGCTCGGCGCTCGAGGGCGCGAGGACCCATTGACCCGCCTCGGCAGACGCTGCCTCGAGGGGTCCTCCGCGCGGAGACCGAGTTCAACATCGAATCTCCAACGTGCGAACGGAGGGGGGCTGCGGCGAGAACAAGAGCAGCCGTCCGGGAGCGTCGGGGTCCGGGGGGCGGGCGAGTGCCGCGGAGCTCGAGGGTATGTCCTCAGGGGTGGTGACGGCTCGGGAGACACGCATGGGTCCGGTACAGCGGACGCAGACGGAGAAGTCGATGCGAAACGCGAGCGAGGAACGCCGGCCCTCGTGCTCTACTCGTCGAGGTCGCCGTCGAGGTCGTCGAGTGCGGCCTCGAGTTCGTCTTCCAGGAAATCGAGAAAGCTGTCGGACGTCCCGACCTCTCCCTCGTCCAAGTCCCACTGAACGACGGAAAGCTCTCCCCGTTCGTCGCGCTTGGAGAGGTCGAGGACCACGAAGACTGACTCCTCGTCGCCGAGCATGACGGGGAATGCGTTGTCGAGCACCGCCTCGGCTCCGCTGTCCCGAAGGACCTCTCGCATCTCTTCCAAACGCTCGTGCACCCAGGGCGCGGACTGTTCCCCTGCGGTCAGCAGCTTGGCGCCGCCGTTGTAGGCATCCCAGCCGTTGTGAAGCCGCAGGAACGCGGCGTACGAAGCAGGGACCGGGCCCCCGAGGAGGTCTGCGACGGCGTCGATGTCGGTGTCCGTCGCGCCCGCGAACAGCACCTGCGGATCATCCCCGTCGAAATCGCGAACGTGCAGCTTCCGCAACGTACTGTGAAGCTCGCCGACGACGAACTGAACCCGCTCTTGCACACTCGACATCCGCGCCTTCGATACCACGAGCAGCGTCTCGCAGGGGTCTCGATGTCCATCAGGGTGGAGGGATGCTTCCGTCTCCTGGCTGACGGAACCTGACAGCACAGGCTGCGGCGGGGAGAGCCCGTCGCACGCAGACGTTTCCGTCGAGCGAATCTGGACGGTTGGTAGAATGAGTGTGGGTCCAATATGGTGGCACGTACTCGCTCTTGCGTTCTTTGGCTCGGGGCGGGGCTGCTCTTGGTGGCTTGCCAACGTCCTTCCCCCGCACCCGAGGTCCCGCCTGGGGAGGCGCCGCCGGCGTCCTCGAGTTCGTCGGCGTCGTCGTGCCCTGGGGGGATGCTGTGCGTATCGGGGCTGTCGGCGGACGGGGTCTGTCTGTATGACGACGGTGCGATCCCGACCGGTGGTGCGCAGTGTCGGGTTGGCCAAGCTGCTCAGGACTGCGGACCGGGACGATCCTGCCTCGTCGTTTCGCTCCCCGAGGGATCGATGGGTCTGTGCCAACAGACCTGCTCCGTGAGCGACGACCGGCCGGCGTGTGCCCCCGGTTGCTACAACCAGCTGTGCTCCGACCGCCTCGGGGTGTGTGCACGGCAGACTGGCGCGTGCAGGCCAGTGTCGTGTTCGAGCGACGCCGACTGTATCGGGCTCGAGGCGTGTGACTACCCTGGCCGCTCGCAGCCGGGCTTCCGTTGCAACACGAGCGTCGGTGCGTGCGAGCGTGATCGGTCACAGCCATGACCCAAGAAGAGGAAAGCGTATGAACGTTCGAACTTTGTTGACGTCTGGTGTCCTTCTCGCGCTTGGTGGATGCGCGAGTGAGGGGAGTTCGTCCGGGGATGGGGGCGGTGAGAGCAGCGGTGGAACGACGGGCACGACTACGACGTCACCCATCTCCACGACGACCATCGATCCGAGTACCAGCGGTGACACGACCGAAGGCTCGTCGGATGGTAGCGACAGCTCGTCGGATGGCGGTGAGAGCTCGTCGAGCAGCAGCGGTGGGATCGGAGGTTGTGGCGATGGGGCACTCGACGAAGGTGAAGATTGCGACGACGGTGGCGAGTCCGCGGCCTGCAACGCCGACTGTACGGTTGCCTCTTGTGGCGATGGTGTCGTGAACGAAACCGCGGGAGACGAGTGCGAAGATGGCAACACCGACGACTTCGACTTCTGCTCGAACACCTGTACGACTGCACCCGCGGTCGTGCTCGATGGGGTGCACATCCTCAACACCGACACCGGCGATCTCGACGGCGTGCCTCTACAGCACTTCGATGCCGCATCGGCCACGTGGTACCTGACGGGCCTCGAGATCCAGTCTGGAGCCTATCTGGGCATCGTCGGGTCCCGTGCCCTCACCGTGGAGGTCGACGGCACTGCCGAGATCGAGGGCATCATCGACGTCTCGGGTGGCGACGGAGGAACCCCGACCACGTCGGCTTCGGACTGCGATACGGCGGGCATCGGAGGCTTCGGCGGGCCCGGCGGTTTCGATGGCGGCGAAGGTGCTGGGTTGGGTGGCACGGGGACGGAGGATGGTGCGCCTGGCGAGGGCCCGGGCATGTCTCCTGCGACCGGAGGCGTGGCTTCCACCTCGTCCGGAGGTGCGTTCGTGGCCGCGGGGGGTGGCGGAGGAGGTCATACGGCGCAAGGAACGAACGCCGCAGACAACTCGGCCGCGGGTGTCGTGCCAGGTGTTGGTGGGGAGATGCACATGAGTCTTCCGCCGCTCATCGGGGGTGGAGGCGGCGGTGGTGGGAGCGTCGAGAAAGACGACGTCCCGGGCCTGTCCGAAGCCGATGACGAGGGGTCCGGCGGCGGTGGTGGTGGCGGTGCGATCGCCATTCACGCCACTGTCTCGCTCGCCGTCGCGGGAGCTATCGATGCGTCCGGCGGCGATGGTGGGGACGATGCCGAGTGCTTCGAGTCGCCTGGCCTCGGCGGTGGCGGTGCAGGGGGCTCCATCGAGCTCTCCTCGCCCGCGACCGATCTCGTCGGCGCCGACCTCGACGTCTCGGGCGGGTTCGGGGGCGTTTCGACGTTTGGTGGTGCCGAGTTGCTCCGCGGAGGCGACGGCGCCCCCGGAAACCTCTCCATCTCTGGAGCCCCGCCCGCCCACGACGTGTCGTGGTGCATTCTTCAGCATCCGCCCACGGCCTCCGTCATGCCCGGCGAGTCGTTCACGCTCTATGTGCGGCTTTACGCGGAGGGCCTCACTGACCTCACGGGGGCCACCGATCCGGATCCCCTCCTCATCGTGCAGTTGGGCTACGGGTCCGACGGTTCCGACCCGTCGTTGGGCCTTGGAGCACCATGGACGTTCGACACGGCGGACCCCAACCCGGGCTATGGCCCGGCCGCACCCGAGTACGGCGCGAACAACGATGAGTACTGGGGCGAATTGTCCATTCCGATCGCGGGCACCTACGACTACGCAGGGCGGGTCTCGGGCGACGGAGGGCTGACTTGGGTCTACTGCGACTTGGACGGCCTGGTCGAGGGCGGCTACACCCCGGACCAAGCGGGCCACGCCGAGGTCGGCCCGTAGCGCGCGGCTACGAGCCCGTCAGTCCGACCCCCGCGCGGCGGAACCCTCAAGACTGTACGAACGCTGTGCCCGAGCCGCTGGCGATCAAGCGGTCCGCTTCGTCGAACACGCGCAGATCGTAGTGGGTCAGCCTTCGTCCTCGTCGGACCTCTGTGGCCTCGGCAAACACGGCCCCGGGTCGGGCGACGGTGAGGAAGGCGAAGTTCACGTTCACGCCCGTCGAGGTTTCGACGTACGAGTTGCACGCTGCGGCAAAGGCCACGTCGGCGCAGGTCATCACGAGGCCTCCGTGCAGGGTGCCGATTCCGTTTCGGTGGAGTCGGTCGGCGGGGAGCTTGACCCGGGCGTAGCCCTGGCGAGCTTCGACGAGTTCGATGCCCAGCGCTTGGGCTAAGGCGTCGCGGGTGAAGTAGGCGCGGGCGTGGTCTTCGGGGCTCATGTGTGGGCGGACTCGGTCCCTACCGCGGCCGCGCGCGGAGTCCCAGTGTCTGGCTCACACCAGGGGCTTCTGGTCTTCGAACTCGAACACGGCGCCCGCGGAGAGCAGCGCAGACGGGCTCAGGCCGAACATCTGCCGGAACGCTTCGCTGAAGTGGGCCGAGCTGGCAAAGCCTGCTTCCAGTGCCGCGGCGGTGAGCGTGTCACCCGCGTCGATGCGTTTCGCGACCACGGCCATGCGTCGCCATAGTCGGTAACGGCGGAAGGGCATACCGACGCGTTGTCGGAACACGTGGCGGAAGCGCGACTCCGACAGGCCGGCATGCTCGGCGGCATCCCTCATGCGTCCGAAGTCCTGGGGACGCTCGTCGACGGCGCGAATGGTGGCCTCCAGTGGGTCCGGTCCGCGTTCGGGGTCTTGCAGGCCCAACGCGTCGGCGATCGCGTCCAGAACGGCACGCGGGCGATCGGTGGCCAGCGCGGTGATGTCGGTGACCTTGCCGTTGGTGAGTCGTTGGGTCGCCACGGCGAGGTCGTCACTGAGGCCGTCGAGATACAGAAACCCCATTGGGCCGTGCGCGTGCAGGTGGTGCAGGGTTCCGGGGGGAATGAGCGCGACCGAGTACTGCGCCCGCGGTTGTGGAGTTGGCTCGAGTCGTTCGAGTTCGAAGGGGGACTCGAGGCCGAACGCGATCGTTGCGGCGGCGTTGCGATGTGGTTGGAGCCGAAGGCCGGGCCCGATGTAGAAGACCCGCGCGCGTCCCACCACGATGCGCGGTGTCGCGAATGCGGTGCCATCGTCCATCACCGCATCGAGACTACCCCGCGCCCGAGAGCGAGGGCGCAGCCGGTTTTCGAAAGCCGGCTGTCCTGACGAGCACTACGGTGCCCCGCATGGGTGCACAGTGGGCGGTGCGAGTCGCGTGGTGGATGCTGGCAGCGATTCACTTGCCCCCGGCGATGACGCTCGTGCAGCCGTCACTCATCGAGCGCCTGTATCGCGTCGACGCCGCGGGAACGACCGGAGTGCTTCTTCGCCATCGCGGCGCTCTGTTCGCGGCAATGGTCGTCCTCTCCGTGTGTGCGTCGGTCGACCCCGCTTGCCGTCGTGCCGCCGTGCTCGCGGTCGCCGTTTCGATGGTCGGGTTTCTCGCGATTTCGTTGCGGCCCGGGGTGTTGAGTGGTCCGCTACGCACCATCGTGCTCACGGATGCGGTGGGGCTGCTTCCGCTGGCGTTTGTGGCATGGGCAGCGTTCCGAGCGTGAAGGCAGCCTACTCGGTCCACAGCGATTCGAGGATCGAAAGGCTCGCGCTCACGAGTTCGTCGCCACCGTCTGGGCCCACGACGCACTCGGTCGGACGCGAGCCGTAGCCACCGCCTGCAACGGCTCTGCGGGTGGGGAGATAGGTGGCGCTGCCGGCCAACTCCACGACAAATGTCTGAATGGCGGGGCTGCGTCCTTTGATGCGCGAGCCATAGTCCAGATACAGCTCGAAGGGATTGGTGATCATCGCGACATCCGACACGCGAATGCCATGCAGCTCGACGTCGTACGTCGTGCCGTCCGGGTCGGGGCAGCCGTGGGAGAAGGGCACGGTCTGCACCACGTGGCCCAGACGCGGGGTCTGTTCCATCACCCCGTCCATGTAGGGACGTACGTCGAGGATGGTCTCCACGATGCGGTGTGCGATCTGCTTTCGCCGCAGCACCCTCCAATCCTGCGCGGCCTCGTCCTCGTTCTTCAGCTCGGGGTACCGCAACCGAGCCATGCGCTCTTCGGCTGCGTTCTCGATCACGGCCGTCGTCGCGACCTCTCCGGAGGCGCTCACCTGCGGCAAGAGTTGGATCGGGTGGCCGAGCCGAGCTTCGAGCTCGGTGCGGACCTCGTGCCAGAAGTCCGCGCTGATCTCGATGAAGAAGTAGTCGTTGCCGTCTTTGTCGGTCAGCTCTCTCCCGCGCTGCACTTGGGCTGGGCAGGTGATGTTGACGACGACGCCCGTGAGCTGCTGGGACGCGTCGAACGTGTACAGCAGGTGCACCGAGTGGTCTTCGAAGCCCTCCATGTGGCTGAACTCCTCGGCGGATGCAGTGCCTCCCTGCGCGCTGCCGATCATGTGGGCGCTTCCGTCGTGGTGAGAGACGATGCGGTTGTGTCCGGCGACTGCGTGGCCCAGGCCGTAGCTCACCGCAGAGGGGCCTCGGCCGTCCCAGGCTTCGATCACGGCTTCGGCCATGCGATCGGCGTAGAAGGGGACGACGTCGGTGCCGATGTACGGAGCCACATGGGTGTGGGTCGCCATCAACACGATGCGGTCGGTGGGAAAACCGGGATGTTTCGCAGCGACGCGCTCGCGGACGGCACCGACGAGGTCGATGTCGGGGTTGCGAACACCGTCGGGGATACGAATGAGATCGGCGCTCACCAACACCACCGACTCGTCCGGGTGCAACGGAGACTCGATTGCCATCGCGGTTGCGGTGATGGGATCCATCACGCCCGAGGCGAAGATGGGGTCGCCGTTGTAGCGACCTCGCATTTGAACCGGGGGATCGAGCGCGGGGGTGATGTCGACCTTGGCCCATCCGATCTGCACCGCATCGGGATCCCAGGGGTCGCTCGGGCTCCCCACATCGGGGACCACGTGGCTCCCTAGGTCGGGGATGACATCCATGTCGTCGCCAGTGTCGCTGGCTTGCCCTCCTGTCCCTCCTGTACATGCCGGAGGGCACGCCTCGCATTCGGACGCCGGACACTCGGGCGGTGCCGTAGGGGGCTCCGCTTCAGGGCAAACGTCTGCGTCGGCCGAACGACCCGAGCACGCAACGGTCAGCAAGGCCAGGCACAGCAAGGTTCGGCGCATCGCGGATCAGCGTATCAGGGAAGCCCGGGGGCGTTCCGCGCATCCGCAGTGGTCCGACTACTCGCTTTGTTCGGCGTCGCACGTGAAGCCGTTGACGCACTGATCGTCGTTGCTGCACTCGCAGATGCCCTCGGGGTTGCACTCTTCGAGCAGGCAGGGCGTACCGGTGTCGCAGCGTTCGCGGCAGTAGCCCTGGCCGTCGGTGGTCTCGCCGCCGCACGCAAATCCGCTGCCCAGCCCACTGCAAGCGTCGTCGCCCTGGCAGAGCACGACGCACTGCGGGACGCCGTCGACATCGTGGCAGGTGGAGCCCGGGGTGAGCGCTTCGCACTGGTCGTCGGTCTCGCAGGGCGCGGGCACGCACATGCCATCGACACAGCCGAAGTTGCCGGGGAACTCGAGTGCGGGGCAGTTGTCGAGGTCGGCGGGGCAGCAGTCGGCCGCGAAGTCGCATTCCTTGCGACAGGTGTGCACCTCGGGTGCGTACACGGGCCCGGGCGTTCCTGTGGACGACGAGCTGCTCGCGTCGGCGGTGGTGCTGCTGGAGGACGACGCGACGGCGGTGGTGCTGGACGCCTGTGTGTCCGTGTCTTGCCCTGACGAACCCGAATCGCACGCGACAACAAGCAACAGCACTCCCCAAGCGGCCCGCATGAGGCCAGTCTACTGAGCGCGGAGGCCCCATGACCAGAGGTCTGCCGACCACGAGACGACGGACGTGTTCGGTTTTTTTCACGGAAACCGGGGGCCAGGGCCACCGATGAGGGATGTCGCAGTGGCGTTGGATGGTAGCCGCGATGGTGGTGCTGGGTGGTGCCTGTGAAGCCGAGCCCGAGGTCGTCGGGTCTGGAGACGCCGAGGCGTTGCGGGTGAACAATGCCGAGCCGGTCGAGCCGTGCGCGTGGCCTTCGGTCGTCGCCATGCTCAACCAAAGCGGCTCGCCCGGGTGCTCGGGCGCGCTCATCGATCCGACACACGTGCTCACCGCGGCACACTGCATCAATGATGGCTTCACGCCCGTCGCGGTCGCCCTCGGAGAGGACGCCCGAGACCCCGCCGCGACGCTGCAGATCCTCCGCTGCGACCAGCACCCCGCCTACGATGACGGTGTCGATCTCGCCGTATGCGAGCTGACCGAGCCCGCGCCGCCCGTGCAGGTGATCCCGCCGCTGCAAGGCTGCGAGCTCGAAGCGCTGCGCGAAGGCGCGGCGACGCTGGTGGTGGGCTTTGGCAAGACGCAGAGTTGGAGCGAGACCAATGGTGAGGGCTTGGGGCTCAAACGCCATACGGTGCAGGCCGTCTACGGGATCCGCGAGGGTGCGGAGGAGATCGACCTGGTACCCGTGGGGGAGCCGGGCGGAGGCTGCCACGGCGACTCGGGCGGCCCCGCGTTCATCCAGCTCGCCGACGGAACTTGGCGACAGTTCGGCGTCGCCGAAAGCCTGTTCACGCCGCCCTATGAACCCCCGAAGGACGAGGGCGATGGGCAGTGTGGCTACGGCACCACCTACACCCTGCTCGCCCCACGCCTCGGTTGGGTCGAGTCTCTGGTCGGCGACGTCACGCCCTGTCTCGAAACCTACGGCTCATGGGACCCGCTCGCCGAATGCCCGGACTTCCCCCTCCAGCCCGCACACGGCCACGGTACCTGGCAAGATGCGTGTCTCGGACCCGTTGGCGGCGAGCCGCGTTGCGAACCCATCGAAGGCGGCACGAGTTCGGGCGGCGACTGGGATGTGCCGGATCCTCCGAAGGGGCCGAAGAAAGAAGTGCCCCCCAAAGACGAACCCGAGGACTCGGGGGTGATGGACGAGGCGCCCGAGCCCGCGGAGGACGAACCCGAGGAGGCGGCGATCCGAGGAGGCTGTACCGCCGGAGGTCGACCCTCGTGGCTATGGGCGTGGCTACTGCTCGCCGTCATCCCCGGTAGGCTTCGTCCTGCTCGACCTTGCTGAGGACCCAGTCGAAGTTGCCGCCGCGCTGCACCTTGACCCTGCAGGTGCTGCAGCGGCCGGCCATGACCACTTCGAGCGGGCTGCCGCAGTTGGGGCACTCGTCGTCGGCTTCGCTTCCATCGCGCCCAGTCGGACGGATGAAGGTCCAGTATTCGCTGTAGTCGCGGGGGGTGGTGCGGTTGCCCCCGACGACCGCGTCGGTCGGGACGTGCACGGTGACATCGATGGCGGAAGCGTAGATGCGGACGACAACCACGTCGAAGAACGGGTCGGCGTCGACCTTGGCGATCTCGATTCTATCGAGCCGCGCGTTCTTCATCTGGTTGCGCAGCTCTTGCTCTTCGTACGCGTGAATCCAATAGCGCCACGACAGCCATAGCCGATCGCTGAGCAGCGGGCGCGCGTCGTCCCACTGCAGCGAACTCCAGGCCTCGTTGAGGCCGTGGTAGACGGCTTCGACGCGGGCGTCGAACCGCGTCTCGTCTCCTTCATGATGCTTGGCCACGAGGGCGTCGAACTTGGCGCGAGTGTCGCGCGGCGCTGGAATGGAAGGACCGTGCACCTCGGGAGCGTGTCCGGAGAGGGTCGGGGGCGTGACCCGCTCGCGGAGTGCGTCGATGCGGGTGCATCGCCAGGCGAACCGGCCGCGTTCATTCGTCTCTCCGCAGTGCGTGCAGGCCTCGCCTTCATCGTACGAGACCGGGGCGCCACAGCTGGGGCAGTTGAACGCGAGTGTCTTGGAGGGGGGCGGGCTGGTGACGTCGCGGTCACGGACGAAGACCCAGCGTTCGACGGCGAAGAAACCGACACGGCGCTCGACCCCCGCGCGTTCGAGCGTCTCGGTGTAGTTGGCCTCGTACTCGACGACGATGCGATCGCCGGGGCGGAACGCGACGATATCCATACGCCCGACGACGACACCATCGACGGCGCTCGGCTTGCGGAACTGTCGCTTGGCGAGTTCCTCGCGCACTTCGGCGGTGAAGTACGGGACGAGTGCCGCCATTGCGGCCGCGTCGGTGCGGGCATCGTGGGCGCGTGCGTAGAGTTCGAAGAGGAAATCCTCGAGCAGAACGCGGGAGAAGTTCTCGTCGCGACGCTCGAGGGGGCTCAGGTCGGCCCGGGGAGGACCGGGTGGAGGCCCTTCGTGGGTCTCACCGGTTTCCCAGCTGTTCTCGGACCCGGACGCGACGAGGGCTCCCAAGCCGATCGTCACACCCAGCGGGAGCAAGAAGATGAGGACGGCGGCGTCGGGCCCCTGACATCCACCGCCGGAGTAGGAACTCGAGGAGGACGAGCTGTAGCTGCTGCTGGAGCCGTAGGATCGCGAAGAGCCGTAGGATCGCGAAGAGCCGGACGAACGCGAGGAGCCTGACGAACGCGAGGAGCCTCGATAGGACGAGCCCCCGCCGGGCCGGGCCGCAGCCTCGACGCTGAGCCCCGAGCCCAAGACGAACGTGAGCAGAGCGAGTTTGGACAGGTGTTTCACGCGACGTTCTCCAGTTCGTTGTCCGACTTGTCGCCGCGGGGCTGCGCTTGCGCGAGGTGATCGCCCAACGCCTGCAAGGCGCGTTCGAACGGTTCGAGCGCGGGCCCACTACGTAGACACGTTTCGAGCGGCTCGATCACGGTCTCGGTCACGACATCGCAGAGGCCCGAATCGGCGAGCAAAACCACCGTCCGGTCGTGCGGGGTGACATGGACCAGTACGCCGTTGCGCTCTCGGGTGTTGCGAACGCCCAAGCGCTGAAAGGCCGCCCGCGCCGACTCGAGTGCGCGCTGTCGGCGGGCGGTCTGTGGCACGACGCGCAGGCGCAGGGCATCGGACCACCGCAACGCCCCTACGGTCATCGCGAACAGTAGCGGAAGGCCTACTGCCGCGACCCATAGAGAGAAGGGCGTCGGCAGGTAAAGGAACGCCAGGAGCCCGAGATAGGCAACACCGGCCCCAATGCCGGTCGACCACGAGCCCAGCCCGGGCAGTCGAGGCTGGACAGCAACAACGACTTCGGCCCGCGTCCGAGACTCGATCTGTTGCACGACTCGGCCGATGCGGTCCTTGGTGCTGTCTGTGAAGAACGCCTTGGCGGCCACACCGAGATTGAACCCGGGAGTGCCAGGGGCGTCAACGCGGCCGTCACGGAGGGACAGGGTTGCGGCGGTCAACGGAGATCCGGAGTAGACTGATCGGCGTGCACGCGGTGGAACGGCTGCGCAACGGGAGCCGGAGAACCGGGGCGATGTTCGTTGGGCTCGGCGTTGCGATCGCGTGCGCGGCCTTGGTCATGGCAACGATGGTGGGGTTGGCCGAGGCGAGCGGGCAGGTGGCCTCTTTCATCGGTCTCGCGGTGTTGTTCGCGGTGGGGGGTGTAGTCGTCGCGGTCGGACGTTGGGTCGCTCGAAGCGGGAGCGAGGATGTGATCCACGCGCTGCAAGAGGATCCGCTCTCGATCGTTTCGGTGGAGTACCGGCGTCTACGCAGCTTTCAGTTGTTCCGCTCCGATCGCCACCATCTCGTGTTCCAGCTTCGCGATGCACGGTCCACGGCCTCGGTGCGCGAGGACGACGTGGCCCCGATTCTCGACGTTGTCCGAACTCGCGCTCCGCACGCGACGATCTCGCGGGCCGACCGTTTCGGTCCCGCGTGAGCGAGACATCAGAGCGCCAGTGGTAGCTCGAGGTGACGCGCGTAGATGCGGTCGCGATGTTCGAGCAGGGTCGGATGCAGCGCGTCTTTGGTGGGCGCGTCCAGCCACGAGAAGGTCTCGCGATACGACTCGCGCATCGCACATTGCTCGGGCGGGAGCGGAGCAAACATCGCCATGGACGTGGCCAGGTGAATGTCGGCCGCGGTGAGCTGCTCGCCTATCAGATAGTCGCCTGTGGATGCTTGTAGGCGGTCGGCGAACATTCGCAATAGATCGCAGACCCGCCGCGAAGCCGCCTCGCCCCGCTCGGGTTGGTAACCGTACTTGGCTCCCAGATACGCGGACACCTTGGGTGCGAATCCGCCGTTGCCCGACAGCCCGGCATGAATGCCCTGCAGGCGTCGCGACCAACACAGTCCGCCTTCGCCGAGCAGCTCGTGCGACAGGCCCATCATCACTGCCCGCTCGGCGGCATGCTCGGGCAGCAGCGAAGGCTGCGGAACGAGGCGCTCCGCGAGCAACAGGATCGCGTCCCACCCGGTGCGCGGCGCCTCATCGTCGAGCACCGCGGCCGGGGCGCTGAGCTCCCCAATCCACTCGGGCAATGCGGGGTCGTCGTACACCAGCCGGGCCGCGACCCACTCGATGCCCTTCACCGCAAAGATGCCCTTGGCGGACTCACTCCACGGACTGGGGATGTTGCCGATCACCACCATGCGAAGGCCGGGCTTGGCGATGGCGTCTTGAATGCTGACGAACTCGAACGGCATGCGAGGAATCCTGCCGGAGGGGTGGGCGTTGGGCCAGCACCGATATTCGGCCTGGACGCGGCCGACGGCGGTATTCGATGATCCCCGAATCCGTTGACCGAACGTTCCCCCGAAGCCGTTGCCGACGTCACGCGCCCCGTGGCGGCACGGTCCGAGTCACTGCGTGAGCCCGGCACGAAGATCGGTCGCTACGTGATCTTGGAACGTGTCGGCGTCGGTGGCATGGGCGTGGTGTTCGCCGCCTACGATCCGGAACTCGACCGCCGCGTCGCGATCAAACTACTCGCCTCGGACCTCATCACTCGGGAGTCTCGTCTACGACTCCTCCGCGAAGCCCAGGCGATGGCGCGTCTGAGCCATCCCAATGTGGTGCCCGTCTACGACGCGGGCACGGTCGATGGGCAAGTGTTCGTTGCGATGGAGTTCGTGCAGGGCGTCACGTTGCGGGAGTGGCTCGATGCGCAGGCGCGCCCTTGGACCGATGTCTTGGAGGCGATGCGGCGCGCGGCGCTTGGACTGCAAGCGGCTCACGACGCCGGTCTCGTCCACCGCGACTTCAAGCCCGACAACGTGATGGTCGGTGACGACGGACGCGTGCGGGTGCTGGACTTCGGGTTGGCTCGCAGCGCGACCCTGCGCAGCGACCCCGAGGACGTGCAGGCGACGGCCGACGACGGCGAACCAAAGAGCACTGCACTCTCGGCGCTCCTGACCCATGAAGGCGTGGTGCTGGGCACGCCCGCGTACATGGCACCCGAGCAGCGTGAGGGCGGCGATGTGGACGCGCGCACCGATCAGTGGAGCTTCTGTGCCACCTTGTATGAGGCGCTCTACGGAACACGTCCGTTCGAAGGGACGGCCGTGCACGCGGGCGGCGTCCGACCGCCACCGAACTCGAGCCCGGTCCCGTCGTCGATCTTTGCTGCGGTTGCCCGAGGGCTGGAGCTCGATCCCGATGCGCGACATCCGAGCATGGGGGCGTTGCTCGATGCCTTGGAGCTCCCTTTGGCTCCGCGTCGTCGTGTCTTGCCCGCAGCTGTGGTGGCCCTCGGCGCTGCCCTGGCGGTGCCGCTGTGGTGGAGCGCCCACGACGACGACGAGGCTTGCGAGTCCAGGGCGCTTGCCGCCGCTGCCGTCTGGTCTGCCGAGGCTCAGCAGGCGGGCGCCGACGCGTTCGGCCGCAGCAGCCTTGGCAACCGAGCCGAGGCCTGGTCTCGTGCCTCGGCTCGACTCGGCGACTACGTCACGGCCTGGGAGCACGAGGCAGGGCGTGTGTGCAGGGGAGCCCAATCCGAAACCGCGGAGGTCGACGCCCTTCGGAACCGGTGCCTCGACACTCGTCTTCGTCGCCTCACGACGGTTGTCGACGCCTTCGCAAGCGCGGATGACCATGTCGTCCGCGAAGCCGTCGCCACCGTCTACGAGCTACCGCCGCTCGAGGCCTGTGCCGACGTCGCGGGCCTCTTCGCCACGGCGTCGCTTCCCGACGACCCCACCACGCGGGCCGAACTCGCGCGTCTCGAAGGCGAGCTCGAGACGGTCGCGTCCCATTCGATCTCCGGGGACTACGTCGCGGGTCGTACGCTGGCGGAGGCGGTCGTCGACGACGCTCGAGGGGTGGACTACGCACCGTTCACGGCGAAGACCCTCACGACCCTCGCGTCGTTCGACGAGCGCTTGGACGACCCCGACGCCGCGCGTGACCGCTGTATCGAGGCGTTCGAGCTTTCGGTCGCGGTGCATGACAACGCAGGCGCGGCCAAGGCCGCGACACGCCTCGCATCCGTCCTCGCCTTGGACCTTCGGTCTCCCGACGAAGCGGAGGTTTGGATGACCGTGGCAGCCTCGATGGTCGCCCGTGCAGGGGGAGAGGAGCGGTCGCTCGAGGCGGAGCTCCGCAACGTCGTGGGCGCAGCAGCCAGAACTCGAGGCGACTACGAACGCGCGCTGTCCGAGCTTTCCGCAGCCCGCGAGACCTGGCAGGCGCTCCCCGGCGAGCATCCCCTCGAGCTCGCGGCCGTCTCCGACTCCATCGCCGGGGTGTTGCACGACTTGGGGCGCCTGGACGAGTCCCGCGACGAGCACCTGCGGGCGCTGGAGATCCACGAGGAGACCCTCGGCCCAAATCACCTTCGCACGGCGACGTCATTGGACAAGCTGGGCAACATTGCGTTGAGTCGTGGGGATCTCGCAGAGGCCCGTGCGTACAAGGAGCGCGCGCTTGCAATCTGGCGTGCGACGCTTCCTCCAGGGCACACCAACATCGCTACCGGCGAAATGCATCTGGGCATGACGCTGTCGTGGAGCGGAGAGTTCGACGAGGCGATCGAGCTTCTCGAGCATGCGCTGGAACTCGACATCGCTGCGCGGGGTCCCGAGCATCCCGAGGTTGCCCGCACGATGCACAACCTCGCCGCGGCGTATGTGCTCGAAGGCAATCACGACGAAGAGGCGGAGGCCGTCTACCGTCGCGAACTCGCGATTCGCCGCAAAGTCCTGCGCCCGGACCATCCGGTACTGGCCAGCGCGCTTCGGGACCTAGGGGAGCTCTTGCTCGTTCGCGACAAGGCGGAAGAGGGGCTGCGGCTCATCGAGGAGGCCCTGGAGATCCGGACCAAAGCGCTTCCCGATCACCCCGAGACCGTCATCTTTTGGTTCTCCCTGAGCCGAGCCCACGAGGCGAACGGGCACGGGGCGGAGTCTGTCGATGCGGCGGAGGAGGCGGTGGCGGTGGCCGAGCGCAGCGGGTCGGGGGACTTCGATCTGGCGAGGGCGCGCGCGCAGTTGGGCAAGATTCGATGGAGCGTGGGTGAGGATCGGGCCGAAGCCCGTCGCTTGGTCGAACGCGCGGCTGCGGCGATGGCCGAGACTCCCGATCTCTCTGTGGGCGAACAGTCCGAGCTGCAGGCCTGGCTGAAGGCCCACCCCTTGCCCGAGTGACCCCCGCGCCCCGCGCCCACGCAGCCCGTCGCAACCGAATGCGCGCCGTCGGCCGCCGGGTAGCGACGGGGGCGTGGGGCGGCTGCCTGCCCTTCGAGCCTTGGGACTCACCCTCGGCCGAACGCTCCTGTTCGGCGAGTGGAGCTCTCGTCAGTCGAGGTCGCCCTGGCAGCTGCCCAGGTACGCCACGCTGATGCCCGCGGCGTGGGCGTGGCATTGGCTCGAGTAGTTCTGGCCATCGCAGCCGCAGACCGTTGCGCCGCTGGGCGGGCATGAGGATGGTTGCGTGACGCAGGTTCCCATCAATGGGTGGCATCCGTGACCCATGGGGAGTGGAGCGCAGAACTGAGAGGGGCCACAGGAGGCGGCCCACGGAGGCGCGTAGCCTTGGTGCTGGCAAAGACCACTGAGCGCAGACTCGTCGTCGGATTGCAGGCCGTCGAGGATGCCCTCGGGGTCGAAGACGGGTTCGGCGTTTCCGCTGTCGCCCTCTGCCGCGTCGGTGTTGGCCTCGGTTTCGACCTCCCACTCGTCTTCGCTCGCCTCGAGTGCGAGTTCGTCGGCGTTGGAGTCGTGCTCGGCGGTGTCGCATCCAAACCCTGCGGTGGCGCCGAGGGTGAGGAGCAGGAACTTCACGGTTTTGGTCATGCCTTCCATCGTTGTGCTCGTGTGCTTCGAGGGCCTCAACGTGCCAGTCGGGGCCGAACCGAGCGCGGACCGAAGCGGCCAATCGGGTGGCCGCTTCGGTCCGCAGTCGAGAAGGAGGGTTGTCGGCTGTGGTCAGGCCTTGCGGGGAAGCGAGGTTCGTCCGGCGGAAGCGTCGAAGCAGCCGTCGGTGACCAACGCATGCAGATGCACGAGCAGGCCCCGCCGGAGTGACCCTCGCGCCCCGCGCCCACGCAGGCCGTCGCAACCGAATGCCTACCGTAGGCCGCCGAACTCGACCGATCCGATCGCGCTCGATGCTCGCCGCCGCATACAGACATGTCGTCTGTGTGGTCCCGGTGCCGTGCTCGCAGACGCCGCAGCTGATTGGCCTTTGCAAACCGTCGAGGCGCGCTCTCCAGGGCACATGCTCGGCCCTCGCGCGGCCAATACTCGCTGCCTATTCTCGGGATTGATTCCGCCAATCGAGGTGAAACCGAGGTGAAGTTGGGACCGTGGCTGTCCAGCGCTTCGCTGTTTTTGTTGGCCCGGTCCATCCCACTCGGCTTCGGCCGCCTCGTGGTCTCTACCCGTAGGTTCCCCCAGCCGACGAACGTCCCCCGCGAGGTCGAGCTGGAACTCGAGGCCCTGGTCGGGTCACCCGATGGCTCTCGGGCGCTTGCCAACCTCCTCGACAGCTGGTCCGCGTCATCGGGCGTTCTCGTGGAGCAGGCCCTTCGCGCTCTCGGGTCTGGGCGTCTGCACTACGAGGCGTGGACTCCATCGCCCGGGCTCATCGAACCTCGACGCGAAAGCAGGCGGCTCGAAGAGCTGGTCAGTGACGAGCCCGACGAGACGCCGCTTCATGCCGTCATCCTGGTGCTCGTCGACCTGCAAGACCGACCCGTTCCAGGCGCTCGGTATCACCTCGTCGATCCCGAGGGCCGCAACCATCACGGCGTTCTCGACCGCTTGGGCCGGGCCGAGATCGAAGGGATCCGCAAGGCCGGCGCCTGCAAGGTCTCCTTTCCCGAGTTCGACAGCCGCGCGTGGTCCTACGTCAGCGCCCATCCCCTGTGAGCACCATGGCGAAGACACATCAGATCCGACAGGGCGAGAGCCTGCTCGAGCTGGCCTACGAAGGCGGCTTCGACACTTGGAAGAGAATCTGGGACGAGCCCGCCAACGCCGAGCTTCGTGAGCGTCGCAAGGACCCACAGGTCCTGTTGCCGGGCGACGCGGTCGTGCTCCCAGAGAAGCAGAGCGTCCCCGAGGCGTCGTGCCCCGTGGACAAAGTGCACCGCTTTCGATTGGTGCGCCCACGCGCGTGGGTGAACCTGCGCATGCTGGACGACGATGGGGCGCCGCTGGCCGGACTGCGCTACACGCTGCGGATCGACGGACATGTGCACGGCGGCCGGACCGACGACGAAGGTCTGATCTCGGTGGAGATTCGGCCCAACGCGCACGACGGGCACCTCACGCTTTGGCTCGAAGAACCCGACGAGGCATTCGAGGCGCGGGTGCAGGTGGGCGACCTCGACCCTGCCTGTGCACCGTCGGGTGCGCGGGCGCGGCTGCGAAACCTCGGTTTGCCGTGTGGCGGCGAGCAGCACGATGACCTCGAGAGGGCACCCGTGACCCGCCATCTCCTCGAAACCCTGCAGATGAGTTCCCGGCGAGGAACTCCCGGTGGAGCGCTCGACACAGCGCTCGCCCAAACCCTCGAAGACGCGCACGACCAAGGAGCATGAAATGACCCTGAGACTCGAACACTTCGACGACAAGGACAGCCCTTTCGACTTCAAGCCCGAGGAGCACTCGACCTTGAAACTCACCGAGAAGGGGGAGCACACCTACCCCGCCCAAACGAAGCTCTTCGACGATGAAGCAGGGGCGGACCCCGTGCTGGTCTTTCACGCAGAGAAGAAGTTCGATGGAAAGCTGCCCTGGGCGACGAACCTTGCCGACGCTGACAACCCCAAGCGGCGTGCCTTCCACGACTTGGAGATCGCACGCCAGATCGCAACCCACGCGATCACCGAGGTTCGCCGCTTTCTCCCGCTGGGCGCCCTCAATGCGGTCTACCCGATCGACCCGATGCTCGTCGCCGATGACGCGCCCGCAAACTTCCGCGACCCCGATCGCCCGCCGGAGTACTTGTGTGAGGGAGCTGCACCCGCGTTCCTCTTCTTGCAGGCGGAGATGCTGTGGCTCGGCATGGCATGCCCCGGCGACGTCTGGCTCTCGCCGTTCGAGCAACTGCTCGCGAACTACTATCGAACAGTCTACATCGGAGGGGGTGTCTGCTCGATGATGGCGTCAGTGTCCGCCGCGATCGTGTCGATGAGCACCGTCGACATCGAACAGTCCCCTGACCGTCACACGAAGATCCTCATCTGCAGTCACGAGAAGGACCACTCGTTCGCAATGGTCCAGTACGGTGAGTCGCCCTGGGTCGTGGTCGACCCATGGGTCGCAGAACCATACGCCGTTGCGATCGAAGAGAACGTCTTCGAGGCGAACGGAAAGGGGAAGAAGAACAAGCTCAAGGCGTTCTCTCAGATCGACATCTACAAGCGATTCAGCGACCCGTTCGGCATTCCATTGATGAGCGGCTGGAAAGACGACCATCTCGACAGTAAACCCGTGCCGGGCCTCCGGCTCACGAAGGACGCGATCGTTCGGAGCATTCGAGAAGTCAACATGATCCAGGGGGGAATCCGGCAGCCTGCCGAGATGCTCATCGGCGATGCTGTGTTCTGGTCCACTGACAAAAAGCGTTGGTATCAGAACTCGGACGCCAAATACATGCTCTCGGGTCGTGCGCAAGACTTTCATTTGCCGCACATGTGGCAGGAGCCTTCCAACCACAAGCTCTCGCTGACGGCCGAGTGGGAGAAGTACCGCCAGGCATGTCCCCCGGTGGTCAAGTCCAACGAGTGGGGCCTGAACGTTCCAGGCAACTACGACGCCTACCCGCGCAAGGACGACGAGGCAAAGCCCGATACCGCGGTCTGAGACGTCCATGCGACCGCCAGCCCCTGTGAAACCTCGTGCGGTGGCACGGGAACCCTTGGGAGTCTGCGCCCCGCGGAAGCCGACGATCCGGCCACTCTCGCCGAAGCCGGCGGCTCCGTGTCCGCGTACGCCCAACAATGGTTCGCCGAGGCCCTTCGCACCTGCGCGGCCCACCAAGATGCAGGTGCAGGCTCTGAAGCCGCCAGAACCCGTGCGCCCCGTGGCTCCGTTACCCCGCGCAGCAAGACCCATGATGCCGCGCCCGGCATCGGTGGTGCCGACTCGTATTGCAAAACCAGTGGCGCCGCGAACGCCCATCGATGCGCAGACGGTCGTGGCGAAGCCCGTGGTGCCGCGAAGGCCCATCGACGCGCAGAAGGTCGTGGCGAAGCCCGTGGTGCCCAGGCGACCCGTGGTGCGGCCCCACACGAGTCCCGTTCCAGCTCCTCGAGTGTGGGCATCGGATTCGAGGCCCCCTCCTCCAACGCCGCGCCTCTTACGGAGTTGCGCTGTGCGTTCGAGCCGTCGGCCGAACCCGCGTATCACGGTCGTGGAGCCTCGCATCATTCGGGCCGCACCGCGGGACAATCCGAAACAGTTGTCGGCGACGGTCGTCGTGCGCCGTGGATGAGGCCTCTGAGTGCCGAGAGTCGCGCGGCTGCGAGAGATGAGTTCATGCGTTGGCTATGGCCATAGCCACGGTTCATTCTTGTCATCAGCGGCGGTCATCGCACCCGGTTTGAACGGCGTTCTCTTGGGAGGTTCTGTGATGAGCCGCCGGCGAGACCGGGTCGACATCAAGGGTGTGTTGACGGGGCTCTTCGCCCCTCTACCTTCGAGATTGTGAACACCCCTGTTGCATATCAATCGTCGTTGAAGGGCGCGCTCCAGTTCGCGGCAGCGATTGCCGAAGCTCGAGAGATCCTGCTCGACGCGCCGTGGGCACGATGCTCCGAACCGGAACGTGTCGCCGCAGAGCGCCAGCTCGAGCACAACATCGCCTCCGCGCTCGAGCAGGGGTTCATCCTGCACGACCCGTGTCACCCCGAACTTCGGTGCATCGACCAGCACAGCCAGTTCGGTCTCTTCAACGCCGACAACCGATATCACGTCGCCACGATCGCGACGCCGGGAACGTACGTCATTCGAGGCCGAGCTGGGACCAGCGCCGACCTACAGATTCAGGTGGGAGACGGTGAGCCTGGCCTCGACGGGAGCGTCAACATCAAGCCGACCGACCAACTCGACAAGCTCGAGGTCGATGAGCGAGGGGAGTTCGAGCTGGTCATCAGCGATACACGCACCGGCCCCAACTGGCTGAGCAACACCAAAGGTGACCTCCGCGCCAAGAATGTCCTCATTCGCGAGAGCTTCATGAACTGGGACACCGAACGAGCTGGCACGTGGCACATCGAACGCGTCGACTCCCGGGGAACGCCGAGTCCGCTGCCATCGCGTGCGCTGGTCGACAGCCAGTACGATCGCGCATCCCGATACCTCGTCGGTCTGACCAGGGGCTGGGTCGAGCTCGTGAAGAACAAAGTGTACAGGCTTCCGCTCAACGTGCTCTTGGCGCCCGGACCGACGGGAGAGGACGGCCTCGAGGGGCAGCGCAGCGCACTGGGACGGTTTCAGATCGACCCTTCGGAAGCGATCGTGATGAAGGTGAAGCGGTCGGTCGCGAACTACCAGTCGATTCAGGTCGGTGATCTCTGGTTCAACGCACACGACTACTGTCGACGACAAACCAGTCTCACGATGGATCAAGCGCACCCGAGCGGCGGTGAGCCCGGCGACGACTGCTGGTTCGTGATCAGCCACGAAGACCCCGGCGTTCCCAACTGGCTCGACCCGGTTGGCGCGTCGACCATCGTCCTGTTCATGCGTTGGCAGGGACTGGCCGACGACGTGTCTCTCGAAGCGCCGGAGGTCGATATCGTCGGCCTCGACCGCGTCCGGGAGGTGACGGGAGAGCCCTACTTCAGCCCGGAGCAGCGCCGCGAACAGCTCGCCGCTCGACAAGCAGCATCGCTCCAGAGTCCGCGGCAGTTCTCGTAGGCGCGGCCGAGGTCAGCCGGACGTCGTCCCGGGTCCGTTCTTCCCGACGGCGACGACGGCTCCACCTTGGTAGCGAAACAGGCCCTGCCATCCTCCGAGCCAAACGCGTCCCTCTCTGTCTTCGTAGATGGTTTGAATCGCGTTGCTCGTGAGGCCCTGGCGCTCGTCGATGTTGGAAAACGACTTCCCGTCGAAGCGGTAGACACCGGAGTTTTCGACGGGGAACCAGATGTCGCCCGCTGCGTCTTCGTAGATGCTCCATACCTCCGTTCCTCGAACTCCGTCCTTCTCGGTGAAGTGGGTGAATGAATCCCCATCGAGGCGGCAGACTCCGTTGTGGTGTGTCGCGAACCACACGGTTCCGTCGCCCGCTTCCAGGATCGCGTTCACCGTGTCGCCGCAAAGGCCGTCACGTTGCGACAGGGTCGTCACGGTGCCGTCGTCGTAGATGCGAGCGCCACCGCTGGTGCCGAACCACATCCGTCCTTTGCTGTCCTCCATGATGCTGTGCACGGCGTTCGCGGTGGAGACGCCTCTTGCAGGGTCGGGGGAAGACTCTGGCAGGTGAACCTGTTCGAACCGACCCTCGTGAAGGCGGCTCACTCCATCCAACGTTCCGACCCATAGCGACCCCTTGCTGTCGACCAGCAGACTCCAGACGTCGGTTCCGGTGAGTCCGTCGTTTTTGCTCGTGAAGGACTCTCCGTCGTATTGGATGAGGCCGTTCTCAGTGCCGAACCAAAGGTTGGCGTCGTTGTCTTCGACGATCCCGCGAACCGCGAGCCCGCCGAAGCCTTCTTCCAAGCCGAAGAACTCCAGTGTGTCGCCATCGTAGCGAGCGACGCCGTCCCCATTCGTCCCCAACCACAGGTGACCGCGCCGATCCTGGTGGATCCGCCGCACGAAGTTGCTCAGCGGGAGGTTGTCGGGCTCAGCCTTGTCCTGCGATTGCGCGGGCTCTTGGGGCGCAGCAACGCGTGCGGGTACCGTTGGCGCATCCGCAGGGCTGCTGCAGCTGCATGGAATCGCGGAAAAGCCTGCGAGAAAGACGTTCTTGACCCACCGGGCGCGCATGCTGTGCCCATGTCGCCACCTGCGCTCGGCATTGCACTCCGATTGAACGAGTGCGGCGTAGGCGGGGATCCGGACCGCCGCTCATTCGCAGGGGACTCCCGGAATCCCGCAGAAACTGCCGGGGCTCGAGGTTGATCGATTCGGTGCCGGGGGGCACTCCCAGGATACTCTCGTACCGTCCGCGGGTAAGAACATGGATGCGGAGGTCTAATGATGGAACGATTTGATATGAACGCAGGTCTCCTGGCGGGAGTCCTGCTGCTGCTGGGTCCCGGTGGGCTCTGTGGGTGTTCTGGCTCGAGCGACGACGCGTTCGACGGGGGCACGGCCGCGGGCGGCAGCGATACCGATCACGATCAGGGGTCCGCCAGTGCCAGTGCCAGTGCCGGCGAGAGCGACAGCAACGGAGGCTTCGATACCGACGGCTCCATTCCGCCCCCCGAGGAAGAGGAAGAGGCGGACTTTCGGGTGCCCAAAGCCAGCGGCCGGTTTGTGTACAGCGCCAGCGAGTTGACCGATTCGGTGGCCGTCATCGACTCCTCCAACCTGTCCATCGACGTGGTCGGGGTGGGGCGGGGCCCCACCGTCGTGGCTCCCCTTGCGGCCAATGGCCCGATGCAGGGCGCAGTCGCGGTGCTCGACCAAGGCAGTGACGACGTTGCCCTCCTCTCCACCGACGAAACGGGAGAGTCGACGGTGCAGATCATCGACGCCACGCCGGGAGCCAACAACCTCGTGGTCTCCCCCGACGGGCGGTTCCTGATCGTGCACGTCGACGTCGACGGACCCGAGGAGATAGGCCCCGGCAGTGACCAGGAGATCACGGTCATCGATGTGACCAGCAACGCGGTGTATCCCATGACCGTTGGCGCGCACCCGCGGGAGATCGCGTTCTCGAGCGACTCGAGCCGGGCGTTCGTGGTGACCGCCGACGGCGTCAACGTGATCGACTTCGACCAGATCGAGATGATCGGGATCCCCGACATCATCCCGGCCTACACCGACGCGGGAATCGACCCCGACACCCTCGAAGTCCAGGTCGCGGCCGACCTCGCAATCGCGTTGGCGCGGGTCGATGGGCGCAAGACCCTAGTGGCAACCGACCTCCTCACTCGGGAGCAGCAGGTGTTCGAGCTCGACGCGGTCCCCACCGACCTCGACATCGCACCCGATGCGTCGTTTGCCGTACTCACAGTGCCGCGGGCATCCGGAAGCCAGATCGTGGAGCTGCCGCTGCCGCTCGGCACCGGAGCGCTTCAGTCCCACGTCATCTCGCAGGAGTACGTTGGGTTGGCAGCGCTGTCCCCCACCGCTGACACGGTGTTGCTCTACACGACCCAGAACCCGTTCGAGAACGGGGTGCCCCCGGACGACGAGGGGGCCACGACCACCGGAGTCGACCCCACGGGCGACACGGACACGGACACCGACACTGACACCGAGACCGGCGGCGGAACGACCACGGGGTCCGAACCCGAGCCCAACCCCGACGCAGTGCCGACCAATCGCGACCCGCGGCTGCGCCTCACGATCGCTCGCCGCGACGGAAGCGGTTGGGACACCTCGATCACGCTGTTCGTCGACCGCCCGATCAAGTCGGTGGGGGTCGCCCCCGATGGGGCCAGCGGGATGTTGCTGCACCAACCCACCGAGGATTCGATCCCCTACGCCTACACGCTGCTCGACCTGGAGAAGGAGTTCCCGGTCAAGAAACTGCAGACGGTGCAGGCCACGCCCGAGCCGATCCTCTTCACGCCCGACGGCGCCCGTTCTGTGGTCTTGCTGCGGGACGATGGGCAAGGGGTCAAGCGCGTCGACCAGGTCGACCTCAACACGTTCATCGTCGACGGTTTCGATCTCGGGTCACCGCCCGAAGGCACCGGCTACGTCGACGCCACCGACAAGATCTTCGTCTCTCAGGATCATCCAACCGGACGCATCACGTTCATCGACGCCGCCGGAGGCGTGGAAACCGTGACGGGGTACCGCCTCAACGACGCCGTGAAGGACTGAGCCTCCATGAACATCCCCTCGAAACTGACTTGTGTATTGATGGCGGGCCTGGTCCTCGGTGCCTGCAATGAAGACGACCCGTATGCCGATGCCCGGACGCTGTCGGGACCGGTCGCGACCCACTCCGCGCTGGCATACATCGATCAGGACCGCAGCGAGCTCATGTTCGTTCGGCCTGGAGATGACGAGATCGAGCTGGCCTACCGGGCGATCGGTGACGATCGCACGCAGGTGAGCTGGATGCGGCCGACCCTCGATCGGGACGAGCTCCTGGCCATGGTGGTGCCTTCGAGCCAGAAGGAAGAGGACGTCGAAGAGCGCCTGTTCGTGTTCCCCGCAGACGGCGATGGAGACGCGCGCTCTTATGATGTCTTGGCGCCGTTCTCGACCGTGGACCTGTCTCCGGACCGTCGCCGCGCTGTCCTGCACTTCGGGTCGGGCACGGGTGCCAATCAGACAGGCGTGCTGCAAAACGCCAACCAGGTCGCGATCGTGACCCTCGACAGCACCGAGCCACCCCGATCGTTCACCCTCAATGGATTCGGTGGCCGACTCACACGCGTCGAGTTCCCCGGCCAGACCACGGCCGGGCAACCCGGACTCATCCAAATCGGCGACCGTCTGCGCGACATCGTGGCCTTCCTCGCCGACAACGAGGTCGTCCTGGTCGACATGGACGACGCCGCTGCCAACCAGGTGGCGGTCAACATCGGCAGCATCACGTTCACTCCCGAGGAAACTCTGCTTCGCCCGGCCAACGACAAGTTCGACGACCCGGTGTTGTTTCTGCGCAGCAGCAGCAGCTCCGACGTCGCGATGCTGACGCTCGCCCCCAAGGTCGACGACGACGGTTTCACCGCCCAGGTCAGCCTGCTGCCGATCGGCACCCAGGCCAGCGACTTCATCACCCACGACGGCGAGGAGGTTCCCTACCTCGTCACCCTCGATCCATCCCGGCAAGCGCTGGCGTTCACCGACATTCGCACCCAGCAAGGGTTCTCGGTCGCCTTGGGCGGGACGGCTTCGCAGATGTTCACTCGCACCCACGAGGGCGAAGGCGGGCCCATGAACCAGGTGGAACAGCTGGTGATGTGGGGCCCCGGCGGCTCGACGATCTACACCTTGGAGCTGGACGGCATCGACGATGCTCTGGGGCGGTCGCCTCGCCCGCTCGGGATTCAGACCGGCATCGAGTCCCTCGTGGTGTTGGACAACGACCGCGCACTCGTGGGGTCGGGCAACAACCTGTACGTCGTCGACTTCACCGTAGAGCAGGTGACGCCGCTGTCCTCGCCCACCCCCTACGATGCGACCAACTCGGCTCTCGAAGGAAACCTGCTGCTGCTCGGAACGAGCGCACAACCGTGGATCAGCACCGTCGACCTCACGACGCTCGACCCCGAGTCGATGCTGCTCGACGACCCAATCTCGAGCTTTCACTACCTCTCGGCGGTCGGCAAGGTCGTCGCCGTTCACCCCGATCCCGTCGGACACATCTCGGTGGCCCAAGCCAGTGCCCCATCGCGGTCGAGCACCTACGCGGCGTGGGGGTTCCTCTACGCCGACATCCTGGAACGGAACTGAGGAGGCTGCGTCATGACCATGCTACTGACCCTCTCCTGCTTGCTCCTCGTCTCCCCTCCGGTCGCGGAGTCGGAGCCCGAGACACCCGACGCTGACCCGGCTGCCGAGCAGACCGAAGAGCCTTCGATCGATGCGCCATCTCAGGCCGACACGGCACCTGCCCCGAGTGAGGCAGACGAGCCCGATGAGCCCGCGACCACCGACGAACCGGCGACCGAGGAGACTCCAGACGCCGAGCCTGTCGACGCCGAACCGGCCGCCCCCGCTCCAAAGCAAGGCGGCGAAACCACGCTCGTGCAACCCTTCACGCCGCCCCTTCCCGTGAAGCCCCCCCGGCCCGATCGCCCGCTGCGGTGGCGCCTGGACTTCTCGCTGGGCGTCACATCGACCCTGGTCGGCGACACGGGTTACCTGGCCTTCTCCAAGGAAAGACCCCTGCTCGGCCCCGACCTCGGGGTCCGGTTCGACTACCGCCTCGGTCAACGCCTCTTCTTGGGTGGCGGCGCCTACTACAGCCGATTCGCAACCGAGCGAGACCCGTACGACGGCCTGCTCTCGACAGAGCTGACCGTCCACGAACCCACCGTGCGTGCACGCGCCTCGCTGATGACGGTCGAGGGCGTCGACGTGTTTGCCGACCTCGGCGGTGGCCCGAGCATCGTCTTGGACCGGATCTCCAGCGCGCAAACCAGCGCCAAGCGGCGCCGTAACGCGGCCGGAGCCTTCTCGGCCATGGGGGGCGTGAGCCTGTATCTGCCCAAGCAATGGCTGCCGGGCAAGCAGGCCTCGCGGGTCACGGCAGGTCTCGAGACGCGCTTTGGGTACCAGTTCCGAAGCGCGGTGGACATGAGCACCAAGGCGTCCCTGGATGATGAGCCGCTTCGCACGACGACCGCGGACTACGGTGACTTGGGCCTGCGGGGCTTTGCTTGGGGCGTGTCGCTGTTCATTCGCGTGATGTGACCTCGACGTGGCGCTGCCGGGCGGCCCGGTGCGGCCGACTCGGATCGCTGCGCTTGCTCGCCGGGCACCTCCGCTCGAGTTGGCTTGATGTGCGGCACCCCTGGGCGCGGGTTGCGGTGGAGTCGGTCGCGTCGCAGAACTCTGCCGCGCTGCTCGTCGCTCCCTCGCCTATGAGCGCGGCCGCTTGTAGCAGCTGCTCTGCGACGTCACGAGCTCCCAGCCCTCGGCCCCTAGCTCGTTGGCGAATGCGGTCTCCTTCTTGCCCGCGCACTTGTACTCCCACTTCTGCAGTCCCGGCGTAGCCCGAGCAGGCGATACCGTTGCGTGCTCGGCGAAGGTCGCCGTGGCGCAGCCGACGATGAATGCGATGGAGAAACCGAGGCCGAGAGCGAACTGCTTCATGGGGGCAGTCTACAGCGACCGAGCCGCGCACGTACCCGCAGGGCGGAAGGACGGTGCTCCTTGCGGGATGGTCCGCCAAACGGCTCGGTTCGGGACATTGTGAGTTCTGCCTGTGATGGGTCCATGAGACCTGTGCTCATCGCGTGCTTGCGAGAAAGCTCCTGGAACGTAGGCAAGTCTGGGCACCGCCTGCTGCACATATGCCCACAACACGTGTCCGAGGTCGAGGGGGTCGACGCATTGGTAGCGCATCTTGCTGTGGTGGTGGGGGGGGCTGTTGGGGGCGGTCCACTCCAGCGGATCGGCGGACGACGGGTTGCTCGCTTCGTAGATGTGTTGGGGTCGTCTCCACCCTTGCCCGGAGCGGTCCGGCGCCACCCAAGCGCCTCGTGAGGAGTTCTCCACGTCCACGCAACAATGGAGCGAGGTCGTCGGGGAATCAACGCGTGTCGGCCACGAACTCCACCACTTGCCCACTGCCGATGATGCGCCAACGAAGGCCATGTGCACCGTGCTGAACCGCCCCACGGTCGTCGCTACGAAACGCGGTCGGGTACTTCGCCGCGAGAGTTCGTCGAAGGCGTGGCCCACGCGGGGATCTCTGACCAAGGCGTGAGCCGCCTGCAGCTCACCAGGTTTTCGAAAGGGGCGATGGCTTGCCACTGGAGCGGTTCTGCCGTTAGTCGCCCCGCTCGCGGTCCATTCGCTCTATTGTCCCAGCCTGTAGACCACTTGGTGCTGGGCGTCCGAGACGTGAAGGTTGATGTCGGGCCTCTAGGGGCAGGACGCTTCCTATGGTGATGACAGGCGGCGGACTAGGGCATATATCAGCCATGTGGAGTAGAGTCCCAGTGCCACAAATCCGGCAATGGGCCCGGCCATTTCCGGGGCGGAAAATTGGATCCCAGCCCATGCTTGCACCGGGGTCGCTATCAGCACGCCGGGAACCAAAAGGGTAAGCGTCCCTAGCAAAGGTAGCGCCAATACATAGCCACCTGGCTGGTTTTGCCAAACCCAATAGGCGCAGGCCAGGCACAGGGGGGCAATCACCGCGATGTCAATCGCGGCGGTGAACTCGCTGGTGTAGTGGTCCAGCCGCGCCGGGTAGAGACCCTCTTGCCTGGCGACGACCAAAGGGGTGGACCAGATGAAGAGCGTGATCAGGCCAGACAGCGTCAAGAACACAGCCAGAGCCTTGCGCGGCAGCCGTGGGCTGATCAGACGGAACCGGGCCGGATCCAAATAGCCGCTCAGATCCATCTGGGCGCGCCGGATGGCAAACAAGCAAAGGGAAAGTAACAGCGTATAGGAGAAAAACGCATCGTTATAGGCCGCTGAAAAGGCCAGGCTGGCATAGGTATAGAGCATGTAGCCCAAGGCGGCGGAGGCCAGAACAAGCCCTGCGGATCGGCCCCGGCGCATCAACAGCACCGCCAGGCCCAAAAGCGGCAGGGCCAGAAGTGTCATCACCAGGTCTTGGGCGATGAAGCCCGCCGCGAAAAAGAGACTGTCATCGCGATAAAGCCCGGCGCCAAATAACGTTGCACTGGTCCCGCGCAGGGTTGTTACTTGCACGGGTTCAGGCACAACCGCGCCGTGCCGAAGTGCGAATAATCCGGTGGCCAGGGACAGTGGAATGATCAGGTACAAGAGGCGCAGAAGGGTTCTGGGAAAACGCATGTTCTGAACTGGATTGGAAAAGGGACTCACGTTTCGTACCCGGGATTGCTTGCAAGGGGGCGGTGTCTTGACTTGTCCTTGGGGCATGTGCCGTTGTAGCTCAGTTGGTTAGAGTAAAGGGCTGTCACGCCGGGGGCGCCACGGCTTGGCATGCATCGACAACATACGGTTCGGCGCAGTGTGCACTGCTCCCGGAATCAGCGATTCCGGTCATTTGGGTAGAACCATGGTTCCTGCCGTGACCTTCGCCCGGGTCGGGGCGGCATTGTTTTCTAGATACCGTTCGACAACGCTTGTGCCCGAGCTGGGTTCCCCAAGGCCTGAACTCGGCTGGGCCTGGTGTCCGTCGCATGCAGTTCCTGTCCGGTTTCGCTAAGCGCCTGTGTCATGAGGCCATGATGCAAGGAACGGGGATTTTCGCAACAGGGACCATGGTGTAGGTCGACGGAGCTGACCGTCCACGAGCCCACCTTGCGTGCACGCGCCTCGCTGATGCCCAGCCCCCGAAACCAGTTCGCCCTCTTCATCCCCCATGGGCCCCTCTAGCTCCCGGCCGTCGCCACCCTGCTCGAGTCGCAGCTGCGCTTCGCCGCTCCCTGTCGCCTCTCGTGGATGACGCTCCTCGCTCGCGTCTTTCGCATCGACATCCGTGCCCACTGCCGCGGGACCATGCGGGTTACTCGGGCCGTCACCACCCCTGAGCAAATCGCCGCCGAGCTACCGAATCGGGCGTCGTCGGCGAGTTCTCCGAACATGCCGGAAGCTTTGCATCGTTCGACATCGACGCCGATGCCGTAGGCGATGTGGCCCTCATCGTGGATGACCAGGTCTTTCGTCTACCGTTCGAACCCATAACGCTGCAACAGGAGCACCTGCTGCCCTTGCGCGCCCACATCATCCCGCGCTCTGAGCGACAGCCGCTCCCTAGAAGACGAAAACTCTCCGCAGGATACCCCCCCCCAAAGCCTCCAGTGCCACCCGACGCCCTGCCGCTGTGAACTGGGCGTTCACCGCGGGCAGGCTGCTGTCGATCGTCACGGACGACAACCGGTGCTTCACAGAGTGAGCATCAAACGGTGAGCCTGCGCCGAGAGTCGGTCCGCTGAGCCTGGGGGAGGGGAGGCCCCCTCTCGGACGTCTGCAAATCGACGTGCGAAACCTGCACTGGACCGCGCCCGAGCTCGCGCCCTTGGCCCTACATCGGGTCTGGGCCAGGCGTTCCAGGCTCAAGCTGCCACGCCCCTCCGACGCACGTTCGCCGTTGCCGAATACTCGTCAGCCCCCGGCCGTTGGCACGACAGTCCGCTTGGGTTGCACGGTGTTTCCGGAGCCGGAAACGCTGCCGGGCATCGTCGGTCGCGGCACTGGAACCTGCCTTCGGTGGGGGGCTCGGGCGTCGGGGCAGCGGTCTGAGGGGCGCCACCGACGAAGCTGTGTGGAACACAATCGCAGCGAAGCCAATCATAGTCGCACCGAAGGTCCACGTCGCACGAGGTTGATCCGACCTCTGCAATGTCGGGACAAAGCTGCCCCTCGGGTGGGGACGCCCCGTTTCGTGCCCCGGAGCAACCGAAAAGGGATACGAGCAAGGCAAGCCACGCCAAGGTTCGCACCACCGCACCGTGACACGCACCACGCCCAGCGACAAGACGGTCCGCGGAAGGTGGTGGTGGCGGGAAGCTCGATTGGTCCGTGGGGAATGAAGAGGGCGTCCGGGATCAGCCATCGTGCTACGTTCCGTCTGCAGCATCGCCCGAGCTGGCCTGCGGGCCTCCGTGGGGCAACCCCACGGGACGATCCTTACCTTGGCATTCGGGGGGAGACCGACCGCCGGGGGACGAGCCCCCGGCCGCCTTGCGGCTCAGGTCTCCCATCACCCGGCTTCGTCGGGCGATGCTCGCACTTGTTCCCATGCTGCCGCTCTCCGAATTGCCACCTCTGCCGGACGCAGACGCCGTGGCTCGATTGCTCGACGTCGACACGGCAGCGCTTCGATGGCTGGCGGACTATCACGGCCGCGAACGGCAGCGGCGGCCAACGGCGCGACACTACGTCTACAGCTGCGAAGTGAAGGCATCCGGCGGCCTGCGCCTGATCGAGGCCCCCAAGCCTCGGCTGAAGATGGCGCAACGCAAGCTGCTGCGGCAACTTCTCGAGCGTGTACCCGTCCACGAGGCAGCACACGGGTTCGTCCGAGATCGATCGGTTCGCACAAACGCGATGGCACACAGCGGGAACGCGATGGTCATCCGGGTCGACCTACGCGAGTTCTTTGCGTCGGTGCCCGCATCGCGGGTGCACGCGATCTTCCGCCACCTCGGCTATCGGCGAGAGGTGGCACGACTGCTCACCGGACTGTGCACGAACGCGACCCCTGGCGACGTGTGGCCCGCTCCCTCCCCCACCTCGTCCGGTCTACAGCTTCGCGCACGCTGGCACCGCATCCGACGACACGCACAACCGCATCTGCCCGCCGGGGCTCCCACCTCGCCGGCGTTGGCGAACCTTGCAGCGTTCCGACTCGACCGCCGCCTCGCCGCCCTCGCCGCGGCCATGGGATGCGCCTACACCCGCTACGCCGACGACCTGACGTTTTCCGGCGGCGACGGCCTGCGCCGCGGAGCACTGGGGTGCTTCTCGACCGTGTGCCGCATCGCCACCGAGGAGGGCTTCTTTGTGCACCCGGGCAAGACCCGGTTCCTGCCTCGATCCCGCCGCCAACGCGTCACCGGCCTTGTCGTCAACGCCTATCCCAACGTCACCCGCCAAACCTACGACCGACTACGCGCAACGCTCTTCAACTGCGCCCGCTTCGGCCCTCGATCCCAAACAGACCTTCCGCTCCCGGACTTCGAGGCCCACCTGCGCGGCCTCGTCGAATGGTGCTCGACGACCCCACACCGCGAAGAGAAACTCCGCGGCCTGTTCGCCGAGATTGACTGGTGCTGAACAGTCCCAGGGAAGGATGCAGGCGCCCGCGTTCTCGAGCCCTTTGGGCGGATCGTCCGGGCTGAGGGGCGTGCGCAGATGCTGCGGGAGATCGCAGCTCGGACATCGACCCCGACGAAGGTATCCTCGGGGTTGTGGCTTGTTCGCGCGCCTGGCTCCTCATAGGGATTGGAGCGATCTGTGTAGGAGCACCGCGCTCGGCTCGAGCGTGCACCCCCGATGCATGCGAGACGTTCCCCGAGTTCACCTCGTTGTCGGTCGCGGATTCGACGGTGTTCGCAGATGGGGTGATCCTCTTGGAGACAGACGAATACCCCCGGTCTCTCGGGAATGTGGAGTCCGTGTTCGAGAGAATGACAGTCTCGGTGGTCGATTCGACGGGGTTCGAGGTCGCTGGAAGCCTCGAAGCGGTGCCTGGGGTTTACTTCTGGCGCCCGGCCTCGTCGCTGACTCCGGGAGACGAACTCTCCGTCTCCTACTCGGTCACGCCGCAGGACGCGTCGTGTGCGGAGGTTCTCTCGGGGACCGCTGTCGTCACGGTGGTCGACGGCTCGCCTCCGCCGCTTGCGTTGCCGCGAATCGGCTTTGACACGACGTATTCGCTGGTCCCCGATGAGGCGCTGGGCAATCTCGTTTGTTGCGACGGGGCCGAGCCGAACAACTTCTGCGGCGAGACGTACTGGGAGGAAGGTTTCTGTGCCACCGAACGAGGGACGGGCTACGCGCACGCGCAGGTCAGCGTGGCAGGGCTCGAACCTGCGCTCGCAACGACGACGAGGCTCGACGTTTCGATCGACGGAGAGCTGCTCGTGAGCATGAGCGGGGTCGACGTCGTGCGCGGCAAACCGTTCTCGTACCGCATGGACCAGGCATACGAAGTCTCGCTGCATCTCGTGGACCTTGCGAGTGGCGAGCGTGTCGAGGCGGGGACGTTCCTCGCCGACGGACATCGCCCCGATGAACTTGGGTCGGTGGGGATTGACGTGACGGATGCCATCGCGGCGAACTGCGTGGGACCAGCCTACACATGCCGACGCAACGGCAGCTGGGATCCAGATGCGTGCGTGCCCCATGGTGGTGGGGGGACGAGCGGGGAGACGGGAGACCCGGGCTCAGGCTCGGACACCGGCACCGTCGAAGAGCCTCCGCAGGAGGACGAGGGGGCCACCAGCACGAGTTCCTCCGGGGGGCCCGCTGAGGACGACGTGCGAACCAGAGGATGTGGCATTGGAGGGCGCCCACCGTTCGCCCTTGTCATCCTGCTCGGGTTGTTCGCGAGAACAGCTGGAGCTCGAGCCCGAGCAGGCCGCGGGCGCTGACGGGCTCTCAAGGCGTCTCGCTGGTCGACGAGGTGGCGGCGTCGTCGTCACTGCCCGAGGACGCACCCTCTGGAGTGCGTCGAGTCAGGCCGACTCGACCTTCGCCTTGAGATGCTCGAGCAGCTTCGTGACGTCCTCTCTCAGCTCCTGACCCGCGTTGACGAACTCGTCGGCGACGTGCCCCACCGCGTCTTCGGCCTTCTTCTCGTAGGCGTGCAGACGCGGCTCGAGCGTGCCCCACTTGTCCTTGGCCTCCATCCCGGCGAGGTGAACCTTGACGCGGACCTCGTCGGCCATCTGCTGCAACTGTTGGCGGATCTTGGAGAGCTCGTTCATCGCACACTGAACCTGTGCTCGATCCCCGCCTACACAACCGGCAAAATTCGCGTCCAGCAAATGCCCGGAGCTGCAACGAGGTCGCCATGGAGCGCGGTCGCTGGGTGCTACGATGCAAACGTCCCGAAGCTCCGCGGTGTGCTGACGGCTCGACCCACGGGGGCCGGTCTCAGAGGCTTTCAATGGCGGCCGAGGTGCAATCCGGTTCTGCCAGCCGCGGGTTGCACCGTGACGGGGTGCCTCCGGGGATCTCCACCTCGTAGTCGTATTCGGGAACCGGGGCCGGGATGTCGGTGCTGATGAGATGCGCGCCGGACTCCAGCGCAGCCTCCAGCCGCGACATGTCGCCGGCTGCCGGCTCCACGACGTCGGTGTCCGCTCGGGTCCGCACGATGAGACCCGCCTCGATGGCTTCGACGATCTCATCAAACCCGGCCACCGGATCATCGATCTTCACGATTCCACCACTCGGGATATCGAGCCCCCCGCGTACAAACATCGGCTTGTCAGCCAGCAACGGCGCGCGTGCAAGGTAGCCATCGCGGTGCTCGTCAGAGTCAAACAGAACGAACAGCGCCTTGCCCCGGGTGTCGTTGACCGAGGGCCAACCGTCGGTGGTGATCGCGGTGATGAGATCGGGATGGTCGCCGCGCACGTCGTCGGGCGTCAGCAGCGACTCGGAGGGCCAGACCGAGAGGATCTCTGCATCGAGTTCTTCGTAGTGACCGGCGATGGACTCGGCATCAAAGTCGTCCTTGGGTTCGACGAACACGAAGAGTAGGTGGTGCGTTGGGTTGGCCTCCGACCACGTTCGCATGATCTGCAAACAGTCCGTGAAACGCTCGCATGTCGTCTCCGTGTCCAGAGGTGCATGAAAGACGACGAACCCTTCCCCGGGAACGAAATGCACATCGAGCTCGAACTGCCGCACGCCCTGCTCGTCCAGCTGCACATCCAGTGGGGCCATGGTGTATGCCCAAAAGGGCACGGACGACGCAGGAGCCACGTGATAGCTGTTGTGGGTCCCCTTGGCCTGGATGTGATTGATCGGCGGAGAAGGGCCAACGTCCCCCGAGTCCGAAGATCCCGAGCTGCCGCTGTCTCCACCGACGTCCCCTGTGGTGTCGTGGGAGCCCGACGAGCTGGCACCGGTGCTCGTGCTCGAGCCGACCCCCGAATTCGAGCCCGAGCTCGTCTCGGACTGCATGCCGGACGAGTCCGCGCCGCAGCCCGTCCCTCCTGCTTCCCCCAGCAGGACCGTCAGCAGAGCAGCCCCGAAGCGTCGGTTTCCCCACCACATGCAGCCATGGTGCGCGGGACGTTGACCGCACACAAGACCTGACGATCCCGTTGGCCTGCCGAGCCTCACCCCGCTGACATCGTGCTGGGCCTCCGCCGGAGCGCCTGGCCTCGTATCTGTTAGGGCGCGAGGTCCAGGGGGGACTCGGGCGTGGCGTTGTCGGTCTCGGGGTAGAACTGCTTGAACCAGCGGCGGAGGCGATGGATCGGGCCGTCGCCTTGGACCAGTAGCGGTTTGCGGAGGTGGATCTTGTTCTCCCAAACGCCGATGTCGTTCCTCCACTGGGACATCCAGTTGCCGACCACGTAGAGGACCAGCCATCGGGGCATGGCTTTGTCGGCAAACCAGTGAAAGTTCACCTGCTGCTCCATTGCGGCGATGGGCAGGTGGGTCTGGAACATCACGATCTCCCCGGCGTCCGGGACGTTGAAGCGGAAGGTGACGACGGACGCTGGCCCGTAGAACGTGATCTTGGCGCTGGCGCGGGTGCGTTCGACGAAGCGGCCGAATACCTTCAGGATCGCGCGGTTGTTGAAGTAGGCGATGTGCGGCTGGTCGGGGTCGGCGGACCAGTCGGCCTCATGCTGCACTTTCACGCCCGGCACCGTGAACGGGGTCCAGGGGATGAACATGTCGCCGTGCAGCGGGGAGAAGTGTTGGAAGTCCACGCTGTTCTCGGCGAACTCGAGGATGTGCATGTGCACGCGGCCTGCATCCCAGCGTCCGCGGTAGACCATGCGCCCCTCGTCGATATCGTCGATGTGCGGGAAGGGGTAGGGCGGCGGCTGCGGGTTGACCTTCGCGCCGTCGGCGGCCCGGTGATAGACGAACACCTGTCCGTAGCGCTCGACCACGGGCCAGGTTGGCTGACACGGCTTGCTGGGCTTGCGATCCGTGTAGGGGATCTCGGCCACGGAGCCATCGGTGTCGAGTTGCCAGCGGTGAAACGGGCACTCGAGCCTGCCGTTTGTGATGCGCCCTTGGGACAGGTTGGCGCCCAGGTGCGGGCAGAAGGCACCCATGGCGGTGACGGTGGCGTCGCGGTCGCTGCGAAACACGACGAGCTGCGTGCCGAGGCACTCCCGATACACGATCTTGCCCGGGCGTAGCTCCTTGGAGCTGGCGACGCGGTACCAACCGTCGGGAAACGGGTGGGGGTAGGTTTCTTCCCGCATCGAAGTCGACGGCCTTGTCACAACGGTGAGGCTACCGCATGCGAACCCAGTAGCCTTCGTGCCCTTCAGCCGATCCGAACCTGCGGGTATCGCTGGCGGGTGCTCGCTACGGGGCCAGCCGTGTCAGGGATGCGCTGTGTGCTCCCAAACCGCTGGCGATGTTGCCCGGGTGCAAGGCAACCGTGCTGACGTGCTCGAGCAACAGTCGAGTGAGCAAGTCGTGGGCGAGGTGGTTGACGGCGAACATCTCCTCGTGCCCATCGACGGTGAGGCGCCGACGGGTGTTGAACGCCGACCAGGACCCCAACCTGGTCGCACTCCCGCCGACGTGGCCCGAGCACCGCGTGGAGCTATGGGCACTCACATTGCCCGAGCTCCGCACCAACAGCCGCGTGCCTAGCGAGTCCGGCCTACGCCCATCAGTGGGCGCATTGTGCTGCCCCCGACGCGGCAGTCGAACCCTTGGCCCACCGAGACCACTTCGAGTCCCGCGCGCTCCAGTGCTTCGCGGATGGTCGGCGCGGTGAGGCCCATCGGCTCTTCCGCGCTGGGGTCGAGCTCCCAGTCCCATTGGACGAAGTGGCCTCCGGGGTGGAGCAGGCTGGCGAGCATGGCTGCGGTGCCTGGATAGTCGTCGAGGAAGGCGCAAACCGACGAGCACACGACGAGGTGAAACCGGCCTAGGTCGTTCGGCAAGTTGGCTGGAGTCCACGTGGCGGCGAGCGACTTCACGTTGGGGAGCGACTTCGCCGAGAGCACCTCGACCATGGCGGCGGACGCATCGACGGCCACGACCTCGTGAACGTGGGGTGCGAGGCGCTCGGCGAGTAGTCCGGTACCGCAGCCGAAGTCCAGCACGCGGGTGTCGGCGGAGAGTGTGACCGCCGCTTGCAGCGACTCGAAGGCGGCGTTGGCATAGGCCACGACGTATGGGTCCGTGTCCCAGGTCGGCGCCGCTTCGGCCCAAGAGTCTTCACTCATGCGCCGAGCATACCCGGACCCGTCACTCGCAGGGGAGCTGCGCGGTGGCTTCACATGCCAGCACCACGAACTCCCCCGACAGCGTCATCTCGGGCGTTGGGAACTCATCGTCTTCGCTGGCGGGAATGACCCCGGTGTAGTTGCCGACGACCACGTCGTCTTGCCACTGCGTGATCTCCAACTCCACCGACTCGAGGTCGTACTCGTTGAGGGCGCCATCGTTGAAGACGGCGTACGTGATCTCGGCGTCGGCTGGAAAGGAGCCCTCCGTGCCGAACGGAGCGGCGACCCCGATGGTGAGACGCTCGGTCTCGTCGGCAATGATCTCGCACTCGGTGTTCACCGCATCGATCGCGAGCGAGAAGCCGACCTGCCGCGAGGATCCCTCTCCAACGCAGGTCTCGCTCAACGCGCCATCCAGGTCCACCGGATCGGCGTCGTCGTTGGCGGTGGTGGAAGAGGTGGCGTCGTCGTCGTCGTCACTGCCCGAGGACGCACCGTCCGACGCAGAGCCGGGCGATGTCTCCGTGTCCTCGCCGTCGCTCGAGGACGAGCCTCCCCCCGTACCCGCCGCATCGTATTCACCGACGGAGCCCCGGTCGCAGCCGCTGACGACTCCGAACGAAAGAGGGAAGAGGAGGCAGCAAGCCAAACGCATGTCGAAATCCATGCCTAGACTTTCCCGCCGTGCGGCGATTCCGTCACCGGGTTGATGCGCTTTCTTGGAATGGCGGCAATGCTGCGACCAGAAGCCCTTCGTACGGGCCCGCGGCATCGGCGCTTCGATGTCGTCACACCGGAAGGGCAGGCGCCCGGCGTCGTGGTCTACGGCGCGATGCGCCGGATGTAGACCGCCCCACTCGCGGAGGAGGTGTTGTCGGTCTGGTCCCCGTTCACACCCGTCGCGGCGCTGGCTTCCCGAAAACCACCGATCGCGAGCGTGTTCCCCAACAAGGCCACCGAGCGCCCGAACCCGTCGCCGGGGTCGGTGTTGGAGGCTTTGAGGTAGGCCGCTTGCGCCCACGAGTTTCCAGTGCGGCGGAACAGGTAGACCGCGCCGGCGTTGGTGGCTGAATCGTCGGACTGGTCACCGCCGAGTCCCGTCGCGTTACTGCTTTCCCCGTAAGCTCCGATGGCGAGTGTGTCTCCGTAGATGCTGAGGGATATGCCGAAGCGGTCGCTGTAGCCCGTCGTGGAGGCTTTGAGATAGGCCTGCTGTGCCCACGAATCGTCCGTTCGCTGGAACACGTAGACGGCACCGGCAAACTGGAACGAGTTGTCGGTCTGGTTCGCGTCCACTCCCGGCGAGTTGCTGTCTTCGCCGTACGCTCCGACCGCCAGAGTCTCACCCGACAGTGCGACCGCGAACCCGAAGCCGTCGTCGAACCCCGGGTTGGAGGCCTTGATATAGGCTTGCTGCGCCCAGGAGTCGCCCGTTCGCTCGAACACGTATACGGCGCCACTCGAATCGGCACCGTTGTTGGTGTCGTCGCCGTTCACCCCTGTTGCGGCACTGTCTTCACCGGGGGCTCCCACGATCAGGGTATCCTCCGACATCACCACCGACCAACCGAAACGGTCGTGTGCACCGGGATTGGACGCCTTGATGTAGGCCGCCTCAGACCAGGTGGAACCCGTGCGCTCGAATATGTAGACGGCTCCACTGTCGAAGGTGTCGTCGCTGGTTTGGTCGCCGTCGATGCCCGTCGCGGAGCTGTCTTCCATGACGGCACCCACCGCGATCGTGTCTCCGACGATGGCCGTGCTGATCCCGAATCGGTCGCCGTATCCGGTGTTGGAGGCTTTGAGGTATGCCTCCTGTGTCCACGTGGACCCGGTGCGGTGGAAGACATATGCCGCTCCGCTACCCTGCAGCCCGTTGTCGGATTGGTCGCCGTCGACTCCGGTTGCGGCACTGTCTTCGTTCTCCGCTCCGACCACGAGTGTGTCACCCGACAGTGCCACCGAGGTCCCGAACTGGTCGAGGTACTGTGGGTTGGTGGCCTTGATGCGGGCCTCGTGCTGCCAGGATGTTCCAACGCGTCGAAAGACGTGGACCGCCCCGCTGAACGTCGACAACTCGCCGGTTTGTCCGCCACTGCCATTCACACCGATATCGTCGGTGCTTTCGTGATGGGTGCCGACCACGAGGGTGTCCCCATCCATCGCGATCGACTTGCCGAACTCGTCGCTCGAGTCCGTGTTCGACGACTTGAGGTACGCCTCTTCGAAGTCCTCACAGCTGACGCCCAGCGCCAGCTCGCACGGGTCCGCATCTGGGGGAAGGCAGGCGGTGTTCGGCCCGCTTGCGTCGTCTCCACCCCCGTTCGTCGTGCCCTTGGGGCAGGGCCAACACGCGTTATCTTCGACGAACTCGTTCTCCTCGCACAGGATGCTGTCGCAAGACGTGTCTTCGCCCGAGGAGTCGTCGCCCTCGTCGTTCTCCGTTCCGGGTGGGCATGCCACACAGACGTTGCTCTGCACGTGTTCGTTCGAGGCGCACAGCGAGGCGTCACATGCGGTGTCCTTGCCGCTGGCATCGTCGCCGGCTCGGTTCGTCGTCCCCGCGGGACAGGGGGTGCAGGCGTGGCCTTCCACCCGCTCGTCGACGCCGCACACCACCGCATCACATGAGGTGTCGTCGCCCGCAGCATCGTCGCCTTGCTCGTTGATGGTTCCCGGGCTGCACGCGACGCAGGCGTGGTCGTCGACAAACGTGTCCGCGTCACACAGCACGGCGTCGCACTCGGTCGGCTCCCCGTCGGGGTCGTCGCCCGCATCGTTGGTGGTGCCGGGGGGGCACTGCGTACAGCCGTCAGCATCGACGAACTCGTCCTGGGCGCAGGGGATGGAAGGGGAGCCCGTCTCGTCCACCTGACCGGTGGTGGCGGTTGTTGTCGTGGTGTCGACGCTCCCTCCGTCGTCGCCGCTGGAGGAACCGGTATCTTCGCTCGAGCTCCCGTCGGTCTCCGTCTCGTCTGCTGCCGCAGGGCTGTCACCGCAGCCGAAGCCCGAGGTCGAGAGTGCCAGGAAAATGGCGAGGTGGCGGGTTCGCGAGAGCATGGGGGACGCTTGCGCGCAAGCATACTCTCCAACGCTTGGCGGCTCTCGGGCTTCTCCTCTTACGTTCGGATGTCGATCACACCGCGTAAGCAATGGGCACAGTGGGTGGTCCCGTCACTGGGCCTCATCCACCGCTCGGACCCCTACTGCTCCAAGCAGTAGATGGCACGGTCCGGCCCGCAGGTGGCGACTTGCCCGCCGTAGCCGGCTGCTCCGGACATGTCCGAGCGCCCGACCAACACGTCTCCCTCGTCTTGCGTCCAGTCTTCGCAGGTGCCCTCCGTGGGAAGGTCCCCCGGACTGGATGCACCGCCGAGAACGAGCGAACCGGACCTGGCTCCGTTCGCGTCGAACACCACGGGGGCTAACATGTCGCCATCGGGAAGATCGGTGGCGTTTTCCCAGACGGCAACGCCGTCTTGGCGGACCCAGGTCGGGCCCGTGAGGTCGAAGCGGTCCGCTGCTGTTGATGCTTCCGTCGGCAGGAGGGCGAGGTAGGACCCCGGCATGCCCCCCTGGTCGGCGTCTTGCTGGCACCGCTGGTCCGCGCTCTCGCGCCCGCCCTCGTCGAGGCTGACGTTGTTGGCCACGAATACGCGCCGGAACTCCGCGGGCGCCTCCACCTCGAGAGGCACGTGTCGGTCGGAGCCGAAGCAATACAGCGGCGCGGGTTCGGAACACGGCGCAACGATGCCCACGATCCACCCCGTGACGCCGGCCTGCGGGGTGCCCTGGACAGCCGATGCGGCTTGGGAGGTCCAATCCTCGCAGGTGTCCTCGTCGCGGGACCCGTCGAACCGGGTCCCGGACCACGGCCGGGCGTCCTGGCCCACGTGCTCGCCGTACTCGTCGAGTGCCGGTGGGTAGAAGCTATCGAAGATGACCTCATCGGCCTCGTCCGCGAACGGCAGGCCATCGGTTCGAACCCAGCCTCGCGCGCCCTGAAGTCGCGACAGCGCATCGGTCGTCGAGGTCGACAGCCACGCGACGAACGTCCCCTGAAGCCCGGCATCACGCGCATGCTGCCTGCAGATCTCGTCGGCCTGTTCGAGCCCCCCGAAGTCGGCGTGGACGGCGGACGAGGTGACGAACACGACGTTGTACTCCGTCGGTGCCGGCGGTTGCGGCGGGTCCATGTCGGCGGTGGACGCCTCACTGCTCGTCGTGCCGCTCGTGGAGGAGACGTCTGCGTCGCTGGTGCTCCCGTCCGTCGAGCCGGGGCCTCCAGCGGGAGGGTCACAAGACATGAGCAGCATCGCCATCAGCATCATCGACGCTCGATATCCTGCGGGGTTCCCGTCCCCATCATGTTGGGGCGACGAGCGTCGGGCGGGCATTGACCTGATAGTGCGCTGAACCGCGCGAACGATCAGGAGCATAGGGCACATCGGCGCCAACCCGGGCGTGCTCGAGCGCTGAGCTACCCGTACGAAGAAGAAAACCCGGACCCCCCTCGACGCACAGTCGTGGAACCGCTACGCGTTCGTCGACAACAACCCGCTGAGCCGGACCGATCCGAGCGGCCACGTGCCGAACCTCGCGTTCGCTTCCGAGGACATCTCCGAGGGCAGTGAGATCGCCGGGGGCGACGAACTTGGGGTAGATGAGCTATTCCTTCATCTGCCCGACCAGGCACCACGTCTGTTCACACCCACAAGATGACAGCCACAGTGAAGTTCGCAGACTTGGAATGGTCGATCGTTCCGGGGCCGAGGGAGTTACCTGCTGCGTTCTTCCCCAGCGATCAGGTTCACCACGAAGTCGTGACGTACGCACCTGATGACGTGGCCCGGGTTCTCGTTGGGCTCTCCGGCCTGTCGGTGGACAGCGATGGGGGCGGCGACTGGTGGGCGTGGCGAGCGACCTATGAAGGCCAACGTGACCTGTTCGAGGTGAACATGACGTTGTACGAGACGCAGCCACCTATGTGGGGCGGGTCGGATCTGGTTGGGATTGTCGACGCGAGAGAGGCACTCGACTTCTGGAAGAAGGTCGCGACACAACTGCCAGGAACATACCTTCATGGTAGCGATGCCTGTCTGTATTCGATGGAGGGGTTCCGCACCACGTTCATCGGAGATCCGGGCCTCGAGTCGTAGGTGTTACCGGTCGGCAGCGCGAGCTGGATGCGCTCGCGCGGTCCTTCTCGGGGGCACGTAAGGGCACGGCAATTTCCGGCTGGCGTAGCGCGTCCGGCAAAGCTAGCAGCCCCTCACTCGGGCACGCACTGCGCCATCACGGTCCGGAACACGAAGTCCCGGTCTGCCCCATAGCTTGCGCGGCCGCCGGGGTACAGGTCATCGGCGACGTCGACCCAGCCCACGGTGATGTCGGGGACGGAGAAGCGGATCGTGTAGACCTGGTCGGCGATCAGGGGGATGGGTTCGTCGAGCGGGAACTCTTGGACTTGGTTGTGAACGTCTTCGAAGGTGACGGCTTGGGTGCCCAGTTCGGTGCCGCCGAGGCCTTCGCCTTCGTAGATGCGCAAGGTGCCGGGGGAGGGGCCGGAGATGGGGGAGCCGACGCCGAGGTCGATGCGGGTGAGGCCGCCTGCGACGCCCACGGTGAACGACTGCCACTGGTCGGTGCCGCCGGAGCCGGCGTTGCTTTCGAGGTTGGATTGGTCCGTCACGCCGCCGCCGGCGGGAGTGCAAGTGCAAGTGCCGTCGTTGATCTCGGCGAGGGCGTCGTAGTTGGAGGCGGCGGGCACGGTGCAACCCCAGCAGGGACCACCGGGTCCGTCGCAGACGCCGCATTCGTCGAGTATCGCGCTGCCGCCGGGGTCGCCCGCGCAGTCCAGTGGCGCCTCGCCGGAGGACGAGCTCTCGCCTTCACCCGAGGACGAGCTTTCACCCTCGCCCGTGCTGGACTCGTCCGTGGGGTCGTCCCCGGTGGAGCTCGAGCCCTCGATGGAGTCGCCGCCCGTGGTGTCGTCGTCGCTGGTCGTACCGCTGGCGCTCGCGCTCGCGTTGGTGGTGCCGAAGGTGGACTCGATGTTCTCGCCCGTGGTCGTGGCCTCGGACATCGCGTCGACGAGCGCCTCTTCGGGCTCCGAGAAGCAACCCCCCAGCAGCCCAGCGCAGATGGTGATCAAGCCCAGTCGGTGCATGCGAAAGGGGCAGTCCGCACCGTCCGGATTTGTCCGGATCTTTTTTTCGATTCGAGTTCAGCGGCGGCCCAGGTGTGCGCTCAACTGGGCTCGAATCGCTTGCATATGGGCATCTAGACCGGAAATCGTCGATTCGACCAGCTGCGCATTTTCGCCGAGGCGTCCCACCTCTTTGGCCAGTCGCGCCCGTGCGCGGGTCACACGATCGGCCATCGTCGCCCGTGGCGTTTCGAACACTGCGGCGAGCTCGCGGACGGTCATGCCGTCGTAGTACTTGAGCTCCAGCAGGATCTGGTCGTCCAGCGCCAGCGCGCGCATGCCCTGTACGAACAGCACCTCTTCGCGGCGGGCGGCCAGCTGCGAGGTGAGCGACGCGACGGCATCGGGGATTTCGAGTGGGTCTTCGGTGGGGTCGAACGCTTCTTGTTGGCTTCGCGACTTGCGGTGGTGGTGCACGAGCGTCCACCGGGCGATGCCGAACAGGTAGGTGCGGACGGTGGCGTCGCCGCGAAACGGAGTCTGCTGCTTGCAGAGGGTTTCGAACACCGTCTGGGTGAGGTCCTGCGCGATGTCGGGTCCGACCTTGGAAAACAGAAACAGGTAGATCGACCGGTAGTGTCGGCGAACCAGCTCCGCGCTGGCCTGCGCATCGCCCGAACGCCACGCCGTAAGCAGCGTGGTATCGTCGGTCTCGGCGAAGTCGGCCATCGTCAGTTCGATGATAGATCAGCGCGACGGCGATCCCACGCGGCGGCGTCCGGGACCCCCCTCGGACGCCATCATGGGGATGGCGAACGCGCTGATCCGCAAGCTGCACGGTGGTCCCGACGCCCAGGAGACCCGCGACGACAGCTCGGGGGACGCCCCTTTGCACGGGGCGGTGCCCGAGCGCCTCGGGCGGTTCGAGATCGAAGGGCGCCTGGGTGCGGGGGCGATGGGGGTGGTCTACGCCGCCCGCGATCCGATGTTGCGCCGCGATGTGGCGATCAAGGTGCTGTCCGCCGAGCGCACCTCCGACGTCTCGCTGGCACGGGCCCGTCGCGAAGCCCAGGCCATGGCCCAGCTCTCGCACCCCAACGTCGTGAACGTGTTCGCGATCGGGGAGCACGCGGGGTCGCTCTACATTGCGATGGAGCGCATCCGCGGTCAGACCCTCTCGCAGTGGCAAGCCGGGTCGCGGTCACCCTCCGAGATTCTCGCCGTGTATCGACAGGCGGCGCAGGGGCTGGAAGCACTGCATCAGTCCGGATTGGTGCATCGCGACTTCAAGCCCGCCAACGCGATGCGGGGCGATGACGGTCGGGTGCGGGTGCTCGACCTTGGGCTTGTTCGCGAACTCTCGCAGCCGTCTGCGCCCGAAGGCATCAGCGGGCGTGGGTCGGGGGCGCGCTTGGGCAGCGGATCCGAGACGCTCAGCGATGCAGTGTTGGGGACGCCCGCGTACATGGCTCCCGAGCAGTTCCTCGGCAATCAGGTGGGCCCGGCCGCCGACCAGTTCAGCTTCTGTGTTGCGTTGTACGAGGCGCTCTATGGGCATCGGCCGTTTCCCGCCAAGACCATGGCGCAGCTCGTCGAGGCGATTGCCAGCCAGCGCATCGAGCCGCCGCCTGCCGGGTCGTCCGTGCCGCATCGAGTGTTTCGAGCGTTGCGCCGGGGGTTGGCCAGCGATCCTCGACGGCGTCATCCGTCCATGGAGTCGCTCGTCGATGCGCTCGACGGTCGCTCGTCCCGATGGGCCTGGTTCGGCGCCGCCGCCCTGGTGGGTGGGGTGGCGCTGTCGCTTGGCGGCGCTGCCCCGGACCCGGATGCGTGCGCGGTGGCCGAGCAGTTCGAACGCAGCTGGACCGAGGCCCGGCAGGCGAAACGCGACGGGGCGCTCTATGGCCTCGGCAGGCCGGCCAAGGCTCTCGAGGCTCGTGTGACGCGGGCCTGCGAAGCGCCCGCATCGGACAGCGTCAAGCAATGCCTCTCCACCTTGGTCGAACGCTTCGACACCGTGGTGCGTGTGCTCGAGGACCCGCCCGACGGGCTCAACGCCGAAGCCGTCGTGTCGTCGTTGGTCGCGCCTTCGCTGTGCGACAACGCGGACGAGCTTCGCGGTCGGCAAGACGAGTTGGTCGCGCTGGGGGTGATGCTCAAGCAGGTCGACACGCTCGCATTGGCCGGTGCGTTCGACGACGCGCTTCGGCTCGGCCACGATGCGGTCGCGCAGGCACAGGCGCTGGGCCAGCCCACGCTGCAATACGAGGCGTTCTATCAGCGCGGCAAGGTGTACGCGCGACGCCGTGACCTTCCCGAAGCCAACGCCGACTTCAACGCGTCCTACGAGTTGGCGTTGCGGTTGCGGGAAGACCAAGCGGCGAGAAACGCTGCCGATGCGCTGGTGTGGGTCACGCAAACCATGGGCGACCTCGATGGCGCCGAGCACTGGCTCAACGTGGCCCAAAGCGCCGAAGAAGCGATCACTGGAAAGAAGGGGCAGGGGCCGCGCATGTTGATGCGGGCCGGGGAGCTCGACCTGTTGCGGGGTCGATTGGACACCGCCGCCGAAAAACTGACCAAGTCGCGCGCACGGTGGCGTGAACTCGGGGATGGACGCGAGGAGGCCACTGCTCTAGGCATCCTGGTCGACGTGCATCTGCAGGCCTCCAACCTGGACGATGCACTTCGCGACGCCAAGCAGGCGGTGGATGTCCTGACCGCGTTCAGCGGAGACGACGAGCCGCAGCTCGGCACGCACTACCTCAATCTTGGAGTGGTGCACGCACGCCGCGGGGAGCTCGACGAGGCGTTGGTCGCGTTGGCCGAAGCGGTCGCCCGCCGCTCGAAGGCCTACGGCGCCGAGCACTACTCCACCGCAGTTGCGGGGTGCGAACACGCCAGCGTGTTGCGCATGCATGGTCGTGATGCCGAGGCACGCGAGCTTGCCGAGCGCGGTCGAAAACTCTTGCCCGAGGGCGAGCCTGCAGCGAGTGCATGCGAGCTGGCGCTCGCGCATCTCGAGGCGGGCGAAGGGCGAGCCGCCGCCGCGGTGGAGATCGCCAACAAGGCCGTCGTTTCGCTCGAAGCCCAGCTCGGTGCTGACGATCAGCGTCTGGCCGAAGCGCGCTGGTCCCTGGCCGAAGTCGAGCTGAAGGTCGGCCACCCGACGCGGGCCCTCGAACAGGCCGCCCTTGCGCGGCGGGTGTTCGAAGGCAACGGTCGGCCAGAACACGAAGCGGTGGGGCGCTGCCTCGAGGTGGAAGCCGCTGCGCTGGTGGCCCTTGCTAGACCCGCCGAAGCGGTGCCCGTGCTCGAGCGAGCCGTCGGCATCATGGCAAAGACACACGGCGCCTCGTCGCCCCAGGTTCAGCGGGTTCGCGCCGCTCTCGCGGCAGTGCGAGGAACGTGAACGTCGCGGGCCGAGATCACTTCAAGTTCTCGACTTCACGGCCTTTTTCGGGGGCTCGAACGCGAATCGTCGACGCCGGATCTCGGGCGCATAGTCCAAACATGGTGACCCTTCTCGAAGCACGCACCGCCTACTTCGAAGCCAACGGGTTCGGCGAAGACGGGGGCTACTCCAAGCCCACGGTCACGGTGTACCTGTTCGGGCTCCCCGTCAGCTTTCCCAACACCGAGTCCCGCAAACGCGCCGTCGTCTTTCACGACATGCACCACGTGCTCACGGGCTACGCGACCAACAACCTGGGCGAAGCGGAGATCGGGGCGTGGGAGCTGGGCTCGGGCTGCCGCGACTACTACGCCGCGTGGGTTCTCAACACGACCGGGCTGTTGCTCGGCTTGTTCAAGAATCCCGCGCGAGTGTTTCGGGCGTTCGTTCGCGGCCGTCAGACGAAGAACCTCTACGGTCGCGACTCGGAGGCACTGTTGGGCACCGAGCTGGAGACCGTCCGGGCACAGATGGGACTCGATGCGCCACTGCGCCCGGCCTCCCTGGCCGACGCCGTGTCATTCGCGTTCTTCGCGAGCATCGCCCTGCTCGTTGCGAGCGTTCCACTCCTACTCGTGGCCTGGTTGTTCGTCTCGTTCTCGTGAGATCATCGCTTTGGCGATGTGCAGGGCGTCGTCGCGGAAGCGTGGCAGGTCGAAGGGATCTTCGACGCGCACGCGGGCGACGAAGGCTCCGCGCATGCCCCAGAAGGCGATGTGGCAGCGGCGCTTCACGTCTTCGAGGGCGCCGAGCTCGGGGTGTTGCGCGGCGATGTGTTCGGCGAAGTGCATCACCATGGTGTCGAAGGTCTCTTGAACGGCTTCGAGTCGGCCCGCGGCCTCGAGTAGGTTGACCAGATGGCGCAGCAGGAGGGGGTGGGTGAAGCGGGAGTCGGTGAGCAGCGTGTCGGCGAAGGCCTCGAGGCTCTCGTCGAGGGTTTCGCCACGGGCGGTGTTCACCGCGTGCATGAACGCTTCGTGGTCACGCGCGAGGCTGCGGTCGATGACGGCACGAAGCAGAACGTCACGACCCGGAAAGTAGCGATATAGCGAGCCGACGCTGACGCCAGCGACCTTGGCGATGCGAGCGACCTTGGCTCCGGACCATCCGACGTCGCGGATCACCCGCGCGGCCGCCTCGAGGACCGCGTCGGCGAGGAAACGAGAGCGCGCCTGCTTGGGTTGTTGCGCTTCCCGAACCGGCCTCGGCACGTGGCCATTCTACGCGGGATTCAGTCGGCGGGGGTCGCCAGGGCCGCTACCGCAAAGACTTGAGCACCGACGACGTGCCCGTCGCGGGTGTTGGCGTGAAACGTACCGATGTGGGTGATCTGATCGGGAACGAGAGAACCTTCGAACTCGAAGTGCTGAGGGTCCTCGGCATCGGCAAACAGACGTGCCTGTAGTTCGAGCGCGATGTGATCGTCGTCGAGCCGCGGCCGGGCTTGCATGGCGAAGAGGTTGTCGTCCCTGCCCGTACCGACCTCGAGCTTCATCTCGGAGCGGTCTCGACCGAGCAACATCGGTGAGAGCAACAGCGAACAGGTCGCGTCGTGACATAGGTTCGACTCGGCGATGGCTTGGGGGAGCGCGGTGCTGGGGTCGGCGTGGTCGGGCGAGACGACGAACAACCGCAGGGTGACCAGCTCGCGCTCGTCGGCGAGAACCACCGTTGGAGCGGAGGGCGAAGGGTCGGCGACGGTGATCGTGGTCTCGGGTTCACAGGCCGGGGCTTCGGCGACGGGAGCCGGGGTTGCGGCACAGCCGAGTCCGAACAGCGAGGTTGTGAGCAGAGCGCGGAGAGCAGTCATGTCGGGCGGTAGTGCAACCCGGGTGCCAGCGGATTTCGGCCGATGTCGCGCCATCGGGCCCCTACGTGCACGCCAAGCGGTCCGGGCGGCGTTGTCGGCGAAGACAAACTGGCAGCCGGTCTCTCCGCACGCTTTCCTTACCATGCTGTCAAAGCTATAATAACAAACATGACTTGTTCGACGGCTTGGATCCGTGGCTCTGCCGCAGCTGCGGTCCTGGTGCTGGGTTGTGGGCCCTCGACTGACGATCCACAGGGTGGCGGCGACGGTGGGTCCAGCACCGGGCAGTCCGCAGACGAGGGGGGCTCGGTCACGGGCAGCTCCAGCTCGGGCGGCGAGACCGGGTCTGCCACCAGCGCCGGGGATGAGACCGCCGGGTCCTCGACCGGCACATCCGACAACACCTGCGCCGCGTTGGCGCAGCAGCAGTGGACCGACTTCAACAAGCTGGGCGGGCAGACCTGCGGGGACATGACCATCGTGGGTGTTTCCGCCGATCGAACCGCACTGCTCGTCGTGAGCGTGCCGCCGATCTTGGGAACGCCGTGGGACGAGAACTGGGAGTCGCACGCCACCTACTCGTTGCCCGATGTCGACGTCGTGGCCCAGGTCGCCCAATACGACGCGCCGTTCGAGCTGGATGCAGCCAACTGTATCGATGGCGGAACGCTCCCGGACGGCGCGTTGGAGGTGCACGACGTGCACGCCGAGCTCGACTTCTATCTTCTCAACCGGGATGAGGTCGGCTGCATCTTCACCTGCGACACCGTGTACGCGGAGCTCGACGAGGCGAGCATCGACTGCGACGGCGAGCAGGTCCTTCTCGGTTCGTCGGATGGTGACTCGGAGCCGGGGACCATTCGGCTTCATGGTTTTGCGGAGTTGCTCTGAACATGTCGGCGGGCATCGATTCCAAGGAGACGCCAGTGATGTCGAAGTACGTGGTCTGGATGGTGGCAGGTGCGGTGGTCGTTGGATGCGGCGGCTGTGGGCCGGATGTTGACGTCGACAGCGGGTCGTCCGGGTCGTCCTCGGGTGCGTCGTCCACCGGTTCGTCGAGCACGCCGATGAGCTCGTCCTCGGAGGGCTCGAGCACGGAAGCCGACGACGGCGAAACCTCGACCGGCACCACGGGCGCGCCGCAGAACGCTTGCGGCGACCGGCCGACGCCGCACCTGTGCAACGACTCGGGTTCCGAATGCCTTTGCCCCGATGCCGAGTTGGGCAGTACGGACGACTGGCTATCGGAGAAGTTCGCCCTCGGAGACGTCGACGGTGACGGCAACGTGGATGTCGCCTCTGTGCAGTTTGGTGGTGGCGTCGTCGTGCGCCTCTCGGATGGCAACGCTCTCTCCGAGCCGATTGCGGTGGGGGAGGGCTCCCCGGTCCTCTACTCGGGCGGTGAGCTGGGTATCGCGTACTACGACGCGTCGGGGCCGGAGCCCGTCGTCGGGCTCGTCGAGGCCGACGGACTCGGAACGCCCTCGGTGCTCGAGACCCCTCTCGATCCTTCTGGCCATACTCGGGCTGGCGACTTCGACGGCAACGCCAGTCTCGACCTGCTCACGGCCTACGGCGATGAGATGGCGGTGTGGGCCCGTACCCTCATGAACATCGCCGGCGGACCCGAGGACACCACCGCCGAGATCGCTCCCCCGACGCGGGACATGGGGGCGGTGATCACGGGTATCGCAGACTTCAACGGCGACGGGGCGACAGACGTGTTCGTCACCCCGTTGTGGGACTTCTCCCAGCGCATCGCGTTCGGAGGTCCGGACGGCCTCGGATCGTTCGCCACCGTCGAGAGTCATGTAAGTCCGGAGGGGCAGCTCTATCCATTCCCGTCGACCGACGGCACGGGGCAGCTCTACATCCAGCCCGGGGCGTGCTCCGACTGCCTTCCTCCTCTGGGAGGGGCCGGAATCTTCGAGTTCGTCGGCCCCGAAGGCTTCCAGTCGCTCGGTTACCTCAGTGGCGACGACGACCTCCAAGGAGGCGGTGCTCGAGCGCTCGTGACCTCGTCGGGGACGATGGCCGTGACGCTCTATGGCATCAACGGCCAGCGTGGTGTCATGGGCAGCGCCCTCGAGTTCCGGGACATCCTGGACTTCGACTCCCCCCGGAGCTTCACGATCAACTCGGGGCTCTATAGTGCTTGGGGGACGATGCCCTTCGACGATGGAGAGCGCCTGATCGTCCGGGTGGGCGCTGTGGGGACGCAACTGATGCTCTTCTCGTACGAGACCCTCGAATGAGCACGCGCTGCGGAGTTGTGCCGAACGCTCATTCTCGGCGCGCGACCTTGTCGTCTTCGACCGAGAGGTCGGCCACCATCGTGCTGAGCGCGATGTGAGCCTCGAGTCGAGCGTTCTTCAGCTCGGAGACCGAGAGCAACGCGGCGTCGAGTTCGTCGCTGACGGTACGCATCCGCTTGGCGAGATGGGACGACAGCGACTGGGCTCGCTTGCTCTTGCGCAGCAACACCAGCTGGTCGCGCAGCTCTCGGGTACGGGTGCGTAGGGCGGCCACCTTTTCGTGCTCGGTGATCAGCTTCTCCTGAAGCGCGAGTGCTTCGTCGTGGGCGGTCACCAAGGCACGGAGCTGGGTGGCGACGGTCGCGGGCGCTCGCCCTGAAGCGAGGTATCGCCGCACGGTGACGAGGTCTTCGGTGACCCGCAGGTTGAGCGTGACCTGCAGTGGCATCGACTCGGCAAGCGTCAGCGAGGCGCGTTTGCCCGCTTCGACCCGAACCGGCACCAGCACGTCGTCACCGTATTGCTCGGTCCCTTCGGGCAGGTCGCGCATCGTCCAGCCCGACGGAACACGATGCCGAACGTACACGGTGGCCCGCTGCGGTCCTCGGTTGTGCACGGAGAGCGTCGTGGTGCGCACACGTTCGGTCTCGGCGGTGGCGATGCCGCGTTGCACGTCGACGAGGCGCTGAATCTCGTCCTGAGTGTCTTCTTCGCTCTGCACCCGAAGCATGCGGTCGAGGGCGAACGGAACCATCGCGTTGGCATGCGGAGGAATGGCTTCGGCGATGCCTTCGCCGAGGTACTGGCCGTCGGCGTAGACCGTGACCGGCCCCGGGTCGAGCGTGTGCTCGGTGGGGTTGGCGATGCGCACCGCGTTGAAGGCGAAGCGTTTGGACCCGCGTTCACTGGTCGGGTCGTAGAGATAGACGCGCTTGGCCTGGGTGGGTGTCTCCACCAACGTGACCATGGCCGAGTGCCCCACGTCGAGGGACAGGGGGTCCTCGGCCACGAACAAAGCGCTGCCCCGCGGCGCGTCGTCGCCTTGGTCGCTGACCGCTTGCGTCATTTCGGGGCCGCTTTCGATCGCCGTCACCTGCAGTACGTCCGACGCATCGTCGACCGTGCCACGTCCTTCGGCCACCTCGATGCGGTGGGCTTCGATGCCTCGCAGCACCAACTGCTCGCGCAGTGTGTTGGCGCGACGCAGCGCGACGGCGGTATCGGTCTCGTGGGAGAGACGACGCCCTTCGATGCGAATGCGATCGGTGTTGGCGCTGAGCTGTTCGGTGAGCCGTTGAAGCGGTGGCACGGCAGGCTCTGGTGGAGGTTCTTCCTCTTCACGGTCCTTGCGGGTGCGAGACCCGACGGTTCCGAACGAGGGCCGGTTCACGTTGGCGCCCTCGACGGTGTACCGGGCCTCCGCGCCGGTCGTGCCCGCGAGCGAGATGCCGGCCGACTCGCTTGCCGTCGCGCTGGCCTCGACGACGGCCGTGAAGTCCCGACCCGCAGGGTTGCCCGGCGGGATGTTGCGGAACTCCTCCATCGAAACCGTCGCAACGTCGAGCTCATCCAGGGCGATGTTCGCCAACACCCGTGTCTGCCCGCCGTCCACCGCATAGGCACCGCCGCCCGTCGGTGGTGCTTGGGCAAGGAGTTGCCCGTCATCCACCGTCTGTCGCTCCACCATCCGAATGCTCTGCAAGTCGTAGCGAAACGAAAGGGCCGACGTCGTCCCCACACCCACGCGAACGGCGTCCCACGATTCGTTCGAAACGTTGTCGACCACTGCCAGCGACTGCAGCACCGCCTTGTCCCCCTCCTCCAGCATGACGCGATAGCTCGGTTTCCACGCCGGACTCTCGGTGACGTAGGTGATCAGCACGTCGCGTTTGCCCGGTGGCAACACGATGTTCATTGCGATCGATCGACCCGACGACGCACTGGGCGTCTCGTACGACACCGACAACGGGCTGCCATCGGCGAGGTCGACCACGGTCAGCGACTTGAGGAAATCATCGACCCGCGCGCGAGGGACCTCGAGCGAGAACGAGCCGTCGACCGTGGCGCGGCGCTCGAAGTAGGCCACGCCGTTGCGGTAGACGACCACCCGACCCAGCGGAGCGTCCACCTTGGGGGCATGGTGTGCACAAGCGGGCGCTCCCCACAGCACGGCGGTCAGCAGAAGAAGGGATCGCAGGTTGGTCGACATCGCGGGGCCAACGGCGGGCATTGGCCCTGCTGACAGGGTGCTGGGACGAGTCCGCGGAATAGACGCGCGGCATTCCAGGTATGCTCGCCGCCCATGACCGTCGCCGAGCTGATGCAATCCATCGTCAACGCCGGGTACTCCGTGGGCGTGGGCGCTGCGATGCTGCCGCTCGCGCTCGGAGTCGCGGCCTATGCGTTCCGCGAGAGCGGCAACCGTGTGCTGAGCCAACGCATCGCCAACGTGGGCATGGGCATCGGCTTCTTCTCGGTGTTCGTCATCGTGTGCTGGACGCTCTACGCGGCCACGGTCGACGGCATGATCGGGGCGACGAACGTGCTCGTGTTCGTCGCTCCGCTCTACATGCTGGGCTCGAGCTACGCGATCGAGCACTGGCTGCACCCCGGCCAGCAAGAAGACATCCGCCAGCGCGTGCGCAAGGTGATGCTCTTCATTGCAGTGCTCGGGGTGCTCTACTTCGTGCTCAGCCGGCTCTCCATGCACATGGTCATCTGGACCAACGTGCTGGGCTTCATCTTCTTCATCGCCGCGCTGATCGGCATCCTCTACTTCTTGATCCGCAAGGTCGTCTAGCCAGAGCTACTCGCAGGAGAGGGTTTGGCCGTCGAGCGGGGCCTCGCCGAAGACTTCCTCGCACTGGGCGACGTCGTCGCAGCCGAAGGCGCAGTAGCCGTTGGCGGTGCAGGTATCGCCCGTGCCCGCGTCGACGCAGTCGGAGTCTTGCGTGCACTGGCAGTGGCCATCGTCACCGCACACGAGCGGGTCGGCGCAACCCAGCGTTTCGCAGGTCTCGAGCGTGCACGACATGTCTCCGAGCATGTCCGCCTGGCACTGGCCCCCCGCCGCTCCGCAAACGGTGACCGCATTGCCGTCGATGTCCGTCGTCTCGATCTCGTCGAGGCTGAGGCCCGCACAGTCCAACGCCTTGGTGGGCTCGGTCGCACAGCCACCCATTTCACCGCCGTAGTCGACACACGGTCCGGCCAAGCACTCGTCGTTGGTGGAGCAGGGTTGCGCAATCCACCCGGAGAAGATCGGAATGCAGTCGGCCGCCTCTTCACACGCCGCGTGGCAGAAGCCCTGCTCGCTACACGAGAGTCCAACATCCGCCCCGCCGTTGAGGCAGTCGGCATCCTCCACGCATCGCGCCACGCACGTGGACCCGTCGCCCGTACCACCCGTCGTGTCCGCGCCCGTCGTCGCCTCGCCGCCGGTCGAGCCGGGGTCGGCGGTGTCGTTCCCCGTATCCGTCGGGTCGCCTCCGCTCGAATCTCCCGCGCCCGTCACCGGGCTCGTGTCCGCACCGTCGGTGTCCCCCGCGGTTCCGGTCATGTCATCTTCTCCGACCAGTCCGTCGTCGGAGCAGGCCGCCAGCGCAACGACGACGGCCAGCGGCACGAGTTTCAACGAAGTCCAATGCATGCCCCGAGCATGCCAAGCTCTGGCCCTCGGGTGGATATGACGTTTTTGTCGCGGTCGGGCTCGCCCCTATCGCGGTTGCAGGCCGACGCCGTTTGGGACGGCCCAGCCGCCTGGGAGCTCCATCTGGAGTCCGCCCGCGGATGCGGAGAGTTGGGTCGATGGGCCGCCGTCGAGGAGGAGGGCGTCGGTGCAGGCGAGGCCGTTCTGCTCGGCGGGCGCTGCGAGCCAGGTGCCGAGGGTGTCGGCTTGGACGGGACCGCGGGTGACGACGAGGGCGACTTCGGTCGGGGCGCGGACGCACAGGGCGGTCCGGTCCGCCGACTGTGGCTTGAGGCGAGGGACGGTGCCTTCGATGACGACGCGCGGGCCGCATTGCACGGCGAACTCGGCGTGGGGACTGGGCACGTAGTCGCGGGTGTGCACGAGGCGGGCGTGCCCGGTGGCGTTCACTTCGAGTACGCCCCAGTCCGCGTTGCGCAGCGGGTTGAGCTCGGTTCCGTCGTTCACCAGCAGGCCCAGGGGCGCGCCGTTGCGTGCGAAGAACGTGCCGTTGACGGCGACGAGGGCGTCGTTTTCGGCCCGGAGCACGTCGACGCGGGCGCCGAGCCGTCCGTCTCCACGGCCTTCGAGTGCGACGAGCCGCAGCTGGCGAAGGTCGGCGATGAACACCTCGGCGTCGACCTCGGTGCCGAGTACCCGGCGGGTTTGGTGCTGGAGGCCGACGGGGGTCTTTGGCGCCGGGGTCGGTGTCGCGGACGGGGGGCGTCGCGGAGTGGGCGGGGCGGCTGCGGGTTCACACGCCGTGAGGAGCGTCGTGAATGCGGCGGCGATGCGAAGGGAGCGAACCATGGGTTCTTCGGCGAGCGTGGAACGTCGAAGCGCCGGTCGTCTATTCCGCCCTCGCGGATCAGTTCGGCGTGACGCGGCGGTAGATCGCGATGTTGGCCGGGCTCTCGCCGTTGGGCAGGCGCACGACTTGGGTGATGCGCATCGCTTGGCCGCTGGCGTCGAGTTGGCGCTGGGCGACCATGAGCTCTTGGCCGTTCAAATAGGCGTACGAGTTGAGCTCGCGCGCAGAGACGGCTTCGACCGCGAGGGCGTCGGCGAGCTCGCCCGCGTTGAAGGGCATCTTCGTCCCATCGGGAAAGCCCGAGAAACTCACCGAGCCCTGCTTGCCCTCCGCGTCGGTCCACTCGGCCGTGAACTCGAGCGTGCCGTCCTTGTTCTCTTCGATGCGGTAGAAGCCCGCCGTGGGGGCATCTCCCTGCTCGTACCGGCAGCTCTCTGGGATGAGCTGCCAAAGGCCGAGAAAGTCTCGGTAGACCCGATCCATCGCGCCAGGCTAGCGCAAGTTTTCTCGACGTGCTGACGTCCTGCGGACCCCGTGATAGCAACCCGACCATGCGCCGGTCTGCTGCTCTCTTGGTCCTGTTCGTGGCTGCTTGCGATGGAGGAAGCGACGGCGGTGGGGATACCGAAAGCGACAGCGCTGCGGATGCGTCGACCTCGGCCAGCGGCGGCAGCACCACGTCGGGTAGCAGCGCGACGGAAACCACCGCATCGAGCATGTCTTCGGGTGTGGATCCTTCGGGGTCGAGCAGCGGCAGCGATCCGAGCACGACGGGCGGCGCTCAAACTTCGGGCGGCTCCACCAGCGAGGCGGAGACTTCGGGCACGGGTTCGGATTCGAACGGCGGTGACGACGGTGGTGGCTCGATCGACGTGACGCTGACCGGGTGCGACATCGACTTTGGGGGCACGGTGGTGGTCAGCTACAACGGCTCGCTCGGGGTTGCGTCCGTCTACGACATGGGCGCATCGCTCACGGGTAGCTTTCAGTTCGATCTCGACGGTCCGGCGACCTTCGCTCTGAGCACCCAACACCGTGTCGACACCGGAACGGTCGTCAACATGGTCGACATCGGACAGGGCACGTGGACCAACCTCGACTCGAACGCGCTGCCCGACGGACCCGATACCATCGGCGGCACGCTCAGCGTCGACGTCTGGAACCCATCCCAGGGCGAGGCCGAGATCACCTTCGATGGCGTTTCGCTGCTAAACATCACCAACGGCAACGTGTGCACGATCGACGGCACGGTGATCGCCGAAGAGCTGTACCCTTAGGCCCGCATGGGCCCCGACGAAATGGATGCGCTGCTGCGCTCGATGCTCGATGATCACCGCCTTTCTCGGTCCGAGCGACGGGCGCTGCGAGACCTGGTCGACGAACGCGGTCTGGATGACCAACGCTTGGGCGTCTTTCGAGCCAAGGCGTTCGACCTCGCCCGTGAGCAACTCGGTGACGAGCAGACCTTCGTGGTCGACTGGCTCGAGAACGCGATCAAGGCGTTGTTGCCCCGTGCTCAGGCCGAGCCCGAACCCCGCTTCGAAGCCCGATTCTCTCCGGGGCTGCAGTGCCTTCGGGCGATCATCGGGGAGTTCGAGAACGCCCGATCGTCGGCCGACATCTGCGTATTCACCATCACCGACGACCGCATCGTCGAGGCGATGGTGGCCGCGCACCGCCGCGGCGTTGCACTGCGGGTGATCTCCGACGACGACAAGTCGCTCGACATCGGCTCGGACGTCGAACGCCTGTCCCGAAAGGGTATCGACGTGCGCATGGACGACACGCCGAATCACATGCACCACAAGTTCGCGGTCTTCGACAACAAGCGCGTGCTGACGGGCAGCTACAACTGGACCCGCAGCGCCGCGGACCGCAACCACGAGAACATCGTGATCAGCGACGATGCCGACTTGGTGTTGGCGTTCGGAAAGACGTTCGAGCGGCTCTGGGCCGGATTCGCGTAGGCCCTACAAGTGATCGGTGTCGGCGAGCAGTCGCTCGTGCAGACCCGGTGCGGTGGCGATGTCGGCAAACCATCCGTTGCGCCACGGCCATTCCTTGACGGCCCCCTTGTAGTCGGGAATCGAGAGCGAGTAGGCGCTGAGCCGGTCCTTCATGGCGGCACGCGCGGCGTCGTCCAGGTCGAGGCCGAACGCTGCCATGCCGCGCTGCATCAGCTCGTCGGCGAGTTGGGAGAGCAGCGCCCCGTGTTCGCGAACGACACCGCCGACCGGCTTGCCCGTGTGCTCGCACAGCAGGCCGAAGCAGCAGTTCCACAGCAGCTTCTCCAGCTCGGTCACGGCGAAGGCCTGCTCGGATACGACGGATGCGGGCACCTCCACACTCCCGAGCCAATCGACCACCGCCTTTGCGTGGGGTCCGACGAAGGGGCTGTTGCCGCCGGGGTCCAGCGGAGCGCCGCGCGAGGGCACCGCGAAGAACAGCAAGCCGCGTGTGCAGCCGGTGAGGCCCCGCTGAATCAGCCACGGCCGCAGCATGCCGTTCTGGGTGAACACCAGGCGGTCGTGGGCCGAGGCGGGAACGCGTTCGAGCACCGGATCCAGATCGTCGTTGCGCACCGCGACGAAGATCGGCGCCGCAGAGTCCTCGAGCGAATCCCAGCCCTGCACGCGGTCGACCAGCACGTGCTCGACCCCCGCCTGTACGGCGCGTTGGGCCAATGCTCCGCCCACACGTCCTGCTCCGATGATGAACATGCGCCAGGGATACCAGACGCAGTGATTGCCGTGCGGGCCCTCTTGCAGCTGGTAGGCTGCGGGCATGGCGTCCAAACGCCGGCGGATTCTCGGCCTGGTGGTCGCGGTCGTGCTCGTGGCTCTCGTGGGGGCCTGGTGGGCGTTTTCGCGGGTTCCCAGCGTCGTGGTGGTGCACGCGGAGCGCGGCCAGGTGGTCGAAACGCTCGCGATTCTCGGCCGCGTCGCGCCGAGCTCGGAGGTCCGATTCGCCGCTCGGGCGTCGACCTCGATCACGCGGGCGCCTGTCGACGAGGGTGATGTCGTCGAAGCGGGTCAGCTGCTCCTTCACATGGACGATGCGGAGGCGGTGGCCATGGTCGAGCAGGCGGACGCCTCGTTGGCGCAGGCGAAGGCGCGGACACGCGAGGTTCGGACCGTCACGTCGAAGACGGCCGCGGCCAGTCTCGCGGAGGCGAGAGCGGAGTTGGAGCGCGCCCGCCGAACTGCGAAGCGGGACGAGGCGCTGTTCTCCAAGGGCACGCTCACCGCATCGGACGTCGACCGCTCCCGTACAGCGCTCTCGGTGGCCCGCTCCCGAAAACGTGCGGCCGAGCTGGCCGCTGCGGCCACGTCGACCAACGGGGCACAGTGGCAGGCAGCGGTCGCCGCCGAGACGTTTGCCGAGGCGGGCCTCATCGCAGCCAAGGCACGGCTCGAACAGCTCAGCGTCGTTGCGCCCATGGCCGGCGTCGTCGTGACTCGTTCGGTCGAAGTCGGCGACGTCGTGCAGCCTGGCGCCCATCTGATGACGCTGGTGTTGGACGGGCCCAAGGAGTTGGTCATCGAACCCGACGAGAAGAACCTCGCGTTGCTGCAGTTGGGCCAGCACGCGCTGGCTTCGGCCGAGGCGTTTCCCGACCAGACCTTCGACGCGACGCTCGACTACATTGCGCCCTCGGTCGACCCGACCCGCGGCACCATCGAGGTGAGGTTTGCCGTGCCGAATCCCCCCGCGGGGCTCCGAAACGACATGACGGTGTCGGTCGACATCGTGGTGGGCCAAACCGACGACGCGCTCACCCTTCCCGCGTCCGCCGTGATGGACCTGTCCTCGGCCGCACCATGGGTGTTCGTGGTGGAGGGCGACACGTTGCAGCGCCGTGCCGTCATCGTGGGACGCCGTGGTGGTCAGCGGGTCGAGGTTCGCGACGGTATCAGCGCGGACGATGCCGTCGTCGTGCAACCGAACGCAGCCTTCGAACCCGGCGCACGCGTCCGTACGTCGCAGGAGTGATGCATGCCCACGACCTTGTTCTTGGCGCTGAGCTTCATCCGTGAGGGCCGTGCCCAATCGATGTTGATCAGCGCGGCGGTCGGGGTCGGCGTGGCGGTGATCGTCTTTCTCTCCGCCCTCATCGGGGGACTCCAACAGGATTTGATCGCGAAGACTCTGGGCTCCCAGGCCCACATCGCGCTCAGTCGACCCGAGGAGGAGGCTCGTCCCTTGTTCGCGTCGCGGACTGCGGACTCGATCGTGCTGACCAACGTCGAGCGGGCGGCGCAACGCCAGCGAGGCATCAGCGGATGGACGCGGGCGCTCGATGACGTGGAGCAGGCCGCGGGCGTCGAGGCATGCTCCCCGATCGTTTCGGGTCCGGGGTTTGCCGTGCGCGGCACCGTGTCCAAGTCGATCAGCCTGATCGGCATCGACCCGGCGCGCTACGATCGGGTGATCGACGTGCAGAGCCGCATCACTGCCGGACGCATGGTGCGGGGTGGGGCCGAGGCCGCCATCGGGGTCGAACTTGCCGAGAGTCTGGGGCTGGACGTCGGATCCAAACTCCGGGTACAGACCGCGGGCGGGCGCACCGAGTTGTTCTCGGTGGTGGGGTTGTTCGACTTGGGCAATCGCGACGTCAACGAGCGCTGGGTGCTCACGCCGATGCGCGCGGGCCAGACGTTGTTGGACCAGGTCGGGGCGGTGACCCGCTTGGAAGTGCGTCTGCCCGATCCGTTCGAAGCCAACGACGTTGCCGCTGCACTCGCTGCCCGTACGGGCCTCGAAGCGGAGAGCTGGATGCAGACCAACGCACAGCTGCTCGCGGCACTGCGGTCTCAGAGCAGCTCGAGCACCATGATTCAGGTGTTCGTGGTGTTGTCGGTGACGATCGGCATCGCGAGCGTGTTGGTGGTGTCGGTGGTCCAGAAGCGGCGCCAGATCGGCATCCTGCGGGCGATGGGATCGTCGCGGGGGGACATCGCGCGGATCTTTCTCATTCAAGGAGGGCTGCTCGGCGTGCTGGGCTCGCTCTTCGGTGTTGCGCTCGGAGCGGGCGTGGCAACCCTGTTTCAGGCGATGGCGGTCGACGACCTGGGCAAGCCGCTGTTTCCGATCGTGTTGGAGGCACGGTTGATGCTGACGGCGGCCCTGGTCGCCATCACGACCGGGCTCATTGCCGCTGCACTTCCGGCTCTGCGAGCAGCCAAGCTCGATCCTGCGGACGCGATTCGCCATGACTGAAGTCCTGCGGCTCGAGGGGGTGATCAAGGAGTTCGGGGACGAGGTCGTCACCCGGGTGCTGCACGGCGTGGACATGAGCGTGCATGCGGGCGAGTTTGCGGCGCTCGTCGGCCCGTCGGGTTCGGGCAAGAGCACGTTGCTCAACATCTTGGGCCTGCTCGACCGACCCACCGCGGGCTCGGTACAGGTCGCGGGCAAGGAGAGCACCGAACTGGACGAAGACGCCCGCACGGCTCTGCGCGGCGAGGCGTTGGGCTTCGTGTTTCAGTTTCACCACCTGATCTCGGCCCTCACGGCGGCTCAGAACGTGATGCTGCCGCTGGGGATCAACGCCGGGCGCATGCGGCCCGAACAGAGGGCTCAGGCCATCGAAGCGCTGGCCGAAGTCGGACTTGGCGACCGAGGTGACGACCTCATCACCAAACTCTCGGGAGGTCAGCAGCAACGGGTGGCGATTGCCCGTGCGTTGATCAAGCGTCCTCCGTTGCTGCTCGCCGACGAACCCACCGGCAACCTCGACACCGAAACCGCCGATGATGTGTTTCGGCTGATGCGGGCCAAGAGCCGCGAGAGTGGCATTGCGTGTTTGTTCGTCACGCACGACCCGGCGTTGGCCGAGCGGTGCGACCGCATCTTCAAGCTCGTCGACGGGCGCATCGTGGACGTGCGCCCCGGAGCGAACGCGGGTTCGTAGGCTATTCGTAGCGGTGCACCACCTGGCGCACCTCTTCGCACGGTCGGCACAGGGCGCTGGCCAACCCGGTGTTGCGCCGGGTCCGGCCCGCCACCGCCTTGAATACCGGCCCGCTGAGGTCCTCGTCGCACTGCAGGCACGCGTTCAACGAGCCGTCTTCTTCGTGGTACGGCGCGTTGAGAAGGTCGAGACAGACGTCGAGGCAGACGGTTCGAGTGTGGGTGGTGTTGTAGGCCCAGATCTGCGCGCACGGGTCGGTGAATCCGAGGTCTCGCAAGCAGTCGAGTTGAGCGTCTTCGCCCTCGGAGAGCCCCAGAATGCCGCACTCGCGGACCGGCCCGGTGAGGTCGCCGTTGCGCATGTACACGGCGAGGTCTTGCAGCGGAGAGCAGCGCCCGCACGCGCCGTCGTGCGTGACCTTGCCGCCGGCCGCTTCGGCCGCGGCGTCGTCGGCGAAGGTTTCGAGCGAGTAGGACGCGCCGTCGACCAACACCGCACACACCGAGGTGTCGTCGAGGGGGTGGTCGTCCGGGGTGGCGTAGGGGTCGGCGTCCAGCGCCTCGAACGGTGTCGCGAGCTTCAGTGCTTCGAGGGCAGCGATGTCGGCTTCGGTGTACTCGGGCGCTTGCCAGCCGCCCTGGCATGGGCACGCGGGGCCGCATTGTTCCGCCGAGAGCCCGGTGTTTTCGTTGGGGCGCCCGTACAACGCCGTGCAGGTCGGCGCTTCGGTGGTCGAACCGCTTTCGGCTGCGGTGTTGGTGGTCGACGCCTCGTCTTGCGGCGGGGACTCGGCGTTGGTCGAGCTACAGCCGGAGAGGAGCAGCGCCAGGAGTGCAATGCGGGTGCCCACTGCGGGGCAGCGTATCACCGCTGCGCCGGGCCGAAGCGGGCACGCGCTTCATCGAGCGGGGCGCGTTCGACTTCGACGACGATGGTTCCGGCACTGTCGCCCGCGTCGGCGAGCACGGTGCCCCACGGGTCCACGCCCAGCGCGTGTCCCCAGCTCGAGCGCCCACCGCCGTGGGTTCCGCATTGCGCGGGCGCCAGCACGAAGCTCTGGGTCTCGATGGCGCGGGCGCGCAACAGCACCTCCCAGTGCGCCTCGCCGGTGGGTCGCGTGAACGCGCTGGGCACCAGCAACACGTCGGCTCCCCGGGCGCGAAGCCGCTGGTAGTGCTCTGGAAAGCGCAGGTCGAAGCAGATCGACAGCCCGACCCCGAACCCCGCGACGTCGACCACCACGTCTTGCCCGGGTGCCCCAGCGGCCGTATGGCGGCTCTCATTCAGCGCGGTGCCGTCTGGGAGTCGGGCGTCGAACAGATGCTCCTTGCGGTAGCGCGCCACCACGGCACCATCGCGCACGACCAGCGCGGTGTTGTAGGTGCGTCCATCCCTTGCGTGCTCTGGGGTGCCGCCCAGCACCAGGGTCGCTCCGGTCTGCCGACTCGCCGCGACGAAGGGCGCGACGGTGGGTCCCCGTTCGGGAGCGTCCGAATCGAAGGCCCACGGAAGCCTTGCTTCGAGACCCCCAAAGCCCGCGTAGCTCTCGGGCAGCACCACGAGGTCGGCATCGCGCGCAGCCTTCTCGGTCCGGGTCAGCGCGTCCTCGAGCGAAGCCTCGCCGTAGGAGCCCGACTGAAGCTGAATCATTGCGGCCCTCACCGAGAAAGCATACACAGCGGCAACCTGCGACGCGCTTGCGAGCCCTCGTCAGTCGCAACCGCGCGGCGTCGTCTGCATCGCGGGGAGGTAGCGGCCCGCAAACGCATAGCTCTCGGTGACGGTGTGTTGCCGGCCGCTCTCGGTCTGAAACGTGTAGCGCGTCTGTAGCGTCTGCGTGTCCGCGTCGTAGCTGGCCGAGGGGTCGAGCATCATGAGCACGGGCTCCGCCGAAAGGTCGAGTTCGAACACCGCCACGCTTGGATCGAGTGCGCGGGGGAACACCCCGAGCTCGAGGGCGGACGTGTCGGACCACGTGCTCGCATCGGAGTACGCGGCCGCTCCACTTGCGTCGTAGATCACCGACAAGTTGTACGGCCCTGCCCCGCCCAGGCGCAGTTCTTGCTCTCCGTACGCGTCGTAGTCGACCGTCAAGACCGCGCCGACGTCCTCCACCGCGACCGTCTCTCCCGGAACGCGCACGTCGTCCTCGCTAACCAAAACGGCGGCGCCGCAATGATGCAGCAGGATGCCGTGCTGCAGCGGGTCACCCTCGGCTTCGCGATCGTAGGGCGGATCGATCTCGGCCCCGACCGACACCTCGAACACGGGCGGCCCGGCCGTCGGTGAGCCATCCAGCGGGTCCAGCGTAGCCATCGTCTCCTTTTCGATGACGTCTTCGGGGGCAGCCGGGCATCCCAACGAACACACGAGCGCAACGGAACAGACAATGCGTCGCACCATCGCTCAGCCCTCCCCCCACGGGTCATGGGAGAACGGATCCTCGCAGGGCGCGTAGCCGTCTCCGCAGAACACACAGACACCGCCTTCGTTGACGAGCTGGCCTTGGACTTCGGCTTCCCCCGGACCGTCGGTGAAGAATGCCCTCCACGAGTCGTCCTCGGGTTCGAGCCGCACCTCTTCGGTGACGTAGCCGAGACCTTGGTACGACCAACGCAGGCACTGGCCAGGGCACACGCCGTCGGCCCAGTTCATCCTCGAAGCCCCGCTGGGCCGAAGAATGATGTGTCCATCTTCGAGCGCCCACACGCCGGCGTCGTTGCCGTCGTAGTCACAGCCGTGGGAGACGGTGCGAAACGTGCCGTCTTCCAGCAGCTCGATGTTGGTGCTGTCGTTGGTTTCCGTGACGTTGTAGATGCCCGCCAGACGGGTGACCGACATGTCCACGACGTCCTCCGGGTCGGCGGTGCACGCCCCGACGAGGATTGCGGCCGTGACGGCCCAAGTTCGGTAGTCCATGTTGGATTCAGTCTCCGGATGACGTCGGATTCATGAGCTCGGCTGCGGTTTTTTTGCATCGCTGCGCCACCCACGCTTCTGCGTCGGTGGAGGGCAGGTGCTTGCGCACCAGGGCGACGGCGGCCTGCGTCGAGCCGAGCTGACAGTGTGCTCGCGCAGCAGCGCGAACGGCATCCGCGGCCAGGGGCGCGTTCGGCCAACGCTCGACGAAAGACGACGCGGCCGCCAGCGCGTCCTTCCACTCGCCGTGCCGCAGGTGCTCGTCGACCTCCGCGAGCTGCTCAACCTGCTGGGCGAGTGCGTCGGGTTCGGGCTTCTCTGGGGGCCGGGAGCGGTTGCGACGAGGCGGCGCGGGCTCAGGGCGCGGCTTTTCCGGCACGGGAGGTTGCGCGACGGCAGGCGCCACGGGAGGAGAGGCTTCGATGGGCGCGCGCTCGGGGATGAACGCCGACGCCACGACTTCGGCGCGACGTGGCGGGGGCGAAGAGGACACGGCCACACCCCCCACGACCGCCGCCGACGTGACACCAAGCCCGAGCACCCACGCCACGACGGGTTTGCTGAGCACCGTCGTTGTCTTCACCGCGGAGCCGCCCAGCCTCGCGCCGAGCAGGGCCCATCCCCGTCGCAGGGCCGCGGGGTCCTCTGGATGTGCACGGCGGTGGATCGTTGCAGCGTCTCCGGGGCTGACCTGGATGCCGTCGTTGTTCAGCGACGCGCACATCGTCTCGAACGACGACCGAGCGACCCGCAATCGGGAGTAGAGCGTCGCGGGATTCACCCCGGTCGCGCTCGCAGCTTCGCGCGCCGAGAGCCCTTCCAGTTCACACAGTACGAACGCCTCGCGCTTGGGCACATCGAGCGCGTGGAGGAACGCGTCGAGCACCGCTCCTGCCTCCCGCCGTCGAATCCAGTCGTCGACCGAAGCCACTTCGGGTTCCACGCGGGAGAGCGCATCGATGCGTCGAGCGTGTCGGTCCCGTGTTCGGCGATGACGCCACGCGACCCGGCGGGAGATGCCTGCCAGCCAGGCGCGAATCGACGCGTGCCCTTCGAAGGTGTGCAACTTGCGAAACGCGGTGAGGAAGACGTCCTGCCGTGCATCGTCCACCCATGCCGCGGGCACGCCCCACCGCGCGAGGCAGCGCCCCACGAACGCATGGTGCTCGGCGTAGACCGCCTCGAACTGCGCTCGGTCAGGGGCGGATGCTGGGTTCGGACGAACCATCTCCCCGTACAGTCTCCACCATCGCGAGGATTCATGAACGCGCTTCAGTCGCCCCAGCGAAACTCGAAGCCCGCGAGGGCCCTCGCCCCTACCGGAAACGCCTCATAGAGGTTCGCATTGCCCGATTCGCCGAATCGAGGGCGACGCAGGCTGACCAGGCCATCGAGCGAAACGCCCAAACCGACGTTGGGGTGCACCGCCCAGACCAGGCCTGGAGACACCGCGAGTCCGAGCCAGAACACGTTGGGCGTGTGGTTGAGATCGCCGCCGAACCCGGCCGCTCTCAGTCCTCCCGCGTCGACGCCCCCGCACAGCGGAAACTCGAGGCGTCGCCACCCCAAGACCCCGCAGCCGCGAATCGTGCCCGACCACATCGTGAAGCGGGCACCCACGTCCGGGTCTCCGGGGAACGACTCGTCCGTACCGAACGTTCGGTCGCCTCCGAGCAGCACGCGCCAATGCTCACCGCGAAGCCCGATCCGCAGCCCAGCCACCGCGGTGATGTTGGGAAGCACGCCCGCCGAACCTCCTCCGTGCAGACCGATGAACCCGCCGGGCGTCTTGCGCTGGGGTGCTTCGTGCTCGACGGAAACCGTCTCGGTCTCCTCCGTGACCGGGGACGGCTCTGTGGGCTGGGTCTGCACGGGCACGGGCTCCACGGGAGGGGGGACCGTCGGGGTCTGAATCAGCGTCGCCGTCTCGAGCTGCTCCGCTGGGATCGAGGGTTCGACCGCGATGCCCACGACCACCGTCGTCGCGGCTACGAGAACCTCGCAATCACCCGACTCCAGCTCGCGATGGATCGTGTCGTCGGGGAGCGTGACGTCCAGCGTGAGCCGATACCCGCCGTGTTCTCCCTCCACCAGCGCAGCGACCACCGACGCGCGCACCGGTCCTTCTCGCTCGGCGAGGCGCGCCGCCACCCGGCTGTGCACCTCCTGCGCGCTCGGGCACTCCTGCGGACCCGACCACTGTAATTCCACGCCCTCGGGCAGGGGCGAGGGCGCGGTCAGTAGTGCCGCGAGACCGAGACTCGTGACCACGCTATTGCCACTGCTCGATCGAGCCTGGTTCGGCTCGGGCACAGCCCGTGAAGCACGGCAAGGACATCATCACGGCGACGCGAAACATGGCGGTGTCTGATGCTACCGATTTTCGCCTCAACACTCACTCGCTTCCGCGGAGTTTGCGCCCCGCGCGTCATGGGCCCGAACGCTTCGAGCACAGCCTCGGCAGCTGCAACCTGCGAGGCGCGTTCACGTCTTGTCCTTGTGGACACTCGCCATGAAGCTGCCCACGCATATCCCGGTCGAAAAGAACGCCCTTCAAGCCTACCTGCAGCAGGCCTTTCCACAGTACGAGGTTGGCCCGAGGCAGTCCTTCATCGTGGTGAAGAAGAGCGGCTGGGTGGGTGCCAACGTCGTCGTGCGCAAGAACAAGGTGCTCGTCGTGGGCAACTTCGGCTCGATGGGGCTTCAGATCGCCTTCGTGCTCGCGGTCGTCCTGCTCGGCTTCCTCATCCCGCTGGTGCTGTACTTGATCTTCGTGTTCGGTAAGCAGCGCGCGATGGAAAAGGAAGTCGGCGCCGTCGTTCAGCAGTTCATCGCAGGCGCAGCGCAGCCCGCTCCGCATCCCGGCATGTCGATGGCGTAGAAGCTCATCGCTTCTGGTCGAGCATTGCATCCAAGATCCGGAACACGCCCTCGCTGCCTTCTTCCATCTTCTTCACAGCGGCGGTGAGCGCCTCTGTGGTGTCGTTGGATTCGAGCGCCTCGAACACGTCTCTCGTCCCTTCATGGACCTTGGAGTGGGGGAGTTCGAGCTGCGCGTAGGCTGGGACGTTCGAGAACGAGCGACCGTCCCCGTCGTAGTACCACTTGCCCAGCCGGCAGTCGTGGAAGTCGACGTAGTTGAAGCCTGGCTTGCCCTCGAGCACGGAGAGGTACGTGTTCACCTTCCACCGGATGTGGTCGATCTTCGCCAGGGACATGAAGATGCTGTCTGCGGTGCGAAGGAGTCGTTCCATAGCGTCCTTGTTCTCGTGACCAACACCGGAGAGGCGTTCTGTGAACCCACGCGCGGTCTCCTCGATGCGGGTGCAGACGCCTGCGGATGTATCCATCGTTTTCGCAACCCCTTGGGTGCGACGTTCCAGCTCGACCACGATGTCCGACACCTCTTCCGCGGTTCGTTTGGTCTCCTGAGACAGCTGTTTGACTTCGTTGGCGACCACGGCGAACCCCTTGCCGTGTTCGCCCGCGCGCGCGGCTTCGATCGTCGCGTTGAGGGAGAGCAGGTTGGTCTGCTCCGCGATGGTGACGATCTGCTTGAGCACGCCGTGGATCTTCTGCGAGAAGCTCGTCATTTCCCGTGAAGACGCCAGCGCATCCGAGACACGTTGGCTCAGCTGCTGAATGCCCTGGAGCATCTGGTCCGAGTCCTTGATGAGCGTTGCGAACTCCTCGACGTGGGCCGCAGTTTCCGACGCTGTCTCTCGTTGAAGGTCGATGAATCCCGAGAGGTCGGCTTGAATGCCCTCGAGTCCGAGCTGCAGTGCTCTGTGCTCCTCGATGAAGAGCTCCACGTGGGGGAGGCATTCATCGGGCGTGGCCTGAGGAGGATCCGAGGGCGGGCAAGCGGGAGAGGTTGGCGCGGACATGGGGGCTCCGAACCTTCGTATGGTGGAGTGACCCCCCGCGTCTGGGCCGAACCGCTTTGAAACGGTTCGACACGGGCCGCATGTCACTCTTCTGGAACGGTGACCTTGCGTTCGCGCAAGATTTTCCGAACGATGCCCCAAACCGCGCCCGCGTCGCTGCCCACGTCGTCCCACTGACCCGAGAAGCGCCCGCAAAAGCTGCTCTTGAGAACTTCGGGCAGGGTGCTCGTGTCGCCCGCGAACAACGGGTGTTTGAGATAGATGCACGCCTCCTCGGTCGCCCGGACCGAGAGGCTCGCGGGGAGGTCGTCGCTGTTGCGAATCGCGTCTGCCACGGCGACGCAGTGCTCGATCAGCGCGACAGGCAGTTCTTCGTGCCGGCCTTGCAGGAGCTTCACCTCCTCGACGGGCGGAAGGTACGTCATCTGCAGCGGGGCGAAGCGGTCGAGTTGTGCGGCGTCGATGCCGAACGTGGCCGAGAACTGATTGCCGCGGTTGACCGCCGCGACGAACTGGACGTTGGGCGGGATCTCGATGAAGCGGTTTTCGATCGGGTGGAACACCTTGCGGGTGCTGTCGAGGGCCGGCATCAAGGCGTTGCGTGCCGTCTCCTGGCAGCGGTTGAGTTCGTCGAGAAACACGAGGTAGCGGCGCTCGGGGCTCTCGAGCGCTTCTTCGAGGGCCAGCAGCACGTCGGTTTTCACGAAGTCGGTGACCGGGGATCCGCTGGCGGAAGCGCGCACCTGGATGGTCGCGAAGAAGTCGGTGGCTTCGACGACCGCGCCACAGTTGAAGAACACGAACTCCATGCCCAGGGTGGTGGCGATCGCGCGCGCGAGCACGGTCTTGCCGCAACCCTGGGGGCCGTCGAGCAAGATGTTGAGTCCGCTTTCGAGCAGCACCTGCAGCTTCTTGCTGATGACCGGGTCGAGGTAGACGCCCTCGATGCGAAACGGAGCGCGGCCGACGTACTCGACCTCGATCGAGCCTCGGTCGTCACGGTCGGGCTTGTTGACCGCGACGATGCGGACCATGCACGGCGTGCCTGCGACGATGCGCTTGTCGGTGCTGAGCACGACCTTGGGTGCCCGCTTGCCGTCGAGGTGCGTGGCGCGAAGCTTGTGTTTGGAGTCCTTCTGCGGGTTGGGCCAAAACACCGCCTCCAGCGCCTTGCCGACGGTGAGCTCCTCGATCTTCCACTTCTGTCCAGCCATGGTCTTTGTTGAGTCTTTGGGTCAGCGCCCCAGGGCGCGGCGAGCGAGACCGGTGATGATCTCGCCAAAGCGCCGAACGGCGCGGTCGAGCTCGGGGTCGAGCAGTTCGATGTAGTGGGGAAAACACTCTTCGGTCAGCGGACGTACGGCGACCTGGGCACACAGGATGCCCTTGCGGCGAGTGAGCTGCTGCACCAGGTTGCGCAGCGCGGGCACCGAGCACTCCGTGGGCAGGCCGTCGGAGATCATCACGAGGAGCTTGGCCCGGCGCGCAGAAGCGGACGCCACCGCGGCGGCGTGGTAGAGGCCGGCTGCGTCGTTGTTGCCGCCCGTCGGCTCGAGGCTGGTCACGGCGCAGTTGCGGTCGTCCCCCGCGTCGAAGATCACCCGATCGGTGAAGCCGAAGAAGCGCGCATCGACCCCGGCCAGCCCGCGCGCAGCCTCGGCCAGCAACACCCCGAACCGGTGTGCCTTGTCCATGCTCTGGCCCGTGCTCATCGAGCCCGAACAGTCGATGACCACGCCGATGAACAAGTCGGTGTGCACCTCGAGTTCGCGCGCGACGAGCATGCGAGGGTCTCGGCGGGTGACGACCGCGCGGACGCGGGTGCGGTCGAACGCGCGTCCACGCATACGGGCCCGGCGCGGCACGAGTGAAAGGCCGATCTCCTCGAAGTAGGTGCGCAGGCGAAACGCGTGTCGCCGAACCTCCACGGCCACCTGACGGTGTCGTTCGCGGTCGACGGGCACCGGTTCGACCTTGGTGATCTCGTTGAACGCGGTGTCGCTCCCCACGTTGATCTGCAGACCCCCGGGTTTGCCCTTCGAAGGACGCTCGCCGCTCGCGCTAGGCGGCTTGAGGATCCGCTCGACCTCTTGCTGCACGTCGGCGTCCCCGATGCCGCTGCCGTGCACGGCCCCTTCGCGACCGTCCCATTCGAGCGATTCGTGCCCGCCATAGGTCTGGGCGAGGTCGTTGTGATTGCCGTACATCAGCGACAGTTCCAACGCGATCTCGTAGAGCCCGCGCATGTCCTTGTGGCGAAAGCCGCCCTTGAACAGTGCCAGCGCGCGGTCGAGCTGCGGGTCCTCGTGCCGGTTGCCCAGGCCCATGCGCATCGCTCGGACGAAACGCGCAAACGGGTGGCCGCGGCGGTCGAGCTCGCGCAGCACCAAGCCGCTGTCGACCACCACACACTGATCTTCGAACGCGACGCCGAGCGCTCGTGCCGTCAATGCCTCGAAGGCGGAGGCCTGCAACATGTTGAGCAGGCGCCAGAGCTGGATCTCGCGGTTGGTGTGCTGAAATGCATATGCCGCCAGCCGCTTGAGTCGGTCTCCGTAGGTGGCGTCCAACGCCCGCAGCCGTCGCTCGAGGTGCTCGTCGGCCACGAGGTTGAGCAGCGAGCCGAGGCCTTCCTTGTGGGCACGTTTCCACCAGCGCTGGGACTCGGCATCGCGGTGATACAGGTGGTGGCCGTACTCGTGCAGGATCAACGCTTCGACCACGTCCTTGCCGTGTCGGTCCCCGCGCATCATCGGCAGAGGCGACACGTGAATGGTGCTGTGCGTCATGCGGGTGTAGCCGAGGTCCTGACGCCGCTCGGTCATGTGGACCGAGAAGAGGCGTCCGGTGAGCTCGCGACCCTTTCGCACGCCCCACGCGAAGACCCGCGAAACGTCCCCAAGCTTCACGTCGCGCAGATGTCCCGCGCTCACCTCTTTCACCAGGTCTTCGCGAACCTTTGCGTCGATGCCATGCAGCAGTAGCCGCTGCAGGGATGCATCGCGGGCTTCGGGGGCGATCGCCTTGGAGCGCACCAGTTTTGCGCACCGGGCTTCCGTGCAGAAGTCGCGGCCTCCGAGCAACGCAGCGTCCACGGCGTGGCGCATCAATCGCTCGCGTTGCGCCTTGCCGCCCGCTCGGTCGTACACCCAGCGGTAGCTCTTCTCGTCGGGGTCGAGCATGTGGCGCAGGCAAACCACGAGGCCGCACCGATCGCCGTGTTCGAGCAACCGACGGGCCGCGGCGCGGCGCAAGTACGCGGGACGATGGGTGCCCGCCCGCAGGAACACACGCAGCGCAGCGAGCGACTGGGCGTCGTCTCCACCCGCCTGCAGCAACCACTTCACCGCACGTTGGTACGCGTGCGGGTGGACCGAGCCGGTCAGTGCCGTGCTCAGCGTCCGGCGGTCGGGGACCACGGAGACCAACAGCTCCCAGTCCTTGTTGGTGAGCCACGCCGACGGGCTCGAGGCGGCCACGGCCGAGAGGGCCACCACACCCCACTGCGCCTCGCCGCGCTCGTGCAGACCCACCGCGATGCGAAAGCGGTGCTGGGCCGGGGTGAGCGGGTCACGGGCCAGCACGCGGGCGCGGTCGAGGGCCGCCTCGTCGGTCCAAAGCGGCAGGCTCTCGGCCAGTGCGAGCAAGCAACCCTCGGACGGCGGTTGTGAGAGCACTTCGGCCAGCGCGCGTTGTCCGGACGCTCCGAGTTCGACGAGGCGAAGCGCGGCTTCGTGCACGACCCCCTCGTTGGCCGAGCTGCAGGCGCGGACCAGCCACGGCACGTCGTTCGAGGTGCGGATCGTCGTCAGCCGATCGCCTTGCAGCTTGGCCGTGCGCCGCCGCGCCGGGGTTGCCCGTGCTTCGAGGCCGTCGATGCGCACCCAACGGTCCAGCTCGCGACGGGTGTCGGCGTCCATGTCGGGCGCCAACATCACGGTGCGTTCGCGAAGGCGTTCGAGGTGGTCCGACGCAAACGTCGTGATGTGAAAGGTCGCCAACATGCGCGCGGCAGAGGGGCCCACGTCGGTGTCGAGGTGTTCGACCAGCAACGACATCACCTCGGCCGTCGACCACGCGCGTAGCCGTGCGCCCTGTCGATAGCGCCGAAGCACGACCGCATGCGAGATGCCTTCCCAGCGCAGGCGTCGGGGGAGGGGCTGGTCGAGGGCGGACGAGCTTCGCAACGCTTCGGCGAGTCCGCCGGGCAGGCTGTCCATCCAGGCCAGCAGCGCAAAGGTGTGCTTTTCCCAGCGGTGCAGCGTGGCGTTGCCCAGGGGCGGAAGCGCGGTGTTGCCCTGCCACAGCTCCACGACCAGCGGCATCATCTCGGTGATGAAGGCGTCGGTGGGGGCCCCGAAACGATCGAGTTGGTGCGCGACGTCACCGATGCCGTCGCCGCACGCGATCAGGGCGGCGCACACGTGAATGCTGGGTGCTGCGGGAGAGGGCCGGCGTGCGAGCGCGTTGCAGAGGCCGCGCACAGGGCTCGCAAAGGCAGGCGCGAGCGAGGCGACGAGCCCATCGTGGGTGGATGCTGCAATCGCATCCATTTCGACGATGGTCAGTGCTTGCACCCCTTTGGGGCGTCGGGGCGCCGAAGCCGGTTTGCTGCGCAACAGACTGAGCACCGCCGAAGCCCAGCGCGCAATCGGGGCATGGGTATGTCCGTCGAGAGCCTCGGCAATGGCGAGCTCTTGGTCGCGGCCGAGCGCCAGGCTCTCGGCGTGGTCGCAGAAGTGCTCGAGGGCCGTGGCGCGGAAGCGCTGAACCGCATCCACGACCTCGCCGACTTCGCGTTGCTGAAACAGCCGCTGCAGGACGAGCTGGGCCCGTGGTCTCGGGGCCGCGGAGAGGAGCTGCTCGAACGCGCGGACCAATGCCGTGTGGTCGAGTCTGAGGTTGAGGTGGTCGACGAGTTTGGCGACCTGTTTCGAGCTGGCGTGGCACTCGTCGCTGGTGCCGAGGGCCACGAGCACCGCGGATGCTCGAGCCGGATCGAGCCAAGCCATGACGCGGTCGAGCAGCGTCGTCGGCGGGACCTTCTTCGGTGCCTTCTTGGCCTCGATGTGCAGTGTGAGCCAGTGCCCGGCAGCGCTGGCGATGAACTCCGCGCTCGCGGCTGCGTCGACCTCGGCCATGCGAGACACCAGCCAAAGCGGAGCGTCGCCCGGAAGCTCGGCGAGAGCGCCCCAGGCCGGAGGCGTTGCGCTCGCGGCTCGAACCAGCGTTTCTTCTCCAACAATCCGCAGGAGTCGGTCGATCGCGTTCGGGACGAAGCCCGCCACAATGGCGGCTACCGTGAGGTCGAAGGTGTCCCCGCTGCCGACGAGGGGTCCGCCGAGCAGGCTGTCGATGAGCGCCGGCTTGGTCCGCGTCAGTCGGTCGCGATGCAACCGCAGCCCCAGCACGGCGATGCGGCGTTGTTCGAGCGGCAGTCGATGACTGCGCAGCATGCCGGGATGGCAGGCCGCGCACAGCTCGAGGATACCGGGCGGGTAGCCTTCGGATGCGCCGTGACGAAGCAAGGAAAACGCAGCGCGGGCGCGCAGCGAGGAGCCCTTGCCGAGCACCGCGTCTCGAAGGTGATGCAGCAGTGGCGCGCGTGCTTCATCGCAGCCCCAGTAGATGCGGCACCACAGGTCGAAGATGTCGCGGCCCTCGCTCGGGAGCGGCTTGCCGCCTTCGAACGCGGCGAGACTGGTGCCGACGAGCTCCGCGGGCCGGCGGACGCTGTGTGCGAGCAGGCGCTTGAGGTCCGCGACAGGAGCGTTGGCCAGTGCATCACCGGCCTCACGGGGGGATAGTGCACCCCGCAGAAAGAGGTCGAACACCAGCCCACACCGATTGCCGGGCCAGGGACTCTTGCGCGCGAGGTCGCGGACCTCGGGGTCGCCGTGCAGGTAGACGCCGAGCACCTCCATCTTGTTCGGGGCGTCGGTTTCGAGTGCGAGCCGTCGCACGTCGGCGCGAGGATGAAAAACCGCGTGCGCCCAGCGATGAGGAGCCGGACCCGCGGTCTTCCGCAGGGCGCGCACTGCATGGCCACGAACGGTAGGGTCGTCGTCATCGAGGGCGGCGACGATGTGCTCGATGCCGACCTGTCCCCGAGCGCCACCCAACACCGCAACCGCCGCGGCGCGGAGCTTCGCGTTGGTGTGCTCGAGCAGCATCGGCACGAAGCCGATGAACGGAGACCGGTCTGCTTGCGAGAGCTCGGCGAGTGCGTGAATCGAGTCGGCGAGGCCGTCGTGGTCCTCGTCGCTGTCGATGTTCGTCAATCGCTCCCAGAGCTCGAGATCGTTCATGCGCGCGGGTCAACGGACGATACCAACCAACGCCGAAGCCGATCACGTCGAAGACGGATCGGTGGCGTGGAGCGTGAGCGCTCCGGTCCGCGGGGTGCCTCGTCCGAGGTCTTCTCGGAGGCCATGCGAGGGCTCGGGGTGGTGGCCACGGCAATGAGCCGCCGTGGACACGCGTAGAGCGTTCGCGTGGTCTCCGGAAAGTCCAGGCGTCGTCTTGGGACTGGTCGTTTCCCCGTCGGCGTTCGCACTCCCGTTTACACAACGGGCGCGAGCCTTGGAGGAGAGGTCCATCGTCGATGGCATGGTGGGGTGAGTGGCCCAAAGACCCCGCACACACGATGGTCTTGGCGGAATCAGGCCTCGCGTCCGACTGCTCCCATCCGAGAAGTCGCCATGGCAGACGCGCCCCTGCACGGCGAACCGTGCAAGCATCAATATCCCAGGACGTGCCCGAGAGCAGCTTCAGCGGCCGATGCGAGACTCGACCGGGGCCGAGACCATCACCGACACGCCTGCTCTCGCGGCAAGGGCGACGCGATCGCTACAAGGCATGAATGCTGCCTTGCATGACCGAACCGCGTGATCCCTGCGGAGCTGGTGTTTTGGTGGGTGTGGTCTCTAGGCTCACAGTGCACCTCCGGGTGCCGGTCGAGTCAGAATGGTGAAACGCCGCTTCAATCGAAACGGCGCCGCACCCTAGCACGGCGACTCGGGCCGTCAAGGACGCTCAGCGATCGAAGATCTCGAGCGAGACCGCTTCTTAGGTCCAATGCTCGAGCTGGACGTGTCCACTGACCGACAACGTGCCGGGTGTGGTGATGCGCTCCGTGGTGTCGTCCATGCCGTGCACTTCGGTGTGCACGGTCCACGCGTCGTCGGCCCACTGCTCGAGGTAGCCGTCGAGCACCACGGGATCGTTGCCCTCGACCCTCAATCGCAAGCGGTACGGCGCACCGACGATGACCTCCGAGGCGAGCGCCGAGATGTGCTGTTGCGTGAAGACCCCGTCGATTTGCCGGGTGATGGTCAGCTCTCCGTTCGAGCCGTTGACGAACAGCAGGTAGCCCGTCACCGAGCCCGCAACGTCGATGTCATCGAGTTGGGTCCGCAGGCTGCACTGCGGGCTGCCGTAGTCGTCGGTGAGGTCGAGCCACTGCAGCTCGAGGATCGCCTCGGCGTCGAGCCAAGCTCCATCGGGGCGGTAGACGAGGTTGTTCGGGTAGGCCAGGTCGGTGCCGACGCGCCGAATGCCGCCGTCGATCAAGGCAAAGGCCTCGGGGGTCTTTTCGATCCAGCCGTTTCCGACGTCGGGAGAGTCGGGGCGCTCGAAGTCGTCGTAGAAGTCGACGGTGGGGACCTCGCCGGTGCTGCTCTCGTCACCGGTCGTCGTTGCGGTGGTGTCGGGGATGATGTCGACCGTGGTCGACGAACTGTCGTCGCCCGAAGTGCTGTCGGAGCTGCTGGTGGACGGGTCGAGTGTGTCGAGGCTGGTGCTCGGGCCGCCTGAGGTCGGGTCTCCCGATGTGGAACTCGTCCCCTGCTGCGCGGGGACACACTCGTTGGCGGAGGCGGTGTGTTTCGCAAAACGACGGCCGCTGGCGCACGTCTCGTCGGGAAAGCTGCACCCTCCGTTGGGCTCGCAGACCCCGTTGGAGCCGCAGTCGTCGGCGTCATTGCAGATGAACGTGGGAGCACCGCATGCAAGCGCGCAGCTCAACAGCGCGGCACTTGCGGCCGCTGCCCACCGTCCGTCCACCTCTATCAGGATATCCGCCTTGCATGAGGTTTGAAACCGGACTCGCATGCCTCGGTGGCGGCGCTACACTCTGTGTGTGCCGGAGTACGAGTTGCGCCGCTTCGCGGGCCCTGCGATCTACACCGAGCAGCTCGACGGAGTCCGAGTCGCGCATCTCACCGACCAACACGTCGGCCGCGTCACCGCGCATTCGGTCCAAGTGGGCGCAGTCGAGCTGACCAACGCGCAGAAGCCCGACGTGGTGGTGCTCAGCGGCGACTTCGTTTGCCACAGCCAGGAGTTCCTCGACCAGCTCATCGACGTCGTCAGCCGCTTCGACGCGCCCGTGTTCGGCGTGCTGGGCAACCACGACCATTGGTCCGGTGCAGACGAGGTGCGTTGGGCGCTGCGCAAGGGCGGGGTCGAGGTGCTCGACAACGCGTGGACCACCATCGAGCTCAAGCACCAGCGTTTGCAGATCGTGGGGGTCGACGACGCCTACACGGGCAACGCAGACATCTTTCGGGCCACCAAAGGCCTCGACACCCGGCGGCCCACGATCGGCCTCTCACACATCGCGGAGGAAGCCGATCCGCTGTGGGACCGCGGCATTCCGATGGTGTTTTCTGGGCACACGCACGCAGGCCAGGTCACGCTCGCTCGCTTGCACGAGTTCATCCTCGGGCGCGTGGTGGGGCACAAGTATGTGCACGGCCTCTATGGGACACGGCGCGGTGATAGGCAAGGGGCGGTCTACGTGGGCGCGGGCATCGGTGCTGCGGTCGTGCCGGTTCGACTCGGGACCCGGGGGCGCCGCGAGGTCGCGCTGTTCGAGCTCGGGGAGCACGTGGGTGCGTTCGACGAGGACCACGACGAGCAGATCCCATCGCCCGGTCGTGCGCCCAGTGCCGACCTCCGACAGAAGCGCGCGGTGGAGGCTCAGAAAAAGAGCGCCAAGCGGCGTGCCGACGCGCGTCGCAAGGGCATCAACCCGTTCTCGTCCGACTGATCAGGCTCAGCGCCACAGCAGGTACGCGAGCACCACGGCAACCACCAGGGACACGGCGAGCGCAACCTTCCTGCGGTCGATCGGGAGTGTCCCCGTGACGCGCCCGGTTTGTCCGTTGACCACGAAGCGCCAGGCCCGATCGCGAAAGCGTACGCACCCGATGAACACCGGGAGCATGAGCGGTGTGGCCTCGGCGTCGTGCAGGATCAGCGAGGTGCGGCAGTCTCGAAGGCGCTTGGCACGAATGAGGTCGCTGCGCACCGCGGCTTCGAAGAGTGCTCGGGCTTGGCTCGTGGCTCCCCGCGCACTGAGGCCGCCCACCTCGTACGGGATCGTGTCGGCAGTCCACGCCACGCGTGCGTCGTGGGGGAACGGTGCGAGGTCGAGCAGCTCCTCCTGCGACAAGCCCAGGCTCGCAGGCACCCACGCTTCGCGTGGCTCGGTTTGCACGCCGCTCTTGGGTCGCTTTCCACTCTTGGTCTTGGCGTCGACCAGACCTGTCCAGCTCGCCTCGACTTCGGCCTGCACGCGCCACGCGGGAATCCAAACCCGCTCCACCGTGGCGCCCTGAGAACGCAGCGCTTTGGGAGCCCACAGCGAGCTGCGGGCCCACGTCCGAAACAGACCCTGCGCGTCATCGGGGGTGACGTCGAACGGTACGGCCTCGGTGGGCTGCGGCGCGTCGGCGAGTTGACGGGTGGTGAGCGACACGTCGCCACAGAACACGCACTTCACCGCCTCCGCATGGGCGTCGAAGACGACGATGCCACCGCAGTTCTCGCACTCGGTCACGTCCACGGCAGGTCTCCTCGAAGCCACAGGACGAGCAACAGAAGCAATGCGCCACTGAGCACGACCAGCGCGATCTTGCGTTTCGATGTGGGGATGTTGCCGACGCAGGACCCCGTCTGCCCGTTGATCGCGATCTGGACTGGTTTCTCGCCCAGCCGCACCGTGGCGAGCCAGACGGGAAGCAGCACGAGCTGGACCCGGTGCACCTGCACATCCAGCTCCACCGTGCGAACGCGGTGCGCATCCCCGGTGAGGTGCGTGCGCTGCAGGTGTTTTCGCGCGTGGTCCGAGAGCGCGGCATGGGCCTCGCGATCGACGTCTCTTCGAGACTTGGACGGCAGCTCTGCGCTCCACCCCAACATCAGACGCGGGTCGAAGGCCACGCCGCGGCCGAGGTCGAATGGCTCGAGCTTGCGCGCCCGCTCGGTGGCGAGCCCCGCCGACGCGCAGACCAGGTGGTGTTCGAGCTGGGTCCCCATGGCGCCGCGCAAGTCGAACCATTCGGTCTCGCGCACCACCTTCGTGCGGGTGGTGGGACCTTCGGGCTCGATGTGGATCGTTTCACCCGCGAGGTCTGGCTTGGGCTTGCGGGGTTTGACCTCGACCGTTTCCTTGCGCTGCCAGTGCACACCTACACGTGCGCTGTAGTCGGCGCGAATCGTGGCGTCGTAGGCATAGAACGGCACGAGCACGCCACGCACGGCGTCGGTCTGAAGTTGGCCTTGGCGGGCGAGTGCGCGCAGCGACTCGGGTGTCCACCAGCGGTCGCCGATGTGGGAGCGGAGGCGTTCGAGTGCAGCACGCTTGCTCAACCGAAACGGAACGATCGCGTCGATCGCGGACGCGGCTCGTTTCGTGTCGACGAGGGGCGCGGTGCAGTAGGCACACCGCGTCGCCACCTCTCGGACATCGGCCTCGACCACCGCACCGCAGGCCGTACAGGCATACATGTGGCCTTCACTCAACGCCGACAGCATACCGACGGTGAACGCTGACGGCGGATGAAAGATCGTCAGAGATCCACCACGGGGTTCTGACGATCCGTCGCAAAGCCGCGCATCGCGTCATCGACAAGCTCCCGGATCACTGAAGCGGGAATCGAGATCCAAGTTGGTACGCCCCATGCACTTGTCGTGGGGTGTTCGGGTCGGCGCAACGACGTGCCGCCCCAACCGAGGAGGCCAGCCATGAACGACCAGATCCGCTACTTCCGTTTCGTTGCCCAGTTCGTCGACGCGGTGACCACCGAGCCCCTCGCGCAAGCGCTCCGCAAGCGAGACCAACCCGTCCGGCTTCGGGACCGCGTCCGCGACCGGATGCCCGACGTGCAAGCGCCGCTGCCTCGCGCAGCCTGAGATTTCCCCGCGGAATCGCGACGACGGGCGTTCGAAGCGTCCGCACACAGGACACCCCATCCCAACCTCTCGCCGGCTTCCCCTTCCCCCTCCGGCGAGCCCTGTGTTCGTTCGACTCGTCGTCGCGGTTCCCACCTTTATCGATCAGCGAGGGGCTTGAGCTGGTCGATGAACGGCTGGGAGACGTTGAACGAGCCCGAGATCACGCCGGGTGCAGGGTGGCGCAGCACCAACGTCACGTCGTCGAGGCCGACGCCCAGTGGCGAGGGGATGTCGGCAGCGTCACCGGGCGGAAGCAGCGGGCGTAGCCACTCGACGCCGCCCGCAACGTCGATCGCGTAGAGGGCCGTGAGTCCGGAGCGGCTCGTCGCCAGCCCCTTCCAGCCTTTGCGATCGCGCACCGTCTTGCCACCGCGGACGGCTTTGATCGCCGACTGCATGTACGTGTCGCTCTCGGTTGGCGCGACGATGAAGATGACTCGGTCATCGAGCTCCGCCCGGTCGACGTTGACCGTCATGTCGGGCCACAGCTTGCGAATGTGCTCGAAGTCGGCATCGGCGCTGGCTTCCTTGAGCACTTCTGGAGTGGGGCCGATCGACCAGCGATCGATCTCCACACCGTCGATGGTGGTCGCGCCGGCTTCGAACGACCACCGTACGCCTTCCTGGGCCTTGGCGGGGAGCACCGCCTCGGTGGTGAAGCGCTCGCTCCAGCGTTTCCAGGCGTCGCGGCCAGGGGCCTTCTTGCCGACCTCGAGCACCAGGCCTCCCATCGTGCCGGGCTCGTACACCATGCCCATGGCGACATCGCGGGTGTACAGCTCGGCTTCTTCTTTGACGAAGTCCGCCACCTGCTGCTCGAGCTCGCTGGCATCCATCCCGAACTCCTTGGCGACCCCTTCGGACAACAGCTTGATGGCCTTGTCCCAGTTCTCGCTCTCGATGATGCCGGTGCCCGACTGCATGCCCGCAAGCACGAAGGTGGACATGGGCAACTTGCCCACGAAGTCCTCGCTCATGCGCCCGCCGTAGGTGTTGTCGAACTCGTTGGCCAGGTCGGAGCCCGCCACTGCATGCGTCGCGAGGGAGAAGTGGGCACCCTCGGGCGTGAGGCCAAAGCCGATCGCGAGCTGGTCCATCTCTTCGACGCGCTTGCGCAGGTCGGTGGGGGAGGTGGGGCTGGCGTCGCCCAGATCGTCGATTGCGTCGACCAGGTCCTCGACCTCGTCCTTGTAGCGAACCAGCGCCGCGTTCGGATAGACCATCAGCTCGAAGTCGGCGATCGCCTTGTCCGCTCGACCCACGATGTTGGTCTCGAGGTAGCCCTTGGCGGTGGCGAACAGGTCGGGGTGGTTCGACAGCGCGATCTGATCGCCCAGCGCATCGATGAACACCTCTTGACCCTCGACTTTGTAGGCGGCGACGTGTCCCTTGGCGTCCGAGATCTTGTCTTTCTCGCCCAGGTCTCTGACCAGTCCCTCGGCGCCGTCCTTGTAGCCGACGACGCACACGACGGGGGCTTCGACGACGTCGGAGTCGACGAGCGCGCATCCGAAGGGCTTGCTGAGATCCACCGCCACGGCAACCGCCGAGCGATCGCCGAGCTGCATCGCGGTGAGGGACTTGAGCGCTTCGAGGTCGACCATGCTCGCGACGGAGGGCGGTGCAAGCTGCGTTTGAATCTCCTTCACCGACTCGACGGCGTTGCCCATCATGAAGTGGCCGAGGATGCCCTCGTGTTCGAGCAGCGGAGCCGCGGCGGCCGCAGCGGTCGCGTTCTGAATCAGGGCTGCCGTTTCGACACCGATGCCTGCGACCTCGGTCTTGTCTCCGGACGGAGCGGCGTCCTTGCTCTCGGCGGCGTCCTTGCCCCCGGCCTCCTCCTCCTTGGAGTCGGTCTTTTCCTCGGTCTGCTCGGCAGGTTCGGGGTCGTTCTTCTTGCAGCCGCCCGCGGCGAGGAGGGGCAGGGCACACAGGGCGATCAGACGAGGGTGGCGCATGCGGAGCGTAGAGTACCGATGAACGCCCCGATAAAGTCCACCGGATTCGGATTGCGTGTACGCGGGGTCTCGGAATGGGACCGTGAACTCGCTTCGCACCTGCCACCCGATGACTCTTCGGTTTTGCCCAAGGCCGCGGAAATCGCCCGGGACGCCTGCGGTTCCGTCGGGCCGCTTCGGTGCCTGTCGGGACGGTGGGAGTGCCATCTTGGTGAGGGAGACGCGGTGCGGGTTCGCTGTAGACCACCGGCCTCGCCTCGAGCCGGGAAACGCCTTACGATGCTCTGAGAATGCCGGCCGAGGACCATCCGGGCACCCTCCCCAAGAGGGTTCTCGAATCGAGGTTCTTTCGATTCGAGAACGACAAGGAGGTGTACGAGATGTTCCGGCCGGCCCCCGACGTCATCGTGATGCAGGTGCTCGGCTACAGCTGCGCCGAGGCGGCGGTGCATGCGACCAAGTCGGTGGAAAAGGAGTTTGGGGACACGCCGTTCTCGGTGTTCGCCGACTTCACCGCAGTGATGGGCTACGAGCCCGCAGCGCGCCGCGTGCTCGCCTCCTGGGTCACGGCCCACGCCAAGCAGGTGAAGGTGGGCTGGTTCTGCACCGACAGCAAGGTCGTCGAGATGGGGATCTCGGTCGGATCGATGATCGTGTCGATGGTCGGCGTGAAGATCGAAGTCGCCGACTACGAAACGTGGCTCGCGGCGCTCGAAGAGGCGATGAACGCTTCGAACTCGTAAGAGGCGTATGCTTGCCCGCGGCACCAAGTCGATGCGCGCGCCGAGCAATCTCCTGATCGATGCAGCCTTGGGTATTGCAACGCTCGCCGGCCGAGCGTGGATGCTCGTACCTCCCAGCCACGGGGTCACGATCACCCGCAACGTTCCCTATGGTCCGCGGCGTCGTCACCGACTCGATGTCTACACGCCCGCTCGGCCTCGTGGCATCCGGGTGTTGTTCATTCACGGTGGGAGCTTTCGAACCTGCACCAAGGAGACGCATACCTACGTGGGGCGCACGCTGGCGGCGGCAGGCATTCACGTCTACTCGATCGACTACGGGCTCGCGCCGCGTCACGCCTACCCGGTGGCACACGACGACGCCGCGTTGGCCTACCGCTGGCTGTGCGAGGGCCCCGGGCGCACGGACATGCTCGTCACGGCGGGCGACTCGGCGGGCGGCAACGTTGCGGTCTCGCTCGCTGTCGGGTGTGCGGGAGGCTTCGGGGAGCGCTTCGATGGCGACGGTTTGCGAAGTCCCCAGGCGGTGTTGTGTCTCAGCGGACTGCTGCGGGTGCGAGGCAGCGCCGAAGCGCATCGCCACAGCCCGATCGCACACGCTCGTCTCGCGCAGATCGAGCACGACTTTCTCGCGGGCCAAGACCACGCACCCAGGGCCGAGCCTCTCGCGGCGATCGAGGCTGGCGAGGGGTGGAGTCAGGCGCTGCCCCCAATGTTCATCGCGATCGGCGACACGGATCCGATTGCAGGGGACAGCCACGCTCTCGCTGCGGCCCTCCCGCCGGCGCTCTGCGAGGTGCGGCGCTACGCGAACCAGGGCCACGCGTTCATGATTTCGCCCTTCGCAGAGGCGTCTGGGCGCTGTTGGGCGGATGCGGTGGCGTTCTTGGACCGGTTTTTTGGGGGCCAAACCGACACGTAGTACTCCTACCTACATGCCCGTGATCGATCGCCGAGGTCCGTTCCGCCAGCGTGGGTGGTTTGCCGTTCGTGTCGCCAACGAAGGCGACGAGTCGACCACGGTCGCTCAAAACGTGAGCGAGGGCGGCGTGCTGCTGGTCTCGCGCAAGCCGATGTCTGTCGGAGACACGCTCAAGCTGAGCCTGCACGTCGATCCCGCCAACGAGCCCCCATGGATGTTGCGTGGCCGTGTCGTGCGCACGCAGTCGAACCAGGCAGACCCCGGCGGTCTGTGGCCGCACAAGGTCGCCGTGGCGTTTGACGCTCCGGTGCCTGCGCTCGTCGAGTCGGTTCTCGCCGCCTCCTGAGCGTCGATCCCGTGCAACCGGACCGACCACGGCCCGTCATGGGGTCGTGCGCCACCGGCTGCTGTTGCTCGTGTGTCTCCTCGCCGCCTGCTCGAAGGAGACCGCCAAGAAGACCGAGCCCAAGTCTCGGGAAGCCCGCTGCGACGCGATCGTCACGCAGGCGGGCCAGCAGGCACAGATGGTAATGGGGGCCCTCGCGGTCTCCTTGGGCGATGGAACGCCCGAAGACGCTCGACGTGCCGCCGCGGATGCCAAGGCGGAGATGCGTGGGGAGCTCGACGCGCTTCGAAAGCAGTGTCTGGAGTGGCCCGAACGCACGGTCGACTGTTTCGATGACCCGGTCTTTGCCGCGCTGCACCAAGACGAGTGCGAGCAGGCTTCGGCGGTCGCGTTTGGTCAGACCGTACCCATCGCGGATGTGAAACCCGGGCCCGAGCCGGCGTGGACGTTCACGTTTCCGGCAAAGCCAGAGCCGCTGTTGGTCCGCGATGACGGATGGGCGCTGGCCCGTACGATCGAACACGACGAGGACTACAAGTCGACCTATCGTCTCACCGCGATTCGCGAGGGCACGCTGCTGTGGCAGGTCGAAAAGCAGACCACGGCCCAGCTGCTCGACTTGGGAGAGCGCGGTGTGGCCGTCGTTGCCGAGGGGCAGCTCGAGTTCTTGAACCCCGCGACGGGGGAGGTCACGCGAACGGTGCGCCCCAGCGGCAAGGACACGCCCGACTTCGACCCCGAGTGGAGTTCGCAGCCCTACGTGGTGCTGGTCGCTCAGGATGGGGAAGACCTCTGGGTCGCCGACACCGAGGCCCGGTTCTACCGGGTCGACGTCGAGGGGAACGAGGCCAAGTATGAGGGGCGCTTGCCCGAGGAGTCTCTCGACTCTGGGGCGCGTCTTTGGATCTTCGGCGAGCGCCGATGGCTGTGGGAGGACTACGACCTGCGCGTGTTCGATGCTCAGTGGTCACCCATTGCATCGATGCGCGCCCACGACTTCATGGGCTCCGTCGAGGTCGACGAGACGGGCGCCACGCTCATCGTCGATGGTGAGGTCGTTCGTTTGAATGCCAGCGCCTGCAAGGGGTCACGAACGTTTGCCGTCTCGGGCTGGCCACATCGCGGAGACCTCGTCATGGGCGACGAGTGCGAAGACTGCGGCCGGGCACCGACGGGATGCATTGCCTGGTCCAAACACATCTCCGATGTCTCCAACGCCCCAGTCGCACGGCTCGCGGACGGAGCCGCCGTCGTCAGCGACGGCGAAAAGACGGTCGCACTCCGCGAGGGAGAGGAACTCTGGTCCGCAGGCACCATGGCGGCCGGACCCGCGGCGGCCGGAACCAACGTGTTCGTCGTTTCGGTCGAGGAAACGCGCTGGCGCTTGTGGTCTCTCGACGCCAAGTCGGGCACAGCCCAGTGGGCCACCGAACGCCCTGCCGACGACTCCGCGCTCTACAACACCGACGACATCCAGCTGCAGCTCGCCGGCGACTGGGTCTTCGCCGGCTACGACCGCGAACTCATCGGGCTGAAGCCCTAAACGATCTCGAGGAGGGCTTCGGGGGGGCGGCCGAGTGCGGCTTTATTGCCGACCACGCCGATCGGGCGTTGGAGCAGGGTGGGGTTCTCGGCCATGAGGTCGAGCAGGGCGTCGTCCGACTCGTCGCCGCTGAGGCCGAGCTTGTTGGCGTCGCGGGTGCGCAGAACGTCGCGGGGGCCTACGCCGAGCTTCTTCAGGACGTCTTCGAGCTCTTTGCGGCTCAGCGGGTCGTTCTTGTACTCGCGGTACTCGAACGCGATTCCTTTGTCTTCGAGCAAGGCGACCGCCTTGCGACAGGTGCCTCAAGTCTTGGTGCAGATCAGCAGCATGCTCATCACCGCGACCCTATGAGACGCCCGGAATCCAGGCAAGGAAGGGTTGCATTTGAATTGCAGCTGCACATCCACTAGATTCCTGTCCTCCATGGGCAAGCTGAGCCGAGAAGACGGACGCCGCATGTTGCACGACGCGGGCTTGAGGGCGACGGCGCCACGTGTTGCGGTGCTGCGGCTGCTCACCGACACCGATCGGCCGCTCTCGCATGCCGAGGTCGTCGACCGCATCGGAACCGACGATTGGGACGCTGCCACGCTCTACCGCAACCTGATCAAGCTCGACGAGGCTGGTTTGGCTCGGGTGGCGTCGAGGGTCGGGGGCGTGACGCGGTTCGAGGCCCAGAACGCCGACGAGCCGGCACACGTGCACCCGCACTTCGCATGTCGCGACTGTGGCGACGTGATCTGCTTGCACGACGCCACGATCTCGATTCCCAAGGACGAGGCGTGGCGCGAGGCGCTGCTCGATGCCGACCTGCAGGTGGTCGGCCGGTGCCCGGCGTGTCGAAGCGGCGGCAAGCCCAAGCCCCGCCGCAAGCGGACTAGGGCTGCGAAGAAGGCGTGAACCACCACTGCACGGCGTCGGTCACCTCGATGTGGGGCTGGTCGAGGTCGTCGAGGGAGGCGAGCATCAGGTGGGTGGTGTCGTCGGTGCGAACGTAGGCCAGGACGCGGCCGTCCGGGGAAAACACGGCATCGCCCACGGAGCCCTCGGTGGGCCCTTCGACCAGGAGCACAGGCTCCGCGGGTTCGGGACCGCTGACGTCGACGATGTACAGCGAGCGGTTGACCGATGCGTCGTCGCCCTCCCAGTGCATGAAGACCAACTCGGTGCCATCGGGGCTCAACGCGAGCGGAAAGCTCTGCACGTCGCCGATGGGTTGCACGGTGGGTTCACCCTGGTCGAGCGCGACGCGTTCGACACGCGGTGGGACGTCCGACCAAGGGTGCCCGATGTAGAGCGCCGAGCTGTCGGGCGCCCAGATAAACTCCGGCCACCACTGCGGCCCGGCGGGGGCGACCATCGTGAGCTTGGGATCGTGACCGTTGCCGAAGTCGGCCAGCCAAACCTCGTAGCCGGCTTCGGTGTAGACTTCGAAGCCGAGCCACTTGCCATCGGGAGACCAGCCCGAACCCGCGAACGGTCCGTGTAGTTCACCGCTCGCCTCGGGTCCGTCGAGCAGGACCGGAGGAAGCGCGACCCCGTCCTCGATGCCGACGTAGTGCAGCGTCGTGTCGCCCGGGGGTCCGACCGTGACGGCCACCCCTTGGCGGGTGGGGTGCGGCCGAACACCGTCCGATGCGGGGTGGTATTCCCTCAGGTCGCCCGGCTTGACCTCGGGAAGGAGATCGATCGGCGTACCGACGGTGTCCCCCAGTGGCACGTACTCGAGCCGCCTCGTCCCGTCGCCGCCGTCCCGTGACCGAAAGCCGGCCTCACCGTCCATGGTCAGGTGCGGGACGAATGCCGAGTCGGGGAGGATCGTGGCGGTCATGTCGGCAAGACCCAGCCTGAACGCGCTTTCGGAGTCCGGCGCACCGACGATGATGTACCGACCTCGTGGGTCGACGGCCGCTCGGAAGCCGCCGTACGGAATGAGTCGGTCGGCCTGCGTCGGGTTCATGCCGTCGAGCACGATGCGGTTCATGAAGCCGTCGTGGCCGTAGATTAGCGACCCCTCATCGGGCAGCAGCATCGGTGATGTGTCGTAACCCGCGGGGCGTGTTGCGACGTCGATGCGGGTTGTCGTCGATGGAGCGTCGAGGTCCGCCACGCGAAGCTCGGACCCATCGGGGTCGTCGACCTCGATCAGCACCCGGCGCTCCGATAGAAAAACCGGGTCGGTCCAATCGCGGCCGGCGTCGAGCTCGTGGACGCGGACCAGCGGCTCACCGACCCCGTCGGACACGCGATAGCTGAACAAGTGAAGGTCTCCGGACACCTCCCGTTGCACGAGTAGCTCGAAGTTCAGCGGGTCTGCGGGCGCGTCGGTGTCGGTGGATCCCGTGTCCTCGGAGCCGGTCGACGTCGAGCTGGACTCCGCGTGCTCGCCCGTCGTCGTGCTCTCATCGACGCTGGTGTCGTCGGCGCCCGTCGAGGAGACGTTTTCGGCGGTCGTGGAGCTGTCGCCGCTCGAACCATCCGATTCCGCCGCAACGGGGGCATCCGAACAGCCTGCGGAGAGCCCGAGCACGACGAGCATGGGGAGAGTGGTGCGAGAGACCATGCTTCTGCCTTGGCGCCGAGGCGTTCACCGATGACAGCGGCGCCAGCGCGCTCGTGTGAAAGCGCGTACAAGCACCATGCATGTGCAACCCCCTTGCAGTATCTTCTGGCCGTGAGACGGGTCGGAACAGCCGCGGCATGTGCGGCGGCGCTTCTGGTGGGTGCACCGCTGGCGGCTCAGGCCGCAGGCGTGACCATGGCCGACCTCGCCACGCTTCGCACCGAGGTCGACCAGCTGGCGGCGGACCTCGAAGCCGAGCGCACCGCAGCGCGTGACGAGTTGGCGGCGCTTCGGTCGGAGCGAGCCGAGCTGGAGCGCCAGGTTCGTGCAGCTCGAACCCGCAAAGCGACGCTCGAGTCGCTGCGTGCGGAGGCCGCCAAACGAGCCGAGGCCGCCGACGACGACGCGCGGCGCTGGGCGGAGCCGATGGCGGCTGCAGTCGCGGCTGCGCGTGCCCACGTCGAGGGCGGTCTTCCATTCGCGACCGCGGCGCGGCTGGAGGTGCTCGACCGTCTCGATCGTGACTTGCGCGCGGCCACGCCCGACTACGGACGCATCCTCGAGCGCCTGCTTCGTTTCGTGGAGGAAGAGCACGCGATGGGCGGCGAGGTCGCGTACACGCAGCAGCGCGTGGAACTCCAGGGCACCCCGCAGATCGCTCGGGTGCTTCGCCTCGGATTCGCGTTGCTCTACTTGCGCACCGAGGACGACCGGGTTGGGTGGGCGGTTCGGCGCGGTGACGGCTGGACGATCGAGTTGCTCGACGGGCCCTTGGCGGACGTCGTGCGGGCCCGCTTCGACGCCGCCGAAGACAACCGTGCGCTCGGCGTGGCGCCGCTGGTCTTGCCCGCAGTGGAGGGAAGCCCGTGAGGGCGCTCGTCATCGCGTTGTTGTGGCTGCTGCCGGTCGTTGCGATCGGCGCGCCGCCTCGTACCTGGGAGGATGCGCGTGCGGACGAAGCCGAGGCCCTGAAGGCCGAGCGTGCGGCGCTTCGCAAGAGCCTGAGCGCCGCCAAGTCGAGCACCGCGGCGGCGAAGGGCTCGCTGCGCAAGGACATCAAGAAGCTCTCGGGCGAGCTCACCCGCTTGCAGGTCTCCAACGCTTCGCTGGAGCGCAGCCTGCCCGCGCGTGAGCGTGACCGGAGCCGGGACGCACAGTCGGCCGCGCTCGATGACCTGATGGCGCGCTTGGCCGCCCGGGACGAGGCTGCATTGCCCGACGATGCCGATGCTCGTGCGGCGTTGTTGCCCTCCTTGGTCGCCACGCAGCTTGCGGACATCACACGCGCAGGCGGCCTGCGTCTCGAGGCGTCTGCCGAGGTTTTCGACGCCGCTGGGGTCGCTTCGACGGCGCCCGTGCTTCATGTCGGCCGTGTTGCCGCGCTGCAATGGGACGGAAGCGGTGCGCCGCTGGTGCTCACGGCCGAGGGCCTTCGCGTGGTGCAAGGGACGTTCGAAGGGCCGCAGCAACATGGTGACGCCACGGTCGCCACGGCGGTGCTCTACGACGAAGCCGCACCGCCCGACCCCGGAGGCTTCGTCACCGAGGGGTGGCGCGCCAAGATGGACGCAGGAGGGCCCGTGATGTGGGTCTTGCTGGCCATCGGCGCCGTTGCGGCGCTCATCATCGTCGAGCGCACGGTGGGCTTGCTGTGGGCGGGTGCGCGATGGCGCTACGAAGAGCGCCGTTTTGCCGCGGCCGTACGGGAGGCACACACGAAGTCGCTGCTGCACGTGCAGGGGTGGATCGCCAAGCCGCTGGTGATCGCTGCGGCTGCACGCTGTCCGTCGTGTTCGGCCACGGTCGATGTCGACGTCGAAGAGCGCGCCACTCAAGCCCTGATGGTGATGCGCGAGCAGCTGCAACGTCGGCTGTCACTGGTCAACGTCGCGGCAGGTGTGGCGCCGTTGCTCGGCCTGCTCGGCACGGTCACGGGCATGATTCACACGTTCTCGGTCGTCACCGACACGGGCACGGCCGAGCCGCAGTTGCTCGCGGCCGGCATCTCCGAGGCGCTGCTCACCACGCAGTTCGGCCTGGCAATCGCCATCCCGGCCTACCTCGCGCACGCGCTGCTCAGTCGCGGTGCGCGGCGCATCCTGGCCTCTGCGGAGCAGTCGGTGCTCGCCTATCTGCACGGTGGCGACGGGCACGGCCACGAGCACGAGGCGGGCGCGCACCATCATCACGACCACGAAGGCGGGCATGATCACCAGCACTGAGCTGCGTGCCTTGGTCGAGGCCGGGGGCTGGGTGAGCGGGCCGCTGGTGGCGACCAGCCTGACGCTGTGGTTCGTGGCGACACTTCGGTTGCTCGCGCTACGCCGTGGCTTCTCCGGAGACGTGAAGACGCTGGTCGAGCGGGCGCTGGAGGATCCATCCAACGTGCCCTCTGACGGAGCTGTGGGACGCTATCTCGAGGGCGCTCTGGGGGCGCTGCGGCGCTCGGGGACCTGCCAGCATCACCTCGAACGCTTCGTCGAAATCGAACGCGAGCGTGTCACCGACTTCAGCACGCTCTTGATGGGCTTGGTCACCATTGCGCCGCTGCTGGGCCTGCTCGGCACGGTCAGCGGCATGATCGAAACCTTCTCGTCGATGCAAGGCGCGTCTTTGACCCACGCGACCGAGCAGACCGTCGCGGGCGGCATCTCGGTGGCGCTCATCAGCACCCAGTTGGGGCTGATGGTCGGTGTGCCGGGACTCGCGGCCGCACGGGTGCTGGCACGACTGGAAGCCAAGCGCATTCGAGAACTGCTGCAGGCCAACAGCGTGCTCGTGCAGCGCCGAAAGGTGCCGCTGTGAAGATCGGCCAGCTCAGCAACGAGGTCACCGAAGGCGCGGAACTCAACATCACGCCGCTGATCGACATCGTCTTCATCCTGCTGATCTTCTTCGTGGTCACGACCACGTTCGTGCACGAGCTCGGGCTGCCGATCGAACGACCCGACTCGAGCACCGCCACCGAGCAGCCGCACGACGTGGTGCGTGTGGCGGTGAGTCGCCAAGGCGAGATCACCGTCGACGCTCAGCCCACCAGCCCCTGGCGGGTCGAGGCAGAGGTGCGGGCGCGTCTGCGAGAGCACGCCGACGCGGCGGTGGTCGTCATCGCCGACAAAGGAGCGACCGCCGAGGTGATCGTCGACGCCATCGATGCTTGCCGCCGCGCGGGTGCAGAAGGTGTTGCGTTGGGCGTGGAGGACGGCGGCGCATGACGATGTTGGGCAGGCTGGTGCGGTGGTCGGCGTCCGCGACCGTGGCCTTGGTGATGACCGGCGGGTCGCTCGCGTTGGTGGCCTGGATGAACGAGGACCCTTCGCCGCCCGCACACGAGCCTGAGCACGCCGCCCCCAAGGCGGTCCCCTTGATGGCCCCTCCCACGCCTCCGGCTCCCCGCGAGTCTGCCGTGTCCGACGCTCCTCTTGCGGAGGGGGCATCGCAGACGCCCATGCCCAGCCTCGCGCCCCCGCGACCGGCTCCGCCGCGGGTGTCGGGTTTGGCTCCCACCGCGGGGCCGGGCACGATCGCGCTGGGTGCTCCCGGCGGCAGCCTGCCCTCGATGGGGACGCTTCCTGGGTCCGACCTGCCGTCGCAGGGACTGGTCGAAAAGCAGCTCGTTCCCGCCAAACCCAAGAGTCGCCCGCGTCCCCGCTACCCCCGCTTGGCGCAGCGCAAAGGCATCGAAGGCCACGTCACCTTGCGCCTGCGGATCGACGCCACCGGCCGAGTCGAAGACGTGGTGGTCGTCGAAGGAGAGCCGCCCGGCGTGTTCGACGATGCTGCGATGCAGACCGCCCGTCGGTACCGCTTCACACCCGCGCGTCGGGGCGGTGAAGCCGTCGCGTCCACGCTTCAACAAACGATCCGGTTCGAGCTGCAGCAATGATCGCCTTGCCGCTGATACTGCTGCTCTCGATGGCCCCGATGTCCCCCGCGGAGATCGAGCGCACGATCGACGCGGGTGAAGTCGAGCGTGCCAAGCAGGCGATCGAAGAGTCCGAGCTCACGCCGGTGGCTCGTGCAACGTTGTCGGGACGCATTGCGCTGGCCGAGGACCGCCCCGCAGACGCAGCGACGCAGTTTGCCGCGGCTGTTGCGTTGGCCCCCGAGCATCGCCCGTTGCGGCTGCTGTGGGCACACGCGTTGCTGCGCGCGGGTCGACCCGAGGCGGTCGACGAAGCGCTCGAACCCCTCGACGCGACAGACCCGACGGTCGCCCAGTTGCTCGCCGCATCGTTCGATGCCGAAGGCAAGGTCGCCCGGGCCTACGCGGTGCTCGAGGCGTCGGCGAGGGCCCATGGTGAGACGCTCGAACTCACCCATCAGCTGATCTTGCTGTGCGCCCGAGAGGGCCTGCTCGAGCCGGCACGTGCGTGGATCGAGACGCTGTCGCCCACGCAGCTGGGCCGCACGATGACGCTGGCGGTGCTGCAGGAGATCCGCAGCGACGCGCACGCATTGCCGTTGGCCCGCCAGCTCGCGTCGGCGTTTCCAGACGACGCCCAGGTGCAGGCGCAGCTTGGTTGGGTCGCAAGCGCCGCTGGGGCCACGCGGGAAGCCTCGCGTGCGTTTGCCCGGGCCGTCTCGCTTGGCGCGGACGAGGCCTACACCGCAGCCGAACACGCTCGAGCGTCCGGCGATCACCGGGAGGCGTTGCGGCTCAATGGGCGGGTTCGCAATCAGGACAAGCGCGCGCGGCAACGCTTCGACATCCTGTTCGAATCGGGAAAGCTTGCGCAGGCGATCGCGGCGTCGCAATCGATCACGCTCTCGGCACGGCGCCGCTACAACGTGGCCTACGCCCACTACGCCCTGCAGCAGTACGCCGAGGCCGCCGAACAGGCGCGCGCACTCGCGGGCACCGACTACGCGGCTCGAGCCCAGACCTTGCTGCGCGCGATGGGACGGTAGGCATGGCGGCGTGGTGGATGCTGGCAGCGGTGGCCGTCGCCCCGTGTGAAGCCTCGGTGCAAGGGCAGGTGGTGGACGAGAGCACCGGCTCTGCGGTGCCTCGCGCCCGCGTCGAGGCCGGAGAGGTGGAGGCGACCTCGACCGCCGACGGCACGTTCGTCCTGGAGGGCCTGTGCCCTGGACGGGTTCAGGTGACCGCGTCGCGTGCCGACTACGTCAGCCGCAGTGCAGCCGTCGAGGTGCCGACGTCGGAGCCGCTCAGTCTCGTTCTGCGCCCTCGCGAGGTCGACGTGCTCGACGATGTGGTCGTCGTCGCGCCTGCACCGAAGAAGCTCGACACCACCGCCAGCGACGCGCTCAGCGACGAAGAACTCGATGACCTCCGCGGTCGCGGACTGGCCGACGCGCTCACCTCGATCTCCGGGGTGTCGGTGCTTCGAGGTCCGGCCGGGGGCATGGGCAAGCCGATCATTCGGGGGCAAGTGGGGCGCCGCAACCTGATCCTCTACGACCGTGTGCGGCATGAGAGCCAGAAGTGGGGCCTCGAACACGCACCCGAGATCGACCCGTTCGGTGCCGACACGATCACCGTGGTGAAGGGCGCGGGCGGCATTCGTTACGGCCCGGATGCGATCGGCGGCGTCGTGCTCATCGATCCGCCCCCGTTGCCGAGCGACCCGGGTGTCACAGGGGAGGTGCACCTCGTCGGCACGTCCAACGAACGCCGCGGCACGGTCGCGGCGCGGGTGCAGGGCACACATCGATGGTTGAAGGGTTTTGCATGGCGGGCCGAGGGCAACGTGTCGCGTGGCGCCTCGGCGATGACGCCCGACTACCCGCTCGACAACACGGGCTCGCGGATCTGGAACGCGGGGGGATCGCTCGGCTACGAGCGGCGCGGGTTCTCGCTGCAAACCACGTATCGCCACCACGCGATGAAGGCTGGCATCTTCACGGGGCTGCGCGCGGAGACCCGGGACGAGTTCGTCGCGAGCCTGGGGTTGGGGCGTCCGGCGGGCGCGGAGCTCTATCGGCGCGACTACGAGATCGAACGAGCCTTTCAGGAGGTCACGCACGACCTGTTCATCGCACGCGGACGCGCGCCGTTGGGCAAGGCCGGCGAACTCGTGGCCACCTACGCGTTGCAGATCAACGACCGCGACGAGTACGACGTGGTGCGGCAGAACATCACCGGGCCGCAGGTCGAGCTGGACCTTCGCTCGCATACCGCGGACTTGGTGTTCGAGCAGTCGCCGATCTCCCTGGGCAGCGCCGCGTTGCTCGAGGGCGAGGTGGGTGGCCAGTTCGCGCAGCGGCGCAACCGCTACGACGGCACCGACCCCGCGTTCCTGCCCCAGTACGAAGAACAAGCGGGAGGCGTGTTCGCGCTGCAACGTGTGGTGTGGGAGCGGGTGGAGCTCGAGGGCGGGGCTCGTTATGACGGGGCCGCACGGCGATCGGAACTGCACGACCGCACCTTCCTTCCGTTTCGGGCTCAGGACCGCCTGCCCAGTGACTGCACCGAAAAGGACGAAGGGGCCGTCTGTCGCACGCCGTTTCACGCCGCGTCCGGGTCACTCGGCGTTGCGGTGCGGCCCGCCGCGAGCGTGCCCGAGTTGGTGACGTCGCTCGACCTCTCCACCGCGGTTCGCTTTCCCAACACCGACGAGCAGTTCATCAAGGGCGCGGCACCCTCGTTCCCGGTGTTCTCCAACGGTGACGGGACGCTAGGACCCGAGCGCACGTGGACCGGGGGCCTGACGGTCGCCTACGCCAACACGTGGGCGTATGCGGAGGCATCGGGGTACGGCAGCTTCATCGACGACTACATCTACTTTCGCTTTCAGCCTCAGCAGAGCGAAGACCCCACGGCGCCCCGATATAGCGAGTGTGCGCCGCTGCAGTGCGGGGTGCAGGGCGCGTTCCCGCTGTTCTCGCCCGTGGCGGTCGACGCGTTGTTCTACGGCGGCGAGGTCGACGGCGCGATTCAGCCTCCGAAGTGGCCGGTGCGATTCGACGCCTGCGCGTCATGGGTTCGTGGGCAGCAGCTTCGCAACGGAGCGCCGCTCACGTTTGTGCCTCCGGACCACTACGACCTCGGCGTCACCTACTTCTGGCCCGATCTGGGCATCTCCGAGGGCGGGCACGTGGGCGTCAGTGGTGCGTACGTCGATCGCCAACGTCGCTCCGACGAGGATGCCGACTTTGCGCCGCCTCCCCCGGCGTACTTTCAGCTCGGTGCCGAGGCGGGCATCGCCGTGCCGCTGGGCAAGCAGCGCTTGGGTTTCTCGCTCACGGGCCGCAACCTCACCAACACGCGCTATCGCGACTACACCAGCTTGCTGCGGTACTACGCGAACGAGCCGGGTTGGGATGTCATGCTGCGGATCTCGCTGGACTTCGCAGTCGGGACTCAGCCGTCGCCTTGAAGCCGCGCTCTCGCCCAGGCGATCGCCGCGGCCTCATCGTCCATCACGATGTGCTCCGCGCCGAGCGGCTGCATGGCCAGAATACCTCTGAGCACACCTCGCATCAGGGGAGACTTGAAGGCAAAGGCGAGGCCGCGACAGTACTGGCCGGCAAAGTCCCGGTACTCCTTCATCCACGCGGCCTGACGTCGCGCGTGCCCGGCCGCAGGCATGCGCGCGTTGGTCGTCGTCGAGTAGACGGTGGTGTAGGGAACTCGGCGCTCGATCAGCTCGGTGTAGCGCTTGAGGTACGCGTCGAACGCCGCGTCATCCGGGCGACCGTCGAGCCGCACGATGATCACGCCGTTGTCGACTTCGACCTGCAAGACCCCCGTCACCTGCCCAGAACATAACGCGAGTTCCTCATGCCCAGCAGTGACGCGTTTGGGATCCCGTGGCCCACATCGGGCGGCGCGGAGGCGTTCAGTGTGCGTCCGCGCGCGTTGCCGCTATGATTGCGTTTCGAGGGACGTTCTCCCGGATCGAAGGAAAGACACGCGCATGCTCGAGAAGCTCCAGTCGCTCGCCAAACGGCGTCAGACACTCGCCGCCGCCGCCGTTGTGGTCGCCGCAGGCATGGTGGCCGCGACGCACGCACCCTCGGACGAGGGGCTCGCCGCCGAAGACATCACGCCCGAATTGGTCGCCGAAACGGCTGCCGACCTGGGCATTGCACCCTCGGAGTGGACCACTGGGCACATGTTGCTCGACTTCGTCGAGCCCGAAGACGGTGAAGGCGGCTCCGAAGAAGAGATCGCTGCCCTCGTCGCCCAGCTCGACGCCATGCCGGGCGTCGACGTGGAGCCGGCCGGTTTCTACAGCGAGTCCGAGCACCTCTACCGCCTGTCGGCGTCGGTCTCGACCTGGGACCGCATCGACGACGACCTTCTCGCCAACGACCTCCTCGAGGTCGCCGAGCCCGAGATCCTCTACGCGCTGCCAAAAACCGCCGCGGCGGTGGCCGACTACGAGTCCCCCGAATGGGAGGCCAACAAGGGCGAGCGTGTCGAGGTCAACGACCCGATGTTCAAGCTGCAGTGGCACATGGAGCAGATCCACGCGCCCGAGGCATGGACCAGCCAGCGCGGCGACGGGGTGATCGTCGCCGTGATCGACACCGGCGTAGCCTGGAAAGACGGCCCGGGTGCAAAGCAGCTCCCCGACCTCGCGGGCACCAAGTTCACCAAGGGCGAGACGTTCGTCAGCGGCGGCTTGCCCGACGGTCTCGACGACCACGCGCATGGCAGCCACGTCGCTGGCACCATCGCGCAAACCACCAACAACGGCATTGGCGTGGCTGGGGTGGCCTACGAGTCCACCGTCATGCCGCTCAAGGTGCTCTCGGGCGATGGCCGCGGCAGCGTGCCGGGCATTGCCAACGCCATCCGTTACGCCGCAGACAACGGTGCACAGGTCATCAACATGAGCCTGGGCGGGCCGCTGCCTTCGCGGGTGCTGGCCAAGGCGGTCGAGTACGCCCACAGCAAGGGCGTCACCACGGTGTGCGCGGCGGGCAACGAGTCGCGCAGCCGCGTGGGCTATCCCGCGGCCAACAAGTACGCGGTCGCCGTCTCGGCCACCAACTACGACCGAGGCCTCACGTTCTACTCCAACTGGGGCAAGGACATCGACGTCGCCGCGCCCGGTGGCGACACCCGTTCCGACAAGAACGGCGACGGCCAACCCGATGGCGTTCTGCAGAACACCATCAAGATCCAAAAGCCGATGGAGAGCGACTACCTCTGGTTCCAGGGCACGTCGATGGCATCGCCCCACGCCGCGGGTGTTGCCGCGCTCATCGTCGGTGAAGGCATCACCAACCCCGACGAGGTCGAGCGCATCCTCAAAGAAACCGCCGTCCACCCCGACGGCAAGAAGTGGGACAAGAAGTTCGGCGCGGGCATCATCGATGCCCAGGCCGCGGTCGCCAAGGCGCACACCGACTACGCGCCCGAGCGCGGAGGCCTGGCGTTCTTGTTCGGCCTGCTCGCACTCGGCGGGGTCGGCCTCTCCGCGGCCCGCGGTCGCAACAAGGCCTTCGGCCTGCTCGGCCTCGGTGCCGCCGCAGCGCTCGCCTCGGGTGCACTGGGCTTCGCCCCGCTCGCCTACGCCTTCGCCGGGTTCACCGGAACCTTCGGCTCCGGCCTGTGGATGAGCGCCGCGCTGCCCTTCGGCGCCGCCCTGCTCGGCCTCGGCTACAAGCCCGCCCGCCCGGTCCTCGCTGGATTGGCGCTCGGCTACGCCGCAATGCTGGCCCACGGCGCGCTGGTGCTGCCCACCCTGCTCAGCGGTGTGCCGGGCGGAGAGTTCGCCGACCGCCTGTGGCTCGCAGCCAACGCCCTCGCGGCACTGTGGCTCGCCAGCCGCATCAGCAAGAAGTAGCGGGATCGCTGCGGAGGAGAAAGGGGAGCCCGAGGGGGCTCCCTTTTTTGTATCGGCGCTGGGATCTCGCGTGCCAACACCAGCTCAGTAGCCACCAGGCGTCCCCGAAGCGTAGGCTGCGGACGATGGGAAGCAGGAGGCTTGTGGTCTGTTCGTTCGTCGTCGGTCTGGGATGCTCGCCCGCGGCGACCACTTCGGGAGGTGCTCGCCAAGAGCAGGGTCCTTCGGCCGAGAAACTGGCGGCGATTGAAGCGTACGAGAACTACCGCGCCGACTACTTCGCTGCGACGGTGCAGGGCCTCGCGGGTCAGCAGAAGGAGGCGACGGAGCGATGGGGTGGGATGGGAGATGAAGGGTTCGCAGAAGTCGCGGCAATCGAACTCGATGACGGATCTGTCGCGTACACGACAATCGGCTTCGGGGCTCCCGTGATGGGAAACCAGCTAGGTTTCGAGTTCGTGGCCTTCGCGGATTCGGTCGACAGGCGTGTCGGGGACACGCTGCTTGCGATCGGTTTCAGTGCCGGGAAGAGCTCCGCTCCAATCGCGCCCTATCATCGATTCGCTTTCTCCGGCGACGAACCGGGGCCAAACCGGTTCTTCTTCCTGGATGGAGGCAGTGGCCCCGATGGATATTCTGTTCACCGGATCGTCGTCGCCCCAGTGCCGCTCGAGATCTACGAGCAGTACGCCGTGGGTGTCGAGGAGACGGAGACGCCGCAAGCCGTCCGGCTACTCGGGCTTGGTGACGGCCGGCCCGTGCTGCGGTCTCTGCCTCCCGCACTCCGTGCGATGTGGGGCGGCACTGAAGCCTTGTGACTTCGTCGCCGTTGGCAGGAGTTCGAGTTTACGCCAGCACTCGCTGCGGGCTCGAACGCGTCACTCATCACGAGCTGTTCGAGCTCGCGCTCGCCGGAGCTTGGCCTGCACGAGGGCACTCGCTCCGAAGCTTCGCACGTAGTCCCCGGAGGTCCATTCGAGGTCGTGGTTGTTGGGCAGGGCGAACTGCGAAGAGCACTCCGAGCAAGCAAGACAGGCTCCGAATGCCCCTTCCCATCACTGGTCTTCGGATTCTTCGAGCCAGATCGTTGAAGCTCGAACATCGAGCACGTCACGGCTCGTTGGGACGAACTCTAGGTAGCTGAGCGCCCCGGAACCACACGCGGGGCAGGAGGTCTCGCCTCCGCGAGGTTTCGGGAACGCCGTAAGGGGAGCGACCACCTGGTAGCCCTTGGATCTGAGTGTGCGAACACTTTCAGCGTCGGCGCCGCGACTCCTTGCGGGATCCTCGGCTTGGGTTCGGAGTCCGACGTCGTGGGTGTTTCGTTGAGGAGGGCCCGTGCACGGGAGAGCCACTCGTCAGCCTGAGTCCAGTCTTGGGATAGGTGATCTTGTGCCGATCGAACGAGGTCGCGAAGCTTGTCGATTGTTGTCTCCATCAGCGCGCTGCTCCTGCTCCGGCCTCCGAGTGCCGTCCATCATAGTTTACGCCCTTCGAAGGTCAGGTCCTCGACTCTTCCCTGGAATCGACGTGTCCGAGGGAAACGGATCGACCGGGCTATCCCGCTGGCCCCTCGGCAACGAGCTCTCCGGTGCGAGTCCCCTTCTTTTTGAACGCCCTGTGTACTGATTTGTGGCATGTGAACCTTTATGTGTCAAGGTGTCCGCATGCCGGGCGAGATCCGCTTCTACAGTACCGCCGACGCGTACGGTGAGTTCTCGAACTTCGCCCGGTTTCCGATCCGTATCGGCGGAGAAACGTGGCCGACCAGCGAGCACTTCTTTCAGGCGCAGAAGTTCAAGGACAGTGCTGTTCGGGCAAGGCTTCGCAAGGCGAAGACGCCGATGATCGTCGCGCGAATGGGCCGCGACCGTTCGTTGCCGCTTCGGCGCGATTGGGAGTCGGTGAAGGTCGACGTGATGCGCAAGGCGGTCCGGGCCAAGTTCACCCAGCACGACGAGCTGCGCGCTCTCCTGCTTTCCACCGGAGACGCCAAGCTGGTCGAGCACACGACCAACGACGCCTACTGGGGCGACGGCGGTGACGGCTCGGGCAAGAACATGCTCGGCCGCATTCTGATGGAGGTCCGGGAGTCGATCCGCTCCGAAGGGTAGAAGCCGCGTGCGACTGGCGGCGCGGCGGTACGGCGGTAGTGTCTTGGCGAGATGGAAGACTGGACGCCGCTACCAGAAGGGGTCGAATGGGCTCGAGAGCCTCTCTTCGACCTGTTTCTGCGTCGGTCCGATCTGGTTGCGCGGTTTGGGCCTCCGCAACTCGTCGGGCTGGACTCGAACGGGGTCGGGTTGTTCGACGCGTGGACGCTACGTTTCGTCTGCGGACTGGAGGTCGCGCTTTGGTGTTTCGACGGGGCGGAGGGGCCGTCGAGCGGCGAGCCCGTGTTCGTCGCGGTGCGTGCCAGCTGCGTCGATCGACGGCATGTGGCGTTTCACCTGGGTTTCGATGGAGCCGAGCCGCTGGTGCAACCTTGGTACTGGGCTGAGGATACGCCGCAACGGTGGCGCGTGATGAGGACGGACGACAACGGCAATGAGTTCGAGCTTGCGCGCGTCTCCTCGAGCTGTGAGGCCACGTCGCTCGCCGAGGCGTATGAAGCCCGCGGGCACAAGCAGTTCTACTGGATCGACCAGGCGTAGAGCGTACCTACGGCGCGATTCAGTTTTCCGACGGGATGTCTCCCCCGAACCCGGAGTAGGGGTCGTAGTCGATCGAGCAGCCGCAGTGGATCGCTTCTCCCTCGAAGGCGTAGAGGGATGCGCCGTTGGAGTCGGTTGCGGTCAGGGCGAAGACTTCGCCGCTGCAGTTCGCGCGGCGGGACATTGCGAGCTGGATGGCGTGTTCGCCCGGTTTTCCGCCGCAGATGTCGAGGAAGGTGCCCCGCCGCGCACTTGGGACGGATTCCCTGCAGTTTGAGTCGGGGGTCGCGGTAGGATGCGTTCGTGCGTTGGCTGGGACTGTTTGTGGCCCTTTCCTGTCTCACCGCATGCGGGCCGACGGTCGGGGCGGATCTAGACGACTCCGAGTGCGACCCGTGGCGTCGGACATGCGTTGTAACGATCCCGGCAACGCTCGAGGAAGACTCGCTCTTGGAACTCGAAACCACGGACGTCGTTCCGGTCGAAGCAGGCCAGGACGAGACGGCCGAGAACGGCTTCCTGCGCATGAGGCTGAACGAGAACGGGATCCTTCAGCTCTGGCGCTCGGTGAATGGTGGGTTCTGCGTCCACTCCGGGCGGTTCTCCGGGGTGTCCGATGTGCCGCCGGAGGTCTGCACATCTTGGTGTCGAGGGCTCTATTCCCCCTGTGGCGTCGGTGTCTTCAACTTCGACGACTCGGGCCTCGAGGGAAGTGGGTTCGTCGCGGACGCTGGCAACGGGGACGTGTATCGGTTCCGTGTTCGCGCGTTCGAGGAGGGCGACAACGAAGCCACCATGGAGTACGCAGGGGTGCGCTGAGCTGGAGCCGAAAGCGAGGGCCGACGAGATTCGTACACGAATTCCGGGCGAATCCGGGCACTAAGCGATATGGCCTATCGGAACGCGCGATTGAAATCTTTGCTCCTGGTGCTTCCCCTCGGTTGCCAGATCGACGTGGACGACGCGATCGACGATGCGTTCGGGTGGCTGGACGACCCGCTCGAGCTCACGATCGAGGTTCCGGCGGACACGTCCCCCGAGCTCGTATCGGTGGGGGTGTTCGAGACTCGATGCGGTGCTGCGGATGCACGCACCAGCGATGGCACGGATAGAGTCGTGTCCAGCTGCCTCACGCTTCTTGCCAACGGACAACTCGACCCGGGTGTCTCCGAGGAGGTGGACGCCGGAGAAGCTCCGGTCGTCGATGTGTGGCTCGCCCCGACGCCCGTCTCGGAAGGCGAACTCACCGTCGAGTTCCCAGGCGGCGTTGCGACGGGGTCAGGACTCCTCGTCGTGTGGATCGATCAGGACGGCGACGGCATGCTGAGGATGGGTCCCGACGGCGGAGAGCCGGCCATCGTGCCCACGCGAACGGAACGGAACGAGACGCTCTTGCTGAACGACGTCTCGATCGACGGTTCGCAATGGCGAGCGACACGTTCGGTGCTCGACCCGACCGACACCTCGTGGCCGAGCGGCGCCGACCTCGGCGAGGGCGAACTCGGGGGCTGGCTCGCGAGGTTCTAGCGGTGGTCCACGCTGGTCGATGTCTGGCTGGGGCTAGCTCCGCCATCCGGCGTAGAGCTTCCGGGCGGCCTCGGGGCGGTGCAGCGGGTGCGCGAACGACCAAAGCAGCATGGGGCTGATGCGGAGCGACTGCGGGTCTCGGTTGGAAACGCGCAGGCGGCCGGTGTAGCAGAGGGCCGATGGCGCGAGCTCGCCTTCGAACAGGGCGAGGAGGTCGGTCGCCCACAGGCGTAGGCGGCAGGCGAACGTGGAGCGGGTCGTGGGCTCGAAGCTCGCGGAGCGTGGTGACCAGGCGTAGGTGCGGTCTCCGTTGTCGTCGTGCAGGAGGATGCCGAGCGGGTCGTCGGCGGCAAGGGACTGGGCGGCGGTGAAGAACGAGCGTCCGTAGAGGAAGCGGGCGAGGTCGGACAGGCCGGCTTCGAGGTGAGGCCACGCGTTCGGAGCGAGTTGCCGAACTCCGCAGGCAGGCTCGAACGTCGCCGGAACGTCGACGGCCTCCGGGAGAGGCCGGGTTGCGGGGACGGACTCGACCCACGGTGCGTTCGTCTCCTGGACGTCGTCTCCCAGTACGAGCGTGGCTCCGGGACGAACCGCGGTTGCCCGTGTGTCGCAGCGCTGGCTCAGCGCGGTGGCGAGTCGATCGGGGTCGATGCTGAACGCGAGGCGATCGACCCACGCAAGGTCGCTCGGGTGGCTCCAACCACCGCCGGTGACTGCGGTGAGGGCGGGCGCGCCTGCACGAGAGGCCGCGTGCTTCCATCGACGCGTCAGCACGCCGGCCAAGGCGTCCGTGTCGTCCGTGGGGTGGACTCGGCCAATGCCATCCTCGACGAATCGAACGTCGGTGGTGTTGTTGGCAATGCACAGCATCCAGGCCCGAGGTGCCGCCGTTGCGACCGCATCCAAGAGCGCGTCGGGCATTGCCACGTCGACGGACGAGACGAACGCGCCATGTCCCGCTGCGTCGGCGGCGAGAAACGGTAAGACGTCCCACTCGTCCGAGAGTGGGGTTGCCCGGTGGTCGGCGACGAACGTCTGCAGGGTGAGGTCGCCCAGGCTGGTTCGCGTGTTGGGGGCGACACGGTGGACGGTGAAACCCAGCGCCGCGAGGGCGCTGTGCATCGCCACCGACGAGCGGCCTGAGATGTACACGGGCACCGCACGGTCGAGCGTGCACAGCGACGGTAGATCGAAGTGGTCGTCGTGCTCGTGGGTGAGCCACACGGCGTCGATGGAGGGCATGCGCGCGACGTCGAAGCGCCGCGGTGGAAAGACCGTCCCCGCCAAACCACCGTGCCCGAAGCCCTCGGTGAGCAGTGGGTCGACGAGCACGTTGGTGCGCCCGGTCGAGAGCAGCCAGCCTTGGTGGCCGATGAACGTCGCTTCCAGCATCAGCCCGCCGGGGGAGGGGGCGGCGGAGGCTCGGCGATCTTGGCCACGCCGCTGCCACCCACGTAGCCGTAGCTCACGTCGTTGGCGTGTCCCGAGACGATGATGCCGAATGGCATCTCGGACTCCATCACGTGGGGGCCCGCGTCCGCGGACACGTGCACGTAGCCGTAGGCGACACCGTCGACCTGGCCGGCGGCTGTGAAGGCGCCAATGCCTGCGCCATCGAGGGTGATCGCCGCGTCCATCGGGGCGACGACGGTGACGACGTTGGTGGTGTAGCCCTGGGGAAGCAGGAAGACGTAGCGGTCTTGGAACTGCTCCACTGCGGCGAGCAACATCATCGTGGGATCGCCGGGTCGTGACAGCGCTGGGAAGTACTGGTTGCTCAGCAGGAACTGCGACAACGCGAAGGGTTCTTCACCGGGTGAGCGAACCGAGAACGCGGCGCTGGTGATGAACGCGATCGTCTCGTAGGCGTCGATGCTGGTGGGAGCGCCTGCCGGTGGTGCGGGGCTGTACTCGAGCACCGTGCCGTCCGCCGCTCCAGTGATGCGGAACAGCGACTCGTCGTCGCCCGTCCCCGTGGCGGAGGCCGCCGGGGCTGCGATGTAGGACGTGCCCCACGCGGTCAGCGGCAACATCTGATGCTCGACGTGGTCGGCACAGCAGGCCACGTTGGTGCTCGGCTCGGACGTGGCGACGCTGCCCGAGAACACTGCGACGGGGGCGTCGGCCACCACGCGGCTGCCCGAAAGGTTGCCGAAGGTGGGGGCGCCGCGCTGCGAGGAGATGGCGGTGAGGACCTGCCCGCGGTCGAGTACGACGTCGGTGACGTTGCCCGGGTGCAGCTCGGCGGTGGGGAACAGCGTCACCGTGGTGCCGTCTTCGGTGGCGACGACCGAGACGAATGCGCCGGTGTTGTCGTCCGAAGCCGAGAATGCGTCCGCGCCGGCCAGCGTCGCATCGGCGGTGATCGCCGTGTAGTCGCCGTCGAGTACGTGGGTCGGAAACAAGATCGTGGCGTCGTTCGAGTAGACCGGGTTGGTGTTGTCGAGCGGCTGAAACTGGTACGCGGTGATCGGGACGTCGGCCTGGATGCGGTAGGCCGTGCCGTCCGCGCTGGTCGTGCCCGGGGTGATGTTCATCGACGGCAGCTGAAACACCCGCATCGTGTTGGAGGGGACCACGCCGGACTCGATCGCGGTTGCGCCCGAACCCACGAACACCTCGACGTTGGCCGATTGCTCGGGCAGAGAGTTGGTCACCACCACCGCGAACTGCTGATCGTGCGGGGTCGTTGTGAGCGGCGCTTGAGATACGTTGGGGAGATCCACCGCCCAGAACTCGCAGCCCTGGTTGGTCGGTAGGTCTTCCACGTCGTCACAGCTGGCCACGCTTGGCGGCGGTTCCCCGCCCATGTCTGGCGAGGGCGCGACGTCGAGTTTGTCCTGCGGCCCGGTGTCGTCGCTTTGTCCGCCCGAAGTCGCCGAGGTGGTCGGAGACGGTGAAGATTCCGAGGCCGAAGCGTCCGTCGCGAACACGTCATCCCGAGGGGCCTCGCTGCACCCGAGCACGAGGGCACCCAGCATCCAACTCCACCGGCGAAACAGCATGGCCGACACGCTACTGGAGAACGCGGCACGTGGAGCTGTGAAAGGTCACGGTGCACGTCGGGCCGCGCTGGGGGAGAGCCCGGTCATGCGCTTGAATGCCCGGCTGAACGCGGCTTCGGATTGATAGCCGAGTCGGTCGGCGACTTCGGCGATCGACGTGTTGTCTTCGCGCAACCAGCTGTGAGCGACCGTCATGCGCCAACGCGTCGCGTAGCGCACCGGCGGCTCGCCGAGCAACTCGGTGAACCGGGCCGAGAACGCGGAGCGGGACATGCCTGCTTGCTTGGCCAACTCCTCGAGCGCGACGTCGTGTTCGGGTGTTCGATGGATGTGGAGGATCGTCCGGCCGATGCGTTCGTCCTTGAGGGCGCCGAGCCACCCGGTGTTGGCTTCGGGCGCAGTTGCGAGCCAGGAACGCACCGCCTGCACCACGATCACGTCGCACAGCCGAGTGATGATCGTCTCTCCGCCGGGGCGCAGGCTCTTGGCCTCGTCGGCGAGGAACCGAATGGTGCTCTGCAACCAGTGCGACTCCGACTCGCTCCAGACATCGATGTGAATGAGGTTGGGCAGCATCGAAACGAACTTGGCGGCCACCGGGTGGTCGAATCGCACTGCGCCGCAGAGCATCGTCGTCTCCGAACCTCCACCGCCGTGCTCGACTTGCTCGTACCGGTCGGACAGCTTCTGCACGTCGAGGGAGAAGAAGTCGACACTCGGCTGTTCCTCGTCGCTGAGCAAGCGATGCCCCAGACCGTGCGGGACCAAAGCCATGTCGCCCGCGCGAAGGCATCGTAGCTCGTGCCCGGGGACCTCGATCCAGCATTGGCCCTGGGTCATCACGTGAAACATCAACGTGCCGTCCAACGGTGGCATGTCGATCCCGTACGGAGCGGTGAACGTGGAACGGCAGTAGAACGCGCCGCTCATCCGAAGGTGATGCAGCGCTTCTCCGACCGGGTCGATCGCGCGGGGACGAGACGGCGTGTCCACGAACCAAGCATCGTCCGGCTCCCGGCCTCCGTCCAGCGCCTCGGACTTTTGGACATGAAATGTGGACGGATGACCATCGAAACGCCTGTCGCGACTCGCTACGTTGGAAACATGAACGAAAACAACAAGAATCTCCGGGTCCTGGTCGTCGGTGCAACGGGAGGGTCCGGCAGGGCCGCGGTGGAGCATCTCTTGGCCCAAGGGTGCCGGGTCACGGCGTTCTCTCGCAGCGCATCCCGCTTGGCGGACCTTTCCGGCGACCTGCGGGTCATCGACGGGGACGCGAGCAATCCGGCCGACGTCGATCGAGCCGTGCAGGGGCAGGATGCCGTGGTCGTCACGCTCGGCATCACCGAGAACCCCATCCGTGTTCGGCTCCTCGGGACCGCCCGCACGCCGATCGACATTCGGTCGAAGGGAACGTTCAACGTGATCGACGCCATGAAACGCCACGGCGTTCGCAAGCTCGTGGTGCAGACGACCTACGGTATCGGCGAGACCGAAGGTCGCCTTGGCATCGGCGACCAACTTTTCTTCAGCGTGCTGCTCAAGCCCCAAATCGACGACACGAAGGTGCAGGAGCAGTTCGTTCGCAACAGTGGCCTCGACTGGACCCTCGCGCAGCCGGTCCACCTCACGGATGACGATGCCCCCTCGCAGCCGTTCATCTCGCTTCAAGGCGACACCGGCGTCATGAAGGTTTCCCGTCGCGCCGTCGGAGGGTTTCTGAGCGCAGCCGTGCTCAGCGAGCGCTACGTTGGAAAGTCCGTTGCGCTGTCCGGAGTCGCAGCGTGAACACGGCCATCGTGGTCACCGCCGTGGCCTCGGCGGCGTTGGGCGGCGTGTTCTTTGCGTTCTCCTCCTTCATCATGCCCGCACTCGATCGCATCGCCCCCGCCGAGGCGATGCGGGCGATGCAACGCATCAACGTCGATGTCCTCTGCCGCTCCTTCTTCGCCCTGTTCTTCGGCGTCCCGCTCCTCTCGCTCGGCCTCACGGTGCACGCCGGCCTCGCGTGGTCCGAGCCCGGCTCGGCACTCCTGTTGACGGCTGGCCTGCTCAACATCCTGGGCTCGTTCGTCGTCACCGTGGTCGGCAACGTTCCGTTGAACGAACGCCTCGCGAAACGATCCGCCGACTCGGCCAACGCCAGCACGCTGTGGTCGACATACTCGAAACCGTGGGTGCGCTGGAACAGCCTGCGCGCGAGCGCCAACCTGGCGGCGGCTGCACTGCTACTCGCCGCAGCGTGAGCGGCTCAGAGTTCGCGCATCCAGAAGTCCAGGGTTGGACCGGGGATCGGGTGGGCGCAGTGTTGTGCGCCTTTGTGAACGAGTTGGTCGGTGACGAAGCCGAGGTTGGTGAACTCGTCGTAGCTGGCCGCGGAGGGGTCGGCGAGGAAGTCTTGGTCGCCGTAGTTGAGGTACAGGGAGTTGAGGGCGACGACGTCGGGCTGGGTGGCGGGGTCCCACTCCCAGCCGAAGGAGCCGCCGGAGCCTCCGCAGTTGGCGACCCAGATGCCGGGGATGCGCTCGCCTGCGACGGCGATGAGGGAGCTGGTGGTGAACCAGGAGCCGCCGGAGACTCCCCAGTAGAGGTTGCGTTGTTCGACGACCTCGTAGGCTTCGCGCACGGCTTCGATGGTGGTGGCGACCATGTCGGCGTGCACGGGCTGTGCGGCACCGAACGAGGGGGACGTGTCGCCGTCGTAGCTGGCGGGGGAGCGAATGCCCATCACGAGGTAGTTCTGCGGCAAGGCCCAGTCGAGGATCTCCTGGGAGAAGCCCCAGTTCTCGATGTAGTCGGTCCCGGTGTCTCCGTGCAGAAACACGACGAGTCGTTCGGCGGGGACGTCTTCGTCGAGAGGGAAGAACTTGATCTCGAGTTCCTCGACCGTGGTCTGACACCCGTCGTAGCCGGCGTGGTCGAAGGGGGTGTCGCAGGGCAGGCCCGCAGGGGGTTCCACCATGCCGCCCGAGGACTCTCCGCCGCTGTCGTCCGCTTCGCTGTCGTTGCCCGAGTCCTCGCTCCCGCTGTTGGGTCCGCTGGTGCTCTGGCCCGACGTCATGCTCACGGTTGCGTTGGACTCGCCCGCGCCGCTGCTGCTCTCGGCCGCGGTCCCGTCGGTGTCGGTGTCGGTGTCCGCCGCGGTGGAGTCGTCGCCGCAGGCGGTGAGACACAGGGACAGAACCAGCCCGGACAGGAGCGTTGGATGCATCGCGGCGCGCATGAGCGTCGAGACTGGCACGGACCACCCGAGCATCGACAGCGCAGTTCGGACACCGAACGCATTTCGGTGGCAGCGGGGGCTACGTTGGCCCACATCGGGGCATCACGTCGGAGTGTCGACGTCGTCCCAGTCGGCGTTCTGAAAGCGGAGCAGCCAGTTGAGCGCGTAGTGCCGCTCGGCGATCACACCGGGCTCGAGGCCTTCGGGGGGCGTCAAACCTTGGCGACGAGCCTCTCGAACCGCCCAGTGCAGGCGGAAGTGATGGTCGGCGGCATCGAGCAGGGCTTCGGCGGGGCGAAGCGCGGCGGATCGCAGCAACGCGCTGCGGTCGGCATCGATCAGTGTGCTGGCTGTGCGGGGCACGTCGCAGATCTCCGCGGGAAAGGGGAGGGCGTCGACGAGCCCGAGCGCCCACTCGAGCAGCCACACACACTCGTAGCGCCACGCGTGGTTCACGACGGCTTGTTGTTCCGGCGTTTCGTCGTCGAGGAACGCGTGCTCGCTGGGCGCGAGCGCAACGAAGGCCTCCGGGACCCGGGCTTTCAGATCTTGGGCGGGGATCGGGTCGCCGGAGGCGAGCGACTCGGCTCGGATCGCGCACACGAGCAGCGAACACGCGCGATGCAGGACGTCGGCCGCTGAGCGGGGCACGACCTCGAGCGCGCTGACGATCGGAGGCAGACCCGGTGCCACCGGGATGCCCCGCGCTGCGATCTGCGTATCGAACCGCTGCTTGCGTTCGACAGCGTCGGCCGGGTACGGCACGTGTGCGTCGGGAGACGATTCGCCCGTCTGGGGATCGACGAGCATGTGGCCCACCGGGTCGCGCACGCTGCCGTCGGGGAGAAACAAGACCGCGTTGGCGGACAGCGCCCAGTTGGCGAGTCCGTCGAAGGCTGCCTCTTCGATCTCCACACTGACGTGGTGTTGCACGCGTTCGACGTGCTGGATCACGTGAAACAAGGACGCGGTCATCTGCCGCTCGCCGCCTTGCATGACGTAGCCCATGAACCCGTGCAGGTGCGGCATCAGTTCCGGGTCGGTGCGATCACGCTGGCCGAGAAGCGTGTGCTCGAAGTCCAGCGCGGGCAGCTCGCGAACGGTTGCGTACAGATTGACGAGGACCGTCACCTGCGGACGATAGCAGCTGTCCTGCCTCAGGCGGCGTCGCCCGCCAACTTGCGGTGCGTCCGTGCACCGCGGTCCGGGACGAGTTGCCGCAGCTGCCACGCCTGCACGGCCAGTTGCTCGCGGCTCTGCTCCACGCTGTCTCGGACTTGCCGCATCAGCAGCGCCGGGAGCACCACCGTGGTGACGCTGGCGAGGACCAGGAGCGACAGCGTGGCGGTTGCAGGCAGCGAGGCGAGGTGCGGCACGACGAGCATGCCCGCATCGGTGAATGCGTATGACGGACTCCACGCTCCGGACAACTCGAGCAGCAGCGGAACCACGACTGCCATCGACGCGATGGAGACGTAGGCGATTCGCCGTCGCCCCGTGGTGTGTTGGGTGAACGAAAGCGCGTTGGCTCCGGCCATGCCGGGGATGAGCACGAGCGGGCCGAGCAGGCGGCTGAGCACGATGAGGGTGATCGTGCTGACGATGAGCGAACCGGTGGCCCAGTGCGCGGTCTTTCGAGCTCGCGACCCGACGTATGAAATGACGATGCCGACGACGATGAGAGCCAGCATCGCGGCGAGGTACCCCCACGAGCGCACGCCCATCAGGAGTGTGATGCCGGCGAAGGGGAGCCAGGCGGCGTAGGCCGAGACCCCTCCGCGGGCCGACTCGCGCTCGCTCTCTCGGCGGTCTGCTTCGAGCTGCAGGCGGACCTCTCGTGGAACGCTGGCAGGAGGCCGCGTGAGGAGGTCCATCAGCATGCTTCGCGCTTCGGCGTTCTCGGGGTCGAATGCGAGGGCCCGTGAGATCATGTTCATCACGCGGCGCTGGGCGGAAGGATCGTCGCCCTCGTGTTCCAGCGTCTCGAACGCCTGGGTGGCGCGTTCGAGGTAGCTCGTCGCGAGCTCTTGGCGCAGTTGTGCGTCGCGATCCCCGTCGAGAAAACGCTCGACCGCTTGCTGGAGTTCGCGAACGCTCGGGTAGCGTTCATTGCGGTCGTACTTCGTTGCGCGCACGCAGATCGCTTCGAGCTCTGGCGGCACGCGGCGCTCGGGATAGCGGGCGTGGGCACGTGCGTCGGCCCCCTCGATCGTCGATCCGATCGCCTGTTGCGGTGACTTGCGAGGATGAAGGGGCTCACCCGTGAGCAGCTCGAACAGGATGGCTCCGAGCGCGTAGATGTCCGCGTGGGGGCCCACGTTGCCGTGCACGCCGTCGAGCTGTTCGGGCGCCATGTAGCCTGGCGTGCCGAGCACTTCGCCGTCGACCGTTTCTGCCGAGTCACCGAGGTCTCCGAAGGAGGCGAACTCGGCGGTTTGCACCCGCTCATCGTCGGACGCCGTCTTGGCGAGTCCCCAGTCGAGGACGTAGACCTCGCCGAAGTCGCCGAACATGATGTTGGATGGCTTGAGGTCGCGGTGAACGATCCCTCGCTCGTGCGCGTAGTCGACGGCGAGGCAGACCTGCGAAAAGGCGGACAGCAGGCGGCGACGAGAGAACTCCTCTTCGTCGTTCTGCCGGATGATGTCGGCCAGCGTCTGCCCGGCGACACGCCGCATCGTGAAGTACGGGCGATCGCCTACCGTCGCGCCGAGGTCGTAGACCGGGACGACGGCGGGGTGTTCGAGCTGGCCTTGGACCCGCGCCTCTTTGAAGAATCGCCCACGCGCCCGAGGGTGCGACGCTCGTTCGTCACGAATGACTTTGAGGGCGACTTCTCGGCCGATGCGCTTGTCCTGACACAGTCGTACCTCGCCCATGCCCCCGCGGCCCAGCCGACCCTGGTCGGAGTAGCGTTCGTCGAGTTCGTCGGGCGGAAGCGGCACGCCCGGCAAACTCGAATCTCCGGCGAGCGTGTCAGCGCCCCCGAACGGGTCGGCCGCGGCGAGCCCAGTCTTTGCGACGTCGGCGGGTGCGGGGGCGCGGGGCGACTCCTTCGACATGGCCCAAGGGTATGCCGTCGGTGCGCGCAGCGGGGCGAACCCGCCACACTCCTCGCGTGATCCGGCCGTGTCGGCGGAGGGCCCGCTCCGTTATCCGGCGCAGCAGATCGTCACGGGGCCGCTCGGCTCGACCGTGCCGCTGATCGGTGCGGTGCCGGTGCCTCCGCCACACGAGATCGCGGGCATGCCGGGATCGTACGTGGCCGAGGTCACCGCACTGGCGCCGGTGTTCACGCAATCGGCGTTGGTAAGGTCGACTCCGCCGCCACACGCATCGGTCTGCAAGGTGACGACCGCGTTGCACAACCCGGTCGGAGCACCGCAGTCGCAGGTTCCGCATTCACGCTGGTCGTCGGAGCCACTGTAGGCGGTGGTGGCGTCCGCGTAGCCGTCGGGGCAGTCGTGCTCGCCTTCCTGCCAGATGCACACATCCGAGTTGTCGGCGATGCAAGGGCCTCCGCTCTCACACATGCTGGGCTCGGCTGTGGGTGCGCACAGCTGCACGGAGTCGGCGAACCCGCCCTCGTTGAACGATGCGGTGCCTTCGCAGGTCCCGCTGTCGACCACGACCGCTCCGACCGCGACGAAGTCCTGCGAGAGGATCTCGGCGGCACCCTCGTCAGCGAGCGGCGGTGGAAAGGGCCCCTCGAACGGCGTGCATGCGGTGAGCCCGAGGTCGAAAGTGTAGTCCGGATCCCCGGCGCACCCCCCTTCGCCCCACACCTGGACCTCGATCGTTTCGGCACAGGCCGCATCGACCGGCTGACAGTCACAAGTGCAGCTGTCCTCGCCAGGGTCGAAGTCGGTGAAGAAGGCCCCGGCGGGGTCGGCAAAACCGCCGTTGCAGTCGACCGCGTTGCCACCGACTTTGACCGGGCCGGTCCAGCCCGCGGGAATGACGGGCGCGCAGGTGCCGGTGCACGAACCCGGGGCGTCCGTGGTGGTGGTGCCCTGTGTGGCCGCTCCGGTGCTGTCGTCAGCGGCGCTCGACGAGCCGTCCGCGGCGCTCGTGGGTGTGTTGCTGGTCGAGGGCTCGCCCGAGGACGAACCGTCCGTACCCGAACCCGCAGACCCATCGTCGCCGCATGCGGTGGCGAGGGCCGAACCCAAGGTCAAAATCGCGATCGACAGTCCCCGGCGCGTCATTCGAGAACGGTACGCCAACCCCGAGGCTCAGTCGATCCCCTGGCGGGCCTCCATGGCACGAGCGCGTCTTCGCGTACCTGCGCCTCCTTCCCGGGCGTTCTTGGCCTGCAGCGCCAGTGTCTTCCGACGCGCTTCGCGGGCGTCCGGGTGCGTCATTTCTTCGGCGATTTTCTCTCTGGCGATGAACTCTCACGACTCCCGATGGTCGACCCGTCCCGATGCGCGGGGCCATCGTCGTCACCTATCGGAGTCATAGATACGTGTCATGGGATCCGGTGCTAAGCCGATCTTGCGCCTTGGTCTCGGAGGACCACCGCCGCGGATGTCCATGGTTTCACTACTCTTGGTGTTTGCCCTCAACAGCGCGCCCGTTGGCGATGCCGCCTTGGAGTCGAAGGTGAAGGAGGTCTTCGACGAGCATTGCACCGCCTGCCACGCCGAGGGGGGAGACCCCAACGACCCGGCCGAGTTCTCGCTCGAGGGGGACCTCTCGGGACTCGTGGGGCGAGCGTCGAACGAGACGGAGCGACTGTTGATCGCGCCGGGGAGCCCGGACGCCAGCTACCTGATGGACAAGATGCTCGGGACGCCCGCGATGAAAGAGGACCTCATGCCGCTGGGTGATGAGCCCCTGTCGGCGGAGGAGCTCCAGCTCATCGCCGACTGGATCGCGTCGATCCCCGGGGAGAGTCCCGCATCGAACCCCGCGTCGGCTCCTCCCACCGTTTCTCCGGAACCCGCTCCCACGCCGACCCCGGCGGCTGCGACGATAGACCCGGCGCTCGAGGCCCAGGCGAAGGCGGTGTTCGACGAGTTCTGCACGGGCTGTCACGCCGAAGGCGGGAGTCTCGATGACCCCAGCGAGTTTCCGCTGGAGGGGGATCTGTCGATCCTGATCGGGCGAGGATCCGCCGAGAGCGACAAGCTCCTGATCGCACCGGGCGACCCCGACGGCAGCTACCTGTTGGACAAAGTGCTCGGAACGCCCGCCATGAAGGAAGAGCTGATGCCGTTGGGCGATGAGCCGCTATCCGCGGACAACGTCCAGGCATTGCGAGATTGGATCTCTGCGATGCCAACAGCGGACGCCCCCACAGGTGTCGCTACGGACCCGGTGGCTCCGTCGGCGCCGTCGACCTCTTCGGTGACGCCCCCGAAGAAGAAGTACAAGCCGTTCCACGGCGAGAAACATCTCGTGCTGCCCACGACCACGACGTTGGGCAGAAGGACGTTCCAGTACCGCATCGATCACCGATTCGGTCGCATCGGGACCGAGCGAGGGGCATTCGGCCTCGACGCTGGCGTCGTCATGAACATGGGCATCGCCTACGGGATTATCGACGGGCTCGACGTGGGGCTTTCACGAACGAACTCCCGCAAGGCCTGGGAGTTCAGCGCGAAGTATGTGCCGCTGCGCCAAGAGGAGGAGCAGTTGCTGTCATTGGGCCTCTATGCCTCGCTCGACGCACTTCGCGACTTCGACGTCGAGAACCGCGTCTCCGGCAACTTCATGCTGTTGCTCAGCCGGCTGTGGTTCGAGCGCTGGGCCACGATGCTGGAGCTCAGCTACCACACGGGAACGAACAAGAACGGCCGGGTGCTGCTCGACTTCGGCGACGGCGCGGGGCCGGTCCCGGTCAACGACGATCGCGGCACGATCACGATGGGTCTCGCTTCGCAGGTCTGGCTTGGAAAACGCAAGCGGTGGTCGATCGATGCGGAGTACGTCCACCCGATCTCCGGCGGTGGTGCCCCCGACACGTTCTATGTGCGTGGTGGCGATGCCGACCCGGACGGCACGCGTATCGGCTCGTGGGGGCTTGGCGCTGGTTACTACACGGGCAAGCACTTCTTCCAGCTGCTGTTTACCAACAACCGCGAAATCCACCCCAACCTCGCCGCCCCGGGGGGGCAGTCGGGCAACCCCTTCACCACCGACGATGGGGTGCGAGAAGGCAACCCGCTCAACGAGTTCAACTTCTACTTCGGCTTCAACCTCGTCCGGCAGTTCTCCCTCGGAAAGAACGCGGCCCGGTGGAAGAAGGAACGTCAAGCGAAGAGAAGCGGAAAGGCTGCCCAGTGAATCGCGTTCTCGTTCTTGGAACCGTTTTGGTGTTGGGGGGCTGCAACCGGGTCACGCGTATCGACCAAGGTGATGCGTCCGGGGCGGAGAGCCCCGTACCCGCGCCCGTGCAAGAGCGCCTCACCGCGAGTTGTGCCATTCCGAGCTGTCACGTCTCGGGCTCCGTGGGACCGGACCTCTCGGCGGCGTCGGCAGGTGCGTGGGTGGACCAGGTGGGAGGCGGCGGTCCCTACATCTCGTTCGGTGACGTCGACAACAGCTACCTCATCGAGAAGATGCTTCCAGGCCCGAGCGCGGGTAGCCAGATGCCGTTGCCGCCGGGGGTCCTCGAGGCCGAGGACCTGGCAGTCATCGTCGGTTGGGTGGCTGGTGTCGAGTTCCCCGACGAGGAGAGTTCTTCTGGCGAAAGTGGGTCGGGCGGAAGTGCCGACGTCAGCTACAGCGCCGACGTTCGGCCGCTCTTCGCCTCGCGCGGTTGCCTGGCGTATCACCACGACGACTCTGCGGTCGACGTCGACATTGCGGACCCGTTCTCTGCTCCGAATGGACTCGTTGGTTCGGTCAACACCTGGGCGGAGGCGTATCCCGAAGGCGGGACGCCGATGCTCAATGTCTCCCCGGGGGCGCCCGACGACAGCTTCCTCGTGGACAAGCTGCTCGACCCTTACGTGACCGACCCCGCGGTTGGCGGAGGCCCCATGCCGCTCAATCTCGAACCCCTCACCGATGAAGAACTCGCGGACCTTCGGGCGTGGATCGACGCCGGGGCGAACGACGACACGATGTTCGAGGAGACCATTCGACCCATCTTTGGCGACGAGACTCGGCTTGGCGCCCGCGGAGGGAAATGCACGTACTGCCATCATTCGTTTGGCGGTCAACGTCCCAACCTCTCGGACCCTTTCGACCCCGAAACCGGGGCGGTGGGCGTGCCGAGCGTCTTCGATGCCGATTCGATGATCATCGAACCAGGGAACGCAGATGCGAGCGTATTGGTGCGGAAGGTCGAGGCGACCGAGTTTGGGGCGCTCGGCGGACCCATGCCTCCGTTCTACGAACCGCTGAGCGACGCGGAGCTGGAACTCGTCCGAGCGTGGATCGCCGCGGGCGCCCCCGACAACTAGAAGCCATGCGCAATCCCGACGAACCCATCGTGAAGCATCCTGAGACCTCGCCCTCTGAGCGCGCGGACACTCTGTCGTTCGGATCGGTCGTGGCCGGCGGGGGACTGATGCTGCTCGCGCTCTCTGGGGCGACCTACGTCATCGGAACGATGCTGGGCGTCGATGTGCTGTTGTTCCCCGCGGGGATCGGGATGCTCATCGGCCTGATCTGGTTCGTCGTTGCCCGCCTCGCCCGCGTTGGGCGAACCCTCTAGAAGGAACGAATATGAGTACGACATTGAGCATGTGGCTGGGGATCGCGTTCCTGGTTCTGGCGATCGTGGCGGTGCTGCTCCAGGCGTGGCTTTGGGGGCCGAAGTTCTGGAACGAGGCGGAGAAGAAAACCGAAGCGCCCAAGCTTTGGCTTCGTGTCCACGCGCTCGCCGGCTACGCGTATGCCGCGATCTACGTCGTGATGATGTGGAACATGCTGCCGCGGCTGTGGGAGTACCAGTACGAGCTTCCTGCGCGGACAGTCTTTCATGCGGTCGTGGGGATCACGATCGGTGTGCTGCTCGTTTGCAAGATCTGCATCCTGCTGTTCTTTCGACACTTCGAGGAGTCGATGCCCTACTACGGGTTTGGTCTCCTTCTCTGTACGATCGTCCTGTCGACGCTCTCCGTCCCCTATGCCGTTCAGGCGCACGACTTCTCGGGCAAGACCTCCGACCCGCAGAACGTGGAGCGGGTGCAGAAGCTGCTCGCCAATGTCGACTTTGGAGAGCAAGACGTCGACATCGAGAAACTCACCACACGCGCGGGGTTCGAGAAGGGGCGCCAGGTGCTGGTGAAGCAGTGCATCGTCTGCCACGACATGCGGACGATCCTGGCCAAGCCACGGACACCACAGCGGTGGTACGACGTGTCGATGCGGATGCTCGACAAGCCGTCCGTGTTTGGCGAGCAGCTCTTGGCGGAGGACATTCCGGCTGTCACCGCGTATTTGGCCGCGATCACCCCCGAGATTCAGAAGTCGACCAAGGGGCGTCGGCTGGCGCAACGGAAGGGCGAGAAGAACTCCGAGGCCATGGTCGACATGGCGCACGATGCTGATGTCATCGCCGTCGCGACGGTCGATCGGGTGCGGGGGGAGGCTTTGCTGGAGGAGCATTGCACGGCATGTCACGAACTCGACGAGAACGAGGCACACGGGCCCGATGACCTCGCGGGGTGGCGCTCGGTGGTGGCGGCGATGGTCGAAGAGGGTGCGGAGTTTGACGACGCAGTTGCCAGCGAGATCGCCCTGTACCTGGCTCAGAAGTTCCCCGCTGCACCGTCAGCCGCGGCCGACACCGACACTGACACCGACGGTACCGGAACCGGCGAGGGCGACACCGACTCGCAGGCGGAGCAACCGGATGCGAACGAACCGGAGCCCGAACCCGAGGCGAAAAAGCCAGAGCCCGAACCCGAGGCGAAGAAGCCCAAGCGGCCAAGGGGGGCCAAACCTGCGGCCAAGCCCGAGCCCGAGCCCGAGCCTGCGGCCAAGCCGAAGCCGAAGCCCGCGAAGCCTCGCGCCGACAAGGCAAACGGCCGCAAGATCTACATGGCGAAGTGCAAGACCTGCCACGGTCCCAAGGGGAACGGCGAAACCGCATTCGGTCGCAAGCTCGGTGTGACGCCGCTGTCCGACTTGAGTCGCTCGCGCATCGAAACCGCAGTCATCAAAGGTGTGCCCGGAACGAAGATGAAGGCGTACGACAAGAAGCTCACGCCTCAGGAAATCGACGACGTGTCGGCGTTCGTGAAGAGCCTGTGACCGAACAACAGCGGGCTCAGTCGATCCCCATGCGGGCCTTCATGGCGGCGAGCTCGTCGTCGAGCGCGTCTTCGCGTGCCTGCGCCTCTTCCCGGGCTTTCTTGGCCTGTAGTGCGAGCGTCTTCCTACGTGTTTCGCGGGCCTCGAGGCGCGCCTTTTCTTCGGCGAGCTTCTCTTTGGCGCTGAGCTCGGGAGCGTTCGTGCTCTCGAGCGCCATCACTTCCGAGCACGCACCGCACTGAAACGCTGTGGATTCAGTGTCGAAGAGATCGACGACGACGTAGGCGGTGTACGTCGTCTCGACTTCGACCTCGACGAAGGTCGTGTCCGCTCCACACTTGGGGCACTTCCTTCGTCGGCTCCGCCCTCCTTCGAGCGGGCGAGTCTTCTTCTTCCTACCGAAGACGAACCACATGCCAATGAGTGTACCCGTTGGACAGGGTCCGCCGCGTCGGCTTTCAGCGCTCTTCGTCTTCGGGAGGCTCGCAACCGACCCCGTCGAACTCGCCTTCGACTTGGCCTTCGCAATCATCGTCCTCGATACAGGACACTTCGGGGAACGGGGTGCCTTCGAAGAGCGGGACCCAGGTGGTCAGTTGTCCGTCTTGCACGCAGTAGTCGAACGCCCCGATGACCTCGTTGTCGTTGGTCGTGAGCAGGAGTTGGTCGTTGAAGATGTCCCACGTGCCTTCGACGTTCTGCGGGAGGTCGAACGTGTAGAAACAGTTGCAGTCGGTGCCGCCCGCCGACTCGCACACCATCTCCAGGCCCGGCTCGTCGCTGAGGGCGTCGCCGAACGCCACGCAGTCGAGACCCACGCACGCCATCGAGTCGACTTGAAGGTCGGCTTCGAACTGCAGGGTGAAGGCGTCTGCGTATGTGCCGTCGTCGGAGAGGGTGCGGGTTCCGTCCAGCGAAGACCCGGTGATCTGTTGCGTGGCATCGGCACAGATCTCGGTGAAGAAGTTGGGCAGCACTTCGTGGCCGCATGCGGTCTGGGCGGTCCACTCTCCGACGAGTTCTCCGCCACAGGGGGCGGGGGTGGTGTCGCACGTTGGCTCGCCCGCCATCTCGTTGGTGAAGCCTTGGGCGGACATGCCCAGCAGCGAGTAGCCGACGCAGATGTCCGTGGCTTCACCGCCCGTGGTGGTCTCGTCACCCCCGCCCGAACTCGAGCTCGTGCCTTCGTCCGTCGTGCCCGAGGACGACTCGTCTTCGCCCGACGAGGTCGACGACCCCGACGTCGCGGTGGGACTTGTGGTGGGGCCTGCGGTGACGCCCGTGCTGCTCGAGCTGCTGCTGCTGCCTGCATCGGTGTCGGTGTCTCCGCCTTCGTCCGAGGTGCATGCAGGAAGCGAAAGCGAGATCACGAGCGAGGCGAACAACGGGACGTAGCGCATGAGACGATCGTGACCGACGGCGACGTTGTCTCCAAGAGACGCGCGTCACCTGCTCGATTGCTCGTCCGGGAGGGGGGTGGTACGGCTCTGCACCGTGCTCGGCCTCGCACTGCTCGTCGGCCTCGAGCTCTCGCCAGCGCCCGTGGAGTTGCGGTGGCAGGGAGCGTGCAACGAGCCCGAAGTGGTGCGTTCGCGGCTCGATGGCGAGCTGAACGGCTCGGGGGAGCCGGAGCGCTGGGTGGACGTCCAGGCCGACGTCGAGGTTGCGTCGGTCGAGCCGGGGGTCGAGGCGACGGTGGTCCTGGTCACGGAGAGCGGGGAGACGACGCGTGTGCTCGAGGCCGCGGATTGTGACGAGCTGCACCAAGCGATCGCCTTGCTGCTCGCGATCCATGTCGACCCCCTCGCGGAAACGCCCGGACCCGAGCCCGCGCCTGCGCCTGCGCCGGAGCCCGAGCCCGAGCCCAGCGCGGCCGTGCCACCGCCGGAGCCCGTGCCCGTGTCGCCCGACGTTCGGCCCGACCCCGCGACGCCGCCGAGCGAGGAACCTCCGCAAAACCCAGCCCCCGTCGTCGCGCCCGATCGCGGGTTCGTGCGTGCGGGCGTGGGCGTCATGGCGGGGCCGCTCCCCAACGCTGCCCCGATGTTCGAGCTGTCGGCCGGCTGGGCGCGTCGATACCTTCGTCTCGATGGTCGCGTCGGGTACCTGCCGCCGCAACGCGACGAACTCGATGGTGCGCAGGTTCGGTACCAAGCGTGGGACATCGGCGGTCGCGGTTGCGGGCTCCTGCACGCGCGCGCGTTGACCGTGCCCTTGTGTGTTGGCGTCGGCGCGGGGGCGGTGCACGGCCGTGCGACAGGCTTCGAAGGGGCGGCCCGCGATCGGCGGGCCTTGGTGCATGCGTCTGGCTCGGTCGGGGTCGACTGGGCGATCGCCTCGCGGTTGGCCTTCTGGGCTCGTGCAGAGGGCGGCGCCACAGTGCTGCGCCCCGTGTTCGAGATCGAAGGGTTGGGAAGGGTGCGTACGACTCCTGCGTGGCGGGTTGGAGCGCTTTTTGGGGTCTCGTTCGATTTTTTGTGACGGAACCCTGCGCGGGCCTGCAACTCGGGGCGCATGACGGTGTGGACTCGCAGCGGTGTGGCACGGTTGGGCGTGGCCAGGTCCCGCAGGTTGTCCTTCGACGCGGTCTTCCGCGACGAGCACGACTTCGTCTGGCGCACGTTGCGGCACTACGGGGTGCCCGACGCCGGGCTGGACGATGCGACGCAGGACGTCTTCGTCGTCGTGCACCGCCGACTGTCCGACTTCGATGGGCGAGGTCCGCTGCGCAGTTGGCTCATCGGCATTGCGCGCCGCGTGGCCTCGCGACACCGAACGCGGTCGGCCGTTCGCGCGCAGCGTGAGGCGCCTTTGGGCGCGGTGGAGCCCAGCGCGTCGGGTCCGAGTCCGCACACGGGCGCGCTGCGGGTCGAGGCGGTGGACTTCGTCTCTGGGTTTCTCGATGCGCTGCCACCCAAGCTGCGGGCGGCGTTTCAGCTTTGCGAGATCGAGGGCATGTCGGCGCCGGAGGTGTCTGCCGTGCTCGGGGTCTCGGTCAACACGGTCTACTCCCGGCTGCGGTTGGCGAGGGCGCGGTTCGAACGTGCACTCGAACGCCGGACGCTCGGGGAGAAAAGGAGCAACGCACGATGAGCAAGCCGCCCCGTCTCTCCGAAGAAGCCCGCGCCATGCTCGCGGCCTACCGCGACGCCGCGCCCGGAGCTGCCCGCCGTGAGGCGAACCTGGACGCGGTTCGGGAGCGTGCCGACACACCTCGGCGTGCGGCTGCGGCTGGCTTGGCCACGCCGATCGCGTGGGGCCTGGCCTCTGCTGCCGCTGCGGCCGGTCTGGTGTGGGGCTTGTCCGCGGTCCGAGCACCCGAGCCCGAAGCTCCACCCGCGCCCGTCGAAGCGCCTGCCTCTGCGGCCGAGTCTCCTGCGCACGCTGTCGCGGCGGACCCCCGGTCTGTGCAAGAGGTCGTGACGCCCTCGGACGTGGCGACGCCCTCGTTGCCCACGGCGGTCGACAAGCCGAAGCGCGCCCAGCCTGCGCCAAGCCCCGCTGCGTCCGCTTCGGATCTCCGAGAGGAGACGCGGCTGCTTCGCACCGTGCGAACCGCGATCTCCACGGGAGCGCTGGATGACGCGGCGCGAAGCCTCGATGCATACACGACTGCGTTTCCCAACGGGGCACTCCGCGAGGATGCGCAGGCGTATCGAATCATCGTGCGGTGCGGGCAAGGGCGAGACGTCAGCGCGCTGCGGCGTGCCTTCGAGCAGCGGTACCCCGCCTCGCCCCATGTGGCACGCATCGACGCAAAATGCGGAGGCGAAAAAGAGTGAAGGTTCTCCGGCGCTGTCTGCAATGCGGGGGCATGAACGCTCCGAAGCTCGTTGCTGCTGGTCTTCTTCTCGTGGCCACCGGTTGTGTCACTTCCGCCGGGGATCTGGGGGCCATGGGCGAGAGCTCATCGGCGGGCGAGTCCGGGGGCGCCGCGTCCTCCGAGGGCGGGGAGACCAGCGGTGGACAGCCCGGCGGGTCATCGGGCGTCGCCACCTCCGGATCGACGAGCGGCGCAGGGGAAGAGAGTTCGACCGGCGAGCCCTCCGACCCGCCCGAGTGCGGAGCCGGCTCGGGCTTTCAGCGGCGCTTGACGAGCACCCAGTTCGAACACGCGGTCGAAGACCTGTTCGGGGTCGTGGTGCAGGTGAACCTCGACGCGGGGTTCATTCCGTTCGAGGTGGGTGAGGAGGTCTCCATCGAGGATTCGGTGGAAATCTCGATGGCCGCCGGAACGGTGGCGGCCCAGTTCGACGTGCCGGCATGCGCGGGAAGCTTCGACGACTGCGGCGACGACTTCATCGGTACGTGGGCACCCATCGTGCTGCGCGGCGGGCATGCCGAGGCGCTCGACACCTTGAACGAGGTCTACGCGACCGCGGACACCTATGAGCAGGGGGCTCGCGCCGTGGTCGAGGCGATGATCAACCATCCTGCGTTTGCCGACCTCACCCCTACGGGGTCGCAGGAGGATGGCGTGTTGGTGCTGGACGGCAACGCCGTCGCGACTCGGCTCGCGTTGTTGGTGTGGAACTCGGTTCCCGATGCCGCATTGCTGGCCACGGCCGATACTCTCACCAGCGCCGAAGGCATCGAGAGCGAGTTGGGGCGCTTGCTCGATGACCCCCGTTTCGGTCGGGCGCAGGCCGACCTGTATCGCGCCATGACAGGTGTCGATCGACTGCGGAGCATCGACCGCAGCGAGATCTATCCCGAATGGTCGGGTGCGTTGGCGGAGTCGATGATCGAGGAGCAGCGGCGTTTCGTGACCAACGCCGTCACGGCGAACGACGCTTCACTGGGGACGCTGCTCGGCGACAGCTCGACGTTCGTCGACGCGTCGCTGGCTGCCCTCTATGGCGACGATCTACAGACCCCGGCGCCGATCGGAAACGCGTGGGGTCCGGGCGAACTCGACCCACAGCGGCGCGGCGGGTTGCTCACGCAGCTGGGCTTCATCACCGCGACCTCGGGCAACTGGCCCGTGGAGACCTACCGTCCGCCCACGTTGCGTGGCTTCCGGGTGCTCGATGCCTTCGCGTGCAGACTCGTTCCTCCGCCTCCGGCGGACCTCGAGATCGATCCCCCCGACGGTGGCCCGATCGATACCCGCGAGGCATGGGATGCGTCGCTCTCGGCGCCCGAGTGCAGTGCGTGCCATGACCTCACCGATCCGTTGGGACACGCGTTCGGATACTACGACTCGGTCGGGCGCTGGGATCCCACCGAGGACTCCACCAGCGCGACCCATGCGTTGCTCGACGTCGAGTTCGAGGACGCCGTCGACCTCGGGGCGGTGTTGGCCGAGAGCGACGCCGTGCTCGACTGCGTTGCGGAGCGCTACTACATGTTCGCGTTCCGCCACGTTGCCGACGACGCCGATGCGTGCACGGTGGCCGAGGTGCAGCAGGCGTTTGCGGACAGTGGCGGCAACCTGCGCGCTGCAGTGCAGGCCATCGCCACGTCCAACGCGTTTCGTCTGGCGCCTGTCAGCGGTTGAGTGTCGCGAGGTCTCGGGCGAGCTCGATGAGCAGCTTGCCCGAGTCTTCGACGACCTTCACGCTCTGACCCAGGCCCTTCACGATCAGGTCGAGGTGCAGGACGGTCTTGGGGTTGGTGATCGACGAAGGCGCACCTGCGATGAGCTGCTGCCCCGACGACACCAGTCCCTGGGTCTTCTGAGCGAATCCGGGGGCCGTACCCGCGAGTGCCACGGCAAGCTCGCGTGTCTCGGCAAGCTGCCCTTCGACGGCGAGGCCTGCCTCGCCACCCACGGCCACCGCAGCGTGCACCGCTTCGCCGAGCGTCATCTTGGCGCTGTAGTCACGGCCCAACGCGGCCTTGGCCGACGCGCGGAGGTGTTTGATCGACTCGCGCGTTTGATACACGAATCCGTGAAACTCCGCCGTGGACTTGAAGAACGCGTCGTAGGTCGGGACGCCGATCTGCACGTAGGTGAAGCCTTCCTGACCCGCGGCGCGTGCGTTGCCGACGAAGTCGAGGTTGGCGTTGCCCTCGTAGTCGGCGAGTGTCGGTGCGAGGTCGGCCAAGTGCACTTCGCCCGGCGGAGGCGCTTCGACGAGCTTGGTCAGCAACTCCTTGGTCGTGCCGCGAAGCTCCTTGGCGGCGACATCCATCGCGGCCTTCATCTCTTCCCAGTCGTCGAACTCTTGGGTTGTGGTGGTGGTCTTGCCGTCGACCGTCTTGGTCGTGGTGACGGTGCCGTGAAACTTGAACATCGAGCAGCCGCTGAGGAGCAGGGCTGCCGCCATTCCAATCATGCGTGTGGTCAGTCGCATCGAGAGGTCTCCCGAAGGGAGGGACGAGTGTTTGGCGCCGCGGTTGCGGAGGCCGGGCGGCGTCGTTTGCGCAAGGTGCGGTTTTCGAGGTTCTCCCCGGCCGCGCACTGGCAGTCCGCGAACGGAACGGGTTCCAGTTGAAAAGTCCGATCAACGCCCTTGCCGCTGGGCCCGACCTCCTGTAAAACGAAAAGGGAGTTGAAAGTTGTTTTCAACTCTTTCTCGAGACGCCACCATGATCGTCTGCCTCTGCAAGGGAGTTTCCTGCCGCACCATCGACGCCGAAGTCGATAGGGGCGCGCGGACGGTGGGCAGCGTCGCAAAAGCCTGTCAGGCGGGCACCAGCTGCGGAATGTGCGTTGGGCAGATCAAAGACCTCATCCGGCTTCGCACCGGAGAAGCGGTCGAAGACTCCGCGTCCGACGCACCCGGCTGACGGAGCACGCGGGCCGCTTTCGCGGCGTCCGGACGCGCGGTTTTGAAAGCGCAGGTCAAGTGCAGGAAATGCGCGCATTTCTTGCGCCGAACTCGACTTCGCCTTTCAACTTCCGTAAGTGCTGGAAAACTGGGCTCTTTTCAGAACCTGACGTAGTGCTAGGTTCGCCGCGCCATGAAGGGCAGCGACAAGGTCATCGAACAACTCAACGACGTCCTCACCGCGGAGCTGACGGCCATCAACCAGTACTTCATCCACTCCCGGATGTGTAAGGACTGGGGCTACAAGCGCCTCGCCGATCACATCTATCACGAGTCGATCGACGAGATGAAGCACGCGGACGAGATCATCGAGCGCATCCTGTTCCTGCAGGGCGTGCCCAACGTCCAGCGCTACAACAAGATCACCGTCGGCGAGACGGTCAAGGAGCAGCTCGAGCTCGATCTCAAGATGGAGTACGACGCCGTCGAGCGCTTCCGCAACGCGATCAAGGTCTGCCGCGACGAAGAGCGCGACGAGACGACCGCGCTGCTGCTCGAAAAGATGCTCGCCTCCGAAGAAGAGCACGTCGACTGGATCGAGACCCAGCTCGAGCTGATCACGCAGGTCGGTCTCGAGAACTACCTCGCCCAGCAGATCCACGGCTGATGGCGGTCTCGATGGACATCCCCGTCGCCTGGGGAGAGATGGACGCGTTCGGCCACGTCAACAACGTGGTCTACCTGCGCTGGTTCGAGACCGGTCGCATGGCGTTCTTCGACCAGGTGGGGGTGGCCCTTCGGGACATTGCGACGGGAAGCGGGCCGATCCTCGCCCACACCAGCTGCGCCTTCAAACGGCCGCTCGAGTTTCCCGACACCATCACTGTGCACACGTCGATCGGCCGCATCGGCACCAAGAGCTTCACGATGCTCTACCGCGTGGAAAGCCACGCGCAGGGCGAGGTGGCGGCCGAGGGCGACGGCACGATCGTCTGGTACGACTACGCCAAGGGCTCCAGCGTGCCCGTGCCCGACGACTTGCGGGCTCGCTTGGAAGCCCATCTCACCTCGTAGCGCACGCCGACGAACGGTCTGTTGACGTCGTGGCTTGCCCCGCGCGCGCGAGGGAGGCACGGTCGGGCCGGTGACGTCGAGCGGTCAACGCCTGTGCACGGTGACGCAGGCCCGGACGGTGCTGAAGCGGGTCTTCGGCTACGCGGAGTTTCGCGACGGCCAGGCCGAGGCGGTGGAGCACACCGTCGCCGGACGGGATGTCGTGGTGTTGCTGCCGACCGGGCGCGGCAAGTCGGTGTGCTACCAGGTGCCCGCCATCGCGGCGGCGCAGCGAGAGCGCGGCGTGACGGTGGTGGTCTCTCCGCTCATCGCGTTGATGCAGGACCAGGTGGCGCAACTCGAGGCGCGTGGGGTCCAGGCGGCTGCGTTGCACAGCCATCTGAGCAGCGAGGAAAGCCGGGCCGTGGTGGACGCGTTGCTCGATGGCTCGCTGGTGCTGCTCTACGTGTCTCCGGAGCGGGCGGCCAAGGCCAGCTTTCGACGCCTGCTCGCGCGGGTGCAGGTCGCGTTGGTGGCGATCGACGAGGCGCACTGCGTCAGCCAATGGGGGCACGATTTTCGCCCCGACTACATGCGCCTGCACGAGCTGCGTTCGGTCTGCGACGCCCCGATCGTGGCGCTCACGGCCACGGCCACTCCGCGCGTCGTCGACGAGATCAGTCGTGAACTCAGGCTGGTCCTTCCGCACGTGGTGCGGGGGGACTTTCGTCGCCCCAACTTGCGGTTCATGGTTCGACATCCGCGCTCGGCAAAGGATCGGATGGCGCTGCTGCTTGCCGAACTCGAGGCGGCGGGCCTGCATACGCGCAAGGGCGAGGGGCGTGCCGTCGTCTACTGCAGCACCCGCAAGACGGTGGAGTCGGTCGCAAAGGGGTTGCGCGCGGCCAAGGTGCCGGTGGGCTACTACCACGCCGGACGCACGCCGCTGGCCCGAGACCGTGCGCAACGGTCGTTGGCCGAGGGCCGAACCCGCGTGCTCGTGGCCACCAACGCGTTCGGCATGGGCATCGACATGCCGGACGTGCGATTGCTGGTGCACTACCAGACGCCGGGCAGTCTCGAGGCGTACTACCAGGAGGCCGGCCGCGCGGGGCGAGATGGGGAGCCGTCGCGTTGCCTGATGATGTTCGGCGTCGCCGACATGGTGACGCAGCGGCGGTTGGGTGGGAGCTCGGGCAGCGCCGCGGTGCAACGTCACCGGGCGGCATCGCTCCAGATGATCGAAGCATACGCGCGTGCGGCCGAGTGCCGACAGGTCTTGCTGTGCCGACACTTCGCGCCCGACGACACACACCCGTCCTGTGGCAACTGCGACGTGTGTGCCCCCGAATCAGACGATGCCCCGACTCCCAAGGCGCCCGCGCCAGTGGCCACGCAGACTCTGCCGGACGACGCGTTGACGTTGATCGTCGAAGCGGTGGGCGCGTTGAAGAAGCCGGTCGGCAAGGCGTCGTTGGCCAAGGCGTTGCGGGGCAGCAAGGCTAAGGCGTTGAACAAGCTCGGGCTCGCCACGCTGCCGCAGCACGGCACCATGAAGCAGTATGACGAGCGTTCGATCGTGGCTGCTGTCGAGCAGCTGTTGGTCGAAGGCCGCTTGGCCAGAGCTGGCCGCAAGTACCCGACGGTGTGGCTGCCGGGCAAGCCGATTCGGGCACGCAGAGCCACTTCCGCGAAGCCGCGGCGCGCCCCTTCGCTTGCGACCGAGCTCGAGCGCTACCGCAAACGCGTGGCCGGCAAGCTCAAATGGAAGGCGTACATGGTCTTTCAGCGCAAGGCGATCTTGGCGATCACCAAGGCCCAGCCGTCCACGCGGGACGAGTTGCTGCTGATCCCCGGGCTGGGACCGGCCAAGGTCGATCGTTTCGGCGACGACATTCTCGACCTGGTCCGTCGCTTCGGGTGACGCGGCACCACCTCTGACCACCTCGGCCCGATCGGCAATCGAGTCGAAGCGTGCGACGATACATCGGTGGGGGAGCGTGACAGTGCGGTCGGCAAGGCGATCAGCCGATACGTCGTGCTCGAGGAGGTCGCGCTCGGCGGCATGGGGCGCGTGCTTCGTGCCTACGACCCTCGCTTGCAGCGAGAGGTTGCGGTCAAGGAGCTGCGGGCCAACACGCTCACGTCCGAAGCCACGCAGCGGTTGATCAACGAGGCCCGCGCGATGGCCAAGCTCTCGCACTCCAACGTGGTCGGGATCTACGACGTCGAAACGCTGGACGACGGGCAGATCGTGTTGGTGATGGAGTACGTCGCCGGCACGACGTTGCAGGTGTGGATGCAGGCCGAGCATCCGTGGCGAGAGGTCGTCGATACGCTGGTCGCGGCCGGACGAGGGCTGCAAGCGGCGCACGCGGCCGAGCTCCTGCATCGCGACTTCAAGCCGGCCAACGTCTTGCTGTCGGAGTCGGGCACGGTCAAGGTCACCGACTTCGGTCTCGCCAAACCCACCCCAAAGTCGTTGTCGTTCGTCAGCAGCGACAACCATCGTCCGGGGGGAGGGGACGAAACGCAGACCCAGGAGGGCATCGTTTTGGGCACGCCCCGGTACATGGCGCCCGAGCAGCATGGCGGGGCGGAGCTGGGGCCAGCGGCGGATCAGTACGCCTTCTGCGTGACGCTCTGGGAGGCCCTCGCTGGCGCACCGCCGTTCTCGGGGCGCGGGTTGGCGCGGCGCAAGCGTGAGGGGCCACCACCGTGGCCGGGCAGTGGTGTGCCGCGGTTCGTGGTCGATGCGATCCTACGCGGGCTCGCACCGAACCCCGATGAGCGCTGGCCGTCGATGAAGGCGTTGTTGGAGCGACTCACGTTCGACCCTCGGCAACGCCGCAACCGTGGCATCGCGATCGGTGGTGTCGCGGTGTTGGGTACCGTGACGGCTGTGTTTGCGTGGCAGGCCTATGCAGGGGGGCCGACCGCAGCCTGTAAGGGCGCGCGCGACGAGTTGGATGCAGCGTGGGGCGATGCGCGTCGGGCCGCGGTCAAGGCTTCGCTGCTCGATGGGGACACGCCGTACACGCGCGGGGTTTGGAAGCGGGCTGAGGCTCGCCTCGATGCATACACCGATCGTTGGGTCGAAGGGCATGAGGACGCGTGCGAGGCGACGGCGGTCCTGGCGATGCAGTCCGAAGCGGTCCTGGACCTGCGGATGGCCTGCTTGCGTGCGGCGGAGGTCGACTTGCGAGCGGTCACGGGCGTGCTCTCCAACGCCGACGGCAACGTTCGGCAGCATGTCGACGCGATGCTGGACGGCCTGCCCGAGCTCGCGCGATGTGCCGACATTCACGGTCTGCAGGCCGAGGTCGAGCCGCCGCCCGCCGAGTATGCGGCGCGGGTCCGAGAAGCCCGGCGTTTGCTCGCCGAGGCCGCCGCCGAACGCAGTGCGGGTCTGTACGACGCCGCCTTGGCGCACGTGGAAGAGGCCGAGCTGGCGATGGTGAGCGTGCAGTACCCCGCGGGCCGAGCCGAGTTGATGCTCGAGAAGGGCAAGGTGCTCGAGGCGGTCGGGCGGTACGAGGACGCGGTCGAGCCGCTTCAGCAGGCGATGAGCACCCACGCGGCCGCGGCACGTCGCTCGTTGCTGCGCGACGCGACCACGCGGCTGATGCACGTGCTCGGCAAACGGCTCACCCGGTTCGAGCCTGCGCTGGCCCTGCTGCCGCTGGCCGAGGGCCTCGCGCACGGGCGGCCGCTGGAGGAGGCGGACGTCGCCAACACCCATGCGCTCATCTTGTTGGAGAAGGGCGACGTCAAGGAAGCCGAGGTCGCGCAGCGAAGGGCCTTCGAGCTGCGACTCGAAGCACTCGGAGCCGACGACCCTTCCGTGGCCCAGTCGCATCACTCGCTTGCTTTGGTGCTCACCGCCCAGAGCCGACACGCGGAGGCGCTGCGTGAACACGTGCGGGCGATGACGATCTGGGAGGCGGCGCTCGGGCCAGAGCATCCCAACGTCTCGATGGCGATGGTCAACGTCGCCACGGCCTACTTTCACCAAGGGCTCTACGAAGAGGCCGAACAGGCCCACCGCAAGGCGCTCGCGCTTCGGGCCAGTGCACTCGGAGAGCGGCATCCCGAGGTGTTGCACGCGAGGGTGAACTTTGCGCTCACGTTGTGCCGGCAGGGCAAGTGGACGGCCTGCGAGGAGGAGCTCGAGCGCACGCTCGTCGAGCAGGAGAAGGCGCTCGGCAAGGACCACCGGGTGTTGGCGCGCACCCACATCAACCTGGCGGTGGCAAAGCAGGCACAAGGCCAGTTCGATGCGGCCACGGCCCATAGCCAACGCGGACTCGAGATCTCCGAACGTACGCTGGGCGCGGACCACCACGACACGGCCGTTGTACGGATCAACATCGCAAACGACCTCGCGCGGCGCGGGGAGCATGCGGCGGCCGCGGATGCCTATCGCAAGTCTCTCGCCACGTTGGAGAAGACATTGGGTCCACGTCATGCATCGGTGGCGATTGCGGTGAACAACCTGGGCGCGATGCTCGAAGAGCAGGGGTCGTACGAGGATGCGGAAGCGAACTACCGACGGGCCCTCGACATTCGTCTGAACACGTTGGGGCCCGACCACCCGCACGTGGCCTCGGTACGCACCGCAGTTGCGCGTCTGCTGCTTCGACGCAAGGCTTGGAGCGAAGCGTTGGAACTGGCAGAGACGGCGTGGGCCAAGGCGGACGAGGCCGACCCGCTGGTCTGGGGCGAGACGGCATTCGTCTACGCGCAGGCCCTCGTCGGGGCGAGACCCTCGGAGGCATCACGCACCACCGCCGCAACCCTGCTCGTCTCGGCCCGCAAAGGCTACGGCGAGGCCAAGGCGACCGAAGACCTGGACAAGGTCGAGGCCTGGGCCAAACGCAACCGTCTTCGGTAGCGCCTCGGGTCTCCCTCGCACGACTATCTTCGGGTTGACGACCGCAACGCGCCCCCTCTGCGCCCTACGGTGACAGAGGGGGCGGGGCTGCTACTCGAGAACGGGGGTGTTCGCCACGAAGTCGTCGCGGAACGAGTCGTCTGGGTCGCGGAGGCGGTGACACTTTTCCGTCGTTGCCTCGACAATCCCGGCCAAGAACTCCACCTGCAGGTCGATGGGGTACGAGAAGTGGCGAGCATCGAACTCGAACTCGGCCGCGCTGGTGTTGGTCCTGTTGGAAGGATGGGCGAGTCCGAACGCGACCAGTTCGTCAACCGCGGATTCGAGCTTCTCCGTGAGAAGAACGGCCCTAGCATCGAGACCGCGGTCAGCGACGATCTGCTCACAGCTGACGGAGGGCAGTGCATCCGCCTCCAACAAGATTCCCTCCGAGAGCATGATCATCGACTCGACGGTTGCGAGCTTTGCAACGTCCAACGAGAAGTGAGCGCGTCTGAGGTCGTCTTCACTTGCACCCTCGCCGAGCGTCGGCAGGGTGGCGTTGATGTCGACCTTGAGGCCATCCGCGTCCTCGAAAACATCGTCGGCGAGCCGCTTGGTTTCGGGGGGGTCGTTGAGAGCCAGACGGGTTTCCCTTCTGGTCGGGAACTCGAGGTAGAACTGGCGACGGCGCTCGTTGAGCCTCGCACTGAGTTCGCGGGCGCTCTCCTGCACCAACTCGTTGGTGATGAGAATCTCGGTGTGCGCGTTGATGTCGGCTGCGAGCTCTTCGAGGATATTGGGGAGTTCGGCGACCAGCTCTGCGACAGGGTCCTGCTGTGCAAACGCACCGAACCCGAGGAGCGGACCCAGCTGTTGGAACGCGGCGTTGAAGCTGATCGAGAACAGGGCTCCGTACAGAGGCCCGCTCCCCGCGGCGACGAAGCTGTTGGTTCCGACGGTGGCAAATGCTGCACCGGCCGTACCGACGCTGCTGACACCAAAGCTCGCCAACGAGTCCGAGATCGAAGATGCCGAGGCCAACGGATCCACACGGACGGGCTCTGGGTCGAAGTCGACCGCACGGGAGAACTCCGTGACCTCTTCGATGTACCACCCCTGCGGAACGTGCATGCTGACCGGGGTGTCGAGCACGTTCTCACAGGTCAGCTTGTGATTCCTCCTGAGGAAACCGCACAGACTTCGTCCGGTTTGCTCGAACTCCTCGCCGTACATGCTGGCGCAGGAACGACTCTTCTTCACGCAACCCGATCGTGCGCGGATGAATCCGGGGCTTTGCGGTTCTGTGTACACGAGAGGGAGCGAAATCTCGAGCGTTCCAGGGACATCCAAGAGCAGCCCGCCCGTGTCCGCTGGCGAGAGACCGTCCTGTTCGAGGATCACTCGAGAGTCTCTGCATTCGAAGGCGAATGGGCTCGCTGCCTCTGCGGATAGGCCACGCAGGATGACCCCACCTCCGAAGGCGCCGACGTTTCTCGGTCCGGAGTCCAGCCGTACCCCCGTCTCGCGGTTGATTGCGAAGAAGCCGTCCTCCGTGGCTTCGAATCGCCACTGGAGGCGGGTGACACTGGGTTCGTTGTCTTCGTCGAACGCTACGAACGAGTTTGGTTGGGTATACGGGTTGCTGGCGTCTCCCTCGATGGGGGTCAAGAAAATGAGATCCCCGACTCCGGCGGCTCGAATGTAGCGCCCGTTCGGACTTCTGATCGTGTAGTACTTGTTCGGGTCGGGGCGGAACTCACCGTCCTGGCAAACGTCTCTCGTCTGGTTGGAAGGGGTGCTTGCGTCGCCATCGTCAGGGCCGAGGTCTTCGGTGCAAACGCATGGAGCATCGTGACTGCACGTTTGGTTCTCGAGCTGTTGGGCGGTCCCACCCGAGAACTCGGTTCGAAGCTCGTACGCATCAGATCCGCCGGTACTCTGCGCAGTCACGGTGCAGCCGTGTCGGGTGCCGCCGTTGCCACTGGCGATGGGGCCGGCCACGGTGGGGGAATCGATCAGCATCGCGTTGGCAAGCGTGCATGCCTCCGGACTCTCGATGGGGCGAAATCCCTGCGAGTTGCAGGTGCCAGATGTGACCATGACCGGGTGCAGCTCTTCGCCATCGACGAGCGGAGAGGAGCGAAGCGTCTCCTCTCTATCATCAAACGCATCTGCTTCATCAGAGCCTCCACAGGCGGTCACCGCGAGTGCGAGCGAGGCCGCGACCACAATGGAGAGCGGGGAGGAGCCCGCCACACCGCGCTGTTGGAGCGGTGAGCTCGGTGTTTGCAGAGAAGATTGGGTAGAGTTTCGTTTCATCACGAGTTTCGAGTCCGAGGTTCTGCAGAGCCCTCTGCGACGTTTCCAAGTAGGCACTTTCCCTGGAGCCCTCCCAACCCCTCAGGCCGCTGAAAGGCCGTTGAGACGCTCGGGGGCCGGGGTCTGAACAAGTAGGCGATGTCGCGTCGGGCCTGTGAAGACACCGTGTTCGGGGCCGCAGGGGGCACCAATGTCACTTGGATTTCGCGGCTCGAATAGGCGGCGCGAATCTCAGACATAGAAGCAAATTGTTGGACCTGTGCGAGGGAGGGCGAGCGGACCTATGCCGTTGTCTTCGACTGAGGCACGCAAGACCGACGCGCGAGCTGCGGGAGGCCGGAGACGAACAGACTCTCGCGCCACTCACAGCGCGCAACGAGGCCGGAGCTCACCGTCGTGGACGGTTGCGTGCTCCGGCTACGAGGGCGAGTCGGCACTCGATCGATGGCGCGAACGCTCGAAGCGGATGGCGCGCAGGTCTCTGCGAACTCGTGGACGACGCAACGGTGAAACCGTCGCGTCTGTGCCGGTGGGTCCGCTACAGCGCCCAGAAGAAGTCTTCGAATCCCGCGGGCAGGTCTTCGAGGCTCGGGATGAAGAAGTCTCGCGTCGCTCCGTCGGGACAGGCTTCTACGCGGGTGGTCAGCATTTCGGCGGTGTCGAGCCAGGTGTGTGTCGACATGCCGGGTGCGTCGGAGGGAACGCCTTCGTGAATGATGTTGCCTTGGCCCGAGAACGGATCGGTTGCGCTGCCGTCGACGACGGAGCTTCCGGAGTCGGGAAAGCCAAATTCGGCAATCGACTGCACCACGTTGTCGTTGAAGGTCAGAACACCATCGATGCGGTTGCTCGAGCCGACGCCGACGTCGGCGATTCTCGAGGTGTTGCCGAGGATCACGTTGCGCTCGAGTGTTGCCGCGGGGAGGGTGGTCATCAGCTGGATCGCGTCTTGGCCGTCGGTGTACGCGTCCATGCTCAGGATGGTGTCGACGTCCACGAACACGTTGTCGTGGGCGAGGTGTTCGCTCTCGAACGACTTCAGCGAGAGTCCGATCCGAGAGTCGATCAACAGGTTCTCGAAGATCTCGACGTGTTGGTTTCGCATGTGGACGACGACGGCCGACCCCGAGGCCCCCGTGCCGCCGCCTTCGACTGGGTTGTAGCCGTACAGAACGTTGCTGTAGATCCTCGCGGGCATGTCCGGGGTCTGACTGGATGCCTTGAAGTCGATGGCGTTCTCGGCGGTCCTGTCTGCACCCGAGGTGATCAGGTTGCCGCGAATGGTGAAGTTGCGGTGGTCGTTGCGCTCGTAGTGGCGGTGCACGTTGGCGCTGGTGAAGGTCTCGGACTGAATCTGCACGCCATCGCCCATGCCCAGCATGACGTTGTCTTGAATGAGGATGTTCTCGCTGTCGGCATCCCAGCCCGTGTTTCCGCCGTTGTCCCAGAAGTCGGACTCGTCCATGTTGGAGAGCCAGCTTCGGTAGATCACGCCCATGAACTCGGACACGCCTCCGGTCCATTCGAGCCGGCTCCGCTGCAGCGTGACGTTGATGACCGATGCACCACGTCGGTTGCCCAGCACCAAGAAGCTCTCCCCAGTGCTGCCCCAGGTCCGGGTCAGGCCGTCGAACATGAGGTTTTCGGAGTCGAGGACGGAGATGGAGCTGCGACTCGAGGGGCGGCTGCCCGACGCAGCGATCGAAGGGCTGGGGTCCGCGCGGAACTGGAGGTTCGTGACGGTCCAGTTTCGCGCTCCGTCGAACATCATGCTCGGGGCAAAGCCTCCGTCTTCCCCGACGATGTAGCGCGTCGCATCGGTGCTGTGGGCCGCGGTGATGTCGACGCGTTGGCTGGAGGAGAACGCGTCTCCGCGCACACGAATCACACGAACCTCGGGGTCCTCGACCGCCGCCTGAAACTCGGCGAAGCTGGACACGTCTCGCGCCGGAAGGTCGCCCGGCACGGTGACTTCGACTGCAAACCGAGGCTGGCCGAACATGTCCTCGAGGTCGCAGGTGCGGTACCAGACACCGTCGTTGGTGTCGGGCTCGCCGGAGTCTCCCGAGTCGTCGGTGTCGCCTGTGTCGCCTGTGTCGCCCGAGTCGTCGTCGTTCCCCGTCAGGCCCGAGGTGCTGGTGGGGCCCGAGGACGTGTCGATGCTCGCAGCGCTGCCATTGCCGTTGGTGTCGGAGGTGTCGCCCGAGCCGGCGCCATCGGTTTCACCCAGATTCGCTCCGCCGGAGTTCATCCGACCGGTCCCGCCGTCACAGCCGAAGGCGAGGAGGGAAAGGAGTAGGGCTGCGCTGGATGAGGTTCGCTTCATTCTCTACCTGGAAGTCGGGAGTTCTGAGGTCGAAGGCACTGTTGGGCCTGCGACCGGCGCCCCGAAGTTCCTAAACATCAGGGAACGTCTCAGGATTGGCGGCCACAAAGCGCCGGCGGGTCCTCGTCGTGAGCTGCGCTGCTTGGATTACGGGCCGAGAGCGGTGCCGTCCCCGTCCGGTGGGTGGCTTCGGTACTGTGCGCGCGTGATTCGCTCGCTCTGTATCGCCCTCACTGCGTGTCTTCTGTTTCCCGCCTGCGACGACAAGAAGGCGGACGAGACCGCGAAACAAGCGGAGATCAAGTGGCCGGAGAAGCCCACCGACGGTTCGGACATCGCACTCGAGCTCGTGAAGGTTGCGGACGACGGTGCGACCTTCAAGGTTTACAACTTCGCCGACAAGGCGGTGAAGCAGGTCAACATTCGCCAGCGTTTCCTGGACGACTCCGGCAAGGAGCTGGGGACGTTCCCCCACTCGCAGATCGGTTCGCCCGCGGTGGGCAAGAAGACGATGGCCGAGGTGAAGACCGTCATCATGAGCAAGCCCGAGGGGATGACCACCGTGGCGGGGGTCGTCACCAAGGTGAAGTACGACGACGGAACCGAGTGGAAAGCGCCCCCAGCTCAGTAGTGTGGGTCGTCGGGGGAGAGCTCGACGAGCAGGCTGAGTCCGGCGGCGATGAACGCCCCCCAGAGCACGAGTTCGGCCATGGGCGGAACCTGCTTCAGCCGGGGCGTTAATGCGATGTGGCCCGGGGTCGCGCGACGACTGGACGCGCGACATCGCGTCGCTCCCGGTTTGAAACGGTGACCTGGGCGGGTGTCCCGAGGCGGATCAAACGCCACTGGGGCCTATTGGGACGATCGAGGTGGCCGAACCACTTCGATGACCCGCAGCCGGGTCGGGGCAGGAAGCCCGTCCCCCAGACAAGGAGCGAGAAGTGACCTTCTCCATGATCAGCAACGCCTCTAGCCTCGGCGTGCAGAAGAACTTCATGATGACCCAGAAGGCTCTGGGTAAATCGATCGGCCGACTGAGTTCGGGCCTGCGGATTCAGTCCGCAGCCGACGACGCGGCCGGCATGGGAATCTCCTCGGTGATGGCCGCCGACATTCGCAGCATCGCTCAGGCGGAGCGCAACGCGAACGACGCGATCTCGATGATTCAGATCGCCGAAGGCGCCATGAACGAGCAGCAGAGCATCATGGGGCGCTTGCGGGAGCTGGCGATCCAGAGTGCGAACGGCGCGTTGTCGAACAACGAACGTGCGTTCATCGACGTCGAGCAGCAGCAGCTGGTCGGCGAACTCGATCGTATCGCCGACGTCACCGAGTTCAACAGTTTCAACATGCTGGGCACCGATGCGGGGACGTTTGCGATGCAGGTCGGCAAGGACGCCGTAGCGGGGATCGATACGATCGACGTCACGTTTGCGGCCACCGACTCGACCACGCTCGGTGTCAACGCGATGGACTTCACGACCGCCGCGGGCGCGCAAACGGCCCTCGGCACGATCGATACCGCGATCGCCACGCTATCGACCAACCGATCGAACCTCGGAGCGTCTCAAAACAGGCTCGAGGTGACCGTTTCGAACCTGCGCGTGGAGGAAGAGAACCTCACCGCGGCCAACTCCCGTATCCGGGACGTCGATGTCGCCCGCGAGACGGCCGCGCTCACACGCAGCCAGATCATGTCTCAAGTCGGCACGGCCATGCTTTCGCAGGCCAACCAGCTGCCCCAGGCAGCACTGCAACTTCTCGGAGGCTAGCCACCGGCCCAGCATGAGGCTGGGCGCTGGTCTCCATCCACGGCCGTGATCCGATCGCGGCGCCGATCCGCCCTCGGGGGCGGTCGGGCAACCCTGCACCCTTCACCGATCCGGAGGTCTTTCGGCTCGCCGAGGCGGACGTGTGTCCCCCTTGCCGCGATGCCCATCGATACAGTCACATCCTGGGCCACGCCTGTGCGCGGAGCCCCCTAATGCGCTGCTTCAACCGCGACAAGAGGGATGAGCACCCCTTCTTGGACCGTTTCCACTTCCTTGAGTTCCAAGGTGAAGGAATTGGCCCGAGGGGGTAGAGCATGCCCGTGGTTGGTCGAGTCATTCCGTGAACCCAACGGGGCAGGCCTCGCGGCCCCAGCCCAACACAGAGGAGCGGAACAATGACGTTTTCGATGATCAGCAACGCAGCCAGCCTTGGAGCCCAAAAGAACTTCATGTCGACCCAGAACGCCCTGGGGAAATCGATTGGAAAGCTCAGCTCAGGCCTTCGTATTCGAACCGCAGCCGACGATGCTGCGGGGATGGGCATCTCTTCGGTGATGACCGCCGACATCCGCAGCGTCGGCCAAGCCGAACGTAATGCCAACGATGCCATCTCGATGATTCAGATCGCCGAAGGGGCGATGAACGAGCAACAGAACATCATGGCGCGGCTCCGCGAGCTCGCCGTCCAGAGCGCGAACGGTGCGCTCTCGGCCAACGAACGCGCCTTCATCGAGGTCGAGCACCAGCAGCTCGTGGCGGAAATCGACCGCATCTCGGCCGTGACCGAGTTCAACAGCTACAACATGCTGGGGACGGACTCGGGAACCTACTCGATGCAGGTTGGTAAGGATGCCGTCATCGGAATCGACACCATCGACCTGACATTCGACCCCACGCATGCCAACGCCCTTGGTGTGGACGCGATGGACTTCACCACCGCCGCAGGTGCCCAAGCCGCGCTCGGCACGATCGACACCGCGATCGGTTTACTCTCGACGAGTCGCTCGAACCTTGGCGCGTCGCAGAACCGCCTCGAGGTGACGATCTCCAACCTCAGAGTGGAAGAGCAGAACCTCACCGCGGCCAACTCACGCATCAAAGATGTCGATGTGGCGCGCGAGACCGCGATGCTCACACGCAACCAAATCATGTCGCAAGCGGGTACGGCCATGTTGGCCCAAGCCAACCAGCTTCCGCAGGCGGCGCTCCAACTTCTCGGCGGCGGTAGCTAGGCCGACCGTGAAGGGCCGCGCTTCACCGGACTCGCTTCGTTGCTGACGAGTCCACTGCGGCCCACGTAGGACCCGCGCAGACCTCCTCTCTGCCAGCGTCCCACGAAAACTGGCAGACCCCAATCCCGGGGTCGCGGGAATCCGGTGGTCCGAGGTGCATTTTGGGTTCAGCACCTCGGCCCGCCGGAAACTCTTTGGTTGGTTGAGGGCCGGCAGGCGTTCGCTCGGCCGGTGTGGGTACGAGGCCGGGCGGTAGAAGGCCGCGGCCCTTCTTCGGGGTTTCGTCCGCCGAACACGCGACCGGGATCAGGGCGATCAGAAGTGCAAGAGGTCGCATGGTGTTGCTCTCTTGCAACACCGCGCGGCCCCGTTCGTGTCAGTCGGACGCCCAGATTCCTTCTCGGAGGGCTTCAGCGCACGTTGAGGAGGTGGTCGCCGTACGGATTGTCGATGACCATCAGCCACCGACCGTCGGGTTGGCGCTCGAGGACGGCGACGGACAGGCCTTTCATTTCCATCGTTTGGCCATCGGGTTGGGTACCGGTCATGGTCCAGGGCGCGAAGTGGACCGCTCGACCTCCGGAGACCACCACCTGGTGGCCGGCGTAGGTGAATCGCGGCGAGACGGCGAAGAAGCCCTCGAACGCCTGGCGTTGGGCGCTGGGGTCGGAGACCGGGGCGCCGGGTTCGAAGACGATTGTTGCGCCCGGCGCGTAGCTGGCCATCACGCCTTCGATGTCTTTGGCGTGAAAGGCATCGGTCATGGACTGCACGGCCTGGAGGACTGCTCGTTCGGTTTCGGTGGTGCTCATCGTTGGTCTTTGGACACGGGGGGCTCGAGCCGCGTGACCGCGGTGGCGACTTTTTCTTCGGCGCGTGCGAGAAGCGAGGCATGGCGTCGCTCGAGGGCAAGGTCGAGGCCGCGGTTGCGGGGGATGCGGGTGCGCTCGAGTTCGTGGTCGAGGCGATTCGCGACGACGTCTACGGTCTTGCGATGCGCATGCTGTGGCATCCCGAGGACGCGGCTGATGCCACCCAGGAGATCCTGCTTCGCATCGTCACCCGACTCGGGAGCTTCGAAGGTCGGTCGAGCTTTCGGACCTGGTCCTACCGCGTGGCGGTGCGGGCCCTGCTCAACATCAAACGAGGACGAGCCGAGCACGGCCTTTCGTTCGAGGACTACGGTGCGGACCTTCTCGATGGGCTCACCGCCGAAGCACCGCCGCGGTTCTCCGAACTCGAACGCTCCGTGCTTCGTACCGAGGTGAAGATCGCCTGCACCCAGGCGATGTTGCTGTGTCTCGACCGCGACCACCGCATGGCCTACCTGCTCGGGGAGATCCTCGATCTGCCCGGTGACGAGGCGGCACGATGCATGGATGTGCCTGCGCCGACGTTTCGCAAGCGGCTCTCGCGAGCGCGGGCGCGGGTACAGGAGTTCACCGCGGCATACTGCGGCCTGGTGTCCACCGATGCGCCTTGTCGGTGCGAGGGGCGGATCGAAGCAGCCGTGGAGCGTGGGCGCATCGATCCTCAGGCGCTGTTGTTCGCGGCCCACCCGACGCGCTCTGCGAGTGCCGAGGAGGCCGCGTCGGTCATCGGTGCCATCGAGGCGATCTCGGATGGACGGACGCTGATGGCGTCCAACCCGGACTACCGCGCGCCCGACTCGGTGCTCGCCGCGGTACGCCGCCTGGCGAGGTGATTTGCGGGTCTTGCGGGTGTTCCTGACGGGTGATCGGGCCCGTGATAGGTTGCCCGGCCATGCAGAAGACGTCCGTCGTCCGCATCTTCGCGACCGCCCAGGAGTCCGACTACGAGAGCCCGTGGCAGGCCACTCGCCCGTCCAGCGGGACGGGGTCGGGTGTTGTGGTTGCGCCCGGGCGCATCCTGACCGGCGCGCACGTGGTGGCCGACGCGACCTTTCTGCAGGTGCAGACCAGCACCCACCCGGACAAGTTCATCGCGCGTCTCGCCGCGGTCTGTCACGACTCCGACCTCGCGTTGCTCGAGGTCGACGACGCGCTGTTTGCCGATGAGACTTCGGTCGCCGCCCTCGGCGATCAGCTGCCGGACCTGCAAGACAAGGTGTCGGTGGTGGGCTTTCCCGTCGGCGGAGAGGAACTCTCGGTCACCGAAGGCGTGGTGAGCCGGATCGAGTTGCAGCGCTACGCCCACTCCGACCGTTGGTTGCTCGCCGTCACGGTGGACGCCGCGATCAACAACGGCAACAGCGGCGGCCCGGTGTTCCTCGACGACGAGGTCGTGGGCATCGCGTTTCAGAGCCTGGACGACGCCGAGAACATCGGCGAGATGGTGCCGACGCCACTCATCCGGCGGTTCCTCGAAGGGGCCAAGACGCGCAAGGAAGTGTTGGTGCCCGGGCTCGGCGGCACCATTCAAACGCTCGAGAACGCGTCGCTGCGCTCTGCGCTCAAGATGAAGACCGGCCACAGCGGAGTCCGCATCCGGACCGTCGCGGCGGGCAACTCGGGTGACGGGGTGCTGCAGGTCGACGATGTGTTGATGGCCTTCGACGGCTACGCGATCGCCAACAACGGCACGATTCGATACGACGACAACCACCGCACGGGCTTCTTGGTGCTGCTTGGCGACCACTTCGTCGGCGACTCGGTCGAGGCCAAGATCCTTCGCGATGGTGAAGAGCTCACGGTGACCCTGGAACTCGCGCCGCTGCGGCCGTTGGTGCATCGCGCCCGGTACGACCACACGCCCAGCTACTTCGTGTTTGCGGGGCTCGTGTTTCAACCGCTCAGCGTGAACTTCCTACGGACGTGGACCGACTGGTGGGACACGGCGCCCAAGGAGTTCCTCTACCACTACTACATGGGCGAACCCACGGCCGAGCGCCGGGAGGTCGTCGCGCTCACGCAGGTGCTTTCCGACGGGGTCAACGTCGGCTACGAGGACCTGTACGCGGAGACTGTGAAGTCGGTCAATGGCACGGTGCCACGCGACCTCGGGCACTTCGCTGCGTTGGTCGACGACTGCGGAGAGCGGCTGGAGCTGCGCATGAGTAGCGGCGCTCTGGTGGTGTTCGATGCCGCCAAGGCGCGGGCGGAGCAGGGCGAGATTCTCTCGCGCTACCGGGTGCCGGCCGATCGCTCGGCCGACCTCACCTGAGCACTGGCCTGAGCTTGGGGCTGTTCGAGCGCCCTCAGCGTCTCTTCATGGGCTGAGGTGTCGCTCTGCATGTCGAGCGCTTTCGACATCGCCTTCAGTGCGTCGAGATGCTCTCGCGCGGTGTCGGGCTGCCCGGCATCGAGGGCGACCGCGGTGAGGCCGTCGAGAATGGCGACAATGTCGCGGTGTTGCTCTCCGCGGGTTCGTCGGGCGATCGCGAGGGCCTCTTCGAATGTCTTGCGGGCCGACTCCAGGTCGCCATCGCGGTGGTCGGCTTGGGCGAGGATGCGCAGGGACGCGGCCACGCCTGGGTGCTCGCCGTCTCCCATCGCTCGGCGAGAGGCGAGGGCTTGCCGCGCGCTGGCACGGGCCGCCTCGACTTGTCCGGTGTTGACCAGCATGACGGCGAGGTTGTTGCGAAAATCGGCCGTCATCGGGTGGTCGTCGCCATAGGACGCGCTGGCCCGCTGGACCGCGTCCTCGAACAGCGCAACACACTCGGCGGGGCCACGTTGTTTGAAGCACACCGCGGCCAGGCTGTTGGCGACGCGTGCGAGGTCGGGGTGGGTTTCTCCGTGAAAGGCCGCGAAGCTGTCGCGGGCCAGTTCGAACTCGGCTTGCGCCTGATCGAGCTGGTCGCCGTAGAAGTAGGCGATGCCGAGACCCTCGTGCGCGTGGGCGGCATCGATGCTGGCTTCTCCCGTGAGCCGCTCCTGAATCTCAACCGTGCGGTGGCAGTGGGGAAGAGCGTCGTCGGTGTCGCCCTTGTCGGCGAGGAGCTTGCACATCACGGCGTGGTAGTTGGCCGACTCCGCTTCGTCGTTCTCCAGCCGAATGAGGGCAGCCTCGGCTTGTTTGGCCCACCGCAGGCCATCGACGTAGTCGGACTGCAGGATGCCGGTGGCTTGCGTGAGCTGGGTGAACGCGCGGGCCAAGATAAGGTCGTGGTCCGAGGCGAGGGCCGCGTAGACGGCCTCTTCGAGCTTTGCGACCCCGGCCTCGTGCTGGCCCCGGACGATCGCGACCCTCGCTGCGAGAAACTGCGCCTCGGCGATCAGCGGGCGATGCTTGGTGGCCTCGGCCGACAGCAGGATGTCCTCCGCCTCCGCGGTTTCGTCCTCACCGCGTTCGAGGTGGGAGCGCGCCGTCAGCCCGGCGATGTGTTCTCGCAGCAGCTGTACACGGCTGGCGAGCTCCGGGTCGTCGGGAGGGCGTGCCCAGGTGCCCAGCGCTTCGGTGTCGTCGCAGGTGTCCAACGACGGCAGCCGGCTGATCGCCCGAGGTGCGTTTTGAACGACGCCAACGTCGGCACCCTGCAGCGCTTCGACGGTGGACGTCAGTGCGCCGAGGCTGGAGGACAAGCAGCTCATGCGCAGGTCGAGCGCGTGGCTGGATTGCTCCTTGCGCACGTGCGTGGCTTCGCAGGCGTCGCGGTAGCTCGCGGCCCAACGTTTGCCGTAGTCGTCGAGCTGCTTGATGACCACGCTCGCGCTGTCGGTCGCGAACGGTGCGTCGGTTTGCACGAATGCGGCTCGAAGACCGTCGGCGCCGGCTTCGTTCCAAACCTTGGCGAGACGCTCATCCCCCGCGCGGCAAGGGTCCTCGGTCGGCGCGGACACAGCAGCATAGGTTCCAAGGGCAAGCGTGATTCCGCCGGCGCCGATCCACAGGGAGCGCTTCGAGGAGGGCTGCTCGGGGGCGATCGCCGCGAGCAATGCGTTCATCGCTTCGAAGCGGTCGCCCGGTTGCTGACTCAGTCCTTTGTCCAATGCGCGTTGGATTCGGGCCGGTAGGGGGCTGTTGCTCGGGGGCGGTGTGATCTCCCCCGAGCAGACCGCGAGCCCCAGTGCCGCGGTCGAGTCGCCTTGGAACGGGCGGGCGCCGTGCAAGCCCTCCCACAGTGCCACGCAGAACGAGAACTGGTCGGTGCGGGCGTCGAGCGGCTTGCTCAGGTATTGCTCGGGCGCCATGTATGCAGGCGTGCCCGTGAGACCTCCGGTGCGAGTGATGCGGTTGTCGAAGTCGTCATGACTTCGCATGCGGACCTCGAGGGAGACCTCGTCGAGTTCGGTGATCTCTTGCGGGTCGGTGGCCGAGATCCCCTCACTGCGGGCGAGTCCAAAGTCCAAGACGCGAGGGCGACCGTCGTTGCCGATCAGCACGTTGTCGGGTTTGAAGTCGCGATGCACCAAGCCGCGAGCGTGGGCGGCAGCCAGGCCTCGTCCGGCCGCGATGAAGCAGCGCACCACCTCGTCCCACGGACGCTCCTGTTTGAGCCACGCCGAGAGCGTCTGGCCGTCGACGAACTCCATCGCCACGAATACACGCTCTTCGAACACGCCCACGTCGTGCACCGTCACCACGTTGGGGTGAGCGAGCTTGGCCATGGCCTTGGCTTCGCGGATCAGCCGCGCGTGTCCGCGACTGCCACCGTCGCCATCGAGCCGATCCGGCTGCAACACCTTGAGGGCCACCTTGCGGTCGAGGTCGGGATCGAAAGCGGCGTAGACGATCCCCATGCCGCCCGCGCCGATACGCTCGAGCACGTGGTAGCGACTGACGATGGCGCCCGGCTGCAGCGCCTCGGCGTCGACGGTCACGGGTGCTGCGACGGGGGTGGTGGCGTCGAGCTCGGTGCTCCCGGAGTCCGAAGAACTCAGGCGTCCCATGGCCCTCCTGCGGTCGCCTCGACCGTGCTTCGTTGTCCCCGTTTCCCCAACCGTCAACCAAGGCTAGCAGGAGGACATCGCCGTCGTCACCGCTGCTGCGATTGCACGGGGGCTGTTACGGTGCCGATGTGCCGACCGCACCTTCGCTCCTGCACCTCGACGCACACGTTCTGGCCATGAACAAACCGTCGGGACTCGCTGTGCATCCGGGCTGGGTGCCGCGAACCGAACCGACCGCTTTGGTCTGGGCGCGGCGAGAGGCCGGGAAACACGTCTACCCCGTACATCGCCTGGATCGAGCGACCAGCGGTGTGTTGCTGTTCGGACTCAGCTCCGATGTCGCACGGATCCTGGGCGAGGCGTTCTCCGCTTCGGCGGTTCAGAAACGATACGTGGCGCTCGTGCGAGGGGAGCCGCCGGAGGAGGTCGAGATCGATCATCCCGTGCCAAAGAGCGAAGACGGCCCGCGTGTGGACGCGGTGACGTGGTGCCGCAAACTGATCCGCAGCCCTCGCGACCGTTGCAGCCTCGTCGAAGCGCGGCCCAAGACCGGCAGGCTTCACCAGATCCGCCGCCACCTCAAACACCTGTCCCATCCGCTCGTGGGCGACGTGCGCTACGGCAAGGGCGACATCAACCGTCACTATCGCGCGACGTGGGACCTGCATCGCTTGGCCCTGCACGCGCTCGAACTCGAGGTGCCGCATCCGAGTGGAGAGGGCACGCTGTCCTTGCGGGCCCCGATCCCCGAAGACCTCGCGATGCCTCTACAGCAGCTCGAGGTCTTCGACGCGGTTCCGCCCGCGGACGGAACACGTTGACGGTCAGCGCTCGCCGAGCATTGCACGGATGGCGGAACTGAGGGCCGCGGGCGTGAAAGGCTTTCGTAGCAGTGGGCGTGCCACGTGCTCCGGGGTGAGCGAGGGGACGTCGGCGTAGCCGGACATGAACATCACCGGGAGTGTCGGGCGCTTTGCGAGCGCGGCGTCGACGATCGCGGGGCCGTCGCGGTCGCGCAGGACGATGTCGCTCAGCAGCAGGTCGATGTCTTCTCGGGCCTCGAGGTGCGCGAGCGCGTCGGTGTACCCCTCGGCTTCGAGCACCGTGTAGCCGTCGCGCTCGAGCGCGCGCACGACGATACGGCGCACGGGCTCCTGATCTTCGACGACGAGGATCGTCTCTGACCCAGGCCGTCGTGTGGGTGCCGGTGCGGACCTCGTGTCAGCCTCCCGAGCCGACCTCGGCCACAGGATCGTGACGCGTGTGCCTTGGCCTGGCTCGGACTCGACCGTCACGGTTCCGCCCGAGCTGACGATGATCCCGTAGACCGTCGCGAGTCCCAACCCCGTGCCTCCCTCGGCCCGGCGTGTGGTGAAGAAGGGCTCGAAGATCTGCGCTCGCGTCTGCGCGTCCATGCCTCGCCCATCGTCGTCGATGACGATGCGAACGTAGTCTTGGGTGGGTGGCATTCGCAGCTCGGGCTCCACGGTGCCCGCCGGGGCGTTCGTCGCTTCGAGGCGGAGGTGGCCACCGCGAGGCATGGCGGCGCGGGCGTTCGCGACGACGTTCAGCAGGACCTGCTCGAGCTGGGTCGGGCTCGCGCGAATCGCCCAACAGTCGGGGTCGACGACGCGTTCGAAGACGACGTCCTCGCCGACCATGCGTTCGAGCACCGCGGCGATCCGGTCGAGCTCTCGCTGCACGGAGACCGTCGTGAACTCGGCGGGCTCTTGGCGGCTGAACGCGAGGAGCTGCCGCGTCAGCGCCGATCCGTGCCGCGCCGCCTCCGTTGCGCTTTGAAGGTCACGCTGGAGCTCGCCCGGCAGAGCCTCGTGGTCGAGGGCGAAGGAGCACGCGGCCATCACGACCGTCAGCAGGTTGTTGAAGTCATGGGCGACGCCCCCTGCGAGCCGCCCGATCGCCTCGAGCCGGTTTGTCTCGGCTGCGAGCCGTTCCCGCTCGAGCTCCTCGGTGACGTCTCGAAACGCGACCTGAACCGCGGGCTGCTCATGGAACCGGACGCGGCAGCCCGCGACGTCGGCGTGAAATAGGGTCCCGTCGAATCGTCGAAAGCGCTCGCGTGCCCACGGCGCGGTCGCTGTCTCGTCGGTGAGGGCGCGGACACGTGCGGCGACCATCTCGAGATCATCGGGATGCACGAAGCGGGAGAGCGGCTGTCCGAGCAAGTCCTTCTCGGACGCGCCGAGCAGCTCGGTGGCGGCCGCGTTGACGTATTGGACGATGCCCCCGACGTGGACGGCGATGCCATAGGGGGTCGAGTCGGCGAGAGTCCGATAGCGGGCCTCGCTCTCACGCAGGGCCTCGTCGGCACGTTCGATCTCGCTGATGTCTTTGACGATGGCGAAGAAGAACGCCGGCTCCCCGGACGCGTCTCGGACAACGTTGGGGCTGACGACGACCGGGAACCGCTCACCGTTGGCGCGGCAAAACGTGAGGCGGAAGTGGCTGAAACGTTCGGCGAGGGTGTCCTCGAAGGCGGAGTGGATCGCGTCGAGCTCCTCGGGTGGCCAGTACAGGTGCTCGGGCGTGGAGCCGACGAGCACGTCACGGGAATGTCCGACCATCTCGCAAAACGCGTCATTGACCACCAAGTGCACGCCCGAGGGATCGATGACGGACAGGCCGTCAGGGAGATGCTGCCCCACCTGGGCGAGCGTCTCCACGCTCAGCGGATTCGACAGCGTCTCATTCGTGCGGTCACCGTCGCTCACAGCACTAGCTTCCCGAGGATCGCACGCGCGCGCAACTGGGGGGCGCCCTCCAGCTCGGCGGCCTGCGGGTGCGGTCTCCCGTGTGCGTGCCCCGAGCCGTTGATGCAGTCTCGCCTACGGGAGGAACACGGTGACGCTCAGGCCGTCTTCGACCGGTTCGCTGCAGTCGCCTGGGGGCGGGAGCATGATCTGGCTGGTGAGACAGTCGCAGTCGACCGAATCGGCGCAGGCCTTGGGCATGTCGTTGCACTCGTAGGTGATCGGTGCGCCTTTTTGGCCGGGGAACGTTTGCACGCAGTACTCGAGCGCGACGATGCACTCGACTTCGTCGCCGCAGGCGAACGTGGCACAGGTGTCGTCGGCGACGCAGCCTTCGCCGTCGACGAAGTTGGAGTCCTCACCGCAGTCGCAACCGGGGATGATCGCTTCGCAGTCGTTGGGCACGCCACACACGTAGTGTCCACAGGCGGTGTCGTCCCAGGTGCCACCACTGCCTTCGCACAGCGCTTGGTCGTCGGTGCCTCCGGTGCTCGTGCTGGCGTCGGTGTCGCTGCCCGACCCGGTCGTGTCGCCCGAGCTGCTCTCGCCGCCGCCCGTGGTCGTGGAGTCGTCGGTGGTGCTCGACGAGCCGCCCGACGCAGACTCGGTGTTGGCGGTCTCGGACTCGGTGGCGGTCATCGTGGACTCGGTGTCGACGCCCGTGCTCGACCCACCCGAGCCCGAGTTGTTGCTCGAATCGGTGTCGCCGTCGTCGCCCGAGTTGCACGCAAGGGTCATCGCCACCAGGACAAGGCCAAGTCGTTTCATGGCGGGATGAGTCGCGCACCCCGAGGCCAAACGCAAGCGGCTGATCGGCCGAGCCCGGCGAGGCTCAACGCAGCCCCGCGAGCAGGAGCAGCGGAACCCCGACGAGGTTGAACATGACCGTGGCCGGGTAGGGCCCGCCTGGGTCGTAGGCGGGGACCAGCGCTTGAACCTCCACCCCGACCAGGCCCATTGCCGTGTATCGAACGCGAGGGGAGAGAACCATGCCGTGTGCACTGGGGTCTCGGCCGCCCCAGCTCGATCCGAGAACGCCCCAGCCCGCGCCAGCGCTCGCTGTGAGCATGTGCTTGCGCCGTCGGTCCGAGGCCAAGACGAGACCCAAGCGCGCGCCCGCGAACCCCTCCGCATTCGCGCCGCAGCGTCTGCAGGGGCGGTAGAGGGCGATTCGGAGTTCGGCCGCGGTCCACGACAGCCGTCGCCAGCTGCCACTGAACAGCTCTGCCCCGAACGCGGGTCCCCAGTGGGCACCGCTCGTGTCGAACGACACCGCAGCGCCCGCGGTGAGGTTGCCGGGGGTGACGACCACGTCGTCGGGCCCACCCCCGTGCAGCAGCCTCCAACGGGGCTTGGCAGCCTCGGCGACCCGCGGCATGGCGAGGGTCGCTAGGGCCAAGACCAGAAGGAGCCAGCGGCAAACGGGGGGCACACCCCGTCAGTGCCGCTCGAGGGGCAGACGATCAGCCCGGGACGATGGTTTCGCAGCCGAAGGCGATGTTGATGGCGCCGTTCTTGGAGACCTGGGCGTCGTCGCAGGTCTGCGGGCACATCACGATCATCGCCGGCGCGAGCGGGTCGTCGTAGTACCAGCCGTCGGGGACCGCAGCACACTGGTCGGCCCCCTCAACGCGCGGGATCGGGGTGACCCCGCCCAGGCCGTCGTCGAACTCGACGTTGACCTTGTCGGCGTCGAAGTTCTCGCCGTTGGGAGGTTCGGGGATGGCGAACTCGCATGCGAGCTGGGTGCCGCCGATGACCTCCGTGGACAGGGCGTCGAACACGGCCTGGAAGTCCTGGTCGCAAAGGTCGGCCGCAACACCGCCACGCATGTTGGTGAGGTTGATGTATTCGGTGCCGATGTCGGCCGCCGACGCGCAGTTGGAGTGGCAGACCACCGAGTGGTGCACGTAGTCGACGTAGCTCGGGTCGAGTCCGGTGAACTGCGTGTCGAACGCGTTCTCGCTCATGTTGGGGTCGTCGTCGCTGATGACCACGACGTGCTTGGACGACTCCTCGCGCATGCCGGGCATCCACTGGCCTGCGGTGCCGATGATGTCTGCCCACGCGCTGGAGCTGCTCACGCTCTCGTTGACGTGGTTGAACAACGGCAGGTTGGTATCGGAGCCGGGGCAGCCTCCCGCGCCCAGCGGAGGATCGATGCAGATGCCGTGACCGTTGCCTGGATAGCTGGAGATCAGGATGACGTGCACATCGATGCCGCTATCGATGATCTGAGTGCTGAACTCGTTGAGTCGCGCCTGCACCTGTCCGGCCTCGAACGACATCGAACCCGAGTTGTCGACCACGAAGATGATGTCGGCGGGCAGGGGGACCAGCTCCGCGGCCTCGCTCACCGCAGCGCATTCCTTTTCCTGGGGAGGCTCGCCCGACGTCGCGCCGCCCAGGTCGAACTTGGGCCCGTCGTCACCGCCCATGCCACCGCTGGAGTCGTCTCCGCCCGAGCCGCCGCTGTTGCTGTTGCCGCTGCCCGAGCCGTCGCCGCCGCTGCTGCCGTCGGTATCTCCGCCGTTGGTCGTCAGGCCGCCCAGCGTGCTGGCGCTCGCCTGCGTGGCGTCGTTGTTGTCACCGCCGTCGCACGCGCCGAGCATCCCCAGCGCCGCGAATACCGCAAGTCCCCTCGTCAATCCGATCCGACAGGCCATCCATGAGTAGGACACCAGACCTTGGTGTGGTTCCGCCAGCCCCTACGAAAATCCGGCTTTCCCTGGCCTAAATCAGCCGCACAGCGGGACCTACTTGGGCTGCGCGGGCGCCTCCGACGGGACGTTTCCAATGCTGGAGGGGTCCTTGGCGTCGACCACGGGCACATCTTCGGTCGGCATGGCGAAGGTGGCGGTGTCGATCTCGACGTTGAGCTCGACCGTGGACAGCTCCTGGGTCAACTCCATCAGCGAAGCATCGGTGACCTGTTTGTAGGGGATCTTCATGCCATCGACGTCGCGATAGTCGGTGCTGCGAATCGTGACGGGCATGGAGCCCAGGGGGCTGTGCACTTTGAACGACTGCTCGACCATCAGATGGCTCTTGGCGTCGAGGGTGACGGTGAGCGTGGCACCCGATTCTGCGGAGAGCTCGATGTCGAAGACGTCCTTGCCCTCGATGGCGCGGGCTTTGACCGTGTTGGCTTCTTTGAAGAAGTCGCGCCAGTCGGCCGCGAGCAACAGGCTGCTGGCCCACATGTGTTGTTCGGCCTCTTTGCCCTCGAGCTTGCGCAGGCCGTTGATGGGTTCTTCGGCCCAGATCACGTCGCCCTTCTTGCCGCTGCGGTTGATGCCCAGTCCGGGGATCTTCTGCACCATGTAGAAGTCGCCGCCCTTCCACCAGGTTTCGACCTCGCCGGAGAGGTTTTGCTTGGGCGCGCTGATCGTGCCGACGAGGTGAAAGCTCTCGATGCTCTCGAGCTTGGCTTTGCCGCCGACGGCTTCGACCGACTTGGCGAGCAGGTCCTCGGCCTTGGGCAACGCCTCCTGCTCGGGCTCTCGTTCTTGGTCCTGCGCGGGCGAGTCCTGCTTGGCGTCGGTCTTGGAGTCTTCACTCTTCGAGGCGCCCGAGGGCGTGGGTGCATCGCCGCCGGACTGGGTGCAGCCGGGGAGCAGAAGGGAAGCGGTGAACAACAGGGACGACAGTCGGCGCATCAGGAACCTCGGAGATCGGCGACGGCGGCTTCGAGCACGGGGTCTTTGCCTGCTGCGAAGTCCGCCACGGTTTCGGGGACGATGTGGTCGGGAACGACGCCGCGCCCCTCCACGAGCACGCCCTTGGGCGAATGGTAGTCGCCCACGACGTATTGGAACAGGGCACCGCCGTCGAGTTGCTCGATGAGCGATGGCAAGGCCGCGCCTGCGGATGGGCCCGCGCCGTAGACCGAGACGCGCTCGAGGTCTCGCATGCCTGCGGCGAAGATCTCCGACGTGCTGGCGGTGCCCTCGTCGACGAGAATGGCGACGGGCCCCTTGAACGGGTCGGCGTCGGGGGTGACGTTGAACTCTTGGGTGAAGGCCCGCATCTCGAGCTTGCCGAGGCTGCCTGGTTTCTCGAGCAGACCGCGGGCCAACGACACGGACATGGGCCCCACACCGCCCGGATTGCCGCGGAGGTCGAGGACGAGCGCGGTCATGCCCTGGCCGCGCAGGTCGGCGAGCGCAGCCTGAATCTTGGGCATCATCGGCAGCATCCACACGTTGAAGGCGAGCACGCCCACGGTGGTGCCTTCGACCATGTGGTGTTCGACCCGCGTGGGCACCCCGGTGAGGTTGCCCAGCGACATGGTCTCGGATGGGTCGGCGACGCAGCGGAGCTCTTGGGGGTCGCTGGCACCCGCGACGGTCACCGTGCGTGTCTCCCCGGGTGCCGCGCACGAGAGTTTGGCCGAGGCCAGCCGCGCGGTGAGCCCGGCGAACTCGGCTGCGCGTTCGGTGCGTTGCTCGGCGCGCTCCGAAAGCTCGCTCACCGGGGTCCCGGCGACCTTGTCCAACACCGTACCTTCGGGAACTGCCGAGTCGTCGGGGGCATCGACGACGACGAGCTTGCCCTGAATCCACCGGACCCGAAGGTCGACCGAGGCGGGTCCAACGGCCTCGTCGCTACCGCCGGAGAACAGCTTGATGTGGGATTGCCCCAGCTCGCCCAGCATCTCGTTGATCACCGCAAAAGCCTCGGTCTGGTCCCGTGTCTGGGCCAGCTTCTTCCCGTAACGCACACGGGCCTCCGGCCAGTCCACGCAACCGAGGGTGGGGTCGTAGTGCTTCTCGAGGACGAGCATCCACGCCTGCTCCAGCGTGCGTCGATAACGGCTCTCGGGGAGGGCGGGGAGGTCGGTGAGGTCTTCTTTCGACCAGTCGGTGCAGGTCTCGACCTTGGCGGGGACGGGTTGGGGCTTGTCTTTGGGGCGCGAGGTGGGCTCGGCGGGGGGGTCCGCGGAAGGCGCGCTCTCACAGGCCACGAGCATGAGGGCGGCGGCAAGGCAGGCGCGGGCGAACATGCGCGGCACTTCTACCAATCTCCCTGTGTTTCGTACCCGTTTCCGGCTTTTTCGCCCCCGCGGGACCCTTCGGAGGGTCAGACCGCACTGCCATTGGGGGACCGGTGGATCGCAGCATGAAACGGGTGGTGTTGGTGATGTTGGGGCTCGGGTTTTCCACCGGGTGCACGGACTTCGAGGGATCGCGTCCGAGCGCGGCCGGGATCGGTGGCATCACTGCGGGCAAGGCGGACGAGGCCGACACGGACGCCCAAGACACCGACGGCGCCTCGTCGGGAGAGGCGTATGGATCGTCGGGTGCAGACACCGACTTCGAACCCGGCGGTCCCAAGTTCGACCTGGGCGGCGGCGACAATCCGGACGGGCCGGGGAGCGATGGCTGCGGGACGGAGTGCGCGTGCACCATTCCCGAACACCAGCCGTGCGACGGCGCCACGGGGGACCCGTTCCGTGCGATGGGGCTCGGGTGTCCGGGCGAGCTCGCGGTGCAGACGACGGTGACCGGCCCGCCCGGGGCGATCGGCGTGCGCACGGGCTTCGGAGGCAACGGGACCTTCGCGCCACGCGAGGGCTCGAGCTACGCGGTGATCGGCTCGGGCTTCGTGACCGACCTCGACATGCAGACGCCGCCGGGCGACAGCAATGAAGACCCCACCCACTGCAACGACGACCTGGGCCCGCAGTGGGACGTGGGAGGCAGCTTGCCGGCGCCGCTGCGCATCAACAACGTCGCGGGTGACTGCACCGCGGACGGGTCCTTGCTCGGCACTGGAGACTGCTCCAACACCATCGCCGATCAGTTCAGCCAGGGCAGCTCGGCCAACGACTACGTCGAGCTGCGCTTCGAACTCGATGTCCCGCCCGACGTCGTATCGCTCAGCTACGACTTCGCATTCCTGTCGACCGAGTACCCCTACTACTACGGCTCGGCGTTCAACGACATGTATGTCGGATGGCTGGAGTCCGAGGCGTGGACGGGCAACATCTCGTTCGATGCGATGGGCAACCCGATCTCGCTCAACGCAGGCTTTCTCGACCACCGCGACGACGGCGGCAACCTGCCCGAGTTCGCCGGGACGTGCATGCGCCAACACGCGGGCACCGGCTGGCTCAACACCAACGCGGGCGTGGTGCCGGGCGAGCACATCACGGTGGCCTTTGCCGTGTTCGACCTCAGCGACTCGATTCTCGACAGCTACGTGTTCCTGGACAACTTCCAGTGGGGCTGCGAGCCCGGAGCCCCCACCACGACGCCCGAAGGCTGACCCGCGTTAGCAGGCCGTGGTGAAACCCGACACGACGTCTCGCTTGCCTTTTTTGCTCCTGGCGGCGTCGCCAAAACTTGCAGTACCCCGGTACAGCGGCGTTTCGGCTCCTACCCAGGAGCGAAAAATCCTTCGCGATCCGCCGCGCCGGGTTTCACCACGGCCTGCTAGGGCGCTTCGACCCGCAGAAACTCGACCTTGAACCGCACGGCGCCGCGCGGCGTCACCTGGTGCGGCACCGTGGGTTCGACGATGCCCAGCACGCCCGGCTCGAGCAGCCAACCGGGACCGTCGTCGTCCGACAGCGCGTAGTGCAGCGCACCCTCGAGCACCACAATGCGGCCCCAGGTGCCTTCCTTGGTGGTGTGTGCCCGCAGCAATCCCGCGGGGACGGTGGTCTCGGTGAACTCGCGCGTGGTCTTGTAGACCACCACGTTCGCGGGGAGCTGAGGCATGTCGGGCATGGGCTGCACACCGAGGATACGCCGGCCCTCGATATACTTCACGGCACATGTCCGTCGATTGGTCCGCCGTCGCGAGTGACTCTGCCCACCGTCCTTGGCCCGTGCCGTCTCGGAGTTGGGTGATGACGATGAGCTGGATCAACCTGCTGTTTGCGCACTGGCGAGTGCCGGTGGAGTCGATCGCGAGCAGGCTGCCTGCGGGGCTCGAGGTGGACACGTTCGACGGGGAGGCGTGGGTGGGGGTGGTGCCGTTTTGGATGGACAACGTGACCGGGCGTTGGCTGCCGAACGTGCCTGGGCTGTCGAGGTTTCCCGAGCTCAACGTGCGGACCTACGTGAAGGCTGGCGGGGAGAAGCCGGGAGTGTGGTTCTTCAGCTTGGACGCGGACCAGCGCTTGGCGGTGTGGGGTGCTCGTACGTTCTTCGACCTGCCCTACGTGCGGGCGCGGATGGATTGCGCGGTCCAAGACGACGGGTGGGTGCACTACGCGAGCCGTCGCACCGACGACCGCATGGAGCCGGGCGTGTTCGAGGGGCGCTATCGCGGGGTGGGGGAGCCGTATCTCAGCAAGCCGGGCACCCTCGAGGCCTGGTTGACCGAGCGCTACTGCTTGTACGCCGCCGACGAGCAGGGCCGGATCGGGCGCGGGGAGATTCAGCACGTGCCCTGGCCGCTGCAACGTGCCGAAGCGGAGATCGACGTGAACACGGTCGCCGATGCGCACGGTTTTCGCTTCGAGGGCGAACCCTTGCTGCACTACGTCGAGCGCATCGACGTGGTGGGCTGGACGCTCGACAAGCTCAGCGGCGAATCGACTTGAACACGCCCGACCAGAAGCCTCGGACGAACTCGTCGCCAGCCACTCGACTCCGGAGGTCGAGCTGCATCTTCGACGCGTCGTGCCTGATCAGCAGGTCGAAGACCATTTCTGTCGAGCCCAACACGTCTGTGTATCTGGGGTTCATCTTCAGGAGCCCGGCGACGTCGAGGTGGCCCTTGCCCGAGGGCGCGTTCGCCAGCGGCGTCGTGCTGGTGGTGCGTTCGTACATGCGGTCCATGTGCTCGAGCGCCTGCGGACCGAATGTGAACAGGAGCACCCCGTCGAACGAGCCGATCGCGGTGAGCGTGTCCGTGCCGAAGACCTGGCCGAAGGCTGGCCAACGCGACGTGGCGTCTACGCGAAACACCGCGATCGCATAGTCGCGTTTCGGGGCTGCGAGCACCTCGAACCATGGCTGTGGATACGCGCGGCCGGCTGTGTCGAGCGCCGCGACCAGAGCGTCGAACCCGGTGGCGCCCGTGCCCGTGAACGCAAGCGAGAAGGTCGGCTCTTGCTCGCCTTCCAAGTTGGCGCCGATGTCGAATACGAGCTTGCCGTCGCGTTCGAGGCTGTTTTGCAGCGCCTCCGCCACGCTCATGGTGTGTTCGATCAGCGGGTTGCGGAGCTCGAGCGGCGTGTCCGCAAGCACGAGCGGCAACACCTGAGCGAGCTCGTCCAGGCCGCCGTAGAACTCCGTGAGCGCTTCTCCCTCGAGGGGAACATCGAGGCGTGCCGCGAAGGACAGAGGTCCTGATGGCGGCACGATGGGGGCTGTGCGGGAGCTGTGGTTGGCCGTGGCGGCGAACGAACGTTGGAGCGTGGACCCCCGTTGTGGCTTTGTGCTGGCCGAGAGCACCACAGCCGACCCTTCGGCCTTCATGGTGGCATCGATCATCGCGTTGCTCTCGAGCAGTCCGATCCAGTGCTCGCTGCGTGACAGTCGGCGATAGCCATCGGCCGTCAACACCTCTTCGTCGTCGACGTCACCGTAGGCACGTGCTTTGGCCAAGAGCTCGTCGCGTTGTTCGGCGCTGAGCCGTGACGGGTCGAAGTGCGCGGTCAAGGCGGGGGCGCCCTTGGCCGTGGTGGACAGCGGGAGAGCCAAGGCCGCGTGCGCGATGGTGGCGTCGTCGGCGAGGACGAGCGCCGATGACGAGGTCGCCATTTCTGCCTTGGCGGAGATGGCGAGGCCGATCGAGCGTTCGAGCTGTTGGACGTCCTCGCGCAGGGTCTGTCCATCAGCGCCGGAGAGGCGGAACGCGGCGACCATCTCTCCCGACGACTCGAGCAACATGAACTCGCCACGGGCAGCACCGAGCCGGGGTTCGAGCGCCGGAAACTGTCGCGCGAAGAGGGTCGACCCAACCTGGACGCAGGCATCGAGGGAGGCGCACGCCACCGAGCCCAGCAGCGTGACCTGTGGACCTTTGGGGGCGGTGCGAGCGGTCGTCGCTGCGACGGATTCGAGCGTGGGGGCAGCGGACGACGCGTCGGCTTTGCAACCGAGGGCCAGCAGTGCCGCGAGAGCCCAGCCTGGGCGAAGAAACGAGGCCATGCACCGATGGTGCCGGCCCTCGACGAGAAAGTCATGCGCTCGACGGGTCGATGGCCTATTTTCGCGGCCGTGCTGGCCGTTGCCGCTCTCCTGCTCGCGTTGGAGCCGTCCGAATCGCCGCTCGAAGGTGTCGCCGTCAGCTTCGCGTTCGAGCCTCGGGTCGGCAGCTACGCAGCGCTGGACCCCACGCTGCGGGCCTATGGGTTCGCGCCCGTGCGCAGTCCGTATCTCACGGCGTTCGGTGTGCGAGGACGTACTTGGCTGCCCAACGGCTTCCTGATCGAGCTCGCGATGACGTATGGCATCGGGACGGCGGACGCTTCCGACGGGGGGCCTCCCACCGTCACCACGCAGATCGACTCGGGTGTGGGTGCGGGCTACATGGCGCCCTTTGGACTGTTCGCCACGGTGGGGGTGGGATTCGGGGTGTTGACGCAGTCGGTCGCGTCCACGTCGGAAGGCGGCGCGCTGGTCTACCGGGCGCCCTTCGTACACCCGCGGGTGGGGTATGCGTTCACGCGGTCGGCGTGGTTCGGCGCGGTCTCGGCTGGCTTCGTCCTGCATGCTCCGGTGGGTCGGGCGCACGAGCAGCCGCTGTGGGAGGCATCGTTCGAGCGCCCCACGATTCACGCGTTCACGATCGGCATCGAGTCGGGGTTCGGGTGGGTTCGATGAAGCGTCTGTCGTTGTTGTTGGTGGGGATGCTCGCGTCGTGTGGTGAGCCGTGTCGCGCCGCACCGCAGGGCGATCTGGGCGAGCCCACCGCGTGGGAGCAGACGTTCCTGTCCGAGGGAGGGCTGCCCGAGTCCGCCGCTCCGGATTTCTTGCGCGCCGAAGATGGGCTCGCGCTGGCCTATCGCGACTGGGTTCCCGAGGGCTGGGACGGGACGGGCCCGGCGATTTTGGTGCTGCACGGCTCGTCCGCCTACGGCGAGCTGTATTCCGCGTTGGGTGAGGGCTTGGCGGCACAGGGGGTGCTCGCACGCGTGGTCGATCTGCGCGGGCATGGCCTGTCCGCCTGTGTTGCGCCGTCCGAGTGCGCTACGGAAGCCGCGCGGGTGTACGAGGACGATGGCGCGTATTGGCCCGGGCGTCCCGGCGATGCGCTCGACGACTCCCAGCACGCACGCGACGTCGCGTTGCACCTCGAGGACATGCGCATGCGGTGGCCGGATGCCCGCTTGCTTCTGATGGGCCACAGCTCTGGAGGGGGCCTGGTCTCGCGGTACATCGAGGGCGCCGGCATGGCGGGTCTCGACGGGGCAATCCTGCTCGCGCCGTTCAACCATTCCGAGCAGCCGCAGAACGATCTGCTCTCGTGGGATTGCGGTCGGGGAGTCGGCACGGCCTACGCTCAGGTCGACTTGGGCGCACTGGGCGATGCGATGCGAGGCAACCCGCACCGCTACGTGCTCGACCTGGTCAAGAACGAGGACTACCGCGCCGACCTCGATACCGAGCGCTACACCGCGACCACGATGCACGGCCTCGCAGTCCGCGATCCCGACCGCTTTCACGGGGCCTTCAGCGGACCCACGCTCTGGGTGGCGGGCGAGAGGGACGCGTTGCTCGACCTCGACGCCTCGCGCGAGGAGTTCGAGAAGATGCCGGGTGGGACTGCGTTCGTCACGGTCGCCGATACGAGCCACGTGGGTGTGTCGTGGTCGAGTGGGGTCGCGCAGGTCGGTGCTGCGTTCGCGAAGGATCCTTCGAGCGTGCGCAGTGGCGTGATCGAGGCCCGCTAGAATCTCAAGGTCATGGTGGCACCCGCGCTGTTGGGGGTGACGGCTGCGGACGCTGAGATGTGTCGGTGGCGGCGGCGGGCTCCGACAGCGAGCATTGCAATGCCCGCGGACCCGAGCACGAGGGCGGAGGAGGCCGAGATGATCATGCCGATGTTGGCGCGACGGCCGTCGCGGTTGGCCGCGTCGATGGCCGCTTCGTCGTTGACCCACTGTGCGGCGACGAGCTCGTCCTCGGCGGCCTGGCCCGCGCGGATGCTGACAAACGTCGTGGCGACGGCGGCGATGCCTCCGGCGAGCGCGACACCGCCTCCGATGAGCAGGCCCTTGCCGTCGGGACTGTGTGCCGGTGGCGGAGGGGCAGGCGCGGGAGATGGGGAGACGAGGCGAGGCGCTGGGGCGGGCTCGGCCGTCTCCTCCTCGGCGTGCTCGTTGATCTGCGCGAGGAGCTCGATCGCACGCTGACGGTCCTGGCGTTCGTCTTCGTTCATCGTGTGTCGGGGTCGGTCGACCCAGGCGATGAAGGTTTCGAGCAGAGGTTTGGCAGCGGCCAAACGTGCGGGGTCTCCGTCGAGCGCGTAGGCGCGCATCTGGGCTTGGGCGAGATCGAAGCCCAGGATGCGGCGGCCATCGCTCGAGCTCGAAACATCGCGCATCTGTGCGTGGGCCTCGGTCCACAGGCGAGCTGCGGTGGCGTAGTCCTCCGCGTCGTATGCGTCGAGCCCCTGCTCGAACAACGCGCGTGATGCCGCGATGGCCGGATCGGGCTCCTGCGGGGCGCTCTCTCCGACCTCGCTCGTGTCGGGAGGAGGGGCTGCGAGCGCGGTGCTGCTGGGCAGGGCGAGTGCGCCGATCAGTGTCCCGACCATCAGAGTGCGGAGCGAACGTTGCGTCGAGGTCAACATGCCTATGACGGTGGTAAGGACCGGGCCCGAGTCGATTGCGACTTTTTCAGTCCGTATCGATTTTTTCGTCACGCAGGCTCGTGGCCCACGCGTCGAGGTCCGTGGATGCGCTGAGCGTCAGACCCGCGTCCCGTTGCATCGACGCCACCTCCTCGGCCAGGAGTGCTCGGGCCCGTCGCAGACGGCTGCGAACGGTGCCTTCGGGGATCTGGAGGATTGTCGCGAGTTCGGTTCCGCTGTGCTGTTCCCAGTAGAACAGCTCCAGCAGGATCTGGTGGTCGACGGGGAGGCGGCGCAGTGCGTGCAACACGAGTGCCCGCTCTCGCCGCTGGTGCACCACGGAACTCGGGGACGGTGCACTGTCGGCGACGCTGTCGCGTTCGGGCTCGACGCGATCCACTCCGCGCAACCGAGCCAAGTGGCCCAGGAGCTGGTTACGGGCGATTGCAAACAGAAAGGTGCGGAACGAGGAATCGCCGCGAAAGCGCTGACTGCCCTCGTACGCGCCCAGCAGCGTCCGCTGCACCAGGTCGTCGGCGGCTGTGCCGGCCTTGTTGCGAAAGAATCGATAGAGCGCCTCGAAGTGACGCTCGAACAGGGTCTCGGCCGCCTTCGCATCACCGTCCCGCCAGCGGGTGAGCAGTTCTTCGTCGGTCACGACTCGCGAAGGCTAGCAGCCTTGGCTGCTATGGTCGCACTGTGCAGGGGAGCGAGCGCGATGACACGGCGGGAGAGCGGCTGGGGCTGCCGCCGAGCACCGTGCCGCCGCCGAGTGTTCGTGCTGCGATCTTGGCCCGGGTCGTCGAGCAAAGCGTGGGAGGTGGGGAGGCGCCGCTGCTCGACGGACGCTACCGTCTGCTGCAGGAGATCGGCCGCGGTGGCGCGGGCACGGTGTGGAAGGCCGAGTTGTTGCCGCTGGGGCGTTTGGTCGCGGTGAAGCTGTTGCGCTCCGGTGTGGCCTCCAACCGCAAGGCCGTGTCTCGGTTGGTGCGTGAAGCGATGATGGTGTCCAAGCTGGGGCACGAGAACATCGTGCGGGTGGACGACGTCGGCATCGACGAGCATGGGTCGGCGTACATTGCGATGGAGCTTCTGCGTGGGGAGTCGCTCGCACAGTGGGTCGACCGGTGTGGGCCGATGCCGTGGTCCGATGTCGCCGAGATCGCGACGCAGATCTGCAGCGCGCTGTCGGCCGCCCACGCGGTTGGCGTGGTGCACCGCGATCTCAAACCCGCGAACGTGTTCGCCGACCGAGGTGACGACAAGCGTTGGCGCTGTACGTTGCTGGACTTCGGATTGTGCACGGGGGGCCGCGGCACGCCGCTTCCGCTGACCGAAGCTGGAGTCTTGCTCGGCACGCCCGGCTACGCGGCGCCTGAGCAGATCCGCGGCGAGGTGGTGGACGGACGAGCCGACTTGTATGGGCTCGCGTGTGTGATGGTCGAGCTGCTCACGGGCCGATCCGCCTTCGAGGGCGAGAACCGCCAGGCTCTGATCGCTGCCCAGCTGGATGGTCGTCGGCGCGACGACCTGGATACGCTGGAGCTGTCGCCCGACGTGGTCGCGTTGCTCGACCGGGCTCTTTCCACACACGCCGAGCAACGACCCGCCGACCCGGCTGCGTTTGCGGAGGCGATTGCGTCGGTTCGCGAACGACCGACGCGGGAGGCTCGTGGTGACGCCCCGACAGCAAGCCCGGTTCGAAGGATGGTGCTCGGTGTTGCAGGTTTCGTTGCGCTCGCGGCCGTGGGGGCCGGGGCGGTGGTGTCGTGGCGCATGCGTGGCGAGGCGTCGGACCCAACTGTTCGTGCGCCTGTACGAGTCTCGGTCGCCGAAGCCCCCGTCGCTGTCTCTCCCCCGCCGCCTTCGCCGACGGAGGTTGTGACGTCCGTTCCCAAGCCCGAGGTGTCGCCCCCGTCGCCGAAGCCTGATGCGGTCACTGTCGAGCCGCGGCCTCGCGCGAAGCGGGCGCGCCGTCGCAGTTCGAAGCCCGCTGCGAAGGCGAAGCCCGAGGCCGCTCTACCGAAGCGCGAATACCCCGAGGGGATTCGGGACCCCTTTGCGGGGCATTGATCACGCGCTACTGCACGCCGTCGAGCCAAGCTTTGGCATCGGTGCGCGGGTAGGCGCGCAACGTGTGCGGCTCGATCTGTTCGAACGCGGCGGCCGCTCGTTCGATCGCATCGCCGCGGTCGTTCCCGCGTGCGTAGTCGATGCGGGCACGGAGGAAGTCGACCATCGCATGCTCGGACTCGCGGTCGTCGAGTTCGTCGAGGTGCTGCGTTGCTTTGGTGAGGTGACGCTCCGCGAGGTCGAGGTCACGTTGGTCGAGGGCTATGACGGTGGCGTTGAGCAGGGCGATGGGAAGGTGGGGCTTCAGGTCGTGGGTGTCGAAGACCTCGACCTGCGTTTTCACGTCCTGTGCAGCCTTCTCGAACTCGCTGAGATGGCGGTAGGCGAGAATACGGGCACCCATGCCCTGGGCCATCTCCCCGACCTCCCCTGTACGTTTGCGAATCTCGACGGCCGCGGTGGCTTCGGAAAGTGCTTCTCGCCAGCGCTGCAGCCCGCACAGAGCGTAGGACTTCGAAGCATGTGTGTAGCCGCTTTGGCTGCTCTGGGGAGGTAGCTCCGTCGCCTCGATGGCCTCGACCTGCGCGAGCAAGTCCAGTGCTTCCCCGGGTTCGGCCTTGTCCATCTTGAGGGTCGCGTAGTTGGTGAGAACTCGAGCTTTCTGAATCGGAGCGACGCTCTCCAGCAAGGGAAGGAGCTCCTCGAATTTGGCCTGGGCTTCCTCGTGCAACCCAAGGTCACCGAGCGCCGTCGCCTCGTTCATTACGGCCGAAACGACCCATCGGCTCTTCGGGCCGTATACCTGCTCAAACACCTTGCGAGCTTGGGCCGACGCGGCAGCCTTTCTCTTGAACTCGCCAAGCACGCCGTAGGTGTTGCCGAGGTTCATCAGAGTCCCTCCGGTTTGTGGATGGTTGGGCCCATGTTCGCGGAGCGAGTTTCGGTAGAGTTCTTCCTGCAGCGGGAGCGCCTTTTCCAGTTTGCCGAGGCGCGTGTATGCATCTGCGACGATCAGGAGGAGGTCTGGGTCCGGACCGTCCGCAGTACCCTGGAGCGCGGCCGCTTCCCGGCATCTCGGTAGCGCGGCGGCATACTCCCCTTGGCGGTCGAGCACACGGCAGGCGAGTCCTTCTGTCCTGCCTACCGTGTTTACCCCGGCCTGTATTGCCGCGGCTTCGTAACGTTTACTCCACAGCGTCGCAGTGTCTCGCTCGCCTTGACTGGATTGCCAGACCGCGAGCTTCCACGCTGCAGTCGCCGCGGAGTGGTTTGCGCCGTGTGCGACCGCCAGGTGGTATGCCTCTTCGACTGGCTCCGAACCTCTGTCAGCCTTTCCGAGCGCATCGCCCAGGAGGACGAGCATGTCGATCCGGGATTGCCATTGCCCTGGAGCGACCACCGCCAATGCCTGCTCCGCTTTGTCCCGTGCGGTCACGAAGTCACGGCGGGCGAATGCCACCTCTCCTTCGCCCAGTAGCGTCTCGGCCTCAGACGGCATAACCGAGGCCCATCCACTGGATGCGGGCGTCTTGCATCGCTCGGCGGGCGGGAGTCGTCGGAGCGTCGACGCAATACGCTCCGCATCCTTGCGGGACAACTCGAGTAAGCTCTCGAGCAGCTTCTCCAGCGTGTCGAGGTCGCGTTCGAGGCACGAGAGCGAAGCCAGTGGCGCTGTCGTCTCCCCATCGCAGACGTCCACGACCGTCTGCACCCAGCCGTCCCGGAATCGGGCGACGTTCGTGCGAAGGCTGTCCTGAGCGTTCCGTGCAAAGGGAACCCGGGTGCGGTCGATCGCATCGTGCAGTTGCTGGTCGAGCGTGGGGGTCCAGACTCGGTCGAACCGCGCTCCGGCAACCTCGGCGCAACTGGGGCCTTCGTGGGTCTCGGTCGGACGCAGTGCGAGCCCGGCCGCGAGCACGAGTGTCGCACCGCCAGCCAGCAACGCCCGCAGCCGTCGGGTTCGGCCTTCGAGCGCGCGCATCAGCCCCGCAATGCTTCGGAACCGATCTCGAGGTCGGCTGGCCAAGCCTCGCCGCAACACCCGTGTCATCCAACCCGGAACCGCATCTTCGCGGTGGTCGTTGAACCGTCGCGAAATGATCGCGTCGTAGATCGAGGCCACCGTCTTGGCTTCGAAGGGAGGCTTTCCGTGAAGCAGTTCCCACGCGGTCACGGCGAACGCGAACTGGTCGCTGCGGGCGTCGACAGCCTCGCCGCGGTGTTGCTCCGGCGCCATGTAGCGAGGCGTACCCACGACCGCTCCCGTTCGCGTCACGGCGTCTTCGGGGGCCTGCAGTCCGGCGGACGACTCGTCCGGCAAGCTGCGTCCGAGCTTCTCGTCGTCTTGGGCCGTGACTCTCGCCAGCCCGAAATCGACCACCCGGACCCGTCCATCGTCGCCGACCAGGACGTTGGCGGGTTTGAAGTCGCGGTGGGTCATCGATACCGCATGGGCGGCGGACAGTCCCGCCGCCGCTTGGCGCAGGAGTTCCAGCGCTGCGTCGCGTTGGGCTTTGCTGCCGGGCGGGTTTGCGAGTGCCCATCCTTTGAGCGTGCGGCCCTCGACCAGCTCCATCGCCAACCAGACTCGATCGCCGTCTGTCCCGACGTCGTAGATCTCCACCACGTTGGGATGGCTGATCCGAGCCAACGCACGGGCTTCTCGAAGCAGTCTCTTCGAGTCGCGATGCTCCGGATCTGTGTCCGCGTGCAGGAGCTTGAGCGCGACACGACGATCCAGCTTGGGGTCGTGGGCTTCGAACACGCTGCCCATCGCGCCCGAGCCCAGCTTGCGCACGATTTCGAAGCGGTCGATCGATGCGCGCGAGTCCTTCGACGCGGTGGGCATCGACTCTCCCGTGCGCGTGACCTCCTCCGACGGCGGGACGCGAGTCCGGGTCCGCGTTGTCTGATCCCCAGCGATGCTGTCAGGATGCCAGATGCCGCTGCGGACTCGAGTGCCGGTCATCTGCGGTGGCCGACATCCCGGACACGAAAAAGCCCCGCGGGGTGACCGACGGGGCTCATTTCGCGTGTGATGGCTGCCGACTACTCGTAGGTCACGCGTTCGAGCGCGCCCAGGTCGAGCACGACGATCTCTTGGCGGCTGAGACTGAGGATGCCGTTGCGCTGCATACGGTTGAGTGCGCGCGAGATCTCTTCGCGGACCGTGCCGAGGCGGGCGGCGACGGTGTTCATGTCGAGCTGGCGAGGAATGACGGTGGGCTTGCCCTGCTCGGCGCCGTTGCGGACAGCGAGGGTGAACAGGAACGAGGCCAGGCGGCGCTCGACGGAGCGCAGCGAGAGGTCGAGGACCAGGTCGATGAGGCGATTGGCGCGGAAGGCCATCTGCCGCATCAGCGCGAACGCGAGGGTTTCATTGCTGCTGATGAGCTTGACCACGCCGTCGGTGTCGAAGCGCCAGACTTCGGAGTCGACCATCGCGAAGCCGGAGGCTGCACACTGAACGTCTCGGGGGAGGAAACCCTCACCGATGAGCTTGCCCGGCTCGGCGAGGTAGAGGATCTGCTCTCGGCCCTCGCTGGAGATCAGGCTGAGCTTGAACTCACCGGACTTCACGAGGAAAAGGCCAGGACCGGGCTCACCACGACGGAATATCGAGCGCTTGCGCTTGACCTCGATGGTCTCCGCGATGTCACACAGCCCCTTGACGATGTCATCGGGCACACGCTCCCAACCGGACCAACGGTGGAGCATTTTGCTGATCAGCTCGGCGTCTGCCTGGTCGACAGCCATGCGCGCGAGTGTAGCTTGATCAGGTTTGGGTAGCGACTGATCTCACGTCCAGCGCGAATTCGGCGGCGTAGACGCGCCTGGTACGTGTTTTGAGCACACCGTTCCGATCGGGGACGCGGTCGCGGCCGAGGCGTTCCCTCGGGCCAGATCCGAGCTGCCGAATAGGCGGGTTCGGCCTCAGCCGGCGGAGAGTTCGAGGGCGATGGCCGCCGACGCGACGGTGGCTCGAAGAACCTTCTCGGTGAACGTCGGCACCAGGCTCTCGACGGTGTCTTCACCGCCGACGCAGTGATAGCGGTCGTTGCGAAACTCGCCCGTGTCCGAGATGAAGATCGCGGGAAAGCCCTGGTCCCAGAACGGTGCGTGATCGGAGCGCCGCAGGTCCCCGAACAACGCGCTCGTGACCTGCTGTTCGTTGAGCGTGAGCGCGATGGTCGGCAGCTCGACCCGTGCGCCCTGGCTTTCCAGGTTGGCGATCGCGTCGGCGGTGCCGGGCCCTCCGGTGAGAAACAGGAAGTCGCCACGGTTGCCGTTGGCCTCGATCGCGGCGATCTGATCGGGAAACACCAAGTCGAACCCTGCGGGTAGACCTTGGGTGTCGGGCTCGTCGCTGGCGAAGCCGATCATCTCGAAGTTGAAGTAGACGCCGATGTCGATGCCCTGCGCCGCGGCGGTCGTCGCGAACGCCTCGGACCCGACCAGGCCGAGCTCTTCCTCGTCCCAGCAGGCGATCGTCAGGGTGTTGGTGTACTCGCCCATCGCGAGCACCCGCGCTGCTTCGAGCGACCCCGCGACGCCCGTGGCGTTGTCGTCGGCGCCCGCACAGTCTTCGATGTGATCGTAGTGCGCCCCGATCATGATGTGCGGTGCATCTGGGGCGGACCCGGGAAGCGTGCCCAGCACGTTGATGCCGCTGCCGTACTCGAACAGCTCGACGTCGTAGCCGAGCTCGGTCAGTCGGTCGGCGCAGAGGTCTTGCACGGCTTGCCAGTGTGCCGAGCCCGGCGCGCGCAGACTCGCGATGAACTCCAGGTCGGCTTGGTAGGCCGCCGGGTCCACGCAGTCGGCGAGCGCTTCGGGGCTGCTGGCACAGCCGGACGGAGGGGAGCCCGTGGAACTCGAACCCGAATCTGCCGCAGCACTCGAACTCGAGTCTGCCGCGGCTGTCGTGCTCGTCGATGTGCTCGCCTGCGGTGTGCCCGAGCTGCCACCTTGCTCGGGGGCACTGTCGTCGTCGCCGCACGCAGCGACGAGGAGAACCACGGCGAGAGATCGAGCGCCACGCATGCGGCGATGAGACCACGCGCCTTTGTCGCTGTCACATTCTCCGTGGGCGGCGCGTGCGAGGGTGTAAGACGTGGGTGCGCGATGACGGAGGTGATCGAGGCAGTCCTGCTCACCCGGCAGTGGTTCGACCGTCGGGATGGCATCGAGCTCACGTTCTGGGGGGCGACCGACGCGGGCCCGATCAAGGCCGTGTTCACGCGGCAGGACGCGGTCATGTTTGCGACCGCGACCACGCCGACCCAGGCCGGGCGACGCAAGGCGGTGAACCTGGTCAGCCTCGATGGGCGACCGGTCGACGCGGTCTACTTTCCGAGCCAACGGGCGCTGATGGTCGAGCGCGGGCGGATTCGGGATGAGGCGGGCGTCGTCTTCGAGGGCACGATCAAGCCCCACGATCGGTTCTTGATGGAACGCTTCGTCACGGGGGCGTTCTCCCTGGAGGGGGAGGTTCGCGTGCGTGAGGGATACCGCGAGCTCGTCAACCCGCGGGTGAAGCGGTCCGACTTCACCACTGCGCTGTCGCTGCTCGCCTTCGACATCGAGACGGCGGGCTTCGAAGGGCCGCTGCTGTCGATCGCGGTGGCGGGACACGGTGGGGACAAGGTGTGGATCGTCGGCGAAGAGGTACCCGACGAGGCCTCGTTGTTGCGGGCGTTCATCGAGCACGTTGGGGCGGTCGACCCGGACCTTCTCGCGGGGTGGAACGTGATCGACTTCGACCTCGCGTACCTCGAGCGCAAGGCGACGCAACTCGGCGTGCCGCTGTCGCTCGGCCGTGGGGGCGAGCGTGCCACGGTGTTGGCCCCGCGCAGCGATCAGCAGCCGTATGTCGCCAAGGTGCCCGGCCGGGTGGTGCTCGACGGCATTGCCACCCTGCGGTCGGCGACGTTCTCGTTCGAGAGCTTTCGCCTCGAAGAGGTCGCACAATCGTTGCTGGGCCGCGGCAAGAAGATCGAGCACGGCGTGGACCCTGTGGCCGAGATTCAGCGCCTCTACGACCACGACCGCGCTGCGCTGGCGGCCTACAATCTCGAGGACTGCAAACTGGTGCTCGACATCTTCGAAAAGGCGGACCTGGTGGGCTTCGCCACCGAGCGTCAGGCGTTGACGGGGTTGGCGATGGACCGCCAAGGCGGATCGGTCGCGGCCTTCGACAACCTCTACCTGCCGCGACTGCACCGCAAGGGTCGCGTCGCACCGGACGTGGGCGGCGGCGACTTCACGATGAGCCCCGGCGGGTGGGTGATGGACTCGGTGCCCGGGCTGTTCGAGAACGTGCTCGTTCTGGACTTCAAGAGCCTGTACCCCAGCATCATTCGAACATTCGCGATCGATCCGCTGGGGCTCGCGGCGCCCGGCGACGACCCGATCCCGGGCTTCGAAGGGGCGACCTTTGCTCGCGAGGGGCACATCCTGCCCGGGCTCATCGAGGGTCTGTGGGCGGCGCGTGACGACGCCAAACGCCGGGGTGATGCGGCGCGCTCACGGGCGATCAAGATCCTGATGAACTCTTTCTACGGGGTGTTGGGCAGCAGTCGCTGTCGTTTCTTCAATCCCCAGCTGGCCAGCTCGATCACCCGCCGTGGCCACGAGATCATTCAGACCAGTCGCACGCTCATCGAGGCGCGCGGCTTCGAAGTGATCTACGGCGACACCGACTCGCTGTTCGTGCACGTGGGTCCCAAGGACGCCGGCGCGTGCGCGGAGATCGGCGCGACGTTGGCCTCCGAGCTCAACGCCCACTGGACCGAGCACCTGGCCACGACGCTACGCATCGAGAGCGCACTCGACCTCGAGTTCGAGACCCACTACCGCCGATTTCTGATGCCGACCACGCGCGGGTCCGACAAGGGGTCGAAGAAGCGCTACGCCGGCATGATGGTCGAAGGCGAGGGCGCGCGACTGGTCGTCAAAGGCCTGGAGGCGGTGCGGACCGACTGGACCCCGTTGGCGCGGCGATTCCAGCGTGAGCTGCTGACACGCGTCTTTGCCGACGAACCCTGGCGAGCCTGGATGGCTGGCCTGGCACGGTCGGTTCGCAACGGCGAGCTGGACGACGAACTCGTCTATCGCAAGAGGATTCGCCGCCGGTTGGACGAGTACGAATCCAACGTGCCGCCCCACATCGTCGCCGCCCGCAAGCTGGGCCGGAACGTTCGCGAGATTCGCTACGTGATCACCTCGCGCGGGCCGGAGCCCGTCGAGCTTCCCCACGGGCGCCTCGACTACGACCACTACATCGCGCGGCAGCTCGCGCCCGCCGCCGACTCGGTGCTGCACTTCCTCGACACCGACTTCGCGACCGTCGCGGGGCAACAGATGACGCTGTTTGGGTGACTACCGCCCGAGCCAAGGGATGAGCTCGGGGTAGTCCGTCCGCACCATGGTCTCGAATTCCAAGCGGCGTGGCACGTAGCGGGCGAAGAATCGCGAGCGCGACCAGCTTGGCTCTCCGTCGGCAAACACCATGTGGCCCGGGTAGTTGAGCACGCCCGGTTCGATGTCGATGCACAGGATTCGGCCGCTGTCGAGGTAGTCGGCGTTGAAGCCGGTGGTCGGCCAGGTGACGGTGTGTACGCAGTACGAGCCCGCGGGAACGCGGTGGACCTGAATCGAGGTGCCGGTCTCGGCCGAGGACAGATTGAACTGCGCTTCGTTGTCCGGCGACACGTAGTGGACGGCGAGGACCGGGCGATCCGTGACCATCACGATGGCCAGCAATCCTTCGTCCGCGGACAGTTGCGGGGTTTCGGAGGAGGAGACCTCCGTGCTGGCGCATCCGCTAGCGAGCAGTGCGACAACCACGAGTCGTAGTGTGTTGTTCATGGCGCGTCCTTTCGCCTCGAGCATGTAGGTGCGGGAACGGTAACACCGTTCCTCGGTCGACAACGAGGCGTGGGGCGTTCCCGGAAGAAAATCGTCCCTTCGATGAAAGCGCCCGATGACCGCCGGCGTTCGAGACTCGATGCACACCTGGACGAGTCCGAGGTGGGGTTGGCTATGCGCGCTGTTCGGTGCTCTGGCCGTGCTCCTGATGACAGGGACGGCGAGAGCCTCCGATCGCGTCGCGTTCACCGACCCGGGGGACCTTCCGCAGCTGCGGCTGGTGGATGGGGCCGACGCGCTGCCGCTCAAACATACCGACGTGCGGGCCGAGATCACCGGCATCGTGGCGGAGGTCGAGGTGCGTCAGACCTATCGCAACACCCACGACGAGGCGATCGAAGCCGTCTACACGTTTCCGCTGCCCGAGAACTCCGCCGTGCGCGACATGGAGATCGTGATCGGTGACCGCACGATTCGGGCCGAGATCAAGCGACGCGACGAGGCCCGCCGAACCTACGAGCGGGCGCGTGCTCGGGGCAATACCGCCGCGTTGTTGGAGCAGGAACGCAGCAATGTCTTCACGCAGTCGGTCGCCAACATCGCGCCAGGTGAAGACATCGACGTCGTCATTCGCTACGTGCAGGACATCACCTACGACGCGGGGCAGTTCGAGTTCGTGTTTCCCATGGTCGTCGGACCCCGCTACACCGCGGGCGCCTCCGATGCCGCTCGGGTGACGCCTTCGGTCGTCGGTAAAGGCACCCGCACCGGCCACGACATCGATGTCGAGGTGTCTCTCGACGCTGGAATGCCGATTCGCGCCCTGAAGACCCCTAGCCACGACGTGCAGACGCGTCGGGGCGCGACTGGTCGGGCCACCGTGACGCTCGCCGAAGCGAAGTCGATCCCCAACCGCGACTTCGTGTTGCGGTACCGGGTCGACGCCGAGCAGGTGCAGTCGACGTTGTTCGTGGCCGAGGGCGAAGACCCCTACTTCACCTTGTTGATGCAGCCGCCGACCACCGATGTGGACGCGCTGGTCGGCCAACGCGAGATGATCTTCGTGGTCGACGTGTCGGGCTCGATGAGCGGCACGCCGCTTGCGATGTGCAAGTACGCGATGCGCAAGGCGCTGCGCCAGCTCCGTCCCACCGACACCTTCAACGTCTACGTGTTCGCGGGGCGGACCGGGCAGGCGTTCGAAGAACCCGTGCCCGCCAACCAGGTGAACACCGCCGCGGCGGAGGGCTTCATCGAGGGTCTTCGTGCGGGCGGAGGCACCGAGATCCTCAACGCCGTCGACGCGGCCTTGAAGCCGTCGGTCGATGGCGATCGGCACCGCTACGTGTTCTTCATGACCGACGGGTTCGTTTCGATCGAAGAGGAGGTCTTCGCGCGGACCAAGAAGTGGGTGCGTGACCTCGAACAACAGGGGCAGCGGGCGCGGGTCTTCGCGATGGGCACCGGGTCCAGCCCCAACCGGGAGCTGCTCGACAAGCTGACCAAGGCCGGCGAAGGCATCGCGGTCTATGCCTCCAACCGCGAAGACCCTGCGCGCGCCGTCGACACCTACTACCGCTACGTCGACCACGCCGTCTTCACCGAACCGAAGCTGCAGTGGGGTCGCGCCAAAGCCTCGGGCTTGCATCCCGAGGTGCTGCCCGACCTCTACGCGAGTCGGCCCGCGGTCGTGCACGGCAAGCTCTCGGGCACACTGCCGAAGTCGCTGACGCTGACTGGAGTGGTGGACGGCAAGACTGTGCGGGTGCCCGTTCGCGTGGAGCGGCTTGCGTCCGCACCCAGTGCCGTCCAGAGCCAACTGTGGGCTCGGGCCGAAATCGAAGACCTCATGTTGCGTGGTGCGGTCGATGGTGACCGCCGTGTCGAGGCGATCACGGCGCTCGGCCTCGAGCACCGGTTGGTCACCGCCTACACCAGCTTCGTGGCGGTCGACCAATCCCGCGTCGTGGGTGACGGCCAACCCGACCGCATCGATCAGCCAGTCGACGCCGCCGAAGCGGTGGATATGTCGATGGCGGGCGCACCGGTGTATGAAGCCTCCTTCGCGGAGTACGGACCCGGAGATGCGGACGAGGAGAGCTACGCATCGGCCCGCGAGGAGATGGTCTCGATGCGTCGGGCGGGCTGTGCCCACTGCCACGTTGGCGGCGGTGGTGGGCCGGGTGCCGGGCTGCTGTTCGTGGTGCTGCTGGTGCTCCGCCGGCGGCGAACGGCGGGTGTCACTGTCCGAGCATGATGGTCATGTCGTTGCTGCCGATGCTGATCACGACGAAGTCCATGCGGTTGTCGCCGTTGAAGTCTGCGCCGGCCAGGTTGAGCTCATTGCCGCCGACGTCCTGCTCTACCGGTGGGGCGAAGGTGGCCGGGCCGTCGCCCAAGGCGACACCGAACCCCGCTCCTTGGTCCGTGTACACGATGTCGACGCTGCCGTCGTTGTCGAGGTCTGCGGTGAAGAGGCCGCTGGCGGATGGGCCATCGATCGCAGTGGTCGCTGCGGCGGCAAGCTGGCCGGTGCCATCCCCGAGGACCAACGCAATGTGGTCATTGATGAAGTCTCCAACCAAGAGGTCGGTGTTGCCGTCGCCATCGAGATCCCGAGGGACGGCGAGCCTGTTGTAGAAGAACTCGTCGTTCAGAGAGTCTGCCACGGAGTATGCCCCGTCTCCGTTGCCGAGATAGGTGCTCATGGACCAGTTCTCGAACTCGAGGATTGCAATGTCGAGGACATCACCCCCGTCGATGAACCCAGGCGCGAGCGCCGTGATGTTGGGCTGCGCTGTATCGACGGTCGTGAACGTGCCGTCCTCGTTGCCCAAGTGGGTCCGAAGCTGGCCGCTTGCCCCGTAGGTGTAGGTCACCACATCGAGCAGCCCGTCATCATCGGCGTCGATGACGTGGATTCGCTGGCAGTCGCCCACCGGGGTTCCAGAGTCGGAGAACGTTCCGTCGCCCGCGCCGGTCAGGACGTAGCAGCCGAAGGTGGCGACCAGGTCGAGGTTGCCGTCGCGGTCGAAGTCGGCGGGTTGGATGCGCCCTCCACCGTCGTCATTGGGGACGTCGTAGGTCTGTGAGAGCGTGAAGGTTCCATCGCCTGCGCCGGCGAAGATCGAGATGGTGTTGTTGTTCTGGTTGGTTGTGGCGATGTCGACGTTGCCGTCGTTGTCCCAATCGCCGACCGCGACGCCTGTGGGCCCGGCATCTTCGCCGAGCTCGTAGGTCTCGCCCTGCGTGAACGCACCGTTGCCCGAGAGTGCTTGCGTGGCGGGGTCGGTGTCGTCGTAGTCGTCTCCGCCGAACAGATAGGTGCGTTCGCCGTCACCATCGTCGTCGAGGTCGGGACCCCACGGGTAACGACGCGCCCCATCTCCGTCTTGGTCGAACAGGTCGTTGCATTCGGGCTCGCTCCACGTTCCGTCCTCTGCGCACACCGCATCGCCCGAGGGCGTGTTGCCGTTGGCGCAGCTGAGCGTGCACGTGGCCCCGGCCGCACTGCCGGCGCAGTCCTCTTCGTAGGTCCCCGTCTCGGGAGGTACGGGCTCGTCGTCGCAGGTGATCTCGGTTCCGGTATCGCTCGAGCTCGAGCCCGTCGTCGAACTCGAGTCAGTCGTCGAGCTCGAACCCCCCGTCGACGACCCATCGGCGCCGCCAGAGGAGGAACTTGACGAGGTGCCGTCGCTCGACGTCGCCTCACCCGTCGTTGGGTCGCCGGAGGATGACGCATCTGTCGTGGACGTGCCGCCATCGGTCTCGCCCCCCGCAGTATCGTCGGTGCAGGCGGGAAGCAGGAGCAACGTCGACGAGACCAAGGACAAGGCGATACGCATCCCACCGATCCTACCGGCAGGGGACCCGTCGACGTCGCGCAGACCCTGCGCTCAGCCGGACTGTCCGTTGTCGTACAGCATCAGGGCCGTGCAGGTCGCGGCCAGTGCGAGGGCGAACTTCGGCTCCAGCTCGTTGCGAACCCACACCGTCTTGCTCTTGCGCCCCACATCCACTGCGGCGACCTCCTGGTCTTCGCGGATGTAGTAGCCACGAGGTCCGAACATCCCACCGTGTGCGGGCTCGATGGCGACCTTGCGGTCGCCTTGTTGGAGGTGACCGCGGACCTCTCCTTTCGTCTCTCCGGCCAACGTGATCGACCATGGTGTCTCGCCCGAGGACAGGTCACATTGCACGGCTTCCTTGGAGTCCACCGCGAAGTCACCGACGGAAACCGACGACCCCTTGCGTTTGCAGTTCACCAGATACGAGTTGCCGTCGCGACTCAGCGTGAACGAGAACTTCCGCTGGTCCTGTTCACCCTTGACCCCTGCGATGCTGCCCTCGCCACCGAGCGCCACCCCGCGTCGCACGTTGGTCACATCGTAGGCGCCGAACGCCATGGTCTTTCGGTTCACGCGTTCGACCGGCATCTTGGTCGCATTCGCTTCCAAGCCCGGCGGCACGGTGAGGGCTTTGCAGGCCAGAACGGGAAGCAGGAGAGGGACCAAGCACAGGTGCCGCAAACGCATGTGTCGCGCAGACGCCGACCCGAGCCGCCAGATTCACTCATCCCTGAGACCTGGCGCACTTGCGTTTGCGGTAGGCTGCCCGCGTGAGCTGGAAGTTTGGTGCGGCGTTGCTGCGGGGGGATCACACCAACGACCTCTCGAGCCTCTGGTCCCGACTCGGGTTGAAGAGAGTCGCAACCGACGAAGAGGTCACCCTCGGCGATGCAACGTCGTCTCGGTTCGAGGCGACGGCGGTCGGGGCTTTGGGAGGCGCGACGCTCATCCTCGACCAGTTCCTTCCCTACAACTGCTCGTTCGAGGACGACGACCTGTGGTGGTTCGATGAACAGCTCGTCGAGTTCTCGAAGCACGATGATGCGCTGGTCGTCTTGCTCGACGGTGTCTCCGGTACGTACGGGTTTTCGTTCTTCTCCGGCGGCGAACGGGTCCGCAGGCGCAGCGTAGTTCCCGGCTATGGCGAGATCGACGAGGGCGAGGCCATCGCCGGCGAAGGCCCGAGCGAGGACCACGAGGCGCGGATCTTCTCGCTGATCTCGCAGCTCACGGGCATGACCTGGACGCAGGCGCTCACCGACGAGACGCTGAAGCTGACCGTGTGGGAACGGCCGGATGACGACTAAAAAGTTGGGCGTGCAGGCAATCGATCCATGCTCTCCGGCAACTGGAGGTTCTATGCGTTCGATCGCCTCTCTTCGTCATGGCCGGCTCCGACAACTCAGGGCGGCTCTGCTGTTCCTGACCGTTTCGTTCGGGTGTGGCGACGACACCCAGTCGATGCCCGCCGACACCGACGCCACAGGTGAGCCGACCGGATCCTCGTCGACCGCAGCCTCGAACGGCGACGCCTCCTCCTCGGGGCTCGGAACCAGCAGTACCTCCATGGATGCGAGCTCGGGAGGAACGACGTCCGAAGGCATCGGGAGTACGGGTGATCCGGGCTCTACATCCGACGCGTCTTCGACTGGCAACTCCACAGCCCTCGGTGGGCCCTACGATGCTTGCCAAGCCGACACCGACTGCGAACCCGACCTTCGTTGTTCGGCGGTGGCGGGCTACTGCACGCCGGCGTGCGACATGGCCGTGATGGATTGCCCTCTTCCATCCAGTGGCGATGCAACGCCCAACTGCGTCAAGTCCTCGCGGGGACCGCTGTGTAGGTTGTCTTGCTCCGACGCCACGGTCTGCCCCGAGCGAATGTTCTGCAACGACACGTTCCCGGGGCCTCCGCCCTCGTGTGCGTATCCTTGAAACGGATCGATTCCACGGGAAAAAAGGCGCCCTCGCGCAGTGCTCGTAGTATCCCGGGGCGTTAGTTCGGAACCACGCCGCTGGCGATGTAAACACCGCCTTCGAAGCGCCCCTGCTTGTAGCCGGCGGGGGGTGCTTCGGGGCTGATCTTCCACAGCCACTCCCAGGTGTAGATGCCGTCGTCGTGCCCGTCTTGAAAGCGGATACCGAGGGCGTAGGCGCCGATCTCGAAGAGGCCGGCGACGGTGGTGGTCTCGGGGGCGCCCAGGTACTTGACCTCGTTGCCATGGCCTTGGCAGCTGGCGCACGGGCACCAGCTGCGGAGGTAGGGGACGGGGTACGTCGAGGCGGTGCCGTCGTCCCAGGTCACCACGAGTTCGTTGCGGGACTTGGAGTGGGCGATGTCGACCGGCTTCACGCCGACGCTTATAGCCCAAGCCCTCGCAGCACGCCGTCGATGCGGGGCTGGAGCTCGACGGGCACCCAGGTATCGCCGGCTCGACCGCCCGGGCCGAACACGAGGCCGCAGGCGCGCAGGATCTCCAGGGGCGTGCGGTTGGGCAGGGGCTCGCCGCCGACGACGAGAGCGAGCGGGGCGGGCTTGGCCAGCTGTTCGAGGTCGTCGTCGTTCAGCTCGCCGCGCACCAACTCGAGCAGCACGCGCTGGGCTTGGCCGTCGAGGGTGGCGAGCAAGATCGCCAGCAGATGATCGTCGCGCAGCGTATCCACGATGGCCTCGGTGAGGTGGTCGCGAACCCGGTCGGGTTTGGGCGAGGCTTCTTCGAGCGGTGGCACGCCCAGGCGACGTCCGAGCTCTACGAGCGCGTCGTCGGTCAGTGCACGCAGCCCGGCACGAAGCGATCGCAACGCGATCGGAGGCTGGTCGTGCATCTGCGGGGAGTGTTCTTCGGGGGCGTGATGGGGTCGAAGCAGGGGCTCGTGAAGCTCGCCGTCTTCGATGCGGATCACCAGCTCGAAGGCACGCACTTCGGAGCGCTCCGCCGCGGACAAGCCCTTGTCGATCCAACGTTCGATTGCACGCAGACCGTGGAACGCGAGTCGAACTTCGTCGCGTTCGCCTCTGCCGTCCAACAGGTAGCGCGCGGTCACCGAGTCGAAGTGGGCCAGTCGACTGACCGCATCCGTGTCCCAGCGTGTGACGCTGTGTCCGGCGGCCTGCAGCGCTCGCAGGAGTCGCGCGAGGTCTCGCCGGACGTTACGAACGTCGATCTCGAGAGAATGCGAGGTGGCCGAATCCTGACCTCCGCTGAGGACCCGCAGTTGGGGTCGCTGCTGCTCGCTGTCCGCCACGAGAAGGGGTATCGGGTTGTCTCGCGTCGACCTTGACATGCGGAGGCGCTTTGGGCCGTGACGCTCGCGCGACCTTGGGGGCGGGGACCCGAAACGGGGCGGTTCGGTGCGCGGATTGTCCCCTGTGGATCCACCGCCTTCGGATTCGAGCCACCTCAGCCGAAGATCGCCACGACCTGTTCGCTCCAACCGACCAGCGTCTTGCTGCCGTCGTAGAGATGGCCGACGACCGTATGCAGGCCGTGCGCGCCCACCACGGTCTCGTAGCGCATCGTGAACCAGTCTTCGAAGGACTCAGGGTCGGCGATGAGGTGCGCGTTCCAGGTGACAGTGCTGGCGGGGCAGGGGCGCTTGGCCAACGACAGCGAGGGTGCGGGCCACGAGTCGAGCAGCGCCAACATGCCTTCGGCGCCGCCGAGGGGGACGCGGTACCGAAACAGTCCGGTGAACGCGGCTTCGGTCGAACCCATGAACGGTGGACGCCCGGTCGCCCAGCGCATGTCCACGTGCTGCGTGAACTCGGGCGTGATGCCCTCGAGATAAGGGAGCGCCGGGAGCGACTCGGGGTCGGGCGTTTCCGGGCAGGCGGGCGCCGAGACCTCGATGCTGCTCTCGATGACCTTGGCGAACACTTGCGTGGCGCGTCCCACCAGTGTGTCCCCTTGGTACAGGCGGGTTTCTACGAAGGTGATGTTGCGGCCTTCACGGAGCACCTCGCTGGTGCCGCGGACCTCGCCTGGGACGGCGGGCGCGAGCAGTTGCACGCTGCTCGATCGCAGACGGCGGGCGTCGTCAGGCACGTTGCGGCGGGCGAGCGCGGCCATGGCAGCGGCGGTCAGGCCTCCAAATGCGGAGCGTCCTTGCATCCAACCTGCGGGCAGCGTCAGCGTCCATGTGCCGTCGGTTGGGGTCCATTGGTCGCGAAGCGTGGCGTCGATGTTCATGGGGAGCTTTCGATCGGTTCGGGGTGCCAGCCATGGGCGCGCAGGAGTGCGGCGACCATGGGGTGGAGAAGGTCTTGGGCGCTGCGGCCGACGGACAGGCGGTTGGACTGCGCGAGCGAGACGATGCCGTGCGTGCCCGACCACAGAAGGTGCGCCAGCGTGAGCGGGTCGGCGTCGATGCAGCCCGCATCCACGGCGGCTTGCACCGCGCCCAACACCACGGCCCAGGCATCGACGCCGGCTTGGTGCGCGTCGGGATACGCCGCAGGGTCGGGCTGGCCGAGCTGAAACATCAGCCGAAACTCGGCCGGCCGCTGCAGCGCGTGATCGTGATAGGCGGACCCGACTTCGAACACCTGCGCGATCGGGTCGAGCGTCGCGAGGCGGCTTCGCAGCGCTTCGGCGAAGCGTCGGTAACACGCCGCTCGCACCGCCATGAACAGCTCCTCTTTGCTTTCGAAGTAGCGATAGGGCGTGTTGGGACTGACGCCCATCGCCTTGGCGAGCTGGCGCAGCGACACGTCGGGCTGGTGCGCGAACAGCTCCAACGCGGCTGCGATGGCGCGCTCGCGAAACGCTTCGACCCCAGCGGGGGACAGAGGTGGCCGGCCCACGGCCCTGGTCTACCGGTTAATTGTACGCTGTCAATTTTATCGTCTGCGCTCGCGCCGTTTTCTTGGTTGACGTGAGTGGATGTAGGACAGTGTGGGCATGTCGCTGCGGATCGCCAAGCTCCCCAAACCCCAACGAGGCAACAACGACCGGCGGGTCAACCGCTCGGAGAACACCGCCGAAGCCTTGGAGCTGGCCCTGACCAGCGCCGCGTCCCGCGCCAACCTCGACGCGATCCTGCTCGTGGACGACGCCGGCCTGCTGGTGAGCAACAGCGCGACGCCCCTGGACCTCAGCATGCTCGCCGCGGTCACGCCGATCGTCGGTCGCGGCAAAGCCGTGCCTCGCATCAAGCGCAACGGTGAGAAGCGTGAGCTGAGCGTCCGCGAGTTGGAGTTCGAAGGCGATCTGCTCTATGTCGCCGCGCTCGGAGGTGACAGCTCGAGCCGCCAGCGCGAGCTGGGCCGGAGCCTGCGCGCCGCCAAGCGCATCCTCGCGGCCTGATTGATCCCCGCTGCGGTCGCGGTTCACACTGCGGCCCATGGCGTCTCGCACGTTCGGCCTCGCCTCTGCGCTGTTGTTGGCGCTGACGGCCACGCCCGCCGCGGCTGGAAAGTCCAAGTCGCGGCGCGTGCCGAACATGCCCCGAGGTTGGAGCTGGCCACCCAACCCCGCGATGGTCGAGGCTGGAACGCGCTGCCTCGAGGCTCTGGACGAGGCCGACGTCGAGTACGAAGGCGGCCAAGGCAAGAAGGTCAACACGCCGATCGTGCTGCCGCAGATGGAGCTCGCCGAAGTTCGGCTGGAGCCCACGTGGCGCAAGGGTCCGTTCGTGATGGACTGCCACCTGGCCTCGGCGCTGCATCAGCTCGCACCGCAGCTGCAGGCGCTGGGTGTGGAGGCGCTGCGTTTCTCGACGATTCACGACTACCGCCACGTGAAGCGCAACGGTCGAAAGACCAACATCCTCAGTCGGCATGCCATCGGCTTGGCGATGGATGTGTTCGAAGTGCGTCTCGTGGACGGCACGGTGCTGAAGGTCGAGACCGACTACGCATCGGCGGAGGTCCTGAAGCAAGTCGAGCAGGTGTTCGTGCACAGCGAGCGGTTTCGGACTCCGCTCACCCCGGGCAACGACCCCAAGGGACACGACGACCACTTCCACCTGGAAGCCCGGATGCCCCTGAAGCGGTGAGTTGGCGAGCGCCGCGCAGCCTGCGTTTCGTGGGGCCTAGTACCGCAAATCTTTAGTTCGACCCGAGTTTAGCGCGGGCCACTGCTGCTGCACCAGCAAGAGAGCGCAACGTCCCGGAGGGACGTGGAGCGGAAAAGACAGAAGGGGACGAACGCAGACTGTCCGACCCGAGGGGTTCGGAGGGGGGCCCCTTGCCCTGGGCGGGGCCCCCTGGAGAAACCCGGATCGGACTTGAGGCGTGAGGTACTAGGCCGGGGCTGTGTTAGCTTTCGCGAATGGATCGACGTTGGACTCTTGCGGTTTCCACGCTGGCGTTCGTCAGCTGTACTGAGGCTCGTCAGGAGGAGGACACCGCGCCTCCCGTGACCACCGCCACAGCCTCGGCCGAGGGCACCGCAGGGGAGGCGTCGTCGACGACGATGCCCGACGACGACGACGACATCAAACTCGACCTGGGCGACGACACCGACGACCCCAACACGGGGGTCGATCCCGACGGCGACGACGAGAGCGGATGCGACAAGGTCGACTTCCTGTTCGTCATCGACAACTCCGGGTCGATGGGCGAGTTCCAGGACAACCTGGTCGCGAACTTCCCCGGGTTCATCGACACGATTCAGAACACGCTCGACGAAGCGCAGGACTACCACATCATGGTGGTCGACACGGACCCCGCACCGCCCGTGAACTGCCCCGCGCTTTGCGAGCAAGCGATGACCGATGGGTGCATGGACGAGTTCGGCAACTGCCCGTTGCTCAACCCGACCAACCCGTTCTGCACGATCACCTGCGTGCCGATGTCCGAGTGCCTGGCCTACCCCGGAGGCTGCAGCGCGCCGCCCGAGCCCGAGCCGTGCGAGATCATGGGTGCGGGCGTCGTGTACCCGCGGGGCACCGACGCATCCAACATGGACTGTGCGTTCTCCAGCGGCAAACGCTACATGGACTCCAGCGAGCCCGACCTGCAGTCGGCCTTCGGGTGTGCGGCCAAGGTGGGTACGGCGGCGAGCGGCGCATCCGAGCAACCGATGGGGGCGATCGTCGAAGCGGTCACGCCGGGGCGCCCCGCATTCGAATGCAACGACGACTTCATTCGCGACGACGCAATTCTGGTGGTCACGTTCATCACCGACGAGGACGACGACGCGGGCGATGGATCCGACGGCACGGTCGAAGGCTGGCGACAAGCGCTGATCTCGGCCAAGAACGGCGACGAGCAAGCGGTGGTGATGTTGGGCCTGTTCGGCGGTGGAGGCTGCGGCGAAGACAGCCTGCGCCTCACGCAGTTCGTCGACAGCTGGGAAGATCGCGGCCTGCAAGGGTCCGTCTGCGGCGACTACCAGGGCTTCTTCCAGCAAGCGGTCGACCTCATCGACACCACCTGCGACGAGTTCATCCCGCCCGAGCCTGTCGGTTGATGACCACCCGCGGGTTCACCGTGCGCAACCCGGACTTCGAAGCCCGGGTGCGCGCGAGCTTCGAGCAGCAGTCGATCATGGGCTTGCTCGGCGCTTCGTTGCAGAGCGTCGAGCCCGGCCGGGTGAGCGTGGTGCTGCCGTCGCGCGCCGACCTGTGCCAGCAAGACGGCTACTTTCACGCCGGCGTGTCGACCACGATCGCCGACAGTGCGGCCGGCTACGCGGCGCTGTCACTCTTCGATCCGCAGACCGAGGTGCTGAGCACCGAGTTCAAGGTCAACCTGCTCGCGCCCGCGGTGGGCGATCGCTTGCGTGCGGTGGGCACGGTGCTCAAGCCGGGCCGCACACTCACGATCGTCGAAGCCGACGTCTTTGCCGAGCGGGCCGACGAGCAGGTCCGGGTGCTGAAGTTCCTCGGCACGATGATCGGCGTACGCGCCTGAGGACAGCGTTTATCGGCCCGCTGGACGGGGCAGGTCGGAACACCACTTGCACTGTCCAGGGTCACGATGACCCACCACGACAGCAAACGCGTGTCCGTCGCGATCGAGGCGGATGGAGGCAACGCGATCTGCGGCTTCTGCACCCACGCACCCATCGCGCGTGCCAGCAGCATGTTTGCCCGCTCCGTGGCCAGACTTCGCAAGAACGGCTCCCACGCGGTGTCCTCGATCGTCATCTCTGTCGACGGCGCGGCCGAGGAGTTCTCCTCGTTTCAGCAAGCCGAACGCGGTCTGGCCCGACTGCACCACGGCGCCTTGACGTAACGGCTCTGCGGCCGTCCCACGGCATCCCGACCCAATGAGGCGAAATGGGACTCAGCCGCCCGTGCTGGACGAGCTGCCGCCCCCCGAGCTGGAGCCCCCGCTGGGCTCGTCGCAGATGCAGCCGCACTCGGCAGGTTCGAACACCCCGGGCTCGACGTAGGTGCACGGCGAGCTGCCGATCGGCGCCGAGCCACCACATTGAAAGAACGCGCCGAGCTGGCCGTCGAGGTCGATCTGGAACGGCTCGCCTTCGCAGCCGGCTGGGGGCCCGCAGCCGTCGGCGGTGGAGTTGCCGTCGACGGGTACACACCGGCCAACCACGTCGCCCAGGACGCATGCGTCGGCTTCGATGGAGACCGGGGTGATCTCCACCCAGCCGCAGAAACTCTCCTCGCCACCGTCGAAGGATCCGCAGTCGTTGCGCTCGAACTGCGCGCAGAACTCCTCGGGGCTGAGACCGTCCGTCGTCGTGGGCGCGGACGTGGAGCTCGAGGTCGTTGGGTCAGTTCCGGTGGAACCGGGTGCGGTGGTCGAACCGGACGAGGACGCGTCGGGGTCGTCGTCGTCGGCAGGGCAGGCGGCGAGCCCCAGCAGGCACAGCGCAAACGTTCGTGGAATCAAACTAGGCATAGACGCAAACGTTAGCAGGCATTCGACAGTCGGCCCGCTCGAGTCTTCGGAAACGCGAGCATTTCACTAAACCGGTAAGCCGGGTCAGCTACCGACAATCCAACGGGCGACCGCACAGAATACCAAGAACATACCGAAGACGACGACCTTCGAGGTCTCCGCCGAAGGGTTTGTGCGGCGTCGGAGAATGTGCACGGGGACCAGCAACGAGAGGGTCATCGTCCAGCTCAGCACGTACACCACGATGACTTCGAGGATGGACACGGAGGTGCGTACCACCGCTGTCGCCCCTGACAAGCACCCCGCCACTGGAGGGCCCGGCGACTCCGAGCTCAGCCTCGGCGCACGGCAAAAAGAAAAGCGACCGCCGAAGCGGTCGCTTTGCGCACCCGGAAGGATTCGAACCTCCGGCCCTCTGGTTCGAAGCCAGATGCTCTATCCAGCTGAGCTACGGGTGCAGATGGGGCGCCAGGTTGCCGAAGGTCCGCGGGATCGTCAAGCCCGAAGCACAGGTGCGTGACCTGCGGGCGTGGCTGCCAGTCGTTGGCCTCTCGGTGCTGCGTCAACTGCGAGCGGAGTACATCTCGAAGGGTTTCTGGGGGTCGACGACCTGCACCACCGATGCTGCAGAGCAGAGCGACCTTCCAGACTCTGCTCGTGCCGAGACGGGAGCTCGAGGGATGCGGGCCTGTGCGAGGGCGCCGGTCCTCTGAACCCGACGGCGGTCTTTGGCCGCCGCGATCAGCCCGACGAGTGCCCCGAGGCCGCAGGCGCGGAGCATCAGTCCGCCGAGCACCGCAAACTGGATTCGTCGCTGTGCGTCGATGTGAATCCGGACTCGACGTCGATGTACTCGGATCAGTGTGTGACGGTCGGTCGGCCTTTCGGATGTCTCGGTGGCAGGCATACACGCTGCAGGGGTCGAATCACTCGAGGGCGCGCTGTGCGGTATCGGCAGTGGGTGGTACACCAAGACCATGGTCAACCCGTGCACCCTGGCGCCTCGCTTTGTCCTGATGGCCTCCTTTCTGGTCGGCGCGTGCAACAGTGCATTGCCGGTAGGGGAAACCGACGGCGCTGACGGCTCGGACAGCGCGGAGGGGTCGGGCGATTCGACCTCGTCGAATATGCCGAGTGGAACGTCCGAGGGAACCACTGACGGCACGGGGGACGATCCGGTGGGGCCTTCCGAGGGGGTTTACATCGAGGCGAACCGGGATATCGACATCCTCTTCGTGGTGGACAACTCCGGATCCATGGGGGGCGCGCAAGCGAATCTGACCGAAGGTCTTGGAGGCCTCGTCGATACGCTCGAGGCCCCGGACGTTCAAGCGAACTACCGCATCGGGATCACGACGACCGACGACAGCAACTACTGGTGTAATGGCAGCGCGGTCTCCAGTCCTGAGGCGGGGCAGTTCGTGCTGTCGAGTTGTCGCTCTCGGTTGGCGGACTTCTACTTCGCGGGGAGTGACATCAACGCGGAGACGGCCTGCACCGACTTCTGCGAGTTCGAGAGCATCGAGATGTCGCCGACGATGACCCAGGGCGACCCCACGCCGGCAGCACGGCCCTGGGTCGAGAGCGTCGGTGGTGTCACGAACCTGCCTGCGGGGGTCACCGCGACCCAGGCGCTGCAGTGTTTCGTGCCGCAGGGTATCAACGGGTGCGGTTTCGAGTCGCACCTCGAGTCGATGTGGAAAGCGCTTCGGCTGTCCGAGATGAGTGGCCAGAGTCAGTCTGGGTTCATCCGAGACCACGCCGCCCTGGCGGTCGTGTTCGTGAGTGACGAGGCCGACTGCTCGTTCAACCGCGACCTCCAGAGCATCGTCTTCGGGGAAGAAGGGGTCGGCAATCAGGTGTTCTGGTCGCTTCCGGATCAGCAGCAATCTCCGACGTCTGCGGTCTGCTGGAACGCGGGCGTGAGCTGCGACTTCGATCTGGGCTCCGACCAGTGTCGGTCGATCGACCTCGATGTCGATGGCAGCGAGACCACCGATGAGGACGCCGCGGCGCTGTATCCGATCTCGAAGTACACATCGCTGCTGCAAGAGATCGAGTCGAGCAAGCAACAGATCAACCCGTCGCAACAGGTGCTGGTGTCGGCCATCGTGGGCGTCCCCGAGAACTACCCAGAGACTGGGCAGCTCAGCTACGCCCCCGGACCCGACGCAACCGATCCCACCAGCTTTCAGGCGAGCTTCGGAATCGGGCCGGGCTGCGCGAGCCAAGTTGCCGAGGCCGTCCCACCCGTGCGGCTGCGGGAGTTTGCCGAGTCGTTCCTGACGACCGACGACGACAACAATCTGTTCTCGATTTGCAGCAACGACTACACCCCCGCGTTCCAAGCGATCGCGAACTCTGTTCGGCAAGAGCTGCGTCCTTCCTGCATGCCCGCGTGCGTCGCCGATACGGATCCGGTGGTCGCGGGCCTGCAGCCGCAGTGCTCCCTCGTTCAAACGTCGATTGAGGGCGGCTCCGCCGTCGAGGAGAACATCCCCGAGTGCGACCCGGCGGGCTCGCTCCCGGACGGCGCCGATGCCTGTTTCATTGCGCTGGTCGATGCGGATGGCTCGACCGCGACCCCGGATGACGACATGGACCTGACGTGCGTCGCTGAAGGCTGGAACCTCGAGTTCAGGCTGGTACGTCGCGCAGGTGTACCCGCACCCAGCGGTGCGCAGGTCCTTGCGGTCTGCGAACTCTCGGAGAACCGGGCGGTCGACTGCCCCGGGTTGCCCGGGTGACGTGAACTCGGGGAGGCGCTGACAGGTCGACCTCGAGGTTTCACCGTTCGGCGTAAGTGCAGGCTAGCCGGTCGTGTCCGGAGTGTTCCTCTCGGGGGAGCCTCGTCAGAGGATTGCGTAGACGTCCGGCCAGCCTCTGGGGTTACCGGGTCAGGAATGTGCTGAGCGGGTTCGCGTTGACCCGCGAATCTCGATGACTGCCATAGTGGTGTCGATGTTCGAGATGGCACGAACGCGGGGTTGCCCACGGGCGATCGTGGCGGCGGCGGTGTTGTGGTCGTGGCCACTGACCGCGGACGCGGGCAACACCGTGCACCCGCGTACGCCGGTGCAGTGGCCCGAGGCAGCGTGCATTCAGACGGTCGACCGCAGTATCGACCCCGTGTTCGAGTTCTCCTATTCGATCCCGTTGGAGGACCTCGAGGTTACCACCGATGAACTCGACGACAGTCGACGACACCAGTTCATCGCGTTCTGCGAGCACTGGCATCGCGCGTCGCGTCTGCCCAACTACGTGTCGATCGCCGACCGGCAGCGTGCGATCGATGCGGGTCTCGAGGATGCCGACGTCGGCGCAAATGAGGTCTTGGAATCTGGCACTCGGTGGCCTAGAAGTTGTTGGGTGAGAGTGACACCCGATGACAGCCGGAGGCTGATCTCGTTCGAGGCGGCAGCCGAGCCCGTTCGTTGGGATACACGCGACGTCGCGCCGGGCGTCTACCGGATCGCTGGCTACACCTGGGAGCCGCCGCTCAACCTGTGGAGCGGGGCGCCATGGGCTGTGCGTGTCGTCGACGGTTCGGATCACGACATCGTGCCGGCTGTCGTGGTCGGCTCGCTCCCCGTCGGCATTGCGCACGACGAGACTCTGCCAGTCGAGGTGTGCATGGACGCGCCTGAGGGCTCCCGAGTCGAGTTGGCGTGGGCGCTCAAGCAGGAGGACCCGCAGTTCGAGGTGCTCGGGACGACGGACTACAACGGTGCCGCGGTGGAGCTCGAGTTCGTTCCGCCCGAGGCGAGTTGGGGGGAGAGTGTGCTCGTGGCCGTGACCGTCGAGACCCCCCAAGGTCTTCGGTACACAGGACATGGGCCGCGGGAGCTGCTCGTGTTCGCCGAGCCTCGAGAGCCCGAGGGGTCGATGACGACGGGCAGCGGCGGCGAGCCCGAAGCGTCGAGCTCCGAGTCGGGTGCGGGTGCGTCCAGTGGTGGGGCGCCCGAACAGAGGCATTCGTCTGGCGGCTCCGGGTGTTCCGCGAGTCGTCCCTCAACCGAGACGACACGTCTCGGACTGTTTGCGTTGATCGGTCTTGCGGTGGGCGCTCGACGACGACGCGTCCCGAGAACCCGTTCGCACCACAGACCCTCGAGGAGAAGCCGACGATGGCACGAACGACAGCTACGGTGATTCTTGCGGCCGCGCTTGCACTGGCCGCGTGCGATTCGCAGCCCGAAGAGAAGGGCGAGCAGAGCACATCGGGCGGCCGGGAATCGACGACGGGTTCCACGTCCGGCGAGAGCAGCGGAGGGGTGCAGAACGACCGCGCCACAATCACGCACAACTTCGGCCGGTACACGCTCGAACCCTCGCAAGAGGTCGAGCCTTGCGTGCAGTGGACGCTGAACAACGAGGAGGCGCTCTACGTGCAGACGGTGGAGCTGTCCAACCTCGGCTTCTTCCATCACTCCAACTGGTTCGTCGTGCCCGAAGACACGTTTCCGGGGCCTGATGGCTTCTTCGACTGCGATGACCGCGAGTACGCGGAGTTGGCCGCCGCGGTCGCGGGAACCGTGCTGTTCGCTCAGAGCACCCAGAGCTACGTCGAAGAACAGCGGACGCTGGATGGGGCGGTCATCAAGATCCCGCCGCACTCCAAGGTGGTCGGCGGAACACACATGCTGAACGTGACTCCCGGCGTGGTCGAGACCGACCTGTGGATGAGCTTCGAGCTTCTCCACCCGCGTCTCGTCGAGGTGTTGCTGACACCCTTCCGCTTGAGCTACCTCGACCTCGAGATTCCTCCCGAGTCCGAGTCGACGTTCACGGGGCGCTGCGCCAACATGGCCGAGAAGTACGAGGGGAGGGCAGGGAAACCGTTCGATCTCAAGATCCACTACGCGCTTCCGCACTTCCACTACTTGGGCAACCTGTTCACGGCGGAGGTCATGGGCGGGGCGAACGATGGCACCGAGATCATCTCCACGGTCGGCTTCAACGGAGAGGCCAACGGCAAGATGTTCGACCCGCCGCTCGACCTTTCCGGTGCCGACGGCATCACGTTTTCCTGCGGCTACGACAACTGGACCGACGCCGAAGTGGGCTGGGGCATCGGCGACCAGGAGATGTGCGCGATGCTGGGACTCGCCGAAGCCGACGTGATCATGGATACCAGTGTGCTCAGCGGCAACGAAGCCGTCGGCGTGACCACCGAGGGCGTCATCGAGTTCGAGGGCAAGTGCACGACCTTCGTGCTGCCCAAGAACCCCAACCAGAGCATGCCGACCCAAGCCGAGATCGATGGTGAGCTGTACGTCCCACCTGCCGATCCGGATGCCGACGATGTGCCGCCGTTGCCCGAATGTGTGGATGCCGACCGCGGCAGCGAGCCATCGCTCGACCCCACGCTTTCCAACGTTGCAGCGATCTTCGCACAGTCGTGTGCGTTCAATAGCTGTCATGGCAGCGCCGCCAAGGCGGGCAACCTCGACCTCGAAACCTACGACACCCTGCATGACCAGCTCGTCGGACGCATGGCCATGCTCGCGCCCGACGTTCCGCTCGTGGATCCCGGCAACCCCGAGGGCAGCTTCCTCTACCAGAAGATGGCGGAGTGCACCCCCTCCGCCGGCCTCGCGATGCCACTCAATGCACCCGTGCTCCTGGCCAGCGAAACCGTTGCCGTCATTCGGGCGTGGATCGCTGCCGGAGCGCCGAGCGACTGACCTTCGTGCAGGCTACTTCGACTGTTGCCGAAACTCGTTCGCCCGCTCCGCTTGCTCGGCGGTGAGCCGAACCCCCGGGCGCTCGGACTGCAGCAGCGCTTGCGCCCCGTCGACACTCTCGGCCGCTCCCGATGCGATGAGCCAGGCTGCCACCGGGCGGAGGCCATGCCGAGAAGGACGCCGAGTCTGACGCGCTTGCGCACGACGAAGGCTACCGCGGTTGCTCGCGGGGGAGAGCCACGCGGCCTACCGGAAGCCCGCAGTGCGTCCGCCCGTGGTGCTGGTGGCGATGAATGCCCCCAGAGCCGCATCGACCCGTTCGAGGTGCTCGGCGCCCGTGGTGTCCATGTCCTCCCAGAGTGCGTCGGTGGCGAGCTGTACTTCGCGGGCCGGCACCTGCAGCCTCTCGAGTTCGGCTTGGTCGGCGTCGGGAAGACGACGGAGGTCGGAGATCCACTCGTAGAGTGCTTCGGTGATCCGGGGGTCGTGTGGGTTGGTGTCGAGGTGGTGGCGGAGGCGGGCCGCGTCGAGTACGAGAGCGCGGACGGCAGGGGTGAAGTGGGCGACGTCGGCGAGGTCGACGTGCAAGCGTGCTGTGGGGGCACTGGCGCGGGCTCGCCACTCGGCGTGGGCTGCAACGCTGGAGCCCCATCGGAGCATCGTGGCCAGCACGAGACCCGTGAGGCTGCCGAGCCACATGAAGTAGCCGACATCGAGCTCCCAGAACAAACGAGTCTGCGCCGCCGTCTCAGGGCCGGACGGGGTGGCGCTCCATCGCCACGCCGCGGCGCAAGCCAGCAAGAGGGGGAGCAACGCCAGGGGGCGTTTCGGCCGGATGCGGAGCAGCAGTGGGGTTGCGAATGCGATGGCGTTCAACGACCACAGCAGCGTCTCGACCGTGGAGCGTCCGACGGGTGTGCACCACGAGAAGAGAAGCTCGATGCCGAACTTGGTCTCGAACTGCGGAGCCGCGTCGCGAAAGTCGAGAACGTGCAGGCTCGGCAGAGCCAGCGACAGGACATAGGCGCTGACGGCACCGAAGAGCAGGACCCGCGACGCGCCGTGCAGGCATCGTGAAGGACGGAACACCTCTGTTTGTGCAGACACGCCGCGGCGCACTTTGTTCCCGGGGGAGGGGGCGCTGCGGCCTGGGTGCTACGGCAGAGGTCCGTTACCCGAGTAGACGGGCGGCTGCGGGCCTCGGACTTCGCGACCGTCGTTGAGCCGCGCTCCGCACCGTCCCTGCAGGCAGAGGCATGTCCCGCCGTCCAAGGAGCCCTCGACGAAGACAGCCTCCACCACGGTGCCGCGGAAGTCGTGCGCCGTTGGACCACACCAGCTTCCGTGCGCGGGATCTTGCGGGAAGCACTCCGTGTCGGTCCGGCACTCGTCTTCGAACTCGACGCCTGCCGGGTCCGCCTGAGGGCCCACAACCAGGTTTCCCGTGTTCAGCAATGCTCCACACCAGCCTCGAACACACCTGCAACCGAACTGGGCAGGAGCACCGTCGAGGGTTCCGGGGATGACCGCCTCCGGGCTGGTGCGGGTCGTGACGGGTTCCGGGCTGGGCGAGCACCACGTGGCGTGGTGCTTCGAGTACGGTTGACAATCGTTGTCGCTCACGCACTCCGGGCCAAGCGCGGGTCCGTCACTGTCGTTGTCGCCGTTATCGGGCTCGCTGGGAGCGACCGAAGGCGCCGGCTCTTGGTTCCCCATCGAACCATGGGTGCGCGGCGAGGTGCACCCGACGGTGGCCGCGACAGTCAACACGCCAAGTGGTGCGAGGAGAAGGCGATCCGTGTGTGCTCGCGTCGCCGGCCGTGCCATCCTGCCCTCCTACACCCTCCGTTGGCGGCCCACACGCGTTCCGGCATTTTTCTTGGGACGTTTCGGTCGCGAGCGCAACTGGTGTGTGACGACAGAGTTCGACCGCTCGCCTCGGGGTCCCCGGAGTCAACTTTGATTCGGTTGCGGACCCGAGTGGCGGTCGTGTGCGTGTCGCCTCGACGTTCATAGGGGGCTCTCCTATGCGTCGAGGCCAGCGCCGCCCTTCCAAGGACGATATGCATCGACGACGAAACCTCTCTCTCCTCGGCTCGGGCGTGTTCATTGCAACGATGACGTTCGGGACCACCGCGCAGGCAGAAGTCCTGTTCAGTGACGACCTCGAGGGGCACGCGCCCTGGGACGGGTGTCCCGATGACTCGTTTTCCGAGCATTTACAGGATTGGAGTGGCTACTTCGGGACGTGGACCTGCGGCATCTTCGAGATCGAGAACACCGACGGGAACAACACCTTCAAGTTCAACTGGCCGCAGTCCATTTCGAGCCTCGGACCAGCGGTACCGCGGGAGCTGACCGCCGGGCGGGGTAGCGTGTACCTGGGGTTTCGGTGGCGGCATGACGCTGGGTGGGACTGGGGAACGGACAATACTCATAAGTGGGTCTATCTCCCGACGGCCAATGGCGAGCGGACGATGTTGTCCATTGTCTATGGAAGCATCGCGTTCTTTGACGGCTACGACTATCATATGCATGCGACCAGTGACCCGGACGCCGATAGTGAGGAGTGGCTCGACGACACGGGGTGGCATGATGTCGTGGTCTTTGCGGCACCCGACGCGAGCACGATTCGCGTTTGGTACGACGGCGAAGAGTTGACGTGGGCGGAGAACAACGTCGGCGGCGCGAGCTTCGGCGGGCCCGCTTTCGACGACGACGCGGGGTCCAATATCGTATTCGGCTACCAGTCGCGGACCGACTGGGGTCCCGGAAACACCACCTACTTCGACGACCTCATCGTCGCAACCACCAAGGCGGAGGTTGATGCATTTCTGGGGTTGGATGACCCAAGCGAAACTGGTGAGAGCGGAAGTGGCACGAGTGGCGGAGGTGAAAGCGGTGGGGGGACCGAGGGCGGCGCCACCGATGGCGACGATCCGAGCGCCGGCGGCAGTACGGCTGGTAGCGGGAGCGATCCGAGCGCCAGCGCCGGAGGAACTTGCGGTTCACTGGGCCAGGACGGGTCCTGCGGTGACGAAGGCGGGGCGACCAGTGCCGGGGAGGGGAATGACACCGCATCGGGTGCAAGTGACTCCGGGTCGGGGTGCAGCGTTCGCGCCTCACCGACCGCACCGCCGTTTCGGCTTCTGGGGCTTGGCTTGCTCGGGCTGGTGGTGCGTCGCCGCCGAACCGGGTGAAGCACGAGGAGTCGAAGAGAACCAGTCTGGAAGTCGTGTGTGTCGTTTTCAGCGCTTGCGGTTGAGATCAGTGCGGTGCGCCCATGAACACCTTCGGGGAGGGCGCGAAACGTGTACCTCGCGGACGTACGTCCCTGGCCCCAGCGGCCAGGTCCTGGACGGCCCTCGAGTCGGGAAACCAACGCGAATGGACGAGCCTCGGCTCGCCTTCAGCAGATCCGGGTTGTTACTCCCGGCCTAGGCGGCCAGGAGCAAGTCGAGCGGGACCGGCTCTGTCAGCACGTTGTGACGCAGCCGCATGCGGACTGTGCCGGCCGGGAAGACGGTGTTGCGTCGGCCGGCGTTGTAGCGGGCCAGTGCCTCGCGGTACTCACGGATAAACTGGCGGCGCAGTCGTTTCATCAGGCGTCGCTGCTCGGCCGTCTGGGTCGAGAAGGTCGGCCGCCGCGTGAACATCTCTTCCTCTTTGCCGGGCACGGTCGACCAGTGAATCTTCTCCGCGGCCTTCATCCCCAGCACAGGCTTACCGGCCCGTTGGAGGCGAACTTCGGCTTCGCGCACGGCCAGGTCCGCCCGAATCTTGGCCCGTAGCTCTGCATCGGACAGCTCGGGCATGAGCCGGGGCCGGTCGAGCATGAGGACGGCGGTCTCGGGCATCTTCGAGCGACCTGCGAACTGGGCCCGGCCGGAGCGACGGGAGCCCCTGCGACTCTTGTGCCGGTGCTTCTTCGACCAGATGCCGAAAGGCGGCTTCTTGACGACGTACTCCTTGCCGTACTCCATACGCAGGGAGTTGAAGCCCTTCCAGTGGCGCGTCTTGCTGACGATGCCGGCGGCGACTGCGTTGGCGAGCGTGTAGACGGCATGCTCGAGGACCTTCTCGTCCCCCAGAACCGTCTGAATCCCCGGTTCACGGGCAAAAACCGCACCTCCGGTTCCTCGAATCGCATTCAGCTCGCGCGCGAGCGTGGAGTTGAACTCCTTGAGGAAGTCACTGATCTTGCCAAAACGGTCGTGGACGAGCAGATGGTAGTGGTTGGAAAGGAACTCGAACTCGTAGAACTCCATTTGCCACTTCGACCTGTACTTGGAGGACGTGACCGCGAAGGCGTACCGGATGGCCTTTCGAACGCGTCGGGTGGGGACGAGGCGATAGCTGCGGTGCACAGCACGGCACGTCACGTACAGCGTGGTGTCAGGATAGACGCTTCTGGGGGTCGACATTGCGGAGAACCGGTCGGCCGCGACGCGATCCCGTTGCACGAAACATGTCTTCCGGACTGGATCTTCCCCCACCTCCAGACTGGATCTTCTTGCACGAAACATGTCTTCCGGACTGGATCTTCCCGCCGGTTGCGGTCTCGCTCTACGATGGGTTGTCCCAGGAGCCATGCTTCGGAGGACACGCAGGCGCGCGGATGCTGTACCTTCGGAGGGCATGGTTGGCCTGAAGCGCTGTAGGATTCTCATGACCGTCGTCGTGGCCGGATGTTCTGGCGTCGGAACCAGTGATTCCGAGACCGACAGCGGGTCTTCGAGCGGCGTGACGTCCGAGGTTTCGACGTCGGCCCCGTCGAATACGTCCGCGACCTCCGCGGGCAGCTCGAGTACCGGCCAGGCCGACGGCTTGAGCGGCAGCAGTTCCGAGAGCACGGGTGCCGGGGAGGCTTCCAGCTCGAGTACGGGGGAGCCCGTTTCGCCCTGCAAGGATGCGCCGGTGTTGGGTGAGGACTACTCCTATTTGTGGGTGGCCAACTCGGCGGAAGGCACCATTTCCAAGATCAACACCGAGACGCTGACCGAGGAGGGGCGCTACCTGTCGCGCGCGGACGCCGGCGGGAGTCCTTCGAGAACATCGGTCAACCTCAATGGTGATGTTGCGGTCGCCAACCGAACCGGTGGCATCACGGTCATCAACGGGCTCCTCGAGAACTGCGAGGATTCGGTGAACACATCTTCGGGCCCCAACGACGTGCTCGACTGGCCCGACGGGTGCGTTGCATGGCACACGCCGTTCAACTACTCGACGCAGAGACCGGTTGCTTGGACTCGTGGTGAGTTCTCCGAAGAGACGTGCCGCTGGGAGAACACCAAGCTGTGGACGGCGGGCGCGTCCTCATCCACCGCGCCGATCGAGTTTCTGCTGATCGACGGCGACACCGGAGTGGTCGAGCAGACGATCCCCACGACGCAGCCCGCGAACACCTTCGGCGCATATGGCGGGGCTGTGGATGGCGAGGGCAACTTCTGGGCCAGCATGCTTTCCGGCCAGACCTTGTTCAAAGTCAACTTCGACGATTTCAGCCTCGAACAGTGGACCGCGCCGATGGGCTACGGAATCACGGTCGATGCTCAAGGGCGCCCATGGACATGCCAAACCCAACTCGCCCGCTTCACGCCAGAGACGGAAACGTGGGATGTCGCAGGGGCCAACCTCGAGGGAGGGGGGTGCATGGTGGACGCGAACAACACGATCTGGGTGGGCGGGTTGGGCGACACGCTGGTTGGCTTCGATGTCGACACGATGGAGGTCGCGCAAGTCATTGCGCTTCCGGGTTATGCAAAGGGCGTGAGTGTGGACTACGCCGGCAACATCTGGGCGGTCTCGATGGTGTCGGATGCGTGGCGGGTCAACCCTGAGACCGAAGCCGTCGACACGGTGACGGGGCTCGTCAGCCCCTACACGTACAGCGACATGACTGGCCATGCTCTACAGCTTCAAAGCGGACTGTAGTGCTGCCGACGACGAACGAACCCCGGGTTGTGGACACGTGCCGGCAACGGGGCTCAAGATCCCCGAAGAGATCGCATGAATCGGGTGTTTCGTCAGAGCGCACTGTCGCTTTCGTTGCTGCTGGGCTGCGGGAGCGCGGGAAGTTCAGACTCAGAGACCGACGCGTCGGAGACGAGCGGTGGCGCAGGCGAGACCGGGGGGCTCGACATGCAGGCGGTGCTGTACGTTGCGTGGCACCACGAGGACGAGCGCGCTGAGTTGTGGCTTCGGCGGAGGGCCGATGCGGAGCCGGAGCTCGTCGACAGCGCAGAGGGTCCAGCGGAGCGAGTCTGTGTCGCGCCTGATGGGTCGGGCTACGTGACGTGGGAGGACCGGCCTGGACGTCGTCGCGTGGAAACGTTCACGGTTGGTCCCGACGTCGCCGAACGCGATGCGGCTTCACGCTTTCCCGAGGGCCTGTTTCCGACGAGCTGCGCCATGGGGTGGAGCCCGGCGGCGTACTACGTGAATCTCACCGCTGACCCCGAGGACGAAGACGGACTTCCGCATCGGGTCACGTCGGACGGGGGTGCCGAGCGTGTCGATGGGGCCGAGTCGGCGTGGGTCCGCGCCGGCCGCTACGCGATCGAACGCGGGCTGGGAGACGACACGTGGTCCGATGAGGTCGTCGTCTGGGAGCTCGGCCCATCGCAGGCGACGGCCATCGCCACGTGGACCGCACCCGACGGCTTGCGGGTAGACGTCGAAGGCTCCTGGCTGTTGATCGAGCGCCGCGGGGCTGGAGTCTCGATCGCCTCCACTGCCGACCCTACGCGGGAGCCGATCGTGCTGTGGGAGGGGGCGGATGAGCGCCAGGTTGCCTTTTCCGCGTCGGGGGAATCCATCGTCGTGTTCGGCTCCGTGGAATCCGATGCGCACGTGGAGGTCCTGCGGCTCGTCGGTGAGCAGGTTGTCGAGCGCTCGGGGCCGGTGGTCTTGGCGGACGCGGGCGGTGGGTTTCGATCGATCTCTGACACCGGGGTTGCTGTGTTCTCAGGCACGGACTCGACGTCGGTCCATGTCGTGGATCTCGAGGGGAACGCGGACGTCGTGGCGGCGGTGCGGGCGGACGACCCCTACCGCTTCGTGTCTGGGTTCTATTTGCCCTCACGGGACGCCACGCTGATCCACAGGTTCGGCGGCGATGTCGAAGAGTGGGTAGTGCAGGAGCGCGCGGGTGGAGAGCCGGAGACCGTCGTCGTTCCCGAAGGGTGCGACATCGACTCGGTCCTCGGGGAGCGTGGGTATCTACGCTGCGGCGAGGAGTCGATCGCACGCATGGACTTCACCAATCTCGGTGCCGGACCGAGCTCGTTGGACTGGTTGGTTCCATCAGGGTCCGATGGCTTGGCCGGCGTGGTCGAAACGCCATGGGGCGAGGAGCGGTGGGATGTGGTCGTATTCAACGCGCAGCCGGACGGCTACATGCCCGTGCTGTACGAGCCCGAATCCGGCGATGCGTTGCCGCTGGCCATCCCGGGGGCGAACGTGACGATCCGGGGGCTGCTCCCGGTCGAGCAGGGTTGAGATGCCCGCGCTGCCTGGAGGGGCGGCTCACCCGAGGACGTCCATCGCGATGAGCAAGAGCGTCGCGAGCGGGACCCCGATGACAAGCCCCGCGATCGGTTTGGGGCGTTGCGCTTCCTTCCACGCGCGGAATCCGAGCCCGAGGTTGGCGATCAGGCAGAGGACCACGACGACACCCAGGATCAGTACGGGAAGAAAGCCGAGAAGCCCGTGCTCCAGCCCGTGGCCGCGCTCGAGCCACTCGACGAGGCCGACGGCGATGACGAAGGCCACCCACGCGGCGACTCCGAAGATGACAGACGTCTTGCTGGGGGCTGCCATGCGACCGAGCATAGCGTTCTGCTCACTGGGGCGTATGTCCCAACTCGGTCGTGCTGCGAAAAGTTAAGCTTTGCGAATGCCTTTGCGCGATCACGCCAGCCGCAGTCACCCACGGGCTCGGAACAATGCGCCGGTGTCCATCACGGGCATGCTCGCGTCGCCGACCATGATGTCGACGGTCTTGCGGACGCGGGTCCACATTGGCTCTTGGACGTAGGGGACGCCGTGGCGTTCGCAGATGGCTCGGACCTTGGGTTGGATCTTGCGGTATTGCAGCAGGGACATGTCCGGCCACAGGTGATGCTCGATCTGGTAGTTGAGCCAGCCGTAGAAGATGTCGATGGAGTCGCGGCCGCAGTTGTAGTTGGTGCTGCCGACGATCTGGCGGAGGTAGAACTCGCCGCGGCTGCGGGTGCGGCCTTCGAAGCGATAGAGGTCTTCGCCTGCGTGGTTGGGCACGATGGCCACGAACGAGTGCACGTTGGTGAGGGCCTCGGCGAGTAGCGAGTTGATGAGGACGCTGATGACGGCCCAGGGCCCTAGCGGCGTGAACAACAGAGGCAACAGCACGAAGCTACCGAGGAGGTAGGGGCCCCAGGAGCGCAGCCACAGGCGGCGGTTGGCGGAGGGGAGGAAGCTCCACTTGCCGCCCTTCGACCAGCGCGCGCGCAGGGTGGCGGCGACGTCGGTTTGTTGTTTGTGGGTTCGTCGGGCCTCGGCGCGGGCGAGGGCTTCGAGGGTGCTGGGCGCGTAGTAGACGAACTTCCAGGTCATCGCCATGAACGGGACCAGGGCGCGGCGCAACCACTTGGGCATGGTCGACTCGCGGAGCCAGCTGAGGTTGCGTTGGACGAGGTCGGGGTCGGCTTCCTCGTTGAGGCGGTAGTGATGCTGGATGTTGTGCTCTTCTTGCCAGGCGGCGGGGTCGATCCAGTCGAACCAATCGACGACCCGACGCCAGCCCTTGGCAAAGCCGCCCGAGGTCCGAGCCGGCGGGGTGGCCTCGAGACGCTCGTAGCCTTTGTGCACGACGGGGTGGGCGACGCCGGTCCAGCGCACGAAGCGAGCGAACGACAGCGCGAAGATCGAGACAGGGTTGGGGGCGATCCACGCGGTGGCCAGGCCGATGGCTCCGGCGACCCGCCCGATGCGTTCGATCTTGCGGAGGTGGCGAAGGTCGGCCTCTCCGATGTCCACGCGAGCCTCGGCCGCGATCGCCTCCAGCTCCCGGGTGAACGCATCGAGGTCGACCCCGCTCAGCGGGGCGTCGTCGGCGGAAGCGGAAGCGTGTGAATCGAGAGCAGAGGTTCGCGTACCCATGATCGGAGTCGAGGCCGAATCCGGGCGATCGGCCGGATGACCCCTACCGCTTTGCGGGCGTCGGCGAAACTCCAGAACGAAAACGGTCAGCGTCTTTGGCGCAAAGGCGCGCGATCGCGGAGGAACCTGTCTCGCGAAGGCGCGAGCCATCGTGGGGGCGTCGATCGATCTCTTCGCTGGGTACGCGGATCAGAACGCGCAGCCGGTTGGCCGAGGGCTTGCCGTTTCGAGCTCGGGGCCGAACTCTCGTGGTACCTCGACCTCGGCAAACCCGCCGCCGGCGGTCCCCGCAAAGACGACCCCTCCATACCCGGTCGGGTGCAGATGGGCTCGGACGAAGACTCGTTGGTCCTCCGCAACTTCGACCGGGCCTCCGGAGCGCGTGAAGGGCTGCTCGTCCACGTGGCTGTGTCCGAGGATCCGCCGGTAGACCAGCGCACCATTCTCGTCGATGATCTCCCACCAGTTCGCATACCGCTCGCAACCCTCGTCGGGGCTGCGGACCGTCACCGCGAACGTGTAGCGCCCTGGGTCACCGCTGACCGCAACGCCCCGGACGTCGGCGTGCTCGGACGGTTCGACGCCCGTCTCTGCCTGCTCGGTGGGATTCGCGGATGCGGTCGGGTCGGTGGTGGCCGCGTCCGGCGTGTTCGTGCCGGAGCACGACGTGAGTAGCGCAAGAATCGCGAAGCCCCGGATTCGGATCATCCGGTCGAGTCTTGCACGCGTTGGTATCGCTTGCTGCGGCCGGGCAGGCTCTTGACGCGGCCTTGGCCGATGAGGCTTTCGAGGGCCATGCGGGCTTGGTAGTCGCTGAGTCCGGTGGCGGTGCGGAGCTCGGCCAAGGTGTGAGGGGCGGCGTCAGCGAGGGCGGCTTCGATGACGGAGACGCGGTCGTCTCCGGTGCGGGCGCCGGGGTCGTCGACGCGGGCGGCAAAACGCTCGAGGCGGGCGATGGCGTCGGGGATGCGGTCGGCCAAGGCGGGGCGGGCGACGAGGTAGATGTACTCCTCGTTGCGCAGGTGGCTGATGTCGCCGACCTTGTCGCCGCGCGGGTTGTAGATGCCGATCTGGGCGCCGACGTAGCGCTTGAAGTCTTTGGCGATCACGAACACGTCGCCTTCGGCCGAGAGGGTGGCCTCCATCTGTTCGCGGCTCTGGTAGCCCTCGTTGTTGAACGAGACCACCAGCAAGGGTGACTGCAGCCGCGCGACCACTTGGCTGAATGCGTCGACGTGGCGGCGTTTGGAGTTGAAGTCGCTCTTGCGTTCGCGACAGTCGACACGTTTGCAAGCGACGCCGTACACCTCGGGCTTGTCCCACAGCACGAGGCTTTCCCAGATGTGATAGTTCGAAAGATAGCTGTGCTGGTTGTACGGCGGGTCGAGATAGGCGATGTCGGTTTGCACGGCGTCGGCAAACTGCAAGGCGTCGCTGCGATGGGCTCGGCAGGGACCGTGGGGCACTGCAGGCTGAATCTCGGGCACCCGCAGCTCGAGATCCTTGTAGGAACGCTGCGCCCACTTCTTCACGTAGGCCATCTGTAGGCCACAGGTGGAGTCGACGCGGTCGGCCGCTTCCATCAGAGAAACCAGCAGCACGGCTTCGAGCTCGGGCGGCAGCTCTTTGGCCTCGATCGCATCGCGAATCGCATCCACCCGAGCGCCGTTGTGGGGCTGAAAGAAGCGGGAGCGCTCGCAGAAGGTCTCGGTGAAGTAGCCCGGCGCGGGTGGGAGGCGGTTGAACTCGTCGACCAGCGACTGGGCGTCGGTGTGCCAGGGTTCGCGATCGGCTTGCACGTAGCAGGTGGCCAGGCAGTGCGCGTAGGCGTTGTGGTCGTTGGCCTCGACACGCCAACCGGCACCCTTGAACGCGTGGCCGACCCGTGACGTGCCCGAGAACACGTCGCTCACGCTTTGCAGCTCGGGGAACTCGCCGAGCAGGGCCACCAGCGTGGGCAGCAGCGTGCGCTTGGAGCCGAGGTACTTGATCATCGCCGGGGCCCGGGACCATAGCATCGGGCGTCGCTATGGCGGTCATAGGCGTAGGGCATGGGAAAACGGACCGCGCCCGGCTAGGCTTTGTGCAATGGCGAACGCCTCGCGCTTCTCGCTCCGGTTCGTGTGGCTGCTTTCCGTGGTCGCCACCGCTGGCTGTTTCAACCCCGACGAAAGCGACGACGTCGCCGACACGGGGGCGGAGGGCACCAGCAGCGGTGGAGGCGAGGCCGACGATTCGAGCGGCGGCGAGGCGGTCGAGGTGTGCCCGGACTACTGCAGCCTGATCGGCGATCACTGCCAGGACGACAACGCGCAGTATGACGGCAACGTCTTGTGCGAGGCCACGTGCGCCAACATCCCGGAAGGCGTCGCGGGGGATGAACTCGGAAACACGGCGGCCTGCCGCACGTTCCATGCCGTGCTCGCAGCGGAGGACCCCGACACGCATTGCCCGCATGCGGGTCCTGCGGGCGACGGCACGTGCGGTGCCAACTGCGAGAGTTTCTGCTCGATCGCGCAGAGCACCTGCGAGGGCGACCTGTCCCCCTTCTCCAGTGCGGAGGACTGCATCAGCGCCTGCGAAGCGTTCCCGGCCGAGCCTCCCTACTCGGCGACGGTGCCCGACGGCGACAACTTCGAGTGCCGCCTTCGACACCTCACCTTGGCGTCGCTTCAGCCCGAAGTGCACTGCTCGCACATCGGGACTGATTCGCCCGTCTGTACGGACTGAGACGGTCGCTCAGGCCTCGCAGGGAGATGCGCCCAGTGCTGCGGGGCAGACTTCGGGGTCGTCTTCGCTCGTCGACATTTCGCAGAAGTGCAGTCGGCACTCCAGCGAGTTGCCGGCGTCTTGCGGGGCGCCTGCTTCGGGGACTCCGCTCGCTTCGTCGAGGCATGCCAGGCGCGCAGCCACTTCGTCACTGCCCCACACATCGTGGTAGTGCAGGTGGCATTGGAACAGCATGCAGGTGCAGTAGTCCTCGACCAGGGTCGCTTCGCCGCCAGTGCTGGTGCCGGTCTCCGTCGCGTGTCCGGTGGTGGAGGATTCGCCCGACGGGGCAGGGCTGCTGTCGTTGTTGTTGTCGCAGCCCGTGAGCAGGCAGGCGAGCAGCGCCAGTGCTTCGGTCACTCCGTTTGGCAGCTTGCCCATCGTTCGATCCAGTAGAGCATGTCGTTGTAGGCGGGGTCGGACGTATCGGCGAACTTGTGGTGTCCACCATGCTCTACGCCACCGTCGGCTTCGTCGAGAGGCTTGAGCAACAGCAGCGAGTCGGCGGGTGATTGGGCGTCGACCAGCTGGTGTTCGAGCAGCCAGCGCATGGTCGCGAGCGATGCTTCGTTGCAGGCGCCTGCTCTCACCCAATCGGGCCCGGTGAGGTCTGCGCCCTGCACGTGGCACGGCGCGCAGCGCCCTCGGTGCACGTACACTCGATCGCGAAACAAGGTCTCGAGGGTGAGGTCGGAGCAGTCGCCGGGGTCTCCGTGTTCGGGCGGGTCGAAGGGATCGCGTTCGTCGTGTTCCTCGCAGACCGGGGCCTCGCCTTCGGGCACACACGGGTTTTCGATCTCCCCGCATGCCTGCGCTCCGCAGGTTGCAGACCACTCGATCCACGCTTTGAACCCGTCGTACTCCTCGGCGATGACGCTCTCGGTGATCAGAGCGCTGTCGGGCTCGGCCCGGGCGATCCAGCCGAGGATCGTGCTCGACTCGGGGTCCTCGAGCGACACGAGGCCTTCCTCGACCATGCACGCCATCGTGCGGCAGGGGTCGCCGAGCGCGTAGCGGTCGAGGTCGATACCGCTGAGGTGGCACGAGTTGCACGACGATGGGCGATCTTCGGCGAGCAGCGGCGCGATGCGTTGCTCGTACAGCGCCATACCTTCGGCCTCGGTGCATGGCTCCGTCGGTTCGTCGCAGGCAGCCAAGTTGGCGGCGCCGTACGCAACGAGCACCACACCGATGAATCGCCGCACGTTTCGAGGTTAGCAGGCTTGGTCGCTCCGTGCTCTCCGCGGCCGTCGGGGTTTCGCGCAGCGCGCAAACAGTGCCGGGAGGCGCCCGGGCCCGCGCGCTATGAAGGAAGCCACCGTGATCCACGACGCCCCGATCCACTCCATCATGACCGCCAACCCCGAGACGGTCGACGTCGGCCAGAAGCTCAGCGATGTCCGGCGCCTCATGGCCGAGAAGTGGTTTCACCACGTCCCCGTCGTCGACGGGCGCAAGCTGGTCGGCCTTCTGACTGCTACGGACATGTTGCGCCTGAGCGTGTCTGCCTACGGCGCCGACGAAAAGACCGTCGACATGATGATCGACGCGCAGTTCTCGATTCAGCAGGTCATGACCACGGGGCTGTTCACGGTGCACGGCGAGCAGACGGTGCACCACGCGGCGGACAAGCTGCGCAGCGGACAGTTCCACTGCCTTCCCGTGGTCGACGACGACCAGAATCTGCTGGGGATCGTCACGACGACCGACTTGGTGCAGTACCTGTTCGACCAGGGCTGACCGCTCGCGAGCGAGCTGCTAGCGTGGGGTCATGGATAGGATGTTCCATGGCTCGGCCCTGTTTGCGGCCGCACTGTTGCTTGCTGCGTGTGAAAGCAAAGACGATCAGACCGCGGGCGGTTCGGATGGGGCGTCGACGGGAGACGGCAGCGCTTGTCCCGAATCCGGCTACACGCGCGTCGATGCTGCGGAGTTCGTCGCCGACCCCGCAGCATTCGTGGGGCAGCAGGTCTGCGTATCGGGGACGTTCCGCGAGAACCTCGAAGCGGGAGGTTGTGAGAATGGCACTGCGGGGTGTTGCACGCACCACCCGGTCGTGGAAACCAACGAGGGCGATGTCGCGATCAACCTCGGTGGGTCGTGTGGAGGCGACTGTGCAGACCCTTGCCCTTACGCCGACGGGATTGCGCTCGCAGTGTGGGGGACGGCGATCGAGGTGGACCGCGGCTCGTCCGGGATGGCAGGCATTCAGGTTCAGGGTTCCGACCCCGAGATCTGAGCGGGTCAGGTTCCGCGGCCGCAGAGGCCCTGGGCGGCCGGGCTGACCACCCGCGAGCGAGCTGCTAGCGTGGGGTCATGGATAGGATGTTCCATGGCTCAGCCCTGTTTGCAGCGGTATTGCTGCTGGGCGCGTGCGAGAGCAAGGACGATCAGCCCGCGGGGGGGCGGAGGGGGCGTCGACTGGAGACGGCAGGCCTTGCCCCGACTCCGCCTACACACGTGTTGATGTTGCGGAGTTCGTCGCCGACCCCGCGGCGTTCTTGGGGCAGCAGGTTTGTGTGTCGGGGACGTTTCGCGAGAACCTGGCGGGCGGAGGCTGCAACCCGGGTACTGCGGGGTGTTGTACGCACAACCCCGTCGTGGAAACCGATCAGGGCGATGTCTCGATCAACCTCGAGGGCCCATGCGGGGGCGACTGTGGGGAGCCTTGCCCCTTCTCTGAAGGGGTCGCGCTCACGGTTTGGGGCGCCGCGATCGAAGTGAGCCTCGGCCCGTCGGGGCCACTGCCCGGCATTCAGGTCCACGGCTCCGACCCCGAAACCTGAGTCGGCTAGATCCCGCGACCGCCGGCGGCCTCGAGACGGCGGCGTTCGGCTTCTTCACGCGCCCGGCGTTCGGCCGCCGCGGCGTCGATGCGTCCCTGCAACGCTCGCTCTTCCGCGGCTTCGTGGTCCGCAACCTTGCGCGCGTGGTCGTTGGAGGACAGCGAGAGCTGGAGTTCCGAGGTTCGCATCAGGGCAGCGATGTCGAGCTCTCCAGCGGGGCTGGGCGCGACGCCCATGTTGAAGTCTTCGAATCGCCCCTCCAACGATAGTGATCCGGTGGCGTCCGACCAATGGCAGGCGACGGTCGAATGTGCGCTGATGCCGACCGTATCTTCGCGCCCATTCACGCACACGCCGAGCGGCAGCTGGTAGCGCTTCTCGAGTTGCCCCTTGATCGTGTCGGCCGCCATGTTGAAGCCCTCGACCGTGCTGAACTTCTCGAAGTCGCACGCAATCCTCGAGAGCGTTTCTTCGGTGGCGAAGTCGAGCTTGCACCGAGCGATCTGCCCCGCCACCGTGGTCGAGAAGTTCCACGATGGCCACGGAAACGGGTTCTCGGGATCGAGCGTCCCCGCAGCGACGTCGTTGCCGGACGTCTTCGCCTCGTCCAGCGTCGCGCCGAGTTCGAGTTCGAGAATGCCTTGGGGGAGGGTGTAGCGCGGGAGGTCCGCGTGCGAGGCTCGGTCTTCCCCGCTCTGCCCCAAGAACAGTGCGACCGCACCCCCGACGGCAACGAGCGATGCGATGCCCACGCCGAGCATGGGCACCGCGGACGACGTGCGGGCGGGTTGCGAGCTGGCGGCGACCGGAGCGGGCAGAGCCGGCGTGGGCTCCGGCACGGAGATCGCCGCGGGCTTGGGCGCTTCTTCGGGCTGGCGCCGCATCTCATCGAGGGCTTCGAGTGCGGCCTGCGCCGACTCGGGCCGTGCATCGATCTTCGGTTGCAACAGCCGGTCGAGGAACGACTCCACGTGCGGTGAGACCGAGACGTGCGACTTCCAGTCGAGCCGCCCCGCGTGGTCCAGCAGGTCGGCGGGGTCGCGACGGGAGAGCAAGGCGACGGCGAGTGCACCCGCGCCAAACAAGTCGGTGGCCGGCTCGGCGTGTCCGGTGAGCTGCTCGGGCGCCATGAAGCCGATCGTGCCCGCGACCGAGGGCCCGCCACGCCGCGTCTTGTTGAGCACGTCTTTCACCGCGCCGAAATCGATGAGCACCAGGCTGCCGTCCTTGCGCCGCATGACGTTGGTCGGCTTGATGTCGCGGTGCACGACCGGAGGGCTCAGAGTGTGAAGGTCGGCCAGGATGTGCAGCAGAGCCTCGAGCACATCGAGCACCTCCTCTTCGCGATAGCGCTTGTGCTCGAGTTCGTCGGCCAGCGTTTCGCCGTCGACCAGCTCTTGCACGAGGAACAGCGAGACGGCGCGCCCGGTCGCGATGGTGAAGTCGTCTACGTAGTCGGGGACCCCGGGAAGGTCGAGCTGCCGCAGCACTGCAGCTTCGCGACGAAACTGCTCTTCGGGTTCGAACGACGCCAGGCGCTGGTAGAGGAGCTCCTTGAGGCACACCACGAGACCGTCGTCGACTCGTTCGCCCCGCCATGTCGTGCCGAACGCGCCCTGCCCGATCACGGACTGCAGACGGTAGCGCCCATCGAGCAGGGGATCCTTGCCGCACGCGGCACAGGATTCGACCGGGGTCTCATGCTCGTGGCCACATTCCGCGCAGATCATCCGCGGCCAAACTACCGCGCTCTTCCGTCCATTCCAACGGCACCGCAGAACCGGTTCCTGGTACGTTCCGGCCTCGATGCGACGTGCTGCGCTGTTCTCCGCGATTCTCCTTGGTGCCTGCCGACCCACGGTGACCCTGGAGCCCCCTCGTGAGCCGCCACCGCCCACCGATACGCCGATCGGGGCCGACACTCCGGGAACGGAGGAGGGCGGCGCGTCGACAGCCCGCCCCAGCGATCGGACTTCGGTTGTTGCCTCGAGCTACGACCCGTCGAAGGACCCGCGCAACAGCGGTGGCTGGAACTTCGAGGACTCGCGTGACCCCGCGGCCCGCGACGACGCCAAACGCAAACCGTTCTCGATCGAAGCGCTCTACGAGTTGGCGAGCGTGGGGGCGCCCGTCGTTTCGCCCGACGGCAGCATGATGCTGTTCACCGTCACCCGCTACGACCTGGCCAAGGGCAAGTCCAATCGCGACATTCACGTCGTGCGGCGAGACGGATCGGGCATGCGCCGGTTGACCCGCAATGCTGCGACCGACACGTCTCCGGCTTGGTTGCCCGACGGCAAGTCCTTCGTCTTTGTCTCCACCCGCAAGGACGGATCGCAGCTGTGGAAGATGTCTGTCGACGGCGGGGAGCCCGAGCGCCTCACCAGCATCTCCACCGGTGTCGGCGGCCCGAAGGTCTCGCCCGACGGCACGATGGTGGCCTTCACATCGAGCGTGTTTCCCGAGCACGGGGCCGACGACGAGGCCAACGCCAAGGCGATCGAAGCGCGCGCGGACAACCCGATTCAGGCGCATGTCGCCGACGAGCTGCTCTACCGCCACTGGACGGCCTACGACGATGGCCGTCGCACTCACGTGTTGGTGCTGGACCTGGCCACCGAGTCGATTCGCGACCTGACGCCGGGCGACTATCACAGCCCCGCCTTCGGAGGCAGCTTCGCGTGGGCGCCCGACAGCACCGAGGTGTGCTTCGTCAGCAACCGCGACGCTCCTTCTGCCCGCAGCTGGACCACCAACAAAGACCTCTTCGTCGTGTCGGCCAAGGGCGGCAAGGCGGTCAACCTCACCGATGCCAACGAGGCCTTCGACGGCGACCCAGTCTACTCGCCCGACGGACGCTACATCGCGTTTCGGCGTCAGACCGAGCCCGGCTACGAGTCCGACCGGTTCCGCCTGGCGCTCTACGATCGCAAGAGCGGCGACGTCTCGGTGCTGACCGAAACGTTCGACAACTGGGTCACGCACGCTCAGTGGGCCGCGGACGGCAAGTCGCTCGTGTTTCAGGCCGCGCAGCAAGGCCGCACGCCGCTGTTCCGCGTGGGGACCGAAGGTGGCGCCATCACCAAACTCGCGTTGCCCTCGGTGCGCGGCTGGGCCATGGCGCCCGATGATGGATTGGCGTTCACGTTCACCAGCATCGGCAAGCCGGTCGAGCTGTTCACGGCCGACAAAGATGGCGACGGTGCGAAGCGACTGTCGGGATTCAACGACGCCGTCGCCAAGGAGTTCGACATTCGGCCGGCGGAAGAGGTTTGGGTCGACGGCCCTGGCGGTCGCAAGATCCACATGTTCGTGGTCAAACCGCACGGTTTTCGCAAGGGCCGGCGCTATCCCACGATCCTCAACGTGCACGGTGGCCCGCAGTCGCAGTGGCAAGACTCGCTGCGCGGAGACTGGCAGGTCTACCCTGGGTCGGGTTACGTCGTGGCGTTCCCCAACCCCACCGGGTCGACGGGCTACGGCCAGGACCTCACCGCGGCGATCTCCGAAGACTGGGGCGGCAACGTCTACGAGGACGTTATGGCTGCGGCCGACTTCCTCGAAAAGCAGCCCTACGTCGACCCCAAGCGCATGGGGGCGATGGGCTGGTCCTATGGCGGCTACATGATGAACTGGCTGCTCGGGCACACCGAGCGCTTCAAGGCGATCGCGTCGATGATGGGCATCTACGAGCTCGACTCGTTCTACGGCGCCACCGAAGAGCTGTGGTTCCCCGAGAAGGACCTGGGCGGCCCGGCGTGGAAGAACCCCCAGGGCTACACCAAGTTCTCGCCGTCGTCCTACGCCGACAAGTTCAAGACGCCCACGCTCATCGTGACGGGCGAACTCGACTACCGCGTGCCCTACACCCAGAGCCTGCAGCTCTTCACGGCGTTGCGTCGCCAAGACGTGCCGTCACGGCTGGTGGTGTTCCCCAACGACGGCCACTGGCCGAACCACGTGCGCTCGATGCCGCTGTACTACGCGGCCCACCTCGACTGGTTCCATCGCTACCTGGGCGGAAAAAAGAGCCCCTACGCCATCGACGCGCTGGTCGAGGGCACCGCGTTCGAGGACTAGCAACCGAGGCGTCCGCCTTCGGAACACACAGCGTCCGCACGACGCTGCATAACAGTGTTGGTGGGTCTGTGTTCGAGCTACATCGACGGCTTGCCCGAAGGGCTCGCGTCGTTTCCCGACTGCCTCGGTCGCCGGGATGTGTTCGTTGGTGCGCTGGACGAGACCCCGTCGTCGTTCGTGGACGCGCGGCTTCGAGAGGCCGTCGCGGCGTTGCCCGCCGATGAGGTCTGGATCCCCGAGGTGGTGTGCGCGGCGATCGTGTCCGCCCACGCCGATTCGTTGGGCGACGAGCAGGCGTATCTGTCGTCGAGCCTGTCGCGCAACCTCGAGCTCTTTCGACGGCCGCTGTTTCGCGGTCTGATGTTCGTGCTCTCGCCGACCTTGGTGCTGATGGGCGCGGCGCGTCGATGGGGAGCGTTTCACCGCGGCAGCACGCTCGAAGTGCAGCGTTGGGAGCGCGAAACGGCGGGCAACGGAGTTCGACTGCGTCTGACGCATGCGCCCGGTCTGTTCCTGCCGCTGCACCATCGTGGCTTCGGTGAGGCATTTCGGGCCGCCGTGCTCTCGACCCGGCAGGAGCAGGTGGACGTGGGCTGCACGTCGCACGATGACGGGGCGACGTACTCCGTCGAGTACGGGCGATGAGCCGAGAGCGCGGCGCGGCTGCCACCGGTACAATGCGGTGGTGCGCCTGCCCGTCGTGAACGCAGCCCCGGTGAAGGCTGCTGAGCTGGTCGAGATCCAGCTCGGGCACATGTGCAACAACCGCTGCGTCTTCTGCAGCAGCGGCCAGGCGACGGAGCTGGGCCAGGCGTTGCCGATGGAGCTCGCGCCCGTGATGGCCGCGCTGGAACGGGCCAAGGCCCAACGCGCCAAGAAGGTCACCTTTCTCGGAGGCGAGCCCACGTTGCAGCGCGCCTTCTTGCCTGCGCTGCGACGCGCGACCGATCTGGGATTCGCGGAGATCGAGATCTTCACCAATGGCGTGAAGGCGGCACGACGAAGCTTCGTCGACGAGGTCGCGGCAATCGGCCCCTTCTCGTGGCGTTTCTCGATTCAAGGCGGCAACCGAGAGGCGCACGACGACGCCGTGGTGAAACCCGGCGCGTTCGAACGCATCTGTCGCGCGATGGACAACGTGCGAGCGCACGGCCATCGCGTCACGGCCAACGCATGCATCAACGAGCGCAGCTATCGATCCCTGCCCGACTATGTCTCACTGGTGCAGCGATACGGGATCGAGCAGTTGCACATCGACGTCGTGCGACCGTCGTCGGCGGGGCAGCGCACCGACGACTACTTGGGCGAGATCATGCCGCGGCACGTCGACATGGCGCCGTACTTCGACCGCATGCTGTCCGCGTTCGAAGCGTGGGACCCGGACTTCGACGTCAACGTGGGCAACTTCCCCTACTGCCTGCTGCCACAGTGGTCACACCGCATTCACCACGGCGGCATGGAGACGCTCACGCTCGCTTCCGACCTCGACAACGACCTCACCGAAAAGGACAAGTACGCCGCGCAGCACAGCGACAAGCTGCACGGTCCGCGGTGTCGGGCCTGTGCGTTCGAGACCCAATGCTCGGGCGTGTTCGATGCCTACGCGCGCATCCACGGGCTCGACGAACTCCGCCCCACCACGGTCGGCGCCTGGGCGGCCCTCGATGATAGTGGCGCTCGTGCTTCGCTGCTGACCGCTGCCCGCCGTGTCGTGCACAGCCTTGGTCTCGGAGCCGAAACGCTGCGTGTCGAAGAAGGATCGCTCGTGTTTCAGCGTGACGGGGTACGCATACGCGTGAGTGCGCGGGGCGAGCAAACGATGCCCGTCGCACGCACCGAGGCTCACGACCTCTCGCTCATCCCGGGCTCGCGCTCACGCGACGAAGCCGAGACATGGATCGACGAGGTTCGTGATGCGCTCGACATCGAGGTCGCCCCACGCTCGGTTTGGATCGCGGCCTTCATGGGCGAGGAGCACATCGCCGCGGGTCGCCGTGCGATCTCGAAACTCCTCGCAACCTCGAGCGCCGCGCAACATCAGCCCGATGCTCACTGGCCCGGCGTTCGTTTGCGTTTCTCGGACGGAAGCCAAGAGCGCGTTTCGATCGCCTGGCCCAGCGAGCCGCAACTGCTGACGCGGCACCCTGCCCGCGGCTGAGAGCAGCGGCTACTGTTGCACCGACCCGATGTCACACAGGGATCCCGGTCGAGCGACACCACGTTGGTCGACGTTCGAGAAACAGGTCGCCGTCTTGAAGACGTCCACCGCGGTCGGGAGATGGGTCTCGGTGGGCCCTCCGTTGTTGGTCAGCGGAGCCAACCCGGGGTCATTGCTGAACTCGACGTTGCAGCTCCCGTCGATGTCGATTGACGTGGTGGTCTGAAAGGGTGCTGGGCCGAGGATGTCGCACGCGTTGCCTGGCGCGCTGGTGTTGGTGTTGGCGATGATCGAGCTGTTCAGCGTCAAGTACGTGTTGCCGACGGTGGGGGTGTAGAGCGAGCGGCCGAACCTCGACTCGTTGTTGTAGAACGTAGAGTGTTCGATCACCACGTCGACCCGGGAGGCTGCCAGGCCCCCTCCACGTGCGTTGACTGAGGTGGAACCGTTCTCCGAGAAGGTGCAGTTGCTGAAGGTCGTGGTTTGCATCGCGGGGTTGGTGCCGCGCACGAATACGCCGGAGCCCCAGGTCACGCCGAGCGCCGAGTTCAGGGTCGTGTTTGCCTCGAGCGTCGTCTGAATGATGTCGACGTCCTCGAAATCGTCAGGGCGAATGTAGAGGCCGCCGCCTCGCCACGCGTGGTTCGCCCGCACCGTGGACTCTCGGATCTCCGCGTTCGTGTCGATGTATGCCCCTCCGCCGCGTTCGCCAGCGCTGTTGTCCGAGAGCAGCGAGCGGACGATCGTCGCCCCTCCGTAGAACCCCCCACCGGTGCGGGCCGCGATGTTCCCTTGGAGCGTCGACTCGGTGATCTGGGCGTTGACGTTGTCACCACCGACCTTGATGCCGCCTCCCTCCGCGGCTTCGTTCCCTTCGACGGTCGTGTCCCACAGGTTCAGCTTGCGCGCGGACGTCGGGTTCGAGGGGACGTAGATGCCCCCGCCCGCCCCCTGCGCGGCGGAATCGGGCTTGGTTCGTCCTGCCACGCTGTCGCTGATTCTCGTCCCGACGATGGCGGTCACCGACGCCTCCGAGAACAAAGCCCCTCCATCGGCGCCCGACGTGCACTCCTCCAACGTCGAGTCGAAAACAAACAGCGTGCTCTCGGACTCCGCACGAACGCACCCGCCCGAGGAGGCCGACCGCAACTCGTGAAGGTGGACGCCGTCGAGCGTCAGGCTGTTGTCGCTGCGAAGGAGTACTCCCCGAACGTCGCTCGCGTAGGGTGCGGTGAGTTCCATCCCCTCGATGGTGACGTCGACGGGATCGAGACATCCTGCACCCGGGCAGGCTGACCCGACCACGAACAGGCTGTCCCCAGTGAAGCCCGCACGCGCTCTCACGATCTGCTCATCACCATGAATCACGACATCGCGGCGCAGCTCCAGCGGCGCGTCGAGTTCGTAGGTCTGGGCGCCTTCGAACACGATTTCGTTCGGCGCGAGCGGGCCACCGCCATTGACCTGCGCGACGCAGTGCTCGAGCCACTGCGTCGCCTTGGCGGGAGTCGCTGCCACCGGGACGAGACATGGCCCGCCCAGCGATGCGGAGGCTGCTCCGGAAAAACCGAGTCCGCCGAGACTCACGAGACCGGTCAGGAGAGTCAGTCGATACGTGCGAGAACGAGTCATGCATCGAGGCACTGCGAGGGGCGTGCCACACCCGTAGCCCTTGAAAACCGAGAACCCGTCGCTGGACGACTCTGGTGTCCCACGGGGTGCCCCATGAGTCGGTCGCAGAACTCTTTGACCCCCTTCTCTCACCCGGGCCCACCTCGGGGTCGAGAGGATGAGCGGTCATGGACGTACGGAACACGGTGCTGGGTTGCGCGATCTCGATAGGGCTCTTCGGCTGCGACATCGAGCCAGAAGACGCTGCGGGCCAAGGCCTGTCCGCATCCGCCGGAGAGGCGTCGACCGGCAGTTCATCTCCGAGCGATACGACCGGCGGCGTGGGTTCGACTTCGAGCGGCTCCAGCTCGGACGACACCTCCGCTGACGACCCGACCCTCGATCCCAGCACCACGGGCACGCCCGAACCGGATCCCGAACCAGGAACGACGGGCGATTGGGACGAAGGCAGCAGCTCGGGCGGCTGGTGGGGCTCGTCCGGATCGTCGGGGTCGGACAGCGGGTTCTTCGACACCTGCACCCAGCACCTCGACGCGGCGGGCTGCAATACGGAATTCGGTTGCGCCTGGATCGGCGCCGAGGGTCGCGGCGTCTGCATCGAAGACTTCGGCGGCGGCGCGGCCGACCTCTGCGGCTTCCTCGACGCGGAGCTGTGTGACGTCCTGGACGACTGCGCGTGGGATGCCGAGGCCGAGATCTGCGCGCTGCAGTAGTACTAGACGCGGTTTTCGGGGGTTCTCAAATGCGACAACGTTGTCGCATCTAGTGCAAGGGGCGCCGTTCCCAGAAGGTCATCTGACCGAAGCTCTCGAAGCCTTGGCGGCCGACGATCGGTGACGAGGTGGTCGTTCTCGCGTAGAGCCCGACCCACTGCAAGCCGCGTGCTCGGGCCCATGCGACGCGGGCGGCCATGACGGCTGAGTAGTAGCCGTGGCTTTCGGCGTCGGGGGTGGTGCAGCCCGCCCAGAGGAAGCCGAGCTCGAGGGTGTCGAAGGCGTTGATGCCTCCGCAGGATACGGGGCGACCGTTTGCGTAGGCGACGAAGCGGTGAATGCGGCCGTTCGGGTCGGCGCATTGTTTCAGTTCGGCGGAGAGCTGGGCATCGGTGGGTCGGCGGTCGAAGCCGAACGCGGCGTTGCTGACGGTGATCACATCGCGCAGCTGCGCCAGCGTGCGGACACGAACGACGTCACAGGCTGCGGCGGGGCGCGGGGTGAAACCCGTGGTGGCGATGGCTCGGGTGTCGTGCGTGGCGTTGGCTTCGTATCCACCATGCGCGAGGGCGCCGAGCAGGCGCGGGTCTTCGAGGCGCGAGGGCACGACCCATCGGGAGCAGACGCGTCGATGGGCGTGGCTCACCTCGGCGACGAGGCCGTCGAGGTCTGGATGCGCTGGGTCGGTGCGCGTGACCTGATTGAGATGGCCTTGGTCGCGGGGGCTGACCGAGTAGAGCAGCTCGGGGCGCTCGTGGACGACCGTGTCCTCGGGGACCCAGAAGAAGTCCCACTGCGAGCGCTCGAGTCGATCCGCCGGGTCCATCGAGGCGTGCGCTCAGCCCTCGTCGTGCACGAAGTGCTCGCGGGGGCGAATGGTGGTCCAGCGCTCGAACGCGTTCAGGGTGCCCTCGTCGGCTCCGGCGAGCTTTTCGAACAGGTAGTCCTGGATGCCCTTGTGCACCATGCAGATGTTGTTGTCGGGCATGTGCCCGTAGATCGAACCCTGCGTCTTGAGGTTGTGGGCGGGAACGGTGCCGCAGTACGGGTTGTAGGCACACTGCTCGCAGTCGGGCTGGCCGTCGAGGTTGGAGGCCAGCGCAACCGCGCGCACCGTCTCGTGGCCCATCAGGTCGCGGTAGCGGGCGTCGCTGACGTGACCCAGGCGCAAGGCGTCATCACCCATCGCGGCGAGCATGCGGCCTTCGTCGCAGGTGTAGATGTTGCCGTCGTAGTTGTAGGCGAGGGCGCCTAGGCCGGGTCCTGCGGGGCTGCGCAGGTCGAGGAAGTTGGGGTCTGTGCCCTGGAGGATCTTGGTGAGAAAGATGGCCGCGTAGCGCTCGAGGATCTCCACGCCTTGGGCATTGAGCTCGAGGATGTAGTCGACGGCGCGGCGGTAGAACTCGAGGTACTCGCTGCGCGGATACTCGATCTTCAGGCGCGTGCGCTCGGCGAAGCCGAACGGGTCGACCGGGCGAAGGAAGATCGTCTTGCAGCCCAGCTCGACGTAGGTGTCGATGATCTCTTTGTGCTGTGCGAGCGAGGCCTTGGTGAGGGTGAGCAGCGCCTCGACGTGATAGAGCGTCTTGTCGAGGCCCATTTCGCCGTAGCGCTCGTTGATGCGCTGAATCCAGTAGCGGGCCTTTTGAAAGGCGTCGAGCGTGGCGAGCTTGCGCTGCGAGTTGTGCAGCTTTTCGGGGCCGTCGATGCTGGTGCACAGCTGCACCTTGTGCTCGAGCAGGAAGTCGAGCTTTTCCTCGGTCATCAGCGCCATGTTGCTCACGATGGTGAACTCGAGGCGTTTGCCGACGTCGGCGTTCTTCTTCAGTGCGTACTCGATCGCGTGCTTGACCACCTCGAAGTTGACCAGCGGCTCGCCGCCTTGGAACTCGATGGTGACGAACGAGTTGGTGCTGGCCAGGATGAGGTCGACCGCTTTTTCGGCGGTCTCCTTGGACATGTCGGTCTCGACCTCGTCCATGTTGGCGCGCGAGGCGTGGCAGTAGATGCACGTCTCGTTGCAGCGCAAGGTGACCACCAGCATGTGCAGGATGGGCCCCTGGTCGAGGAAGTGTTTGCGCTCGCGCAGCGCGGCGGCGGCCTCTTGCACGCGGTAGGTCTCGCGCAGGAAATTCTGCTGATCGAGCTTGGCCCAGAGCGGCGAGTCACGGGCCACCGTGCCCTCGACGTAGCTGCGAAAGTCCTCGGCCGAGAGGATGACGTGGTTGCCCTCGAAGTTGGTCAGCACGTGCTGACCGGCCACCTCGCGATGGCGAAAGAACGCGGGGAAACCGATGTTGGGTTGCAGGGGCGCGTTCACTTGGACTCCTCCGTCTCGGTCTTGGGCGCGGTGGGCTTGGCACGTCCGTGCTTTTCTTCCCAGGTTTGCGCAATGCCCAGCGGGTCGTCGAAGGCGTTGTCGGAGAAGTCGAACGCCTCCAGGTCGTCGAGCCCTGGGGTGCTCTCGGGCGCCTGGCCGTAGCCGAAGGCTTGGTTGATCACCGCGTCGGTGAGCACTTTGTTGTCGGCAGCGACCCGGTGGTACAGGTCGCTGCTACGCAGCCGCGCTTCGAATGCCTCGGCGATCTGCTGCAGCGTGTCTTGGCTGTCGACCGTCTCTTTGGCGGACAACGTCACCCGAATCTCGTCGGCCGTGGGGCGATCCATCAGCACATAACAGCGGTCGATGAAGCCGACCGCAGCGCCCTGCACCACGTGGGGCGGATGGGACTGGGCGGGCAGCGTAATCGAGACGCTCAGGTCGTCGAACTGGCGCTTGGGCGTGTTCATTGGGTCGGAGTCTCCGAGTCTTCTTCGAGGCGTTGGGCGATGCGGCCGCGAAACCCAGCGGGCACGGACTCGTGCCTGCGTGGGTCGTCGAGCGGACGCACCAGGTCGGAAGGTTCGATGAGCCACGGCGGCTCGGGCACGTTGTCGAGCTCGTAGAACCCACCGCAGAAGCACGCGTGCGGGCACGCGTCGCACTGCGGTTTGCGAGTGCGGCGCTCGGCGAGGTAGCCGGCCAGGTTCACGGTTTCGTTGTTCACGAACACCATGTGTCGTTGCAGCTTGAGCAGGTCACCCTGCAGGTGTTTCTCGTAGCCGGGCATGAAGCAGTAGGGCAGGTTGATCACCTGAATCTTCATCCGATCACCGAATGCATCGATGACGGCCTTGGTGCGGTCGGCGGCTGCTTGGGTGTCCGGCGCAACGTAGTGGGTGGCGCGTCCGAACGGGGTGAGGAACTGGATGTTGATCCACCGCAACCCGAGCGACCACGCCAGCTCGGCCAGCGCCTGCTGCTTGTCGTGGTTGCCCTTGGTGATCGTCACGTTCATGCCCAGCTCGACACCCGCGGGCCGCAAGCGCACGCAGTTGCGAATGCCCTGCACCGTCTGCTCGTAGGCCTCGGCCACCCCCACTTGCTGGGCGTGGGTACGTGCGTCGGGTCCATGCACCGAGAACAGCAGCGTGGTGAGTCCGCTCTGCACCAGCTTCGATGCGTAGCCCTCGTAGGCGCACATGCGGCCGTTGGTGGTGACGTTGATGCGCCGATAGCCGATCGAACGGGCATACCGCACGAGCCCGACGAGCTCGGGGTTGAGCGTGGGCTCGCCGCCATCGAAGTCGACCATCTCGACGCCCTGCGCCCGGTAGCGATCGAGTTGCTCGCGTTGTCGCGGCGGGTGACCGTCGATCTGCGTTCGCGTACCCACTGCGCAGAACGTGCAGTGGTTGTTGCACGCGTAGGTCACGTTCATGATCAGCTTGTTCGGGCCTCGCGAGGCGTCCAGCCGAGCCTGAAACGTGTCCATGAACGCGGTGAGCGTCTCGGGCGGCACGTCGCAGCCCGTGATCGATGCGGCCTTTTGAAAGCGCGGCCCCCAGTCTTCAACGACGGGCAGGGAGGTGTGTGCGGCCAACTCCGTCCCTGGCAGCGGGGTGGCGTATTGCACCGCGGGATAGGCCCCGTGCTCGTCCCAGAGCTTCAGGGCGAAGGCCAGTGTCTCGTTGATCTGCGGCGCGGTCTCGCCGGGCAGGCCGATCATGTAGTGCACGAGTAACGGCACGTCGGCCGCCGCGGCGTTCCGTGCTGCCTCTTCGATGTGCCGCAGGTCGAGCTTCTTGCGGACGACATCCCGCACTACGTCGTCACTTCCGCTCTCGGCGCTGACGCTGACGGTGGTGATGCGTCCCTTCAGGCGGGCGAAGTCCTCGGCGTGCAGGTAGTCCGCTCGCATGCCGTTGGGCACCTCGACCTTCAGGTCTGCGCGTTCGATCGCATCGAGCACGCCGTCGAAGTGCGAGCGGTGCACGTTCACCATCTCGTCGAGCACCGCGACCCGCCCCGCGCCCAACGAAGCCATCGCGGTCAAGCTCTGCCGCACACCCTCGGCCGGCCAGCGGCGCTGCGTCTTGGGCTCTCCTGCGCGTCGGTCGGGATTGCTCGAACAGTGAATGCAGGTGAACGGGCAGCCGCGACTCGTGACCACGGGCAGCGTGCGCTCCGTGATCGGGAAGGCCCACTGTGGCCGTCCGAGCTTGGCGACGACGCGCTCGTGAAATCTCCAGTACGCCTGGGTGTCGACTGCACTCCAGTCGGCAGGTGGCAGCGTCGCCAGGTCGGGCTGAACCCCTCGTACGAGTCCGCGGGTGCCTTGGGTGAGCACCTCGGGGACCGAGTGCTCGCCCTCGTACATCACGTAGGCTTCGACCTCGGGATACGACGCGAGCACCGAGTCGCCAGGGACCTGCACGTAGTGTTGGCCCGACTGGTACAGGTCGGCGAGGACGATCCGCCCGTCGAGCCCTTCGAGCACCGCGGCCAAGACGTCGTCGCGGTGCGGCGGGCGATGAAACGGGGTGTAGGCGACGACGGTGGCGTCGAATGTGCCCCGGGCCGCTTCGAGCGTCTGCTGCACCGACGCGCCCAAGTGAAGCCGTCCGTCGGGCCGCCTTTGAAGGTCCGCCTTCGCGAGCGCGTAGGCGTCCACGAGCGTCACCGCGTGGCCCTGGCTCCGCAGGACGGCGGTGAGCTGCACAGCCCCCAGATCGGCGAAGTACGGGTAGTCGATGAAGTCCTCGGCCACGCTGACCGGTGGATGCACGACCCGAATCCGCACGCCCGCACGATACCAGCCCGGCCGCGGCCTTCGACCACGCGCAGCACGGCCAGTGGGCCGACGTGTACGTGCAAGTCGTTGTGATCCGGACGTTTCTGCCGCGTTCTTGTTATTTCGAACGTTCGTTATACAAAGCAGGGCATGCCCAAGGTGGTGGACCACGACGCCATGCGCGACGACCTCGCGAGTCGTTGTGTGGAGGCGTTTGCCGAGCGCGGCTACGGCCGCAGCTCCATGCGGTCGTTGGCCGAGGTGGCCGGCGTGTCGACGGGCACGCTCTATCACTACTTTCCGAACAAGTCGGCGCTGTTCCACCACGTGGTGGAGCGCGTCGCCCGTCAGGATATCGCCGAAGCCTCGCACCTGCTGGTCGCCGCCTACGACGACCCCGCCGAGCGGGTGAAGCCGCTGATGCAGTTTGTCGGCGCCGCGATCCCGCGGCTCGCCGAGCACTTTCGGGTGCTCAACGAGTTCTGCATTCACCCCGACAACCCAGGGGAGGCGTGGACCGTGCTGATGCAGGAGAGCCGGGGGCGCTACCTGGACGCGCTTCGTGTGGCGCTGGAGATCGAAGACGAAGCCCGACTCGACATGGTGTTGCTGACGATCTGCGGAATGGTGCTGCGCGCGATGTGTGGGGACCCGGTCAGTACCGACGTGAATGCCGTGGTCGCGCAGTTGGAAAGGATCTTGTCATGAAACGAGTGCTGTTCTCGATGTTCATCGCCGCCGCGTGCGGGGACGATGAACCTTCGCCCCTGTCCTCGGAGGGCACGTCCACCGGAGCGCCGGTGGAGAGTGCCTCCGACGCCTCGATGAACACGAGCTCGGAGGACCCGCCGAGAGCAGACCTCGGCGTGCAACCCCCGGAGGTGTGTGAGGCCGCTTGTGCGACGGAGGAAGCGTGCCAGGGCGTGCCCGCGGCCGATTGTCTGTTGCGTTGCACCGCGGACTTGAACGAGGCCCACACCACCAGCGGCGGCTGTGGAGAGGCGAGGGAGGCCGTCGAGGCATGCATGGGGTCGCTTTCCTGCGAACAGCGGGCCCAGCACGACACATCCGGGGACAGCCCGTGCCGCACACTCCAACAGGACGCAGCACTCGTCTGTGCCCCCGATGACGCGTCGACGACCTGCGCCGACTTCTGTGCCACGTCGGTGGGGTGTGACCTCGGCGATGAGCCCACATGCCTCGCGGGATGTGTCGAGCTGCGAAGTGCCGCGACCGTCTCGGGCGCCGCATGCCTCGACGCACAAGACGCACAACTCACCTGCGCCGCGCAACTCGACTGCGCATCGCTGGAAACCTGGGTCACCACGGGCGAGCTGCCCGGATGCCCCGCACTCGATCTCGCCTGCACTGGAGACTCGGAATGAACCGCGCCACGTTTCTCATCGTTTTGTCTTGTCTGACCTTTGCCGGGTGCGACGACAACACGCAGACCGACGCCGCCATCCAGCCCGACTGCGCAGGCGGCAAGTGTGACGCCGCCGAGCAGGACGGTGACTTCGAGTTCATCGTGGTCGGTTCGGGCGCGGGCGGGGGACCGCTTGCGGCCAACCTGGCACGCGCAGGCCACTCGGTGTTGTTGCTTGAGGCCGGGACCGACGCGGGGGCCAACATCAACTATCAGGTGCCGGCGTTTCACGGGCTTTCCACCGAAGACCCTCAGATGCGCTGGGACTACTACGTTCAGCACTACGATGACGATGAGCGGGGGCAGCTGGACACCAAGTGGGTGGACGCACCGATCACGGGTGCCGAACCTGGGATCTTCTATCCGCGAGCGGGCACGCTGGGAGGCTGCACCGCCCACAACGCGCTCATTGCAATCAAGCCGCACGCCAGCGACTGGAACCGCATCGCCGCGCTGACGGGAGACCCGCAGTGGCGGGCCGAGAACATGGACCGCTACTTCGACGAGGTCGCGACGTGGCTGCCGATCGACACCGCCGACCCTTCGGTGGCGCTGTTCGACATCAAACTCCAGAAGGTCATCGCTGGCGGCGTCAAGGCGTTCTCGCGCAGCCTCGACGACAGCTGGTGGTCGGGTCTCACGGGCGGAGTCTCCGAGTTGTTCGGGCTGCTCTCCCGCGACCTCAACGAGATCGGCCCCGAGCAAGAGGGCGTGTATCCGTTCCCGCTCACCATGAAGGACGGGCGTCGCCACAGCGTGCGCGAGTACCTGATGGAAACGGTCGAGCAGGGATTCCCGCTCACCATTCAGACCGGATCCCTCGTCACCAAGGTGGTGTTCGACCAGCCCGCACCGGGAGCCGAGCCACGTGCACAAGGCGTCGAGTTCATCGCAGGCGAGCACCTCTACCGTGCCGATCCTTCTGCGCCTCACGAAGGCAGCGTCCCGGGTACGGTCACCGTCAATGCACGCCGCGAGGTGATCCTGTCCGCGGGTGCCTTCAACACGCCGCAGCTCCTCAAACTCTCGGGCATCGGCGCCGCCGAAGAGCTCGAGGCACACGGCATCGACGTGCTCGCCGACGTGCCAGGGGTCGGTGAGAACCTTCAAGACCGCTACGAGGTGGGCATCGTCAGTCAGGCGCGGGGTGATTTCCGGGTGCTCGCCGACTGCGAGCCAGGCCAAGAGGACGACGAATGTCTCGAAGAATGGGCCGACGGCGACGGGCCGTACCGAAGCAACGGTGGCGTGGCGACGATGATCAAGCGATCGGGGCGAACGCTCGCCGAGCCCGATCTGTTCATCTTCGGCGTACCCGGCAAGTTCGAAGGCTACGAGCCGGGCTACTCGGGCGAAGCACTGGCCGACAAGAGCCTTTTCACCTGGCTCATCCTCAAAGGGCACACCCGCAACCGCGCCGGCTACGTGCGCCTTCGTTCCATCGACCCTCGCGACACTCCGGAGATCAACTTCCGCTACTTCGATGACGGCGACGTCGATGAAGGCCAAGACAGCCACGACGCACGGGCCATGGTGGCGGGTGTCGCCCTCGTGCGCGAGATGGAACGCAAAGCTCGCTCGCTGATGGGCGCTCCGCTGTTTGGTGACTTCGTCGAGGTTTGGCCGGGTCCCGACGTGCAGACTCCCGACGACGTCGACACGTTCGTGCGCGACGAAGCATGGGGGCACCACGCATCGTGCTCGGCCAAGATCGGCGCCGAGGATGATCCGATGGCCGTGTTGGACAGCCGCTTCAACGTGCGCGGCGTGGACGGTTTGCGGGTGGTCGATGCCTCGGTGTTCCCCGAGATCCCCGGTTTCTTCATCCTCATGCCCATCCTGATGGTCAGCGAGCGTGCCTCCGACGTGATCCTCGAGGACTGGTCGCGCTAGCCGACCAGCGGGCCGCTTTTCCGTGGCGGCGCGACACCAGCCCGCAACCGACAGCGCGGGTCGGTCCGCCTATACTGCGCCCATGGCTTCGATGCAGGCTTCTCGATGGGGCGCGAACGCGGCGGTGGCGGCGTTGCTGTGCGGGTGTTTCACGCCGGGGGACGGGGTGACGCTCGAGACCGAAGACGGAAGCTCCGAGGGCACGGACACGGCGCAGCCGAGCACCACGGATCCCACGGACCCGAGCACCAGCGGCCCGACCACGACGGACTCGACCGATCCCACGAACCCCACCGACCCGACCGATCCGACCACCACGGATCCCACGGATACCGATCCCACCGAGACGGCGTCGGATACGACGATGGGCGACGACACGACCGGTGGAGTCGACCCCGCGTGCGCCGACGGCAGCGCCGATCCGGGCGAGCTCTGCTTGGGCATGCCTCCCAACGCCCTCATGGCGCCGCAGATGCCCGTCGATGTTGCGCTCGGCGACATCTCCTCCAACGGACTCGTCGACATCATCGTGCTCGCCCGCGGCATGCAGGATTCGACCGACATCGTCGTCACCCTCGAGGCCGATGGCGTGGGTGGCTACGTGCAGGGCACCACCGAGCCCACACCGTCGCCCGCATCCCGCCTTCGGCTGGGCGACCTCGACAACGACGACGACCTCGATGTGGTCGTGCACGGCGGCGACATCGTCTGGCTGCGCAACCAGGGCACGTTCTTCCTCGACTACGACATCGCGAACAACTTCTCGGGGTCGTGGGAGGTTTCCGACATTTTCATTGCCGACCTCGACGGTGATGGCGTGCTCGACGTCGGATACACGGAGGCCTACGGGCGCGCTTGGGTGCAAGGCGCCCTGAGCAACGGGAGCTGGGTGACTGCGGGCTCCGACTCGTTCCCCGGCCCCGGCGAGGGCGCCTCGGGCATGGCCGCGGGACCTCTGAGCCAGGACGCCGGTGGCGACAACGTCGACGTGCTGATGTTCAACCAGTACGACTCGGCAGCGATGTTCATCGCCGGCAATGGCGACGGAAGCTTCGAGGTTGGCGACAACTTCCAGGTGTGTCCCGGCGACATCGATGGCGTGCGGTATGGCGAACTCGCCGACTTCAACGACGACGGCATGACCGACGTCGTCGTGACCTGCATGGATGGAGATGGCGCGGTGAGCCTCGGCAACGCCGGCGGCCTCGACACTCCCGTCGCCCTGCCTCTCGCGGGCGCGTTCAAACCGGCCGTGGTCGACATCGACGCCGATGGCGATCTGGACGTCTTGCTGGGCAGCACCACGTTGAGCCGGGCCGTCCTGTTCATCAACGACGGAGCCGGCGCGTTCGAGCTCTCCGACCAACAGTTCATGGCACCCGGCCCCGTCTACGCCGTCGCAGCAGGCGACCTGAACGACGATGGCGCCACCGATGTCGTCGTAGCCTCGGCGCCACAGGACATGCCCGGCCGCGTCGACGTCTACACCGCGGATCCTTAGAGCACGTGTGCAAGCGCGAACTGCGGAGCTCCTTCGACCACGTCGATTGGCCCCGCGAGCGTTGCGCCGCGGTGGTCGACTCCGCATGATTCGCCCGTGCGATCGAGTCGGCGGATGCGCTGGAGTCGAGAAGGGCTAGGGATGTTGCTCCTGGCGTCTGCGTGCGGGCCTGCGAGTGTGGCTGCGTCGGCCGAGCTCGATGCGGAGTTCGTGTTGACATCCGCCGTCTCAACGATGGCCTTCGAAACGACGTACTGTCTCGAGGAGCCTGTTCTGGACGGCGTCGTGGTGTCGGCGACGCTGTCTGTCGACGTTGTCACAGATAATGGGCGCACCGTGAGCCTCACCCTGCTCGACGGGCAAGGTGGCGGAGGCGAAGGGGGCGATGAAGATGGCAGCGGCGGCAGCGATAGCGGTGGTGAGGGGGACGCGCTCGAACCTGGTGCCGGACTCACCTCCGTCGAACTCACCGGTGGGGTCGGGACGATCGCCCTGCAGGATCGCGCCGACTGGTCCGGAGTCGATCGACGTTGTGCAACGGCGGTCGTGCTCGTCTCCGCGGATGGACTTCGAGATGGCGAGGAGGTTCGACTGCGACGACCGACGGCTCGAGTGTCGGGGACGTCGTACGTGAGGGCGTGTGAGGAGCTCCAGAGCGACGCCGATTCGTTCAGCGTAGAACTCACCGACTTGCCGTAGCCTGGAAATCAGACGCGCCGACGATCCCGCGACGATGGAGACATCCGGCGTTTCACCTGCGCGTTGGAATAGGGGTCCGGTGGCGTCGGTACGCCGCTGACCATGTTCGATCGCATGATGACCATGATCCGCGCCAACCTCGACCAGATGCTCTCCAAGGCCGAGGACCCGCAAAAGGTGTTGGACCTTGCCATTCTCGACATGCAGCGGGCGCTGGTCGAGGCGAAGAAGCAAGTGGCGGTGGTCATCGCCGACGAGCGGCGCTTACATCGCCAGGCTCGAGATGCCGCGGGGGCGGCGGCGCACTGGGAGCAAAAGGCGATGTTGGCGGTGCGCTCGGGCGCGGACGACTTGGCCCGCGCGGCGCTCATGCGCAAGAAGGAGCATGACGAGCTCGCGCAGATGTTCGGCGAGCAGTGGCAAGCGCAGAAGAACTCCAGCGACGCCTTGCGGTCGGCACTGGTGGGCCTGAGTCAGAAGATCGCCGAGGCCCATCGCACGCGCCGCATGCTCGTTGCCCGCATGCGTCGCGCCGAGGCACAGCGCACGATCAACGCAACGCTCGCGGGTCTGAGCACCTCGGGGCATGAAGGTGCGCTGCATCGCATGGAGGAGCGTGTGTCGCAGATCGAAGCCGAAGCGGACACCGTGCTCGAGCTCACCGAAGGCTTCGAGCCCTCGCTCGAGGCCCAGTTCAAGGCTCTCGAAGCGAGCTCGGTCGATGACGAGCTGACGGCTCTCAAGCAACGCGTCGCGCTCGAAGGCCACACCCCCAAAGCGCTGGCCTCGGCGTAGCCGTTTCAACACTCGCTGTTGGCCGCGGCGGCGCGTTCGAGAAACGCCGCGGTCCCAGCTCCGAACTGGTCGAGGTTGTCTCGAAAGCGGGTGTCGGTGGTGTACAGCGACGCGACGCCTCGGTACATCGATCGACTGCACGGATAGAAGTATCGATCGATGTGAAGCCGGTACGCCTCGGCCAGCGCAACACCGTCATCGGATTCGGGCCGCAGTCCGTTTGCGACGGCTTCGGCGACCCGCGAGAGAATCGCTGCAGACTCTTGCTGGATGCGGGCCCAGTCTTCGTCGCCGTAGTCCTTCGTTCGTCGCTGGCTGGCGGTGTAGGCGTCGGTCTCGCCCCATCGCTCGTGCACCTCCGCGTCGTATCGGGCTGGGTCGAAGCCGTCGAACAGCGTGCTCAGCTCGGTGTCCGCCTGCCCTTGCAACCGCTCGAGTGCCCGGTCGATTGCACCGAGCATGCGCGCGGTCGATGCCGCCCGGGCCCGGAGCTGTTCGCGTTGCTCGAGCAGGGCGGCCTTGGCGTCGAAGCCCTCGTCATCCATGAGGGCCTTGATGCGTTGCAGCGGCAGGCCCAGCTCACGGTAGATCAGGATCTGCTGCAGGCGCACCACGTCGTCCTCGGAGTACTGGCGGTATCCTTGCCTGCCGCGGCGAGGCCGGAGCAGGCCGACCTCGTCGTAATGGTGCAGCGTACGGACGGTGACTCCGCTGAGCTTGGCGACTGCGACGACGGTGAGGTGCTTGGGCATGCCCTCACCGTAGGGTCTCACGTCGCGTGAGGGTCAAGCGCCTCAGTTGCACTTGTCGCTGGGGCGGCAGACCTGGCTCACCGGGTTGGACCACAGGTGATACTTGCAGCAGTCCGACTCGCATTGGCCATCGCGGGCGCAGACCTTGCCTTCAGCCTTCTTGTCTCGGCACTCGTTCTTGCCGATTCCCAGCACGCCTTTCCAGCAGAACTCGTCGGTGGCGCAGTCGTGGTCCCAGCCGCACTCCTCGCTGAAGATTCCGTTGCACTCGTCGCGGCATCGGTTGTGCTGCGACTGCGCGACCGCCATCGCGTGGTTGAACTCGGCGAACGCGACCACCACGCCGATGACTCCTGCCGGTCCGAGTGCGACCGCACCGATGAGCACGGCGACGTAGGCCGACATTGCGAGCGCTGCTGCGGCCAGGTATTCGGCGTCACACAAGGCTTCGCATTCGTCGGTCGTCAGGTCCGCGTTCTCGTTGAGCGCGTGAAGCTCGTACTCGATCGCGCCGTCCAAGTGCGACTTCGCAGCCCCCAGGTTCACCGCTTCGAAGAAGATCGTCTGAATCTGTGCCTCGCTCGCATTCTGAAGGCCGTAGCGTTGGACGAGTTCGGCCATGAGGGAGCGCATCGTGTCGAGGTGCTCGGCGTCGCCACCGAGGTTGGTCACCAGGCTCGCGGGGTCGGTGGTCGCGGCGTAGTCGGGGTGGGTGATCGTTCGCGCGACCGCATCGATGACGTCGGGGGTTTGGGCTCGCTGGGCCTGCATGAGCTCGCCAGCGAGGGCGGTCGAGACGTCGATGAGGGTGAGGAAGTCCTGGTCGTTGGAGATGGCTTGCGCGATCTGGGCAGGGTTGGCCGACCGCTCGGTTACGCGTACATCAGAGCTTCCCGGATCCGCGCATCCGGCCAAACCGAGGGCGGCCGACAGGGCGAACACGCCGAGGGTGCGCGACATGCGAGACGAAAATTCCTTCAACATGTCCACACCTTCGCGACGGAGGGGAAAAAAATGACGCGGGTCCGTCATCGTCATCGGACTCATCGCGAAAGAAAAACGCGGCAAACCGCAATCCAGCGGGCCGCTCACAGTCTCTCACTCGTCGGACCGGTCTCATGCGCTTACTTCTCCCCTCTGCCTTTGCCCTGCTTTCCCTCTCCCTGGTCGCCTGCGATGACGCTGCGGAGCCCTTCGTCGACCCGGGCGCGGGCGAAGTCCGCAACGGTCAGAACCCGCCCAGCGAGTTCGGCCCAATCCCCGAGGGCATCTGCAACCCCAGGATCGTCGTTGCCGCCAACGCGCATCCCTCGTGTAGCGGTGTCGGGATGTGGTCGGGGGAAAGCCTGTTTGGCGAAAACGCGATCGCGGGACTCGAGGGGTACTGTCGCTACACGTACAAGGGGCAGCTCGACCCCGAGGATCGGGTGAGCTTCCTGCAGGACGAACTCGGCACCGAGGTCGACATCGACGTGGATTGCCGCGCCGTCACCCCGCAGGGCACCGCGATCCTGGAGGAGGTGCATGACGAGCTCGACCTCCATTTCGGGTGGCTGATCGACCGCGTGACCGGGACCGAACTCGCAAACGCCCAGGACACCCGGAACCTCGTGGACGTCGCGGTCGTCGACACGTTCCCATCAGACGAACCCGTCGAGCCCACCTCCTTGCACGGTCCGATCATGATGAGCCTCGTCGAGGGCATTGCCTGCCCCGATGGGACGACGGACTGCCCGGTCCGCGTTCGAGCCGAGCTTGGACTGCCCCGAGATGAGACCGGGTTGAACACCGACGAAGGCGGAGTGAACGGGCTCCAGTCGGATGTTGCGCAGGGCATCTACCGAGCCCTCGAGGCGCACCGAGGGTCCGCGGGTGAGCGGTTGGTCATCAACTTGAGCCTCGGCTGGGAATCCGAGCACTTCGGCGGGACCGGACCCGGCAATATGCCTGTGCCTGTGCGCGCGGTGTATGACGCGATTCGTGCCGCACGGTGCGAGGGTGCGCTGGTCATCGCGTCGGCGGGCAATGACGGCGGGCTCAGCTGCACCGGGGTCCCGATGGCGCCCGGGCGCTGGGAGGGGATGGCAGCGCCGACGAACGGTGAATGCAGCACGCTGGGGACCACCGAACAGATCGTGATGGGTGCCGGAAACAACGGTCCGCTGGTCTACGCGATCGGTGGCATGAACGGCGCCAACGTCGAAATGCCGGGGTCGCGCGCACTCGGCATGCCGCGCCTGGCAGCCGCGGCGAGTCATGCCGTCGCGCAACCGCGCGGGGAAGCGTTGTCCGAGGTCACCGTGCGCACGGGAACGTCGGTGTCGTCGGCAGTGGCAAGCGCGGCAGCGAGTCTCGTCTGGTCCTTCGACAAGAACCTGACCCCGAAGCAGGTCATGCAGAAGCTCTACAACACGGGCAACCCCCTGACGTTCGATGCGGACTTCGGTATCGGCGAGGGCCTGCCGGTGCATCGCATTGACGTTTGCGGCGCGGTCCAGGCCGTGAGCGCCAACCCGGCCGCCCTCACATGCGACGACCCGCGCGAGGTCACTTCGGGTGAAGTTGCCGATGCCGTTGCCGGCCTCGTCGACGACAGCGAGAGCTTCACCAACGAAGACCCCTTGCCCTGTACGAACGCATGCGGCGAGGAGTTCAACTTCTCCCCCAAGAAGGGCGGGGCGCGGGGTTGCCTGGCCGCCGAGCCAGACCCGTGGCGTTTCCTGACGAAGCCGCAGCCTCCTGAATCTCCCTGCAAGGAGTGCCTGGCCGACTTCCGAGACAAGGACGAGCCCAAAGCACAGATCACGCTCGACGACTACTACGCCTCCATGACGCTGGTTTCGGTCGACGTCTATGTCGATGACGTGGACGGAAAGACGCACGTGTACGAACTCTCTCGGGAGATCGACAATGCCGCCGTGACGCCACCTCTGGCCTCCGGCGTTGTCAGTGAGTACGTGTTCCCGCTCAAAGAGAATGAGCCCTACGAAGCAACCTCGGCCGCGATCCTCTTCAGGTTCAAGGAAGAGGGAGGTCCCCCGGCCAAGGACGCGATGATTCTGGTCGTCGACTGAACACGTCCGCTCAGGGAACGATCACCCGGAAGTGCTGCCACGGCGCTTCCGGGTTTTCTTTACGCAACTGGAGCAGCGCCTCGCGGAGGCGAGCGGGTCCATCGTTGGCGGAGGACGCATGCACGGCGATGCCGACGCGGGAGGCGTGATGGTCCTCGACCTCGGTGTCGGCCGCGATGACCCAGCGCGCGCCGCTGAGAATGAACGCGCGGCCGATGTTCATCCCGCCCGCGACGGTGTCGCGCGAGGGGGCTGCCGTTTCGCACCCCGTGAGCACCACGCCTTGGGGCACGGCCTGCAGCGTGAACACGTCGGGAACGCCGAAGGACTCGTCCGACGCCAACAGCAGGGCCGAGTCCCAGCCCGCGAGTCCTCCGCGCGTGCCGTGTCCCGCGTAGTGCACGAGGTCGACCTCGCCGAGGTGTTGGGCGAACGCGTTGCGTTGGGCCGCAGACTCCCGAATCTCGGTGACCGTCCAGCCTTGGTCGCGTAGCGCGCTGGTGACCGCGTCGGCTTCTTCGTGAGCCTTGGGCAGGTCGCTGCGAGGATCCGCGACCACGAGCGCGGTCTTGCGGTCGGACGTGGTTTTTGGACGCGGACGAAGGTCGAGACCGTACGCGACCGGGGCCAGGTCGAGCAGCGTTTCGGCGTCTCCCCAGGGCTGCGTGTGCAGCGGGTTGTCGAGCCAATCGCCGACTTCGAGGATCGTCAGGCGCTGTGCGGCACCGATTGCACGCAGAGACGACAGCTCGGCCAGCGGTGCGACCTCGACACCCTGGTCGCTCACCGCAAACACCTGCGGCTCGTCTTCCGTCGCGTAGGCCACCAGCAGGACCTCGCCTGCTGCGGGGGCGCGGAGATCCTCGCAGGTGCGGGCAGTCGGCTCGAGTCCCAGCCCACGAAGCGTGGCGTCGAGATCCCGGCGGCTGGCGCGGTCGCCTTCATCGAGCTTGGCGAGCTCCGCAGGGCGATCTCGCTCCGAGACCTGCCACAGCGACGCTCTTCCTCGGGTCACGGATGCCTGCGCTGCGAGAATGCGGGCCGCGTCTTGCTTCCAGGCGGCCCGCTCCTCCTCCGTGGCGACCTCGATCCGCGCGGATCGGTCGGCGCGGGCGAGCTCCCGGGAGCGCGCCAGTCGAATGGCGCACGCGGCCTCGGCCGTTCGGTCGTCGGCCAGCAGCGCCCGCACCAAGCCGTCCAAGCTGGCGCGACGCCCGGCCAAGAACAGCTCGCCGGACTGATTGGTGCCGATGTGTTCGAACGAGCGCGCAACCACGGCTTCGGCTTCGGTGTACGCCTCGGCCGCCAACGCGTCGTAGCCCCATGCCTCCAGGTTTTCGGCGCGGCGGACCGCCTGGCTCCACTGCAACGAGACGTCGGTGGTCGGCCGGGGCAGTTCCACGAGTGGCCGCGAGTTCGAAAAGTCGCGTGTTGCCGAGGCTGCGCGGGCCGAGATCTCCTCTGCCCACGATCGGTAGTCACTCGGCATCTTCTCGATGAGCGCGAGCCATGCCAGCGCGGCATCGGGCTCGCCGTATTGAAGCTCCGCCATGCCGAGGTTGATGAGAAAGCTGGCTTCGAGCTTGGGGTTTGGACAGTCCTTGGCGCGCTCCAGTCCAGCCATCAACATCGGAATCGGGTCTTCGTGTTCGAGCCCAGCCGAGGCGAGCACGAGGTGTGCCCACGACACATTGTTGACCGTCTGCAGAAAGGAGAGACAGGGGTATCCCGGGCGAGCGATGCGGTCGAGCGTGCTGCGGGTGAGCGCGAGGGCTTCATCTCGGTGACCCGCGTCGGCGAGGGTGACGATGTGCATCTGCGTGGCGTCGATGCCGGTGCCCTCGCTGAGGCGTGTGTTGAGCGGCTGGGCCTCTCCCAGATACTCGAGCGCGGCTCCGAGGTCTCCCATGCGCCGGGCCAGGAGTCCTTGGTAGTACAGCTGGCGCGCGTGCACGGATGGGTCCTTCTCGGCGAACGATGCGAGGTCGTCGAGCAGGCCCTCCGCGCGGTCGAGGTCCTTCGAACTCGCGATCAGCCCATGCACCTGGGGGTAGACGGCGCGTTTCAAGTGTCTCGCGGCGCCGAGTTTACGCGCCTGCTCTGCCGACGCGGCAGCGTCCTGTGGCTTCCTGCTCTCGAAGCGAACGCGGTCGAGGATGCGTAGCTTGACGTAGCCCGAGTGTTGCTCGGCCAGAGCCCGTCGCTCTGCATTCGAGAGCTCGGACAGGTCGGGGACGGTGTGCCAGTCGACCGGCAGCGTGACCGGAGGGACCCACCGCACATCAGGGGTCTCGACCTCGATGGTGCGCGCGCCGCTGGGCACGTTGATCGACAGCCGCACGCCGCCGCCCGCGACGGTGCCCGTGGACGGTAGCGGCTCTCCGTCGACCCGTACCAGCAGCGGGGTCGAGGCGGGGACGTCCAGCCACACGTTGATCGACTGCGGCTCCTCGAGGACGCAAGCCCCGTCGAGCAGCTCCCTACACTCGCTGAAGAGGACCTCGGGGGCAGCGGCCGTGGGGCGTTCGTCCTCGGCTTCACAGCCGAGAAGCAGGGCGCCGACGCTGACAGCGATGAGAGCAAGCCTCAAGGAGAGGCAATGATGACCTCGATCGCATGGCGGGGCCAGTCGCCTTGGGTGGCTTCGGAGGCCGACTCAGGGGCGTCCTCGGCTCGGGCGATGATGACGTCTACGGTCCACGTTCCGGGCGACAGCTCGATGAAGTCGCTGAGCGGACCGCGAAGTTCGACCGAGCCCGACTCGACGACGGTGGCCTTGCTCGCGAGTGCGAAGATCGCGTCGCCCTGCTTGGGGCGGGCGAGCAGCGCAACGACCACGGTCCCGTCGACGGGCGTGGCGGGTGCGAGCTGGAACTTGATCGGCCCGCTGGGGCTCTCCAGCGCCAGGGTGCTCGCGACGGCGTCGTGTTCGCCTCGCACCGCAGCGGGACCCCCCACGATCGCGACCGCGTTGTAGGCGGGCAGTGGCTTCGCCGTGGGCGCCTGGCTTGCGAACCACAGCACCAAGGCGGCAGCGGCAGCCAGCGCGATGCCGGCCGCGGCCCACACGGCCGAACGCCGCCGCGGCAACTCGGTGACGGTCGCGATGGGCTCGGGCTCTGCGGTCAGCGGCTTGGCAGGCGCGTCGAGCTGGGCGAACAGGTCGTCGAGCAGCGCTTCGCCTGCGTCTCCTTCGACGGCGTCGGCAAACTCGGGCTCGGATGCGTCGGCATCACGTTGTCGCTGAGCCAGCGCGCGGAGAAGTTCGTCAGCCATGCTTTGCCTCTCCTGATTGGACCGACTCGGTCGCTCGGTCTGCCGCGATGGCGACGGATCGAGCGAGCTTGCGCATTCTATAGGCCCACGCGTTGACCGCACCACGGCTCATCTCCATGCGCTCCGCCACGACCTCGGGCGGGGTTTCTTTGACGAAGACCAGGTCGAACAGCTCGTGGTCTCGGTCGTTCATCTTCGCGTGCATCGCTGCGAGCACTCGATCGAGTTGGTTGCGTTGCTCGAGCCTGCGCGCAAGATCTCCCTCGTCTGCCGACTCCACGTCGGCCGGGTCCACCGGGGCATCGGCCCACGGGTTGCCCTTGCCGCCGCTGAGCATGCGCGGCACTCGACGCCGCGCGATCAGCTGCACGAAGCTCTCCAAGCTGCGACCCCGCTCGGGGTCCCAGCGGCGCAACGCCTTGCCGTCGTCCTCGAACAGCCCGAGCAGCACCTCGTTGACCAGGTCCCGCACCTCCTGCCGAGGATCTCGGGCCTCGGGGCGGGCCAGACGCGATACCGCAAACGAAACTTCTCGGGCCACGGCATGCATCAGCCGTCGTGCCAGCTCGCGGCGCGCAGCCGGATCCCCGCCCAAAGCGAGGCGCACCAGCTCGACGTCGTCCAAGTCGGACACGGCGCGAGCCTAGCAGCCCGTGGTGCGGTCGGTACTCCACATACCCCCGTTCGCGGCGGACACACGGGGGATGACGGATGTTTCGGCGATTTCCCGTTTAGGGACGTGATGTTGGCTATGGGAGGTTTCTGCGACGATCCCGCGAGCGGGATTCGTGGACGCGATCACCCAAACGGGATGGAGATCCCGATGACCGGACCGATGCCCACCGTGCAGTTGGAGCGGATCGGTCCACAGGTGAACGTCTTGTTCCAGCGGGACTGTGGGACGCGGCCGTCGATGTCGACGCCGAGCGTGAGGATGAGGCTGCGGCCGAGCAACATGATGAACCCGCCACCACCCGTCCAGCGGCCGTAGGTGCCCAAGTCTTTATTGAATGTGTCGACGCCGAAGCCTCCCCACGCCACGGGGGAAAAGCGAAGGCGCGGAAGCATGAGCAGGGTGACCTGCGGGGTGAACTGAAACTCGTAGAAGCCGCCCGCGGGATCCCAGTTGAAGACGTTGACGAGCTCGGCACCCACGCCGACCCACGGCACGACGAAGTAGGTCGCCGATGCTCCGATCGCGAAGGCGTTGCGGCCACCACCGATCACGGGGCCCGCCCAGAGCTTTCCGTACAGAGACTCGCGACGACGTCGACCTCGGTTGTCGCCGGCTGGAGGTTGAAGCGTGGAGAGCTCTTCCTCGGGAGGAGGCGGCGGCGTGAACTCGACTGCCGTCTCGGGCTCTGCGGGTTCTTCCGTGGGCGGTTGTTCGGGCGCCGGCTCTGCTGCGGGAGGCGCCGCGTCTTCGGGCGTCGGTGTTTCGGTCCCCGCCTCTTCGGGAGGCGGAGCGGTCGCTTCGGGCGCGGGCGCGGCGTCTTCGGGTGCAGGCGCGGGCGCGGCGTCTTCGGGTGCAGGCGCAGGTGCGTTCTCGGGCGCGGGCGCGTCCTCGGGCTCGTCCAGCTCCTCCCACTGCATCGCGTCCGGGTTGGTGGGCGCGGGTTGAGCCAATCCGATCAACGTTGCGAAGAGAAGCGTTCCAGACATCCTGCCAACTTCCTTGTAGCAGAGTATTCTGGCCGGAGTGAGCGGGGCCGATGCCAAGATCGTGGAGCACGAAGATGCCGCTCACGAGAAGCGGAACTGGGTTCGGCTCACGTTCGACTGCAACGACCGCTGCATCTTCTGCCTCGATGCGCATACCCACGACGGCACGAATCGGGACAGGGAGGAGATTCGGACCCAGATCCTCGATGGTCGTCGCAAGGGCGCCCAGCGGCTGATCCTCTCCGGCGGCGAACCCACCATCCACCCCGACTTCGTCAAGTTCGTCAAACTCGGCAGGCTCGCCGGCTATCGCAAGGTGCAGACCGTCACCAACGGCCGCATGTTTGCCTACCCCGAGTTCCTCACCCGTTGCCTCGACGCGGGCCTGTCCGAGATCACGTTCTCGATTCACGGACCCAACGCCCGCATTCACGACGCGTTGGTCGGCACCAAGGGCGCGTTCGAACAAGAGGTGCAGGGTCTGAAGAACGCGCTGGCCGACGGTCGCCCGATCATCAACATCGATGTCTGTGTCAATCGCGGCAACGTGAAGGTGCTGCCCGACATCCTCGCCAAGTTCGTCGAGATGGGGGTCAAGGAGTACGACCTGCTGCACGTGATCCCATTCGGGCGTGCGTACACCGAAGGCAAAGAGACGCTCTTCTACGACCTCGAGGAGATGCGCCCCTATCTTCTGAAGGCGTTCGAGTACTCCAAGCGCCCCGATCTTCACATCTGGCTCAATCGTTTTCCCGTGCCTCACCTCGAGGGCTACGAGTCGTTGATCCAAGACCCGTACAAGCTCGGCGACGAGGTGCGGGGCCGCAAGGAAGAGTACGCGCAGCTGCTCGAACGCGGCATCCCGCTCGACTGCCGCGAGCCCGACCGATGCCGCTTCTGCTACCTGGAGCCGCTGTGCGATCGGCTGGATGAGGTGCGAGCACTGGTCGCCGACCAGACGTTTTCACGCGTGCGCCTCGAGCCGCGCTTCGAGGCCACGATGGCGCCTGTCTACGGTGGAGACCCCGCCACCAAGAAACGGGCGGAGCAACGAAGCCAGGTCGCTCAAGAAGCACAGGCCGGCAACGTGGATGCTCGTCGGCGCCTGCGAGTGCTCGGTGCCGGGGCCCCCGTGCACTACCCCAGCGTGCAAGCACACGTCGCGGCGGCCGACCGCGTGTGGGTGGTGGCGGGCAACATGTCGGAGGCCGAAGCCGCCCTCGAGGGTCTCGGTGTGGCGAAGGTCGAGCTCGAACTCGACGACCCTGCGGGGGTGGGGCCCGAGGTGGCGGGCGCGACGGTCGTGCGGGTGTTCGCCCACAGCCCCGAGCAAGCCGAGGCCCTGCTCGCGCTCGACCACGACTTCGAGGTGGCGCTGGCGTTGTCCAGCGAGACCGCCCCGTGGCTGACAGCGCTCACGGTCGCTCCACCGCGTTTGGTGATCGTGCAGCCCACCCACGACAGGCTCACCACCGCGGCTGCGCATGATGTCGACTTGGCGCAGTTCTTCGCGGACTTCACCCTCGACGTGCCGGTCGAAGGCGTTCCCGCCTGCATTGCAGGCACGCGTGCTCAGCCCACACCATCGACGCTCGATGCGAGCATGATGACCCCCGAGGGCAGGCTCGAGATCTTTCGCTATGCCCGGCGGTACGTGCAGTCCGACTATCGCGTGAAGTCTCTGCGCTGCAAGACCTGCATGCACGTCGAGACGTGCAAGGGCCTGCACGTCAACCATGTGCGGGCGTTCGGGTTCGCCGCGCTGCAGCCGGTGACGGCTCCATGAAGTGGCCCGACGCGCAGGGGCTCGCGCTGCACGACATGACCGTGCCGCGACCGGGCTCCACGACGTTGCGGGAGGTCTGGTCGCGCGCACTACGGCGAACGTTGCTCGATCTGCTTTCGTTGCGTGCTCCAACGTCTTGCTCGCAATGGCCCGCGGTGCGGGGCGCGGTGGGCAAGGTTGCCAAGGCCAATCCAGGGGCGGTGTTCAGCGTGCTTCGGCAGCCCGGCGTGGGCACCCGCATTCGGTGCCTGAGAGATCTGCACCGTGACGACTTCGATCGTGTTGCGGTGTTCGGCGAGTTGCATGCTGCGCTCGCGCACGAACTCGGGGAACTCTGGGACGGGCCCCCGCCCGCCTCGACGGCGACGTTCACCTCGTGGCATCAACGGGCTCGGGTCTGTGACAGCCGAGTGCAGACCGAAGACCCGCACGGGCCGCTGTTCGTCGACCTGGGCGCCGACGTGGTGTTGTGCCGCGCCGACGACAGTCCGCTCGCGCTGCACGAGGCCCACCCGGACAAGGACGGCAACCGTACATCGCTGGGCGGGCGCCCGCAGTCGGAGTGGGTGCAGAGCCTTCGCGACGCGCTCGGGGTCATCGAGCTGGGGCTGCCGGAGTTTCATCGGGAGATCCAGCTCGCGTTGCGGCAACTCGTGCCCGTGGGCTACGACGCGCACAAGCACCTTTCGGCGTCGTTTCGAGAGAACCTCGGCACCGCCTATCTCACCCTGCACCCGCAGGACATGACGATGGTCGAGGCGGTCGTGCACGAGTTCTCCCACAACAAGCTCAACGCGCTGCTCGAGCTCGATCCGTTGTTGCACAACGCGTTTTCCCCCTTGTTCGCGTCCCCGGTCCGCCCGGATCCTCGGCCGCTTCACGGGGTGTTGCTTGCGGTACACGCGTTCATGGCCGTCGAGGCGCTGTATCGCGCGCTGCTCGAGCTGCAGCACCCGGCGTGTGCGGCTCCCGGTTTTCAGCGTCGGTTCGAAACCATCCGGGCCGGCAACCGCGATGGTCTAAAAACGCTCGAAAACGCGGAACCGACGCCGGTAGGCGCAGTTTTGTTGAACGAACTGCGCGAACTCGCGAGCTGAACGCCCGGCGCCTTCGCCGTGCGCAGCGCAACGCTTGCGGGCCCGTGGGCTATCGGGCATCACGGATAGACGGATTGTGGCGCGGCTTTTTTCGGTGTGCCTGCGCGCCCTGCCATCCTTCTCCGCTGGAGGGCACCCGCAATGCTATCTGCCACTTATACAGCTCTGTTCGCGCTCGCTTTGACCAACGCCGCCCCCGAAGGGGATGCCGAGGCGTCGGGAAGCGTGTCACTGGGAGGCGATGGCGTGTCGGCCGACACGGACGCCGACGCCAATGCCACGACCGACCCCAACAAGCGCAAGGACAAACGGTGGATCCGCCGCTGGCCGCCCGAGCGAAACATGGTGGAGCTCGGTGTCTTTGGCGGCGTGATGTTTCCGCATCCGCGGCTGGAGTTGTTCGAGCCCAACGATGCACTCCCGGATCAAGGCTTCAAGCCGCTCGCGTCGATCTCACCCGAGGTCGGTGGACGCATCGGCTACTACCCGCTGCGCTTCTTGGGTCTCGAAGCCGAGGGCGCGTGGCTGCCCACCGAAACCGATGACGGAAACTCGGTGAACTTGTGGGCGGTGCGTGGGCACCTGGTGGCGCAGGTGGCCCGTTGGAGCGTCACGCCGTTTGCGTTGGCCGGCGCGTCCGGACTGGCCGTGGCCAGCGGAACCGATGCGGTCGGCAACGACGTCGACCTCGGGTTTCACTTCGGTGGTGGCCTCAAGTTCTTCTTCACCCGTCGCTTCATGATGCGGCTCGATGTGCGCGACACGATGACGGCGCGCCGCGGACTGGGCCAAGGCGTGGTGCACTCGCCCGAGGTTCTGCTTGGGTTCGGGTTGGCGCTCAATCGCAAGAAGGCACCGCCTGCGCCCGATCTCGACCGTGACGACGACGGCATTCTCGACGTCGACGACAAGTGCATCGACGTGCCGGGCGTGCCCGAGTACGACGGGTGCCCGATTCCCGACACCGACGGTGACGGCATCCTCGATCCGGACGACAAGTGCGTCGACGTCCCCGGAGTCCCCGAATACGAGGGCTGCCCGATTCCCGATACGGATGGTGACGGCATCTTCGATCCGGACGACAAGTGCGTCGACGAGCCGGGCGTGCCCGAGTACGACGGATGCCCGATCCCCGACACGGATGGCGACGGCATTCTCGATCCGGACGACAAGTGCGTGAACGAGCCCGAGACGGTCAACCAGTTCGAGGACGAGGATGGCTGTCCCGACAAGATCCCCGAAAAGGTCAAAGAGTTCACAGGGGTGATCGAGGGCATCTACTTCGACACCGCGAAGGCCTCGATCAAGAAGAAGTCCACGGCCAAGCTCGACGCGGCGATCGAGGTGCTCAAAGAGTTCGAGAACCTCCGCATCGAGATCAGCGGTCACACCGACGACCGCGGCAACGACGACTACAACATGCAGCTGTCGTCGGATCGGGCCGACGCGGTCAAGAAGTACATGGTCGACCACGGCATCGACGAGAGCCGCATCCGCACGCGCGGTGCGGGCGAGCTCGAGCCGCGGGAGAGCAACAAGTCCAAGGCGGGCCGGGCCAAGAACCGCCGCATCGAGTTCAAACTCTTGAAGTGAGTCGAAGGGGGAAAAGACGATGAACAACAAAGGGATGCGCTGGGTCTTGTCCAGCGGGCTGGTCGCGACGGGGCTCGGTGGATGTGCCGACCCCTGCTCCGACGATGGACTGTTGCAGGACGACATCACCGACTGCGCGGTGGATTCGGCGGCGAACTCGGACTCCGACACCGATACCGAAACGGCGGGGGAAACCGAGACCGCGTCCGGGACCGACTCGGACAGCGACACGCTGGACACCGACTCGGGCGGGAGTGACACGGACACCGACACGGATTCGGATTCGGATTCGGACACCGACACGGACGGCGACCCGACCTGCGAGGACGGGATGCAAAACGGCGACGAGACCGACGTCGATTGCGGCAACAGCTGCGGCGCCACCTGTGAAGACGGGGAGGGGTGCGACGACGGGGCCGACTGCGTGTCGGGCATGTGCGACGAAAAGACGCTCACGTGCACGGGGGGCGATCCGGTCGCGTACTGCGACGACGTCGACATGGACGGCTTTGGCGACCCGGACGCTTGTGTCGAGGTCGACCCGGGCGAGGACCCGCCAAAGGGCACCGTGCCCAACGACGACGACTGCGCGGACGACAACGCCAACGCCTACCCCGGCGCGGCGGAGATGGAGCCCGAGCTGTGCGCCGAGGATGAGGACGACGACGGTTGGGGCGATGACGACCCGCCTGAAGGCGTCGAGCCCGGGTCCGACTGCGCGGACGACAACGTCAACGCCTACCCCGGCGTGGCGGCAAACAAGGGTGACGCCTGCGTCGAGGACGAGGATGGCGACGGCTATGGAGACGCCAACCCGCCCGAGGGCGTCGACCCCGGTACCGACTGTGTCGACAGCGAAGCCGACATCTACCCCGGTGCGGCCGAGCTCGAGCCCGAGCTGTGCACCGCCGACATCGATGACGACGGGTACGGAAGCGACAGCGCGACCGATATCGACCCGGGCGCGGACAACGGCACCGACTGTGCCGACGACAACCCCAACGCGTTCCCCGGCTCCGCGCCCAACGACAGTCCCACCGCCTGCATGGAGGATGAGGACATGGACGACTACGGCGATGCCGAGCCGCCCGATGGCGTCGAGCCTGGCACCGACTGCAACGACATGGACGCCGGTGTGCCGTTCGTGGTCGACGGCATTCCCGACGACTGCGCCACCGCCGAGCTGCTCGACGGTTCGCTGGGCTGCGAGTTCTACGCGATGCCGTTGGCCAACGACATCGACGGGGCGCCCGACTACGAGCTTCTGCTCGCCAACGCCCACCCGATGAACACCGCGTCGGTCACGGTCGAGGAGCTGGTCGGCGGGGTGTGGACCCCTGTGGTGGGCCCGATCAACATCGCACCCGAGAGCCAGACCATCGAGTCGGTGCCCTACAACGCGGCCAACAACACCGCGATCAGCGTGGGCGGGGCATACCGCATCGTTTCGGACGTGCCGATCGCGGCCTACCAGGCGTCGATCTCCACCTTCACCTCGGACGCGTCGCTCCTCATCCCCACCGCATCGTGGGACACCGAGTACGACGTGGTCGGGTACGACGGGCTGTCGTTCGCGTTCGGCGAATACGTCGCCGTGGTGGCGAGCGAGGACAACACCGAGGTCACGGTTGCGCCCTCGCAGCTCATTCTCGGGGGCGGTGGCGTGCCGGTCATTCCCGCCGGCGGGTCCGACACGATCACCCTCGATCAGGGCGACACCGTCGTCATGATGTCGGCAGGCACCAACGCGACCTCGGCGTCGTCGCTGTCGGGCACGTTGGTCTCCGCCTCGGCCCCGGTCGGGGTGTTCACGGGGGCCGAATGCGCCAACGTGCCGGGCGGCAACCGCTACTGCGACCACCTCGAAGAGATGCAAACGCCGACGAACACGGCGTCCAACACGGTCGTTGCGGCACGCATGCCTCCTCGCGGCACGGGCATCGAAAACGCGATCTGGCAGATCTACGCCACCGCCGACACCACCGTGTCCTTCGATGCTCTGCCGGGCGTCACGGGTCTTCCGGCGGCCCCGGTCGCTCTGCTCGCGGGCGAATCGCTCGAGCTTCAGGTCTCGGGCACGGCGGCCGAGCCGGGTGACTTCGTCGCTGAAGCCACCGAACCGATCATCGTCTCGCAGTACCTCGCAGGCTCCACCACGGTCGGTCCGCTCGCACCGGGCATGGCCTCGGGCGACCCCGCGCAGGTGATCATGCCGGGCGCTTCTCAGCTGCTCGAGGCCTACGTGGTCAGCACCGTCTCGGGCAACGTGGTCAACCACCTCACGATCACGCGACAGGTGGGCTCGGGCGACATCGACCTCGACGGCGTCACCATTCCAGCGATCAACTTCTCGGCGGTCACGGCCGAATGGGAGGTCGCTCGCATCGAGGTCGCCGAGGGCTCACACGTCCTGACGAGTGAAGACGCGTTCGCAGTGGTGGTCTCTGGCTACAACCAGGACAACAGCTACGCCTACCTCGGCGGTGGGCAGGCGCGCGCCCTGGTCTGCGAGTAGTTCCTCAAGTCGGAGCCGGGTTTCTCCAGGGGGCCCCGCCCAGGGCGGGGGGCCGCCCTCCGAACCCCTCCGGTCGGACAGTCTGCGTTCGTCCCCTTCTGTCTTTGCCGCTCCACGTCCCTCCGGGACGTTGCGCTCTCTTGCGGGTGCTGCAGCAGTGGCCCGCGCTAAACTCGGGTCGAACTCGAGATCTGCGGCACTAGCAGCCTCGGTTCGCGACACACGAGGGCCCGGCGGACGACCGCTCGGGCCCTTCGTACGTGCTCAGTCCCCGTCGCCCTGGGGGCGTTCCATGGCGATGCCGCTCGCCTCGGCCTTGCGACCCTCGGCCTTGCGCTTCGATGCGTACAGCCGGGCGCCGCGGTCGGTGACGCGGCCGACGGGGATCAGCGCGGCATCGCGTTGGGGCGTTTCGCCGCTGGCGGTCTGGGCCGACCGGGTGAAGCGCTTCTTCCACTGGGCGTAGGGCAGGGGAGCGTGGCTGGGGTCGGTGCCGTCTTGCAGGATGTGCTCGACGATCGGTTGCAGCGGCACGAACACCGGGTGCAGCTCGGCGGGGTCGTAGCCATCACCGCGGTCGAACAGGCCGCCGCAGATCGAGCGCAGGCTGCAGGTGTTGCAGGCGTCGGTGTAGATGTGCCCCCACGCCGTCTGGCGCACGGTCTGCTTGTCGTCGAGGAAGTGCACGATGCGTTCCTCGCCTTTGACGATCTTGCGGGTCTCGGTGCTCGCCCACGCAAAGTCGGTCATGTAGCACAGGGGCACCTTCTCGACGCGGAAGGTGCGACCGCTTCGATGCAAGAACCGCAGGGCGCGGTGCAGCGAAAGCTCGAACTCGGCCAGGGTCGGGGTGAACATCGCTTGGTTGACCTCGGCGCGGCCCATCGAGGGGTCGAGGTTGTTCCACACGAAGTGTCGGATCTGCGGGTGTTGCTGCACGAGCACCCGAACGTTCTCGTGCAGGTGCCCCGCGTTGAGTTTGTTGATGACGCTGTTGATGTTGACTTCGATGCCGAAGCGCGCGGCGTTGTCGATCGCAGCGAACGCTTTGGGCAAGGTGTCTTCGGTGCCGCGGAGCTTGGCCTCGACGTCGGGCCGCACCGAGTAGATCGAGACGTGCACGAGCTGCACACCCGCGTCGGCGAGGGCCTTGGCGAACTCGGGCTGGGACAGTCGCGAGCCGTTGGTGATCAGCCGAACGTGCAGGCCCTGCTTGCTGGCATAGGCGGCGATGTCGGGCAGCTCGGGGTGGAGTGTCGGCTCGCCGCCCGTCAAGATGATTCCGAAGTAGCCGCGCGCGACGAAGTCGTCGACGAGGACGCGCATGCTTTCGAAGTCGTGGGTGTACGGCGTTGTGGGGTTCGAGCAGAACCCGCACAGGTGGTTGCAATGCCGGACAACCTGCAGGTAGCCGATGTTGGCCAAGGCTGGCCGGAGTCTACCGCGAGCCGATCCGCGGCAGCGACGTCACCCGCCCCGACACGAATGTCGCGGTCGCACGGGCACTGTCGCCGCGATGACTGAGGCTGGGATTTGGCACGGCAGTTGTATCCAAGGCGGGCGGCTTGTCTTGGATTTGCGGCGGGGTCCTCGGGGGAACTCGCCGCAGGAATGGCTTGGTGCATGGGACGACTCTCGAGTCTGATGACGAGCCTGCTCGACACTCACGAGCAGGCTCCGGGGTGCTGGACTTCTTCGACGGCGGCTGCGGCTGCCCAAACGGTTCGCGGGCGTCGACACGCATCCGTTTTACCGTCGAACGCTGTTTCAGCGGATGACGTGGTGGGGGCGTGGCTGGCGGAGGCTTCGCAAGCCGAGACCGTCTCGTGGATGGCGTTGCGGGCGGTGGAGCGCGAGCTTCGGGCCCACGATGCGCCCGACATGCTCGCGCGACGGGCCAAAGCGGCGTCGGATGCTGCGCTGCGCAACGCGTCGGTGTTGGAGGCGATGGCGATGCGGTGGGGTGTGCGACCCCGGCAGCCCACCTTCATTCCGGTCTCGGTGCGTCCGCTCGACGCGTTGGCCGCCGAGAACGCCAGCCAGGGATGCGTGCGCGAGACCTGGGCGGCCCTCGAAGCGCTGTATCAGTCGCTTGCCGCCCGCGACCCCGTGATTCGCAGGACGATGGGCCGCATCGCAGCCGACGGTCTGCGACACGCCGAGTTCTCGTGGGCGGTCGACACGTGGGCGCATCGTCGGCTGGCCTCCAGGGGCAGGGAGCGGGTCGCCCAAGCGCGCGCCCGAGCGGTCACCGACGTGCTCGAAGCCCTCTCGGTCGAACGCAATCGGGTGCTCTGTATCGAGGCGGGCTTGCCCAACGCTGCCACCGCCCGCGGATTGGCGCGAGACCTCGGTCAGGCGTTGTGGTCCCGTCCGCTGTCGAGCTGAGTCTTCCCTACATTGGACCCCCGCTCTCGCAACGCGCGCGATGCTGTATCGTGTGCCGACGTGAGCGGGTCGGGTTGGATCAAGGGTGTATTGGTGGCTGCTGTGTTGGGCTCCGCGGGCTGCCCCGCGGACTCCGAGGAGTCGAGCGGTGCGGGTACGGATGACGGCTCGAGCGGGTCCACCACGGATGCGGACGGCAGCTCTGGCGGAGGCCCCTCGGGGGACGAGTCCGGAGCGGTCGATTCCACCACCTCGGGCGGCGGCGAGACGTCGGCGGACGAGACCACCAGCGGAGGTTCGGGCGACCCTTCGGGCGGAGAGGTTTGCGGCGAGGTCCCGACTCGGATGCTGTTCTTTGGGGACAGTTTGTTCGCCTGTTTCGGGCAAGACGGCGGCAAGGATGCGCCCAGCTGCAGTGCCCGTCTCGCGCATGAGTTCCTGGCGGAGAACTACGCCCCCGACGCGACCTACGAGAACCTCGCCGTCAGCGGTGCGGTCACCGTGGACGTCGTGGATCAACAGATGCCCGGCGCCACCGTCGGCATGCCGGGGCACACGCTCGTCGTGATCTGGGTGGGCGGCAACGACATCTCTCCCTTGCTGCTTTCGTCCGACGCCAACGCGGAGTCGACGTACCGAGACGAACTCGAGCCCGAGTTCGAGGAACTGTGGACCGAGATGCTGGCGTGGGTCGACGATCCCGCCAACTTCCCCGATGGCGCGACGCTCATCATCAACACCCAGTTCAACCCATTCGACGACTGCTCGCAGGACCCCTTCGCGTTCATGAGCCCGATCAAGACCGAGCTGCTCGCCGAATACAACGAGACCCTACGCGCACGGGTCGAGGGCCGCGAGAACACCTACCTCGCCGACCAGTTCCCCGTCTTCTTGGGCCACGGCCACCACTACGCCACCGAAAGCTGCCCCAACTACGCCCCCGACTCCCCCTACTGGATGCTCGGCGGCACGGACTTGATCCACCCCAACGGGCTGGGCCACGTCTCGATGGCGAGCACGCTCAATGGTGCGATCGGCGAGATCTTCGCCTGCGAGTAGGCCGAGACAGTATCGGCGCGCGATGGCCCATCTGGGACCTGGGCTTCGGCGCCGCGGATTCTGGCTCGGTGCTCTGCTGGGCATTTGCACGGCGTGCAAAGGGAGGGAGAATCCGGCGGACTCGTCGAGCTCGACCGTCACGGGGAACTCCAGCTCTGGTGGAGGGACCGTCGGGTCGGCGAGCGTCGATTCTTCGGCAGCCTCCGACTCCCCGGGGGATGGGAGCAGCGGCGGGAGCTCGAGCTGCCGACCTCACGTCGGGTCGCCATTCTCATTGTCCGACCGCGACTTCGGTCGGTTGTCCGCACTCGACCTCGATGGCGACGACGTGCCCGACCTGCTCGGAGACCGGGGCGTCGGGTTGGTCGGAGGTTTCGAGCAACCGAGCACGGTCGTGTTGCTCGATGATCCACCGTCTGTCTCGGGCTTCGGGGGGCACTTCGTGGACACCGCGACGCCAGGTGTCGCGTACGTCGGCGCAGATGGGACGGTGATCCTCTACCCGGACTTTGACGGGACTGCTCCGACGACGTCGAGCATCTCGGGCATGGTTGCGACCGAGGTCGCCGATATCGATGGCGATGGGCTCGACGACTTGTCCATCCTCACCTCGTCGTTCGACACCGTGGAGTTGTGGCGCGCCGATGGCAGCGGCGGTTTTGAGCGACTCGCCGACTACGTCTCCGACGGCGGACTGCCGACCCTCGGCGTCGCACCGTCGACCGCCAGCGCTCCAGCGCTCATCCTGCTGGGCAGCTCCGATGTACGGGGTCTCAGCGCCCCCGTCGGCGGGGCCGACAAACTCGCCGTAGAGTTCACCGCCAACCTGGACAGCGCGTACACACTTGCGGGCGTAGAACCTCACGATGGTGAGCAGTTCACCTTTCTCGCCGCAACATTCTTCCAGCAGCTGACGACCTACAACCGGGTGGGGTTCTCGATGCTTCGCGACACGGAGTGGACCGGGCGGGTATTGGAGCTCGGAGCGAGCGAGAGCGTCGTCGTTCCACCAGTGGCGACTGACCTGGACGGCGACGGCATCCTCGATGCGGTCATCGTCGTCGTGGAGATGGGCGCGACCCGGCTGATCGGCGCGTGTTCGAGGGGCACCACGATGGAGCGGTGCGCCGACATCCCCCTCAGGCTCGCGGTCGAGTCCTTGGCACCCGCGCCCGGCCCTTCGCCACAAGCAGCCTGGGTGTTGGGCACCGCGCGTGACGGACTATGGGGCATGGCGTCGACAGGCTGCGAGTAGGTCGGACTGCATCGGCGCCGGATGCCGGCCAACCAAAGGCGAAGCCCCGGGGGACGACCGGGCTTCGTGGAGAATCGGGACCAGGGTTGAAGTTCAGCCTTCGAGGCGGCGGCTCAGGACGAACGCGGTGACTGGGGGCGCGTAGCCGAAGAGTCGTCGGGGCCGAGCGACCGCACGAGTTCAGACTCCGCTCGGGAATGCCGGGCTCCTCGTGTGCGTCGTATGGGGAGCTTCGCTGATGATTCGACGCTGGACCCTTCCCTGCCTCGTGCTTAGTGGCTGCGCAACCGCCGTTGCACCTTCCGACGCCAAGGTGCCCAGCGAACCCGCTACGACCGTGGGTCCGACGGCGTCGGGTTCCATCGCCGACTCGCAAGCACCCCCGGAGCAACCCGATCCTGCGAAGGATACCGCGCAAGCCCTCGGCGCGGGCTGCCCAGCGGAAGACCCCATCGCGGTCTCCATCGCCGACGCCCCTGCCGAAGCATCGACGCTCGCACCCCAGTTCGACAACGACTGGACCGTCGTCACCTTTGGTGCCGAGCTCGGTGGACGGGCGGTCACAATCGAGGTTGGGGCGTACGCGCTCAACTCTGCCTCCGGTCACGGAAACATCATCGACCTCGACGCGGTGCCGGTCGCTGGGGGCGTCGTTCTAGTCAGCCACCACAACCTCGACGAGGTCGTCGATCCACCGCGCTTCTTCCGCAGCCGTTGGACCGAAGCCTTCTGGCTGCCGCCCTCGATGCGCTCCGGCGACTGCCCGCAGTCCATCGCGCTCGATGGAAAACAGCACCACACCGCGTGGAGCCCAAGCTCGAACACACTGTGCATCGCCGACGCTCTCGCGCAGACCCGCCGTTTCACCGCAGGTGATGGCCACCTACGCGAGGAGTCAGGGCTGGGTCCGTGCGAGCAACGAGCCGCCCGGCAGCGCGACTGGTCTACGGATCCCATCAAGCCCTTCGACCCCCGCGCGTTCTCGGAGACTGAAGAGGCAACACTCCAGTCGAAGACGTTCAGCCTGGGCAAGGGCCTCGACGTCTACGCCGTAGACGTCGAATGGGTCTGCGAAGCGTGCTTCGAGGACCCCAAGGATGCGCCGGTGTACAAAGCCACGCGCTTGGTCGTGAAAGACCGCCGGGGACCCACCGCTCGAAGCGATGTTTACTACGCTTCCATCGGCCGATATTGCAAGGCAAAGCGGCGCGGCAGCACGTTGCAATGCGGTGAGCACACCTTCGAGTTTCCTGGAGACGGCATCGTGACCCGCGGACAGCGCTAGGACGACGATGGCGGCCCACGGACCGAGCATCAAATCCTGATAGGTGTCGTCGATTGGGCCACGTCTCGATGGCGAGCACGCTCAATGGTGCGATCGGCGAGATCTTCGCCTGCGAGTAGGCCGAGACAGTATCGGCGCGCGATGCCAACCAAAGGCGAAGCCCCGGGGGACGACCGGGGCTTCGTGGAGAATCGGGACCAGGGTTGAAGCTCAGCCTTCGAGGCGGCGACTCAGGACGGACGCGGTGACTGGGGGCGCGTAGCCGAAGAGGGTGGCGAGTGCGTCACGAAGTCGGGTGATTGCGGTTTCCTGAGTCATCGTTCTCTTGGCCTCGCTCTGGAAGTACCCGGCCGCTCGAGAACGATTGCGAGAAGATCGAGAAATCTTCTCGGCCCCAGCCGCGGGGCGGGCGGGAGTCGCATGTCCCATGCGACCGTCGCCTTCTATGTGGCGTGGATCGTTCGTCTTTCGCGGCTACACTGGAAACATGGCTTGTTTGGAGATGCTGGAGTTTGCCGTGGAGCGGAGGTGGTTGGTGGCGCTTGCCGTCCTGATGGGGTGCACAGCCTGCTTTCCCAGGTACAGCTCCGAAGACGAGGCGGCGCAGATGACCGTCGAGCTCCCGGATGGTCCAACACCGTGCGGGAACGACGAGTGTTCGGCGAGCGAGGTGTGCATTCAACCGGGCCGACGGTGGCAGGGCGCGGACTGTGAGCTCGTCGACGTGCCCGCGTTCTGCGCTCCTCGCCTGGACTGCGATGACCTCGTCCGGCCCGACTTCGAATGGTGTCAGGCGGGCGACCGCTGTAGCGGCAGTGGCTGCTCGGAGGATCCGTCCTTCGAAGACGGCGTGCTCCACTGCAACGACACGGCTTGCCACTGCCCGAACGCGTACGACGAAGACACGGATTAGCGTGGCGAACCACGGCGTGGGGGGTGGTCAGCGTTTGCAAGCGTCGCCAAGCTGCTTGCGAAAGGCGGACTTGGGCCAGTTGCGGTTGAACTCCCAGCGGGCCTTGGGCGCGAGCGAGCGTCCGGCGCGGCACAACGCGAGTACGAATATCGCCTCGCGGCGTTCGACCAGCGGGCTGTCCGGGTAGAGCTTGCGGTGGCGTCGAAGCAGATGCAGCGCCGCGTCGTACTTGCGCTTGCGTAGGGCGTCCTCGGCTCGCGTGATGAGCAACTTGCCGTCGGGCATGAGCAGCTCGGGGGCTTTGGGCTCGGGACTCGGGGGTGCTTCGCTCTTCGTGGCGGTCGGCCTCGAGGGGGAGACTGGCTCGCGTTTGGCTTTGGGCCGTTGAACGGGGACCACCGAAGCGTCGCGTACGGGCTGTGGCGTTGGACGAAGCCGCGGGGGCTTCGTGTTGGTGGCCCTTTGCGTTCGCGGTTTGTTGGCGGTCGTCGGAGCCGGGGCGTCAGCCTCCGCCGTCTTGGCTGCGCGGGGTGGTGGTGCCGGGACCTGCAGTGCTGTCGCGGTGCCTCCGGCGACCAGCGTGGTCGCGAGCACGACCTTGCCCGTGGTGGTGGACAGGGCCGCGGCCAGCTTGCCGAAGCCCGACGCCTTGCCTGCCGATTGTGCCGCCGCGGAGACGGCGGTCGGACCGAGCAGCGGTGCTGCCAACACGCTGCGTTCGATCGACGACCACACCTTTCGTTGCTCGCGCGGCGTGGCTTCGGCGGGAGCGTTGCGTTCGGCTTCGATGAGCGCGTCGAGATTCATCGTGGGTCTCCGTTTGCGCGGCGCTCTTGCGCGTTGTGACGTTGGACTCTCCGGTCGAGTTCGGCCCGGGCGAGTCTGAGGCGCGAGTAGACGGTGGCGGTCTTGATGCGGAGGACCGAGGCGATCTCGGGCGCGGTCATCTGCTCGAGCTCAGCCATGATGAACACCGCCCGCTTGTTCTCGTCGAGGTGTTGCAGGAGCTCTCGAAGGGTGCGGGCAGCGTCGGCCTGGGCGTGGGGCTGTACGCTGACGTTCTCCCGGACCTGGCGGTATTGCTCCCGTCGGTTCTGCTCCCTCGCGAAGTCGCGGCGTTTGGCCCGAGCGACGCGCAGGCAGATCGCGAACAGCCAGGTCTTGAGGGAAGCGCGCGCTTCGAACTCGGGCAGTCGTCGCGCGACGACCATGAACACGTCGTGTGTCGCGTCCGCGAGCACCGCATCGGCGACGCCCAGCCGGGCCAGACTGCGCCATACGAAGCCGTGGTGCTCGCGATACGCCGTCTCCAACCCGATTTCGGTGCGCGCCGCTGCCGGGGGCTCTTCGGCACGAATGCGGGCGGGTGCCGCGGTGGCGAGGGCGCTCACAGCCCTTTCGTTCCGCCGCAGCGCCCGATCCATCACCCGATTTTCCCCCGTGCTCACTTTTTTTCGAAGGGCGTCTGCTACCTTCCGTGCATGAGCGACGGATTCGACCCGGGACCCCGGCCCGACAGTGCGTTGGGGTCGTCTTCGGGTTTCAACGTCGGCAAGTTCCTAGGGCTGACGGCCGCTTTGGCGGTTGGCGCGGGCGTGGGCGCAGGTGCGTACTACGGGATTCGAGCCGCCGCGGACGGGTCCGAGCAGGCCAAGGCCGACGCGCCCTCGACGGAGCCCGCCGCTCCCCCCACCGAGGCCAAGTCCGACGCGAATCCCGAGCCCGAGCTGCCGGCGGGTCCCAAGCGAGACATCCCGGCAGTCGACGAGCCCTCCGATCCGAACAACCTTCGACTCGATGTTCCCGCCCCGTGGGGTGCCGACGTCAAAGGTGGTGGCGGCGGTGGCGGTGGCGGTGGCGTCACCCAAGAGACGTTCTGAAACGCGCGGGACGGCCGCGTTTCGTGCCATTGCGGGGCAGTTTTCCCCGGCCGCGGGAGTCGTAGGCTCCCCGGGTCGTCCACTATGCTCAGCGACGTGCTTCCCCAGTCGCTTCGCGCCCAGTCCGACGCTCATCTGTTCGAGTCGTTGATGAACAACGCGGATGTCCGCCGTGCCGCCGAGTCGGCGCTCGAGGACAGTGAGCAGATGAAGATTCGCCGGCAGCTGCTGGCGACCTCGGTTCGGCTCACGCCCACGCTCGCGCCCGATCTGCACCGCATGATCGACCTGTGCAAGGAGAAGCTCGAGCTCGATACCTCGTTCGAGCCCTACGTGTACCCGAGCCCGTCGGCCAACGCCGCGGTCGTCAAACCCGAAGACGGTCGGGTGTTCCTGCTGTTCAGCTCTCAGATCCTCGAGATGTTCGACGAGGGCGAGCTGACCTACGTCGTGGGCCACGAACTGGGCCACCACAAGTTCGAGCACCACAGCTTGCCTGTGCGGGCCGTGCTGGAGACCGCCAAGGTTCGTGCCGCCACGGCCCTGCAGTTGTTCTCCTGGTCCCGCTTTGCCGAGATCTCCGCGGACCGTGCGGGCCTGTTCTGCGCGGGCTCGCTGGAGGCCGTCGGGCGTGGCCTCTTCAAGCTTGCCTCGGGTCTGCGAGGCACCAAGACCAACCTGGCGATCGACGCTCTGCTCGCGCAGATGGAAGAGATCGAAGCGGCCGGGATCGCCAAGGGCAAGGACGTCGACCGCAGCGAGTGGTTCAGCACCCACCCCTTCAGCCCGTTGCGCCTGAAGGCCGCCCAGCTGTTCGCCAACTGCAGCGTGATGAAAGAGGGCGGCATGACGCCCGAGCAGATGGAGATCGAGGTGGGGACGGTGATGGGCGTGATGGAGCCCGGCTACCTCAAGGCCAAGACCGATCAAGGCCGAGCGCTTCGACGCGTGCTGTTGGCCGCAGGCATGTTGGTGGCCAGCGCCTCGGGCGACGTCTCCGAAGAAGAAGCCGATGCACTGGACGAGCTGCTCGGCGAAGGCACCGTCACCGACAAGCTCAGCGTCGACGCCTTGCGCGAGGACCTCCCGTCTCGCGTTGCGGATGCCAACGCTGAAGCGCCTCCGATGCGTCGTGCCCAGCTGTTGCGCGACCTGTGCCTGATCGCGATCGCCGACGGACACGCCGACAAGGCCGAGCGCGCGATGCTGGTCGATGTCGCCAAACAACTCGAGGTCGACCCGACCCTGGTCGACCAGACCCTCGACGCATCCCTCGAGCTGGATTAGCGCCTCAGGTCTGAGGTCCATGCCGGGTTCCTACAGGACCCCCTTTTGAGGTGGGGGGTCCCTCCGGAACCCTCGGTTGGCCCAGCTCTACGTTCGGCACTTTCTTCTTTTTCCGCTCCGCGTCCCTCCGGGACGCTCCGCTCTCTTGCTGCCCACGTCTTCGAACTAGGAACGGAGACCTAGTCCAAGTCCCGTAGGGCTCGGGTCCAGGTTTCGAGGTCGGACGGGGTGGTCGGTTGGCGTTGGCCGTCTCGTTCGATGGCGCCGAGCTCTTTGCAGAGGGCCTCTCGGGCCCGGCGGAGGCGGCTCTTGACGGTGCCCTGGGGGATTTCGAGGACCTCGGCGAGCTCGGCGGTGGTCATCGACTCCCAGTAGTGCAGCTCGACGGCGGTTTGCAGCTCGAGGGGGAGCCGGCGCAGGGCTGCGAGCAACAGGGTGTGTTCCTTGCGGCGGGCGACGAGCTGGCTGGGGGAGGTGCGAAGGTCTTCGACGGAGCGGCCTTCGATGTCTTCGACGTTGTGTTTGCTCATGCGCTCGTAGAAGCGGATGAGCTGACGGCGGGCGAGCACGAACAGCAGCGTTCGAAAGCTCGCGCGGCCTTCGAAGGTGTCCTTCGCCTTCGTGCAGGCGAGGAACGTGCGTTGCACGAGGTCGTCGACCTCGCGGTCGACCTTGTTGCGAAAGAATCTCCGCAGTCCGCTGACGTGCTTGCGCAGCAGTTGGTCACCAGCGCTTCGGTCTCCTTCGCGCCACGCGACGAGTAGCTGAAGATCGGGGTCCAACGCGAAACACGCTATCATGCGGACGTGGTGCGGGACTCATCACAGGGCGGGATCGATGGTGAGTCTCCGACCCTTCCCGCGTGGATGGGCGCGGTGGAGTCGACGGAAATCTCGATCCCCGAGCGGATCGGCGACTATCGACTCGGGGAGAAGCTGGGCCAGGGGGGCATGGGCGTCGTCTATCTGGCGCACGACGAAGTGCTGGAGCGGGATGTCGCGATCAAGCTTTTGCGAGCCGACCGGACGGACGAGGACGCCAAGGTGCGAATGCTGCGGGAGGCCAAGGCGCTGGCCAAGCTCTCGCACCCCAACATCGTGCCGATCTACGGGGCCGGCGAGCAGGACGGCCTGGTGTACTTGGCGATGGAGCGGGTCGAAGGGCGATCGCTGCACGAGATTCGAGACGACGCGACCTTGGATTGGCGCGCTCGTCGTGCGCTCTACCTCCAGGCTGCCCGTGGCCTGGCAGCCGCCCACGATGCGGGGTTGGTGCACCGAGACTTCAAACCCTCCAATGTGCTCGTCGGACACGACGGACGGGTGAGGGTTCTGGACTTCGGGCTCGCGCGTGACATCGGGGCGCCGGGCGTCGAGGTCACGCATACGAGCGCCGACACGTCGAGCCGCGAGACGGACGCGATGGCGGGAACCCCCGCATACATGGCGCCCGAGCAGCGGCTGGGAGAGGGCGCGGATGCGCGGGCGGACCAGTACAGCCTTTGCGTCTGTTTGTGGGAGGCCTTGTTCGCGGTCAACCCCATTCGAAAGACGCCGCTCATCGATGTGGTCGAGGGCGAGCTGAACCTCGTCGTGCCGCGCGGGTCGGTCGTGCCGAAGTCCGTGGTGGAGGCCCTGCGCATCGGGTTGCGCCGGGAGCCCGCGCAGCGCCACCGGTCGATGGCTGCGCTGGTGCATGCCCTCGAGGCGACGCCTGGCCGCAAGCCGTTGCGGATGCTGTCGGCGGGCGGTGTGGTGGTGGCGGCAGCCTCGGCGATGCTGTGGGTCTCCGCCGCCGACGATCCCTGCGATGGCGTCGGCGAAGAACTGTCGGCGCACATCACCGACGCACATCGTGAGGCTGTGTCTTCGCACCTGTACGACGCGGGCGTGCCCGGGGCATCGGTGGCCGCTGCGCTCGGTGAACTCGACACGTTCACGCAGTCGTGGTCGCAGACTCGGGCGCAGGTTTGCGAAGCGTACGCGGCAGGCAACACCTCCGAGCAGCGCTACACCGAGCAGCGGGCGTGCCTCGACGCAAGCCTTCAGTCGGTGGTTGCGGTGCTCGAACTGGGCGCGTTCACTACCCGCGCGTTCGAGGATCTGCGCTCGCCGAAGACCTGCGCGTTTCCTCGGGAGCCGGCGGTTGGGGAGCCTCCGCCGCCTCCTCCCGGGCAATCGCAGCATCGCGCTGAGCTGCGGCGTTCGATCGCCGAGGCCCGCGCGCTCATTCAGGCGATGCACCTCGACGCGGGAGAAGAGGTCGTCGCGTCGTTGGAAGAGCGGGTGGGAGACGACGAGCCCATGCAGGCCGAGGTTGTCTTGCTTCGGGCGCACCTCGAGCGGCACCGCGGCCAATGGGTCGACGCCAGCGCGTCGTTCGAGCGAGCGTTTCGCCAGGCGGAGAGCAGCGGCTATGCGCTCGTCGCTGCACAGGCGGCGACATGGATGGTCACGGTGGTCGGAGACCGCCTGGCCCGCAAGGGGGAGGGCGAGGTTTGGGCCACCGTCGCGCAGACCAAAGTGGCCGCGGTCGGTGGCGACGCGTTGGCCATCGATCTCGCGTTGGCGCGCGGGTCGATGGCCACCACGCACGCCGAGTTCGAGGAGGGCGACACCCAGCTGGCCGAGGCGCTTCGACTCGCGCGTGCGCACTGGGGCGGTGAACACCTCGAGCTGGCGGCGATTCACGAGGCGCGTGGCCGCTTGGCATTGTCTCGCAGCGAGCTCGACCAGGCTCAGCGCGAGTTCGAGACCGCCTTGGACATGCGCCGAGCGCTGGTCGGCCTTGCGCACCCGCAGGTCGCCGACGCGATGGCCAACCTGGGACAGGTGGCGCTGTGGCGGGGGGATTTGGACGCAGCGCGAGAAGGGTACGGGTCTGCGCTGAAGATGCTCGATGCCACCGACCCCCGCGTGGGCACGTCCCGCGCACAGATGGTGCTGGCGTTGGCCGACATCGAGGGCCAGCGGGGCATGCCCGACATCGCGAGGGCGCACTTCGAGGATGCCTTGGCCTCGTTGCCGCCCGGATCCGAACGCGACCCGATCCGCGCAGAGATCCTCGCTTCGTTTGCGAGCTTCGAGTCTCGGGAGGGGGACTACGCGCGCGGCGTGAAGATGGCTCGGGAGGCGCTCGACATTCAGGAGCGGGTGTTCGGTCGCAAGCACCCGACGGTCGCGGTGACCTACAACGGACTCGGCACCTCATTGCAGTCGCTGGAGCGCAACGAAGAAGCACGTCGGGCGCTCCAGCGGGCGGTCGACATTCATCGGGAGGTCGGTGGGGAGCGTTCGGCCGCCGTCGCGCCTCCGCTGTCCAACCTCGCCCTCACCGAGCACGCGGAGGGCAACCTCGAAGTGGCGCGGTCGCTGTTCGAAGAGGTGTTGTCGATCGAGGCCGAAGCCCTGGGCGACGACCACCCGAACCTCGTCTTCGACCACTACTACCTGGCGCAGGTGGCTCTTGCCGACGCTCGCCTCGGTGACGCCGTGGAGCACCTCGAACACGCACGAACGCTGCGTCATCCCTCGCCCGCCGTTCGAGCCGAGGTGCTGTTTGCGTTGGCGCAGACCAAGGCCGAGTTGAAGCGCCCGTGGCGAGACGTCGCGGCCGAAGCTCGGGAGGCCGTGTCGGCCCTGGGCGAGGACGCCGTGAAGGACTTCGACGCCTGGGTCGACTCCCAAGGCTGAGCTGATCCTAGCGCGTCCAAGCCCCGACGTCCGTGAGGACGGCCGCTCCAGACCCTGTTGATCTCGCGGGCCGTGGGCTCATGCTGCATCCTGCATGACCACCGCGGACCGGCTCCTCGCGCGAATCCTCGAGCACCCCAACCTGGTGCCCGCGGTTCGACAGGCGTCGCCGGAAACGTTCTGTGCCGTGGTGGAAGAGGTCGGTCTGGCCGATGCGGGCGAGTTGCTGGCGCTGGCGACCCGGGAGCAGTTCCTCGCGGCGGTGGACACGTCGGTGTGGGCGTGGGACGGCGATGCCGAGCAGTTCGACCACGCACACTTCGTCACCTGGTTGGAGGTGCTGTACGAAGGAGGCGGGGCGCAGGTCGTGCGCCGCTTGCTCGAGTTGCCCGAGGAGACGCTGGTGCTCGCATTCTCCGGGCAGCTCTTCGTGCTCGACACGGACACCTTGGGCGTGGGCATGGCCGGGGCGTCGTGGGCCGAAGCCGAGCTCGCCGAGCGGGTGCTCGACGCGTGTCTGTACCTCGAACTCGCGGACCACGTGTTGGTCGCGCGGCAACCCACCGGGTGGGACGTCGTTGTCGCCGCACTCCTCGAGCTGGACCAGCAGCATCACGATGTCGTGGTTCGGGTGCTCGAAGCATGCGCCCGGTCCTCTGCCAGTCACATCGCGGAGGATGGGCTGGAAAGTCTGCTGTCGGAAGCCGAGACGATCGCCGAAGATGCCCGCGCGGAGAAGAACGACCGCCGCGCGAAACAGGGGCACGTTTCGGCCGAGGATGCGGCGGCGTTTCTGCGTTTGGCCGCCCAAGACTCGACCGACGCCTTGCCGACCGGGCGCGACGCGATCACGGCCGCCCACCTGCGGACCTACGAACCCGAGTTTCGTGCCGCCGAACCACCGTCGGGGCTCCGTGCCTTGCTCGAAGCGCACCACGGCGAGCCCGCGCACGTGGCCGATGTCTCTGCCCTCGAGGGAGTGCGGCGAAGTGAGTTGGCCTATCTCGCGAACCTGTTGTTGGCGTCGGGGCGCGTCGAGGGTCCGGCCGAGGCTGCCACGCTGGCCGTCGATGTCGTGGCCCACGGCATGGCCCGCGCGCGCGCGCTCGGTGAAGACCTCAGCGAGGTCGAGGCGGATCGGCTGTTTCGGCTGGGCTGGGCTTGCGGCGGGCCTTGGGCATGAAACACAGCACGCCGGCAAGAGCGAACGAGAGCAGCGTGATCGGGGGCAAGGACCCGGGCCACGCCGACAGATCGAACCACCCGCGCACACCGATCAGGTCTATCGATTCGGCCAATACGAGTAGCCTGATCGCTTCAACTGCTCGAGCACCGCATCGAGGTGCGCTTCAGCGGCAGCCGTTCTCGGCTCGAGGGTGAACTCGTCGAACCAGTCATCGTAGGCGACCCAGTAGCTGTGGCCGCCTACGATGATTCCGCGCAGGCGCACCCCCGGGCCGTCGACGCAGTGCTCCAGAGCACCTCCAAGTGCTTCAGCCAACCCTTCGGCGTACGCGGGCAACCGGTCGTCGTCGACCCCGACCGCGAGGGCGAGATGTCGCCACCCGTTGGCCATACGCTCGAACCGAGGCGGGTCGGGGGGCTCGTGCACGCTTCGTCACTACCGCGGATCGGCCGGTCTGCCACCCGCCGGGTGCGGTCTAACCGTGGACCGAAGCTGCTCTGCACTCCCCGACTAGAAAACCGTGGCCTCAGCACCCGCGCGCGCGCGCTCGGTGAAGACCTCAGCGGGGTGGAGGCGGATCGGCTGTTTCGGCTGGGCTGGGCTTGCGGCGGGCCTTGGGCATGAAACACAGCACGCCGGCCAGAGCGAATGAGAGCAGCGTGATCGGGGGCAAGGACCCGGGCCACGCGGACAGGTCGAACCAGCCGCGCACACCGATCAGTGCCACGTGAATCGCGGTGAAGAGAAGCACCGCGCGGCCCAAGCCCGGCACGAGGCTCGTGCGGTGGGTTTGCCCCGCCACGGGACGAACCGTCGTGACGTAGAACAGCCACAGCAGGCCCCCGGTGCCCAGGGCGCCCGCGAGCATCGACAGCTCGGCGCTGAGCGTCATCTGGCCGCTCGCGCCGTAGAAACTCTCGTAGTACTTCGGCCACGCCAGGATGAGCGACATCAGCACGTGCACCGCGATGAGCAGCGCACCTGTGAGCCCGAGGTTCTTGCGGCGGCGTTTCTCCACCACCACCCGGGAAAGCCCGAGCATGACCAGCCCCACCAGCGCGATCGCCTTGTTGGACACGTAGACGGGGAGCTGGTCCCACGGCACGCCCTTGAAGACGTTGTAGCGAACGATGGCGTACGCCAAGCCGGCCCCGGTCAGGCCTGCGAGGAGTCGTCGGTCGCTCATGCCCGCATTGTCGGATCGGCGGGGGCCGTTCGTCCAGCCGCGCAAGAGCCGGCGTTTGTTCGGTATGGTGCGTTGCATGGACCGGCGGGTGTGGGTGGCTGCGGTGGGGTTGTGCGCGTGCAGCACCACGAACGAGGACGTCGAAACGTCGACCACGGGTGCTGGGAGCACGACCGATGTTGCGTCGAGTGGCGCGGCACAGGGGTCTGCCGAAGACACTACGGGGGAAAGCACGGGGGCCACAGACGGCGGATCCACCGGGACGACCGGACCGCAGATCGACCCCTTCGACGGTGAGCCGATCGACGTGCCCGCCGACGGCGAGTGGCACTTCGTCGAGGTGGAGGGCATGGCCTGCAACGACGGCGTGCAAAGTGGCGTGGGCGTGCGCCGGGTCGAGGGCGCGACACGAACGGTGCTCTACTTCAAGGGCGGCGGTGCGTGTTTCAACGACCTCACCTGCACGTTCACCGGCTCTCTGATGGAGACGGGTCCCGAGGCGATGCAGGCCAACCCCGACGGCGTTCTCGACTTCGACCACGAGGACAACCCGTTCCTCGACGCCAACGTGGTGTACGTGCCCTATTGCACCGGAGATGTGCATGCGGGGGTGCTCGGCGAGCAGACCCTGCCCGAGGTGGCGCAGCCGTGGAACTTCGTGGGCCACGACAACGTGCTGGCTGCCCTCGATCGCGTGGTCCCGACCTTTGCCGACACCGAGCAGCTCGTCGTTCTCGGCACGAGCGCGGGCGGGTTGGGTGCGCTGATCAACTTCCCGTTCATTCGCGCGGGGTGGCCGGACACCGACACCGTCATGATCGACGACTCGGGCGTGCTCTTGCCCGACGAGTACCTTGCCCCGTGCCTGCAAACCCACTTGCGTGAGACCTGGGGGTTCAGCGACCTGCTGCCGTCGGCCTGCACCGGTTGCTCGGGCGACGATGGTGGCGGTCTATCGACGCTGTTCGAGTACCTGCCCGACGCCTACCCCGACGTGCGCTTCGCGATGATCGCGTCCAACCAGGACCAGATCCTCCGCATGTTCTACGGCTTCGGCAACGACGGGTGTGACGGCGCGGGCGGCCTGCCCGACCTCGGCGCAGACCGCTACGGCGAAGCTCTGTCGGCGCTTCACGATGCGTCCCTCGATGGCCGCGTGTTGCTGTACGAGATCGACAGCAACGTGCACACCTGGTCCACCACTCCGGCCTACTACGACACCGAGTCCGGCGGCGTCACGATGGCCGAGTGGTTCGAAGGCGTGCTCGACGGCACGGCCGAAACCGTTCGCCCTTGAAGACGCGGTGCGTCAGGGCTCGGTGTTCTCGCAGGGCTGCGAGGTGCCCCGCATCCCCCGGGCGAGCGCCTGGGCTTCGGACGTTCGGCCGAGTTGGCACAAGCTGTCGATGCGGACGACGTTCATCTCCGCGCTCAGCAGGCCGTCGGGAAAACGATCGGTGTGGAGGTCGGCGGTGCGCAGAGCATCGGCGGGCCGATGTTTGCGCGCTGCCGAACGCGCGCGGGTGAGCAACGCGAGTTCTTCTCGGAGGGTCCCGTGATCGGAACGCGGTGCCGTGTCCTCCGCGCGTACGGGTCGCCGCCGAGGGGCCTTGCGTGTGCGCTCCGCCGGTTTCGGCGCTGCAGGCTGCGCGAGAGGGGCCGTGACCTCGGGGATGATGGGCGGCGGGGGGAGGAGAACCGTCGTCTGCGGTTCCGTCGACTCCAGCGCCCGGGCATGCGCACCATCACCGGGTGCGGCCGCCGAAGTCGTGGCGACGCCGACGGCGACACAGACCCCCACGAACGTCGCCCCGAGTCCCGCGAACAAGCCGGGTTTGGGCGGAGGCGGGGCGAAGAGCGGGCACAAGCCCGCGAGGACTCGCGCTTTGGCGTCGTCGGGCGGCGCCTCCTCGGATGTGATTCGCTCGTGCTCGGCGGCGAGGCTCTCGAGGCGCTTACGGGTTGCACGGAGTCTCGATGCGACGGTGTTCGGATTGAGGTCGAGCGAGGCCGCGATCTCGCTCAAGGGGACGCCGTAGAGTTGTGAGAGCACGAAGATCGTCGCGTGCTCTTCGTCGAGCGTCGCGAGCAGCTCAGAGGCGAGGGTTCGTGCTTCGACCGATGACGCGCCGGAGTCACGCGGAGCATCGACGGTGTGAGACCGGACGCGGCTGAGTTTGCGCTCGCGGCGTTGGCGACTCCGGCGATAGTCGGCGGCGACGCGGCGGACGATGCCGAAGACCCATGTGCGTATCGATGCCTGGCCGGAGTCGAAGTCGGATGCTCGGCGGTGCACCACCACGAACACGTCATGGCACGCGTCCTCCACCTGCTCGCGCGGCACTCCGAAACGCCTGAGGTTGGCCCAGACGAACTCGAAGTGTTCGCGGTAGACACGCTCGACCTCGAGGGAGGGCTGCTCGGGAAGTGCGGCGGGAGCAAGCATGGCGCGAATTTGTTGTTGGCCGGATTGGGCCGTTTTCGTCATCGGCGACTGCACTTTTTCCAACGTGCCGACGATGACTCAGCGCCCGAACTGCACCGCAGCGCCCGCGACGACGGAAAACGACACGAAACTGCCGACGAACGCCGCCGGCCGGTCGTTCGTGTGAAAGCGGGGGCGCGTGAGCTGAACCGCCGGCTCGGCGTCCAAGAAGAGGCTGACCGAGGGGCTGCTCAGGCTCGGGCTCCAGCGGACCCCGATGCTCGTCAGCGCGGCAAGGGCCAGGCTGACGCGGGTGCGGGGTGCCTCGACCCCGAACGCGCGGCCGATCGTGCCTCCGGCGCGGGCCCCAGCGCAAAGCGGAGCGGCGAGCCGTCGCCAGGTGGGGACGAAACACATCCTCCAATGGCCGAGTGCGTGGCTGACCGTGACGCCGCGCGGGGTGATGTCCCCGTCCTCGTATCGCCGAGGGAGCCAGACGTCGGACCCGAAGCGCATCCCGAGGCGGCGGCGTTCCCAACCTGCGACGAGTCGGAGCACGCCCACGAGACTCGAGGACCAGGCCGCGCCTCCGCCCGCGCCGACCGACCAACCTGCCGTAGGCGGTGCCGTGTCGCGCTCGGGTGCGGGTGGTGGAGTTCTCGGTGCGGGTTCGGGTGTGGGCTCGGGCTCGGGCTCGGGCTCGGGCTCGGGCTTCGGCTCTTTCGTGGGCTCGTCTGCCGTGGTCGCGAACGGGTCGATTGCGATCGCGGCGATCATCGCGGTCGCGTCCGCCAGCTCTTCGCAGGACTCCGCGCGCAACGTCCGATGACTCGACACCAGGGCACTTTCGACGCGCAACGCGAGTACCCATCCGTCGTCTTCCGCGGCCGAAACCTCGGCCACGACCGTGGTGGGTTGGGGGTGCCGCACCGTCTCGACCAGCCCCTCGATGCTCTCGCGAACGTCGGCGGCGGCCGGACATGTCGTCGGTGCCTCCCACGTCAGGTCGAGGACATCGACGGGGGCCGCGGCAACGACGAGCAGCCCTGCCAACAGAGAAAAGTGCATCGCCTCGACAAATATGGCCGGCGCTGGCCAACAACGAAAGCATGTTCCACTCCACGTCGTTCCCAACCCTCGCGCTGAAGCTCTGCATCATCACCGGAGTGCTGTCTTTGGCCGCATGCGATTCGAACGCGGGCGCCCCGTCGGGTGAACGCTCCGGCGCCAATGCGGACGATGGCGCAGGCGCTGTGGGCGGGGGGTTCAGTCCCGATCCCGAGTGTTCGTACGACTGTGTCGATGCAACGGGCACGGAGACGGTGTGCCTGCAGTCTTGCGGCAACGACTGCCGCACCGTGGTGATGCGTCGGGAGGTCACCGATGGCAACGCGGTCGATGTGACCGAGTCGCAGTCCGAGCATTGCCCCGACCAGTTTCCAGAGCCGCAGCTGTGGGCGCTGACCTGTGAGATCCTCTACGGGACATCGGACCCGGAGTTTGAAGGCGATTGCGACGAGAGATACAGCGCAGCGGCCTGTCAGGTGGCCTTCGACCTCTGCCTTCCGCCAGAGTAGGGGTCCTCGTTCGCGGCCCATGGCTCTTGTTGGTGCTGGTGGCAGCGTGCCTGCTCGACTCGAAGGATGTCGGTGGTGGTGCGCTCGACGACGACCCGCCGAGTCCGTGTGACAGTTACTGTCGACGTGCTGCGGTCTGCCTTGGTGACTCGCAAACAGGCTGTGAGGAGGCATGTCCAGCCGCGGCCGAAGACGCCGCGTGCTTCGAGGCGTTGTTGTCGGCGTGGGCGTGTCTCGACATGGCCACGTGTGACGACGAGAGGCGCACCGCGGACGAATGTGAAGACGTTTTGCGAGAGCGAGACGAGGCCTGCGAAGGCGTTGGCGGCGGCTGATCGTCACCGTCCGACGCGGCCTCGCGGGCGCTCGCCCGTTCTTGGTTGGCACGCAGTACTCGGTCGCGTTCGAGCGCGTTTCCGAGCTCTGAAACTTTACGCTTCACAATTTATGAAAGCTGGATTACACATGGTTCGTCATGAGAACCGCATGGGGTGTTGCCGTACTCGCGTTGTCAATCGGCTGCCAGAAGCAGGCTCCGCCGCCGCAGGCGCCGGTTGTCGGGGCTGCGCCCATCGCGGACGCACCCGAGCCCGAGCCCGAGCCTGAGCCGCCCAAGGTGCCCGAGGACGCGATCGCCGTGGGCACGTTCAACGTGGAGTGGGCGTTCGACGATATCGACGATCGCCCCAAGAAAGCGCGGCCGCATGTGGCGAAGACGCCCGAGGACTGGGCGTGGAAGCGAGATCGCATCGCCGAGATCTTGGTCGCCGAGAAGCTCGACGTCGTCACCCTCACCGAGCTGGGCGGAGAGCGGGAGCTGATGGACATTGCGACGGAGGTCGCCCTCGAGGATGGCTACGAGTACGACACCGCATGGTTGGAGAGCACCGACCGTGTGACGGGCCAACAGGTCGCGGTGCTCTCTCGGTTCCCGGTGAGCAACGTGCGGCGGTTCGACGTTGCGATCGCCAAACACGTCGTCGTCGATGTCGAGCTCCCGACCGGAGAGGACATCACCGTGGTCGCCGTGCACATGCGGGACGGCAAGGCGCCGGCGTACGCGTCGAAGCGTCGAAAGGCAGCCCGGGCTCTGCAGAAGGCGATCGCCAAGGAGCGGAAGAAACGCCCGGTGCTGATCACCGGGACGATGAACTCCGTCACGCACCCGTACGACGACGAGTACCCCAAGCGCACGCCCGGGATCCTCGCGGCCCGCCACAACCGAGACGATGCCGACGACTGTGCCGACTCGGCCTCGGACGCGGGACGGACCAACATCGCCGGCGAGCCCTCCGACCACATCATCGCTTGCGGGCTCGAGCTGCGCAGCGCCGAAACGTCCGCGGAGGATCGAGTGGTGCGCGAGGACGAAGACCCCGGCGACCTGCCGTGGGTGGCGGTGCCGATCGAAGAGGCGCCCTACCGAGACGTGAGCGACCACTTCTTGGTCTGGGCCGAGGTCGCAATGCCCAAACCCCCCGAGGACGACACCGAAGAGGTGTGACTCGAAAACCCCGCAGGTGTTTGAGACAGTCGGGGCGTTGGTCCCCGGCAGCACGAAACAACGCTTTCATCCGCGGGATCTCCGAGCGTTGCTCGAGTCCCTGCACGAGGGGCCCAAGGAAACCAACGCCGAGCTCATCGGGGCGATTGGCGACATCGACGTTCGTGGGTTCGAAGCCGAGGAAGCGGCAGGGCGGGCCGTGTGCCGACTGCTGTCGCGGACCGCCTACGGGTACATGCGAGCGCAACTCGGTCCGTCGCATTTTCTCGACCGCATTAAGGACGCGCGGCACCCGACGCGTACCATGCGGTTGCTCGCGAGCCGGCTGAACGCGGTCAACCGCCGGGTGGTCATGCTCTACGAGGAGGACTTCGGCACCACACGAGAGACGCTGCATCGTCTCGGAGAGCTCTCGGCCAAGGCGAAACACGTGGTGCCGTACTTCGAGGTCTTCGTGCGTGCGGCGGCGGAGTCCGAACTCGGGGGCGAGGCCTGGGACGGGACGACGCTGGCGGAGTCGATCGTGCCTCGGTTGTTCGGGCAGGACGCGTTACTGCTTCGCTTCGCCGAAGGCATCGTCGAACGCGGAGAGTCGCTGAAGACCTACGGTGGCGAGACGAACACGATTCTCGGTGTGTATGCCTGGCTCGCCGACCCTGCCGTCTTCGATCTCTCGAGGATTCCCCGCGATGCAGAGGCCAACCTCGATCTCGGCGGTGGCTTTGCGACGCCAGAGGTCACGGACCTGTTCGGCGTGCCGTTCACCTCGCTCGATGTTTGCCCGCCGACGCGAGCCCGGGAGTTGGACATCGCGTTTGCGCGCAAGGGCACGCGTGGTGGGTCCGAGGGGCGAGTGCGTGTAGGACCTGAGGAACGAGAGGCGTTCTTACAGCGGCTCGACGCACAGCCGTGGCGACCCTTCGACGTGTTCTCCGACGGCTTCGACCCTGCGTTGCGGAAGGTCGTGATCACATCGTTCGGGTTTCTCTCTTCGTCCGTGGTGAGCCTGTCGTCGTCACAGTCGAAGCTGCCGGCCCGGCTGCGGGCGTCCAACAACACCTATTGCGCGGTTCGATCCGTCACCGAGTTGGTCGGTCGTGGGGCGGATGTGAGCCTGTTGACCGTGCAGCGCAGCACGAATCGCGCATTGATGAATCGTGCGGTGTTTCTGCGCTTCCGCGACCATCGGCTCGTCGATCACCAGCTCGTCACCGAGCCGTTTCAAGGCAAGTACGGGCGCGGTGTGGTGCCCATGCCTCGCGGACGATCGCTCCGAGACTGACGCCGCTCGTCACACTGAGGCGTCCCGAGACACGTCGTCGCGAAGACCTCTCGAGAGCTTCCAGGCACTCGTTTCGCGAACGCATAGGCGTTGGCATCTCGCGTGCACTGTGCCCGGACATGTTGATTCAACGTGTAGGACTGAGCGGCGTCGTCCTCGGCTTGAGCCTCGTCGCGCTCGGCTGCGATGATGGGTCGCAGCTGGGTGGTGACCATTCGCTGCGTTCGTCTCCGCTGTGGGAGCTTCCCGAGGACGAGCCTCTGGGCGAGTGGTCCCTCGGTGAGGGCTTCGAGCTTCCATTGCGGCCGTTGGGAGGTTTCGATGCAAACCCCCGCGCGGACGTGTTCGCGCGCGACGTCGTCAACGATGCGGTGTTCAGGTTTCCGCCCCAACCTGCAGCCTCGCTCGCGGGCGATGCGGAGTGCTCCGTGAGTACCGACTGGGCCGCGCTTCTCGTCGACCCGATGGAGGCGCTGCAGGATGGCGATCCCAAGGCGAACCTCGAGGCCCTGTCTGCGCTGCAGTTTCAGCTTCAGTGCCTCGACGAAGCCAGTGTCCGGGTGCTCGACGTGGCAGTGGGTGTGATGCTGCATCGGGCTGCCGAACTTCCCGAAGACCAAGGTGATACGTTGGTTGCGGGCATGTGGAACGCCGGGTTGCTCATCGCTGATCAGCTGATGCACACCGGGCACAGCTGGGTCGTCTCCAGCGCGGAACTCAACCAGGACGAGATTCGGATCTCGTTGGAGCGCTCTGCATGGCAGACCGTCTGGGCATTCAACCGGAGGACGGACTCCATGGTCCGATTGCCACCGCGGATGTGCCTCGGCGGCACGTGTGCGGGAACGGCCACCTCGATGCTGGAAGCGTTCGAAGACCCCCGCCGGTTGGGGTCGGGGTTCTGTGGTCTCGAGGCGTTGGCCGCCAGCGGCATGCGATGCCCGCAAGCGGTTCAATGCTCTCCGCGGGCAGAGGATGCGCGGCTCGAAGGTGCTGCGGAGTTTGCCCAGATGGCGTTCGGCGCCGACGTGTTCGCGCCCAATCCCGACGTGCTCTCGGGATTCGTCCCTGGTCGCGAGAGTCTCAGTCCGAACCCGTTCCCCAGGTCTCCGGGGCTTTCACAGTTTGGTCATGGTGCGGGAGAGGCTCGAGACGTGCTGTGCCAAGGGGGCATGAACCCTGGTCAGGCAGGGTCGGCCCACCCTCCGTTCGCAGACACCTTCGAGTGCTTGCTTCAGCAGAATCGAGAGCGGGAAGCCGCGCTCGGATGCGAGATGGGCATGGAGGCCCCGGACTTCGTCTCGGTGGCGGTGCACAGCGTCAGAGATCCGCGCTGCGGTCTCGGTGGGGATGATGCTGGGACGCCGCCGCCGCCGAAACCCGCCGAAGAGCCCGCGGAGCGAAAGGACCCGAAGGACCTGACACCCGCCCAGAAGGCGGCGTTGAACAAAGCGATCAAGTCCGCCAACGACACCTTGAAGCGGGTGAGGGACAACGCGAAAGCGCTCACGGCGTTCACGAACAAGATCAACACCGTCATCAAGACGTTGAACGAGAACCCGGGGCAGTTTCCGGGTCTCGCGAAGATCGCACCCGTCACCGAGGCTCAGGTGAAGACGGCGCTCGGCAAGGGAGCCGATGCCCCTGTGGCCGAGATCATTCCGGAGTCGGAGGGGTCGTTGGGCGAGGCCGCGGACGGGAAGATCGCCGTGGGCGAAGAGCTGCTGTCGGGTTCGCCGGCCAACGACGCCGAAGCTCACAACACGATCCTCGAGGAGAAACTCCACATCACGCTCGACGCCCTGAAGGTCCCCGGCGGGCCAAACCACGGGGACTACCATCATGCGATCATGGTTCTCACAGGCGTGCCCATGAACACCACGGGCGCGCACGACACCCTCGAGCCCGGCGCCGCGGGGCCGTGTTCGAGTGCGGCCGAAAAGGCGATGCAAGAGCACATCGAATGCCAGATGCAGGCCGTCGAAGAGGCGCTCGCGCGGGCCGGGCTCGGTCGCCCTGGGCTCATTCCGCCGTGGGAGGACCCACGCACCCAGAAGTGGGACCAGGATTCGGCACCGGTCGACCCGATCGAATGCCTCGACTTGGGCGGCACGCAGCTTCCCCAAACCGACCCTGCATGCGCACGCGTGTTGTGTGTCGACGAGATCGGGTGTGAATGCGCCGGATACGAGTCGGGCGGCGTCGGGTCGCTTCCTCCGTTCGGAGGTCAGGACTGCTTGCTCACGATGTGCGCGCCGGACCAGGAACTCGACCCTGTCACCTGCGAGTGTCGCGGGTTCGGGGAGCCGGTGCCCGGTGACGGTTTGGGCCCCGACCCGTTCGGGGGTGGCTTTCCGACCTGGCCGTGAGCGGCGGCGGTCAGATCGCCGCGAACGCGAGGGCCGATGCGATCACCGCGGCCATCGTGAGGCCCGCGCCGACCAACGCAGACGTCGCAGAGCCGGGTGTCTCGATGGTTTGAAGCCGCATCGTGCGGCGCGCGGGTTTGGCGACGGGTGTGGACGAAGGCATTGTTCAAGCTCCGTACTGTGTTGTACGGAGCCGACCGCCCGAGGTTTCAGGCCGGGGGAATCTTTCCCCATCCGGGGCGTGGTGGTCCAGGCGGCGAGTGGTAGCGTTGTCCTGTGAGCACCCTGTCCGAGTTCACGGCGTCCCCCGGCCTTTGGGTGGTGGTCGGTGTGGGGTCGGCGGTGATGTTTGCGGGCACGCTGCTGGCGGTGCCGCGACTGGTGGCACGGATGCCGGCCGACTACTTCGTGGGCCCGGCGCCGCCGACCCGGGTCGAGCCCAAGCGCCCCTTGCTCTCGTTCGTGCTGCGGCTGATCCGAAACGCGGTCGGCATCGTGTTGGCCCTGGCCGGCGTTGCGATGCTGGTACTGCCTGGCCAGGGCATCCTCACTCTGCTGATCGGGGTTGCACTGGTCGACTTCCCGGGCAAGCGAGCTCTCGAGAAACGCCTGGTCGCCCAGAAGCACGTTCGCAAGAGCCTGCAGTGGCTCCGCAAACGTGCTGAGCGCGAACCCCTGAGGTTCGATACGCAGTAGTCGCGGCGAGGCCGCGGGCCGAGCGCGGTGGTTCGATGGTCGAATCATGGCGCCAGCGCCCATTGACTCACTTTTCGTGATTGTGAAGAGCGGGCGATGCCTATGCTCGGTGTATCCCTTACCTTTCGGTCGAGGGGGAGAGACGTTAGCGTGTCGTTCTCCTTGTCTGAGCAGAATGCACTTCGCCTGGTTTCCGGTGCCGAGGCGAGCCCCTCCGGTGAGTGGGTCGCACACGTCGTCTTTCTTTGTTCCGAAGATGACGACCTCGAACTCGTGAGCCTCGTTCATCGTGCTCGCGAGGAACGCATCGGCGCGGAGGTCCTCCCGGGGGTGGACCATGACGCGGGCGCGATTCTCGACGAACTCGATGGGCTCGAGCGAGATGCATGCGTGCTGTTCTGCGGCAAGGGGTTCACCCCCGCCGAAGCATTGGGCTTCCGTCACGAGTTCCAAGCGCGCTACCCGAACGAGGAACTCCTCGTGTTGGAACTCGACACTTCGCGCACCAATCAACTCGTCGAGGCGATCGTGCGACGGCTTGTCTTGAAGCGTTCGGGCGAGGAAAGCGTTGCCACGGAACTGCCAGTGTCCCCGAATGGGCCGTCGGTGGAGACAAAGCTCGCGGACGAGCCGTTGACACTGGAGGAGGAGCCCGAACGATCGAAGCGGCCCGTGGCTCTTCTCGCAGTGGCGGCGCTGTTGGTCGTGGTGGGATTCGCCGGGTGGCAGCTTCGCAGTGGAGAAGAGCCTGCGTCTGACGGCTCTCCAGCCCCTCGGACCCAAACTGGAGCCGCCGCTGCAGACCCGGTGGAGCCGGCGGAGGAGTCTTCGCCGGCACCGGTTCGAGTCGCGGCCCCCGTCTCGGTCGCAGAGCAGACCGATCAGACCGCAACGCCCGACGCGGCTGCCCCGACCCAACAAGACGTCGATCCCGACCCGGGCGACGACGACGAGGTCGCCGAGCCAGCCGCGGAAGTGCCGGCAGCGAATGCGCCTGCTCGGCCTCGCTCCCGGCGTCGCCGGAAGTCGACGGGCTCCGGAGTTCCGTCTCCATCGTCGAAGAGCTCTGGTGCGGATGCGGCGTCCGAGTCGAAACCATCGCCCAAGGGCGAGCCGACTCCCAAGCCCGAGCCAAAGCGCCGGGCGAAGCTCATCGATGACGGGCTCCTGCATACGACTGACTGAGCCTTCGCCACAATGATGACGACGCACGTACCCCGCCTCATCGCGTTCTCCTTGAGCCTTGCCGTTTCGACGTCTGGCCTGGTTGCCCAGGCCCACGCCGCCGAGCCGCCCGCCGCCGAGTCTGACGAGGTCGTCGAACTCGACGCGCAGGCGAATGCGGCATACCAAGCCGGCGCGTTCGAGTCCGCCGCGAAGATGTTCGCCGAACTCTACGAGCGCACGGACGATCCCAACTATCTGTACAACCTCTCCGTCTGCCATGACCGCGCGGGAGCGCTCCAAGACGCCCTCGACGCGTTGGATCGATACGCGGCGGAGTCACCCGATCACGATGAGGATGCGGTCGCGGCGAAACGGCGCGGACTCGAGATTCGGATCGAGACCGAGCAGCGCGAAGCGGCGGCGGAAGACGATGCCGCGCCCGAGGTTCCCCAGGACAGCGCTGTCGCTGCCGTGCCTCCGCCGTCCAACGAGGACGATCGTCCGATGGGGCGAAGCAAACCCCTCGATATCGCCGGTGGTGTGGCGCTGGGTCTGGGTGTGACGGGACTCGGCATCGGCATCGGCTTCGGCATCGCGTCGAACAACAACAAGGACGACGTCGAGGCCAACTGTGTTCCGGGGGATGGCGGCCTGCTGTGTTCCGACGCCGAGCGCAAGGCGAACGACAATGCGAAAGCATTCGCGCTCGGTGCCGACATTTCGATCATCGCGGGCGCGGCCTTCACCGTGGCCGGGGCCACGTTGCTCATCGTCAACACGGTCCGTGCGAAGAAGAACCGCGGCGTGGCCGTCGCTCCCGTGGTCGGTCCACGGGTGAGCGGCGTCGCGGTTACCGGCCGGTTCTGAGCGTCCTTCGAGGAAGGGAGCGCACACCCGAGCGCTCCCCCTCGGAGAGACTCAGCCTCCGATGTCGAGCGAGAAGTCCTGGTGCTCGCACGCGCTGTCGAGGCGGGTCGCGAAGATCTGGTCGGAGCCCAGGTGGTCGTTCTGGCTGTAGCTGATCAAGGTTCCGATCCCGAGGTCGACGGCGTCGAAGTTCGTCTCGAGCACATCGATCAAGCTGTCGGCCGTCACTTCACCCGTGAGGGCGGTCCGACGCACCATCTCCGCCCAGATCTTTCCAATTGCCCATCCCTCGAAGGCCGCAAAACCCGGCTGCGTCGAGGGGTCGTAGGCCGCCAGCTCGTCGCGGAACTCGATGGCAGCCGAGCTGTTGCCCAGTGGGAACGGAACGACCTGCGACACGATGATCGGGTAGCTCCCGCACAGCCGCTCGGCATTGCCCGTCTGTAGCGTCGCCGAAATCCCATCGCCCGACGGCGAAATGGAGGTGAATACGAGGGATGCGGATTCGAGTGCCGTCTTCCACTCGTCGTCGACGGACTCCCACTGTTCGTCGGTCAGAGACGGTGGGCGCTGGCCCAGCTCCAGCTGCTGCAGTTCATCGAGCACGCGCTCGATGAACTCTGCGCCCGCCAACCCCACAGGGACCATCGTGACTCCAACGTGGAGCTTTCCCTCTCCATCGAGCACCGGTGCATGGGCTCCCTCGGCGATGCCGGTGACCCACTCGGTGAAGTACCCGACCGCGACCTCCATATCGATGGAGTTGGCGCGATACGTCGCCAAGGGGATGTCGACTTGAGAGACCCCCTGCTCCTGAAGAGCTCGACGCACGCCCTTGTATCCGGCGAACCCGTAGGCATCCAACACGGTTTGGTCCTCGGCCGCAGCGGCGGCGGCTTGTCCGGCGGAGCCCTGCGACTCCCCTTCACATCCCTCGCACGGTGACCCCATGACCGGGCTTTGGGCCAAGACGAACACGTTGGTCACCGGAACGCGGTCTGGGTCCCGAACGGAGATGAGGTAGTTGACGAGTTCGTAGGACTCGTCCTCGTACTCGGGTCGGAACTGCCAAACGACACGATCGGGCGGAGAGTTGTAGAGGTGAGGTGCGCCGGAGAACGTCCCGATGAAGGGCACCTGTTCGGTGTTGATCGTCTCCAGCATCGCCGCGGATGTCGGAGAGCCGACCGAGGCGAGGACGGCGAAGGCTTCGCGGCCATCGATCGCATCCGCACCGCCGTCGCGTGGATCGTTGCGCTCGTTCCCCGTCGCGGTCACCTCCTGGACGAGGGCGGCGGAGTTGTCCGGCACGTAGCCATCGTCGAGTGCGTAGTGCTGCAAGTCGTATCCACCCCGCTCTTCGGGCGTGGATGCGGTGAGCGCGGCGTTCAGCCCCGCCGTGAACGCGATGCCAATCGAAGCCGCCGTACCGGTTTGAGCGACGATGCCGATTGTGCGGATCGTCGTTGGGCTGACGCCGTCGACGAGCGTCCCGACGCCGTCGACATCGTCGGAAGACCCCACACAATACCCATCCGGTTCGCTGCAGACCGACCCCACGCCAAACGCATCCACACACTCCGAATCCGACTGGCAGAGACGCTGCTCGGGGAGCCCTAGGCTGCAGCTGGTGGTGAGGAGGAGTAGAGCGAGGGTCTTCGCCAGCGATCGCATACGGACGGCGGGAGGCTAACACGCTCCCGACTCTTCGAGCCGGTCACGTGCGCCCGCGTCGCTGCTCCGTACATTGCGGCATAGGGGTGAACCGGAGCTTGGGCTTTCTGCATACGACCGACCACGTCGTATGCAGGCCGGTGCTAGCGCCGGCGTCGAAGGCCGAGCAGGCCGAACAAGCCGAAGGCCAGCGCAGCCGGGCCACCCGCGTCGTTGCTGGCGCTGCAGTTGCAACCGCCGTCGTCATCGAGCGCGGTGTCTTGGCCGGCGGAACCACCTTCGGTATCGCCTCCCTCGTCGCCGGCGGTTTCGCCTGCGCCGCCGCTACCCGAGTCACCGATGTCTCCGCATTCCTCGGCCGAGGGGTAGTTGTATTGGCAGTTGTGCTGCGCGAGCTGGGTGTCGATGTTGGCCGTCTGGCTGACCAACACCATGGGAGCGCCCGCCGACATCATCTCGGCGACCTCTTCTTCCCAGGGCATTTCGTCGTCGAAGTCGGGCCAGCTCCCGTCGGGCGAGTAGACCACGCGTCCGTCGGGCAGGGTCCAGATCGCGGAGTTGTCGCAGCCGACGCCACGAGTCGCAACCTGGTTGGTCAGGTCGACGTCGGGCAGGTCGGGGTTCTGATAGAAGAACGGGTCTTCCGTCATCTCGCCCGCCGACATGGTCGTGTACATGCGGGTGAGGGAGGGGAACGCTTCGAGCACCTCGACCGCGTGTTGGCCGGGTTCGATGATGCGTTGCTGGAGGTCGGTGGCAAATCCAGCCGAGTCCCACGCCTCCATGTCGATCGAGTCTTGGTAGCAGCTCAGGCAGCCATAGAAGTCGACCTCGGAGACGCCCTCGGGAACGGGCAGGTACTTCTGCAACAGGCCACGCAGCAGCGGGTGGTTGTATTGGCACGACGAGCCGTCTTCGCCGCCGGTGCCTGTGCCCGTACCGGTGCCAGTGGTGCCGAACCCTCCGTCTTCGAAGCAGGTCATCAAGCCCTGGTTCTCGAGCACATCGACCACGCCGATCGGAGCCAGCATTTGAAACGGTGCGGAGTCCCACACATCGCTATGGAGGCCGCCGGTGGGCACGATGTCGCTGGGGCCGGCGTACTCGGTGACGAAGGCGCGCCCGTTGGCTTCGTCCGCGTCGACCGCTTGAGTGATGACGGACTTGTAGTTGGACGCTTGCGTGAGCCAGTCGAGCTTGAGCGGGTTGACCAGCACGTGTTTGTAGGTGCTGGGGACGACGCGGTCATCGCTGAGGAAGAACGAGCGAATGTCCATGTCGTCGACCGCTGCGATGCGGGTCAAACGGATGGGAATGCACGCTTCGTCGTTGGGAAAACGCAGCGTGATCGGGTGGATCTCGCTCGTCTCGGCGTCGTTGGTGAGCTTGAACGCTGCGAAGATGTAGCCCTCTTCGAGGTATTCCTCGAGGATCGGGTCGGCGTTCTCGTCTTGGGCGTATCCGTTCTCGTCGAGCCACTCTTTGATCTCGTCGAGGTTGTCGCCACTGAGCACGGTGATCTCGAACGCTCCGACCACTTCTTCGAGCAGGATCTCGGGTCCGCCACCGCCGTCGGTGTCGCCGTCGTCGCCACTCGTGCCGCCACCCCCGGTGGGGTCACCGCTGTCGTTGCCTGCGCTGTCGCTCGCACCTTCGTCTTCGCACGACTGCCCGGTAAACGTGGTGTTGAACCCGTACCGAGGGACCGAGGCGTTGAGCACCGCGTCGAACAGCAGCTCCGAGCCGATGCCGAACTCGGGGACTTCGGTCAGCGGCACCAGCCACGAGAACTCGGGCGCGGTCGAGGTGGGGTCGTACTGGATCTGAATGTGGGCTTCGGTGTAGTCGCCGCCCATCACGAAGAGAATGTTCTCTCCGGTTTGATCCACGGGCATCGCCTGAGGCCCGGTATCGCAGAACGTACCGCCGCAGGCGCGGGCTTCTTGGGGAGTGGTGAGCACGAGCGCGCCCGCGAGCGCGGCGAGAGAGGCCAACGTTGTCTTCATCATGTGTAAATCCAAGCCCGAGGCGACAAGCCGAGCGCCTCGTCTGGGCCCTAGCCTAACAGCCGCGTGCTGTCTCTACCGCATGACAAAGGTGTCACTTTGCCCGACGGACCATGGCACCGATGTCATGTCGGGTCGTCGACGGTGAACTCCATGCCCTGGGCCCGGAGCCGGTCGAGCAGGTGCTGTCCCATCGTGGCGGCCGGTGTGCCCATACCGCCAGGCGTGCCGAGCATGTCGCCATCGAGGGCGAGACAGAGGGCCGACTCGCCGAGCATCTTGGCCGTTTCGCCGTAGCCGGGGTCCGCCTTGCCGACCACGGTGCCGCGGACGATAGTCTCGTGTCCCGCTTCGGACCGGCCTTTGCCGATGAGGTGCAGGACGAACGAGCCCTTCTCCCGCTGCTCGCGGCTCGGTCCTTCACCGGGTGCGGGCAGCTTCTTCATCATCAGTTTGCGGGTCGGCTCGAACGCGACGCCGGCCATCATGCCGGTCACCCCTGCCGCCAGAGTGGTGGCGCGCATCAACCCCTTGGCGCCACGCCCGGTGCCCGAGCATTCCGAGTAGCGGAACTGTTTGCCGTAGGCGTAGTCGAGAAGAGCGTTCGTCCTTCGCACGACCCGGGTGTTGATCGAGGCCATCACGAACGGACCGGTCCAGCCGGGCAGGTCGTCGTCGTAGCGCACGCCTTTTTGGTCGCTCAGGTCGGGGCCTCGACGTTCGCCTTCGGGGTTGAGTGCGTAAGGATTGCCGATCTTTCGCAGAATGCTGCGGTCGGCCTTCACGTCCTCGAGCACCTGCAGCATGCTGGCGATCGTTCCGCCGGAGACCCCGCCCTTCATGCGCCCCGTGATGAGCTTGACCTCTTCGAGCTCCACACCGTGTCGGGCCTTGGCTTCGCGGACGAGATTCCAGGTGCCGAGATCGGAGGGGATCGAGTCGAAGCCGCAGCAATGCACGATGCGAGCGCCGGTCTCGACGGCGCGGAGGTGCTGCTCGTCGATCATCTTGCGCACGAACTGCGGCTCCCCGGTGAGGTCGCAGTAGTCGGTGCCCGCCTCGACGCACGCGCGGACCAGCGTCTCTCCATACTTGGCGTAGGGCCCGACCGTGGTGCAGACGACGTCGGTCTGGTCGGCGATCGCATCGAGGCTGTTGCGGTCGTGGCTGTCGCCTGTGAGCAGCGTGAAGTCGTTGGCTTCGGTGTGGACCTCGCTCAGCTCCGCGCGAACCCGTTCGAGCTTCTGCATGTTGCGCCCCGCGAGTGCGATGCGCAGGCCGGCTCCTGCGTGGCGTCGCAGGAGGTACTCGGCGGTGAGTTGCCCCGTGAACCCAGTCGCGCCCCAGAGCACGACGTCGAAGCGGCGGGAACGATTGCGCGTACGCGACATACCGGACGCATAGCGCACCCAGCCCAAACCCACGACGAGTTCTTTGCAGGCGGCGGAGGATAGTTGCGCAGGAGGCTCTAGTCGCCGGGTTGGCAGGCCGGATACGCGGCGACGGCTTCGTCCCAGGACTTCACGGATGCGCGTGCGTCCTCGAGATCGGCAGCGGAGACGTCAGCGGGGCCCGCGTTGAGCAGTGCATCGGCTTCCTTGCGTGCGGCGACGGTGTCGCACTCCGCGTGTGCGCGGCATATCAAGGCCGCGAGCCGAAGTTCGAGCCGGGTCAGAGGCGCCGTCTCGAGTGACGCTGCCCGCTCGGCGAGTCGTTGGGCCTTGCGAGCGTGGCCCAGGCCGAGCTCGATCTGCGCCAGCAAAGCCAGGCCGTCGGTGAGGGCGTGGTGGTCGGGGCCGAGCGCGGCTTCCTCGAGGTCGAGGCCCCGCTGAACCTCGGCGATGGCTTGCTCGGCTTTGCCCAGCATCATCAGCATGCGGCCGTGGTTCACCAGGACCGTGGCGATGCGCCGGTCGTCGGGGGCCAAGGTCGCGTCGGCGAGCGTCAGCACGGCCCGCATCTGTTCCTCGGCGCGCGGCAGGTCTCCGCGCATGGCGTGGAGGATTGCGCGGGACTCCTCGGCCATCACCCTCTCAGGCGCTCCGCCCTCGACGTTGGCGAAGATCGCTGCTGCGGCCTCGGTTTCTCGTTCTGCCTCATCGAGCAGGCCCTCCTCGATGAGGACGCGGCTGAGCAGGAAGCGGGATTGGCCCACATACCGATGGTCGGAGCCCAGGGCGGCAGAGCGCAGCTCGATGGCGAGCTTGAACTGTTCGAGCGCGTCGCTCCGTCGGCCGATCTCGTTGAAGAGCTCGCCCAGGTTGTGATGCAGAGTGCCCTGCTGGTCGTCGTTGGCGAAGGGACCCTCGGACTCCTGCAATGCTTCGAGTGCGGCGATGGATCCCTGGACGTCTCCGGCAAACCGAGTGACCACAGCCCCGCGCAGCTCCAATGCGAATCGTTCGCCGTGCGTGAGTTCGGCGCCCGCGGCCCGGCTGCGCGCCCGTTCGATCCAAACCTGGGCGGCGTCGACTCGGTCGAGCTCCTGCACATCGAGGAAGGCCAGGATGCTGGCGTAGCGGACGAAAGCGGCGTCATCGCCCGCGGCGTCCGCAGCTTGGGCGGCGCGTGTCCACGCTGCGTGGGCGTCTTTCGGCTGGTCGAGCTGAAGAAAGGCTTCGGCACGTGCGTGGGCGATCGCACCACGCACGTCGGGGTGCGTTTGTTCGTCGGCTTCGATGCCATCGAGGACCGCCAGTGCGGCGTGTGGGTCGTTGGAGAGCGCCGACGCGGCGTACTGCTCGGCTGCGACCTGCAGGAGTGCTTCGTAGCGCTCGCGCTGTGGTCCGGCAGGGGGCAGGGGGAGTCGGCGGCCGAGCGCTTCGGTGCGGCAGCGTCGACCGTCGCGGTCGAAGACGGGGAGCCACGCGGCGCGTTGGACCGTGCTCCGATCTCCTCTGCGCAGCTGGTCGACCGCTGCCGCAACCGCAATGCGGTCGCTCTGCAGGCAGGCCATGCGCCTGTCGAGCAACGCGGCGGACTGGGTCTCGTGCACGTGGGTGGCTTCGCAGGTCTCTTGCCACGCGGCGGTCCAGCGCGACGCAAATCCGTCGAGGCGCGAGCGCACGGACGGCCAGGCTGCAACCTCGGCGTGGGCGACATCGAGGGTCTGCTGCGTTTCGGAGTCCCACAGCCCGGCCAGCTGAGCGCTTGCCTCGGAGCATGGATCCGCGGGCGCGACCATCGAGCCCACGGCGGCGACTGCCGAGACGCCGATCAACCCGGCACCGACCGTGAAGAGCCTGCGTCGTCGGCGGGTGGGGTCGAGCGCGCGAAGCAGCGCGTGCATGTCGGGGTGCCGGTCGCGGGGATCCACGGCCAGGCCGCGTTCGACATGCCGCCAGACCCACCCCGGAATGGCATTGCCCGGGTCCTCCCACGCACCATCGAGCACGGCTTGCGTCAGCTCGACCAGGCTTCGTTGTGGAAACGGTCGCTTCCCGACGAACGCTTCATACAGCGAAACACAGAAGGAGAACTGGTCGGACCATGGCGTCGCCCGTTCGAAGGCGTGTTGTTCGGGTGCCATGTAGGCCGGCGTTCCGACTCCGCCGAGCGTTCCATCCAGCGAACTCTCCCGCAGCCGCTCGGGGTCGGTCATCGACCGGGCGAGCCCGAAGTCCAGCACCACGGTGCGACCCGAGGGCTCGACCATCACGTTGGCGGGCTTGAAGTCTCCATGCACGAAGCCCGCGTCGTGTGCTGCGGCCAGGGCGTTGCCGGCCTGCAGGAAGTGCTCGAGCACGGTGGTCGGGCTTGGGTCGTGTTTGCGGAGCCACACGTCGAGCGTCTTGCCCTCGACGTACTCCATCGCGATGAACAGCTCGCCGTGGTGCCAGCCGATGTCGTAGACGGAGACGATGTTGGGGTGCCGAAGCGAGGCCAACGCACGGCCTTCTCGAAGCAGCTCGTTGGCGCCGCTCGACGAGGGGGCGTTGTCCCCGTCGTAGAGCACCTTGATTGCGACGCGTCGGTCCAGCTCGGGATCGTGGGCGGAGAAGACTCGTCCCATGCCGCCGCTGCCGATCGTGTCGAGCACCAAGTAGCGCGAAACCTCCGCGCCGCGCTCGATGGACGGGGAAGGCGGCGGAAGCTCGTCTGTCTCCCCGCGTGTCACCACGTTGTCTTGGGGGGGCGTTGTAGCCGTATCCGGGCCGTTCGCACTCACGGGATGCCGCGCACGATAGCAACCCCGCCTGCTACTGTCCGGCCCGCATGGCCCGACTTCTGCTGCTCGCCGCGCTCGCGCTGGCCGGATGCAAAGCCCTTCCTCATCCCGTGGAGCCGCACCCGATCCCAGTGGCCGCCGGGACCGAGTCCGCGCCATCGAGTTGGAACGAGGTGTTCTCGTCTCCGTCGGACGTCGAGGTGCGGGTCGAAGTTGCAGCGCATTGGATCGCGTGGCGTCGCGGTCTGATCGACTTCAAGCACCCCACGACGAAGCGGAGCGGGCTGGAGTCTCGGCCTCAGCTCATCTCGCTGCTCGTCGGGGTCGTTCGGCACCCGGAACACGGGGACTTTCTCATCGACACGGGCATCGATCGGACGCTGGCTGCCGGCAACACCGAGCACGTGCGCGGGGTGTGGGCGCGCCTGCTGGCCACCCTCATGCCGGTCGAAGACATCGTCGCGATGACACGCCGGCTGGACCTCGAGCTTGCTGGAGTGCTGCTCACCCACACGCACTTCGACCACGTGTTGGGGCTGCCCGACATTCCTTCGACCGTACCGGTCTACGTCGGAGAGCGAGAGACCGAACGCAAGGGAGGACTCGCGGCCAGTGAACGGCGTGCGGTCAAACGGCTCTACCGCGGCCGCCCGGCGCTGCGAGGGTTGCGGGCCGAAGACGGCATTCCGCTGGCCCCGTTCGATCGCGCGATCGATGTGCTGGGCGATCGGTCGATCTGGGCGATCCCCATGCCGGGGCACACGCCGGGCTCGACGGTCTACCTGATCAACGCCAAGTCGGGCCCGGTCCTGTTCCTCGGGGACACATCCCACACCCGGTGGGGGTGGGAGCACGGCGTGGGACCGGGGCTCTACACCGACGACCGCGAAGGCAACCGCCGGGCCGTCGACACGCTTCGCATCTTTGCGGCGTCACACCCCGAGGTGCGGGTGGTCTTTGGCCACGAGCTGTGAGCTGGGTGGGCGGTGGCCTACAGTGGTGCTAGCGTACCGGCCATGAAATGGCTTGGATGGTTGGCTCTTTGCGCCTCGATCGGTTGTGCTGGAACGCAACGGACGTCGGAGCGAGGTGTTTCCGTTGTGGTGGATGCGGACCAACGTGTCGCATTCGTGGAGTTCACCAATCCGAAATCGGGAGAGTCGTTTCGCCTGACGGACATACCCGAGGGGCGTTCGAAGCAAGCGTTGGGTGGCGAGCGCGGTCCGTGGTGTCTCTCCGCGGTGGCCCTGGCCGGTCCCGCCGGCACCACGACCACGTCACTCGAATACGCCCTGTGTTTCCCCGGCTCCGCCGCTGACGAGGGTCGAGGGCCTGCAGGAATCCGCGTTGCCGATGGCGAAGTCAGGTTGTTGAGCGGGTCCGAGTCTCAATGACGATGCCCCGCACAGCGCCGACCGGCGCTATCGGCCCATCTTCTTGAACTTGCCGGTGGCCCCTGTGGGACGAGCGACGTATTGGCCGGCGGAGCGGGTGAGCTCCACCGGGATGTCCTCGCGGGTGTCCCGATAGGACGGGAATTCGCATTGGGGTTTGCGGCCCACGAACTCGAGCTCACATCCGCCCATCGTGACGACATCCCCAGTGCGAATGACGGTGGGCTCGGTGATCTGAGTACCGTTGACGAAGGTGCCGTTGGTGCTGGCGACGTCCGTGACGGTGAGGGTCTTGCCGTCGTCTTGAAAGATCGCGTGTTCCCGCGAAATGCCGCCATCGGGCAGCACGATGTCGCACGCGGTGTCTCGGCCCGCTACGGTGCGACTTCGGACTTCGAGCAGACATCCGGCGGAGGGCCCGCGCACCACGTACAGGCAGGCGCGCTGTTGTTCCATCAAGTCAGGATGTCCAAGCCGTTCGATGGTTCTTAGGCTACGGCATGAGTCTCCGCGGTGCCCCAAGTTTCGGCAGCTTGGCCGGAACAATCCCCACCGTTGGGGGCCATGACCCTCGGATCGGACCTCTTCCGTGCCGACGATCGCGCGAGTTGCGACCGGGCTGGGGCTAGGTAGCGACGGCGGCAACGTGGGTCGAAGGGAGAGGCGGGCTCACTGTCGCCAAACCGCGTGCATGCCGCTCAGTCCCCGAAGCGGCGCACACGTGCGTGGCAGTAGGGCGTCTTTCCGGTGCGTGCGTAGTAGTCCTGGTGATAGCCCTCGGCTTTCCAGAAGTCGGTTGCAGGGCGGACAGTGGTGGCAACGTCGTAGCCCCGGTCGCGGAGGATGCCGATGAGCGCTTCGGTGTCGTGCTTCTGAGCGTCGTCCACGTAGAACACCGCCGAGAGATACTGGTTGCCGATGTCCGGGCCTTGCCCGTCTCGTTGCGTCGGGTCGTGAATCTCGAAGAAACGCTGCGCGAGATCGCGGTACGACACTTTTGCGGGATCGAAACGCACTCGCACGGTCTCGAGGTGGCCGGTGGTGTGCGTGAGCACGTCGTCGTAGGTCGGGCTGTCCTTGGTGCCGCCCATGTAGCCGGACTCGACTTCGAACACCCCGTCCATCTGCTCGAGGAAGTGCTCGACGCCCCAGAAGCATCCGCCCGCGAAGTAGGCAAACTGCTGGTTCTCGGGGGCCTGCGCGGCGCCGCGTTCGAGTGGCGTGTCTTCGGCGGGGGACTGAGTGGACGCAGGCTCGGCGGCGGAGCCGGAGCATCCGAAGAGACCGAGGAGCGCGACGGTGCAGACTGCTCGCGAGAACATCGTGGGGAGTCTACGGGCGAGCGCCCGAGATGCTACGCATCCCTCGGTGTCCTTGTCGGACCTCGACGTCTTGGTGCTCGACGCCCAAGCAACCGGAGCTTCTCCGGCGCATGGCCACTTGCTCGAGTTGGGCTGGGCCTGGGCGCGTGCACGCGACCCCGAGGTGGACGTCCGCACGCGTCTCATCGCGCAGCCCGAGGGCGCCGCGGTGCCGAAGATCATCACGCGGGTGACCGGCATCAACGACGCGGCGCTCGACCGGGCTCGCCCTGTGGACGAGGTCTGGGCCGAGCTCACCGCGACGTGTGCCGAGAGGGCGCCCGCTCGGGCGGTCGTACACTGCGCGCGCTTTGAGCTGTCGTTCTTGCAGCCACGAGTCCCCCCGCAGGAGGCGTTGCCCTTCGATACCTTGTGTACGCTCGAGCTCGCCCGGCGGTTACTGCCGGGGTTGCCGCGTCGCGGGTTGCGAGCGTTGGCGGGGTACTTCGGGCTGGGTGTCGAACAGCTTCGCCGCGCCGAAGACCATGTGCGCGCCACGGCATTCGTCTGGCACCACCTGGTTTCGATGTTGGCCGAGCGCGGCATCGAGGACTGGGACGACGCGATTGCGCTGACCCACGAGTCCGCACCGAGACACGGGCGCAAAGAGTTTCCTCTGGCGCGGGAGAAGCGGCTGTCCCTGCCCGAACGGCCGGGCGTGTATCGCATGCTGCGAAGCAACGGCGACTTGCTCTACGTGGGCAAGGCCACCTCGCTGAAGCGCCGGGTCAACAGCTACTTTCAGAAGCAAGCCGGTCGCGACGAACGCATGTTGGAACTGCTCTCGCAGGTGCGCGACCTCCAGGTCACACCCACGGCCACGCCGCTCGAAGCCGCGTTGTTGGAGACCGACACGATCAAGTTGCTCGAGCCGCCCTACAACCTGGCGTTGCTCGGCGAGACGCGCGAGCCGTGGTTCGTTTCGGCCGACCTTCAGCACCTGTCCAAGACCCACTCCGCTGCATTTCCTGGAGGGCCGTTGCCATCCCCGTGGAGGCAGCGGCGCGCGGTGGGGCTCGATCGCTTGCTCGGCGGAGACCGCTCCAAGGAGGTCGTGACCAAGGCGTTCGGATGGAGCCCCGAGGAGCTGCCGGACGATGTCCTCGTCGAGGGGCTCGCGCAGTTCGAGGCGCGCAATCCCGGCGCATTCGAGTCGCCCGCCGCGTTCAAGGCGGCGGGGATTCGGCGGTGGAACACGCAAGCCCGGAAGGAGGATGGTGAAACACGAGAGCCGGGCGACGAGTCGTGGGATGCCGCTCGGGTGCTTCGGAACCTCGAAGACACGCTGGTGTACTTCGCGTTGGAGCTGCGTCGTGGACGGTGGCTGCGGCGGCTGGCCAACGCGGCGATCAGCTTCGACGACGGTGCGCAACGAACCCTCGTACTCCGTGGTGGCCGAGTGCGTTCTCGGCATGACGGTGAGCGGTTGGACGACGTCAATCCCCTCGCGCCCGAGTTCGACATCGCAACCTACGACCGCCTGCGGGTCCTCGCCACCGAGCTACGCCGCATCGCCGCAGAAGGCCGGCCCGTTCGCATCCGGTTTGCCGGAGGCCGACCGCTTTCCACGGACGCCGTCGCGCGCATGTTCCCGTGGGTGTGAGCGGAAACTACGACGTGGTGCAGCAGAGCGTGACCGGATCGGTCGCGGTGGTCTCGCCCATTGCGACCGAGGGGGATGGGTCGCAGGAGCCACCGCCGCTGATGGTGGCGGTCACTCCGTAGCCGCCAGAGACGGCGAGGTCGGTGCACGAGTCGAACGGCACCGATTGTGCCGCGCCACCGCAACTACCGCTGTCATGGGCGAAGACTTGCCCCGTGCAACCGGTGGTGTTGGAGCAGGAGCAGCCCTGGCAGCTGCGTTGGTCGTCGTAGGAGCGATGCAGCACGGTGCGGTTCTCGTAGCCGCCTCCCGGGCACGCTTGCTCGCCGTCCATCGAGATGCACAGGCGCGTCGCAACGCCCTGGGGCGGCATGGCGGTGCATCGGTCACCCTCGCAGTTGCCACCGCGGGCCGGTGCGGCGCAGAAGGTGGACGACGATTGCCAGGCGACCGGCTCGATTTGCTGGACGGGGATCGTGACGCAGGACGCGGGCTCGCCTGCCATCGAGGCGCGCATGTGCACGTCGGCACCAAGCGCGTCGTAGCCGTCGCAATCACCATCGCCGACCGTACCGTTGAGGCCGACCGGGCATCCAAACACCGACAGGGTGTACGCGACTTCGCAGCTGTGGCTCCCCGTCTCGCACTGGCAGTCACAGACAGGCGGCGGTGCTTGCAACCCCGTGTAGGCGAGGTCTTGGCGCGCATACCCTTCGGGGCAATCGATGGGGTTGTCGGCATCGGCGACGTAGAACGGGCCGTTCCATCCGTCGGGCACAGGGGGCTCGCACGCGTCGATGCACGCTTCCATGCTGCCGACCGAGGTCGAGCCGCCGAACGATGTTTCTCCGCCGCCGCTTCCATCGCCCGCGGCGTCGGTACCGTCGTCTCCTTCGGTCTCACCGCTGGTCGGACTCGTGTTTGTTCCGTCTGAGCCGAGCTTGCTCGTGTCGTTGGCTTCTCCGGAGTCGAACGAGCATCCGAGGCCAATGACCACGGCGAGCCCGGCGAGTCGGCGAGCAGTCCCCATGGCCCGAGTTTATCAGCGCCTGCCGATGGGCTCAGCTCTTCCAGTGTGGCGGATGCGCGCGATCCACTCCCGGCAGTGCGGAGAATCGCCGTGTGAAGTCCGCAAGTCTGCTGTGGCGGCTCGCAATCGGCATCAGGCCGACGTCGGCTTCGGCCACGTCGGGCCGTGCTGCGAGTCGGTCGACGAGACAGAGAGTGGGGTAGAGCACGATGTCGGCAGCACTCACGCGCTCGCCGCCCAGCCACGGCGCGCCATCGAGCATCGCCTCGAAGCGGTCCAGCTCCGCCTTCAGCTCGACGGATTTTTCGCGCATTTCGTCGGCACGCTCCGCGACCTGCCCGCGAAAGACCGGCCGCATCACGGCACCCGCAGCCTTGCCCAGATAACACTCGTGCTCCTGCACGCGTGTTGCGATGCGGGCGGCTTCGGCCAGCGATTCGCCGAACAGTGGAGGCGAGGGGACCTTGCGGTCGATGTACTGAATGATCGCGATCGACTCGGTGACGACCAGGTCGCCGTCCACCAACGTCGGCACCTTGCCGCGGGGGTTGAGCTTCAGGAACTCGGGCGTCTTGTGCTCCTTCTGTGAAAACGAGAGCAGCTGGTCGTCGAACTCGACGCCCTTGATGATGAGCGACAGCATCGCTCGCCATGCGTACGGACTCCCACTTCCCCAGTAGAGCTTCATCGACCTGACGGTACTTCGCCGAGCCGTTGCGTGTTACGGCTTCCGGCGATAGACGCTGGACATCAGGGGTGTCCAGCGCTGGCCGTCTTCGGACTGCTCGAGTTGGAACGTGTAGCCGGCTTCGTTGAACTGGTAGGTGTAGCGGCCGTGGCGACCGGGGCGCTCGCTTCGAAAAACGAGGGTGTCGCCGTCCCAAGTGCCGCGGGCAGGGGTGGTGAAGCCGCCCGGCGTCATCGAGTCGAACCAGTACATCGTGTAGCAGTCTTCGTCGGGGTCGTAGCCGTAGACCCCGTGGCCTTCGAACGTGACCTGTTCGCCGTCGAGTTGTGCGTACTCGGTCACGACGAACCGGCCGCCGCAGTCGAGCGTGGATGTCGAGCGTGCGCGGGTGGTGCCGCCTTCGGGCATGCCGGGGGAGGGAGCGAGAGTCTCGTCGACCTCGAAGACTCCCAGGAGTCGTTCGAGCTTCGCGTGTGCGTCGGACAAGGCGGGCGGGACCATCCCCCCGTCGATACCACTGCTGCGGGGCGATGCAGGGCGATCAGCTCGCGAGTTCCCAATGTGCCGGGCCGGCGAAGATGGCTCCGAACGTGTCGTTGGAGTCGTCGACCCAGGCGATCTTGGTCTGAAACACCGCGATGCGGGCTAGCGGCCCTTCGCCCAGGTGCACGCGAACGGTCACGACGTCGCCCGGCGCCAGCATCAGGTTGCCGCCCGAGACCCGCAGGCCTCCCGCGCCGATGTCGGTCACCCGGGCGTCGTCACCGAGGTCGCCGACCTGGGCCGAGAGCTGGCACGGCAGCCGACTCCACCGACGGCGGTTGGATCGGTTGCGCCGGGACTCTCGCAACACGCCTTCGAGACGACGCAGGTTTTCGCGGTCCTGAATCTTCAGCAGTGCGCCGCCGCTTTCTTGGGCGCGCAGCTTGAGCAGCCGAACCACCGCATCCACGGTGCGCAGGGCAGCCTCGAGTCCCTGGTCCTCGGACGGCGGCGGCTCGGGTGCGGCCGGTCGAGCCGCAGGCTCCGGTTGGCCCGAGTACGACGGCGGTGGTGCGACCGGTGGCTGCGATTGCGGAACTGGGGTTGGGACCCGCTGCGTTCGTGGATCGAGCGGCACCGTTTCGATGTCGAGTGCCTCCGAGAACGGGTTCGCGCGAGGCTCTTGTCGCAGGGGGAGCCCGGCATCCGGAAGCAGTGCCGAGGGGGCGGGCTCTGGCGACTGCGGCGGTTCGGCGGGGGGCGACACGCCTTCGGGCCGCCAGCTGAGCTCGCCGGGCATGGGTGTGGGCAGGCGAACCGCACGCTCCCGCTGTTCGCGGAGGTAGGCGGGCTCGGCCTCGAGCGGTGGCTCGGGTGCAGGCTCGGTCCGCAGCGGAGCACGCTGGGGCTCGGGTGCGGACTCCTGCACGTGAGCGGTGATCTCTTGCGTGGCGCGAACGGCCGGCATCTCGGCGGTCTGCGCGGTGAGGATCTCTCGCGTGACACGTTTGGTGACCGCCGTGGCGCCCATCGTGTCTTTGTTGGTGAGCTTGTTGAGGAAGATCGCCGAGGTGAGGACCCGGCCTTTGATCTGATCGATCACGTACTCCGACACGCCGATGCGGACCCGGTCACCAGGACGGATCGGGCGACGGTTGATCCGAAGCCCATGGACGAACGTGCCGTTGTGGCTTTCGAGGTCTTCGAGCACCAGCTCGTCGGGGCCCACGAGAAGTCGGGCGTGTTGCCGTGAAACCCGTTGGTCGAGGATCTGAATGTCGGCCTCGGAGGAGCGACCCAGGATCACGTTCGTCTCGAGAACGTAGATCGCATGAGCGTGTGCCCCCCGGACCCCCTTCAGAACCCAGTTCGTCTTCCCGAACACCCGTAACTCCCGCTACCGAGGATAGACCGGCCGCCAGAAACACGAAACCCGAGAGGTGGGGGAACCTCTCGGGTGACTGCGCTGAGCGCGAGCGAAGCGGTGGAGCTACCGAGTGCCGACGCGGACCGAAGTCGGGACGATCTGCACCGTGATGGTGTGGCCGTCGGCTTCGAGCTTCTCGGTGACACGACCGAGCGATGCGGTGCGATGCGCGAGCTCGCCACCGTCGCGGCTGTATCGAACCTCGGCGCCGGACTCGCCCGCGGCGACCTCGACTTCGTGGCGATGCAGGTCGGAAACGACCTCGAACGATGCGGCGTCACCCATGCGGATCGCGCGCGTCTTGGCGCGGTACACGCGGCCGTTGGATTCGCGCACGGTGATCTTCACGACCGCGACCGCGAACTCTGCCGATTCGGCTGCCTGTGCCGTCTGAACGGGAGCTGCGACGAACGCGGAGGCGCTGAGAAGGCCTCCAAGAATCCAGGCGATGCTGCGGTGGTGACGATGTCGGCTCATGTCGGCTTTCCCCTCACTCAATATGACACCTGATCCCCGGGTTTGTCCGGTCAGCCCGATGTCATGCCGACAAATTTTTCGACGGTGCGCGTTACCGCTCGGGCGGACTCACTCGGCGTCGCTGCCGAGGCCGGGGTCGGCGTCTTCTGCTTCCATGCCGCCATCGCCCGCCACGTGCCAGTGGGCGGCGGTCGCCGCGAGCTCATCCACCTGGTAGCGGTGGTACATGCTGGCCTGTCGCCACGCGAGCAGGGCCGAAAAGGCCAAGCCCACGGCGAGCAGGACCCGAACGGGGACGGGCGTTTCCAAACTGGCAACGGGCAGCAGCCAGACCAGCGCTGCGAATCCGACCCCATCGTAGGTCGCGCCGAGGATCCAGTAGCGGCGCACCAGCGAGTAGGTCTCGTGCAGGCCGGGCTCGGTCCTCACGAGAACCCACAGCCGGCTGTACAGCGCGTCGGGGTAGTTGGCGTAGCGGGCGTAGTCGCTGACGCGCGCCAGCTGGTGTTCGGCGAACAGCTCCGCCATGCGACGCGCCGTGTTGTGTCCCTCGAGCATGGGGATGCGTTCGAGGCCTTTGCGCCGAATGGCGCGCCCGAGCGCGTACGTCACCAAGCCGAGCAAGTAGGCCGCGATGACGGCCACGAGCGCTCGGTCTGCCGAGAGACCTTCGGGCACCTCCACGCCGTTTTGCGACAACCACACGAGGAATGCTCCGAGCGCAGCCGAGCCGGCAACGAAGAACGACAGGTCGAAGACGTCGAGGACGTCGGCCAGCTTTTCGGCGAACTTGCCCGCCGCCTCAGCGAGACTCCCCATGGAGAACCGCAGGGTACACGGGGTGTTCGGGCGGGGCACCTTTCTGCGCGAGCGACCGTGGCCGCGCGCGCAGGCCTGAACGTGCGCTGAGGGCCCGCGCCGGACATGGCAGACTCCTCGTGTGACTCAGGCGCCTGCGCTGCCCGACGACCGCTACGTCCCGGTGCGGATCGAGGCGTTGATGGCCGAGATCGCGGAAGAACCGGAGCGCTTCGGGGAGATCGCCGAGTGCATCGATGCCCTCGAGTTGGCCTTCGAGCACGCGATCGTGCAGGAGACCACCACCTTCAAGCGTCTGGTGGGCCGCACGTACGAGGCGTTCAACCCGGCCCGCGAAACGATCGCGCACGAGGAGCACGACGCCCACGACCGCGACATCGAAGCGTTGCGCAGCATGGTCGCGTACCTGCTCGACAAGGCGAACTACGAGCCGCTCGAAGAAGGGCAGCTCGAAGCGACGTTGCACCTGGCGAGCACGCACGGCATGCGCATCCGGGTGAATCCCGACCGGGTCCAGTTCCTCGACCTGTACGTGAGAGGCAGGGCCGAAACGTCCCGTTCGGTTCGCACCTGGCGGCACCCCATTCGCGGCGAAGAGCGCCCGGTGGAGATCTTTCGGCGCTTGGCGGTCGTCTTTCGTCCCTCAGACGAACCGCGGGTGAGCCTCAAGCTGTTTCGGGAGATCCCGCTCGAAGACGTCGAGGCGCTGTTGCCCCACGCCGAGCCCCAGATGACCCGCTTCGACAAGCTGAAGATCGTGGGCGGAGGCCTCGGCGCGCTGGGGGGCATTGCGACCAAGCTGTGGGCGGTGCTGGTGAACGGGGCCGCGATTGCGTCGGGGTTTTTGTGGGCGGCGACGGCCGCCGCGGTGGGGCTGTCGGTGCGTTCGATCCTGGGCTACCGCCACGCCAAGAAGGTGCGCGCGTCTCAGATGACGCATCACCTCTACTATCAGAACGTCGCCAACAACGCGGGCGTGCTCGACCAACTGCTGGCGAGCATTGGGCACGAGGAACTCAAGGAAGCGATGTTGGGCTACGTCGTGCTTCACTCCGACCCGTCGATTCACGACATGCGGTCGTTCGAGTCTGCCGTTTCGGGGTGGCTTCGCGACGCGTTCGGTGTGCGGGTGGACTTCGATGGTCCCGACGCCCACGAGTCCCTGACGCGCCTCGAGTTGTGGGCGGACGCCGAGGCGTGGACGGTCGTCTCGCCCACCGAGGCGATCGCGCGGATGGACGGGCGGTGGAAGGCCCGACGTGGGGCCGATTACCACGTGCACGCGTGGCGAAAACGCGGCGAGTGAGCAGCCCGAGTTGCTCGACTTGAGCAACCGCGTGCGGGTTGGGCAACCCGAGCCCGGGGGCCTCCTGGAAGTGGTCGAAATCGTGTGGGGCGGATCTGGCGAGCCCCATGCACCTACACGTGGGCATGGAGCGAACCGCGGGAGAGGAGACGCTTGCCGACGGCACGATGGCGCCCAACTCGGCTCCGCTCCGCTATGGCCAGCAGGTCGGCCGCTACGTGGTGGTCGAAACGCTCGGTGTGGGCGGCATGGGCCACGTGTTTTCGGCCTACGACACGGTGCTGGACCGCCGTGTCGCGCTCAAGGTGCTGCACCGCTCACGGCATGCCGATCGTCAGCGATTGATCCGTGAGGCGCAGGCGTTGGCCAAGCTCTCGCATCCCGGCGTGGTCTCGCTCTACGACGTGGGCGAAGTGCAGGGGCGGGTGTTCATCGTGATGGAGCTCGTCGAAGGCTGCACCTTGCGGCACTGGCTACGACAGCCCGGACGCACGACCGAGGAGATCCTCGACGCGTTCGGCAAGGCGGCGCTCGGTCTGCAGGCAGCCCACGACGCGGGCATCGTGCACCGCGACTTCAAGCCCGAGAACGTGCTCGTCGGTCATGACGGTCGCGTGCGTGTCACCGACTTTGGGCTCGCGTTGCTGGCCGAAGACACCGACACGCTCGACTCGTCGGAGCGTGCAGGGTCCAGCTCGCCCCGCCTCACACAGACGGGCACTGTGATGGGCACGCCCGCGTACATGGCGATCGAGCAACACCTCGGACTGCCCTCCAACGTGCGCAGCGACCAGTTCTCGTTTTGCGTGGCGCTTTTCGAGGCGCTGTATCGCGTGCGTCCGTTCGCAGGCGCCACGGGCCGAGAGCTGTGCCTCGCGATTCGTGACGGCAAGGTGCGTCGGCCCGCCGTCTCTTCGGTGCCCACTCACGTGCATCGAGCGGTGCAGCGCGGGTTGTCGGCCGACCCCACAGCGAGGTTCGCCTCGATGACCGCGCTGATGGAGGCGCTTCAGCCTTTGTCCACGAGACCACGCCGCCGAGGCGCGGTGTTGGGACTCGTGGGCGTGTTGCTGGGAGGACTGTCCGTCGCCGCCGCCGGGCCCGTTGCACATGCCGTGGCGCCACACGTGCTCGAGGTGTCCACGGCGAGTGCCGTGCTGCGCCCCGGCTTCGAACAGCTCGAGGTTCGGGCGCTGCGGGATCGTGTCGAGGCGCGCCGGGCCGCGTCCGCCCAGGACTGCGAGGCCGCGTTCGAACACGACCTCGGCGCACGCATGCTGTGCCTCGACGGGCTCAACCCGTGAGGCAAGCAGCACCGGTTGATGACCGAGGTGTCAGCCTTTGGCTCGTGACGCCTTGAAGCGGCGCTTCTTGACCGCGAAGGCCACGCCCTGGCCGTTGAGGTCCATGTCGGTGGCGAGGATGGTGCGGGTGTTGGGCGAGTCGAGCTCGTGCTCGGTGAGTAGCGCGGTGAAGAGCTGGTCGACTTGCTCGCGGCAGAAGGCGTCGATCGCCGCGTCGTCGCGGTCGGATGCAAACGCCTCGTCGACGATCGCTCCGTAGCGGTCGAGTTGGCTGTGAAGTTGTGCGGCGGCACCCGGGAGGTCGGTGATGGCGCCGAAGTGGGTGAGATAGGCCGTGGTCGAGCCCGTGGCGACGATGCGGTCGAGGCTGGCCTTGGCTGCGGCGGCGTCGAAGTCGGTCGGCGAGGTGGAGGGGATCGCGAACAGGCCCTTGGTCTGCAGGATCGGATAGACCAACCCGAACGAGTCCCCCGTGAACACGCCGCCGGACGCGGGGTCGTGCACGCAGAAGTGATGGTTGGCGTGGCCCCGCGTGTGCAGGAACCGGAGCTCACGGCCGTGCCAGTCCAGTACCTCGTCGTCGTCCATGATGCGCACGCGCTCGGCCGGGATGGGGTCGATGGTGCCGTACATCTCGGCAAAGCGTTCTTCGCCGTAGACGCCCTTGGCGCTGCGGACGAGCTTGCTCGGATCGATCGCGTGTTTGGCCGCGTTGGGGTGGGCCAGGAGCGTGGCGTTCGGGCATGCGTTCATCAGCGCCGCCGCACCGCCAGCGTGGTCCAGGTGCACGTGCGTGATGATGATGTAGTCGACCTGCTCGGGGCTCAGCCCCTTCTCTGCCAGCGCCTCGAGCATGCGGGGCACTGCGTGTGCGTTGGCGGTCTCGACGAACGCCGCCCGGTCCCCCTGCTGCAGCAGGTAGGTGGCCGTGAAGCCTGCGTAGCCGAGGTAGTGGGCGTCGATCGTGGTGACGGTCACCCGCGGAGGGTAGCGTCATTTTTTTCGATTTTCTCGGGAGCAGGATCGGCCCGAACGCAACCGACGCCGCCATGAAGGACCTGTTCTCGTCTGCGCGCTCGCTTCTGACGGCGTGCGCTGCTGCTTCTTTGGTGGTCTGCTCGGCCTGCGATGCGCCGTCCGACCCCGCGGACCTCTACGACCCCGCGGATGGAGAGACGGCTGCCGAACTCGATCCCGACGACCCGGCCGCGCTCGACGTCGATGAGCGATACGACGTCCCCGAAGGCACGCCACTGGCATGGGTCGACTTCGGTGGGGGTCCGACGAAGGTCGCCTACGAGGTCGAGAACGGCCAGGCGATCTGGCAAGGCGATATCGTGTTGGGGGATGCGGAGGAGGTTGCGCGGGCGTCCGACGACTACGAAGCGAACCCCGACGATGTCGGCCATCGCTCAGCAGTCGCGCACATGTCCGCCTGGCCCAATGGGGTCATCCCCTATCAGATCGATGTGTCGGGGCCGACGCGCACCCGTGTGGAGACGGCGATCGAAGATTGGAACTCCCAGACGCTCATCAACCTCGTCCCTCGCGACCCCTCGAACCCGTTGGCGCGGTACGTGCGGTTCACCCACGACGGGTCCCCCGGGTGTCGTTCGGCGTTGGGCATGCAACCCGGGTGGGGAGCGCAGAACATCACGATCGACCTCTCCTGCAGCACAGGCTCGATCCGCCACGAGATTGGGCATGCGGTGGGGTTGTTCCACGAACACGGGCGGGCCGACCGCGATCTACGTGTCCGGGTCAACTGGGACAACATCCACTGGTGGAAGCACAACAACTACTACACGTACCTGGTCAGCGGCGTCACAGGCATCGACTTCGGCCTCTACGACTTCAACTCGTTGATGCACTACGGGTCCTACGCGACCTCGGCCCATGCGATTGACCCGACGCTCCCTGTGATGGTCCGCGCTGGCTGCGACCCCGATAGCACGTCGAGCGACTGCACCTTCTTCGCGCGCCGCCTGCTTACCCAGTGGGACAAGGCTGGCGTGACTCGGCAGGTGACCGGTGCACCGCCGACGTTCAAGCTGCGCAACGAGTCGACCGGCCGATGCCTGCGTCCGCAAGGTGCAGGTCGAACACCGGGCACCCGAGTCACGCAGTCCGATTGCAGCAACTTCGCATCGCGGCGCTGGTACACCTGGCAACCTCCAGGCGCGAGCGGACAAGTGCTGGTCAACGATCTCGCGCGTCACTGCCTGGGCGTCGACGACAACGACAACATGGTGTTGACCGAGTGCACGGCGGACAGCGATCACCTGTTCACGATCGGCGCGACCAGCATTGGTCGAGGTGATCGCATCATTCGTGGCGGGACACGATGCGTACGCGCGTCGACATCCGGAACCAACGCGTTCCTTTCGGCCAGGTGCAACAACACGCCGACCCGTCGCTGGTTCCGCGACTGGATCTAGTCGCGTCTGGGCGGTTGCCGCCGAGTGTGCGTCACTCGGCGGTGCCGAACATCATGTCCCACAGCGGGGTGAGCGAGGCGAAGTTGCCTCCGCGCATGCTGACGTGGTGGGTCGCGTGTTTGCGGGCCAGTGCGCTGAGCATGCGAAGGCCGGGCACCGGGATGTCGAGACCGGCGTGCACGATGATGTTGAGGTTCGAGTGCACGAACAGGATCACGCCCCAGGTGATGACGTCGAGCGGTCCGAACACGCAGGCGACGACCGTCAGCAAGAACTGGCCCAGGAACGTTTCCATCGGGTGCAGGAACAGGCTCTCGATGGCGGTGGGGGCCCGCACGATGTGATGGACGGCGTGCACCTTCTTCAGCCAGCCCACTCCGTGAAACGCGAAGCGATGGAGCAGGTAGTAGAAGAAGTCGTACACGAGCAGGATCGCGACCGCGATCAGCAGCTTCATGGGCCCGAACGACGCGGATTCGTCGATGAGCCAACCTCCGGCACCGTAGGTGAGTGCGAAGACGAGGAACCCCGACATCACGAGGTTGCCGCCGATGCGCTTGTAGAGCTTGGGGCCTTTGACCTTGCGCGACATGTGCGGCCGGATTCGGAACTGCTCGAAGCGGGGCGAACTCCAGGCTGCCTGGACGCCAAAGAACATCGCGCCCGACGAGGCCAGCACGAGGATCAGGATCCACAGAAGCGACATGTGCCCGGAGGGTAGGTGAAAACGCCCGGCCCCGGTCGTGCGACGGAGCACGCGAAGCTTGCGCGCACCGTGCTACCGTGACTCCATGGAATATCGCTTGCTTACGGGCTTTCTCGTGCTTGGGCTCACGGGATGTTTCTCGGAGCCACCCAGCGGCAGCTCGAGTGGGGACGGCTCGAGTGGGAATGACTCGACTGGGAGCAACAGCTCGAGCGGGGGAGACGCATCCTCCGAGACCACCGAGGTCGACCCGTCGGCTTCGACGTCTGCGGCGGACACTGGAAGTACCGGTGAGGCGTGCGATGTCTTCTCGTTCGACGTCCCCAACGTGGATGCGGATGTCGTCGTGTTGGTCGATACGGACACCGAATTCCAACCGCTGGACGTTCTCGCGGGCACGGCAGGTCTCGCTGACTCGGCGAACATCGCGATTCTCCTTCCCCAGGAACAGATGCCGATGCTGGACCCTCCAAACTTCTGCACTGCAGGCTGTGAAGCCTGCCCCGAGCCGGTGAATCGGATGCTCGTGCCGTACGAGGAGGGCCCGTTCGCTGCGTACTCCGACTTCGACTCCTACAGCTGCGTGCTGCGCGGTCCCGGGCTCGAGACGGTGAACTCCGCTCCGACCAAACAGCTTTGGCTGATCACGGACCACCCCGAGGTCGCGTTGCCGAACGTGTTCGTGGACGCAGTGACCGCGGGGCCGTTCCGCGTCCATGTGAGCTGTCCGGGCTGCACCGAAGATCTCGAGGGAATGCACGAATCGTTGCAGACGGTCGTGTCCGCCACCCTCGGATGGGCTGGGGACAAGGACGACCTGGGGGGTCTCGCGCCGTTGATCTCGATGCAACGCAAGTCCTGTGCGTGGGACCCGGGCGACGTGTTCCCCGATGCAGTGCTCGGCGTCCTCGAGCCAGATGCGCTCAATCCAGAGGAACTCTACCTGTATCACTACGACGAGACGGAGTGCGAGAGCGACGGGTTCTTCGACGACTCGGGTGCGGTCTTCCTTTGCCCGGATCCCTGCCAACTGATTCAGACGTTCCCAGGGGAGCTCGTCGAGTTCTACGGGTGCGAGTAGCCGAGCTGGAGCCCCCAACGAAAGAAGCACCCGCCGCGGACGCGACGGGTGCTTTTCTTTCGCGGTCCAGCTGACTCTACAGCGAGCCCTGGACGACCGTGATGCCGGGTTGGCGGACGGCGTCCTCGATCTGAATCGCGATGACCGCTTCGCCGGGCGGGAGGCCGAGCGAGGCGCTGAGGTCGATTTCGGGCAGGCTGATGCCGCCCAGCGAGTCGCCGCCCAGGCCACCGATGAGGCCGTCGATGAGCGCGCTCTCCAGAACGGTGATGAGCGTCGCTTCGGTGGCGATGGCGGTGTCTTCGTTGACGTTGAGCTCGGTCTCGACCGACTGCAGTTCGCCGATGGCGATACCGATTTCGCCGTCGGCTGCGGTGATGTCGACCTTGACGACCGCGCTGGTGAATGCGGTGAAGCTGATCGGTGCGTCGCCGAGCGTGAGGCTGGCGTCGATGCGAATGTCGCCCAGGTGGGCGAGTAGCTCACCCGTGGCGCAGTCCATGCCGACGGGGGGCAGCATGCCGCTGATGTTGACGTCGAGATCGGAGACCAGGCCGGACTCGGGCAGCAGCTCGGGCGGCAACGGGAACTCGAGCAGGCCGCCTTTCCAGGCGCCGTAGAGGATCTCGTTGATCAGGTCGTCGTGAAGGCCGATCTCCATCACCGCGGTGCGGGTGAGGTTGACGCCCGCGGGATCGACTTCGCAGCCGTTGCGAAGTGGGAAGCCCAGGCCGTCGTGGGCGGGCTCGCCGTCGGCAAAACCGCCGCCGCGCAGCACGATGGCGCCGCCTTGCGGGGGCGAGGGCTCGGGCGGAGCCGCACCGTCGTGGAAGTCGGTGTCACCGAAGTCGGTGATGAGGTCGATGGTGATCGTCTCGTCGGGATTGCCGATGTTGGGGAAGTCGAGCGAGGTGCTGAAGTTGAAGTTCTGCAGACCCTCGGACAGCAGCGGAGCCAGGACGTTCTCCAGCTCGGAGTTGAGGGTGTTTTCGAGGTCGCCGACCGCACCGCCGATGATCGCCCCTTGGGCGATCGAAAGCAGGAAGTCTGTCCACCAGTTGTTGGAGTAGATGTTGAGCTCGTTGATGGTGGTGTCGGTGTTTTCGATGTCGACCACCAGCTCGTGTGTTTCTTGGTCGACGCTGAGCATGACGTCGGCCTCGATGACGATCGAATCGATCGTGAGGCCGCCTGTGCCATCACCACCGGCCAACGTGCAGCCGGCGATGAGCTGGGTGCAGTCGAAGACCAGGTCGCCGGAGATGTCGAGCAGCGAACCCGTCAGCGCGATGCCGCCGTCGATCGCTTCCAGCGAAAGGGCCGTATCGTCGAAGTCGAGCGAGGTGAGGTAGATGTCGTAACCCGCGCTGCTGGCGATGGGTGTGCTGGCGTCGAAGAACGAACTCGTGTCGAACGCTCCGAATGCGAGCCCGAGCAGCGACGCGAGATCGTTGTAGGGCTGGCTGGAGTCTCCGTCGTCGAGGCCTTCTTGGCTGAAGTAGATGGCGATGCCACCGGGCGCCATGCCTTCGACGGGCTCGGTGGGCTTGACCCACTGGGTGCCCCACAGGAACGACTGCACCCGCCGACGCGTCTGGCCGACGGAGTCGGAGGTCTCGAACACCAAGGTGTTGCCGCCGACCGCCGGGGTGACGTCGTGGCTGAACGAGCCGTCGTCGCCGACGCTGACGTCTTCGCCGTTGAGGGTGAGGGCTTCGATGTCGCCCTTGAGGCTGGTGACGGTGCCCGTGACGGTGACGAGCTCGTCACTGGCTTTGGCCTGAATCGTGGCACCGCGTGGCGGATATTCGACGTCGATCAGCGGGCGGCACTCGATGGTGTCGCCCTCCATCGTTCCGCACATGCCATCGGAGCCGCAGACGTCGATGGTGCAGGGGTCGCCGTCGTCGCAGTCGTCGGCGCTCTCGCAGGACGTCGGCCCGTCGTCGGTGCCTTGCGAGTCGGAGTCGGAGTCGGCCGTGTCGGAGTTCGAGTCGGGCCCGGCACCAGAGCTTCCGTCGGCGGCCGAGTCGGTGCCGCCATCGGTACCCGACGCGTTCGCCACGTCGTCGTTGCCACAGGCCGCGGTGGCCCCTACCAGGGTCATGCAAGCAATCCAGTGCCGAAACCGCATGACGCGTAGGGTAGCATCCGATTTTGGCCCTGGGTGCGCCGGGGCCGTTCGGGTCAGGCTGCCCCACGGCCGTTCATGGGGTGGGGCGCGCGAGTTCGCTTATCGCGGGTCGACGACGCGACCCATGAACATGACCGCGCCGGTTTGTGTGTCGCGGATCAGGAACAAGAACGGTCGGTCGATGGTCACCTTGGTCGGCTCCGACGGCCGTGCGCCCGCGCGGGCCATGACGACGGCTGTCGCCGCGGCGGCCTCGGTGCCCCGTTCGTCCACCTCGATGAACCCCTTGTGAAAGACTTCGTCGATCTTCAGCGGGTGTTTGTCCGCCGGAGCCATGCCGCCGAACTCGGCCGCGTCCGTGAACGCCTGGCGCAATCCGAGCGCTTTGAGGCCTCCGGAGAGCGCGACCGAGTCGGCCGGCTCGACCTTGAACTTGGGCATGGCCAATGCGATCCGCTGGGTGCGCGTCGCTTCGGACCAGCGCTGGAGCGTTTCCACGGACAACTTCGACTCGAGCGTGCCGATGCCGGCAGCGTCGTGTGGCATCGCGAGGGTCATCGCATATCGTCCCCCAATGTAGGGAAGGTCGACCACGGTCGCCTCGGGCGTCATGCCGTACCCGAGGTGCTTGGTCGTGTGCATCGTGGGCACTTCGACCTCCGTGGTCCCCTCGACCAGAAACTTGGCGCCACGGGTCGAACCGTCGTCGAACGGGTTTTGCCACTGCGCCTTGAAGTAGATCGCGTTGGCGAGCACCAGCGGCGTCGTCGAGTCGATGCTCTTGGGAGGCAGCAGGTCGCGAATCTTGTCGCGGGTCTGCTCCTCGACCCACGCGTTGATGTGACTCCGGGCTTTCTCGGGCGCCCCGAAGTTGAGGCGTTCCATGGGAGCGCCGTAGTCGCGTTGGCTCGCGCTGAGGAACGAGGTCTTGAAGTCGATGTCCCGTGCCCCGAAGAGGCGGTTGGCCAGCGCAACCTCGGGTGGTGGGTTGTGCCCCTCTTCGGTGGGCGCTGTCGTCCACGACTCCCCGATGCGGCCGATGGCGGCATGCCACTGCCCGGGTTCGAGGCCCGAGTCCGCGACGTGCAACACCGTCTCCAACTCCTTGGCGGTGGCGGCTTCTGCCCCTTGGTAGGTCATGCCCAGCGCGATTGCCACGCTTGCCGGCGAGATGATCAAGTTGCCCGGCTCCCCTGCGACTTGGCCGTAGAGGTCGGTCGAGAACGCGTTGATGCTGGTGCCTGCGGCGGTGAGGTCCGACTCGGAGACCGGAAGGGGGTCGGCGACGGGGATGGGATCTTGTGCAGCCACGGGCTTGGGCTTGTGTTCCGCGCTCGAGCCGGAGGTCGCCGTTTCCGGGGAGGACGAGCAGCCAAGGAGGAGGATGAACGGCAGGAGGCGGCGGAACATCGTTGTGCCCATCAACGCACCTTTCGTCGGTCGGGTCTACGCGCTTGTTTGGCCCAGGGATCCTCGACTGTTAGCGTGGGTGCATGTCGGCGACAGCGCGCAAGGTGAAACGATGGGAGCGTCCGAACGACCGGGTGCCCGCCTTTGTCGAGCGCTGGGGTCGGGGGCCGTTCTTCACGTCCCTGGTGGTCCTCGCCGTCGTGGCCGCAGGCGCCGGGGTGCTCTATTGGCCACTCGGCGTCGCGCTGGGGTTCGCCGTGCTGGTGTTCGGCGCGATGGGCTACAAGGACCTCAACCAGTCCAGCCACACGATCCTGCGCAACTACCCGGTGCTCGGTCGCATGCGCTACTTCTTCGAGTCGGTACGGCCGGAGCTTCGGCAGTACTTCGTCGAGTCGGATCAGGAAGAAAACCCGTACAGCCGCGAGCGTCGTTCGATCATCTACCAGCGCGCCAAAGACGTGCTGGCGACGATGCCGTTTGGCACGCGCCACGACGTCTACGGGGTGGGCTACACCTGGATCGCACACTCGCTGCAGCCCAAGCACCCCGAACCCTCGGCGGGCCGCATCATGGTGGGCGAAGGGCGGTGCAAGCAGCCCTATAGCGCATCGATCTTCAACATCTCCGCGATGAGCTACGGCTCGCTGTCGAGCAACGCCGTGTTGGCGCTCAACCGTGGGGCGCAGATGAGCAACTTTGCCCACAACACGGGCGAGGGCGGCGTGTCGCCGTATCACCTCGAACCCGGCGGCGACCTCATCTGGCAGATCGGCACCGGCTACTTCGGGTGCCGCACCGAAGACGGCGACTTCAACCCCGAGATGTTCGCGGCCACGGCCACCAAGCCCAACGTGAAGATGATCGAGGTCAAGCTCTCTCAGGGGGCCAAGCCCGGGCACGGCGGCATCCTGCCGGCCAAGAAAGTGACGCCCGAGATCGCGAAGATCCGCGGGGTGCCGATGGGCAAGGACGTGCTCTCGCCGCCCAACCACCGCGCGTTCTCCACGCCCCGCGAGTTGGTGCGTTTCGTCGTGCAGCTCCGCAAACTCAGTGAGGGCAAGCCGATCGGCATCAAGCTGTGCATCGGGCATCCCAGCGAGTTCCTGGCGATCGTCAAGGCGATGGTCGAGGAGGGCGATGGGCCCGACTTCATCACCGTCGATGGGGGCGAGGGCGGCACGGGAGCGGCCCCACTGGAGTTCTCCAACTCTGTCGGGGCACCGCTACGGGACGGTCTTCTGTTCGTGCACGATGCATTGCTGGGCGCGGGCATTCGCGACCAGGTGAAGATCTTCAGCGCGGGCAAGATCGCCACCGGCTTTCACGTGCTGCTGCAGCTGGCGCTGGGGGCCGACGCGTGCAACTCGGCCCGCGGCATGATGTTTGCGCTGGGCTGCATTCAGGCGCTCAAGTGCAACTCCAACAAGTGCCCCGCAGGCGTCGCGACCCAAGAGCCTCGCCTGGTGCGGGGCCTCGATGTCACCGACAAGGCCTACCGGGTGGCGAGCTTTCACGACAAGACGGTCGAGTCGGTTCTGGAGCTGTGCGGTGCCGCCGGGCTCGAGACTCCGGTCGACTTGCGTCGCCGCCACATCGCCCACCGCATCTCGGCCACGGAAGTCCGCACCTTCGGCGAGACGTTCCCCCAACTGCCCGAGCGCGCCTTCCTCGACGGCACGGCGCCGGAGTCCCTGCAGGCGCAGTGGGAGCACGCGTCCGCGGACAACTTCTGCCCGTAGGCGCTCGGCGCCCAGCGCAGCGGAGCCTGAGCGCGTTCAGAGCCGCAACTCGATCAGAGCCGCGCGAAAGAACGACATGCACACCGTGTCGCCCAATCGCGCGACGCGGCGCGCGTGCACGTGACCGCTGAGCGCGTAGGCAGGCCGGGTGCGCCGCAGATAGTCGTCGAACGCCGCGGTGCCGCGATGCACCTCGTCGCCCGCCGTCTCCAGACAGGTGGGCGTGGCGTGCGACAAGAACACATCCACGGCGGGAAACGCCTCGAGCTCGGCCGCGGCCTGCTCGTCGTCGTACAGGTAGTGCCCCTTGGGCTTGTAGCGGTGGCTGCCCTGGTAGCCCCCGAACCGAACGCCACCGACCTCCACGACCTGCAGATGCGCGTGGTGGCGGTTGGGCGCAGGAGCGAACGGCGACGACGGCGAGTCGTGGTTGCCGTACACATAGACATGCGGAATGGCCACCTCGGGGACATCGCTAGGATAGAGGTCGCCGAGCGTGACCAGGACATCGGCGACGCCGCAGAAACGGACGATGTCCGTGTCGGGACGGTCGGTCAACACGGCAACCTTCAGCGAGCGCGTCACCCGGGCAGCCTAGCTCAGGCGGAGTGCATCGGCTCCGACACTGCGTCGAGGGGGCTCGTCGACGAGCCGAAGCCACCGCCTCACTCGGGGGATCGCCGGCGCGTCACTTTTCTTCGGGGGCGATTGAACCCTTCTGACTCGATCGTCACTACGCGAGCGTGAACACCAAAGACCAGCGTTTCTCCATCCTCTCCGGGGCAGCGGTTTCACGGGCTGCATGGTTGCTCGTAGCGTCCTCATTGGCACTCACGGGCTGCGATGGCGCGGAGGATCCTGCTGAGCTGGACAGCCTGCGGGACGGAACTCGAACCGAGGTGCCGGCGATACCCGGCGAGGTCGATGTCCCCGTCGAAGAGCGGACAGGTCGCTTCGTTTGTCCGTTGCGGTACACCCCGCAGTCGGAGCTCGCTACGCCGCTGCCCTTTCCGTACTGCGCCACCGCCGACCTGGAGGACGACGAGGAGTACCCATTCGACGACGTGACACGGCTGGTGATCTCGCAGCACGGCCTCGGGTCGGACGCGGGGATGTACTTCGAGCGGCTCAACGACGGCGCGGAGGCGCTGGCGAGCGAGCTCCGGGGGGCGACGTTCGTGCTTGCGCCGCAGTTCTTCGACATGAACCCGATCGACAACAACAGGGTTCAACCATGGGAGCTCGATGAGCTGCTCTGGTGGGAGGACGGCAGGTGGCCCAACGGGTTGGAGTCGAACGGGCACGCCGGGGAGCAGTTCAGCTCCTACACGATCCTCGACGAGCTGGTCGGCGAGGCGGTATCGAAGATGCCGAACCTGCGGGAACTCATCTTCGTGGGGCAGTCCGGCGGTGGTCAGACCGTGCAGAAGTATGCGGCGCTCGGAAACGCCGAATACCCCGACGTGAAGGTGAGCTACTTCGTCGCAAACCCCTTCGTGTACGCCTACGTCGACGATCAGCGTCCGACCTTCGAGTTTGGGCAGAGCTCACCCTACGATCACGTCTTCGCCACCCCGGACCCGGACAGTCCGTTCCCGTGGGAGAGCACGCTGGTGTGTCCCGCCCTCCTTGCGCCTCCCGATCCGAACAATCCGCAATGGTGGGGGGGCTCCGACCCCGAGGGGCTGCCCCCCAGGCACGACTACAACGAGTGGGCCTTCGGTCTCGAAGACGCGCCGGCCTACAGCGGCGTCCTCGACGAGGCTCAGCAGCAGCTCGTTCGCGAACGCTACCTCGACCGAGACGTCACATATTTGATCGGCGAAGACGACATGTTCATCGACACCAACATGTGCACCCGCAATACCCAGATCCAAGGGAAGCACCGTCGTCGCCGCGCCGAGGCCTATGCGGCTCACGTACAGCAGCTCGGGGCCGACCACGAGCTGGTCAAGGTTCCCGACCGTGGCCACGGCAGTCGCATGTTCGAAGATGATTGTGTCCGTCGGGTGGTCTTCGGCCTGGCCGACGACTGCCAGGCGATGGAGGACCAGCGCGCGTTGACGAACTGGGGTGGTGAGGTCGTTGGGGTGGTAGCCTTCGAGACCAACGATGGCGACGATCTGCCCGAGGTCCTCGTCGCCCACCGCAGTGGCAACGTGGATCGCCTCTACCTCGTCGATGATGTAGAGCACGGCTTTGGGTTCATCGCCAATGTCACCCCCGCGTGGGGCAACGGAGCGCGAGTCACCGGGCTCGAGGTCGCGAACATGGATGGCGACAACGCGAAGGAGGTGGTCGTTGGCGTGACCGGTGGAGACGGGGGCTGGTATCTGCTCGGTCACTCCAACGGCGACGTGGTCGAGCTCGAAGCTGGAGGCCAGGGGCAGGACGTCGCGGCCTTGACCACAGCCGCCATTTCCAACCACAAGGGCAGCGAGATCGTCGTCGCCTGGGATGCAACGCAGGGGGAGCGCTGGCGGGCGTTCGCATGGAGTGGGGGGTCCCATATCCCCACCAGCTCCGGTACCTATGGTAGCGCTGCGCGGCCTGTCGCAATCGCGGTCGACAACGTGGTGTACGGCGCTGCGAAGGAGGTCGTGATTGCACTCGACAGCACGAGCGGGCCGCGGATCGTCCTCGCTGACCTGCTCGGCAACAGCATGCTCGTGGACCCGGGGTGGGATGAGGGCCGTCGCATCGTCGACGCCGATACGTCGTGGCAACTAGGACGAGCGGGTCAGAGCACCCGCGAGCTCGTTCTGGCAACCGCCGGTGGTGACCGCCCGTGGGTCGTCCTCGAGGAAGACCCCAACGCCCCCGGCGTTCTCATCCAGGTCCTGGAGAGCCCCGACACGTGGGAGCAAGGCGTCGAACCGACCAGCATTACGGTGCGCGTCCCCTTTCGGGAGAAGAGCACCGTTGCCGTTGGGCGTACGGGCCCCACCGACGGCCACGCGGTCCTGTACACGTACAAGCGAGACGAGGTCGACGGCGAGGACATCGCATTGCTCGGAGACGTTCGGGTGGAGGCCCGGGGGCTCAGCGAGAGCGCGGAGTTGCCGAGGATCGAGTTCGCCGATCTCGACGACCGAGGCGGCGCCTATGCCCACAAAGAGGTGCTGATTGGCCGCGGCGGAGACCTCGGTTTCGGCTACCGCCTCCGAGTGCTTTCGGCGCTCTAGCAAGAGCCGCCTGTCAGCGTTCACACTGTCTGTGCTCTCCTCGGCGCCGTCCTTCTCTCGGCAAGGACGCGGCCGGGGAGTGCTCATGAACCCAAACGCGGACGTGAGCCTCGATGACGACGGGCAGGAACATCGGTGCGCGGCGGAGAGCTCGTTTCTCAGCTCCTTAGTGTCGTTGCGGAGGTTGTGAGGCAAAACGATCGCGAACCCAATACCGGTCGCCAGAGGGATGCCCACCCCGTCAGCAAGATCCCGATTCCCGGGAAGATCATCGCACCGAAGAAGAGGGCAGTCGGTACGAGCGCGTACCGAGCCTCGATGCGCGAGCCCTTCCCGTCGGCGGTTGCGGTGACTCGGTCAGGGCAAGCCATCGATCGCTATCCGTTCGAGCGGCGTCGAGGGGGTCGCGTCGTCGTCGTTTCCACCGTTCGAACATCGCGTGCATCCGGAACTCAGCCGATTCCGTTGCGCTCGATGGTGACCGTGGTCGTGACCACGACGTTCGGTTCGACGAACGGATCACTGCCCAAAGGCCACCCGAGTTTCTTCATCAGCGTGTCCACGCGCGCGTTGTGGCGGGACCACCAGTCGGTGTTCGAGATTCGCCTTGTCGGGTGAATCCGCTGTCCTGCCTCGAACAAGACGAGATTTGCGTCCGAGAGACGCGCTGCGAAGTTTGGCCAAGCGCCCGGTTCGCCCGCGGTCGGGCCGATGGACTCGAGTTCCGACGGCTCGACGGGGTCGCTGTCGAGGTCGCGGATCGTGAAGTCATCAGCCTCGTCGGGTACTGGGAGACCGGCGGCATCCCTGAGGATGAATCCGCGGCGAACGATGAGGGTGCCGCTCGAGACGGCATCGGCGAGCGCCTTGAAGTGCGAGAGTCGCTCATCGTTGCGCCACCGCCTCGTGCACTGTCCGCAGTACGCGTCGACCAGCCCCTCATAGGTTCCGGCGGGTACGTCGGTGACGCGATCGCCCTCACGGTAGGTCGGGAGGTCCTGTTCGTGGCCCGTCTTGAACTGAACGTCTCCGACGAAGGTGCGCTCGCATCTGCGGCAAGAGAACTCAGCGTCGACGGTGGTGAACAGACCCAACGAGGACTCCTCTACTGCGCTCGGTTGATGTCGGAAGGCTCGCTCCCATGCCCGTGGCTGAACCTCGCATCGTCAAGACGCTATCACGACGGTGCGAAGCCCCGTTGCCGTGGAGCACTTCATTGCCCGCTGCGATCCTCGAGTTCCTGAGAACCGTAGATCTCGGTGAAATGCGCGGTCGACCGAACTCTGTCTACACTTCGTTGGATGCGCCTCGTCGCACTCACCGTCGTACTGCTTGCCTCGGCCGTGGCGAGCCTTTTCATGGGGGTCCGCTCTCGCTTACGGGTTCGAAAGATGTTGAGTGAGGGTGACGTTCAAACGGCCGCGTGCGCCATCGATCGACCCGCGGTCCAGGGGTTCTTCTCTGAGACCCAGATCCTGCGGGCGTTGGTGGAAGACGTGCTCGTGAACCCGAACGCGGACGCGAGCCTCGATGACGACGCGCAGGAGCATCGGCGCTCCAACCTCGATCGGCTGTTCGGCGACTGGCACAAGATGTTCACCGAGCAACTCGACGATGAGGATCGGGACGCCCTGAGGAGTTATGGCGTCACGAAGGGTCGCATCGAGTCGGCCGTCAAGATCGCGCACCTCGGTGAGTGGAAGTGGCAGCACAAGGTCCTGCGCGAGCTCCAGGATCTGGAAACCCGGATGACGACAGGACAAGTCGGCAGGGGCTACCGCTGAGTTCAACGGTAGAGCATCTTCGTCTCCTGCCCGACGAGCACGGGTCCAAGCGCGGCGGAGAGCTTGTTTCTCAGCTCCTTGGTGTCGTTGCGGAGGTTGTGAGGCCAAACGACCGCGAACCAAATGCCGATCGCCACCGGGATGCCCAACCATCCGGCGATGGCCCACCCCATCAGCAAGATCCCGATTCCCGGGAAGATCATCGCACCGAAGAAGAGGGCAGTCGGAACGAGCGCGTACCGAGCCTCGATGCGCGAGCCCTCCCCGTCGGCGGTCGCGGTGACTCGGAGTTCGACCTCGATTGCACGTCGCACGTTGCCTACGGCCTTGCGGTACGCCATTGGTGGCGCGATTCGAAGTCGAAGCTCGTTGTCGGGCATGGATTTCGCGATGAACCAGCGCCGAGGTTCGTTCGAGCGGGGCCACCGATCGAGCACCGTGATGTCGTGTTCCTTTTCGAAGCAACCCCGGACCTCGGACGGCGTCACGTCGACGAGGACATGAAGCGGCGCGGGGAGGTTTCTGCCCGAGGTCATCGGCTCGAAGTCCTTGTCTCAAGATCGCACACGGTCGGGGAATCGCAAGCGGTGGCGCATTGCACTTCAGCCTCTCGCGCGCTTGGGGAACAGCAGGGGTCCTTCCCGGACAGTTGTGCCGACGGCGAGCCCGCCCCAGTCGGTCGTGGTGTGTTCGGGTCGAGACGAATCGACGCTCAAGCGTTGGCGTAGAGCGGCGGCCGTGGTGGGGATGAACGGCTCGAGGTGGACGGCGAGCAAGCGGAGGACTTCGGCCAGGTCGTAGAGTGTCGCGGCCAGTCGTGTTTCGGTCGCGGGGTCGTCTCGGTGCTTGGCGAGCGACCACGGTGCGCGCTCCACCACGTACTTGTTGGTGGCTTCTACGAGGGACCAGATCGCATCGAGGGCGTGGTCGGGGCGAAGTGCGTCGAATGCCGCGTCGACTTCGCTGTGGACGCTGGCCGCGAGCGGTGCGAGCGGGCTGTTGGGGCCTGCAGGCGGGACGCGGCCATCGTAGTAGCGCTCGATCATTCGCACCGTGCGTTCGAGCAGGTTGCCCAGGAGATCTGCGAGCTCGGTGTCGCGGACGTGAAGCACACGCTCGAGGGTGAAGTCTCCGTCTCGCCCGGCACGGACGTGGCGGCACAGGTAGTAGCGGAGCGGGTCGAGTCCGCAGGCGTCGGCAATGTGCTCGGGGTGGATCGCGTTGCCGAGCGACTTGCCGATCTTTCGACCGTCGACCGTGAGGTAGCCGTGCACGGCGAGGTCGGTTGGAAGCGGGAGGCCGGCGGAGAGCAGGATGGCGGGCCAATAGACGGCGTGAAACCGCGTGATGCCCTTGCCCAAGACGTGGACACGATCCCCAGTGCCGCCCCAGTAGCGGTGGAACGCGTCACCGTCGGTCGCGTAGTCGAGCGCGGTGATGTAGTTGCCCAGCGCGTCGAACCAGACGTACATCACCTGGGTGGGGTCTCCGGGCACTGGAATGCCCCACCCGCGCGCGCGGGCGCTCGACCGCGAAATGCTGAAGTCGACCAAGCCTCCCTTGGCCAGTGCGAGCACCTCGTTGCGATGGTGCTGCGGCGTGATGCGAAGGCGGTCGGACTCGAGAAGGGCGACGATCTGCGCCTGGTATCGCGAAAGGCGGAAGAAGTAGTTCTCTTCTTCGACCCGTTCGGGGCGCGTGCCGTGTTCGGGGCAGGCCCCGCCGGGCAGGTCGGCGTCGGTATAGAACTGCTCGCAGCCCACACAGTAGAGGCCGCGATAGACCTTCTTGTAGATGTCGCCACGGGCATGACAGGCGTTCCACAGCGCCTCGACCCCAGCGGAGTGTCGCGGCTCGGCACTCGTGCGGATGAAGTCGTCGAAGGAAAGCCCGAGAGTCTCCCGCAGCGTGTGAAAGGCTGCGGCGTTCCGCTCGACGAGTGTCTGGGTGGGGAGTGCTTCCGCTTCGGCCGCGAGCACGTTCTTGAGCGAGTTCTCGTCTGTTCCGGTCAGAAAGTGCACGTCGCGACCTCGCTGTCGCTGGTGGCGGGCGAGCACGTCCGCGAGGATCAGCTCCATGCCGAATCCGATGTGCGGCGCAGAGTTGACGTAGGGAATCGCCGTGGTGACGAAGTAGGGACGCGATGTGGCTTTCGTGGACATGGGCGTGTGCGACGAGTGGTCGGAAACAGAACGCAAGAAACCCGGCGGGCCCTTGCCATGGAGGCGGGGCCGACCGGGTGCGAACTGGCGAGAAACAGCCTAGACAGCACAGATGGACGCCCCGCACGGCATTCCGCGCATGGGCATCGACATGAGGCTGTTCGTACGTTCGAACATGGCTGTTGAATCAACGTAGCAATGGCGACGTGCAGGCGCCACTACGATCTCAGAGGCGGGAGGCTCAGACCCCGGCTTTGCCCTTGGCGATGACCTGGGCGTAGACGTCTTTCTTGGCGGTGCCCTTGGCGACGAGCGCTTCGGCCTTCTTCAGCTCTTCGTCGATGAGGGGCTTGAACGCTTCGAACGGCTGCGCGCCCGAGAGGAAGCGGCCGTTGACGAAGAACGCGGGGGTGCCACGGGCGCCGAGCTTGCTGCCTTGGGCTTGCTGCTTCTTGACCTTGGTCTCGATGGCCTTGTCCTTCATGTCCGTCTTGAACTTGTCCACATCGAGTTGAAGCTCGGTTGCCCACTTTTCGAAGTTCTCGTCGGTGAGGGCGCGGCCGTTCTCGAAGAGAATGTCGTGCATCTCCCAGAACTTGCCCTGGCGACCTGCCGCTTCGGCGGCGATGGCTGCGGCGAGGGCTCGGTTGTGCATGGGCAGCGGGTTGTGCTTGAACGCGATGCGGACCTTGTCGCCGTAGGTCTCCTGGATCTTTGCCATCGTGGGGTTCACGCGCTTGCAGAACGGGCACTGGAAGTCGGACCACTCGACGATGGTGACCAGCGCCTCGGGGGAGCCTTTGACCGCGGCTTCACCCACTTCGACCTTGTAGGTCAGCTTGGGGTCGGGGCGTCCAGGCTGCGGGCCGCGCGGTTTGGCCTTGCCGGGGGCGGCGGCCGGGATGTTCTTGATGTCTTCCTTGACGCTCTGGAGCTCGGACAAGATGTTGTCCTGCTTTTGCTCGATTCTCGCGAGCTGCTCCTGCTGTTGGGCGAATGCTCCCTGTCCCTGACAGGCAGGAAGGCTCAGCGCGAATGCCGAGATCAGGGAAAAGGTGGTCGCGATTCGTCGAATATGCATGGACGAACCGGCGAACGCGGTCGGCCTCGATGACATATCGGCGATTGTTGTCGATTCACTACGCCGATTCGGCGCCGGGGGATGCATCGACGTCGTCGCTTTGCCTTGCGACGAGGCGTGCACCCGCCAAGCCCGCAGCCGAAAGCGCGGCCATCACCCAGAAGGCCGAGCCTCCCATCGCGCCATACAGCGGGCCCGCGACCAGCATCATCAGCCCGGCGCCGACGCCGGACGATGCGGCGTACAGGGACGTGACCGTGGCGGTGGCGCTGTGGTGGACGCGCTCCTGCACGTAGGCGATCGCGCCCAGGTGCAGGGCGCCGAAGGTGAGGGCGTGCAGGAGCTGAACGGCGAACAAGGCCGAGGGGGCGGTGGTGATCGCGAGCAGTGGCCAACGCGCGAGGCCTCCGATTGCCGAGAGCGCGAGCAGCCCCGTCGAGCCCACCGAGCGCTGGACGCGGGCGCTCGCGGCGAACAGCACGATCTCCGCGATCACACCCACCGACCACAGCTGGCCGATCGTCGTGTCGGGGACGTCGAGCGTTCGCCAGTGTGCCGTGCCGAACGCGTAAAGCACCGCGTGCGAGGCGTGCAGCAATCCGGTGGTGAGGAGGAAGCGAGCGTGGCTGCGTTTGGGTGGCGCCCGCTCGACCGGCTCGGTGCTTCGCGGCGCTTGCTTCGGCATCAGCAGTACCGCGAACACGACCACCACGCCCGCGATGCGGAGCGCTTCGAGCACGTCGCGTTCGTCACCGCGTTCGAGCAGCCAGCCGCCGAACATCGACGCGCCGATGAACGCGGCCGAGCCGAACAGCCGCAAGTGTCCGTAGTTGATCGTGCCTTGCTTGCCGAGCCGCAGCGCGACCGAATCGGTCAGCGGAATCAGAGGGCTGAACGACATACCCAAGATCGCGCCCACGGCGATCACTTGCCAGACGCTGGTGGCTTCACCGAACAGTCCGTAGCTTGCGGCCGCCAACAACGACAGCGCCAACGCGGGGCCTTTGACCGAGCCGAGCCGATCGCTCAGGCGTCCGACCAGTGGATTGGCCGGGACTCGCATCCACGTGATGGTGCCGAGCACGATGCCGATGACGCCCGCCGAGTAGCCCTCGCTCTGCAGCCAGACCGGGAAGTAGGGCATGTGCATGCCCAGCGCGAAGAAGATCGCGGCAAACGCCAGAGCGATGCGGGCCTTCGCGAGCATGCGTGCCCCGTATACACGCACGGCGGGGGCGTGGGCATGCTGTATCGTGCGCCCACATGGGCAAGCCGACGCGTGTCGAAGCCTCGCTCGAGGTGCCGTGGGAAAAGCGTCCCACCGTGGTTCACCTGACCCGCCAGATCCTGCGGCTGCAGGCGATCACGGCGTCCACCGTGGTCGAGTCGGTCATCGCGATCGGTGATGCCGCCCGCGAGATTCACGACGAGTTGCCGCACGGGCAATGGGCGCGGTGGTGTGACCAGGCGGTGCCGTTTGCACGGCAGACGCTGTCCAACTACATGGCGCTCGCACGGTGGGCCGAAGAACGCCCCAAGGAGGTCGAAAAGCTGGCGTATCTCGGGCCGAGCAAGCTCTACCTCCTGTTGCCACTGCCGCCGGGCGTTCGCCGTCGCTTGACTGGACGCAAGCCGATTCAGATCCCGGACGGTGGCGAGAAGACCATCGAGCGCATGACGGTGTCCGAGCTCGCGCGGGTGACGGCGTTGGAGGTGCGGGCGCTGCCCGACCACAAGCCGATGCCGGTCGGACGCGTCGTTGGGCGCGTGCGCCGTTCGATCGCGGGTCTCGATGCCAGCACGCAGGCGCTGCTCGAGCGGGCCGATGACGTGGACCCCGATCAAGCTCGGGCGCTGCACGACTCGCTGCTGGAGCTGGCCGAGAGCTTGCGCGATCAGTTCGAACTCTGAGGTTGCGGCAGAGCCTCGGACACCCACGACTCGGCCTCGTCCCGCGTTCGTACGACCGTCTGCGGACATGGAAGCGGCTGCAGGTACAGGATCGCCTTGAGCGCCCCGCGAATCATGGGGGAGCGAACGACGAACGCGATGCCGGCACACTGCGCGGCCAGCTCTGTGTCCCGACGCTTCTGCGCGGCGGCCTGAAGCCGCATGAATCGAGGTGTGGGAGTGGCGGCCTCGGAGATGTCGACGATCGCCGTGTATCGCTCGCCCCGGAGCGGCAAGTCGGTGGACTGCTGTGAGAACGCGTCCTCTTCGTCCGCGGTGATCGAGCCGACGACCGTCATGACCACGTGTGGCCATCGAGTGTCGTCGAAGGAGAACGGCATCGCGTCCGGGAGCATACGCAAGAACGCCGCCGATGCGTGAGCACCCGCGGCGTTCGGTCCGGCAGGCCGGCTGCTACACGAGGCCGATGGCGGCCAGACCGAGGTAGGTGGCCATGCCCGCGCCGTAGCTGACCAGGGCGACCAGCGAGATTCGGCGCACGTACCACATGAAGTCGACCTTCTCCATGCCCATGAAGGCCACGCCCGCGGCGCTGCCGATGATGAGGATGGAGCCGCCGGTCCCCGCACAGAAGGCGATGAGGTCCCAGAACTGGTGGTCGGTCGGGTACTGCTCGATCGAGTACATGCCCATCGTCGCGGCGACCAGAGGCACGTTGTCGATGATGGCGGAGAGGATGCCGAGGACACCCGCGAGGACGGTCGGGCTGTTGACCACGCTATCGAGGCCACGCGCCAACGCGTCCAGAAGTCCGGCCGACTGCAGGGCACCGATGCCCAGCAAGATGCCGAGGAAAAACAGGACGCCCGAGACGTCGATCTTGGTGAAGGCCGCGGGCACCTTCACGTGCTGACGGTCTTCGTGCTCGTGGTGCAGCACGTCGGTGACGAGCCACATGATGCCGAGCCCCAGCAGGATGCCGACGAACGGTGGGATGTGTGCCACCGACTTGAGGATGGGGACCATGATGAACGCGCCCAAGCCCAGGCTGAGCACCCGGCGTGCGCCGAGCTCGACCTGCTGTTCGCCCTCTTCTGCCTCACCACCGTAGTGGCCGGCTTTTTCGCGACGCCCAAGCATCACGACGGCCACGACCATCGTGACCAGGCTGGGCAGCAGAAGCGCACTCATCACGCCCAGCGTGGTGACCTGTCCGCCGATCCACAGCATGGTGGTGGTGACGTCGCCCATCGGCGTCCATGCCCCGCCTGCGTTGGCCGCGATGACGACCATCGAACCGAGCAGCAGTCGGTTGTCGCGGTTGGGAAGGATGCGGCGAAGCAGCGACACCATCACGATCGTGGTGGTGAGGTTGTCGAGCACCGCTGACATGAAGAATGCCAGCGTGGCCAGCACCCACATGATCTTCCACTTGGAGCGGGTGCGGATCTGGTCGGTGACCAGCTTGAACGAGCCGTGCAGGTCGATGACTTCGACCAGCGTCATGGCGCCGAGCAGGAAGAACACGATCTGCGCCACTTCGCTGAGCAGCTCGGCGAGCTGATGCGTGGCGACGTGCTCCGACGGCGCGAGTCCGGTGAAATAGAGCAGCCACAACCCCGCGGCCAGCAACAGGGCCACGGCAGCCTTGTTGATGCGGAGGTTGTGCTCGAAGATGATCGCCCCATAGCCGAGGACGAACATCAGGATCATCGCGGCGTGGGTCGAGGTGAAGGCGTCCATGGTCGGTCGTCGGGGCTCCCTTCCCCGATTTCGCGACGCCGTCTAGCCCGGGCCTTCCGGGTGAACAAGTGGAAATCCGCCTCACTGTAGGTGCGTGTGCTCCCATGGCACGCGGAGAGGCGATAGACTCCGGAATTCGACTACTTATCGTTGCGCGCAAACTCTGCGCCCGGCCCGGGGGACGGGCAGATACGCGCCGAGCCGACCGCTCCAGCCGAGCGATCTCGCGCCGGCGCTAGAGGCGGACGGCGTCGAGCGTGAGGTCGCCGTCGTCGGGGCTGGGCCCGCAGAACCCGCTCCACTCGGCCGTGCCCGTCATGCGGAGGTCCGAGATGGTCACCGTCTGCGTTTCGTCGAGGGAGGGGACCGACAGCTGGACGGTCTGGGTTTGGCAGCGGCGCCCCGAAGCATCCCAGTCGCGGTCTGTGAGCAGCGCGATGCTCAGCTCGTCGCCCGACGGTGTCGCGGTTGCGGTGTGCACGTATGGGCTGCTCTCGGATTCGGGAGACTCGAGCGACTCGAGCGTGAACTCGACCTCGCCCTCGCTGGTGGTGACGGTCGCGAAGAACGACCCGTACACGCTGAGGTTTGCTGGGGCTCCACCTTCGAGACACACGTTGACCTCGAATGCGGCCACAGGCGCGTCGGCGGTGAGCGTGACCGATTCACCGAGTTGTTCGCTCGCCTCGATGGTCGCGGGCTGACACGCGATGCTGAGGGCGAAGAACGCGATGAGCTGATGGAACGGTTTGCGGCGTGGCATGTCGAGGTCAACCCGGAGGTGTGAAGTCTTGGCAGGCGGTATCGATCTGCGAGATGGCTTCGGTGAAGAACTCGGCGTAGTTGCCGGCGCAGATCTCTCCCGCTGCATGGTTGGTGAAGCGAGAGCCGAAGTCGAGGATGCGGCTGGCATGGTCGGCGCAGCTCGAGCCCGGCAGGCCAACGAGGGTCAACATCACGACGTTGGTCTCGATGTTGAACTTGTTGGTGACCAGCCGCGTGTACCACTCGTTGGGCCCCGCGGGGGTGCCTCCCTCGCAGCCGAAGAAGGGATCGCAGTCCTCCTCGTCCTCTTCATCGGTGATGAGGACCACGACGAGCAGCGCGTCGTCGCGTAGGAAGCCGTCGTTGCAGGCACCCGGCGCGTTGCGTTCGGCGTCGGTGGCTCGTAGCACGCCGTGGACCTGCTCTTCGTCGCCGCTGCCGTCGGTGCCCACCTGGGCTGCGCACTGAAACGTTGCTGCGAGGTCGGGCTCGGTGTTGTCGAACCACCGAAAACCGCTGGAGAATGGGCCGCAGACGGCGTTGCTGGAGTCGGAACCTCCGGTTTGGGTGACGAGGTCGCCCACGCCTTGGCAGCCGCCTTGGTTGTGGTTGTAGCTGTCCGAGGTGACGACGCCGATGTGATAGCTGTCGGCGAACTGCAGCGCGTCCTGAATGCCCGCGACGAAGCCGGGGAATGCGGCGATGAGGTTGTCCTGCTCGTCGCCCATCGAGCCCGAGTTGTCGATCGCGAACAGGATGTCCACCTTCGTGCACTCGTCGGGTTCGCCTTGGTTGACGTCGGGCGCCGCACCCAGGTCGAACTTCGGATCGTCGTCGTCGCTGGTGTCGTCGGCGCTCGACGTGGCCGAGTCCCCGGTGTCGGTGCCGGACATGCTGTTCCCGCTCGTGGCCGAATCGGGCCCCGAAGTGTCCGAGTCGGATGCCGAGCTTCCGATCGTGATCCCGGTGGGCACGCCAGAGCCCTCGGCTCGTCCTTCATCGCCGTCACACCCAAGGCAAGCGGCCACAACCATCAGTCCAATTTCGGGGACTCTCCAACGCGTCATCGGATCACTCCACCCCCCGGGTCCGTTCCACCCGAGAATGTGGGCAGTGTCGGACATTTACCCGGTGACGCGCAACTCGGTGGGTCGGGCGATCCCCAAGATGACGGGATAGAGCCGCGGGTGCGGCGGCGGCATGTCGGGGCAGTCGATGTGCTCGAGCGCTTCGAGGCTGAATCCGGCTGCGCGAATCTCGGATTCGGTGTCTCGGGTGAAGCTGCAACCGCAGGCTACGACGCGCTGCAGGGGATCCAGGCGGTGTTGCCACTTCGCCACCCGGGGATCCCCGCTACGCACGTGTTCCAGGAAGTGAAACCGCCCGTCCGGCTTGAGCACTCGGCGCAGCTCGGCGAGCACGGTTGGTGGATCGTCGACGCTGCACAGCGTCCAGGTGCAGACCACCGCGTCGAAGGTGTCGGCCTCGAAGGGAAGCGACTCGGCCGCCAGCGCGTGCACGTCTGTCTCGAAGGGGCAGGCCTGAAGGCGCTGACGCGCGAGCGCATGCATGCCGCTCGACGGCTCCACCACGCTCAGTCGTTTCACCTGGGGTCCGTAGCTCGCGAGGGACTGCCCCGTGCCCAGACCGATCTCCAGCACGTTGCCCGCGGCGGCGGATACACAGCGGTCGCGGAGCGCGTGCGACTGCGGGCCCCCGACCCGCTCGAGGATCAGGGGGAAAACGCGCTCGGCATACCAGCGACGCAGCCCCATCAGCGTGCCGGAAGCTCCACGCCGAGGACCCACAGCGGTCCTGCGCCGACATCGTAGGTCTCGCCTGCGGTGAGGCTGCCGTCAGCTTCGATGGTGTAGCCCGCGAGCATGCCGCTGTCCTGGCCCGCAGCGTAGAGGAAGCGTCCGAATGGCCCCAGCCCGAACTCGCGCGGTCGTGGCTCCGTCGGCACGTTGGTTTGGTAGGTGAGGCTGCCGCCCGCGCCGGTCGAGAACACGGCGATCGAGTCGTGGCCGCGCATCGACGCGTAGACGTAGGCTCCGTCGAAGGACACGTGCACGTCGGCGCCGGTGTTGTCGCCCATGAAACCAGCGGGCAGCGCGGAGACTGTGTCCCCTTGGGTCAGGAGTCCGTTGGCCGCATCGTAGGTGAATGCGGTGACGGAGCTGGAGAACTCGTTGACCACGTATGCGTGGCTCGCATCGTGGGAGAACGCGATGTGGCGAGCCCCCGCGCCGTCGGGCAGAGCAACGCTGGGCGGGTCGTTGGGCGTCAGCGTGCCGCTCGTGTCGTCGAAGACGTATTGCTCGACCAGGTTGGAGTCGCGGTGCGGGACGAACACGTGGGTGCCATCGGGGTCGAACACGATGGCGTGCGGACGCGACTGCACGGTGCTGCTCTGCGATGGGGCCTCGTTGACCGTGCCATCCGCGTTGATCGGGTTGATCTGGACGAGGTCGGCACCGAAGTCGGCGCTGAGCAACCAGCCGCCCGAAGGCGCGACGCTGAGGTAGACGGGGCGATGGCCCACCGCGGTGTTGCCCAGGTCGGTGAGGGCACCGGTGACCGGGTCGATCGAGAGGGCTGCGACTTCCTGGTCGTTGACGCGGGTGGCGTACATGAACGTGCTGTTCCACTGGGCCAAGGGGCCCAGGCCCGTGCCTTGGTCGAGCGACTGGACTTGGCTGAGCGCGCCCGTGTCGTCGATCGACCAGACGCTGACCGCGTTGCCCCCGGTGACATAGAGTCTTGGCTCGCCCTGAACCGGCATGCCCCCGGTCGAACTCTCGCCCCCGGTCGGATCCGCACTGGTGCTCGAGCCGTCGCCGATCGTGGGGTCGGTGGCCGAGGAGGTGCCGTCGGTGAGGCTGGTGGACGGCGAAGTGTCACTCTCGCTGCCGTTGCTTTCGTTGCCGGTCGCCGAAGTGACACCCGAGGCAGTCGCCGTCGGCGTGCCAGCGTCGGTATCGGCCGGAACACCGTCGTCGCTACAGCCCGCCAACAACACCAAAGCCAAGCAAGATCGCCGCGACATCATCGGCACCGTAGCAAGATGAGACGGCCGCGGTGTGAGCTTGTGTCCGGCCCGATACCCCGCTGTCGCGCGCATTTCGCGGTTGCTTCCGTCAACTGGCCCGGGCACGATGCGCGCACGCATGGCCGTCTCCGAGGAACTTCGAGCCAGTTTCACCGCGTGGTGTCGCGACGAACTCTTCAGCCCCGACATTCGCGAAGCGACGCGGCTGATCAACCGGTATTGCGACCTACAACTTGCATGGATGTACCGCGAGCTCGGGCTCGCCGAGTTGCTGGCCGAGCCGAAGAAAGCCACCGAGCTCACGGGGCCGCTCGGCTTCGTCGACAGCGCATCGATCACCCTGCGTGATGCCCTGCGTCGTCTCGGTGAACGCTCGGGCGTGGTGAAGGTCGAAGGCGCGCCGCTCGACGCCACCTACCAGCACGTCAAGGATCCCGAAGACCCCGAGGCGGAGCTCAAAGAGGTGCACGCCAAGATGGCTGCGCTCGGCGAGGACTTCACGGCGGCCACCGACTTCATCGACTTCGGCCGCGACAGCTTCGTCAAGTCGCTCAAGGACGACCCCGACTACATGGACAAGCTCCTGTCGGGCCGTATGAAGGACTTCGCCGAGTTGTGGCACCGGGCCACCAACGCGGACCCCCTTCAGGACCTGCACGGTGCGATGGGAGCTCGGGTCATCGAACAGCTGATCGACGGCGGCACGATCCTCGAAATTGGCGGCGGCACGGGCAACGGCGCCCGTCACCTGTTCCGCCACCTCAAGTCCAACGACGCCCTGGCCAAGGTCGGTGAGTACATCTTCACCGACATCTCGATGCGCTTCGTGCTCGCGTCCAAACACGAGTTCGAAAAGGCCTACCCCGAGGTCAAGTGGGGTTGGAAGTTCTTCGACCTCAACAAGACCTTCGGTGAGCAGAAGTTCGGCCCCGAGTCGGTCGACATGATCTACGCCGTCAACGCGGCCCACGTCGCCAAGGACATCGTCGGCTTCCTGAAGGGCTGCCACGAGGCGCTGCGTCCCGGAGGCCACGTGGTCTTCGCCGAGCGCATCCGCATGAACCAGCACGAGATGGCACCTCGCGAGTTCACGCTCAACCTGTCGGTCTACCACCGCAGCGCGCCCGAGCAGGCCGACTACCGCCCCATGCAGTGCTACCTGCACCCCGACAACTGGCACGAAGTCGTCAAGCGTGCAGGCTTCTCCGCATGCGACGTCCTGCCCGACCTCGAGGGCCTCAAGGGCGAGTTCCCCGACCAGTACGCGTCGGTGGTCGTCGCGACCAAGTAGCCGCCACGTTTCGTGACCCGCAGCGGTCGCGCACCCCGGAGTCCAGATGAAGACCTACGAGACCGATGTCTTGGTGGTCGGCGGCGGAGGTGCCGCGACCGCTTCTACAATTAGCGCCCACGAAGGCGGCGCACGCACGATGATGGCCGTGAAGGGCAAGTTCGGCGTGCCCGGAAAACGCGGAGCCGGAGCCACGTCGAACCCGATGGCCGACTTCTGGACCATTCGGACCGTCGGTCCCAAGGGCGGCTTCTTCAACCCGCCCGAGCTCGTGCACACCGACATGATGCAGACGGGTCTCGGCATGGCCGACCCCGCGCTGTGCCAGATCTTCTGCGACGAGGTCGCGCAGGCCACCAAGCGCTTGCGGAAGATGGGCATGCAGTTCCAGAGCAAGATGCTCGCGACGATGCCCGCGACCGAGGAGACCAAGGGCACCAACAACATCGTCCAGATTCAGAAGGCGGTCATCGAGGGCACCAACACACAGGTGCTCGAGGAGGCCAACATCGTCGACATCATCGTCGAAGACGGGCGTGTGCTGGGAGCCGTGGGCGTGCACGACGACGGCGAGCCGTTCGTGATTCACGCCGGGGCGGTCATCATGGCCACGGGCGGCGTCGGCCAGCTGTTCCAGTACAGCTTCAACCCTCCCGGAAACACCGGGGATGGCTACGCGATGGCCATGCGTGCCGGGGCCGAGATCTTCAACATGGAGTTCATGCAGCAGGGCCTCGCCACGGTTCATCCCGTGCAGGTGATCGTCATGCTGTACGAGATGGAAGAGCCGTATCGGATCTTCAACGCCGACGGAAAGGCTTTCGTCGAGGACTACCTGCCCTCGGGGGTCACGTTGCAGGACGTGTCCAACGACAAAGCCATTCACTGGCCCGTGTCGTGTCGCGACAACGCGATTCACCTCGACCGGGCGATTCATGCCGAAGCACTGGCCGGCCGAGCGAGCGCACGCGACGGGGTGTTTCTCGACCTCTCTCGCGGCGAACGTGGCTTCGAGCCCGAGGTGTTCGAGACGTTCATGCGCGAGTGCGGCATCGACATCAAGAACGACCTCGTGCAGGCCCAGATCTTCCACCACACCTCGAACGGCGGGGTGCGGGTGGGCGAGATGGGCAACACGCGGGTCGAGGGCCTGTTCGCGATCGGTGAAACGATGGGCTGGCAGGGCGCTGACCGTCTTGGCGGCACCATGCTCGGCGGCTCCCAGGTGTTCGGCTGGCGCGCGGGCAAGGCTGCTGCCGAGGCGTCCAAGCACCGACCCGACACGGCGAACGTGACGGACTCGCACCTCGATCATCTGATCGAAGGTCCGGTGCGCAAGATGAAGGAAGTCGGCGGCAGCAAACGTCCCAGCGACATGAAGCCGGGGCTGCAACGGACGATGTGGAAGGAGCTACTCGTCGAGAAGAACGCCGAGTGCCTCGGTCGTGCGGCCCAGGCGATCGCCGACGAGCGCGACCGACTGGCCAACGACCTGGCCATCGCCGAGCCGATGGACATCGCCTTGGCCTTCGAGCACCGCAACCTGCTGGACGTTGCCGAAGCAATCACGGGCGCAGCCACGATGCGCACCGAAAGCCGCGGCGCCCACTACCGCAGCGACTATCCAGAACGGGACGACGCGAACTGGCTGACCAACATCTTCTCCACCCACGTGGACGGAGAGCTGAAGCAAGAGAAGCGCTGGATTAACCAGGACGCCGGTTGGGTCGATCAGCCCGAAGACGTGCGCATCAAGCCCTGGGGTTGATCCGCCGCGCTGTGGCGGTCGAGGACGAAGGGGAACGTCACCCGAACCTCGGCCCCGCCACGCGGCTTGGGGAACTGCCATCGGCGAACCGCCGCCGCAATGCAGCGCTCGACGCGTTTGTCACCCAGCGAGCTTCGGGAGATCTTCACCTTCGATACGCGACCGTCCGGTCCGATCGTGAAGTCGACCGCGACCCGACCACGAAGTCGCGGACGTCTGCCTAGGCCCAGCGCATAGCAGCGATACACCTCGTTGATGTGGGCGCGAACGATGCGCCGAACGATGTCCCGGTCCAACGGGCCTTTGACCCGAGCCTTGGCGAGACGGACCCGTGGTGGGCGACGTCGCAGCAGGCTCTGCAACTCGGCGTCGTGGTGGTGGTGGAGGCCAGGGTCCGCGAGAAACGTTTCGGGTTCTCGTTGCAATGACGACAGCAGACCGGCGTTGCGGGCGGCGACGTCAGGGTCGAAGTTCCGCGCCATCTGAGGGATGCCGCCAGGGTTGGGTGCTTCGCAGCGTCCCAAGAAGGTGATCAACGAGGTGTGGGTGTATCGCGGTGCTTCGATCGCCAACAGATCCAATGCGTGACAAGGCAACGCTGTGCGAAGCCGTGCGCGACGACGCGTTCGGTTGGACGAGAGCCAGGCGCGACTGCTCCCTCCTGCGTGGCCGAGAAGAAGGCCCTCGAAGCCCTCCTCCCCTGGCTCACCCACCGGAAGAAGCTCGGCGTCGGTCACAAATGCGTCTCCGGGGCCTCCACCGTCGCCCTCGATCGAGAGGCCCCGGCCGGATTGCTCGTCTTCGGGCTCGGCGGGAGCAGACACGGTGTCGCTGTCTTCCCCGTCCGTGGTGCCCTCGTCACCGGGCTCGGTGGGTTCTGGCTCGGTGGGAGCTGCCGGGCTCGCGAACGTCGCGATGTCGGTGGGTTGTCGGGACAAGTCGATGGGGTGTTCGCCGACCCCCGAATCCGGCGCCGTAGACACGTACACGGGGATGAGCGCCACGAGGAACACGAGGAGGCACCGCAGCGTCCACGTCCACACGGGGCGGCTGTACTGCGCATCGAGGCGCTGAGGCTCTCCTTGCGGAACGACACGAACGACGAAGGTGAGCCCTTGGTGCAGGACCGTGCATCGGTCCCCTGGCATGAGCACGAACGCAGAGCTCGAGCCCCGCGTCGTGGCCCAGGCTTGTAGCGTGGAGGTGCTTCCTTCTCGAGTCAGGTCGCCGCGCATGCTCGGGGTGAACCGCAACGTTCGTCCGCGTACCAACGCGAAGTCGCCTCCGTTCGGAAGCCCATGGGGCGGCACGACGAGCGTGGCCTCATGCGACTCGCCGATCGTGTACGTCTCCTTCGGCGCCCCGCTGAGGTGCCGAACATCGAGCAACGTCTCGCCGAAGAACGCCCGCACCTCGACGAGGCTCGGTCGCTCCGACCGAGCCCCGGCTGGTCGCACACCCACGCAAGCCACAGACACGTACTGCTAGCGTTTGTTTCGGCCGGTGCTAAGAACTCGCATGACTTGGGCGACTCCATACATTGAACAACTCGCGGCCGGAAAGACGGTCCAGTTCCGTCCCAGAGGGCACAGCATGCGCCCCAAGGTGAACGACGGCGATCGCGTCACCGTCGAACCCCTTCCGGACGAGGCCACCCTCGCGGTCGGCGACATCGTCCTGTGCACCGTACGGGGCACGCACTACCTGCACCTCATCAAGGCGCTCTCGGGCGACCGAGTTCAGATCGGCAACAACCGCGGCCACATCAACGGCTGGGTGAACCGAAAGGCGATCCACGGCCGGTGCGTCGCCGTGGACGCGTAGCGCGGGGCTGCATCTTCCGGCTGCCACGATCGGGCTCGCGCCTTCGACCTGTGCATAGTTTCGCAGTAGGTGGGCCCGTTCGACACCATGGCCAGCTCTAGGACTTTTCGCGGAGCTTCTGTGGCCGCGTTCTAGGAAAACGGCCAGCGCGGAGGTGTTACGGTACGTCAATGAGCAGGATGTTCATGCAACGACGCCGCGGACGTGGGGCCCGGTGGGTCGCGGTCGTGGCAGCGTTCTCAGGATGTGAACAGGTCGAGTCCACCCCCGAACCTGTCTGCTTCATCGAATACGAGCCAGAGCCGGAGCCGGAGCCGCTGCACCCGGAGCCCACCCCCTGCGATCCGCGAGAACCTCCGGAACGCAGTCCGCGGATTCAGCCCCCAGTTCTAGTCGGCGAACACCCGGATGGAACCGTATACGTGCTCGACCGGGAGGACGACGGCTTGAGTTGGGTCGACTCTACCGCCGGACAGGACCTTTCGCCGCGGCTGTTCGTCTCCTCGGGCCATGAGCTGATCGAGCAAGACGGTGGTGGCGGCTGGTACCTCGCGAACACCTACATCTGGGGCGGATTCGGAGCGTCCGATGGTTCTGTTCGCGGACGCTTTCGCCTTGGCCGCAACCAGGACCGAAAGCACATCGACCCTCGCGAGGCCAAGATGGCGTTGCAAGAAACCGAACCCGAGCTCTCACGGGAGGAGCTTGGTGCACAGGGCCTTTCCGATGAGGACGTGGAGATTCGGTTCTTCGAACAGCTCACCCCCCTTCGTGTGCGCTCAGAGTGCGCGGTGGAGGAGTTCGAGCCTGTATTCCTTCCGCAAGGGCCGCGGCGAATCGCATACGTGGCGGAGGACGAACGCGGGCACCACATTCTCGTGACCGAGCCGGCGCGCCACTTCGACGCCTACGACTTCAAGGTGTTCTACGGTCCACCCGAGCGTGTCGTCGAACGCCCGACGGCCGAGCCGGTCTCGCGGGAACGAGACGGAGGAACAACGACAATCCGCTTCAAGGTCGACGGTGAAGCGGCCGAACTCTATTTCCCTGCACCACGCCGAGAAGATCTGGAGCCGAGCATCACGTTGTCAGGCGAGGTCTCGAGAATCACGGTCCTCTCGGACGTCACGCCCGAGCAGGCGCTCCCCGCAGGGATGACGTACATCTGCCACGATCAGGTCTACTGATCCGATTCCGCTTCGCCCCCTCGAGGTCGCATTGGACTACACTCGTGGGGTGAGTCGGGGGGTGGCCATCGCAGCCCTGGCGCTCCTGGCGGGGTGCGCGAGGGACAATCCGCGCTATGGCATCGCGGATGCCGGGTCGGGGTCGTCGTCGAACTCGGCGAGCGGCGGGGGCACCTCCACCACACGCGGCGGTGGGAGTGCAGGCGGGTCCTCGGGGGACGTCGATGGAACGACGGGACTGGACTCCTCCGGAACTTCGGGCTGGAGTTCGTCGAGCGCGGGTTCTTCGAGCTCGAGCTCGAGCTCGGGGGAGGTCGAGCCCGCTTGTCCATCCGAAGTCGGGGACGACGTCGTCGCGCACTACCGGTTCGAGGATCCTGGGGATCTTTGGGTCGACAGCGTTGGGGGGTACAACGCCGAGCTGGTGTCGGGGGGCGCTCAATCGGTTCCTGGGCCGCGCGGCTGCGGCGACGCCCTCGGCGTGGGAGGGGAGATGGCGGCTCGGGTCCCTGACGCAAACGTTTTCGACTTGCCCGTGGGCTCCATCGACTTCTGGGTCCGTGCCACGGACATGGACGATACGGTGCCGATCCTCTCTCGTGATGCGCAGGGGGCAGCGACCGAGCACCTGACGATCTTCTTGTCGAGCGTCACCGACGGAGGGGGAGACCCGAACGCTCGGCACCTCGTCGTTCGGCATCAGAGCGAGGGGACCGCGGCGGCCGTCTGCTCCGAGGACCCACTGCCCGGCGGCGAGTGGGTGCACGTGGCCTACAACTTCGGGCCTCCGCGCATGGAGCTCTTCATCGACGGGGTCTTGCAAGAATCGGAGGCTGAGCCCAGCGTTCCGGGCGGGGGCATTCCCGCGTGCGACGGGCGAACCAACGACCCCGACTTGGCCGGAGACCCACCCCCCTTCGTTGGAGGGCTGCAGACCGCACTCCCGTGGTTCATCGCCGCAAGTGCGCAGAGTCAGGGGAAGGCCGACCAGACGCCCACGGCATTCATGGCTGGCGGAGCGCTGGACGAGATTCGCATCAGCGCGGTGCGGCGGGACTTCGAGTTGTTTCGCTAGCAGTCCGTGGTGAAACCCGGCGCGGCGGATCGCGAAGGATTTTTCGCTCCTGGATAGGAGCCGAAACGCCGCTGTACCGGGTGTACTGCAAGTTTTGGCGACGCCGCCAGGAGCGAAAAAGACGAGCGAGACGTCGTGTCGGGTTTCACCACGGGCTGCTAGGTCAGTGCGGCCGCAGCAGAGTCGGCGGTGGCCGCCGCCACGACCCAGCGGGTCAACGTCTCGAGGTCTCCACAGGCGTCGATACGCGCCCGTTCCGACTCGCTGAGCGGAAGGCCTCGGGCCTCCAGTACCAGCAGAAGCAACTTCGCCTCGGACTCGAGTTTGCCTTCGATTTTGCCCTCGAGTTTGCCTTCGGCGCGGCCACGCTCGTGGCCCTGGGCGAGGAGCCTCTCTCCAGCTGTCGTCGTCAGTCCCTCTGCCATCGGAGCCTCGTTCGCTAGCATGACACGAAAGTCGTCCATGATCTCCTCGTCGAGCACGAACCACAGATAGTTCACCAGAGCGGTCGCGACGTGTCTGAGCTGCGTTTGGGCATCTGTCCCTGGCGTCCAGGGGCTTGCTTCGGCCCCCTCGCAGGGGCCGTCACGTGTCGGTGACGTTCACGCCTTTCCAGAACGCTACGTGTCCTTGGATCTCGGCGGCGGCCTGCTTGGGTTGTGGGTAGTACCAGGCGGCGTTGGTGTTCACGTCGTCGCCGACGACGACGTCGTAGTAACTGGCGTCGCCTTTCCAGGGGCAATGGGAGGTGTGGTCGGAGGCCCGGAAGTGTTCGCGGGCGAGCGCTTCGGGCGGGAAGTAGTGGTTGCCTTCGACGACGACGGTGTCGTCGCTCTCTGCGAGAACGGTGCCTTGCCAGGTTGCGCGGGCCATCGCGGGGTGTACGGCGCAAGGGGCCGCCATGTTTCGGTCGCTGCGGGGAACGCCTACACTCGCCGCTGCGGATGTCCGATCGCCGGAAAGTCATCTTGGTCACGGGCGCCTCGTCCGGCATCGGGCGTGCGTGCGCGCAGGCGCTGCTCGACGACGGGCACCGGGTGTTCGGGACGTTTCGCAGCCCGCCGCCGCAGGCGGAGTTGGAGGCGCTCGAGGCGGTCCGCATGGACGTCACCGATGACGACTCGGTGAAGGCCGGCATCGCCGAGGTCTTGCGGGTGGCGTCGCGGATCGACGTGCTGGTGAACAACGCCGGCTACGGGCTGGCCGGTGCGGTGGAAGACACCGACCTCGACGAAGCGCGGCGCCAGTTCGATACCAACGTGTTCGGGGTGCTGCGTTTGTGCCGAGGCGTCTTGCCGGACATGCGCGCGCGTCGTGAGGGGCTCATCATCAACGTCAGTTCGCTCGGTGGGTTGTTCGGCCTTCCGTTCCAGGGCATCTACGCGGGCAGCAAGTTTGCGTTGGAGGGCATCTCCGAGGCGCTGCGGCACGAGGTGGCCGAGTTTGGCGTTCGGGTGACGCTGGTCGAGCCCGGTGACATTGCGACCGGCATCACCGACAACCGCGTCACTGCGCGTGCTGCAGGGGAGGGGTCGGCCTATGCGGCCTCGTTCGCCAAGGCGCTGGAGACCATCGAACGCGACGAGCGCGGAGGTCCGTCGCCTGCCATCGTCGCTTCGCTGGTGGCCCGACTCGTCCATGAGCAGGCCCCGCGCCAGCGCTACGCCGTGGGGCGGTTCGTGCAGCGCTCGTCCGTGTGGGCAAAACGGCTGCTGCCCGAGTTCGTGTTCGAGCGCATCATTCGCGGCTACTTCGGTCTCTGAAGGGCACCCAGATTGGGCCGAGCGTCGGCCCGCGTGCGACGCCACAAGCACCAGGTGGTGCGCACGTGTTTGTTCTCCGTGTTGTTCGTGACCGCATGCGTGGGGCCCTCTGTGGGCTCCGAGGCGGACGAGACCGGCGGCGAGCGTGAGGCGAGCAGTGCCTTCGACCCAGATCCGGCCACGACGGGGGGCAAGCCCGAGCCCGACGTCGAACCGGGATCGACGTCCTTCGAGTCCGGCGGGACTGGATCGACGGGAGAGACCAACTCCGTCTGGCGGTCGACCCTCTACCCGACTTCGTGGACGCCGGGTTTTCGAGACGCCGAGGGCCGCGGCTTCGCAGACTTCTCCTATGCGGGCTATCGCCACGGCGAGACGCCGCCATCGCCTGCTTGGCCCGTCCTGAGCCTGGTCGACTTTGGCGCGGACCCTCGCGGAGCGACTGCTTCCGACGGTGCGTTTGCGAAAGCCTTGGCGTCCGCACCGTCCTCCGGAGCGATCCTCGAGTTCCCCGCTGGCCGCTACCGCTTCGACGATCGGCTCATCGTCGACCGCAGCAACCTCGTCATTCGGGGCGTGGGTGCAGAGCAAACCTTCCTGCAGTTCACGCGGACCGACGGCATGGACTACGGTGGACACATCGAGTTTGCCGCCGTGCTCGACACGACGGCCGAGGTCCTGTTGGCTGCCGATGCTCCCCGCGACACGGCGGACATCCTGGTCGCCGACACCACGGGGTTCTCTCCCGGAGACGACGTCCTTGTGGGATGGACGCTGAGCGAGGCCTTCATCGCCGACTACGGCATGGAAGAACCGTGGGCCCCGCGGGCCGGTGAATGGAAGCCGTTCTTTCGCCGAACCGTCGTCTCAGTCGATGAGGGCAGGCTCGTGCTCGACGTTCCGCTGCGTCACGATGCGCTCACCCGCGATGGCGCCTCGGTGCGCAAGGTCGAGGGCTACCTTGCCGAGGTCGGTCTCGAGGCACTCTCACTGTCCAACGCGGTCGACCCGGATGCCGCATGGGCACAGACGCAAGTGGCCGCGGTCGAGTTGCGCCACGTGAAGGACGCTTGGGTGCGCGACGTCCAGTCGTATGCCGCGGGCCCCGAAGGAGCGCACCTACAAAGCAAGGGCATCTCCATCGTCGGCAGCCTGCGCGTGAGCGTGCTCGACAGCGTGATGCAAGACCCGCAGCATCGCGGAGAGGGCGGCAATGGCTACCTGTTCGAGGTGAGTCAGAGTAGCGAGGTCTTGTTCGCGGACCTGCTCGCGCGCAACGGTCGGCACAACTTCATTCAGAACTGGGAGTTCGGCACCAGCGGTTGTGTGTTCCTTCGATGCCACAGCGAAGGGAGCGTCGCGTACCTGCAGCACGGCTTCCCGTCACCGATGCCCGCGTACAGCGAGTTTCACCACTCGCTCGCCATGGCCAACCTCATCGACGACTGCACCCTCGACGACGGCTGGGCTGCGATCAACCGTGGCCAGTGGAGTTCAGGCTCCGGTGTGAGCGCAACGGAGTCTGTGTTCTGGAACCCCTCGGGAGCGGGCCGCATCCTCTCCAAACAAGCTGGTCACGGCTACGTCGTCGCTTCCGAGGCGATGGACGTGGACACCAGCCTCAGCGCGCCGCACTTCTTTCCCCAGGAGATGACGGCGCCCCAGGACTTTGTGGAGCGCATCCCCACCGAGTCCGAGCTGGAGCCGCAGTCGTTGTACGAGGATCAGCGCGCGCGCCGACTTGGACGCTAGAGTCCCTCGAAGAACTTCACGACGCGCCCGGTGACGAACTCGGGCACGTCGAACTGCATGGCGTGCCCGCTCGCGATGGCGTGGCGCTGGACCAGCCCTTGCGGGACCTTGGTCATCGCGGCATCGACCGCGTCGTTGTCGGTGGCCTCGTCGCCTTCGGCGAGCAGCAGCAGGGTGGGGACGTCGAGCTTGCGCAGGCGCATGGTGGCGCCCATGGCCAGCTTGGCCATGTGTTTGCGAAAGCGCGGGGTGATGGCCATCAGGCGCTTGTCGTCGGCGTAGACCCACCCCTCGAGGTAGGGACCGCGGGTGAACATGGTCTCGGCGATCGGAGTGGTGATCGCGGGCTGGTCTTCGGCGGCGCCTTCGGCTTCGGCTTCGTGTCGCTTCGCGGCGTCGGTGACCGCCTGCGTGGGAAACAGGCCTGGTGCCACCATGATGAGCGCGGTGAGGCGGTCGCCGAGTGGCTTGAGCAGGTTGAGCGCGAGCACGCTGCCCCAGCACCAGCCGACCAACAGCAGCGGCTGGCCCGAAGGAACCGCCGCATCGATCACCGCCATGGCGTCTTCGATGATCGCCGCTGCGCTCGGAGCATCACCGCGGGCGTGTTCGTTGAGACCCGAACCGCGGCGGTCGGCCCCGACCACGGCAAAGCCCGCCTCGACCCACGGATCGACCAGCGGAAAGAACCACGAGGAGTGGCTCATGATGCCGTTGAGCAACACGACGGTGGCCCGCGCGTCTCCATCCGGACGCCACGCGCGGTATTTCAGCCCGTACCCTTCGGCCCCGGTGGCCTCTTCGATCACGCAGGGGGTGCGTGCTTGCAGCGGCAGCTGTGTCATCGCTCAGCTTCCCAGCGCCACGCCGCCGCAGACGTTCCAGCTCTGGCCCGTGATGCCGCGGCTCTCGGGACGCAGCAGGTGCACGATCGTGGCGGCCACCTCGTGCGGCTTCATCAGGCGCTGCTGCGGGTTGGACTCCGCCACGCCTTCGATGAACGTTTCGGCGTCTTGGCCCACCATCTTGCCGCGGATTTCCATGCCCAGCCGAAGCAGCTTGGTGTCCACGTAGGAGGGCGCGACCGCGTTGACCGTGATGCCGAGCTTGGCGACTTCGAGTGCCAGCGAGCGGGTGAAGCCATCCACCGCCGCCTTCGAACCCGAGTAGACCGAGTTGTAGGGGGCCCCGACCTTGGCGGCGACCGACGACAGGTTGACGATGCGCCCGTACTTGGCCGCGACCATCGGCTTGAGCACGAGCTGGCACAGGCGGAACAAGGCAAACACGTTGAGCTCGAACAGCGGGCGCCAGGCGGCTTCCTTTGACATCAGGAGGTTGGCCACGTGGTTGGTGGCGGCGTTGTTCACCAGGCCATCGACGCGCCCATATTCGCTGCGCACGTGCTTGACCATCGCCTTCACACCGTCGGCATCCGTGACGTCGACCGGGTAGGCTTCGGCCTTGAACCCCTCGTCGCGCAGCCGACCTGCCTCTTCGCCGATCTGCTCGGCCGAGCGCGCGATCATGATGGGGATGCCACCCGCCTGCGCGACCATCTTGGCCGTCTCGAGGCCGATGCCCCGGCCCGCTCCGGTGATGATGTGCACCTGATCGGTCAGGTCGATCGTCATGGCTTCGTTTACCAGGATTCGACCCACACCGCATGGTATGGATCGCCGTCATGCTGGCCCATCGCGAGTTCGGCAACGGCCCGCAAACGGTCGTGTTTCTGCACGGGTTGTTTGCCCGCGGAGGTGACCTCGAGCGCTTTGCCCGGCAGGTGGTGGGGGAGCGTGACGACGTGCGGGTGTTGATGCCCGACCTGCTCGGGCACGGCGATTCTCCGCCGCTTCCGCGCCCCGCCGACCTCGCGACCGTCGCGGGCGCATTGGTGGACTGGCTCGATGCACACGACGTCTCGGAGCGGGTGCCCATCGTCGCGCACTCGATGGGCGGGCGTGTGGCGTTGAGGACGTTCGACCTGCATCCCCAGCGCGTGGGTCCGTTTGCGTTTCTCGACACGCCGCCGGGTGCCCTGCAGGAGCGGCGCTCTCCGTTGTCGCCGTTCATGAAGGCGATGTGCGATGCACCCGAAACCGCGGACACCGAAGACGCCCTGATGGAACCGTTCGGGCGGGTGATGATGGGCGGCCCGCTCAAAGCGTGGATCCGTGGCCGCATCATCGAGCGCGAGGGGGCCTTCACCTGGGACTTCGACCGTCACGCGATCGCCGACTACCGCTGGACGACCATGGGCGAGGACCTGTGGTCCGTCGTCGCCCGACTCGGTGCCGAGCAGCTGTGCGTGTTTGCGCCCAAGCTGTCCACCTACGTGCGCCCTGAAGATCGAGAGCGTTACGCCGAGCATGGTGTCGAGGTGCAGACCCGCGCCCGTGCGAAACACGACATGCACCACGCCATGCCCGAGGAATTCCTCGTACGCATTCGCGAGATGGTGCTCAGCCCATCAAGCCGTTGAGCACCGCGCGTGCTCGGTCGCCGCTCATGCCGATCGCGCGCGCGACCTCTTGCAGCAGCGCGTCTTCTTCCTCGAGCACGAAGCCGTCGGCACTCGCGACCCGAAATGCCGCCGACAGCACCTTGCTCTGCGCGTCGTCGTCGAGGTCGGTGGGCAGGCACTGCAACACCTCGGTGGCACTACGACCCGCGTCCTTGGCCTCGACGGCCTTTTGTGCCAGGTGCCCTTCGGGCAGCGCGTGTCCGGTGAACTCGTCGTAGGCCTGTTCTGCGGCTGCGACTTCGTCGGGATCGACGTCCTCGTCGGCCACGATCATCGCCAGCAAGACGTTTTGCAGACAGGTGCCGAGAGACTCGCTCACGCGCCGCTCATACCATGATTGCGAGCGCGCGTTGCCGCGTGAGACCCTGGGCGCATGGGTGGAAAACTGGTGGCTTGTCCTTCGTGTGCGACCTACGTTCTCGCGGCCGATGCGGCGTGTCCGCATTGTGGCGCCGAGGTCCGCAACCCTCGTGGTCAGGTGCTCGGTCGCACGGCCGGCGCGGTGCTCATGGGCCTCACGCTGGCCGGCTGCCCCGCCGACGACGATCCGCAGGACACGATGGGCAGCAGCGGAAGCAGCACTGCCACGAGCACGTCGACGTCGATGACGAGCGCAGGTCCCAGCACGAGCAGTGACTCGGCGACCACGAGCCCCACGACCGACTCCACCAGCACATCGATGGGGGAGTCGAGCGATGCGACCACGTTCGCCTCGGGGGCTGCCTACGGGATCCCGACCACCGGGCCTGATACCAGCACGGGCGCCGACACGGATACGGACACGGATACCGACACCGACGGAACGAGCACGGGCGAGGGCACCACGGGGATCAGCCCCGACTACGGCACGCCCGACTGAACTTGGCGACGCCGGCTGGGCCATGCGACTCTCGTGCGCATGGCTGGTCCTTTGATTGTTTGTCCTTCGTGTTCCAACCACGTCCTCGTTCGGGACGAGGCGTGTCCGCACTGTGGGTCCACGGTTCGCCGCGGCGGCCAAGTGCTCGGTCGTACGGCCGGCGCAGTGTTGATGGGGTTGGCGCTGGCTGGCTGCCCCGCGGACGAAGAGCCCAACGACGACAACGCCAGCAGCAGCTCGCCGACCACTAGTGGCAGCACCTCCGAGGGCAGCACCTCGATGGACCCGACCGATGTCACGACCTCCGCGCTCTACGGCGGCCCGGTGACGGGTGATGAGTCCACCTCGACCGGCGGAGCCAGCTCGTCGGGCGGGGGCACGGAAAGCTCGAGCTCCGGCGGGGACACGGGGAGTACCAGCATCAGCCCCGACTACGGGGTCCCCACGACCACGGGCGAGTAACTTCGCCCTTTCGTGAGGCCCGGCCATCGTGCGATCCTGTCGCTCTATGGCTGGGCCGCTGGTTGTCTGTTCCGAGTGTTCTACCCACGTGATGGCGCGCGAAGCCGAGTGTCCGCACTGCGGCGCCGCGTTGCGCAACGGCAAGGGCCGCGTGCTCGGCCGGACGGCGGGTGCGGTGTTGATGGGACTGTCGCTCGCGGGTTGTCCAGCATCGGACGACACCAGCGAGACGCAAGGGGGTGACGGCACATCGTCCACGGGCATGACCAGCACCAACCCGACGAATGCCACCAGCACCACCAACCCCACGGAGGACACGGAGGCGGTCGTCACCGCTGCCGCCTACGGCAACCCCGAGACGGACTCCTTCAGCACCACCGACGTGACCGACTCGGACACCACGAGTTCGGGTGGTGACACCGATACGGACACCGATACAGACACCGCAACAGGCAGCGGTAGCGACTCGTCGAGCGGCTCCAGCACCGGAATCAGCCCCGACTACGGCGTCCCCACCACGGGGGAGTAGTCGAGGTTCCTTGTTGCCATGCGTCGTGCGACTCTGTGCGGCGTATGGCTGGTCCGCTCGTAGTCTGCTCATCTTGTTCGACGCACGTGCTCGCGCGTGAGCCCGAGTGCCCGCACTGCGGCGCGACGCTGCGCAGCGCCAAAGGACAGGTGCTGGGTCGTACCGCGACCGCGGTGCTGATGGGCCTGACACTCGCCGGGTGCCCCTCGGACGACGACGGTGACTCCATGGGTGGAAGCGGCGCGTCGTCTTCGACCGCGTCGGGCAGCAGTGGCACGCAATCCACGACCAACGACTCCACGTCGACGACCGATCCGTCAGGCACGACGGTGGTCGATTCGATGACGACCTCGGTCGACACGTCGGGTGTGCAGTCGGCCTACGGCTCGCCCGACACCGAGACGTTCGGCACCACCGACATGACCGACTCCGACACCACCAGCTCGGGCGGTGACACGGATACGGATACCGATACGGACACCGATACCGAAGGCGAGGGCTCGACGACGCTCAGCCCCCTGTACGGCGCCGTTCCCAGCGACTGAGCCCACCCGTATCGAGACGAAGAAAAGCCCGGCGCGGGAGCTTCCGCGTCGGGCTTTCGTGTGTGCTGAGACCGGCTCAGGCCAGGATGGGGAGCTTCTTCGTGGACAGCGTGGGCGTGTAGTCCTCGTCGCTCCAGTCTTCGATGTCGAGCTCGAAGCAGCCGAAGTCGTAGGGGTCGCCGGGTGCTTTGTGCTTGTGTCTCAGGATCTCGCGTTTGCCCTGCTTCTTGAGCTCGTTGGCGCGGTGCCAGCAGTGCGGGTTGTTGCCGCGACGGCCGAGCGTGGAGTGGGTGGTGAAGGAGCAGCCCGCGCGGCAGACGTCGGCGTAGTAGCAGTCCTTGCAGAAACCCCACAGCTCGCTGGTGCCGCGGTCTCGGGTGAAGGCAACCTCGGGGGTGTCGTTCCAGATGTCCTCGAGCGACAGGTCGCGCACGTTGCCACCGATGTACGGGGCCGTGGGCAGCGAAGGACAGCCCTTGATCTGACCGTCGGACTCGATGCCCATGACGTACTTGCCCGCTTGGCAGCCCTGCCAGTAGCGCTCTTGCTCGGGGCGGGAGCGCAGCAGTTGTTCGTGCGGGCCGTAGTAGCCGAGGTTGTTGCCGATCGCGATGCGGAACGCTCGCTTGAGCGGGATGCCCTGGTCGTGCGCATCTTGCAGCACTTCCTTCTGCACCTCGGCCAGCGAGTCGAGCACCTCGAGCATGTGGTACGGCTGCAGAATCCACTCGGGGCGGTCTGCTGCAGCACCCATGGGGGCGGTCATCTGGGCACGCCAGATCAGCACGCCCGCGTCGCGCATCATCAAGGCGATCTCGCGCAGCACGTGCATGTTGGCGCGGTTCACCTGGCTGTTGGTGGTGACGATCATGCCCGCGTTGCGAGCGTTGTCGATCGCCGCCATGGCCGAGTCCCAGCTGCCCTCGGCGTTGCGCAGCATGTCGTGGATTTCCTTGGGTCCGTCGACCGAGACTCCGATCGCGGCCAGACCCGCCTCCTTGAGCTTCTTGCAGCGGGTGGGGGTGAGTCCTCGACCGCCGCTTTGCATGGTGACCCGCACGTTCTGCTTGGTCAGGTGCTCGATGAGCTGGTAGCAGTCGCTGCGCAGGTAGGCTTCGCCGCCGATGAGCGTGACCTCGCGGGTGCCGAGCCGGGCCAGAGCATCGGCGACCTCGAGCATCTCTTCGGTGCTCAGTTCGTTGTCGCGCACGGACGGGCCGGCGCGGGATCCACAGTGTGCGCAGGCGTGGTCGCAGCGGAGGGTGATTTCCCAGACCGCGTACACCGGGATGTTTTTTCCAAGGTCAGATTTTCTCAAGCTACGGGCAGTGGCCACGGTGCAGAGCGTAGCAGCCCCGTTGCATCGCCACATCGGCCGATGAGCCGGCCACTGTCAGTTAGACCCCAATGATTTCATCCGAGTACAGGAATCTTCTTGCGGGTAGCCAGATCCTCCGATAAACCGAACCCGCATTCGGATTCGGAACGATGGTCAGTGTAGCGCCCAAGCTGAGGATTCCCCGACAAGCGCGTAGCCGAGAGACGCTGCGGCGCATCCTCGACGCGTTCGAAGAGTCGCTGCGCGACAAGACCTTCGAAGAGGTCACCGTCGGCGAGCTGTGCGAACGCGCGGAGTGTTCGGTCGGCACGTTCTACGGCCGTGTCGAGTCCAAGGACGCCCTGCTCGAGCACCTCCGGCGTCGTGTCTACGGTGAGGTGCAAGAGCGGCTCACCGAGCTGTTCGACCCGAAGCACGGGGTCGCTGCGGACCTCGACACCGTGATCACACAGCAGCTCGAGGTGCTGCTCGACTTTCACATTCAACGTCGCGGCGTCATTCGAGCGGTCGTGATCCAGGCGCGGCGTCACCCGGCGTTCGCCGAGCAGACGCAAGCGTTCAACGCCGCCGTGTTGCAGCTCGTGCGGGAGTCGTGGTTGCAGCACCGCGACGAGTTCATCTCGCCCGATCCCGCGCTCGCGGCAGAACAAGGCGCGCTCATGCTCGCGGGCTACTACCGCGAGGCCGTCGTGTTTCGCGAGCTGTGGCCCACCGAGCACCCGTTCGACCGCGACACGCTGCTCCAACACTCCCGTTGTTTGCTGATGCGCTGCCTCACCGGGCGCGCACCCAAGGAGACCTCCCGATGAAGACCGTTCAAGAATGGCTCGACCAGTACGGCGAGAGCCACCGCAACCCCACCAACAAGCTGATCCACTGGATCTGCATCCCCGCCATCGTCGTCAGCCTGTTGGGCCTGCTCGCGTCCATTCCGACGCCGTGGAGCATTCCGCACGTCAACCCCGCGACGATCCTCCTGGCCTTTGCGGTCGGCTTCTACAGCTTGCTTTCGATGCGGTTGATGGTGGGCATGGTCGTGGTGAGCAGTGCTTGCTACGCCGTCGCCCTCGCGTTGGGCGGGCTCTCCATTCCACTGTGGATCACCTCGCTGGTGATCTTCGCCGTCGCGTGGGTGTTTCAGTTCATCGGCCACAAGATCGAAGGCAAGAAACCCTCGTTCTTCGTCGACCTGCAGTTCCTGTTGATCGGCCCCCTGTGGCTGCTGAGCTTCATCTACAAGAAGCTCGGGATCGCCTATTAGTCGCGGAGCTCCACCGTGAACTGCCGGGGTTCGCCGGCGCGCTCGTAGCTCACGTGCAGGGTGTCGACCTTGTCGATGAACACGAGGCGCTCGAAGGGGAGGAGCGCCTCCGTGGAGGTGAGGGCGATATCTTCGACCTGGGTCAGGACGTCGCCGGTTCGCAGGCCCAGCGCGTACGCGATCGTGTCGTCGTCGACGCCGAACAGCTTCAAGCCGAGCCAGTGTCCGTCGGCGTCGCTGGCGGGCACGATGCGAATGCCACGAGCCACGGGGGCCTCTTCGGTCGACGAAGCCTCGAAGTAGTCGCGCGGGATGCTGCAGATTCCGTCCTCGCATCCCGTGAGGCCGAGGACGCTGGGACCTTTGGGGGCTTGGTCTTGGACGTGAACGACCGTCTCCTCCACGTGCCCGTCGCGCTCGAACACGATGGTCAGGGTCTCCGCCGTTTGGGCCACGTCCTCGAGCTGCGGCAGGATCTCGTCGAGGTCGGACTCGAGCTTGATGTCGTTGAGGGTGCGGACGATGTCGCCGTTTTGAAACCCGACCAGGCCGAGGGCGGTGTCCTTGCGAACGCCGAAGACCTTGAAGCCCAGCGGCGTTCCCTGCTCGCTGCGGGCGGGGACGAACCGCGCTTGTCGGAGGAACAGGGGCTCGTCGCCCACCATGAGTCCGCGGTCGACGGTGCAGGACCCGTCGGTGCAGTGGACGGTGCTGGGATCCCACTCGATCGGTAGGCAGGCGCCGTTGCGCAGCTCGGTCCCAAGGCCGCAGCGCTTCTCCTCGGCCACCGTCTTCGTCGCCGGCTTCGGGGTCTGGGCGACCACGGCTTCGACGTCACGAGCGGGCGCCGGCTCGGCCGACACCGGGGAGGGGGAGTCTCGGAACTCGTTGGTCGCGGCGTTCATGAGGAAACCCGCCGCCATGAACGACACCACCCCGAGTACGATGCGTCGAGGTGTCGACGTCGGCGGCGTGAACCCGTTGCGTTTCGCCGGAACGCCGCGCAGGCGGCCTGCGAGCTCTCGCATCGACTCGAAACGCGCTCCGGGATCTGTTTGCAGGCCCCGTTCGATCACTGCCCGCGCGGCCTCGATTTCGTGCGACAGCATGTCCGTGCGGGGTTCGCCCTCGAAGAGCTGCGCCCCTCCTCCGAGCACGACAGTGGCGAGGTCGGCCACGGTTTCCCCGGCGAACGGGCGCCGTCCCCAAACCGCTTCATGCAAGGCGATGCAGAACGCGAACTGGTCCGCACGCGCATCGACACGCGAGCCCTCGAACTGTTCGGGCGCCATGTAGCCCGGCGTGCCGGCGAGCAGTCCTGTACGTGTGATCGCAGGCTCGAGCGCTTGCTGCTCCGACGCTTCGCCCTCGACCTCTTGCAGCAGCGGCGCACCAGGGCTGCGGGCCATGCCGAAGTCGAGCACTCGGACGCGGCCATCGTCGCCGACGATCATGTTGTCGGGCTTGAAGTCGCGGTGCACGATCCCGGCGTCGTGGGCCGCCTGCAGACCCTCGGCGGCTTGCACGAACACTTCGAGCAGGCGCGGCCCAGTGGGGTCTTGCAGCCAGGCGCTGAGCGTCTTGCCCTGGACGAACTCCATGGCGACGAAGAGCTGGCCGTTCTCGGTGCCGACCTCGTGCACCGTCACCACGTTGGGGTGCGAGAGCTTGGCCAACGCTTTGGCCTCGATCGTCATGCGGGCGCGGTGCATGTCGTCGCTGCGGTGAAGCACCTTCACGGCGACTTCACGGTCCAGCGAGGGGTCCACCGCACGGTAGACGGTGCCCATCGCTCCGACGCCGACTTGGCCGGTGAGTCGATAGCGGCCGACGGTCAGGGTCTCACCGGGGTCGCCGAACATCTGGGCCCGCAGCTGGGCCCGCCGAAAGCGCTCGCTGAGCGGCACCTGGCCTCCGTAGTGCGTTGCGAGCAGCCCAACTTCGGGCTCCACGCCGGGTTTCTCGCCATCGAGGGTGGGCAGGTCTTGGCTCATCATCGTGGGGGCAGTCGCGGGGGACCGCCGAGCAATTGGAAAAAGATCGCCGCCGGCACGATACATTGAGCGCGTTGAGCGACGAGCGCAGTGATGGGGAACTCCTGGAGGCGTGGGCGGCGGGTGAAAAGCCGGCAGGTGCGCAGTTGTTCGACCGTCACTTCGGTGCGCTTTCACGCTTCTTTCGCAACAAGTCGGGCGATGCGGCCGACGATCTGATCCAGCAGACGTTGCTGGGCTGCGTCGAGGCGCGCGAACGGTTCGAGGGCAAGTCCTCCTTTCGCACCTTCTTGTTCGGCATTGCCCGCAACGTCTTGTACTCGCACTACCGAGGCCGCACCGCGGAGGCGCCGGACTTCACGGTGAGCAGCATCGCGGAGCTGGCTCCTTCTGCGACCAGTGTGTTGGCGGCCGCTGGGCGCCAGCGCTCGCTGCTCGAGGCCCTTCGCAGCATTCCGCTCCAGTTTCAGGTCGTGTTGGAGCTGTCGTTTTGGGAGCGTCTCACGGCCGCCCAGATCGGAGAGGTCGTGGGCGCACCCGAGGGCACCGTGCGGACACGACTGCGTCGGGCCAAGGAGCTGTTGGCCAAGGAGATGCGGCGCATCGAAAACCTCGGCCTGCCCCTAGAGAGCACCATCGCGCAGCTCGACGATTGGGCGGCTGCTGTGCGTGCCGTGCTGTGAGGGCGCCAGCTGCTGGGCCGCTTGTGGCTCGTGGTTGACATCCGGCGGTGCACGATCCAAGAGTTGGCACTCTGCGCCACTTGGTGCGAAGGGCTGACATGAAACTCGATACACGACCTTTGATGATGATTCTTGCGGTTGCGATGGCGTCGACCGGCTGTGGTGATGACGGACCGGCATCCGATGGCGGCGGATCGACGGGCGCCTCCAGCTCCGGCACGACCGGTGACGACACGATGCAGAGCACTTCGTCGAACCCGACGATGGGCTCGACGTCGTCCGACGATACGACCAGCGGAACGACCGGTGGCTCTTCCGATGACAGTGGCACGACCACGGGCACGAGCACTGGCAGTGCGGACGAGACGGGGACATCCACCTCGACGGGTTCGATCGAGACGGTGACCCTCTCGGGCATCGTGACCGATTTTGGTTCGCCCGATCCGCTCCCGGGCATCGAGGTGTGCGTGTTCGGAGAAGACATCCCCTGCGCAACCACGGACGCGACGGGCGGCTACACGCTCGACGGTGTGCCCGTGGCCGAAGGCGCGATCGAGTTCACGGGCGCGGGCCGTTTCCCGTCGTTGTTCTGGGGCGAAGGTCCGATGGAGGACCAGACCCTCAACTACAACCTGCTCTCGACCCTCGCAGCCAACGTGCTCGCGGCCGTGTTGGGCGCACCCATCGACGACGAGCTCGGACATCTGGCGATCGCGGTTGCGGATGGCGAGGGAGCTCTGCTCTCTGGAGTGACCTTCACGATGACGCCGGACTCGGGCGCGGTCGGCTACCTCACCACCGACGGCATCGATCCGGACCTCACCGCGACGAGCGAGGTCGGGTTCGCGGGTTGGCTCAACGTCGATATCGGCGAGGTCGAAATCACCGCCAGCCATCCCACGTTGACGTGCGTTCCAGGCCCCGGCGCGTTGGTCGGTGCCACGCCCGACGCGCTGCGCATCGACATCACCGCCGGCTACTTGGGCAGCACGTTCCCGTTCGTCTGCTCATAGAGAGCGCCCCCCCTCACTCGCAGCACGCTGGAGCGCACTCGACTGCGCTTGGGCGGCAGCATGCGGTGGCGCAGGCGTCGGGTTGGCACCCGGCGCACTCGGGCCCCCGCGGGAGCCGAACGGGCGGGCACTGACCCGCGTCGAGCAAGGCGAGCATCGACTCGCCTTCCGCTGCGTAGTAGAGCGGGTAGATCCAGACGGGGGTGGTCGTGCCGTCGTCGTCGACGTGCGCGGCGAGGAGCGTCGCTCGGTCGTCGCGATGGACGAGTCGCTCTGCGTCCGCGTGGGCAAGGCCGCCTTGGCTTGGACGGATCTCTGGGCCACGGAGATCGAGATAGGGATCGAGGCCGACGGTGGTGAGGCACGTGCCGCTGCTGCAGCTGCGTTGTTTCGACTGCACGTTCGCGAGTGCCCAGGCGTTGGGCGTGCCCACTTCACCGTGAAACCACGCCAGCGCTTCGCAGTCCTCGGGCCGCTGTGCGCCCTCGCCGAGGTCGTTGGGCGCCGCGGCGGGGCGCGAGCAAGCGACGAGGCTCAGGACCGCGAGGAGACTGGCGCAACGCAGCATGCGAGCCGCCAGCCTACCGCATTGGTGGCAGTCAGCCCGCGCAGGCGTTGCACTCGTTCTGGGCCTGTTCGATGCACAGCAGGTCCCACTGCGTGTTGCAGCAGAACTCGTCGAGCTGACACACACACTCCTGCACTTTGGCGTCGGAGCACCCCGCGTCGTTCTGCGGCGCACAGCAGTCATCCGAGGTGCAGGCGTTGCAGCTTGCGCTTGCGAGCGCGACGCACTCGTCGGTCCACGCATCGTCGCAGCAGCTTGCATCGATGTCGCAGACACAGGTCTCGGTGGGGGGGTGGTCGCAGCCTCCGTCTCCAGGGGCGCAGCACGTGCCGTCTCCGACGCCTCCGGTGCCGAAACCCGTGGTGCCGAAGGTGTCCACTCCGGTGTCTTCGGCGTCGCCCGTGGTCTGACCCCCGGTGGTATCGCTGTCGGACTCGGACCCCGCGGTCGTTTCGTCCGGCTCACACGTCGCCTCGCAACGAGTCTGCGCCAGCGATACGCAGGTGTCTCCCCAGTCGAACCCGCAGCACGACGCGTCCATGTCGCAAACGCAGGACTGCACCTCGGCTTCGTCGCATCCGGGCCCGGCATGGGGTGCACAGCATCCAGAGCCTGCAGGCAGCTCACCGGTCGTCGCGGCACCCGAGGTGGCGGAGGGATCGTTGGTGGTGCTGGTGGCTGCAGTGGGGTCGGTGGTGGCACCCGTCGTAGGAGCGCCCGTCGTGCTCGTGCTGCCGCCCGTCGAACCATCGCCCGAACCGGAGGCAGACGAACCCGAGTCGCAACCTGTGAGCGCGAGAGTGAACACAGCGACGAAACCCAAACACGAAATCCGCATGTCGAAACCCAAGTGCATGAGGTCAATGTCGTGCGACCCCTCGATCCTTCACGCGAAGCCGGAAAAATCGCGTCGATGCGGGGCTTCGCCGATGGTCGCGCGCGGCCGCGCTACACTCGATGCACAATGCGTAATCGCGGGACCGCCGAGTGACGAAGCCTCTGCATCGCATCGGTCGGACGGTTTCGATCGCGACGCTCGGCGCGTTCGTCATCGTGCTCGGTGCTCGGCTGTCGTTCCCTCTGCCAGGCACCGAACTCCCGCAGACGGCCCAGACCCTCGGGGTTCTGCTGGCCGGTGCGGTGCTCGGGTTCGCACGAGGGACGCTGGCTGTGATGCTCTACCTCGCCGCGGCCGCGCTCGGCTTGCCTGTGCTCTCGGGCGGCGCGAGTGGACTCGAGGCGTTGACGGGTCCGTCGGCGGGCTACTTGCTTGGCTTCCTGTGCGTCGCCGCGGCGCTGGGCCAGCTCGCCGATTGCGGACGTTTCGGACGCAGTGTTTGGCGCGACGCGGGGGCCATGCTCATCGCGCACGGAGTGATCCTGCTGCTCGGTGGCGGTTGGCTGGCACTGCGGATTGGCGTCGGCGCAGCATGGTCTGGTGGGGTCGCGCCGTTCTTGCTGGGTGCGCTGGTGAAGTCCGTGATTGCGGCTGTGCTCGTTCGGGCGGTCGGAGGGCGGTTGTCCCCTTCTCGCAGCCAGCACCCAGCCCTGTGAAGCGGGTCAGCGCGGCGTACAGCAACCGTCCACGTCGGTCCCACAGACGGCGCTCGCCGGGTTTCCGAGCCACCCGACGTCGTTCGACACGCCCGACCCACAATCCATGTCGTTGGGCGTGTTCTCCTCCTCGGCCCCCGACCCCCAATCGCTGTCGGTGATCGTGAACGTCTGGGCCGCGGCATCCGTCAGGAGCCGGGCTCCGCCGCCGTTGGGCGTCGTCGCCTCGTTCCGAACCACCTGGCCCCCTTCGAACTCCACCCGCGAATCCTGCACTTCGAGTCCGCCCGAGCGAGTGACGTTGTCGCGAATGATCGTGTCGACGAACGTCGCATCGACCCCATAGAGCGCCACTCCGCCCAGTGCGGGCGCGGTGCCGCCGTCCGAGGCGACCTCTTCCACCGTCACCTGCTCGAACACGGCGCGGGCGTTCTCGAGCTCCACGCCACCGCCCTCGAAGATGAAGATGCCCGCCTGGCGGCTTTGTGCGACCCGCAGGTTTCGCATCGTCGTGACACGGGGCTCGTTCTCTTCGTAGCCGACGTCGATGCCGAAGCCCGCGCCGACAATCGACATGCCTTCGAACGTCACGCTCGCGTTGCGCACCAGGAACACGCGGTCGAGCCCGTCCTCTGCGTTGATGCTGACCACGTCTGGACCCGCACCGACGATCGCCACGTCGCGTTGAATCTGGATCGCCATCGCCTCTGTGTACTCGCCGGGGCAGACCCACAACGTTCCTCCGGGCGGGGTCGCGGTCACGCCTTCGTTGACGGTCGCGTACTCGCCTCCTCCGTCCACGCGCACAGGCAGGCCTCCGTCATCGCAGTCGACGGGAAACGCTGCCGACCCCGTGCTCGACGCCTCTGACCCGGGGTCCGAGGTCGAGCCCGTCGTGTCGCCCGAGGATGATGTCGTCGATGTGGTGCCGCCGCTTCCGTCGGCCGACGTCGTGGTGGATGTCGCTTCGCCGAATCCGTCACCGCTCGAGGACGACCCGGTCGAGGCGTCTGTACCCGCTCCGTTCCCTTCGGCGTCATCGCCACCGCAACCGGTCACCGCCGCAAGAAGTAGACAGAGAACCGGCGTACGAGTGACGAGCGTCCACATGATGGTGCGGCCAATCTATCCAATCCCCCGCGCGCGTTTCCATCGAGTTGTGCGCGCTGGAGTCGAGATCGGTCCGATGTGTAGCGGCGACTGCAAGCGAGTCGGTTCGGGCGGCGTTCGGCGTCCTGTGAGACGAAAACTGTTCGTCCTGTTGCTGTGTGTCGGAGGCTGTGGCTCGGTCGGAACCGCGATGCCGCGTGTGAATCCGCCTTCACCGGGCGTGAACCCGCACCTCGATACCGACTCGGTCACCCTGTTTCGTCAGGGCTGTACGGGTCGACGGCAGTTTCACGACCCGCGTTGCGAGTCCTATTCCGTGACGGTTCGCGCCGATGGTCGAGTGTGGTGGGAGGGGCATCGGTTCGTCGCGACCGAGGGCAGGGTCGATGACTCGATCGCCGCAACACAGGCGGCGCGGTTGATCTCCCTGACTCGTCGGCGCATCCAAGACCTTCGTGGTCTCCAGTGCGCGGTCGACCACACCGAGTACGTTCAGGTCGAGGTCGGTCGAGCCGGCGTGGACGAGACGGAGGTCATCCGGGGATGTGGAGCCCGGTTTCGGCGGATGGCGAGCTCGATCGATCGCGTCGCTGGGACGCGACGCTGGCGTTGAGCCAAACCGTGGGCCGCCGAAAAGCCTCCGGGCCGACACCCTCGCGAAGAATCACGTCAAATCGGGTGAGGAACTCCGGCTTCGGTAGACGTCCCTGGTGTGTGATGAACTCGATGGTTTTCCCCCCGTCTCGTGTCCCGCTCGAGCCCGCGCGATCAGCAGCCCGGCGCCCGCGGATTTGGCGCGATGTGTTGGTGCTCGGTGCGGTCTGCGTCTCTCTCGTTGGCTGCGACTTCGACCAGCTGTACGGGGTTGCGCAGCTGAACGAAGAGGTGGTCACAGGTCTGATCGAGGCCAACGAGGAAGGCGACCGCATCTACGTCGGCACCGTGTACAGCGGAGACCACCTCGATGCCATTGCCCGAGTGCGATCGATCAACCCATCGACAGGGGCTGCCATTGCGACGGCGCCCATCTACGGCGGTTCACATCGCTACCGAGCGATTGCCGAAGACCGCAGCGACGACAGCGTCTGGATGCTGCGAGACAACGGAAGGCTGGATCATCGAACGAAGGACTTCGGCTTTCTCTCGAGCGATGCGGACTTCTTCACCCCACCTTCAGGCACACTTCAGCGGTTCTGCGATCTCGAACAGCTGCCGAATGGGCACTTCGTCGCGACGGGGATCTACGAGGCCGGAGGAGACTTGAGGGGATTCTGGAACTACGTCCAGCCTGACCCCGCGTTTCCCGGTGATTGGTACTCGTCGTGGACCACCTATGCAGTGGATCCTGGTGCGGACACCGATCGCGCATGCCCGCGAGTGAGTCACGAGACCAACAGCGGCAAGACCGTGTTCTTGCAGCCGTATTGGCACTACAACGGTACGACGGAGCACCGCGTCTCTCAGTACGAGACCTATAGCTGGAATGGAGGAGCGGCCACGCCGTACTACGGGCTGTCCTACGATGGGCACTGGACGACTCCGGTCTCGTCGAAGTGGATGGTGGCCGACATCACCGCCGAGTACGATGTCGTCGTGGTCGCGCGGCAACACGTGTCGGACGCGTCGCCCGGATATCTCGAGTTGTTCGAGCAGGGAACTGGGGTGTCGTTGGACACACGGACCCTGGAGCGGGCTCGGGCGGTCGACTTCTCGCTGTCGCCACAGACCAGTACCGATGCGGGCTCTGTACTGTGGTGGGGTGGGAGGGAGTCCGAGACCGGGTCGGGCTTCGAACTCGGCGCGCTCGGGTTCTCCAACTGAGTCCCATGCTCACGTGGCGCGCCTCGGCGCGTCTCGTGCCGAGGCAAACCTCGTGATGATGCGGCGAACCTATCGAACCGAGGGACAGTCGCTCAATGACCCACCGCGCGGACGTAGACGGTGTCTGCACCCCAGCTGATGAACGCGCCGGGTCGTGACCGGTGCGTTGCAACGTTCGGGTTCTCGAACTTGCCACCCGAAAGGGTGCCGCCTTCGACATCGAGGGGGTAGACAGCGGACGGTTGGTCGTCGGGCCCGACGACGAGGTAGTAGGGCACGCGGTCTCGGCCGGCAAAGGTGACGTATCGGTATCCCTCGGAGTCCACCGCGATGGTCGGGCCAACGTTGTCCGGGTCGTCCACGCCCTGCACTTCGGCCGCGGCGAGGGTGAGCGCCTCGCTCCAGGCGCCGTCTCGAAGCACGCGGTAGTTGAGGCCCTCTCCGTGGGGAATCGTGTTGATGAGGTGCAGGGAATCGTCCCGTACGTCGACGTCGCACCACGAGAAGTCGCTCGAGGTATGCAACTGGGCCGATGTCCCTGCGCCACCGCGCAGCGAGTATGTGTTGTGGTAGACGCGAGTCGACCGCCACGTGATGTGGACGAGTCCTTGCGAGTCGACTGCGACGGCCCCGTTGTTGTCATCGCCCACCGCAACGGGGCCAGCGAGCACGTCACCGTCTTGCAGGGCGAACAGGATGACGCGGGGGTCCGCCATCTGGGACACCGTCACGTACACCCTATCTTCGCCGTCGATCGCGATCCGTGGCTTTCTCCAGCCGTCGACGAGCTCGTTCGCGGTCGCGAACGCACCGTCGACCCACCGAGCATATCGAACCTCGCCCATCACCACGTGGGGTTGATCTTGGCTGTCGAGCACGAGTTGAGGGTCGTCTCCGGGCCCCACCAAGACTTCCGCCGAGGGGGAGGAGAGGTCGGCAGCGTGCACGTAGTACGTCGAGCCTCCGCGCGAATAGACAACATGAACGCCGCCCGTCGAATCGATGGCGATATCCGGGTCCTCGCCGGCCCCGAGTTCGACGGTCGGCCCCAGCGCGAGCGGGTCCCGAGGTCCGTCCCCGGTGCTCGACGACGCCGCATCGTCCGTCGTCTCGGTGTCGACGTTTGTCGTGGCGTCGGCGCTCCCGGTTGTGTTGGGGGCAGGGCCGTCCGTCGTTTCCGGTGTGTCCCCGCCCGACGAGACCATGGTGTCGCCGCTGCTCGTGGGGACCGCCGGGAACTCGCCCGGGGCGTCCGTGTTGCAGGCGATACCACCCAGTGCCACGAATAGAATGGGGATTCGGCGCACGTCGAAACATTGCACATGAAGGTGCAATCTCGAGGTCGGGTGAACCTTGAATCACACCGCTCTCTTTGTGGCCTGGCAAACGACGATGTCAGGCGGGTGGGGAGGTGCCGTCGCGACGTACAAACGATGAGCTCCGAGCGCGACCGTTCGTCGCACCGTGGCCTTGTCAGGCCGGAGCCGGTTTCACCCGCTTGGGAAAATGCGCGCCGACCGGTTTGTGCAGTCGAGCGCCGTCCTCCCATGTCGTGAGTTCGTTGAATGGCGGGGCCTCTCGGTAGTACGCCAGCGCTCCGAGATACTTCGACCTCATTACGTCCCTTTCGTACGCCTGCACGTTGCCCTCGACGCCGTCATCGCGCCGGTAGGTGACCGTGAGGTGCTGGACCGTTCCGTGGCGTCCGACGGCGATGTTCTGAATCTGGCGACCCGTGACGGTCGCATCCCAACTTCGTTGCCGCTCCTGCTCGACAGCGACCGTGACCTCGGCAGCGCCGCGGCGCTGCCGCAGCACGAGGAAGGCGAGAAGCCCGAGGCTCAGGGCTGTCCCAATCAGATGTTCGAGTCCCACGCGGGCAGCCTATTCGCGAACTTCGAGCTGCCCACCGAGTGCATGTTTAGACCCCGGATGGCGGCGCTCGCGAAGAGTGCGCTCGGACGTGCGCAGGGTGCTCGGGGCAGGGGATGCCTGGGGAGTGAACGCTTCGCCCCGTGATTCGGCAGAACTGCCGATGTCCGGACGCCGTGCGTCCTTCTACATTGAGCACGTGCCAAGCTCAGCCTCGCCGCGGCCAAACGCCCATCGCCTTCCTCTTGCCGGTGCCGCCCTCTTGTTCTCGACCTTGGTGCCCTCGGTCGCTTGGGCCGAGACGTTTCAGATGGGGCCTGGGGATGACTACACGGTGCTCGAGGCGGCGCAGCCGGGCGATGTCGTCGAGATCGCGCCGGGTACCTATCAGTTTCGCGTACACCTGACCGCGGAAGGGGACGGCTCCAACCCGATCGTCATTCGTGCGGCGGACCCCGACAACCCTCCCGTGTGGGACCTGGATGGCATGAACGTGGGGGACTGGCCGGGGAGCTACACCGGTGGTGACAACGATCGTGGCTGCTGGATGGTGCGCGGGGGTGGCTACGAGATCAGCGGCATCGTGTTTCGTAACTGCCACAACGCGGGAGGCAACGCGGCCGGGCTCCGTACGATCGAGACTATGGACGTCACGCTTCGCGACGTGTTGTTCGAGGGCAACGACTCCGGCGTGAGTGGCAACGGAGAGGGCACGCTGGTCGAGTTCTGCGAGTTCGTGGGCAACGGGCAGCAGTCCAACCCACCGCAGCACAGCATGTACATCTACGGTGGCTCGATCCACCTGCGGCACAACTACATCCACGACTCCGCTGGCGGACAGAACCTCCACATCCGCGCTCGCGATTCGGTGATCGAATACAACTGGATCGCCAGGGCGCAGAACTACGAAGGCGACATCATGACGGGGGACGACCCCGATCACACGATGGTGTTTCGCGGCAACGTGGTGGTGGGCAACACCAACCCGGAGAACGGCGGGCGCATCTTGGTGCTGCACAACGACACCGGGGCCCAAGGCATCTCGATGAACATCGAGGTGGTGTGGAACACCTTCTTCCTGCAGTCGGGGACGAACCCCGCGCTCGTGGCGGTTTCCAACAACACCCTCGAGTCGGCTTCGGTGGAGATCTCGAACAACATCGTGTGGGGCACCGCGCAGGCGGTCTCGATCAACGAGCCCGGCTTGGGCAATACGACCGTGTCCGGCACCAACAACTGGTTCCCCACCGGTGCGGACGTGGACGCGTTGCAAGACACGATCTTCGGGGACGACCCAGGCTTTCGGGACCCCGCGGCGTTGGACTTCGCGCTGCTCGAAACGAGTGCGGCCCTCGGCGCAGCGGACCCGTCGGTGCCCGGTGCTCCCGACCGCGAGTACTTCGAGTCTGAGGACAACCCGCTCATGTTTCGGTGGAGGGCGTCCGCCTCCGACCTCGGTGCGCTCGAGCGGGCGACCCAAGGCCCCGGCTACGGGCCCTATGACGATCCTCGCGAACCGCCGCCTCCGGGTGGAGGCACGTCGGGCGGGGAGACCTCGGGCGGTGATGACACGGGGGGAGGCTCGGCCGACACGGGCGCGGATCCGTCGACCAGCGGAGCGCCCGGATCGACCGGCGGCGGAGATTCGTCGCCTGCAGGTGGCACTGGCGAGGGGTCGAGCGGCAGCGCTCTCGGCGGTGACGACGACGAGGGGGGCGGCTGCAGCTGCCGAAGCGGCTCGGGCGGAGGATGGGCGCCACTGGCGTGTCTCGCCTTGCTCGGCGTGTGGCGGCGACGCGACTGATTGACGCTTCACGGGCCGCCGCGCTACACGGCCGACGTGGTCGTGCACGTCGAACCCGTGGAGCAGCTGCCCACGGTCAAGCTCACCTTGCTCGCCGGGTTTCTCGGGGCGGGAAAAACCACGCTGCTGAACGCGCTGGTCCGGGCCGAGCACGGCGTACGGGTGGGGGTCATCGTCAACGACTTCGGTGAGATCAACATCGACGCCGAGCTCGTCGCAAGCACCGACGGCGACACGGTGACGCTCGCCAACGGATGCATCTGCTGCACCATTCGCGACGACCTGCTGCTCACGTTGTTCCGGTTGCTGCATCGCGACGATGCGCCCGAACACGTGATCATCGAGTGCAGTGGTGTGTCGGATCCGGCGGCAGTGCTGCGCGGCTTCGAAGAGGCCCGGCTCTACGACATCGTCGACATCGATGCCGTTGTCGTCGTCGTGGACGCAGAGCAGATGATGACGCTCGAGTTCCGCGACGAACCGCTAGCGCTGCATCAACTCGCGGTGGCCGACTTGGTGGTGTTGAACAAGGTCGACTTGGTCGACGAAGCACAAGCCGCGGCGGTCGAGGCCAAGGTGATGCAGACGGTTCCGGGCGTGCGCGTGCTTCGCTCGGTTCGGGGCCAGGTCGAGTTCGACCTGCTGCTCGGCGTCGGCAAGTTCGACCCGGACCGGCACCTCCCGGCCGCGACCGACGTCCACGTGCATGACGCAGGTGTCCGCGATCACGGACATCACCACGACGACCACGACACGGTCTATGCGCGGTGGAGCTTCACCAGCGATCGTCCTCTTCAACCCGATCGAGTACGGGCCGCACTCGACGCGCTTCCGATCGGGGTCTATCGCGCCAAAGGCATCCTGCACGTGCAGGGCGAACCCAACCGACGGGTGGTCGTGCAGGTCGTCGGGCGCCGCGTCGAGGTCGAGCTGGGCGAGTACTGGGGAGAGGCCGAAAAACGCTCTCAGCTGGTCGCAATCGGGCTTCGAGACGGTGTCGATGCCGATGCGTTGGACGCTGCGTTTCGCGCGTGCGAGGTCGAAGAACGCCCCTCGGGCACCGCGTTGCTGGCGCGCTGGGTCCGCAGCGTCTGGCCCAAAAAAAGATCGAAAAACATCTGATCGATTTCGGCTCTCGCGTCACTCACTAGTACGTGGGGGATCGGAGTTCGCTCCGTCTCCCCGGGGACGCCGCAGGAGCGCACAAAGGAGCCGGAGGGTGGGGAGGGAGGACTCTTCCCCACTCGCTCAGCCCCGGTCTTCGTGGTTCGTCTCGTCGATCCGTGTGCCGCGGTCTTCGAGTTTGCCCTCGACGAACGCGCGCAGCGACGGAACCGTGAACTCGTCGTGCACCACCGCGTCGAGTGCCTGCGTCGCGACGGTCTGTGCAGCCTCGGTGGTGTGCTCGGGCAGCTCTGGCCGAGCGTGCGCGACCAGAAGTTCGGCGAGATAGTAGATGGCTTTCGACGCATCCACGATCTCCGGGTCGGCGTGGTACTGGGTGAGGAAACGGGCCGCGCCCTCCACAGTCTCTGCGGCGCCCATGTCCCTGAGAGCCAGGGCTACGTGGTCGAGCTCTTGGGCATCGAGTTCGGGCTCGTCGAGCAGCGCCACCAGTGGCGCATATACGGCGACGCCTCCGGCTTCGACGGCTTCGCGGGCGGCATCTCGCAGCGCGTCGCCACGGAGCTCGTTGGCCTGGAGTTTGTCGGCCAGGGCTTGGACCGTCTGCGGGTCGCCACGGCCCCACGCTTCGTCCAAGAGTTCGTCGGCGTGGTCCATCAACGCGAGCGTCGAGTCGCCGTCGTCGGGTCGAGTGATGCCCGCGGCCAGGTCTTGCACGCTGCGGCGAATCTCGGGTCTGGGGTCGCGCCAGAGCAACGTGAGCGCGAGCTTCTGGGCGGGCAGCAGACGGTCGTCCGGATCTTCGACGAGTCCCTGCAACAGGGCCACCGTGGTGTCGCGGTCGACGGTGTCTTCGTCATCGTCGACGGGCTTGGCGTGCCCCACAAAGGCCGCGCCCAGCGGGTCGACCACGCCATCGATCTCCTTGCGTAGCCGACCCGTTTTTCGGTCGAGCCGTACCAGCGCGCCGTCGTCACGCACGAGCAACACCGCGTCGGGCATGACCGCGAAGTCGACGTATTCACGCTGATCCATCCGACTGTGCACCCATCGCGCACGCGACAGACGGCCTCGCTCGTCGAGGCGCACGAAGATCAGCGCGCGTCGACCCAAGAACAGTGCGTCTCGGGGCGCACCCGCGCCTACGGGGGGGAGGAGGCGAAACACGACGCCTGCGTGGTGACCGAGGCCTGGCTCGATGCCATCGACGCGGGCGAAGAGTTGCGCGTCGTCCTGCTCGTAATCGTAGCGGGTGCCCACGGCGAGGTCGACGAGTGCGTCACCGTTCGAGGCCAGCAAGGTGGAACCGTGCCGTTCGACACGGTCGATGTCCGCCTCACTGGCCCGGCGCGTGCCCAAAGTTCGTCCCGTGCGTAGGTTGACGGCAATGACCCTGTCTCCAAGAGGCACGAATCCCGCCTTGCCACTGGCGGCGGGTACTCCGAGCAGCCCGTCGCTGGGGCGTGTCCAGCGGATGCGGCCGTCGTGCATGGACATGCCGCCCACGATCGAGCGCGCCTGTTCGCGCTGACGGGGCCGGCGGCGCTGCTTGGGGTCGGCTTGCAGTGCGGTCACGATGACCCCGCGTTCGGACGCGGCCAGCCCGGTGAGCACTTGGCCCGGAAGCGCGTGTTCCCACAGTGTTGCGCCGGTCTTGGCATCGAGGGCGATTGCGCGGTGTCCGTAAACGGGAACCACCACGGCGTCGCCCACCGAAACTGGGGGCCCGAACGCCCGGACGGGACGGCGCCACAGCTCTTCGCCGGACTCCGGATCCACGCCCACGGCGTTGGCGTCGGAAAACAAGACCAGCCGCAGGGCGCGAACCGGCTCGGGCTGCACGGCGTCCCGCATCGCGCGTGCGAACGGGGCCCCCTCGCGACGAGGTTCGAGCGTCCCGCGGGCACACCCGCCCAGCGAGAGCGCCAGCAGGCCGCTAGCCGCGACCTTGGCGAACGACTTTGGCAACGGCCTCGTCTCGAGCGAGCAGCCGCAACAGGGCTTCTTCGACGTGCGGCGCGGTGTGGGCGAGGGCCAGGTCGACGCCCAGCACACGGATTTCGGTGGAGGGATCATCCATCGCCATCAATGCGGCTTCGGCTCCGAAGTCACGGTCGATGGCGGCCAGGGCCACGAGGGCGCGGGCTCGAATGGTGTCCTTGCGGTAGCGGGCGTAGCGGCGCAGCGCAGGTGCGTACTCGGCCCGCGGGTAGACGCGGGCGTTGTCGACGAACGCGGCCAGCGACTTGGGTGGCAAGCCGCCCGCGACCTTGGTGAGCACGACGTCGAGCGCGACCGGGTCTGCGCGCGCCATCATGCTGTCGAACAGTCGGGCCTGGCGTGCATCGTGGTCGAACCGCCGCGCAACCATGCGTCGCTGCGGCGTGGTGGTTTCCACGTCGTCAGCCGTGCCGGCAAGCAGCGCGAGGACCAAGACCCACATTGCTGCTCGTGGGTAGCACGGCTCCCGAGGCCCGAAAAAAAACGCTCCAGAGCCCCTCGCCAACGGCCAGGATCGAAACCGCGCTGCCGGGCCGGAAGATCGCGCAGGTCACGCGTCTCGGTCGGTGCTCTAGCCGAGCATCATCGAGAACGCGGCGCCGCCAGCAAACAGCAGGGACCCGACGAGGGCCAGCAGGATGTACTGCCATGGGATCCCGGCTCGCGTGGGCGGGGCTTTGGCCTGGGGCCGACTCTCTGCATCGAGCGCGGCGATTTCGGCTTCGAGTGCGTCGAGCAGTGTTTGGCCTCCGCCGACGCCTTCGTTGCGCACCGATGGTGGCTTGGGCGTGACGACCTCGGCGTGAGCCTCGACCCTCGTGCGCATCGGAATGCGTTCGGGCTCGGGCGTGGGCGCGGGGGGTTTGGCCGCAGGCGGAGGCGGTGGGCGTCGCGTGGGCTTGCGCGGCTTGACGGCCACGCGCGGGCGCACGGGCTCGGGCCTCGCTTCGCCGGGCATCTGCACGCGCTCGCGGGCTCGTCGGCGAAGCATGTAGCCGGTGGACGGGCGGGAGGGGTCCTCGAGCGGTGCTGCTTGGGGCCGCGGGCGTGGGGGTGCGGGAAGCTTGAGCACCTTGGGCGCGGGCGGTGGCTCGGCCTTGTTGGGTGCGTCGACGACGATCAGGCTCTGGCTCTTGGCGAGCAGGATGACCGCTTCGAGGGTTCGAAAGCGGCCCAGCATGCCGTAGTCGATCAGCTCGGCGATCGAGCGCTGGCCATCGCACAGGTGATAGACGCTGCGAGCGAGGTCCCAGGCTTTGCGGTTGGCGGGGTCGGGTTCGGCGTCGCCCCAGCCGTCGGCGTCACCGGTGGGCGTGGGCTTGCCTCCGGGTGGAAGCGGTCCCGGCTCGTACATCGGCAACGCGAGCTGCCCGAGGTCGCCGAGCTTGTGCAGCATGCGAGGCAGCTCGTCATGGCGACGCGCTTGCTCGAGCAGCAGGTGCTGCAGGCCCAAGCCGACGTCGGACGGGAGCGTGGGTCCCTGCCACTCGACGTCGCCACGCAGCAACGTGATGCGCGTGCCGGGAGTGGTGGTGCTCTCGAGTGATTCGAGCGTGTGCTCGCGAACGAAGTCTCGTGCCAGGTTGACCCACTCCGGGCCGGGGGCGTCGGTCTCACCTGGCGGCGGGGTGGTGACACGTTCGGGGAAGCGCGTGTGCAGCTCCTTGGCCCACAGCTTGAGATCGTGAAACGCACCGGGCCCTCGCGCTCCAGTGACGCGGCCGTGTTCGACGTTGAACGCGAACCCGCTGCCGCCCGCAGCGTCTTCGACCACCATCACGCCGGTCGGGTCGTGTCCTGCGAGCGCGGCCAGCATTTCGAGGGCTGGGAGCTCCGCGGACGAGGTCGCCGTGATCGGGTTGAGCCGGGCCACGTCGGTCGAGACGAGGGCCACGGCCACTCCGCCGACCGTCAGCGTACGCGTTCCCACCTCTCGAGGCTGAGTGGCCTGGAGTTGGGTGGACAGGAGCTCCGTCGTCGTGACCGTTTCGGGCCGTTCGCGGAGGGTCTTTGCAGCGCTTTGATCCACGGGAGTCGAGATCGAAATGGTGTTGCGAGTCCGCGCGTGCAACGGGCGAGGACGCACCCATGCGTGTCCCAAACCGGTTCTTTCGCCCCTGAGGGCATTCCGAGGGGGTTTCCTGGGGCATTCTGCGGTCCCGTCTTCGACCAGATTTTCTCGGGCGAGAGTTGCGCTTGCGTCGCGATGTGACCCGTTTTCTACTCCGGGCCGTGGTTCATCCCCTGGCCGGAAAGAAGGCGCCCCGCTCTTTGCTCATCGACGTTCCCAAGTTGGTGGGCGACTATTACACGCTGCGCCCCGACCCGGCCGAGGCATCGCAGCGCATCGCGTTCGGCACCAGCGGCCACCGCGGTTCGGCGTCGGCGGTGTCGTTCAACGAGGACCACATTCTCGCCGTGACGCAGGCGCTGTGTGACTACCGAGCACAGGCGGGGATCACGGGCCCCGTCTTTGTGGGCATGGACACCCACGCCCTGTCTCGCCCAGCCCGCAACACCGCGCTGGCGGTGCTGGCGGCCAACCGTGTCACCGCGCTCGTCGACGAGGGAGACAGCGTGACGCCGACGCCCGCGGTGTCGGTGGCGATCCTGAACCACAACCGAGGTCGCTCCGAAGGATTGGCCGACGGCATCATCATCACGCCGAGCCACAATCCGCCGTCCGACGGTGGCTTCAAGTACAACCCGCCGCACGGTGGCCCTGCGGGTGCGGACGTCACCAAGAAGATTCAAGACCGTGCGAACGCACTGCTCGAAGCTCGACTCGAGGGGGTCAAGCGGGTGAGCGTCGCCTCGGCGTTGCGCGCAACGACCACCCAGCGCTTCGACTACATCACGCCGTACGTCGAGGGGCTGGCCCAGGTGATCGACATGGAGGCGATCGCCGAGAGCGGCCTCGAGCTCGGCGTGGATCCGATGGGCGGCTCGGGCATTCACTACTGGGCGCCGATCGCCGAGAAGTACGGCCTGAAGATCGACGTGGTCAACGATGCGATCGACCCCACGTTCTCGTTCGTGTGCGTGGACAAGGACGGCAAGATCCGCATGGACTGCTCCTCGCCCTACGCGATGGCCGGCCTGGTCGAGCTCAAGGACCGCTACGCCGTCGCGGTGGGCAATGACACCGACTATGACCGTCACGGCATCGTGACGCGCAGCCACGGCCTGATGAACCCCAACCACTACCTGGCGGTGGCGATCGACTACCTGTTCCGCACCCGAGAAGGCTGGTCCGCGGAAGCGGTGGTGGGCAAGACGCTGGTCAGCAGCAGCATGATCGATCGCGTCGCGGCGGACATCGGCCGCACCGTGAGCGAAGTGCCGGTGGGCTTCAAGTGGTTCGTCGACGGCTTGGTCGACGGGTCGTACGGCTTCGGCGGTGAGGAGAGCGCGGGTGCCAGCTTCCTGCGCAAAGACGGCACCGTGTGGTCGACCGACAAGGACGGCATCATCATGGACCTGCTCGCAGCCGAGATCACCGCAAAGACCGGCAAGGACCCCGCCGAGCACTACCAGGCGCTCACCGAAAAACACGGCACACCCGTCTACGAGCGCATCGACTCACCCGCCACCGCGGCCGAGAAAGCCGCGCTCAAGAAGCTTTCGCCCGAGCAGGTGAGTGCCGATACGCTCGCAGGCGACCCGATCGTCGCCAAGCTCACCGAGGCGCCGGGCAACGGCGCTGCGATCGGCGGTCTGAAGGTGGTCACCGAGCAGGGCTGGTTTGCAGCGCGGCCCTCGGGCACCGAAGACGTCTACAAGATCTACACCGAGAGCTTTGGCGGGCCCGACCACCTGGCCAAGATTCAAGAAGAGGCCAAGGCGATCGTGGCCTCGGCGCTCGAAGACGCGTAGCCGTCTCAGGGCAGGCAGAGTTCGAGGTACTGGAACCGAGAGCCCTCGCTCGGGGGCACGTCCGTTCGCCCGATGGCGCCCACCAGGAGGGTCGCGCTGTCCAGCCACTCGAGGCTGGGCCCGTCCCACAGCACGTAGTTCTCTCCGGCTTCGTCCTCGACCTCCGCCCGAACGGCTCCCGCATGTGTCGAGAGTCGGAGTACCAGTGGAAGCGGCACATCGGTGAGAGACAGCGCGCCTTCGAGGATCGATGTGCCGTCCGAGTTGTTCTCGACCGCGACGCTGGAATGATGCACGTGCAACGCGACAGCATGCGTGCCGCCCGGACCCAGGATGAATAGACCGGAACTCACCGTCGACGGTTCGGTCGTACCTTGCCGTTCTGTGATGACGGTTTCGACCACCGCGTTGTTGAGATCGATGGGGTCGGGGGTCGCAAGTCCGACGACGGTCGGTTGCCCCGAAGTGTGAATCTCGACTCGGAACGTGCCCTGTTCGAACGCGGCTTCGGCTGCATCCTCCACCACGGAGAGGGACCAGTCGGTCTCGGGCGGAGGGGTGAAGAACTCCTCTCGCGTGCAACTCAGCTCGACGACGCCGGTGCTGCTTCCGGTACTTTCTTCATCGCCCCCCGTCGAACTCGACTCTCCGGGCGGTTCTTCGCCGGTCGAGTTCGCGTCGGTGGTGGGCTCCAAGGTGGTGGTCGGCGGAATGCCCGTCGTCGAGGAGCCTCCGCCACCGCTGCTCGAGCCCATCTCGAGAGGCACGCACTGCTGCGAGAGCGTGCCGCTGTGCTCTCCGTAGCGCCGACCCGACGCGCATCCGTCATCAGGAAAGCTGCAGAAGCCCGTGGGTTCGCAGGTGCCGTCGTCGGCACATGAGGCGCTGTCCGAACACAGGAACGCGCTCTCGTCGGAGGAGCACGACAGCAGGAGGGCGAACGCTCCGACGCCCCAGAACCACGCCTTCACGACGCGAGTATAGGGCGCGGTGGGGTCAGGCGTGGCCTGGGTCGAGCGCGGCGAGTAGCAGGCCGAGCGACGCGTGGGCGTCTTCGGCCTCGGCCGTTGCTTCGACCGCGTCGACGACATCCCTGAGCATTGCGGCTTCGCGGTCGTCGATGCGGAGGCGAAGCTGCAAGCCACGGAAGAAGGTGGTGCGGCGCGGCGAAGCGGGGACGTCGGCACGGCACCCAATCCACAAGGAGAGTGCGTAGGCCAGGCGGCGCTGCTCATCTTCGAGTGCGTCGAACTCGAGCTCCCCGAAGGGCAGGGGCCCTGCCGCCATGGCGCCGAACGGGCTGCCACCGCGGCGGGGTACGGCGCGAAGCTGCCGCGTCAGGGCGTGGCCGCGCTCGACGGCCCGGGCCGCGAGTTCCCCGTCGCTCCACATTGCGGCGATCGCGATTTCAAACAGAGGGGAGGGCAAATGACCAGGGCCGGGGTCGGTGGGCGACGATGACGCACGTTGCTCGCGAGCAGGGGGGAACAGGCTCTCTGCGGTGCTCGGTGCGGTGCGGTCGTCAGGCATGAACAAACTCGGCGCCACTTTCGCGGCGGTGGGTGGGGGAACGGACTGGTTGTGGGTCCAGACCGTGTTGCGTCGGGGTGGCCGGTGCCGTGGAGCGGACTGATCCGCCTTGGCCGCGCGCGAACCTGCGCATCCGCAGTCCGCCGCTCGCCACCCCTTCTTCGAGCAGTGCATCTATGCGGGTTTGGCCATCGGGTCAAGCCACAACGATGTCGACAGGTTGGGTTTTCGACGCGTTATGTGGGTGTACGGACCACCTCTGCTACCGTGCGCTCCTGCGCGCGATCCCACGCGCGGCTGGGTCATGGGTCCACACTGGTCACGCATGTACGCTGTTCTCAGCTGGATGCTCGTTTTCGCGCTGGCGGCACGAGCACACGCTGAGGAGCCAAGCGCCGAGCCCGCCCCAGAAGCGGCCGCTGAATCTCACACCGAGTCGGGCGCGGACTTGCCCCTGGCCGCGCAGCCGACTCCGGAGCAACGCCTCAGGGAGCGCGCGGAAGCGATCGAGGCTCTGCTGGCCGGCACGCTCGACCCCGCCATCGACGCGCGCGCGTTGTTCGTGTTCGACGCGGCAGTGGTCGCCGACGCGCTGCTCGACGTCTTGGCGAAGCCCGAACCCTCGGCTGCCGAGCCCGACCGGGAGCCCGGTGCACCGCCGCCCAGTGCGGCGCCGCAGGAGGCCGAGTTGGCGCGGGACGCGTTGCACGAGGCGCTGCGTGCGTTTTTCGCTCTGGCGCCCGAGGAGCGTGATGCGCTGCTTCGCGCTCACGATGCCAAGAGTGAGGCGGCCTCCGCCGACGAGCGCAGACGTGCCCACTGGGTGGGCGACGCCGCGCGGTTGAACGCACGGGCCGAGGCCCTCGAAGCGTTCGTCGCGGGAGCCGCAGAGCCTGGCACCGACGTCGACGCGTTGCTTCGGCTCGACGTGCTCGATGTCGTTGCGGCACAGCGACCGACCGCGGAGGACGAAGATGCTCCCGAGGCGGAGCCGGACGCATTGGCTCTCGAGCAACGCAACGCCGCGTCCACTCGTTTGCGCGCGGCCTACGACGCTTGGCTCGCTCTGTCTGTCGAGGACAGGGCCGCGTTGCGGGAGGCCGCTGCCGCTGTGCCCGAACCCGAGCCCGAACCCGAGCCTGAGCCCGAGCCCGAGATCCCCGAGGAACTCGTCGACGAGGAGGAGGCGCAGGACATCGAGGAGATCTCGGACAAGGAGCAGGAAGCCGCCGATGCGGCACGCGAGCAGCAAGAGGCGCTCGACGTGGCCCGAAAGACCCGAAGCGAGGCGTTGCGAGTCGTCGCAGAAGAACGGGCGCGCCTGCTGGGCATCAAGCAGAACCAGGCGTTGTTTGCGGCCGACCTGCCGCGTTGGAAGCAGGAGGCTCGTGAAATGCACGAGTCGTCGCTCGAGTGGCACCGTCGCGTCGACGAGATCGTCGCCTCGGGAAACGGTGAGGCCGAAGCCGACGCGCTGTACGACGAGCTGAGGACTGCCCTGGATGCGAGGCGACACAGTCTGTCGGATGCGTTGGGGCGGGCCGCGGACCCAGGGCAGGGCGTGCCCACGCCCCCCACCGAGTTCGACGATGCCGACCTGCCGCCCGATATCGATCGGGCCGACCTGTTGGAGCTTCGCGCAGCGCTCGCGGCCGAGGTCGAGGCGTTGACGTCGGAGGAAGAGGTCGTGGCCTGGGAGGTGTCGACGCTGCTTCGAGACGACGTGGTGATGCTCAACCGCGACCGTCTGCGACTGCTGCCGAGCATGTCGAGCTCCACACGGGACGAACTCACGGGCCTGGGTCCGCTCGGCCGGGCGCAGGCGGGACGCGAACTGGGGCAGATCGGGTTGGAGCTCCGCTATCACGCGATGTCGCTGCCGCGGGACATCGCTTCGCTCTCGACGACGATTCAGGCACGGCCTCTCGACCTGGTCGTTCGCACGTTGGAGCTGATCTGCCTGATCGCGTTGTTCCGATGGTGGCGTGGGCGCGCAGACGCGCTGCTTCGCCGCTGGCGTGGTCCGACGTGGGGCTTCTCGAGAACCCCGGCTCAGCGTTTGCGGTCCAACGCGCTGTGGTACCTGATGCGGATTCGCAAGCCCGTCGAGTGGCTGCTGTTGCTCTCGGTGCTGCCGTTGGTGGTGGGTACCGCATCCAATGCTCCCGAGCTCCGCATGGTGTGGTTGGTGGCGGTGTGGCTGCAGGGCGCGCGCGCGGTGATCCTGGTGGTCGATGCGATCGCGGAGCGACAGACCGTGTACGGCGGTGGCAAGGGCAGCAACGCCGACCTTCGCTACCGCTCGCTGCGCTTGGTCGGGCTCACGGTCACCTCGGTGGGACTCATTCTCACCCTGACCTCCGACATCGTCGGCCAGGGCACGATCTACCGGTGGGTCCTTCAAGGGTGCTGGGTGTTGGTGGCACCGCTGGGCCTGTGGCTGGTGGCGCAGTGGCGTCCCACGATCGTGCAGCGCTACGAGAGCACGGCCAAGAGCAACGCGTTCGCCGGCTGGGTCGTCGACAACCAAAGCGGAGTGCTCGGCTTCGTGTCCGCCACGGTCGGCGGCATCTGGCTGCTGGCGCAGGGCCTGAGCGCGTGGATGGTTCGGCAGTTGTCGGGGCTCGACACGACCCGCAAGGTGCTCGCGTATCTCTTCCGCCGAGAGGTCGCCAAGCAGGCCGAAACCGTGGCGCGCGGCCCTCGAGGGGAGCCTCTGCGCGGCACGTTGTTCGACCGCTTGGGTCCGGAAACCCGTTCGTCGACCTGGGCGCCGCTGGAGGACCCCGCGGGGGACTTGCTCGCGGATGCGTTGGAACTGGCGCGCTCCGAGGCGTGCACGCTCAGCGTGGTCGTGGGCGAGCGCGGCATGGGCAAGACCACCTTTCTCAAGCGGCTGGTCGAGCGCAGCGACGACACGACCTGCATCGTCGGCTGTCCGCCCGAAGGCTTTGATGCGTTGCTCGAAGCGCTCGCGGTGCAGTTCGACGCGGCGAACTACGAGATCGAAACGGTCGCCAAGGCCATCCGCGACGCGGGCCCGACGATCATCTGCATCGACGATGCGCATCGCATGATCGCGCCGGCCGTGGGGGGCTTGGAGCAGCTCGATCGCTTCACGCGGTTCGCGTTGCAGGTAGGCGGCGACGCATCGTGGGTGGTCGCCGTCCAGGAAGCTGCATGGCACTTCGTGGAGCGGGCGCGGGGCGAGCGGGTGTTCTTCGATCAGGTGCTGGTGTTGGCACGATGGACCGAAGATCAGATCTCCACCCTGATCCAGCGTCGCACCAACGAAGCCGAGCTCGCGCCGAGCTTCGACGCGTTGACCGTCGCGTCCCAAAACGGCGAGGCTGCGGACGCGCGACGCACCGAGCTCGGCTACTACCGCATCCTGTGGGACCACTCCGGTGGCAACCCGGCCGTGGCGCTACAGGCATGGCGCCACTCGTTGTTCGTCTCCGACGCCGAAAAGGCCCCGGTGGTGCGGTTGTTCGAGGAGCCTTCGGCCGCCGAGATCGAGCGGTTGCCCCCAACGCTGTTGTTCGTGCTGCGGGCGATCGTGCAGCTCGAACTGGCGTCGCCCGAAGAGGTCGCCGACTGCACGCAGCTGCCCACGCCGGATGTCGCCGATGCGATCCGCTTCTCGGTGGCGCACGGCTACGTCGAACCTTCGTCGGGCCGATTCCGCCTGTCGTGGACCTGGTACCGCACAATCACCCGCGTGCTCGCACGCCAACACCTTCTGGTTCGCTGATTCGTCATGGAAGGCTTTTCGACCGATACCGCCTCTCTCGAGCAGATCACCGGCCTGATCCGGTGGAGCGGCGTGCTCACGTCGTTGCTGGTGGTGATCGGCGCGATCGTGGTGCTGCGGTTCCTTCGCGACACGGTCGAGCGGCTCAGTGCTCAGTTCGCCAACCGCCGCTTCTTGTTCCAGAAGGTCGCGACGGTACTGCAGTTCGTGATCTACGTGGTCACGGGCGTCTCGGTGCTGGGGCTGAGCCTCGACCTCGACGACGGGGCGATCGCGGTCATCGGCGGCACGATCGCGGTGTCGGTCGGCTTTGCGGTGAAGGACCTGGTGGCGTCGTTCATCGCGGGCATCATGATCATGCTCGACCGTCCGTTTCAGGTGGGCGACCGGGTGAGCTTCGGCGGTCAGTACGGCGACGTGACGGCGATCGGCTTGCGGTCGGTTCGCATGCAGACGCTCGACGACAACACCGTCACGATCCCCAACAACAAGTTCCTCAACGAGATCACCTCGAACGGCAACTACGGCGCGCTCGACATGCAGGTGGTCATGGACTTTCACGTCGGCGCCGACCAGGACATCCTGCAGGCGCGCGAGGTGGTCTCCGAAGCCGCGGTCTCGAGCCGCTACGCGTACCTGCCCAAGCCCGTCGTCGTGCTCGTGGAGCAGGTGGTGCAGAGCGACCTGGTCGCCGTGCGGCTACGGCTGAAGGCGTACGTGCTCGACATCAAGTACGAGAAGGCCTTCGTGACCGACGTGAACCTGCGTGTGATGCAGGCGTTTGCCAAACGCGGCATCAAGCCTCCGGCGGTGCTGCATCGCTCTTCGCTGAGCTGAGGCCGGATTTGCGGTCGAGGTAGGCCCGCAGGATCGACTGCTCGACCTGCCCGCGACCACGGATCGGGGCGGGGTAACGCAGGATGAGGCCGAGGCTGCCTTTGTCCCGGGTGGAGACCCACACCCGAGGGCGCACGTCGGGGGGCTCGAGGCCGTGCTTGTGGCCGACGCGCTCCATGTTCTTCTGAGCGTCGGCCACGTACTTGCCGCAAACCTCCTCGGCGGCGTCCAGCAGGGCCTGCTCTGCTTCGCGCCACGACGCGTCGGCACTGAGTTCGACGCGCGTAGTGTGCAGGACGAACTTCTCGGTGAACGTCTCGTTCGCGACGGGCGTGTTGAGAAACAGGCTGTTGGGCAACACGACGGTGCGCCCGGTGAGCTTGTGAATCGACGCCTCTGGGCCGACCTCGAGCAGCGTCGTCGTGAGTGGCCCGATGTCGATCACGTCGCCGCGAATGCCCGCGACCTCGATGCGGTCGCCCAGACGAAACGAGCGAGCCGAGATGCGCAGGAACGTGCCGCTGACGCACAGGATGAGCTCCTTGGTGGCGATGACCATCGCGGCCGCCAGCGCGGCCAACGACAGCGCGACCGTCTGCAGCTGCTCCGCCCAAAGCACCGCCGTCGCAGCGAGGAACAAGATGATCGCCGCGTTGCGCGACTGCACCAAGAACCGGTTGCGGCGCTCCGGAGGCAGGCCCGAGGTCTCGAACGTGCGCACCGCGATTCGCCGCCCCACGAGAATGAGGAGCAGGATGCCGACGCTGACCAGCACCTTGAGTGCCGCGGGATGCTCCCCGAGAGCCGCGATGAACTCCACGGCCGGCAGGGTACTACCTCGCGCCCGCCGGGTGCGTCCGCGGCCAAGCGATGAGCACTTCGAGCCGATTCATGTCCGTCCGGGGTCGAGGAGCGCGGAGAGCCGACTCTGTTCGTCTCGGCTGATCCGAAGCCGCGTGGCTAGTTTTCCTTCAAGCTCTAAAGGGCAGGTATGCTTTGCATTTCGAAGGGAGGATAACGAGCGCGGCCCCGCGGATCATCCGCAGGGGACGACTGCGCCCGACTCGATCGACACGGGAGGGTCGAAGGCGAGGCGGTCGAGCTCGGTCCACACGGTATCGATCCGGCCGAACGTGTGGATGCCCTGCGGGGAGCCGACGACCAGCAGCGTTCCGTCCATCGCGGCACGCACGACGGTGTTCGAGACCTCGGGCAGCAGGACGTCGCCGTGTTGGGTGAAGCTTTGGTTCGAGAACTCGGCGATCACGACGCCAGCCTCACCGCCCAGGGCGAACACCGACTCTCCGATTCGGGGGAGCGGGGTTGCGTTGGTGCGGTCCGACAACACGCCGCCGAACGAGTAGGCCATCCGCCCTTCGATGAACGCGGTCTGCCCGTCCTCGCGTCCCGAGGGCACGACGTAGGTTGCGCCCGACACCACGAGGTCGTCGGCACCCGTGAGTGCGAGCTCGGCGGCGAAGGGGTGGACGGGCCCGAAGCCTTCGCGGGTATAGGTGGCGGCGAACAGCTGGGTGGGCGCCCCAGGAATGGCCCAGTACACGGTGTGCGCGTCGTCGTCGACGAAGACGCGAGGCTGGGTGTCCGCGATGTCGAGCGCGTCGACGAAGGCCAAGCCGTCGGAGGTGTCGTGAAGCGCGAGGGTGAACCCGGGGCCGGTGAATGCGGTCGCGAACAGAAGCTCGTCGGAGGGATCACAGCCCACTTCGAGCACGCCGTCGAGCGCGGTGCCGGAGCTGTCGATGGGCAGGGTCTCGAACGGTCCGAGCAGCGCGACGCGTCCAGCTGCATGGCTCGCGTGTGCCAACCGCTCGCCACATGCAGTGGTGGAGTGGCCGAGGCCATCGGGTGCGGGGTGCATCGGAGCAATGGCCCGGCCTCGGTGCGGGGTCAGCAACCCGTCGGTGCCGAACGACAGCGTGTGGAGTCGGTCGTCGCCGTCGGTGAGTTGGGCGACGAAGCAGTGCCGCTCCCACGCGCAGGACTCGGAGCATCCGTCGTGGGACGCCGTGTTGCCGTCGTCACACTGCTCGGTCTCGTCGAGGACTCCGTTGCCACACAGCGGATCGGGAGGGAGGGGCCTGCACAGGCCGCCGTCGCAGTGCAGACCGTCGTCGCATGTGTCGGCGTCTCCGCACGGGCACCCTTGGCTGCCGGTCGAACACTCCCCAACGTCGCCACGAGAGATCCAACCGGTGGTCGACGCCTCGGAGCCAGGTTCGGGTGGCACGACGTTGGTCGTTGCGTCCATTCCACGCGTCGTCGAACTCGCCTCGCCGTCGCTATCGACCGCCGGACCGCAGGCGATCAATCCGACGAGGAGAGGCGCGGCCATCCTGGGCGCATTCATGCGTGGAGCGTAGCAGGTGCCGTCAGCAGCTTGGTGCTGAGCATGCCGAGAGCGCGAGTACGCGAGTCGCGGTGGAATACGGCGCTGGTCGCTGTGGTCGGTGGTAGACCTCGTCATCCTCGATGGCCGACGACCGAATCTCAGAAGACCGCGCCGCGGCAGCACTCGAACGGGCGGCGCAGCTTCAGTTGGAGGCCGCGGAGCGGGTGGAGCGAGCGACGAGCAGCGTGGCGCGTCGTGACGGCTACGGGCGCGAGGAGCTGGTGGCGGCGGCGGCGGAGGCGGGTATCGAGCCTCGGTTCGTGGAGCTGGCGCTACGCGAACAGGCGCTCGCGAAGGTCGAGCCATCGTCGGACTCGGACACTGCGTTGGTGCGATGGCTGGGCACGCGTCGCCGCAGCCTCTCGGTGTCTCGCGTGTTCGATGCGGATCTCGAGACGACGGTGGCCGCGTGTTGTCGGGTGTTCGAACGGGACAAGGTCGGGCTCGAACTGAGGGGCGAAGCGGAGCGCATGCAGCCCGAGCGCGGAGGGGTGCTCGAGTTTCACATGCCGCGACTCAATCACCTCTCGTTGGCCACGGGCAACGGCACGTTCTCGCAGCTCGCCTACCGGCTCGAGCAGCTCGAGATGTGGACCCTGCATGCGAGCTTTCGCCCGCTCGGTGACCGCACCGAGGTGGTGTTGGTCGGAGACCTTCGGCCGGGCGCCCACGCGAACTTGAAGGTCGCGCGCATCGGCGGCGTACTCGGTGGGGGCTTGGGCGGCGCGGCTGGGGTCGCGATGGGCGTTGGCGCCGGGCTCGGCATGATCGCTGCCCTTCCTGCCGTCGCCGTTGCGGCGGTCGGGACCGGTCTCATGGCGGCTGGGTATCGAGCGCTGTACCGGAGCGTACTTCGCAAGACCGAGGCGGAACTCGAAGGGTTGTTGGCCTCGGTGTCGGGCGACCTCTCGCGCAAGGCATTGTTGGGCTGAGGCCGCCTCAGCGCTCGAGGAGCGCGACTGCGAGCCCATCGAGCCGGAGGTAGCTGTCCGTCTCGAGTGGTCCGTCGTAGGCCGCTGCGAGGGCCGCACGTGCCTGGGTGGCGAGCCTGCGCACGAAAGCGCGTCGAAACGCGTGGCTTCCTGCGACTTGCATCGCGGTGGCGAGGAGGTCGGTCTTCGGCTGTTCCTGGGCGAGCTCGGCGACTAGCTCTTCGCGCAGGCCCGGTTCGGCCGAGCGCACCGCGTGTGCGATCGCGAGGGTTCGACCGCACAGGTCCCGGTCGCGGCGCGTCTCGTCTGCGACGTGAGACGCGACCCCGAGCAGCACCGCAAATCGCCGCAGTGCCGCGAGGGTTGCATCGTCGGCGCCACCTACGATGCCGCCGACCAGCAGTGGCGCGACGAACGTGGTCCATGCCTTGACTCGACAGACCGTCTTGACGAACTCGAGCGGCTCGACGTCCCAGACGTTGTCGTCTTTCCACTGGGTCACGACGGCTCGACCCGTGGCGCGTTCGTGCTGCATTTCGCGGTGGAGTTCTGCGACGGCGTGGTTCGTGGTCGAGTCGTGTGGCGAACCCGAATCCGCCACGCCGAACTCCAGCTCAGCCAACGCGGCTTGGGGTTGCCGAAAGACGTCCCGGTAGAGCTCCGCCGAGTCCGTCGGGAGCGCACCCGCGCTTGCCAGCTCGCAAGCCGCAATGCACAGGGTCGACCCCATGTCCCCTTCGTGGGAACCGAGTCGCCGCATTGCCGAACTGTCAGTGTGGCTCACTGGGGAATCACCGGATAGGATGGAGGGATCGGAACGCTCCGACTCCTGGACCCCAGGTTTGTGCACGAAGTGTTCCAGCCAGCCTGTTTCAATTCCTCGGTGGAATGCGTGGTGGTCTCCCGGCTTGTGTGACCGCTGTTGCGGACACCATTTGGGAGACTGTCTTTTCAGGAGTACGGTGCGGCGTTTCACCAGTACGCGTTTTGCGAAGCGAATCTGCGCAGTGCTACTCGTGCCTCGTGGCATTGGTGACGAAGGGGAGCGGGACGCGGTCGGTGCTGTTCGTGCACGGGTCGCCGGGCGATCACACGAGCATGCTGCCTGTGGCGGAGCGTGCTCCCGAGGGGGTCCGCGTCGGCCTGCTGGACCTGCCGGGGCATGGTGCCGCTGCTGTGGAGCCGTCGTCGGTGGCCGACTGTGAGGCGGCGGTTCTGGACGCGGTCGCGCAGATGCCAGGCGAGCTGGTGTTGGTGGGCCACTCGTTTGGCGGGTACCTGTGTGCGGCGGTTTCGGACCGCCTTCCACAGCGGTGCGCTCGCATCGTGGGTGTGGCCGCCGTCGGAGCGCTGAGCAAGGACGCGTTCGACATGCGTCGCGCTTTGCTGGCGCAGGTCGTCGCCGGGGACCAGACGCCCGAGTCGCTGCGAGAGCTGTGCCTGGGGCTGTTCCTGGGAAGCACCCGCGCGCCGGAGTACGAGGCGGTCCTCGAACCTTGCCTCACGCTGTCGGCCGAAGACTGGAAGCGCGTGCTGGAGCGGGTGTTGGAGTTGGAGTCACGCCCCGACGTGCGTTTGCATCGACCGGGGGTGTGCATTCACGGCACTCGCGACGTCGCGGTGCCCGTGGACACGGGGCGTGCTCTCGCGCAGATCAGCGGGGCCGCGATGCACGAGGTCGACACCGACTCCCACATGCTGACGTTGACGCACCCCGACTTCGTCGCGTCACACGTATTCGCGTCGCCCTAAGGGGTGAGGGTCCAGAACGCGCTCACCAACTGCGCGCGCGACTGCACGTTCGCCGCCTCGAGCAGTGCCGACACGTGCAGCTCGGCGGTGCGCAGGGAGATGCCCAAGTCGGCCGCGACCTCCTTGTTTCCGAATCCATCGACCACGAGCGCAAGCACTTGGGCTTGGCGCTTGGTGAGGCCCCAGCGCTTGCGGCACACCGACAGCCGCGAACGTTCGTCGTTGTTCGTGGCCAAGACCAGGTGCACACCACTGCCTCCTCCGGGTTGCGGCACCGCACGGACGTCGAAGCCGGGCGCACCCGCGAGCGCTCCGTCGAGGTCCAATGAGGCCAAGCGTGCGCGGCCGGTCTCGTTGGCGAATAGGACCCGCCGCGTGCGACGGTCGACGATGAATGCGGGGGTGGTGAGCGTGTCGAGCACGGTATCCAGCGCGGTGCTCGACAGCTCGGCAAACTCGAACCTTCGCTCGAACTCGAATCGTTTGCGGAGAGGTTGCGCGAGTACCTCGAGGATCGCTTCCTCTCGGGCCGTGAACGACCCTTCTCGATAGCCTCCGACCCAGGCCAAGAGCCGGTTGCCTTCGCATACCAACACCCGCAACTCGTCCAATGCGTCGAGGCCGAGCCGTCGTTGCCCGCGGGTCGCAGCCGTTTCACGCAGCGCATGGTCATCCATCAGCGTGCGAGGTTTGATTGCACGGTTGCGCTGATCGGCGGCTGGGCGCAAAGGGTCGAACCCACCAAACGCGCGACCGCGGTTGGTTTCTTCGAGCACCCGCTGCAGCTCGCGGCTCGCGGCTTCTCCGTCGAGCGGGCCCGTGCCCACACACCCGACGAGCGAGAGCCCGTCCATCGTGGGTTCGAGTCGATAGATGAGCCCCGCGTCGGCACCGATCAACGCACCGATACGCTCGACGATCGATGCGTGCAGGACTGAATTGTTTGTATCGAGGGACTCTAAATCTGCCAGTAGATCGGCGATTGCTCGGCGTGTCTCCGCTGAGACATGGCGCTCCAGCGACTCCACCGACATGGTGCGAACGTTAGCTTGTGGTCTGTTGTACGAAAAGGTGGAATCCTACGGTTTCCACGTATGGATCGAGTGTGTTGTGGCGAATACACTCGAAATGGGTTCGGGTGTGAAGGAGACATGACGTCCGCCGCCGAGCCCAGGATCGATATTTGCCATGAGGGCGCAAGAGACGCAGGTTGTCACGTCGAACCCTTCCAACGACTCGAACGCGGTCGCTTCGGGCGCCGCGCCGGTGCATGAGCTCGGGGTACCCCTGGCGCCGATCACCAGTGAGCGGATGCAGGCCGTTCGCGCACGGGTACGCGCCGATGCGGTGCTCGGTCATTCCGATGCGCTCGCAGGATTGCTCGAGCGCATGTCGGTCGTTGCGAAGATGGAATCCAATGCGCTGTTCACCGGTCCGTCGGGCACCGGGAAGTCGACCTTGGCGCGGGTCCTTCACGAAAACAGCAGGCGCGCGCGGGGGCCGTTCGTCGAACTCAACTGCGCGACGCTGCCCGAGACGCTGGTCGAAAGCGAGCTGTTTGGTGCGGAGCGGGGGGCTCATTCCGCGGTCGCCAATGCGGGCAAGGAAGGCAAGGTGCAGGCCGCCGAAGGAGGCACGCTCTTCCTCGACGAGATCGGCGAGCTTCCGATCACCGTGCAAGCCAAGGTGCTGCACCTCGTCCAAAACAAGGAGTACTTCCCGCTCGGCGCGACCAAGACTCGAACGGCCAACGTCCGCATCTTGGCGGCGACCAACCGCCCGCTCGCGGCCGCCCTCGAGGCGCGTACGTTCCGGCAGGACCTCTACTACCGACTCCGCGGGGTCGAGTTGCGCGTCCCGCCGCTCTCCGAACGACGCAACGACATCGCCGTGCTCGCGCGCCACTTCGTCGCCGAGAGTTGCCGCCGCAACGCGGTGCCGGGGGTCAAGCTGTCCTCCGCGGTGTTGTTCGCGATGGAGCGCGCCGAGTGGCCGGGCAACATTCGTGAACTCGCGAGCTTCTGCGAAGAGGCCACGCTCAACGCCCGCATCGACCGCGCGGACACCATCGAGGTGCGGCACGCATTCCCGGCCAACAAGGCCACACCCAACGCCGCCCCGATGACGATGGCCGTCGCGCGGCAGCAATGGGAGCGCACGTTCATCGAGGCCGAGCTGCTTCGGCGAGGATGGAACGTCGCTGGGACTGCGCGCGAGCTCGAGATCAGCCGGTCGCACCTCAACGCGATGATTCGGCGCTACGGTCTTCGGCGACGCTGAGTCGCTGTGACAGTGAACCCATTTGAAACGCTCCGGGCTGCTCGCGCGGCCCGGTGCACGATCGGGACACGCAAAGGCTGCGACCTGCTCGTTCGGCCGTGGACGCTGGCTTCGAACGCGCGTACGAGAACTGCGTGAAGCAGATCGAGTTCGAGTACTGGAGCGACCCCCTGTGCATCTGGGCGTACGTTGCCCAGCCCAAGCTGGAAGCCGTTCTCGAAAAACACGGCGACCTGCTCGCACCCCGCTACCGCGTGGTGCCCGTGTTCGGCTCCGTTCCCCAACGCTTCACCACGGGGTCGTGGGCCGACAAGGGTCCCAAGGGCCGCGCCGAGGCGACGAAGCGCGTGGCCAGCGAGCACGGACACGACGACGTGAACGGTGAGTGCTGGCTCGAAGACTGTCCCGCGTCATCGTGGGCGCCGGGTCTCGCCCTGTCCGCCGTGTTCCGAATGGTCGACGAAGGCGCGGTGTCGTTGCAGCAGGCCGCGCAGTACCAATGGCGCATGCGTCAGCGGTTCTTCGTGAACAACGAAAACGTCGCCCGACGCGAGGTTCAGATGTCGCTGGCCGAAGAGGCCGACATTCCCCGAGCAGAGCTCGAGCGTCGCCTCGATGACGGCTCGGCCATGAGCGCGCTGTGGGAAGACCACGCCCGGCGCGAAACCCTCGGCCTGCGCGGCTCTCCAACCTTCGTGTTCGATGGCGGCCGCGCCATGCTCTACGGCAACTTCTCCGAGGCCGTCCTCAACGCCACCGTGGAAGAGCTGGTCAAGGGCCTGGTCGCCGGCGGCTCCCAGTGTTGAGTTGCTAGCAGGATGTCGGAAAACCCCGACATCCTGCTAGTTCGGCGGAGGGCCGCGACGCTCGCCTCGGCCTCGGCCTCCGCGCCCGCGTGGAGGGCCAGGGCGCATCTCTTTGTACTGCTCGAACTGGGCCGGGCTCAGCATCTCTTCCACGCTCGAGTCGGTGGCGCTGCGCAGCTTCTCCGCCTCTTCGCGCACCTCGGAGAAGGGGCGCTCGCCTTCTCGGGCGGCCATGAACAGAGGGATGAGCTGTTCGGTCTCGGTCTCCCACAGGGCTTCGATCGACTCTCGCTCGGTCTGTTTGAGGCCCGTGGCCGCCACGAGGTCGTCGAGGATCTCTTCGTGGCGGGTCGAGAAGCGGTCCCGCATCGCGTCGGTGCGTTTTTCGCGGGCTTCCTCGCGTTCGGTCTCGATGATGTCTCGAACGGCGCCCTCGAAGGCCGGGGCCTCGGCGCCTTCGTCTGCGTCACTGCCCAGCGTCGCACCGCGAGCGGCGACTGAGCCCCGCACCATGCGGAGCTTCTTCATCTCTTGGCGCATCTGCTCCACCTCGCGTTCGAGGTCGGCGACGCGGTCTTCGAGGTCCCCGTCCTTGACCGCGACCACGCGCCCTTGGGCGTCGCGAGCCTTGCGGCCTCGTTTGCGCACCTCGGTCGGTTTGGCCTCTTCGGGCGCATCCTCGCTGCTGCCGAGCATCCAGCCCCCCAGGCCTACGGCAACGACCACGGCTCCGACGACTGCAATGGTGACCCCTCGCGACATGTCCAGAGTTGTCCCACCGCGCGTTGGCGCTGCACAGCATCGCGCCGTAAACGCGCCGCAAACAAAGGCGTACGTCGGGCGGACACGATTTTTCTGCGTCGGACCCTAAAGGGCTGGGCCCGTCCGTCGATGGCTCACTCGTCTGTCCAACCGGTCGGCCATGGGGGCCGAGTCGAAGTTGGCGGCCCGGAGCGAACGATGGAACACCTGCCCCCCTCTCGTACACCAAGCGACCCGACGTGGCGCCCGATCTTTTCGGCGGCCGAAACCGCAGATGGCCGGACGTTGCCACTGCCTTTGTCGGGAAGTGCGGAAGAGCGGAGGGCACACGCACGCATTCCAGTCTCGGTGGCGGCCACCGTTCACGGTGACGGTCGAACGCAGAATGTCAGCACGCACGACGTGAGCATCAGCGGCGCCTGCGTCTCCACGGACATCCCACTGACGGTGGGCTCCGAGGTCGATGTCGACGTGGATCTGCCGACGCAGGCCACACCCGTTCGCGTGAAGGGCGAGGTTCGCTGGTCGCGCAAGGGCAAGGCGGGCATCGTGTTCCGCTCGGGCGCGCTCGCTGCCGTCGCTGCGTTCGTGGGGACCATGCTGTTGGCGCCCACGGCCGAGGCGGCGAAGACCTCGGTGCCGACGTTCGACCCGAACGCCGACGTGGAGCTCGACATGAAGGCCGGCGGGGAGCGGCCCGACGAGTTCCAGCTGACGCAGGCGTTCGAGCAGCAGTACACGAGCTTCGACGAATGTGTTGCCGCAGCGAAGAAGAACCCGAACCAGACCCTTCCGGGCGATGTGGACGTCGAAGTCCTGCTCAACCCCAAGGGGCACGAGCCGCTGGGCATCAACGCCAAGATGCCCGACGGGGTGAACAAGAAGTCGCTGCGGGAGTGTCTCCGCGGGGCCGTGGCTGCGGCCGACTACCCCGCCTATGACGGCGTTCCGGTGGTCGTGACCTTCAGCTTCGAGCTGGACCCGGGCACCTACTGGGAGGAGGAGTGATCGAAGGAAACCGAAGGTAGCCCTCTAAGGAGGAAAGCAGATATGCCCCAGGACTGACGGTGCACTCGCGCCCGTCACCTGGGGCACGCTCGAAGGCAGTTTTTCCACCGTGCGCGCCGCGATCAGGGCCATGCCCGCCGGTTCGTGATGCATGGGCGCGAGGACTCCTTCGGTCGCAACCTGGACGTCGAGGCCGGGGCCTCGCTGGGCGACGTAGGTGCGCAGCTTGGGATGGAGCGCGCCGCCGCCAGTGAGAATCACCGTCTGCACATCAGGAGCATCTCTTTGGGCCGCGCGGACGACCGCGGCCGCGGTCGCGTCGACGCTAGAGGCGAGCAAGTCGGGGCCAGTGAGGTGTGCAAACCTGTCGAGCAGAGATTCGACGTAGGCATGACCGAAGTCCTCGCGCCCGGTGCTGCGCGGGAGCGGCCGCTCGAAGAACGGGTGGGCGAGCACGGCGTCGACGAACTCTGGGTGCGGGGTGCCGCCCTCGCTCAACGTGCCGTCGTGGTCGAAGCTGTGCGCGCCCGCGGATACGTGCCGTGCGAGCGCGTCGGTGATCATCATGCCGGGGCCGAGGTCCGAGGCACGCACGTCCTCGACCGCCGGGGTCACGCAGGTGTAGTTCGCGATGCCGCCGATGTTGACGACCAGCCGCGTCGGTGCGCCCTCGGGGCAGAAGAACCAATGGGCGAACGGGATGATCGGAGCTCCTTCGCCACCGCGGGCAACGTCGGCGCAACGCATGTCGCCGACGACGGGAAGGCCGAGCTCGGCGGCCAAGACGGCACTGCTTCCGACCTGCAGCGTGCAGGGGACCTCGGGCGACTGGGAAGGCGGGGCGTGCCACAGCGTCTGCCCGTGCATGCCGACGACGTCGGCCGACTCCCACTGGGGAAGCCTGCGCACGGCCTCCGCGTAGTGCCGCGGCAACACGAAGTGCAGCTCCGCCACGCGGCCCAAGGTGAGGCTGGTGGGGTCGGTGAGTTCTTGGCGAAGCTCGTCGTCGAACGCAACGTGGGCGTGCCCGAGCACCTCCGGTTCATGGCGGGTGTGGAGGTCGCCCAGAGCGAGCATCACCGCGTCCACGCCATCACCGGACGTGCCGCTCATCAAGCCGATCGCCTTCATCGTTTGCCGTCCATTCGCAGCTCGAGTTCCTCGATCGCTCGTGCGCCTCCCGCAGCATCGAGCACGATGTCGGCTGCCGTGAGCGCGGTGGGATGCGCGTCGGCAACCGCCACCCCGAAGCCGACCGCCTCGAACACGGCGGCGTCATCGGGCCCATCGCCGATGTGGATCACGGCGTCGGCGTCGACCTCGAACGTGGCGCAGATCTCGGCGAGCGAGGCGATCTTGTCGGACGTGCCCAACCAGCGGGTGTCCATGCCCAAGCCCTCCATGCGGACGCGAGCGGCTTGGGTCTTGTTGCGCGACAGGGGGACTACGGGAATGCGGCGTTTGATGCGAAGCAGCGCCTCACCGTCGCGCACGCTGTAGCGTTGAAGCCAGCCCAGGTCCGGGCCGCCCCACCAGGTGTTGGCGTCCGTGAGGGTTCCGTCGATGTCGAACGCGAGAAGCGCTGCGTGTGCGAGATCGGCCATGCGGTCTGCGCACCGTAGCAGCACTGCCCGCGTGTCCCGAATTCGTCACGCACAGCCTTCGAGACGCGGCTGCAGCCCCAGCATGTGATCGGCGAGCCGTTGGGCGAGGGCTCGACCGGCGTGGGTGAGCGTGGCGCATCCTGGGCTGCGAACCGCGAGGCCGAGCGCGACGATCTCGCCGAGCGCGGTCTCCCGCTCGAGGCCCATGACACGCACGCTGGTATCCCCCGCCAGCTCGTTGGCGAGCAGCTCGACCAACAGCCGCCGTTGCCCGGCGTCTGGCATGAGGACTTCCATCGTCTGAGGGTTCGACACACCAGCCGACGGATTTTCCAGTCGGCTGGTGTGCCTTCGGTCATTTTGCTCACACGGTTGCCGCCAATGAACGTCCAGGACGCACGATGTGCGACGTGATGCCGAACGCGGTGAGGGCGTTCTCGACCGCTTCGGGCGTGGGCAGTTGTGCCTTGGCGGTGGCCGGGTCGAGCGATCCCGTCGCGGCGGAGAACAACAGCCCGGGCACGGGTTCACGCGCAACGGCCTGCTTGAAGGCCTTGTCTTCGAACTGGGACTCCAGCGCTTTGCATCGGGCCATGGCGCGTTCGACCAGCGTCGGAAGCTGTTCGTCGAGCGCGCGAAGCCAGGCCCGAAGTTCGAGTGCAAACGCGTGCCCGGTCTTCGACCGTCCCGACTCCAGGGTCTCGAGCTCTCGCTCCAGCTTCTTGAATCGGTAGGTCGACCACGGACGCGCCTCGAGCACGGGCCGCTCCCACTTGCGCCGCTCTCGCGACCAATGGTTGCCGCTCGCTTTCACGCGCACCAACTCGAAGCCTGGGGTGATCAGGGCGGTGAGGTAGCCGCCGTGGCATGCCCCGGTGTCGATCGCCCACGCCCGTTCGTTCCAGTGCACCGCTTCGTCTCCGACCACGCGGTGGCCGAACACGACCGGCTTGGGACCGCGGTAGAGCGCGGCCCAGTCGCGTCCTCCCAGTGTGCGGTCGAGGTGCTTCGCGCCCGACATCGTCGAGCACAGCACCTCTTCGCGCTGCTTTTCGAGGGGAACGTCGGGGTCGAACCCGCCGTGCACGATCAGGCAATGATCGGTCTCGAGGTAGTAGGGCAGGGCGCCCGCCCACGCCAAGAACGCGTCGTATCGGGCCCCGAACTGCAGCTTCACGACCTCCTGCGAGTAGCTCAGCGTGCCACGGACGTGCTTGCGCTCGTGGTTGCCCATGATGGTCGCCGTATTGGGTCGGTCGCGCAGGAACTCCCACACCCGAACCGAGTCGGGCCCTCGGTCGACGAAGTCGCCGGCCGAAATGACCCGGTCCTCGTCGGTGGCCCCGGCGGCCTCGAGCAGCCGCTGAAGCTCGTCGAAGCAGCCGTGAATGTCGCCGATGATGATGTCTCTCTTCATTGTCTCGTCTTTCTTTCGTTCGCGCTCAGAGAGACACGAGATGCAGGGAACGACGAGGACAGGATCTGGGACATCGGGTCGGCGCTACAGACTCTCGCTGTAGAACATCGCGCAGTTGTTGTCGTCGGGCGAGAGACACGAGGGGGCCTCCCCGTACGGGTCGGGAGAGGTCACGTAGTTGATGTAGTAGGTCTGGCGCGGGTCGACGCGGCAGTAGCCTGGGGCGGCCGAGAGCGGATCCGAGTCCCGGGTCGAGATGAACAGCGTCGAGTTGTTGTGCACGGGGAGCACGCAGGTTGCCGTCTCCTCGGAGAAGTCTCCGGGGCATGCGCTGATCGAGACCGTCCCGCTATCCATATGGTTGTGGCTCGTCGGCGCGTCGACGAACACGATTCGGCGAATCTCATCGTCGACGGGAAACGAGAAGTCGGAGAGCGCGACAAACTGCGTGTTCCAGATGTTCAACAAAAAGGACGCGTTCGTGGACTCGCCGAACGGGAAGCCATCGTTGATGTTCGCGTAGACGTCCTCGACCATCGTCAACCCGGGCGGGTACATGCTCGGGTCGCACTGCACCGTGTACGAGAGATCGAGCGTTTCGGTCAACGCGTCGCACTCCAGCGTCAAGACCGTGTCGTGTTGAACGACGAGGTCCTCGCTGCCTACGAGCGGCTTGTTCCCCGACCATCCGTCGACCGGCGGGTCGGCGCTCGCGGTGCAGTCCGAGACCTCAGAGGCCTGCCAGGACAGCGTCACGTCTCCTGGAGATAGAATATCGACGGCCCCGGACTGCCCGTTTGCCATGAAGAACTCGATCGAGGCGGCCTCGTCATCGCCCGGTCCCGTCGACGTCAGTGGCCCGGGTCCGGAGGTCTCGGTCGTGCCGCCCTCGGTGTTCTCGTCCGCACGCGTGGTTGACGGCTGTGGGTCGCCGCTCGACGCGGTCATGCATTCGCTGTCGGTACATCCGGTCCCCAGCTCGCACTCCTGCCCCTCGCACGCCTCCGAGTCTCCTCCGCACCCGAGAGGGAAGACCAAGAGGGTCGCCAGGATGGAGCGGAGCGGCTTCATTGGTGGAGAATAGCCGAAGCGCCCGAATGCACGCGGAGTCCGTCCCAGGCCCTTTGGCCCGTGACGTGCTCCGCGAGAGGTGCAGGCTCAGTCGGCCGCGAGCCGGATCAGGTCACTCCTCCAGCAGTTGGCACCGACGAGCCCCGGGCATTGGTCCTGGCGAGCGGTCTCCGTGACGATGGCGTACGCCGCCCCGTCGTGGGTCTGGCGAATCGCAATGGGGAGCACGTACTCCGTGCCGTCCTTGAACGGGAGGGTGGCGCTCCTGCCGAGCGTGCCGTCATCGAAGAACTCGGAGACTCGCATGGGTGTGTCTCCCTCGGTCGCCGCCAGCACCGTGGAGGACGCTCGTGTCGAGCGCGCGAAGCCGTCGAGCGCGGCGTCATCGAGTTCGACGACGTCCCCGGTTTCGTAGTTGAGCACGCGGTAGTCGGGACGCGCATTGACGCACAGTGGCTCGCCGGACCCGGTGAGCAGCGAAGCGCAGTCGACGTCGACGGGCGGCGCTCCAGCGGTGGGTCGGTGAATATGCGCCGGCCCTTCGTTGGGAGTTTCGAGGATGACCAGGTTCCCGTGGTGGTCGTACTCGACCTGTTCGACACGCGACTCGAACGGAAGGGGATCCGCGATGGGGCGGAGGTCGTGGTCGAGACGGACGACCTCGAAGAACGGTTCGCCTTCGTACGAGGGCTGTCCCCAGTGTCCCATCACGAGTGCCACTTCGGTGGCGGACGTCGCAATGTCGAAGGTGAACGTGTTGGAGTCGCCGTCGCGCGTTTGCATCCATTCGGCTTCGACGACGCCATCGCTGGACAGCCTCCGCACGCGAGCGCGTGAGCCCGGCGTCTGCGGGTCGTTTGCCTCGGACGCGAAGAAGAGTGCGGTGCCTTGTGTGGTGAGCTGTCCGCCGTTGATGCCGTGTGAGCGGGCTTCCCACGCCAGCGCGCCATCGGAGGTGTAGCGCCTCAGCATATCGACACCAAGGTTGCTGGTGCGGCCCACGACGACGGCTCCGCCATCTTCGGTGACCGCCACGTCGAAGAGGAAGCTCTCGGGCGGGCCGTCGATGCGCCAGTCTACCGCCCAGGCATCGCCAGGCGAGTTCTCTCCCAGGTTCTGTGGCGCGGGGTCGCAGGCCGTCAGGCAGCCGAGCACGACAATGGCGGAGTGGATTCGGTTGCGGCGTCTCACTATCCCTCTTGGTCTCCGCTCGGGGCCGAGTTGATCATCGGGGCGACGCAAGACTTCGACAACACTCGAGCGTAGGCCGATGCGCTGTGCTGTCGCTGCAGACGTCGGAACGCGGCGTTGGCCTCGTGCGTGCGGCCAGCGGCACACAAGGCCCACACCCGTGTCACCGTGCGCTCGGTGACGAACGCACCCTCGACGTCGAGTCGTCGACTGCGGTCGAGCCGGGACAGCGCCAGTTCGGGTTGCTGTGCTTGAAGAGCACGGCGGGCTTCGGCGAGTTCGACCATCGCCGGGTCCAGTGCGGAGAACTGCGCCGCTTCGGGCTCCGTTGGCTCTGGAACCGCTGGGGAGGGCTCGGGTGGGCTTCGTCGAGAAAACCGCTGCGCAGTGGGTCGTTCGCGCCGGGGTGCTGGTTCAGGCTTGGTGCCTGGTACGCCGCCCCGTGTGGTTGGAGCACCCGCTGCCAGCACTACTGCGGGGACCGGCGGTGTCGTGCCCGGCGCTGATGATGGCGTCGACACAGCGGCATGAGGACGCTGCGTGCCGTGTCCCTCGCGACTCGTGGACGTCGGGCTGGAGGACGACACGACCGCGACGACGGCGATGGTGGCCGACAGGACTGTGAGTGAACCGACCGTGCCGAGGCCGATGGCGGTGCGAGACGCTGCGATGTGTGCCAGCAGCAGCGCGTGACCACGTTGCCGCGTCGAGTGAGAGGGGCGCGCGGACGCCTCGCGTACGTGCTCGCGGCATTGGGAATCCGGAAACGCCTGCTCGAAGCGGCGTCGGGCCGCGCGCAGCCGAGAGTAGGCCGTGTTGGGGCTGATCCCCAACAGGTGCCCCATCTGTGAGCGTGTGCGTCCTTCGACCTCCCCGAGAATGAACGCTTCGCGATGCGGAGGATCGAGCGCGTCGAGAAAGGTCAGCAGGGCCGTCCAGGCCTCCTTGCGGTCGAGCTCGGCGTCGGGTCCCGACACGAGCTTCTGTGGCGCGAGCGCGAGCGCTGTGCGTCGCCGATGGCGTCGGAATGCGGCCCTTCGGTAGCGATGTGCGAGGCGCCGTGCGACGGAGAAGAGCCAGGTGCGAGGGGAGGACCGCCCCTCGAAGTCGTCCCACCGCCGATGCGCGACCACGAACACGTCATGCGTTGCATCGTCCAGTGAGCCTGCCTCGACGCCGAGTTTCTGGAGGACCTGCCAGACGTAGTGAAAGTGATCCCGGTAGAGGTCTGCGACGCCAGCCTCGGCCGAGGCAACCCGGGCGCGAAAGGTCGACTGGAGCTCCACGCTCACCTTGGTCTCCGGCTCCTGGGGTTCTGATCATTGGGTCGACCAAAAAAACGAACTTCGAGCCGGAGGCCGCCGTGAATCCCCACCCGTGGCACTCGGAACAGTGTCTGCGGCGTGGCAACCGAGAACGCAGGCCGGCGCACGGCGATGTTGAACTCCCCATCGGCGCCCAGAGAAACCCGGCGTCCGACTGGGATGCGAAGCCCGAGTGCGGTGACCGCGTTCCACGACAGCGCAGCACGCGACCATGTGCGGTCCGCACCGAACCCCTTGCCGATGACGGCCGCCAGTTCGAGCCCACTGGTCCAGGCCACCGCTACGCGGGGACGGACCCACTGCGGTCCGACACGCATCGCTCCGCCCCACGCGCGGATCGTCGCGCCCATGTTCGGCTGCTGTGCGTCGGTCACATCCTGGCCGAACGCGTGAAACCCAGACGCCTCGGCCCGAACACGGCGGGCATCCAGGGCGAACCCAACCCGCATTCTTCCGTCGACCACGGGGGTGAGGCCCCGGCCGGCGGTCCCGGCCACGAAGAGCGATCCCGACAGCGGTGGTGGCTTGGGCGAAGGTGCGGGCGCTGGGGGTTCGTGTGGCGGTACAGACGTCGTTCCTACGTGCTCGACCGGGGGTTGTGACGGCTGCGTTGGGGCGGGGGGCGGCGGGATGTGCAGCGGGTCGACGGCGACCGAAAGAACCAGGCCTGCGGCGCGGGAAAGCTCCGTACACGACGCGGCGCGCAGTTGCCGAGTCGTCGTGCCGGTGGGCGTCTCGATGGCGAGATCGAGGCGGTAGCCACCGCCGTCCAAGGGCTCGACGACGCCTCGCAAGGAAAGCGTGGCGTCGCGGACCGAGGCGCCGAAGGCCTCCGCTGCATCGAAGACGGAGTCCGCACCGGGGCATCCTTCGACCGTCTCCCACTCGACCGCAGGAGCGGTGAAACTCGTGAGGACCAGCGAAAGGATGGCCAGGGGCGACGTCACGGGGACCGCGTTCGTTCAACGTACTCCGGGGTCGAAGCCCGGGGCAACCGTCGAGGGATTCAATCCCGGATGCGGGCGACGTCGGCGAGGTGGAGATCTTCGATCGACGCCGCCAGTCGTGCCGCACGAGCGCGCAGGGCGATCGCCTCTTCACCGCCGGTCATCCGGGCGAGCATGTTGAGCGCCATCACGCGAAACCGGACGTAGCCGCCGTCGCCCGCGTGTTCGAGGGCCGCTCGGGCGAGAGCGATCGCGCGGTCTGCCTCGCCCAGTTTCCAGGTCGTGTAGGCAATTCCGGCCGTTCGACGATAGTCCACGAACGGAATGCCGGAGTCGGCGGGCAGCGCTTCGAACAGCGCGCGAGCGTCCTCGAAGCGTGCTGCGTCGTCGCGGATTCTCGCGAGTACGAACGCCCGCTGACCGACCAACCGTGTTTGGTAACAAAGCCCCTCGTCGCCTTCACCGAGGAGCGGCTCGGCCTCGTCGAAGCATGCGGAGGCGCGTGCGTAGTCGTCTTCGTCCGAAGCCAGCCGGGCGCGAAGGAGGAGCGTTTCGACACGCGCGAGCGGGGGCGCCTTTGCGCTGGAACGTTCGGCCGCCTCGAGGCGGTGCGATGCTTGCTCGAGCTCGTTGCGGCGGTGAAACACCGACGCGAGCCCCACATGCACCCAGGTGATCGCATTCGACTCCGACGTCGGCGGTCGGTCCCAGAGCAACAGTTGGTCACGCCGCACCGAAGTGGGCATGTCCGAGAAGCGGCTGTGATACTGGGCCAGCCAGCGCAGCCGCGCGTGGGCGTCTTCGGGTACACCGAAGTGCCGCAGCAACCATCGTCCATACTGGCCGCCGCTGGCTTGTGCTCGTTTGGCGAGCCGGCGCAACCCTTTGTGGGTCGCACCGAGCTCCGGTGCGTCGATGCCTGCAAGTCCGACCCGACGGATCAGCTCGTCCGCGAGCGGGATCCACCCACCCATCTCTGCCACCCAGTGTTCGACGACCTGGCCCCAGTCGAACCCCGGCGGTGGAGCGGCGGACACCCGTGGAGTCTACCGCTCACAGATCCGGCTGCGGTAGTGTGTGGGGAGGTCGCGTGATCCGAGCAGGACTCGAACTTGGTGCCGACGCAGTGCGCGTCTGTGTGGTCGAAGTGGGCGAAGGGCCGCGCTGGCTCGCCTCGGCGGTCGAAGAGCTGCCCGTCGGCGCTATCGTCGATGGTGAGATTCGGCAGAGCCAGGCTGTCGTGGCCGCAGTCGAGCGCGCGATGAACGAGCTGGACGCGGACTTCGTCACCGTTGGCTATCGAGGAGATGCGGCGGTCTCGACGTCGCTCTCGCTCCCGTTGATGAGCGAGCGAGAACTGGCAGAGCAGATCCGTTGGGAGGCAGAGCAACACGTACCGTTCGACACGTCGACCTGCGCCCTCGAGTACAGGATCGCGGGTGTTTCGCACGAGCGCGGGCTGATGACGGTGCGTCTGACAGCAATACAGAACGCGTTGGTCGAGGCCCTCGTCGCACTCACGAAGCAAGCGGGTCTCGAGTTGCGAGCGGTTGAGCTGCTCGAGGACGCGCTGCTTCGTGTTCACCGACTCGGCCCACCGAGGACGGAGCCTTCGGCGATGGTCGCCGCGTTGGCCGACGTCGACCTCACCGCCGTCGTGAAAGATGGCGAACTCGTGGAAGCGCGGGTCGGTGACGTTCGACAGGTGCTCGACTTCGTCGAGGCCGCACACGACGTGAAAGCGTCGGCGGCGATGCTGCTGGGTCCTCGGGCGAAGGCGGTCGCGGAGGGGCTGCATGACGGGCTTCAGGCTTCAGTGTGGAAACCTGGGCAACCGGGGTTGAAGCCCGTGAGCGCGGAGTTCGGCGTGGCGCTGGGCCTTGCGCTCCCGGGCTCAGCAATGACCCGGGTCGGCGCGAAGAAACGGCGCGGCTTGTGGAGTCGCTTGTTCGGTTGATGCACGGGCCTCGTCGCATGGAGGCGGCCTCCCGCGAAGCGATGCGGGCGTGCGCGAACGCCTATGGCTCGCCGCGAAGCTCTTCTTCGAGGGCCCACAGCAGCCACTTGAAGTCGATCAACGAGTCTGGCTTCATCGCGCGGTAGGCCGCGCCGATGCGGCCGTGCGCCTTGGCGGCGTCGGATGTTGCGTGCGGCTGGTGCCGGTCGACGAGGGTGAGGAGCTCGTCGGTGAGCTGGCGAGCCTCGGCGGTGAGCCGTTCTCGACGCTCGCGAAGCGAGGCGATTGCGGTGGGTACGGCGTAGTCCCAGCCCTGTTGCCAGTCGTGGCTGCCGGATGCGCTGAAGATCGCATGCACGGCGCGATAGACGTTTTCCCAGGGTTCGAGTCTTGCCATGTCCCGTCGTTTCGCTTCCCGGGACGTCGATTCCGGCCCGAATACCTCCTGAAACCCTCCGGGTCCGAGGAACTGCGGCGAGGGGCCTTCATGTTCGACGATAGCCATGGTGTTGCCCGGGTGCTCGATGAGAGTGCCGTACGAACGCCGCCGGGAAAACTGGCCCATGGAACAGGGTCGCCGATTCGTGCCGCCCCGATCGCGGACGGGGGTCCGCGGAGCGCAGGGACTCACTGCCGTGGTCGTAGTCGTCGGTGCGCGAAAAAGAGAGCCCAAACGAACAACCACGCCCCATTGGCGTTTCGATGCACGCGGCATCCGCCGTTCGAGCCGGCCTCGTCCTGGGTGGGCCCATCATCCGTGTCCTGTGTGCCCGTCGATGCGGGTTCGGGGTCTTCGCCCGTGCTCGTGCCGTCGGTGACCTCCTCGAAGGCGAGTTCGGCCTCGATGCTGAAGGCAAACGGGTTCGGGTCGAGGGCCTCGGGAGACAGACCCACCATGACGTCGTGCTGGCCGTCGAACCCTTCGAGCTCCAGCGTCACGACACCATCGGCGCCGGACTGCGCCCCAACGAAGTCGAGCACATGGCCGCCCGGGGTCACCGCGTCGACGCGTGCGAGTGCACCGTGCCAGCGGACCGCGTCGTCACCGAGCACCCGGACCACCAGCGTCGCGTCGGGTTGCCCGAGGGACGCTGGCACACGGAAGAACGCCATGCCGAGACCTTCGGGAAAGTAGACCTCGGGCGGTGTCGCGGCACCAGGCAATCCGTCGAACTCGAGGTGCGCGGGGATCTCGTCGAGCTGCGACCCCACGCTCAAGTCGACCACGCTCAGGTGGGCCAAGTACTCGGGCCAGAAAGTGTCGAACTCGATGCCCACGCCTTCGACGGCGTCGCGGAACAGGATCGGGTCTTCGCCCTGCATCGCGCCCCATTCCCAGATCTCGCGCACGGTATCGGGTCCGCCGTAGTGTTCGTCGACGAACATCGCGAGCACCGCGGTGCCGTACATGTGTCCGGTTCGGACGCCGTCGATGAACTCGGAGAAGTTGTGGTGCAGCTGCCACTGCGGGTTGCCGAGGTAGGTCCCGATCACGGCATGGGTTCCGGGCACAGGATGGAGCCGGTAGGCCATGTACTCCGCGGTGCCCTCCATCCACCATGCCCACGCCGAAAGTGCGACGCCAAACGGCCCGGTGATGCCGTACTGAAATGCGTGGCCGACCTCGTGAGCGGTGGTGTTGATCTGACTGCCGAAATCGAACGCGGGTCCGTAGACGTCACATTGAGGGACGTGGCCATCGTCGCACTCGAGCGTGATGCAGCGCCCGAAGGCGTTGTCGACCTCGAAGTTGGCCAGAATGGAGATCGGCTCTGGCGGTGCGGGCCAGTGCATCGTCTCCACGTAGTCGTCCCAGGCCGCGTCCGCGGCATCGGCCACGTCCTGCGCCACGGCGGTGCTGATGCGGTCGTCGTGCTCGACCCACACGTGTGTCCCTTCGACCTGGTCGGGCAACGTGAACCCGTAGCAAGGGTCTACGGACAGCACCGCGGCGAGAGCAATCCAGCTGAGCATCGAGGTCAGTAGAGGTCAGCTTGGCTCAGACGACAACCTCCACCGTGCCGATGCGCTCTAAGGCCCCGCGGCGACGTACTGGCGGTGGTAGGCGGCGGAGGCGTCGTCGTGGACGCGGTCGGCTTCCATGGCGAGCCAGCTGGCGATCGCGTTGGCCATGGGGCGTTCGTTGCGGTCGTGCCACAGCCAATGCACGAGCGGTGAGGCCTTGGCATCGATGGCGCGGAACAGCATGCGGGGGTCGGTGACGTCGGCGCGGCGGTGCAGGGCGTAGCCGTCTTGGACCTCGAGCCAGTCGTGCCAGAGCTCGATCGCGGTGGGCGAGATCGCAGCATTGCGGGCGGCGTCGAGTTGTTTCAAGGCGCAGTCGATGCGGTGTTCTTGGGCGCCCGAGAACAACGCGACGGCGCGTTCGAGCGTTTTGCCTCCGCGAGGGATGTGCCCGAGGGGGGGCATCATCGCCGCGACCTCGACACACAAGGCGCGGTGCAGCTCGACCATCGACTCCTCGACGGTGCGACCGCAGTCGAGCTCGAGCGAGCGCGCGCGGACACGTTTGCGAAGGCCGATGTCCCAGAGTGTTTCGTCCCAGGCTCGGCCGAGGCGTTCGAGTTGCACGCTGCTGAGCTCGCCGCGGGTGTGGGCAGCGACGGCGTCGAGGTGCAGGCTCGCGGCGCCAGTGCCCGCGAGGCCATAGCCGTTGGCGGCCCGCGCGTTGAGGTCGTAGTCGACGATCGGATAGTCGGGCGCCACGGGCTCGTCCCACGCGCGCTCGAGCAGGGCCCATGTCTTCCAGCGGCCTGGGGCGGACAGCCACGCGCGGAGCAACTCACCACGGGTGGCGTGCCCGAGCAGGCGGCGGGCCACGGTGTGAAGCAGTCGCCCCGAAGCTGACAGCGCCAAGGCGTTCTCGGAGCGGGCATCGACCTCGGCCCAGCGCTCACGGGCTGTGGCGTCTTCGAGCAGCCAGTCGTTGGCGAGGGCGCGAGCGAGCGGAGGGCACACGTCGGGGTCGAGGTCATCGACGCTGAGCAGCAGGCGACGGGCCGCGGTGCTGTCGCCGCGGGCATCGGCGATCAAACCCGAAGCCACGAGACCCGCGCCGCGCAGGGGTGCTGCCAGCAGGTCGGTCTCGAGCTCGGCCAACACATGTTCGGGGGCAAACCCTCGGCTGCGCAGGGCGAGCATGCCCATCAACGTTGCGCCGCCTTCGGGGTCTCGCAGCCATGGGGGACCGCCCCACTTGGAGGCGGCGCGAGCGAGTCGCCACATGCCCAGCGGAACGACCACGCCACGCACCAGGGGTCCTGGTTGCACGATGAGCGCGGTGAGAGCTCCGAGCGCCAAGACCAACAGCCCGACGCCCCATGCCCCGCGCGTACAGGCATGCAGTGTCAGCGCTGCGGTGAAGCCTCCGATGGCGAGCATTGCGGTGCCACGCAGCTCGGCCCGTCGCAGGCTCTGCGCACGTGCTCCGGCGGGATCGCAATCGGCGAGCGGCCGTGACGGTGCAACGCCCAACACCACCGCCGCGCCGACCAATACGGTCATCCACAGGAGTTCGTTCACGCGGACTCCGAACCGACGACGCTGAGCCGAGACGAGCGAACGTGGGCGGGCACATACCGAAGCTCGTGTTCGAGGCGCAGGTCCGGATCGCGCAGCTCGGCGTGAGCGCGCGAAAGCATTGCGGCATCGAGCGGACGTGTTCCGAGCGGGGTCGAAAAGCGGACCGTGTGGCCGCGCCGCAGGTCGCTCTGCAACGCTCGATATCGCAGGGTGACTTGGGCTGCGCGCGCTGCAGGCGTCAGTCCCAAGACGTAAAACGGGTTGCACACTATGCGAGCCAACCCACTCGCGACACGCCCAGCGACCTCACTGCCCACATGAGCCCTGACGCCATCTGTGCTCCGATTGTTCCCGCGCGTCTTCGTTTACGTTCGGATTTCTGCAGGGCGTGCAAGCCCCCGCGCACTTGACCCGCCTGACGGTGCGGGGTAACAGCCCGATTCAGGGGAGCATCGGCCCAATTGCCGATGAACCGACACGGTGAAGAGCATCAAGATCGTCGCGACCGGCAGCTACCTGCCAGAGAAGGTGCTGACCAACAACGACCTCGAAAAGCTGGTCGACACCTCGGACGAGTGGATCACCGAGCGGACCGGCATCAAAGAGCGCCGGATCGCCGCCGAAGGTGAGTCCACGTCCGACCTGTGCGCTGGCGCGGTCAAGGACGCCTGCGCCAACGCGGGCATCGACCCCGACTCCCTCGATGGAGTCATCGTCGGCACGTCCACCACCGATACGCTCTTTCCGTCCACCGCGTGTTGGACCCAGAAGAAGCTCGGCATCAAGGGCATGGCGGCGTTCGACGTCAGCGCGGGCTGCTCGGGCTTCCTCTATGGCCTCGAACTCGCCACCAGCCTGATCGTCTCGGGCACCTCCAAGCGCATCGCCGTGGTCGGCGGTGAGGTGATGAGCCGGGTCATCAACTGGAAGGACCGCCGCACCTGCGTGCTGTTCGGCGACGGTGCCGGGGCAGCCATCGTGACCGAGGGCGACGGCAAGTCCGGTGTGCTCGCGTCCAACTGGGGCGCCGACGGCAACCTGGCACCGATCCTCTACCAGCCCGCCGGTGGTTCGCAGCAGCCCGCCTCGCACGAGACGGTCGACGCCATGGGCCACACGGTGCACATGGAAGGCAACACGGTCTTCAAGCACGCCGTTGTCGCGATGAGCGGAGCGGTGGGGCGGGCGCTCGAAGCCGCCGAGATCTCGGGCGACGACATCGACCTGTTCATCCCGCACCAGGCCAACATGCGCATCATGGAAGCCGCGCGTCAGCGGGCCGGGGTGGCGTCCGAGAAGATGGTCAACGTGCTGCCCAAGTACGGCAACATGTCGGCCGCCACGATCCCCGTGGCACTGCACGAGTCCAACCTGGCCGGGCGTCTGCACGACGGTGCTCTGCTGGCGATGACGGCCTTCGGCACCGGGTTCACCTGGGGCGCCAGCGTTCTTCGCTGGTAGTGCGTACAATGTTTCGAGTTGTCCTCGGAGGCTGAAGTCGAGACCCTTCAGGGTCGCTCGCCCGCGCTGGAATCGACCGCCGCGGGCGACTCCGATCGTGTTTCGAGGGACGGCGGCGGCCTGCGTCGCGGGGCGATGCTGGGGCGCTACGTCGTGCTCGACCGGCTCGGTGAGGGCGGAATGGGCGTCGTCGTCGCGGCGTTCGACCCCGAGCTCGACCGCAAGGTCGCGATCAAGATCCTTCGTGGCACCGAAGGGGCGCGGGCCGACGCGCGCACGGCTCGGTTGCAGCGAGAGGCTCGCGCGCTGGCGCGGCTGGTGCACCCCAACGTGGTCTCGGTGTTCGACGTGGGCGCGTTCGACAGCTCGGTGTTCGTCGCGATGGAGTACGTCCACGGCGAGACGCTGGCCGCCCACATGGAGCGCTGGAAAGAGCACGGCGCCTCGTGGCAGGAGGTCGTCCATGTCTTCGTCGACGCGGGGCGTGGCCTGGCGGCGGCCCACGACGCGGGCATGGTGCACCGCGACTTCAAGCCCGCCAACGTGATGGTGGCGGAGGACGGGCGCGTGGTGGTGCTCGACTTCGGGTTGGCCCAGGCGGTGAGCGAACAAGAGACGGAAGACGGCGAGCGGGCGTCGGTGTCGGGATCGGACGTTCGTTTGACGCGGACCGGGGCGATGCTCGGGACGCCCGCGTACATGTCGCCCGAACAGATGTGCCAGGAGCCGGTCGGTCCGGCGTCCGATCAGTTCTCGTTCTGCGTGGCACTCTTTCAGGCGCTGCACGGTCGCCGCCCGTTCTCGGGGGACTCGCTGCCGAAGATCGTGGACAGCGTGCTCAGCGGTGAGATCGAACTGCCGACATCGGACTCCAACGTGCCGCGTTGGCTTCATCGGGCGCTGCTTCGGGGGTTGAGCCGAAGCCCGACCGACCGTTTCGAATCGATGGATGCGCTACTCGCCGCACTCGAGCCCCCGCCGTCGAAGCCGAGCACGGCTCGATGGTGGGTCGCGGGCACGGCGGTGGTGGTCGCGAGCGTCGGTGGCTGGACCTTGAGCCAGCGGGTTCGAGGCCCCTGCGAAGGTGTTGGCGAGGGGGTGCGCGCGGTGTGGACACAGGGCCGCGCAGATGAGTTGCAGGCGCGGTTCCTCGAGGTCGAGGGCACGTTCGGCGCGGAGGTGGCAGCGTTGGTGGTGCCCAAGCTCGACGCCTACGCCGAGCGCTGGGCCAACGGACGAAGAGGTGCCTGCGAAGCGACACGGCTGCGCGGCGTGGCCTCGGAGGCGCTGCTGCTGTCTCGCGAGCTCTGCTACGAGCGGAGCCTCGCCGCGCTCGACGGCTGGGTCACGGTGGCAACGACGGCGGAGTCCGGTGCGGTGATCGGTGCGCCCACCACGGTCGATCTCTTGCCCAGCCTCGAGGAGTGTGAGTCCGACGTGGTCGACCTCCGCCGGGCCGACGCGTTGACCGATCCCGAGGCGCGGGCGGAGGTGCAGCGCATCGAAGGGGCGCTCGAGCGCGCCATCTCGAGTGCGCAGCTGGGTCGGCTCGAGGGTGTGGAGGCGATGCTGACGCAAGCGCTCGCCGACGCGGAGGCGTTGGGGGACCCTCGACTGCAGAGTCGCGCGCTGCGGCATCGCGCGCGCTACTTGGTCAACACGGGCAAGGACAAAGCGGCTGCGGTCGAGGCGATCGAGGCGGCGGTGTTGCAGGCGGAAGCCTCGGGCGATGACCGGGAGCTCATGAACGCATTGCATGGTGTGGTGCTGTTCGTCGGCGGCCATGCGGGCGACGTGGATCGGGGCACGATCGTGCTCGACCGCTGGGATGCGGTGATGTCACGCAACGACCGGCGACCGACGCTGGTGCGACCGTGGCTGCTGGCGCGCGCCAAGCTTGCTCAACGGGCACGCGACAACGACGGGGTCATCGCGGCCGTCGAACAGCTTCTCACGCTGGTCGACGAGCAAGAGCTTCCGTTTCAGGCGGACGATGTCGCCGCACGTTCGATGCTGGCGACGGCGTATCTTCGCGCGAATCGGCTCGACGACGCCGAGGCGATGGCCCGCGAGGCGCTGACGCTGGGCGAGGCGCAACTCGGTGCTGCACACCCCACCAACGCGTTGACCGAGGTCGTGTTCGCACGGATCGAGTTGGATCGAGGCGACGACGAAGCCGCGCTCGCAGCGTTTCGCCGCGCGGCGCAGACCATGGCGGCTCGATACCCGGGCGGCAACCGCAACCACGCCGCGATCCGCAACGCGATCGGCCGTACGCTTCGCGCCCTCGGGCGGCCGGAGGAGGCGCTCGTCGAGTACGCTGCGGGGCTCGAGCTGATGGTCCGCATCGTGGGCCCCGACGACCTCGACGTTGCGTCGTTTCAGACCAACGTCGGCAACGCCAAGTCCGACCTCGGCAAGCTGACCGAAGGCATCGCGCACTTCGAAGACGCGCTACGCATCGAGCGACTCGCGCTCGGCGAAAAGTCCGACACCACGTTCTACGGGGCGATGAACCTCGCTTCGGCGTATCTCGACGCAGGGCGCCTCGACGACGCGGCCACGCTCTATGGCCAAGCCAACGACTGGCGTATCGAACACCATGGCCACGAGGACGCGGTGCGAGCCGAGGCCGTGTCGGGCCTAGGCCGCGTCGCTCAGGCTCGCGGCGATCTCGAGCGCGCCGACAGCCGGATGAGCGAGGGCGTGGCGCTGCTGACCCCGAAGGTGCGCTCGTACGTACGGGCCGCGGCGAAGTTCCGTCTCGCGAAAGTGCGGTGGGCGCTCGGCAAGAAGGCCGAGGCCCGGGCGCTGTGTCGCGCGGCGATCGAGGACTGGGAGTCGGGCCCGAAGTCCAAGCAGCGGATGCTGGCGGAGGCGAAGGCCTGGCTGGCAGAACACGGGTGAGGCGCTCGCCCCGTTCACTCGGGTGCGGAGAGCTGGAGCTCGAACCGGGTATGAAGGCTTCGGGCCTCGAAAGGCTCGGCGTCGAAGGCAACATCGCCGCGGACCGACTCGAGGCGCTTCATCAGCGTCTCGATGGGGCTGCCAGGGACGGGCAGTGCGGGGTGTGTCGGTGCGAAGGTGCTTCCGTGCAGGGGATCGCTGACCATGCCGTGTTCGATCTGAAAGTCGCTGTGCCCGGAGGGCGTGAGTGGATAGCTGCCCAGGTAACGCAGCCCGAGTGCGCGCAGGCTGGTCGCGTCGAGGCCGGGCTGACCCCGTAGCAACACCTCGGCGTGACGTCGGGCTTGGGCGGCTGGCTCGTTCGCGCTGCGCTGCAATAGCCACAGCACGCTCGTCCACAGTGGGCCGCCCGTGGACATCCGGGCGTGCACGGTGGCCTGCATGCCCTGCGTCGGGTCGTCGGTCGCACGCGGCACTTGGCCGTCCTCGAAGCGGTCGATCAGCGTGCGCAGCACGTCTTCGTCGAGGGTGAGGATCAGCGCGCCGCCACTGCGTGCGTAGTAGAGCGCGACGGCGTCGGCCATCTCGGCGAGCATTCGGTCGCTGCTGGTGCTCGAGACCCCCACCCGGACGATCGAGCGGCCGCGGTGTTCGGAGTGCTCTCCCCATTCGATCTCGCCGGGAGCGACTTGGTCGACGAGCGTGCGCATCGCCCCGAGCATTGCGACCAGCGCGGCGGGGTTGCGGACCTCGGCGGCCGCGTAGACGGGCAGTCGCCCCACCCGCATCCACAACTCTTTCTCCTGCTGAGCGCGGGAGACGGTGGAGCGGTGCTGGATTTCGTCCTCCACCCACTGGTGCGTTTCGGTCAACCCCCGTCGGTCCAGTGCACCCAGCATCACCCAGTTTCCGAGCCAGCCGACGCGGAGTTGTGGGCTCGAGGAGAACATCTGGTCGGCGAGTTGGTCGAGCTCGCGCCGGATGCGGGCCTCGTCGCCCACTGCCCAGACCGATTGAACGCCGTCGTCGATCGCGGGGGTCTCCACGCGCGCGTGACCGACGATGTCCTCGGTGCTTCGGTAGGTGCTCCCCTCGATGAACGGCAACACGCGTGCATCCAGGGTGACTCGGCCCTGCGCATCGAGGTCCATCCGGACCGCAATCGGATCGATGAACGTCCGCCAGTAGTCCTGGTAGCTCGCCGCGAACCGGTTGTAGGCATCTTGCTCGTCCTTGGTGACCTTGGTCGGCGCGGGAAGATCGATGAGCGGGGTCAACCCATCGGGCGAACCGTACATGGAGTGCGCGGCCGCCCCGGGTTCGAACGCGATCTTTGTTCCATCGCCGTGGACGAGGTCCTTCTTGTTCAGCAGCTTCGAGCGCAGCAGCGCGTCGAGGTCGGCAGGCGCCTCGCCTTGCAGCCAGCCATACAGGAGGGCCGCGTAGCCGGGTACCAGCAGCTCCGAGACCGCCAACTCGCGGCGGGCCTGCGCGATCTTCTGCGCCGGTCCGACGACCGAGGCCACGAAGCGGTCTCCGACGAACGCGAACACATCGGAGTGCACGGGGTCGCGCGCGAGCATGTATTGAAGATCGGCCTCGCCGGCGAGCCGAGGACTCTTCCCGTCGATTGCGTCGATGATGCGTTCGATGGCGCCCGCGCTGTTGGACACGAGCTGGATGTCGCCAATGCGAGCTCGGTGCTGCCGCACACGGCCCCGCGGATCTCCGTGATGCGTGATCGTGTGGCCTTGGTAGTCGCGGGTGGTCTTGGTGATGCCCGGAACCGAATCCTCGTATCCGGCCATGTGCTTGGCCAGCTCGACGTCGAAGATCGAGTGGTTGGCGACCTCGAACACGAACGTCACGTCGCTGCCGTCCCGCAGGTACGGGTCGGAGCCGACCACGGCCAGTCGGCGAATCACGGTGTGTCCGAGTTTCTTGGCGAGACCGCTGCGTCGCAGCCCGAGCTGCCGTTGGTAGCGCTTCGAGAGGCCCCGGGCCTCCGCTCGCCGATCGAGAACGTGCGCGACGGGGGTGAGCCATGCTTCCGCTTCGTCGAGTAAGCGCAGCATGTCTCGAATGTCGTCGAAGCGCAGGTACCAGAAGTCGGCGGGCACCGACGCCGCCAGGGGCTCGGTCTCGGGATCTCCGGACCGACGCGGCAGTTTGGCCTGCATCTGTGCGAAGGGATGCTCCTCGAGCGTGGGCGGTTGCAGGGTGCTGATGGGGATCGCGGCGCGGCCCGTGCGGGTCGGAAGTCCAAGCCCACGGTCGTACTGCAGGGCCTCTTGCAGGGCACTGCTGGCGGTGGTCGTCTCCATCAGCCGTGCGAGGTCGCTGGGAGGACGTTCGCGGGTTCCTGTCCGTGCTTCGCGGGACCGGCCTCCGACCACCCGCTGGATTCGGGCGCTCGCGAACGCGAACCAGGGATGCTCGGGCGGGAACCACCACGAGTCGCTCCCCTGAGACAGATCTTCGACCATTGCAGCCGCCCAGCGTTGCGGGAGCGTGCGGTCGACCTTGGGCTTGCCGACTTCGGCATGCAGAGGGAAGCGCCCGAACTCTTCCTCGGGGGTCGACGTGATCACTCCATGGACGACACCGTCGAACCGCTCGGGTCGATCTCCTGGAAAGCGGACCAGGAGCTTCGATCCCTGCTCTTCGAAGACGACGCGTCCCCCCTCCATCTCGAACGTGTCGTGCTCGAAGAGCACCGCGACGCCGACCTTTGGAAGCTCCAGCTCGAGGAACGTTGCGCCCTGAGCCTTGGCCTGTGAGACGACGACGAGTTCGGTTGCTGCTCGCTCGACCACCGCGGTCGGCCCGGTGCGAAGCGCGGGCAGGGGCTCCTCGACGACCGGGCTCGGCTCCGCCACCACAGTCGTCGGCGCTGGCGGGGGCTTGGTCGGCTCGACTGCGGGACTCGGTCGGCACGAGAACGCACCGGCCAGACAAACGAACCCAACGAGACGGCCGAGCCGAGGCATTGGCCGGAGCATAACGCACGCTCGAACGGGACCTTCGCGCGGGCAGGTCGGCTCAACTTCGACGTGCCGCTCGCCGTCTCGAGATGGGCCCGCGTTCAGGGGGTGCAGCAAACGGTGCGGGGGCTCGACGGCTCGATGCCTCCCATGGCGGTACCGCCGGCGTTCTCGCAGGTGGCCGCCGGGGTGCCCGCTCCGCTGGCAACCCAACCGCCGTTGATGGCGAGCATGGCACCCGAGCAGGCGCCGATGGCGAGATTGACGGTCCCGCCGCCTCCGCACCCTTGGGAGGGCAGGGAGAAGGTGCCGCCACAGGTGTACTCGGCGTCGCAGCTGCAAGGGGAGCAGTCGCGGTTGTCCTCGTAGGCGTCGTACAGCACGGTGCGCTCGAAGCCGTCGGGGCAGGGGAGGTCGCCTTCTGCGTGAATGCACAGGCCCGGCTCGTCGGCGGTGCATGTTCCTCCAGGACAGGCGCTGGTCGACGAGGCGCTGCACAACGTACGAGCGTCGGAGGCGACGATGGGTTCGGCGTCGACCAAGGTGTCGGCGCTGCAGCTGGTCGGCCCTCCGCCTGTGACGAGCACGCTATAGAGGTCACCTTCGCCGAAGCTCTGGCACGTGTTGGTGAGTTCAACCGTGAGCGCGGGGTCGCCGACGCACCCCGAACCCTGGAACAGCTCCATCTGTGCATTGGCGTCATCGCACGTCGCCGGTGTGTCTGCGTCACAGGAGCACTCGCAGGTCCACTCGCCGGAGTAGGACAGAGCGCCCTGCGCCACGACGTCGCCGCAGCGCTGGTCGGCGGTGAAGAGGCGCACGGGTCCCTGCCAGCCGTCGGGGAGCTCAAGACACATCTCTCCTGCGCCGCAACCGGGGAGGACACCCGTCTCGCCCGTGCCGTCGGTCGGGTCGGACGTGGTGGGGCCCGAAGTGGACGGGTCGGACGTCGATGGGCCCGACGTCTCCACGCCGGGGGGAGAGCCCGTGCCCTCGCCACTGGCGGTGGATGGTCCCGAGGTGCTACCGGACGCGTTCTCTTCGCCCACGCATTGGCCCGAGAGCGGACCGCTGAGGTCTCCGTATCGCCGACCCGAAGCACAGTCGTCGGACGGAAAGCTGCAGTAGCCGCTCTCTTCGCACTGCCCGTCGGGGCACGAGGAGTCGTCGGAGCAGATGAACGCATCTGTGTTGCTACAAGACGCCAGCGACAGTGCCAGCAGCCCGACGATCCACGGTCCCTTCAACATCCGTAGCAAGGGGTAGCACACCCGCGGACCTGCAACTCGGCTACCATCGTGCGTGATGCAAGCGACTCGTGCGCTCTTGGCGGTCTGCGTTCTTCTCGTTGCCTGTCACCCGAGTGCACCGACAACGACGGTGGTGGACCACGGGCCCGAGCTCGAGGCGATGAACGACAAGCTGGACGCGCTGCTCCGCACTGTGGAAGCGCAGGACGAAGTGCAGAAGCGGCTCGAGTCGAAGCTCGATGCGCTGACGGCCCAAGTGGAGGCCGCGAAGGCGGCCCCTACTCCGACACTCGCGGGGATGGAGGACGACAACGAGCCTCCGCCCGCCTTTGAGGGCGTCACGTGCCCGGCCCGAGAGGGGAGCAAGAGGCGCTGCACGATCACCCGAGGCGCTCTCGACGAACTGCTCGCGAACCCCGCTGTTCTTGCCAAGCAGGCCCGTGTCGTGCCCGCCGTGCGCGACGGCGAAACGCGCGGATACAAGCTGTACGGCATTCGCCGCGGGTCGCTCCCCAAGGCGCTGGCGATCAAGAACGGCGACATGCTCATCGCCGTCAACGGGACCACGGTGACCTCGCCCGACGAGGCGCTGGACCTCTACGCAAAGCTCCGCACGTCCGACACCGTCACGATGGAGTTCGACAGCCGCGGCACGCGTTACGAGCTGAAGGTCAGCATCGTCAACGAGTGAGCGCCCTCGCCAGCTCCACCAGCTCCCAGTACGCGGGCGAGCGCCCGTGTTCTCCCTCGAAGGCCTTCACCGCCGCTTGCAAGGCTGTCTTGCGTTTGGCGTGTTCGTCCGCGAGCCAGCGCGCTCGGAGTGCGACCACGGGGCTCATGCCTTCGGGGACGGGGCCCTCCTTGCCGAACAGGTTCAGCGTTGCGCTGTAGACCTTGGCCAGCCGGGCAACGGGCAGCATGGCGTAGTTGTAGTCGAGCACGGCGCCGTCTTGGGCTTCCTCGAGCATGATGTCGATCACCGCGTTGTCGAGGTGGTCGTCCATCAAGGTGTCGTGGTCGTGCCATTCGGCGACGACGGCGAGGGCGGGGTCGTACTCGAGGTCGGAAGGGCTGTGGGTGTCGAAGTGCGTCACGCCGAACGCGGCCATCCAACGGGCGAGGCCCTCCGACGAGAACGAGGACAGCGTCTTCCACAGTGCGACGCCCAGACCTGCGTAGTGGGTGGACGCGACTTCGGAGCAGAACTGCTTGGTCGGCTCTGCGAAGTCCATTTCGAAGTCGTAGGGGATGTGGCGGGCCTTGGCGTCGGCCAGTGCGGCTGCTGCCGCGCGGTGGGGGAGCTGGGGGTCTTCGAGCACGGCCGGGTGGTCGGGGCGCATGCGCAGCACCAGTACCCGGAGCTTCTTGTCGCGAAAGTAGGCCTCGGGGGTGGCCAGCGCGACGCCGCGCTCGATGTGGGCTTCGATGATCTGGGCGTTGCCCGTCTCGTCGATGTGCACGAGTGCGACATGACTGAAGTTGCCGGGGTAGTCGTTGCCGCGGGCGATGAAGGCCGATGTCGGCGCGCCGCCGCGTGACACCAACAGGTCGCCGCTATGAATGCGTACCCCTTCGTACTCGACCGAAGGCGTCTGCGAGGGAACGTCGTCGACGAGGTTGAGGGAGGGCGCGTCGTCGGCTGGGAGTTGCAGCAACAGGGCCTCGGATGCGGCACGCGACCCATACAGCAAGCGGTACAGGGTGTTGCGGCTCTCCACCGTTTCGGGCCAGCGCACCGAGGCCGTCTTCGCGTTGCGCCATACGGCGTTGCGCACCGCCAGGAAGTGCTGGCCGGCGTCTTCACAGGTGCCCGAGTCCGCCGCGAGCTCGAACAGGTGCATCAATGCGGCGTCCCAACCCGGGTCCGTCGGGTCTGCGTGGGCGTGCCCCAGCGCGTTGGCCTCGGCGACCAAGGCTGCGGATCGAGTTTCGACGTCCGATGGGCACGAGCGTGTGGCGTCGAATCGCGCGGCGAGCTGGGCAAACAGGGGGTCAGCGTTCCAGGCAAAGCTCTCATCGGTGCGTGCGGGCGGTGCCTCTTGCGAGCACGGTGGGAGCCACAGCAGCAGCGCGGTCGCGAGCACGCCGAGCCCGATGCGTTGCACCGTCGTTCGCTTCACGGCACCAGCGTACCAACGCGGTTACGTAGCACTACGTAGTCTGGGCCCCGATTGCCCGCAAACGCGCCGAAAAATACCGAATTCCGGCAGTTGCCGCCGGATGCTGCGCTTTTCATGCTGAGTGGACCGATGAAGCGCTCGTGTTTGGTGACATGGCTGGCCGCGTTGATGGCCCTGGGATGTGGCAGCGATCCGACCGCGACGGGACAGGAGAGCACGGACACCGAGGGGTCGACGGGCGAGGCCAGCAGCACCGGCGACTGCGAAGGCGAGTGCAGCGAGGGCGAAAGCACCGGAGCCAACGAGACCGACGACGACCCCGGTCCCGAGCCCGAGTACCTCGATGACGACGCGCTGCTGGTGCGCATCTCGATGGCGCTTCGCGGCACGCGTCCCAGCGCGGAGGACCTGCAGGCCGTGCGGGACGACCCCAGCGTGCTGCCGAACTTGGTGGATGCATATATGGCCGGTCCCGGGTTTGCCGAGACGGTGCGCGACCTTCACAACGATGCGTTGCATACCAACGTCGAGGGGCAGTTCCCCTCCTTTGCACCGCTCGAGGATGTGGCCGGGTTTGCGATCTCCCAGTCCATCATGAACACCTCGTTGCGACTGGCGGAGGCGATCGTGTTGGAGGACCGTCCCTACAGCGAGCTGGTCACCGCCGACACGTGGGTGATCGACGACGTCGTGGCTGCGGTGTACGGCATCGATGCGCCCGGTTCGGGGTGGCGGGAGATCCCCATGCCCAGCGACCGTCCGGCGGCGGGGGTGCTCAGCGACAACGCGTTCTTCTTGCGGCACGAGTCGGCGGGCGCCAACCACAACCGCGGACGCGCCAACGCGGTGACCACCGCGCTGCTGTGCCTGGACTACGAGGACACCAACATCGAACTCGACGACGGCGTCGACCTGACCGACCCCGCCGCATTGGCCGACGCACTGTCCAACAACCCCTCGTGCATGGCCTGCCACGAGACGCTCGATCCGATCGCGAGCCACTTCTTCCCTTACCCGGGCAACGTGATGAACGGTGACATCACCGGCTATCCCGTCCCCGACCTCTACCGTCCCGAAGGCGAAGACGCGTGGATGAACACCAACGGTCGTGCGCCCGAGTACTTTGGGCAAGAGACCGGTGACATCGGTGCGCTCGGGGCCGCGATCGCCGAAGACTCGCGCTTCACCGCCTGTGCGGCGAGACGCTTCTACGCCTACTTCACCCGCACCCGGCTCGAGGATGTGCCGCAGGAGACGGTCGAAGTGCTGCAAGCCGCGTTCGAGGCGGACGACTTGCGGGCGCGCACGCTGATCCGTGAGGTCGTGCTCTCGGATGCGTTTCGCATCGCGGCTGCGAGCGACGAAGCTGACGCCGACGACGTGCACGGGTACCTGCGGGCGCGGCCATTCCAGCTCGCGCGGTTGGTCGAAGACCTCACCGGATACCGCTGGGAGCTGGATCTCGAGCTCGTCGCGCCGGGGCAGGGCGCGGGCATCGTCGACCTCGCGCGCTCGTCTACAATCGGATTTCAGGTGCTCGGCGGCAGCGGCGATTCGTTCACCGTGTTCGAGTCGATCGACACCACCAATGCCACCACGGCACTCTTTCAACGGCAGCTCGCGGCCGAGGCGGCCAGCTACGTGGTGGAACACGACGCGGGGGCCGACGAACCACGGTTGCTGCGGGATGGGTTGGTGACCGAGGAGGGTGCCGTCCGAGCACAGCTCGCGGTGCTGTTCGATCGGATCTACGGCGAGGCCGTGTTGCCGGATGCCGCATCGGTGGACGACGGCTGGGCGCTGTTCTCGGCGGTGTTCGAAGCGTCGAACGACCCCGCGCGGGCCTGGAAGGCCACCCTCACCGCGATGCTTCGCGACATGGACGTTCTCTTCTACTGATTGGAGCCACGACGATGATCTCTCGCAGACAGTTTCTCGGATCGACCGCCGCCCTCGCAGCCGCCTCCATCGGTGGAAGCGGCATCACGCGGGCCAACGTGGCCAGCAAACCCCGCCGTCTCATCACCGTGTTCGTCGACGGAGGCTGGGACATTGCCTACTCGATCGACCCCAAGCCCGAGTTGGTCGCGACACCCGAGTACGACGAAGTTACGGCGTTCGAGAACATTCCGATCCTCACACACACGTCTCGGCCGAACATCGGTGGGTTCTTCGAGGCGTTCGCGCCGATCTCCGCGGTGGTGCACGGCATCAACGTGCGCTCGATCTCCCACAAGGTTTGCCGCCGCAAGATCTTCACGGGCGTGGCCTCGGGGACGGGTCCCGATGCGGCCGCCCTGGTCGCCGACGCCCATGCGCGGGACTACCCCATGCCGTATCTGGTGGTCGGCGCGACCGCATTCACGGGCCCGCTGAGCGTCATTGCAGGGCGGGTCGGCTCCCAAGGGCAGATCAACGCCCTGCTGGACCCCAACGACGCGATGCCCCGTCCTGCGCAGTCTCCGTTTTTTCACGACGGCTTCGAGGCGACCGAGGACGAGGAGGCCGCGATCTTGGCGTACCTCGACGCGCGCACCGAACGGGAGCGAGCGCAGCGCGGGCAGTGGGGCGCCAACCGGGCCCGAGTGGATGACTTTGCGGAGTCGATGCACAAGGCCGGGTTGCTTCGCGACAACGCGCAGTTCTTTGGGGAGTCGGGCACGCCGCTGGGCCTGAGCGACCAAGTCGAGCTGGCCCTGACCGCGCTCGAGCGAGACCTGGCGTGGTCGGTGGGCATCACGGCCAACCTCGGTTTCGACACGCACGTGGGCAACGCTTCGCAGGGCCCACTGCAAGACGCGTTGTTCGGCGGGCTGCGCAGTCTCGCCGAGGCGCTGATCGACCGCGACATGCTGGACGACACCGTGGTGGCCGTCTTCTCCGAGATGTCCCGAACGCCGGCCCTCAACGGCGAGGACGGCAAGGACCACCATCCGGTTTCAAGTGCGCTCGTCTTTGGTGGCGGCGTGGCGGGGGGCGAGGTCTATGGCGGCAACGGCGATCGGGTGGAGGCCCTGCCGGTCGACTTCGAGACCGGCTCGACCACCGCGGGAGACCTGCGTTCGCTCGACACGGCGTCGTGGGTGGCGGGTGTGGCCGCGCTGGCGGGTGCGGAAACCACCGAGCACCTCGGCGCAGACCCGTTCACCGCATTCATCGCGTGAAGCGCGTTATCCTTCCGTGGTGAGGCTCGCGCTCGCTCTCGTCCTGGTGGCGGTTCCCGGCTGCATCGAGGTTGGTGCGTTCGCCTGCCAACCGGGCACGTGCGACTTGGACGGTCGCAACGGTGTGTGTGAAGCCGTGGGCTGGTGCAGCTACCCCGACGACGGTTGTGAATCGGGCCGGCGTTTCGAATCGCGTGCGCCCAACCCCTTCGGGGGGGAGTGCGTGGACCCGGAAGGCCAGAGTTCGAGCACGGGCGGCACCACCACGTCGACGACGCTGCCGAGAACCACCGACCCCACCGACCCCTCTGCCACCCGAGGGACCTCGTCGGGCGGGCCCGAGTGCGACGGGCATGGGTGCGGGTGGACACGCGTCGAATCCGGTGCGCTGCACACCTGCGCGCTCGATGGCAACGGCGCGGTGTGGTGCTGGGGTGTGGGTGCATCCGGGGAGTTGGGCATCGGCAGCAACGCCTCGTTTCGCGATTGCCCGGCCGCACCCGCGGGCGACCTCACCGATCAGCAAGGGTTGGCGGTGGGCGGGCACACCTGCGCCGTGGGTGCCGAGGGGCTGCACTGCTGGGGTCCCAACGACCAGCGCCAGGTCGACTGGAGTTCATCCCAGGACCAGTTCCTCGAGCCGCACGCGGTCGGATTGCCCGAGGGCGAAGCCGTGCGTTCGGTCGGAGTGGGCGACGGTGACATGTGCGTGGGAGGAGATGCGCAGCTGGTGTGTTGGGGCGACGGGGCGACGATGTACGTCGGCTATCCCACCGATCATGCGGTCGTGGCCCTCGACGTCGGTGATGCCCACCTGTGCGGCATGCTTGCCGACGACACCGTGCAGTGCTTCGGCTCGGATGCGCAAGAGCAGCTCGGCGGTGGCGAAGGGGATCAGTCGAACATGCGTGTCATCCCGGATCTCGGAGGAGAGGCGGCTCTCGCCCTCTCGGTGGGGGCCCGACACACGTGTGCGATCACCGAAGGCGACGGGCCGCAGGCGCGCAACGTGAAGTGCTGGGGGGACAACCGTGCCAACCAGGCCGGGGGGGTCGCCGACGACGAGATCGATGTGCCACGCGACGTTTCGGGCAACCTCGTACCCGGCGCGTGGACGGACGTCGCGGCGGGTGTGGTGCACAGCTGCGCGATCAATGAGGACGGCGAGGTCTGGTGTTGGGGCAGCAACAACTACGGCCAGGTCGATCCACACGCAGCCGAGTTCGACCAGTTGCTCACCGCCGACCGCATCGAACTCGACCCCGACATCGAAGCCGTCGACATCGCGGTTGCGACCACGATCAGCTGTGCCATCGACCGAGACGCTCAGTGGTGGTGTTGGGGCTGCCTCGAACCCTGGATGCTCGTCGACGGCGACGCCTGCACCGTCTCCCCGCCGACCCTCTTCGAGCCTTGCCGCTAACCGCAACGCAGCAGGAAGCGCAGCGTCCCTCCGGGGCGTCTACGCCAGGCCGCGCTGCACGACGTAGCGGGCGAGGGCGGCGCGGCCGGGCAGGCCGAGTCGTTCGTAGATGTTGGAGAGATGGGTGGTGACCGTGCGAGGGCTGATGCCCAGCTCGGTGGCGACCTCTTGGCTGGTGAGCCCTTGCGCGACCAGCTGCGCCACCTCGAGCTCGCGTTTGCTGAGTGCGAGCTCCTCGGTTTGGGGCCTGAGCGCGTCGCGGGTCTTGTAAACGAACTGCAGGGTCGCCTCGGGCCCGATCTGTACCCGGTCCCCCTCCCGCAGGATCACCATGTCGACGCGCGTGCCGTTCACGAAGGTGCCGTTGGTCGAGTCGAGGTCGATCAGGTTGACGATGTCCTCGTCGGAGATGGCGATCTTGGCGTGCCGTCGAGAGACTCCGTCGTCGACCAGGGTGAGGTCGGCGGAGTCGCTGCGCCCGATGAGCGTGCTGCCGGTGGTCAGCGCCAAGAGGGTGCCCGCGCGACTCCCCGTCAGCACCGATACGCAGGCGAGCTCGTCGGGTGCCCGGCCTCGCGCGGCGCGAACCGGGCGGACCGCGGTGGGTTTGTCGTCCTGCGAGGGCATCGGCGCGCTGCGATCATAGCCCGGCCCGCGCGTTCGTGTTGCCGTGCCTTCGTCGCAACACGATGCTGCGCACGATGGCGCCGGTGAGCAGGGCGCCGCCGATGCCGATGACGGCGTAGCCGACCCCTTGTTGGACTCGCGCGCTCCGTTGGTCTTGCACCCACCCATCATGGGAGTTCACGGCGGCCGCATCGGCGCGAAACGGAGCGGTGAGGGTGACGGCGATTCCGGTTGCCGTGACCAGTGCACCGCTGCTCCACAGCGAGAACTCGAGTGGGTCGAGCCGGCGTGGTGCGGGAGCGGCCGGAGTCGGCGGCTCGGGCTCTGGCTCGGGCTGGACCACGGGCGGGGGCGGCGGTGCGGGTTCGGGTTCGGGTTCCGGCTCGGGTTCTGGCTCGGGCTCGGGGATGAGCTCTCGACATCGTCGAGCCTGGACCTCCGCGTTGCCGATCATCAGCGTGACCGTGGCGCGCGTCTCCTCGTCGAGCTCGGGCAGCAGAGCGTCGGCCTCCGAGATGAAGGCTTCGTAGGCGGCGGCCGCCTCCGCGTTGTGTTCGGCCAGGCGCAGCGCTTGTGCTTCGCGGTACTTGTGCGCCGGGTCGCCACTCTCGGCGTGAAGGCGGTTGAACAGCGTCGCGGCCTGGGCGTAGTCCTCAGCCGCGAACGCAGCCTCGGCCGCAGCGACGTCGTCGGTCGAGCCAGGCGCGAGCAATGCGAGAATGAGGACCGCGGCGATCACTTCAAGACGGATCGTACGGGGCCTAGGCCGTCTGGGTCGAACGCGGGAGCATCCGAAGCGTCGGGGGCCCGCGCGGGGCGTTTCTCGGTCCTCTTTCGACGGGGCCGCTTCTTCGGCTTCGGGCGCACCTCGGGCTCCTCGACCTCCTCGAGACGGCTTCCGACATCGGGGACGGGCTGGGGCAGAGCAGCGGGCGTTGCCTCCACGACAGGCTGCTGCGGCGGCGCGTCGATCGGCTCGGGCGGCTTCGTTGTCTCCGGTTCGGGGGCGGGCGCGCTCGGCTTGGCCGCCGGGGTCGGGGGGACGGCGGCCTCTTCGGTGGGCGGTGACTGCAGCCACCATCCCAGCAGTGCAGCCACGAGCACCGCCGGGGCGGCGAAGAGCCACAGCGGACGGCCCGCTGGGGACGCAGGGGCGGGTGCTTCGCTCGGCGGCGTGACGACACGCGTGGCGTCGGTGTCCCCCTCGGGCGTGGGGACCAGCTCCGGGGCGGCGGACTCCCATGGGTAGGGCCGTCGCCCGAACACGTCGGCCATGAACGCGGCGAGGTTCTCGGTCGAAGGCCGCAGCCCGATGCCGTGTGCCGCATCCTCGAGCGCGCGGGCCATCGACTTGGCATCGGGCCAACGATCCGAGGGTTTGCGGGACAACGCCCGGTGCACGACATCGGCGACCGCAGTGGGCACCTCGGGGTTCGTTTCACGGACGGCGGGCGCGTCGTGGTTGACGATCCGATTCATCGCTACGAACTCGTTGTCGCCGTCGAAGAGGCGCTGCCCGGTGAGCAGTTCCCACAGCACGATGCCGAGGGCGAACACGTCGCTTCGTGCATCGAGCGGGGCGCCCTTGCACTGCTCTGGCGACATGTAGCCGATCTTGCCTTTGCGAATGCTGGGCCGGGTGCCACCGCCGCCCATCACCTTGGCGATGCCGAAGTCGACGAGCTTCACGCCGCCGTCGTAGGTGACGAGCACGTTGGATGGACTGACGTCGCGATGGATGAGGCCCAGCGGGTTGCCGTCGAAGTCGCGTCGTGTGTGGGCGTGATGCAGGCCATCGGCCGCCGCAATGCCGATCGCGAGGACGAGCTCGGTCGGTAGCGGGCCAGCTTGGGCACGCGCAATGCTCTGCAGATCTTCGCCGTGGATGTAGTCCATGACGAAGAACGGCCCGGTGCTGTCGTGACCGAGATCGTGGACACGCACGACGTTCGGGTGGTCGAGCACGGCGGCGAGCCGCGCTTCATCGAGGAACATCGCGATGAACTCGGGATCGTCGACCCATTTTGGGGCGATGCGTTTGACCGCGACGTACTTTGCGAAGCCGTGGGCGCCTACGCTGCGCGCAAGCTCGAGGACCGCCATGCCGCCGCGCGCAAGCTCTTTGACGCGCTCGTATCGCGGGCCACTGCCCGACGCGGATGCGTGACGCTCAGCGCTCACAAACTACGAGTATCGCCCAAACCTGCTGGTGAACAAGGGACACGAACAAGGACCGAGGGGTGCTACGGTGTTGGCCTTGGTTTAGTTGAAATGTCGTGGATCCCTTGGCTGGTGGGGTGGCTCATGCTTGCACCATCCCCAACGGTGTGCCGTGTCCGGGTGGAAGGCATGCCTGCTCCCATGCTGCGTCATCACCGGGTCTTGGTGGGCGATGCGTCGGTCGTGGCCGCGCGCGAACTCGAAGTTCCGAGAGATGCGCCCATCGTGACGCTCCAGGGCCCGCGGTATCGGGGAGAAGCGCGCTTGCCGGAGCGCTGCACCGAGCCCGTCACCCTCCAGGCGCGCCCCCTGCCAGCGCAGATCGACGTTCACGACCTGCCGCCGCGGGCGGTCGTGTCGTGCCTGCACTGCCCAGGAGTCGATCCCGACGCCAACTACTTGCCCACGCACCTGCCCCCCGTGGTCATGCGCGGGTGGGCTTTGCGCATCACGCTTCGCGTGCGGGCGCCGGGGTTCGACGTCGCCGATCATGCTGTCGTACTGCATCCGGGAGAGAACGATGTCGCGATCCCGATGCGCCTTCGTAGACAGCGTTGACGCACGAACTCGGGGCCGAAAAGGGACGGCGCGCGCGCGCGTGCGCTGTCAAGATCGTGTGGGAACACTTCGCCGGGTTCGGACGAACCGGCCGTGAAATCGGAATGCGCTACGAGGGCCATCCGTTCCCGTCCACGTTGAAGGAGCGAGCCGCACATGATGATGCAGCCGAAGCAACACTCAGGACCCCCCACGCGAGACACGCAGGAGCAAGAGCGAACCGGAGAGTTCGAAGCGAAGGGGAGTGACCCTCCGCCGCAGAAACCGGCACCCGTGGATACCGGACGCGACTTCTCCGTGTTGCTCTATCTGGGCCTGATGTAGGGGCTCGGGCTCGTTCGGGTCCAGAGCGTTGGCCTGAGGGCCGGTCGTTGGGGTCGGCGTGCCATTGCGTTCCGGTCGGGGAACTTGCAGGCTCGCAGAGGTGCATCGTACGCATGTCGTGGCCGTGGGAGCTCGTGTGGCCGTGGGGCAGCGCGCTCCATCGGCTGCGGCCGCGGTGAGGGCTGGCGTCTCCCGTGTTGCGGAGCATCCGTACTTCTCGGATGCGATCGGCGAGCCGGTGATGATGGGGCTCGAGCCCTCACTCGACCCTCTGATGTCGGTCGTGGACCGCATCTGCACCATGGCCGAGGGCGTGCTGCGGGAGGTAGCGGAGTCGCTCACGTCGACTCGCCCCATTCCGACCGAGGTGCCCGTGCTCATCGTGCTGCCCGAGGAGCGGCCGGGGCTTCCGGCTGCCTCGTTGAAGCAGATCGAGGTGCGTCTGTCGGGGATGGCCATCGAAGGTCTCCCCAAAGCGCGGATTCGGTTCGCAGGTCGTGGGCACGTTGGTGCCGCGACCGCATGCAAGGAGGCGCTGCAGCACCTCTCCGCGCACGGCCAGTCGCTCTGCATCGTAGCCGGGGTCGACAGCTATGCGGATGGTTTCACCCTCGACTGGCTGGAGGAAAGCCGGCGCCTGGCGTCCGAACCGGTGCGGGCTGGGTTTCCACCCGGAGAGGGCGCAGCTGCATTCGTGTTGGCCTCGGCGTCCACGCGCAGGGCCGCGGGCTTCGATTCGTTGGCCACCGTGCGTGCCGTCGCGACCGCGCTCGACCCCGAAGCTGCCGATCCCGAGGCGGAGCCGCTGGGGAAGGGTCTCACCGCCGTGGTTCGAGAGGTGGCACAGCAGCTGGAGCGCCCCGCCGAGCACTTCGAAGATCTCTTCATCGACATCAACGGCGAACGGCCCCGCACCACCGACCTCGGGTTCGTCAGCCTGCGTTGCGGCACGCTCTTTCGCGACGTGACCGAGTACACCCGTGCCGTACCGAGCACGGGGGAGCTCGGCGCAGCGTCGATGCCGTTCAACATCGTCCTCGCCACGCAGGCTTGGGCACGAGGGTGGGCGCGTGGAGGCAACGCGCTCGTGCTCGGGTCTTCGCGCGGCATGGAGCGGGCTGCGATCCTGCTCGGCAAGGGAGACTCCTCGCGATGAAAGTCGGCGTCAACCCACCCAAGTCGCCGATCACGAAGGGCAGCATGGCCATCGCCGCTGCCACGTTGCCCAACATCTGCAAGATGCCGGGGCCGCCGGCTCCGTTCGTGCCCACCCCGTTGCCCAACATCGCGATGAGCAACGACAGCCCGAAGAAGTACTCGAAGAAGGTCAAGGTCTCGGGCAAGCCGGTAGCGATCGCGGGTGCCTCCTTCAAGAGTAAAGGCGACATCGCGTCCAAGGGCCTCGGCGGCGGTCTGACCTCGATGAACACCCACGGCGAGGCGAAGTTCATCTCGCCGGGGTCGATGAACGTCAAGTTCGAGGGCAAGGCGGTACAGCAACTCGGGGACATGATGCAGAACAACTGCGGTCCCTCGGGAAGCCCGGCCAACTCGGCCACGTTGGGTGGCGCCGCCCAGATGCCCAGCTCTCCGGGGGCAGGGGGCGCTGCCGCGAATGAGCTCGACTGCGGCGAAATGGGCACCTACGGTGACCAAAAGAAGCGCACCGGAAAAGGCAAGTACCACCGCGACCACATTCCATCGAAGGCCGCGTTGAAGAAACGCGCGGAGGAACTGAACGGAGGTCCCATCACCGCGGCGCAAGCGAAGGCGATCGACAACGCGGGCCTCTCGATCGTGATCCCTGCGGCTGCACACCGGCAAGTCAGTCCCACCTACGGCGGGCGGAACAAGCCCCTGATGGGAACGGACAAGGACGATCTGCAGTCAGCCGCGAAGCGGGACACCAAAGCGATGCGCGAAGAGATCGACAACCATGCGGATGCCGACTGCGCGCAGGCGTACAAGGACTCGGCGGACAAGATAGACGAGCGAACAAACGCGGAGTACGATCGCGATCTCCAGCACATTCTCGATACGGTCTAGTGGCCGCATCAGCCTGTCAGAGCCCCCCATGCCCACATCCATCCCCGTCTCGCTTCTCGGAAAACCGTCGGATGACGCCGAAATCATCGCGCTGATCAGCCAAGGCAACGGAAGTGCTCCGAAGCTGCCGCGTGGCGAAGTCGACGCCTACGTCGAACTCAAACCACTGGGCGTGACTCTGATCTTCAGCGACGAGGGGTACCACACCGAGAACAGCAAGCTCGCTCGCGGTGAAGGGGCATTGCTTCTTCGCAGTGTGCTCTTCTTCCCCGAGGGCTACAGAGACTACGCTGGCTTCGACGGCGCGTTGCCTTCCGGGCTGACGTTCGCCCAGAACCAGGCCGTCACTCGTTCGAAGATGGGGGCTCCAGAGTGGGAGAACGCCAACGCGCCGGCCGAGCGGTGGTTGGTCGATGGCGTTCGCATTTGGGTTCGTTACACGAAGGCAGCGGACTCGATCATTCAGGCGAGCATGACGCAGCCTCGCCCTTCCGAACTGTCGTGAAGACCGGCCAGGACCTCGTCGACCTGCTCGGCCGCGCGAGCGATGACGCTGACGTCGTTGACGCGCTTGCCGAGTACGGGGTGCGCTGGCCCCCCGTGCTCGATCTCCCCGAGGATGGAACCGACGACGAAGAAGACGAGCCCGACTGGTACGTGTGGCGTCCCAGCAGCGCACGGGGCATCGAGTTCGGGTTTCAGGATCGGGCGCACTTCGAAGCCGACGACCCCTCGCTTCGTGGCGAGGGCGACCTGTTGCTGACGTCGATCGCGTTCTTCGGGCAGCATCAGGACGTCGACCCCTTTGCGGGACGGCTCCCGTGGAGTCTCGAACTCTCCGACTCGCGCACACGCGTCCGCGAAAAGCTGAACGTGCTCGAGGCCAGCCCACGGGTTCATCTTCGTGACGTGTGGGAAGCCGGAGACCGCCGAGTCATCGTGCAGCACACCCGCCGCGACACGATCGCCAACGTGCTCGTGCGGCTGCCGTCCCGTCCGTGGCCCGACCCGGAGCCCGCACCGATTGCTCGACCGAACCCGGCGCAGCTACGCGCGATGTTCGACATGCATTGGCATGAAGAGCCGATGAAAAAGTGGCTCTTTCCACTCGGACTCGGAGAGTGCGGCACCGACATTGCGATCCACCGTCATGCCGACCTCGGTCATCACGGCTTGGAGCTGTACTTCTTCCGCGACCCCTCGCGGGCGGACGATAGCCCGATCAAGGACAAGGGCGCCGTGATGCGGGGCGTGAAGTTCCTGGCCAACCGTGCCTACGACGCTGCGCAGTGGCAGGGGGATCTGCCGTTCGGGCTGTCCTTTCTCACCGCGTATCCCGATCTCGTGGCCGCCGTGGGACGCAAGCCCGACGAGTTGGCCGACGACGATCTGGGGGGTTACGCGTTGTGGCACTTCGACGACTTCACGATGCACGTCGAACACGACAACGTGGACAACCTGCTGTGGGCGATTTCCATGTTCGCGCCTGGGGCGTGGAACAGCGCCTGCTGACTCGAGTGCTCAGACTCCCACGGACGGGATCGAGATGCTGGCCTCGGTCTCGTCGAGGTACTCGATGTCGGCGGGAGGCACGAGCAGACTCGACTGCCACAGCAGCGTGACGCGGCCGGGGTCGGGCTCGACGAAGACTGAGACCAGTAGGCCTCCGTGTTCGCGAACGTTGCTGCCGAACGAGGTCTTCAATCGAAGCTCGTGCTGCGGAATCGCGAACTTCAGCACGCCGCGCTCGTTCATGTGCACCACTTCCACCGCCTCGCCTCCTTCGAGGTAGCCGCCGACCTGCTGGTCGGGCGGTGCCGTCAGGAGAGCACGGGGATGCCAGTCGTCCGCGAGCAGCGGCTTTTTCGTCGCTTCCCACTTCGCGTCATAGGTGCCTTGATGCTCGACCCGCGGAGACCAATGCGCCGCGATGGCCCCAAATCCCGCCGGACCTGCGGTCTGCATGTCCTTGCCGGGAAAGAACACGTTGGGTGCGGGCGTGTTCTGCAGTTTCGAAAGAGTGGTCGCGACCCCGCGTCCCACCGGGTTCCGCCCGTCCATCTTTTGCTGGCTCGGGTCGGGGTTGGACACGTCCATGCCGCCGAACGCCCGTTCGTAGGTCACGGGCATCTTCACGAACGGGGCAGGGGTGGTGGTGGAAAGCGTGGGCCCGGAGGTGTGAAACACTGCGTCGCCACGAACGACGAGCGTCTTCTGGACCCGTCCCACGCGGAGGCCGATCGGGACCTCGGCAACCGGACGGCCGTTGGGCGCGTGCGCGCAGCCGTGGACCACGACGTCGGTTGCGGGTCGCAACGCGGTGAGGTCCGACTCGCACCGCAGACTCGACACGAAGTCTTCCCCGTTCCACTGCGGAACGAGCTCCGGGATGGGCTGCTCTTCGGCAACCTTCAGCTGGCCGCGCTCGTCGACATCGAACGTCGCCTTGAGCGCGACGATCCAGTGGTGTCGCCCCGTTTTGTCGCGAACCCACGCCCGATCAGCGGGAAACGGAGAAGCACTGCGGGCGACCCACATGTCCAGACTATACCGCTGTGGCTGCTAGAGCGGGCCGACGCTGAGGTCGATGCTCGACGCTGGAATGGTGATCTCCAACATCGGCAACGAGGGGAAGAACGCTCCCGAGTCGTCGTCGAAGAAGCCATTGCTGTCGACATCGCAGCGCGAGCTGACGTAGCCGGTGTCGCCCGTCTCCACGACGTCGCCGATCTCGTCGTTCATGATGGTGAACGAGCGAGGAAACGACTCGACCAGGAACGAGCGCGAGAACGTCGTGGAGGTGACGTTGCCGTTGGACGGGTTGATCTGCCCGGGCAGGTGAAACTCGACCGAGCACTGAATGGGAAGCGAGTACCCTCCGCCGCCGTCGAGGAAGCTGCCGCTGAGCACCGCATAGCTCCCCATGCCGCCGGTGGTGGGGTCGGCCGAGTCTGGACCCATGGTCAAGCCCCCGGAGCCCGTGCTGCCGGCGGTGTCGGTGTCCGTGTCCGTGTCGGAGCCCGAGTCGGTCGTCGCGACGCCTCCCCCTGCGGTGACCGGCCCTCCTCCGCCGCTACCCACGGGCGGAGCATTGCGCTCGGGCTCGTCTTCGCCACAGGCGATGAGAAGGCAGAGGGCGAAGCTCAATCCGGTCGCACGCATCGTGGCGGCGATTGAAGCACGAAACGCCCCGGAGGGGCTCGTTTCACGCAAGCGGGTCGCACACGCCGTGCGTGGGGTGTCCGATATCCAGGCAATCCTCGACCGGTCCGCAGTTGAACGTGCCCAGCTCGCAGAAGTTGGTGCAACGACCGGCGTAGCAGGAGAACAGGATGTCGCAGTCCGTGCCCTCGGTGCAGGATGCACCCAGATTGCCGCAGGTGTCGCAGCTCTCGCAGCGGCCCTCTTCGGCGGTGTAGTAGCGGCACACGGCGATGCCCGGGCACTCGTTCAGGTTGCCGGGGAACGAACACGACTCGCCCTCGTCGGGCACGTCGAGGTTGGGGTCGAGCGGTGTACCCGCCCCGGTCGGGTCGACGCCGGTCGACTCTCCGCCCGAGGTCGGATCTGCGGTCGTGCTGCCAGCGCTGGGGTCGGTGGCCGAGGTGGTGTCGGCGTCCGTCGTGTTCGAGTCGGGCCCGGCTTCGGACCCGGTTTCGGAGCCCGCGCCCGCGCTCGTCGTGCCCGCATCGTTCGCGGAGGTGCCGCCCTCGGCGGAGGACGCCGAACCCGTCGAGCCGGCGCTGCTACCGGCGCCGGTCGGGCTTCCCGAACCGAAGCTCGGCCCGTCCCCCGCATCCGCGGTGCACGCAGTGGAGATCAGCAGAGCGGCGAGCAGCGTGAGGCGCACGCCAAAGAGACGACCGGCGTCCATCGGAGTTGCACCGCTTGCCTGCTACTCGCGCAGAGCGTGAGCGGTGATTGCGTCGATCAGTGTTTGCCCGACGGCCGGCTTCTGAATCCAGCCCACCGCGCCAACCTGCTCGTAGGCGTCCGCGAGTGCGTCCTTCGACGTTCCGGTGAGGAACAGGATCGGCAATTCTACCGACCGTTTCCGAAGGGCCTCAGCCACCTGCATTCCATTCATGCCCGGGAGGTCGATGTCGAGAATTGCGAGTCCGAGTGCGCGGTCGGCAGTATCGGACAGTGCGCTTTCACCGTCGGTGAACGCCAGAATTTCGACCTCGGGCAACGCGCGCGCAATCCGTGCACTTGTCGCGTCCAGCAACTGCTGCTCGTCGTCGACCAGCAGAATCGGCCGGAGCGACGCGCTGTCCAGCGTTTCCACGCCCTCTTATAACGTCGTTCTGGACAGCAGATCCACGTTCCATTGGCCGAGGGGGTGCGCTCACAGCTCGATCTTCGTCCAACCTTTTCGTCGCCACAAAACTGCAAAGGCTAACGCCGCCACCGCTCGGTAGCTCAACTGGGCAATCCATATCGGTAGAAGGCCAAAACCGAGGATTGGGCCCAACACGAACGCCACCGGCAGGAACAGACCCCACTGTAGTGCCACTGACACAATCATCACGATGCGATTCGCACCGGCGCCGAGCATGGCGTTCATCAGGACCATTCCGATGCCATCGGCTGCGATGAACAGTCCGACCAAGCGCATCGGCCAGCGGGCAGCTTCGAGCGCGTCGGCAGAGTGCAGGAACGGGGACAGCACCAAGTCGGGTGCGATCGCCATCGGCAGGCCGAGGCCACCCATCACCCACACGGCGATCTTCGCGACGTCCCAGCCCCACTGGTACGCGTCTTCTGGATCTCGGCGCCCCAACGCTTGCCCCACCAACGACGCTGCCGCGATGCCCAGCGCAATGCCGGGCAGCAGGGCGACGAGGGTGACGTTGACCAACGCGTTGGCCGCGGCCACGTCGACGGTGGAGTGCCCCGGCTCGCCCATCGCGATGTGGCCGAGGATCCAGAACAAGACGTTGAAGCCCGCTGCGAACATGAACTGCTGCAGTCCGTTGGGCAGGGCCAAGGTGATGATGGTGCGGAACGTCTTGCGGTCGGGCAGCTCGCGCAAGAAGCCCGCCGAACGAGCGTGGCGGACTCCGAGCCACACGTAGAAGGCCGCGCCCACGTAGGTCGCAATGGCGCTCGAGACCCCGGCTCCGTAGGCCCCCAGCTCGGGCGCGCCGAGGTTGCCGAAGATGAAGACCCAGTTGAGGAAGATGTTGCACGCATGCATGACCAGCAGCGTGCGCAGGTAGAGCTTCGAGAGGTCGACGGCGTTCCAGTAGCCGCGGAACGAGAAGTTCATCGCGACGGCACACATCGCGACCAACCGAGCTTGCAGGTAGGGGACGCCGACCTCGAGCACCGCGGGGTCGGGGTTTTGCAGCGGGAAGAACCACGGCACCAACAGGTAGAGCGCGGCCGACAGCGGGATGCCGATCAGCAGACCGAGCAGAAGCGCCGCGTTGAGTGGGACGGCGGTTTCGTGTTCGCGGCCTTCACCTTTGCGGCGGGCGGCGATGCTCTGGACGCCCGCCGACAGTCCGGTCAGAAACGAAAACGCGAGGAAGTTCGCGAAGCCGCCCACGCCGACGGCAGCCACTGCGGCGTCGCCCTCGGTCGCCACCATCGCCAGGTCGACGAGGTTGAGGACGTTCTGGGAAACCATGCCCCCGATGATGGGGAGTGCGATCCCGAGGATGCGCTTCGTTCGGTCTCGCACGCGGCTGCACTCCACCACCCGTGGGTGTCGGAGGTCAACGTCACCGATTGCGGGAGAGTTTCAGCGAGCGAAGCCGATTGAGCGCGGCCGCGACCTCGGCGGGACGAACCTCCGCCAGCTCGGGCGAGGGGCGCAGGCCGTACAGACCCTTTTGGGCTGCTTCTTCGGTGGCAGCGTGGGCGAGCTCGGCCAGTGTGGAGCCGGGCTTCTGACGGCTCGCCCACTCCAGCAGTACGCCCAGGGTTCTGACTTGGGACGGGTCGACGAGCTGCTCGAGCCCGTCGAGCACGATCGTGTCGTCGCCGTAGTCGAGGTCTCGCAGCCCCCGTGCGCGCACCTTGGCCCGGCCGCGGCCGCGGCGTGCGGGCGCCAGCGATGCCGGTTCCGCTCTACGTGCGCGGACGGTCCCGTCCATTGGGGCAGGTCCGCCTGTTCTCCGGCTGGGCAGCGATACGCAGACCGATCGTGCCTTGTCGGTGGCGTCGTGCGGACGATAGCTGTTCATGGCGATCACCGTGTCGGCGACATCGAGATAGTCGCCGCTGCCCCCGATGACCAACACGGTCGAGATCCCGCGCTCGGCGTGGAGCTGCCGAACCCGATCGACGAGCGGGACGATGGTGTCGCGTTCGACCAGCGCCTGCATGCGCGCATCTCGAACCAGCAGGTTGGTGGCGCAGGTGTCCTCGTCGAACAGCAAGGCTTCACTGCCCGCCTCGATCGATTCGAGGATCGACGCGGCGAGGCTGGTGCTGCCCGAGGCGTCGGCCGTGGAAAACGATGCGGTTGCGCGCTTGCCCGGAAGGTCGGTGATGAACGGACGCACGTCGACGTCGGTGACGCTGCGACCGTCTTCGGAGCGGACCTTCATCGCCGACGAGAGCGTGGCTACGCGCTCGCGTCCATCGCCGGGGATGTGGGGATACACGCCCTCGGCGATCGCCTGCAGCAGGGTGCTCTTGCCGTGGAACCCAGCCCCCGCGATCAGCGTGACGCCCTGCGGAATGCCCAGGCCGGAGATCGGCTGGCCGTCGAGTCCTCGAAGCTCGACGCGTAGGGTTTCGGGGGCTTGCATGGCGACCGCATCGCGCATCGGTGACGCATCGACGCCCGATGCTCGGGGCAACACCGCGCCGTCCGCCACGAAGGCGACGAGCCCTGCGGGTTCGAGTTGCTCGACGAGTGATGCGTGTTCGAGCGCAGCGTGTTGCCACCGTCGGACGTCGTCCTCGGGCACGGCGTTCACGCGCACCGCCTCGGTGGCATGGACCAGCGTGTCGGTCAGCAGGGTTGCCGCCGCGCGCCCCATCACACGTCGACCACGGGCGGGCAGCCCCACGCGCAGTCGAAGCTCGAGCGCTCCATCGACGAAGGCGCACGCGCTGCGCCGCAGGATCGCCGCGCCACCAACGTCCACGTCGACGATGCCCGACTTGCCGCTGCCGTTGCGTTGAATGCCACGGGTGGCCCGCGCGAAACGACGCAGCAGGAGGTCGCACAGCGCCGTGCGGCCAGGTCCGGGTTGCAGCGTGTCGGCGTCGTAGCCGGGGTCATGCACGCGCAGGCGCACGACGGAGGGGGCAGCAAACGGGTCGCCCTGGACGTGGTCGATCGCAACGTCGACCTCCGGTCCAAACCACAACCCCTTCGCGCGCTTGTAGGCCCCGTAGCTGCTACCGTCGATGCGGAGCAACAGCGCCCGCAGGTCCTCGAGCGTGCTCATTGCGGGTAGAGCGGGAGCAGCTCGTGCCCGAGTCGGAGGTCGTGCACGGAGCCGTAGCGCTTGGAAAGATCCACCCGCAGGTAGTGCTTGTTGACGTCGTCCAACCCGAACGAGGTCGACAAACACAGCTGCTCGTCGCCGATGCGCTCGTAGCCGTCGCGGACCACGTCGTGCCCGTAGGCGACGAATCCCGCCGCGTGTTCGCTGGAGACCGACGTGGCGTCGAGAAAGGCCCGTGCCTGCTCCGGCGTTGCGTAGCGGGACCACAGCAACGCACCCAAGGTGGTGTGTTCGTGAATGCTGGTGATCGCCGTCTCGCCAAAGCCCGCGTATTCGAGCGACTCGAAGCTTTCGAGGTTGGGCTCGGTGCGGCGCGGCGCTCCGTGGCAGAACGAACCCCCGCACTCCGACACTGCGATGAGTGGCAGCGTGGACAGGAACTCCGACACCTGCTCGCACTGCGCACCGAGTCGTGCGTTGAGCACCGCGGCCTCGTCGGCGTGGAACTTGCTGACGACGGGTCCTCCGACGTGGGCGTGCTCGTGATTACCGAGCAGGCTCAGCGCCATCTCTTCGGCGGAGAACTCGATGAAGTCGAGGATCACCTCGGCGCTGCGATCTTGGTAGAGCGTGCCGAGAAAGTCGGGCCATGTCTCGGGGGTGGCGAGCTCGTCACTCGGTCCGTGCACCATGTCGCCGCAGAAGAGCAACACGGGCTTGTTGCCCCGCGCTTTTTCGGTGGCGTACAACTCCTTGAGCGCACAGTAGTCCGCCCAGTTGCCCTGAAGGTCGGTCGCAACCAACAGCACGCCTTCACGGGGAAGGTGGGCCACCTTCTTGCCGTGCCACCAGCCTGGCGCGAGCGTTTCCCCCGACATGTCGGCCGCGGACCCTAGCAGCCCGGGGCAAAACCTGCAGGCGCGAATGGAGGGCGCGGCGCGGGAACTGCGAGACACTGTCTCAGCACGAGCGAGCGTCTCCTCGCGAGACATTCCCACGGAGCGCCCGGCTATGAGACACTTTCGGCGAGTGTCGTCGACGATCGAGGTTCTCACGCTGGAGGCCGACGGCAACGCCGTCCGCGCGCTCCACGACACTCTGCGTCGGCACAACCGCGCGTTCCGAGTGACACCTGCGACGAACCCCGATGCTGCGCTGGCGATCCTGGACGTCAGGCCGGTGCAGATGGTGCTGGTCGACCTCGATATGCCCGGTGCGGGGCTGGAGTTTCTGTCTCGCCTTCGCAAGCGCTGGGCGCAGATCCCGGTGCTGGTGACGAGCGAGCGCGACTCCGCGCGGGCGGCGGTGCGCGCCCTCAAACGGGGGGCGTCCGACTATCTGTTGCGTCCCTTGGACATGGCCGAGCTGGTGCACAGCGTCGACGAGATCGTTCGCGACCTTCGCACCGAGCCCGAGAACCGCAAGACCCGTTCGATCGGCTCGATCAGCTTCTCGGACATCATCGGCGACTGCGACGCCATGCGCGAGGTCTACGAGCACATCGCCACGGTGCGAAACTCGAAGATCGCGGTGTTCGTCAGTGGCGAGACCGGCACGGGCAAGGAGCTGGTGACGCGCGCGATTCACCGCGCCGGACCGCGGGCTTCGGCGCCGTTCATCGCGATCAACTGCGGTGCGATCCCCGAACACCTGCAGGAGTCCGAGCTCTTCGGCCACGAGCGTGGGGCGTTCACGGGCGCGACGTCGGCACGCGCGGGTCGGTTCGAACAAGCCCAGGGAGGAACGTTGTTCCTCGACGAGGTCGGGGAGCTGAGTGCGGGCGCGCAGGTTCGCCTGCTCCGCGTCCTGCAGGACGGCACCTTCTCCAGAATCGGAGGGGCCAACGCCGTCCAGTCGGACGTTCGCATCATTTCGGCGACGCATCGCGACCTCAAGGCGATGGTTTCGCGCGGCGAGTTTCGCGAGGACCTCTACTACCGGCTGATCGTGTACCCGATTCACGTGCCGCCGCTGCGCGATCGGGGCAGTGATGTTCGGCGCTTGGTCGCGCACATGATCGAAAAGTTCGGCGCCGACGTGGGGCACCCGGTCGAGGGCCTGACCCCCGAAGCGTTCGAGTGCGTCGAGACCTATCGGTGGCCGGGCAACGTTCGCGAGCTCGAGAACGTCGTGCACCGAGCCATGCTTCTGGCATCGGGTGGCTTGATCACCAAGGACTGCCTTCCACCGACGATTCGTGGCGAGGTCGATGAACGTGCCGGTGGGGCGCACCCCTCGGAGACGGTGCCCCAGCCCGAAACAGCCAAGATGTCGCTGGCCGACGCAGAGAAGCACGCGATCGAGCGGGCGCTGGAAGCGTCGGGTGGCAACGTCACCAAGGCCGCAAAACGTTTGGGTATCGCTCGGGCCACGATCTATCGCAAGATGCAGCGCCTCGGCGTCGCTCATCCGCGGTCTTCGGACAACTGATCGAGCGACGGCAGAACGGTTGGCACAACCCTGGCACTGCAGGGGGGTGTTCGGAGAGTTCGAGATGACCGTCTTTGCCCGCATCGCCCCCAACCGCGTCACCCAGCGCTTGTCCTTCCTGATCGTCGACCCGCACGCGGTCGAAGGACTGGCGTTGATGACCGCGTTGCGAAAGCGGGGCATGTCCGCGGACATGTCGACTTCGGTCGCGCACGGGCTCGAGGTCGCACACCGCAACCAGCACAGTGTCGTGGTGGTCAAGAGCGCCGATGCCTTCACCGTGGCCGAGCTGGCGTTGCTTGCTGGGCTCTCGAGCACGCGCTCGTGTTTCGTGATGGCCGATCGCGAGTCCGACATGGCCACCGCGGTGCGACGAGGCTATCTCGACGCCAAGCTGGTCCCCGCCACGATCGAGCTCACCGATCTGCTCTCCGCCGTGCGCTGGGCATTGCAGAGCACCGCTCGCCGACGCGCCACTCCTGCGACGCCTGAACGCGCCCAAGTCTCCGAGTCCACCGAGACCGAGGCATGCTCTGTCACGCCGCTCCGCGTCACCCACTGCGTGATGCGTCCAGTTCGCCGCAAGACCCGGCGCTACATCCCCGCAGTCTCCTACAAGTACGACCGCTAGAAGGGGCTGCTAGTGTCCTGAGTCCGTAAAAACGCCCGTTTGTTATTCAGCGCCGTCGAGATTGAGAACGTGCTGAGCGTGGCGAGTCACGGCGGCGATGATGTCATCGGCAGTCTTGGTCCAGATGAAGGGCTTC